>WLWD01000023.1_pt1 | contig 1099006 bp, 1101 predicted proteins | sample 6712731 | NCBI WGS metagenome assembly WLWD01 (sample SAMN12718690, study PRJNA576275) | sponge metagenome | isolation source: marine sponge | host: Mycale hentscheli | place: New Zealand: South Island, Marlborough, Capsize Point | collected 2014-11-01 | reverse complement strand
TTCGTAGTGCGCGGACTCACGGGTGTGGGCGAGCAATAATTGCAGATAATCCAGCAGCGCGTCGGAAACATGTACTTCCGGTACCCGCACCTGCGCCGCCAGCAAAGCCTCGGGCGACAACGCTTGTTGCAAGCGCTGCAACACCTGGCGGCGATCACCCCCCCCCCGGCAGTAGCTCGCGCTCCGCCTTGGCATCGGGGTAACCCAATTCGATCCGCATCAAGAAGCGGTCGAGTTGGGATTCAGGCAGCGCAAAAGTGCCAACCTGCCGGGTGGGATTTTGTGTTGCGATAACAAAGAATGGGGCTGGCAACGGACGGGTTTCGCTATCCACGGTGACCTGACGCTCCTCCATCGCCTCCAACAATGCGCTCTGCGTCTTGGGTGTCGCCCGGTTAACCTCATCGGCCAGCAACAATTGGGTAAAAACCGGACTGGGATGGAAGCGAAAAGCCCCGCTATCGCGCTCGAATACCGATACGCCGAGCACATCGGCCGGTAGCAGATCGCTGGTGAACTGGACCCGCGCCTGCTCGAGCCCAAGACCGCGCCCCAATGCTTGGGACAACGTAGTCTTGCCAACGCCGGGTAAGTCCTCGATCAGCAAATGGCCGCGCGCGAGCAAACAGGCGAGCGCCAACCGCAGCGGCCGGCTTTTACCGGCGATGACTTCGCTCAAACGTTGCACCACTAATTCGAATGGCGAATCGCTTGGCGTAGGGCGCGCAGCGTCCGCTCGTGCCAGGAGTTTCACCGCTTAAGCGTCCCCGTATTGAGTGGTATGGCCGGAGTTTAATTTACGCCATCTCCGCCCAACGTCGGCAAATGCGCCAAGGGCATAGAGCACACCCGCCGCAACGGCGTCGGCCACCGCGAGATCAAGCCGCACGACATCCTGTTAACCGGAGCCTGCTAACCGGCGACAACGAACGTTAAGGCCGGTGACCTCGGTATTGCGCTCAGCACCCGGTTGGACACCACCGACACCCAAGCACTAGGCCGCATTGGTCCGCCACTTTATATGTGGCCGGAGCAGGTGTTGGAGCGCAATTTGACCGATCAGAGCGACACTAAGAGGGGTAATTCTCTCTACATCATCGTCACTGGCGAGGTGGCGGTGATGAAGGTCAAAGCCTCACTCATCGAGCGCATCCATCTAGGGCACCTCTAAAAATGCACTTTTTCCGCGATTGCGGCGTCAGCGCCGTGCTCCAACCCTCAGGTATCACCTATACACTGCGGTTGTGCGCGCGGTGCTTCCTCGCACTCACGAAAAAATGACTATTGTTAGAGGCGCCCAGTGGTTGGCGGCAACGGCTGGCTTAGATCCGCGCCGTAGACTTCGGCAACAAAATCGCACGTCACGGGTAAGACAGTGATCGGCATCGTGAGCACCTCAACCGATGGGTGATACGCCAGTGGGGTGATACGCCAGCGCCGTACAGACGGCGGCTAGCGTACGTGTACCATATCCGCGAATCTGCCTTCGTCGCAGACAAATAGCAACCCGCTCAATAGGAGTACCAACACCATGGGTGTAGTCGAGTACCAAGTGGACCGCCACATCGCCGTTATCACACTCAACCGTCCCCAAGCGCGTAACGCCATCAATCCGGAAATAGGCGTCAAATTAGCCCAGGCGTGGCGCCGGGTAAGAGACGACGACGATGTGCGGGTCGCCATCGTGACCGGTGTTGGTGCGGCGTTTTGCGCCGGTGCCGATCTCGCTCAGCTCATCCCGCTCCGTACCGGTGCACGCAAGCCGGAAAATGAATGGGATCGGCGCGTACAGTCCGAACCCGATCTCATCTACACCGCCATTTTGCGTAACTTCGATACCGCAAAGCCGGTCATCGCTGCCATCAACGGCCACGCCATCGCCGGTGGCATGGAACTGGTGCAGGGTACCGACATCCGCATCAGTTGCCCGCAGGCGAAATTTGGCGTGCAGGAAGTCAAATGGGCGCTCTTCCCGGCCGGCGGCTCATCGGTTCGGCTGCCGCGACAACTGCCCTATAGCAAAGCCATGGAATTGTTATTGACCGGTGATCTGATCACTGCCGAGGAGGCATTGCAGCTCGGCTTTTTAAATCACCTGGTGGCCGAGGACCAAGTGCTGGACAAAGCGATGGAAGTGGCACGAAAGATTGCCGCTAACGGCCCCATCGCCGTGCGCGCCATACGTCACTCGGCACGCCAATGCCTGGGCCACCCGGAGGCGGCCGCGCTCGCCATGGAACGGGAATTTTCCAATCCTGTTTTTCAAACGCAAGACGCCGTTGAAGGTCCACGGGCATTTATGGAAAAACGCCAACCGCAATATGAAGGACATTAGGGCGCCTCTAACAATAGTCATTGTTTCGTGAGTGCAAGGAAGCACCGCGCGCACAACCGCAGTGTATAGGTGATACCTGAGGATTCGAGCACGGCGCTGACGCCGCAATCGCGGAAAAAGTGCATTTTTAGAGGTGCCCATTAAAACAACAACCTGAGGAGGAATAAAACCCATGAACATGCGGCGCTTCAAGCAGCTATGCGGCATCGTAATCACCTCGGTGAGCATAGGACTCATCTACGTCTTCATCCGCTCCGAAGCGTGGTTCGGAGTCATGATCGGCCTGTTCCTAGGAGCGGTGGGGATACAAGCTATTGCCCAACCCGAGCGCATATTCCGGGCCGGCAAAAGCGAAAATGAAGCGCCTCCCGTACCTCATTATGGCCAGGGGCGATCTTCATCCGCGCACGGCACCAAGCCAGAGGATGCAGCCAATGAATAACCGGCCCAGTGAGTAACAGCCCCGATGAGTAAAAACCCCCAGTGAGTAAAACTACTGGGGGTAAAGCTACCGGGAGCAAGTAGCCCATAAGCGGCGCTGATCCGGCCGGATTGACGAGCACCGCACAGGAGCAGTTGCAGCCGGTATCCATGACCCGCGGCCCAAACCGCTCATCATCTCCCAAGCATCCCGCCAAACGGTTATTGCGCAGGAATAATCACCGTGACAACAGCTAAAAATACACCCCCCTACAAGGTATTACGCGTACTCGATTTCTCCCGCATCATCGCCGGGCCACTGTGCACGCAGCAACTCTCGGATATGGGTGCCGAGATCATCAAGAGGGCACCTCTAAAAATGCACTTTTTCCGCGATTGCGGCGTCAGCTCCGTGCTCGAATCCTCATGTATCACCTATCACTGCTGTCCCACAAACTTTTGAATGAGCTTAGAATCAAAGACTATTCTGCGCTAATTTGTTAGAATAGAGGTTCAGAATATCTTTTAATATCAACAGGATAATAGCCTTGAGTCACAGTAACAGCGTATTTTCACAGCTGCTAAAACTGATTTCTAGACATGAATTTGAAACCCTCGCAAAAACCCACCATAAAGGCCGTGTATTGAGGACAATGTCACGCTGGTCACAGTTTGTGGCGTTGAGTTTTGCCCAACTCGCCGGTCGCTGTAGTTTGCGAGATATTGTCAGCAATCTGGATAAACAACGCCGCAAAAGTTACCATTTGGGTATCGGTAAGGTCAGTCGAAGTTCTCTGGCTCGCGTTAACGAGCAACAGCCTTATCCACTCTACGAAGGATTATTTTGGAAGCTGCTGGCACGATGTCAAAGCTTGGCGCCTAGGCATGGGTTTCGTTTTAAAAATAAGCTTTATTCCTTGGATGCATCGACCATCGATTTATGCTTATCACTATTTCCTTGGGCCAAATTTCGCAAGACCAAAGGCGCGATTAAACTACATGTTGGTCTGGACCATGATGGTTTTTTACCGGTCTTTATGACTATTACCGAAGGCAAACAACAAGATATTACACAAGGCCGTAGTTTAGAACTGGATGCGGGTTCTATTGTGGTGTTTGATCGTGGCTATACGGACTACACGTGGTTTAACTTGCTCAATTCAAAGGGGATTTATTTTGTCACCCGGTTGAAAGCCAATACGAAATACCGAGTGATTTCTCGCCATCCGGTGAATAAAGAGCAGGGCATTACCTCAGATCAGACGCTGATTTTAACGGGCCCTAAAGCCGATACCTGCCCGATTAAGTTGCGCCGGATGGGTTATCGGGACCCACAGACCGGCAAGCATTACGTCTTTCTCACCAATCAATTCGAATTGGCTGCCAAAACCATTGCAGATATTTATAAGTCGCGTTGGCAAATTGAGTTATTTTTCAAATGCATCAAACAAAACTTGAAGATTAAGTCATTCGTAGGGACGTCAAAAAATGCTGTCATGACTCAAATATGGGTCGCTATGTGTATGTATTTAATGGTTGCTTACCTGAAATTTTGTAGCAAACTCGATTTAAGCATTCAACAGATTATTCGACTCTTTCAAGTCAATTTATTTGAGCGAAGAGACCTGTGGGGACTACTCAAAGGAGACCCTCCAGGCCCTATTGAAACTCAGGTCCAGATACAGTTTACATTCTCATGAAAGTTTATGGGACAGCAGTGATCACCTATATACACTGCAGTTGTGCGCGCGGTGCTTCCTTGCACTCACGAAAAAATTACTATTTTTAGAGGCGCCCAAGATTGAAAATCCCGATGGCGGCGGCGACACGCGCCGGCTAGCGGAACCGGGTGTTGATGGTATTTCCCACTTCTTCCTCGCCTTCAACCGCAACAAGAGGAATACAGCGCAACAACTAAGAGTTGGTAATCGAAGCTAGATAGTACGCAACATTACCGTAGATATTCGGTAAGATTGTGATTCCTAACGCGCCTCATCACCAACATGTGGCGCAAGTAGAACTAGAGGTATGGCTCGCGCACCTGCACGAAATGCTTATTGCGCTGGAATATCCTTACGACTTAGTCGAATATCCAATATGCCAGATTGCTATTTCCATGGAGGGCACCTGCTAAAAATAGTAATTTTTTCGTGAGCGCAAGGAAGCACCGCGCGCAGAACCGCAGTGTATAGGTCATCACTGCTGTCCCACAAAATAGTTAAACACAGCGTATAACCTATTGATTTCCATAAAAAATTGACTATGGCATTGTGTTTGAGACATGAAAACAGTTTTTCCAATAAATTCAAAGGGTTAGTATGCTCTATGGGACAGCAGTGATAGGTCATACATGAGGATTCGAGCATGGCGCTGACGCCGCAATCGCGGAAAAAGTGCATTTTTAGCAGGTGCCCTGGAGAGAATACGCGTGCTTATTGCCACTAGCCTACCTGTCACCCGAAGGGAACTACTATGGCAAAACCGGTTTTAGTACCGCTAGAGAACTACGAAGAATACCCGCAGAAAGAGATGTACCGCCGTGCTGTAGAGTTTGAAGAACATCTTGCAAAGCGCCGTTCGATCCGGGATTTCGCCGATCGCCCGGTACCCCAAGAGATAATCGATAGCGCCCTGCGGGCGGCCGGCAGCGCGCCGAGCGAGGCCAACTTACAGCCATGGCACTTCGTTGTAGTAAGCGGCGAGAAAACCAAACAGAGAATTCGCCAAGCAGCCGAGAAAGAGGAACAAAAGTTCTATGAACTAAAGGCTTCACCTGAATGGCTGGCCGTGCAGGAAACCATAGGGATCGACACCGACAAACCGTTTCTGGAGAGCGCCCCGTATCTTATCGCCGTATTCTCCCAGACCTCGGGACAACTGCACGATGGCCGCAGATTCAAGCACTACTATCCGGATGAATCCGCCGGTATCGCCACGGGCTTACTTATCACCGCGCTGCACAATGCTGGCCTCGCATGTCTCACTCATACGCCGAGTCCCACCCGGTTGCTGAACAGAATATTGCAGCGGCCCAAGAACGAACGCCCGTTTTTGCTACTGGTGGTAGGTTACCCCGCCGAAAATGCACAAGTGCCCAACCTATCGCGCAAATCCCTGGAGGAGTTTGTTACATACGTAGACAGGTGAAAATCCCTGCAGGTATTGCGCCGCTCACTCAACATCCATTCCCAGTGAAAACTGCGCCATCATCTGCTCCGACAAGAATTTCAATCATCTATAGGGCACCTCTGATAATAATAATTTTTTCGTGAGTGCAAAGAAACACCGCGCACACAACCGCAGTGATAACTCATACATGAGGATTCGAGCACGGCGCTGACGCCGCAATCGCGGAATACGATCGCATCGCCACCCACCGAGTTTTGGGTGTGCGATCGAGAATTTCATAAGGCCGCCTCATCCAACGCGACCAGCAGCTCGCCATTGTCCACCTGATCGCCTTGTGCCACGCGCAATTCAGTCACGGTGCCATCCACCGGCGCCGTAACACGGTGCTCCATCTTCATCGCCTCCAGCACCACCAGCAGTTGGCCCGCGTTTACGCGATCGCCCTGCGCGACGTGGGTGGCCAGAACCTTAGCCGGCATAGGCGCAAACAAACCACCTGCAAAACCGGCACCACCGGCCGGCGGGAACCGGGGTAGTTCGCGTAGTTCAACGGCCCCTTCCGGTCCATGCACATACCAATCAACCCCATCTTGCAACAACACATAGCGGCTGCGGCGATCATCGGCTTGCAGATCGATCCAATCCGCCCCCGTGGCGATGACTACAGCCCGGCAAGCAGCATGGTTTGCCGTGATCCTGAAACAGTTGTCCCTACCGCGCCGGTATTCCAGCCGGATCTCTTCACCCGCATGGATAAAACCCACCCGCTCCGGCGGCATCACCGAGTTGCGCCAACCACTGGCTATACCGCGCAATACTTTCGCCTGCGCCCGGCGCCGTACTTGCGCGAACAAAGCCGCCGCCATGGCCGCCCTCACAACCTCGGCAGCGGGTACTGCACGAGTGCGCGCCGGCTGCTGGCGTTCGATAAAATCCGTGCTTGTATCGCCGGCCAGAAAGGCGGCGGAGCGCAGTGTAGAAACCAAGAAATCGCGGTTGTGGGTGACACCGTAAATCTGTGTTTGCTCTAGCGCGCGGGCGAGCTTGGCAGCCGCTTCGCGCCGGCTAGGGGCATGGGTGATCACCTTGGCGATCATCGGATCGAAGTAGACGCTGACCTCACTGCCTGTTTCCACGCCGGAGTCAAACCGCCCGAGTGCCGCCGGGCGCCACCGCTTGATGGTGCCGGGCGAGGGCAGGAAGCGCCGCGCCGGATCCTCGGCGTACAAGCGCGCCTCGATAGCATGCCCGTCTATCGCCAACTGCTCCTGGGTGCAGGACAACGGCTCGCCCTGCGCCACCCGGATCTGCTCACGCACCAGATCGAGCCCGGTAATTGCTTCCGTCACCGGATGTTCCACCTGAAGCCGTGTATTCACCTCCAAAAACCAAAAATCGCGCCCGTCAAGCAAGAACTCAACGGTACCGGCAGAGGCATAACCGATTTGCCGCGCCGCCTTGAGCGCCGCTGCCCCCAACAGTTCGCGCAATTCATCATCCACCGCGGGTGAAGGTGCCTCCTCGATAATCTTCTGATGGCGGCGCTGAATGGAACACTCACGCTCGAACAGGTGCACAAGGCGCCCGTGACAGTCGCCCAGGATCTGCACTTCCACGTGCCGCGCCGCCGCCAGCCAACGCTCCAGGAACACGCTGTCATTGCCGCAGGCGGCAGCGGCCTCGCGGCGTGCCCCGGCCACCGCTGCCGCCAAAGCATCCGGCGATTCCACCACCCGCATGCCACGGCCACCACCGCCCGCCGCCGCTTTGACGAGCGCGGGAAAGCCGATCTCCGCCGCCGCCTCGGCTAGATCATCTTGCGCCTTGAGTTCCCGCGCTGGCAACGTGGGCACGCCCGCTTCGAGCATGGCGTTCTTGGCCGCCAGCTTGTCGCCCATCCCGGCGATGGCGGCAACCGGCGGGCCGATCCAGGTCAGGCCCGCCGCTATCACCGCCTGTGCGAACTCGGCATTCTCGGAGAGAAAACCATAACCCGGATGCACCGCATCGGCGCCACTAGACCGGCACGCCGCCATGATCTTGCCGCTATCCAGATAGCTTTGAGCCGCCGTCGCGCCACCTAAGCTGATGGCGATATCCGCTTCGCCCACGAACGGCGCCTGCGCATCGCCATCGGCGTAGACCGCCACCGTGCTGATGCCCATGGTGTGGGCCGTTCTAAACACCCGGCGGGCGATCTCGCCCCGGTTCGCCACCAAAATGCGGCTGATGGGCCGCACTGCTACATGCGCCATGTGCCGAACTCCTTGGTGCCTTTGAACGGCTGCCCAGCGCAAGCCGACAGAGAGATGCCGATGACATCGCGGGTATCACGTGGATCGATCATGGCGTCATCGGCCACCCTGGAGGTGGCATACAAGCCCTTGGACCGCTCCTCGGCCCAATACTCCACCGCCGCCACGCGCTCGGCATTGGCCGCCTCGTCAAACGCTTGTCCGCGCCGCTCGGCCGCCGCCCGCTGCACGATGGTCATGACACCGGCCATTTGCTTCGGACCCATGACCGCGATCTTGGCGGTCGGCCATATATAGGTGAAACGGGTACCGTAAGCCCGGCCACTCATACCGTAGTTACCGGCGCCATAGGACGCACCCACGATAATGGACACGTGCGGCACGGTGGAATTGGCCACCGCATTGATCATCTTCGAGCCGTTCTTGGTGATGCCGCCTTGCTCGAAATCGGTACCGACCACATAGCCGGTGATGTTGTGCAAGAACACCAGCGGCACATCGATCTGATTGCAGAGCTGAATGAACTGTGCCGCTTTTTCCGATGCTTGCGACAGCAACGGACCGTTATTGCCCAACACACCCACCTGGTAACCGTGCAGCCTCGCCCAACCGGTCACCAGGGTGGGCCCATAACGCGGCTTGAATTCCTCGAAGCGCGAGCCGTCAACGATGCGGGCGATGATCTCGCGGATCTCCACCGGCTTGGTCAGATCCTCGCCCACGATACCGAGCAGCTCTTGCGGATCGTAAAGCGGCGGCGGCGCCGGCAATTCCGGCTCGGGTCCCAGCTTGCGCCAATTCAGATGCGACACCACCTCGCGCAACATGCGGATGGCGTCCATCTCATTCTCGGCCAGGTAATCGCCCAGGCCCGAGGTGGCCGTGTGCATATCGGCACCACCCAACGGCTCGGAGGCGGCATCCTCGCCCGTGGCCATCTTCACCAAGGGTGGTCCTCCCAGTGACACCATCGCCTGATCGCGCACGAAAATGTTGTAGTCGCTCATGCCCGGCTGGTAGGCGCCGCCAGCAGTCGATGCGCCAAACACCACGGACACGGTCGGGATACGCATCTTCGAGAGTTCCGAGATCTCGTAGAACAGCCGGCCGGACTCGGCGAAATGGCCGAGTGCTCTTCGCATATCCGCCTCCGGATCGCCATCGCTCTCGCCGCGCAAATCAGCCCCCGCCGACTCGACGAACTGCACGTAAGGGATACGGTTGACCCGCGAGATCTCCAGTGCGCGCATCAGCTTCTTGGCATTAAACGCATTGAAAGCCCCGGCCCGCACCGATGGGTCGTGACCCAAGATCACACACTCCACCCCCTCGACAACGCCGATGCCGGCGACGAAACCCGAGCCCACCGCGAAATTCGACCGCCACGCCGCCAGCGGGCTGATCTCCAGGAACGGCGAGTCTTGATCCAACGCCCAAGCGATACGCTCGCGCAGCGGCATCTTGCCCCGGCTGATGAGACGGGCGGTGGCCGCTGCGCCGCCCCCCGCCGCCGCCTGCGCATAGAGTTCATCCAGATAAGCCAGCTTGGCCAGCATGTCATCCCGGTTTTCTCGAAATTGGCCGGAGCGGGTGTCCAGTCGAGTATTCAACGCGGGCATGAAAACGCCTCATGGTGGGATAATCGGTGGAGAGTAACGGATCGGTTGTTCCAACCTTGAAAGAGATCTATATCGGAAATATATTTCTACTAATTATCCTCGGTCTTTATACAGCCATGACCCAAGGGCTCGTACCATGTTTGAGTTCAGCACGCTCGATCTGGACGGCGTTCTACTCGCCCGTCTTCAATTCGCCTTTACCATCTCCGCGCACATCATCTTTCCAGCCTTCTCCATCGGTCTAGCCAGCTACTTAGCCGTATTGGAAGGGCTGTGGTTAACCACCCGCCAGCGGCGTTATCTGCAGTTATTCGACTACTGGAAGCTGATCTTCGCCCTGGTCTTTGCCATGGGTGTGGTCTCCGGCATCGTCATGAGCTATCAGTTCGGCACCAATTGGAGTGTTTTCGCCGAGCGCACCGGCCCCGTGCTGGGACCGCTCATGGGTTATGAAGTGCTCTGCGCTTTCTTCCTGGAGGCGGGCTTTTTGGGGATTATGTTGTTTGGCCGTGAAAAAGTGGGCGAGCGCTTACATTTCATCGCCACGTCGATGGTCGCCTTCGGCACTTTGTTCTCCGCGTTCTGGATACTGGCGGTCAATTCCTGGATGCACACGCCCGCTGGCTACGCCATCAACGAAGCCGGCCAGTTCGTGCCCGAGGACTGGTGGGCGGTGGTGTTCAATCCATCGTTCCCCTACCGCCTGGTACACATGGTGCTGGCCGCTTATCTCACCACCGCCTTTACTGTTGCCGGTGTGGGTGCTTGGCATCTGCTGCGCGATAAGGACGACCCTAACGCCCGCACCATGTTGTCTATGGCCATGTGGATGGCATTGATTACCGCACCGCTTCAGCTCATAGCCGGCGATCTTCACGGTCTCAACACCCTCGTCCACCAACCGGCCAAGATCGCGGCGATGGAAGGCCACTACGAGACCCGCAAAGGTGCCCCCCTAGTGCTGGCCGGCTGGCCGGATGACGAGGCTGAGCGCATCACCCATACCCTCGAAATCCCCCGCCTGGGCTCGCTTATCCTGACCCATGAACTGAACGGCGAAGTCAAAGGCTTAAAAGCCTTCCCCAGGGCGGATCGCCCACCGGCGGAGATCGTGTTTTGGAGCTTCAGGATCATGGTCGGTATAGGGATGCTCATGATCATCACCGCCGTGGCCGGTGCCTGGCTGCGGCGCGGCGGCAGGCTCTATACCGCGGGCTGGTTCAAGCGGGTAATGGTAGCCATGGCTCCGGCGGGTTTTATCGCCATCCTGGCCGGCTGGATCACCACGGAAGTGGGCCGCCAGCCGTGGACCGTCTACGGGCTTTTGCGCACATCCGAAGCCGCCTCCGCCATTGACGCGGGCACCGTGGGTGTATCCTTGCTCTTATTCGTGGTGAGCTATGTGGTGGTCTTCGGCGCCGGTATCACTTACGTGCTGAAGCTGATGGCTAAACCACCAACAGGGAGAGAGGCCGCATGAGCATTGATCTGCCGTTGATCTGGGCCGGCATCGTCGCCTTCGCCGTACTCGCTTATATCCTCCTCGACGGCTTCGATCTGGGGGTAGGCATTTTGTTTCCGTTGCTGCGCGAGGGTAACGAACGCGACACCGCCATGAACAGCATCGCCCCCGTCTGGGACGGCAACGAGACCTGGTTGGTGTTGGGCGGCGGCGGACTCTACGCGGCTTTTCCCTTGGCTTACGCCACCATCTTGCCCGCCCTCTACATTCCGATCACCGCCATGTTGCTGGGCCTCGTCTTTCGCGGTGTCGCCTTCGAGTTTCGCTGGCGCGATGCATCGCACCGGCCCTGGTGGGACCGCAGCTTTGCCGCCGGTTCCATGATCGCGGCGGCGGCGCAAGGCGTGGTACTCGGCGCCCTGGTACAAGGCGTGCCCGACCATATAGATAACCTATGGTGGTGGCTGTCGCCGTTTTCCCTGCTAACTGGCGTGGCTTTGGTGATCGGCTATGTGTTACTGGGCGCCACCTGGCTAGTGATGAAGAGCGAGGGAACGCTTGAAAAACGCGCGCGCCGCCTGGCCCGGCCTGCCGGCATTGCCACCGTGTTTTTCATCGGCGCGGTCAGCGCGCTGACGCCGCTGCTGGATCCGGTTTACCTGGCCCGTTGGTTCGCGTGGCCTTCGGTTTTATTGAGTGTGGCCATGCCCCTGGCCGTGCTCGCATGCACGGCAACGCTCTTCAACGGCTTGCGGGACGGCCACCGGATGGCGCCTTTCGCCGCTTCGTTAGGCCTCTTCACACTCAGTTTTATCGGCATCCTCATCAGCTTCTTCCCTTACCTGGTGCCACCCTCCATCTCCCTATGGGACGCCGCCGCGCCGGATGACTCGCTGGCCTTCCTACTGGTGGGCACCGCCGTCTTGCTGCCGATCATCGGCGCGTACACCGCGTATAGCTATTGGGTGTTCAGAGGCGTTACCGGCTCTTCGGGTGGGCATCACTGAGCTTTTAGTCCCTGAAATAGTCGAACACATGCCTACACCATACATCCCGTATTTTGAAGGTGTGGGGGGTGCGGCAAAGAAGGGTTTTCTCTCCCATGGCATAGGTCTTGGAGACGGACAATATCCCGGCCACTTCGTCCATGCGATCCGCCCAGCGCCGGCCGGGATTTTCACTCCATTTGGCTTCCAACAGATTTATCTTGCCGCCGATGATGTGTAAAAAATCGATTTCGCGGCCCTGTCCGTCGCGGTAGAAATAAAGTTGCGAACCGTCAGCCAGGACTGCCGCCCGCTTTCTGAATTCCGCGTAAATCAGCGCTTCAAAAATAGCCCCTATAAGCGGAGTATTGGTTAGATTGCCCGGCTCCAGCCCCAATAGATAACACAGCATTCCAGGATCGTTAAAATACAGCTTGGGCGACTTCACATTGCGTTTACCGACATTTTCAAAATACGGCTCCAACAAGCTTATTTGGTTGGATGCCTCCAATACACCGAGCCACTCCCGCGCGGTTTGCGAGCGAATGCCCACATCACGGCCTAAGTCAGACATATTCAGTAATTGGCCTGAGCGCACGGCGCAGGCGCGGATAAACCGCTCAAAATCACGCAGGTTCCGCACCTCGAGAACCTGCCGGATATCGCGCTCCAGATAAGAGACGATATAGGAGGGATAAAAGACGCTACGCTCCAATTCCGGTTGCCGCCACAACTCGGGGTAAAAACCGCGTGCCATGGCGGCAGACACGTCGTCCTCGGGAGTCAGCGACAGTTCATGGGCGCGAAGATTCTCCAGATCGAAAATAGCGGCACGCCCGGCCAAGCTGTCGGACACCGCTTTCATCAGCGTGAACTTCTGTGAACCGGTCAGGATGAATTGCCCCATGGCGTGGCGATTATCGTCGATAACCATTTTCAGGTTGCGGAACAGGCCCGGCGCATACTGCACCTCGTCGATCAATAGCGGCGGAGGAAAGTTCTGAAAAAACAGCGCCGGCTCGCTCTCCGCCATATGCGCCTGGCTTGGCAGGTCCAGCGATACGAAGCGGTAATCGGGAAAGAGTTTTTTTAGCAGCGTGGTCTTGCCGGCCTGCCGCGCTCCGGTCAGCACCACAACAGGGAACTGGCCCGCGACCGACGTGATTTTTTCGGAAATATCTCTTTTAAAATACATACTTAGCAACTTTAGTAGCGGTAACTGAAAATTGCAAAGCTAGTTGCCGCATACGCCACGCGTAGCTATTGAGTGTCGTCAGATCTACGGATGGGATCAGTAAATTTATATCATCGGTTTATCCGTACCCCTGGCCTGCCGTATCCGCCGCAGCTTTCTATCGGGATGCGCACTTCTTTAAAAATCAATTAGTTAAGCGATATTCAAAAAGCTGGCACGGTTCTTGACATGCCCAGATAACTGACTCGCAACGGAGGTAAGCGCTGCCGTTTCGAAAGCGGTGAGGTCTCGCTACCTCTTGTCCTTCATGCATTAGGCATTTGATTTTTGCAAGACAGACGGCGAATGCAGGTGGCACTACATTCGACTGCAACTAGACCCAAGATCTCATCTCACTGCGTTGTCGTCCTGTTTTGCAGCCGATTGCACCCGCCGGCTTTAATCCTTACAATCAGCCAGTTTGTAAGGAGATAGCAAAGAGATAGCGAATGTCGGAAGCAACAGTTACAAGTAAGAGACAAATCACCATTCCATCGGCTATCAGGAAAGCGATGAGGTTGCACCCCAAAGACCGGGTCGTTTTTACAATAATGCCGGATGGCACTACCGTGATGCGGGCGAAATCCAAGAGTATCGCTGAGCTTAAAGGGGCGATTGACAGTAATGGGAAAAGTGTACCCATATCTTCCATGCGGATGAAATAAAGCGCTAATGCCTAGTCTGGACACCAATGTACTGGTAAGGCACTTAGTTAGAGATGATGAACGCCAAACCGCGCAAGCCGGGTTGCTCATATCAAATTACTATGACGCACTAGAGGCACTGTTTGTCCCTCTAACAGTTACCCTGGAGTTGGAGTGGGTACTGCGTAGCGCGTACGGCGTTACCAAGCCCGGTGTACTCAATCTATATAACCGCCTCCTCGAATCACGCGAGTTGTCCTTCCAGGATGAGGAGGGGCTTGAAAGAGCGCTATTCTTGTATCGAAACGCCAACGTAGACTTCGCCGATTGCCTGCATGCCACAGCCGCCCATTCACATAACCGGTTGCCCCTGGTGATATTCGACCGAAAAGCTGCCCGTCTTGCAGAAGTCGAGCTTTTGCGTTCACCGGCAATTTCGCGCCCGGAAACCGATTGAGAAAGCGCTGCAAGTGTTGCCCTAGGGCACTGGCTTCGGTCGCGCTGTAGGCAAGAGTTGGCTTAGCGGGCTGAGGCGCGGGCGGCGAAGTTGAGGCAGAGGAGTTGGATTTCCACAATGTTTCCAATGCGGCACGATCGCCGTTGAATTGGTCTCGGTCCACATCGCCGCTGATGCCGTCGATATCGTGTGGGGCCGGGGCCAAGACCATCGGGCGCCTCTAAAAATAGTCATTTTTTCGTGAGTGCAAGGAAGCACCGCGCGCAGAACCGCAGTGTATAGGTCATACCTGAGGATTCGAGCACGGCGCTGACGCCGCAATCGCGGAAAAAGTGCATTTTTTTAAGGTGCCCCATCGCCGGTGTATTGCCACAGTGTCCACGCCGGCCAGTTAGGCACAATACCGGCAAGCGGTGAATACGGCGTGCCTGGCGCGGATGATGATCTCATTTTCGATGATAGCGTGCGCACGGCTAAAAGACTTGCGCTAATCGAATATTCGCTCCAACAGCAATGATTTCAAAGCGGTCATAGACACGGGAGCATCGGTATCGCGCACCCAACTGGTGACAAGAACGGCGCCCGCCCCGGGGGCCGCGGCGATATTGCGTGCACCTTTGGGATTAGCCGGATCGGGATCGATCACATCGAAGGGCACCGCCTGGCGCGCGAGTTTTTGCGCCACGCGCAGGGCTATCTTGGCTTTGCCGAACGGTCCCGGCGGCGGAAATAATTCGCAAGGATCGAAACCCGCCTTGTCGAAGATGGCGATACAGCGTTCAAAATCGGGTGCCCGCGCCGCCTCGAACCAATAGGGGTAAGCGAACCAACTATCCGCTTGCGCCACGGCGATCAATTCACCGCTGCGGCGGTGGGCGATACCGAAATTGTTTTTTTCCGCCTCGCCCAATACCGCTTTGATGCCAGGGACGTTCTCCAATAATTCACGCACCGGCGCGATATCACCGGGCGATGCCACATAGATATGGGCTACTTGATTGTCGCAAACGGCGAACGCCCGGCTTGAACCCGCCTCTATCCGATCACCGTTGGCCGCCTCTTCGATGGCAAGATAACCCGCTTCGCGCAGGACACGGTTAGGCATCACCGGCCTGGACACTTGGATAAATCCATAATCGGACACTATAGCCACATCGCGTCCATTAGCCCGCGCCGCCGCCAACAAACCGGCCAGTGCCGTATCCATGTGCGTCAATGCTGCACGCGCTTGCTCGGATTGCGGCCCGTGGCGCTGGCCCTCGTAATCCAAGTAAGGGGCATACCCTAAAAGTAGATCCGGATCATCCTCGCGCATCACCTGGGCCAAGGCATGCAGGATCCACGCGGTCGATTTAATGCCCGCGAACGGCCCCCAAAACTGCATGAATGGAAAAGCACCCAGCGCCCCTGTTAGACGGTCATGCAGTGCTGGCGGCGCGGTATAAAAATCGAACGTCTTGCGGCCACTGGACCAATAAACCGGGCGCTCCGTCACTTTGAGATCGGCGCTTGAATCGGCGGCAAACCGCCAAAATAAATTGGCGCAGGTAAAACCGGGTGACTGCTCACGGGCCGCTTCCCACAACGGCTGCGCCTCGATGTGATGAGCGGAGCGGTTCCACATGAAGACTTTGGCGTGCTGCCGATCATACCAACCGTTGCCGACGATGCCGTGCACCGTAGGGGCTGCGCCGGTCAACATGGTCACATGCGATGGGCAGGTCAGGCTTGGAAAGGCCTCGCGCAACGGCGACAACGTACCGGCGGCGGCCAAGGCCTTGAGATTAGGCGTGGCATCGCTTATCTCCGCGGGGCTCAAAGCCGCCAGATTGAGCAGTAACAGTTTGCGCATAGTGCGAGTTTACGCCTGGGACAGCCCTGTACTACAGGGTTTAATGACCGGTGAAAGTTGCGGCACGTTTCTCGTTCTCGCCCCAAGCGTTCAGCGTGCCCGGATCGTTCAGTGTCAGTAGGCCGATGCCGCCGTTGACATCAAGGGTGATCTTGCCGTGTTTCATGACGCCTCCTCCCAACTCATTGACCCGCGGGGCGCAACACTATCTTCGGTGCCGCCGTGCGGCCTTTTAGCAGATCGGCGAAAGCCGCCGGCCCCTCGTCCAAACTTCTTTGTTCAAGCCACGCCAGATCGCCGAAACCGCCGCTATGCAATTGACGCAGCGCCGCACCCATATCCACCTGGGTATAGGTATAAGTGCCTACGAATATGACTTCCTGCAGCGTTAGCCGGCGCGTATCCAAGCCCGCTTCGCCATCTTGCAAACCAATGTGAATAATAAGACCGCCGGGCCGCACCGCGGCACTGGCGGCGGCACGGGTAACACCACTGCCTACGGCATCGACCACTACGTGGAACCCATTGTCTTCGACGCCGTCCGCCAACGGATCGATGGCCTGGCATCGGCCGGTGCTCTGCGCCGTGGCCCGGCGCAGCGCATTGGTTTCCGCCAACTGCACCACGGGCGCGCCATGGTTAGCCAACGCCAATGCCGCAAACAGGCCCACCGAACCGCCGCCGAATACCAAGCAACGGCACTCGGCCAACGCTCTGTGGGCCAGCTTGGCCGCCAAGTTCACCGCATGCAGGGCAGTGGCAGCCGGCTCGGTCAGCGCGGCATGCGCCGCATCCATGCCATCGGGGATAGGGAGCAGATTGCGCTCGGGGATGGATATCCGCTCGGCGAAAGCGCCGGGCCGGTACATGCCGATGAGATCGCGCTCGGCACACAGATTCGCCCGCCCACCAAGACAGTCGTCGCACGCGCCGCAGTTGATGAGCGGATTGAGCACGGCGCGGATGCCGGCGCGGGGACCGCTCAACACCCTGCCGGCGGCCTCGTGGCCCAAGATGAGCGGCGGCACCCGGCGCTCGTCGTGACCCAGGTAGGCGTGCATATCCGAGCCGCAGATCCCTACTGCATCGATCGCGACAATGACTTCATCCCCTGCACTCGCATCGTGGCGCGCGCCCGGCTCAGGCTCTTCGCGGATTTCCACGACCTCATTCGCGGTGTACACCAGTGCTTTCATCGAGCGGTAAAACCTCCATCCACATGTACCCATCCATACATATAATTTGTCCACTCATGTAGTGACTGGCGGGCGCGGCTAAAAAGAGCGTAGGCCCGGCCAAGCCGGCTATGGTCCCGTTGCGGCCAATGGCCGTCTGCCCCGCCGCCCACGCCCGGATGTCCTCATCGCCGCACACCGGGGCGGCCAGCACCGTGGGCAAGAATCCCGGCGCCAAAGCGTTACACATAATGCCATCACGGGACCACGCCTCAGCCATGGCCCGCGTTAATTGGGCCACGCCGCCGTTGGACGCGCTAAAGCACGAGCGCGGCAGCGAGCACTTCGATATACCAGCTACGCTCGCCCGCGTGTGGGTCGCACTCAATTCGGTTTAGCGCATTTTCCACTCACTGGTCAACACGTAGAGGCCCGCCGGCCAATCACCAACTCATCGCGGCAGCGGACGTGGCCGGGGTACGAATGCCCGATGTCATGGTGCTCCTAGCCACCCATACCGGCTTCGCACCGCCTCATCCGGACAGCGGCGGCGGCCAGCTCCTCGAATCCAGCTCCTCGAATACCGTGGGATCGAGCATTTTGCGGGCGCATAACCGGGGAACATTACGCCGCTTTGCTGAGCCGCGCCAGCGCACCGTAGAGGGCGATAATCAAAGAAATCGTAGGGCCGGTGACACGCACACCGCCATAGAGCCATTGAAAATTAGCCCGGTATGGCCAGTGAGAGCGGGTTCTCAGCTCGTAGTGAGCCGGATCGAACAGAACGTGCAATGGCAGATAGCTCACCCCTGCCACTTCGGCGGCGGCTAAACACAGCTCGGGTGGCCTCGGGGTGAGGCCAACGTAGGGCGCGATGCGGTAGCCGGAGTGAGTGTAATAGTCGGCCAAGCGCCCCAACAGGTCGAAGCCGCGCCGGGATAAACCGATCTCCTCTTCCACCTCGCGGTACATGGTGGCCTTCGCATCGGCGTCCGTCTGCTCCGCTAAGCCGCCCGGAAACACCTGATGGCCAGCAAAGGGGATAGCAGCGGCGCGCTCGGTGACCAATAGCGATGGCCGCGGTCCGTCCACAAACAACATCAACACCGAGGCGTCCCGGGCGCGCGCCTTGTCCGCCGCCGTCACTTGAGGCTCACGGTGGGGGTTGAGAATATCGTCCCGCAACACCCGATCGCCGCAATCGAACACCCCGCGCACATCCTCCAGCGAGGGCCTGAGTGCGGGAAAACCTAGCAAGTCCTCTGCGCTCTTCGGCATTCGAAGTGAACGCAATAATGTGCCGCTACTGCTGACTCGCCCTACTCGTTCAACGCTATTCGTTCAACGTTGGGCCAACCCCACTCACTCGCGTCTGGCGCATCATCCGGCGCCATTTGTCCGCATCGTAGCCAGCGCCCCGGTGCAACAAACACCGGTTGTCCCAAATTAGCGTGTCTCCAACCTCCCACTGGTGGGCGTACACGTGCTCTGCCCGCGTTGTTTGCTCCAACAACTCGTCTATGAGTTTACGGCTCTCTATCCCGGTCCAGCCGATAATCGAGCGGGCATGGGAGCCCACGTAATAATTCTTACGGCCATTGCCCGGATTGGTGCGCACCAATTTGTGCTCTATGGGCGGTAATGAAGCGGCATGATTGGGGTCAACCGGCGCGACTTGGCTGCGGGAGAACACGTAGTCATGCAGCACCTGCAGGGGGTCCAACGTTTTTTGCCTCTCCTCGGAGAGCCGCTCATAACCCGTGCGCATGCTAGCGAACTGCGTCGCGCCACCCTCGCCGGGCACTTCGTACGCGTGATTAATGGAAAACTTCGCTGGCACTAGGCGAAAAGACGAGTCCGAGTGCCACAGATTGTTGCCCCTCTGATAACGGGTACGGGGAGCGTCATTGCCCTGTTTGGTGTTGGCGTCAATGACATTACCAACAGTGCCTAGATAGTCGATCACGCCGGTGGCGCCCAACTTCACGTGATTGGGTTCGGGCTCACCGAAGCGGCGGGTAAAAGCGAGCTGCGCAGCGTCATTCATATCCTGCCCGGGGAAGCAAAGAAGCGAGTATTCGTCCAACGCCTCGCAGATAGCCACCAGCGCATCGCCGGCTATAGGTTTTGTGATATCGATGCCAGTGACTCTTGCGCCCAGCTCATCGTGTAAAGGTTCGAATTGAAGTCGCCGCATGCCGTCTCACCCGTGTTAACCGTTTCCATGCCTAAAGCCTACCTTACCAGGCGGTGTATGCTACCCGGCTCATCCAATCACCTCGAACGACTAGGCAATCCGCATGAGTGAGACCCGCTATACGCCACCCGAAGTGTGGCAATGGGCAGCCGGCAGCGGCGGCCGTTTCGCCAACATCAACCGGCCCATCGCCGGTCCCACGCACGACCAAACATTGCCGGTCGGCAAGCACCCGCTACAGCTCTACTCGCTGGCTACACCGAACGGCGTCAAAGTCACCACAATGCTGGAGGAACTGCTGGAGCTAGGTCATGCAGGAGCCGAATACGATGCCTACTTGATACGGATCAACGAAGGCGAGCAGTTCGGCAGTGGCTTTGTAGCCGCCAACCCCAACTCCAAAATCCCCGCCCTGGTCGATCACAGCACCCGCCCGCCCACCCGCGTGTTCGAGTCCGGTTCCATTTTGCTGTATCTGGCGGAGAAATTCGGCGCCTTCATACCGGCCGATCATGCGGGGCGCACGGAGTGCATGAATTGGCTGTTTTGGCAGATGGGCAGTGCGCCCTATCTAGGCGGCGGCTTCGGACACTTCTACGCTTACGCGCCCGAGAAAATCGAATACGCCATCGACCGCTTCACCATGGAAGTGAAGCGTCAACTAGACGTATTGGACCGGCACCTGGCGCAGTGCGAATACCTGGCCGGCAGCGAGTACTCCATCGCCGACATGGCGATCATGCCCTGGTACGGCGCACTGGCACTCGGCCTGCTCTACAACGCCGGCGAATTCATCAACGCGGACTCGTACACCCACGTGCTGCGCTGGACCCGGCAACTCTCCGGGCGCCCGGGGGTCAAGCGCGGGCGCCTGGTGAACCGCACCTGGGGTAAGCCGGAGTCGCAACTGCACGAGCGTCACGACGCCAGCGACTTTCAAACACGTACGCAGGACAAGCTGGCAGAAGCGGCAGGGGACTGAGCGAGGGCCAGAAGAGCAGCCGAGCAGGAGCGGGAGCGGATGCTGCTACACGCCAAGCGCCGCTGTCCGTTCAGTCAACATCGGGCTCAGCGCCCGCCCGCAGCGTGATGCAGGCAACCGGCAATGCGCCGGCATAGCTGCCGGGCATCCCCACGGCAGCAGCGCTGCCGACCTGCGGATGGGCCAGAAGAGCAGCCTCAATCGATTGCGGACTCATGGTATTTATTCCGGATCGTGGTATTCAGGGCGCCTGCTAAAAATAGTCATTGTTTCGTGAGTGCAACGAAACACCGCGCGCACAACCGCAGTGTATAGGTCATACCTGAGAATTCGAGCACGGCGCTGACGCCGCAATCGCGAAAAAAGTGCATTTTTAGCAGGTGCTCTTTATGCCAACGTGTCAGGACCTAGCGCAATTGCCCCGGAAGCCATGTCGCCAAGCCCGGCCACGCGATCAGCAGTGCGAGTACGAATAACTCGATGGCGATAAACGGTAATGCCGAGCGCACGATGTCGCCCAATGTGACCGCAAACGGCACCACCCCTTTCATGACGTAAAGCAGCAGTCCGAACGGTGGTGTCAGTAAGCTGATCTCCATCGTGATCAACATCAACACCATCAGCCAAATGACGTCGATGGAATAAACCGCCTGCAACGACTGTGCTCCTAGCAAAAAGAACGGCAGCGTTAACAACAACATGGACACCTGGTCCATAAACGCGCCCAGGAATAGCAGCACCATTATCATGATGACGACGACAGCGAGCTTCGAGAGATCGAGGGCAACAATGACTTGCAGCAAGCCATCCGTGGCACCGGAGTTCGCGAGCGCCTGCGAAAACACCAGTGAGCCGGCGATGATGAACAAGATCATCGTGTTGATCTTGGCCGTCTCGATAAGCGCCTTGAAAATGTGGCGCCAATCGAACTCAGCCCCTTCAACGCCTGCAACACGAATGCGGCCGGTAAATAAGCGGAAGAAATAACATGCCGCTAAGGCGGCCAAGCACCCAAGCGCCGCCGCTTCCGTAGGTGCGGCGATCTTAAAGAAGATGCTGCCCACCACAATCACGAAGATCAGCATCAGTGGGGCGATGTAGATGACAAAAGGTGCCCAGCGGTTCAACAGCCGTTTAAGTGCGCCGTCGTAGCGGTAAGTCCAAAACGCTTCGCCGCGGCGGCACCATGACACGGTAAACGGCTCGTTGAGATAACTAGTGTCAGGTGCGTAAGCCGGCGCCAGGTTCGGATTCAGCGTACAACGCAAAACCACATATGCGACGAACATAACGGCCATGAGAAGTCCAGGCACGATGCCGGCGAGCAACAGTTGCGCCACAGACTGTTCAGCGAGAGAGGCCAACAGCACGGCTAGTGCAGACGGCGGAATCAACATCGCAATGCCGCCCACCGCCATGATGGGCCCCATCGAAATAGCCGGTTGATAACCACGCGCGCGCATGTCCGGCAACAAAACCGACCCAAGAATGGCTGTATTTGCAATAGTGGAGCCCGATAGTGACGAAAACACCGTGCCACCGGCAATGGAGACGACCGCAAGACGGCCCGGAACCCTCGCGATCAGACGATCAATCGCGCCGATCGCCTTAAACGCAACACCGGTCTGTAGAAGAATTTCTCCCATCAATAAAAACAACGCAATGGGCGCCAGAGCGAATGTGATCGCGTTGTGAAACTCCATCGGCATCAGCACCAAGCCGATGTCGCCATGGATGAACAACGCGGTGCCGAGCACGTTCGCGCCGAAGAATGCAAACGCCACGGGCACGCCCAAAAACATAGCCGCGCAGACCGTGCCTAAAAGCAGCACGAAAGCGAAGTACCACTCCATCGCCGGCTACAAGCTTGACCCGGCCGGCTGGCGCCGCCCGCTGGTGACGAGCGCCTTGGCGCGGCGCCAACGGAGCAAGAATTCGATGGCCAGCAACGCGAATGAGGCCGCAAAGATCACCATCATGTACCCCGTCTGGATGCGCAGATCTTTGTCAGGCAGGGTCCCGTCTTGAAACTCGCTGATGGCCATGCGCACGCCGTACAGGCATAGCAACACACACAACGCCGCACATACGACGTCCACCAACTGCTTTAGCCGAACGGCAGCGTGCCAAGATAACGCCGAGGTCAGCACGTCAACACGTACGTGTTCGTCCTGCGATAACACCCACGGTGCGCACAAAAACACGCCGGCATAGAGCAAATACTCAACCGCTTCATGCAGCCACCAAAGGTTGCCCCACTGCATCTTCACCAGCACCAGGTTCACCGGGATCAGGACCGCGATAGCCGCGATAGACAGCGCCACCAGGACCGTCAAGGCCCACAGGAACTGATGGAACCGGTGTACGAAGACATCCATAAAAAAACAACTATCACCCGCCGCCAGCCACCGGGTTGGCGGCCGGCGGCAGCAGCGAAGCTAGGCGCTGCCTCAGTTGCGGGTGAACAAAGCTTTCAGTTTGGGACCGTGTTCGGGACTACGGTCGATCACTTCAGCCCAAGCCGCATCGGACGCGTTTCGGAGCCATTTATCGCGATTGGCGCCCGTGAACGTAATGGCTTGCAGACCACCAGCGGCGAGCTTGTCCGCTTGCTGCCGCAAAGCAGCTTGAAACTCTGGCGTATTCGGCTCCGCGCGCGCTTCAAACTCCAAACCGACCTCAGTCAAGATGGCCCGTTGCTCGGCACTCAGCGACTGCCACGTTTTGTAGTTGACCATCGTATGCAACGAACTCTTATAGAAGCCCGGATCGACGCGATATTGGGTCACTTTCAACCACGCGGGTACCCAACCTAGTGCTGGCCATCCATAACCTTGCACGGTGCCGTTTTCCATATAAGTGTAGATCTGCTGGATATTCGAGCGCTGCACCGTGGCACCAAGCGACTTGAAGTGCGCCGTATAAACGGGGGATACACGTAGGTTCAGGCCCGTCAGATCGGGCGAGTCGATCTTCTTGTTCAGCCACAGATGGAAAGGGCCGAAGTCATGGTGGCGGGCGACCAGATGCAGATTTTTCTTATGCATCAAGTTCTGCACATAGTCGAAGCCGCCGTTCTTGCGAAGTTCTGCGAAAGTATATTCCTGCAATCGCAACACGGGTGCCTCGGGCAACACATTGCCGAAATACGCTTCCGTACAGCCGACGACGTCGTACGCCCCCTTGGACATTTTCTGCGTGAGCGTGAAAGGCGAACCGATGGCCGGAGCACCACCTAGCAGAGCAATCTTAACCCGGCTTTTGCCGCGTTCATTAACGGCTTCGACTAGCGCTTCGAACGGTTTACCTGGAGGCGAACCGATGGGAAAGCAGCTAGCTCCGCGAAGGGTCACCTCGGCAGCCAAAACGCCGCCGGCGGCAAGCGTAAGAAAAGCCGCAACCACGGCGGACCAACGGATCGAACAAATCATAAACTCTTCCTCGTGAAACGCCGCAAATTCACTCAGCTAGACGCACCTGAGTGCGGTCTTGCGGTTCATTTTGATGAAACTCCAGTGGCTAGATATGATCGCACTGGCCCTGGCGGGCGCACCGTAGCGTTTGCACCTTGTGGTTGGCAAGGTGCAACGTTGGCATCAACGTTCGTGGTAAAGAGTGTAGAACCACCGGGCCGTAGTGCCGGTTGCGATCTCAAGGCCCGATTGCACGGGTGTCACAGGCCAGATTCGCTCGTTTCTGGCGAGGCCGGACGTGCGTTTTCTGCTCGCCGCCGCCCTTCCAAGTCCTTCCCCTGGGTGGTCAAGTCAATCGGCGATTGACGCGCGATACTTGGTTAGAAGCGGGACTGTAGCCTGTTCTGGAGGCACCCTCTCGCGCACGGGTGGAATCAACATCGGCGCTAGATCGCTGGCAGGGCGCTGGAGCAGTTGGCGGCGAATCTCGTGCGCTAGGAGTTCGGCGAGGAGCAACAGAGCAGCATTGATCTTACCCCGAAATTATGGACGCCGGGTTAAGCGTCATACAATGACAGAAAACGAGGTGTTACATGTCAAAAAGAAAATTTTATCCAAAAGAGTTTAAACAAGCAGCCGCCAGTCTAGTGGTTGACTAGAGCTATAGTTGTGCCGAAGCGGGCCGGAGTTTAGGGATACGCCCTAATTTTGTTGGACGATGGAAACGAGAATTTGAATCTGAGGGGTCGGAATTCCAAGGCCATGGCAAACGGATTCGGGAGCAGGAAAAAATTCTCGACTTAGAAGCTGGAGTCCGTCGTCTGAAGATGGAGAAAGATATATTAAAAAAGGCGACGGCTTTTTTTGTGCAAGAAAAACCATGAGATATCGATTTATCGATCGACATAAAAGGCCTGGCCCGTGAATCGCATGTGCCGAGTACTCAACGTCGCTCGTAGCGACTACTACAGTTGGCTGAAACGAAAAGACAGCAAGCAAGGTACAGTCCAAGATACACGCAGCATTTTCGAAGATATCGATGCCTGACTGGCGTGTCTGGGGTTATGTAGCGCCGTCCACCCGGACGGCTCAGGCGGCGAGACCATCGACTATTGTAGAAACTCGACGTTTTATAGAAACGGGCAAAGACGCTGCTCGATCGACGATGTCGCTACGTGGCTGTTTTTGCGATGGAAAATGGTGGGCCGTGTAGGGATCGAACCTGCGACCACTCGATTAAAAGTCGCAGAACTCTCGCTAGAGAAAGCTCTCATAATCAATGCCTTGCGGCACCTGTCATTGTGCCGAAGTGAGGGTAAGTGACTGATGTGCTGTCAGGCGGAGCCAAGGTGCCGCACAAAACTCGACACAGCCCACTGCCTTTAGTACAACACGACTAACCGTCTTCGAGGTTCGGCATCAGAGGATCGTCCATGCGTGCGTGCAGGGTTGGCATAAGTTCTAATTTTGTTCTAGATGTGGCATGTTCCTTCTCGAAGAGAAGAGAAGCCCGCATGTACCACCCGTGAATACAGCCGAGCCTTCCCCAAGCGTGCAACTAACCCGTCGTCAAGAGGCGATCTATCGCCTTCTAGTGAATCGGCGTGCGTCTGGCGACTGCCCACCAACGCTGGGTGACCTCTGCACGGCGTTCGGGCTCAAGTCTCGTGGGTCGATGCATCTTCATGTCAAGGCACTAGTCAAGGCTGGCCTAGTCGATCCGCCGAACGGCCAACGCCGTAGTATTCGACTGACGAGCGCGAAGTTGGAGAGAGTAACTGAACTACCCCTCCTCGGAACCATCGTTGCTGGGGCCCTTATCGAAGCTGCTGCGGTAACAGAACGGATTCCCGTTCCAGACTACCTACAGACATCTGGCGATTGTTATGTCCTGCGAGTCAGGGGTGACTCCATGATTGATGAGGGAATTATCGACGGCGACCTAGTGGTAGTTGAGCATAGAGATCGCGCGAACGAAGGCGAAATCGTAGTCGCACTGATTGATGGCGCTGCAACGTTGCAGCGCCTCTCGCGAGAAGACAATGAAGGCATCCTTGCCCCGGCGAACAGAAGTATGAAATCCATGCGAGTATCGCCTCAGAACTTGAACATCCAAGGCGTAGTGGTCGGCCAAATGCGTTGCTATAGAGATTTTAGGCGGAGTGCCGGAAGCACGCTTAGCACCATTTAGGACGTTTCCAGTGACAACATACTACGACCCAATGTACGGCGAAATTGACTTGGACGATTTGATCCTAGATGTCGTCGAATCCTGTCCCGAACTAAAACGACTCAAGCTCATCGGCATGATGAACTTCAAGTCGGTCCAGATGCTGCCTTTGACAAGCATCTCTCGGCTGGAGCATACCATTGGACTGGCGTATCTGGCTCAGTTGTTGGCGTCGGGAAATCCGCATTTGCAAGACTGGAAGAACGACCTCTTGGTTGCGGCTTTGTATCACGATGTGAACTGCGGGTCGTTTGGGCATTCCGTTGAATGGGCGATCGATCGCTTCAGTCCATACAACCACGAAGAGAAGGTTTCTTGGGTCGAGGAGACTCAAACACTTGCGGGTCTGAGAGATAAACCAATCTTCCTTGAACAAGATGGTCTCCACCGGCACCGACACGCAGACAAATACAGCATCAATTTCAGCCGAGTCAATGGACTGGTAAACGGGACAGCTTCGTACGTACTAAACAATTCGGGTATAGACCTGGACAACATCGATAATGTGCTTCGAATGGCTCATTCGCTCGGGAAACTGCCAAAGACAGATATGGGCGTGGAACTCGTTAGACGATTGAGAGTCGTGCCTGGGGAATCTAATTTTGTTATCGATTCAGAGGGATTGGGACTTGTGCAAGAGTGGCGTCGCCAAAGAAGCGACGTGTACGAATGCTTCATCTATACACACGAGTACATGGCATTCGAATATCTAGTCTTCGAATTGATCCAAGAGCACGCCAAGCTTGTTGAGACAGAGGGACTAGCGAATCTATTTCACTATACGGATGAGCGTCTCCTATGGTGGTTTTACGACAACGCTGACCCCAATACAAAACTACGTGACATTGCAAAGCGTCTTCTTTTGCACGAGTTGCCCCACTGTCACGGCATACTAAGGAGTTCTTGCTTCAAGCTTAAACGTGATCTCGAAAAAGAGGGGGTGCTCTCAGATCTGAGCGCACATATCAACGCGGAGATAAACAAGCGCAGAGGGAGTTTTTCCTCTAATGGCAAGTTAGTTTCTCTCCACCTTACGACGGACGACCGCAAGACTTCTCGTTGCATTCCGATTCTCGTTGAGGAAGCAGGTCGGGTACATGAAGAACTGTTAGGTGAGGACGAAAGATACATCCTTCTAGCTGTGCTTTCTGACCGACACGACTCCTCCAATCGACATGATGCATATGCGATACAGGCAACGGCACGCGTCCTTAAGGACTTTGGATTGAGCGACATAGAGCCAATCAAGAAAATCAACGGCGATTCGCGAGCGCCTCAGTATGCGTTGCTCTGAGTTTCGATTTTGCTGCGCGACCACGCGCCAACGCCTCCCGAAGGTGCAGGCGTACGAGCAGGGAATTTCTTAGACGACTCTTATGGCGAAGAAACGTCGGGACACATCGCATTTCGCGCTAATCGATTGGAACTTCAAGGCTGAATCCTCCCGCTCATTCCTTCACAACATCTGCTGGTACCCCTCTCGCTTTATCCCTGTCATCCCAGCGCAGCTAATCTCTAGTCTTAGCTCACCTGGAGACACTGTGCTTGACCCGTTCTGCGGTTCGGGGACTACGACCGTTGAGGCTCTGAAAGCAGGACGCAACGCGATTAGCGTGGACTTAAGCCCAGTCGCGTGCTACCTAACCAGAGTGAAATCCCGGCTTCTGACGCAGAGAAGAATCTCACTCGCGCCGCTTTACGAACTCCTCGGCGAACTAGAGGTACTCCGTCGTACGGATCCAAACAGTCCACAATTGTTCGACCAACTGGAAGAAGGCGCTTCCCTCAATAGCGTAATGGTACCAAACCTTGAAGAGAAAGCTCCGTGGTTCCATCCCGACACGTTACAGCAACTGGCCTACATCCATAGTCGCGTCTCCCGACTGTCCGGTGGTCTCTGTCGTGATGCCGCAAATGTTATCTTTCTCGGCATCCTGATGTCTTCAACGGGATATCCTGGCGGTCGCTCCTACACCTACTACGCGGACAACGTAAAGCCCCGAAAGGAGCTGGTGTACAAGGATGCGCTGAAGCTCTATTCCACCAAGCTCTCGAAGTTCTTGTCCGAGTATAGGCTTCATCCCCTGGCAGAGAATGGGCGAGTATCGTCCCGAGTTTTCACGTGCGATTCTCGAAGGCTCCTCACGGTGGTCAAAGAGCGCTGCGATTTAATCGTGACATCACCGCCATACCTAGGTATCGCAGATTACTTGACGGGTTTCAGGTTGGCGTATCAGTGGTTCGATTTGGTAGAGGACCTTGATCACCTAAAGCGATCGGAGATTGGAGCAAGATATCGCCGACATACCAAGAAGAACACAAAGCTGGCGACATACAAAGAAGATTTCGACGCCGTGTCTGAGCAAATGGTGAACGCGCTGAAGAGCAGGGGGTATCTGTGCTTAGTTCTCGGAGAGCCCAAACAGTACTACGCTAGTGTTCGGGAGCATATTGTCGAACAATTCCAGACGGCGTACGACCTAAGTCTTCAAGATTCTTTTGCACGCGAGATAAGCAAGAAGTTTTTCCTACATCCCAGTGGCGGTGTTCCGACTGAAGAGATACTTGTTTTCCAGAAACGGTAGGCCGGATGAGCGTTGAGTTAGAGAAGTATATCGTCTTCATCCCGAATACATTCGGGCCATACGGGTATGAGCTGATTCAGATATTGGCCTACCCAACTGGCTTCCGGTTTCGGTTCCGATTCGATGAGGAATGGGTAGAGGAGAAGGTCAGGAACCGCTTAGGCGATCTTGTCGGGCGGGATGGGTACATTTTGCTTCGAGACTTCCAGACTCGCGAATTGTATCCGATTCGGTACCTCCGTCTCACGAGCGTTCGGAAAGTTGGCGTGGTGTGTTACTTCGAGTACGAGCTTGGTGAGATCATGGATTTCGCCACAGATGAGGAGTTCCGAGAGAGTCAGCTTGCCGGATTCCGTGACCGATTCGCTAAGTTTCACGGAAACATCGCTCGGGCCAACGCTGAAGAAGAGCATCTGAAGCCTCTAGTGCTGCTTAGCAACTTCGAACCGAACGTCCGAAACGACAGGGAGGTCGATCGAAACGGGGTAGTGCGAGAGTCGTCCCGTTGGATGAACCTTTTGGCGAGTTTGCGTGACGTGTCCCACTTCGAAAACGTGGAGTTCCTACGCGTTCTTGGTGTTCAACCTTTATCGAAGCAACTCAATGACCCTCGAATCGACAACGGGGCATTTGTACTCAGAGAGAACTCTACATACAAGCTTGATGTTGTGCAGTACGTCCCAAAGGGACGGTCGCATAGGGTTGAGCCAAATGATGTTGAAGTCAAGTGTGATGGACGAGTCGTCGAAGCGATACGAGGACGGCAAAGGGCAGTGGGGAAGTACGACGTGCTTTCTTTCGTGATCCGCGTGAATCCGTTGAAGGAGACAGCATTCTCCTTCTTCGACATCGAACACGCGGCCAGCCCAAAACATGCCCAGAACATTGAGCCGCGCATTCACTTTCCGATTCAAGTAGAGCGCTCTCCAGAACGACTGGTCGGTAGGGTTATGGTTGCATCGCTTTTCGCCGGGCTCTATTTCTTGCCCCAAATTCCCTCCTTCATTGCAGCGTCGGCAAGTGACATTGTAAGGGATTTAGCAGTCGTGGGATTTGCTGTCTCTCTTGTTGATGTTGTCTCTGAGCTGAGGGAACGCATTTCAAAGTGACTTCAGAATATGTTCTCGGCGTTAACTTGGGTCTTTCGAAACATGGCCGGGATTTACACGACGGAGCCGCCTGCATCGCGACTCGACAAGGGATCGTTGGGGCGATTGGGGAGGAACGTCTTGTTCGAACGAAGCGGGCGGGGGGATTCGCCGCGTCCGTCGATGCGCTGTTGCGGTCGGTGCGTATGGAGCGAACCGACATCGCTCGAATTGTGGTCTCCTCTTGTTGCGACGAGGGACCGTCAGATCAAGCCTTCGGTGAGTTTCCGCAGGCGGATGTGATCTCATGCAATCATCACTTGTCGCATGCATATTCGGCGTTCTGCACGTCTTTACTCAATGAGGCAGTCACACTGGTTCTCGATGCGGGCGGCAACACGCTGGATAGTCCGAAGAATGACCGATGGTGGGAGGTTCGTCGGGAGCAGCAGACGTACTTCTTGGGGAGTTCGTCTGGGCTGGTGAAGATAGGCGAAGACTTCGCTGAACCATATGCAGCAGGATTCGGAGAGATATTTAGGGCCTTTACCTACTATCTAGGTTGGCCATCTTCTCGATACGCGGGCAACGTCATGGCCCTCGCCGGTCATGGTGATCCAGATTACTTCGGCGATCGGAAGCTATTCTACATCGACGAGGAAGGGCGGGCCAAGTCGTGTGTCAAGAACTGCCCAACCGAGCCATTTCACATGGTCGAAAGCATTCTCAGAACACTAGACTTCCCGAGTGTCGAGCGACGACTTGAAGGAGGAACAATTCAGGAGGTTCACAGGCATTTAGCAGCTTGGGTTCAGCGAGAGCTAGAGGTTGCCCTGGTCGAGATCGTAAATAGGTTGATTGAAGAGACAAATGTGCGAGACGTGTGTCTTGCTGGAGGGGTAGCCTACAACTGCAAGGCGCTTGCCGTGGTCAAGGAACGTAGCAAGGCAAAGCGGGTTTACGTAAGCCCGGCGTCGGGCGACCAAGGCCAATGTCTCGGGAACGTTTTGTACGGCTTGGCAACAATGGATGGATTTACACGAATGCCGGGCAGGCTGTCTCCATACCTCGGCCCGCACTACTCCAATGAGTCCGAAGAACTTGCGAGGTTTGCGGAGGAGCTAAACGGAGAGCATGAGTTAGTTAGCGGGCACGACCTACACCTGATAGTTGCGGGGCTGTTAGCGACCGGACGCATCGTTGGATGGTACCAAGGGCGTAGTGAGTTTGGGCCTAGGGCTTTGGGTAATCGCAGCATACTCGCATCTCCGTCGCTAGTCAGCGTTGCCGCCCGACTCAACGAAATGAAGGGACGAGAAGCTTTCATGCCTTTTGCGCCGTCCGTGCTGGCGGAAAGGAGCTCCGCGTATTTCGCTCTAGACGAGGAAGTTCCGTATATGTCGATGCTAGCGGATGTGCGGGAAGAAGTTCGTGACTGGATCTCGGGGGTTGTCAATGCGGACGGAAGATCGAGAGTGCATACCGTATCTTCTTTCGCGAACAGCAATTTCTATTGGCTTATTGGTCAGTTTGAAAAGCTTACCGGGATACCAATGGTCCTCAACACGTCTTTCAACGGCAGAGGCGAGCCGATCGTTGAAACTGTTGAAGACGCAGTTCGTTGTTACGAACGTCTCGGGCTTGATGCGCTCGTCGTCGGAGATGCACTAATCCTCAATGACCTAGCGCAGGAGGGTTGGAGCGGGGATATCGCTTGCAAGATCTTGTCAGGCTCGGCGCGACGCCTTCATGGAAAGATGCTTGTCGAGAAGCTCCGCGAGCAGTTGGAGCAGGTGCTCCTTCCTCGGGATCGCTTTCTCCTGTATGCGCAGTATTACGAGTGGGTTAAAAGCGGCGCGAAGACAACGACGATTCGATACCGGAAAGGCGTTGTTGACTATCCCATTAGTACCAGTCTTCCATTGTTCATCACTAACGACTTTTCAAGGACTCCTCGTGGGGAGCCGGAGGCGAGATTGCGAGTCCGGGAGTACGATGTGAAGGAGTACGGTAGTCTAGGCGACGAAGACGCAAGACATGACGGATTCGAGAGCCTGAATGAGTTGTTGGGGGCACTGCAGGAGATCTACGGCGTCATCTCCCCGGAAGAACTGGTTACGATCTACACGGTGGAAATCGCCTGAAAAGGAGCCTGGTACGGCGCACGAATCCGGCAATCCTCACCACCCCTGAGTCGCTTGGCTCGAACTTCTATTCGCAGGCCCCGATGTCGATCCTGCGGTCGGAAACGGTGCGGGTGCCGTTACGACTCGCGCGGCGTTACAACCTCTACTGCCATCGAATCGTGCTTCGACGGCAGGTCTTAGTCGTGACGAAATCTGTAACAATCACACTAGTCTTTCTAAATCAATGAGTTATGTGAATCTCATCACCAACAGCGATTGACGGTCGTGGCAAACTCCGCCCTTCTCAGATTCTGCCACGAGTGAAGCCGCCCATGCCGCTAGGTCGCCAAGCGAAGCTGGTCAGCTCCAAACAGCGGAGTCTGGTGCTCCGGCACGTAGCTACCACCCGGCATCCTAAGCGAGACCGAGTCATAGTGCTGCTGTCCTTTCGCGTCGGTCTCCGAGCAAAGGGTAAGCGGCCAAACGAACCCGTATCGAACAGACGCGCAAAGTGTGATGGTTGGCGAAGCGCCGGGACCAGCGGTGGGTTTACAACTCTAGATCAGAGCGCAACGGATTATCGGCGAAATGCGTTTTCCAAAGACGCGGGGTGAGCAGGTGGACATCCTTAGCTGGACGGGTTTCCACGCGTTGAAGCACGTCCACTCAGTAGGTCATCGGATTGATGGCATGCAACTTGCAGGTGCTCAGCAAGCTCTGTAGGTTGCCCACCTGTTCGGAACCGATTTCAGTCCAATTAAACAACCAGTTCTTCCTGCCCATGGGAATGACCCGCAGCGTTTGCTCGACGTGGTTGGTGTCCATCGGTAAGTCGGGTTCGTTCAGATAAAGGCGCAGTTGCTGTTCGCGGTTACGCGCATACCTCAGTGCCTTGGACAATGGGTCACTGGGCACTCAGTCCATGCGCTGACACTGTTGCTCACACCCGTTGAAGAACGCATCGACTGTGGGCTTGGAATGCTCGGAACCTGTCAACAACTTTGAGATACTCACCGCGTATATTTACAGAGCAGTTTCTCCTGTAGTGCCTAGGTCGTCGGGAGGGTTGATCCAGACCGCCTGGGGAAGCGGCTGGTGCTTGGGTGCACCGTGCACAAATCGTTCTAGATGAGCAGCCATCGCCGCCTCCAAAGTGCGTTGACGCTGTTGGCGTACCCTCTCGGCTCGTCCGTAATGCACGTCAGCCGGTGTCAACATGGCAATGCCTCCATGATGGTGCTCATGGTGTTGAGCCAGGGGAAAAACGTTCGACAAAAGCCGATAGCCTCTTCCTTATCGTCAAAACGTATCGGGAAACCCGGGTGATACTTGAGCGTCTTGAACTGGACCTCGGAGTAGGGATTGTCGTCACTGACATGCGGGCGGCTTAGAGAACGAGTGACACCCAGGCCAGCGAACCGCTGCGCGGTACACTTGCTGGTCATGGGCGCGCCGCGGTCGCAGTGCAACGTCAGTACTTGAGGCGGGACATCGTGCTTGTGGCAGGTTTGCTCAATCAGGCGTGTAGCCAGTGCCAAATTCTCCCGCTCAGCGACCCTCCAACCCACGGCCTAGCGGCTAACGATGTCAAGCAGTCCATAGAGGTAGTAGTAAGTCCATTTCGTCGGCCCTCACAGCTTGGTGATATCCCAACTCCAGAGCTGATTGGGTGCGTTGGCGAGCAGTTGCAGCTTGCTGTAGTGGGGAGGTTGACGGTGATGGCGCCGCTCACCACAGCCTGGTTGGCGGCCAGGATACGGTACATGGTGCGCTCGGAGCACCAATAGCGCCCTTCGTCGAGCCGCGTGGCCACCTCTTCGCCGGGCGAGCGGTCCACGAAGCGCTCTTCGGTGAGTCCGTCTAGAACTTGTTCGCGTTCGGCTTCACACAAGGCCCGGGCAGGCGTTGGACGGGGCTGCGGGTGCCCGGGAGTGACTCGTTGAAGACGGTAGAAGGTGGCCCGTGGCAGACCAAGCGCGCGGCACGTCGGTGCGACCCCTACCGGTTCGGCGAGTTGTTGAGCGGCCATTAGCCGTGGCTCGCGTCTTTGAGGTTCACGCCCAGCAGCGTGCAGACTGTTCCCTGCACGTCCAAGAGGGTGTGGGCTTTATCGAGTTCTTTGTGCAGGTGTGCGACCTTCGCCTCCAGTTCGCGCACTTTCGCTTGCAGAGGGTTGCGCTCGCGTGGTTGAGCGCCGCGTTTCTTAGGTGTGAGTGCCTTCAACATCCCTTCGCGCCGAGCTTGACGCCAGGCGGCTAGGTGCGAACGGTATAAGCCCTCGCGGCGCAGCAATCGGCCGATTTCACCGGCCTAGGTACAGCGGTCGGCTTCATCAAGGCTCGGCAATCGGTATTGGGCGCTAAACTGGCGGCGGATGGGTTTGGCCACCACTTCAGGGTCGGGAAAACCCTGGCTGGTTCCAGCGCCTAGCCCTGCGGTGTCCGTTGTATTGATAGTCATCGTTTCGTTGTGTGTTTTCATGAGTATTCACCGAGTTCGCCCTACTGTAATTCTAAGAGCGCTGAGTGTCTCGGCTATGTTGGCAGAGAGGGAACGAGGATTTGCAAACGCCCGCCCATTGGACAAGATGTGTAGCGGCGTATTGAGCCCAGCCTCACCGAGAGCAGACAGCAATCGTTCCAACCCTTGTTGGTTTAGCGTCGGTTCATCCCCGGAAATACCTACCATGTCACTGGCGTTGTAGTTGAGCAGTGCCAGTGTCGCGTCGTGATAGAGCCAGTTATCCGGCAGGCCGTTCGGCGGTTGAGAGCAAAACGTGCATCGATTGTTACAGCGCTCGGTAACCAGCAGCGTGTTCGCATTGGCACGCTGGGAAAGCAACGTTCGAACCCGCCCGGCCCGGGGGTCCAGCCGGACAATATCGCCAGGGGAAAACTGTTGCTCGAACACCGGACTATCGATTATCACTCTGGGGACAACGCAGTGCGAAACGCTCGCCGCCCCGGCACGGTCAACATCGACAATTGGCAAATGCGGTATATCCAGGGCTGCGGCCCTCGAGCAACGAAAAACAAACAGGCCTGCCGCCTCTGGCGGGCCAACATACGGAACCGAATCCGGCCTTATAACGCTAGCCACTGATCAAAAACCTCGCGGTATTGACTGTTTTGGTGGTAGCGCTCAAACAACAAATCGAATAAACCTGTTTGGACACGACAAAAAAATGAGTGTGCTTTGTGTCCGACCGGTTCCCCTTGCGTAGCCAGGTGATACAGCGGATCTGCACCGCAATACGGCTGGTATGCACACTCATCACAACCGGGCGCACAGTGAATGAAACTCTGCTGGAGGATTTTGGCCGCAGCGGGATTCCTGACGAGGGTGTCAACCGAGTCCTCTATGGTCCCCAGGACTAACTCCGGTGCACCGGTGGTCTGCCATAAAAGGCGTGCTTCGTCCGACCCGAATATCTTCCCGTCATAGTTGAAAACCAACGCGCCCAGCAAATAACCCGCGGGGCTCTTCAGATCACAGTAAATCGCTTCACCCAACCGGAATATGCGGCGCAGATGAATGAGCGCGGTTTCTTCGACAAAGAGCCGCTTGCCGTTCAATCCGACAACCCGCTCCAACGCCGACTTGTAGAACTGCAAATACTCATCGGCCGAATAAGTGAGCCGTGAGTTGGGCCGGCTGGCGAATCCGAGCGGGCTCAATGGCCGAATGAATATCGAAGTAAAATCATGCAGGAAGTACTCGTCAACCAGCGCGGCAGGTTGCGCGAGGGTTGCGCGAGTGATGGTCGCAAGCGCCGCAACCCTGTCCGTGCCCATCGCGCTGCGGATCCGGCGGATACCACTGATGGTGCGCTTGTGCGAACGATGCGAACGCGATGGGCGATTGGCTTCGTGCAGCGGTTCCGGTCCGTCTAGGGATACGGAAAATTCGACCTCATGATGCTTCGCCCAACACAAGAATGCCTCGTCTAGCGGACCCAAGGCCGAGCAGATGACGAAACTCGGGGTACGAACAGACAGTTTCTCTTCGGCGTACTCTACAAAGGCCCGGATATATTGCGGAGCCAGTAGCGGCTCACCGCCTTGAAACTCGATCTTTATAGACCCATCCGCTACGTGGTCGATAATGTCAACGATGCGCTCGATAGAACTCAGCGGCAGGTCGAAACCCGGCTTAGAGGCTGCGACACGGCTGGCCTGACAGTAGCGGCAATCATGATCGCAGCGCAAAGTGGGCACCACCATGAAAAGACTCGGTGGCATCATGGCTCTTTGTATGGACTGCGCTAGCCTCGAAGCGAGCAGCGTCGCCATGAGCTGCTCATCGCCCTGCTCCACCAGGAGCCCCTTGCTGAGCAATGTCTCCAGCTCCGCGTCGGCCAGAGACCTATAGTCACCTATCAACCAGGATTCCAGGGCAGCATGTCCATCGAAGAAATGAAACGCCCCAGCTTGATTCGTAGCAATAGCTCCGCCCCCGGGCAGGCGGCGGAAAAAAGCGGGAAGCGGCCTAAGAGACATCCGGTGCTCGCGCCAGATGTGTCAGGGCAGAGCGTACGATTTGCTCCCGCAGCCCCGCCGTCCGGGCGTCAAGCTGTTCCCTCAACGTGTAGTCATTAGTCAGTTGGCGAAGCTTTGGCTCATACTCGGCAGCAGACAACGACACGACCCACTCATCCGGATCGGACGTGTCCAGTTGCCAATCACAATCAGCCGCCAGCTAATAAAGCGCTTTCTCAAGGGTTGCGCGAGAACAACTGTCGCGAGTCAATCTCATGCAAAACGCCTTTTGCCATGCACACGCTCCACGCGATTTGCGTGAGCGCTGCATGTTTTTATCTATTTAGTATTTACAACTTAAAACTTAAATTCCTAGCAGTGAACAGCATATCACAAGATCGTGGCAGGCCAGTTGGATCGATCTGCAGGCCGTTGATGGCGCCGGCTTGGGTAATCGCCCCTAGTCTCCGCTTTGCTATTTGTCTTGGACAGCTTGCAATACCACGGCCGCTTGGCCGCTAGCGCAGTGATTGTTCAACTTGGTAGCGATCTGTTGGAAGCAAAAGGAAGACCATGATCCCATGGATACACCAAGGCCCCGAATAACACTGGCTGTTAAGCCGAACCACTGACCCGGCGTGCGCTCGGATTCTTTGCCGCGGGTATGGCGCTCATCAACAAACCTCACCCTAAGCACTTGCGTGGGCCATACCGATGTCCAATTAGAAATCCGCACCGTAAGGGCCGTGCCGCCGGCTCACATCGAGTAGTTTTCCCCAATCGACCGCGCCATGATGGCGCTCAGGTGCCGGTACGGCAGGCCACTTTCGTCATGCCAAGCGTTGAACGTGTCTTGAATAGCCTTGAGATCGCGTTTGCTGGCGGGCGTGTCCGCAATCTCTAGACCTTCGTGCTTGAGGCAAGCGACAACATCTTTGCTCAAGGCGAACGAGTCTTTGCCAACCGCTTGTAAGAATCGTTGGCCGGTAACGCCGCCCAGGTGTGAACCACGCCGCTTGAGGTCGGCGAATAGACCGACGAGATCCGATGTTGGCCAATCGGCCAGATAGCGTCCAAACCCATCATGTTCGACCGACACCGCCTGAACCATAGAGGCGTTCACCCGGACCGTCTTGATCTTCGGTCCATTTTTGACAATACGCGTGTCACTCTTATAGGCCGTCCACGCATCCTCGGCCAAGGCGTTCAAGGCCACTGGAGAAAAGCCCAGAAAGGCTTCCTCGAATCCCGGCCATTTCGCTTCGATCACCTTCCAAGCGAATCCCGCTTGGAAAATGCAGCGCGTCATGGCAGCCAGGAATTCGTGATCGCCGCGTTTGGCCAGCTCGGACGATTGCAGGACTTTCGGAAGATTCGCCCTGAGCGCTTTCTCCCCGCCCTTGCGGTCCGCCGCGCGTTTTAAAACTGTTGCGAAAGTTCCGGGCATAGCTGCGCCTCCGAGCAGCGAGGGATCGGCGCCGGTGCCGGATCGGTAACGGTGGCCCGTTCCAACCAACGCCTATAGCGAACGCTGTCATAAGGGGTGGTGCGATGTACCATGCAGCGATTGTCCCACACGAGCGTGTCCCCCTGCCGCCACGCATGTGCATACACGTTGTCCGGAGCCGTCGCGTGCTCTATCACCGGTGCTGCATCGCTGCGCCAAGCTGGTCCCAGCCCACCCGTAAACTGGCGAACTCCGTATTGCCGCCGGCCGGCGGCGGCTCGCGGGCGGACACAACGATCCGGCTTGGCGATACGAGCTATCTGCGTGCCAATACCGGCTGGCTTTTTGGTAACGCATGCGCTGATGATCTGGCGCCATGACTTCACCGCTCACGGGAGCAACATTGCTTTGCCTGGATAATAGTGTATTGGCGTCGAGTCGCATTATTTTTTCCTGCATTTTTTTTTGCTTCCCGTACAGCGGCCGGTCCTTTAAATAGTGACTCAATCATGCCATGAACAGAATATCCGATTGATTGTCCAGCTAAAACGGCTGGAGGGCAGAGAAGCCAGCGCGGTCGGAGTAATCTCGATGGGGTCTAAAGAGCTGCTGGTGCGTGCCCCAACTCCGCAGCGCACGTGAGCATTAAGGCATGCCGCCCCTAACTTACCGTCTAGAGAGGGAGTTTTATGGTGGGCCGTGTAGGGATCGAACCTGCGACCATCTGATTAAAAGTCGCGAAACTCGCTCGAGAAAGCTCTCATAATCAATACCTTGTGGCACCTGCCATCGTGCCGAGGTGAGGGTAGGTGACTGATGTTTCGTCGGCGCGAATTTGCGTTCCGCACAGAATCCGGCACAGTGCCACGAACAAAGTAAGGGGAACGGAAACTCTTCACCGTTCGAGCTTCACATCGAATGCAGCTAGTCCGTTGTAGGTGAACGCGAGGCGGAAGTTTACGGGGGTATACCGTTCCAGCCTGTCCCACTCGCCGCGTCGCACGCGAGTTCGATGGAGAAACGCCCATTCCTTCGCATCGATACGCGACACCAACGCATAGGTCGCCTCAAGACGCTCGACGCGCCCCTGGTACCGAATAGTGGGCCCGTTTGAAGCTAGTAGTGAGCCACGCAGCTTGTTTCGAACATCGGGCGGAACGCGAGCCGACCTCAGCGCCCGAAAGAGCCTTTGCGACTCAGTGATCTTTCCGTTTACAAACAACTGGCGAGCGTGCCAGAACTGGTTGCTGTAGCTGGCATCGCCTTTTGTATACGAGCGTTCCCAGTGATATTCCGCCTTCAGTCTGTCATCTGGAAAATGCTCAGTTAGCAGTCTAGCCAGCGCCCCGTGTACTCCCTTATCTCCTGGGCGGTTGTCCAGACAAGATTCCAATGTTGTACGCGCTTTCACGTAATCGCTGTGGAGTTCGTATAGTCGCGCTAATCCCTTTGCAATAAACGGACTGCTTGCGTTGGTACCGAATGCTCGTTCTAGCGCAGCCTCTGCACGGCGATCGTCTTGCAGGAGCTTCGCCAGATGAGACTCCGCCGTTAGCAGGTACTCATCGTCCGGGAACCGCTGAAGTCCTTGTTCAAGTGTGCGCTCAGCGGCCTTGATGAGTTCGCTCGTCGTGCGATCATTATCGGGATCATCCCGCAGGTGCTCCTGAAGCCTCTCCAGTCCTATCTTGCACAGGGTGTGGTACCCATAGGACGAGTCCGAGTCGTGGCCAGTCAAATCACGGGCGATTCTCTCAGCCGCTGCGATGTGTCGCCCCTGTTCTAGTTCGCTCGTAACATGCTTGGCACGAATTAGCTCTAGGTCCGCCAGCGTATGCATTATCGAACGGTCATGCGGAGCTGTTCGCGAGGCGCGGGTCAACAGTTCGTGAGCGAGTCCGAGGTTAGGGTTATCGCGTCGCATCTCAAAGATGGCGCGTTGCTGTAGCAAGTAGGCATCTTCTCCAGTCGCCCTTTCCGCTCGTTGATATAGTTGCCGGACCTGCATAAGATCAGGGAATAGCTTAAGGAGTTCCCTAGCCCTTATCAGCTTGCGAAATGCTCGCCGGTCCGCCTCGTAACCAACGTCAATCGTGTCGAGAAGCGTAATATACATATCGTAACGGTCATCGCTTTCTCTCAGCGCTCGCTCGAAGACAACCTCGGCAATCCAGGGATGTCGGGCTTGGTAGGCCATGTCCCTCGCACCACTGTAGTCGAGCGTCTTGACTACACCTTCTAGGGGCAAGAAAAAGCTCTCTCCAAACTTCTCAAAGGAAACCCCATGAACCCGTTTTACGATTCCCGCACGGACAGGCACGTCGAGACGATTGAGCGTGCAGATAGTCAGATAGATGGCCCTAGCTGCATCTGGTTGAACTGATTGATACTCGTCCTCGATGATCTCTTCGAACGGCCTTCCAAGCGTCGCCTCGTGCAGCGCCACCAGAAGCTGCCGTCCTGCTCGCCTCTCGAAAGCGAGCAGCCTCTCAGGATGCGTGGCATGCTCCAAGACGCCGAGCGCCTTGTTGGTTTCTAGCTTGTCGAGAAGCGAAACAATCTCTTTTCGAGAGAGGTACCGGACTTCATAAATCTCATTCACGAGTGTGTGGAGAGCACCGCACTCCATGTTCCATTCGTTTGAGCGCTCTCCACACAAGATCGTAAGTCGAATTCCCTCTCGCCGCCCGCGCCGAGCGAGATTTAGCAAGTCAGGTATATGATTCGATGCGCGGTCCACGAAGAGGAAGATCCTTTCCTGTGTCGATTCCGCGATCTCAAGGATCGCATCGACCGGTATTCTCGTTGTTCCCGTGTAGTACAAGCAGACGGCAGAGAATTCTGCCGCTGCATCCCAAGCAATCCGCTTGAGTAGGACTGTTTTCCCCGATCCAGCATGCCCTTTAAGCAGGTAGAGGTCGCAGGTCTCTGGCCGGTCTACATCGTCCACTAGGACGGTGTCCGTGAGCAAAGAATCCGTCAACGTCCGACGGCTATCTAGATCCTGTGCGAATATCGACCAATCGTTGCTGAATCCTCGATAGAAGTCTTGCGGATTTACGACCGGAGAGGGCAGATTGGGGCGGACATGGCACAGATCCGTGTCGAGTAGCGCTAGGGTGTCTTCCGATAGAGAAATGTTATGCGACGGGATTAGCGCCTCCAGAGGGTGTGAGGATGCTCTTCTAGGTACCGCACGCAAGGCTGGTTCTAGTGCAGCGCCCAAGGACTCAAGGAACACCTGGAGCGTTCCAGGAAGTGCCGTGATCTTCTTGGTTTCCAAGAATCGAACTTGTCGGTCACTGACTTTGGGCGTGACCAAGTAGAAGCGGGTCCTGTCAATGCCCTCTTGCGCAAGTTCGAAGAGGACCTGGCGGACATCAGGGTCCTCAAGCCGGTGCCCGACAAAGATGAAGGGATACTCGGAAGCGTAATGCTTCACTCGTTCGAACAATACCTGCCGATTCTTTCGATGAGTTACGTACTGGTCGATAGTTAGGATGAAGGGAATTGACAGCTCATCCCGACGGGAGAGGCATCCGTGGAGTTTGACGTAAGGTACCGCATCGGGAGACCGGAGAACGGCATCAATTCTATCTGTGTTCTTGGCAGATGGAACAAGGCGTTGGAGCGGCCTAGGGCATGTTCTGTATGCTTGCTCAACGATCAAGTCGTAGTTCGTCGTTGCGATAGCAGACCAGCGGAATGTAGGAATTAGATTGTGAAACGGCGCTGGTTCGAGGTCCCTGTACAGTTCGTATATGAACGTCTGAAGCGTAGTGAGGTCAGTTTCGGACTCAGCGAGTTCAGCTACGACACTCAACGGCGTCCCGTCTTCCTCTTCGCCGCCTAGGAAACGCTCGTTAATCTTCTTGGCTAGTTGGGCACCGACCGGAGGCACTCTGCCGTCACTAGCCTTTGCTCCGACTGAAGCACCTGCGCCGAGAAAAAGCGCCGCCTTTCCATCCTTTACAGCTTGTAGCAAAGCAGGGGGAATATTCATGCGTTGTCGCGCTTTACGATCTGGATCTCGCACCGCGCCCAGGAGGGTCGGCGCGGCGTAACCTGAGAAGCGTCTTCACGGGCGTTTCGCGAGCTAGCGTGATGCCACTGTGCGTGGATCTTGCCGCCTAGGAACACTCGATCGGCTCCGCGGATAACCGAGTGGTGCAGCCGACGGGTACAGGCATGGTTCTCCGTCTCCTAGCCACCAGAATGTGCTGTAGCTTGACTTCGCATCTGTGCACTTTACACACTCGTGAAGAAATCTGTAAGAATCACACTAGTCTATCTAAATCAATAAGTTATGTGAATCTCGTCAGCGACAGCGATTGACGGTCGTGGCAATCCCCGCCCTTCTCAGATTCTGCCACGGGTGAAGCCGCCCATGCCGCTAGGTCGCCAAGCGAAACTGGTCAGTTCCAAACAGCAAAGTCTGGTGCTCCAGCACGTAGCTACCACCCGGCATCCTAAGCGAGCCCGAGTCATAGTGCTGCTGTCCTTTCGCGCCGGTCTCCGAGCAAAGGAGATCGCCAGCCTGACGTGGGCGAGGGTGATGGACGCCGATGGCGAGGTCTGCGAGGAGATTGCGCCGGAGGACCGGGCCAGTAAAGGGCGGGGCGGTCGTCGGGTTCCCCTACACAAGACGCTCCGTCAGGCCCTGACGGACCTCCAGGCGATACGTGGTGGCCAAACTCGCCTCGACCGGCCGGTGGTCTATCCAGAGCGCGGGCGGGGAATGTCGGCGGCGACTGTAACCAGTTGGTTCGGCAGGCTTTATTGCTCTATTGGGCTTGTTGGTTGCAGCAGCCACACGGGGCAGCGGACTTTCATCACGAGCGCGGCACGGAAGATCGTCGGCTGGAGCGCACGTGGGCATCCAAGCATGTGGTCTCTAAACTTATCGTCTAGAGAAGGGAGTTTATTGGTGGGCCGTGCAGGGATCGAACCTGCGGCCACCTGATTAAAAGTTGCAGAACTCGCTAGAGAAAGCGTGAATAATCAAAATCTTGCGGCACCTGCCACTGTGCCGAAGCGAGCGTAAGTGACTGATTTAATAACTGGCTAGGTCTCAGTGCCGCACAATTTCCGGCGCACGCCTAACTGAACTTACGCTTCCACACGGTTGATGCTTTCCTGGAATCTCGTGAAATGGATGGAGAGCTTTATTTAGGAACATATAGAAACCGTACTGACTAAGGACGAAAACGCGCTCCCTGTCTTGCTTCTCATGGAAGTCGGCTAACGGATGCGAGTGAAGGTCGTCGAGGAGGAGGATGCTTTCCTCTAATGCACCCGCGAGCGGCGGCAAGAGAAGATGTGGGTGATCTCTTGCCGCCTGATGGTACCAACGATGTTGTTTATGTCTTGCTGAGACCTACCAGCCTGTCTCAAGTGCGACTCATAGGCAGAAAGCCGAATCAGTGGCGCGAACAGAATGGAGCGATTCCGGGTGCTTGGATTATCGACTGAGATATCGCAGCTATTCGAGAGTATTACGCCGGAGACGGCCTTACTCTCTCTACTAACAAAATCCACGACGATGAAGCTTTTCCAACCATCTCCTTGTAGGTAGGTCTCCTCGTGGTCACTCAGGTAGTAGCCGTTGTTGTCCGGGTGCTTGCGTAGCTCGGAGAACAGATCCGCTTTTTGCTCTGGCGTAAGGTAGGGCGGCAGATATGTTTGAATCTGTTCGAAGAGATCGCTGCCGGTCGGCGTCACTCATACATGTCCCAGAGATTTTCGTACAGCACGTTCGTTGCCAATTCATCCAGATCACGTTGTGAAGCCAACAGGTCACCATAGATCGCACTCAGCCTCTCGAAAATCTGCACGTCGTAACTGTCTCGTGCCGCAGTGACTTCGGTGTTCTGAATACTCGACTCAGTCCGCTTGATCTCGGCCTGAATACCTACATCGGGGATGTCGTTCGCAAAACTAACTGGAGCCGCGGCCCAAGCGGCGGCTATCGACACGGTACGGGCAAAGGCGAAACAACTCATTGATTCAAGTGCTTGCAGTTCCGCTTGTCTTTGCTCGACGAGTGTCATTGTTTCTCCTCCCAAACCGGTTCGAATCGCTCTAGCGCCGCCTTGGTAAGTGTCGTAAAGAAGAGTCGCTTCTCAGTTTGATGCGCAGCGTCCAGAAGCTGCGGTAGTTCCGCCCAGAAGTCTTTGAACGGCTGCTCGCTGATTGTATCTATGTCGAACAGCAATCCTCGAACGTGCTGTCCTGAAGGGCTCAGCGCTCGGGTGCCGGGAATCACTTGAAGGATGTTCAGAAAGCCGTCAAGTGAAATCTCGGTCCTCAACCGAGTCGTCGTAGCCGTCAAGTCATGAGTTCCAAGGCTCAGGGGAAAATCCAGCAGTTGCAAGTCAGGCAACTCGTCCTGCGCCGTCAGCACGTTGATGTACTTTAGAGAGAATCGCTCTACCGACTTGAAGAGTTTCGTCTTTTGAAGTAGCTCGACAACTCGAACTATTCGCGCCCGGAAGTGAGCCCAACCTACATACGGGCCTACACAGGCTAAGCCGAAGACCTTGTTGCCGAGGAGGATTACAAACCCATCGCCGACTAGCCGGTGAGTGGCGCGGTACCGAAGAACGGGGTCTAGTTGATGAACTTCCTTTGGAAAATGCGCTTGTGGAAGCGCTTCAATCTTCGGGAACTCCTCCCCAAGATCCGGGTACGACCTCCCAGGTAGGAGATTCGCGATGGAGTCTGTTGTCCCCTCGAATCGAATCTCGAACACGGCTTCTACGATTGGGTCTTTGTTCAGCCGAATCGGAAGGTCTTGCATGACTAGCTAGCCTCGATGGGGCTGCGAGGGCGCACGATCCCATGATAGCGAAAGTCACTGTTCGCCGAGGTAACGCTCAACGGCCTCATGGATGACCCAGGCGACCGACACCCGCTTATCCTCCGCCATCTGCTCCAGCAGCTCGTAGTGGTCCCGAGGCAGGCTCACGGAGGTCCGCACGGACTTGCTGGGGTCTGGGGCGGGTTTACGAGATTTAGCCATAGTGCGTCACACTACATCACAGTGGTGCTCCCAGGCGATAGCTGGCGACCTCTACTCCCTCAGAGCGACCCACGCCGTCCGGTCGTGCCGGGGGACTTTCCGCCCTCGATCCGCATCGTGTGCAAAGTCTGGATGGCGGCGTGGCGGGCCTAACTCGATTCGTGAGGAAAAAGGTTGCAGCGGGCGTGAAGTACGTCAAGGGCGGCGGGCTGTAGGCGGAGTCCTTTGACGATTGAGCCGCACCCGAACAGCATCGGCGCCAATGGTGCCAACAGGTGGCTAATCAGTGTATCCATGGCACCGTCGGTGAAGTGCCACAAGTGCGCTTCGATGAGTGCGAGGCGCCGGCCTTGCGGCCCTATCTCACACCCGTGTTCCTTGACACCGAGCGGGTACCGGGGACGCCGCGTAAGGCCGATAAAACCGGTCTCGTCTCCTTTCAAGACAACCAGTATTCGGTGCCGATGGTGTTGCCCAGCCGGCGATGGCCCATGCACATCTATCACCTCCATGACGGCCAAGGCGTGGCCTCTCACCGTTTAAGCTAAGGCCAAGGGTGCAGGTGATGAAGAACGGCGACCACTCTCGCGACAAGGCGCCGCGGCGCGCCGACTTAGAGCAGGTGCGCCTCGACGCCTTCGGTGCAGGACGTGGGCCTGAACTGTGCGAGATGAATGACTAAAGGTGGGGGTCGCTCATGAGCCCACACCGGCAAACAAGAGCCAGCCGCAACGTGCATATACTTCGGTCTGGGGCTGCCAAGCGGAGAGTGTATTGCCGTCGAGTCGCATCATTCTTTCCTGCATTTCTTCTTGCTTCTCGTTCAGCGGCCAGTCCTTCAATACAGTGGCTCAATCATGCCATGAGCAGAATATCCGATTGATTGTTCAGCTAAAACGGCTGGAGGGCAGGGAGGCCGGCGCGGCCGCAGTGATCTCGATGGAGTCTAAAGAACCGCTGGTGCGTGCCCCAGCCCCGCAGCGCACGTGGGCATCCAGGCATGCGGGCTCTAACTTACCGTCTAGAGAAGAGAGTTTATTGGTGGGCCGTGCAGGGATCGAACCTGCGGCCACCTGATTAAAAGGCAGAAGCAGGTGCGTGAGCTGACTCACTGATTATGTTGTCTCTTTTTCGATCATGCTTTTCTACGCGGTGGACAAGTTTGGGGATGGTAACTCGTTGTTCGCTAATAGGTGGTGGTGGAGTTGTAGAAATGCCGGGGAGAGTGTTCGCGCGAACAGTCGATTAAGGCGTACGGCCCAAGTAGAGTCTCTTGCTGGAGCCATGGGGATACGGATCAACGAACAGCACCCACCACCGGGCTCTTTGATCCAACGAGATTCGCGACAAAGTCGTAGAAATCCAGTAGAGCCTTACGTAGCTCCTTTAGGTCTATCCCGAAGAACAACGCGATACATGCGAATCCCCCGCCTCCAATCGCGATCAATACTGTTCCTAGACCGCGCGTGAGGAGATACGGGCTCAGTACGAACAAGACGAACAGCTTGCTCGGTATGTCTTTAGCACGTCGGAAGAGTTCGAAAGCATGTCTTGCGTTTTCAACACGGGATGTGCTGGAGGGCGAAACAATTCGCCATATCCCCGCCAGGATTAGGAGGAAGACAAGCAACGCAACGAAGGCGATAAGCGCCGCTGTTGTCTCCGTCATGATGCTCGTCCCAAGTATCGACTATGCAGCGTGTTCTTGTTGGTCGTCTTCGGCGCTTGACCTCTTAGGTCGGAATAAGTCGAGAGGCATGTCTAACTCGGGATAACGTGCGAAGTGTGCGCTCGCCACGTCCTGTAATTCGTCTGCGAATCGATCCCTGGAGGTGATTTGCGTTGTGGCATATTGGGCGATTCGTTGACGTACCTCAGCATCATGCTCTTGTACCTGACAGATGAGCCCCAACGATGCAAGTTCTTCGCGTACTTCGGACTCTCCGAGTCTACGGATGAAGCATCTGACAATTAGTTCGGTTACGTCCCGCTCATACTTGGGATCTGACCCGATCTCTGAGACGGCTCTAGCGAACTCGTACGCTTGCGTGGTGGCTTCTTGGGCTTCGTTCGAAGCGTCTAGCCTGCTGATGTACTCATAGACAAACGCCCGCCATAAGACTGTTAGTAGCGCAAGGAGTGTGGCTAATGAAGTTAGCAAGAACCCGCCTAGAATGAATGCCGCCAGCAGGTGCGCTGGTTCGCTTTCTAATGACGCAAAAGCAATCACGGCGGTGGCGATAACACTCCCGACAGTTCCTAGCACAAGTAATGACAGTAGGCGGAGGACTTTCTGCTTCACGTCGGAAAGTCTGTTTCGTGCATGTCTTGCGAGTTGCACCGCCTCTTCGAAGAGTGACGGGTCAACGTCGTTCAGAAGCCCGTCTGTTTCGTTCCAAGTCTGCATCGTCATTTTGAGTCTGGCTTTGTAGTTGCTTCCGCAATACGCACCCTAGCAAAACGCAGCAAGGAGCGTACGGAGCTTTCTGTTATCCCTAGAGCGTCCGCGAGTTCTTTGTTAGAGCGCCCTTCAAGAACACCCAGCACAATTGCTTTTGGTCGCTCCGGCATGTGAGACAGAACGTGCTCAAGAGCCTGTGTTCTTTCTAGAGATGTAGCTAGCATGTCATCAGGATCGGACTCCCTTAGATCCGATAGCGTGGACTCCGACTCAAAGTTGACGAACCGCCGCTGCGCGCGGAGTTCATCTAGCGCTAGCCATCGTAGCCTCGCTTCCGCCCACTTGCGGAACTCATCGAGTTCGGTGAAGTGTGGGGACTTTGTTAGTGCCAACATAGCGAGGTCCTGTAGTAAGTCGTTCGCAACGTCGCGTTGTACATAGGAAAGCGCGATTCGCAACAGTCGTGGGGAGATCTGCGGCCACCATACTGAGAGGTCTTTTGACTTATCCAGGATGGTCGGTCTTCGGTTAGCGGCATCATTTGCACTACCCAACAAAGTGTTGTGCCTTACTGTTCTTCACGATTGACGCTAGGCGATTGTGCAATGTACATGCAAACCTGCATATATATTTGACGGTCGAGATTCCATAGGCATTGATTGGTCTGGATCCCATCAACGTTCCCGCTGAGAAATGTGCGTGCATTGCGGTCAGCAATGCACGCACTCGGGTTAGCTTACGATTGAAATGCCTTCCTTACAGTCATGGGATGTGCCTCTATCGTCGGGGAGGCTATGGCACCTCGACTGCATGTGCGCATTCCAACCGAGCACGAGTAGTCCGAGCAGGGACACAATCGTGACTAGTAGCGCTCCTACGACAGCGAGTGCCATCAGCACACAGGTGTGTTCGTACTCTGCTATACCTGCCGCGATGGCAACTAGGACACTAGTTCCACTCGCAACGCCAACGAATGCGCATAGCTGAACGACTCCACTCCTCAGCGTGACAGAGTGATTCCTCCCGGCACTTATCGCTCGCAGGATCTGCTCCAAAACGGAACGGAGAATCCTGCCGGGGAGAGTGCCGTACTCACAGCGATTGTGTACCCAAATGTTCATCTTCCACTCTCCAGAAGCAAGCACCGCTTGGCTCAAGGCTCATCTCTCCTAACACAGCCAAAATCTCAGATATGCATGCATATCTACATGCAATTGCGCATATACTCTTAGGTGCTCCGTATCTAAAGAACGTACGAAAAGCCGACAAACGTGCAAGACACATGTATTATTAGATGTATTATGATCGTAAAATCAACAGGTTAGGTCGCCGTTGAGGTACTAAGAATGCTCTCGGACCAACAGAGGGAGCAGGTTCAGCGGTATCTTCGCCTCTCCGCGAAGTTGAATGAGATGTGGGCCGAATCGCTCTCCACCGAGAAGGACTTCTCAGACCCGGCGTACTTCAACCTTCTCACCGGGCTTTGGTCCGCCCAAGAGGGCGTGTCGAAAACCGAAGCCTTCCGTCTGATGCGCCAACCAAAGAGTCCCCATACCTCCGGCAAGTACCTCCAACGAGCGTTGGACGAAGGTCTCATTGACGAACGTCCAAGTTCAGCGGACCGGAGAACCAAGATCATCGCTCTTTCACAGTCTGCTCGACGGCAGCTGGACGACTTCTACGAGGTCGTCCATTCGGAGTTGGTTCGATTCGCCAAGGGAATGCGGTAGCGCAAAGCTACCCCCGCCTGAGCCGTGTCTATGCTCCTGGTGGATCCGCTGCCCGACTCAGGTTAGACCGATGCCTAAGTCTCTGCTCGATACCTTCGATAGGAAGCGAGTTCGTGGCTCAACCCAGAGTCAGATCTGAACTGGTTTATCAAAAACGACCGTTTCCGACATGTCCCTCATCCGCGTCGCCGGAGGCGTTTTCGGCGGCGCCCCATGTCTCGAATCCGTCTCTCGTCATATCGTTTCTCGATACCTCGGTACCGTCTCGGTTCTGGGAGACCCCAACTTTCGTCAGGATACTCAGGCGACTCGTGACGAAATCTGTAGGATCGTACGAGTATAGTAAAATCAATAGGTTATGTGAATCTTATCTCTGCCGAGTACGTGTAGAGGTCATCTTGCGCACAGAACGGAGCAATGAGCGGATGATCGGAGTTGAGGCCGGTGTCTAGCATGCAGACAACGCTCTGTGCGTTTTCATCAGTCGTCGTGTGCGCGAGCAGCTCATCGACCCATTGGGCTTGGTCCTCGTTATCAAGTTCGATGAAAAAAGCAGCGGCGGTCTTGGGAGCCCTAAGCTCCGCGAACGAGCCCAACACGCGACTGGAGCGGGTCAGCCGCGTCACGCTGGCTCTCACCAATACGATGGTACGGTCCAAAAAGGCGATGCGACCGGGCCTCACCTCAATGCCGAGGTGTTCACTTGCCTCTTGGAGTTCTCCCAGAGCGTCCAAGCCCGTCCCCGGCGAACGCAGCCAAACTTCCCACCAAACTACTGAATCCGCATCTGGAAAAAGGCTCTCTTCATCAGTCCGAAGTGCGCGAAGAGCGGCTTTCTTGACGTTCTCAATGCTCTCAACGAGGTCCTTGTTTCGCGCTTTGCCGTTGGGAGAGTCCTTGCTTGGATCTGCGTAGGCCAAGACCTTGTTCAATAAAACGTCCAGCTTTCCGCCGGGTACGAAGACAGTTGCTGTCTGCCTGTGCTCATCTGCCTTGCAGTTGCAGAGTTCGATGCCGTTCGCACGCGCTTGAAGACTCTCGAACTTAAGTTCGTGCTCGGCCGCGCTTTCGAACGTCAGATAGAGCCCACCGTCGTCAGATAGTCCGAGCGCACGCCGGTCTTCGGAGCGCTCGAGCTGCGCTTCGTCAAGTTGCTCGAGCTGCGCTGCTAGCCTCTCGGCATGCTGGGCCCGATTGCGAGCGGGCGTCCTAGGCGACCGGCCACGTCCTGTTCGTGGACTCGTGTATGGAAGCGTTGCCGGTGCCCGAAGGAACAACTATGTGTGGTTTTAGGCCGTCTTCGTCTGACATCCAGGTTCACCGGCGCTAGGCATCGTCTGGCTCGTGAGTGCGTTGGCGCTCATTGAGCGCTGTAAGCAAGTCTTCCTGTTGCAACTGTTTTCGGCCGGAGATGATGACGTCCTTGATCGCGTCTTCGCACGCTCGAGTGATAGCGCCATGACTCGAACCCGCCGAAGCCTGCGCAAGCCGATCGCGCTTCGGATAGGCACTGCGGCCGGAAAGGAAGCGGTAACGGATGTTCTGATCGTAGAGCTGTTGGCAAAATCTCAGCAACATAGTGGAACCGCATGCGACCAACAGGGCGAAGTGAAATGCCCGGTGACACTGTTCCCGTTCCACGCTTGAGCGCGGTGCTGATGCGCGAGCGCGGGCTTTTTCTGGCGCCGGTGTGCGCGGGGTTTTGCTGGGTCTATAGTGGGCGAGCACCACCGCTTCTTGCCATTGCCGATCGCCGTTGGCAATGGATTCTCGCAGGGCCCGCTCATCGAGCCATGCACGGGTTTTTAACAGTTCGGCAAAGTCCGCCTCACTGACGTGCGCGACACTAAAACCACGCTGGTCAATGCGCTCCGCCAAGTGCTCGGATATGAGCTAAGCTCAGCGCCTCACGAATAAGGCTTGCCGCCACCTCGAACGTACTCTTTAACTCATCGATCTTGATCTCGGTGCCGGGTGCGAGTTCGCCCGAGAGAATACTTGCGCGCAGCCGATCGTAGGTCCGGCTGGTAATCGGCGGAACGGCGCCAGCATTAGCGGCGGTGTAGTCGGGATCACGGCTGAACCGCCGGTCAGTGCCGGTGGAATCTTCCAAAGAGTTAAAAGATCAAGGGCTAGGCGTCCTGGAGACGTGAAAACCAACCTTGCAGTTGCCGTCGTCCGGATGGTAGTAGCTGCGATACGAACAACGCGCGACTGCCCTAACGTTGTAGAACGAGCCGCCGCGCAACACGCATGCATGTTCACCGCTCATCTCATGTCCCCATTCCCACACCCTGTTGCAACCGCCACGCCTCGAACCACACGCAAAGATATTGCTGGCCGCCCGCTTGCTCCAAGCGGTGCTTGAGTGAGTTGCATCAGGCTTGACTTGCCGGCCCCCCAGTGTCGCCTATACTCCTAAGGTAAACGGCCCCTAAGGTAAACGGCGCTTGCACCTCCTCCAAGTGTATCTACCGGGATTTCGGCGTAAGCCTCGAAGTCAAAGTCATCGCCGCCAGCCATGGCATCAAGGGCGCGGTCTGAATCACATGAAGGGCGCCTCTAAAAATAGTAATTTTTTCGTGAGCGCAAGGAAGCACCGCGCGCAGAACCGCAGTGTCTAGGTGATACCTGAGGATTCGAGCACGGCGCTGACGCCGCAATCACGGAAAAAGTGCATTTTTAGAGGTGCCCTGAAGGAATATCCTCCATGGCGACAGCTACCTCATGGCGATTGAGAAAAACGAAAGCACGGCGCCGGTCCGGCGCCGTGCGCTAAAACGCCTCCGCCTCCAACGCCATCAACGACTCGGAGCCAGCCCGAATGGAAGCCAGCAAAGCCATCCCCTGCGGCAACAGCCGCTGCATGAAGAATCGCGCCGTGGTCAGCTTGGCGGCGTAAAAACCGGTATTGTCACCCTCCATTTTCTCCAGCGCCGTGGCCGCCGCCGCCACCCACATGTGGGCAAGACCGGTCAAGCCCATCAGACGCAGGAATTCCGTGGCCGATGCGCCAGGCGCGCTCGGATCGGTGGCGGCCCGCTCCATCAACCAATCGAAGGCTTCCTCCAACCGCGCCAAGGCGCTTCTAAACGGGGCAATGAATTCCACCATGGCCGCCGTGCCTGCATGACTGTCCGCCGCCGCTCTTAATTCATCCAGGTAGTCACGCATGACGGCGCCGCCCTCCATGGGCAACTTACGGCCCACCAGATCCATCGCCTGCACCCCGTTAGTACCTTCGTAGATCTGAGTGATGCGGGCATCGCGGACGATCTGCTCCATGCCCCACTCGCGGATGTAACCGTGGCCACCGAATACTTGCTGGCAGGCAATAGCCGATTCCGTGCCCACATCGGACAAGAACGCCTTGACGACGGGCGTTAACAGCGCCACTCGCTTATCGCCGGCGGCGCGCACTTGCGGATCCGGGTGATGGGCAGCGCGGTCGAGCTGCGATGCCACCCAAAGATACAGCGCCCGGCCACCTTCCATGTACGCCCGCGTCGTCATCAACATGCGGCGCACATCCGGATGCACGATGATGGGATCGGCGGATCCCTGCGCATTCACCGGACCACTAGGCGAGCGGCCTTGTACCCGCTCCTTGGCGTACTCCGCCGCGCTTTGATAGGCGGTCACGCCCAGTGACAAACCTTGCATGCCCACCCACAGCCGCTCGTGGTTCATCATCGAGAACATGGCGCGCATGCCCTTGTTCTGTTCACCCACCAGCCAACCACGGGCGCCCTCGAAGTTCATCACGCAGGTGGACGCCCCCTTGATGCCCATCTTCTTTTCCAGCGCGCCGCAGAAGACCGGATTGCGCGCACCCGGATCGCCATCCGCGTCGGGCAAGAACTTCGGCACCAAGAACAAGCTCACGCCGCGTATACCGGGCGGTCCGCCCGGTATCTTGGCCAGCACTAGGTGAATAATGTTGTCGGTGAAGTCTTGCTCGCCACCGGTGATGAATATCTTCGTGCCGCTGATCAGAAAACTACCATCGTCTTGGGGCTCGGCACGGGTGCGCATCAAACCCAGATCAGTACCGCAGTGCGACTCGGTCAAGCACATGGTGCCGCTCCACTCACCGCTCACCATTTTCGGCAAATAGAAGTCTTTGATGGCCGCCGATGCATAACCGGTCAATGCGCGGTACGCGCCATGGGTCAAACCCGGATAAAGACTCAGCGCCATATTGGCCGAACAGATCATCTCCTCGACGGCGAACTTGACCGTCTCGGGCAGCCCTTGCCCACCGTACTCAGGCGCACAAGAAAGCGCCGTCCAGCCGCCTTCGGTGAGCGCTTTATAGGCATCAGCGAAACCGGGCGGCGAGGTCACCTGAGCGTGCGCCAGGGTGCAACCGGCTTCGTCCCCTTTTTGATACAGAGGAAACAGCACGTTCTCACACAACTTGCCCGCTTCCTCCAAGATCGCATCCAGCAGATCATCAGATACCGCTTCCAACCCTTCCAGTTCGGAAAAAGCGTTAGAGACATCCAGCATTTCGTGCAGCACGAAGCGTAAGTCGCGCACGGGAGCGGCATAGGTCGCCATGAGTAGTCTCCTTTAGTAAACGATTTACATATTCCGGGTGATTTACATATTCGGATAGTTCGGGCCGCCGCCACCTTCCGGCACCACCCAATCAATATTCTGCGACGGATCCTTGATGTCGCAGGTTTTACAGTGCACGCAGTTCTGCGCATTGATCTGCAAGCGCGGCTCAGCGTCGTCCTCGTGCAGGAATTCATACACCCCGGCGGGACAAAAACGCTGCTCGGGACCGGCGTATTTAGCCAGATTCAAGGCCACCGGAATGCCGTCATTTTTGAGCGTCAGGTGAACAGGCTGATTCTCTTCGTGGTTGGTGGCCGAGAAGGACACGTTGGTCAAGCGGTCGAAAGTGAGCACACCATCGGGCTTCGGGTAGTCGATAACCGGCGCCTGATCCGCCGGCAACAAAGTCTCGTGATCCGCGTGCCCATGTTTCATGGTCCACGGTGCCTGGCCGTTGAACAACTTCTGATCGAGCCCGGTCAACAAGGTGCCACCGAACAAACCGTGCTTGAACGACGGGCGCACGTTGCGGGCTTTGTATAGCTCATCCCATACCCAGGACTTACGGAAAGCTTTAGTGTATGACTCGAGTGCCTGACCGCCTTCATCGCCGCTGGTCAGCGCCTCGTAAATAGCCTGCGCCGCCAACATACCCGACTTCATGGCGGTGTGCGTGCCCTTGATCTTGGGCATGTTGAGGGTACCCGCCTCGCAGCCCACCAATACGCCACCGGGAAAGATGAGTTTCGGTAAGGACTGCAAGCCCCCTTCATTCAACGCACGGGCACCGTACGCCACCCGGCGGCCCCCTTCGAAGAACTGGCGGATCTCCGGGTGAGTCTTGAAGCGCTGAAATTCCTCATAGGGCGACAGATGCGGATTGCGGTAGTCAAGCCCCACCACGAAACCCACCGCCACCTGATGGTCTTCCAAGTGGTACAAAAAAGAACCGCCGTAAGTATCACGCCCTAGCGGCCAGCCGGCGGAGTGCACGATCAGCCCTTGATGGTGGCGCTGCGGCTCGATTTCCCACAGCTCCTTGAGGCCGATGCCGTAGGTCTGCGGCTCGCTGTCCTTGCACAGATCGAAGCGCTCCATGAGCTGCTTGCCCAAATGCCCCCGGCAACCCTCGGCGAAGATGGTGTACTTGCCGATGAGTTCCATGCCGGGCTGGTGCATATCGGTGGGCTGGCCGTCCCGGCCAATGCCCATATCACCGGTGGCCACGCCCCGTACCGCGCCATCCGCACCGTATAACACCTCGGCGGCGGCGAAGCCGGGGAAGATATCCGCGCCAAGCCCTTCCGCCTGCTCGCCCAGCCAGCGGCACAGATTGCCGAGGCTAATGATGTAATTGCCCTCGTTGCGCATGGACGGCGGCAACATGAAGGAGGGCACGGCGTAGCTCTTCTTCTCGGTCAGGAAAAAGAACCGTTCATCCGTTACCGAAGTGTGTATGGGCGCGCCCATCTCTTGCCAGTTTGGGTGCAGCTCGTTCAGCGCCTTCGGGTCCAGGCAAGCGCCGGAGAGAATATGCGCGCCTACCTCGGAGCCTTTCTCTACCACGCAGACACTGAGGTCCTCGCCACGCTCGGCGGCAAGCTGGCGAAGACGGGTCGCCGCCGCCAGCCCGGACGGCCCGGCGCCGACGATAACGACGTCGAATTCCATGGATTCGCGTTCCACTTAAGGTCTCCTCGTGCAGGCATTTGACTGGGCGGAGAATGGCTCCACGCCCCCGGTTCGGTATCACGCACTACAAAAACGCAACCGGCGCCGCTTGGCAAGTGAATTGACGGGTGCGTGAGCGGTAAATTGACGTTTACGTAAACGTCAGTATAGTGCCGCTGGAGCGCGTAAAAATTCGTTCCAGGCGACATGCTATGCTCTCGCCTCGGCTGCATTATCAGGTGGGCTATTGCACCAGAGCAGCCTTAGCTTTTACTCTTCGCCGTCTTTTTTGCCGGTTCTTTTTCACTGATTCTTTTTTGCTATTTTCGCGCCCGCCGCGGTCGTTCATCACCATCCACATCACACAGTAGCTAGCAGCCATGAAAGTTCTTGTCACGGTTAAACGGGTCATCGACTACAACGTCAAGATCCGTATCAAAGCGGACAACTCCGGCGTCGAGACCGCCAACGTCAAGATGTCTATGAATCCGTTCGATGAAATAGGCGTCGAAGAGGCCATCCGGCTGAAAGAGAATGGATTGGCCGAAGAAATCATCGCTGTGTCCATCGGGCCACGGCAGGCGCAAGAAACCATTCGCACGGCCCTTGCCATGGGCGCCGATCGCGGTATTCATGTCAAGACCGATGACGCTTTAGAACCCTTGGCCCTGGCCAAGATCCTAAAAGCGGTGGTGGAAAAAGAAGCGCCCGGCATGGTCATCCTGGGCAAACAAGCCATCGACATGGACAATGGGCAAACCGGTCAGATGCTGGCAGCGCTGCTCGGTTGGTCCCAGGGCACTTTCGCCTCCAACATCGACATAGCCGGCGACAGCATGAACTGCACCCGCGAGGTGGATGGCGGCTTAGAGACCGTCACCCTCAAGATGCCGGCGGTGATCACCACCGATCTGCGCTTGAATGAGCCGCGCTACGCTTCCTTGCCGAACATCATGAAAGCGAAGAAAAAAACCATCGACGCTCTGGAACCGGGCGAACTGGGGGTGGACGTGACCCCGCGGGTCACGGTGTTGAGCGTCAATGACCCGCCAGGCCGGCAAGCCGGTGTCATCGTCGAGTCGGCTGAAGCGCTGGTCGGCAAGCTCAAGAATGAAGCGAAGGTGATTTAATCATGGCCATACTCGTCATAGCAGAGCACAACAACACCGAACTGAGCGCGGCCACCTTGAGCACCCTCGCCGCCGCGCAACAATTGCAAGGCGAGTTGCACGTGCTGGTGGCCGGCAGTGCTTGCCAAGGGGCTGCCGATGCCGCCGCCAAAGTGCCGGGAGTGGCCAAAGTGCGCCTGGCCGAGGCCGAGCAATACGCCCACCCGTTGGCCGAGAGCCTGGCAAACCTGGTCGTCTCCGTAGCCGACGGCTACAGCCATGTGTTGACTAACCACACCACGGTGGGCAAAAACTTCCTGCCCCGCGCCGCCGCTTTACTGGACGTTCAGCCCATCGCCGATATTCAAGGCATCAAAGATGCGGATACCTTCGAGCGTCCCATCTACGCCGGCAACGCCATCGCCACGGTGAAATCGTCCGACTCGTGCAAACTCATCACCGTGCGTGCCACCGCTTTTGAAGCCGTGGCCACGCACGGTGGTTCGGCGGCGGTGGAAGCTGTGGCGGCGGCGGATGCCTGCGATCTGTCGAGCTTTGTAGGCCAAGAGTTAACCAAATCCGAGCGCCCGGAACTCACCTCCGCGCGGGTGGTGGTATCCGGCGGCCGCGGCATGGGCAGCGGTGAGAACTTCGCCATCTTGGAGCCGGTAGCCGACAAGCTGAACGCCGCTATAGGCGCATCGCGGGCGGCGGTGGATGCGGGCTTCGTGCCCAACGACTATCAGGTCGGCCAGACCGGCAAGGTGGTGGCCCCGGATCTCTACGTGGCCGTGGGCATTTCCGGTGCCATCCAGCACTTGGCCGGCATGAAAGACAGCAAAGTCATCGTCGCCATCAACAAGGACGAAGAAGCGCCTATCTTCCAGGTGGCCGACTACGGACTGGTGGCCGATCTGTTCAAAGCGGTGCCCGAGGTGGACGAGGCACTCGGCAAAGTTCTCTGAGCCGGGAGAATTCTTGGCGTAGCCTATTCGCCTCTGCGCACCAGCAACCAGGCACAGATACCTGCCAGAACGCTGGCAGGTAAAAACGCGGGAAACACCGACAGCGCCACGTTCTTCGCGCTGATGAGGTTAAGCGCCTCGGCGAAACCCGCCCGGTTGGCGATGAGCCCCGCCAGCGCGGAGCCAAAAGCAATCCCCATCAACTGCGTCGCCGGAATCGCACCGCCAGCCATATCGCCCTCCTCTTCTGCAACGGCGCTCATGACCCGCTGGCCGATGAATGCCCAACAGATCCCCATGGCGGCGCCGGTGAAATAAACCGTGATGAGAAGGCCGGCCAAGCATACCGAGCTAATGCTGGTGGCGATGCCGAGCAGGGACACCACGCTGAACAACGGCCCGATGACGATAGCGGGACGCTCCACGGATTCAGGCAAGGTGGCCACAGCGATAGCAGTCACGGTCCAGGCCACGGAGGCCAACGCTGCCGTGTAACCGGCCTCTAACGGAGCCATGGCAAACAGGGTTTGTAGGAGTAGCGGGCCGAAGATGAAGAAGGGGGCGTTCGCCGCCGACATCAGGAACACCATCCATAGACCCCAACTGAGGGTGCCGGTGAGGGAGAAAGCGCCCCTAGGAAATAGACGGGCAGAACCATGCCGGTCAACCCAAAGCGTAGCCGCCCCCAGCGCGGTGCCCGCCATGATCAGTACGCCGGCCATACTCCCACCGACGTCCGTGCCGGCGAGGGCCACGCAAAATACGGCTGCGGCCAGGAGAAGCAGTTGCGCGATAGGCAAGCCGTTGCGCTCGGCAGTTGGTAAAGCTTTGTCCTGCTTGATAGCTATCCAACCGAAGAGTGCGAACACGAGCGCGGCCAAAGCCATGAAAACAAATGCCCCGCGCCACCATCCGGCACCGGCGAACAGCCCGCCCAACAAAGGACCGGTCAGCGCTGCTATGCCCCACATGGCCGAGATACAAGCGAAGACTTTGGACCATAACCGCTCGGGAAAAAGGGCCCGCACCAGCGCGTACGCAAGGCCGGTCAACAAGCCAGCACCACCCCCTTGCAGCGCACGGCCCACGATGAGCCAATCCATCGCAGGCGCGAGAGCGCAAAGCAGCGCACCGGCGCCGAATACCGACGCCGCCAGCACATAAGCGCGCCGGGCACCCACCGCGGCCCGGAACCGCCCGCCTATGGCCGCGCTAACGATAGCGGCCACCACGTAAAGCGTGGTGGTCCAACTGAGCAGTGACAACCCACCGATGTCGAAGACCGCACTTGGCAGCGCGGTGGAGACGACAAAGGTATTCACGGCGCCGAGGCCGATGCCACCGGCGAGAATAGTGATGTTTGAGCGGTGCTCAGCATGGAGGAGATCAGACCAGCGGCTGGCCTTAGGAGAGGGGATTTCCATGAACCGTATGCTACACCGCGAAGCACAACTGAGCCGGATCCCCCCCTAGACATACTTCACTCTATAAAAAAATTACACATCCGGTTTTATTCCCGGATAGGTTGAATACCCCCAGTGCTGTCCTTGGAATGAGTCGAGTACGGTGGCTAACTGTTTCCGACCGCCGGGGCTCTGTGCTACGTCTGCCAGGCGCGACAGGTAACCCAGGGGTACCACAAAGCGCGCTGCTCCTGGCAGCCAATCATCGAATTCTATGAGGTAACGGTGATGCAAACCGCCAAACAGGAAGCCTTGGAAGCTCTGCAGCGGCTACCCGGCAATGTGGCTACCGAAGAAAATGATCTACCGGCGCTACGTGCTGGAAAATATCCGCCGTGGCCAGCAAGCTGCCGCCGCGCGAGAATACTTCGCATCGCCAGCTACCCACACATGCAACCCCCGATATGCACTCACCCAACTTTGCCGAGGCGCTGAAGGTCTGGTGCAAAATCGGCCTGCTGAGCTTCGGTGGCCCAGCCGGTCAAATCGCCCTCATGCACCGCATCCTCGTGGAGGAAAAGCGCTGGGTGAGCGAGGCGCAATATCTACACGCGCTCAACTACTGCATGCTGCTCCCTGGACCCGAGGCCCAGCAGTTGGCCACTTACGTTGGATGGTTGCTACATGGCGTGCGGGGTGGGCTCGCTGCCGGGCTGCTCTTCATCATCCCCGGCGCCGCCGTCATCCTCGCCTTGAGCTATATCTACGCCGCCTATCAAGACATGCCGCTGCTAAGCGCTGTGTTCCTCGGCATCAAAGCGGCTGTATTGGTCATCGTGGTGGAGGCGCTGCTGCGCATCGGCAAGCGCATTCTCAAAAACGGCATCATGCAGATCATCGCTTTAGCAGCCTTTCTCGCCATTTTTCTAGGCGATTTGCCCTTCCTGCTCATCGTCTTCACCGCTGGCGCCATCGGCGTGCTAGGCGTGCGCAGCGGCGATACCCGCTTCGCCGTACTCTCAAGCCAAGCGCCAGAGGATGAGGCCGCGGCCACTGGCACGAAACCAGCGCGGTCACTGGCGACCAGCGCCGCCATCGCCATCGCTGGCGTAGCGCTCTGGGCGGCACCCATCATCATCGCCGCCCTCTGGCTGGGCAGTGAACACACTTTCGTTCAAGAAGGTTTGTTCTTCTCCAAATTGGCCGTGGTCACCTTCGGTGGCGCCTACGCCGTGCTCGCTTACATGGCGCAACAGGCGGTGGAGACCTACGCTTGGCTGACGGCAGGTGAGATGTTGGACGGCCTCGGTCTAGCGGAAAGCACGCCGGGTCCACTCATCATGGTCACTCAATTCGTGGGCTTCCTGGGGGCCTACCGCTACCCGGCACCTTTAGCGCCCGGCACGGCGGCGCTCATCGGCTCTGCCATGACCATCTGGGTCACCTTCGTGCCCTGCTTCTTATGGATATTCCTGGGCGCGCCGTACGTGGAGCGCCTGCGTTACAACCGTTACTTGAGCGCCGCCTTGTCGGCCATCACCGCCGCCGTAGTCGGCGTCATCTTGAACCTGGCGGTCTGGTTCGGCGTTCACGTTCTCTTCAAAGAGGTCACCACTTTGCCGGTAGCCGGCCTCGAGATATTGGCGCCGCAATGGACCTCACTGGATCTGCCTGCCCTGGTGCTGGCCATCATCGCCGCCATCGCCCTCCTGCGTCTGCATATAGGCGTCGTCTGGACCGTCATCGGCGGCGGCGTACTCGGCATCGCCGCCGCTGAAATCGCCGCGCTCATGTAGCCACCGCGCAGCCTTTTTGCAACGCTTCTTTGAGCCCGTCACGTATTGCATGTACGGATTTTGGATCAGCCAGGACACGGTCGCGGCGCTACCCGAGCGCGGTTACGATGCACACATCTCGCGCGGCGACATCAGCGCGTGGCGCGCCATGAGTTATCCTACGGAACCATTGCTCTCATACGCATCTTTTGCAGAGGAGATTTTGATATGGCCTCCAAGGAATCGTTATTTCACCAACATCCCGACTACAAAGTCGCCCTAGGCCCGGAGCGCTTCGCGGCCCGGGCTGAAGTCAACGGCGTGCAAGTAGCCGCCAGCGACAGGGCTGTTGAACTGCATGAGAGCAAACACGCACCGGTCATCTATTTTCCGCTCGATGCGTTGGCTGAGACTTATTTCCAGCGCACGGAGCACAGCACGTTCTGTCCGTTCAAGGGCGAGGCTAGCTACTGGTCCATCGTGAGCGGCGGGGAAACCTTGGAAAACGCCGCCTGGAGCTACGAGGATCCGTTTCCCGAAGTCGATGAGATCCGAGGACTGGTGGCTTTCTACGGCGACAAAGTCAATGTCATACGGGGCTAGGCCGCGGCGCTAAACCGCCGATGAAACTCATCTACCACATACGCCCGGCAAAGCGCGCGCTGCGGCCATCGCCGCTGAACGGGCGGGCTTCGACGGTATCGTCGCGAGCGAGAATGCCCACGGCGTATGCGCGACTATCTCGTGGCGCTGAGGGTGTTGTGGCGAGCGCGGGAATCCAGTGCGCATAACGGCTCATGGCGAAAAGCTTCGCGATAACAACCTGGTGCTGTTCCTCGTTGTCCTTCCGGCCTTCCTCATCTTCAGGCGAGCCCATGAGAAAAGTGCCTTTCAGGATGACCACCATCTGCGGCCCCCACGAGCCATCCGCAAGCCGGCATTGGAATATGAACGGCCGCTCACCAATCCTACTATTGGGCACCTCTAAAAATGCACTTTTCCCGCGATTGCGGCGTCAGCGCCGTGCTCGAATCCTCAGGTATCACCTATACACTGCGGTTGTGTGCGCGGTGCTTCCTTGCACTCACGAAACAATGACTATTTTTAGCGGCGCCCTATTGCACTCTTTGATGGCTTCTTGAGCTAGGCATGCCCGTTTCTCATCGAATGTCTCTTGCGGCGAAGGTGCGGGCTCAGGCCAAGTGCGCTTGTAACGCGGCTACCTCGGCCAACGCCGCATCACGCGCCTCAAGCGCGGTCTTGGTCTCGGCTTGCACCCAGGCGAGCGCGGCGGCATGCGCTTCAGCATCGCTCCGCCCCCGCTCACGTGCCGCGCCTATTCTTCCATGGCACTCTTAAGTGAGCGGGTAATACGGACCAACGCATCCGCGCCGATATCACGGGGCGTTAAATGCCACCACGACCCGCGCGCCACTGTCGAGCATCACTGCCACCCGCGCTTCACTAGGCTGATTGGGGCGGGTGAAGTAAGCCCGTAACCAATCGATCACCGCCGGCCCCGCTAATTGCGCGGGTACCGGCACCAACGCCAATATCACCGCTGCTGCGGTCATGGTCTCAAAATCCGCTTTACTGCCGGGCTCGGCCAGCCATTGGACTTGACTTAGCTCCGCGCTTTGCACCCCGTCAAGGTCTGCTAGCTGCGCTCTTAACGCTTGAGCATCGGCCAACGCCGTCTCATCGTTAACGGGAAAACCGATGGTGAGGGTCCGTTACGCTCCGTACCGCAACTGCGCCGCGACGATAATGCTTTGTACGGATGGCGGCTTCCCCGGCAACGATGAGCCGGTGTGTACCACGGCTTCCTGAGCTTCCGTTTCAAACTCTGCGGGAATACACAAAGCTTGCTCGGAACCATGCCGAAACAAGCGCACTTGACGCTCGCGATCGCTCATTCGTCTGTACCCTCGGCTACTCGCTAGACGCCATGTTACGGCGCGGATCTTGCACAGACAAACGCAGCGTCCCGTGCCTTACAACAACATCAGCCCCGGCAACAATGCCAGCAAAACCGCCGCCAACAACCACGCAGCACTCACATCGGTCTCGTCGATCAGAAAATCCGCATACCGGTAATCAAACATTGCTTTGCAATCCCATCCCTATTGAATCGTGAAGGCAACGATAGGAATTGGGCATTTCCGGCCGATTTCAAGAGTGTCAAGAAATGTAAAGTTGCCCGATCGCCAAGATAGTGATTATTCGTACAGGGCCGGATCGGCGATCCAACCTTCCAGGGTATCGATAGATTCGGGGACGCCATGGCCAGGCCCTTGCCGAACGGCCCACGCGGCTTGCACGGCGCAGAGCACGGCATCCAGCCAATCCGCCTTGGCATCCTCAATCAACGTCTCACGTAACGCCCGGTTCATGGACACGCGCACCGCATAAGGATGCCCCCCACCTGACAAGGACCGCAGCAGGGACGCACGGGCTTCACGCCGGGCCTCCTCTCCTGGTTTGTTCGCGTCATTCTTGTACGGCGTGCGGCCTATCAGCGTGCGGGCAGCGAGCCCCGGATAGACCTCCAAGGCAACCCGAGCATCATCATTGCGCCGGCAGGGCACCACGCTGACACCAGCGCGCGCCAACCGCGGCACCCCCTCGTGAAACATGAGACCAACGGGCACGCCGAAGACCATCATCGGACTCTTGGAACCGGCCTTGGCATCCACCGTCCGCGGGTGGTGTTTATCACCAGGCGGTCTCGCATCACGGTAGGTTTTGATGAGAGCTTTGAATTCATCGCGGGTCAAGCCGGCCAAGTGGGCCACCAATGCCTCCCACTGCACCGGCCAGCCCATGGCTTCGATGAAGCGCCGCGGCTGACTGAAGGGAAAATCCAGGCCCGCCGTCCACGGCCCAGGCATCGCCAGCCATTGCTCGAACGCCCGCAACGATGTGAGCGCTTGCAGCCGGCGCACCCGCAACGCCGTGCCGTCCAATTCACCGAGCGCACAGGTGATCGGCTTTCTGGCCGCGGGCGTGCTGGTGAAATCGACACCGTAGATGCGCATTGATCGCCAGTCGCATGGTTAAGCGTCCTGCGCGCACAATAGCGCAAAACAACTATCGGGCACCTCTAAAAATGCACTTTTTCCGCGATTGCGGCGTCAGCGCCGTGCTCGAATCCTCATGTATGACCTATACACTGCGGTTCTGCGCGCGGTGCTTCCTTGCACTCACGAAAAAATGACTATTTTTAGCGGTGCCCTATCGCCAAGACGGCGCTGCCAGCAAGACGACATGTAATGAAACTGCACCACGAACATCCCTGGGACTTAACCACGGCTGAAGCCCGCGAGTTGCAAGAACGGCTACGCCCCTTGGCCTCCCGAACCGATGACCTAGGCGAGATCAAGACGGTGGCTGGGGTGGATTGCGGTGTGCTGCGTGCCACCCGGCAGGTGCGCGCCGCCGTGGTGGTGCTGGATGCGCAAAGCTTGCTAGAAGTGGATCGGGCGGTCACGGTGCAACCGGTATCGTTCCCTTATGTGCCGGGATTTCTGTCCTTCCGCGAGATTCCAGCGATCTTAACCGCCATGGAACAGTTACCCGAGCTGCCGGATATGGTGGTTTGCGATGGCCAAGGTTATGCCCACCCGCGCCGCTTCGGCCTCGCCTGCCATTTAGGCGTGCTGCTCGATAGGCCGTCCATCGGTGTGGCCAAGAGCCGCTTCATAGGCACTCACGGCGACGTCCTCCAGCAACGCGGCTCGCGGGTGCCACTGATGGACAAAGAGGAGGAAATCGGCGCCGTGCTACGCACCCGTGACGGCGTGCAACCGCTCTATATTTCCTGTGGGCACCGCATCGGTTTGGATACGGCCATAGCCTGGGTGTTACATCTGGCGCCACGTTACCGCCTGCCGGAGACTACGCGGCGTGCCGATGCTGTGGCCTCCGCCCGCGGCTGGGCGTAGTCGGGTTCAGGCGTACAACCACTCAAAAACCGTCCAAGGGGGCAGTCGGGATCCCTTGCTCCTCCAGCATGACCGGGATCCCCTCTTCCACCCGGTAAACGGTGGTGCCATTCTCGGTGATCAACGCTTCACCGAGCGGCTCGGTGACAGCGGAGCCATCCGCGTAGCGCGCCTCGCCCTGCTCCACCAGGCGGTTTAAGACAGCCAGCTTGTCGCCGCTCAACATCTTCACCGGGATTTTGGTGATCGGGCAGCAGAGGATTTCAAGCAGTTTGCCATCGACTGGCATAGCGGCTCTCGCAACGAACTGAAGGAGGGCTGCATGATAACGCAGTCCTCCTGTCAATAGACCCAACCCAATAGAGACTCGGCCAATAGAGACTCGGCCAAGGCCGCCTAGAACAATCCCTCTACCTGCAACTGATCATTCAGGCGAATGGTATTGGCCGCCGGCTGGCGCGGCAGGCCGGGCATGGTCATGATCTCGCCGCAGATGGCGACGATGAATCCCGCGCCCGCCGACAAGCGCACTTCGCGCACTGGAATGGTAAAGCCGCTGGGTGCACCCACTTTCGCCGCATCGGTGGAGAAGCTGTACTGGGTTTTCGCCATGCAAACCGGCAGATGGCCGTAACCCGCCTGTTCGAAGGTTTTAAGCTGATTCAACGCTTTCTGCTCGACGACCACGCCATCGCCGCCATAGTAGTCGCGGGCAATGGTGTCCATCTTGTCGAACAAAGACATATCATCGGGGTAGAGCGGTTTGAAGTCAGCCACGCCACTGTCGGCCACTGCAACCACGCGCTCAGCCAAGGCTTCGGTGCCAGCACCGCCATTAGCCCAGTGGGTACATTCGAATACCTCAACGTCTAGATCTTTGCAGTACCCGCCGATGGCCGCCATCTCGGCGTCGGTGTCGGCGGTGAAGCGGTTGATGGCCACCAGTGCCGGCACGCCGAAGCGGCCGATGTTGGTGAGGTGGCGGCCCAGGTTCTCGCAACCCTTGCGGATGGCGGCTACGTTCTCGCTGGCAAGGTCATTTTTGGCCACACCGCCGTGCATCTTGAGCGCCCGCGCTGTCGCCACCACCACGGCTGCCGCCGGATTAAGGCCGGCTTTGCGGCATTTGATATCGAAGAATTTCTCCGCCCCTAGATCAGCGCCGAAACCGGCCTCGGTCACCACGTAATCGGCCAGTTTCAAGCCGGCACGGGTGGCGACCACGGAGTTACAACCATGGGCGATGTTGGCGAACGGACCACCGTGTACGAAGGCCGGATTGTTCTCCAGGGTTTGCACCAGATTGGGCATCAAGGCGTCGCGCAGCAGCACGGTCATGGCGCCCTCGCCTTTTAAGTCACGGACATAGATGGGCTTGCGGGCACGGCTATAACCCACCACGATGCGGCCAAGGCGCTCTTGCAGATCGGCAAGGCTGTCGGCCAAGCAAAAGACCGCCATCACCTCAGAGGCGACGGTGATATCAAAACCACTTTCGCGCGGCATGCCGTTGGTGATCCCACCGAGGCCAATGGCGATATCGCGCAAGGAGCGATCGTTCATATCGAGTACCCGCCGCCAGGCCACCCGGCGCGGATCGAACTTCGGCTCGAGGTTCCAGTGCATGTGGTTGTCCAGCATGGCGGACAACAAGTTGTGGGCGGCGCCGATGGCGTGGAAATCGCCGGTGAAGTGCAAGTTGATGTCTTCCATGGGCACCACTTGCGCGTAACCGCCACCGGCGGCGCCGCCCTTCATGCCGAAGCAGGGGCCGAGGCTGGGCTCGCGCAAGCAGATGGCGGTGCGCTTGCCGATGCGGTTCAAACCATCGCCTAGGCCCACCGTGGTGGTGGTCTTGCCTTCACCGGCGGGCGTGGGTGTTACCGCCGTCACCAAAATCAGCTTGCCGTCGGACTCGCTCTGCTGCGCGCCTAAGAATTCGAAGTCCACCTTGGCTTTGTAATGGCCATAGGGCTGTAACGCCGATGCCGGTATGTCCAACCGCTCACCCACCTCGGTGATGGGTTTCATGGTGGACGCCCGGGCGATTTCAATATCGGATGACATGCTTGCTTCCTCTACGCGAAGGCTTCTAGACAGTTATCTCGCATAACCTGGGATCATTGAATGAATGCCCCTTCACCGGTGTAGCTGGCGAAGGTTGAACGATGGGATCATAGGCGCCCGGAATACCTGGAAAGCCGGATGACTTTTCCGAAGAGGACAGGTTAAAGCGCAGATACGCCGCAGCACAGCCCCGAGGGCAGGTTGAAGTCACCCGCCAGCCGCTTCGAGCTGGCACGTTGGCATAATTTCTAGTGATTCGACTTGCGCCAAGTGGTCCGCGCTAGGCTGCTTTTTTGTACGGCGATGTGGCGCGGCATGATACAACCGCAGTGGAAGAACTAACGCAGTAGAGGTATTTTGACTGGCTTAAAGCTTGTGATGGAAAACAATCGCAAGCTGTTAATTTCAAACAACTTCTTTGATTTTCACGGATTCAAACTCGTTCATTTCACCCAGGCTCCGTATTATAGACCAAACGCTTCCCTAAAAAGAAGCGCTTCGCGGGCTTTTGCAAGGTCTTCATCGGCGGCTATGTCATCTTTAAGAGACGGATCCAAAGAAACGGCTTCCTTAAGAGTATCTATTGTCTCTGCTATCGGTTTAGAGGCATGCGACTTATAGCACGCCAAATTGAATAAGTACTTGGCTTTGTCAGCTTCGGTAGGGGCGCCCAGTTCAACGGCTTTCTCGCCATAATCGAGCGCTTTTTGAAAATCCTTCAAGTAGTAAGCAGCCACCGACTTGTGTGCCCACGCGCGCCCCTTTTCGGGATGAATACGGATAGCCTGATCAGCCGTTGTGAGTGCATCCAAGTACTGACGTTTCTCTCGATACTCTCTAGATTGTTGCAACCACTTTTCGTAGGTATTGTCCGCTACCTCGCTGTGCATCTTCTCTACTTCATCACGAGCGTTCTGCGCGTCGGTACGGCTTGCCTGCACTTCTCTCAAGAGTTTCTTGGTCACCGTTTCAATAAACGTGTGCGAGGCTGCCGCCGCGACTACGCAAAAGCCCAGAAACACGAGGTATAAATGTGGCTCTGTTGACGCATCCTTCACGAGCCCGCTCGCGATCATCTGTAAAAACAGGGGGACCACCAACGCGACACCCACGCCGATGAACACGTGCTCCCAGAACCGAAGCTTTCGCCCTCCATCATCCCGGTCAGGTTCCTTCTTCCTCCCGGTAGTAGTTGATCGCTCCCCCGAAGAACCCACCGGTGATCATTAGAGCGGCAAGCACCAGGCAATGGGTCAGGTCAAAATTAACATTAGTGATCACCGTCTCTCCCCCCGAAGCCACCCGGCGGCACACGCTCGTCACTTAACCCGACTTACGCCAAGTGGTCCCTTCAGGGCCGTCTTCTAGCGTGATACCCATAGCCGTCAGTCGGTCGCGGTAGCCATCGGCGGCGGCGAAATCCTTACGTTTGCGGGCCGCGGCGCGGGCTGTCACCAGCTCGTTGATGCGCGCTTCCTCACCGGCATTCATCGCCTCGGTGGCGAACCACTCATCCACCGGCACTTGGAACAAACCCATCAACTGGCCGCCCCGCAGCAGGTCCCGCGCTGCCTGCGCATCGCCAGTGCGCGCCCGCTGCGCCAATTCGTGCAGTTCGGCGATGGCCTTGGGGGTGTTCAAGTCATCGGCCAAGGCTGCCATGACGAGCCGTGGGGGCCTGCGTTGCGGATCTGACGCCTCCTCGTCCAGTGCATTAAGCCCTTCGTACAACCGATCCAACACCCGCTTGGCATTGGTCAAGGTGTCACCGGTCCAATCCAGTGGCTTGCGATAGTGGGTGCTTAGCAAGGCGAACCGCACCGCTTCGCCCGGCGCCTGCTCCAACAGATCCGAGACCAACAGCACGTTGCCAAAGGACTTCGACATCTTGTCGCTGTTGATGTTGACGAAGCCGTTGTGTAGCCAATACCGCGCGAACGGGGCGCCGTCGTTGGCGCACATGGCTTGGGCGATTTCGTTTTCATGGTGCGGGAACTGTAGGTCTATGCCACCGCCATGAATGTCGATGTTAGAACCCAGGTGCTCCTCGATCATGCATACGCATTCGGTGTGCCAGCCGGGCCGGCCCCATCCCCACGGGCTATCCCAGCCAGGCTGCGCAGGCGCTTGGGAGGGCTTCCACAGCACGAAATCCGCCGGATCGCGCTTATAGGGAGCCACTTCCACCCGGGCACCGGCGATCATTTCCCGCCTATCCCTGCGTGACAGCAATCCGTAGCGTTCGAATTTGTTTACCTCGAACAGCACGTGCCCATCCTCGTGATAGGCAAATCCCGTGGCTATGAGCTGGCCTAGCAGGCGGATCATCTGCTCGATGTGATGGGTAGCGCGCGGTTCCATCGTGGGCGGCAGCACGCCGAGGGCGTCCATATCGTCGTGATAGACGTCGATGAACTCATCGGTGATGACGTTGATGGGCACGCCTTGCTTTGCGGCCGCGTCATTGATCTTGTCGTCTAGGTCGGTGATGTTGCGGGCATAGTCCACGCGCGGATAACAGGCGCTAAGCAAGCGGAACAAGGTATCGAAGACCACAGCGGGCCTGGCATTGCCTATGTGCGGTGAGCTGTAAACCGTCGGCCCGCAAACGTACATGGTGACGCGTCGCGGATCGGCGGGCTCGAAGAGCGTTTTCTCACGGCTGAGCGAGTTGTATAGATTGATTGGCACAGGGCTGATTGGCACGGAGTTGCTTGACATCGGGATTCCGCTGTTTAATAGACCAGTTCCGACGGTGAAAATAGTACCAGCCAAGGGCGGATTTGGCTGGGTAAAACCTTAATCAGAACAGGAAATTAGTTTGCTTCAGGGCGTGGTGCCCATGCAGGGGCCGCCGCCGCTTTGTGCTATATTGCTACATCTTGCGCAGTCCCCGTAGGCCAGTCATGGCGCAGCACGGTTCCCACACTTCAAGACCCCGTCCATCGCTGGCGGCACTAGGCGTGGCCGGACGCATAGGGATCGCCGCGGCTCTGGGTGGTGCTCTTTGGCTCATGATTCTCTGGGCGCTCAAAGCATGACCGGGCGAGCCCCAATCAATAGCGCCCCTGTCAATAGCGCTGTCATCAGCTTTGACTGCGTGACCTTGGGCTACGAGCGCCACCCGGCCGTGCACCATTTGAGCGGCCAGGTGCAAAAAGGCAGCCTGACAGCAGTGGTAGGACCCAATGGGGCTGGCAAATCCACGTTGTTGAAGGGCGTCGCGGGCACCCTGCGCCCACTCGATGGCAACATCGAACTACACGGCATTTCACCGCGCAACATCGCTTACCTGCCGCAGCAAGCGCAGATCGATCGCAGTTTTCCCATCAGCGTATTCGATCTCACCGCCATGGGTTTATGGCGGGAGATAGGTCTTTTTAAAGCCGTTAACCGCACGCGCCGTGAACGGGTATACGAAGCACTGGTGGCCGTGGGCCTGCAGGGCTTCGAGCGCCGGCCCATCGGCACGCTTTCCGGCGGCCAGCTTCAGCGCGTCCTGTTTGCCCGGCTGTTGTTGCAGGACGCCGAAGTGATTGCGCTGGACGAGCCGTTCAACGCCATCGACGCGAAAACCGCCGCTGATCTGATGGCGCTTATCCAGCGCTGGCACGGTGAAGCACGTACCGTCGTGGCTGTGCTGCATGATCTGGAGTTGGTGCGTAAACACTTCCCCGACACCTTGCTAATGGCCCGCCACCCCATTGATTGGGGCCGTACCGAGGCGGTGTTGACGGGAGCAAACCTGCTGAAGGCACGGCAGATCTCGGAAGCTTTTGACGATAACGCCGAAGTCTGCGGCCACGTACACGCCGCATGAGTCTCTACGACCTGCTCTTCGCGCCCTTCGCTGAATTCGCCTTCATGCGCCGCGCCTTAAGCGGCTGCGTAGCGCTGAGTCTTGGTGCGGCACCGGTGGGCGTTTTTCTCATGCTCCGGCGCATGAGTTTGACCGGCGATGCCATGGCTCACGCCATATTGCCCGGCGCCGCAGTGGGTTTTTTAGTGGCCGGTTTATCCCTGCCGGCCATGACCGTAGGCGGCCTCATCGCCGGCCTGGTGGTGGCGTTTTTATCCGGTGCCGTGGCCCGCTCCACGCTGCTTAGAGAAGATGCCAGTCTGGCCGCTTTTTACATCATCTCTTTGGCGCTGGGCGTGCTCATCATCTCGGTGCAGGGAAGCAGCGTTGATCTCATGCATGTGCTGTTCGGCGCGGTGCTGGCGCTGGATGACTCAGCGCTCTATCTGACTGGTTCCATATGCACGGCTACGCTACTGACATTGGCGCTTATCTATCGGCCCCTGGTGATGGAATGTGTGGATCCCAACTATCTGCGGACAGTGACCGGCGCAGGGCTCTGGGTGCATATGTTGTTCCTGGCCCTGGTGGTCAGCAACCTGGTCGGCGGCTTCCAGGCTTTGGGGACATTGATGGCGGTGGGCATACTGGTATTGCCGGCTGCGGGGGCACGGTTTTGGGTACGGGAAATCTCGGCCTTGCTGGCGGTGGCGGCTTTACTCGGCATCCTGGCCAGCTACATCGGTCTATTGAGTTCTTATCATCTCAACTGGCCTTCGGGTCCGGCGATCGTTCTTTGCGCCGGGGTTATCTATCTCGTCTCTCTATTGGCCGGCCCTGTGGGTAGTTATCTCGTGCAATTTTGGCCGGCGCGGCATCTGGAGGCTTAGTGATTGGAGTAACCTAGCAACGCTTCTCCGGCCAGCCCAAGCATGAACGGAATCCAGCTATTAGATAGCACACTGACTAAGGCACCGCCTCCGATGGCAGCCGCAATTGCACGAGGGCTACGAGAAAAGAGAAGCTCCGTATGCAACTCACATGACAGACGTGGCTCTCAGATTGTAGTCCTTTCGAATTTATCAAGAGTAGGTCATTAGGAGCGCTCGAACAGACCAACGATACAGATCTACGATCGGTGATAGACTCGCCTGAGGAGCCGCTTGATATTCCAGTTGAGATAACAAATAGGAGGCCATTGTCCATGACTATATTCTCCGTAGCTCCTTACTATCCTCCACAGCCCAAACCTCCATATAAACCCAAGCCACGTCCGAGGCGGGAGAATGGACGATTCACAAGCTGATCGAATCGAAGAACGGCTCTACGATGGACGTTATCGAGCCGATTTATCACGGCGGTACCACCAGGTGATGGCCTGGCGGTACCGCTTGCTAGATAGAACTATTCGCGCCTCTGTCGTTCTTCTTGCAGGAGCGAGCTTCACGGCATCGCTTCTTACTTTCCAGGGGGCACCTGTCTCAGTCAGCCCCACAACAGCCGCTGTTCTCGCATTTGCGTCAATGGCTGCCGCCTTGGTCCTGAACGTTGTTCCAGTCGCCGACTATACAAGGGATTATGACGACCTATATCGCTCATGGAATGCATATTTTGGGCGCTGGCTAGACATAGAGCTGCGCTTTGACCTAGACGATACGCCCAGTCTTGACGCTTATCTACGCGAGATTCGAGATCTTGAAGCTTTACAGACGCACACACAGAACTCTGAACCCGCGCCCTGGCGGTTTCTCCTTGAACGGTGCCAAAAGCAGGTCAATCTTGCCATAACCGAGCATTGATTTTCACTCGCCGAAGATTTTCCGCCCATAAGCAAACAACGACGGAAGACCACCTGTATGAACGAACACAACCGCTCTTCGCGGATCGTGTTCACGAATCCATGCTATCGCCGCCGCTAGCGCCTTAGCCGAGTACACCGGATCCAACAACAGCCCCTCCAGCCGAGCCCCCATCGTCATCGCTTCCCGGGTGGAGGCATGTATCTTGCCGTATCCGCCGCCCAACACGGTGTCGTTGACGTGCACATCATCGTCACTGACCACGCCTTCAGCGCCGATGAGTTTCTCCACTTGCCGGACCACTCTTAACACCCGCGGTGCTTGTAGCTCGGCGGCGCGGCGCACGCATCCGCCTTCAACCCTGATGCCGTCATGACCCAGTGCCCGAAGGCCCACCAACATACCGGCATGGGTAACCGCGCTACCGCTGGCCAGCACCACAGTGCCGACATCCATATCCATGGCCGCGGCCTGCGCCATCAACTCCGCCGCCGCCACCACATAACCGAGCGCCCCTAGCGGTCTCGGTGATTCCGACAGATGAATAACGTAAGGCCGCTCGCCCGCCGCCCGCGCCGCCGCCGCCAGCGCCTCAATAGACGCATCGGCCCCGACTTCATCTTCACCCTCCGGAAAGTAATGAATATCAGCGCCCAACAACTGCTCCAGCAACACATTGCCCGATTCGCGGTACAGCGCATCCACCTCCTTGACCCGCTCCTCGATCTGCACCGTGCATGCAAGTCCCAGCTTGGCCGCCGCCCCCGCCGCCGTGCGCACATAATTCGACTGCACCGCCCCGGTAATCAATAGGCGGTCGGCGCCCTGGGCCAGCGCCTCACCCAGATAGAACTCCAACTGCCGGACCTTGTTGCCACCGGTGGCCAGGCCAGTACAGTCGTCGCGCTTCACGTAGAGCGGCGCCCTCGCCCCTAGCGCCTGGCGCAGACGCGGCATGGGCTCCAGAGGCGTGGGCAAATGGGCTAAGTCGGCGCGGGGATAATTCTGTTGCCAAGCGGTCATCGGGATACCTTCTATGAGAACGTTGCGGGAACGTGACACGCGGTTCATGCAACAATCCGGGTTGAGTTCGGTCTAAAATGTCTGCACTGCTCCCCAACCCTATCCAACTATGGGGACACACCGCCATGGCCCGGCAGGACATCTTCAACAAACGGCGTCACCGCCTGCTGCGTAAGCAGGTCTCCCTGGGCGAGAACGCCGCTTCGCTCATTATCGCCATAGCCTTGGTGGGTGTCGCCGTCTGGGTGGCGGCGCAGCGCGATGCTTATGATCCCGCCATGCGCGATCTAGCGCCAGAGTTGTTGAGCCGGGACGGACCCAAGATCCAACTCTATAACCAACCCCTCAAACCTTGGGTTGAACCGGGTCAATCCATCGCCGTCGCCGCCACCCCGAACATAGCCCCCTTCCCGCCTACGCTGCTCAACGACGGCTGGTCGCTGGCGGGGCGCGTGCGCAGCTTCGATGCCTCCAACCTCTACGAAAAGATCAACGGCGAGGCGGAGAAATTCATCAAACAAGGATTCGAAGCGCTGCATTACGCCGTCATCAAGGCACCGGATGGCACCGAACTCAGCATCGAACTCTATGATCAAGGCAACTTGGGCGGCTCACTCGGCATCTTCTCGCAGCACAAACCGGCGCAGCGGGCAGTGGAGGAAAAAGCCGGGACTAGCTATTTCCTCACCACCGTTGGGGTCATTGGCCGCAAAGGACAATATTTTTTCCGCGCCGCCGCCGATCGGGGCGGTGAATTAGTGCGCGATAAATCCTTGGCGCTAGTCGATGCGCTGGCCACCCTGGTCGGCGGACCCAAAGCCATGGCCGCCGTCAAGCCAGCACCGGCCCCACAAACACCCGCCGAAGTGATGCTGCTGCGCGAAGCGCTGGGGATCGCGGAGACGGCGTTGACCTTCGAGTCGGCTAACGTGTTCCAGTTCGATTTCGCCAAGGATTTCTGGTTTGCCGCGCTTGACGGCAAGGCGCGTGCGTTCTTGCATACCGCAGCCTCGGAAGATGAGGCCCGCATCCTCTTCCAGGCCCTATTGGAAGAACAGAGTTACGACTACGAAGTGCTGCAACAGAGCCCTGCCCGCGCCATCCTCAAGCACAACTTCTTAGCCACCATTCACAGCCTGGAACAGCGTGGCCGCTACCTATTCGGCGTAGACAATGCGCCAGACAGCGGCAGTGCCCGTACGGCCCACGGCAAACTGCGCCAGGCGTTAGCTGATGAGTAAGCGCCCACCCACTTATCGGGACTATAAACCCCAGCGCCTAAGCCGGCGGCAACTGTTGCGGCGTACAAGCGCCATGGGCGCCTTGACGGCGGCGGGCGCTTACCTCGCACTCGCGCCGGAAAGTGCGCCGCTTTCGCGCCGCGACGACTCCGGGCTTCGCAGCCAACCGGTAGCGCAGCCGTTCGCGCTGCCGGATTTCCGCGTGGCCAAGCGGATAGGCGCGGGCGATGTGGGGCTTGGCCGCGGCGGCGGCGTACACGAGCGCATGTTAAAAGCGCTAGACGCCGTTGGCGGTATCACTCATTTCATCCAGCCTGGCGATACGGTACTGGTCAAACCCAATGTCGCTTTCGATCGCTCGCCAAACCTGGGCGCCACCACCAACCCGGCGCTGATAGAGACGCTGCTGCAGATCGTGTTGGTCGATGCCAGGGCCGCCGAGGTCCGCGTGTGTGACAACCCCATCGAATCACCCGCCGATTGCTTCGCCAAAAGCGGCATTCGCCTGGCCACGGAGCGGGCGGGCGGCCAGGTGTACCTGCCGGACAGCAACGCTTTTGACATTCTGCACACACCCGGCGCCACCTTGATCGAGAACTGGGCTTTCTTCAAACGCCCATTTCGCGGCGTCGATAAAGTCATCGGCATCGCCCCCGTCAAAGACCACAACTTGTGCCATGCCTCCCTTGGCATCAAGAACTGGTACGGACTACTGGGCGGGCGGCGCAATCAGTTCCACCAGGACATCCACGAAATCGTGTCGGATCTATCCATCATGATCCGCCCCACCCTGACTATCCTGGACGGCACCCATGTGCTGATGGAAAACGGCCCCACCGGTGGTGATCCGTCGAACGTCAAAGACACCCACGTCATCCTCGCCGGCACCGATCCGGTGGCCATGGACGCGTGGGCGTTCGAACATCTGCTAGAGCGCCGCGGCGAACTGGAGTATCTGGTGCAGGCGGAACACAAAGGCAGTGGCCTGATGGATTACCGCGGACGCATAAAGGAACTCGGCTCCGCGCAGATCAGTACAGGGGAAATCGCATGAGCGGCCCATTGGACGACCTTATCAAGGAGCGCGGCCAAGCGTATGCAGCGAAGACCGGGGGCTTGCGCCTGGGCCGCGTGCGGATCGCCTCGCAGATCCTGTTCTTCGTGTTGTTCATATTGGCGGTATGGGCCACGTGGACGACACGGTTGGAAGGTTACCCGGTGTCGCGCCTGCTCGAAATCAATCCGCTGGTGACGCTCTCCACCGTCCTGTCCACCGGCTACATCTACCGCTTCCTCGGCTGGGCGCTGCTGCTGGTCGCCATCACATTCTTATTCGGACGGGTGTTCTGTAACTGGGCTTGCCCTTACGGCACATTGCACCAATTCGTGCGCTGGCTGTTCGATGTGCGCACCAACTCACAGCGCATCGACGATAACCGCTACTCGCCACTGCAATACTTGAAGTATTCAATCCTCATCGTGTTCCTGATCATGGCGGCCATGGGCGCGTTGCAGATCGGATTGTTGGATCCCATCGTCATCATGTACCGGGCCGTGGCCACGTTCATCTCGCCGGCCACCGATCTGCTGGCCGCACGGGCCGAGGACGCCGTTGGCGCTGTGAGCCCCGGTGCAACGCTAGATGCGCTCAAGTTCGCGCCTGGAACCGAAGCCCGTATCTTCGTAGGCTCGTTTTGGATAGCGCTTATTTTTCTTTTCTTCGTGGCGATGAATCTTTGGATCCCGCGCTTTTTTTGCCGCTTCGTCTGCCCGCTAGGCGCGCTGCTCGGCGTGCTGGCGCAAAAAAGTGTGTTCCGCATCAACCGTATCGTGGAGAAATGCACCGATTGCAATCTGTGTTTACTGCGCTGCGAAGGGGCCAGCGAGCCCCAAGGGCAATTGCGCCAGGCGGAATGTTTTTCTTGCATGAACTGCGTTGACGATTGTCCGGAGAATGCCCTCGAATTCACCATGCGCCGCCAGGATGCTGCGCAAGTGGTGCCAGCGCCCGATATCAGCCGCCGGCAAGTGGCTTTCGCCGGTGTCGCCGGCCTGCTCGCCGTGCCCATGCTGCGCAATAACGGCCGGGTCAATGACGAGAATTTCTCGCCGCTCATGATCAGACCACCAGGTTCCGTGGCAGAAAATGAATTCCTCGAGCGGTGCATCAAATGCGAGCAATGCATCAATGCCTGCCCCACCAACGTGCTGCAACCAGCGACGCTGGCCGAAGGCGGCATAGAAGCGCTGTGGACGCCGGTGATGAATTTCAACATCGCCCACTGTCAGTTGAAGTGCAATCTGTGCTCCGATGTGTGCCCCACCGGTGCTATTCGCCATATCTCGGTGGCGGAAAAACTGGGTGAGGGCGAATTCGCGGAGAAAGGACCGGTGCGCCTAGGCACGGCTTTTATCAATACCTCCCGGTGTCTGCCGTGGGCCAATCAAGTCCCGTGCGTGGTCTGTGAAGAAGTCTGTCCGGTGGCCCCTAAAGCCATTCAGACCTATGACGAAGAAGTCAAAGACGTGTTCGGCAATAGGGTGGTATTGAACAAACCGTTTATCGTGCCGGACTTGTGCATTGGCTGCGGGATCTGTCACGCAGAATGCCCCGTGCAAGACCAACCGGCTGTATATGTTACCGCCGTTGGAGAAAGCCGCTCGCAGGAGCGCAAGCTTCTACTGCGCTCGCGCACGCCGCTCAAACCTGTTTAGCTCCCCCCTTTAGTTAAAACTTTCGGGGTTATTTAATACGACTGGAGATGAAGCCATGGGCCAGAAAACAACGAACCGCCGCTTGTTTTTGCAAAGTGCCGCCTCGGCCTCAGCACTGGCCGCCACTCACTCCACCTTCGGCGCTACAGCTACGTTGACACCGGCAGCCGGCTCGGGGCCGATGCCGCACCGCCCCCTGGGAGCCACGGGTGAGCAAGTCCCCATCTTGCATCTAGGCACCTCGCAACGGTTGGATCCGGTCTACGACAAAGTGATGCACCGGTGCTTAAAGAGCGGTATCAGTTGGTTCGACACCGCTCTTTCCTACGGCTGGGGCGCCTCACACTCAGCCATCGCCAACTTCCTGGAGCAGACCAAAGCCCGCCAAACTATGTGGCTCACATCCAAGTCCGGCAGCGGTTCACCCAAGGGGCTTGCCAAGGCGTTGGATGAAGCGCTAACAGAATTAAAAACCGACTACCTGGATATCTTCTTGATGCACGGCATCAACGATGAAGATAGGTTGGGCAAGGCATTCTTGGCTGCCGGCAACCGTTTTCGCCAATCCGGCAAGACCCGCTTCTTCGGCTTTTCCTGCCATGACGGCAATGTGGCGGAATTGCTCAACAAAGCCGCCAAGGTGGGCGGTATAGACGTCATCTTGTTCCGCTATAACTTCAGGCGCTATGGCGACCTGGCTCTGAACAAAGCTATCGATGCGTGCCACAAAGCAGGCATCGGTTTACTCGCCATGAAGAGCATGGGATCGGTACCTGCGTCCCTAGAATCGGTGGTGCAATTCCGCTCCGAGAATTTCACCTTGGGTCAGGCCAAACTCAAATCCATTTGGGCCGATGAACGCATCAGCTCGGTGGTCTCGGAGATGGATAGTGTCCAACGAGTACGGGAAAACGTCAGCGCGGCTAAAACGCAGCGCAATCTAACGGCGCAAGAATCTCATCAACTGAACCGCCTGGCCGCACTGACGGCGCAGTATGCGTGTAATGGATGTTCCCACCTCTGTGAAAAAACCGCAGGCGGCGACGTGGCCATTGCTGATTCGCTACGCTTTCTCATGTATCACGAATGTTACGACGGTAAATCGGATCGGGCCAAAGAACTCTATGGCGCTTTGCCGGCGAAGGCGCGCCAATACAGTGCCGAGCAATTAGCCGCCGCCGCAGCCGTATGCCCACAAGGCATCGACATCGCCGCGCGCATGGCGCAAGCACAAGCGGTTCTGGGCTGATACGCCTAATAATCAGAGTAGTCCGTCAATCCAGCACTTTGAATCCCGGGTCATCAAGGATATCCGGTTCACCGTTATAGTTGACGGTGATTTTTTCGCCTGATTGGATGTTGGACGAAGCCGCTACGCGGCAGCTTGAAGCCATTGGCTTTTACTCATGGTTTAGATGAAGCGGAGACTTCCCCGTGCCCGCAATTCGGCGTGTGTCATTGGGAACCCGCCTCAGGCAAGCACACGAGAAGTCCGGCTTTGAGGCGTTATACCAGAAACGCCTACGCGCCCTAAAACTCAAAGGCCATGCCCGTAAAACCATTGCGGGCTATGCCACAGGCGTGCGCCGCCTGGGCGAACACCTCAAGCGCTGCCCGGGCGATGTCACCAAGGCAGAAGCTCGACCCCCCTGTCGACTGCCTGCTCCAAACGCCTGCCTGGGCCCCCATGAAGATTGACCGTCACGGTATTCGCTTTCTCTACGCAGAAGTCCTCGCTCAATCATGGCCCGGGCTCGATTTCGCTAAGGCGCCCAAGACCCAGCGCCTACCCGATAGCCTGACGCCAAATGAGCGTGCCCACATTCTCCACATCACTCGCCGGTTTGACCTTCAGTGCTTGGGGTTCGTCACGGATACGTTGGGTCTGCGCCGGGGTGACACACGGCGCCTTGGGTGCGCCGACATCGACCGTGAGCGCGGGCAGGTACCTATCCGCACCTCCAAGGGCCATCAAGCTCGCTTTGTGCTTTTGCCGTCAATGACGTTGCCGGTTCTGCGCAAGCTGTGGTGCCCTCATCGCCATCCACGAGGGGTGTTCCCTCGCCGTGACGGGGCCTCGGCCCCCGGCTCATTGGACCGCGCCAACGGGCAAAAGGGCTTTCAGCAGGGCGTTGCTGATGCACGGGTCCTAAAGCGCGTCTCGATTCATTCCCTTCGTCATAGCGACGCCCCACCTATGTTGGAGGCGGGACTCACACTCAGTGCTATTGAGCATCAACGGGGGCACGCCTGTCCTAAGACCACCGCTCGCTATGTGCCTATGACCGAGAAAAGCGCGGGCGATGCCCAGGCAATGCCGGAGGCCCTGGTTGGCCGGTTTGCATCAACATTGCGCACCCTATGGGGTGAGGCGGGCTCGGCATCAATGCCTCACCTCGATTGGCTGAGTTGGTGCGCAGCGGGATGGCTGAGTTGATTAAACACGCCGGCCCCCGCTCACCGCTCATCAACGCCACGGCCTACAGGCTATCGCTCTTGGTCGCACGGGTGCCGTGGGGGCGACTTCGATGGATTGCACCCATTGGGCTCATCAACACTCTCGAAGGCGTTCGTGTGGTCACCGTAGTTGTCCCCGGTGCCAACACGCCAGCGCCCCGGACGGGCTGGAGCGCCAGCGGGCCAAGCGCTGGCCGGTCCCTGACTTCATGGCCACTGTTACCCTGCCCGCGGCGCTACGCGCCTTGGCCTACCGCGAACCTAAGCGCGTCTAGGCTGGCCTGTTCGCCGCTGTCGCTCAACCCCTCAAGACCTTCGGAATCAATCCTCCACCACTCAACGCCGATAGCGGCTTTTGTGCCGTACTGCCCACTCACTCGCGCCGAGTGACTGACCCTCCCCATCTACCGGTCCTCATACCGGGTGGGGGTGTGCCGCGTCAGTCAGGTCAGCCTTGCCTGTGGCGCGCGCTGGATGAGCGCGATTATCTGTTCAATGGCTTCGCCCTGGCCAAGGTGTTGCGGGCGAAGTGTCTTGATGAGTGGTGCAACAGCGGGCTCACGCTGCCTAAATCGTTGCCCAAGAAGGGGGGGGGCACTGTCAATCGGTTGGCAACGGTTTACCCGCACTGAAATATCTATCCCGCTCTCTCTACCGCGCTGTGATTGGCGAGGGCGATATGGTTCGGTTCGAACGCGCTCAGCGCACCGTTACTTTTCCTTATCGCCACGCCAAGACCCGCAAATAGGAGCGCCTGACCTGGCCCTTAGTCGAGTGCCTGTGGCGTATCGCCATGCACCTCCTGCCCAAGCGCATACCGCCGGTGCGCAACTACGGTTTGCTTCATGGCAACGCCAAGCCATTATGGCGGCTCGTGCAGTGGGTACGGCACATCGCACCGGCGCCGGTGTCACCCAAAACGGCTAGACCTTTTCACTGCCCGCACTGCGGTTCTCCCATGCGAGGTGGGTCGTTCATACCAAACAGGGCGTTTATCTCGCCACTCGGACCGCCACTACCGGGGGGGTGAGTCACGGCATGGCTGCCTGAAACGCTAGCCTTGCGGCGCAGGCGATTGGATTGCGCCGCCACACTCACTATAGGGAGGGTGGGTCTTGGGCTATGGCATCCTCCAAGTTTGGCCGGGCTGGCTCAGGCTACCGCTCGGCTTCAACAAAGCCCGAATTCCGCCAACCCCCGCCTGCCGCCGAACACCTCGAACTAATTACCATACACTAAGGCTGCCCTAACCCCGGGCTTGTCCAACACCGGAGCAGGTCGCGGCTACGCGCGACCTAGCCTTATTTGTTAGGTGCGGTATCCTTGCGTTCATTATTGCTGGCTTGCGGGTTTATATATTTCATGGCAAATCAATCACTTGCCGCTGTCAAGGCGACCGCTATGGACCTGCCTGAGGACGAGCGCGCGGAACTTGCCCATGACCTTGTCGCCAGTCTCGATGGTACGCCCGATCCGGGCGCAATTGACCAATGGGACGCTGAATTGCTTCGAAGGTTAGCTGAAGTAAAGGCAGGTACGGCCGAACTACATAGTCGGGCAGAGTTTCGCGAGCGACTGAAAGAACGCTTGCAACGCCGTTGACGGTTCTGCGTATCCATGAGGCGGCGACCGAAGAAGCCGCCGAAGCTACACAGTGGTACGAAGATGAGCGTCCTGGACTCGGGGCGCAGTTTGAGGCTGCTCTCGATGCCGCGTTGGATCTTATTGAAGAGGGCATCGTCCCCCTTGCTCCAGTCCCAGGGGAAGCAGGTGTCGCCGGACTCAAGCGTCTTGTCCTGCGTCGATTCCCATTCAGCATTATCGTTCATTGCCAGGAAGATGAGATCGTCGTCTTAGCATTCGCTCACGACGCTCGCCGTCCGGGATATTGGCGAGACCGCTTGAGCACATAACGTTCACGATGACGCGCCGGGGCGCCCGCGCAGCGGGTAACCCGGTTGCTGTCGATCGTGTTGTTGGGCGGCACCAACTCTCGCCGCGCCGCGGAGGCGGTCCTCATGGTCATGGTTCGAGCACACCAAGTTCGATCAGGCGGCTTTCTGATATGACATCGCGAACATGCCGAAACCCGAGCGACGTCAACTGCATCACCTCATCGCGAGGATCCGAGACACGTTCAGATAGACGGACGACGCCCGCCTTAATCATTTCCCGGCCACAGCCATTCTCGATCAAGAACTCAGTTCCGCGGACTACGACAAGTCTCGGAATCGGAGAATTCACGAACAGCATTAACTCGTTCGCGATCGCGACAATCGCCTTTGCCATACGGTCCGTGGGTCCAATCTTCTTGACGCTCGCGCGAAGGGGTTCCACGTGTCGCCAGGACGATAGCGGCTTTACGGGCACTGATGACTGTTTTCCTCCGATGGCATTGAAGAACTCATTGATAGGGCGGCGTTCCGGGTCGTCTGCCTCTCCGCCGAGCGATGCCAGATGTCGCTGTCGTGATTCTTCGGACGGATTCGAGGGACCTTCGCCACCGTCTGTCTGGTTAGTCAGTGGCCCGGTGCCGAGATCGTGCCTGCCGATGGTGGCAATGAGTTCCCGCTCGAAACTCAACGAGTCGGCCTCCAACTCGAAACCGCTCGGGAGAGCGTAAAGTTTTGAGGCCCGCACGGGGTCGGTGGAGCCGCCGCCGGCTCACGGTGGCCCTCGGTGAGCCAACGCGCTCGGCCAGGTGTAGCGGCGCGGCGCAGTGCTGACGGCGCACAGACTGTGGGTGATGGCGTTGAACGAAGGCCATCGAGTCCACCGGCTCGGGGTCGCTGAGCGGTGGTTGGCCCAACGCGTGGCGGGCGCTATTGAGTGGCTCGTTGCAACTCGACGCATACCATCGGTAGGGGCGCACGGTGCGTTGCCGAAGGGCCGGGACATGATCGAGATAGCGGGCGATGAATCGCTCAGGGTGCCGGCGTAGTGTCGCCCGCCGCACACCTAGCGAGCCCAATACCTCGCGACCCCTTGGCCATGGGTATAGCGTTGGCCGATAGGGACGTGCCAGGGCGAGCGGCCGAGTGGGTTGAGCGGGTTGCAAAGGCGCTGAGCGCTCATTTGCGAGGGCAATCGAAGTTGCCCGGCTTGGAGAAGTTCGAGAATCTTGGCCGCAGTTGGCCGCGAAACAGAGGCATCAATGCTTTGGCCGGCCACACGAACGCCGCCCGCTTGGGCGTGCGCCACTGACCTTCGCTATCGAGTCCGCCTTCGCTGACTAGGCAGTGGATGTGAGGGGGATAGGACCAGTTGCGCCCCTAGGTGTGACGGGCCAGCAACAGTCCAGGTGTAGCGCCCATGTAGCGGGGGTCTTTGCATAAGGTGCTCATCGATTGATGCACGGCGCCAAACAATGCACCGGTGAGCTTTCGTTGGTTCAACCGAAACAGCAGCCGAAGCGCGCTCGGCAGGGTGAACACGATGTGGCGGTGTACACAGTCCGATAATCGAGCGCGTTGCGCATTGAACCAACGCTCGGTCGCCAAAGCGTGACACGGTGGGCAGTCGCGATGGCGACAAAAGTTTGTACCCCACACCATTGATATGGCCATTGTCGCAGCGCCGAACAGGGCCACCCCATGCAGCGGTTCTACAGTGAGCTAATGCCCGCGCCGCGTGGTGTTGATGGAGCGCCAGCCGATGGTTTGATTTGAACGCACTAAAGTGACGTTGGAAGATGTCTTGAATGGTGCATCGTATACACTGCCGTATACGGGCAGTGCGGGCGACATCACCGCTTGACTACCTACGGCGGGGCCTCGGCCTACCTCGCCAGCGCTAGCCGACTCGTACAACGCCAGGCTTGAGCGGGCGCGCAGCGCCCGCGAAGGTCCGTCTCCAAGCACTTGTTGGGCGCGGACTCTCCGGGACCGAGAACATAGAACGGTCCTACGACCATGTCAGACTCCTCCAGTACTCAGAAAATATTTGATGGCAATAGAGATCGTTTCGAATTTCGAAGTACTCCGCTCGGATTTCGCATAACTGCCCCAGTTCTCGCTTTATCGCGTCGCAGTCAGAATTCGAAATGCCCGTGGCCGTCGCATAGTATCGGACCGGTCCTCCCCCAATGTGAGGGTTATTGTCTCCACAGAAAACTTCCAAATTTAGTCGGTGAAAACCAAATCCAAGAAACAGTACTTTCTCCGCGCTAGCGTAACGCTGCCGGATAGAGCGAATATCGCTAGTTTTCGGATCAGTGCCTTCGGTAAAAGTCCTTATCCCTAGCGCCAATCTGAACAACTGTTCTGGACTCGGTTCTCCACCGTACGGAATCGAGTCTATCGCACACTGCCAAGGCAATGGACCGACTCGACCATAGACATGAAATATTGTCAGACACTCAAGTACGCGAGCGGCTGCATCGGGTTCCACTCCGAAGTAGTTTTGAATTGATTCGTAGAGGAAATGTTCAATACACCGGTCGTAATTGAACGTAATCACTGTAATCCGGGCAAGTCGATCTGGGAGGTCCGAAAATTCGCAGTTCTCAGTAAGAATCTGCCAGAAGGGGATTGCCCATGACTTCTTCAAATGCTCGAAAGGTAATCGGGATTCCCGCGCTCTTGCATCGATCCATAGGTTGCTATTTCGTTCTGCGCTCAGAATTGAGATCGCGATTGCTAACTTCCCGCATAGTTCCAGAGCGTTGTTACCCTTGTGTGCATCGAGAAGATTGTCGATGGAGATTGCCTGGAGTAATGCGCCCCGAATTCGATGGGCTTGGGAAAGGTACGGACCAATGTCTAATGAACCGGTTTGTTTCTCCGCCGCGACAGTAAACGCCGACTTAATCAGCCTAGCACCGGTTGATTGGGTTAACAAGTCGTAACGAATGTCGAGTGCTCGGGCAATTTGCTGTTTAAGCTCGTCGCCAGTAGGCAATCCGAACTCTTTACTAGCGCCAGCGCCAATGATCAATGCTGTCGGACTTCGAATCACGACTACTACCTACATTGCGACCACGCAACGTTGCGCCCAACGAGGCTGTAGAAAAATCAATTTAGACCAAAGCAGCAGATCGGGTCGCTTTGAATAACATAAATAAATATCAATTTCATTGACAAGCACAATTTTGCATTCTTTGGGTAGTTTATCGTTTTGCTGAATAATTCAATATTATAATTGCAACATCAAAGCCAAATATGGCTTTCTATGCCGCCAATGGACCATAATTCATCGACTTTTCTACATTGTGTACTATTGAATATAGCTGCCATTGCGCCTGAACCTTTTTTTGCCCTCGCAAATTCAATCGGCTTAATCCCTTGTTCGTTCCTATGTTCGTAAAGACCGGTTCAACAACAGACATACGATGACTATAGATAGGTTTACCTTCATCCGAATCAACCCGTTCTTTCATCCAATCTGTATAACTTGTTTTATTTCTTATGTGGTCAACGATGAACGATACTTGCCGCCCATTTCCATGACAATGTTCGGCTGACAAGGGATTCTTCATGCAGCGCACCTTAAGCGGACAATTTCGACATTGTAATAGCCGCCCTTCAAAGTAGGCTATTTTTTTCCATGTCCGTTGTCACGAACAGCTCGCAAAGTGAGCCCTTCGCCTGCTGGACAAACGCACTTCAACCATCGTTTATTGAATTTAAAATCATCTTGTGCCAATTACTTTGAAGGGCTTTTTGGTTTGCTTTCTTGCTTGCGCTTGGTATTCATCCGGTTTTCTCACTCTGGTGGAGTTTCTACTCTTATTTCCCTTCTTAGTCAATGAGTTACGTGATTAGTCTTTTTTGTCTTTGCCTAATGTCTGTCAATACGCGGCGTTGGTTCGTATTACAACGCGAAAGCTGTGCGGCTGGAACCTACTAAAGGCAAGCTCTCCGATGACACGAGGCCTCATCTGTTCGAGCTAGCCTTTACGCATTCTTCGGACTGTGAGGAAGATCTGCTGTGGAAGAGTTATCAAGTGATGCGAAGAATGCACTGCGCAAGCTCAGCGCGGAGATTCGGCTTCGGCATTATTTGATACGAACGGAGCAAGCTTACCTCGGATGGATGAGGCGCTTTATGCGCCGGCCGCCAGCTTGATCTGGCAGCGCTGAGTGCTTGGCACGCACGCCGGTTCATGTCGGACTTGGTTACACAACGGGCTGTCGTGCCTGCCACTCAGAAGCAAACCTTAAATGCGATTGTAATTCTTCATTTGCCCAGCGCGCGCACCTCAGCGCATCCCAATCGTATTGACTCAAGGGCATCTCTAACTAATCCATATTCTGCAATTTTCCGATCGATAAGATCAGCCACTTACGCTTCTGCGAAGCGCGAGACTCGTAACTTTTAGAGATACCCCTTAGCCTTTTACCGAGTGACTGTATTGTTGGAATCGCTGCCGCCTGACGGTGCGGACCGGGTTGATAAAAAAGAATAGGATGCCGGTGCGTTCGCGGCCCACAACAACGGCATGGACGCGCATCGCAATGTTGGCCATTGTTGTAAGTCGGGGTCGCTAAACTTCCACTCAGCGCTGTTAGTACGCTGAACGAAATCCTAGCGCGGCACGTTCAACGGCTTTTTGGCAACGGCCTCTTGGCCGAGATCACTTTGGTGTTAACGCCGATGAAATTGAGGCCGCCGAACAGGCGCGCGTGCTCGATTTTCATGCAACGATCCGCCACCACATCCAAACCGCCCGCCGCGGCGATCGCCGTAGCCTGCGGGTTGTTGATACCCAATTGCTGCCACAACACTTTGGCACCGATGACCACGGCACTCTCGGCCAGCGCCGGGATTTCCTCAGCGCGGCGAAAACAATCCACTACGTCCACCGGCTCAGGCACATCTTCCAATTTGGCAAAACACGGCTCGCCCAACACCTCTTCGTATTGCGGTGTCACCGAGATCACTTTGAAACCCTGTTCTTGCAAATATTTGGCGGCGAAGAAACTCGGTCTGTACCAATGGGCGGATAACCCCACCATGGCGACCGTTTTGCACTCGCTTAAAATCCGGCGAATACCCGCAATGTCATCGACGAACATGTAGCAATATCCTCCAAGGCGCTGATTATTCCGAGCTAGCCTGGCCCGGCGGCCTCTAAGAAATCGAGCACGACGCTGGCGTGCATGGCCACGCCGGTGGCCATCGCCGCTTCGTCAATGCGCATGTGATTGGAATGGCACTGCGGCGCTTCCTGCGGCTGCACGTCCTCGGGGCAGGTGCCCAAGAAGGCGAACGCCCCCCCGTAGCGTTGCAGTACAAAAGAAAAGTCCTCCGCCCCTGGGATTGGCCGCTCCAGTTCTTCATAGCCATCCTCGCCAACTAGGGCACGGGCGGTGTGTGCGACAAACTCGGCAAAATCAGGGGTGTTGACCGTCGGCGGGTATCTGTCGTAAAACGACACTTCAACCCGCATATCATGGGCCGCGGCGATACCGTCACAGACGCGCCGCAATGATTCCACCAACTTATGGCGGGTCCCATCGGAAAAGCTGCGTACCGTTACCTCCATGTCCGCCGTCTCCGCGATCACATTGCTCACCGTGCCCGCCCGTATCAGTCCCACCGTCACGACGGCGGGGTCAAAAGGATCGAACCGGCGCGTAACCAGGGTTTGAAAAGCTTGCACCATCTCGCAAAGCACCGGCACCGGATCATTGGCATCGTACGGCATGGAGGCATGCCCACCGCGTCCGAATAGACGCACGCTCATGGTATCGGCGCTCGCCATGATAGTACCGGCTTTGCAGTAGATGACCCCGCTGGGTTTGTTCGGCGCTACGTGCAACCCGAAGGCGGCGGCAGGCTTACCTCCCGCTTCCAGCAGTCCTTCTTCGAGCATGGGCGCGGCACCGCCCGGCCCTTCCTCGCCCGGCTGAAACATAAAGCTCACAGTGCCGCGAAGACCGGCCCGGCGCCCGTTCAATACCCGCGCCGCGCCGGCCAGCATCGCCGTATGCGCATCGTGGCCGCAGGCGTGCATGCGCCCTGCGATCGCGGAGGCGAAGGGCAGACCGGTAGCCTCCGGTATGGGCAGTGCATCCATGTCGCCGCGCAGCAGAATGGTTGCGCCGGGCCGCTCACCTCTCAGCACCGCCACGATGCCGCTGGTGGCATTGGACAGATGCAATTCGAGGTCCAGATCACTGAGATAATCGAGCACGGCAGCGCGGGTGCGCGGCAATTCATTGCCGAGCTCAGGAAAGCGGTGGAGCTGCCGCCTGAGCGCCACCACCCCGGCGAAGCTGGCCTTCGCCTGCTCTAGCAGTTGTGCGTGTTGCTTGGACATTCGAGTCACATTCAACGCAGTTTGATGCCGCCACCACCGCCCGGCATACCCGGCGGCAGGCCGCCACCGGCCCCGGGTACCACGATCTGGGAAGCCTGCTGGCGCTGTAGCTCGCGGATTTCATCAAGCATGCGTTTGACCGCCTGTTCAGCGGCGGCGGGGAAGCGTTCTATGGCACCGTCCAGACTGTCCGCCTCCAGTTGGAATTGCAACGGCAACGGGCCCATGGCTGATACTACTTGCGCCTGCCCCATATAGGCCGTCTGACGGCTGCTATCGGCCGAGCCATCAGGTAACACCGGCGTTAAGCGGCGGATGGTACCGGCGCCTAGGTCGGTAAATACTTCTTCGCGGTAAAGATTGTCCGTATCGACCTTGAGGTCACGTGCGCCCTCGGATTCGTCCGCCACGGTGATCTCCTTTTTTGGATGTTGGTCAAAGCTGAAGCATGAAGCCTATCCGGTATACCGCGCCAGTGCACGCGGCTTGCCCCCTTCTAATGACCAGCAATGGTAATGACCAGCAATGGACCAACTGAATGGGCCAACTAATGGGCCATTAGCCGCCGGCGATGGGTTACCTTGGCGCGATACCAAGGCCAAAGAGTACCTCCACCATGCCAGATGTCGAACTGCCATTTAGCCGCCAGGAATATGCCGCGCGGCTGCACCGGGTGCGCCAAAGTATGCAAGCGGCCGGTCTAGAGGTCATGATTACCTGCGATCCGTCGAATATGGCCTGGCTGACCGGTTATGACGGCTGGTCGTTCTACGTGCATCAAGCCGTGGTCGTCACCCTGGACCATCCGCCGTTGTGGTGGGGCCGGCGGATGGACGGATTCGGCGCTTTACGCACGGTGTACATGGATGCAGTTGACGTTATCAGCTATTGCGACGACTACGTGATGGTGCCCGAACGCCACGCCATGGAACACTTGGCCGGGCTATTGCGCGACCGCGGCCTCGATAAAAAGCGCATCGGACTGGAACTGGAAAACTATTATTTCTCCGCCGCCGCCTATCTTTGTCTTCAGCGGGAACTGCCAAATGCGCGGTTGACGGACGCGACGGCGCTCGTCAACTGGCAGCGCGCCGTCAAATCCGCGCAGGAATTGGTCTATATGGGCCGCGCGGCCCGCATTGTGGAGCGCATGCATACCCTGATCGCCCAGACCATCGAGCCGGGGATGCGCAAGAACGATTTGGTGGCAGATATTTTTCACGCCGCGATTGCGGGCACCGATGAATTCGGCGGCGACTACGCGGCCATCGTGCCGCTGCTGCCTACAGGAAAAGACGCTTGCGCCGCTCACCTGACCTGGAACGACAAACCTTTCGAACGCGAGACCTGCACGTTTTTCGAAATAGCTGGGTGCTACCGCCGCTACCACGCACCGCTTTGCCGCACGGTCTATCTGGGCACGCCGCCGCGGGCGTTGGTGGAGGCACAGAGCGCCGTCATGGACGGGGTGCAAGCCGGCATCGAAGCGGCCCAGCCGGGTAACGTGGCGGGAGACGTGGCGCGGGCTTTCCACGGTGTGCTGGCTAAAGCGGGCATTCACCGGGAGGGACGTTGCGGTTATCCCATCGGCCTTAGCTACCCACCCGATTGGGGCGAGCGCACCATCAGTTTCAGGGAATCGGATACCACTGAGTTACAACCGAATATGACGTTTCATCTTATGCCCGGTCTGTGGACTGAGGATTGGGGGCTGGAAATCACCGAAAGTATTGTTATCGCCGAGTCCGGACCAGCCCGAACGCTGGCCAACTACCCTCGCCGGCTGACGGTGAAACCCTGATCCGGCACGCCGGATGCTGGAGGCAGCGGTAGCCCGCCGGCAGCGGCTGATTGCGTTTCCTACAGTGTTTGCTGTTGCTTCGAGCCCGGTTCACTACGGCAGCGGGTCTGTTTCGGCATGCGGGCATTGCCACCGTGGTTGGCGGCCCCGGTAGCATCGGGCAGGCGCTTATGGCGAATGAGTACATTGGCTGTCGGCCAACTTGACGCTTGCTCTTCGCAGGTTGGGGAGGTGGGTGGATCGAGGTCAGATCAGCGCCTGCGCGAGGCTAGGACATCACGCCTTCCTCGCCCGGCGCTCGTGCTCGCCGCCTCGTGTCTTCGGCTTGCCGCTTCGAGTGCGTCAAGCCGTTGAAGTCGGGATGGCTCGACCCTACTTGAGAACCGGTTTGCGGGGCGCCTTGAAGAATCCGCGTTGGCAATGAGATTGAATGGGCCATGAGTGAGCAGCAATCAGCAGAGCATGTAAACCAACGCATCAGCGTCGATTTATCCGACGAGATCGCTAAGGTTTTGGTGGGACAAGAAGCCATGGTGACGCGGTTGCTCATCGGGCTTTTGTGCGGCGGGCATGTGCTGCTAGAAGGTTTACCCGGCCTGGCCAAGACCCTGGCCGTGCGCACCTTGGCAGGGGCCATAGACACCGGCTTCAGCCGCATTCAATTCACCCCGGATATGTTGCCGGCCGACGTGGTGGGCACTGAGGTTTTCAACCCGGCGGACGGCACCTACAGTGTGCGTAAAGGACCGGTATTCTCCAACTTGGTCCTGGCCGATGAGATCAACCGGGCGCCGGCCAAGGTGCAAGCGGCCCTGTTGGAAGTGATGGAGGAACGGCAGGTCACCATTGGCGGCGAGTCGTTCAAGATGGATGAGCCGTTCCTGGTGCTGGCCACGCAAAACCCCATTGAGCAAGAAGGCACCTATCCGCTGCCGGAAGCCCAAGTGGACCGCTTCATGATGAAAGTCACCATCGGTTATCCGTCCAAGGACGAGGAGCGGCGCATCGTGGAGCGCATGGCCAGTGGCCGCGCGCAACCGCAGGTGCGGCAGGTCACTACACCGGCAGCCGTCGTCAAGGCCCGCGGGCAGGTGGCCGAGGTGTTCGCCGATGAGAAGGTGCGCGACTACATCGTCGATGTGGTTCGCGCCACCCGTCCCGGTGCCTCGGGGGATACGGAAGGTAACGAGTCCATTGCCGGCCTCATCGACACGGGCGCCAGCCCACGGGCGGCGATTTGGCTGATGCACGCGGCGCGCGCCAATGCTTATCTGCAAGGGCGCTCTTATGTCACGCCCCACGATGCCAAGTCGTTGGCACCCGATGTGCTAAGACACCGCATCGCGCTCAGCTACGAAGCGGAGGCGGAGGGACTCAGCGCCGACGATGTGATACGGCGCATTTTGGATAAGGTGTTGGTGCCTTAAGTCCGCGCTCACCAAGCCATCTGTTAGCGCAATACCATGCTGACCGCCGACATCATCCGCCGCGTCAAAGAGATCCAAGTGCGCACAGGCCGGCATGTGGCCGATGTGTTGGCCGGCGAGTACGTCTGCGTGTTTCGCGGCGCGGGCATCGAGTTCGACGAGGTGCGCCCTTATCAGCCAGGCGATGACGTACGCTGCATCGACTGGAATGTAACCGCCCGCGCCGGCTCCCCCTACGTGAAGCGCTACGTCGAGGAGCGCCAGCTTACGCTGATGTTGATGGCCGATATCTCGGCCTCGCAAGATTTCGGTTCCGCCGGGCGCTCGAAGCGCGAAGCCAGCGCCGAACTGTGCGCGCTGCTGGCTTTTTCCGCTATCCGCAACGATGACAAGGTCGGTTTGGTGTTGTTCCACAGCCAGGTGCAGCAGTACATCCCACCACGCAAAGGACAAAAACATGCCCTGCGGGTGGTGCGCGAGGTGTTGGCCCACGGTGCCGATGACGGGGCCGATGACGCCGCCGGCGCCGGCGCGCCGGCTATCCCTATTAGCCAACGCTTCAGTCAACGCTTGCAGGCGCTGCTACCGGGCCGGCGCCCGCGGCCACCGCGGCAGGGCACCGACATCGCCAACGCCTTGGAGTTCGTGCTGTCGGTCAACAAACGCCGTAGCGTTTGCTTCGTGGTAAGCGATTTCCTGGATGACGGCTTCGAGGGGGCGCTTAGCCGCGCTAACCGGCGCCACGATATCGTCGCCGTACTGATCACCGATCCGCGCGAGCTGGCTATACCCGGGGTGGGGGTGGTGTCGTTGACCGATGCCGAGACGGGCCGTAGCGAACTTCACGACACCAGTTCCGGAGCGTTCAGACAAACCCTGGAGCGGCGGGCCGAAGACCGGGTGGCGGCGCTGCGCACGCGGCTAGAGCGGCGCGGCATAGACCTCATCCACATCGATGCCTCGGCTTCGGTGGTGGAACCCCTGGTACGGTTTTTCAAGCAGCGCGAGGCGAAGACACGCCGATGAACGCGCTGTGTAGCCGGCGCCCGCTCGGATGTTTTGCCCTGCTGTGGGTGCTTTGGCACTGCCCGGCGCTAGCCGTGGCGGCCCTGGAGCAGGAAACCACGCGCGGTCCCGTAACAGCCCTGGTCAAGCTGGAACCAGAGACGATACGCATCGGCGACAGCGTTGATTTTACCATCGAGGTGAAGGCGCAAGCGGGGGTGGAATTATTGCTGCCGGAGTTCGGCCAGGCGCTCGATCAGTTTCCCATTTTGGATTTCACGCCAAAAACACGGGTGGACGCGGACGGTACCACCGTCGCCACCCACCGCTACCGGTTGCAGCCAAACCGTTCCGGGGAATTGCACTTGCCGGCCATCATGATCGAATTCGTGGATCAACGGCCAGGGCAGCGGCCGGCGCCGGACGGCGAGGACGCTTACGAGTTATTGACGCAGCGGCTGTCGTTCACCGTTGCATCGGTGGTGCCCGATAGCGCCGCCGCCGAGTTGCATCCGCCGCGCGGCGAGTTGCTCGAAGTGCCGGCCATCACCCCGGATAGAGCAGCGCTTCTCACCATTGCGGCCATCGGTTGCATCGCGCTGGTGGCCGCCGCCGTCTGGTGGCGCTACCGCCAGCGCCGGCCACCGTTGGCTGATCCTTACGATGTGGCGATGCGGCGCCTCAGCCATCTTCGGGCTTTGCCAGCGGACGCTTTGGCGACGCCCGAGCAGATGGACGCTTTTTTCGTCGAGCTGACCGACATCGTGCGCCGCTATGTGGAGGGACGTTTCGGCCTGCACGCGCCGGAACTCACCACCGAAGAGTTTCTCGACGCTGCGGCCGCCTCCCCCGACCTAAGCGCGCCGCACCGTGGCTTCTTGAGCGATTTTCTGCAAAACGCCGATCAGGTGAAGTTCGCCGGCTTGGTGCCGAGCGCGGACGTGGCAACCACTGCGCTGAGCGCCATAGGGCAATTTCTGACCGATACACGGACGGATCCAGTGGCCTTGGGCGAGGGCGGCCATGCTTGAAACCAATCTCGAATTGGCGGCCCCTTGGTGGTTGCTAGCGATAGGGTTGGCGCCCATCGCTTATTACTTATCAGCCCGCTCCGGCGGCACTGTCATCTATTCCAGTCTATCCCTGGTACAGGGCGCGCCGCGGGGCTGGCGCGAACGCCTGCACCGCTTGCCGGCATTGTTGCTGGCGCTGACCGTGGTGAGCCTCGGCATCGCCGCCGCCGGTCCGCGCACGGTGGATGCGACCACCACCGAGCGCAGGGAAGGCATCGCCATCATGCTGGTGGTGGACCGCTCCGGCTCGATGGACGCACGCGATTTCGTCGCCGGGGATTACAGCATCAGCCGGCTGGACGCGGTAAAAGCGGTGCTGCGTGAATTCGTGCTGGGCGGCGAGCACACTGGCGGGCGGCCCGATGATCTCATCGGTCTTGCCGTCTTCGGCACCTATGCCGATGGGCTGTCGCCACTCACCCTGGACCACGGCAACTTGATGCAGATGCTGGACGAGGTGGAGGTGGCGCAAGAACAGTCGGAGGCGAGCACGGCCATAGGCGAGGGCTTGGCCTTGGCGGTGGCCCGTTTAAAAGATCCGGACACCCAATCCAAGGTTGTGGTGTTGCTTAGCGATGGCGTGAACAACGCTGGCACCATTGAACCGGCCCAGGCCGCGGCACTCGCCGCCAGCCTGGGCATCAAGGTGTACACCATCGGCGCCGGCAGCAACGGTATCGCGCCGATGCCGGTCACAACCCGCAGCGGCCAGGTGCGGCTGCGCCCGCAGCGGGTGCAGATCGACGAGGCCGCGATCGAGCAAATCGCCCAACGCACGGGCGGGCGTTATTTTCACGCGCGCGACGCGCAAGGCGTGCGGGCAAGCTACGCGCAGATCGATGCGCTGGAGAAAACCGAGATTACCGAGCTTCGCTACGTCGAGTATCACGAGCACTTCGCCCTGTTCATCATGCTCGCCTTGGGCTTACTGGCGGCGGCTGAATTCACCGCCCACACGGTGTTGCGGCGGCTGCCATGAACGAACTCGCCAGCGCCAGCTTCCGCTTCGCGCAACCGGCCTTCGCCCATGGGCTTTGGCTGGTTAGCGCCGCGGCCATCGGCCTGATTTGGTTGGACGGACGCCGCTCGAGCGCGCTCAATCTGTTCTTGGACGGCGTCATGCAAACGCGGCTGGTGGAGCGGCCAGCACGGGCTAAGCGGCGGCTGCGCATCGGGTTATTGGCATTGGCCGGCATCGCCATGGTGCTCGCCCTGATGCGCCCGCAGTGGGGCGTGACCACCGTGACTTCCTCGCGGGCCGGCGCGGAGATCATGATTGCTCTTGATGTGTCCCGCTCGATGCTGGCCGAGGATGTGATCCCCAACCGCCTGGCGCGGGCCAAGAGCGAGCTCCGTGATCTGCTCACCTTACTGGACGGCGATCAGGTGGGGCTCATCGCCTTCGCTGGCCGCGCCAGCGTGTTATCGCCGCTGACGCCGGATTTCAACTTCATTCGCGTGGCACTCAAGGATGCCACCGCCAACTCGGTGGGGCGCGGCGGCACCCGCTTGGAAGAGCCGATCCGCAAAGCGCTGGCCGGGTTCGGCACCACTGGCCGGGCGGCCCGCTCCATTATTCTGATCACCGATGGCGAGGATCACGACTCCTTTCCGCGCGAGGCGGCCAAGGCCGCCGCCCAACGAGGCGTGCGTATCCTGGCCATCGGCTTTGGTGACGAAGCCGGCTCGCGCATCGTCGTCACCGAGGCCAAAACCGGTGCCCGCACACCGCTAACCGATGCCTCGGGACAAGCGGTGATATCACGTCTGGACGGGGATCTGTTACGCGATCTGGCCAGTACTACCGAAGGGGCTTATATCCCGGCGGGAACGGGCCTGCTCGATCTGGAGGCTATATTCGAGCGGCATATCGCGCCATTGACCCGCGGGGATCTGGACAGCCGCGAGCGCATTGTGCGGCGCGATATCTATCGATGGCCAGCGGCCGCGGCCATCGTATTGCTCATGTTGGCCCTGACGCTCAACCGGCGGGGTGGCTTCAGTAATAGCGCGCAAAGAACCACGGCGGCGGGCGCCACGGTGGCCCTGTTGATGGCCTTGCTGGCAGCGCTGTTGGCAGCGGTAGCGCCGCAGCCGTTGCACGCGCAACAGACCACGGCGCCACCCGCACCGCCAACTACGGCTCCAAGCACAACACCGGCGAGCACAACACCGCCAAGCACAACACCGGCGCCGCCCCCAGCCGATACCACCGCCACTGAGGAAGCACCCGCCCAAGAAGCCCTTCCCGCAACGCCCAGAACCGCATACAACACCGGCCTCGAAGCCCTCGGCGCGGGGCAGTTGAACCGGGCCGCCGAATTGCTGGAACACGCCCGCAGCAGCGCCCGCGAAGACGCTGAAGTGCGTTATTCCGCCACGTTCAACCTAGGCTGGGTAGCCATCCGCAAGGCCGACGATCGTCTGGCAAGCGCTCCGCAAGAGGCACTCGATCAGCTACATGAGGCGGCGCGTTGGTTCAGCGAGGCGACGCGGCTGCGGCCCGAGGATCCTCAACCGCGCCAAAACTTGGAATTAACCCTGCGCCGCGCACTCCAATTGGCCGATCAGCTAGCGGCCGAGGATGACACCACCATCGAGCAACTGCTCGATGCACTGATCGTAAGGCAGCGCGCTTTTGTCGCTGCTCTTGCCGGCATCAGCGCTTCAGCCGAAGCCAACGCCACCCACGCCGCCAAGGCTCTTCGCGATCGGTACCGGCAAGCCGCGCTACAAGCCATCGGCCTGGTGGGTGAAACCACGCAGTTGCGCGACCAAGCCCAAGCCCGCGCCAAAGTCCTCGAGCAAGAGGCCGAAGCGGACGGCGAAAAAGCCTTGCGCAAAGCGGTCCTGGATGCAGCCATACCCCACCTGCAAAGCGCGGCGCAGCGCATGATGCAAAGCCGCGCCCGCCTGCGCCGGGCCCAGGGCAGCGGTGCTTTCAGGCGCGCGGCCAAGGCACTGGCCGCGCTACAGCGAAGCCGCGATCAACTGCGCAGCCCGATCGAACGCCTCGATGCGGTTTTGGGCAATGTCGATGAATTACGGCAGATGACCGGTCTCGCCCTGCGCGCGGCGGACGGGACACCGGCGTGGTTATCCAGCGATTACATCCATGATCTGCATGCGACAACGCAAGAACGCGCGAATGAGTTGGCGTTGCAGTTCGAATCAATCGAGGCGCTGCCCGAGCAACAAGCTGACGCAAGCAGCCCGCCTAAGCCCGAAGACGAGCGCACGCGCGCGCTGATCGAGAGCATCCGCGCAGCCTCTACTCACGTTTCGGCGGCGGCACAAGCGATCGAAAAAGCCAAAACCCATGCCCATGGCGGCGCCATGGAGCAGGCCGCCGAGGCGCAGGAGGCGGCCCTCAAGTCTCTTGGTATGGCCAGGGAGCTGTTTTTGGATCTGCGCCGGTTGGTGGAACTCGTCTATACCGCGCAGAATCGACTGCCAGCCCTGTTGGCCCCGGAGCATCCAGCCCCGGCGGACACCAGGCAAGCGATATTAACAGCCACCCACGGCCAGAATATAGAGCGCATGATCCGGGTAGGGGCGTTGATCTCGGAGGCGATGACGGCGACTTCCACAGAGCAAAATCCTGCACCGCCACCACCACCGAAAGAACACTTCGAGCGCGGCTACGAACAATGGGTAAAAACCCAGCAAGCCATGCACCGGGCCACCGCCCCGCTGGCCGCTTTCGACGGTACCGAGCCGGCGCGCACCGCAGCCGAGCCGGCCCTGGCGCAGTCCATAGCAGCTCTCAAAGCCCTGCGGCGGCACTTCTTCAATCTGATAGAGCATTTGCAAGAGACGGCGGGCGATCAACAGCGCATCAACGACGACACAACTACCTTGGCGGGGCTATTGACATCGCTGAGCGAAGACGAAGTCAAAGCGCGGGCCGGCCCGCTAGGTATACGGCAAAGCGGTAACGCTGAACGCGCAGCGGCCATCGCCCAAGCGCTCAGCGAGCAGGCCAAAGCGCACCCCGTGCCGCAGCCTCAAGGTGGTCAAGCCCCAGGTAGTCAAACTCAAGGTGGTCAAGCCCCCCAACCCACGGGCCCCTCCGCGGAGCAACTGGCGCAAGCCGGTGAATTGGTCAAAAACGCGGGCGATCTTATGCGTAGCTCCGGCCAGGCCTTGGTAGCGCAGACCTTAGCCAGTGCCATGCAAACCGTTCGCGAGGAACAAGACGAGGCCCTGGCTAAACTCGCCGAAGCCATCGTCTTGCTGCAGCCGCCACGGCAACAAAATGAGCAGCAGCAACAAGCACAAGACCCGCCACAAGAGCAAAGCGCAGAACGGGAAGACCAACAAGACGAGCAGCAAAACAACGCCGATGAAGCCATGGCGCGAATGCTGCAGGGGGTGCGCGACCGGGAAGCGCAGCGGCGTGAAACCCGCAACCAGCAACGCGGCCGGGGCGAGGTAGTGGAGAAAGATTGGTGAACGCCGTTGCGTTACCGCTCCGCACCCTGCAAGGCATCCTCTACGGTTTGTTGTTATTGGCTTTTTGCGGCGCCGCGCTCGGCGCGCCCCGGGCGACGGTGCAAGTCGGCGACGGCCCGCTCTACGCGGGCGTGCCGTTTGTCGTGCAGGTCGTCACAGAAGACTTCGACAACGAACCGCAACCCGAGATCACCGTACCCGAGGATAGTCAACTCGAACTGGAGTTCGTGGGCGCCAATCAAAATCACTCCAGCCGGGTCGAGATCATCAACGGACGGATCAACCAATGGAGTACCACCAACTACGTCTTCCGTTACCGCGCCACGGCGCCCGCCCAAGGCCGCTTTCGCCTGGGTGCATTCAAAGTCACGCAAAACGGTAAAAGCGCTGCCACCCGTCCATTGTCCATCGCCGTGGGCCAGCTCGCGGCGACCGACGAGCAGGCGATCCGCCTGGTGTTGCCGCCAGGCAAGCTCTGGTTGCATCAACCCGTGGAGGTCGCAGTTCAATGGTGGTTAAGCGATGAATTGGCCGCCAGGCAAGGGGGCTATGACATCAGCGTGCCACTGTTTGGCCAAACCGATTTTTTCCGCTTCGAGGAAGTGGACATTCCCGGCGCCAGCACTGTAGTGGATATTCATACCGGGGCTAATCCTCTCCAATTACCGGTCACCATCCGCTCCGCGGGACGTCGCGGCAAAGAGGGCCGGCTCGTGTCCATGCGGCGCAAGATGATACCCATCCGCATGGGAGAAGTTAGCGTTGCACCGAGTTCGGTCACCGTCAAAGAGGTGTACTCCAGCGGCGGCTTCTTCTCGCGCCCTGCGGTGAGGCGGTTACAACGCGCGGTGGGCAAGGCGCGTACCCTCATCATTCGCGGCACCCCTCGAACGGCGCGCCCTGCTAACTTCGCCGGGGTGGTGGGGCGCGGCATCACCATTGCTGTGAGCGCCGCCCACACAGTAGTGCAGGTAGGTGATCCGATCGAATTGACCGTCACCCTGAGCGGCGATACCCAAACGGGCGCGCTCACCCTGCCACCGTTCGCTGCTCTAGGTCTGCCCGCGCCGGACTTCCGCACACCCGCAGGGCCCGTGACCGGCAAGGTTGCAGGCAACGCCAAACACTTCACCTTCGAAATACGGGCCGAGCACGCCGCTGTACAGGAGATCCCGCCGTTAAGCGTCAGTTGGTTTAGCCCGGACTCGGAGCGTTTTGAAAAAGCGGCATCCAAGCCGGTGGCGTTGTCGGTAAAACCTGCCAATATCGTCTCCGCCGAGGATGTGGAGAGCACCGCGGCAGCAGTGAAACCCGCACAAGCCGGCCCCACAAAAGCCAAAGCGCCCGCTGCCGATACGGCGGCGGGATCGACCAGCAAGGGATTAGCCAGTACCGGCTTAGCCGGGGCAGAGCTGGCCATAGAAACCAACCTCGAGCGCCTTCTCGACACACCCGCGCCAGCAATCTTCAATCAGCAGATCATCGTTGGCATCTATGCGTTCGGCATCGTGTTGACAGCAGCCAGCGCCGGTTGGTCCCGGCGCCAGCGGCGCGATCCGGCGGCTGTCAAAGCGGCGGCTGATCTGCGCAAAATACGCGCCGCCATCAACAGTGCGCGGACCCATAGCGAGTTGCTGAACGCGCTCAGACTCTTGCCACCCTCAGGACTCCCGTTCAACCGCGCAGCCTACGACAAGCTGGTGCGCCAATGCGAAAACGAAGTGTATGCCTCGGCTGAGGGCGGCACCTCCACTATTGCCGGTTCGGCAGCGGATGAAGCGCGGCAATTCGCCGGGCAGTTGGGTCAATAAGCGCATAGGTCAATAGGCGCATAGCATGAGCAAAAGCCGCTTGCATAGGCACTATCGCGCCCTTTTGCTCGCGTGCTTACTCGCCTTCGCCAACAGTATCCATGCCGCCCCGGACACACTGCTGCGCGACGCTTTGGACACATATGCAAACGCTCAATCATTGCAACAACGCGATGAACGGCTCGCCGCCTTCGCCCGCTCTGCTCAACTATTCGCGCAAGCGGCCCGCGAAGGTGCCGGCAACGCGGAAGTCTTGGCCAACGCCGGCACGGCGGCGCTGCAAGCGGAGCGTATCGGTGATGCCATCGTCTATCTACGCCTTGCTATTAGCAGCGATCCGGACAACGCAAGAGCGCAACGCAACATACGCGAGGCGAGAACACTCATCGCCGATTGGGTACCTAAGCCTGGGCAGGCGGGCGGCTGGCAGCCAATCGAGGAGGTTCAATCCCTATTGGCACCCCGCTATATGCCCCTTGCGGCAGCCTTGTTATTCCTCGCCGCTTGTTTGTTCACAGGCCTCTCAGTGCTCGCCAAACGGGCCGCTTGGCTGTGGTTTGCCGGCACCGCCGCAGCCGCATGGAGCGCTCTGATGGTGAGCACCTATTTTGCTGCACCCGTGGAAAACGCGGTGCTCTCCTCCGAATCCATCGCCCGCGCCGCCGACTCGCACAACTCGCCGGCCCGCTATGCGCAACCGCTACCAGCGGGCACAGAGGTCACTGTCGTTGAGAAACGCGGTGAATGGGTGCGCGCAACGCTGGCCGATGAAGTTGAAATATGGCTACGCGCCAGCGCCCTGGCTCGGCTGAGTAGCGGGCCGCCTTGAGCGGCAGTTAGCACGTGAACAAGAACTCCACCCAACTCGGGGACGAGTTCATGCCCACTTATGACTTCACGGGCACTATGACTTCACGGGCACTATGACTTCACAGGCGTGGGACTTCACGGGCGTGGGACTGCAGTCGCCTCGCTACGTCGAGCAGCCTATGACAGACCGGCTCGGATACCGGTCGCCTCAAGATACGGGTACTCAGCAACGATCTCTTCGCTAGCCCTTCGTGCAGCAAGCAGCCCGGCGATTGTGCTTACCCTTACCCGCATTGCCCTGATACAAGGCTTACCACCCATCACCGCAGGGGTTAAAAATGATCCTCTGCGCTTCGCTCATCTTGGTAGACCAAAGAACATACCGTCACCCAACTGTCAGCACCTCGTAAGCACACAGTGACTCTTCCTGCCTCATAGTGGGCAGTATCGCGCAGTAGGAGAACATTGATGAACAAACATAAGCTGACCCTGATCGTAGTCTTGCTGGCCTTCGCTTTCAGCAGATCCCTAAAGGCCGAACCCATTCAAGAAGAGCCGCCACCTTTGGCGGAGAACGATACTGTCTTGCACTGCATGGTTGGAACGCTAGTGAGTGCTCCTTTTAGGATGGCCCACCACATCGCTGACGGTCTTAGGATTGTTGCCATAGGGGTCACTCAGCCGATAGCTGATCTGAACGATGTTCTACGTGGAACCACACCGGTGTCAACCGCACCTGAGCGGTAGGGCGTGTTCGTAGGATCCGGCTCGCGCCGCTCCGACCCCTAACTGGTTACTGCGAAGCCAGCAATTGCGCTCTACCGGGAACCTAGAAAGTGCGGTGCGGGTGAAGCATTCGCTTAGCGCCGCCTTAGGATCTATCACCCTAGGGATCTATCGCCCTAGGGATCTATCGCCCTAGGGATCTATCGCCCTAGGGATCTATCGCAATGAACTCGGCGTCCGACAACCTAGATGCCTGCCTGCTAGATGCCTTCTTGTCGAAAGTGAGCAGCGGCCCTCGTCCGATTGTGGCGCCGTATCCAACAGGTAAACAGTCTGCGAATTCAGCGGTTGATTCCTCGAACAGATGAAGAGCCAATTCAACCGCAGCCTCATCTTGAAATTCGAATTCTTTCGCCTCCAAGAGACTCATATATGCATTGATGATTTCAGGCTTGCTGAATCGATATCGCGTACGCAGCATCCACTCCAGTTCGATAGTTACCGTCAGAGGGATTAGGACCGGGGTGTCATCTGTAGCTTCTTGCCGAATCCGTAACATCGCGGCGGACGCTTGCACTTTATCATCCCCGGTGCGTATTCGGACGAGGACGTCGGTATCCAGCGTCGCCATCTGGCCTCAGCAGAACCCCAGCTTTTCTGTCGCCACTCGTTTCTTGGACTTGGGTTTCAATATACCGGCAAGATCGCTGACGGACTTAGTCTTTGCCCTCATTACGGCAGTTCCGTTGGGCAAGACCGTAAAAACAACCCGGTCGTGTGATCGGATACCCATCGCCCTTCGAATTTCAATCGGGATGGTGATCTGACCCTTGCTGGTTACTGATGCTTCAGCCATGACCTAAGGGCGCCTCTAAAAATAGTCATTGTTTCGTGAGTGCAAGGAAACACCGCGCGCAGAACCGCAGTGTATAGGTGATACCTGAGGATTCGAGCACGGCGCTGACGCCGCAATCGCGGAAAAAGTGCATTTTTAGAGGTGCCCTTAAACCTTACATATGCTGAAATATAAAGATATCACCACTGCCCAACGGCAGGGAGACGGATCGACTCGGGCCTAAAGCTCAAACCGAAAAAGCCTCGATCCCAAGCGCCTCACGATAATCCGCGCTGGCGTTTTCCATCGCCTCACCGAGCCCGATGCCGGTCGCATCCGCAATCCGCACCATGCGCTGAAAGTTCGAGATAACGCCAGCGGCATCCACCGCCGCTTCAGGGCCTAATACTTCAACCAAGTTATCGCGCGCGCTCTCTATGGCACCGGGTTCGCGAGCCACCGCGGCCTCCGCGAAAGCCACCAATTGCGCGCCGCCAGGAACACCGCTATCGGTAGTCCCATCCATGATCGCGCGCAGGTCCACTGCCTCTGCAAATCGACGGCTGCTCGCACGGAGCATGCCAACATGAGCAGTCGTTCAGTAGTAGCAGGCATTGAGCGCAGAGACGCGCCCCGCCACCAACTCCATCTGTGAACGGTTGAGCGCGCCGCCCCGATCGACGCCGGTCTTACGCACCCACTCATTGGCCAAATAGTGGGCCGCTGAAAGATCCTTGAGCGTCCTGACTTCATCGGGTACCAAGCTCATCGCCCGGATGACGTTGCCAGTTTTGCCGCAAGGCCATAGATCGGCCTCCGGGGTACCTTCATTGTTCACATGAACCATAGGCACCCAGGCGTCATCAGCCCCCGCCGTCGCCGGCCTATAGTTGGACGGCGCACCGGCACCCGCCCCGGGCAACGCCCTCAGCGAAACGCCCATGGCAATAGCAAAGCTATCGACGCTTGCCATGGCTGCCACGGTTCCCACCAATTCGATGTAATGGCCATCGCTCAGTCCCTGCGCCAGCACGCCCTCATACCAATCCCGAGTCAAGCGAGAGGCATCCGTGGTAATGCGGTGAATCGCATCGACGGCCACGGCGGGCAGCACATCACCATCCGACTCGTGCTCGCCTTGCAGGGCAAATGGAGACAGCGCCTCCTTGCGCCGCTGGCACAGTCCACACTGCCAAGCGGTGCGGGTCTCTTTGGCGATAGCGATACGCTCTTCGCTGGTCCACCAAGTACCAGGCCGGCGCAAGCGCTCCCAGAACCGGGAATGAGCCGCCGCGAAATCCCCGCGCACCCCTAGAGGCGCATCAAGATAGTCGATCATGGGTAGCCCTCACTGGTAACAAGCGCCCATCATACAAGCGCTCGCCAACAGATCCGCGAAGATGTCCTGCAATGGCCTATCGCCTGAGCGCCGCTCTACGTGCCCTACACCCTAAGCGCACCCGAGTTCGGGCATACTCGGATTCCCTTCAAGCAAAATACGCGGCCAGCCACTTTGCGTGGACCTCGCCGCCCGTCTCAGGAGCTAAACGGTGGTTGCACTAGCCAAGCCGGTCGAAGAAATCTCCACCTATTGCCCCCTGTGCACATCCCGCTGCGGCGCCAAAGCCAGCCTGCGCGATGGCCGCCTGGAGGGCCTCAAACCGGATCCGTCACACCCCACGGGCTCCGCTCTTTGCATCAAGGGAAAAGTGGCGCCCGAATTGGTTTACCACCCGCAACGGCTGACCACCCCACTGCTTCGCACCCGCCCCAAAGGCGCTCCCGATCCGGGCTGGCGGCCCATCAGTTGGGACGAGGCGTTGACCATCGCCGCCACCCGCCTGCGCGCCCTGGCCGATGAGCACGGTGCCGAGAGCGTCGCCTTCAGCACGGCCTCCTCGTCCACTTCCGCCATGGTCGATTCAAAGCCGTGGATCGATCGGCTACGCCGCGCCTTTGGCAGCCCCAATCTGGTGGGCTCCATGGAACTGTGCGGTTGGGGCCGCCAACTCGCCCCGCGCTACATGTACGGCGCCGCCGACTACATGCCGGAGCTAGACAACGCCGGCTGCATCCTCTTCTGGGGTTATAACCCAACCGCCTCGCGCATCGTCCACGCCACCCAAGCGGCGGCGGCGGTGAAGCGCGGCGCCAAGCTCATCGTGGTGGACCCACGCAAAGCGGGGCTGGCGCGCCGGGCCGATGCCTGGCTCCGCGTGCGCCCCGGCAGCGACGCCGCGCTGGCCCTGTCCATCGCCAACGTCATGCTCGAACGCGGCTGGTATGACGAGCAATTCATGCGCACCTGGACCAACGCTCCACTACTAGTGCGCTGCGACGACGGCCGCTTACTGCGCGCATCAGCGTTCAGCGGTGACTCATCCGATGAGCGCCTTGTGGCCTTCGATGAGGCCGGCAAAACCCCGGTCCGGTATGACCCGCGGCAGGGTAAGTACGACTGCGACCCGTCGATACTCGCCATGTGCGGTAGTTACACCATCGAGACCACCACGGGACCGGTACTGTGCAGACCCGCCTTCGGCCATATAGTCGAGACCTGCGCGAAACACGCGCCATCCACCGCCGAAACGGTATGTGGCGTCAAAGCAGCCGATATCGAACACGCCGCCGAGTTACTGTGGTCGAACCGGCCCACCGCCTACTTCGCCTGGAGCGGCTTGGAACAACAATCCAATGCCACGCAGATATCCCGCGCCATCGGACTCCTGTATGCCCTAACAGGTTGCCTGGATGCACCCGGCGGCAATGTTGAATTTCCCCGCATACCCGTGCGCGATGTCACGGGCGGCGAGTCCCTCAGTATCACGCAGAAAAACAAAGCCCTGGGGTTGCACAAGCGGCCATTCGGACCCAGCCGCTGGGAGTGGGTCACGGCGCAAGAATTCTATGACGCCGCACTCGCGGGCACGCCGTACCGCGTTCGAGGACTAGCCGGCTTTGGCGCCAATTTGCTGCTCGCCCATGGCGATAGCGATCGTGGCAGGGAAGCGCTAAGGGCATTGGACTTTTATCTACACGCCGATCTGTTCATGAACCCCACGGCGGAGATGGCCGATATCGTCTTGCCGGTCACCAGTGCGTTCGAGGCGGAAGGTCTTAAAGTCGGTTTTGAGGTAAGCCCGCAGGCCCAGTCCCTGGTGCAACTGCGCCGCCCCCTCGTGCAACGCCGTGGCGAGTGCCGCTCCGATATCGAGATCGTATTCGCGCTGGCTGCACGGCTTGGCTTGGGTGATCAGTTTTGGCAAGGCGACATAGACGCGGCTTATACCTATCTGCTGGAGCCAAGTGGGGTAACGCTGGATGCATTGCGCGCGCAACCGCAAGGCGTGCGGGTGCCGCTCAAGACCGGCTACCGCAAACATGCGCAAGCGGTGGACGGCGCGGTCCGGGGATTCAACACGCCATCGCACAAAATAGAGATATACAGCGAAGTGATGGTACAGGCCGGTCTAACGCCAGTGCCCGAGCATAGCGCCCCACTGATGTCGCACGATGCCCGGCCCGATCTTGCCGGCCAATTCCCCTTGATCCTCACCTGCGCGAAGAGTTCGCTGTTCTGCGAAACGCAGCACCGAGGGCTGCCGAGCCTGCGCCAGCGCGCCATGGATCCGCAGGTGGATCTACATCCCGATGCGGCCAGCGCCCGCGGCATCGAAGCCGGCGATTGGGTGCAGATCGCCACCCCCCATGCCAAAGTCAAAGCCCGGGCCCGCCTTGATCATCACCTCGATCCGGCGGTTGTGTGCGGACAGCACGGCTGGTGGGAGGCGTGCACTGAGTTGAACGCGCCAGGACATGATCCGTTCAGCGACGACGGCGCCAACTTCAATCGTCTTATCGGACACGGCGCGGTGGATCCGGTAGGTGGCTCGGTACCGCATCGGGCGTACCTGTGCGAAATAACACGAGCCGGCGACACACCGGCATAGCAATCATTGCCGGACCACCAAGAGCGCCTGCAACGCAAGCGGTGGCGCGTACACCGGTGTTTAACCACACACTGCGTCCCTCGGGCCCAAGGCCAACGTCCACAGGGCACGCCCGTCCAGCGGCAGGGTACCCGGAGGCTGCCCGGTGGCTAACCGCACCCAAGCACGGATCGGCGCGCCCGCCGCCGACAACAATTCCACCAACTGAGCGGCTTCAAGCTGCCAACCGGCGCGCCACTCTCCCCGCCAAGAATGCCGAACGCTGGCACCACCGCGCCGTCCGCCAGCTGCTCAATGGCCTGAATTTGGTCCGCAATAGGCGTTGAAAGCTCAAACGCTTGTCCTTCGAAACGCAAATCCACCGAGCGTTCGATGCGCATCGGCTCCCCTGAGAAACCCCCGGCGATCAATTCCGCAGCGCCTGTTCTATTAGTGGCGCGAACCGCTGCAAAAAGGTGCCGAAACTGATCGTTTATAAACCAAGCAACGACGAGCGCGCATAATCCAGCCGGCGCTCGGCCACCAACAAACCAAACGCCGAAAAAGCGCCAGGCAGCGGCGGCACGATAACTTGCGGCATACCCGGATCCCAAGCGCTCTCCGCCGCGTGCAAAAGACCAGCACCGCCGTGTGCCACCAAGACGAACTGCCGTAGATCGATACCGCGCATAACGGGGATTTCCTCAAGAGGCAACGACCAAGGCTGTTGCACGACCAATGAAGCTTAGCTGGAACGCCATTGATGGTATTGAGCAGCGTGCCGTGAGGAGAGTCCTTGCTCGCAGGGATGCCCAATCTCCAAAACGACTAGCTGTCGATGAGACCTCTTTTCAAAAGCACCACGAATAGGTCACAGTAGTGACTGACCACGATAAGGGCATTGTTATCCAGGTCGCTGATGAGCGTAAAAGCGACAGCTTTGATGAGTATTTTGATACGTTGCCGGATGACGCCAAAAAAGGTATTGAATGTGTGACGATGGATAGGTCCAAGGCTTATATACCCATCACACTTCAAGATGCGAATATCGGTGCATCAATAATTTGAAACTTATCAGTGATTCTTTTTCTCAATAAAGCCTTTCGTCTTCCAACGCGCTTGAAAAAATTCAAAGAGGCTTCCCGAAAATCTAAAAACTTCTCATAGTACCGATTATAAGTAACCGCTTCATGCATCATTTTCCAAAGTCGCTCAATTGGATTTAAATTCGGTGAATAGGGCGGCAAATAGTGTAATTTAATGTTTGAGTCCTTGGCATAAGACTGAACGTCTTTGCTCTTATGATAAGCCGCATTATCCCAAATTACATGAATTTCTTTCTCTGGTGGGTGCTGTTTGCGTAGAGATTTTAGAAAAGATTGATCGTTTGCGCATTCACTCGCTCAACTTCAGTCTGGATTATTGTGTGACCATCCAAAGATAAAGCACCAATGAAATTCAATCGTGTTTGACGAGCGGTTGTGGCAATATTCTTTCGAGTGCCTCTTGAAATCCATCCATAAGCCAACCGCGTTTGATACTGCGGATGAAAATTGTCTAAGAAATAGATTAAACCCTTGTTTTTAGCGTCTTTCGAAAGATGTTCATAGTCTTTGACAAACGTTTTTTGCGCCTGTGCGTTTGCTTTCGCTGGAACTGCATCAGGCTTCTTATGGCAGAAATTATTGCGATGCCGCCATTTTGTCATGCCGCTTACACTGTAAAGCTTACCAAAATTCAACTTCACATAAGTGCAAATGTCCTTAACATAAGGATAAGTCATTCCTTCTAGGTGTTTAACGAGCTTTGCTGTTTCACTCTCGTTTAAATCACTTTTGCTGCCCCCGTTTTCGGGCTTCAGCTTAGCTTCGGAAAAGTAATCGTCGATAGGGCGTCTAATGGTCTCATCTTCTAAAAGTAAAATTCCAGAAATTTCTGAATAACTATAACCCTCATCAAAAGCTAAAACAGCTTTTATTCGGTCTCGAATACGCTCATCTCTCTTTACGATGAGATTTTATGAGTGTATCGCGCTCGCTTGGTGTTAAATGATTTTTCATAAGTTTATTTTGACCATAATCAGCTAGCTAATGCAAGTATTCTAGATTCGCATTTTCAATGGCGATTGGTATATTCACTCACCTAGCGCTCACGTAAGAGGTTGCCGCCATGTCCGTTCATGCCATCGACGCCACTGCCGATGCAGTCACTCAAGCCAAAATCGACCTTGCCGCAGCTCACCGCTTGGCTTGTTATCACGATCTCGATGAAGGCATCGACAATCATTTCACGGTCACCGTCCCTGGCCGCGACGACAGGTTTCTGATCCTGCCGTTCGGACTGCACTGGTCGGAGGCCAGCGCCAACTCCATGATCATGTACGACACGGCAGGGGCGACGGTCGAGGGTGATGGTATCTGCGAGCTGTCGGCCCACTGCATTCACACCCCTATCCACCGGATCACCGGCGCCCGGGTCGTGTTACACACCCATCAGACTTGGGCCTTGGCACTCAACATGATCGACCACAACCGCTTGGTGCCGGCTAGCCAAACGGCGGCATTTTTCCATGGCCGCGTGGCGTATGACGATGTTTATGCAGGCACCGCCGACTTCACCAGCGAAGGTGAACGGCTAGCCGGGCTGCTGGGTGAGCGTCACACCGTGTTTATGAAGAATCACGGCGTATTAGTCGTGGGCGACACGGTAGCGCAGGCGTACCGGCGGCTTTATCTGCTGGAGCGGGTATGCCGGGCTCAAGTCTTGGCCATGAGCACGGGACGGCCCCTGGCGGCACTGTCCGATGAGGTCATCGCCAGCGTGAAGAAACCAGCCGCCCACGATACCCACGATACCCACGATACCCACGATACCCACGATACCCACGATAGCCATGATAGCCGTACCCGTGAGCACCTGTTCTTCGAGGCCATGAAGAGGGTGATGGATCGCGAGATGCCGGGGTACGCCAATTAAGCAGACGTGGCCGGCAATGGCATTGTTTGGGTGCTGCCCTGGATAGTACTCCAGGTCAACCTATTGTTGGGCTACGGCTTTCATCATCACTTGTCTCTGACGAGCAGCAGGTTTTTAAATCGCCACTCGAGGAGCGCAAGAGAAGATGGAGGAGTTCGCCTTTTTTAAGGGCCAGCAAAGCGACGGCGATCCGGTAGGTTTCCAAGTGCGTGACACAGGGCTGTTTCCACAGCTTGGTATGTTTTGCAACCAAAAGCTTTTGTGAGGGTCAGTTTAGCTTCGGTATGGATACCCGCCACCGGACTGGAAGAAAGTGCACTTTTGGCCTTGAACCTATTGAGCAACAACGGGCGGTGGTTGATGGCAAGTATACTTCTGTGTCTTATGCAGGACCCATTCAGGTTAACTGCGCTAACCGGACCTGCCTTGCAGGTGCATTAGCATTGGGAAACGGTGTTTTGTTGGGCGCTATTCCCTTGGAGGCGATACCTTGGATAAGCATTATCTCGAAGCATCACTGCAAGCACCCGGCTCAGTTGTCGCTCAGCCGCGGTGACCGGCACACAAACAGGCCGGTTCGCGGCCCTCAAGGCACCGCTCTACCGGCGCTATTGGCTGGGCTCTATCGGCTCGGTAGGCGCTACCCAGTTGGTGATGATGGCCATGTCTTGGTTGGTGTTCGCGCTCAGTGGCTCACCGGCCGATCTGGCCATGTTGGGCGTGGCGGCTTCACTGCCGACTATTATCGTGGTGCTGGTTGGAGGAGTGGTCGCCGATCGGCTGGACCGGCGCCGGATCATGATGGTAACGGCGCCACTCTCGGCCCTACTGATGGCCACCCTCGCCCTGCTCGATGCGGGCGGCGCCGTCGAGGTCTGGCATGTGTGGGCGATCGCGGCGCTGTTCGCCACCGTGGCCGGATTCGACTGGCCAGCCTGGCAATCACTGTTTCCACTGCTGATCGAGCGGCGCTACATGGTGAGCGCGGTGTCGTTAAACGCCATGCTCTGGCAAGGCAGCCGCATGGTGATGCCAGGGGTGGGGGGATTCATTATCGCCGTGTTCTCCACCGCGGCCGTCTTCGGGATCGCCGCTGCCGGGTTTCTCATTATGTTCGCGGTGATCGCGAGCTTACGGGTGCGTGCCACCGCACGAAGCTCGCACAACGCTTTGCGTGCTTTCGCCGAAGGTGTGCGGTTCATCGCCGGTAACCGGCTTTTTTATGTGTTGATCCCGCTCTCCTACACAGTGATGTTCTTCAGCATGTCTTATTTGCAGATCATGCCGCTGTTCACCGAGCGGCTGGGCGTAGGCGCCGATGCATTCGGATTGCTGATCGCCGCCTCCGGACTGGGATCGGTAGCGGGCACTTTGGGCACGGCATCTTTGCAAGGTTCCCCCCGCCTAGGTCCCATCATGCTGGGCAGTGCCATAGCCGCTGCCACCATCCAGCTGGTGTTTTGTGCGGTGACGAAATGGTATGCCGGGGCAGCGTGGGCTTATGCGGCCGCCGCGCTGTGCGTCAGTGCCACGGCGGCGTTGACCTCCGTGTTTCTGATCGCGTCCATGAGCGTGTTGCAACTCGCCGTTCCGGAGCCGCTGCGCGGGCGGGTGATGAGTATTCACGGCATCACCTTTAGCATGATCGCGCTGGGTGCGTTGTTCAGCGGCACAGTGGCAGAATATTCAGGTCCATCAGCGGCTGTGGCCATCGGCGCGGCGGTGGTGATCGCGGCCAATGTAGGCGTATGGATGTTGCAGCCGCGCATTCGCGGCCTTAGAGGTGACAGCCTTAGGGGTGACACGGTGGCCACCGCCTAGGCCGGCAAGGCCGCACACGCTTATGATGCAAGCGTCAAAATAGCGCGATGCCGAAGACTTCCCGGGTGACGACATGACCGTATTGATCGCAGGTGGCGGGATCGCTGGCCTCACGCTAGCGCTGACATGCCATGAGATCGGCGTGCCGTTCAAAGTCTTCGAAGCCACCTCTTCTATTCAACCGCTTGGCGTCGGTATCAATCTTCAACCCAATGCAGTGCGCGAACTCGGCGATCTAGGCTTGACCGGCGAACTGGAGCGCATTGGCGTTAAAACTCAGGAACTGGCTTTTTTCAGTAAAAAAGGGCTGGAGATATGGTCCGAACCGCGCGGCACTTGGGCGGGTTATGCGTGGCCGCAGTTCTCGGTGCACCGGGGCCAGCTCCAAATGCTGCTCTACCGGACATTGACGCAGCGGGCCGGGGCCGATTGCGTGCAAACCGGCTGGCGGGCATCGTCATTTGCCAATGAAGACGGGCAAGCCTGCCTGACGCTATTACAGGCGGGCGGCGGTGAGGAGCGGGTGGAGCGCGGTGCTGTCCTGATCGGGGCTGACGGCATTCACTCCGCCATTCGCGCTCAGATGCAACCCGATGAAGGTCCGCCGCTTTGGGGCGGTGCGATTATGTGGCGAGGCACCACGCTCGCTAAACCGTTTCGGACCGGTGCCTCGATGGTCATGATCGGGCACGACACCCAACGTTTAGTGGCCTACCCGATTTCCGCGCCTAAAGCCGAATCGGGGCTGGCGGTCATCAATTGGATTGCGGAGCTGCGTTTCGATCCACACGCCGGTTGGCACAAAGAGGATTGGAACCGGTTGGCCGATGCGGACGATTTCCTGCCCGAGTTCAGCGCTTGGCGTTACGACTGGCTCGACCTGCCGGCCCTCATCAGCGGCGCGGAGCAAGTGTTCGAATACCCGATGGTGGACCGGGACCCACTGGAGCGGTGGACCCACGGGCGGGTCACGCTGATGGGCGATGCCGCCCATGCCACCTATCCGGTGGGCTCTAACGGCGGTAGCCAGGCTATCGTCGATGCACGCAAGCTAGGCGCCGCGTTCTTACAACACGGATTGACGCCGGCCGCTTTGCAAGCTTACGAGTCGGAGCTTCGCCCGATCACCACGCAGGTTATCCTGGCTAACCGGGGCAGTGGGCCGGACGCTATTTTGCAGGTGGTGGAAGATCGTTGCGGCGGTGAATTTACCGATATAGAAGAGGTGCTGCCTAGAAGCGAACTCGAAGCCCACGCGGCCAAATACAAAGGCCTGGCCGGGTTAGCCATAGCGGCCTTAAACCGGGCGCCTAGAACGATCACCTAGCCCATTTGACAACGATTAGGGCAATTCGGCGTTAGGGCACCTGCTAAAAATAGTAATTTTTTCGTGAGTGCAAGGAAGCACCGCGCGCAGAACCGCAGTGTATGAAGGTCATACATGAGGATTCGAGCACGGAGCTGACGCCGCAATCGCGGAAAAAGTGCATTTTTAGCAGGTGCCCGTTAGGGGGAAATATGGATTGGGGTGTGCATATGCCGCATCTGGGCCGGCGCGTAACCGGCGAGGCGATAATGGCATTCGCGGGCGAATGCGAGCGCCTGGGCGTTCATTCGGCCTGGGTCAGCGATCATCTGTGTTGGCCGGCGGACATCGTGTCCAGATATCCGTACAGCGATGATGGCGCTTTCGCCCCGTCCACGGATATGGGCTGGCTTGAGGCGGTGGGCACACTGACTTTTCTGGCCGCCTGCACGCGCAAGATGCGCCTTGGCACTTCCGTGCTGATATTGCCATACCGCCCACCGGTATTGTTCGCTAAGCAATTAGCCACCCTGGATGTGCTGTCGGGCGGGCGTCTTATCTTCGGCGCCGGGGTGGGCTGGATGAGGGAGGAGGCCGATATCCTGGGCATGCCGTGGGACCAGCGAGGTAAACGCAGCGACGAATACCTGCGGATGTTCGAGGTGTTGTTCCGCGATGCTGCCCCTGAGTTCAACGGCGAGTTCTATCGCATCCCGCAGGTAGGGTTCGAGCCGAAACCTCTACAACAGCCATTGCCGGTTTGGATCGGCGGCAACACCAACGCCGCGTTCAAGCGCACGGCCCGCTACGGCCATGCGTTCCATGCCGCCTTCGAGCCGCTGGAGGTGGTGGCGCATGGCTGGTCGCGCGTGCGCGAAGCGTGTGAAACGATCGGCCGGGACCCTGCACAGTTGCGTTTGTCTTTGCGCATGTTCTTGGACCCGGCTGGCGCCATGCCGGCAGAGCAATCCATCGCCGGCTCTGGCGAACAGATGCTTGAGACGATAGGCAAAGCGCAAGCGGTAGGCATCGATCATATTCTGCTAGACCCGGTCGCCCGCGGCGGCGCCCCCGGACGCTTGGATGCTGTGCGTCATTTCATGGAGAACGTAGCGCCGAAGCTATAGGCACTGAAGATGTAGCAAGGCGGCGGCGATGCTGACAGTTTGGGGGCGGGCGAATTCCATCAACGTGATGAGAGCCTTTTGGACAGGCGCGCAGTTGGCGAGCAGCTTCCAGCGCGTCGCTGCCGGCATGGAACACGGCGGCTTATTGTTCCATGGCCGACGTTCCTGTTGGCGTGACTGCCTGACGCTGGTTCCAGTCGCCCATCGAGCGGGCCGATGGGCCACACGTGAGCGCGTGGCACGAACGCTTGCCGGCACGCCCGGGCTGCAAGCAATACATGGCACAGCCACTCACCTGAAGCACGGGATTGGCCGAGCACGCAATTGGCCAGACGCTACACCAGTGTGACGGCGGCCCGCGGGCCGGCTATAGTCGCCCCACTCCTGGCAACCGGGCTTTCAGCTATATGGCCGATCGCATTGATGCCGACGCGCTTTACCATCTGATTACGGCAGCCGGCGAATTAGCCCTCGTCGATGTGCGCGAACAGGCGCCCTTCTCCCGTGCCCATCTGCTGTGGGCGTGCTGCATACCACTTAGCCAGTTGGAACTGCGCTTCGCCCGGTTGGTGCCCAGGCGTCACACCCGCGTTGTGCTCTGCGACGACGGCGCCGATCTCGCTGAGCGGGCGATGCAGCGTTTGCACACTTTCGGCTACACCAACGTGACCCTACTCGATGGTGGCATCGCCGCCTGGAACGCCGCCGGATATGAGTTATTCAGTGGCATCAATGTCCCCAGCAAAGCCTTCGGCGAGTTCGTGGAGCATGCTTACGCTACACCCTCCATAGATGCGCAGGTGCTACAGGCGCGGCTCGAGGCGGATGATGATGTGGTGGTGTTGGATGCAAGACCCGTCGATGAATACCGCCAGCTGAGTATTCCTACGGGCATTTGCACACCAGGTGCGGAGCTGGTGTACCGGGTGCATGATGTGGTGCCGTCGCCCGCTACCACCGTGGTGGTCAATTGCGCCGGGCGCACCCGCAGCATCATCGGCGCCCAGTCGCTCATCAACGCCGGCCTACCGAATCCGGTCATGGCCCTGCGCAACGGCACCATGGGCTGGCATTTAGCGGGATTGAAAGTGCGTGAAGGGGCCGACGCCCCGGTGCCCGATGTCTCCCAGCACGCAGTGGCAATAGCTAAAGCGCGGGCGGCGAGAGTCGCTGAGCGCTTCGGCGTGCGCTTGCTGCCACGAGAAGTGCTAGTGGATTTGGAAGAGGAGAGCGCCCGTTCGCTGTTTTTGCTCGATGTACGCAGCGCCGAGGAATTCGAGGCCGGCCACCTACCCGGTTCGCGCAACGCGCCCGGCGGGCAATTGGTGCAGGCCACGGATGAATACGTGGGTGTGCGGGGCGCGCGTATCGTTCTCGTGGACGACGCTCATGTGCGCGCCATCATGACCGCCTCCTGGCTGATTCAGATGGGCTGGAAGGAAGTGTGGGTACTGCAGGGCGGTATCGGCGGCGCCCGGCTTGAAACCGGGCCTGCCTACAGCGAGAGGTTGGGGCTGGACAGTGTCGAGGTGGAACTGCTGTCGCCACCCTCCCTGGCCCGGCTGTTAGAACAGGGTGAAGCAACCGTTATAGATCTGAGTTCTAGCCGCCGTTTTATCGAGGCGCATATAGCCGGGGCGCGCCACGCGGTGCGCAGCCGCTTGGATCAATTCCTTGCCACCTCGCCGCCGGCGAATTGGCTGGTGTTCACTTCCGAAGATGGCATTTTGGCCCGGTTCGCGGCGCGCGAGGCCGAGACTTTGGCCCATGGCCACACGGCCGCGCTCATGGGCGGTAATCAGGCATGGCGGGAAAGCGGTTTGGCCATGGCCTGCGGTGCCTGCGGTATCGAGTCCGATCCGGACGATGTGTGGCTGAGACCGTATGACGACACGGCAAACGTGGAGCAGGCGATGAGGGATTATCTGACTTGGGAGGTTGATCTAGTGGCGCAAATCGAGCGGGACGGGACGGCTTCGTTCAAGCGGTGGCAATAACCGGGCGGTGGCAATAGCCGGTGTGTAGCAGCGTCTCACCCAGCGACGAGCACCTGCCCCTGCGTCGAGCGCCGCGCAGTGCGGTACACAACAGTCTTCTCCACACAGCGGGCTGTTCGCCTTCGTGCCGGATATGCGCTCTCACCGTGAGGCCATCCGAGGGATGGCCGATGCGCACTGGCACATCGCTTCACAACGAAGCGCCGGCATAGCTGTTGGCCAAAGTGCCGGGGATGAGGCAGGCGGCGGCCACGCACCTGCCGGTGGTGGGCGGTGTCGCCCGGTGCACCCGTTCCATGGACAGTACGCGCACGGCGATATCGATGGCAGCTCCCCCGGGATGCTTGCTTCCGCCAACGACCGGTAGTCCCGTGGCGTGGCCACCGGGGCGATTTTGGGGCTCGATAGGAGTACTTCGGCGGGAGCCTCACTGCTCCCCATGGCGCGACACTGCCGATCCGGCGCCGGCGGTCTAGACCGGTCATGAGTGCGCGATCATGTTCGATGACCTCCGGCAGCGCGGTCTCCGGTAGCGCGTTGCTCTGCTGCGGCGGGCGCCGTAAGATGCTTGGTTCACTCGCTATTTGCCATCATTCAGGTGAAGTAACGGAGGGCTTTTCCCATGAGTGCGTTTCGCCCGGAGATCGAGGTTTTACGTAATAACGGCATCACCGGGATCGCGCTCCAGCGCATCAATGACCCAACGGTCATACCGCTGTGGTTTGGCGAAGGCGATCGAGTCACACCCGGTTTTATCCGCGAGGCGGCCAAACAAGCTTTGGACGACGGGCTGACGTTCTATAACCACACCCGCGGACGCATCGAGCTGCGCAGCGCCATCAAGCGTTATCTGGACCAGCTCTACGGCTTGGACTTGAATCCCGACCGTGTCAGCGTTCCCGGCTCCACCATGCTCGGCATCACTATCGCGGCGCAGATGTGCCTCAACAAGGGCGATCATTCCATCATCGTGAGCCCCAACTGGCCGAACATCGAATCCACCTTCCAGGTAACGGGCGCGCAGGTGTGCTTCGTGCGCCAGCGTCAGGAGGGTGGCGAGTGGCAGCTTGAGTTAAGCGACCTTTATGCGGCAGTGCAGCCCAATACCCGGGCCATTTTTATCAATACCCCCTGCAACCCCACCGGTTGGGTGATGACGCCGGATGAACAGCGCGAAGTGCTGGAGTTTTGCCGGCGGCGGCAGATCGTGCTGATCGCCGATGAGGTGTATCACCGCACTGTCTACGACGCACCGGTGGCGCCCTCTTTCTTGAGCCATGCCACAGACGATGATCCGGTAGTGGTGGTCAACGGCTTTTCCAAAGCTTGGGCCATGACCGGCTGGCGTATCGGCTGGGTGGTGGCGCCCGCGCGCATGGAGGAGCAATGGGCGGTGATGTCGGAGTGCTTCAACACCGGCGCCACCACGTTTGCACAGCTTGGCGCCCTGGCCGCTATCGAGCAGGGTGAAGCCACCGTTAAACAACTGACGCAGCAGTATGCCAAGGGCCGCGATATCGTGATGGAGATGCTAGGCCAGCATCCGCGCCTCGAGATTTTGCGTCCGCAAGGGGCTTTTTATGCGTTTCCCCGGCTGCGTGGCGTCCGCTCCAGTATGCAATTCGCGCAACAGGTGTTGGACGAAGAGAATGTGGGGTTGGCGCCTGGGTATACCTTCGGCCCCGGTAATGAAGAACATTTCCGGCTTTGTTTTGCCCAATCTCACGAGCGTTTACGCGAGGCCCTGCGCCGCGTGCTGGCTTGTATGGACAGGTTGCCGGACAGTGCTTTTACCGAATGAGCCCCCACTCGCATAAAGACAGACCGCATAAAGACAGACCGCATGGAGACGGCTCGAATGGGGGCGGTCACTCGGGGCTGAGTACCAAGGTATGTTGAGGGGCTCCGGGCAACAAGGGTGTGGGCTCTACATCGACCCACGCTCGGTGGCCGGCAGCGTAGAACGGCGATAGGGGATGACCGCTCTGCCCGCCCGGCATATGGAAGTAGCCGCGCGCCTCGTGACCGGGGCGCACCACCAAGCGCTGCGAGGCGCCGTGGGTGCGGCGGTGGAAACGCGGCATGAAGGCATCGCCGGCAACCGGGGAATAGGGCAGGTCGATGAACCGGCCCAGGGCCGGCACAGCCCGGCTGAAGGGGTGGGCAACGACGGCTCCATTGCGTTCATCCCAGGTGCGCTCGGCTAGAGGTCCTGGTTTAGCCCGCGTCACTCTGGCTGTCGCTTCGTTGCAGGCGGCCACTAGAAAACTGTCCCAATCAGCGAAACCTCGAGGCAATAGATGAGCAGGGCGCTCACTCAATATCTGCCAGACTATGCCTTCGCGCTGATTGAGACCTCTCAGCGTCATTTGCGGGTAACGTGCGTAGGCTTTGTGCAACAGGCCGGCGAACACCTTGGCATGTACGGTATCGCGGATCTCATGGATCCAGCGGTGCGCGGAATCGGCTGGCTCGGCCCGGCCCCGCCAGGTTTTCAATACCGCTATGAGTTCGCCCGAGCGCTGCACCTGGCCGGCTTTGCGCGCCAACAACCCGCGTATCAGTTGATACCAGCGTGCCAGGAATAGCGCCCGATCATCACCGGCGACGGACAATAAGGCGCTCTCATCGACCTGTGTGAGCGCGCGCGCCCAAGCGGTAGCCGCCGTCTCCCAACCGCTCGATATGGGGGGAGCCTACCGTGCGGGCATTGGCGGTCCAGAGTAGACCACTGGGTGGATTGACCAAGCGGGGCCGTAACGCCTTGGCCAGTTGTGCCCAGGTTTCATCCGGTGCATCACCGCCGCTCAGCAACTTGTTGTAATCAACACCAGGCTTGCGCTGCGCAATAGCGCCGATGATGGTCCACGCAAGATTGCCATCCTTATCGACTACGATGAGGTTTTGCGGCGGGATGCCGACGTCCGCCGCCAACTCTAAGGCTTGTCGTACCGTGCGGGCGTTTTCGAACTCCATCAATTTCATGTTGGTGAACGCCGGCATGTGAGCCGCCCAACGCAGTGCGTGCAGTTGCCCGTCTACCGCCTGCACCGGCCCCCAAACCGTCTGGCGCACTTCGAGTTCCAGCGCTTCGCCGCCGGCCACCTCGATGCGCTCTGTGCGCACCTCGAAGGGCCGCTGCGCGCCGTTGTAACGGTAATAAGCCGGTTTACCTTCGATGGGCTCTACCAAAACCCTGTCGCTCGTGTCGATGTAGGCGTTGGTAAAACCCCACGCGATATGACCGTTGCTGCCGGCGGTCAACACCGGCGCACCCGGCAAAGTGACGCCGCTGCCGTCCAAACCGGGGGATTGCATGCGTACGCGGTACCAGATGTTGGGGACGCTCAGTGTCAGGTGCATGTCATTGGCGAGGATGGCGCCGCCGGTTGCGGAAAACCCGCTTACGGCAAAAGCATTACTGCCGAAAGCAGGCGCGGTATCCGGGTCTAATGGTGTATTCGAGGCAATCGCTGTGTTGCGCAGATCCAACGATTGCGGCCCAGGCAGCGGCAGCTTCGGCCAAGAGCTATGGTCGAGCGCCGCATCCGCATCGGTACCGGTGGTGGCGAAGTGTGCGTACCAATCCGCAGGCACCGTGGCGTGAATACGGGTCAAAGTGAGGTCCCGTTCAGCCTCGGCGTCGGTGAGGGTAAACCACATGGCATAAATGGCCAGAAGACTGTCTTCCGGCAACCAGGGCTCGGGGCTTTGGCGCACCAGTAGATACTCGAAGCTCGGGGTCAACAAGCCGGCGAGACCGGCATTAACGCCTTCGGCGTAGGCGTGCAAATGCTGGCGGTGGTCCTTGGGGAGGCCCTCCAGCGCCCGCCTTGCGACGGCGCGCAAGCCGTGCAGCCGGTGTTGTTGGTCAGCCTTCAATGCGGCCGGGCCAAATAGCGCGGACAGCTCACCGGCGGCTACCCGGCGTTGCAGGTCCATCTGAAAAAACCGCTCCTGGGCGTGCACAAAGCCGATGGCCCTGGACAGATCCGGACGTGATTTAGCCGTGATCGTGGCGACACCGAGGGCGTCGCGCCGAACGGTTACCCGCTGTTCTAGGCCGGCCAGCGGGCGGTTCCCATCCACCACCGGCAAGCTGCTTATTAGACTCAGGTATAGGGTGCCGGCCAGGAGTGCAGCGATGCCCACCATGGCGGACAGTGTCCAACCTAGCCGGCTCATCGCCCTAGCGCTGCTGCGCCCGGATCCTTTCCATCAAGGCGATGAGGCGGCGGGCTTTCTCCACGATGGGGTAGTCCACGAAGTAACCCTCTACCTGAATCGATGCGCTACCGGCGGCTTGCGCTTCGTCAAAAGCGGTGATGACTTTGCGGGCGTGTACGACCGCCGCCTCACCGGGCGTGAACACCTCGTTAACCGGACCTATCTGTTCGGGATGGATGCACAGCTTGCCCTGAAAGCCCATCCCTTGGGCCCGCCGCGCCGAGGCGGTCAACGCTGCGCGGTGCTGCTCGCCGATATGGATGAACACGGTATCTACAGGGGGCTCGAGGCCGGCCGCCCTGGATGCCAGCGCGATAGCGGCACGGGCGTGCTCCAATTCCCGTTCGTCATCGCTCCAGATCATGTTCATATCCAGGGTGTAATCACCCGCCCCGAAGGACAAACGCCGTAGCCGGGAGCCACACGATGCGATAGCTGCTACATTGCTGACGCCTTTGCCGGTTTCGATGATCGGCATGAGGTCTATACTGCCAGGCGCCAAGCCTTGCTCGCGTTCCAAGTGAGCGAGCAACCAGTCGATGCTCTGCACCTGATCCGGGCTTTCGACTTTCGGCAAAACGATGCCATCCAAAGCCGGGCAGACCACTGCGGTTATATCCCGGAAACAAAACTGCGTGTCGTAAGCGTTCACCCGCACATAGCCCAGGCACGCTCGAGGCCGGTCTAATGCTTCGACAATAGCCGCCCGCGTGGCCGGCTTCTCGGCGATGGCGACAGCATCTTCGAGATCCAAGATGGCCGCGTCGGCGCCGGCATTGAAGACTTTGGCGACCTGCCGCGGATGATTGCCAGGGGTGAACAGAAAGCTGCGAAAAGCGCTCATAGGAATATATCGATTAGCTATGTGGCGGGCGCGTATTGTAGCGGGTGTTCGCTCAAGCTATGGCGCGCCGGGCGCTTCCCCGCTAAGTTTGCCAACAAAACATATACCTAGCGAAGTCAATCGATGACCACATTGCTACCTGAGGTGCCCAACTCTACTATCCTCCCCACTGGGCTGAGCCCCGCCGCGGGGCACTGCCAGTCTGGGGGGCACTGCCAGTCTGGCGCCATGTCCGAACCTGCCAACGGCATCCCATCCAATGACTGACGCTCGCCACACTCGGGCGCTACACCAGCGTAGCCGCTACCAACAAGGCCACTCCCGGGGAGACTGGTTGAGCCTGTTCGCGGCACACCGGGTCGCTGCGAACCTGCTGATGATGCTGATGATCATCGCTGGTGTGTTCGGCTTGTATAAGCTCAACCGGCAGTTTTTTCCCAATTTTGCCCTCGATTTCGTCAACGTGCGCGTTGCTTGGACCGGGGCGGCGGCAGAGGACGTGGAAAGCGCTGTGGTCATCCCGTTGGAACAGGCGCTGCGCACGCTCGATTCCCTGCACAAGATGACTTCTACTTCCAACGAGGGCTTTGGCCGCATCTCTCTCGAGTTCAAGGAAGGCACCGATATGGGGGTGGCCGTCGATCAGGTGAAGGAGCGGGTGGCGTTGGTGCGCAACCTGCCGGCGACGGCGGAAGAACCGGAGGTATCCAGGCTGATACGCTATGAGCCGGTGGCCCGCCTGGTGGTGACCGGCCCGGGCACGACCGATGGGCTGCGTCCGCTCATAAAAGACATCGAGCGCGAATTGCTGGACGCAGGTATCGCCAGCATTGCGATTACCGGCTTGCCGGACGAGGAGATCGCGGTACAAGTATCGAGCGCCCGATTACGGGAACTCGATCTCGGACTACAGGACGTCGCGCAACGCATCGCCCGCGGCTCACGCGATCTTCCCGCCGGCTCCATCGGCCGGGACGAGGTCGCGCGCCAACTGCGTGCGTTGGAGCAACGGCGCGACGAGCAAGGGTTCGCCGAACTCGCCCTGGTATCGGATGACAGTGGCCGCTACCTCAGGTTGGGGGAGGTGGCCACTATTGAACGCCGTGCCCGTAGCGCTCAGGTGGAAGTGGTGCATAACGGCAAAGCGGCGGTCGAGCTGCTGGCACTTCGGGCCGAGACCAGTGACAGTCTCGAATCGGCGGAGATTTTGCAGACTTGGCTGGAACAACGCCGTCCCGAACTACCGCCGGGTATTGAGATAACCGTCTACGATCAAGCGTGGCAGCTCATCAAAGACCGCATCATGTTGCTACTGTTCAACGGCGGCGGCGGTTTGATCCTGGTGGTCGCCATTCTTTTTTTGTTTCTGAACGCCCGGGTGGCTTTTTGGGTAGCCATCGGCATTCCCGTCTCTTTCATGGCCACCCTGGGCGTTATGTGGTTCGCCGGCGGCAGCATCAATATGATCAGCATGTTCGGGCTCATCATGGCGCTAGGCATCATCGTGGACGATGCCATCGTGGTGGGCGAGGATGCGCTCACCCATTTTCAGGCCGGTAAAGCGCCCCTCGAGGCGGCCACCCAAGGTGCCCACAGGATGCTGGCGCCGGTGATGTCCTCATCGCTGACCACTATTGCGGCGTTTCTGCCGTTGATGTTGGTGGGGGGGATTATAGGTAACATCTTATTCGCCATTCCCCTGGTGGTGATCTGCGTCATTTTGGCATCGCTGGTGGAGAGCTTCTTGGTTTTGCCAGGCCATCTACGCGGTTCCTTCGAAGCCACCGGCAAGAACAAGACGTGGCCGGCGCGGGCGTGGCTCAACAATGCTTTCGACCGGTTTCGCGATGGCATCTTCAGGCCACTGGTGACGGCAGCGGTGGATCATCCGCTGACCACCGCTGTGTGCGCCCTGTCCGCGCTCATCCTGGCCATCGGTCTGTTGGCAGGAGGACGGGTGGCGTTCAATTTCTTCCCCACCGCCGAATCCACTATAGTCACCGCCAATATCTCGTTTGTCGCTGGCACGCCCCCGCAGATCAGCCGCCGCTTTGCCATGCGCGCCGAGGCGGCGCTGCGCCAAGCGCAAAGCGAGTTGGGCGATGCATTCGTGAGCACGGCGGTGGTGAGGCTAGGACAGATCCGGGTGGCCGATAACCTGTCCGCGGTACTCGGCGATCAATACGCGACGATCACTGTAGAGTTGACCGAGCCCGATAGCCGCGAGGTACGCAATGCGCAGATCATTCGCCGCTGGAAAGCGTTGATCGGCAGCGCCCCCGGCCTTGAAAATCTGTCTGTTTTCGAGCGCAGGGCGGGACCGCCCGGGCGCGATGTCGACGTGAGCCTCAAAGGCGCGGACGCGGCGACACTCAAAGCCGCCGCACTGCAATTGGCGCAGGCCCTCAGCACCCTGGAGGGGGTCTCCGGCATCGAAGACGATCTACCTTTCGGCTCGGAACAACTCATCTACGAGTTGACGCCGCAGGGCCGGGCCTTGGGCCTGACGGTAGAGGACGTAGGCCGGCAATTGCGCAGTGCCTACGATGGCCACGTGGCGCAGATCTTCCAGGACGGTGGCGAAGAGATAGAAGTGCGGGTGGTCTTACCCGACCGTGAGCGCTTCAGCTTAGCCTCACTAGAGAACTTCGGTCTGCGCTTGCCTTCCGGGGATACTGTGCCGTTGCTGACCGCGGTGGATATTTCGTACCGGCGCGGTTTCGAGAAGTTGCGTCATCTGGACGGCAAACTGTCGGTACGGGTATCAGCGGATGTGGATCCGGCTGTGACCAACAATGACGCTATTAACGGGCGGCTGCGAACCGAAGTGTTACCGGGCTTGGCGCAACGCTACGGTGTCAACTACAGCTTCGAGGGCCGGGCGGCTGATCAGGCGCAAACCCTGGCGGACATGGTGGTGGGTCTGGGTCTGGGGTTGGCCATGATTTACCTGGTGCTCGCTTGGGTGTTCGCCTCCTACGGCTGGCCATTGGTGGTGATGGCCGCGATCCCTTTCGGTTTGGTCGGCGCCCTGGCGGGACATTTCGTATGGGGTATCGATCTCACTATCTTGTCTTTGTTCGGCTTCTTCGGCCTGTCCGGCATCGTGGTCAACGACTCCATTATCCTGGTCACGTTTTTCAAGGAGCTGCGAACAGCCGGTATGGCCTACCGCGATGCGATTATCGAGGCGGCCTGCTTGCGCTTGCGGGCGGTGTTGCTGACCTCGCTCACTACCATCGGCGGCCTGCTACCGCTACTTTTCGAAACCTCGTTGCAAGCGCAATTCCTGATCCCTATGGCTATTTCCATATCCGCTGGCCTCGCTTTCGCCACTGTTTTAGTGCTCTTATTCGTCCCCGCCTTACTGTTTTTGCATGAACATATCCGGGAACGGTTGGCGCTAGCGCCCGGCAGTATGAGGCGTGGAGGGATGAGGAGTGAGGAATTCCAGTACTTTGATGCGTGAAAGACGGCAAGGCTGCGGCGCGGATACCAATCGATATGTGCATGTATTATCCGGCGAACGCGAAGGCGGTGAAGCGCAGGTGGTATGATTCGGCGCCCGTGCACAACGCGGCCTGACTGAGCGATCCGGCAGGGTTGATTCGATGGAAGGCTTGGAGAACCAGTCGCTAGGCAAATACGCCATCCAACGTCGGATTGGGCGGGGCAGCATGGGCACCGTCTACTTGGGCTATGACACTTTTAACCAGCGGCAGGTGGCTATCAAGGTAGCCAATGCTGATAGCTCCAAACCGGAAAAACTGGTGCGCCGCCACCGCAAGCTGCTCCTCAACGAAGCCAAAGCGTCCGGCTTGCTGCGCCATCCCAACATCGTGGCTGTCTATGACGTGGGGGTGGAGGAGAATATCCACTACCTGGTTATGGAGTACGTGGAGCAACACGAGACCTTGGCCGACTACTGTTCACCTAACCAGCTACTGCCCGTGAAGACAGTGGTGGAGATCATGCTCAAATGCGCCATCGCCTTCGATTACGCCCACCGCAAAGGGATTGTGCACCGCGATATCAAGCCCAAGAACATCATGCTGACGTGCGATCGCGAAGTGAAGATCGGCGATTTCGGGATCGCGCTCATCACCCAGACGGAAGATGCGGCGAACACCCAAGTACACGGCTATATAGGCTCGCCGCTGTACATGAGTCCGGAACAGGCCCGCGGCGAGAACATCGGCAATCAATCGGATATCTTCTGCATCGGCGTCGTAATGTACGAGCTGCTAACGGGTGTGCACCCGTTCGCCGCGGACACCTTACCCAGGATCTCGCATAAGATCCGCAAAGAGCCGCATATCCCCATCAGCGCACTGCGGCCTGAGCTTCCCGCAGTGCTCTCTCGCGTCATCGATAGAACGCTGAAAAAACATCCCGCCGGGCGCTACTCGAGGGGTATCGATATCGCCGGTGATCTGAGCCTCATTTTCGACCATATCAAGGTGCCCCGTGAAGATCTATCGGGGCGGGAAAAATTCGCGCGCGTGAAGCCATTGGCGTTCTTTCAAGAATTCGACGAGCCGGAGATTTGGGAAGTGATCAACGCGAGTTTGTGGCAAGACTTCGGCAAAAACGAGGAGATCATCGCCGAAGGTGAGGATGTCAGCTCATTTTATGTGTTGGTCTCAGGCGCAGTGGATATCGCCAAGAACAATAAGGTGATAGGCCGGTTGGAGCCGGGCAATTGCTTTGGGGAAATCGGCGACATCACTAAGAAAGGGCGCAGCGCCCGTGTAGTGGCAACCCAGCCATCGACGGTGATGAAAGTGCGCTCCTCATTGGTGGAGCGCACTTCGCAAAGCTGCCAGTTGCGCCTGCACCGGGCGTTCCTGAGCACCATGGCGGCCCGCTTGTTCAGGGCGACGGAGCTGCTCGCCAACTGGAATACGGCGGACCAGCCTCCAGTACGGCCCACCCGCTGACTTGGCACTAGGGTGATGTCCCGCCGCGTGGTGTTGGTCGGGACACCGGGGCCGTTGGCCGATGGTGTGATGGCGGCTTTGGTGCAAAACAATGCCGCCTTGGTGGGTGTTGCCGCCATCGGCACACCGCCCGCAACACCCTGCGCGGGTGGGTTGGCTGTGGTCCAGGGCGATCGCCTGAGCGCAGCCGCGGCGCGCGCCGGTATCCCTGTAGAGTGGTCCGCCAGCGCCCTGGAAGCGCCTTTGCTGGCAGCTATACACCGCTTCAAGCCGTCGCTTGCGGTAGTGGCTTGCCTCGCGACCCGCTTGAGCCCGGCTGCTCTTGCCAGCACCGCGGAAGGTTTTTGGAACGTGCACCCGTCCGCCCTGCCCAAACACCGCGGTCCGGCACCCATGTTTTGGCAACTGCGCGATGGCGATGAGTGGGGCGGTGTCAGCATCCACCGTATGGATGCCCGTTTCGATACCGGACCGGTTGCCAGCTCTGCACCGGTACTATTGCCAGCAGGGATTGCGGAACCGGCCGCGCAGTACGCCGCTGGCCTAAAAGGCGGTGCTCTGGTGGCGAGTTTGTTGCGCGCTAGCGAGGTGCGCTGGCAAGAGCAGGCGGCGGCCCAGGCAACGTATGAAAGCCACCCCGCGGGAGCGGCGGCGTACACCTTCGGCGAGGACTGGCCCGTGCTCAGAGCTTGGCGGTTTTTGCGCGGTGTGCGCTGGCGCGGGCAGCCGTTCCGTTTTGTGAGCGGCGGCCAGTGCTGGGTAGTGCGAGAGGCGGTGGACGTGGCGCCGGGACGGCGGCTGCCGTGCGTGCGGCAGGTGAGCGAACGGGTATTGGATTTACCTTTGGCGGACGGGGTTTTGCGGGTTAGGCGCTAGCCGTCAACAGGGCCGAGTGTCATAACGGTTGGCCAAACTGAGTTCCTCTTCGAAGCCGAACTGGCTGAGGTCACGGATCCGCTGGGGATAGATGATGCCGTCCAAGTGATCGCACTCATGCTGCACCACACGGGCGTGAAAACCGCTTACTTCCCGCTCGATGATGTTGCCGTAGGCGTCCGTGCCACTGTAGCGAAGATGGGTGTATCTGGGGACCAAGCCGCGCATATAGGGCACACTCAAGCAGCCTTCCCAGCCCTCTTCGCGCGCCTCGCCTAGGGGCCTCAGGACGGGATTGACCAGCACCGTTTCAGGTACCGGTTCGGCCTCCGGATAGCGGGGATTGAACTGCAAGGCGAACACCACTACCCGTAGCCCGACGCCGATCTGCGGCGCCGCCAAGCCGGCACCGCTGCGCGCCCGCATGGTATCCCACAGATCTTGCACCAGGCCGTGCAACTCGGGCCTGTTTACCTCGGCCACCGCGCTAGCGGCTTCATGCAGCCGCGGATCACCGAGTTTCAATACACGCCGCTCTGCCATAGGAAGGCATCCTTTTCATGAAATTCAATGAACTACCCGCATCCTTCGAATGTGGCTTGTGATGGTAGACTTCCACGCCGATACGGCGACATCCGAGTGGGCGATGGCAGGACACAGTAAATGGGCCAATATACAGCATCGAAAAAAAGCCCGAGACGCTAAACGCGGCAAGCTGTTTACCCGGCTCATCCGGGAGGTCAGCGTGGCAGCGCACCTGGGCGGGGCCGATGCGGGGTCCAATCCTAGACTACGCCATGCCATCGATAAAGCCCTGGCCGGAAACGTTCCCAAAGACACTATAGAACGTGCTTGCAAGAAGGCGGCAGGGGATGGAAATACGGCCAATATCGAAGAGATCCGCTACGAGGGCTATGGGCCGGGCGGGGTCGCCGTCATGGCCGATTGCATGACTGAAAACCGCAACCGCACCGTATCCGAAGTGCGTCATGTGTTCTCCAAATGCGGCGGCAACTTGGGCACTGACGGTTCGGTTGCCTACCTGTTCACCAAGCGTGGCCAGATCTCCTATCCGGCGGGGATCGACGAAAACGCGCTGATGGAGGCGGCGCTGGAAGCGGGCGCAGAAGATGTGATTGAAAATGACGATGGCACGGTGGACGTACTCACTACGCCGGAAGACTTTATGGATGTGCGCGACGTTTTGGTGGCGGCCGGGCTGACCCCGGAGGCGGCGGAGGTGACCATGTTGCCAACGACCAGCGTCAGCTTGGATCTGGCCGATGCGAAAAAAATGCTCCGCCTGCTGGAACTGCTGGAGGATTTGGATGACGTGCAGCAGATTTACTCCAACGCGGACATCGCCGAAGAAACCCTGGAGCAGCTCGGTTAGCCGGGCGCTCTACTGATGTCCAACTGTTGATGTCCATCACTCGGATCATGGGGATTGATCCGGGCTCGCGCGCGACCGGTTACGGCATCATCGATAGCGACGGCCGGCGCTCCACCCATATCGCCAGCGGTACGGTGCGGGCGGCGCAGGGCACTTTTCCGCAACGGCTGAAGACGATCTTCGACGGTGTGAGGGAATTGGTGGAGACCTTCGCGCCCCACGAGATCGCTATAGAAGAAGTCTTCGTGCACAAAAGCGCGAGTTCGGCCCTGAAACTCGGTCAAGCCCGTGGCGCGGCGCTGGCCGCGACCTCGACTCACGCCCTGCCGGTGCACGAGTACACGCCGACCAAGATCAAACGGGCCATTACCGGCCAGGGCCATGCCGATAAAGTGCAGGTGCAGCATATGGTGCGGGTGCTTATCGGACTGCCGTTTGCCCCCGGCTCCGATCAGGCGGATGCGTTGGCGGTGGCCCTGTGCCACGCCCACACTTTCACAGCAGCCAAAGCGACGGCCTCCAATCCGGCGCTGGCGGCACTGGCCACGCGGCGCTCGACCCGGACCCGGCGGCGCCGGTGAACGTGTAGAGGAGCGCATAGGTAGATGAGCGCATGGATGATCGAAGAGGGCGGCGATGATCGGTTGGCTTGAAGGCCGGGTGCGGCTGAAACGCCCGCCGGTCTTAATCTTGGATGTGGGCGGTGTGGGCTACGAACTGGAAGCGCCTATATCCACCTTCAGCGGACTACCGGAAATAGGCGCTAGCGTGCAGCTCTTCATTCACATGGTGGTGCGCGAAGACGCGCAAGCGTTATATGGCTTTGCCGGCGAAGGTGAGCGCGACGTGTTCCGCCAATTACTCAAAGTCAATGGGGTTGGCGCCAAGCTAGGCTTGGCCATTCTCTCCGGCATGAACGGTGAGGCTTTATCCAGGTGCATTCAGGAAGGCGACACGGCGAGCCTGACCCGATTGCCCGGCATCGGCAAGAAAACAGCGGAGCGCCTGATCATCGAAATGCGCGATCGCCTATCCATCCTGTCAGCCACCGCCGGGGCCGGTTTAGTGGATGTAACAGCGCCGGTTCCCAGCGACCCGGTGAGCGAAGCGGTGAGTGCGCTGGTGTCCCTCGGCTTCAGGCCACCCGAGGCGAGCAAGCGGGTGGCGGTGCTGGATACCGCCGGGCTCAGTTGCGAGGACATCGTGCGCCGGGCGTTGCAAGGCAGCGTCCAGTGACGCACCTTGTCACGGATAGTTAATCTCTTTACCGGGCGGGATACACTAGCCAATGGATTCGAATCCGCTTGTACGTGCCGAGGAAGGCCATGATGATGAATTCGATCGGACGATGCGCCCGCGGGTGTTGGCCGACTACATCGGCCAGCCGGCGGTGCGCGAGCAGATGGAAATCTTCATCCGGGCGGCGGCACAGCGGGCCGAGGCCCTGGATCACGTACTGATCTTCGGTCCACCAGGTCTAGGTAAAACCACCCTAGCGCACATTGTCGCCAACGAATTGGGCGTGGGACTGCGGCAAACATCCGGTCCTATTCTAGACCGAGCCGGCGATCTGGCCGCCCTGCTGACCAATCTGGAAGCGCGCGATGTGCTCTTCATCGATGAGATCCACCGCATGAACCCGGCGGTGGAGGAGATCCTCTATCCGGCGATGGAGGACTACCAGATCGATATCATGATCGGCGAAGGACCGGCGGCGCGTTCCATCAAGCTCGATCTGCCGCCGTTCACGTTGGTAGGGGCTACTACCAGGGCCGGCCTGTTGACCTCGCCGCTACGGGATCGCTTCGGCATCGTCCAACGGCTAGAGTTCTATTCGCCGCAGGACTTGACCATCATCGTGCGCCGGGGCGCCCGCATCCTGGGGATTCACCTGGATGCCGATGGTGCCCGCGAGATCGCCCTGCGAGCGCGCGGAACTCCACGCATCGCCAACCGGCTACTGCGCCGGGTGCGGGACTTCGCCGAGGTCAAAGGCGATGGCTACATAGACCAAGCGACAGCGGCCCGAGCCCTTGATCTGCTGGATGTGGATGGCGTTGGTTTCGACATGATGGACCGCAAACTGATGTTGGCGGTGCTGCAAAAATTCGATGGCGGGCCCGTGGGTGTAGACAATATCGCCGCGGCCATCGGTGAAGAGCGGGGCACCATCGAAGATGTGCTGGAGCCGTACCTGATCCAACAGGGTTTTTTGATGCGCACCGCCCGTGGCAGGGTTGCGACGCGCAGTGCTTGGCACCATTTCGGGCTGGTGCCAAGTGCTGGTGCGCCATCCGCTAACCGCGATCTATTCGATGATACGAACGGCGGCGATACGGGCGGCGGCGATACGAGCAGCGGCCGTGGTGGCACCTGATGAATGATTTTAGTAGCCCGACAAGGGTGTACTGCAAAGACCCTGAGGCGGGCGGTATGGTGACTAACGCGAGCTACTTGGAGCACTTTCGTGGGCGCTGATCTTTCAATCCTGGAACTGGTCGCGCAAGCGAGTCTCATCGTCAAGTTAGTCATGCTGACTTTGCTCGGTGCATCGATGATGTCGTGGACGTTCATCTTTCAAAAATGGAAAGAGTTAAAAGAAGCCCGGGTAGAGGCGCAGGTGTTCGAGGACCAGTTTTGGTCCGGCTCCGATCTGGTGACCATCTATAAAACAGTGGAGGCCAAGGGCAACGGCTGCACTGGCATGGAGCGGATCTTTCAGGCTGGCTTCAAGGAATTCGCAAGATTGCGCGGCCAACCCGGGATCGATGGACGCAGCGTGGTCGAGGGTTCGCAACGGGCCATGCGCGTAGCCATGAACCGCGAGATAGATTACCTGGAAGGCAAGCTTTCGTTCCTGGCGACCGTCGGATCAACCAGCCCGTACGTGGGTTTGTTCGGTACCGTGTGGGGCATCATGAATTCGTTCCGATCGTTGGGCGCCATGAATCAGGCCACCTTGGCAAGCGTGGCGCCCGGCATCGCCGAAGCGCTGGTCGCCACGGCTATAGGTTTATTCGCAGCCATTCCCGCGGTGATCGCCTATAACCGCTACGCCAATGATGCCGAGCGTCTAGGCAGCCGCTACGACATTTTCGTGGAGGAGTTTTCCACTATTTTGCAACGCCAGGCACACGTCTAGGCCGGATTTGCGCGGCACGCTTTTGCGCACACGAGGCGGTACAGGGGCAGGACGCGAAGCAGCGGCCCAACCCCGGCCCAACCCCGACGAGGTGAAGCGGGCGTTGCACGAAGACCGATTACAGAGCGCCAATTATTAGGGCGCCAATTATTAGAGCGCCAACTACTAGAGCGATCAGCAGATGCCAGCCCCGGTTCAACGCACCCGTTCCCGCCGCCGGCCGATGTCGGAGATCAATGTAGTGCCCTACATAGACGTCATGCTGGTTTTGCTGGTGATTTTCATGGTCACGGCGCCCCTGCTGACTCAAGGGGTGCGGGTGCAGTTGCCGCAAGCCGAATCTCAGCCAGTAGAACAGACCGACAGTAAGCCGGTGGTACTGACGGTTGATGAATCCGGGCGGTTCTTTTTGGATCTAGGCGCCGACCCGACCGAGCCGCTTGCTCCGGCTACGGTGGTGGCGCGGGTGCGAGCATATCTGGAGCGTGAACCGCAAGCCAAGGTGCTGGTCAAGGGCAATGACGCCTCGGAATATCAGCATGTATTGAACGGTATGGTGCTGTTGCAGCAAGCTGGAGCAAAAAGCGTAGGGTTGTTGACCAGGCCGCCGGCGAAATAGATGCGTGGCTCCAGGGGACAATCACGGCTACCGATCATCTATGCGTTGTTTGTGCACGCAGCGCTGGTGGCGCTACTGACCGTGTCCGTGAGCTGGCAGCACGAGGCGTCAAAACCAGAGCCTATGATTGAAGTAGTGACGGTCACCGAGACCCAGTACGAGGCGCAGCGGCAATTCCTTGAGGAGGCGGCGCAAAAAGAGCGAGACGCACGCGCCCGGGAAATCGCCGACGCGGCGCGGCAAGTAGAAGAAAAACAACAGCAGGTGAAGGCGATGGAACGGGCGGCCGCCCGGAGACAAGAAAATCTCACCGATCTCGAACAACAAACGCAGGCGGCACAGCAAGCGTTGAACGATGCCGAGCAGCGCCAAGAGGCTCTAGCCGAACAGGCCAAGGCGCAAGAGAGCCGCGCGCGCGCCGCCCAAGAGGCGGCCAGGGAAGCGGTGCAACAAGCCCAGGCGCAAGCGGCAGCGGCCCAGGCGCAAGCTGAACTCGCCGAGCAGAAGCAACAGGCGATGGAGCAAACCCTGCGCGAGCAGGAACAAACCCAAGCGGAGAAAGCGCAAGAATTGGCCGAACGGCAAAAACAGATAGAGACAGCGGAGAAGGCGCAGCGCGAACGCGAACGCAAAGCGGCGCAAGAAAAAGCGGCCCTCGCGGCCAAGCGCCAGCAGATCGCCAAAGAACAAGAACTCATCCAACAGCTTATCGTCAAGCGGAAAAATGCGGCCGAAGCGGCGAAGAAAGCCGCGGCGCAAGCTAAGCTTGAACAACAAAAGCTAGCGAAGAACAAGGCGAGAGAAGAGCGCAAGCGCAAGATGCTAGCTGCTATCAAAGCGGAGCAAGACAAGCTCAGAAAAGCGAGTCAACAACAGCTAGACAATGCACGCGCCAAGTACCACGCCCGCATCTACCGGCGGGTGCGCAATGCCTGGAACCAACCGGCTGGAATGACATCGAAGTTGACCGCGGTGGTAGGTATTACACAAGCTATCAACGGCACGGTAAAAAACGCGGAGATCGTACGGGGCAGCGGCAACGCTCTGTTTGACCGCTCCGTGCTGCAAGCGGTGAGGCGTGCGTCGCCGCTACCCTTGCCCAAGGATCCGGATGTGTTCAATAAGCGTTTCGATTTCGAGTTCGGAGGTTGAATGTTGTTTCGACTGTTAATGGCGGTCATTGCCTGCGCCGGTACTTTGAGCGTTTTCGCTCAGACCCATAACGCAGAGGTCCCGGTCATCAAGATCCCCAACAAAACCGCGAGCGCTATCAAAATCGCCGTCGCACCATTCGGAACAAAGGCGACACAGCCGGCTGAGTTCCCATTCGAACAGGTGATCTCCGACGATCTCAGCCACAGCGGGCGGTTCGCCCCGGTGCCGCCTCATGAATTGCCGCGCACACTGACCAGCGCTTCGGACATACAGCTATCGCGCTGGACCGCGAAAGTCGATTATCTAGTGGTGGGTGATCTTACCCAACGCAGTGCGAACCGGTATCTGGTGCAGTTCCGGCTGTTCGACGTACCCCAGCGTAAAGAACTGCGCGCTCTTGGCTACGAGCGCACGCATGTCGCGCTTCGCATTACCGCCCACGATATCGCCGATGAGATCTACGAGGCGATTACCGGCGATCCCGGCGCTTTCAGCTCCCGGATCGCCTACATTACCGAACGTGGCCGCATTGGCGCGAAACGCTATGCGCTTACCGTTGCCGACAGTGACGGTTTCAATGCCAACGTGATGCTGGAATCCTCCCAGCCGATCATGTCACCGGCCTGGTCGCCCGATGGTAGCCGCTTGGCCTACGTCTCGTTCGAGAAACACCAAGCACAGATCTGGGTGCAAGAATTGCAGACACGGCGGCGCTTCGTGGTGGCGCAATATCCGGGTATCAATGGGGCACCGGCTTTTTCTCCCGACGGAACCCGCTTGGCTTTGACCTTATCGAAGGACGGCAACCCGGAGATTTACGTGCTCCATTTGCGTACCAAGCGGCTGCGGCGGTTGACCAATCATCCTGCTATAGATACCGAACCGGCTTGGAAACCCGACGGCCGCGCCATCGTCTTCACCTCGGACCGCAGCGGCAGCCCGCAGATATACAAAATATCGGCGAATGGCGGACCCAGTGAACGGGTGACTTTTGAAGGCAACTACAGCGCGGGTGCAAGCTATTCACCCGATGGTACGCGGCTAGCGGTCGTATATGGTGTAGCGGGTGGACACAGCATCGCGATCTTGGATCTGGATACCCAGGAAGTCGATGTGCTCACCAGCACCCAATTGGACGATTCGCCAACATTTGCGCCCAATGGAACCATGATCCTCTATTCGACCAAGCGCGGCGGTGGCAACCCGGCAGGTTTGGTGGCCATTACGGCGGCAGGTGATCCCGCATACAGACTTGAATCCGGTGCTTACATCGTACGTGATCCCGCTTGGGGACCGCGGCGCTAAGCCTCTCTAGAGATCGAACTCGGACATTCAAGTAGTGGGCGCCGCTAAGAATAGTCATTGTTTCGTGAGTGCAAGGAAGCACCGCGCGTAGAACCGCAGTGTATAGGTGATACCTGAGGATTGGAGCACGGAGCTAACGCCGCAATCGCGGAAAAAGTGCATTTTTAGAGGTGCCCTGGTTTGATGATCATGAAACTATCAGTGGAGAACAACATGCTTATCGTGAAGTCTGCCGGACTGGCCGTAACCGTTGCCGTAGCCTTAAGCGCGTGCACAGGCGGTACTCAACAGACACCTGATGATCAACAACAACAAACGCAGGTAGTGCCACAAAGTGGCGTGGTTGAGTCCCAAACACAGATCGCCTCTGTCCCATCAACCGATAGAGGTACCGGCGAACAACTGCCAGCGCAGCCTTCATTACTAGAGCATAGAATTATTTATTTCGAGTATGACAGCGCCGAGGTGGGCATCGTCGATCTGTCCGTGGTGGAGGCTCATGCCCGCTACTTACTGGACAATCCGGGGATCACCGTTTTATTAGAAGGGCACGCTGATGAACGCGGATCAAACGAGTACAACATCGCACTCGGCGAGCAGCGCGCGTTGTCCGTGGCCAAGATCATGCAACTGTTAGGTGTTCAAAATGGTCAGCTTCGCACTGTGAGCTATGGCGAGGAACGCCCGCAAGACGCTGGCAGCAACGAGGCCTCTTGGGCGCAAAACCGGCGGGTGGAGCTGCGTTACTGAGGAGTCAATCCTATAGGGGCAGGTGACCAGCCGTTGCCATTGTAGGTAGGATCGCGTGCCATGAAGACGACGACAACGATATTTGCCGGGCGCATGCTGCCGGTGCTGGTGGCAGCTCTCGCCATGGCTGTGTTTACCTCTGCGGCATTGGCCCAGAACGCGCCGGTGACCTCACGCACCGGCAGCAATACCATCGAAGCGAGGCTCCAACGCGTTGAGCGCCAGCTTAAGGCGCAAGCACTAGTGGAGTTACTGCGCGAAGTGCGCGCCCTACGCCGTGAGGTACAGACCCTGCGCGGCGAAAACGAGGTGCTTCAGCACAAGATGAACCAGATGCGCCGTAGCCTAGATGAGCAGGTGGCGCGGCGAATTAAGGAGCTGTATGCCGATATAGACAACCGCCTAGGCCGGGGTGTGGCGGCGGCACCGGGCGGCGGCAGCGGTGATGCCGCCGCCGCTGCCAAGGCCGCGTATGAGGCGGCGGTGGATCAACTGCAAGCTGGCGAGTTCACCGCCGCCATCGACGCGCTCAACGGCTTTATGCAACAACATAGCGAGAGCCCATACGCCGGCAACGCACTTTATTGGCTCGGCGAAGCGAACTATTTCGAGGGCCGTTTAGAGCCGGCTTTCGCCGCTTATACGAAGCTTATCGCGAAGCAGCCGGAACATGGCAAAGTGCCTGACGCCAATCTCAAAGTCGCTTATATCTTGGATGATCAAGGTAAGACCAAAGAGGCGGTACGCGCTCTAGAGGCGATCATCGCACACTTCGCTGGGACCACCGTAGAGTCACAAGCGCGCCAGCGTTTGGATGATATTCGCAGCCGCTGAGGAAAAGAGCAGCACTTAAACGTGTAACTCCCGGTGCCGCGATAGCACTTCGCCGCCGAGTTGGCGAAAGTGGTCCGCTAACCGCTCCACCGCGTAAACCGAGCGGTGTTGTCCTCCGGTACAGCCGATGGTGACAGTAAGATAAGCGCGGTGATCGCCTTCGAAGCGGGGGATCCAACGTTCCAACAGGCCGATGATGTCGGCCACAAACTCACCGAAGACCGGCTGCTCATCCAAGTATCTACCCACCGGTGCATCGCGCCCCGTCAGTGTTCTCAAGGACGGTTGCCAATACGGATTGGGCAGACATCGCGCATCGAACACCAGATCGGCCGCCGGCGGAATCCCGTGTTTGAAACCGAAAGATTCAAACAACAAAGCGAGCTTTCCCGCAGCGCGCTGCTGCAAGCGCATTCTCACCAGATCGCCAAGCTGATGGAGATTGATGAGAGTCGTGTCGATGATGGTATCGGCACGCTCCCGGATACTCGCCAACAAGTCACGCTCTAGGGTGAGGGCTTCGGCGAGCGTGTGATCTTGACCGCTCAGGGGATGGCGGCGGCGGGTCTCGCTGAACCGCTTTAGCAGGACTTCATCCATGGCCTCAAGGAAAAAGATCTGCCTTACAAGACCTCGTTGCCGCAGCGCATCGATGAGTAGCGGTGGGCCACTCGAGGCGTCGCGTAAATTGCGCGCATCCAGACTAACCGCGGTTGCCGCCACCTCCCCGCCCAACTCGTCGATGAAAGTGGAGAGCAAGCTGATCGGCAGATTATCGACACAGTAATACCCCAGATCCTCCAACGCCGCCATGGCTACGCTCTTGCCAGCGCCGGACAGTCCACTGATGACAACCAAGCCGTTTGTTGCGCATGTGCTCGAGTGCTCGGTGTTCACGTGCCTGCTGCTCAAGTGCCCGCTATGCAGCCGGTGTTCATGTGTGCGGGGCGGCTGAGGTGAGCAGGGTAAAAACTTCGTCCGTGTCGCTTGCATTACGCAAGCTCTCGCGCAGCGTCTTGTCCTCAAACAGCTCAGCCAATTCCCCCAACAACTCGACGTGCTCTTGCGTCGATTCCTCCGGTACCAGCAGTCCAAAGACCAAATCCACCGGCTCGCTGTCCATCGCATCGAAATCAACCGGTGCGGCCAGGCGCATGAATGCACCCACTGCGCTGGTGGCACCCGGATGCCGTGCGTGCGGAATCGCCACACCATTACCGAAGCCGGTGCTGCCAAGCCGCTCACGGACCAGTAAAGAATCGAAGACTTTGCCGGCGCTGGTATCCGCAACACCCGTTGCCATCAGTTCACTCAACCGTTCGAGCGCGCGTTTCTTGCTGGACGCCTCGGCATCGATTTGCAGCCGGTCCTTCTCGACAATCTGAGCAATCGACATGACTACCAAGCTCCTCGGCATATGGGGCCTGTTCACACTAATTTCGCCGCCCCTGCTGACGGCCATTTTTTCGTCCAGCAAGGCACCGGGTGCGCCCTGTAGTCATTCTACATAAGCACCCGATAATGCTGCCGCTGGGCGGAAAAATGGCCCCAGCCCTACGGGTCGTGGCTCAAATAGCGCCACCCGGCGTTGCGCATCGTTTATTTGTCACTCGTTTATCCAGCATGGCGTTTATCCAGCATGGCGTTTATCAACATGGCGTTTATCAACATGGCGCTTACACTACACGCCTCACGCCGCCTGATTGGCGCTATCTAAGCCACAACAGGGGCAACGAGGTTGGTGTGTGAACAGGCCCTAAGGTGCCAGCCGCGCCACCGAGCTGCGCGGTGGCGAATTGTGCAACAGTAAACGCGAGAGTGCTAATTCACCGCGCGTTGCCGAGCATGGGCTGGCGGCTAGGAGACGTCCAGCGCCTTTAGGCCCCCATTCGAGCGGTGGTGATCGGTGAGTTTTTCTTTGTGCCGTTTGATCTGGGCATCCAACTTGTCAGCCAACCCATCAATGGCGGCATACATACTTTCGCTCACGGCGTTCGCCACCAGCTTGGCGCCGGCGACGTTCAAGGTGGCATCAACGCGTTGGCGCTGTTTTTCAATGGAAAGCACCACATGGGCGCTGGTGATATGGTCGAAATGACGTTCCAGCCGGCGCAACTTAGTGTGGACATAGTCGCGCAAAGAGTTGGTCAGTGACACATGTTGGCCTGTTACGTCGATCTGCATAGAGGGTTCTCCTCATAGAGGTGGAATAAGCTCCGCTTTGAGGGCGAAGCGTTGGACACCTGATCCGCGATGTTCAAGAGTGCTTTGGCGCCTAATGGCTTGGACCGAGTAATCATCCCATTTGCTGCGCCAACGCGATGAGAGGGGCCTTGAATTTTCCATATCCTTAGCTCAAATCAACTGCTTCCTGTCACTGGAGGACGGAATGGACATGGACTCACGGTACTTGGCCACCGTCCGGCGGGCGACATTGATCCCTTGTTCTTTAAGGATCGAGGCGAGTTTGTTGTCGCTTAAGGGTTTGGTCGGATTCTCCGCTGCGATCAGCTTCTTCAGCAGCGCGCGTATAGCAGTGGAAGACACCTCGCCGCCGCCCTCGGTACCCACGTGGCTTGAAAAGAAGTACTTGAACTCGTAAAGCCCCCGTGGCGTGAGCATATATTTCTGCGTGGTCACGCGAGAGATAGTGGATTCATGCATGTCCACTGCCTCGGCGACGTCGTGCAACACCATGGCTTTCATCGACTCTTCACCATATTCGAAGAAGTCCTCCTGCCGCTGAACGATGCATTGGGCCACTCTCAACAGCGTCTCGGCGCGGCTTTGCAGGCTCTTGATAAACCATCGCGCCTCTTGCAGATGATTGCGCATGGACGCATTGTCCGGGCTATTGTCAGCCCGGCGTACGAAGCTCGCGTAGGTCGGGTTGACCCGCACCCTAGGCATCGCCTCCGGGTTTAGCTCAACCACCCATCTGCTCTTGCGTTTGGATACCACGACATCGGGGATGACGTATTCAGCCGGTGCCGGATGAGAAACCGCCCCCGGTCTTGGATTCATGCGCTGAACGAGTAACAAAGCCGCGTGCAACTCTTCCCGGGTGAGTCCCAGTGTACGCATCAGTTGGTTGAAATCCTTGGAACCCAGAGCATCCAGAGCGATATCAACCAGTTGAATAGCCTCATCGCGCCACGGTGTGTCCTCATCCAACAAGCGTAGCTGGATGAGCAGACATTCACGCAGATCACGGGCCGCAACACCCACAGGGTCGAAATTCTGCACTTGGCGCAAAACGGCGGCCATCTCATCTTCTTCCAGCTCTTCGAGGGTGTTGGCGAGGCCGTCGCGCAGCTCTTCCAAGCCGGCCGTCAGGTAGCCATCATCGTCAATCGAGTCGATGATGGCAGCGGCGATGACTCGGTCCCGATCGGAAAAGCGTGCCAGCCCCAGTTGCCAATACAGGTGATTGGAGAGCGTTTCCGCCGCTCCCTGCAACCCCTCGAAATCGGTTGAAGCCTCGCCAACGGGCGCGCCCGGCACCGAGTCGTAGATGTCGTCCCATTGCGAATCGACGTCGAGTTCGGCTGGAACGTCCAGGGGCTCAACGATTTCAATCTCGGCGGCATCGCTGAGATCCTCTTCCGCTGTCTCGAGCATCATATTGGAGTCCAGCGCCTGCTGGACTTCCATGTGTAGCTCCAACGTAGACAACTGTAACAAGCGAATAGCTTGCTGCAATTGCGGCGTCATCGCCAGTTGCTGGCCCAGTCGAAGTTGCAAAGATTGCTTCATGCCCGCGGAAAAACCAGTGTTTTACGGATAAATGCTTTGCGGATGTATGGGTCAGTTCGTGCTGACTCGAATTCTATCGCATCGCCGCACACAAGCCCGCTGCGCACAGTCCGGCGCGGTACCACCCCTCATTACTCCGTGTATTTGTGGAAGTTCATATTGAACGGCAACTTAACCGGGCGCAGTGTGACCGCAGTAGACACTTGTAACGAAATGTAGAGATAAGTTTAACCCGTCACTTGGAAATTGGCCGGGAGACTCTTCCGCTCAGCCCAATCCGCCAGACGCGCCGCGGTAAACGGGCAAAGCAGAGGCTACACCTATGCTCGAACTTGTGATGAGTCCAGATGCATGGATCGCATTCGCCACTTTGACGGTGCTTGAACTGGTGCTAGGCATCGACAACATCGTGTTTATCTCCATCCTGGCCGATAAGCTGCCGCAGGCGCAGCGAGAGCGGGTTCGCCGCATAGGCTTGGGACTCGCCATGGTGATGCGGATCATGCTGCTGAGTTTGCTCACGGTGGTTATCGGACTCGTGGCACCGCTGTTTACGGTGTTCGGACAGGCGATCTCGAGCCGCGATCTCATCTTGAAACGCCCGCGCGCGGAGCGCAACGAAAAGCTACGGATTGAGATGGGGATGGTGGTTTGAGTCAGGGGAAAATACGGTCTTTGTGACGCACACTTGATGTGTGCTTGGTACGTCGCAAGCGTTTCTCAGGAGTGACTAGATGAACGACAAACTCACACTGCGCATCGATAAAGACCTGATCGACCGGGCCAAGGCTTACGCGCGCGACAAAGACACCTCGGTTTCGTCGTTGGTTGCCAGTTTCTTTAATGTGCTCCCGGAAACCGGGACAAAGCTGGAGCCATCGGCACGAGTGCGGGCTTTGCGCGGGGTTATCAAGGGCGTAGGGACGGATCATGACGACTACATCGAGTACCTAGCGAAGAAGTACGAATGACTCCGTGGCGATATTTCGGATTTAAGTTTAAGTCACGGAGCAGTCATGTGACGTTTTTTCCTTGACAGCTACGGTTTTCCTGAGCTGGCTTCGCAAGCTCAGGCGGCGAATGGCCTCATTGAAGAAAATTTTGGGGTTCATCATCCCGCAGAGATCTCATTCTTCCGTTCGCCACCGCCGAAACGAACCTGGTTGGCAGGCATGAAACTCTTGATTGATAACGATGTGGTGCTGGATTACCTCACGGATCGGGAGTCGTTTGCGAAGCAGGCTAGTGCCTTGTTCGCGTTGATCGAACAGAAGCGAGTGCAGGCCTTCCTCAGCGCCTCTTCATGGGACGACCTCATTTACGTGCATCGCAAGCCGTCGTCAGGACTGACCGAGGTCGAAGCGCAGGCAGTGGTCAGGGAGTTACATCGATTGATTAGTGTGGCACCGGTCGATCAGGCCATCATCGATCGTGCATTCGTACTTGAGGGCACCTCTAAAAATAGTCATTTTTTCGTGAGTGCAAGGAAGCACCGCGCGCACAACCGCGGTGTATAGGTCATACCTGAGGATTGGAGCACGGAGCTGACGCCGCAAGCGCGGAAAAAGTGCATTGTTAGAGGTGTCCTTGAGTAGAAGGACTTCGAGGATGCCGTGTTGCATGAGGCAGCCATCGCGCTTCGTGCAGAAGGCATTGTTACCCGAGATCGTGATTTCAGTCGTTCAGAACTGACGATTTATACGCCCGAGCTATTGATTGCGTCATTGCCGGGCGCGGGGGCATGAACCGGGCCACCATCACCTGAGAAGCCACGGTCATCGTCCGAGTTGTTCGGAAGACGTTGGCTGAACATCCCTTGCAAAAAGGTTAATCGCATGACTGTTGAAGGTCTGCTAGTCGATTTGGAAATGCTGGAACGGATTCTGAGAGCCCGGGTAATTGAAGGAACAGATGATGAATCGAGAGGATTTTGAAGAGAAATTCGAGTCGCTGACCTCGTTTGCCCCATTGCCATGGCAGACGCGGCTGTACTTCGAATTTTTCGAGCGTCAGCAAATTCCCGACAGCGTCGATATCCCAACCGGCTTGGGCAAAACCGCCGTGGTGGCGCTCTGGTTGATCGCGATCCGCGCCGGCTTGGCGGTGCCACGTCGTCTGATCTACGTTGTCGATCGGCGTGCCGTTGTTGATCAGGCGACCCGCTTCGTTGAACAGCTTCGGGAAATGGCGGCGTTGCCGGATGGCGGGCAGTTGCCGATTTCCACCTTGCGCGGTCAGCACGCCGATAATCGGGAGTGGCTGGATGATCCTGCCAGGCCCGCCATTGTCGTTGGCACCGTGGACATGATCGGTTCACGCTTGTTGTTCGAGGGGTATGGGGTGTCGCGCAAAATGCGCCCCTATCACGCTGCTATGTTGGGCGCAGACACCTTGGTTGTTCTGGACGAGGCGCATCTGCTGCCGCCATTCGAGCGCCTGCTGTCGAGTATCGAACAACGGCAAGCTGGTGCCCTCGGAGCCAAGCGCGCTGACGACCGCGCGCTGATCCCGCGCTTGCGTTTGCTGTCGCTTTCCGCGACGGGGCGTGCCAACGACGGTGTGTTATTCGCTTTGCAGGAGGCGGACTTCAGTGGCGATAACCCGGCCGCCCGGATCACCCGCCAGCGATTGAACGCCAAGAAGACCCTGGTGTTGGCGGAATGCAACCGCGGCGAGTTGGTGCAGACACTGGTGGATAAGGCCTGGGCCTTGTCGGATTCGGCCAAATCAGCGGCGCGCTATCTGGTTTTCTGCGATGTCCGCAAGGATGCGGAGGCGGTACGGGCGGCATTGCAAAAAAAGATCGATACCGCCGGCCCCGAGCATCAACCGGATGTCGAGCTGTTGGTCGGCGGGCGGCGAGGTTACGAACGTCGCGCTGCGGAAAACCGCTTGGAGTCGATGGGCTTCATCGACGGAAAAAACACGGCGCAGGGTGCGCGTTTTCTGGTTGCCACTTCGGCGGGTGAAGTGGGCGTGGACATGGACGCCGATCACATGATCTGCGATCTGGTCGCCTGGGATCGTATCGTGCAACGCCTGGGGCGGGTGAACCGGCGTGGCGATGGCGATGCGCGGATATTTGTGTTCGATGCAGGCCTGCCGAATCTGAAGTTCACGGATGTCGAGAAGCGGCGGGAGACGCTGATGATGCGGCAGGTTCGTGCGCTACTGGCAACACTCCCGACCTTGGAAGAAGGTTGCGATGCCAGCCCGGACGCGTTGCGGACCCTGAAGCAGAATGTAGATGACGATTTAGTTCAAATCATCAGCGAGGCTTCAACACCGACGCCGTGGCGGCCTGCATTGACCCGGCCGTTGCTTGATGCCTGGGCAATGACCTCGTTGCCACAACATACCGGTAGGCCTGAGGTGGCGCCCTGGTTACGTGGCTGGACGAACGACGATCCCCAGACCGCAGTGGTTTGGCGCGCGCATCTGCCGGTGCCGGACGAAGCTGAGAAAGCTCGCCGCTGGGAACGCGACGTGACCGACTATTTTGAAGCGGCACCCGCGCATGTTCTGGAAAAGCTGGAGACCGAGACGTTTAGAGCCACGCAATGGTTGAGCACGAGAGCGAAAAAGCTCCACAAAGCTTTGGTGAATCGTAAAAAGCGCGAGGACGCACCCACGGATCCGGAACGTGAAATCCTCTCTGCTGGCGAGATCGTCGCAATGACGTTGAGCAGTGCCGGTGATCGGGTCAAAACCTACAGCCTGCAGGCGCTTAACGATTTCGACAAAAAACGCCTTGAACGGGAACTCATTGATAAAACACTGGTTGTGGATGCCCGGATCGGTGGGCTGAGCGCGGAAGGAATGCTTGCAGCCAAACAGGATGGCGGGCCTGAGTGGTTGGCCAAAACGTGGTTGGCCGACAGACAGCCGTTGGATTCCGAACGGGCACCGACATGGCGGGTTCAGAAAGGTCCGCAAGGCGAAGACTGGACACCCCCAAGCGGCTGGCAGGCGGTCTATCGCTGCGTCTTGAAGCGAAATGCGGATGGCGATGTCGTCGAATCACTCGATGTGTACAAACTCCGCCACAGCCAATCGACCGAGGAAGCGCGCGCCCTTGCAACACACAACCAGAGCCTGAAAGAGCATCAGAACCGGGCTGAGCGCCAGGCCGGGTTGCTCGCGGAAGGTCTAGGCTTGCCTGAGCGCTACGCGGCGATTTTGCAACGCGCCGCACGCCTGCATGACGAAGGGAAACAGGCAGATCGTTGGCAGAACGCCTTCAATGCACCGCGAGATGGCACGACCTACGCGAAAACCACCGGGCCGGTGAATGTTCACATGCTCGATGGTTATCGTCATGAGTTTGGCTCGCTGCACTACTTGGGCGATCGCATCGACGACCTGAACGAGGCAGATCGGGATCTGGTGCTGCATTTGATCGCCGCGCACCACGGCAACGCCCGTCCGACCATCAGTACGCGCGGCTGCGACCATGCGCCGCCGTCATTGCTCGAGCAGCAAGCAGGGGCAGTCGCCAAGCGCTTCGCGCGCCTGCAACGTCGCTGGGGGCCTTGGGGACTGGCTTGGTGGGAAACTCTGCTACGCGCCGCCGACCAACAGGCCTCGCGGCTGGATCAGAAGGAGGCAGGCTGATGGCCCGGGGATGCATTCCGGTGGATTTGTTCAATCCGGGGCAGGTGTTTGCGTGCTTGGGGTTTCTGGAAGCCGCCGATCAGTTGCTGGGCGATGCGTCCGGCGGATTCGACTGGCGTGGCGACGAGCCTTGTTTTCGCTTGTCCGCGTCATGCGATGACGATCCGTTCGACACCATATTGCGATTTCTGTCCGGTTGTCAGGTGAACTCGATCAGCCCTGATCAAAACCGTCTGACTACAGCCAAGTGGGATGTGGAATCCGAAGAGCCGGACGAAAAAGACGTATTTCCGATTTCACCACCAGACAGTCCCGCAACGCTGCCGGTGCGTCTGACTGGAAAACTGAACGCAACCGGTGCGCGTTTGGAGATTGATCATTGGGGCGACAGTACGCAGCGGGACAACGTGAAGTTCTGGGCCGGCGCAGGTGGCTATCCGGGGGCCGCACTGTTCCGGGATGCGCTAAACGCGGTCCGTGATCAGTTGGTAAGCCACGCCCACGCTCCTTTCGCGTTGTCTTGTCCGCAGTCAAGCAGCTTTCGGCTCGACTGGCGGCGTGACTACATCCCGCTGACTGCCGGATTTTCCCCGAATCTCCACGGCGACGTGACCATGGTCGGTTTTCCCGTGGTGGAGATGCTCGCAGTGATCGGCCTAAGCCATGCGCGTCCACGCAAAACCGAGCGCAACAAGCTCGAGTACCGCTACAGCGTGCTCGGGCTCAGCGGTACCGATGAACTTTACGACCCTATATTTCTACGCGCGGCATTGGGCGGGGCCGATCTGGGTTTCCCGCGCCGTGATTTCTTGATGCAACTCGGTTGGCCCGGACAGGAAAACCAGGCGCGTTGCATAACCGACGTCATCGAGGAGACAAGCGCATGAGCGAGCAACTGAACAACGGCATCATCAACGCCTGGGCGGACGATCCTAAAGGCCCGGTGGCGTTGCATCTGACCCAGATACTGCTGCCAATCGAAGGCGAAGGCGGGGTGATATTTCCGCCCACCTATGCGGATTTGAAAGACTACGGCGTCGAAAAACTCGCTGACGGCCGCACCGTGGTTACGGTGGACAGCGTCGGTTCCCAGGCGAATCGGATCGAGCCGATTTTCCGGCGCGAAGCGGACGGTGAGCCGAAAAACGACTTGTCTGATCTGGTGCCGCAGATCGACATCAATTACGGTGAAAGCAAATCGGTTTCCATCCTCGAGGTCGGCCACCGCTTGGGTGACGCCCTGGTGCGTTCGTCCACCTTGAAAGATCGCGCGAACAAAGCCTTCGCGCATTTTCTAGATACCGGTGATTCCTCGAAAATCGCCAAACTCGCGCCAACCTCCATCGTGTTCGGTGCCTGGGATTCGCGCGATACCTCCGCCAAATTGCCGCGTATCCTGCAATCGGTGATCCGTGCCTGGGATGTGGATGTGATTCACCGATCGGCGCAGTACGCACCACCGCTCGACTATCAGGCCGAAGGGCTTTACGACGCCGACGAGAAACAGCAGATCAAGGACAAAATCGCCGAGCGCGGTTTTGGTCATGTGCCCGCTGGAAACATGGTGGGTGGTGTTGTCGCCAACGGCCCGATCCAGCGTCAGATCACCATCAACCTGATCGCGCTACGGCGCCTGCGTGGCGATGCCGAAAATACACAAGCGATGCGCCGTTATATCCTCGGCTTGGCCCTGGTCGGTGCCACCGATCCTGTGGATGGTTTTCTGCGTCAGGGCTGCCTGCTGACGGCGGATCCGAACACGCCGTCGGTCTGGGAAGCGGTCGGGCGCGACGGTGTGCGCAGCGCAGTCGAACTGACGTCCGGTGCTGCACTCGAGTTCGCAAAAGCTGCACGCAGTGCCTTCGAAGTGGCCCCCGATGAGCAGTTTCTGTTCGACAAAAAGCTCGCTCATGACGACTTGAAAGACGTTCTAGGGAAATCCAAAGGGAAGCAATAACCGGAAGCCTCGGTCCGGGAGAGCGATATGGAAAAAATGCTGTTGCTGTCAGTGCACTTTCTCGATGACCGCTACCATGGCGATGGCGAGTGGCCACCGTCTCCGGCTCGGGTGTTTCAGGCACTGCTCGCCGGCAATGCCGTTGGGGCAGCGCTGCCCGATGCTTGTGTCAACGCCCTGGCCTGGCTGGAATCTTTACCCGAAGCGCCGAAAATTTGTGCGCAACGTGGCCGCTTGGGATTGCCGTACACGACCTTTGTGCCGAATAACGATCTCGATGCGAAAGGCGGCGATCCAAGCCAGGTGGCCAACATTCGTGTCGGAAAATTGATTCGTCCTCGACATATCGATGCGCGCAATCCAATCGTTTACGGTTGGCGGTTCAGTGCATCAGCGCAAAACGATCAGGCCGCCGGCGTGGTCTGTGAGATGGCGGATAACCTCTACCAACTAGGGCGTGGCGTCGATATGGCCTGGGCGCGCTGTGAATTGCTGTCAGAGCCAGATGGCGCGGTCAAGCTGGAGCAGGCCGGTGGCGAGATTTTTCGGCCAGGCAGTGGTGCAGGCGATGGGGAAGTGGCTCTGGATTGCCCGCAAAGCGGCTCGCTGACCAGCTTGGTGAGTCGGTTTCAGGCGCAGCGTCAACGCTTTCAATCGGTGCGGCAAGGCCGCAAGACCCAGATCTATTTCGCCAATCCTCCCAAGCCTCGTTTTCGCCGCGTCAGTTACAACCCGGCGCAATCCTGGCGTTTGTTCGACTTGCGCCAGACGGACAAGCTGTCGTCATTTCGCTCTTGGCAAAGAGAATCGGTGGTGCGGTTGACAGAGGTGGTGCGCGATGGCCTTGCGGCACGTTTGTCCGAAGCACTTTCCGAGCAAGTTCCAGCTATTGAAGCCCAGGTGATCGGGCGCGGTGCCACCGAGAAAGACAAGGCACGGCGCATTCGCCTGATCCCGATCCCGTCCACCGGACATCCGCATGTGAATCCGGCCGTACGGCGTATCTTGCTGATGGTGCCGCCGGATTGTTCGCTGCTCTTGGGTGATCTGGAATGGGCGCTGTCCGGGCTTCGGATCGCCGACACGACCGGTGCAGGGGCGGAAACGAGTTTGGTGCTCGCCGATGACTTGGGCATGCTTAAACACTATGCGGTCGATGGGGTGGGTGATGAAACCGCGTCACGTCTCTGGCAAAGCGTCACGCCATTGGCACTGCCGCTAAGCGCGGCGCGGCGCCGGATCGATCCGGCGAAATTGCGCGAAGAGTCCAGGGCGCGACGCGAACACCAGGCTGGCAACGAAGCGAAAAACGCCGCTGAACGGCATCACGAAGAAGCCGCTGCCGTACAAGCCGTTCGCGCGGCATTGCGCCATGCGGATATCCGCGAACGACCCGTGTCGATTCGAGTACGCCGCGAGCCGTTTGATGCGCGTGGGGTACGCGCCGAACTGTTCGCGCAAGGGCAGCGTTTCGCGAAAGAGCGGCTCTGGCATGTCGCCTTACGCTTCACGCGACCGGTTGCCGGGCCAATGGTGCTGGGTGACGGGCGTTATCTCGGTCTGGGCGTGATGGAACGCAAGCGCGAACGGCTTGGTGTGTTCACGTTTCGAATTGAGTCGGGCCTCGGCAACGCCGCTCGGCCAGAGCGACTTGCTCGGTCGCTAAGACGGGCTGTGATGGCCTTGGTGCAGCGCCGTTTGGGGCTAAAAACGCCACTACCCGGGTTTTTCACCGGCCATGAGCAAGAGGGTTCCCCGATGCGCAGCGGTGAACATCGTCACCTGAGTTTTGTTGCCGATTTGCCGTGTTCGCGTTTGTTGGTTGTTGCGCCGCATATTTTGGAGCGGCGTCGCGCGTTCAATTCAGAGCGCGTACATCTGAAACTGCTGGACGATGTTCTGTTGGATTTGACCGAGCTGCGTGCCGGTCAGGACGGGCGGCTGGCGCTAGCCCCGCAGGCCGTCGATGCCGAATCGGACGGTTTGCTGGGTTCGGCCAGGCAATGGGAATCATTGACGCAATATCGCCCAACACGACACGCGAAGAAGCTGCCTGCCGAGCAGGCGCTGATTCAGGATGTGCTCTTCGAACTGGATCGCCAGAATCTTCCCCGGCCCGAGTTGGATGTGTTGACAGTCGAGCAAGGCCCGCGCGGCGGGCTGGCGGGGCGGGTTCGGCTGCGCTTCGGTCAACCGCAGGCCGGCCCGATCATGATTGGCCGGAATCGGCACGTTGGTGGCGGCGTCTTTCATCGGATGAGTTCACCAGTAGAATGAATCTCTACACGGCTCGTCGTTTCGCAGCTGTTGATCAAGGTATATACTTTGCGTATACACGTCAGTTCGGAGACGTTCATATGTCCACAGCCAAAGTCTTCACCAGCGGCAATTCGCAGGCAGTGCGTTTGCCTAAAGAGCTTCGCTTCGATGTCGATGAAGTCGAGATTTTTCGTCGTGGCGACGAGGTAGTCTTGCGCAAACCGCAGCGGAATATGGCAGGCTTGTTCGATTCATTAGCCGCGCTTGGCAGTGATCCGAGTTTTTTCGCTGAAGGGCGTGGACAGGGTGAGGAGCAGCAGCGCGAAAGCTTCGATTAGCGCGCTTTAGGAAAAGCCGATGATTTATCTGCTGGATACGGACATCTGCATCTACATCATCAAGCATCGGCCTGTGGCGGTACGTGAGCGCTTGGCGCAGTTGGCGCCGGGCAGTGCCGGGATCTCTTCGGTAACATTGGGTGAGCTTGCTTACGGCGCGGCGAATTCGGACAGCGTTGCGGCGAATTTCGCACGCATTGAGGCGATCACAGAGGCGGTTGATGTGCTCCAATTTGGCGCTGATGCTGCGTTGCGCTATGGGGCGTTACGCGCCGTGCTGAAACGGCAGGGTCGCTCGATCGGTCCTCTGGACATGCTGATTGCCGGCCATGCCCTGGCTTTGGATCTGACCCTTGTGAGCAACAATACGCGTGAATTTTCCCGTATCGAGGGATTGCGTATCGAGAACTGGATCGACGCGCATCCTCAGTAGCGCTGGACCTTTCGCACTTCCAACACATCGGTGATCGCTGCGCGTTTCCATCCCGGACATAACACAGATGACGCGACCACCGAGCATTTTATCCAGCGCGGTTTGGCCATTGAATGGTGTGGCTGTGTTGGCACGGCGATGAGCAGACATTCACGCAAATCACGGGCAGCAACACCCACAGGGTCGAAATTCTGCACTTGACGCAAAACGGCGGCCATCTCATGGGCACCTGCTAAAAATACACTTTTTCCGCGATTGCGGCGTCAGCGCCGTGCTCGAATCCTCAGGTATGAGCTATACACTGCGGTTGTGCGCGCGGTGCTTTCTTGCACTCACGAAACAATGACTATTTTTAGCAGGTGCCCATATGCTCGAACTTTTGATGAGTCCAGATGCATGGATCGCATTCGTCACTTTGACGGTGCTTGAACTGGTGCTGGGCATCGACAACATCGTGTTTATCTCCATCCTGGCCGATAAGCTGCCGCAGGCGCAGCGAGAGCGGGTTCGCCGCATAGGCTTGGGACTCGCCATGGTGATGCGGATCATATTGCTGAGTTTGCTCACGGTGATTATCGGACTCGTGGCGCCGCTGTTTACGGTGTTCGGACAGGCGATATCGAGCCGCGATCTGATCCTCATCGGCGGGGGTCTATTCTTGCTCTATAAGAGCACCCATGAACTGCATCAGTTGTTCGAGGGCGAAGAGGGCGAACGTTCCTCCGGGGTGCGCGCGACCTTCGCCAGCGTGCTCGTGCAGATCATCGTTATCGACGCAGTATTCTCCATAGACTCCATAGTGACGGCGATCGGCATGGTGGACGAACTCGCCGTCATGATCGCGGCGGTGATCGCATCCGTGGCCTTGATGATGGTGTTCGCCGGCCCCATCGGACGCTTTGTCTCGGAGCACCCGACGGTAAAAGTGCTGGCGCTATCCTTCCTGTTCATGATCGGCGCGGTGCTGGTGGCCGATGGCTTCGATCACCATGTGCCCAAGGGCTATATCTATTTCGCGATGGCCTTCTCCATAGCCGTCGAGGTCATCAATATGCGGATACGCCGACGCGGCACCGCCCCGGTGCGCCTGCGTAGTGCTTACACCGCCGCTGAGGATAAGGAACAAGCTTAGCGGCGTGGATCCGTGCAAAGCCGGGCGGCGGCTATACTCCCTGCCGGCAATCGATACGGCGGCGAGGTGATGCTGAGCTCTCTTCAAATCAAGAATTTCCGGCTGTTCGAGGAGTTGACCCTTCCGCAAGTGGGGCAAGTCAATCTTATCGTCGGTAAAAACAACAGCGGGAAAACATGTCTGCTTGAAGCGCTGCGCATATTCGCAGGGCGAGGGGCTGGCCCTGTATTGCACAGCCTCGTTGAGGAGCGGCATGAAGACTTCACCGTTCTCTCGGAGCAAGCGGATGAGGCGCCTTACTTCCCCGAGATCCAGAGGAATCCACTGAGAAGTCTCTTTCCAGGCCACGAGTTTCCCGATTCCTTGGACACGAAGATTGAAATCGGGCCGTTGCGGCCTAGATCTGAGCGCTTCCGACTCGGCTTGCGGGCGTATAGCGTGACGGAATACGAAGACGGCCTAGTTCGAAAACCTATTAAGGCATCGACGCTACGTGAGGTAGCGAACGATGCGAAGCTATTCTTAGAAGGCCGGGCTGATGGCTCGCGAACTGGTCCCCTGATACCGCTCGATGGTCCTTTCATCAAGACCGGAAAAGAACGGAATGAACACGCGCGCTTCGTGGCGGCAAGCGGGTGGGACGGCAACACGCTCACCCGGCGTTGGGCCCGGGTATCGATTCGCCCGGCCTTGCGCGAGCACGTTATTTCCGCGCTCAAGCTGGTCGATCCGGGCATTCAAGAACTCGTTTTAGTGCCAGGGCCTCAGCGAAGCTCCGAGTTCATCGTTATCCATGGCGAGGATGAACGGCTTCCACTGAAGGCGCTCGACGATGGCGCTGGCCGTCTCTTTCAGATGGTGCTCGCTACCGTCGTGTCGAAAGGAGGATATGTTCTTCTGGACGAATTCGAAAACGGTCTTCACTGGTCGGTGCAGCCGCAGGTGTGGCGTTTGGTTTTCAAGCTGGCGGAGATGTTGGATCTGCAAGTCTTCGCCACTACACATAGCTGGGATTGCGTCAGAGCGTTCCAGGAGGCCGATGCCGGCAGTTCCGTGACAGGCATGTTGTTCCACCTAGGCCGAAGTGTGCGCACTAGCGAATACGGCAAGGTCATCGCCACCCGCTACAGCGGCGAGGATTTGTCCCGCGCGACGCGGGCGGGGCTCGAGGTTAGATAGTGACCTCGATATTGCTCGTGGAAGGCCGCAGCGATGTGGATTTCTTTGCGGCTTTAGTGCGGTCGGTCGGCTTAACTGGCATAGAGATTAAGCCCCCTCGAAATTTCGGGCTCAGGGACACCGTGACCGTTTTTCCAAAGCTAATCGGTGATCTAGCGAAGCAAATGGAGAACGGTCAGGTGACTAAGCTTGGGATCGTCGCCGACGCCGATCGCACCAGCGGCGGTGGAGTACAGGCGCGCTGGGACACTCTAACCGCTGCTCTTGCGGCATTTGGATACAACACGCCGGCGGCGTTGCCTGAACTCCCAAACATGGGCACCGTGCTCGGCAATCGTGATGGCTTACCGCCCGTAGGGCTTTGGTTGATGCCCAACCACCAAGGCGACGGTAATCTTGAGGATTTCATCCTATTGTCGGTCATCGGCGATTGTACGCAGACGGATCTCCTCGATTACGCGCAAGATGTCACCGCGCGTCTACCTCATACCTTATTCGTCTACCTCATACCTTATTCACGGGGTATCACCACTCAAAAGCCGTGGTTTATTCATGGTTGGCATGGCAGCAAAGGCCAGGTTTGGGTCTAGATGTCACGGTGCACCGCAAGCTTCTTGATACTGACAAGGAGCCGCTACGCGGGTTGATCGCATGGCTGAGACAGGTGTTCTCGTAAACGGTGCGGCTACGCTCAGAGCTGGAAGTCTTCCCCTAAGTACAAATCGCGCACTCGCTGATCGGCCAACACTTCTTCCGGCGTGCCCTGTTTCAAGATCTGCCCGTCCACCACGATGAAGGCCCGGTCGCAAATGCCTAGGGCCTCGCGCACCTGATGATCAGTGAGGAGAACGCCGATGGACCGCTCGCTTAGAAAACGCACGATCCGTTGGATGCCTATCACGGAGATAGGATCGATGCCGGCAAAGGGCTCATCCAAGAGGATGAAGCGCGGCTCCATCGCCAGGGTGCGGGCGATTTCCACCCGCCGCCGCTCGCCGCCGGACAGCGTTTCACCGCGGCGGTCGTGCAGGTGCGACAGGTCGAGTTCGCGTAACAGCGCATCAACCCGCCGGCGGCGCTGACTTTGCGTCATCTTAGAACGGATCTCCAAGAGAGCCATGATGTTGTCGGCCACCGATAGCTTGCGAAAGATGGACGGCTCTTGCGGCAGATAACCCAAGCCTTGGCGGGCGCGCACGTGCATAGGTAATCCCGACAGGTCGCGGTTATCCAAATACACTGTGCCGTCATCGGCTTTGATGAGGCCGATAATCATGTAAAAGCTGGTGGTTTTGCCGGCCCCGTTCGGACCTAGCAGACCTACTACCTCGCCGCTTTGGACCGTGAGGCTGACATCGCTGACCACTGGCCGGCCGCCGTATTGTTTTGCCAAATGCTGAGCGCTAAGAACACTCATGATTGCGCGCGCTACTGTTGATTCGAATCGATGACGATGCGCACCCGGCCCCGGGAACGTTCTTCTTTCTTCGATTCGGCCTTAATCTGGCTGTTTTGCGTGTCGTACATGATACGATCGGCACTCACTTTACTTTTACCTTGGGCCAGATTGGCGGTGCCCACCAGTACCATCGTGTCCGAGCCCACGAGGTACTCGAGGCGCTTGGCGTCGGCTCGCTGCAATTCGCCTTGATCCGCTTTTTGCTTGAATCTGGCAGGCCGGCCCGTGGCAACCAGCTTGGTCAACTCACGCTTTTGGTCGTAGTACATAGTGACCACGTCGCCGGTGATGCGTATGGAACCCTGCACCACCACCACACGGCCCTTGTATACCGTCACGCGCCGGATGTCGTCCGCTTCCGCCCAATCCGCTTCGATGTTGATCGGCTGATCGCGATCGCTGCTCAGCGCGGCTGCCCCAGCGCAGATGAGCCAAAAGAATGATGCTAGCAGTGCCTTCGAGCAGTTGTTCATCGGTTGAGATGTCCTGTGACCTCGGTAGTCACGCGGGCCATGAGTTCCAAGCGGCTTTCAGCGAGATAGGCCCGCATCCCCATGCCACGTGATGTCTGCGTGCGCGTGATAATCGTAACCGGCTGATCGGTCTCGCCAAACTCCTGCTCCGGCAGTATACGCATATCCCACGTGTGTATATCTATGGCGCGCTCCCCCGCGTCGGTGTCCCGCCAAGCATGCACTTTACCGAGTAGCGCCACTAACCCGCTCTCGTAGACCCAACCCCGCTCCGAGCGCACGTGCCACGCCGGCTGCTCACCGTAGTGCAACACCAGATAGGGTGCTTCCAGGTGATTGGTTTGTGTATCGGGATAATGGTCCAAGCGTTTGGCGCTGAGCGTACGCAGGGGTATACCGGAAGGACTCATGATGGTGGAGATGAAGTCCTCCATGAAGAAGTCCGGCGTGGCCCTTTCTTCTCCGGGGCCGAGGGAATGACCGTCTTCGAATTGGCGCAATAGAACGCCGCTCGTAATGGCAAGCAGCAGCAGCAAGGCTGTAGGCAACCAACGGCGCAGCTTTTCCATCGCCCCCACGATTAGATGACCCGAGAAGGTGGATTACCCGAGAAGATTAGACTATCCGGGACCGCAGCATATCGTGCATACCCACGATCCCTACCAGCATCCTTCGCCCATCGACCACCGGCAACGCATTGACCTTACGTGACTGCATGACGTTCAGGCCCTCGGCCGCTAACCGGTCCGCTTCGATTGTGACGCCTCCTCGGGTCATAAGTTGCGCCACCTTGGCTTTATGCACATCCACCCGGGCATCGAGAGCACGGCGTAGATCGCCATCGGTGAATACGCCCAAGACCTTGTTCTCAACGTCGATCACTACCGTCAGCCCTAACTCTTTGCGGGTTATCTCGAGTAGCGCATCGCTAAACGGTGTGTCGTCAAAGACTCGAGGGATAGCGTCGCCGGTGCGCATGATGTCGCCGATGTGCAGTAAGAGGCGCCGGCCCAAGGAGCCTGCTGGGTGGGTACGGGCAAAATCTTCTTGGCTGAAGTGCCTCGCATCCAAAAGAGCGATGGCCAGGGCATCACCCATCGCTAGGGCAGCAGTGGTGCTAGAAGTGGGCGCCAGTCCTAGCGGGCATGCCTCCTGGCGCACGCCAACGTCCAGGTTAACATCGGCGAGACGGGCCATTTTTGAGCCCGGGTTACCGGTCATGCTGATAAGAGCGACACCTAAGCGCCTGATTATCGGCAAAATATTGATGATTTCATCGGTCTCCCCCGAGTTTGAAAGCACCAATACCACATCGTTGCGGGTGATCATTCCGAGATCACCGTGACTCGCTTCTGCCGGGTGCACAAAAAAAGCCGGCGTGCCCACACTCGCAAGAGTGGCGGCGATCTTGTTGCCGATGTGCCCGGATTTGCCCATGCCACACACCACTACCCGGCCTTTACAGGCGAGCATCAGGCGGCAAGCGCGCGCGAAGTGAGCGCCGATGCGCGGGATCAGCGCTCGGATGGCATCCGCTTCATTTTCCAATACCGCTTGGCCGAGCTTGCACAGAGAAACATCGGCCTGATCCAAGGCATGATCCACCGCTTGCGCGGCGGTTGCAGGGGTAGGAGCGGACGGCTCGAACATAGCTGTCGGTTTAACTGCTTATTGCTCCAACCGTTATTGCTCCAACCGGCGTTTGGCGCAGACGTGAGTGTGCCGGCAAAGAGGGTCTATTGCCATAGCCTGTAGCCCATAGTTCTTGGAAACGCAGGCACCATGACAGCGGATCGTAACATAGCCGATAGTGCGCGCCGGACTGGCCGAGCTTAGGTTCCAGGGGAGGTTTTTGTGCGCTTGATGATACTGGCAGCCGGCCGCGGAACGCGCATGGGCCAACTCACGGAGGCGACCCCCAAACCACTGCTGGAAGTGGCTGGCAAAGCGTTGATCGAGCATACCGTAGAGAGGGCGCGATGGGCGGGGTTTCGCGATATCGTCGTCAACCTCGCTTACCTGGGACACCGGATCGTAGAGCGCTTAGGTGACGGCTCACGCCTCGGTGTGCGCATTCGGTATTCATGGGAGCGCGAGGGCGCGCTCGACTCCGGCGGTGGGATCCACGCGGCACTGCCACTGCTCGGCGGGGGACCGTTTGCCGTCGTCAACGCCGATGTATGGACAGATTTTCCTTTAGCGCGGCTACGGGGACATGCTCATATAGGCCGGCCCATAGGTCGGCGGGAGCGTACACCCACTCTTGCCCATCTGGTACTGGTCAAGAATGCGCCGCATCACCCACTGGGCGATTTTGCCCTAGACCATCATGGCCTAGCGCGCCCCAGTGGGGCGGTTCAATGGACGTTTTCAGGAATAGGTGCGTACCACCCGGATCTGTTCACTGGCTGTACTGAAGCCGCGTTCCCGCTCGCGCCGCTATTGCGCGAACAGATGCGGCATGACGCGGTGACGGCGGAAATTCATCCAGGTCTTTGGTATGACGTGGGCACACCCGAGCGTCTCCACGAGATACGCTGCTCGGGCGCCGAAGAACGGCGCCAGATGTAATGCCTTGGGCGATCGCCCTCATAGATGGCCCGCCTCTATGTTGGCAGGATCCGTGGATATTGAGCTGATCTTAAGAACGTTACCGGACCTTCAACTTATCGCGGTTACCCTCCACTGTCTTGCGGCCAATACCAGGCACTTTGGTGAGATCATCGACCGCCACGAAAGGACCATTCTGTTCCCGGTAAGCGATGATAGCCTCGGCTCTTTTTTTGCCGACTCCATCAATGGCGGCCGCCAACGCTTCGGCGCTGGCCGTGTTGATATCGACCGGCTCAGCGGCGATAGCAGCCCCGGCAAGGCCGAACGCGAACAGACATGCGATGGCGGTGGATTGGAATAGGTTCATGAGTTTGACCCTCCTTGGATGGTTAACGGGTGATTCAAGTGCGGTGATTCAAGTGCGCCAGGTCCAGTGCGCCTGACGTGGGTTCAATTTATCTTGCTTTACTGCGATCAGCGGTAGGCTTGGGGGCCCAGCTTTTGTAGGCCGCGAGCGCCTCGCGCCAGAGCTAACGCCACGCCTCCAATACCTCGTCCAATTCGCCCAGGCCGCCAATTTGTGCATGGGGCGGCGCGCCATGGATCCGATCCCAACGGTGACCGTGCGGGTTCACCCAAACCGCGCGCATGCCGTGATTCATCGCCCCGCGCATATCGGCGTCCGGATCATCGCCGATATGCACCGCCTCACTCGGCTTTATTCCGGCCTTGGCGAGGGCGAACGCAAAAATACCGGGGTCGGGTTTCATAACACCCGCCTCGCCGGCGGTGACAGTAAATGCAAAGTATTTGGCTAGACCTATATAGTCGATGCTAGCGTTGCCGTTGGTAACAGTTCCAAGCACAAACCGTCGTCGCAGCCGTTCTAGGGCAGCGATAGCTTCAGGAAACGGCGCTACCTCATTGCGCACCCGCCAAAACGCCATGAACGCCTGTTCACTGCGCCTCCGGCCAAGACCCGCCGCAGCGAAAAGATGGGCCAGCCAAGCCCGGCGAAGCGCCGTGAAATCATGACTCAGATGGGGCAGCGAGCTATAGAAGGCCCGCCGGTGGGCCGCCAGTTCATCCGCGGTACGCCCGGCCACCACCTCGGGTGCATGGTGTTCCAACCACTCGAACGCAGCGACTTCAGCGCGGACGATGATCGATCCGGCATCCCACAAGGTATCATCCAGATCGAAAGTGAGACAGCGGATGGTCAAGGACGAACCCGCTCTAGCTGCCAACCGCGGGCTTTGAGCACATTGGGGATGCTATCCACTCCAACCACGTGGCCAGCACCCACCACGACCAGAGTAGGTTCTTGTTGCCGCAGTAGTTCCTCTATGCCATCGGCCATAGTGTGGTTACGGTCCACTATCATTTTTTTGTACAGATCTTTGACTTTAGAGCCGCGCATTTCCTGGTTGATCAATCGGTCCAAGTCCTCATCGCGGCCGTATAGCCACGCATCGGCCAGCTCGCGTAATACGGTATCTATGTCATCGAAAGACTCTATGGTTTCCATCAGGTAGGCAAGGGCTTCCTCATTGACAAAACCGCTCAGCACAGCCAGTTGCGCCTCGAAGGATTCCAACTCGATGATGCGGGTGGCGGCCGGTTTATTCAGCAGGATATGGACCTCGATCCCATGTAGTGCATTGAAACCGGCTTTAGCGACCGCCGCCAACACAAGCTCTAGTGCCGCCAACCAGGGCCGGCGCTTGACTAATCGATCGCAGTCCACCGCCAGGCGGTGGCAGAGCGCGGTCATCTCGGTCCATCGCTGCGGACCTGCATGAGCGCGCAGCGATTCACCCTGCGGATAAGTACCCAATGCCTGCATGCGGGCTAGCTGGCGCGGCGTGATAGCGGTCGAATCGATTTCAAGCGCTATGATCTTTGCCCGGCTTAGAGCATCTCTTATGGGCGCTGGCAATGGGTACATCTTGGGCGTACCCAAATGCATGCTGCCCAAGATGTAGGTCTCGTTAGCCGCATTGGTCACGCGCCAAAAAGGTGGAGCGGGCTGCTCGCCGGCACTGCGCGCCGCTGTGCTCATCACCAGCAACAGGACCGTTGCGAACAGCATAAACAGGTGTTTCGTAGAATAGAGAGCGGGTAATAATACGATCATATCAGGTGGTCCTCGAAGGCAGTTGCGCCACTTCCGCATGTCTGAAGCAGGTGGTTAGATGGTCGTTCAGCAATCCCGCGGCCTGCATGTACGAGTAGCAAATAGTGCTGCCCGCGAAACGAAATCCGCGGCGTTTGAGTGCTTTGCTCAGCTGCTCGGACAAAGGGCTGCTGGCGGGCACTTCGGCGCGGGTACGCCAGTGATTGTGGATGGGCGAACCGTCCACGAAAGCCCATAGATAATCGGCGAAACTGCCGTACTGCGCTTGAATGTCCAAAAACGCCCGGGCGTTGCCAACCGCGGAGCGCACTTTGAGGCGATTGCGGATAATGGCGCTGTTGGCCAACAGCTCGGTGATTTTCGCCTCCTTGAAGCGCGCTACTTTGCCGGGATCAAAATCGGCGAAAGCACGCCGGTAACCCTCGCGCTTCAACAAAACCGTGCGCCATGACAGTCCGGCCTGGGCGCCCTCCAAGAGCAGGAATTCGAAAAGAGTGCGATCATCGCGGGTGGGCACGCACCATTCGGTGTCGTGATAAACGATTTCCTCGGGACATCCGCCACTTGCCCAATCGCAACGGCACCGCTCAGCATTCATCGGCCTCAATCCCCGCCTCGGTACGCATTATTTATCTCAACACCTAGGGGACTTATCTCAACACCTAGGGGGCATCATTTGTAGGGGACATCACTTGGGGCACTTTGCACAACCTCGCCTTTAAGCATGCTCTTGAATCGCGCCCAAGCGTGGGCGTCCCAGTCCCTGAACGTGCGCCAGCGCACAGGCTCATGCGGTGGACCGCTGACGTCAATACCCCAAAGCGGGGCGATACCATCGGGCTGCATGGCATAGCGCCCATCGCCCAGCACATGCGGATGGTGAGGATGGGCGATCACATAACCCGCCGACAGGACCTTGAAGCGCTCGATATCATCGCGTTTGCGTGAGCCAGCCGGCGCCCATTCATCGAGTTTGGCCGACATAACCGAGGCGCCGGAATAGGCCAGTGCACTGACGCCAAGCCGTATTGCATCTATCCAAAACTTGCCATCGGCCTTATAGATGCTGCGCCAGACGATAAGGTTGCCAAGGGTTGGTTTGACGCGCAGTTCACCGATTGCATGGCCGCGCTGTTCGGCTAAGCTGCGTGCCGCCCACGCCGCCCGTTCGTGTTGCATCGCCCCTACCAGCAGATAACACACAACAGCCGCGGCGCTAAACGAAGCGAAAGTCGCCGACGCTCTATAAAGCGCCAGTCCTAGACCGCTGAGCAAAAGAACAGTGATCACCGGATCGATCGCCGCGACGATTGCCCACGCGATACGTTCATCCACCCATGGCCACCAAACATAGGTGCCGTAACTGGTACAGGCATCGAGCAAGCCGGCAGTGAGCGCGCCTAAAGCCCCGTACCACCAAAACCACCCCCAAGCCACACGCAGTCCAGCCAAACCAACTGGCCACCTGGTGACTGATCGCAACAGCACCGCCACCAAGGCGCCCACCACCGGTACCAACAGCACACTGTGGGTGAAGTGACGGTGGAATTCGTGGGTGAGCAGTGGATCATCAGCCGCCTTGATGAGCACGTCCAAGTCCGGGATAACCGCCCCGATGGCACCGGCGAGCACCGCCGCGTGCAAATGTGCGGGTTTGCTAGCAGCGGCCGCCAACACAGCCCCCGCTAATGCGTGAGTTAGAGGATCCATGTGCAAGAACGATAAGCCGCCGCTAAGCCGTGCTGGAATCTGAAGGTGGGCTAGTATCGGTGATACGGCACCGGTGGCGAAATCCCCTCCACTCACACTGATCCTACTCGCTGCGGTAACAGCAAACTGTCCCGGCAACATTGCCCCGATGGCCCTGCCCGCCGGCGAGACGCTCCTGATTGAGTCGGGTAAAATGTGCAGCGTATGCGCCTGAGCCCATTCCTAGCCGCCGCCTTACTGTCTCCCTTGCTGCTATTTGCAGGTGGGGCAGCAGGCGAACAAGCTGCGCCTACCGATGCCGCTTTAAACCGCACCACAGAAAATCGCACCACGGAGTTCAGCGCCTCAGGCGGCCAGCTTTCCGAAGCGGCTATCGATGAGCGGATCAAGCTGCTGGAGGGTTATCAAAGCCAGGATGAAGCGCTCAAAGCGCAGTTGCTGGAGCTGCTTATCCTGGCCCGCGGGCGCCTGGCCGATGCCCGTAGCAACGAAGCAGCGGCGCAAGGTTTCAAGGCGGCGCTGGCGGCCGCGCCTAAACAGGCGGCGCAGATACGCGCCGAGATCCAAGCGCAAACAGGTATCCGGCCCGATTCGCTGAGCGGTCTGGACGTCAACAGCGATATTGGCCTGAGTGAACTGCGCCAGCGCCTGTTGGAGGAACAGTCCCGCACGCAGCAAGCCCGGGCGGTCTCCGAACAATTAGACAAGCGGCTCACTGCGGAGCGTTCACGTCCCAACGCGGCGCGCCAAGCGCTAAGCGCCGCCAGGCAGCGCATTGCCGCTATAGAGGCCGAACTGAAAGAGCTGAGTAACAGCGCCGATCAGGATGCGCGCCTGAGCGAAGCGCGGCGTTTCGCACTATTGGCGCGGCGCTGGGCCCAGCAGACCGAGGCGGCCCGCCTAGACCAGGAATTGTTGAGTCATGAAGCCCGCTTGGGCTTGCTGATCGCCGAGCGTGACCGCGCGGTGCAGCAGTTGAGGCGGCGCGAGAGTGCGGTCAAACTGCTCGAGGACTTTCTCTCCGAGCGGCGCAACTCACAAGCCGCACGGGCCAGGGCGGACGCGGAACAGGCGCGCGCCGAGGCCATCGACAAACATCCGGCTATTCGGGAACTCGCGGAACAAACCGCAGCGTTCAGCAGTGATCTGCAAAAGATGGTGCAGGCCTTGGATGAGACGCGCCAGCGCCGCCAGCACGTGGCCGGGGAGTTGAAGCGCCTGTCCGACAGTTTCACCAGTGTACGCCGTAAACTCGACGTGGCGGGACTATCGCCCGCCATGAATGCGTTGTTACTCGATGAGCGGCGGCGCTTGCCGGATCGGCGGTTTTATCAAGCGCAAGCCAAAGAACGTTTGCGCGAACTTTCCGCAGCGGGCCTAGGCCGGTTGCGGGCAGAGGAGCATCAGCGCCGCTTAATCGATCTGGACGATGCGGTTGAGGCTTGGATCGGCGAGCGCCTGGAGCGAAGCTTAAGCCCTGCGACCCGCTATCCCATCGGCCATCAAGTACGGTTCTTGATGGTCGATCAACAGGCTTTGGTCAATGAGTTGGTAGAGGCGTATTCCAGCTATACGCAGCTCCTCGGCGATCTGGATTTCGACCAACAGCGTTTGGTGGAAGAGACGGACCGGTATCAAGCGTTCCTCGATAAGCAACTGCTGTGGATCCCCAGCGCCCCGGTGCTAGGCGCCACGGCACTGGGACAAGCGGCAGTCGCCGCGAGTTGGTTCTCGTCCCCGGGCGAATGGCGCGGCGTTATGCAGGCCGCCAAGGAAGCGCTGGACAACACCCCGGCGCTTTGGGCCGGATTCGCACCCATAGCACTATTGCTCATCGCCCGAAGGCGCTTTAGCCAGCACTTGGATAAGTGCGCCGAGCGGGTGGGACGCCTGTATGCGGACCGCTTCTCGTTCACCCTGGAGGCCTGCGCGGTATCGGTCCTGATGGCAATTCCCTGGCCGGCGTTGTTCGCCTACGTCGGTTGGATAGCTGCCAACGCGCCGGCCGCCAGCGACTTCGCCCGCACCGTGGGACTCGGCTTAATGGCGGCCGCCCGGCCCTTGTTGATGCTGCTCGTGCTGCGCACGCTATGTATCCGCAATGGTGTATGCCGGGCGCACTTCCTGTGGAGCGAACGCACCGTGGCGCTGATCCGCATTCACTTGTACTGGTTTGCTCCCATCACCGTTGCCGCGTCATTCGTCATCGCCACATCGGTATTCGCCACCGATGAAGCGGTGCGCCAGAGCTTGGGACGGATCGCCTTGCTACTAGCGGAACTGGCGCTGGCCATATTCACCTACCGCCTGCTCTCTCCTAGCCACGGCGCACCACGGGACTTTATTGCCACCAAGCCCGATAGCTGGTTGGCACGCCTGCGTTTCATGTGGTTTCCACTGGCGGTCGGCTTGCCGCTATGCCTGGCGGCCATGGCGGTGGTCGGCTACGCCTATACCGCCATGGCACTACAGGCGTACATCAACACAACCGTCTGGATTGTAGTGGGCGCTGTTCTTCTCTACGGACTTATACTGCGCTGGTTGTGGACCACCACCCGGCGGCTGGAATTGGAGCGCGAGTACGAGCGGCGCATCACTGAGCGCGAGAAGACCACACATGAGCAGGCCGAACATGAAGAGGATGATCCGGCGTCCGCCGATGAGCGCCCGAAGCTGGATCTCAAATCCATAGATTTGCAGACCCGCAGGTTGGTATCGACCTTGCTGAGCTGGTCCGTGGTGGCCGGATTGTGGCTGGTGTGGGCCGATGTGCTGCCGGCTTTGAGCGGTTTCGACAACATCGATCTTTGGCAGCAGGCGGCAGTACGCGACGGCCAGCTAACCCTGATCCCCGTTACTTTCTCCGATATCGCTTTAGCGATGCTGGCCGGGATCGTGGCTTTCGCCGCTGCCCGCAACCTGCCCGGCGTACTCGAGCTGGCGGTATTGCGGCACCTGCCGATCGACGCCGGCGCCCGCCACGCCCTGACCGCCACGGCACAATATCTCATCGCCGGCATCGGCATCGTTATCGTTTTCGACTTAGTGGGACTCGACTGGTCGGACATTCAGTGGCTGGTGGCCGCTCTCAGTGTCGGCTTGGGCTTCGGCTTGCAAGAGATTGTGGCGAACTTCGTCTCCGGCCTGATCATCTTGTTCGAGCGGCCCATCCGCATCGGCGATACCGTGACCGTGGGCAATCTATCGGGCACCGTGACCCGCATCCGCATCCGCGCAACAACGCTGACGGATTGGGATAACAAAGAGATTATCGTTCCCAACAAAACCTTCATTACCGAGCGTTTGATCAACTGGACGCTGACCGATGCGGTGACCCGGGTAGTCATCCATGTAGGCATCGCTTATGGCTCCGACACCGTTAAGGCGCACACCTTGATGCTGCAAGCGGCTACGGATCACCCGGCGGTGTTGAGTGAGCCTGAGCCGCAAGTATTTTTCGTCGGGCTGGGCGATTCGTCGTTGAATTTCGAGGTGCGCCTCTACGTGCGTACCCTGGCCGAACGCTTGAGTACTACCCATGAATATTTGATGGCGATCGAACGCACCCTGAGCGAAAACGGTATCGACATTCCGTTTCCGCAACGGGAGTTGCACATTCGAAGTGAGCGTATCCGAAATTGGCCGGGCACCGCTCCCGGTGACAGTGCTAACCCATCCGCTTAACTTGAGAGGTAGGATCGGCCTGGGTGGCGCTGCGCCTAGTTTAGCTGTTGAATGAGCGGTTGACATACCGTTAGCTGGCTCGCCTCGACTCCACCGAGACATAACTCTCTCATTTCCAAGCGAGCCGGGATCGAGACATGGTCCCCAACTGGCTGCCCGTCCCTGGTAGGCTCCCGGCCATGTCAAGCCGGCATGCCGGTTTCGCAGTCTGAATGAAAGAGCCTCCCGCAGGCTATGCGCCATCCATCAATTCCGGTCAGTGTTCATCACCGAGAAACCGTCCGCAGGGCTGCGCCCACAACATCTCCTCGCGGGTCCATTGATACCGCTCCAGATCAATGCGGCCACGGCGCTCGAACACCACGCCCTCATCGCGTAGCCTGCGGCTTTGTTCATCGCTAGGACTGCCATCCTTGCGCACACTTATCTCTCCTTTGGCGTTGATCACCCGCTGCCATGGCACATCACTTCGCGCTGGCAGCCGCGCCAGCGCCGTCCCTACCTGCCTTGGCCCGCACCGGCCAACGTGGGCAGCGATTTGCCCATAAGTGGCCACCCGCCCATGGGGGATCAGCCTCACCACTTCGTAGATGCGCGCGTGCAGCGCAGAAACAGTGACATCCATCATGCTTGCACCTGGCGTTATGATCCTTCGATGGGAAAATTCTGGGAAGAAAAGCGCCTCGAAGACATGACCCCCAGCGAGTGGGAGTCGCTGTGTGATGGTTGCGGCCGGTGCTGCCTCAACAAGCTCGAGGATATGGATACGAAGGAGATTTTCTTCACCAACGTCGCCTGCGAGCTATTGGGCACCCAGTCATGCCGGTGTCTGCGCTATACAACACGGCACAAATACATCCCCGACTGCATCGTCCTAAAACCACACACGGTGGCCGGTAACACGGCCTTGCCCACTAGCTGCGCTTACCGCCGGCTCGCCGAAGGCCGGCCATTGGCGCCATGGCACCCGCTGATATCGGGTGATCGTAGAAGTGTGCATGAAGCCGGCATCTCGGTGCGCGGTAGAACTATCAACGAGGCCCATGTGCACGAGGACCAATACGAAGCGCACATCGTCGATTGGTTCGACGGCGAGTAGCCCTAAAAGTAAAAGCGCATCACCGCTTCGGCCACGCACGCCGGTTTCTCTACGCCCTCGATCTCTGCGGTGAAGCGTTCCGTTATCTGCAACCCGCTTTTGACCTCGTCAACACGAACCAATTCAACGCGGGCACGCAATCTCGAATCGACGCGCACGGCGGCCGGGAAACGCGCCTTGTTCAAGCCGTAGTTGATGACGTTCTTGACCCCCGGATAGAGCGGCTTGTCCGGATCCAGTAACTCGCGCAACATCGGGTACAAGGAGAGGGTCAAATAGCCGTGGGCAATGGTGGTGCCGTAGGGTGATTCCTTGGCGGCACGCTCGGCATCGACGTGAATCCATTGGTGATCGCCGGTGGCATCGGCGAAGCGGTTGATGCGGTCTTGATCGATCCGCGTCCAGTTACCGACGAAGATTTCTGTGCCGATTTTGGGGGTGAGGTCATCGAGTACAGCTTGTTGAGACATCGGGTGTTTCTCGCAGTAGCAGTGGTGTTTGTATCCACATGTTACCCCGCGATTTCATATTGATGGGACTTGCCTACTGTACACAGGGGGTTAGGGCGGTAAAATCATGTGCTTTATGAACATATGATTCAGGCTTGAGCGAACGGGTGACTATGAAGATTTCAGCTTGTAAAGCGGCGTGCTGGTGGCAGGCGCTAGCCCTAACGCTAGGCATGACACCGGCCGGCAGTGCGCAGGCCGCGCAAAATCTAGGCACTTTTCATAACTGGAGTGCGCAATCGTTCAAAGTGCAAGGAAAGCTGGTATGTTCTATGTGGAGTCAACCCAAGAGCGCAGCAGGCAAATACACGCGGCGCGGCGATATCTTCGTCTGGGTGACCCACCGGCCAAAGGACAAAACACGCAACCGGCTAAGCTTTGAAATGGGCTATCCCATCAAGCCGGGTACCCAGTTGAATGTGCGCATCGACGACACCAACTATGCACTGCCAGCGCAAAACTCAACGGCGTGGAGTACCGATAAGAACATCGACAAGCGTATGGTAGCGGCTATGCGCGCAGGCAACGAGATGGAGGTAAAAGGCGTTTCGAAGCGTGGAACAAACACCCGCGACGTCTACTCGCTGAAAGGATTTACCGCCGCTCACAAAGCCATCAACAAAGCCTGCGGCGTTTGAGGCCAGCCCCTTCATGTCCAGATCCTTCATGTATTGTTCACCCCCCTGCCTACGACCCTCTTACCTACGCTCCTCCTGCCTGCGACTCAGTGCCCTCGCGGCATGGCTGTGCTTCGCATTCGTGGCGCTTGCCGTCGATACAGCGCCGGCGGATGAACGAGTACTGGGCCAATTTACCGACTGGGAGGCGATGACGTACCGGGAAGATGGCGGCTTAGTGTGCTCGATGTGGAGCGCTCCCATAGACGCCACCGGCATTGATCGGGATCGCCCCGCCCATGCTTATGTTGCCCACCGGGTGGGTGTGCCCGGTAAGATCCCGGCCAGCTATCACACGGTTACATTGGAGTTCGGTGCCGCTCTCAAAAGTGGCCGCGCAGTCAAAGGGAAGGTGGGAAGCCAGCGGTTTGAACTCTATGCCGATGACAACTGGGCTTGGAACCGCTTTCGCAAGGAAGACAGACGTTTGGTGCGGGCCATGCGCGCAGGCGCCACTCTGATCGTCAGCGCCACCACAGTCGATGACGAGCCGATAAGTTATACCTATTCGCTGAGCGGATTCACCGCCGCTCACAAAGCCATTGGCAAAGCCTGCGATGTGAACTGACCCGGCAAAGCGAACTAATGGGCACCTGCTAAAAATAGTCATTGTTTCGTGAGTGCAAGGAAGCACCGCGCGCAGAACCGCAGTGTATAGGTGATCCATGAGGATTCGAGCACGGAGCTGACGCCGCAATCGCGGAAAAAGTGCATCTTTAGAGGTGCCCTAATCTTTGGCCGCAGCTAAAGCGCGCATGATGATGGCGATTGAGGACTGCGCCACATCTGGATTCGGGTGCACGCCATCGCCTCTTACCTGCGCCACATAGCGGGTGAGGGCGTGTTCTAGAGCATCACCAGTGCCCGGCTTGGCCTCATTGCTCAAAACATTATCGGCTACGGTATTAACCAGTAGCTGCTGTGCCACCCGCTCCGACTCGATTTCGGCCCGCAGCACGGCTCCACGTAGCACGGCGGCGCCGTCGATAAGACCGAGTTCGCTTCGATCCTCAGTCAAAGCCCGCCGCGCAGCCCGAAGATTCTCCGTGACCGCCGAGCGCCATGGTGCGATGGCACGTTCCAGCTCTTGTAACTCGGCGAGGGAAACGGCGTACCCACATTGATGCCATCGCCAGCAACAATACAAGACGATGTTCACGTCCAAACCGAAAGTATCTTGCAATACGAGCAATGCATCTTTGACACCGGCCTTGCTGTAGAAGTCGATGCTGAATGTCCAGAATTGGCGAGCAGCCTGATCCAAAATGGCGCATTGGTAAAGGAGGTTCGGAGACGAAGTCTACGCGCTTTCGGCATGCATCATGACTGAAGGGGCCATGACTGAAGGGGCTGTTACTAAACGGGTGATGGGGGTAAAACGGACTGGAACTCGTCAGCGAGGTTTTACAGCAAGACGTTGAGTTCGCCACTGACGGCGATTGCAGCCAAGACCGTGCCCACCTTATAGGCCGGTGCTTATCGCACCGTCTGACGCTCCACACCTAACGGGCTCCACACTTAACGGGGACTTTCAAAGAACACGTATTGGGTCGAGTAATCGGAAAACTCGAAATAAACTCTTTTCTCCCCGTTGTCCTTTACGAAGTTCAAATTCTCATCGAGCACCCCGTAACCGAAGCGATAGGGCCGTGCCGCGCCATTCCCATCGGTTGCTTTGGCGGTCGATAATTTATCGCTATCGATAAACCGGCGCGCCAGTTTGTTACCGGCATACACTTCAAGCACGCCGTTGTCCCCGGTCCAGTTGCGCACGGCACGGCCGATCTGATTCTGGGTCTCCTGAGTACATCCGGCTAAGGCCACCAGAGCGACGGCGCCCAGGGTGGCGGCTTTCCAAGCATTGATATTCATGTGCAGCTTTCGGTGAGGGTTTTGTTGGAACAACATTAGGCCGCGCACAACAATTGCAATGCCGCAGGCCGCTATAGCCTTTTTTGGCGGACCCGTTAAAGTAGCCGGTCTTCATGTAATCCGGCGACAACCAAAAGAGTACCGCGTGCCCGCTGCCCCCGAATCCGCCACTCACTTCAAGGCCATCGGCCTGATCCCGGGGGCGCATCTTTACAGCCATTTCCATCTTCTGATCCTGCCGCCACTTTTTCCTCTACTCAAAGACGAATGAGGACACACGATGACGCAGCGCGCCCTCGAGGCTCACCGCCAAGCGCTTATGGCTTGTACCGCCTGCCCCAACATGATCGGCCCGGTGGTGTCGGGCGAGCCGGTGATGTCACCCATTTTGATGGTAGGGCAAGCGCCGGGCGATAAAGAAGGGCAGCTTGGCCGGCCTTTTGCCTGGACCGCAGGCAAGACCTTATTCAAGTGGTACGCCTCCATCGGTTTCCAGGAAGAGGCGTTCAGGCACCACGTCTACATGGCTGCCGTATGCCGCTGTTTTCCTGGCAAGAACCCCAAGGGCGGCGATCGGGTACCGCACGCCCTGGAGATCGCCACCTGCGGGCATTGGTTGGATAAAGAGATCGCTCTACTCAAACCTAAATTATTGATTCCTGTCGGCAAGCTCGCCATCGCCCAGTTCATGCGGGTGGATAAGCTAAAACACATTATCGGTTCGGTGCAGCGGGTAACGCGGGCGGGACACACCATGGACACCATCGCCCTGCCTCATCCATCGGGCGCCTCCACCTGGCATCGCAAGGAGCCCGGCAAGGCCTTGCTGGCGGCGGCGCTCGAGCACATCGCGAGGCATCCCGCTTGGCAAGAGACGCTGAAGACAGCCACTCTTGTCCGAGTGCGTGGCGGGTAGCCAAGGCGTGTAACCAAGGCGTGTAACAAAGGGGTGCGTCAACGTGGTTCTCAAGCATGAGTGAGGCGCGGGCCAAGTGGGTCGGCAACGCCCTGCCACGCATCGAAGACCCCACCTTGTTACGGGGCGCGGGCCAGTTCGCGGATGACTTGGGCGAAGCGCCCGGCACCTGCCATGTGGCGTTCGTTCGCTCACCCCACGCCCATGCCGTGATCGAGCGCATCGAACGCGAATCAGCCCTAGCCCTGGACGGAGTCATAGCCGTGCTGACCGGCGCTGAGCTGGCTCGCATCGGTAAGCCGTTCATCACCGCTGTCAAGGTCGCCGCGCCACAGTATCCCCTGGCCGTTGATCGGGTGCGCTACGTGGGCGAGGCGGTGGCTTTAGTGGTGGCCAAGAACCGGTACCGGGCGGAAGACGCGGCTGACTTGGTGCAGGTGGATTATCGAGTCTTGCCGCCCGTTATTGATCCGCAAACCGCCGCCGAACCCGGTGCGCAGCGGCTGCACCCGGACACATCCGGCAACGTGCTCCATGAGCGCAGCTTCAGCTACGGCACCCCCGCGGAGATCTTCGCTAACGCCTATACCGTGGTGGCAACCCACGTTCGCTACCCGCGCAATGCCTGCACGCCGGTAGAGTGCTGCTGCGTGAGCGCGCGCCATGATCCCGGGACCGACACCTTCGAAGTAGCCGCCAACTTCCAGGGTCCTTATACCCTGCACCCGGTTATGGCCCGCGCCTTGGGCGTACCCGGTAACCGCCTGCGCCTGCGCACCCCGCCCGATTCGGGCGGCAGCTTCGGCGTCAAACAATCCCTATTTCCGTACGTGGTGGCCATCGGGCTGGCGGCTAAACGGGTGGGGCGCCCGCTGAAGTGGTTGGAAGATCGCCTCGAACACCTCAGCGCCGCCACCGCCGCTACCAACCGCGTCACTCACATACGCGGCGCGTTCTCCAAAGAGGGGGGCTTACTGGCCCTGGACTACGATCAGTTGGAAGACTGCGGCGCTTACCTGCGGGCGCCGGAGCCGGCCACTTTGTACCGCATGCACGGCAACATGACCGGGGCATACGCCGTGCCTCATCTGACCATACGCAACCGGGTGGTGGTCACCAACAAAACCCCTACCGGACTCAACCGGGGCTTTGGCGGGCCACAAGTGTATTTCGCGTTGGAACGATTGATGGACGAGGCCGCCAAGCAGCTAGCCGTCGATCCTTTCGCGCTACGCGAGCGCAACCTGGTGCGCGCCGAATCGATGCCTTACCGTACCGCACCGGGCGCGTTGCTAGATTCCGGCGACTACCGCCGCACCATGCGCAAAGCCATGACCGGCGGCCGCTTGGCGGCGTTGCAAGAACGCCGGGATAGAGCGCGGGCTGCAGGACGCCTATACGGCATCGGCTGCGCGGCGGTGGTGGAACCGTCGGTCTCGAATATGGGATACATCACCACCTTACTGTCGCCGGCGGAGCGTGAGCGGGCCGGTGCCAAGAACGGCGCGCTGGCGACCGCCACGGTCTCATTCGATCCGTCCGGCAGTGTGTCCGTGCGCGCAGCGTCGATCCCCCAGGGCCAGGGACACCGGACAGTACTGGCGCAGGTGGTGGCCGATGTGTTTGGACTAAGACCGGGGGACGTGGCGGTGGTGATGGATCACGACACGGCCAAAGATCCCTGGTCTATCGCCTCCGGCAACTATTCCAGCCGCTTTGCTGGCGCCGTCGCCGGCGCTGCCCACAGAGCAGCCACAGCGTTGCGTGAACGCATCACCGCTCTAGCCGCCGCGGATCTCAACGTCCTACCCGAGGAGGTCGAGTTCGCCGAGGGTCAAGTGCGGGCACTGGCGAACCCGGACAACGCGCTGGCGCTAGGGCGCTGCGCCGCCAAAGCACACTGGTCGCCACTGTCCATTCCCACTCATGCCGGCGCCGGATTGCACGAGACCGCCATGTGGACCATGCCGGAGCTAACCGAACCCGATGGGGAGGACCGGGTCAACGCCTCGGGAACGTACGGCTTCATCTTCGATTTCTGTGGAATAGAAATCGATAGGGATACAGCTGCTGTACGCATTGATGAATATATCAGCGCCCACGATGCCGGCACCTTGCTCAATCCGGTGTTGGCCGATGGGCAGATCCGCGGTGGCTTCGCCCACGGCCTAGGGGCGGCGCTATACGAAGAATTCGCCTATAGCGATGATGGCACCTTCTTGAGCGGCAACTTTGCGGACTATCTGCCACCCACCGCCATGGAGATCCCGCCGCTCACTATAGTGCACGATGAGAACCCATCGCCTTTCACACCGCTTGGCGCCAAAGGGTTGGGTGAAGGCAATTGCATATCGACGCCGGTGTGCATTGCCAATGCGGTGGCCGACGCGCTGGGCTGCCACATCGCCACGCTGCCGCTTACGCGCAGCCGCCTCGCGCCCCTCATCTGGGGCGAAGAAGCGCCCGCCCGGGCGGGCGCCGGCGCGGCCACTGATAACCGAGATCCAGCCCTCACCGGCAGTGGCAAGGTGACCATACCGGCTCCACGCGAACGGGTCTGGGCGGCTTTAACCGGGCAAGCGGCGCTGGCCCGGCTCCTGCCCGGTTGTGAGGCCATAGAGCCCACCTCCGATGGCTATCGTGCCCGTCTATCCCTGGGCGTAGGACCGGTGCGTGGCCGGTTTGAGACGCAAGTACGGTTCACCGCCCTGCAAAAGCCGGCATTCCTGCGCGTGAGCGGTAGCGCAAACGGCCCGCTGGGCGCCACCCATGGCGACGGCAGCGTGATCCTAAAGGCGGTAGCTCCAGGAGCGGGCGGTGAGAGCTGTACTTTGTCCTACCGGTTCGAAACGCGCCTGTCCGGCAAAGTGGCGGCGGTGGGTGGGCGCCTGTTGGATGGCGCCGCGAAAGCGCTGCTCGCGCAAATATTCGCGCGCCTTGCCGCGCAATTAGCCCAAGATGCACCGCGCCGCGGGCTGCTAGAGCGCCTCGGATTGCGCCGGTGAAACCCGCCCCGCTGGCACTGGCACAGCCCGAGGTGCTCGATGAGGCGCTTACCGTGTTGGCCGAGGTGGGCGGCGATGCCAGGGTGTTGGCCGGCGGCCAATCGCTGATCGCCATGTTGAATATGCGCTTGCTGGCGCCCAAGGTGCTCGTCGATATCAATCACCTGCCCACTCTAAAGACAATCGATGAGCGGAAGGACTCGCTCAGCGTAGGCGCGGCGGTTACCCAAGAACGGTTGCTGCATTGGACCAACCTGAGCAGCGCGACGCCCCTACTGGCCCACGCCTTGCCGTTCGTAGGCCACTATCAAACCCGCAGCCGGGGCACCGTATGTGGCTCGCTGGTACATGCGGATCCAAGCGCCGAATTGCCGCTAGTGCTGGCACTGTTGGATGGCGAAATGGAACTCGCCTCGCTCCGCGGGCGGCGGCGGCTGAAGGCTGGTGCGTTCCAAACCGGCACGATGAGCACCGCCTTGCACGATGACGAAATGGTGCTCGCCGCCCACTTTCCCAAAGCGGTACCGGGCGCGGTATACCGCTTCGACGAGGTGAGCGAACGTCACGGCGACTTCGCCCTGGCGGCATTCGCCGTGCAAGCCGGTGCGCACACCACCCGTCTTGGTATAGGCGGTGCCGCGGCCACCCCACAGGTGTTCGAGCTGCCAACGCGGGACGCCGAACTCGCCGCCCGTTTGAACGATATCGCCTGGCAGCTCGAATGCAGCAGCGATATTCACGCCAGCGTGCGCTATCGCCGGGAACTGGTGCGGCGCGTAGGCCAGCGAGTCATAGAGGATGCATGGCATGCGTTATCTTGATGCGCACCGTCAGCACCAGATATCGCTAATACTGGATGGGCAGCCAGAAAAAGGATACGCCGAACCGCGCACCTTGCTCAGCGATTTTTTACGCGGACACTTAGGCGCCACGGGTGTTCATGTAGGCTGCGAACACGGCGTCTGTGGCGCTTGCACCGTGCTCGTGGATGGTGAATTACAGCGATCATGTCTGACCTTAGCGGTACAAACCGATGGGCGTAGCATCCAGACGGTACACGGACTGTCCAAAGCAGGGGCACCGCTGAGCGCCTTGCAGCAAGCCTTCACTGACCATCATGCACTGCAATGCGGATTTTGCACGCCAGGGATCTTGCTCAGCCTCACCCAGCTTATCCAACGTGAACCGCAGGCCGATGAGATACGGGTGCGGGAAGTGTTGAGCGGTCATCTGTGCCGTTGCACCGGCTATCAAGGCATAGTGGACGCCGCCATGTCGGTGTTAAACGGGGCCCGTGTCAAGGGGACGGGTGAGCATGTTCGATCTAGGCCGTGGATTGCTCGCCAGCGTTGCCCGCATGCCCGGCGCTATCGCCATCAGCGATGGCCCCCTCACCCGGAACTATGGCGAATGGGGCGTCACGGTAACGCGCCTCGCCGCCGGCTTGATCGCCCGCGGCTTGGAACCGGGTACCCATGTGGTGAGCCTGTTGACGAATCGGTATGAGGCGGCGACCTTGCATCTGGCCTGTCAATTGGCCGGACTTGTCATCACGCCGGTGAACTGGCGCGCCAATAGCGCAGAGCTGGGTCATGTGCTTGAAGATTGTGCCGCTGGCGCGCTGTTCTTCGAGCAGGTGACGCACGGTGCCGTAGCGGGATGTAAGAGCTTACCCTCCGTGTGCCTTCCCGTAGCGGGCGAAGAATGGACACAGATGGCGGCCAGCGCAGCGCCGTTGGCCGCCTCCCGCGCCGCCGTGGACACCGGCTCCGTCATGCTCTACACCTCCGGCACCACCGGCAAAGGTAAAGGCGTGCCCCGCAGCCACGGCGCCGAACGTGCCGCCGCGTTGGCCCATGTGGCTCAGAATCAATATGGCCGTGGCGAAGTGACCCTCGGTGTGATGCCGCTCTACCACACCATGGGGGTGCGCTCACTGCTGGCCTCGATCATCGTCAACGGCCACTTCGTGTGTCAGCGCCGGTTCGACGCGCGCGAGGCTTTGCACCTTATCGAGCGCCACCGCATCAGTCATTTATATCTGGTGCCCACGCTCTACCACGATCTGGTCAACCATGCCGATTTTGCCGCCACGGACACGCGCTCGGTGCGCAAACTCGGTTTCGCCGGACAGAGCATGACGGACGATCTCTTGCGGCAATTGCAACAAGCCTTCGCGCCGGAACGGTTCGTCAATCACTACGGCTCCTCGGAGATCTACACCTTCACGGTGGAGCCGGACGCGCCCGCCAAACCCGGCTCAGCCGGCAAAGCCGGGCTCAATCAGGAGATCCGCGTTATCGCCATCGACAGTACCGATCCGAAGGCCCTCACCCGCCCGGGCGAGGAAGGCCAGATCATCGCTGCCCTGGACGGTGACGAGGCCTTCGCCGGTTATTGGAACAGACCGGATGCGGATGCCAAGTCACTGCACGGCGGTTGGTACTTCACCGGCGATACCGGTTACCTGGACGATGACGGCGATCTGTTCGTAACGGGCCGGGTGGATGACATGATCACCTCCGGCGGCGAGAACATTTCGCCAGTGGAAATCGAGAGCATGCTGTCGCTGCACCCGGATGTGGCAGAAGTGGCGGTGGCCGGTCTGGCCGATGAGCGGTGGGGACAGGCGGTGTGTGCTTTCGTAACCACCCACCGGCCCATCGCCGCGGAAGAACTCGACGCTTGGTGCCTGCAATCCAAGCTGGCGTCTTTTAAACGGCCACGCAGATATGTCTTCGTGAAAGCCATCCCCAAAAGCCCCGTGGGCAAGATCATGCGCCGCGAGTTGGTGGCGGGCAATTACCAAATACAAAACTGAAAATACTAATGGACGCCTGCTAACAATAGTCATTGTTTCGTGAGTGCAAGGAAGCACCGCGCGCGCAACCGCAGTGTATAAGTGATACCTGAGGATTCGAGCACGGAGCTGATGCCGCAATCGCGGAAAAGTGCATTGTTAGCAGGTGCCCTAATGCAGGAGAGCTTGGCCATGAGCACATCCATGACTAGCCGGCGGGGAAAGCTACTCGATAAGCTCGACGGATTTCGCGTCGAGATCGATGAAGAGCGCCAGCGTGCGGACATCATTCTCGATAGGCCGCCGCTGAACGTCATCATGATGGCGCAGCGCGAACAGTTGAAGCTGGTATTCGAGGAGCTTGATCACGACGACTCGGTGCGGGTCATCGTGGTGCGGGCCGAGGGCGAGCACTTCTCCTCCGGCGGTTACATCAAAGGTTTTATGGAAGCCTTGCCCGAGGCGGTGGCGGCGCTGGCCTGGAATATCGCCGCCCCCAGCCGCTGCAAAAAACCCGTGATCGCCCAGGTGCGGGGTTATTGTTTCGGGGTCGGATTCGAACTCTCCTTAGCCTGTGATTTCAGAATTTGTTCCGAGACCGCCCGTTTCGCGCTACCTGAACAGCGCATCGGGCAGATCCCGGGATCGGGTGGTTCCATTCGTTTATTGCACATGATCGGCATGCAGCGCACCAAGGACATGACCTTCCGATCACGGCGCGTGCCCGGTAAACAGGCGCTCGCCTGGGGCATCGTGCTCGACTGTGTAGCCGATGACCGATTGGAGGCCACCGTGGATGCGTTGGTAGATGAACTGCGCGAGTTTTCGCCCCTAGCGCAACGCACCCTCAAAAGCGTGCTGAACGCCGCTCAGCATACCTCCGTGGAGGCGGGAATCGAACTCGAGGGCCAAGCCTATAGCCGGCTGCGCTGCTCGCAAGATTTCGCCGAAGGCGTAGCCGCTTTCCATGAAAAGCGCAAACCGAATTTCAAGGGACGTTAATTTCAGGGGACGTCAAGAGCTGCCACTTGTCATCATCTGTACCAATAGGGCGAGCTGCCAGCGGTGCTCATCGGCGTAAGCGGCTGGATGGGTGACCATGTAACTGGCGTAGGAATATACTTTGGCATAAGCGGCGTAATCCGCTGCCGCTAAGGCATCCCCCGCCATTGCTTTGGCCACCGCGTAGGTGGCCGATACCGCTGCGCTGCCGGAGCCGTCGATGGAATTCGTACCCGGATGACGGCTAGCGATCCGGGCCATCTCGCCCGCGTCCCCAGCCAGCGCTTCGACGTTATCCGGAGCGGTTGCCAGCGCTGCTATCGCCGCGTCCATGATTTGCAGCACCCGCTCGTCAATCACGAGGTGACGCACCCTCTCGGCGCACCGCAGGGCAAACAACGTACGGCGGCCCCGGTTTGCCTCATCGTCGAAGCGGGCCGCCCGCAGCGCCCGGTGTAGCTCCAAGTTCAAGGGCACCAACCTCCACGGGTGTCTTGGTCTACCCGTTCTCCGTATACCAGCGTGCCGGCGGTGTCAACGGTTGAATGGCCGGCGCAGTCCACCTCCCCATTGGGCGTGAAAATCCGCACTCTGGCGGGGGCGCAAGTATCTTGCGGTGAGAAAGCATAAGGTGGTCCAGGCGAATTTGAACGCCCATGCGGCCTTTTGCATACTCTAGGCTAGGCGCTAAAATCCTGCGCCCCAGACAATACCGCGAGTTGATTACCGCCAACAGGCTCTGCGCTAAAGACATCGACGATGTAACAAGGAAATCGCACACAACACCTGCTACGGTAACCGGCCAACCATTGTGAGTAAGGTAGTCCTTATGAGCCAAGCGCCCATTGCTTACATAGACAACATCACGGCCCGGTACGAGCGGTTGGGCTATGCGCCGTACCGCTGGTTCAGGGCAGGGGAAGATCCGCCTTTCGCGCCGCTTGAAAAACCGTTGGCGCGCAGCAAGCTTGGCCTGCTAAGCACCTCAGGTGCCTATGTCACCGGCCAGGTGGCGTTCCACTACAAAGACGACACCAGCATTCGCGCCATCCCATCGGATACGCCTGCCGAGAACATGCGCTTCGCCCATCTGACCGAGAACTACCTGGAGGATCCGCGCAAAGATCCCGAGTGCATCGTACCCCTGACGGCGCTACGCCGGCTCGCCGCGCAGGGCAGCATAGGCGCCCTGGCGAAGGATTATTGGTCGTGCATGGGCGGCATCTATTCGCAGCGCCGGGTGCGCGAGGAATTGCTGCCGCAGGTGGCGCAGCGGTGCCAGGCAAGCGCCGTCGATGCGCTCCTGCTGGTACCCATGTGACCGGTGTGCCATCAGACCGTGAGTCTGATAGCGCGTCACCTGGAGGGATTGGGTACTCCAACGCTATGCCTGGCCAGTGCTCTGGATATCGTCACCGCCGGGCAGCCACCCCGGGCAGTGTTCCTCGACTATCCACTGGGCCACACCACCGGTAAGCCGTTCGACCGCGCCGATCAACTCGACGTGGTGCGACAAGCACTGAACGCGTTCGAAGGCATAAGAGAGGCTAGCACCATTGCACACCTGCCGAACCGTTGGGCGAACGACGACAGCTGGCGGCAGACGGCCATGCATCCAACGGGCAGCGACACCCGCCAGCCACGCGATACCACACCCATGTATCAAACCGAGGCCGATCGCTTGCTGGCCGAAGGGGCTTAAGAGAAATACAGGATCAGGACCATGACACCAGCCACCAATCAAGCCGAGCGCGAACGCGAGTTGCTGCGGCAAATGCACACCATCCGCCGTTTTGAGGAACGGGCATCGGATGATTTTCATTCCGGCGCCATCTATGGCGTGGTGCACTGTTACATCGGCGAGGAAGCCGTTGCCGTGGGCGTGTGTGCGGCACTCGACCGAGACGATCAGATCATCAGCACCCACCGTGGCCATGGCCATTGCATCGCCAAAGGGGCTGATCCCAAACGCATGATGGCCGAGTTGTACGGACGAGAGACGGGATACTGCAAAGGCAAGGGCGGCTCCATGCATATCGCGGATTTCGGCATCGGCATGTTGGGCGCCAATGGCATCGTAGCCGGCGGCATGTCCATCATCACCGGCGCCGGACTCGCCGCCCAGTTGGATGGCAATGGCCGTGTGGCGGTGTGTTTTTTCGGTGATGGCGCATCCAATGCGGGACCGTTTCACGAGTCCATCAATATCGCCGCTCAGTGGCAACTGCCGGTCATCTATGTGTGCGAAAACAATCTGTGGGCGGTGAATACGCCGGCCAGTGCAACCGTCTCGGCGGGCGATGTGGCGGCTAGGTCGGCGGGTTACGGCATCCCTGGGCACATCGTCGATGGCAATGACGTGTTAGCCGTGATGGCCGCAACCGAAGAGGCGGTGGAGCGGGCCCGGGCCGGTGCAGGGCCGTCGCTCATAGAATGCAAAACCTATCGCCAGCGCCGCCACACCGAGCGGGTCAACCAGCCGGATCTGCGGCCCCAGGCGGAGATCGACGAGTGGCGGGCAAAAGATCCCATTGAGGTTTTGTTGGCCCATACACGGGCTGGTGATACGCCGGTCACGCAGGCAGAGTGGACGCAGATCGATGCGCAGGTGTGCGCTGTCATCGCCGATGCTGTGGCCTTCGCCGAAGCCAGTCCGTTTCCCGCTCCGGCAGCGGTGGTGGATGATGTTTTTGCGGTCTAAGTGAGGCCGGACATCGGCGCCGGGCATGGCGGGAACACGGCGTAATGAGCGGGATATGCCAGATGGACAGCGCAGTGATTGCGATGGGCGCGGCGCATCCCGAACGAGATATGAGAACCGCAAGGCGAATAAGCGCGTTGCAAACGTGGAGGAGATTCAGGTGAATAACCCGCGTGTGACGCATCCATCGGTGGTCAACGCCGTGAGCAAAGTGTAGGGTTTTGGCTTATTCGATGACGAGCCGGTCGTATCCGGCCCCTGGTGTATACAGTGCGAACGATCTCATACATGCAAGCGGGGATGGAGGCGTTAGCGGAGGAAATGCGCGCCGATCCCAAGATTTTTCATCTCTGCACGGATGCGCCGCCGCCGTTACTCGAAGAATTCGGCGCCGAGCGGGTGCGGGCGACACCCATCGCTGAGAGTGCGCTGACCGGCATGGCCATCGGCGCCGCCGGTTCCGGCTATAGGCCCATCGTGGATTGGCGGATGGTTACGTTCTGTTTCGTGGCCATGGATCAAATCGTCAACCAAGCGGCCAAGATCCATTACATGTTCGGAGGGCAGGCCAAGTTTCCGATTCTGTTCCGGGCCTCCGTTGGCGGCGGCACGCGGCGGGCGGCTCAGCACTCGCAGAGCCCCTATTCCATGTTCATGAATCTGGCCGGGTTGAAGATGATCTTGCCGTCCACGCCTTACGATGCCAAAGGCTTGCTGAAGACCGCCATCCGCGATAACAACCCGATCATCTCTTTCGAATCCGACCGCTTGATGGGTCTGGAAGGTGAAGTGCCTGATGAGGATTACACCATCCCGCTCGGCCAGGCCGACATCAAACGGGAAGGCAGCGATGTCACCATCGTCGCGCTAGCCTGGCTGGTGCACGAGGCGCTGGCGGCGGCGGACACCCTGGCGGCAGAAGGCATTTCCACCGAAGTGCTGGACCCACGCACGCTGGTACCCATGGACCAAGAGGCTATCCGGGCGTCGGTGCGAAAAACAGGGCGGCTGGTGATCGCCGACGAAGCAGGGCCTACCGCTGGCGCATCCGCAGAAATCGCCGCCGTGGTGACGGAACACGAAGAAACCTTCAGAGCGCTCAAGACCTCGCTGAAGCGGGTATGTGCGCTACAGGTGCCCATCCCCTATGGGCCTGAACTCGAGGACTACGTGTTCCCCGATAGAAACAAAATCATTGCCGGCGTCCGGGAAGTGATGGCGCGCGGTTAGAGTTCCTGGACATTGGCAGCCGGTTGGCGGAGCTTGGCGATTCAGCAAAAACCCGACAGTTGCGCCTTGAAAAGTCTATGGCTGTCATCAGTTGAGAACGACAATCCATCCATCAACATCTTCACGGGGAATTGAACATGATTAAAGGTCTGCACCACGCCGCTTACCGCTGCCGCGACTCGGAGGAGACGCGAGCGTTTTACGAAGACTTCCTAGGGCTGCCGATGGTCGATGCTTTCCCGATCGGTACGACCCAAACTGGCCGCCAAGCCAAGGTGTTGCACACTTTCTTTCAGATGGACGATGGCTCCTGCATGGCCTTTTTCGAAGCGCCCGAACAACCGTTCGAGTTCAAAGAGCAACATGATTTTGACCTGCACATCGCCCTCGAGGTGGACCGCAGCCAGCTCGAAGCGATGATGGAAAAAGCCGGCGCTCTAGGCATTCACACGCGGGGGATCACCGATCACGGCTTCATTCACTCCATCTATTTCCGCGATCCGAACGGATATGTCGTGGAGTTGGCGGCCAAAGCGGGCGAAGACGAATCCAACGATCCGGCGCAAGTAAAACGTACTGCACGCGAATCCTTGGATGCATGGCAGGCCAGCAAACACGCCGCCTGAGCGGCGCGCTACCACGGCTACCCGCGCATCAAGGCAAAACACCGACGCAATTCAGCCACGAACACCTGCGGCTTCTCGAAGGCGGCGAAATGACCGCCGCTTTCGAGTTCATTCCAATAGACGAGTTGCGTGAACCGCCGTTGCATCCAACGCTTGGAGGCGCGAAAGATCTCTTTGGGAAACAAGCTGCATCCGCAAGGAATGGTGATTTCTCCCGGCACGCGCTTACCAAAACTCTCCCAGTAAAGGCGCGCACTGGAAGCACCCGAGCCGGTCAACCAATACATCATGACGTTGTCCAGCAACTCATCGCGCGTGACAACGTTCTCCGGATGACCGTCGCAGTCCATCCATTGGTAGAACTTCTCCAGAATCCAAGCCGCCTGCCCGCTGGGCGAGTCAACCAGTCCATAACCTACGGTTTGCGGCCGGGTACTCTGTTGCTTGGAATAGCCCGAATCCCAATCTTGATAGTACTTAGCGGCGGCCAGCGCGCTTTTTTCTTGTTCCGTCAGACCGTCGAAGGTGGACTTATCTGGCGCGACGATGGGCATATTGACGTGGATGCCGGCGCAATGCCCCAGGTTTTGCACGCCGATAGCAGTCGTGACCGCAGCGCCCCAATCACCGCCCTGGGCGACATAGCGCCGGTAGCCTAAGCGCACCATGAGTTCGTCCCAGGCGCGCGCCACTTTGGCCACACCCCAGCCCGGTTGCGCCGGCTTGCCGGAATAACCATAACCCGGCAGTGACGGCACCACCAAGTGAAAAGCATCGCCGGCCCAGCCACCATGGGCGGCGGGATCGTACAGCGGTCCCAGCACTTTCATGAACTCGATAATCGAACCCGGCCAGCCATGTGTCAGAAGCAGGGGCAGCGCGTCTTCTTGTGGTGAGCGCAAATGCAGAAAATGAATGGTTAGCCCATCGATCACAGTGGTGAACTGGGGTAGCGCGTTCAGCCGCGCTTCGGTGGCACGCCAGTCATAGGCTCGCGCCCAGTATGCGCATACCTCCTGGACGTAGGCGAGCGGTATGCCCTGGGACCAATCGTCCACCGTCTGCACCTCCGGCCACCGGGTATGGCCGAGGCGCCGTGCTAAGTCATCCAGATCAGCTTGTGCTGTTTCTATGCGGTATGGCGTGATCGCTTCGCTCATGGCTACGCTGCTCAGTGACGGTACGAGGGATCGATACGATCGAGCATGCGCAAAAGACCGGGCCATTCGCGTGCACCTTGAGGTTCCTCGCCGGGAAGCCCGTACTTTTTGAGTTCTTCAATGGAAGCATCATCCGGCACCACATAATCAGTACCGGAAGTCAACACATCCACCTGAATTTTGCAGCTCATCTCCAAGTAATAAAGATACCAGAACGCCTCCGCCGCCGTGCGTCCCACGGCCAGCAGACCGTGATTTCGAAGCACCATCAAGAATTTATCGCTCAAGTCGGCCCCCAGGCGCTCGCATTCGTCTTGACCTTGGACCACTGGGGCGTAGTCATGATAGGCAATAGTGTCCAAGATGATGTTGGAATGCTGGGAGAGCGGGAGCACGCCGCAGGCCATGGCGGAGACGGCGGTGCCGCAGCGCGAGTGGGTGTGCAGTACATAATTCACATCCGGCCGGGCTTTTAACACGGCGGAATGGATGAGGTGTCCCGCCTCGTTGTATTCGTATCCGCGGTCATCGAGAAGATTGCCGTCCAAATCCACTCGCAACATCATCGAGGCGGTCATCTCGTCAAAGAACAGGCCGTAGGGATTGATGAGATAGTGGCCCGGCTCATCCGGCACCCGCGCTGAAATATGGGTGTAGATGAGATCAGTCCAGCCGTAGCGCACGTACAGCCGGTATAGGGCCGCAAGATCGACCCGGGTTTGCCATTCGGCGTCGGAACAAAGAGGACGGACGGTATCTGCAACAGCACTCACGGGTGTATTCTCCCTGGGATTAAGTGGCGGTTAAGGTAAATTGAGGAACGCCATCGTACCGTCATTCAGGGGCCGGCGGGAAAACCGCCTGCATCCGGCTCCTCTGTGGATTATTGGCTAGACCAGCGAGGACATCCGGGAACGCACAGATGGCGGTGGCGGTTCCATCATCAACATCCTCTTCGCTCTACGGCATCATCGGTAACCCCACATCTACTGCCTACCTCGCCGCCAAGAGCGCAATCCGCACCTTCACCAAGGCTGCTGCCGTGCAGCATGCGGCGGAGCCCATTCGCGTCAACTCAGTACACCCCGGTTATTATTCCATATCCGTCTAATACACTGTTAGGGCTTTCGTATGGACGCCAAAATGAAGCATTTGGAATTCATTCAAGCAGCAATCTCCAGGTTCTCGGATCATTCCTTTAAGCTAAAGGGATGGGCTGTGGTGCTTCTGGTGGCGCTAGGGGCTATTTCTGCAAGAGAATCCAACGGTGGATTAGCGCTATTGGCATGTATTCCAATTGCAATTCTCTGGGGTCTAGATGGTTACTATCTGTCAGTTGAAAGGCAATACCGGGCTCTTTTTGATTGCGTACGCAGCCTTGACAATGATGAAATCGATTTCACGATGAAAATCGACCAAAAACAGAAAGCAGAAAATGGTTGGTTGCCGGCTGCATTTTCAACTACGCTGTGCTTATTTTATGGTAGTCAACTTGCTTCAGTACTGCTGTTGTATGTTGCGGTTACATCGTGAAAAACTGAAACAACATTGGAAAGGGGAATATCGATGAAGTCTGTTTTTGTAAGCTACAAGTACGAAGACAAACAATGGAAAGACCGACTGGCAGAATGGTCCCAGGGTGGGCGTCTTGGCGAAAATGTCCGAATCACAGAGGAATCTCGAGATGTTCGGCAAGATGGTCAAAGCGCCATTCGCGGCCATATTAATCCAATAATCAATGGGGCTGCGTGTGTAATCTTGATAGTGGGCCAGGATACCCACAACAGCACGGGCGTCGATTATGAGCTTAGAAACGCCAAGAGCGCACGCAAACCGATTATTGCCGTACGAGTTCCGCATACTTCTGGTGCCCTTCCCAAATTGGTTGCAGGCCAACGGGAAGTGTCGTTTGAGCCGGGGGCAATCGCTAGGGCTATTTCAAGCTGAAAATAGCCGCTATAGAAATTAGTCCTAACAAACACATGGAGAGGGACCGCCGGCTGCGCCGCTTCGCTCTGCAACTGGCGGCCCCTCATGTGTAGCGTTAGGCGACCAGGTGCAGTAAATAAATTTTGGAGAAGAAACTATGCAATTAACGGCAATTTTGACCCCAGCGCTTGAAGGAGGCTTTGTCGCTATGAATCCGGAGACTGGCACACACACACACAAGGGGAATCTGTTGATGAGGCTTTAACTAACTTACAAGAGGCTACGGAGTTGTATCTGGAAGAGTTTCCGATGACAATTCACAAAAAATCGTTGCTAACTACAATAGAAATTCCGTCGTATGCCTCCTAAGCTTCCCGTAATATCAGGCGAAGAAGCCATCCGCAGGCTTGAAAATTAGGGTTTACAGTTGTTCGGCAAAAAGGGAGTCATGTTGTCATGCGTAGGGGTTCTCAGGGCTGTGTTGTCCCCAATCATAAAACCTTGAAGGCTGGAACTTTAAGCGGAGTGTTGAAGCAGGCAGGGGTTACTATAGATGAATTTGCATAAGCAAAACAAATCACTTAACAAGTGACTGTGGTCGTCAACCCGTAATGTTTAACGTTTGTAGATTCCACATTGTTTCATCGCGAACCATGAAGTTTAGGATGACGGTGAACTTTCTCATGCAGGCCGTGATAGCCACTTTCTTGTGCTTGCCTAAAGCGACTAGGCGAGTACATCCGGGGACGCACAGATGGCGGTGGCGGTTCCATCATCAACATCCTCTTCGATCTACGGCATCATCGGCAGCCCCACATCTGCTGCCTACCACGCCGCCAAGAGCGCAATCCGCACCTTCACCAAGGCTGCTGCCGTGCAGCAGGCGACGGAGCCCATTCGCGTCAACTCAGTACACCCCGGTTATGCGGTAACACCGCTGCCATTCGACCGGTCGGACATACCAACGCCGCGCGCCCTCCGGCACCTGTTTTCTTGGCTAACAGATTAAGGTATTTGTGCCCATTGGATGGGTGTTCATCGGAAAAGTGATGATACGTGGTTACTCGGGTTAATCAGGAATATACTGCACTAGATAGTCTCTGCCTAGCGCAGTATATTTCATATCCGTTTAATACAATGTTATGCCTCCAAAAAAAGCCCCGGTATATTGCCAGGGTTTGTAAAAAATCAAGGTGTTTTGTCTGGGGCTAAAGTAACCACCAAATGGTCTATGCCCGGTAAAACCTGAAGCTGCTTGCCAACTTCAAAACCAATTTGGTTCAGCCAATAGCCCTTGAGTTGAACCATGGGCACCGAAGGTGGCCGAGGCCATTTTTTCAGGTGGTATTCGTAATAGGTATCACAAACCTTGAGGTAACGCTTTTTCATGGTTGCTCCTGTTGCAATTCTTACGTTGCAAAATGCCCTTTGTAATCAAAGGGCGACCGGGAGGTTAAGAACAGCAACAGGTACTGCCTCGGCTATTTCCCGCAGGTATTTTATTCACCAAGCCTCCCGGCCATAGGCCGGATCTCGGGCACAAAAAACCGCACTACTTTCCGGCTGCCGCTTGGCCCGCCTGTTGGAGTTCTTAAGCTCCGTAGGTGGCAGTGTATAAAACGGGTGGCTCAAGCCAAGCCATCGGGGCATAACCATCGCGTCAAAAGGACGCGGCGCAAAGCCCCGCAGCTCAAATCTGGCGGCTGTGGTGCATCAAGTTTTATGGGCCCAGCCACATCCGTTGGCCGCGCCCCTTACGCAAGCCGTTATGCCAGATAGGAAAAAAACAACAGAGGAACAATAATATTGCTTGATACCGATAAATTAAAATTCACGATGCTAGCAACGGTTGTAGCAATGACGTCCACTGTTTACACCTATCTGGAAGCCTCGAAAGAGCAGCGATATGCCACCGAAGTGCGATATGAAAAACTCGCTGCTAAGAATCAGCAATTAAGAGAACAGCTTAATCTTCTTAGAGAAAAAGTCGCGTCTATTGAGGAAAGCTCCAAAAGAGATCAAGGTTACTATAAATTACTTGAGCGTAATCTAGAGGCACAAAGCGAATTGTTGAAAGGCTCCTTGAGAAGGAGAATCAACAATGAAAGAATGGATGAAAAATAACTGGGATAAAGTGCTTTTCCCAGTGCAGGGAATAGTAATTTCAGGCGTGGTAGGGTTTTATACGGCAATATCAGCAGTTGATGCAAAACTTTCTACTTTAGGTGAGCGTGTAACACGCAATGAAACAGAAATACAATCCACAATTAAACCCCAACTTTCCACCCTCGATAATCTCAAAGCACAAACAAGGAAGCTCACACAAGATACTGAATTTTTAAAAACCAAAATAGTTTGTCTGTCCAACCAAATAAGTTGTTGGATCTGAGGCTTGAGCAGCAAAGAGAAAACACTCAAGGAGCTAAATGTTTTGGTGGGCAAATCAAAACCATAGGCATAACAATGGGCGACAGCCGACCCCAAAAACGCTGGCGCGTTTTCCGGTCGGCTGAGCCTAAGCGTTAGGCTTCTATATTCAAAATTCAAATTTAGGCTCAGACCCGAATCTGGGAGGAAAACCAATGGTATATAGACAACGAAGTGGCTATGGCAAGTCTTCATTATTGAAATCAGGCCGTAAAAAATTCATTGCTGGCCGCAAGAAAAAGAATAATAAAGAAAAGTCACTAGAAACAAGAGTTAGTGACAGCGGCTATCGACAATTTAGAGATAATAAAACTGGAAATTGGGTGTATACCCATAGAAGAGTAGCCGAAAAAAAGATTGGCGGGAAAATCTATGCTGATCGCGAGGTCCATCACATTGATGGTAACAAGAACAATAATAAGAGCTCTAATCTGCGTGTTGTATCAAAAGCGCAGCATCGGCTTATTCATAAGAAAAAAGCCTGACAATCGCATCAAAGAGACGCGGCGCAAAGCGCCGCAGCTCAAATCTGGCGGCTGTGGTGCATCAAGTTTTATGGGCATAGCTACATCTGTTAGCCGCGCCCCTTACGCGAAGCGTTTGGACGTCAATGCCTGTATTCAAGAGCAAACAGAATTCCAATTTCAACCTGGATGCGGGCATACTGATAGCGTTGCGATTGCGATGCCCAAGCGCAGAACAACAAAATTTATGTGCTCATGTAGACACGGCGGTTGATGGCCGAGAATGATTGCAAAGTTCAACAATGTTCTCTCGCGCAGGCTGGCCCTCAACCGCTGTGGAACATCGGCGAAGCGCAAACATGGCGTATCGGTACGAGGACTCGTAGCCGGGCATCAGTCACTGCAAAGTCAAGTACTTGTAGACAAGCTGATGTGGCAACAAGATAGGCATTCGATATCTGAGTTTCAGCGCTGTAAGGATGCAGCGGGTCGCGATGTTCGTTGGTGTGGTAAGCGTCCTCGCCCAACACACGCCCTGAGCGGGACCGTCAACCCACTTCAGGCCGATTCGGCGAGTTTGGCTAGAAGCGGTGAACCGCGGCGTTTCATGGCGGCTCAGTATGTCGCTTCGTTGTAGGTCGTCTTCGTCTTCTCAGCACTGGCTCCAAGGGACGCTCCGCTTCGCTGCGCGCCCCTGAGCCCCGCCGTTAGGCAGCGAGCCTCAGAGACCCTCATGACCGAATCGCGTTCAGAATGATTGAAAATCCGCGATCCTAATGCCCTTCAGTCGAACCTTGTTCGAGTAGCACTCTTTATTTCCGCCTTTGAGATGTTTAAGCGGACCGTCATCGACAGGCCGAAACAGTTTTTCGCTGACTACGACGCGAAGGGTAACGCGGTCCGTAGCGTGGACTACGAGAGGGAGGTGTTATCGCGACATAAGAGTCCACTGAAAGCTTCTCTGCCTTGGCTAAAAGAGGTCTCTGTTGCCACGGGCAGCGAAATCGCAACCGGTCAGGAGCCAGAGTCCGGTTACTACCTAAAACGATGGTTGGCCCTCCACAAAAATCGAACCTGATGGAAGCTGTTTGCACTGAATTTTCGAGCCAGCGATTACCCATATTTGCGGGTTGCCTAACAAACGGATGCAACGGACCAGCCACCGCTCGCTTCGCTCGGGTGATCTAGCCGCTGATCCTCGCCGTTATGCAACAAGAGAAAGACATAGATGAACAAGAAAACAATATTTAGACCAGAACTGTCTCTTGAATTGCATTTGGCGTCTAAGCGAAAGAGATCGGTCTTAAGAGTCAATGACACTAAAGATGCTATTATCGTACTAGAAGGCATTAAAGATCTTACGACTGACCACTTGGCAATTATCTACCTAGATGATGATAACAATTTGATAGAAGTAGATACATTTTTACAAGGCATTGATGAATTTACAACCGCACAAGCAACCAGAGCACTTTCTAGGGCCTGTTAACACTAATTATGATAGACTTCGCGTATGAAAATCACCACATCACAATTTAAAATTATCCAAAAACTCCTTCTTGTTCAAAGAGGTAACGTCAAAATACCCAATTTATTGGTGTTGAATGCCATTTTGTATGTCGCTGAGCACGGTTGCAAGTGGCGAGGTTTGCCGAAAAAGTTTGGTAATTGGCACAGCCTTTATACTCGGGCCAATCGCTGGGCGAAAAATGGTGTACTCGATAGCGTATTTGCTACACTACAGGAAAACGATGTCATCAACATACAAGTGGAGCAAGTATCTTTGGACAGTACAGCGGTCAAAGTTCACCCGGATGGGACTGGCGCGTTAAAAAAAAACGGTCCACAGTCGATGGGTAAGTCCCGAGCCGGGTGGACAACGAAGATTCATAGGGTTGCAGCAAATGCCACAACAGCAGTGACCTTTTCCCTATCCCCGGGCCACGTTGGGGATGCGCCAGCAGGCCGGGAATTATTGAAATCCTTTGAAAACAATGGCTGGGACGGGACTCAAGTCATCATGGACAAGGCCTACGAAGGCGATGAGACCCGGCAGTTGATAGTCGATTTGGGGATGGAGCCCGTTGTGCCACCGAAAAGCAATCGGCTGAGGCCTTGGAAATACGACAAGGAGTTGTATAAAAAGCGAAATGAAGTAGAGAGATTGTTTCGACGGCTGAAAGGATTTCGTCGAATCTTTACACGCTTCGACAAACTGGATGTTGTCTTTATGTTTTTTATCCACTTCGCCCTTATCGTGCAGGCGTTGAATAGTGTTAACAGGCCCTAGTATCATCTATAATCAAAATTCAGGAACAGCGTTTAAAGTCATTCTTGCCCAAACAGTTTGCGGTAACCCTCAATCATTGTCGGATTACATCACCATAAAAAACCTAGCTAATTTTTCGGCACGCCTGCTACTTGTCGGTGTTGAATTAATAGATTGCATTCTACTACTTCGGCAAAAAATTACCCGACACAAATTAATAAAATGTGTTATAGTGATGCTATGAAAAAGACAGACGGTCGCTCACTGCCCCATTCCGCGCGAGAAGCCATCCGCAGGCACGCGGTTGCGCAAGTATTATCGGGTGAAAGCCCTGAAAAAGTAATTAAAGCCCTCGGATTTCATCGTTCTTGCATTTACGATTGGTTATCCAGATATGAGCAAGGTGGTGAACAGGCGCTGTCCACCGGCAAGATCACGGGTCGCCCAAGAAAGTGTCCCGATGAATATGCGGATCGCTTACGTGAACTAGTTAAAACGAATCCGTTGCAATTGGATTTTCACGATGCCTTGTGGACACGCTCGATGATTCAGATATTACTGAAAGATAAATTTGGCATCGAGGTCAGCGAGCGCTCGGTGGGCAATATCCTGTCTCGTTTGGGGATGAGTGCGCAGCGCCCTCGGTTTAAGGCATACGAGCAAAACCCTGATCAGGTTAAGGTATGGTTAAAAGAAACTTGGCCTGAAGTACAACGAGAAGCGAAAAGGCGCCGAGCGCGGGTCTATTTTGGCGACGAATCGACGATCCGGTCGGATTATCATCGTGGTACCACTTGGGGGGTACGGGGTGATACGCCAGTTGTAGCGAAAACGGGTCGGCGCTTTAGCGTGAATAGGCTGTCAGCCGTTTCGCCGAAAGGTCACCTGCGTTTCATGGTAACTGAATCACGGGTAACCGCAGACGTTTTTATCGACTTTCTAAGGCGTTTGTTGCACAACGCCAAGCGATCGGTCTATTTGATTGTTGATGGCCATCCCATTCATCGAGCCAAGAAAGTGCAAGAATTTGTCCGCAATAGCCAAGGTAAGCTCACGTTAGTATGGTTACCGCCGTATTCACCGGAACTCAATCCTGATGAGCTAGTATGGCATCATGTAAAAAGCCAACGAATTGGGCGGACAGTGGTGGCTACAAAGGAGCAACTGATGGCCTTGGCTCGTTCGGTGTTGCACTCACTGCAACAGAATACGCAAATAATTAAACGGTTTTTCTATGAAAAGCATGTCAGATATATTCTGAATTAATGTCGGGTAATTTTTTTCCGAATTAGTAATAGGTGACACAGAATATTTTTCTTTCAAAAATGACAGTAGCAAGTGGCTTCAGTATGGTAAACAGCTTCAACTTCGAAAAGAAATTATTGGAGATGATGGCTTTTTGCCAAAGATTTTTGAGGAAGATTAAGCATAACATGAAATTTAGACTCCTGGGCCGCTCTATGCGCATTCTGTTACTGCCTGAAATTTGGATTTGGCGACGCTACTATGTGAGATTCAAAGGCTATAAGAGAAAGACGGGATTAGACTATCAATTCCAATACACCGGTAAACGTTAGCGCTGCAAGGCTCTACTATTTGAGAACGCATAAAAGGTTCGATTGCTAGAGTGGCTTTTTAGCGCGAAGGTGGAGGATTTACTTGAGGGCATAGTGACCTGCGAAAATAAGCGATGGAAGGCAGAAGGTGATGGAACGAAATCAACAACCGTAGCACAAGTGTTTGGTGCCGGTATTACACAAATCGGGATGGCCAGGATTGCCTCAACCCTGGGCAGGGACTCATCATGAGATTTGAGGTATGGTTGCGCGACGCATTGAGCACGTATTCGCATAACAAGAGCGTCGAAGGGACGCGCCTACCTTTGGCCGACTTTGTTTGGCTCGTCACGCTCGTTTCTGGTGGCGGCGCCTCGGTTGCTTCTGGGCGCGCCCCTCACGCTTTCCGTTCGGCGGATTACCCAACCTCGGTGGCACACTATGAACTGGCTACGTGGTGACACCATTTGCAAAACACGATGGTATTACATATGATACCGATGCATGGATCAAGTCGTATTGGATACAAACATTCTTGTCGCCGCGTTGCGTTCGCGTCGAGGTGCTTCGTTCCAGCTCTTCGCTCTACTCGGCACGGGAAGGTTTAAGTCGTGCGTTTCAGTACCATTGGTGCTCGAATATGAGGCTGTACTGCGCGAGCACGCAAGCGCTCTTGGCCTAAAGGGTTGCGACGTAGACACGCTGCTGAACTATGTGGTGAGCGTGTCGCATCATCAGGAGATTTTCTTTCTATGGCGTCCCCGACTAAGAGATCCGAAAGACGATATGGTGCTAGAGGTTGCAGTCGCCTCTGAGGCAAGTCACCTAGTGACGCACAACGTACGTGATTTCGCCGATGCCGCGCGCTTCGGTTTGTCCGTGGTGACGCCAGGGAGGTACTTGCGCGAACTGGGAGATATCCAATGAGTACGCTGAGCTTGAGGCTGCCTGATTCGCTCCATGCAGAGCTACGCAAGCTCGCAGAGCAAGAAGGCATTTCCATCAATCAGTTAGTAGCGAGTGCTGCTGCGGAGAAGTTGTCGGCGCTGAAGACGGAGAGTTATCTCAAAGCCCGCGCGAAAGCGGGGAATCGCAAGGAGTTCGAGGCAATTTTGGCGCGCGTCCCGGATGTACCGGCAATAGCGGACGACCAGATTGAATAGGCATATCCGCCGAACAATAGCGTCAATCGGACCCGCGAGGACGCGGGCCGCTTACGCAAATCGTGTGTGTCGGACATGACACAGACCTAGCGAGGTGAAAGTCCTCTTACCAAGTAATCGTGGAGTTGAAGGTTAGCGGAAGGACAAGGATTACATCGTGAGGTGTGGGCTGGAGGAAGTCCAACGCAAACTGGCGGGGCGACGAACAGGAACTAGATAGAAGGTGTGAGGTATCCGAGACCAGTGGGCACGTGACCACGAAGTCTTCCCTCCACAGACGGGATAGGTTTTATAAATCGAGCGTTTACGCCCTGAAAGCCCTGTGTCTTAGCCCGAGAGGTCTGTCATAGGTGCCGGAAGCACTGAAATCGGGGTAACCGGATTTGACCGTAGGGCACAAGTCAGCAAAAGACAGAGTAGGCCGTGTCCTCGACGGTTGAAGGTCTGAACCTTATCGGCATCATGAACGGTTTGAAGTAGGACCTGACAGCCGCCGACCGGCGAGGCGAAGTGCCTGCCGCGAGTGGGAGGCAGAACAGGTGAGGGGAGGAAAACGCCCTCAGGACGCCCTCGAAGCGGGTTCATGGATGATGCAGGTAGTGGACAAGGAAAAGCGGATACAGGCATTGAAACTAGTCCAACGTAACCGAAGGTGCAGCGGGAGTAGAGGGTATGACGGTAGATGAACGGTCAGGCTACCTGAAGCCCCACTGGCCTGCTATCAAGGCGCCACGGCTGGCAGGCACCTATCAGCCACAACCGGCGCTGCGAATCGAGATACCCCAACCACACGGACGCCTGCGCCAACGGGGCCTACCCCCGGTCACCGACCGTGTTATCCAGCCAGCAATAGCACAAGTGCTGCGCTGGATGTGGGAACCGCCATTCCATCCCAACCGCTACGGTTTGCGCCGGATGCGCAGTGCACAACAAGCGCTACACCGGGCACAAAGCGAGGTCATCAAAGGCCGCAAGTGGGTCGTTGCTCTGGACTTCGACAGCGTCTTCGACCGGGTCAAGCAGGACCGGCTAATGCCTAAGCTGAAAGCTGAAATCCAAGACAAAGCCCGGCTAGGGCTGCTCAACGGCTACCTGAAATCGGGCGTTGAAATCAATGGAAGGTATGAGAAAACAGCCGAAGGCGTACCACAAGGAAGCCCGCGGTCACCGCTGTTATCAAATAGGGTCCTCAATGAGCTTGACCGGGAACGGGAACGGCGAGGCCACCCCTTCGTTCGCTATGGCGATGACTGCCCAATCTATGGACGCCGCCCACGCGCAGGCGAACGGGTAAAACAAAGCATCCCCCACTTTGCCGAGCCTACCTTAGGGCTCAAGGTCCATGTCGCCAAAAGTGCGGGGGTTCGTCCCTGCAACCGGACAGTCCTGGGGTTTACCTGTAGCCCACGCCCTGGCCACACACTCAAAGTGTCTGAAAAGGCAGTGGAGAAGGTGAACCACCCGGTAAGGGGGCTAGGCCGCCGGACCCGCGGCCATTGCTATCTATCAGCTTATCGCTGAATTGAAAGAAATCCCTGCTGGGTTGGAAAGCTTACTTGGGTATCGCCCCAGTAAAGAGCCCGCAGCGCGACCTGGACAAATGGATACGGCGGAAGTCACGGTGCTACCTATGGAAACCGTGGGACAGGTCGGGCTACCGCACGCTCAGGGCTGTGGGCGTTGAACGTCGATGGGCGTGGAATACCGCGAAATCGGCCCATGGCCCATGGCGGTTGAGTGCAAGCCCAGCCCTTTACTAGGCCTTACCCCATAGGGACTTTAAAGACTTGGGGCTGGTAGCCTTATCAGCATGAACCAGAAACGACACGATAATGAACCGCCGGGGTACGTGACCCGTAGGCCCGGTGGGGTGGGAGGAGGGGCATCGGGAGGTGTCCCCCTATCCCGATTAGGCCGCAAAAGGAGGCGAAGTGGACTTCGAGTGGGACAAGGAGAAAGTCCAAGAGAACGAGCGGAAGCACGAGGTTTCATTCTTCGAGGCGACCGAGGTATTCGCAGACGAGCTGTCCTCCAGCGTCGCGGACCCCGATAGTTCGGAGGGTGAGTATCGGTATCTGATATTCGGACAGACACTGTCCGGCCGTACGTTGGTCGTGTCCTATACTGAACGAGATGATCGGATTAGAATCATCTCCGCCCGATTAATGACTCGCCGCGAGCGAAGAGCCTATGAGCAACGATAGAGACACAATGCGGGACGAGTACCCGGAAGAACTTATCAAATACGGAGAGCGCGGAAAGTATGCGGCCAGGTATCGCGCGGGTACAAATGTAGTGCTCATCGATCCTGATCTCCATGAGAGGTTTCCGAACTCGGAGGCCGTTAACAAAGCGCTTCGTGACTATCTCGCTGGAAAGGCTGCGACGACCTAACAAATAAGGCTAGGTCGCGCGTAGCCGCGACCTGCTCCGGTGTTGGACAAGCCCGGGGTTAGGGCAGCCTTAGTGTATGGTAATTAGTTCGAGGTGTTCGGCGGCAGGCGGGGGTTGGCGGAATTCGGGCTTTGTTGAAGCCGAGCGGTAGCCTGAGCCAGCCCGGCCAAACTTGGAGGATGCCATAGCCCAAGACCCACCCTCCCTATAGTGAGTGTGGCGGCGCAATCCAATCGCCTGCGCCGCAAGGCTAGCGTTTCAGGCAGCCATGCCGTGACTCACCCCCCCGGTAGTGGCGGTCCGAGTGGCGAGATAAACGCCCTGTTTGGTATGAACGACCCACCTCGCATGGGAGAACCGCAGTGCGGGCAGTGAAAAGGTCTAGCCGTTTTGGGTGACACCGGCGCCGGTGCGATGTGCCGTACCCACTGCACGAGCCGCCATAATGGCTTGGCGTTGCCATGAAGCAAACCGTAGTTGCGCACCGGCGGTATGCGCTTGGGCAGGAGGTGCATGGCGATACGCCACAGGCACTCGACTAAGGGCCAGGTCAGGCGCTCCTATTTGCGGGTCTTGGCGTGGCGATAAGGAAAAGTAACGGTGCGCTGAGCGCGTTCGAACCGAACCATATCGCCCTCGCCAATCACAGCGCGGTAGAGAGAGCGGGATAGATATTTCAGTGCGGGTAAACCGTTGCCAACCGATTGACAGTGCCCCCCCCCTTCTTGGGCAACGATTTAGGCAGCGTGAGCCCGCTGTTGCACCACTCATCAAGACACTTCGCCCGCAACACCTTGGCCAGGGCGAAGCCATTGAACAGATAATCGCGCTCATCCAGCGCGCGCCACAGGCAAGGTTGACCTGACTGACGCGGCACACCCCCACCCGGTATGAGGACCGGTAGATGGGGAGGGTCAGTCACTCGGGGCGAGTGAGTGGGCAGTACGGCACAAAAGCCGCTATCGGCGTTGAGTGGTGGAGGATTGATTCCGAAGGTCTTGAGGGGTTGAGCGACAGCGGCGAACAGGCCAGCCTAGACGCGCTCAGGTTCGCGGTAGGCCAAGGCGCGTAGCGCCGCGGGCAGGGTAACAGTGGCCATGAAGTCAGGGACCGGCCAGCGCTTGGCCCGCTGGCGCTCCAGCCCGTCCTGGGCGCTGGCGTGTTGGCACCGGGGACAACTACGGTGACCACACGAACGCCTTCGAGAGTGTTGATGAGCCCAATGGGTGCAATCCATCGAAGTCGCCCCCACGGCACCCGTGCGACCAAGAGCGATAGCCTGTAGGCCGTGGCGTTGATGAGCGGTGAGCGGGGGCCGGCGTGTTTAATCAACTCAGCCATCCCGCTGCGCACCAACTCAGCCAATCGAGGTGAGGCATTGATGCCGAGCCCGCCTCACCCCATAGGGTGCGCAATGTTGATGCAAACCGGCCAACCAGGGCCTCCGGCATTGCCTGGGCATCGCCCGCGCTTTTCTCGGTCATAGGCACATAGCGAGCGGTGGTCTTAGGACAGGCGTGCCCCCGTTGATGCTCAATAGCACTGAGTGTGAGTCCCGCCTCCAACATAGGTGGGGCGTCGCTATGACGAAGGGAATGAATCGAGACGCGCTTTAGGACCCGTGCATCAGCAACGCCCTGCTGAAAGCCCTTTTGCCCGTTGGCGCGGTCCAATGAGCCGGTGGCCGAGGCCCCGTCACGGCGAGGGAACACCCCTCGTGGATGGCGATGAGGGCACCACAGCTTGCGCAGAACCGGCAACGTCATTGACGGCAAAAGCACAAAGCGAGCTTGATGGCCCTTGGAGGTGCGGATAGGTACCTGCCCGCGCTCACGGTCGATGTCGGCGCACCCAAGGCGCCGTGTGTCACCCCGGCGCAGACCCAACGTATCCGTGACGAACCCCAAGCACTGAAGGTCAAACCGGCGAGTGATGTGGAGAATGTGGGCACGCTCATTTGGCGTCAGGCTATCGGGTAGGCGCTGGGTCTTGGGCGCCTTAGCGAAATCGAGCCCGGGCCATGATTGAGCGAGGACTTCTGCGTAGAGAAAGCGAATACCGTGACGGTCAATCTTCATGGGGGCCCAGGCAGGCGTTTGGAGCAGGCAGTCGACAGGGGGGTCGAGCTTCTGCCTTGGTGACATCGCCCGGGCAGCGCTTGAGGTGTTCGCCCAGGCGGCGCACGCCTGTGGCATAGCCCGCAATGGTTTTACGGGCATGGCCTTTGAGTTTTAGGGCGCGTAGGCGTTTCTGGTATAACGCCTCAAAGCCGGACTTCTCGTGTGCTTGCCTGAGGCGGGTTCCCAATGACACACGCCGAATTGCGGGCACGGGGAAGTCTCCGCTTCATCTAAACCATGAGTAAAAGCCAATGGCTTCAAGCTGCCGCGTAGCGGCTTCGTCCAACCACTTGAGCAACAACATGGATGCCACAGCAAGGGATATGCTAAACATCGCCAACCGCACCGGATCGACCGCCAAGCTCTACGGCTTAACCGGTCAGCAGGTCGGCGCGCTGGCTGCCACCTTCCTCGAGTTAAAGACCCCTCCAGAGGTCGCCGCCACCGGCATCAACGCATTGCTGTTGAAGCTAAAAGCCGCTGACAAGCAGAACAAGAAATTCCAGGAGGGACTCGCCGGTATCGGATTGAATGCGCGCACGCTGAAGCAATCGATTGAGCAAGATGCTCAGGGCGCGTTAATCGGCTTCTTGGAGACGGTGAAGTCGTCGGACGACGTGATGGGCACGTTGATGGACCTGTTCGGTGCTGAGTACGCCGACGGCATGGCTAAGCTAGTCGGTGGCTTGGACAGCTACCGCGAAGCCCTGGCGCTGGTCGCCGACCAAACCGCATATGCGGGGTCAATGCAACAGGAGTACGAAGCGCGGGCCGCCACCACCGAAAACCAACTGACCTTGTTCGCTAACCAGGTGACACGCCTGGGGTGACGCTAGGCTCGGTGTTGTTGCCGACGCTCAATGCCGCGACCCAAGGACTCAGTTGGGTGGTGGGCGGCGTGGTCAATGTAGCCGAGCACTTCCCCGTCGCCACCACCGCGATCATGGGCATCACGACCGGGCTCATCGGCATGAGAGTGGGCGCTATAGCGAGCGGTTACGCGTGGACCTTTATCAAGGGCGGCTGGCTGTCTGCCCTCACGGCTGTTAAGTCGCTGCCTGCAGGTGTAGCGCTCGCCAACACCAAGTTGGCCGCGTTCAACGCGACGGCATTGATTACTGCAGTAAGAACCAAGGCGTTAGCCGTAGGCGGGGCTATTAAAGGATTCGCTGGTGCTCTGGTGGCATTGGCCACAAAAACTATCCCGGTAGTCATCGGCGCGATCAAGGGACTCACCACGGCATTGATGACCAATCCGGTGGGACTGATTATCGGCGGCATTGCTGTAGCGGCTGGGCTCATCATCACCCACTGGGAGCCGATTAGCGAGTTCTTCAGTGGTGTATGGGCATCCGTGAAAACGGCCTTCACGGACGGGGATAGCCTGATTCGTAGGGTGCTGTCCTGGTCTCCGCTAGGGATAGTCATCGAGCATCGGGAGCCGATTAGCCGTTTTTTACGATTCTCTGGCAAGGGATTGTGAATCAATCCCAAAAAGCGTTGGATTGGGTTGCCAACAAGTTTGCTGCGATCACTAACGTGGTCGGAGAAACATGGAACACGGTATCGAGTTGGTTTGGGGATGATGAAGACGAAAAAGACAAACCAAAAGCCGTAAAACTAAAACAGCAAAAAATAGAACTACCGACATTTAAACCAGTCGCGTTAACCGCGGCTATGGCAGCCGTGCCTACGGCATCAATGGCATCACCGGTTGCTGCGACAGCACCGCAGAAGCAAATTAGCCACACGACACACAACACCATAACATCACCGTCCATCAATCTCCGAGCGAGAACACAGACGCTCTAGTGCATCGCATCATGCGCGAGATCGAGGATCACCAGCGGCAACACGCCCGCGCTGGACTGTACGATGGCTGATGAGTTCATGATGCGTCCAGGGGACTACACATTCACGCTGGACAGCGCAGCTTACCAGACGCTCTCTCGCCGCTCGGCCTGGCGCTGGCCCGCTCAAGCGCGCATCGGCCGCGCGGCAATATATCGGGCCAGACAGCGACACGCTCACTTTGAGCGGTAGGATCCATCCGCACTACCGCGGCGGGCACGGGCAGATCGACGCGATGCGCGCTGAGGCCGGCTAGGGCAGGCCTTTGATGTTGGTCGATGGCACCGGGCAGATCTGGCACCAATGGGTCATCCTGCGGATCGAAGAGACACAGCGCTACTTCTTCGCTGATGGCACGCCCCGGCAGATAGATTTCTCGATCGTGCTGGCGCCATATGAGTATGACGCATGAAGGCCCGGCGCGATCCTTTCCCGCGCGAGAGGTGTGCGGCGTGATATACCGCACCCACGACGGCGATATGGTCGATGCCATCTGCTGGCGTCACTATGGCCGCCAGAGCGGCGCTGTTGAAATAGTCCTAGAGGCCAATCCTGGGCTCGCCGACGCCGGCGTGACCCTGCCCGCCGGCGTGCTCATCCAGCTCCCCACGCTCCCTGAGCCCCGGGCAGCCCAGACCGTGAGGTTGTGGGACTGATGACGCCTACGATCGTTCTGCGCGCCGATGGGAGCGATATCACCGCGCGCGTCCGCGCACATCACAAGTCACTGAAGATTGTCGATGAAGCCGGCCACCAGAGCGACACGCTCACGCTCACGTTGGATGACAGAGACGGCATGATCGAGCTGCCACGCCGCAGCGCCACCCTGTCCGTCTCGCTCGGCTACCGCGAGCGCGGATTAAACGACATGGGGGCATTCGTCGTCGATGAGTTGGAGTTGAGCGGCCCACCCGCTCAGATCGTTATCAAGGCCAAGGCGGCCGATATGCGCGCGCGCATCAAGGCACCACGGACGCGGTTATGGCCACCGACCACGCTGGGTGCCATAGTGCACACCATCGCCGCCGAGCACGGCCTAGTCGCGCGCGTCGGGCGCGAACTGCGTGACATCGCCCTGCCACATATCGATCAGACGGAAGAGTCCGCTCTCCACCTGTTAACGCGGCTGAGCCACCAACACGACGCCGTAGCCAAGCCAGCGTCGGGGCACCTGTTGTTCATACCCAAGGGCACCGCCCACAGCGCCAGCGGCCAGACCCTGCCCATCCTCGCCATCCATCGCTCAGACGCCATCGACTACCGCGTCACGCTCGCCGAGCGTGGACAATACGGGGCTGTACGCGCGAGTTGGCACGATGTCCAGAGCGGTACCCGGACCGCCGTGACGATAGGCGATGGCGAGCCTGTCTACACGCTCCGCCACCCACACACATCTCCAGCCGCCGCCCGCGCGGCAGCGCGCGCGAAGCTCACCACTCTCACCCGCGGCACCGCCACCCTCGACATTCAGATCGACGGCACCTCCGCCGTAGCCGCCGAAATCAGGCTCCGGCTGTCCGGATTCCGCGACGGCATCGACGGCGAGTGGATTACCACACGCGTCACTCATGCCATCAGCGATGCTGGCTATACGACCAACATCGAGCCCGAGACACCCACTTGACACTGGCCAGTAGTGCACAAGTTCCCACACGAAGTTCCTATAGAAAGTTCCCTATAGCGGAACTATTTCTCTTTCCTCCTTTCACGCGCCGACTTGAGCTGTCGCAAACCGCTGCGCAACTGTCGCAATTTGCGTGCGCGGCTACAGCGCAAACGGATGCGCGCGTTGATGATTGTCGGCGCATGGCATCTAGAGTGTCATCCATGCGGCGATGCGATTGTAACCAACGGACTCGATGGTTCGATATGGCAGATTTCCTACAGTGACACCTGTGTCCAAGCGCGCTGAGGAGAACCTCGGCGACGCGGGAGCCTCATCCGCTCCGCATTGAACGATGTCGCCAGGGCCAAGAACATGGGCAAACTCGCCAGTTATGTGGGCATGAGTCGTAAGGGCTTACTGCTCTGAGGCGGACTGGCCCGCCCGTCAGGGTTGGGGCCGATACGCTGTGCTACGCCAAAGGGCTCCGCGCATCGCCCCCGCTACTGACTTCATAGGTGGGCTATTTCGCCCCTCGATTGACGTTCCAGCTCACCAGCGGATTGAACCGCACCTTCTCGGTAACCGGTCAAACAGAGTCCGGACTCCTCCTATTTGTCCAGAGACGCTTTTAACGGATTTCTCCCAAAACGCTCTTTCCAATTCCGGGGAATCAGCTCATGAATGTCTCTTGCAGGGTGAAGACTGACTCTCTGCAGCACATCAACCAGGTATGTGTAAGGATCAACATCTTGCAGACGGCAATTGACCAGCAAACTGTGGATAATCGCAACATGCTCTGCACCCGTTTCCGTCCAACAAAAAAGCCAGCTCTTTCTTCCCATTGGGATACATCGCAGTAGCCGCTCAAGATGATTTGTGTCCATCTGGACGTCGGAGTCATCGAGAAATACTCTCAACGACTGCTGGTGATTTTCGCCATAGGCTCTCGCGGTAGGAACACCCGTTACCGGGTACTCCCCGCACAGACCCGGACGTGCAGTTTTCCCGCATCCGGTTCCTCGGTTGTACTCGCTTTCGCGACAGGTGCTTGTTCATACAAAGACCGCACGCTGCCGCTTCCTCTGCACTACGCGTGGTTTCGCCACACCCAATTCCTGCAGGGCTGCCTTGAACGTTGACCCGGTGTAACTGGATTTCTTAGCGCCCCGTCGGTTCAGCCATTGGTGGGCGCAGCCGATGGCAGGGCTGTAACATCCCGATACGGCGTCGCCGTGACTGCGTACCCCGAAGTTATTAGAGTGCCCCACCTGCTTCCGGTTCTGTCCTTGGATGAACTGCCGTATCGGCAAGTGGCGTTTGGCTTTGCCCCATTGCTTCATCCGCCCTTTGGCCGGTTGCAACTTCTTACGCCCGGTGCGTTTCATCACCCGCAGGCCGCCCCGCCGGTTACGGGCCCAGTAGCGCTCGAAGCCCAGGCCTGCAACACACCGACGCCAGCCGGGATGGAAAAGACTGAAGCGTAGCAGGCGGGTTTTATCCGGGGCTACCGTCAGGACGAACTGGGTCAACCATTTGGGCATTGCCTGATAGAACCGCTGAGCATCACGCTGGGACTGCAAGGCGCAAACATACTCAGCCGCGTAGCATATGAGCAGTGCCTGACCATGGCATCGCGGTTTGACCCCTCGTTCGAACCACAGCTCGAGCGCCTAGTGCCAATCACTGTTGTCCCATAGAGCATACTAACCCTTTGAAATTTCCAGAAAAACTGTTTCCATGTCTCAAACACAATGTCATAGTCAATTTTTTATGTGAATCAATAGGTTATACGCTGTGTTTGACTATTTTGTGGGACAGCAGTGATCACACTGCGGTTCTGCGCGCGGTGCTTCCTTGCACTCACGAAAAAATGACTATTTCTAGCAGGCGCCCATAAGACCGTTATTTGACGAACGTGGTCCAATCCTCGAGCGGTGCCCGTTCCGTAACCAGTTGATTGACCGGCGCAGCGGGATTGGCTTCGCCAATAGCCATGCCGCAAAAGAGCATCAGTTCACCGGGCACGTCCAAAAACGTGGATACCGTTTCAGCTTTGTTGGACCACGCTTCCTGGGGGCAGGTATCCAAACCGGCTTCCTTGGCCAACAACATAAAACTCTGTAGGAACATACCCAAATCCGACCACTGCGGCGGTCCCATGATGCGGTCCACGAAGCAGAAAAAAGCCGCCGGTGCATCAAAGAAACAAAAGTTCCTGGCCAGATGGGCAAGACGGGCCGCTTTGTCTTCCCGAGGAACGCCGAGCAGCGCGTACATATCCTCGCCTACCTTGTAGCGGTAGCTGCGATAAGGTTCTTTCAGATTGGCGGGATAGATAGGATAAGCCGGTGTCTCCGGTTCTGTTCGGCTCTGCACGTACTGTAAAAAGCGGGGCATGGTGGCGCCGTTGATCACATATACGCGCCAGGGCTGAAGATTGCCACCCGATGCGGCACGGGCCGCTTTAGTCAGTAGCTCGCCGATCAATTCATCGGCAACAGGGGTACTTAGAAAATTGCGGATCGATTTCCGTGCTTGCATTGCCTGGGAAACGTTCATCGTTCTCGATTGGATTCTGCTGCCATTCAGTCATCACGCTCTAACCAATGGGCATTGTCCGCGCCCACGGAGCGGGGTGGGCGCGTGGGCCCCAAGGGATCGCCGTTCAAGCGAAAACCAATACCCGGTAACTGAACCGGCGTCGATGCTTCGCCGATGGCTAACTCGTGCAATAGACCCCGCGCGGTAATCTGCCCGCTCTTCATCAGCTCACCGATGGTGCGAACGCTGGCCGCCGGCACCCCATGGCCATCTAGAACGCACTCCCAATCCACGGCATCCTTAGCCAAAAAAGCGGCGGCCAATACCTCACGCAATGCATCTTGATGCTGGCGCCGCACCTGCGGCTCACACCATCTGGGATCATCAGCCCACTGCGCATGACCCAAGGCCCCGCATAGATCGCGAAACTGGCGCTCATTGTTGGCCGCCAACATGAGCAAGTTGCCATCCGCGCATTTGAAACAACCGGAAGACGGCGCCCGCGACGCCGCCTCATTGCCGAGCTTCGGCATGTCGATGCCGGTGGCGGCGGTGGTGACTACATTGTTGGCCATCAAATTCAGCGCAGTGTCCAACATGGCCACGTTGACCGTTTGCCCTTGGCTCGTGCGATCACGCTCGCGCAGCGCGGCCATAATGGCGAACGCGGCATTCAAGCCAGTGCCGTAATCAACATACGGCGCCCCTACTTTGATGGGGCCGGACTCTTGCGTGCCGGTGGTGGACATGATGCCGGACATGGCTTGAACCACGTGATCATAAGCGGGCCGGTGACCGATCGGTCCCTCGCCGCCAAACGCTGATATGGAGCAATAAATAATGTCCGGCTGACGCGCTTTGACGGCGGCCTCACCTAGCCCTAAGCGCCCGGCCACACCGGGGCGGTAGTTCTGCACAAAAATATCGGCACCGGCGCAAAGGCGCAGCACTGCCTCCACGCCAGCGGGATCTTTTAAATCGATTTCCAGACAATCCTTCTGCGCGTTTTGGGTGCAAAACGCTAAGCCCAGCTTTTGCTCTGTCAACTCAGCTACCGCACCACCGGCGCGTGTTCCCTCACCGCCGGGTGGCTCAATCTTGATGACTTCAGCGCCTAGCAAGGCAAGCTGATAAGTACAGTAAGGCCCCGCCAGCACTTGGGTCAGATCGATAATACGAATGCCTTTTAGCGGCGTTGGCCTGCTCATATCGTTGCCTAAAGCGAGCTGCGGCCATACAAGGAGAGTTCTATCGCCTGGAATTCCACACCGTCGCCGAAATCTTCGTCGTACATAAAATCCTTAGTGGCACCCGCAGGTAAGCGAGTCTTACCTTGCGGCCCCTTGGGCAAGTCGCCCGTGCCACCAAACTCCGCCTCCAACAAGGTGACCTCTTCGCGGCTTAGCTTGGTGAGTCTGCAAGGCACGCCTTTCATATGCGGGATCCCTTGCTCCCTATCGATAAGATCCGGATCCTCATCCGCCGTTATTTGCGCATCGGCGAAGGACCACATGCCGGACATATTTTCCAGGCCCGGTCTAGACTCCGGTTTCCACCAGCCGTGGGGTACCCGCACCAAGCCCTTGGGCATACTCGAGCGCACGAACACGCGGCCCACCATCTTACCGGTGCTTGTGACCACCGTAGCCCAATCCCCCTCTCCTAGTTCAAGCGCACGTGCGTCCGCTTCATGCACGAACAAAGTGGGATCCTTGGCCCGGCGGCGAAGCTCGGGAATATGCCGGTGACCGGTGCGGTAGTACTCGTCATCCGGTAGACCGATAAACATCGCCATGGGGTAGTCATCATTGGGCGTTGCGCTTTCCCGGTAGTAGGGCAGCGGATCAAAACCCAGATCATCGAGCACGGATGAATATAACTCGACCTTTCCGGACGGCGTGGCAAATCCCGTCTCAAGATATTTCTTTTCCTGGTACGGCGCTTTGGGCAAACGTCCGGTTTCAAGCACTTGTTCCCATGTGAGGCCACTTGGCTCCAGGCGAAAATCGAATACTTCTTCCGCCGTATGCCAAGGAAAATACCCGGCCAGCCCCATGCGCTTGGCCAACTCACGCCAGAAATACACAATGCTCCTGCACTCTCCGGGTGGCGCCATCGCTTGTTCGCTGATACCCGCCATGATGCTGGGCCGCTCAAGCCAAGAGTCGCCGGGCAACACGTAGTCGGCGAGTTGTGCTGTGGGCGTCAGCATATGTTCGTAAGCGACGATGAGATCCTGGTTCATCAATGCGTTGTAGATACGCTGGGTATTAGCGAAAGACATGAGCGTATTGTTAGCGAGCGCAAAGAACGCTTTGACCGGATATGGTTGCTCCTCTTCCATGGCGCGGAACACCGCCATAGGATTGGCCATATAACAGCCCGATACCAAATTGGCCCACTCACTGCCCCACACTTTCTCGGTGGCCGGCCCTAAAGCCTCCATGCCACGGTAAGTGAACACCGGAAATTCATCCGCGCCTAGTTGTTTGGCTTTTTGCTCCCCGGCTAGCGCCCCGTGCAATTCCACTTCCGTATCCGAGCGCATCCCTGGGTTGAAGCCGACCATCATCTCGCCGCCCTTGACGTCGATGTTACCGGTCAGCGCTCGCAGAGCACATTGCAAGCGAATGGCGGAGGTGCTGGAAACTTGCTGATCGGTAATGGGCGACCAGGGAATAACCGCAGGCTTAGAGTTGGCGTATAGCCGCGCCGCCTTGGCGATGAGTTCCGCATCTACCCCGGTAATGGATGCCACCCGGTCCAACGGATATTCATTGACCCGCTCTACAAACTGATCGAACCCAACGGTCCAATTGCGGACAAAATCGGCATCGTACAAACCCTCGTCGATGATGACCTTGAGCCAGCCCATGGTCATGGCCGCATCGGTACCCGCCCTGAGCGGTAACCAAATATCGGCCGCTTGCGCGTTACCGCTCTTGCGCGGATCCAAAACGATAAGACTCGCCCCGGCGGCTTGGGCCACGCGGATGGATTTGTACTCCAAGGTCCAGCTATGGCGCCTGGGATCATGGCCGAATAACACGATGCACTTAGAATTGATGATATCGCCGCGCGGATACCAGCCGTAGACCATGCGGTTCACCGCGGCGGTATTGCCCATGCAATAAGCCACGCCACTGATGAAATTTGGCGTTCCCACCAAGTTCATAAAACGGCGGGTCAGCCCGTTGTCGAGCCCGATATTGGCGTAGCTGGCGGCCACCGCCAGTGACTCCGGACCGTACTGGGCGACGGTGCCGCGCAGGCGTTCGGCGATATCGTCCATGGCTTGGTCCCAAGTCACTTGCTGCCAGGCGCCATCACCGCGCGCACCGATGCGCTTTAACGGGTGATGGATCCGCTCGGGATGGGCGAACGATTTAGGTGCATACGCACCTTTCATGCAGATGACGTCATGAAAAAACGGATGCTCCCTGGTGGTCACTTTCACCACCTGACCGTCTTTTACTTTCGCCGCCACCGGGCAAAAACCATCGCAACTCATGCAGACTACGGACTTCAAGGTGCTTTCGTTGGTCATGGGTTGTTCGGACATGGCGATGTTCCTGTTGCGGCTGGTGCCTCAAATGTGAAGCGCATGATCATGATTTTTGCACAGCCTGCCACCCGCTAGGCAAGCCGTGGCGGCACCACGCCTGTTAGCACAAGGCGTCGGATGCGAGAACCACGGATGTTCGGATCGATGGCGACCGCGGGCGAACACCCGTGGTCATCCGGCCACGTTTGTCACTCTCCCTCAAAATCGCCGTTATCTAATTTATGCAAGAATTCCGCGAACAGCCCGCAAAAAATTTGCCGGTTTTTGGCGTCCTTTCTAATCCGCTCACTCATCTCAATCTGTATACCGACTTCATCTGACGGAAGTTCGTTGAACCCTTCAGACGTGAATCCGCCTTTAAATATAAAGGGGTATGCTCTCAATATGATGTAATTAAGCAGCTAAATCAAACCCGTATTGATCGAGCTTACGCCAACATTGATCCCAACGAGCATCCGTGTGGGTCAACCCACGCAATGACACAACGGCTTGAGCCCCTGCCTCCTTCCAGCGCATCCCTGAGTTGCATAGGCGCTGCTTAACCCATGTTTTACAAGCCGCTTCAGTCACACCCGAACCGATCGGTAAATTATCCGACTGATGTCGAGAATAATGCATCTTGGATTGGTTATTTTTAAAATAAGTGACCGATGCCAATAAGTGCTCTTTATCGGTCTTTTTAAACGACCCACTGTCAAGGTGCTCTTTTAGCTCATTGTATAGCCGGGTCGCTGAACCCGGTTGGCTTTTAAGTCACTGCTGTCCCACAAACTTTTGAATGAGCTTAGAATCAAAGACTATTCTGCGCTAATTTGTTAGAATAGAGGTTCAGAATATCTTTCAATATCAACAGGATAATAGCCTTGAGTCACAGTAACAGCGTATTTTCACAGCTGCTAAAACTGATTTCTAGACATGAATTTGAAACCCTCGCAAAAACCCACCATAAAGGCCGTGTATTGAGGACAATGTCACGCTGGTCACAGTTTGTGGCGTTGAGTTTTGCCCAACTCGCCGGGCGCTGTAGTTTGCGAGATATTGTCAGCAATCTGGATAAACAACGCCGCAAAAGTTACCATTTGGGTATCGGTAAGGTCAGTCGAAGTTCTCTGGCTCGCGTTAACAAGCAACAGCCTTATCAACTCTACGAAGGATTATTTTGGAAGCTGCTGGCACGATGTCAAAGCTTGGCGCCTAGGCATGGGTTTCGTTTTAAAAATAAGCTTTATTCCTTGGATGCATCGACCATCGATTTATGCTTATCACTATTTCCTTGGGCTAAGTTTCGTAAGACCAAAGGCGCGATTAAACTACATGTTGGTCTGGACCATGATGGTTTTTTACCGGTCTTTATGACTATTACCGAAGGCAAACAACAAGATATTACACAAGGCCGTAGTTTAGAACTGGATGCGGGTTCTATTGTGGTGTTTGATCGTGGCTATACGGACTACACGTGGTTTAACTTGCTCAATTCAAAGGGAATTTATTTTGTCACCCGGTTGAAAGCCAATACGAAATACCGAGTGATTTCTCGCCATCCGGTCAATAAAGAGCAGGGCATTACCTCAGATCAGACGCTGATTTTAACGGGCCCTAAAGCCGATACCTGCCCGATTAAGTTGCGCCGGATGGGTTATAGTGACCCACAGACCGGCAAGCATTACGTCTTTCTCACCAATCAATTCGAATTGACTGCCAAAACCATTGCAGATATTTATAAGTCGCGTTGGCAAATTGAGTTATTTTTCAAATGCATCAAACAAAACTTGAAGATTAAGTCATTCGTAGGGACGTCAAAAAATGCTGTCATGACTCAAATATGGATCGCTATGTGTATGTATTTAATGGTTGCTTACCTGAAATTTTGTAGCAAACTCGATTTAAGCATTCAACAGATCATTAGACTCTTTCAAGTCAATTTATTTGAGCGAAGAGACCTGTGGGGACTACTCAAAGGAGACCCTCCAGGCCCTATTGAAACTCAGGTCCAGATACAGTTTACATTCTCATGAAAGTTTATGGGACAGCAGTGCTTTTAAGTCGATGACAGGCTTGGTCAAGCCACTCCTTACGTGCAACACCCTGTCTTTTGCCTGAAAATAGCGCATCGGCGGCTTGGCCCAGATAACCCACAGCATGCCAGAAATCCACCCACTGTCGGTCAGTTCTAGACCTCAAATAAGACCCATTGTCTTTCGCTCCATCAGCTATGGCAACATAGCTTGCCTTGGGATATCGCTCCTTGACCTTCGATAACTCTTGATCAAATCGATCATAAAACGTCTTCTTGCCATACTCCGGCGTAGCCCCCATTTGAATGGTATGCAGTCTTTGCCCTTCGCCATCATGAAGACTGATAGTGCCCACCATTGACTCGCGCCAACCGCCTTCAGTTAACAGCTTGCAGGTCCCATCTATGCCAACACTCACGCTCTTAACCGGTTTGTCTAATTGCGGTGGGGCATAGGTCCATGCCTGTTCTTTCGCTTGGGCGACGCCTCCCACTGCGTCACCGATGGATTTCAAATAGCTTCTCGCTATGCTTCGACCATGACAGTGCTGCAGGTCAAACAAAGCTCGACTAGAACCCAGTTCCGCGTATTGACAAGAGAGCAACTTGACAAAGCCGGGTGTTGCCGTTAGGAAGATTCTTGCGTCTTTTTCCAATGGACAATATTGACGGCCACCTCGAGTTGATTGATAAACGTGGCGTTCCACTTTGGCCTCACCCCACTGAGTTTGATAGGTTTTGTGGTAAAGCCCTTTTGAGGTCAGCTTGATATCACCCAAAATGATTGGAGATCCATCGGTATCGAACTGTTTAAGGGCCTGTTCAGCCGCCAAACAACCTACATTATTCAACGCATCACGAATCGCTTCTTCGGAACGAAGCATCGATTTGGGATCTAAAGAAATGGTGACTTGCAAGGTAACCGTTGCATCACTGCGCTTGACTATTTCCGCATGGCTCATAATGGGTATTCTTCTCTTGACAAAAGGGACCAGATTATGACTCAACTACCAACAGATGTATACATTATTTTAAGAGCGCACCCATCACACTTCACGCGTTCACTGGCCGGACGCCCACACCCGGCGGAGTAGCCACTACGGCTGACCTTATAGAGCGCACACAATAGCTTCACTGAGTGCGCTGCTTTTTCGGCGTCGATGAAGGCGAAGATGTCGCTCTTCGTTTGGCAGTGAACGCAATCGCTTTTTTTTACGATAGTGTGCGCCTCCTCAGAGTCGCTTATAGTCTTTCTTCAGTTGGCGCAGCCCCTTGATCTCCGCCATTCACTCCTTATCGGCTGCTTGGCCCATCGCCAGGTCAAATCGGCCTTCACGTGCTTCTTTTCGCCACCGTGACAGCATGAACGGATGAATGCAAAAGGTGGCTGCAACGTCTGGTACTGCGACGCTTGGCACATGGCTCATTGCGAGTGCTGCACGCTTAAATTCGTCGCTATATGGGTTCGTTGTTCTAGGCCCTGGTCTGGGCATCCCGACACGCCTGAATCATTGGTTCACAGTGTCCACAAGACTGTAGGAAGTCCCTCTAATAAAATCAATCATTTACATAGTAGTAAACCAGTGGTTTTTGGATTTTTCCACCGCCTCAACGCGATAAACACCCGCGCGATGCCATAACGATTGCGCCAGCCCACTAGCAAGATCATCACCCAACATACCACCACCGCTTGCGCTATGCTCTGGCGCTGACTTGAGAAAGAACGCTGCTCCGCGCCAGCGCGCGGCACTGGGGAGACCGTCAATGGCCCGCATTCGCATTACCCGGGACGGCCCGGTTACCACCGTCACCCTAACCCGGCCCGAGAAGCGCAATGCCCTGGATACGCAGATGCTGGACGCGCTCTACGAGTTTTGCACCACGCCGCCTGCGCCCACCGAGCGGGTGGTGGTGATACGCGCGGAAGGCCACGTCTTCTGTGCGGGTATAGACCTGGCCAAGCGCCAGCGGCAAGGCAGCAGCGGGGACGACAGTCCCGTGGTCAAAGTGTTTCATTCCATCGAAGCCCATCCACTGCCGTTTGTCTGCGTGGTACAGGGCGCGGCCATCGCCGGCGGTTGCGAGCTGGCTTTGCACTGCGACTTCGTGGTCGCCTCGACGCGGGCCCGCTTCGGCATGTCATTGGCGCAGATCGGCCTCGCCCCGACGTGGGCGTTGGCACAAAAGCTCCTGGAAGTGGCCGGACCGGTGATGACCCGGGAGATTTTGTTGCTGGGCGATCCGCTGCCGGCTACTAAGATGGCGGCACTCGGCATCGTCGGGCGCGCCGTGAAGCCTGAAGACTTGGACGAGGCGGCCAACGAAGTGATCGCTCGTCTGAGCGAAAACGCACCGCTGTCGCTGCAAGCGATAAAAGCGCTGATCAACCGGGAGATGGCATTCCGCGACACCATCGAACACGCCGGCGTGGACGCCCTGGTGCAGGCGGCCCGGCACAGCCACGACGCCAAGGAAGGGATCGCGGCGAAGCTCGAAAAACGCCAACCGAACTTTACCGGGCAATAGCACCGGACAATAGCAACTGACAAGACACTCACGATGGCCGTGCGCATGAGCAAACCCTGGCTCGCTCTTGACGAGGACAACGTCAACCGCGTGACCTCCCATCTCGGGGTGTACCAACTGGCGGGGGACGATGAGGCGATCGTCTACATAGGCGTTGCGGGAGGCCGCAGCACCCACGGCCTCAAAGGCGAGTTGAGAGCCCATCTGGCCAACCCGGCCGGCGCCACCCGCTTTCGCTACGAAATCAACATGTCCTACCGCTCGCGGCACTTCGAATTACTGCAAGCTTATCAGCACGACCACGGGCGATTGCCGGCGGGCAACACCGATGTCGATGTTGAACGGCTTGGCCGGCTGAGGCCCAGCTAGACGAAGCGCTCTTGTCCGTCCCACCGCACCGCGAGGAGATGCGCCACCATGGACCTTAGCCTGACCGAAGAACAACGCATGATCGTTGATCTGGTGCAACGCTACGTGTGCGAGGAGATCACACCGCTAGAAGACAAGCTGGACCCGGACGCCGACGAGTTACCCAAAGAAGACTTTGACCGCTTGGTGGCTACGACCCAGGCGATGGGTCTCTACGGCCTAGACACGCCACCGGAATACGGCGGACCCGACATCGATCTGGTCACCCGCACGCTGATCGCCATGGAGTCCACGCAGCACCGCGCCGGACTCTACGTGCCCTGTTACAGCACCTTCGGCGGCGCCCGCCAAGCGCAATTATTCGAGGCCAGTGCGGCGCAAAAAGAGCGTTATCTCTACCCCATGCTGCGGGGCGAGAAGAGAGTGTTCTTCGGCTTGAGCGAACCTTCGGGCGGCAGCGATCCGGGCCGGGCCATTCAAACCCGGGCGGTACGCGACGGCGATGAGTGGGTCATCAATGGCTCGAAACTCTGGATAAGCGGCGCCGATCGGGCCGACTACGGCCTCTTGTTCGCCCGCACCGGCGGGCCTGGACGGAACGGCGTCACCTGCTTCATCGTCGAGACGGCGTGGGAGGGATTCAACGTCGCCCGCATCGTGCACACCCTGCGCTCATCCAAATACGCCACGGAAATTCACCTGGACAACCTGCGGGTGCCTCACGAGAACATTCTCGGCGAGGAGGGCGGCGGCTTTGCCATCGCCAATGATCGTCTCTCGCGCCAGCGCATCCCCTACGCCGCCGAGTGCGTGGGCGTTGCTATCAAAGCCCATGCAATGGCGGTGGAGTACTCCAAACTGCGCGCGACCTTCGGCGCCACCTTATCGAGCCGCCAGGGCATTCAGTGGATGCTGGTCGAGAACGAAATCGACATCCGCTCGATGCGTTGGCTGGTGCTGGACGCCGCCGCCAAGGCCGATCGGGGCGAACCGTTTCGCACCGAATCGGCCATCGCCAAGCTGCAATGCTCGGAGCTGGCGTTCAAGGTGGTGGACCGCTCCATGCAGATCCACGGCGGCCTCGGCGTGGCCAAGGATCTGCCGTTCGAGCGTTGGTTCCGCGAGATGCGCATCCGCCGCATCGGCGAAGGCCCAAGCGAGGTGCAAAAACACATCATCGCCCGCGATATTCTAGGGGCCGGCCTCAGATGAGATCCACAGTGTGAACAGCGCAGGTATGAGCAGCGGCGAGCGTCAACGCAATCCCTTGAGCGGCCTCAAGGTGCTAGACCTAGGACAGATCTACAACGGGCCGTATGCCGGATTTCTACTGGCCATGGGCGGCGCGGACGTGGTGAAGATCGAGCCGTTGGACGGCGAGGCCATACGCGGGCGCGGTGGCGGCAAGAAGCCGTCGTTCGCCATGGCCATGCTGAACTCCAACAAACGGGGGCTGGCCCTTGATCTCAAAGCCGAGGAAGGCAAGACGCTGTTCCTAGAGCTAGCCGAGGAAGCAGACGTAGTGCTCGAGAACTTCGCCCCTGGTGTCATGGACAAACTCGGCATTGGCGCCAACGTTCTACAGACAGCCAATCCCCGGCTTATCTATGCCTCCAGCACCGGCTACGGATTATCCGGCCCAGCGGCAAACGGTCTTGCCATGGATCTGACCATTCAGGCGGCTTCCGGGGTGATGAGTATCAACGGGCCAGCGGACGGGCCACCGTTGAAAACAGGCCTTGCCATCTGCGATTTCTACGGTGGTATTCATCTCTACGCCGGCATCATGACGGCGCTCTATGAGCGCTCCGTGACAGGCCTAGGCCGGCAAGTGGAGATCGCCATGCAGGAGGCCACCTATCCCGCCCTCGCCACCAACTTGACGCGCATGTACAACCTGGGCGGCGTGCAACCGGACCGGCGCGGCAATGCTCATCCGGCGGGATCATCGGCGCCTTACAACGTGTATCCAGCCAGTGACGGTCATGTGGCCATCATCTGTGTGCGCGAATATCACTGGGAGCGGTTGCGCAGCCTCATGGGCCGGGACGATCTGAAAGACGATGCACGGTTCGCCGATCAACCCACCCGGGGCCGCGAGTACGCCGCCGTCGATGCAGTGGTTAGCGCCTGGACCCGGGTGCGTACCAAGGCGGCGATCACGCAGGCGTTGCGCGCCCAGCGGGTGCCAGTGGCGCCGGTGCGGGAGTTACCGGAGGTCATTGCCGATGAGCACATGCGCGGGCGCGGCATGCTCGTCGATCTGGATCATCCGGACTTCGGCGAGGTGGTATTGCCGCACAGTCCGTTACGGTTTCACGGCGAGGAGCGGGTAGCACTCAAACCGAGTCCAGATCTGGGCGCGCACACCCGCGCGGTGTTGCGCGATTGGCTGGGTTACGATGAGAGCCGCATCGAGCAATTGATAGCCGCTGGTGCTCTTGGCGCGGCGGACGACACTCAGCTAGAGGAGCGAGCAACCTAATGGCAAAAGGTTATTTCATCGGCAACATCGATATCACCAACATGGAAGATTATGAAAAATACAAAGCCGTGGTGCCAGCGGTGGTGGAGAAATTCGGGGGCCGCTATCTGGTGCGGGGCGGCGCGTTGGAGACCATCGAAGGCAATGCGCCTCTGCCGCGAGCGGTAGTCTTGGAATTCCCGAGTGTCGAGCAGGCGAAAGCCTGGTATGACTCCGATGAGTATCAAGCCATCGTCGGCCTGCGGTTGGCCGCGTCGATCGGTAATGCGTTTATCGTGGCAGGGATTTAAGAGTTCTCATCTAAAAGTTGGTCTATCTAAGTTGGTCTATCTAGGGCCTGTTAACACTAATTATGATAGACTTCGCGTATGAAAATCACCACATCACAATTTAAAATTATCCAAAAACTCCTTCTTGTTCAAAGAGGTAACGTCAAAATACCCAATTTATTGGTGTTGAATGCCATTTTGTATGTCGCTGAGCACGGTTGCAAGTGGCGAGGTTTGCCGAAAAAGTTCGGCCATTGGCACAGCATTTATACTCGTGCCAATCGCTGGGCGAAAAATGGTGTACTCGATAGCGTATTTGCTGCACTACAGGAAAACGATGTCATCAACATACAAGTGGAGCAAGTATCTTTGGACAGTACAGCGGTCAAAGTTCACCCGGATGGGACTGGCGCGTTAAAAAAAACGGTCCACAGTCGATGGGTAAGTCCCGAGCCGGGTGGACAACGAAGATTCATAGGGTTGCAGCAAATGCCACAACAGCAGTGACCTTTTCCCTATCCCCGGGCCACGTCGGGGATGCGCCAGCAGGCCGGGAATTATTGAAATCCTTTGAAAACAATGGCTGGGACGGGACTCAAGTCATCATGGACAAGGCCTACGAAGGCGATGAGACCCGGCAGTTGATAGTCGATTTGGGGATGGAGCCCGTTGTGCCACCGAAAAGCAATCGGCTAAGGCCTTGGAAATACGACAAGGAGCTGTATAAAAAGCGAAATGAAGTAGAGAGATTGTTTCGACGGCTGAAAGGATTTCGTCGAATCTTTACACGCTTCGACAAACTGGATGTTGTTTTTATGTTTTTTATCCACTTCGCCCTTATCGTGCAGGCGTTGAATAGTGTTAACAGGCCCTAGTTGGTCTATTTAAAGGTTGGCCTATCTAAAGCCCTTGGCCACCTCCTCGATAAACCGATCCATGAGATCCAACTTCTCCGGTACGGCGCCTAGCGGCAGATTGAACTCAGGGAAAATAAACTCGTCTACGCCCGCCTCGGCGTAGGCGGCCAGGGTCTCGCGCAGTTGCTCCACATTGCCGGCGATGGTTTGCCGCGGCTGCGGCTCGGAGGTGAGCCGGCGCAACTTGCACGCGTCGTCTGTCAAATAGACCAGCGCCACGGTGCTGCGCTGAATGCTGGCGGGATCGCGGCCTAGCGCTTCGCAATGCCGCTCGAGCACGGCGGCTTTGTGGCGGAAGGTTGCAACGTCGGCCCAAACATTCCACTCATCCGCCCGTTCGGCAACGATACGCAAGGTTACTTTTTCGCCGCCGCCGCCGATGAGAATAGGAATACCGCCCGCGCCCGGCTTGGGTTCGCAGGGCGCACCGGTCAGCTGGTAATAGCGGCCATCGAAGTGAGTACGACTGCGCGTCAAGAGTGAGCGGATGAGTACACAGGCTTCGTCCAGCCGGCGCAAGCGTTCGCCGACGGTGTAGAACGGCAAGCCGTAAGCGGTGTGCTCATTCTCCTGCCAACCAGCACCTAGGCCCAACACTAGCCGGCCACCGCTGATGTGATCGACCGTCACCGCCATGTTGGCGACCACGGCGGGGTGGCGATAGGTGTTGCCCAGCACCAGTGGACCTATACGCACGCCGGGGACTTGAGCCGCCAGCAGGGTTATCAACGACCACGCCTCGTGGACGGGGGTGCTGACGTCTTTCGCATTGGGCATAAAGTGGTCGGCCACCCAGATCCCGTGCCATCCGCTCTCCTGCGCATGTTTGGCTAGGGCTAGCACATCATCGACGGGCTGCACGGCTAAGGGCCAGTAACTAAATCTCATATCTGTCTACCTCTCTGTCTACCTCAGTGGCGCCTTACCTCAATAGGGCTCTCAATCGGGGTGGGGAGCGATGATCTCTAGGATCTCGCAGTCATCAGAACGCATCACGACATCGTGTTCAACGCCTGCTGGTTGGTAAACGCAGTCACCAGGGATCAAAGTAACCGCTCCCAGGTGTGCATATTCGATCTGGCAAAAGCCTTGCACGATCATCATGACGTGTAGAGCGAAGCTGTGCCAGTGTGGGCCGGCAGGTCCGGGGTAGGGCTGCGCGCAGACGGACAAACCCACGTGTAACCAACCGCGGCTGGCCTCGGCCACGCCGAGATCGCGCCGCCGCAGCCACGGGCGTAGTGAATGTGCCGTGTAGCCCGTCTCGGCCGCCCGCACCACGCTGACCGTATGCTCACCGCCAAGCCCATCAGCGGGTGGCTGGCGCGCCCAGAACTCGAGTAGTACCGAATCCGTGGCCCTGTACAGACCGCCCCCAACTCGCCCGGCGGGCAGGTAAACGCAATCGCCGGGTATCAGTGTCTGCACACCGCGTTCGCCGGTATCGAATTCAATCTCACCGTTCAGAACATAATAGAGGCGGGCGGCGGTGTGACCAACCTGTGCTACCGGCGCTGTCAAGGGCTGGCGCGCCCGCGACAACAGCAGTTCAAAGTGGCCATCCGTGGCTTCGGCGAGGGGTATGGCGCGCACCTCCAGTCCCTCAACGCAACCTGGTACGAACATCGACTTGGAAGCTTTACTGATAAGCGGTTGAGAGCGCTGGGACAAACCTCAATCCTTCGCCACTATCAGCTCGGCCGGCGCAATGACGCCTGCGGCGATGGCCGCAACCGCGTTGTGGATCTTCTGCGGCGCCGTGGAACCCATCACCCAATGCAACCCGAGATCCCCTGCCTCGGTGCGCATGACGGCATAGACACCAAAGCAAGCGCCGGGGCGTAACACCCGTGCGGCCTGGCGCATAAAAGCGGCGAAGAAGCCCTCACTCGCTGGCCTGCCGCCAAGTATGAAACTCATCGGCGGGCGCAAAGTCCTCTAGCGTGGCGGAGTACGGATTTTTGCCCATCTTGACGAGGCCCTCTCCGAGGGCCTGCAACAAACCGCCGCGGCTGTAGTGAGTCAGCCAATCTGCTTCGTTCACGGACTTCCCGAGCGGAGGTCAAGCGCGGCCTATGCTAGCCCAGAAACAGCGATGCCAGCCGTTGTGCCGTGCGTGGATCACTCGGGCAAAGCATGACGAATACTCGCCGGGCAATGGCCAACTGGTGAAGATTCTAGGAACAATCCTCCACTCATGGTTGAATTGAGCCCAAGGCCAGCTAATCTTGATAATGGATCTTTGCTTTTGGGTTGCGTGAGCGAGCTGGACGACTCTCGATGCGTTTATCGGCCTTATTGGCGCAAGCGCTGTTCAACCGGGCGCTGCGCGCTTTGCTTATGTCACTCGTTGGATTGCCAGCGGGCGCGTTCGCCGCGCGCGTCAACTATGACTATGGCGCTTTGGTGTTTTTGGATACGCCACCGCCCATCGAGCAGTTAGCCGACTACAAACCGTTACTTTTCGATGGTGAAGTGGCCCAATTGAGGGCCATCAGCGCCGCTGTGAGCACCAGCCAGTACACCTGCCCGCTTGCGTTCCAAGACGCGGCGGCGGCCTTTAGTAGCGAAGCTGACCAGACGGTGGCGGTCATGGGCTTTAGGGCCTGCCCCTTCGAACTCAAGTACCTCTTCGGCGAACGGTGGGTCAAGCTACGCGATGCGATCACCATCGACATAGAGAAGATCGCTGATGGCGTGGTCTATGTGAGCGCCCGCAGCGCCGTACCGTTCGTGGCGGAGAGAACCACGAGTCCGTTCCCTTCACCGACAGCTATTGGCGTCACCTGGCGCTTCCCCCGCGCTGGCGCCCGCTTTAGGACCGTGCATGGAGAATTCGTCACGGGCCGCGCCAACGCCACCATTCAGTTCACGGCGCGTGGTCCCCGGTTTTCCGGTTTCTCGCGTTTTCCACGGCAAGCCGGCTCACCGGGTTCCACTAATGGCTGGGCCCGCGAAATCGTGCGCGTAGTGCAAGAGCAGTTGATCAGCCTTGGTTATAGGCCGGGTCCGGTCGATGGCTTATGGGGTAACCGCACACGCGATGCCATCGCTAAATTTCAGCGTGATCGTGGTATTGATTCGACCGGCAAGCTCGATGGGGCCACATTAGATCGCTTGGGTTTGTAGCAACCCTCGAAGCGTTAGCCAATCCCTGAAAATCCGCCTCTCGCTCGCTATGGCCAATCGCCGTAGCGAGCGAGGTTTCTGGCAACGCATTGGCATAAATCTGCCACTATTTCCTAACTTCGCCGAACGTCATTCCAAAGGACGATCAAGATGCCAACCCGCAACGTAGTGTTGACCGAACATCAGACGAATTTTGTGGATGATCTCGTGCAATCCGGCCGCTACTAAAACGCCAGCGAGGTGCTTCGCGAGGGACTACGGCTGGTTGAGCAACGCGAAAAACTTGATCTCGAAAAGCTAAACGAAACGCATTGCAGTCTGCTCTGGATGATGCTGAAAGAGCAGCCGCAGTTGGCGACGTATACGACTTCGACGATAACTTTCTTAGCGGCATAGAAAGCGAGTAATCACACAGAAACTGTGCCGCATACCTCGGATTAGGATTTCTGCGCCCGCCAAACGCGACCTCGGTCAAATCCTGCGGCGCAGTCGTGACGAGTTTGGAGTTGAAGCACGTACGCTCTCAATATGATGTAATTAAGCAGCTAAATCAAACCCATATTGATCGAGCTTACGCCAACATTGATCCCAACGAGCATCCGTGTGGGTCAACCCACGCAATGACACAACGGTTTGAGCCCCTGCCTCCTTCCAGCGCATCCCTGAGTTGCATAGGCGCTGCTTAACCCATGTTTTACAAGCCGCTTCAGTCACACCTGATCCAATCGGTAAATTATCCGACTGAGGTCGAGAATAATGCATCTTGGATTGGTTATTTTTAAAATAAGTGACCGATGCCAATAAGTGCTCTTTATCGGTCTTTTTAAACGACCCACTGTCAAGGTGCTCTTTTAGCTCATTGTATAGCGGGTCGCTGAACCCGGTTGGCTTTTAAGTCGATGACAGGCTTGGTCAAGCCACTCCTTACGTGCAACACCCTGTCTTTTGCCTGAAAATAGCGCATCGGCGGCTTGGCCCAAATAACCCACAGCATGCCAAAAATCCACCCACTGTCGGTCAGTTCTAGACCTCAGATAAGACCCATTACCTCTCGCTCCATCAGCTATGGCAACATAGCTTGCCTTGGGATATCGCTCCTTGACCTTCGATAACTCTTGATCAAATCGACCATAAAACTTCTTCTTGCCCTATTCCGGTGTCGCCCCCATTTGAATGGGTTGAATCCCTCCCACGCCGTCTCGACGATGAAGCAGGTGACGCCGTTCCGTCCAGGCCCACCAGTGCGGGCGAATAAGAGGCCGTAGTCGGCCCGATCGGCGCCGCTTATCCAGAGTTTCGAGCCATTGATGACCCACTCATCGCCGTCGCGTACCGCCCGGGTTTGAATGGCCCGGCCCGGATCGCTGCCGCCCGAAGGTTCGCTCAAGCCGAAGAACACTTTCTTCTCGCCCCGCAGCATGGGGTAGAGATAGCGCTCTTTTTGCGCCGCGCTGGCCTCGAATAATTGCGCTTGGCGGGCGCCGCCGAAGGTGCTGTAACAGGGCACGTAGAGTCCGGCGCGGTGCTGCGTGGACTCCATGGCGATCAGCGTGCGGGTGACCAGATCGATGTCGGGTCCGCCGTATTCCGGTGGCGTGTCCAGGCCGTATAGACCCATCGCCCGGGTCTTAGCCACCAAACGGTCAAAGTCTTCTTTGGGTAACTCGTCGGCGTCCGGGTCCAGCTTGTCTTCCAGCGGTGTGATCTCCTCGCACACGTAGCGTTGCACCAGATCAACGATCATGCGTTGTTCTTCGGTCAGGCTAAGATCCATGGTGGCGCATCTCCTCGCGGTGCTGCGGGACGGACAAGAGCGCTTCGTCTAGCTGGGCCTCAGCCGGCCAAGCCGTTCAACATCGACATCGGTGTTGCCCGCCGGCAATCGCCCGTGGTCGTGCCGATAAGCTTGCAGTAATTCGAAGTGCCGCGAGCGGTAGGACATGTTGATTTCGTAGCGAAAGCGGGTGGCGCCGGCCGGGTGGGCCAGATGGGCTCTTAACTCGCCTTTGAGGCCGTGGGTGCTGCGGCCTCCCGCAACGCCTATGTAGACGATCGCCTCATCGTCCCCCGCCAGTTGGTACACCCCGAGATGGGAGGTCACGCGGTTGACGTTCTCCTCGTCAAGAGCGAGCCAGGGTTTGCTCATGCGCACGGCCATCGTGAGTGTCTTGTCAGTTGCTATTGTCCGGTGCTATTGCCCGGTAAAGTTCGGTTGGCGTTTTGCGAGCTTCGCCGCGATCCCTTCCTTGGCGTCGTGGCTGTGCCGGGCCGCCTGCACCAGGGCGTCCACGTCCGCATGCTCGATGGTGTCGCGGAATGCCATCTCCCGGTTGATCAGCGCTTTTATCGCTTGCAGCGACAGCGGTGCGTTTTCGCTCAGACGAGCGATCACTTCGTTGGCCGCCTCGTCCAAGTCTTCAGGCTCCACGGCGCGCCCGATGATGCCGAGTGCCGCCATCTTAGTAGCCGGCAGCGGATCGCCCAGCAACAAAATCTCCCGGGTCATCACCGGTCCGGCCACTTCCAGGAGCTTTTGTGCCAACGCCCACGTCGGGGCGAGGCCGATCTGCGCCAATGACATGCCGAAGCGGGCCCGCGTCGAGGCGACCACGAAGTCGCAGTGCAAAGCCAGCTCGCAGCCGCCGGCGATGGCCGCGCCCTGTACCACGCAGACAAACGGCAGTGGATGGGCTTCGATGGAATGAAACACTTTGACCACGGGACTGTCGTCCCCGCTGTTGCCCTGCCGCTGGCGCTCGGCCAGGTCTATACCCGCACAGAAGACGTGGCCTTCCGCGCGTATCACCACCACCCGCTCGGTGGGCGCAGGCGGCGTGGTGCAAAACTCGTAGAGCGCGTCCAGCATCTGCGTATCCAGGGCGTTGCGCTTCTCGGGCCGGGTTAGGGTGACGGTGGTAACCGGGCCGTCCCGGGTGATGCGAATGCGGGCCATTGACGGTCCCCCCAGTGCCGCGCGCTGGCGCGGAGCAGCGTTTTTCTCAAGTCAGCGCCAGAGCATAGCGCAAGCGGTGGTGGTATGTTGGGTGATGATCTTGCTAGTGGGCTAGCGCAATCGTTATGGCATCGCGCGGGTGTTTATCGCGTTGAGGCGGTAGAAAAATCCAAAAACCACTAGTTTACTACTATGTAACTGATTGATTTTATTAGATCAGAAATTTGAAAAATGAAATTTTTCTACAGCCTCCTTAGGTGGCAAGAAATGGTAACGCGAGACGTGACGGTATACGCTGTGGAGCATAATTTGTAGCTTCGCGCACAAAGGGCTGGAGCGATTCTTCCTCAAGAGCAGCCAATCAGGCATTCAGGCCAAGCACGCTTCAAGGCTGCGTCTGATATTGGATCGGCTCAGTACCGCTGTTGCACCCGAGGACATCAATCTGCCAGATCTGGCACTTCATCAACTCGCAGGAGTTCGGGTGGGCATTGGGTCGGTAAAAGTCAGTGGCAACTGGCGAGTCATGTTTCGGTTCGTTGGGCAGCACGCTGAGGTTGTGAACTACGAGGATTAGCACTGAGGTGACATCATGTTGATGCACGATCCGCCTCATCCGGGCGAAGTACTCAAGGCGCTGTGTCTGGAGCCTCTTGGGCTAACGATAACCGAGGCTGCCAAGGCATTGGGCGTCAGCCGCAAGGCGCTATCTATGATAGTGAATGATGATAGTGAATGGCCGTGCCGGAATTAGCGCGGAGCTAGCAATTCGTCTTTCCATCGCGCTCGATACGTCTGCTGAAAGTTGGCTCAACCAGCAGATTCCATTCGATTTATGGCAAGCGGAGCAGCACCGCAATGAGCTGAAAGTTGAACGATTGTCGGCAGCACGAAGGCCGGCCACCTAACAATGAGAAGATGGTAAAGGTTCACGAGCGTAGTCGTGGCACTGATGGAAACCTACGTGTACACGCGTGTCTGGCAACGGACGGCGAATCGGTTGGAAGGCGCCGCGTAGAGCGTTTGATGCGTGAAAACGGCATACGTGGCTGTGCCTCAACCCTGTATCGGCGAAAGCCTGGACTCAAACGATTCTTCAGTCACGTTGATAACCCCCGAAGTCACCAGGTCTGACCGAGTGTGGGTCACCGATGTGAGGTATCTTGAGGCAGGCGGCAATGGCGCTATGTTGCTATGGTGATGGACCGGTACTCTGGCCGTATATTGGGAGGATACAGGAGCACGGAGCGCACCGCGGAACTGACCTTGAGAGCGCTGAGGAAAGCTATCCGCTTGCGTGCCCCTAATGCCGGTACCATCGTTCATAGTGAGCGCGGCATCGAGTCTCTAGCGAAAGACTATTGTCGCGCGCTAAAGTGCAGTTCGATGTTGCACAGTGTCAATCGTCCCAATCGAATGAATGACAATGCGCCCATGGAAAGCTGGAACAAGACACCGAAGTGGGAAATGTATCATCGCGCTACATTCAGCAACGAACGCGAGTGGCATAAAGCAATCTGTTCGTACGTAAACTTTTACAACAAAGCGCGGCTACATTCGGCACTTGGATATCGGACGCCGATTGAATGCGAGAGGGGCTATGCTACAGGCCAGTGAGTGTCCACTAGTTCGTAGGAACTCCCCAGTGGTCTTACCCGCGACCTGTAGACAGGGGTTTAAGCTACAGCCCGAGCCTCGAAGGTCGTCGGACTGATGTAGCCCAGGTATGAGTGCAATCGGGTCGAGTTGTAGAACGTCTCGATATATTCGAACACCTCTTGTTTGATTGCTTCGCGGGTCTCCAATCGGTTGCCCTAGAGCGCTTCGACCTTAAGACGAATGGAAGAAGGTGTCGGCGCACGCATGATCGAAGCAGTTGCCTCGGCCGCTCATCGAACAGATAAGTCCATGCTTTTGCAATAGGTCTTGATACTGATTCGAGCACTACTGGCTGGCACGGTCAGTAGGGACGATGACGCCGGTGGGCAGACCTCGGCGCCACACCGCCATCTGAAGTGCGTTGCACACTCACTGCGCAGCCAACGGCCTGGCGCGAGTACAGGTCCAAGATGACGGCCAAGTACACCCAACCCTCGCCGGTCGATAGGTAGGTTATACCGCCGACCCACTTCCGGTTGCGGCCCTTCTGTGCGGTGAACTCTTGCGCGAGCGCGTCCTCGGCCTCTGGCCGGCCGTGGTTGGAACCGGTCGTGGCTTTGAACCGCTTGGCCCCTTTGGCCCGCAGGTCCTGCCGGCGTAGGCTTCTAGCCACCGTCTTGTGTAAGCGGGCGGCGAAGTACGTACTAGCGCGCCGGGCGCGCGTGGTTGAAATTAGCCTGACTCACATTGACCGGGAGTCAAGCCGATGTCCCAGGATGAATCGTCCTGTTCTCTGACGCGCGGGCAGCAACGTTGGTTGGAGCATCTTCGTGTCTACGAGGCACAGGGCTGCTCGCTTAAGCACTGCGCGCTGGACCACCACCTGTCCGTGCAGGCGGCCTACGCCGCTAAGGGCGAACTGAAGCGTCGCGGCGCCTGGCCAGCGCCGCCGTCGTCCTCAGCGCCGCTCACCTGGTCCCTGTGCCGATGACACCACCGGTGGTTAGGGGGCGGGGCGCAAGTGCGCGTTTCACTACCCAATGGTGTGTTAGTTGAAGTCCTTCGATGGCGCCGGTGTGGAACACACCACGGCGGTGTTACAAGCCGCCTTGGGAAGGTCGGAACGTGTCAACCTGTTTTGGACAATTAGTTTAGAGATAACTCACATTTGGCCAGGGCATCAACGACTCTGGGCAAGGTTGGGACGTTGACTAGTTCGGGAGCGCCTGCGGCAAGCGGCTCGGGTGTGACGGGGGTTGATGACGACCGGCGCTGGCGGCAACGGGAGGCGTGGTTGGCCGTTGACGAAGCGCTGTGGAGGGCGAGCATAGCGTTCGTCCAAGGCGCGTTGTTTATCGGCGACGGCGTCGTGGTAGCGGCCGGTCAACCCCTGCTCAGGTGTGAAGCCTGCAAGCCCGGCGTGATGATGGTCAAAGTTGTACCCATCAAAGTAGGACTCACACCCTTGACGAGCGTGAGCAGTCCTTTGGAATCGCCCCGGCTAGTCGGGCTGATAGTTTGCGCTCTTGAACTGCGCTTCACTGAGAGCGTTATCGTGGCTCACCCGCGGTCGGCTGTGGCTGAGCACTATACCTATTCTCACTCATCAGGCCGGTGGAGCGATTGGCCGTCATCGGTGCGCCGCGGTCTGGGTGAATCGTGAGCGGTCGCGCATCAATACGGTGCTCGGCCGGGGCCTCGCGCATCCGCTGTTGGGCCAAGGCGCTGCTCTCTTTGGCCGAGACCCTCCAAGCCAGCACAAAGCGTCGAGAACAGGTCGAGCACGACCTACAGCGTCCAACAGACACCACGGCTGACCCTCGGTCGTTTCGAGTAGTCCCAAGTCCAAACCTCATCGGGTGCCTGGACCACCAGAGGAAGGGGCGTAGGGTGTTGTGCGCCGCGTTGATGGCGCCGCTCCCCGTTGTCGCCGGACTCGCGCAAGATGCGATGCACGGTGCTCACCGGGCACCGGTCAATCCCGCGCTCTCACAACGTGTGATAGACCTGCACAGGCGGTTGATTGCAACACTCATCGCTCGTCAGGACCGGGTGCACCCGCTGACGTTCACCGGCTGACAAGGCACGAGGCTGCGCCTAGCCCTGACGCGAGCGTCGCAGTTCAACACCGCCCGCCTCACGGCGGCGCCTAGCATAGACGCTGGAGCGATTGAGCCCTAGCGCCCGGCCCGCAGCTAGCAGGGGCACACTGGCCGGTCGCTCGCCAATGAGGACGTTCATTGTTCGTCCCCACTGCTCACTGGTTCGAGCATCTGCGATGCTTTTTTTGCAGCGACATGCACCCGTTGGCAATCTCTAATTGGCGCGTCGGCCGGGCCTTGTCACGGCGTCACTTTCCAGCGCTCGTTGCTCGGGTGTCAACTTCGCGCGCGGGCCTGGGGCACTGTTAGAGAGGGCTTGTTCGCCGCCTTCGCTCAGTTGTTTGCGCCAAGTTTGAAGCGGGTTGTTGTACAGCTTCTCCCGGCGAAGTAGCGCGCCGAGTTCACCGTGTTTGCACTGTTCGGCCGCGGCAATCACCCGCAACTTAGACTCGGTGGAAAACGGGCGTCGTGAACGTTTCTCAAGCATCGGATCGGGCAAAACCTGTGTGTCAGGAAAGGCGTCATTGGTGGGCGTTGGCATCGGTAATCTTCCTGTGTCCACCGCCCTGAAGAATAGGTTATCCCAGACTACGAGTGTCTGGCTTCAGGTTGACACACAGGGGGCCGTCATGATTCGCCCCGCGCTGCAAGGCATGGAGGTCTATCTGTGTGTCGAACCGGTCGATTTCATAAAACAAATCACTGGCCTGGCCACAGTGGTGCAATCCCAGTTACAGATGAACCCGTTTTCCTCAGAACCTGTTCAAGATCTGACGATTTTGGACATCTGACCTAAGCTATTGTTATCCATAGTCATAGCGGCTGCGAAGGCAATGACAGACGAGCGAATCTACCCGAGTGACCTATCTCGCCAACAGTTCGAGAAAGTTAGACCGATCCTGGAGGCGGCGCGTCGGCGAACCAAGCCAAGGCAACTCGATCTCTATCACGTGTTCAACGCAGTGTTGTACCTGCTGAAGACCGGCTGCCAATGGCGCATGTTGCCCAACGAGTATCCAAAGTGGCGAAGTGTGCATGAGTATTTCACTATCTGGCGGCAATCGTCCCCAGAAGACTCTTGCAGCGCCTTGGACAAGGCGTTAAAAAAATGGGTTGGCGAGGCCCGCAAATCCCAGGGGCGCAGTGGCAAAACCAGCCTGATCATCGTTGATGCACAGAGCGTGAAGAACACAGACAGTGCAAACCACAAAGGTTATGACGCAGGCAAGAAGACTTCTGGTATCAAGCGGCACATAGCTGTGGACACTCAGGGATTGGTGCACGCTGCTTTTGTGACCACGGCAAATGTCACTGATCGAGCTGGGGCACTGGCCGCACTTGCTGCTCAAGCAGATGGGCGCCTCTCGGAGGTTAGGTGTGTAGTGGGCGATGGCGGGTACACGGGGATGGCTTTCGCTGGCGAAGTGCTGAGATTAATCGGAGCGAACGTCGAAATTATCAAACGCTCGGACACGGGTCGTTTTGCCGTCCTCCCGAAGAGGTGGGTTGTCGAGCGAACCTTCTCATGGTTTGAGAAAAACCGCCGGTTGTGGAAAAACTGTGAGCGGCTAATCGAAAGCTCGTTGGGCATGATGCTACTTGCAAATATTGCGCTGTTGCTTCGGAGATCTTGAACAGGCTCTCACAGCTATTCGTGTTCACCAATCGCACACGCCACCAGTGCCAAATATCGGTGTAGGAGCGCTCGGGATTCGTTATGTGGCAAAAGAAACTTGAGGGCACCTCTAAAAATGCACTTTTTCTGCGATTGCGGCGTCAGCTCCGTGCTCGAATCCTCATGTATCACCTATCACTGCTGTCCCATAAAGCATACTAACCCTTTGAAATTTTTGGAAAAACTGTTTTCATGTTTCAAAACACAATGCCATTGTCAATTTTTTATGGAAATCAATAGGTTATACGCTATGTTTAATCATTTTGTGGGACAGCAGTGATCATCTATACACTGCAATTCTGCGCACGGTGCTTCCTTGCACTCACGAAAAAATTACTATTTTTAGAGGTGCACATATTTGGCTTTGATATTGCAATTATAATATTGAATTGGTTCTTCCGGGTTTAGTGTGGGTGAAGCTCCAGTCTCCCACAAAAGAACATGATTGCTGTCTTCAAGTTCTCGGTATTCCGATGGCCACGAGCGTTCCGTCGGACGGTCTGGATCTTGCTGTTCATCCCCTCGGCCACTCCGTTGGTCACACGATGTCGGAGATAGTTGAGAATCCCTTCGAGATGATTCTTGACCGTCAACGCAACCGTCTTGATCGGCTCCAGTTGGCTGCGTCTCGCCCCACCGAACCAGCGTTGGAAGAACTCGCGCCCCGCTTCGACGCTGGGAGCCTCCCAGAGTTCGCCCAACATTTCTTTAATGGACCACGCGCGACCGGTCTTCAGGTTCACAGCCTTCAGGCTTTCAAAAGATTCCTTCCGTTTTTCCGGGAGGTTCTTCTCGGAATAAAGCCACAAATACTTCGTGCCTTTGAGGAGAGCGATCCCTTCTGCCTTCAGAGTTCGATTTTCCTCGCGCCGCACCTTGTCGACTGCCTTATTGACGGGCTGCGCAATGTGGAATCGATCAAACACAATCTTGTCTTTCGCCAGCGGAACCGTCTCCACGGTCGCCAGGTAGAACGGCTCCCACATGTCCATCGAGATGGCTTCGATCGCACCGAGCTGCGCCGGCGTCAGCCTCTCGTAATACTCCACAAGACTCGCTTTGGTCCGCTCTTGGGAGATATGGACGACGGACGAATGGTCGAGATCGTAGACGAGGGTGAAATAGTTGTGGCCCTTCTTGTACGCCTTCTCGTCGACCCCGACTCTTTGTGGGAGCTTCGTCGCCTTTGCGTTCTCGTCCCCGAGCGACGGCGCGTTGCATGATACCGAAGGTCTCGTCCCAAGAGAGACCGTTGAGACGTCGGGCTCCTTCCACTGTCTCGCACTGTTGGAGCGTGTCGATCACATGGCTCTCCATCAGGGTTGTGAACCGGGACGATCCCTCTGCCCAAGGGGCTTGGACTTGGCGAACCCCGTGCTCCGGACCCTTCACTCTCGGCAGCCTCGCATGAATCCACGTCTTGTATTCGAACAAGTCTCGATGCCTCCAAGCCCGTTCTCTTCCGTGGTCGTAGCAGGGCAGTTCCTGATCGCAATCTGGACACTTCCACTTGGTCCCTTTCTGGTGCTCAAGCCAGACATGCACTTCTTTCGCCTCTTCGTCGACATCGACGTGATGGACGCCCCAAGGGGCTACGAGAGAGAGGACGGCTTCTAAAAATTGGTGCTCAGTCATTCTGGGCTCTCACTGGGGACTGGGAAGTTTAATCAGGAGAGAATACAATACCCATTCAAAATCCGGAAAAACCATTGAATTATTCAGCAAAACGAAAACTACCCAAAGAGTCCAAAATTGTGCCTGTCAATGAAATTGATATTTATTTATGTTATTCAAAACGACCAGCTCTGTTGTTTTGGTCTAAAATTGGTTTTTCTACAGCCTCGTTACCTTGACAGGTTTTGCATGATACCGGGCAGGCGGTGCAGGAGCGCTGTTCTTCACCGGCCGCCGTATGGAAAACATCATGGAATACACCATCATTTCAGCCGACTGTCATATCGATTTGCCATGGCTGCCGCCGGAGCTGTTTACCGAGAACGCCCCCGCCGCGTTGAAGGCGCGCATGCCGTATGTGGTGGAAGCCGAGGATGGATTGCGCTGGGTGTCGCGCAATGGCGCGCAGTTCGGTCTGGTCAACGGCATGGGCTCGGCGGGCCGCCAATATGAACCGGGGGTGATTCACCGCTCCGATCGGATGGCCGCTACCGGTCTGTACGATGATGGCAGGAAAGGCATTCGCCGGTTGACCGAGCCCGGGCTGCGTCTGTTGGACCAAGACCGCGACGGCGTACAGGGCGAAGTGCTCTATGGCATTCTAGGCGCCAGCATGCGGTTGCATGACGCGCCAGCGGCGCGCGAGATGTTGCGCATTTATAACCGTTGGCTGGAGGGATTTTGCGCCACCCACCCTGAGCGCTTCGCTGGCATTGCTTGTTTGCCAAATGATGATATCGCCGCCGCTGTCAAGGAGATCGAATATCTTGGCGAAAAGAGCATCGTCAAAGGTGTGGAAATCCCTTGCACACCGGCTATGGCGGCGTTGTATGAGCCGCTGTGGCATCCGCTGTGGCAGGCGGCGCAAGCGGCTGATTTACCGGTGCATTTACATACTGTTGGCGGCAAAGCGATAGACTTGGCCGGCTTGCCGAAGTTGCAGGCGCGTCAAGCCTTCGCCGTGCATTTGACCGGTTTTCAGATCGCCATGGCCAGGTTTTTAATGGAAGCCATTTACGGCGGTATCTTCGAGATCGCGCCAAAGATGAAACTGGTCTTTGGCGAATCTGGCATCGGCTGGATCCCCTACATCCTCGAACACATGGATCTCGAATGGGCAGATCAGTTCAAGGATCTCACCTTGACCATGAAACCGAGCGAGTATTGGCACCGGAACTGCTATGCCACGTACCAAAGCGATCCGGTCGGCGTGAAGCTGTTGGACGAGTTGGGCGAGGACAACATCATGTGGGGCTCGGATTTCCCGCACCCCGATGGAGTCTGGCCCGATTCGCGGGCGTTTATAGCGCGGGAAGTAGGGCACTTGCCCGAGGCGGTGCGGGAAAAAATTATCTGTAAGAATGCGGCCAAGCTCTACCGGTTTATCTGAGAGGTACTCGATGGTTAAGCGTACAGTGGTTAAACGTAAAGCGGCGGCGATCGGCATCAATCATATCGCCCTGGAAGTAGGCGACATCGCCGCGGCGCTGGATTTCTACGGCCAGTTCTTGCATTTCGAAATAGCCAGGCAAAGCGAGACGGCGGCGTTTATTTATTTCGGCGATCAGTTCATCAATTTCTCCAAAGAACGTAAGCAAGAACCGGATGATGCGCGGCATTTCGGTATCGCCGTGGATGACAAGGAGTTGGTGCGTGAAACTCTGAAGGATATGGGTGTGGAGGTGTTGGATTCGCGCTTCTTGGATTTCCTGGATCCGTGGGGTAACCGGGTCGAAATAACCACTTACACCAACATTCAATTCACTAAGGATCAACACGTGTTAGAGGGTATGGGGCTTGGCCATCTCGAAAAAACCGCAAGTGCGCTCAATGAGTTGCGCGAAAAAAGGATGGCGCCGTAGAGGGTGGTCACACAAAACACGGTGGTGACGTTTCACTACGATTTGCGCGAGGCTGATGGAACGTTTATCGAATCTAGCCGTGATCTCGGGCCGGTCACCATTTTGCACGGACACGGCAATGTGATCGCGGGGCTGGAAGAGGCTTTGGCGGAGCGTTCGGCGGGTGATCGGTTTTCCGTCATGGTGCCGCCCGCATCGGCCTACGGCGAGCGTATTGAAGGGATGATGAAGCGGGTCTCGAAGAAGCATCTACGATGTAAAGGTAAGCTCAAACCCGGCGTACAAGCGTTGATCACCCATACCAACGAACGTGTGGTGGTGGTTAAGGTGGGCAGCAAGATGGTGGATGTGGACCTCAATCATCCGCTGTCCGGAAGGACGCTGGAGTTTGCTGTGGAAGTGTTGAGTGTGCGCGAGGCCGATGCAGCTGAGATTGCCCACGGTCATGTGCACAGGCCCGGAGGCGACGCGCACTAGCGCACAAAAAAAGGCGGCCCGAAGGCCGCCCTCTAGATTCCAAGCAGCCACGGATAGGCTAATGAATGGCGATCGGCGCGCCCATGGAGCCCGTGGCGCCCGCGATCGGGGCTGGTGAATAAACGTAGGTAAACGTATAAACACCGTCCGCCGCTAGCTGGCTCAGCTTCATGTTTTCCTGATTGACGATGCCGTGGCGGGTTTGCAGATAGGTGTGCACGCAGAACACACAGGCCGGATCCGGGTTCGGCACCGCGTCACCGGGCCAGGTGTCGAAGCCGGTTACGCCCGCTTGTACATCCTCGGCTATCCACCGGGCCACCTCCATGCCAATGCCAGGGCAACCGTCGTTGTAGGTGGGTGGATCACCCCAGTGCTTCTCCCATCCCGTACGGATGATGACGGCATCGCCCGCAGCGAACTCGAAATCGCTCATGCCTTGAGCGGCAAGCGCCTTCTTGACGTGCTCCATGGTGATGAGATCGCCCGCTTTCATGTCGCCGCCCCAAATGGCGGACACGTCGATGAGAACACCGCGTGCAACGATAGGATGCAGTTTCTCGGTACCGAGTTTTTTCAAGCCGTACGCACTCGTTATATCGACGGCGGAAAAGCCGTTATACCAGCGCATCTTGCCTCCCTCGCCCGGTGCGCCCATGGTGACACCGATGTGGCCGAGGCCGTCGAATTGGGTACCGACCTGGCCGACTTCGGTCGCTAGGAACTCGTCATTCCAGGTGATTTTGTTGCCACCCAGTCCGTCGAGTACGCCCGTTGGCACTGGCGTGCGCAGACTGAACTTACGCGCGCCGAACAGCGGCATATCATCGGTGTAGGGATGGCCTAGCTTGTACACCTTACCGTTGCCGGCGTTGGCGGACAGGGCACGGGCGATCACTTCCGGTTTGGTGTACCAGTTGGTCGAACCGGCTTCGTCGTCCTCGCCCCACAGGGGGTTCGGCCACCATTGGGAGCCTAGCGGTGTTGCCATCGTGTCGCCATCGACCCATGGCTTGCCTTTGCAGGCTTGCCAGTTCTCAGGGGAGCATTCCGCGCTCAGCGCTGGCGTGGACATGACGGCTAGCCCCAGCAAACCCATTGCTGCGGCTGCTGTTTTGCGAAAAGAGTGCTTCATTGATCAATTCCTCCTCGTATTTGGTACCCAAAGCGTGTTTGCCCTGGCCCCAGGGCAAAATGGCATACCTTGGCCGGTGTTGGAAGACAGTTCGCTTTTGTTTGCCAGAATGATCGGGTTGCGCTGCAGCAATATGATGAAGGCAATAATTCACCTCAGTGGTGCCTGGGGCTTTTTTCTGACATCTGCCGCCGGGATTGGCAGCACAATACCTGCCTCATGATCTTTAGTTCGGCGGCTTGCTTCAACTAGCTGAATGTTTAGCCAAATGGGCGCCTGCTAACAATAGTCATTGTTTCGTGAGTGCAAGGAAGCACCGCGCGCGCAACCGCAGTGTATAGGGGATACCTGAGGATTGGAGCACGGCGCTGACGCCGCAATCGCGGAAAAAGTGCATTGTTAGAGCTGCCCAAATGTTCTTCTATTTTTTGGGGTCCATAGTCTTTGTCCGCGAAATGTGTAGGAGCGGCAGCGGCAAAGCTGGGTATTGTTGCTCCAATGCGCGCGCGCCGCACAAGGAATAAGCCGAATGGCAATAAGCCAAACGGCCTGAGATCCGGTTTAGGCACGGCTTGTCACCGGAGTAGAAAAAGCTTCAAATTACGCGGTTGCGGGTTCGTGGCGATCGGCAACGCTGATTTCCGGCGGCTCTCACCAAGGGGGGAGGACGTAAGCGCCTAGCGGCGGTGCGTTCGAGTGCATGACAACAAAAATTTCGATGTTTCCACAGTGAATACGGCCGGCAACGTTATCCTTGACGTGCGTGATGTCGTTGTGACTTTCGGCGGCATTGTCGCGTTGGACGGCGTTTCGTTCTCCATCGAACGCGGTTACGTGCTCGGGCTGATCGGCCCCAACGGCGCCGGCAAAACCACCTTGTTCAACTGCCTCAGCCGCTTATATGTGCCCGATTCCGGCGACATTGTGTTCGAAGGGCAAAGCATCTTGGGCCAGCCGACCCACCAGATGGCAGCACTCGGTATAGGGCGTACTTTTCAGAATTTGGCTTTGTTCCGGACCATGACCGTGCTGGAGAACGTCATGGTCGGCGCGCACTGCCGCTCCAACAGTGATTTTTTCTCCGACGCTATGCGCTTCCCCTGGGTCAGCAAGCGCGAAAAAGAACTGCGCGAGCGGGCGTGGGCGCTGATCGTCTATCTCGGCTTGGAAGAACACACTTACGTCGCAGTCTCGGAGCTGTCCTTCGGCACGCAAAAGCGGGTGGAGTTGGCGCGGGCGCTGGCCGCCGAGCCGTCTTTGTTGTTGCTCGATGAGCCCGCCGGTGGCCTCAATCATGAGGAGGTCGAAGCACTTAAAGCGCTCATCTGGCGCATTCGGGACGATTTCGGGCTGACGGTACTGCTGGTGGAACACCACATGAGCTTGGTGATGGCGGCGTCGGACCGCGTGGTCGCCATCGATTTCGGGCGCAAGTTGTCGGAGGGCACGCCCGCAGAAGTGCAAAACGATCCGGAGGTGATCCGCGCTTATCTGGGGACGGGCGAGTAAGTGGCCAATCTTCTTGAAATCAGCGGGCTGCAAGCAGCCTACGGACACACCCAAGTGCTGCACGGTATCGACTTGAGCCTGCCCGAGGGGGAAATCGTCACCGTGCTGGGGGCCAATGGTGCCGGTAAGACCACCACTTTGCGCTCGGTCAGCCAGATGATTCGCACGAGCGGTTCCATCAAGTTCGATGGGCAAGAATTGGTGGGGAAATCGACGGAGGCAGTGGTGCGTCTGCGCATCGCCCATGTCCCCGAGGGCCGTGGCACTTTTGTGCGGGTGACCACGGAGGAAAATCTTTTGCTGGGCGCTTATTCGCGCCGCTCGCGCGCGCAAATCAACGGCGATTTGGAGCGCGTCTACTCTTATTTCCCCCGCCTCGAGGAACGCCGCGAGCAGCAAGCCGGTACGTTGAGCGGTGGTGAGCAGCAGATGTTGGCGGTGGGCCGCGCATTGATGCTGCGCCCGCGCCTCATGTTGTTGGACGAACCGTCTTTTGGCTTGGCGCCGCTGGTGGTGCAGGAGCTGTTCGGCATATTGCGCACGATTAACCAATCGGAAGGCGCCAGCATGCTGTTGGTGGAGCAAAACGCCAATTTGGCCCTCGGTTTCGCCAGCTATGCGTACCTCCTGGAAACAGGCCGTGTGGTGCTGTCGGGCAGTGCCGAGGAGATTAAGAGCGACGAGTCGGTGCGCCGCTCCTATTTGGGTTATTAGCGCCTAACTTAAGGGCACCTTAAAAAAATGCACTTTTTCCGCGATTGCGGCGTCAGCGCCGTGCTCGAATCCTCAGGTATCACCTATACACTGCGGTTCTGCGCGCGGTGCTTCCTTGCACTCACGAAACAATGACTATTTTTAGAGATGCCCTTTAAACGGTTTGGGGGGGACGGCTTTGGAAACGCTGATTCATCAGACTTTGGGTGGCCTGGCGACGGGCGCCATCTATGCTTGTCTGGCCCTCGCCGTGGTGGTGATCTACCAGGCCATTGATCACTTCAACTTCGCCCAAGGCGAAATGGCCATGTTCTCGACTTTTTTCGCCTGGCAGTTGATTCAGTGGGGGGCGCCGTATTGGGTGGCTTTTTTTGTCACTCTAATAGTTTCGTTCACTGGCGGTGTGATCATCGAGCGGCTGGTTTTCGCGCCGCTAAGACATGCGCCAGTGCTCAGTCATATTATTGTTTTCATAGGTCTTTTCTCGATATTCAATAGCCTCGCGGGGTTTATTTGGGAATTCACCATCAAGGTTTTCCCAAGCCCGTTTCCCACCGCGCCGCTCTTTGGGAATAAATATATCGGCATGCACCAGAGCGGCATGATGGCGGTCACTTTGGTCATGCTCGGACTTATTTATGTGTTCTTCAAATACACCCGGGTCGGGTTGGCCATGCGCGCCGCCGCGGCCAACCCCGAATCAGCCCGGTTAGTCGGTGTTTCCGTGGTGTGGATGCTGGCGCTCGGCTGGGGCTTGGCCGCTGCCATCGGTGCCGTCGCCGGCATGATGATCGCGCCCATCGTCTTCTTGGATCCCAATATGATGTTGGGCATTTTGCTCTACGGCTTTGCCGGTGCCGTGGTCGGTGGCCTTAGCAGCCCGGGCGGCGCCGTGGTGGGTGGCTTCCTGGTAGGGGTATTGGAGAATCTGGCCGGTTTGGTGATCGGCAGTGAGTTAAAACTCACGTTTGCCCTGGTGATCATCGTGGGTGTCTTGTTGTTCCGTCCAAGCGGTTTGTTCGGACAACGCGTGGTCGAGAGGGTTTGAACCATGGCTAGAACACCCGCCGTAGACCAACCGATCCCAGCCAATCCTGCCGATGTCTTGACGGTGGGCGGCATCCGCTTGCCGCTGTGGCGCCGGGCTTGGGTACTGCTTGCCGCCATCACCGCCATCGGCCTGACGTTCGTGCTGGAGGACTTCAGCCTGTTTCAACTCACCAACGGCTGTATCTATGCAATCGCCATCATCGGCTTGATGTTGTTGACTGGATTCAACGGCCAGTTTTCGCTGGGGCATAGCGCGTTCTATGCTATTGGCGCCTACACCGCCGCTATCATGATGGATCAGTGGCAGGTGGCGTATTTCTGGACCTTGGTGCCAGCCGGGATCATCTGCTTGATCGCCGGCTTTCTGTTCGGGCTTCCCGCATTGCGGCTAGGTGGTTTGTATCTTGCCTTGGCCACATTCGCCTTAGCCGTGGCCACGCCGCAACTGCTGAAGTACGAGCCCTTCGAGCATTGGACCGGCGGCGTGCAGGGCTTGGATCTGGACAAACCTGTGTCGCCACTTGAATCGCTCAATGACGATCAATGGATTTACCTGTTTACCTTGGTGGTATTGGCCCTATTGGTTTATGGCGCCTGGAATTTGGTGCGCGGCCGCACCGGGCGGGCCATGATCGCCATCCGCGACAATCCCCTGGCGGCGCAGACCATGGGCATCAACACCGCGCTCTACAAATCCCTCACTTTTGGTGTGAGTGGCTTGTTCACCGGTGTTGCCGGTGCGTTGAGCGCCATTGCCATTCAGTTTGTGGCCCCGGATAGTTTCACCTTCATTTTAGCCATCAGTTTCTTGGTGGGATTGGTGGTCGGCGGACTGGTATCTATCCCTGGCGCAATTTTCGGCGGCATGTTTATCCTATATGTGCCCAATTTGACGGAAGATTTCCAGGGCCTGGCATGGACTGCCTACGGCATCGTGTTGATCGTTGCCGTTTATGTCATGCCGATGGGCGCGGCAGGACTGGTAAAAATGATGACAGCGAAGCTTATTCGCAGATAAAGAACGCGCGCTGCGCGAGGAGGAGTCGATGACAGCAATCAAGACTTTGATACTAGCCGCTGGCGTCGCCGCCTTGGCTCTAGGTCAGGTGGGATGCGCCGAGAATGCGCCTGGGGTAACGGATATGTCGATCAAAATTGGTAACACCAATCCGTACAGCGGTCCCGCATCGTCGTATAGCACCATCGGTAAGTCGATCGGGGCGTTCTTCAAAATGGTCAATGAGAACGGCGGGGTCAATGGCCGCCAGATCGAATGGATCAGTGTGGACGACGGTTATAGTCCGCCGAAGACCAAGGAGCAGTTCCGCAAGCTCGTCGAGCGCGAGAAAGTGGCGTTTATGTTTCAGAGCTTGGGGACACCGACCAACTCCGCCGTACACAGATATATGAACAAGAAAAAAGTGCCACACCTGTTCGTGGCCACTGGCGCCACCAAATGGGGCGATCCGAAGAATTTCCCCTGGACCATGGGTTTTCAGCCCAACTATCAGACCATGGGCAAGATCTTCGGTGGTTATGTTTTGCAGAACCATCCTGATGGCAAGATCGGCATTCTTTATCAGAACGATGACTACGGTAAGGACTATGTCATCGGTTTGCGCGCGGCACTTGGCGATAAAGCCGATACGATGATTGTCGCGGAGGAATCCTACGAGGTGACCGATCCGACCATCGACTCGCAAATCGTCAACTTAAAAGCCTCCGGGGCGAATATTTTCTACAACGTATCCATTCCGAAATTCGCCGCTCAGGCGATCAAGAAAGTGCACGATATCGGTTGGCGGCCGGTGCACCTGCTAAACGATGTGTCCAATTCCGTCGCCTCCGTTCTAAAACCGGCGGGCTTGGATAAATCCCAAGATATCCTGAGCACTGCGTATCTCAAGGATCCCACCGATCCCTCCTGGAAAGACGATGCCGAGTTCAAGCAATGGCAAGCGTTCATGGATGAGTATTATCCCGATGGCGATAAGACCAATCCGTTCAATGGTTATGGTTACGCGGTAGCCTCGCTCATGGTGCACGTGCTTGAGCAGTGTGGCGATGATCTCTCGCGCGAGAACATCATGCAGCAAGCGGCCAGCGTGAAGGACTTCCGTTTGAAGATGGCTCTGCCGGGCATTGATGTGAATACCGGCGAAGATGATTTCTTCCCGCTGGAGCAAGCCCAGATGATGCGTTTCAAGGGTGAGTCCTGGGAACGCTTCGGCGCGCTTATCTCCGCTGATTCGCTGTAATAATCCTTTCCACGGATAGCTTAAAGGGGCGCCTAGAGCGCCCCTTTAGGTTGGGCTATCTACGAAATCTGGCACACATGGACACCTGCTAAAAATAGTCATTGTTTCGTGAGTGCAAGGAAGCCCCGCGCGCACCACCGCAGTGTATAGGTGATACCTGAGGATTGGAGCACGGCGCTGACGGCGCAATCGCGGAAAAAGTGCATTGTTAGAGGTGCTCTTATGAGTGAGGCCGTGCCGATCCTGTTATTTGCTCTGTTCGCCGCGGTGTTGCCTGGGTTTTTCGAAGGCTATGAGCTGTACCGGGTAACCCTGGCCGGTGTATACGCCATCGCCATCATGGGCTTGGTGTTACTGATTGGCTTGAGCGGACAATTCTCCATTGGCCATTCGGCGTTTTTCGCGTTGGGCGCTTACGCCATGGCGATTGGCACCACCGAGTACGGCATAAATGCCTACGGTGCGCTCATCATCGCCGCGATGGTGGGCATCATTGCCGGTATCTTGGTAGGGATCCCGGCGCGCCGGCTCGGCTTTGTGCATCTCGCGCTGGTCACTTGGGGAGTGGCTCTGGCGGTGCCGCAACTGCTGAAATCGAGTTATCTGGAAGCTTGGACTAGAGGTGTACAGGGTATTTATCTAGACCGTCCGCCGCCGCCCGCACTGCTGCCCGTCAGCGATGACGTATGGTGGTATTGGGTGACCCTGGCTGTGTTGTTGGGCTTGTTGGTCCTCGGGCTGAACCTATCCCATAGCCGGTCGGCGCGGGCGCTACGGGCATTGAAGGATTCGCCCATCGCGGCCCAGTCACTGGGCATCAATGCCGCTTTGTACAAACCGCTGATCTTCGGCGTCAGCGCTGGTTATGCGGCGGTAGCAGGCGCTCTGGCGGCTTTGTTGTCGGACTTCGTCGCGCCCGATGCGTACGGCGTGTTCTTCTCCATAGCCTTGCTGGTGGGCACGGTGGCTGGCGGTGTGGCGTCGGTGTGGGGTGCCATCCCCGGCGGTTTGCTTATCCAGTATTTGCCCGACTTGGCGTCGGATGCATCGGCGGCCTTGTCGTTGCCCGCTTACGGTCTAATACTGATAGTGCTGATGTACATGCTGCCCGATGGAGTGGTGGGTGTGGCGCGGCGGATTTATTCGATGTGGGAGGAGCGGCGCTGATGCGTTTTGGATTTTATCTGCCAACCCGTGGACCCTTGGCCAGACCCGGGCAGTTAACGGACATGGCCATGAGCGCTGAACGCTGCGGTTTTCACTCGGCCGTGATCGCCGATCATGTGGTGATTCCAGGGAACGTGGCGTCCTCTTATCCGTACACCGTTTCCGGCGCCTTCGTCGGTGAGGACGAAGCGCTGGAGCAACTCTCGCTCATGAGTTACATCGGTGCCAAAACCGAGCGGTTGCGCTTGGTGGCCTCGGTCATGGTACTGCCACAGCGCAATCCTGTGGTCACGGCGAAAATGTTGGCCACCATCAATGTGCTGACCGGCGGGCGTGTGACCGTAGGCGTTGGCGTCGGTTGGATGCGTGAGGAGTTCGAAGCGTTGCATGCGCCCGATTTCGCCGCGCGCGGTGCAGTGAGCGACGAATACCTTGAGATATTTAAACGGCTCTGGACTGAGGAGCAGCCATCGTTCCAAGGTAAGCACTATCAATTCGCGCCCGTGCATTTCGCACCGAAGCCGGTGCAGCGGCCACATCCACCTATCTGGATCGGCGGCCACTCGAAGCCGGCCTTAAGACGGGTGGCGAAGCTGGGCGATGGCTGGCATCCAGTGGGCGCCACCGCTGCATCAGCGTTGCCGCCGGCGGAAGTGGCGCAGAAAAAAGCCGCCATCCATGCCATGGCCGAGGGTTACGGGCGCGCTCCGGGCGCCATAGAAATCGCTTACAAAGCACCCATCTACGACGGCGGGCGGGCCCCTGATGGTCAGGAACGGCGATTCTTCTCCGGATCGGCTGAGGCGATCATCGCGGACATAGAACAGTTCGCCAACGCCGGTGTTGATGAGCTCATCTTTGATTTCCGCTCGGCTACGTTAGCGGAAAGTCTTGAGCGGATGGAATGGTTTGCGCAGGAGATATTGGCGGCGGCAGCGGATCTCTGAAACCGGAGGCTACGTCAAAGTATGGATCCTGACCGCTGGTAATGATCCGCCGTCCTCGAAATCAATGATCGCATAAGTGGCGCCACCGCTGGGATCGCGTTGAAATCATAACGGGCCAAGATCGCATTCGGTGTCCAGCAGGCAATCGTGATTGCCGGGAATGAGCACCAGCGCGTAAGGCTGTTCTGCAAGTATCGCCATGCTCCAGGTAATGGTATCCGCGCTCGCTGAGTTGGCGTCAAATAAGTCGCCCGCGATGAGTAACAGTTGCGGCTTGTGTGCCCGCATCGCATCCAGAACGCGGACCAATGCGTCCCGGTAATACGATCGCTACAGCAGATCGCCGCCCAGGTGAATATCGCAGCAGTGGGCAACGCGAAAAGAACTGGCCATGATTATTTCTTTGGCGCCAATAGATGAAAGAGGCCGGACGTTGTACTGTCGCGTGAGGTGCAAAGTTGAAAAAACAAAAGAGACTAATTCGATGCGCATTAACGTGAATTCGGGCCGGCCCTTGGAACACTTGGCGCACTATTCCCGTGCCCTGCGGGCCGGTCATTGGGTGTTGCAGTCCGGTACCACCGCCATCGATAGGGCTGGCGCAGTGATCGGCGTGGGCGATGTGGCCAAGCAAGTCGATGCCATCGTCGCCATCGCCGAGGAGAGTATGGGATGTGCTGGCGGGTCTTTAGACGATGTGGTCCGCTCGCGTATTTACTTGACTGACATCACCTTGGCCGATCAGGCGGGACGGGCGCTGGCGCGGCATTTCAAGGACGTGCGGCCAGCGGCTACTCTGATACAAATCAATGCGCTGGCAAGGCCGGCGCAGTTGGTAGAAATCGAATTCGATGCTATTGATGGCGCCCGCGATAGAGCGGTGCGTTTCGGCTCCGGGCGGCCTAGCGAGGAGATTTATGCTTATTCACGGGCCGTGCGGGTGGATGACCATGTGTTCATCGCTGGCACCACCGCGCTAGAGGCCGATGGCAAGGTGGCTTATCCGGGCGATATGCATCAACAGACAAGAGCCGTGTTCGACACCATCGCCAGCGTGGCGGAGGCAGCAGGGGCGTCATTGGCCGATCTCGTTTACACCAAGACATTCGTGACGGCGATGGCGCGCTCGCACGAGCAGAGGGTGGCCAAACTCGATGCCTTGGGCGATGTACGTCCGGCTGGCACGCTGCTCGGTGTGCCAGGATTGTTGATGAATGAGATGCTCATCGAAGTGGAAGCCGAAGCCATCATCGGTGCATCAGGCAACCGCAAAGATGTTTATACGGGCAAGCGTAATGAGCACGCGCTCGGTTTTGCCCGCGCCGTCGAGAGCGGTCCCTATGTGTACGTGAGCGGTTGCACGGCCAGGGACGATGCGGGCGGCGTGTTCGCCCCGGGCGATTGGGCGGCCCAGTATGATCGCTGCCACGAGACCATCTCCTCCGTGTTAGGCCAGTTGGACATGCCGCTGGATGATATCGTCCGCCGGCGTACGTTTACCAAACATGATGCCCATATGAACCGGCCTTATGGTGAAGGCCCCGGGTGGTTTGAAAATAGCCGGCCCACCTCTCTTGGCTGCCGGGTGCGGAGTTTTGTTGAACCGGCGATGCTGGTGGAAGTCGATGCCTTCGCCATCCGCGGGGCGCACCAGGATATCGAGTGGCGTCAGTTGGGATGAGCCGGGCCTAGTCCATGCGCCGTGTGAAAAAGAAACTCACGGCGCTCGCCGCGGGGACGGTGTAGAGCGTGGTCACACCAATAAAGAGGAGTGTGTCACTAGCCGTTCCTGACGAATGGGCGCCTGCTAAAAATAGTCATTGTTTCGTGAGTGCAAGGAAGCACCGCGCGCGCAACCGCAGTGTATAAGGTGATACCTGAGGATTCGAGCACGGAGTTGACGCCGCAATCGCGGAAAAAGTGCATTGTTAGAGGTGCCCAAATGACTGCTAAACCCTACAGCCATTACCAGGGTTACTATCGCAGCGCTTCCTACGACGGCCAGTATGCCCAGGAAAGTTTTCTGGCTCTTCGGCAGAATCTGTGGGTGAATTTACCTGTAGGGCACGTCAAAAAATGCTGTCATGACTCAAATAGGGGTCGCTATGTGTATGTACTTAATGATTGCTTACCTGAAATTCCGTGGCAAATTCGATTCAAGCATGCAACCGATCATTAGACTCTTGCAACTCACTTATTTGAGCGAAGAGACCTGCGGAGACGACTCAATCAAAGAAGACCCTCCAGACCCTATTGAAACTCAGATACAGATACAGTTTACATTCTCATGAAAGTTTATAGGACAGCAGTATTCAGGAATATACTGCAATAGACAGTCTCTACCTAGTGCAGTATATTCCATATCCGTCTAATACACTGTTATCTCTCAAATGGAGTACGGGTCTTTGAATAATGACGGAAAGGACTATGAGCAATTTGTAGCACTTTTGCATCAAGCTCTGCTTAATGCAGAAAACATTACTCAGCAAAAGAACATCAAAGTAGAGCTCAATAAGAAAATTGTGGATTCACACGGTGTCGAACGCGAGTTTGATATTTATTGGGAATATGAGTTAGCCGGAATCACTTATAAAACAGTAATTGAATGCAAGGATTACAATTCAAGAATACCCTTGGAAAAGATTGATGCACTAATCGGAAAAATACGAGATATATCTGATTTGAGGGCGGTATTTGCTACAAAGAAAGGGTATCAATCTGGGGCCAAAACGAAAGCCGAACACAATCGAATTGATCTCTTAGTTGTGCGAGAGCAAGATGATTCTGATTGGCAGAATGTGGATGGAACTCCGTTCATAAAAGAAATTCATGTTAATATGATTATTCGTATGCCAGCTCACATCACTGATTTTCAACCATTGCTTGACGCTAAATGGGCAAAATAAAATATTAATGCAGATATTAACTACCCTATCAGTATGTCCGGGCTGAATAATGAAATATTTATAGAAAATGAAGGTGCTGGGGAAAGATACTCGCTTCAAGAGTTACTACTTCGGCAAAAAATTACCCGACACAAATTAATAAAATATGTTATACTGATACTATGAAAAAGACAGACGGTCGCTCACTGCCCCATTCCGCGCGAGAAGCCATCCGTAGGCACGCGGTTGCGCAAGTATTATCGGGTGAAAGCCCTGAAAAAGTAATTAAAGCCCTCGGATTCCATCGTTCTTGCATTGACGATTGGTTATCCAGGTATGAGCAAGGTGGTGAACAGGCGCTGTCCACCGGCAAGAGCACGGGCCGCCCAAGAAAGTTTCCCGATGAATATGCGGATCGCTTACGTGAACGGGTTAAAACGAATCCGTTGCAATTGGATTTTCACGATGCCCTGTGGACGCGCTCGATGATTCAGATATGACTGAAAGACAAATTTGGCATCGAAGTCAGTGAGCGCTCGGTGGGCAATAGCCTGTCTCGTTTGGGGATGAGTGCGCAGCGCCCTGGGTTTAAGGCATACGAGCCAGACCCTGCTCAGGTTAAGGTATGGTTAAGAGAAACTTGGCCTGAAGTACAACAAGAAGCGAAAAGGCGCCGAGCGCAGGTCTATTTTGGCGACGAATCGACGATCCGGTCGGATTATCATCGTGGTACCACTTGGGGGGTACGGGGTGATACGCCGGTTGTAGCGAAAACGGGTCGGCGCTTTAGCGTAAGTATGCTGTCAGCCGTTTCGCCGAAGGGTCACCTGCGTTTCATGGTGAGCGAATCACGGGTAACCGCAGACGTTTTTATCGACTTTCCAAGGCGTTTGCTGCACAACGCCAAGCGATCGGTCTATTGGGTTGTTGATGGCCATCGAATTCATCGAGCCAAGAAGGTGCAAGAATTTGTCCGCACTAGCCAAGGTAAGCTCACGTTAGTATGGTTACCGCCGTATTCACCGGAACTCAATCCTGATGAGCTAGTATGGCATCACGTAAAAAGCCAACGGATTGGGCGGACAGTGGTGGCTACAAAGGAGCAACGGGTGGCCTTGGCTCGTTCGGTGTTGCACTCACTGCAACGCAATACGCAAATAATTAAACGGTTTTTCTATGAAGAGCATGTCAGATATATTCTGAATCGATGTCGGGTAATTTTTTGCCGAATTAGTAGCAGGAAAATTAGCACCCCTTGAAACCGCAGAATATGGTTTATTTACCAAAGAAGAGTGTTTTGATCATGGCTGGATTCAAGGTCCGGATTTTAAGTATAAGATTAAAGGATACAATGTCTCGTACACTCTATCTAAGCCCCACGAAGAACTTATGGTTATTGACTTCTCAAAAGAGTTACTACTTCGGCAAAAAATTACCCGACACAAATTAATAAATATGTTATAGTGATGCTATGAAAAAGACAGACGGTCGCTCACTGCCCCATTCCGCGCGAGAAGCCATCCGCAGGCACGCGGTTGCGCAAGTATTATCGGGTGAAAGCCCTGAAAAAGTAATTAAAGCCCGCGGATTTCATCGTTCTTGCATTGACGATTGGTTATCCAGGTATGAGCAAGGTGGTGAACAGGCGCTGTCCACCGGCAAGATCACGGGCCGCCCAAGAAAGTGTCCCGATGAATATGCGGATCGCTTAGGTGAACGGGTTAAAACGAATCCGTTGCAATTGGATTGTCACGATGCCCTGTGGACGCGCTCGATGATTCAGATATGACTGAAAGATAAATTTGGCATCGAGGTCAGCGAGCGCTCGGTGGGCAATAGCCTGTCTCGTTTGGGGGATGAGTGCGCAGCGCCCTGGGTTTAAGGCATACGAGCCAGACCCTGCTCAGGTTAAGGTATGGTTAAAAGAAACTTGGCCTGAAGTACAACAAGAAGCGAAAAGGCGGCGAGCGCGGGTCTATTTTGGCGACGAATCGACGATCCGGTCGGATTATCATCGTGGTACCACTTGGGGGGTACGGGGTGATACGCCGGTTGTAGCGAAAACGGGTCGGCGCTTTAGCGTGAATAGGCTGTCAGCCGTTTCGCCGAAGGGTCACCTGCGTTTCATGGTAACCGAATCACGGGTAACCGCAGACGTTTTTATCGACTTTCTAAGGCGTTTGTTGCACAACGCCAAGCGATCGGTCTATTGGGTTGTTGATGGCCATCCAATTCATCGAGCCAAGAAGGTGCAAGAATTTGTCCGCACTAGCCAAGGTAAGCTCACGTTAGTATGGTTACCGCCGTATTCACCGGAACTCAATCCTGATGAGCTAGTATGGCATCATGTAAAAAGCCAACGAATTGGGCGGACAGTGGTGGCTACAAAGGAGCAACGGGTGGCCCTGGCTCGTTCGGTGTTGCACTCACTGCAACAGAATACGCAAATAATTAAACGGTTTTTCTATGAAAAGCATGTCAGATATATTCTGAATTAATGTCGGGTAATTTTTTTCCGAATTAGTAGTAGGCGTAATTGAATATCTTCAAAAGGGAATAAAAAAATCAATTTTCAAAAAAGGCATCATCAAAGAAAATCTACTTTATGACAAGAGATAACAAGGCAAACCAACGCGGACGCAATACTCGCTGGCGCCCGCATTGCGCCGGTTATTTGCGGCGTTAGGGTTCGAGATGGCTAAAAAAACATTCCTCTTGTGGACATAAGGGAAAAGGTAAGTATTGCCATAGGTGTGAACAAGAAAAGCAACTTGTCGAAAGTAAAGTAAAGGAACAAAAAATAGCTAATGAATGGGAGAGGTTATTTGAAGCTGATCCTGTTAATTTAAAGCCACTTAATAAAAAATCTCATAGATAAGACTAGAAAAATAATATCAGGAACTGAATCTGGTGAACATTATTCGAAGTACAAGGGGAAAAGAATGCAATATGATAGAAATATTATTTCCATTCCTATTCATCCGGATTTTAGATTGATACTTCACCGAACGAAGAATGGGTTTATGGTGAAAGATTTAACTAGTCGTGAAGATTATAATATTAAGAAACCTGGTGAAAAAACCTAACAAGGCAAATCCAGCGGACGCGCAAAAGGCGCGTGCCGCTGATTTGCGACGTTAGAGTTGAAATGTCAATCGACGACGAAAACGGCATCTCGAAACTCCCACGCGGCCAGCAGTTCCTCGATCTTCTGTCCGCCCAAGAGGAGCGCTGCCTGGCTGAAACTAGAAGTCACCTACCTGACCTCGGGAAAACCGCACCGAAAACTATTGAACATCTTGGCACCGTTCTGTCCATGCTCGATCGAGTTGCATCCTGCTCTTGGGGCTGTGCGGGCGGGGACCACGTTGCGGAGTTTGTCGTCGCCAGATGTACCAATACGGCTCGCGCCTCATTGCGATTGCTCAACCACGGTTACTACGACGAATCCCTTTCCATGACTCGTAGCCTTGCTGAGGCAGCGAATCTCCTAATTTCTTTTCGTTGCCGACGAGTCAGCGTTTGCAAATTGGAAGACCGCGGATTCAAAGAGACGAAAGTCCGAATTCTCCTCGATTAGAGTAAGACTTCGACTCGAGTCCCTCGGAAGTCCCGTTCCGGCCGATGCCGATCGGTACTCTCAATACTGTGAAGTCGCCACTCACGTAACGCCTGCTGTTCTGCCTCAAGCGCACGCACCTGGGTCCAGGCCAACTATGGGTGGATACTTTAAGCCGGATGGAGCCCTGCTCGCACTTAATGAACTTTCCGGAATGCTCGGCTGTGCGGCTGCAGGGGGTGCTCGCCTCGTTAATATTCCGGAAGAAGCTAAAAGCCAGTTCGTTGCCGCCTCCGTGCAATTGCTTCGAAATGTAGGAGGCGTGAACATACACTCGATTCACGCTGAGAGTGGCAGGGCACCAATGTGAACAACTCTAACAAACGCATGCACACGGACGGGTCAATCGTCGGCTGCGCCACCGATCTCCCCGCCGGTGATGCGGTCCGTTAGGCCATTCTTATGCTGATGCAGGCCCTCTACGTCTTATTGGCATTTGCTTCGACCACGGCTTTGATTGTTTTGATTCACTACTTGTTCACCGTCTGTGCTGTGCCGTATTCACAATTGCGCTTTCGTGAACGCGTTAGGAACACAATCTGGGAGAAGATGTATGTTGCGTGTATACTGATCGCCGTTGGTGTTACGGGATATGGAGGGGCGAAAGTACTTTTGTTCTGGGTGCCAGAAAGTTGGGGTGGATCCGACGAAGACGGCAACTTCACGACTGCGCGAGAGGCAGTATCACTACTGATTGGGGCTCTCGCACTGGGCCTCGTGGCTTATCTCGAATCGGCAGCAGCAAGAACGCTCGCGCTTGAGGGCACCTCTAACAATGCACTTTTTCCGCAATTGCGGCGTCAGCGCCGTGCTCCAATCCTCAGGTATCACCTATACACTGCGGTTGTGCGCGCGGTGCTTCCTTGCACTCACGAAACAATGACTATTTTTAGAGGTGCCCTTGAGTCTATATCTATCTGAGGAACCAGATGCATTGAGCAGGCGGAACAAGTTTGAAAGTGCCCTTCGGAAGGCGTTGGAAGAGACGGATAATCGCAGATAGATGACTTTGCCTGTGTTTTGTACTGTTCGTGCAACTAGTACTGAGAATCGGGGAGCAAGCCATGCACGCAGAAGTCCCGTCGGTCGTATTCGTGAGGGCAGAAGCCGTACGGATAACAACTCAATCAAGCTGACGGCCAAAACGCGTGGCGTTTTGGTTCCCTCCGCGCTGTGCGCTCCGGCCGCAGCTTATCAAAGCCGTTATGCGAGAAGCAGGCTTACTGAATGAGTAAAATAGTTCGCACAGAGGAACAGGAAAATCGGGCAACTGAAATGTTCGATAGCTTTCGCGACGAATTGCTAAAACGAGACTTGTCTAATACTGAAAATTATGACAGGTCTATACTTACATTATCTGCGGCGGCTTTAGGGCTGTCACTAACAGCGATACGCTTCGTTGTTCCACTTGAAACGGCAAATTATCTATGGCTTGTAATACTAGGCTGGATACTTCTTCTTGGTAGCATCATTTCATCCTTGGGTGCATTTTTAGTCAGCAATAAAGCCATAGCAGTTCAAATAAATCATGCAGAAGAATACTATATCAAATGCATTGCTGAGGCATTCGATAGAAAAATGTTTACTTGAAAATCAATTCATTTCTAAATAGTGCTACAGGGTTAATGTTTGCGGTCGCAATCACGGCCATTGTTACTTTTGTTACGTTAAACATCACATCAGGAGATACAGCCATGAGCAAAAAAGGTGGAGACAAACCCACAACAGTCAGTATTCGCAGAAGTGCTAATATTCCTACAATGACGAGAATACCGAGTGACTTTGATATTAGCATTAATAGTGCAAATATTCCCACCATGCAGCAAGCTCCGGAAACAACCACCACTTCACAAAACAGTGGTGGTAGTGGAAATGATTCCGGGTCGGGTTCTGGTGGTAGCTCAAGCGGTAAAGAGTAAAATCGCATAACAATGCCATAACCGGACCCCAAAAAGCAGAGCGACGAAGGAGCGGCGCTTTTTGGGGTCCGGTTATGGCAGGCGTTAGGAGACAAGAGACCACCCGCGTACAATGTCGTCATCGCGATTGAGGAGTTGGTAGATGAATGAGCTTGAACAAATTGAACAAAACATCGAAAGCCTATCACCCAGAGATCTCGAGAAGTTTCGCGAGTGGTTTATCGCCTTCGATTGGAGGCTATGGGATACCAAGATCGAGCAGGATTTGAAATCCGGGAAACTCGATAAGCTGATCTCCGAGGCAAAGGCGGACTACGAGGCGGGGAAGGCCAGAGAGCTTTGAAGCATTATGCGTCGTCGAAGTTTTGGACGACCTATCAAGCATTGCCGGAATCAGTCCGGCGCCTTGCAGACAAGAATTACTCACTGCTTAAAGCCAATTCTCGCCACCCTTCGCTTCATTTCAAAAAAGTCGGGGAATTGTGGTCGGTTCGGGTTGGAGATCACTATCGCGCCCTCGGTGTGGATGTTGAAGATGGTATCAACTGGTTCTGGATTGGCACACATTCCGAATATGACAAAATCATCTCCTAACAAGCGCTTGCAACCGACCGCCAACCCGCTGCGTGGTTTGGTACCCTCCGCGGCCGGGGGGCCGCTGCGGCGGCGGCGGCTGAAGCGTGGCGTTATGCGTAAAAAGGAATAATCCGACTTGGCTGCCAAAATTACACCGCGATTAATTGAATTGACCTACGAGGCAACCCGTAACGTTTAACGTTTCTGGAGTCCACATTGTTTCATCGCGAACCATGGAATTGAGTATGACGATGAGCTTTCTCATGCAGGCCGTGATGGCCACTTTCTTGTGCTTTCCCGGCGCGACCAAGCGTTGATAGAAGCTGCGCAGTGTTGGATTGCACTGAATGGCCGAGAGGGTGGCCATGTAAAACATGGTCCTGACGTTCGCCCGGCCTCCGCGGATCCGTCGCTTACCTCGCAGCTTGCCGCTGTCACGATTGAAAGAGGCCAGTCCGCACAGGGCTGCGACCTATCTATGGGAGGGTGTGTCCAGTTCAGGCAACTCGCCGAGCAAGGTGTACATGACGCCATTGCCGACACCGGGCACGGAGCGCAGTTGGTCACCCAGTTGCTGCCAGTGTGGGACGCTCTGGAGCGCGTCGCCGAGTTTGGAATCGAGCCACTTGAGTTCTGTTGCGCAATGCGCGAATGAGGCCATTGTGGGAGCGAGTGAGCGCTTTAGGCATGAGTTTGACGCGGTTAAGTTCCAGGGTTCGCATTTCGATGAGCTGCCGCCGCCTGGCGAGCAAGTCCTTGACTCGTGTGACATGGTTGTCCGTGTTCTCGGGGACGCGAGGCTGAACAACTGCGGCGAACCCGGCGATAACCCAAGTATTGATGGTATCGGTTTTTGCGAGCTGACCGATGGCGCTGGCGTAGCGGCGTACGTTCAGTGGGTTGACGACGACCGGCCGGTCGCGCTCGACGGCGGCTTCAACAAGCGTGCGCTGATAGCGACCGGTGAACTCAACGACGATGCGCTCAAGCTTAAACCAGGGCAGTCGGCCAAGGAGTTTGCGCACGCTCTTCACCGAGTTCTCGACGCTGATAGCGACGTCTCTCTCGTAAATGTGCCCATCGAAGCGTGTGTTTCCCGACATCGACTCCAACGTTGATAGGGGCAGCAGGTCTGTTCATAGAAACTCACCCTTGCTAGATTCGGGCTCTGAGGCCCATTCGAGTGTACGAGTTAAAAATCGGATCGATCCAGCGCCCATACTTGTTAACGGTCTTGCGAAAGCAGAGCCTGGCATGCATCGGGCTACTGGATCGGTAACTTGTTGCAGCAAGTGACGGGCCTCATCTTATTCGATGGAGAAGGAGGGCCAGTGTCATACAAGGCCTTGCAGCCGACCGCCTTCCGCTTCGCTGCAAGCGTTGCCTGAAGGCAGGCGTTATGGCACAAAGAGATAAGTAGATATGCCAAAGATATACGAATATCTTGGGATTTTAATAATGTTCTACAGCAATGAACATGAGCCTATTCATGTACATGGGAAATACCAAGGGCAGGAATCAAAGGCAGAGTTCACGATTATTGATGGTAACGTGGTAGAAATCACCATTAAAAATGTAAGGGGACGTAAACCACTGCCATCAAATATATTGAGGAATTTTAGTCATTTCATTAATGCGTATTCTGATCAAATAGTTCAAAAATGGATTGACTATTTTGTTTTGCACAAACAAGTTGAATGTGAAAAAATCGAGAGGAAGATCAAATGATTGATGAAAGCAAAGTCATAAATGTAGAAAAAGTAAAATATCTCAATGGACATAAACTCAAACTCTCTTTTAATGATGGAGTGGAACAAATAATTGATTTTGGTCCATTTTTATCAAATTCGCTCAATCCACTTATCAATAAGTATCTTGACTTAAAAGAGTTCAAAAAATATGAGTTGAATAGTGGTGATTTAGTATGGAATGACTATGATCTTTGCTTTCCTGTTGCTGATCTATACGAAAACAATATAAGGCCATAACAAGGAGGACCAGTGTCATACAAGCGGCACTTGGAAACCTCGTATCAGCGCCCCAGGGACGAGGCAGGCAAACCGTGAGGTGCGTCTATGGGGGTGCGGGAATGGGAGGCCGGAAGAAGCAAAGGCCAGCAGGTAATGGGTGGGATAGGGGTTGGATCGCCTGACACGAAAGTGTGCAGACCTCCGGCGGGTCTTTCGTTGCGAGACGCACCATGACCGAGGGTCAATGGGACGGATGGATAGGAGCGGCACTTGGTGTGACGCGGGCACGGCCCCACTCACGCAGCGCGATTGCGATAGCGTTAATGGGCGCCAGATAGAGCGAGGTGTGCACCGTCTTCAGGTTCGAATGGCAAAGGCCATAGACGCAAAGACCATAGACGTTGGGAGACGAGGCCGTGCTCATGCCTTGCGTCGTATCCTGACACGCTCACTGAGTGCGGCGTGCGTCGCTGTCAAACGAGTGAGTACCCATAAGGGAAAATGTAGCGCGGGTGTCGCGGGTGTGGTGTGGCGTACGTCGAAGGAGCGTCAAGATGCGGTGCTGTCCATTCAACGGGGTCGATAGGAGCCAAAGCCCTGGCGGCGGGTTGATATCCCCGGCGGGTTTATAGCCCTAGGGCGAACGGCAGCCAACGCGCCCTGGGCATTCCTATCAACGCGCTACTGCTCGGTGGGGCACAAGTACCACAGGCACGTGTGCAGCAAAGGGACGTGTCATCAAGTGGATTGGAAGATAGGGCAGCAGGTGTGGCGTTGGGCAAAACATCGATACCCCATGAAGTCCGCCCGCTGGGTTCGGCGCAAGTACACTGCTTCAGTGCCAGGGCGTAAGTGGCAGTTTGTGGGTGTCGATGACACGGGCTGCACTCGCGAGCCTCTATGCCGTCGCGTCAACACCTATCGTCAAAGTGCGCGGCGCGGCCACCCCCTGCCTTCCCCGCGGCGCGGCGTATTGTGCGGCACGTAGCGCTCGGTGTCTTAGTCGGGCGACATGGTAGGCGTGACACAGTCAACAGTCCTTTTATGGCCGGCGTCCGCGAGGACGTTTTGAAAGGCTTGAGCCGTATGATGGGAAACTATCACGTACGGTTCTTACCAGGAGCGGAGCCCGGACCGGGCTCCGCCTACTCGGCGAATGCCCCAGCCGCTCATGCATCCCATTATGGTGTCACGCAATCTTGGCGATCGACAACCAACAACTAACGAGGATGCTAAATGAAAGGGCTCTTCGGCAGAATCTGTGGGTGAATTTACCTGTATATAAAGAAAAACTGGCTTCGACAGGGGCCGAACTCGCCACGGAGTAACGTCAAGACCGGTTGGTATCAAGACCGCCACAGGGGGAAGACCTCGTTTCCAAGCTTTGAGAAGACGGAGTTGCTACCACCCATCGACTCAGAACAAGCAAACGAGATGGAACTGAAGACTATCTCGAATCAAATCGAAAAGTACCGCGCGGTCATCGTGACCCGACGCTGGTCTATCAAATCGATGAAGGTTGCCGGCGCTTATGGGGCGCCGCTAAAAATAGTCATTGTTTCGTGAGTGCAAGGAAGCACCGCGCGCGCAACCGCAGTGTATAGGTGATACCTGAGGATTCGAGCACGGAGTTGACGCCGCAATCGCGGAAAAAGTGCATTTTTAGAGGTGCCCTCAAGGCCAAAGGCGAACTTTATCCATTCCATCAGGCTGTCCGGGCGAGGGCTGGAGCGGGCTCAGAGGCCGGTTCGCCGTTGCCGAATACTAATACGCCGTCGTCTAACTTCTCTCTGACTAGTTTTTTGTCTTTGGCATAGTTTTGTGTATTCAACCATGGTGCTGCGTTCCCCTGCTTAGGGAACAAGTGCATGGAGCGCTGCATGTAATTGGCGGAGAAATCGGCAATCCATGGGCGTACCTGCATGTCCTTATCGCTTGCGCGCAGTTGTGCCGTGACTTGGGTCGCGCCTAGCTCGTCCATGCGCCGCAGTAACCTGCAGGTGTACTCGGAATTCAGATCAGCCCGTAGCGTCCAGGAGGCATTGATATAACCGAAAGTGTGAATAAGGTTCGGGATGCCCGAATACATCATGCCTTTGTAAGTAAATGTTTCGGAGAAATCGACCGGCTGTTCATCCACTGCAATCCGTGCGCCGCCAAACCATCGCAGGTTGAGGCCCGTGGCCATGATCAAGATATCTGCCTGCAATGCTTCGCCATTGCTCAAGGTGAGTCCTTGTGCAGTCACCCGAGCTATATCTGCTGTGACCACTGATGCTTTACCCGAGCGAATCGCTTTGAATAAATCGCCGTCAGGTATGAGGCAAAGCCGTTGATCCCAGGGGTAGTAACGGGGCGTGAAGTGGGTGGCTATGTCATAGCCGGGGCCTAGCGCGTGACGTACGCCGCTCAACAACTTGCGTTTTATCTTTTCTGGCTCCGTGCGGGTCTTGTAATACATGAAGCGCTGCATCAGTACGTTCTTGAAACGAGTAATGGAGTAAGCCAGTTTGGCCGGTAAAAACATGCGCAGTTTATCGGCGATGTAGTCTTGACTGGGCCTTGATACCACATACGTGGGCGAGCGCTGCACCATGGTCACGCTGGCGGCGTCTTCGGCGATGGCTGGAACCAGTGTCATGGCGGTGGCGCCGCTGCCCACCACGATTACGTGTTTATTCTTGTAGTCCAGCTCCTCCGGCCAATGTTGTGGGTGTACCAACTCACCGGCGAAGTCATGTAAGCCTGGGATCTCGGGTGTGTGGGGGTTGCCGTAGTCGTAGTAACCAGCGCACATCAATAAGAAATTGCACTGCACTTGGATTTCCGCTTGACCGTGTGCAACTGTGACCGTCCAGCGTTGCCCCGCCGTTGACCAGCTAGCGGCCAACAGTTTGTGTTGATAACGGATGTGTTTGCAAATGCCGTGTTCCTCGGCCGTCTCGCGCACATAACGCAAGATAGTGTCGCCGTGCGCGATAGACTTCGATTCATTCCACGGTTTGAAACCGAAGCCCAGCGTGTACATGTCGCTGTCGGAACGCACGCCCGGATATCTGAATAGATCCCAGGTGCCACCGATGGCATCGCGCGCCTCCATGATGACATACGATTTGTCCAGGCACTGTTTTTGCCACTCTTTTTGCAGATGACAAGCCGCGTCTATACCGGAGATGCCGGCGCCTACGATTAGTACGTCAAAGTATTCCATGGTCATTACCGTAGCTTATTCCCGTGGTTAATGAGTGTCCGCCAATAGGGCACCTCTAAAAATGCACTTTTCCGCAATTGCGGCGTCAGCTCCGTGCTCCAATCCTCATGTATCACCTCTATACACTGCGGTTGTGCGCGCGGTGCTTCCTTGCACTCACGAAAAAATGACTGTGCCCAATAGATGCGAGAGGGTATTGGCGCGCACCGGTGGCGATGCGGACCAGACGCAGAAAAACTGGGCTTCCCGGGCTAGCCGCTGCGCCGTGGACGTTTCTTTGTATCCGCTTCCCTTGGCGCAGGTCATGACAATACCGGCTAGCCGAACCAGCCAATCATTGAGCTGGCCCCTCAGTGCATCGATAGCGCTTTGCGGCGGGGCGGCCTGAGCCGCTAGTGCCAACAGGCGGCGGCGCAGATCGGTATTGCGTTGAGTGGCCACATCAAGAACCGTTCGGGCGTCCTCCGAACCGCGTTCGGCTAATCGTTGCACTTCATCCAACATACCTTCAGCGAGGCCACAGCCCGTCGCGCTTACCAGCAGCAGTCTCAATGTGGAGCGTGCAGCCAATACATTGTGTACCGGGCCGGCGATGAGTTCTTCATTGCGCACTATAACCTGCTCGCAATGCACTTCGCAGGTATAGGTGGAATTTAATGCGGCTAGCGTTTCGGCGGGTTTTATTAAAACGCCCTCCCGCGCTAACGGTAGCAGTACCAGGATTTGCGTGCCGCCGGCTAATTGCGCACCGCAAGCTACGGTTTCAGTGAATGGCGCCCCGGTCACCCACGGCATCAACCCATCGAGCAAAAAACCCTCAGCTACCGCCGCCGCCCTCAGCGCCGGTTTGCCACCGGGGCGCGAGGTGGTGAGCTGCGAATAACCGATCGTCGTCAAGCTTTGACCGCTGGCGAATTTGGGCGCCCACCGGCTGCGAAGAGCGTTGTTTTCCGAACAACACACCAAGTCGGTGGCGCCCTCGTGCTGAGTGATGAACAGCGCGGCGCTCATATCGGCCCGCGCCAAAGCCATGTACACCGAAAGCCGGTATTCGGCCGGTGACTCCAAGCCGCCGTAGACGGCGGGGACTGCTAATCTCCAGCCGCCGAATTCTCCGTACGCTTGTAAAGCCTGCGCCGGCCACCTGCGCTCCAATTCCGCCTGATGGGCGCTAGGGCGCAGGCGCTCGGTGAGCGCCGCTAGATCGCCCACGGTTGCGCCTGCACACCGGGCTGTAACGGCTTGCATCACCCAAGCTCAACGGCAGGCAGCGCCGTCCGTCCTCGAATGAGATCGCTCGCTTTCTCGCCGATCATCAGCGTCGATGCGTTCGTGTTGGCCGAGGGCATGGTCGGCATGATGGAAGCGTCTGCTACCCGCAAGCCCTCGAGTCCGTGGACTTTAAGCTCCGCATCCACCACCGCCGATGGATCGGTGCTCGGTCCCATGCGGCAGGTGCCCATCGGATGAAACGCGGTGGTGCCGCGCTCGCGCGCGTAGGTCAACAGTTGTTCGTCGCTCTGGCAATCGGCGCCGGGGGAGGTTTCCTCCTCGAAATACGGTGCTAGTGCATCCGTCCTGAATAAACGCCGGCCGAGTTTCATACCTCCAAGCAATACCCGTTGGTCGATCTCATCGGCCAAATAGTTGGGCTGGATGGCCGGTTTGTGCCGGGGGTCGGGTGATTTCGCGCGCACGTAACCGCTGCTCTCGGGGCGCTGCTGCCACACCGCGATGGTCATGCCCGGATACTGCTCTAATTCCGACTGCACGCCCTCGGCATAACTCGCCGGGGTAAAAGTCATCTGTAGATCGCCGAATTCCAGGCTTTCATCGGACTTCCAGAAACACGCCACCAGCGTCGGTTGCAGGGTCAGAATGCCCTTGCGGGTCACACAATATTTGATGATCTCCCAGGCCAGCTGCAGGCCGCGGGACAACTCATTGATGGTGCTCGCATTTTTGACCCGGGCCGCCATACGCACCGGATAGTGATCACGCAGGTTCTCGCCGACCCCGGCCAACTCGTGTCGAACCGCGATACCCAATTCTTGCAGCAGCGGGCCTGGGCCGATCCCGGACAACTGAAGCAGTTGCGGAGAATTGAAAGTACCGCCCGAGAGGATGATCTCCTTAGTTGGCGTAGATCGCTTTATCGACGCCATCTTGGATAAAGCGAACACCTTTGACCCGCTTACCGTCCAGGATCAGATGCGAGGCTAGGGCTTTGGTTTTGACGGTGAGGTTGCGGTTACCCAGGGCCGGGTAGAGATAGCATCTGGCCGTGCTCTGGCGTACGCCCCTCGAGATGCTGCGCTGAAAGAAACCGACGCCCTCTTGCTGCTCGCCGTTGTAGTCGTGGTTGTGCGGTATGCCGAGGCTAGTGGCGCCTTGCACGAAAGCATCGCAAAGCGGGTGCTCCCAGAGCAGATCTTCGATAACGTATGGGCCGTCCCGTCCGCGGAAGCGGCCGTCGCCTTGGCCCACTCTAGACTCGCTGCGTTTGAAATACGGCAGGACCTCGGCGTACGACCAGCCGCGGTTGCCCAGTTGCGCCCAGACGTCGAAATCCAATCGTTGGCCGCGGTTGTAAACATGTCCATTGATGGAACTGGAGCCGCCCAGTGTCTTACCGCGGGGCTGCTGGATGCGCCGTCCTGCCGTGCCTGCGCAAGGCTCCGTCTCGTAGAGCCAATTGACACTTGGATCGGTAATGGTTTTCATGAAACCGGCGGGAATGTGGATAAACGGGTTGCTATCGCGCCCGCCTGCTTCGAGCAAGCAAATGGTGCTGGCGGCCTCTTCCGACAGGCGCCGGGCGATGACCGAGCCGGCGGTGCCCGAACCGATGATGATGTAATCGAAGGTTTCGCTCATCGGTCAACCGCGTCCCAAGAAAGGCATTTTCGTGGCCATGATCGTCATCGTTTGCACATTGGCATCCAACGGCAAGCTGGCCATGTGCACCACGGCGTTGGCCACATGCTCCACGTCCATGCGCGGCTCCACCCTAGTGGAGCCATCGGCTTGCGGTACGCCTTTGCTCATCTTATCGGTCATCTCGGTGACTGCGTTACCGATGTCGATCTGACCGCAGGCGATATCGTAGGCCCGGCCATCGAGAGAGGTGGATTTGGTCAGTCCCGTGATGGCGTGTTTGGTGGCGGTGTAAGGCGCGGAGAATGGCCTTGGAGCGTGGGCCGAGATGGAGCCGTTGTTGATGATGCGCCCGCCCATCGGTGTTTGCGCTTGCATGATGCGAAACGCTTCTTGGGTACAGAGAAAAGCACCGGTCAAGTTAACCGAAACCACGGTTTGCCACTGCTCAACGGTCAGCGCCTCTAACGGGATCGCCGGGGCACCGGTGCCGGCATTGTTGAAGAGTAAATCCAGGCGGCCAAACTTTCGCACCGTGGTATCGAATAGGCTTTTGACTGCGGCAGGGTTACCCACATCGGTGGCCAAGGCGGCGCAGTACTGGCCGTTGCCGCCGGCCCGGCGCACGGTCTCATCCAGAGCGTCTTGGCGCCGGCCGGCAAGACCCACGGCATAACCTGCATCGAGCAGCGCCAATACGCTGGCCCGGCCGATGCCGGAACCGGCGCCCGTCACGATGGCTACTTTTTCTCGCGTACTCATCTGCTATTTACCCTCGCAATAAAAGCACGCCTACTTTAACAGTGTCGCGGCCTTAAATTAGCCGGCAAAGTGGCCCGGAACCTGCCACAATTGTCCGTTTGACAGTTGTTCTAAGGTCTGACTGGAGAGAGTAAGCATGAGTGAACTGAAGCTCGATGTGGTCGAGAAAATCACCCCTGTAACCCGCCGCTTGGAAGGGCAAACCATCATCCTGACCGGCGCCGGTAACGGCATCGGCCGGGCTGCTGTCGAGCGTTTTGCCGCCGAAGGCGCCAACGTAGTCGTCAACGACATCAATCCCGCCGTGGCCGAGGCGGTGGCCGGTGAATTGACCGCCCGCTACGGCGATGGCTGCGCCATTCCTTGCGCTGGCGACGTCACCGCCGCAGGTTTCAACGCCGCTATCGTCAAAGCCGCCGTCGAACAATACGGCGAACTCGATTCCATCGTCTGCAACGCCGGCGTCACCCGCGACGCCGTGCTCTCGCGGATGGAGCGCGATTCCTGGGACCAAACCATCGCCCTGCATATGACGGCGCCGATGGAGTTGGCCAAAGCAGCCCTCGATGCTTGGCGCACGGCCAAGGATCCGTACCGCCGCCGCAATGCTGTATTCACCACCAGCGTCTCCTCCCTGGGCAACGACGGGCAGTCCTCCTACGCCGCCGCCAAAGCCGGTGTCTTGGGCTTCATGAGCACGTTCGCCATCGAATGCCGCCAGCGCTACCGCTTACCCAACGTCAATGTGAACGCCATCGGTTACGGCCCTATCCTCACGCGCATGACGCAAGAGGGTAAGGAAGACATCGAAGTCGGCGGCAAGACGATCACCATGGGTTTACCGGAGGGCGCCCATGAAGCGATTGGCCAGCGGGTACTGCTTGGCCGCATGGCAGATCCGTGCGAAGCGGCCAATGGTATCTACTTCTTGGTGGGTCCCGATTCGTCTTTCTTTACCGGCAAGATCCTCTGGATCGATGGCGGTACTTTTAAGTTGCTCCGCAGCTAGCTTTGAGTTCATTGGCGCGGTGGTTGCGCCATCGCGCCGGCCTTAACTTCGCTGCAAGAAGCATTGATGAGCGCCGAGGATATAGGTGGCAATTACAATGTTGTTGGCATCGCTGTCATGGAGCAGATGTATACGGATAACTACTGGGCATCTGCTAAAGGGCACCTCTAAAAATAGTCATTGTTTCGTGAGTGCAAGGAAGCACCGCGCGCGCAATCGCAGTGCATAGGCCGTACATGAGGATTGGAGCACAGAGCTGACGCCGCAATCGCGGAAAAGTGCATTTTTAGCAGGTGCCCATAATTTCATCCATATCTCAGGTTCGGATTAATGGATGGATACGAAAATCTGCGTTGGGTGATCACTACCGCTTACCGCCAACTCTTGGCTATCAATAGCAGAAACTTGCTCATCGATTTCCGCACCGAAGTCAAATCGGCTGCGAGAAGTGTTCTCGGAATCAGAAACGCGCCAATACGAAAAACCCTGGTCGAATCGAATCGTCACTTCGATATCTGATGACATTCTGATAACCAAGACCCGGCCATGAGCCGCCTGGTGTTTTTGTACCGCCTCTAATTGCAGTTCCATATCGTGCTCCATGCATAAAAGCTCCAACACCTGATCGCGAGCCGATACATCCGGCCAATCCTGCCAGATCGAATTTGAACGTTTTCTTGCCCTGGCCTGGCGTTGATTCAGCGTGATAATCTGGACATTCGGTTGCGGCCATCCAGAAGTGCCGACCCGTTCCATCAATCCAGCCAAAACCCTGACAAAAACCGCGATGCTGAGCGGACTGAACAAATAACGATCCTGATACGCAATCCTTTCGATTGGATGGGCCGGATCATCCAGCAGAGTTTGCAGCCCGGAATGTTCATCGAGCAAATGAGCCCAAAAGCGTTGACCAAATCCGGGGAGCGAACCGTCCAGTTCGTGATGAATTTCGATTTCCCGATCACTCGGGCCGGCGGTCGGTAACCGAAGACTGGCAACGTTGATTGGCGTACTGGAAAATTGAGTTTCAGGCTGGTCTTTTGCAACAAGCAGTGGCCGTGTTGAACCCCAGCCTTGATCGGGAATCAGCGCCTCTGGGTCAGGCACGGCCCATCGGGTCGGACCCGTCCCCTCCAGACATTCGGCGATTATCCAACCGTTACCGGCACGCAACGTATCAGGGATCTCGAACAGTTCAACCCGGGGCGCATAGATCAAACCAACAAGCAGATGTTTTTCATCCGGGTCCAGGTGATTCAATGTTTCCTGGTGTAAATACAAAGCAACCTTGGCCCCCAGGCTCACCAGCCGATAGGCCAACAATCGCCAGGGCGAAACGCCGATATCGCAATCCTGCGCCGAGCCTGCGGCGTATAAACGAACGGTTGCATTTGGATTACAGCGTACGGTACGAACCAATGCGTCTTCTATGGTCATGAACTCGGCAGTGGATGATGTACCGAAAAAAGCGTATTGATCGGGCAATCGGTGTGTATTTAACCAATCTTCACTGAGGAAGTTGAGCGCCTGTTTGCGATCCAGGTTTTCCGCATCGAAACGCTGATCAAAATCCAACACGCAGTGCGGGCAGGCACTATCGCATTCCGCCGGGCAGATCAAACGATCCCGCACTTTGCGAAACAAATCGCCGATAAAGCGATCCGCGCTGGAAGAAAAACCAGCCGCAAAATGATCGTAGATAAGAATCGACTGGCAAAGGATATTTTCATCAGGCTCGGGGCGCACTGGCTTGATTGTACAACCCAACTCCTGCGCCTGAACGCCCAAAGCCTCGGCCAGGGTGTCGCGTAGCGCGACGGCCAGGGTGCGGGCGACGATCCGGTCATTCAACCACAGGCCGTCCGGATCTTTAAGTTGTATTTCCAAAACATCGGTATAGCGTGCGTCGCCAAGCGTGAGTCCGGTTTTTATCGCCAGGGGGTCAGAACTGCCGGAACAATATTCCGACTTTCCCGAAGTCTTTTTCCTGGCGCCACGCAACGGGAAATGTTCCTTTCCCGGTTTACACAAATCCGGCCTATCGCCACCGTCCCTAGGCATGGCCTCGGCCCGGCCACAGTGCAGACACAGGGCATAGCCTCTGCCATTCAGGCCGCGTGATTGATGAATAATGGAGCCATTCGCGGACAGGCGAAAACGGCCCAAAGCCGGGTTCACCAAGTCGTGCCATGCCGCCTGATCCGCCGGGATACTGACCCAGGCCGGTTCCACCGGGATGAAATCCTGGGTACTCACATCGTTACCGGGCGATTGATAGAAATCCACCGCGAAACCGGCGGGTTCGATGAACTCGCGGTGCGTATCGCCTCCCTTGATCGGTGCAGCGCAATCCGGGCACTCGAAAGGTGACCGCCATTGGCGTTGCCAGCCACTGGCGCCGCAGTTTTGGCAACGCCAGGCATGGCGTATGGCCTGTGCTTCGCGCGCCTCTTGCTCGCTGGCGGGGATCTTCCAATTCAGGGTGACACCGGCGCAGCGGTAGACCAAGCCATCAATCACCACCTGTGCCCCCGGCGCATATTCGCGCAAGGCCGTCGCGCTGTCCCGGTTGGCCAACTCCCGGCGCTGGAAGCGGTTGTCGTCGCGGGATTTTTGTTCTTCCCTAGCTTGTTGATCGCGCTTGAATTGAGCCACGGTCAGGTTGTCGAAAGCGGCGATATGGGTGGGAAAACCGTAACCCAGCAAAACACCCCGACCGGCCAATTCACGCAGCAGGTATTCCTCGCTCATGCGTTTTTTCTGATAGCCGATAGCCCTGGCGGCCGGGTCTTTTTCTCCTGCTGCGTTGACGGCTGTTTCCCGTTGTGCGCAAAGCTGGTTCCATTCGCTCAGCCATCCGGTGGCAACGTGCTGGATGGTCTCACCGGTGGTTTGCAGCAGGTCGCGTTCACCGCGGCCATGCAGGACGCTGCCGTGCACCAGATGTTCAAGCCCTTCGATCAGAGTTGATTCATTATGTGCGTTATTTTCATGTGCGTCATTTTCGCACCAAGCCTGAAAACGTTGCGCCAGTGAACTCTCCTGAGAAGAGCGGGTAAAGAACCATTCGCACCCAAGCTTGCTGCGATCATGCGTGGTACCAGCCAGTGCATTTTTCAGAAAGTGACTCAACACCAGGGCATTGACATGCCGCTGTACCAGCAATGCACTATCCAAAGACACCACCGGCGCCGGTAAGGGGGTTGTGAAGGGCCAAGTGCTTTTTGCGAACACCATTTGATCGTGCGGATTGGATTTGCACAAGGTCAATGCGGTGGAGTTCGATTCACGCCTGCGGCCCGCCCGCCCCGCCCTTTGCAGATAATTCGCCGGATGCGGTGGCACATTGTTCATCGCCACCAGATTGATGCCGCCGATATCGATACCCATCTCCATGGTGGTGGAGCAAGACAGCAGGTTTACGTCCCCCTTCTTGAAGGCATCTTCATGCTGCTTCAGCCGCTGTGAAGAAAGCTGGGCGGAGTGTTCGGCGGCAACAAAATAAGGTGGCAGCTCTATGGCGCGGTCATTCACTACGGTCCAGTAACCCCGGCGGCGCAGGTCGCCGATGACTTCATTCTCACGCAGCCACCGACGCGCATCCTGCGTGCGCCGCAAATCGCCGGCCTCGCCACCGAAGGGTTCCGGGTAAGGCGGCAAATCAACAGCTTCGCATTTCGGGTAGCCGCGACCATCCGGCAGCAGATAAGGCGTTACGCCACGCAGGGTGGTATCCAGAAAACGCTGGGTGATCGGACACAGCCAAGCCTTGGAGACAGGTGCAAAAGCCAGTTGCTCGGGTGCCAGATGAAATTGTCCTTCCGCGGAAACTTTCAGTAGCTTGGTTTCCTGGGTAAGCGTTTTCCAAAGCTGGATGAGAACTTCATCAATTTTGTCCTGCCCGTACGGATTCTCAATATCCACTTCCAGCACGTATGCCAGCAACCTAACCAAATGATTGCGCTTACCACTGCGTTTGGCTCGCGGCCAACGGCGTTGATAACGATCAGTATCCTCCCGGTCACGTTCGACGATGATCGTTTGCGGAAACGGCATACCCAACCATTGACGCCATTCATCTGAAATTTGCAATGACCCACCTGCACGCACAAAGAAGTCCAGGGCGATTTTGAGTAAGTGCCGGGTCTCTGTGATGGAAAAATCGGCAATGTATTGATCAAAGCGATCAATAGCGGGATAGCGTAGCGCCACCAGCCCCATGGTTTCGAGGTTGTTCTGCACCTTGGGACGGCGGCCGAATTCACGCACCAAAAACAAACGCGCCAATTCCAACGGTCCACCAGGACCAAAGCATTCCTGCGATACGTTATCGCGGTAATGCTGATACATGCGTTCAAATCCAGACTGTTTGGCCAGTTCGTTCGCCATGTCGTTGAAGGGAATGGGCGTGGGTTGATCAAGTCGCCTCAATTCGGCGTGCATATCAGCTATTTCCCCTTCGAGAAAACCACGGTTATCCTTGATTTTCTTAATTTGCGTTTCGTAACGAGCGATCTTTTGTTTCAAGGCTTGGGCTTCTGTAGCACTTGTACCGAGTCCGTCCCGCAATGCAATGTGGTAAACCAAACCACGCACTCGATTCCGCTCTGATTCCTGTTGCAGCTTGGCCGCCATCCGCGCCGTACCCTGGCGGCTGTCATTGAAGGTCAACAAGCGCCGGCCCCGGTGGGGATGTGTAGCGGGTTTTTCGCCGTCAGGCGCGAATTCCAACAAGGTCGGCAAGATGGTGGTCAGCATGAAGGGCGCGCCGATCCGGGCCGGTTGAAATTGCTCGCGGCGATTGCGTTGCCGTGCGCCGCAATGCGGGCAGATCAGTCCATTCGCATCAGCCTCCTGAATCCACAGATTCACCGTCTCGTTTGGATCGCCCTCTTCGCGTATTCGCCGAGTAGTTTTGACCACCGCGCACTTCGCGGTGTGTTCCGCGCCGGGTCGGTTGGTGATCAAGGCTGGTCGAACCTTGCCCGAAGTCGGTTCTTCGTCTTCATCATCCTCGGTACCTTCATCACGTTCCAGGTCCAATTCAAATTCGTCGGTGACCGCCGGTGGCTTCGGCGCTATCAAGCGATGTCCATCGGTCTCGGCTGATAAAACCGGCGTGCCACAATCGTCACACGCGGCCAATTCATACACCGGCGCGTGACAGGTGCAATGCTTGCGCGGTTCCAGATAGATCTGCCCGAACCGCCATTCGGTTTGCTTTAGGGATTCGGGCCTGTCCGAACAATCCGGATCCGAACAGGCCCAAAGTCCCGAGAGGGTTTGATGAAACAGATGGGCGCGCAGAGGCAGGAATGCGGTGCCAGCAGCATCGCGCGTGCCGTGCAGCAAATCCAGCCACCTGAGAGCATTGCGTTGGGTTTCGTGCGTTGGCTCTTTACTTTCGGGAACAATGATGCGGCAGACATCAGAAAGCCTCTGAACCCGGGGTTTGCCATCCTGGTCGATGAATGAGCGTCTCAATTTCAATGCCATTGGGTGGGCCGCCAATGCGCGGTAACGGCGCGGTTGGTGTTCGGACTTGTCCTGATCAATCCGCCATAATTCATCCAAAGAGACAGGTGCTTGTGCCGGGGCTACAGGCAAATCCGGAACATGGCGCTCGCCAGCGATCAGATGTACACGGCTTGCATCGACGCCGGCAACTTGAGCCAAAAAGCGCTTCAATTGCTGACCAGCCTCGCCCCGCGGAGCGCCGATAGTGGCCGAGGTCGCAACGAATCGAACCTGATTTGGATTGACGCCAAATGCATGCAATACCCGGCGGATCAATAAGGCGATTTCCGCCGCCTGCGAGCCGATGTAGCTGTGCGCCTCATCGAGCACCACCCATTCCAGCCTGCTTTGGGATTTTTCCAGGATAGGCGCATCCAGGTTACGCACCAGCATGTACTCCAGCATGGTCGCATTGGTGACCAGAATGGGCGGCGGCGATGCACGCAAGTCTTCTCGATCCAATACCTCATTGGGTTGTTTACGCTTATCCTGCGCCCGTACCCAATCCGGTGTATTACCGTTGTACAGACAGAAACGCACCCGCTCGCCGGTGCTTTCGGTCCAGGCGCTAAGACGGTCGCGCTGGCTGTTGATCAGCGCATTCAGCGGGTAAAGAAACAGGGCGCGTACGCCGGTCAGCGTTCTTCCGGTTCGGTTCGCCTCGCGCATCAACCGATCCAAAATAGGCACCATGAAACATTCGGTCTTGCCGGAGCCGGTACCGCTGGTAACGATCAACGATTGCGATTCCTCTTGGGTGAGAATGTCCCAGGATTTCTTTTGGTGCGTATAGGGGTGCCACTCGCGCCTGAACTGCGCAGTGCTGGCGTTATGCAAGGCATCCACCAAATCCGTGCTGAAACACTCACCGTACAAGTCCGCCATGGATTGCGCCACTTGCCGCCAGCCAAAAGTGGGTTCAAAAGCAGGATCGGCCAGCAAACAACCACGCTCACCCAATGGGCGTGAAAACACCGATTCCAAATGACGGTATAGCGGGTCGTTAACCAAGCCCAACCGGCTGAGCACGGCCGAGCGGGATCGCTCAGTCAGTTCAGTGAGCAGGGAACTGAAGTGATTTATTTGGCTCATCTTTGCAGCACGACCAGCTCACGCGCCACGCAACGCGCGATCGTGTGGTTGTAAGCGGTTTCAAACCAATGCGGATCGAAGCTTTCGTAACGGCGAATCGCATTGATCAGCGCTGGATTGCCAATGATCGGGGTGAGTGAATCAGTTGCGCATCCGTAAGCAATGACTATGGGCAAATTGACCACACTGTGCTTGAAACCCAAATTCCCCGGTGCGAACAATGTCGCCAAATCGGGTTTACGCCTGGAATCGATCCAATCATTAATCTCAAGATCATCGGGCCATTGTTCCTCGGCGTGCATGCGCATCAAATTTTGCATTGCACAATTCTCCCCGTTGAACAGCCCACCGGAGAAGATGACATCACTGGCTGGCTGTTTCATCATGTTCAATTCGGGCAGCATTTCACCCAACACCTCAGCCTTCACGATGTTGAGCAGGTTACATAAACAGGGTGACCAGCGGGTCAATGATTCAATCCGCCGATTTACATGGTCACCCACCGCGCTCTCCGGATAATTCCAGGCCTCAGCCTGTAGGCGGCATTGGTGCATGGCGGCTCGCCATTCGGCCATCGAAATACCCATCCAGCTAAAAGGCAATTCCACGGCAAAACGCCGAGTGAAATCACCGGGCAGCCGGTGCAAACGCAAGGCCAGCGCGGCCATGGCCGACGTTGAATGGGAAAAACATCGCCATAAATCCAGGGTGGCAAGTGGTAAGTGCCCCAGATGTTCAGCAAGGCATTCCATATCCTGCCAATCCGGTTTCATGTAATCCGCGGCCATAGCCTGGATGACCTCGTCAAGTTGATGCTGACGAGGCGCGCAGTTTTGGGTTGTCATGGCCCGGGTGAGGGGGCTTTGCGCAGGCTCCGCGCCGTCGATGTGCCACAGGGTGAGGCGAAGCGATCGTTTCGCCTCTTTGTCGGGATAAATGAGCCAACTGCCAGGGCCAAGTTTGAACTGATCGAAACGCCAGGCGCCGGTGGGAATACCTTCGCTTTCGATGGCCTCCAGTGTTTCGGGTTCATCGGCTGGCGTGTCAAGGCGCAGGGCTTGCACCGGCAGAGATTGCAACTGTTGCGGACTCAAATGTTTCAAAGTGTCATCGGTGATGCGCACCTCCAGCACATGGCGTTCCAGGAACGCCAGATAACGCGAAACACGAAAACGGAACATTTCGTTGTGGTTTGCGTGCAGGCTGACTTCCACCCAATCATCCAGTAACTCATCACTGCCCAACATGCGCTGGATTCGGTCCACATGATCCATTGGGCGGATATCGAGTCGTTGTGCGTTGGAAAATGGCTTGATCTGAACCGATTCCTCCATGCCATATCGGCCTTCAATCGTGTGCCGCAAGCCAAATCGCAATGTTGGATGCGCCAAACCGCCGACGGCGATCAACCGGGTGCCTGCAAGCCCATCCACCGGCAGCCGGACACCCTGTTGCAGCGGACTGCCTTCAGCATCCAGCAAACGTGCGCCCTGAGCCGGAAAGGGCATGGACAAACGTGCGGGTTCGGGGTTATCCGGCCAGAGCAATTTCAATTCGACGTAAGCAGGTGCGACATGCAACCCACCGGCAGCTTTCATCCGAATCGATAACTGATCGGCAGTCGAATCGATTTCTGGCTCGATATCTGGCGTGATGATCCGCGCATCCGCCAGCCCCCATGAACAAAAATGCACCCAGCCTTCAGTTGGGCCTGACGGCTCGAACCGAATATCCGCTTGTTCGGGCAAAATCAGCAGGCGGGATCGGTACAGTAGTTCACCTTGTTCCCGGGAGGTAACCAGCACCGGACCAAAGTATTTGGCTTCCTTTTGGCCTTTCCAATCGAGATGTCGTGAATTGATACACCGGTCACCGCAATATAAATTTGGCCTTCCATAGAAAGCCAGACCGGGCCGGATGAAATCGTGCCAAACCCTGCGTCCCCGCCAATGATAATCGACTTGTTCCTCGTCAGCTTGCCCGGTTCGCAAACGCCAAATTGCATCTTCGTTTGTCTTGATCAAAATGTCGCCGGAAACCCGGTACAACTCGCGATCCGGTTGATCGACATATGCTTTGATCTCGGCAGTGCCTGCTTGTGGTTCTATCTTCCAACCGGCCGGGATTGCCAACCATGCGCTGGATTCGGCCAGTTTTCCTCCGCCCTGATGGTGGAAATTCAGCGTCCCGTCCCGGTCATCAACAAATATCCAGGGGAGATCATTTTCCAATGGCTCGCCCCGGCGCAGATCGGCCAGCCAATACCGGCCATCATTACAGGTCAACCGGGCTTGATGGTGCGCTGCTGCATCTTGTCCTTCGATGAATTTCAGGTGCTGGTCGATGGCATATTTTTCGTGCCCTGCCAAGCGGTGCGCCGATAAAGTAAAAGATGTATCGCCGGCTGAGATTGCAAGATCGAACAGGCGGGGCAAGGATTCTTCAGGGTCGATCTCGAACCAATCTTTCAGTGACCCGGTGCTGAGTTCACCAGGAGCGGTTACCCCGGCGTGTAATGTCCATATCTCACCGTCCAAAGAATGCAATCGGCGGGAAAGCGATACATTGCCGAAGGGGCGCATCTTTGGCGCAGTGCTGGCATCCAGAATCAACTGTTCAATCAATCCCTGCGCCATCTTGCCCTCGACCGGCAGCGGGTAACGGTCGCGCCAACCCGGTACATGGGTGTCCAGCTTGGCGAGCGCCTTTTTGCTTTCGGTCAGATTGGCTTCTTTTACGACTTTGAAAGTTGTAATGACCAACTCCGTCAACAGATCATAGATTTCCTCTCTGCAATAGCTTTTTGGTAGTCGATCACTCAGGCTGCTTATCCATCCGCGTATGGCGTCGGGATTGATAAATGTGCCACCCTTGGCAAGTGCCAGGGAACGCCTGAGTACATCGCTCAAACGCCCCCTGGCTTCGGCGATCCGTTTCAGTGGAAGACCGCCTTGCAACGCAATGGCACGCAGGTAGCGAAATCCGCCAGCAGTGGTCTTCTCCAGCCGCCAGAATCGCAGCCCTTTTTCGATACATCTGCTGCGTTCTTCAGCAGACCACAAGCACTCTTTATCCGTCAGAGATTGATTGATAGGTGACCATGCCCATTGGCCATCATACTCCCGACGCCACCACTCAGCAGCGTAGAAGACGAACAAACCGGGAAAATGAAATCCATCGGTAGTCAACTGATTGAGAGAATGAGTGTCCAGCACCACGCCTAGAGCGTCTTTCAAAGAGGTATACTCACAGGGCGTAGCTCGATATCGGTACAGTAGCTTGCCATCAGGCTGCTGCAAAAGCCGTGCAGCAAAGAATGCATGTTTCCATTTTTTCAGCGGTTCTTCGTTCATGCTTCAGTTTTCGAACCTTACTTAAGGGCGCCTCTAAAAATAGTAATTTTTTCGTGAGTGCAAGGAAGCACCGCGCGCAGAACCGCAGTGTATAGGTGATTACATGAGGATTGGAGCACGGAGCTGACGCCGCAATCGCGGAAAAAGCGCATTTTTAGAGATGCTTTTACTACTTCAGAAAAAAGTTACCCGACACAAATTAATAAATATGTTACAATGATGCTATGAAAAAGACAGACGGTCGCTCACTGCCCCATTCCGCGCGAGAAGCCATCCGCAGGCACGCGGTTGCGCAAGTATTATCGGGTGAAAGCCCTGAAAAAGTAATTAAAGCCCTCGGATTTCATCGTTCTTGCATTGACGATTGGTTATCCAGGTATGAGCAAGGTGGTGAACAGGCGCTGTCTACCGGCAAGATCACGGGCCGCCCAAGAAAGTGTCCCGATGAATATGCGGATCGCTTAGGTGAACGGGTTAAAACGAATCCGTTGCAATTGGATTTTCACGATGCCCTGTGGACGCGCTCGATGATTCAGATATGACTGCAAGACAAATTCGGCATCGAGGTCAGTGAGCGCTCGGTGGGCAATAGCCTGTCTCGTTGGGGGATGAGTGCGCAGCGCCCTGGGTTTAAGGCATACGAGCCAGACCCTGCTCAGGTTAAGGTATGGTTAAGAGAAACTTGGCCTGAAGTACAACAAGAAGCGAAAAGGCGCCGAGCGCAGGTCTATTTTGGCGACGAATCGACGATCCGGTCGGATTATCATCGAGGTACCACTTGGGGGGTACGGGGTGATACGCCAGTTGTAGCGAAAACGGGTCGGCGCTTTAGCGTGAATAGGCTGTCAGCCGTTTCGCCGAAGGGTCACCTGCGTTTCATGGTGAGCGAATCACGGGTAACCGCGGACGTTTTTATCGACTTTCCAAGGCGTTTGCTGCACAACGCCAAGGGATCGATCTATTGGGTTGTTGATGGCCATCGAATTCATCGAGCCAAGAAGGTGCAAGAATTTGTCCGCACTAGCCAAGGTAAGCTCACGTTAGTATGGTTACCGCCGTATTCACCGGAACTCAATCCTGATGAGCTAGTATGGCATCACGTAAAAAGCCAACGGATTGGGCGGACAGTGGTGGCTACAAAGGAGCAACGGGTGGCCTTGGCTCGTTCGGTGTTGCACTCACTGCAACACAATACGCAAATGATTAAACAGTTTTTATATGAAGAGCATGTCAGATATATTCTGAATCGATGTCGGGTAATTTTTTGCCGAATTAGTAAGTTGAAGCCCGAAAACGAGGGCAGCAAAAGTGATTTAGACGAGAGTGAAACAGCAAAGCTCGTTAAACAGCTAGAAGGAATGACTTATCCTTATGTTAAGGACATTTGCACTTATGTGAAGTTGAATGTTGGTAAGGTTTACAGTATAAGCGGCATGACAAAATGGCTTCATCGCAATAATTTCTGCTATAAGGGCACCTCTAAAAATAGGCTAAATGATATAATATAAATAATAGTCCTAGTGAGCAAAGGTGTAGGCAATGTTGCAGTGTGGTTTCTTTGATTTAGATAATCGATATCAGAAATTGGATGAACGGGATCCGCTCATAAGCCTAAATAGGCTGGTAGATTGGGAGCACTTCAGACCCACATTGACTGTTATCCGAGAAAAGAACCGAAAAAGCAAGGTGGGCCGCAAGCCTTACGATGTCGTTTTGATGTTTAAAGTCCTAGTTCTACAACATTTATACAATTTGTCCGACGATAAGGCGCAATATCAGATTAGAGACAGATATTCTTTCTGTCGCTTCCTTGGTCTGACCCCAGAAGGCAAGATCCCTGATGCTACTACTTCGGCAAAAAATTACCCGACACAAATTAATAAAATGTGTTATAGTGATGCTATGAAAAAGACAGACGGTCGCTCACTGCCCCATTCCGCGCGAGAAGCCATCCGCAGGCACGCGGTTGCGCAAGTATTATCGGGTGAAAGCCCTGAAAAAGTAATTAAAGCCCTCGGATTTCATCGTTCTTGCATTGACGATTGGTTATCCAGATATGAGCAAGGTGGTGAACAGGCGCTGTCCACCGGCAAGATCACAGGCCGCCCAAGAAAGTGTCCCGATGAATATGCGGATCGCTTACGTGAACTAGTTAAAACGAATCCGTTGCAATTGGATTTTCACGATGCCTTGTGGACACGCTCGATGATTCAGATATTACTGAAAGATAAATTTGGCATCGAGGTCAGCGAGCGCTCGGTGGGCAATATCCTGTCTCGTTTGGGGATGAGTGCGCAGCGCCCTCGGTTTAAGGCATACGAGCAAAACCCTGATCAGGTTAAGGTATGGTTAAGAGAAACTTGGCCTGAAGTACAACGAGAAGCGAAAAGGCGCCGAGCGCGGGTCTATTTTGGCGACGAATCGACGATCCGGTCGGATTATCATCGTGGTACCACTTGGGGGGTACGGGGTGATACGCCAGTTGTAGCGAAAACGGGTCGGCGCTTTAGCGTGAATAGGCTGTCAGCCGTTTCGCCGAAGGGTCACCTGCGTTTCATGGTAACTGAATCACGGGTAACCGCAGACGTTTTTATCGACTTTCTAAGGCGTTTGTTGCACAACGCCAAGCGATCGGTCTATTTGATTGTTGATGGCCATCGAATTCATCGAGCCAAGAAAGTGCAAGAATTTGTCCGCAATAGCCAAGGTAAGCTCACGTTAGTATGGTTACCGCCGTATTCACCGGAACTCAATCCTGATGAGCTAGTATGGCATCATGTAAAAAGCCAACGAATTGGGCGGACAGTGGTGGCTACAAAGGAGCAACTGATGGCCTTGGCTCGTTCGGTGTTGCACTCACTGCAACAGAATACGCAAATAATTAAACGGTTTTTCTATGAAAAGCATGTCAGATATATTCTGAATTAATGTCGGGTAATTTTTTTCCGAATTAGTAAAACGATAGGGCTATTCAGGGAACAACTCGTTGAGTGCGAATTGATGCACACGCTGTTCGACGATTTCGATGAGCAGTTGAATGCTCAAGGCCATAAGGCGCGAAAAGGTCAAATAGTGGATGCCAGCTTTGTTGATGTGCCCAAGCAAAGAAACTCTCGTGCTGAGAACGAGCAGATAAAAGCTGGAGAGATACCTCAACGTTTCAAGGATAATCCCGACGTAGGCAGACAAAAGAATACCGATGCGCGCTGGGCGAAGCAGGATGAAGAAACGCATTTTGGTTATAAGAATCATGCGGCGGTAGATAACGCGCACAAGTGGGTCCGCGACTATGAAGTGACCTGTGCTGAAGTTCACGATTCACAGGTCTTTATTGAACTATTGGCGGACAACACATCGGCTGATGTATGGGCGGATAGTGCTTATCAAGGCGAGAACAATGAAATCAGCCTGGCTGCGATGGAGAGGCGTAGCCCTGTTCACAAAAAGGGCAATAGGCATAACCCGCTATCGCAGCGCAGTAAGAAGTCGAATGCTAGGCGTTCAAAAATCCGTGCTAGAATCGAGCACGTTTTTGGGTCATTGACCAATGAGCAGGGCGGACTTTACTCACGAGTGATAGGGCTTGCGCGTACTGAAGTGAAGGTTGGTATGATGAACAGGGTGTATAACATGAGACGCTTGGTGACTTTGTGCAGGACAGATATGTCTGCAATTTGAGAAAAAGGGAAAATGACCCTTTTTGGACAGGAAAAGTCGGCCTATTTTTAGAGGTCCCCTACATTGAACACGCCGAATGCGTCCAACACGAATACATCCATCTGCTCGGCGATATCTACCAAGCGATGGATCGCGCTAGCTGAGGCATCTCTATCCAGCCATGCTAGAAGCTTATCGCGAACCGATCCGTAATAACGGCGACAGATCCAGTCCGTGTCGATTGATGGGGTATCTATCAAATGGGCGACATGCCGCGTAAACGCTCGGAACGGCGGCGCAGCAACTCCACCGTTGTCAACAAAGCGATCGAAAGGGCCACAAGAATCGTGGCTACCGCCAAGATGGTTGGGCTGATCTGTTCGCGCAATCCGGTGAACATCTGCCAAGGCAGCGTTTTTTTGCCCTGCTGAACCCACGAAGAGCACCACCACCACTTCATCAAAAGAAGTAATGAAGGCAAATAAACCGCCGGCAATAACGCCGGGTAAAATCAGCGGCATCTGCACTTTGAAAAACGTTCGCACAGGCCCCGCGCCAAGGCTGGCGGCGGCGCGGGTCAAGCTGTGATCGAAACCGACTAAGGTGGCGGTCACGGTGATGATGACAAACGGAATGCCAAGGGCCGCATGCGCCAGCACCACACCTATATATTTCCCCTGCAATCCAATACGCGAATAGAAGAAATACATCCCGGCGGCCGAAATAATCAGCGGCACGATCATGGGAGAGATGAGCGTTGCCATGATCGCCCGGCGATAAGGCACATGGGGCTGGCTTAATCCGATGGCCGCCAATGTGCCAAAAGCAACCGACAACAAAGTGGCCAGGGGTGCTATCTGAAATGAATTCTTGACCGCGTTTTGCCAGTCGGTATTGGTAAAGAAATCTTGATAGTGTTTTAGCGAATAACCCTCCGGCGCCAGCTTGAGCATCGCTGGAGTGAAGGTAAAGAAATCATCCGCGTTAAAAGAGAGTGGGATGATAACGATGATAGGTGCGATCAGAAAAAAGAACACCAAGGCGCAAAACACGCGAAAGCTGTAATACCACACCCGCTCCCCTGTCGATGCATAAACTGGCAAACCCACGTGCGCTCAACCCAGTTTCATGTTGTCGATGCCAACAATGCGATCATACAAATAATAGAGCACCATTACCGCTATCAACAAAATAGTGCCAAGTGCCGCGCCTAGCCCCCAATTGAGTGAGCTGGAAATATGATAAGCAATGCGGTTGGAGATAAACGTACCTGTGGTACCACCGACGATTTCCGGAGTGATGTAATAACCGATGGCGAGAATGAACACCAAAATAGAACCCGCGCCTATACCGGGCACGGACTGCGGGAAATACACCCGCCAAAACGCCGTCCAATTGGTCGCCCCCAAGGAGCGGGCGGCGCGAACATAGCTAGGCGGAATCGTGCGCATAACCGAATAAAGCGGCAAGATCATAAACGGCAACAGAATATGCGTCATTGCCACTATGGTGCCGAATTGATTATTGATAAGCGCCAGGCGATTAGCATGATCCACCAGCCCTATATAAACCAGCGTATCGTTAATCACCCCTTCATACTGAAGTAACACTTTCCACGCGGATGTGCGCACCAGCAAGGAAGTCCAAAAAGGCAGCAGCACCATAATCATGAGCAAGTTGGCTGTACGCATCGGTAAATTAGCCAGAAGCCAGGCCACCGGATAACCGAGCAGCAAAGACACTAGGGTAATAGTGAAGCTCATGAACAGGGTGCGCTCGAAGAGCAAAATGTAGATGCGCTCCTCTTCAGGGCGGACCGCAATACCGTCGGGTGCTTGCATCCGATCAACGGCGTTTAAGAAATAGCCGCTGGTATAGCGCGGTGAATACAACCGCAATAATTGCCAAAATCCGCGATCGCCCCAAGCTTTGTCGAGCTTTAGAAACTTAGGTTTGAATGGGCCGCCGTTCTCTAACTTCCAACGCTTGATGCGCCGCCCGGACTTACGAAACAGTGACGCAACGCCAGTGCGCTCATAGTTCAACCTGGAGCCTAGCTTGGTGTGGGTCTTGTTCTTAACCGCTGCTTTTAAATCGGCGGCAAGAGCAGCAAAGACGGCCTCCCCTGGTGCCTCGTCCGCGACCGGATCCCACTTCTCCAATGCAACCACCGTCAGGGGCAAGGTTTCGACGACGATCTGATTTTCCACCGAGCGGAACAACATATCCGCGATCGGCAATACAAACGTGACGACGATGAAAATGAGCAACGGCGCGATCAGCGCGAGCGCCCGCCACTTCTGCCGGCGTAACGCTCTTTGCAGTGACTGCTTGAGCGGCGTGCCGTCGGCTGCCAGCATAGGGCCGGCCGTTTCGCTCATAGGACTGTCTCTAGGGCGCCTCTAAAAATAGTCATTGTTTCGTGAGTGCAAGGAAGCACCGCGCGCGCAACCGCAGTGTATAGGTGACACCTGAGGATTGGAGCACGGCGCTGACGCCGCAATCGCGGAAAAAGTGCATTGTTAGGGGTGCCCTCTATAGATAGTAGGTAGACAATGGGGACAGCAGCAGATACTCAAGGTGACCGGTGCCTCCGTGCACCAGCCACCAAGGTCCACGCTATGGCCCATATCATAGGGTTATGGGGCCTAAGCCTTCACCCGACGGTATTCCCTACTTGGCCAACCAAGCCTGGAACTTCGCATCCAGATCATCACGGTAATCAGCCCACCACTCATAGTTGTAGAGGAAGGTGTTCTTAGCATTGTCCGGATCTGTGGGCATGTGTGCAGCCATGGCGATACCGAGGCTGGCGTGCTTACCGACTAGCGGCGCGGACGACTGACGGGCCGGGCCGTAGGAGATATATTTTGCCTGATCAGCAAGACGCTGGGTGTCAGTGGCGAAATAGATGTAGTCTAGGGCGCGCTTTTTGCGCTCATCGGAAAGACCCGCCGGAATGATCCAGCCGTCCAAGTCGAACACTTGCGCGTCCCACAACATTTTCACCGGCTTTTTCTGCTCTTCGATGAGAGCAAAGAGGCGGCCGTTGTAGGTCGAACCTATGACGATTTCGCCGTCAGCCAGAAGCTGCGGAGTATCGGCGCCAGCGGACCACCAGATAGTTTGGCTCTTGATGGTATCGAGCTTGGTAAAGGCTTTGGTTTGACCTTCAGGTGTTTGCAAAACGTCATAGACTTTGTTCTTGGGCACATCCGCGCAAAGCAGCGCCCATTCCATATTGTTGATCGGACGTTTCTCAAGGGAGCGCTTACCGGGGAAGGTCTTCAGGTCGAACACGTCGCAGATGTTATCGGGCTCTTTGCCACCCCATTCGGCCACATTGGTGCGGTATCCAAAGGTGGTGGAGTACACGATCTGCGGAATAAAGCAGCTAGACACCAACATCTCACCGAAATCCTTCGAGGCGGGCGTGCCGTCGGGGGCCGGCGCCAAGTACTTGTCAGGATCAATTTCCATTGCCAGACCTTCATCACACAGGCGAATAGCGTCGGAGGCAACCACATCGACCACGTCCCAGGTGGTGTTGTTCGCCTCCGCCATGGCCCGTAGCTTAGCCACCGCTTCGGCCGAACTGTCATCGTTGATGATCTTGACGTTCGGATTCTTCTCCATGTAAGGCTGGTGATAGGCCAGCAACTGGGATTTGGAATAAGCACCGCCCCAGGAGACGATAGTCATGTCTTGCGCTAACACCGGTGCGCTGGCCACAGCTAACGCGGCGACGGTGAGCACATTCGATTTGAAACTCATCTGTAACAACCCTCACAAAAGTGTTTTTTCTCAACCTGTGCCGTAAAACGGACAGGCTCTCCAATCCTCCGGGCAGTGCTTCCTATCTACCCGTCGAATACAAAGCGGCAAACGATGCCACTTTGCGCTAATGCGGCACTACTCCGGGTGCCACTGTGGGTCCTCTGGTCGAGAACACCCAATTCCTATAAGTCTGCTCCCATGAGTCTGCGCTGCGGATAATTGCAGGCCCTCATGCATCCAGCGCCCGGCAATCGCGCGTTGCCCAAGCGACCGGCGCTTTCTCACCGATGGCCAGAGCGGTCTGGCTGGCGCCATTTGGCACCTTGACGATGAACTCGTCATTACCGGCAATGCTCAGCCGACAACGGATATGATCACCGTGGTAGATCAACTCCTCCACCAGCGCATCAGCGCAATTGGGCAATCCCGAGCCTATTCGCACCCGCTCCGGACGGATAGACAAGCTAGCCCGTTCCCCCACGGCGCCGCAGTTTACCGCCACGGCGTTAAACGAATGCCCGTTGACATCGACGGTCACTGTATCGCCGTCTCGCGCCGAGACCGTGCCTTCAAAGCGGTTGTTCTCACCAATGAACTGGGCCACAAAGGCATTTTGCGGGCGCTCGTAGAGATCGGCTGGAGAGGCAAGCTGCTGAATACGCCCATCCTCGAACACCGCCACCCGATCGGACATGGTCAGCGCTTCGGATTGATCATGGGTGACGTAAACGACGGTCACCCCTAGACGTTGGTGCAGATGTTTGATTTCGTATTGCATGTGCTCGCGTAGCTGTTTGTCGAGCGCGCCCAGCGGCTCATCCATGAGCACCAGCTCCGGTTCGAACACCAGGCTGCGGGCCAGCGCGATACGCTGCTGCTGGCCACCGGATAGTTGCGCAGGCCGGCGGCTGGCGAATGCACCCATCTGTACCATATCGAGCGCTTTGCGCACTTTTTGCTCGCGCCCAGGTTTGGCCATGCCCCGCACTTCCAGGGGAAAAGAAAGGTTCTCACCCACCGTCATATGGGGGAACAGGGCATAGTTTTGAAACACCATGCCGATGCCGCGCCGGTGGGGCGGAATATTGTTGATCGGACGCCCGCCAAGGCGGATCTCACCGTGGGTCGCCGTCTCGAACCCGGCCAACATCATCAAACAGGTGGTCTTGCCCGAGCCGGATGGTCCGAGCATGGTAAGAAACTCGCCTTTGGCGATGGCTAAATTCAGATCTTTAACGACCAGTGTTGCGCCGTCGTAGCTCTTTTGCACCCGGTCAAACGACACGAACGCGTCCCCGGCGTTCAACTCGGCGGTGTTGGATCCTATAGTTGCTTCGCGGGCCATCATTTAGCCGTATCAACCTGGCGCAGGGGCGATACGCTACCAATACCGTTGCACGATGTCGAACCGGGCGGCGCACCGGGGTGCCTCCGGGTAGGTGCGGCGCGTCTTCGAATCACGGCGCCTGCAGCTTAAAATCGCCGCAATAGATCGATTCCAAAGACCCCATTGACTTCAAAAGCCCTATTGACCCTCACACCGTGTCAGGCCGGAAACTGCTTCTCGCCATGTTCACTATTGGAGAATTTGCACGGCTAGGGGCCGTTTCGGTGCGGCGATTGCGGCACTGGGACGCTATCGGCTTACTGGTACCCGCCGAGGTCGATCGCTTCACCGGTTACCGCTATTACAACGCTTCACAGCTTGCCCGGCTCAACCGCATCGTGGTGCTGCGAGAGCTTGGCTTCAGTCTCCAAGAGATCGGGGAAATCGCCGATGCTGTGACCCTGGAAGCCCTCACCGGGCTGCTCGACAAGCGCTATAGCGAACTCGAAGCGGAACTCGACGAGCGGCAGCGCCGGTTGGCCGCGGTCAGTGCAAGACTCCACGCGCTCAAGAGGTATGGGACTTTGCCTGACTATGAAATCGCTCTTCGTTCATTACCCGCCATCCGCTTCGCGGCGATCAAAGCGCAGGTACCGGGATTCGGTGTCGCCAACTGCGCGCCGGTCTTGCGGCCGCTGTACAAAAGCTTGCGCCAATCCTTCGCCGCCGCCGGTTTAACCTCCGCGGGATTTTACTTCGTGCTCTTTGACGAGGGGGATCCCGACGCCGGCAACTTACACGCTTACTCCTGTTTAGGCGTAAGCGGCGCAGTGGACAACGTGCCGCCACCGGCCAAGCTCTACCGGTTACCGGCGGTGGCATCCGCCATGACCGTGCTGCGGCACCTGGATGATCCGCCGAGTTACAACCATATTTATGCCGAGCTGTCCGAATGGGCCGACGATAACGGCTGGACACCCGTGGGCGCCGGACGCGATATCGTTATCGAACTGAGCGCGGATGGAGCAGTGGTCATGGAAACTCAATGGCCGGTACGGCGCAAGGACGGCAGCGGACCGACACCGGTGGTGCTGCCCATACCCTGCGATTGACATTCCAGGGCTATCGCTGGTGCCCATCCATGGGCGCCGGCTCTATGGGTACCGACTCTAGGGAGGTACCGACTTCTGGGGACGCGCCGGTCTCAGCGCGCGTCTATGGCGACGTACTCGCGCGCCTCGGGCCCGGTATAGAGCGTGAGAGGACGCAGCAGAATGTTGTTGTCCAACTGCTCCAGCACTTGCACCGTCCACCCCGGTACCCGGCCGATGGCGAAGATGGGAACGAACAGATCCTCGGTAATGCCGTTCAGGTAGTAGACCACGCCAGCGTAGAAATCCACATTGACGTTCACGCCATGCCGGGCATACGGTTTCATCGCCTCGACCAGGGCTTGCAAAATCTCAAACCAATGAGGCTGTCCCATTTCCTTGGACAACCTCTGCACGCCATCACGCATATGCCGGGCCCGGGGATCTTCGGCCCGGTACACGCGGTGACCGAATCCCATCACCGGCTCACGATTCTTGCGTTTGGCTTTGACATAAGCGGCGGCATTGGCCGGCTCGCCGACCTCCTGCGCCATTTTCATCACATTCTCGGCGGCGCCGCCGTGGGCGGGCCCGGACAGTGCCGCCACGGCCGCGGTGATGGACGCATGCAGATTCGCCTCGGTACCGGTCACCACCCGGGCGGTGAATGACGATGCATTGGAGCCGTGCTCCGCGTGCAACACCATATCCGTGTCCATCAGATCCGCCGCATCCGCGCCTGGCTCTTCGCCTTTTAACATGTAGAGAAAATTGGCCGCGTGGCCGAGGGTGGCACTGGGCTCCACCGGCGTTCGGCCTGCACGTATATGGTGATGCGCGGCGACGATGGCGGGCACTTGGGCGGTGAGACGGATGCCCTTGCGGATGGTGGCCTCGGCGCAATTGTCGGCCACCTCCGGATCGAAAGCGCCAAGTGCCGAAACCGCCGTGCGTAGCACCTCCATCGGATGCGCATCCTTGACCGCTTTGATGATGTCCATCACCGCCCCGGGCAGTGCCCGCGCCGCTTTCAACTCGGCATCGAAGGCGGCTAGCTGACTGCAGGTTGGAAGTTCGCCGTAAAGCAGCAGATAGCCGGTTTCCTCAAAGCTCGAATGTTGCGCCAGATCATGGATGCTGTATCCACGGTAGAGCAATACACCCTCGCGGCCATCGATAAACGTGGTCGGGGATCGATCGAAATACACCCCCTTGAGCCCACGGTTGATCGGTACTTTTTCTTCTTCACCGCTCATCAGCGAATCTCCTCAATCTACTGTGTCCTCGCAGGGTGACCTACACACCCGGGTTTATGGCAGCTTAGACCAATCATCGAGTACTTTCCTGCCGAGGTTGTACAATCAGCCTCATGCAAAGCACCCATTCACAACACCCATTCAACACACCAAGAGGAGGCGCCGATGGCCGCGCAACTCGAATTGCAACCCGATCTGCACGGCTCACTCAAGTCATCATTGGGCGAGCGCCTCTGCGTCTCCAAAGCGGTACGCGACCATCACGCGAAGGATATGTCTTATCACCCGGCGGCGCCGCCGCAGGGTGTCGCTTTCGTGCGCAGCACCGAAGAGGCCGCGGCCACCGTACGTCTTTGCGCCGAATACGGCACGCCGGTCATTGCGTTTGGCACGGGCACCAGTTTGGAAGGTCACGTGCAAGCCCTGCACGGCGGCCTGTGCATCAACCTCGGTCAGATGAATGAGGTCATCGAGGTCAACGCGGAAGACCTTAATTGCCGCGTGCAAGCCGGGGTCACCCGCAAGCAACTCAACGACTATCTGCGCGATACCGGCTTGTTCTTTCCCATCGATCCGGGCGCGGACGCCTCGTTGGGCGGCATGTCCGCCACCCGCGCGTCGGGCACCAACGCGGTGCGCTACGGCACCATGCGCGAGAACGTCCTAGGGCTCACGGTGGTGCTGGCCGATGGCCGCGTGATACAAACGGGCGGGCGGGCCAAGAAATCCGCCGCCGGTTATGATCTCACCCGGCTATTCGTCGGCAGCGAAGGCACCTTGGGCGTGATTACGGAAGTTCAGCTCAAGCTGTACGGTATCCCCGAAGTCATGTCATCGGGCGTGTGTGCTTTCGACGCTCTGGAGGGCGCCGTCAACGCCGTCATCCTCATCATTCAAAGTGGCATTCCGGTGGCGCGCATCGAATTGCTGGACGACGTGCAGATGGATGCTGTTAACCGCTACTGCGGCTTCGACTATGTGGTCAAACCCACCCTGTTCTTTGAATTCCACGGCTCCGAGAGCGGCGTCGCCGAACAGGCGCAAATGGTGCGCGATATCACCGATGAATTCGGCGGCAGCGATTTTAAGTGGGCCACCCGGCAGGAGGAGCGCAACAAACTCTGGCAGGCGCGCCATGACGCTTATTACTCGGCCAAGGCGTTGCGCACCGATTGTGGGGTTATGTCCACTGACGTGTGCGTGCCTATTTCCCGCTTGACCGAATGCATACTGGAGACACGCAAAGATATCGATGAGAGCGATCTGGTCGGCCCTATCGTCGGCCACGTGGGCGATGGCAACTTCCATGTGGGTCTCATCGTCGATCCGGATGACGCCGATGAAATGCAGCGGGTATATGCCATGAACGAGCGTCTGGTCATGCGGGCGCTGGCCATGGGCGGTACCTGCACCGGCGAACACGGCGTCGGTACCGGTAAGAAAGCCTACTTGCGGGCCGAGCACGGCGACTCGCTAGATATCATGCGCGACATCAAGCGGGCGCTGGACCCACACAATCTGATGAATCCCGGCAAAGTGCTGGATATGACGAGCACCGGTAAGCCATTGACTGGCGCGCCATGACCGGGCCCATTCAAGCGGACGACCCTGCGTTTGGCCTGTCCCCGGAAACGCTGACAGCGCAGGCCCTAGGGCGGGTGGATGCAAGCACCCGCTCGTTAGTGCCGCCGCTTTACCCATCGAGCACTTTTGAACGCGATGCGGACGGCGGTTACCGCTCCGGACGCGGTTACTCGCGCCCGCACAACCCCACTTACGATGAGCCCGAAGCGCTGCTGGCGACCCTGGAAGGCGGCGTCGATTGCTTGTTGTTCTCATCGGGCATGGCCGCCGCTACGGCTGTATTTCAGGCGCTTTTGCCAGGCGATCATGTGATCGCCCCCAAGTTCATGTACTGGGCACTGCGTAGCTGGCTGGTTGACTTCGGCATCTCCTGGGGCTTGGACGTACAGTTCGTGGACACCACCGAGCTGGCGGCGCTACAGGCCGCCATGCGCCCGGGCAGTACCCGGTTGGTATGGTTGGACACGCCGGCCAACCCCACCTGGGACGTCACCGATATCGAAGCAGCCGCCGGCATCGCGCACGGGGCTGGCGCTTACCTTGCGGTGGACAACACCGTCTCCACACCCGTGCTCATGCGGCCCATGGAATGGGGCGCGGACATCGTGGTGCACTCCGCCACCAAATATCTGAATGGCCACAGCGACGTAGTGGCGGGTGCCGCCGTGGCCGCCAAGGATGACTCGTACTGGCAACGGGTACGGGCCTGGCGCCGTGACGCGGGCGCGGTATTAGGGCCATTCGAAGCCTGGTTGTTATTGCGCGGGATGCGCACCCTGTTCGTGCGCGTGCAACGCTGCTCGGACAACGCCATGGCCCTGGCGCAACACTTCGAAGGCCATCCCCTGATCAAGCAGGTGCTCTATCCGGGCCTGCCATCGCACGCCGGACACCCAACCGCATCGAAGCTGATGCGAGGCGGCTACGGCGGCATGTTGTCCATCCGCTTTGCCAACGGCGAGGCCGCCGCCATGGCCGTAGCAGCCAACGTCAAAGTGTTCAAGCGGGCCACATCGCTAGGCGGGGTGGAGAGCCTGGCCGAACACAGGGCCAGCATTGAAGGACCGGCCACGCCCGTACCCGGCGACCTGCTGCGCTTTTCCATCGGCCTTGAAAATCCGGCCGATCTCATCGCCGATTTGGAGCAAGCCATCGAAGCCGGTGGCCACCTGAGTGAAGAGCGCAAAAGCGCCGTGCCACCGCCGCTCAGTGATGCCCCCCTGGCGGCCAACACCGTGCAGCAACAAGTGCAAAACGTATTGGAGACCTACATTCGCCCGCTTGCCGCCGAGCGTGGCGGCGGCCTCGGCTTGGTGCGTGTCGAAGCCGGTACGGCGGTGTTGGCCATGGATGGTTCACCCGGGGCCAACCTGCCGCTCAGAACCAACATCCGTGTACTGCTCTCACACTACATTCCGCAGATCAAGCGCGTCGTCTTCGAGGGGACAGCAGCGCCCACTGCTGTGACACCCGGCCAAGACCTGACAGCGGCGCTACAAACACTCATTGAAACGGCGATCAATCCCTCGCTGAAAACCCACGGTGGACGAGTCATGTTGCAGGAAGCCGCCGGCCACCGCGTCAAACTGAAGTTCAGGGGTGGCTGCCAAGGTTGCGCCATGGCCAATCTAACCTTACGTCAAGGCATCGAACCCATCATCAAAGAGCACCTGCCAGCCATTACCCAAGTCATCGACGTCACCGAGCACAGTCAGGGCACCCACCCCTACTTCAAGACCAAGAAAAGTTAACTAAAGAGGCTAAGTGACAACGCCACCATTGACCTGTAGCAGTTGTCCATTGATGAAACTACCGCCATCCGACACCAACAGATCGACCAGGCAGGCGATGTCGTCCGGATGGCCCAAGCGCGCCGACGGGTTGGCCGCCAACAACCGCTCCTGCGCACTGGCTGAATGGCCCGCCGCCTCACCAACAATGGTGCCAGGAGAAATGATATTCGTTGTGACACCTTTGCGGCCAAACTCCTTGGCTAGGGTTTTAGTCAATCCCCAAACCGCGTGTTTGGAAACCGTTACATGGGGCTTACCCGCGTAACCTTGCTGTGCATTCATCCCGGTAAAGTTAATGATACGGCCCCAACCGTTCTCCACCATGCCGGGAAGACAGGCCCTGCTCAACCAAAACGGCGCATTGAAATTGATACTGAGCACCCGGTTCCACTCATCCTCGCTCATCTCCAAGAAACCGCCGTCCGGGCGCACCGCCGCGTTGTTGACCAGCACGTCAACGCGGCCAAACTCATTCAACGCCGCCTCCGCCACGCCGTGGACCGCCGCCCGGTCACCGATATCCCCCATCGCCACCAGGGCATCCACACCGGCCTCACGCGCTTCGCCCGCTACCGCCTCGCAAGCATCGCGTTTAGCCGAGCCATTGATCACTACATTAAATCCCGCCTTGGCGAGGTGGAGCGCGATAGCCCTGCCGATGTTCTGGCCGGAGCCTGTTATAAGTGCGGTCCGTTGACCACATGGCATGGTTTTCTCTCGTGTAAATAAATGGTAACGACTCATCGTACCGCTTGCGCTAACCGGATAGCACATCTTGCTCCACGTTCTACTATTGCTGCCCCATTCGTCTTATAAAGCAGACGCTTTTCTCACGGCGTGCGCGCGGGCGGGGGTAGGACTCACCGTCGGCACCGATCATGTGCCGGTTTTACGGCACGCGCGCCATTGCACGCTCACACTGAGCTTTCTAGATACGGCCAGTGACGCGGAACAAATCAAGAGCTATGCACGCCGGCACGCTATCGATGCCGTCGTGGCGGCGGACGGGATGGCCGTCCCGTTAGCTGCTGTTGCCTGCGCTTCCCTGGGGTTGTCTTACAACTCACCGGCATCGGTTCAATTAGCCAGCGACAAATGCCTAACCCGTCAAGCGCAAGCAAACGCTGGGCTTCCTTGCCCAAGATTTGCCCTGCTTAAAGACGACACAGAAAAGCTACCGCCCGCCATCGGCTATCCGTGTGTATTGAAGCCATTACGATTGAGCGCCAGCCGCGGTGTGATCCGCGTGGACAACCACACGGACTTCAACGCCGCCCGCACGCGCATCGCCTCACTATTAAAAACCTCGAAATTAAAAATCTCGAACGCCGGCTCGGAAATACTCGCCGAGTCATATCTTGAAGGCCAGGAATTCAGCATCGACGGACTACTCACCAATGGCCGGCTTCACTGTTTGACCATCTTTGAAAAACCCGATCCTCTGCAAGGCCCGTTTTTCGAGGAAAGTATTTTCATCACCCCACCGCGGTGTTCCGGTGAGTTTTGTCAGAAGCTCATCAATGCGGTGCAAGATACCGTGGATGCACTGGGTCTCACGCAGGGCCCAGTACACGCTGAATTACGGGCCAGCGCGCAGGCAGTCACCGTATTGGAGATCGCGCCGCGCCCCATTGGCGGTCTTTGCTCTAATGCCATCACTGTTAGTGGCATGCCGCTAGAGGAAGTGATCATACGACATGCCTTGGATGCGGACTTCCTACCGGCTGCGCAGCAGCATGAACACCGTGGCGTCATGATGATCCCAATTCCTGGCGCCGGCATCTTAAAAAGTGTGTCGGGACTTGAGCCGGCCAGGCGAACTCAGCATGTCCTGGGGGTAACGCTTTGCATTGCTCTTGGCGAACAGCTTGTGCCGTTGCCCGAGGGCGATCGTTATCTGGGATTTATCTTCGCGGCAGCGCCACGGTTCGAGCAGGCTGAAGCAGCGTTGCGCAACGCCCACGCGAAACTGCGATTCAACATAGCTGGGTAATACCTGCTGCTTCGCCGCGAGCTCGCGCCCCGGATCATTCAAGTCCCGGGTCCGGGTCATCAAGCCGCGTGGCTAACAGCAATGACATACATAACCCTACGGTCAGCACACTCAACGCAAAACGAAAATCGTCCAACCGATACTGGCGGGTGCCATCGGCCAGGGTTCCATCCCAACGCAAATCCAACAGCCAACCGATGAGTGGTTGAAACAATGCACCCGCGCCGGTCAACATGCAATTGACAAGACCGACAGCAGTCCCTGCTCTATAAGACGGATTGTGCACACGGACGAAAGCGAGCGAAATAATTTGCGCCGCGCAGCCAAAGCCAATCAAGAAGCAACAAACGAGCGCCACCGGCACCGACCCCACGCCGCCATAGAGCAGCAGCGCCAGTGCACACAAACACACGCTTATGCCGCCCATAAGCGGCCCCCGCCTTCGTCCCAACGAATCGGAAAGCCAGCCGAAGAAAGGCGCCCCTAAACCCATGCCCGCCAACACCGCCGAAGCGATGCCCGCCGCCTGTGCTGGCGGTACATTCAAAAGCTGCGCCAAATAGGGCACCCCCCATAAGGCACCGAAGCCGAGCAACGGACCATTCAAACCGAGCCCCGCCAGGGCACTGATCCAATTTTGCCGTTCCCGCACCACCTCACTCAAGCCGGTCAAAATGCCCGCCGGTGCATTGGCGTTACGCGGTTTGTCGCGCACGGTAGACCAGGCTGCGATGCTGAGGAGCGCACCAGCCGTGGCTACCAGCAACATGGTTTCACGCCAGCCAATAGCATCGACCAGCAGCCGCACCGGCCCCTGGCCCAGCATGCCGCCAACCATGCCGAACAGTATGGCGATCCCGCTCAATAGGGCGAAGTACCTCGCCGGTAACCATTGGTTGGCTAAAAAGATGGCACCCATCAAGCTAAACGCCGCACCGGCCCCGATCATGAACCGGGCCGCAGACAGCATGAACACGCCCTCACTCAAAGCGAAGAGAACACCACCGAGCGCACAAACCGCCGCCGCCATAGTGATCAGCCGGCGCCCGCCGAACCGATCCAACAGCATGCCCACCGGCACTTGCATACCGGAGTAACCGTAGAAATACATGGCGGACAGGTGCCCAACGATGGCGCCACCCGCGGCCAGCTCGGCCATCAACTCGCCGACGATCACGCTCGGCGACACCCGCAGCACCCAGGCATAACAGAAGAAAAGCGCCGCGCTCAGCCACGCGAGCCAGGCGAGGGTGGATGGTTTGGACAACGGTTTCTCCAAGGCCGGGCCGGGGCCATAAGCACCAGCGCCAGTCTGCGTGCGGTGCCGGCTGTGGCATGATCTGAGGACTGCCATGTTCTCCCAGGATCCCGAACCATGAAGATCACGGACATCGAAGTCCACCTCTTGCGCGTCGCGGACACCGGCCGCCCCCATTGGGTCAGCCATTTCGTGGTCCCGCGCGGCAACGAAATCTTGCTTCGCCTTAAAACCGACGAAGGCATCGAAGGACTGGGTATAGCCACCAGCTACACCCCGATCGAAGCGGCCAAACACGCCGTGCAAAGCGGCATCGCCGAGCGCGTCCTAGGCGCCGATCCGCTGGCGCCGGAGGTCATCTACCGGGACCTGTTCGATCTCACATGGCAGCGTGTAGCTAGCGAAAAAGGCTGGACCAAGGAGGCCATCATCCGCTTCTCGGCGGCCCTGGACATCGCTTGCTGGGACATCATGGGCAAGGCGGCGGGATTGCCGCTCTACCGGCTGTTCGGCGGCGCTAAAAGCCAAGTGCCCGCCTATGTGACCTGCGCTTATTACCGCGATGGCAAAACACTGTCGGAGTTGCGCGACGAAATCACCATGCTCAAAGAGCAAGGACACCGGGGCTTCAAAGCCAAAGCCGGCGGCGCCAGTCTAGCCGAAGACATGGAACGCCTGGCGGTAGTGCGCGAAGTCATCGGCGAGGATTGCGATCTCATGGTTGACGTCAATCGCGGCTGGACCTTGGAGACCGCGTTGCAAGCGGTACGGGAATTGCCGGCCGTCAACCCGCGCTGGCTGGAAGAGCCGGTGCGCTGGTTTGACGACCGCCGCGAACTGGCCCTGCTCAATAAAAAAACCCACATTCCTTTGTCAGCCGGCGAGAGCGAGCTGACCAGTCATGGCTGCCGCGCCCTCATAGACGAGCAAGCCATACAGATCCTGCAATTCGATTGCACCATGATGGGCGGCTTCACCGAGGGGCGAAAGTTAGCGGCGCTCTGTGAACTCAATAATGTACAAGTGGCACCGCACCATGATTGTTTTATCCACGCCCACATCGTCGCCGGCAGCCCCGCTGGGTGTATTGTCGAATCATTTACCGATCCCGAGCGCGATCCATTGCAGGCGGAACTCTACCTCAACCCGCCGACGATCGAGCATGGAACACTCTACCTCAACGAGGCGCCCGGCCTAGGCTTGGATTTGAATGAAGCCACCGTGGCCAAATACGGCCAGCGCATAAAATAAGGACCAAACTCATGATCGAAAAACGCCCCTTTGGCCGCACCGGCCATGACAGTACGGTGACTTTATTCGGCGGCGCCGCGCTCAGCCGCGCCGATCAGGACGAGGCGGATCGCACCCTGGAAGTCCTATTGGAATACGGTATCAACCACATAGACACGGCCGCCCGCTACGGCGACTCGGAACTCAGGATCGGCAAGTGGATGCCGGAACACCGCAAGCGTTTCTTCCTAGCCACCAAGACCGGCGAGCGCGACTACGGCTCGGCACGCGAGCAGATACGCCGTTCACTGGACCGGCTGCAAGTGGATCAAGTCGATTTATTGCAGCTCCACTCCATGGCCCACCCCGACGATTGGGACAGAGTATTCTCCGCCGAGGGCGCATTGGAGGCGGTCGTGGAAGCGCGCGAGGAAGGGTTAACCCGCTTCATAGGTATCACCGGACACTCGTGGACCATCGCCGCCATGCACCGGCGTTCGCTTGAGCGCTTCGACTTTGACTCAGTGTTGATGCCGCTCAACTTTCTCATGTATGCCGATGAACGATACCGGCGCAACTTCGACACCGTGGTGAAGCTGTGCAAGGCGCGCAATATCGCCGTACAAACCATCAAATCCATCGCCAGAGGACCGTGGGCCACCGCGCCCAAGGCGCGCAACACCTGGTATCAGCCCTTGGAAGACCAAGAGAGCATAGACAGGGCCATTCATTGGGTCATGGGCCGCAACGATGTTTTCATCAATACCGTTGGCGATACCCATATCCTGCCGCGGGTGCTGGATGCGGCCAACCGTTACGAGACACGGCCGGCGCAAGAAGATATGCAAGCAATGCTTGAAGCTGAGTCCATGACCTCGCTGTTCGGCCTAGCCACCTGAGCAGACTTCGCGCAGGCGCCCACAAATACATTCAGGATCCAAGCAATGGCCGAATACGACTACGATCTCTTCACGATTGGCATAGGTTCCGGTGGCACCCGGGCTAGCCGCATGTCCGCCAGCTACGGCGCCCGCGTGGCGGCGGCGGAGGAACGTTACTACGGCGGCACCTGCGTCAATGTTGGCTGTGTGCCTAAGAAGCTACTGGTATATGCATCGCAGTTCTCGGAGGATTTTTTCAATAGCAAAGGATTTGGTTGGTCTGTAGGCGATACGCAGTTTGATTGGGCCAAACTGATAGCGAACAAAAATACCGAGATCAACCGTCTCAACGGTATCTACGAGCGGCTGCTCAACAATGCCGGGGTCAAAATCTTCGATGGGCGCGCCCGCCTGGTGGATCCCCATACGGTTGCAGTCAACGGCGAACAATTCACCAGCCGCTACATTTTGGTGGCGGTGGGCGGCTGGCCCGTCATTCCCGATATTCCCGGCAAGGAATTAGCTATTACATCCAACGAAGCTTTCTATCTGCAATCACTGCCCGGGCGCGTCATCGTCGTGGGAGGCGGTTACATTGCCGTTGAATTCGCCGGCATCTTCAACGGCTTAGGCGCCAGCGTCACCCAACTCTACCGCGGACCTCAGTTCCTACGGGGTTTTGATGACGAGGTACGCGGCTTCCTCGCCGAGGAAATGATTAAGAAGGGTGTCGATCTTCGCTTTAATGCCAATATCGCGCGCATCGACAAGAATGAAGCGGGTCTTCGAGCGACGCTGGAAGACGGCTCCACGCTAGACGCCGATCTCATTATGTACGCCACTGGCCGCGCGCCACTGACCCAAGCGCTGGGCCTTGAAGCGGCGGGGGTGGCTACCGACAAAAAAGGCGCCATCATCGTCGATGATTACTTCAAAACGAATATCGATTCGGTGTACGCCATCGGTGACGTCATCGACCGGGTAGCCCTAACCCCCGTCGCCATCGCTGAAGGAATGGCGCTCAGCTCCAACCTGTTCAAAGGCACCAACATAAGCATGGATTACACCAATATTCCAACCGCCGTGTTCAGCCAGCCAAACATCGGCACCTGCGGACTCACCGAGGCGCAGGCCCGCGAATGTTATGGGGAAATCGATATCTACCGCTCTTCGTTTACACCGATGAAACACACCCTAACCGGCACAACGGAAAAAACCCTCATGAAGCTCATCGTCGATCCGGCCAGCGACCGGGTAGTCGGTTTCCACATGGTGGGCCCTGATGCGGGCGAAACCACCCAGGGCGTCGGCATCGCCATGAAATGCGGTGCCACCAAGGCACAATTCGACGCCACCGTCGGTATCCACCCAACGGCGGCGGAAGAGTTCGTGACAATGCGCGAGAAGGTAGCTTAGATCGCTGCTGCCGCTGGACACAAAATCAGGGAGTAGCCGATCCGCCCTCACACCTACCCGCTATGAGGCCGCCGAAGAGAATCGACAACAGCAACGCCCCTATCGACGCGGGGGCCCTGCAAATGCCAACTATTTCAAATGACTATTGGGCACCTCTAAAAATGCACTTTTTCCGCGATTGCGGCGTGCTGGATTCCTACCTTTTCGAGAAGGTCAGAGAGTCGGGACTTCGAGAAACCGAATTTTCTGCTTTGAGGATTGCTTCTAACGTCAACTAGCGTCCGCACGTCGTTTTGGATCAGTTTGTTGATATATGTCTTAACCGGTACCCCTTCATAGCCGATGGTGGCGAACAGGCGCGTTCGCTTTTTCTCTTTGAATCGCTTTATGGCCTCCATTTCCGTAGGACCAACAATCTGTGCGGCAACGAGACTGTTCTGGGCGTAGTATGGATATTTTTCGTATACGTGCCTTAGGAGTGCGTTTCCTCTAAGTGCACCGTACCGAGCTTTGAAGAGTTCGAGTTTCTGTCGGATACTGCGTTTCAGTTGATCAGCGTGTCGCTGGGTAGTTAGAGCAAGAGTCCACTCCGGGACATCTTTTAGGTATCCGAAAGCGACAAGCTTGGACTTGTCGGCGTACGACTGGAACGAGAAGCAGCCAAAGTTGTAGGGCGCAAATTCGTAGCTGTGCTCTCTTTCGCACAGTCGCGTGTACAAAAACAAGTATTTCTGAAAATCGGTGCTAGCTAGGAAGCCATCAAAGGTTTCCAGAAGAGCTAGAAGCAGTTTCTGCCTGTAGAACATTTTGTTCGTCTCGAATTGACGGTGTACCACAGTCCATCAGTTCACGAGGGCCAGCTTCAGTGTACTTGTGGCAGTTATGCGGCCATGCCGAAGCACGACTTATAACTAGTCAAATGGTTCATCCCATGTCGGTGATCGCCTCACTGGGACGTGTCGCCCGATGAATCTCAGCAAGCTTATTCAAGCTGACCCTCGTGTAGATAGTGGTCGTATTGTAATTGACGTGGCCAAGCATTTCCTTGATGTAATAGAGGTCACATCCGGCTTCCAGCATGTGGGTGGCGCAGGCGTGCCGAAACAGGTGGCACGACCCGGGTTTCCCAATGTCCGCTGCGTCGATGTACCGCTTGACCAGGGAACCGAGAAATCCGGGTTCAAACGACTCGCCCCAATCGGCCAGGAACAGATGAGCAGGATCGGGTTCGATGGCGAGTAATGAAGGAGGTATCCCCTATGAGCATACCGGCGCAAAGCGCACAGACCTTGCTGGAGAAGATCCAGTCTCTACCCACCGATCGGATTGCGGAAGTAGAAGATTTCGTGGATTTCCTGCGGGAACGGGCGACAACACGGAAGACCATCGGCGAGGAACCACTGGATTTTCCGGTAGACGATCTCGGCCCCTGGCCGGAAGAGTTAAGCCTGCGCAGAGAAGATATGTACGGCGATGACGGACGCTGAACCGCTTTTCATCGATACCAATATCCTGATCTATGCCAATGTGGCAACCGCGCCGCTGCATGAGCAAGCGTTGAATGCGATTCGAGAAGCCCACCAAGCCCACGGCCCTTGTGGATCAGTCGCCAAGTGTTGCGTGAGTTCATCGCCGTACGTACCCGACCACAAACCTTCGCCCAACCCTCAGCACCGGAAGTGGTGATCGAGCGGGTGCGCTATTTGGAGGAACGCTTTCAGGTAGCGGACGATACCACCGCCGTCACCGGTCAACTCGTCAAGCTGATGGGAGATTTTCAAATCGGCGGCAAACAGGTGCATGACGCCAATATCGTGGCTTCCATGCTGGCAAATAACATCCCCTGTTTGCTGACCCGCAACGTCAAGGATTTTGAACGGTTTGGAGGGGTGATCAGGATCAAGGGAATCGATTCAAACTAAATGCTCCATCCCGCCAAAGTACGATCAAACAATTCAAGGGCACCTCTAAAAATGCATTTTTTCCGCGATTGCGGCGTCAGCTCCGTGCTCGAATCCTCAGGTATCACCTATACACTGCGGTTCTGCGCGCGGTGCTTCCTTGCACTCATAAAAAAATTACTATTTTTAGAGGCGCCCTCAAGAGCCTGGCCTTCTAATTTTCTTTTGCTAGTGAAATCGACTCATCCGTATCAGCCAATATGGGCACCTCTAATAATCCACATTCTGCAATTGTCTAATCAATAAAATCAGCCACTTACGCTTCCGCGAAGCGTGAAACTCGTAATTTTTAGAGGTGTCCAATATTTCTAAAACACCCACAACACGCTGATTTTGTACTTCCAGATCATCACTGGCACCCATCTTATTTAAAAAGGAAAAAGCATTTTCTAGATCATCAGCCTGAAGAGCGTTCTTTGTGATCCCATCGCGCAGATAAATTGCAAATTCACCCAAAATGCTATACGCCCCTTCCTCAATATCGGCTAGCTTCGCAAAACTCGGACATTCTGCTAGCAGTGAGGAAATAACTATTTCCGCATTTAACACGCTATTGTCCAGATGGCGCATTCTGCAAATCCTTGAGTGTTCGACGTGCTATTGCTGAATCTGCTTCATTTAGCCTGCCACTCTTACGCGAGCCAGGGACAGCGAGCGTGTAGAACGAAGCCACTGACCTTGAACGAAGTCGGCCAGGGATTGGCCGTCCCAGCCTGGCGCGCGCTTTGCCCCGGCTTGCAAGGGGCGTGACTTGCGCCATGGATGGCGGCGCGACCCTTGCCTGACGATGCAAAGCGCGTGACGGGCGGTCCGAGGGGTACGGTGTCTCCGGCTGCTTGCGACCTGTCCGCTCACGTCGGCGTGTCCGCAAGTCTCCACACCGTCCGGCTACTTCCCGCCCCACAGATCGCCCTAGGCATTTTTCCGGACGTATTCGCGGATGTAGGCGCGGATCACCTGCGAGGCGTTTTGGTCCTGCTCGCGGCAGATCGCCAGGAAGTCTTTGTGCAACGGTTCCGGCAGTCGGACACGAAGCTGGGTTTCATTGTCGCCCCGCTGTGGCGGCGGCGTGGGTACGGCGTGTTTACGCTTCATCGGCGGCTTCCTCGTCGGCCTCGGCAGTTAAAGCAGATAACAACTCGTCGGCTTGTTCGTCATTCTCGCCTTGCTCCGTGTCATCAGTTGGCGGGTTTTCCTGTTGTTTCTCCAACCTCGCCGGATGCGTGGCCGTGTGGATCTCCTTCAACTGGCGGATGGATACCTGTGTGTAGATCTGTGTGGTACTGACATCCGCATAGCCGAGCATTTCCTGGATAAAGCGGATGTCCGCGCCGTGCTCCAGCATCAAGGTCGCCATCGTGTGCCGGAATAGGTGACAGCCGCCGGTCTTGCCGATCCCGGCGGCTTGCACATAGTTTCTGACCAACTGCGTCAAGCGGTTCGGGGTAAAGGGTTCGCTCAGATTCGTCAGGTATAGAATGCCATCATCGATACCGACTACCAGTTCCGGGCGTACCTCGGTCAGATACTTGTCGATCCACACCAGCGCCCGGTCACCGATAGGGATCATCCGATCTTTCTTGCCTTTGCCCTGGCGGATCATCTCCGTGCCTCGGTCAACGTCGATGTCGTAGAGCTTGAGACCGATCAGTTCCATTCTTCATCATGGGCGCCGCTAAAAATAGTAATTTTTTCATGAGTGCAAGGAAGCACTGCGCGCAGAACTGCAGTGTCTAGGTGATACCTGAGGATTCGAGCACGGAGCTGACGCCGCAATCGCGGAAAAAGTGCATTTTTAGAGGTGCCCTACATCAAGATACTCGCGAACCTTTTCTATCAACGAGTCATATGGCCTTGCTAATACCGCATTGCTTACAAAAGAGAAATCCGGCTCTCTCAATGACTTGATAATTGCTTTTTATCGCCCTAAACACAGCATTGCGATTCCACATAGCCACAATCAATACCTCTGCTGGTCCAAAGGGATGACCATGAATACGCCCTTTAGAGTCCTGATGGACTCGAACCCTAGTTTGCATGCCTCCTTTTGGCCCAGTCCCTACAGACACTCCAAAATCATGCTCCCTCACATTTGGACGTCCAGGTACCGGCTTTCCTTTTTCAAAAGCCTGTTGAGTCAGATGATCTGCGCTTTTCTTATCAAAGATAAGAAGACCTTGGTTTGCCTCGCTTCAGGCGATTAGCATTTTGAGATGTACCTGGAATCACTGCTGTCCCATAAACTTTCATGAGAATGTAAACTGTATCTGGACCTGAGTTTCAATAGGGCCTGGAGGGTCTCCTTTGAGTAGTCCCCACAGGTCTCTTCGCTCAAATAAATTGACTTGAAAGAGTCTAATGATCTGTTGAATGCTTAAATCGAGTTTGCTACAAAATTTCAGGTAAGCGACCATTAAATACATACACATAGCGACCCATATTTGAGTCATGACAGCATTTTTTGACGTCCCTACGAATGACTTAATCTTCAAATTTTGTTTGATGCATTTGAAAAATAACTCGATTTGCCAACGCGACTTATAAATATCTGCAATGGTTTTGGCAGTCAATTCGAATTGATTGGTGAGAAAGACGTAATGCTTGCCGGTCTGTGGGTCCCGATAACCCATCCGGCGCAACTTAATCGGGCAGGTATCGGCTTTAGGGCCCGTTAAAATCAGCGTCTGATCTGAGGTAATGCCCTGCTCTTTATTGACCGGATGGCGAGAAATCACTCGGTATTTCGTATTGGCTTTCAACCGGGTGACAAAATAAATTCCCTTTGAATTGAGCCAGTTAAACCACGTGAAGTCCGTATAGCCACGATCAAACACCACAATAGAACCCGCATCCAGTTCTAAACTACGGCCCTGTGTAATATCTTGTTGTTTGCCTTCGGTAATAGTCATAAAGACCGGTAAAAAACCATCATGGTCCAGACCAACATGTAGTTTAATCGCGCCTTTGGTCTTGCGAAATTTGGCCCAAGGAAATAGTGATAAGCATAAATCGATGGTCGATGCATCCAAGGAATAAAGCTTATTTTTAAAACGAAACCCATGCCTAGGCGCCAAGCTTTGACATCGTGCCAGCAGCTTCCAAAATAATCCTTCGTAGAGTGGATAAGGCTGTTGCTCGTTAACGCGAGCCAGAGAACTTCGACTGACCTTACCGATACCCAAATGGTAACTTTTGCGGCGTTGTTTATCCAGATTGCTGACAATATCTCGCAAACTACAGCGACCGGCGAGTTGGGCAAAACTCAACGCCACAAACTGTGACCAGCGTGACATTGTCCTCAATACACGGCCTTTATGGTGGGTTTTTGCGAGGGTTTCAAATTCATGTCTAGAAATCAGTTTTAGCAGCTGTGAAAATACGCTGTTACTGTGACTCAAGGCTATTATCCTGTTGATATTAAAAGATATTCTGAACCTCTATTCTAACAAATTAGCGCAGAATAGTCTTTGATTCTAAGCTCATTCAAAAGTTTGTGGGACAGCAGTGACCTGGAATATGACCCGCTTGCTTTTGTGACGAGATTGCGGGCTTTACACTCTTCGTAGCGCACTAAAACCACTTCGCGTTTCAGGCGGTCGAGTTCAGATTCGGGTATTCGGGCCATATTTCACCTCGCTGACAGCAATTTCTATCAACAAACGATGGATAAAATATAACCAGAATGTTACCAAAAGTCAACACGATGACCTTGATGAACGCCGATTTCTAGGACAAACTAAAGAGTATCTATTACCCAAATAACCTTAATTACGCAGCAAAACGAGGCTTATCATGACCTTGGGAGAACGCATCAAACGGCTCAGACAGGAGCGCAACTGGTCGCAGACGCAGTTTGCCCAGAAGCTCAAGGTGCACCAGAAGCAGATTTCCGGTTATGAGCGGGACGTTCACGTCCCATCGACTGAACTGCTGATCCGCATGGCCGGGCTGTTCAATGTCTCCCTGGACTATCTCGCCTTCGATAACCGGGAGGATTTGCAGCAAGTTCAGATCGCCGACCGGGATCTGCTGCAAAAGTTGGAGGCCATCGACCGGCTGGCTGATGCGGACAGAACCACCGTCAAGGCCGTGCTCGATACCTTCATTCTCAAGAACCAGTTTCAGCAACTCGCCTCGACCCACAAGGAGCAAACGGCATGACAGACTACCGGGACCGCATCACCATCGAGCCGGGCAAGCGCGGCGGCAAGCCCTGTATCCGCTCCATGCGGATCACCGTCTATGACGTGCTGGATTGGCTGGCATCAGGACTAAGTGAAGCGGAGATTCTGGAGGATTACCCGGAACTGACCCAGGAAGATATCCGCGCCTGCCTGGCCTTCGCCGCCAACCGGGAACACCAGCTATCGACGATTGCACCGGCTTGAAGCTGCTATTGGATCAGAACCTGTCGTTCAGGTTGCTGGAGAAGCTGGAACCGGTGTATCCGGGGTCAACGCAAGTCAAGTTCGTTGAGCTTGACCAGGCCGACGATCTGACCGTCTGGCAATTTGTTAAAGACAACGGCTTCACCATCTCTTCGCTGGCATTTATCCCGGGAAGCCAGCAGAGCATGGTGAACATCGGGGAACTTGGCGGGATGATGGTAGCTGGCAGGCGTTATTGCTGAGGGAATGGTGATGATGCTGGGAGGTCGTTGAGGATGGTGTCGGCATCGTCGGTGGATCACTGGACTACGAGGTTGAGTCAACTAGTGAGGCATTTAATCTGGCTCTGATAGCTCCTCGAAGGTTCCGAGTTCTCGTGCTCGTGCAAACCACAATTGCGCTAGTCGCAGGTCCGTTTCTCGCCCGATGCCGTAGTAGTATCCTCGCCCGACTTCGAAGACTGATTGGGATTCGCCACGCAGAGCAGCCATTGTGTAGTAGTCCATTGAAAGTTGAAGATCTCTCTTCACTAGGATTCCTTCCTCGTAAGTCGCCCCCAAATCATAGAGTGATCTGGATGTAGCCGGTCGGCTGCTATGCGAATTAGGCAAAGCCTTTCCTTGAGGCCCTCGGGTACATGCTGACCGTGCAAATACCATGTGCCTAACGCGTAAGTGGCTTTCGGGTTTCCTGAGTCATGAGCAGTGTGCAGGGCCTTGAGCATAGCCGGGACATCAGGATGCTCTTTGCCGGACTCTTCCCGCACAAAAGCCAGTTCACTATCTCCACTGTTCATCAATTTCTCAACACGATGGGGGATCTGCTGGTAGGCAGCCGTATCCAGAGTACTGCCCCATTCGGCACATCTCCTGAAGAATCTCCCAGATGATTGTTGGCATCGTTTGATTATTGGCATCGCTCTGGGCACTCTAAGTGGCCAAGGTCCCTTGTGACCCTTCGGGCATTTTCTGGGCACGCCGCGTCGCGCATCTCCTTTTTCACCACCACGATCTCATTGCCGTCGAGCGTCGCCTTGCTCGTGTTTAGCCCGGTTGCTTTCTCGAACGTTCGTATCATGTCCTTCCGCCGGAGGACCTACGTCCAGCGTGTCAGGAGCAAGACCAAACGGAGCGGTGTACCGCAGAGAATTAGCAAGGGCGTGTAGATAGGTATTGACGTCGCCCTCTAGTCCAATCGGGTCACTTCGGAGGTATCGTCCGGTAGTGGGGTCACAATGTTCGTCCCGCTACGATTTCGCGCTCAGTGTCGCCTCCACCATAATGACGATTCCTCGCCGCACCCGCGCAGCATAGCCACTCTGGCTCAAAAATACCGCTATGTCAGATGGTTGCCGTTGGTGGTGCCGATGTCATCCGTTTGTGGCCCATGATCACCGGCAGCGAAATCACCAGATGCGGTCTTGGGCTCAGTTTCCGTCATGTCCGACGCGTGGGGCGGACGTAGACTGCGCTCACGGTCGATGGGTCGGGCAGAATCAGCCGCGGACTACCATCGCAATGTTTACCGGCATGGAACCCCACAGCGGCCTGAGAGCGCACTAGTGCTGGTGATGATGTCGTCGGTCACAGCGGTGTCGCCACGGTCACGATGATTGCGATGGTACCGATGACCCTCTCACATCATCTCAACGACCTTGCGCATCGCATCCTCATCGAACTGGATGTATCGGCTGCGTGGTGGCAATCGAGGCATGACCGGCAAGCCTGCGTACGTCCTCCAGACCTCAGTTCCTCCGCTTCTTCTGGTCGTGCGCGTAGCTTTCACGCGTTCGCCGAAGGAAGTCCGGATCTTCCATGACTTTAGCCACGAATTCCTCGACGGCAAGGTCTGAGTAGTGGCGAAGCTCAGGGTTCGTGCTTCGATGGTGCTCGCGGTTGTTTGAGCGCTTCCATTTGAGCTTCCACGCCACAGCCTGGAAGTCTCGCGTGTTGATTGCCGGTCGTCCGTCTTCCCGGTCTTTTTTGACCAATGCCTTGGGCAAGTCGTCGTCGCTGTATCGTTCGCGTAGCATCTGGTTGATGGCCGCAATGGCATCGCGTTGTAGATGCGGATGTGTCTTCTCCCTCTCGACCGGCTTCTCGACAACGACCGCTTTTCGCAGGCCCTCGATGCCTTCGTCCGCGCTGGCAACGGCCAGCGTCTTGCCATTGGCGTCACGCCGTTCAAACGTCCACCGCACGCTCAGTGGAATAGCGAATGCCATGTCATCGACCGACTCGGATTCGCTCGTCAAGTTGGCGGCAAGCTCAGCGACCTCATCACCGACTTGTTCTCCGTACCGACTGCGCAAGAACGCATGGTTGGGTGTGCGCAGATCACCGACCATGGTCAACAGGCCGCTGCGCGCTTCGGAGATGAACGGTTGCTTGGCGAACGCATCGAACGCTTGGCCGTAATTCATTACGCCAGATTGGAACAGACGCGACACCGGTCCCTGGATCTCCGGCATCAACAGATGCACGGCCTGGTCGCGGTAGTAGGTGATGCGCTCGAGGTTCCGGCGAACCAGATCGTCCTTCTGGTAGTTTCGTTCCAGACACGCTCTCAGCGAGATGGTCTCCCGTATGCCAGCCTTCTTCTTGGTGGCCGCCCGGAAGATGCTCTCTTCACCATCCCGCTCAACCAGGATGGCCTTCAACAGTTGTTCCCACGCCGTGCAGAAACAAAGCACGAAGGCATCCATGCGGTTGTCGAGGGAGGGGCGGTTATACAGTTCGAGCGCGAGTAGCATGTTGTCGCGGCTCTTCCTGAGCAGCGCCTTGGCCAGCCGAGACCGGCAGTTGTGGCCGAGTTCACGACGGTGCTTGCTTTGAGACAGCATCCCCGTGAACGCGGCGTCATCGAGCGCGACAACGTTCGAGGCCGCGTAGGTGTTCGGCGCGGTCTCGTTCAGGAACTGACTGAGTTGACCCTTGTTCCAGTAAGTGAGGTAGGTCGATTCCTTCCAGCCGGTGCACGCCAGGATCTCAGCGAGCGTGACAGCGGCACCCGATATCTCCTTCTCCTGCAACAGTGCCAGCAAAGCTTGATGTGTTTTGACCGATGCCATTGTGCTGCCGCGATGCCTCTATGCAGTGCACGGCGAGAGTGACGCTATTCTTCATCCGCTTCGACCGCCAACAGACCGAGCAACTGTGCCCGCGACTCGTCGCTTCGAAACCGCGAGCCGGGATACGTTGCCCGATGGATGTCCGTCAGCTTGTCCAGGCTCACCCGCGTGTAAATGGTGATCGTATTGTAGTTGACGTGACCGAGCGTTTATTTAGATGAACACAAGGTCGCACCCGGCTTCCAGCATGTGAGTCGCGCAGGCATGACGGAACAGGTGGCACGGCCCCACCTTGTCGATGTCAGCCATGTCGATGTACTTCTTCACCAACGAGCCGAGGTAGCCTGCCTCGAAAGGCTTACCCCAATCAGCCAGGAACAGGTAGCCGCTGTCCGGCTCCATCGCCAACAATGGACGGATGTCGTGCCGGTACTTGGTCAACCATGCCAGCGCCCGCTCACCAACCGGCACGTAGCGGTCGCTGCCACCCTTGCCCGTGCATACATCGTCTGGCGGGCGTGGTCCACGTCGTAGAGCCTGAGTGTGCAGCACTCATTGCGCCGGATACCGGTGGCGTACACACCTCCAGGATGGTCCGGCCGCGCACACCCTCCGGCGTACTCAGGTCCGGCTAGCGCATGATTTGCTCGACCTCTTCGACCGTCAGCACCACCTTCGGCAACCGGCGCGTACGCCGGGGCATCTCCATCTCGGACGCCGGGTTGTACGGAATGTGGTTGTGTTTGGTGAGCCACTTGAAGAACGAACGCAGCGGTGACAGCAGCACTTGCTGTGAGTTCGCGCTCAGCGGCTCGCCGTTGGCTTTGCGGTAGTGATAGAGATGCCGCTGGTAGCGTTCGATGACCTGCCGGGTGATCGCCTTCGGATCGTGGATCTCACGGTGGTCGCAGAACTGGATGAATCGGCGAAGCGCACTGTCCCGCCCCTTGAGCGCGGTCTCGGTGGCACCGAGCGTGCGCCGGTAATCGAGGTAGGCTTGGAAGTACAGGTACAGGCCATTGTGTTCAATGACCAGCTTGCGGTCATAGCGCTTGCGGGTTCTGGACTGGAGCGGCATGGTATTCAGCCGTCCTGTCGCAAGCCTGAGTACGATGCTGATGCGGATTCAGACGTGGCAACTTCGGGAACAGTGGATTCCGGTGCACCCTGACCACTTTCGGCTAAGTAGTTGTTGCCATTATATTTTTTGGCGTCATCCGAACCTGACCGAGGACTGATCGACCCCTGACCGGCAAGCCAACAGCCCTGACCACTCGTCGGTCGTAACCTTGCCATCGATACCAGCGAACGCACCGAATGACCGCCCATCAGGCCGCGTATCCGACAGTAGTTCATACTCATACGACTGCCCACGTCCTCCACGCAGCACGAGCAGGTATTCCATATCAGCGAGCCGTCGCATGTGCACCTTGAGCGCCGTGTTGGACCAACCGGTGTAGTCGCGGATGGTGCGCCGGGTAAAGCAGTAGTGCCGGGGTTCAATCTGCCGTTCACTGCACACCGCCCGCACATGCTCGGCGATGAGCGCAAGCTGCTTGCGCGTCTGTGGCTGGCAACTCGTCCAAGGTGCGGCCCAACACATCACCCGCCAGCCGGTTGGCAGCATCAATGTCGCTCGGTTCGACTTCGATGTATTCGAGTGTCTGACCATCACGTTCCAGCGTATGAACGGTGCGCTGGTGTTGGTGCAACGTAGGTGAGATCGACGCGCTGACCCAGATTGTCCTCAATGCTGAGCAGCCGGCCACGGGCGTCGTAGCGCATTGATGCGATAACGCCATCAGCGGCGGCGGTGCGGATCATGTTGCCAGCGGCATCGTAGTCGTAGGTGGCGGTGCGCGGCTCGCCGCCGCCGGGCGGTGGCGTCCTCGTCATCGCACTCAGCAAGCCTTGGCGGTTGTACCGATAGGTGCTGACTAGCCCATTCTCATCTTCGCTGCGTGTCATCAGGCCACGGCTGTCATAAGCCATGCTGGTGGTATGGCCCAGGGCGTTGTGCGTGCCGGTGGGGTTGCCACGGGCGTCGTAGCAGAGCCGGGCGGTGTGGCCATGCGCGGTGGTGACGCTGGTGGGCCGGTTAAACAGCCCGTAGGTGGTGCGGGTGGTGGCGTTGTTGAACGTCTCTGTTGCCAGAGAGCGCATTGCCCGCGCCATCGAAGGTTTGCACGATGACCGAGCCATTGGGCCGGGTGATTGTGATGGGGTTGCTGTCGGCGTCGCGTTCAACAACGGTCACCCGCCCCAGCGCATCGACCTGGCGGATGGGCCGGCTGTGCTCATCGAGTTGGAGGCGTGTGCTGTGGCCCCGGGCGTCTTCTTTCTTCGCCTGACGGTCTTCTATGCGCGCAAAGCCCGCGGTGCTGATGGGGGCGGCTGATGGGGGCGATTGGGGTTGCGGCCGCGGCCGCCGGCGGCGAACGGACCTGATTCGATGGGCGCCTCGCAAAAGGACACCGCCACCGAGGAGATGGGGCCAATTGGGAAGCCGCTGCCGCCGAGGGTGAAAATGGGCTCGGGCTTCTTGGGCGGCCCTAACGCTTTCATCCCCACATCGCGCTGGGCGGTGATTTCGCGCTGGGCACCGCCGGGTAAGGTGGCGCGCACCATGCGCTGGTTCGCATCGTAGTGGTAGGTGGTGACAGGGCGGCGCTCATCGCGCTGCGTCACCATCAGGTTACCGGCATAGGCAAAGCGCCGGTTGCTGTTGCCGGGGTAGATGACCTCGGTCAGGTTGCCGTTGCCATCGTGGTTGAAGGTGGTCACCCGGTTGGCTGGATCGGTGATGGTTTTGAGTGTACCGCCCGAGTAGGCGCAATGGGTGATGAGGCCCACTGGGTCGGTGACGCGGATGAGGCGGTTGCCGTTGCGGTCGATGCGGGCGGTTTGTAGGCCCTGGGTATTGAACTCATGCACGATGCCGTACCGGGTGGTGTGGGTGTAGCGGTTATCGGGCCATTGCACCAGGGTGCCGAAGTCGGCATCGGGCGAGGCGAAGGCGCCGCCGCCGATGGGCCTATAGCGCACCGGCGCGCCGTTGGGGGCGGGCAGCACGATGCCGGTGCCGGCTTGGCGCGGTAGGGGTGGGCTGTCGTCCGCCTCGTCGCCGCTGTCGCCAAAACCGCCGATGACACGGTCCCGGGCGTAGGGCCTGGCGGCGTTAACGCCGATGCAGCGGTTGTTGCTCTCTTGCTGCTTCTGCTCCACCAGCAGCGGCGGGAAAGCCAAGCGCTTGATGCCGTCTATCATCCAACCGGCGCCGTAGGGACTGGCGCGCTCGTTGACAATCATCACTTCGCCTTCGAGCTCCCCGCCGATTTTGATGCGCGCAAACACATTGGTGACCGTGGCTGTGTAGGGGTACATGCCCGAAGCGCGGGTACCGGGGTCGAAGGTCAGGTTGACGATATGTGCGCTACCCCAGCCAAGCCCTAGGGTATCGATGGTGGCTGCGTTGCGCGGTGCCCGGAATCCTCATGTATTACCCATATATTGCGGTTCCTGTGCTCCGTGCGCCTTGCCCTAACGCCGTTCGCTACGGTTTTTTAAAGACCCCTTAATAGCAAGCCGAGCGCACGTCACGAATGCCGGCCACTTTAAACGGCACTACGAGTGCTACCCATCTGGGGTATCAAGGCAGGATCGAAAACCTTGGAGGTATCAACGCAACGCCAGCCTGGCCTTAGCTTCAAATCTCAGCTCTGAACCGCAACCCTCTACAGAGGCAGCTACAAGAATTTCTTACTGTTCCCGAGTGGCATGGAATTGCACTTCCGGCCACCGTTCTTGTACCAATTGCAGATTGACCCGGGTGGGCGCCACGTACACCAGCCCACCCTTATGATCCAGAGCCAGATTCTCCGGCGCTCTACGACGGAATTCCGCAAGGCGCTTTTGGTCATCGCAATGCACCCAACGGGCGGTGGCCACGCTCACCGCTTCGAAGCGGCAGTCCACGCGGTATTCGTTCTTGAGACGGTGAGCCACCACGTCGAATTGGAGCGGACCCACCGCGCCTAGAATGACGTCATTGCTCAGCATCGGCCTGAATACCTGGGTCGCGCCCTCTTCGCAGAGTTGGTCAAGCCCTTTGTTAAGGGCTTTGGTTTTCAGCGGATCGGCTAGGCGGGCACGGCGAAACAGCTCCGGCGCGAAATTGGGAATGCCGGTGAATTCCAGCGCTTCACCTTCGGTAAACGTATCGCCGATACTGATGGTGCCGTGGTTATGTAAACCGATGATGTCACCGGCGTGGGCCTCCTCGGCATGTGCACGGTCGGAGGCGAAAAACGTGAGCGCATCACTCACCCGCAGCTCCTTGCCGGTACGCACATGCTTCATGCGCATGCCCTTGCGGTAGCTGCCGGAGCAGATGCGTAAAAAAGCGATGCGATCGTGGTACGCGGGATCCATGTTGGCCTGAATCTTAAAAACAAAACCGGACATTTTCGTCTCAGCCGGCTCGACGGACCGGTTCGTGGCCGCCCGCGTCCGTGGCGGTGGCGCGTGCCTCAAAAAACTATTCAACATCTGCGCGACACCGAAGTTACTCAAGGCGGAGCCGAAAAATACAGGGGTCAATTCGCCTTTGGCGTAAGCATCGTGATCGAACTCGTGACTCGCCCCGCGCACCAGTTCTATCTCATCGCGCAAGTCCTGGGCCGCGCTAGCGCCGCCTAAAACCGCCTCAATGCGCGGATTATCCAATCCATCAATGGCCCGGCCATCACCCTCCCGCACCTGGCTTTCACGCAGATACACCCGGTCCTCGGCTAAGTGATACACCCCCTTAAAGGCTCGCCCCATGCCGATGGGCCAGGTCACGGGCGCGCAGCGGATGTTCAAAATCTCCTCGATTTCATCCAGCACTTCGATAGGCTCGCGGCCATCGCGGTCTAGCTTGTTGACGAAGGTGAAGATGGGCGTATCCCGTAGCCGGCAAACTTCCATCAGCTTGATGGTCCGCTCCTCCACGCCCCGGGCGATGTCCACCACCATGAGCGCGGAGTCCACCGCCGTCAGCGTCCGGTAGGTGTCTTCGGAGAAGTCGCCGTGGCCCGGTGTGTCCAGCAGGTTGACCACGTGATCATGGTATTCGAACTGCATCACGGAGGACGTCACGGAAATGCCACGCTCTTTTTCCAGTGCCATCCAATCAGAAGTGGCGTGGCGGGCGGCTTTGCGCGCCTTGACGGTACCGGCCATCTGAATCGCGCCCCCGAACAGCAACAGCTGCTCGGTGAGGGTGGTCTTGCCGGCGTCCGGGTGGGAAATAATGGCGAACGTGCGGCGGCGCTGGATCTGTTGATTGAGCGGATGCGGATATTCGTCGAGCTTAGGTTCGTCGGGCTGAGACATGAACGTGCAAGTCATAGCGAAGGTAACCGTTCATGTTACTGCGTACACCCCCGCGCACGCTATGATACGGTTCAAAACACTCGCCGGGTGTGACCATCACGGGTGTGACCATCAATAGAGGTGTAATCGTGGATCCACTCAGGGAAATACCGCGCGTCAGGCAGACACTCGACAGTGCGCTACAACGCCGCTGGTTCACCTGTGCTACCGCGGATCTGTTTATCTGGCACCACGAGGGCAGCATCAAAAAATTCGAACTCTGTTACGGCAAACCGCGGGCCGAACGTTCCTTGACTTGGACTGCAACCGGAGGGTTCATCCACTCACGCATTGACGACGGGGAAATCAACCCTAGTAGAAATCAAACACCCATCGCTGTGCCTGAACTCAGTGTCGATCGCGCAGCCGTCGCCATTCGCGTAGAACCTCTGATGGCACTTATAGATCCCTGCACATACCGGTTCGTCATGCGAGTGCTCCGGCTCGGCCATTAGTGCTGGGTTCATTCATCAGTCCCGGGGCCAATCATCAGTCCCGGGGCCGCTAATTCTTTCAGAGATTTTACCAACCATGCGCATTGCCATTTACGGAGCCGGAGGCCTCGGTGCTTACTATGGGAGCCGCCTGCACCAAGCCGGTCACGACGTCGTTTTTATCGCCCGTGGCGCCCACTTCGCGGCCATCAAAGCCAAGGGTCTACGCCTCATTAGCCCGCTCGGAGACGCCCATCTAACGCAGCCCGTGGCCACCGATGATCCAGCCACGGCCGGCCAGGTGGACGCCGTACTGGTCGCAGTCAAGACCTGGCAAATTCCCGAGGTAGCGCGGGCCATGAGGCCCATGCTGCACGCCGGTACCGTAGTGGTACCGTTCCTGAACGGCGTCGATGCGCCAGCGGCCCTGGATGCCATCCTCGGCGCCGGTCATGCCGCCGGCGGCTTATCCAAGATATTCGCCCTCATTGAGGAGCCGGGCGTCATCCGTCATTTTAACGATGCCGCTTACGTGGCCATCGGCGAGTTGGACAACCGTGAAAGTGAGCGCATCACTCAGCTACGGGACGCCTTCCTAGACGCGCAAGTCGATGTACAAATCCCCGCGGACATCAACCTGGCGCTTTGGGACAAACTCATCACCGTGACTTCATGGGCCGGCCTAGGCGCCCTGTGCCGCTCTCCCATAGGCGAGTTGCGCACTGATCCAGACATACGCGCACTGATCAGCCGATCCATGGACGAGGCTATCGCCGTCGCTAACGCCATCGGGATCGCTATGACGGACGGTTTCAAAGAACGGCTGTGGGCGTTTTACGATGCACTGCCCGGCGCGGCAACCGCTTCATTGATGCGCGACATCATGGCCGGAAAACCATCCGAACTCGATGCCTGGAACGGCGCCGTTCACCGCTTCGGTCAACAAACCGCAGTACCCACGCCCGTGCATAGTTGGGTCTATCACCTCTTGCGGCCGCTGGAGCGAAGAGCACGCGCCACCGATCAATAGAACGAATACGTTCCCTATTAACATGCTCTGTTGACATGCTGCACTGCAACAACTATGTTGCGCCGCAGCATTATTCAGCAGTGCAGCAAATCGGAGATCGTAATGTACGAGACAATCATGCCCACCGTGGAACGAGCCGCCCGCATCAATCAACAACTCATAGCGTCAGCCGGTGCGATGAGTGAAGTCATCACTGCCGCTCAGCGCGAACTGGCCAGCCAGCAGCTGACCGCCGTCCAAGCCGGTATTAATACGGCGCTACAGTTTTGGCAAGCCTTGGCTCAAGCGCAACAACCAGCCGATATTCTCACCGCCCAAGCGGATGCGGGTCAGGCCTTCGGCACCGCCGTGATGGACGCCTCCAAAGAGCTTTGGGCGACTCAGCTAGCCACCCAGGATAAGCTCACCCAGTTGGTCGAGAACGCGATTCAGCCAACGCACTCTAATGAAGCTTAAAGCGCACGTCAGTTGATTGGGCCGGCCCCGCCGCCGGCCTAGGCACTCAGCGTCAAACAAGCCATGGGGGGCTATGCGCCCACACAAGCCTCGCTAACAACCCATCCAACAAGACACACAGAGCGGCCCATACATCGGGGCCCACAATCGAGGCCCACAACCCGGCTATAATCGCGCGCCTCTAAAGGCCGTGCCAATCCACGAGATAACCCACTATGATAGACCTCGCTGCGATAGCTCGCGTAGTCGATCGAATTCGCAACATCGCCATCATCGCCCACGTCGATCACGGCAAAACCACACTGGTGGACTGCTTATTGCAGCAGTCCGGCACACTGGGCGCCCGGGCCGCGCCATTGGAGCGGGCCATGGACTCGAACGATCTGGAACGCGAACGTGGCATCACCATCCTGTCGAAGAACACGGCCGTGGATTGGAACAGCCACCGCATCAATATCGTCGATACCCCTGGCCACGCCGACTTTGGCGGCGAGGTGGAGCGGGTGCTGTCCATGGTGGACAGTGTTTTACTGCTGGTGTGCGCCGTTGAAGGGCCTATGCCGCAGACCCGCTTCGTCACGCAAAAAGCCTTTGCCGCTGGCCTAAAACCCATCGTGGTCGTCAATAAAATCGACCGCGACGGGGCCAGACCCGACTGGGTGCTGGATCAGACCTTCGATCTCTTCGACCGTCTGGGGGCAACGGAAGAACAGCTCGATTTTCCGGCGATTTACGCCTCCGCCGTGGGCGGCTACGCCAGCACGGACAATACCGTGCGCAGCGGTGACATGCAGCCATTACTAGACATCATCATCGAACACGTGTCTGCGCCCGCCGTCGATCCGTCGGGCGCGTTTCAGATGCAGGTGAGTTCGCTCGACTACTCACCCTACGTCGGTGCCATAGGCATCGGGCGCATTCAGCGGGGCAACATCAGTAGCAACACGGCGGTCACCCTCATCAATAGAGACGGCAAGCGGCGCGACGTGCGCATTTTGCAGATCATGCGCTCGCGGGGGCTGGAGAGGCTTCAAGTGGAGCAAGCCTCGGCCGGTGACATCGTAGCCATTAACGGCATCGATAAGCTGCGTATCTCCGACACCTTATGCGATCCTAAACAAGCCGAGGGTTTGCCGAATCTAAGCGTTGATCAGCCCACCGTCAGGATGACTTTTCAAGTCAACGACTCGCCCATGGCGGGTCGCGATGGCAAGTACATTACCTCGCGCCAAATCCGCGAACGGCTGGAGCGGGAACTCATTCACAACGTGGCGTTAAGAGCAGAAAACACGGACAACCCCGATCGCTTCCTCGTGTCCGGGCGGGGCGAGCTACACCTGGCCATCCTGATAGAAACCATGCGCCGGGAGGGCTATGAGATCGCCATCTCCCGCCCGCAGATCATCGAGCGCGTCATCGACGGCGTGCCATGTGAACCCTACGAGCAACTCACCGTCGATGTGGAAGAAGTCAATCAGGGCGCGGTGATGGAACTGCTGGGCGAGCGGCGGGGCGATCTGCAAGCCATGCAACCCGACGGACGTGGCCGCGTCCGCCTCGATTACGTCATCCCCGCCCGTGGTCTTATCGGCTTTCGCACCGAGTTTCTAACCGCTACTTCGGGCACCGGTCTGCTCTGCCACACCTTCTCCCATTACGGTCCCATCAAAAGTGGCCCCATCGGTTCACGCCGTAACGGCGCACTGGTCTCGACCGCCAGTGGCAAGGCTCTTGCTTATGCGCTGTTCAACCTACAAGAGCGCGGGCGATTATTCATCGGCCACGGCGCGGAGGTCTACGAAGGCATGGTGGTCGGCTTGCACTCGCGGGCCAATGATCTGGTGGTGAACCCGCTCAAAGCGAAGCAACTGACCAATATCCGTGCAGCCGGCAACGATGAGAACATTTTGCTGACGCCACCCATTCAGTTGTCCCTGGAGCGGGCCATGGAACTGATAGACGATGACGAACTTATCGAAGTTACGCCTGCCGCCATCCGTATCCGCAAACGCTGCCTGAGGGAGCATGAGCGCCGGCGTCAAGCGCGCAAAGCCAGCTAGTGGCCTTCGTGAACCTGCCGCGCTGGTGCCATCTGAAGCGGCGCTATTCACGCTGTCTTGCCGGATATCTATCCAGGACTGGCCAACAAGTCTGAGGCATTGCCCGTGATCGGTCTGTTGCAGCGCGTCACCCATGCTTGCGTAACCGTCGATGGCCAAGTCATCGGCCGGATCGACGCCGGCCTGATGGTGCTAATAGGCGTGGAGCGAGGCGACACGCGCGCGCAGGGTAAACGCCTGGTGCAACGGTTACTCGGTTACCGGGTGTTCTGCGATGCGCAGGGCAAGATGAACTTGAGTGTGCGCGACACCGGCGGCGGGCTGCTGCTAGTGCCTCAATTCACCCTGCCCGCCGACACCCGCCGGGGTATGCGGCCAAGCTTTACTCCGGCAGCAGCGCCAGAGGATGGCCGGCGCTTGTTTGACTATGTGGTTAGCTGTGCAAAAGAACAGCACGCCAAGGTACATACTGGCGCCTTCGGCGCCAGTATGCAAGTCGCGCTCATCAACGATGGGCCGGTGACTTTTTGGCTGCAAGTCAACTGACCAAGTGCCTGATGGCCAGCTCGCCAGTGGTCAACAAGCCGGCCCTGCTCTGCGGCAAAGACTCAGACAGCGGCGTGAATGGTGCATCGTCGTGGTAAGCCCGCTGGTATGACTTCTCATACCCTTGGCTGGTGTAATACGCCGCCATCTTGTCGATCTAACGCACGTAGCTCATCGATTCGTCCCCGGTTTTTCTACTGGACTGTCAACGATACACGATCGGTGGCACTGAAGCGGCTATGCTCCTAAATCAGGTGGGCACACAGTTCACCCCCTATACGGGCTAAGATCCGGCCAGTACCCTCTTGCTACCTAAACTGCATTTTATCGGCTTCCCACGTAGAATATCGACGAATTAACCACTTTACTTGCGACCTAGCCGCAATCAGAGGGGCGTAACAATGCTTCTCAGATTCTCGGTCTCTAACAATCTCTCTATCCGTGACGAACAGGAGCTATCACTGGTAGCGTCATCACTGGCCGATGAGAGGAGCGCATTGCGCCAATCCGAAGGACTTCCGGGTACTAACATCCTCCCGTGTGTTGTCATCTACGGCGCGAATGCCTCAGGTAAGAGCAATATTGTTGCGTCTATATGCTCATTCAGGAACATGGTCATTAGCTCACATCCCAGGGGAGAAACTGGAGCACGGATTAGACAAACACCCTTCGCACTGGACGAAGTCTACTTCGAAGGGTGTGCTCTCAATATGATGTAATTAAGCAGCTCAATCAAACCCATATTGATCGAGCTTACGCCAACATTGATCCCAACGAGCATCCGTGTGGGTCAAACCACGCAATGACACAACGGCTTGAGCCCCAGCCTCCTTCCAGCGCATCCCTGAGTTGCATAGGCGCTGCTTAACCCATGTTTTACAAGCCGCTTCAGTCACACCCGACCCGATCGGTAAATGGTCTGACTGAGGTCGAGAATAATGCATCTTGGATTGGTTATTTTTAAAATAAGTGACCGATGCTAATAAGTGCTCTTTATCGGTCTTTTTAAACGACCCACTGTCAAGGTGCTCTTTTAGCTCATTGTATAGCCGGGTCGCTGAACCCGGTTGGCTTTTAAGTCGATGACAGGCTTGGTCAAGCCACTCCTTACGTGCAACACGCTGTCTTTTGCCTGAAAATAGCGCATCGGCAGCTTGGCCCAGATAACCCACAGCATGCCAGAAATCCACCCACTGTCGATCAGTTCTGGACCTCAAATAAGACCCATTGCTTCTCGCTCCATCAGCTATGGCAACATAGCTTGCCTTGGGATATCGCTCCTTGACCTTCGATAACTCTTGATCAAATCGACCGTAAAACTTCTTCTTGCCATACTCCGGCGTAGCCCCCATTTGAATGGTATGCAGTCTTTGCCCCTCGCGATCATGAAGACTGATAGTCCCCACCATGGACTCGCGCCAACCGCCTTCAGTCAACAGCATGCAGGTTCCATCTATGCCGACACTCACGCTCTTAACCGGTTTGTCTAATTGCGGTGGGGCATAGGTTCATGCCTGTTCTTTCGCTTGGGCGACGGCTCCCACTGCGTCACCGATAGATTTCAAATAGCTTCTCGCTATGCTTCGACCATGACAGTGCTGCAAATCAAATAAGGCTCGACTAGAACCCAGTTCCGCGTATTGAGCAAGAGAGCAACTTGACAAAGCCGGGTGTTGCCGTTAGGAAGATTCTTGCGTCTTTTTCCAATGGACAATATTGACGGCCACCTCGAGTTGATTGATAAACGTGGCGTTCCACTTTGGCCTCACCCCACTGAGTTTGATAGGTTTTGTGGTAAAGCCCTTTTGAGGTCAGCTTGAGGTCCCCAAAATGATTGGAGAGCCATCGGTATCAAACTGTTTAAGGGCTTGTTCAGCCGCCAAACAACCTACATTATTCAACGCATCACGAATAGCTTCCTCCGAGCGAAGCATCGATTTGGGATCTAAAGAAATGGTGACTTGCAAGGTAACCGTTGCATCACTGCGCTTGACTATTTCCGCATGGCTCATAATGGGTATTCTTCTCTTGACAAAAGAGACCAGATTATGACTCAACTACCAACAGATGTATACATTACCAACAGATGTATACATTATTTTAAGAGCGTGCCCGAATTTATCAAATGCTATCTTCTGGTCTGCTTGCGGAACATTTTGCCTGACTGACTTGATATAAGCTTTGGACCTATCCATCGTCACACACTCAATACCTTTTTTGAGGTCATCCGGCAACGTATCAAAATACTCATTGAGGCTGTCGCTTTTACGCTCATCAGCGACATGGATAACAACGCCTTTATCGTGGTCAGTCACTACCGTGACGTATTCGTGGTGCTTTTGAAAAGAGGTCTCATCGACAGCTAGTCGTTTTGGAGGCTGGGCGTCCCTGCGAGCAAGACCTCTCCTCACGGCACGTTGCCCAATACCATCAATGGCGTTCCAGCTAAGCTTCATTGGTCGTGCAACAGCCTTGATTGTTGCCTCTTTTAGCCAGTCAATGACCCAGGCTTCGAACAGGGCTGTGTATCGGGAGCCTGATTCAGCCCAAGGGACGTCAATGGCCAACACCTTGTGCTCAGGGCACTGGACCCGGGGAACACTGGCAACGAGGATAGTTTGGAACTGACAGGTATCCAAATGCCGCCACTTCTGGGTCATGTGATCGTAACCCGGACAGGGCTTAGCGCAAACACGGCATTGGCAGCCTTTTTTGCCATTGTGCTCAATAAAGACTTTAACCTGTTGCGCCTGAAGGGACAGCGCGACACCAGACACGAACCATGGTGTTTCAATACCTAGGGCGTGTTAACACTATTCAACGCCTGCACGATAAGGGCGAAGTGGATAAAAAACATAAAGACAACATCCAGTTTGTCGAAGCGTGTAAAGATTCGACGAAATCCTTTCAGCTGTCGAAACAATCTCTCTACTTCGTTTCGCTTTTTATACATTTCCTTGTCGTATTGCCAAGGCCTCAGCCGATTGCTTTTCGGTGGTACAACGGGCTCCATCCCCAAATCGACTATCAACTGTCGGGTCTCATCGCCTTCGTAGGCCTTGTCCATGATGACTTGAGTCCCGTTCCAGCCATTGTTTTCAAAGGATTTCACTCACTCCCGGCCTGCTGGCGCATCTCCAACGTGGCCCGCGGACAAGGAAAAGGTCACTGCCGTTGTGGCATCCGCCGCAGCCATATGAATTTTCGTCGTCCACCCTGCTCGGGATTTACCAATCGACTGTGGACCGTTTTTTTAACGCGCCAGTCCCATCCGGGTGAACTTTGACTGCTGTACTATCCATCACTGCTGTCCCATAAACTTTCATGAGAATGAAAACTGTATCTGGACCTGAGTTTCAATAGGGCCTGGAGGGTCTCCTTTGAGTAGTCCCCACAGGTCTGTTCGCTCAAATATGTGACTTGAAAGAGTCTGATAATCTGTTGAATGCTTAAATCGAGTTTGCTACAGAATTTCAGGTAAGCGACCATTAAATACATACACATAGCGACCCCTATTTGAGTCATGACAGCATTTTTTGACGTCCCTACGAATGACTTAATCTTCAAGTTTTGTTTGATGCATTTGAAAAATAACTCGATTTGCCAACGCGACTTATAAATATCCGCGATGGTTTTGGCAGCCAATTCGAATTGATTGGTGAGAAAGACGTAATGCTTGCCGGTCTGTGGGTCACTATAACCAATCCGGCGCAACTTAATCGGACAGGTATCGGCTTTAGGGCCCGTTAAAATCAGCGTCTGATCCGAGGTAATGCCCTGCTCTTTATTCACCGGATGGCGAGAAATCACTCGGTATTTTGTATTGGCCTTCAACCGGGTGAAAAATAAATCCCCTTTGAATTGAGCAAGTTAAACCACGTGAAGTCCGTATAGCCACGATCAAACACCACAATAGAGCCCGCATCCAGTTCTAAACTACGACCTTGTGTAATATCTTGTTGTTTGCCTTCGGTAATAGTCATGAAGGCCGGTAAAAAACCATCATGGTCCAGACCAACATGTCATTTAACCGCGCCTTCGGTCTTGCGAAATTTAGCCCAAGGAAATAGTGATAAGCATCAATCGATGGTCGATGCATCCAAGGAATAAAGCTTATTTTTAAAGCGAAACCCATCCTTAAGCGCCAAGCTTTGACATCGTGCCAGTCGCTTCCAAAATAATCCTTCGTAGAGTTGATAAGGCTGTTGCTCGTTAACACGAGCCAGAGAACTTCGGCTGACCTTAGCGATACCCAAATGGTAACTTTCGCGGCGTTGTTTATCCAAGTTGCTGACAATATCTCGCAAACTACAGCGACCGGCGAGTTGGGCAAAACTCAACGCCACAAACTGTGACCCGCGTGATATTTTCCTTAATACACGACTTTTATGGTGGGTTTTGGCGAGGGTTTCGAACTCATGTCTAGAAATCAGTTTTAGTCGCTGTGAAAATACGCTGTTACTGTGACTCAAGGCTATTATCCTGTTGATATTGAAAGATATTCTGAACCTCCATTCTAACAAATCAGCGCAGAATAGTCTTTGATTCTAAGCTCATTCAAAAGTTTGTGGGACAGCAATGATTTGTCCTACAACCCCGAGGGGGTCGGAAGCATGCTCGCCGCAGGGCAGGACGTTTCCGTCCTTGGGTAGATTAGGGAAGGTGATCATCTTGGGGGCACTCATTGTGGGGATGATTATCCTCACGGAGCGCCCATCGGGGAGTGCTACTGCGCATTGCGGAGCTGGCGATTGCGGTTCGTCCGGCGTGGACCTTGCAGTGCCCGGCGGGGGCGGCGCACGCGCTCAGGCGTGGCTGCGGGCCGCGCGGCCGCAGTGGTGCGGGCAGGGCGTGCAGGCGTGGTGGTGGGTCCGCTGTCAGCGGAGAATTGACGCAATTCCACCACATCTTCTTCTTCACCGTTGACCAAGGTGACCGTAGAGTCGGTAATTTCGCGCACCATCCAATCGAGGATCGCCTCATCCTCCTTCAACCGTACGTCCGCGCCGGTTTTGGGATCGCGCATAAGCGCTACCGGCACGCCATCGATTACCCAGATGGCGGATAGTCTAAAATCGTAGCGCCGTACCAGCGGTGCTTGGGCTTGCTCTATTACTATATTCTTGTTGCGAGCCGGTGGCTTTGGCTTGGCTGGCGGTACATAAGGCTTACGGCTAGGGGTGAAAAGAGGCCGCGCGCGCGTTATCACCAGCTCGTCCAACGTTGGCACCGCCGCGATCACCAATGGATCAACCGTATCGCCACCGCCGGCCTGCGCAACCGCCAGCAGCTCCACATCCGGCACTATATACCCACGCAGCGTTTGCCAATTTTGCATCACGTGAATACTGGCGCCGGCCAGCAACACCAGAACTATAAGAGCGATATTGCCGCGGCAAGGTAGGGCGAATGTCATGACATTGGAACCACGTTCACAGGTTTCTACTTGAATTTTGCCAGGGGCGCCATGATTCTCCAAAATCCTAAACAACCACCCGGGACAGACCAGGATTTCGGCTGTGCTACCGACGTCACGGCGAACCTTTCATCAAGGTGCTCGGCCATCCAATTTGAAATACGCTCGTGAGTAGTGCCGCTATCCCCAAAATGCCCAAATCCAGCCCGCGTTTGGGCGAGAGCCTGGTTGCCATGGGCAATCTGACTGCCGAAAAACTAGAGCACGCTTTGCGCCTGCAAGTCGAATCCGGGCAGCGCATCGGCTCGGTACTGGTGCAGCTCGGCTACATCTCGGGCGCCCATTTGGCCGCAGCGTTGGCGCAACAGTATGGCGCCGGCGTGGTTAGCTCCGACGCTTACCCCGCCGCGCCGTTATTGGACGGGCGGGTAAGCGCCGACTTCCTGGCGCAATCACAGGTGGTAGCACTCGATGAAGGTCCAGACTCGGTTACCTTGGCGATGGCCGATCCGGGCGATACGTACGCCGTCAGCGCTATTGAACTGGCCACCGGCAAGCAAGCGCATGTCCGCGTGGGCGTCAGCAGCGACATAGACGCCGCTAATCAACGCTACTCGCAAGGCGGCAGTAATTTGCATGTTGTCGTTGGCGCGGATGAAGAAACCGACATCCAGCAGCTACGCGACTCCGCCCGTGGCGAGCCAGCGATTAAGTTCGTCAACGAATTGGTGGGACGCGCCGTGCGTATGCGCGCTTCCGACGTACATCTGGAGCCTTATCCTGGCGTGCTGAAGGTTAGGGTGCGGGTAGACGGCGTGTTACGCGACTTGGACAGTCCCGACGCCAAACTGGGGCCCGCCATCGTCTCGCGCATCAAAGTATTATCGCGGCTCAATATCGCCGAACGCCGCTTGCCCCAGGATGGGCGCATGCGCCTGCCGGTAGAAGGCCGGCAGATGGATATGCGCGTATCCGCGCTGCCTACCATGAACGGCGAATCGGTGGTGTTGCGCTTGCTGGATCAAGAGACGGTACCACTGGATTTCGAGAGCATCGGCTTTGAGCAGCACATCATTGATGGTCTACAAGGACTGTTAGCCCGTCCGCACGGCATCGTACTGGTCACTGGCCCCACCGGCAGCGGCAAGACCACCACGCTATACGCCGCCATGCAACAGCTCAACAGCCCAGATCGCAAGCTGGTGACGGTAGAGGATCCAGTGGAGTATCAGATCGGCGGCATCTCTCAGATCCAGGTACGCCCGCGCATCGGTTTGGGCTTTGCCGAATCGCTACGCTCCATTTTGCGCCACGATCCCGATGTCATCATGATCGGTGAGATGCGTGACCTTGAGACCGCGCAAATAGCCATCCAATCGGCTTTGACCGGACACAAAGTGTTCTCGACGCTACACACCAACGACGCTGCCAGTTGCATCACCCGCTTACTGGATATGGGCCTCGAATCGTACTTATTGACGGCCACCATTAGCGGTGTTTTGGCGCAGCGGCTGGTGCGGCGCCTATGTGATCATTGCAAACAGCCGGTCGAACTGAACGCGGCAACCCTGCTCGAATCCGGCATCGAAGACGCCCTACCCCCTGCCGGACCTGCCACCAGACCGGCATTGGAAGGCGCGCTCAAGGCCGCCATGATCTGCTACGAAGCCGCCGGGTGTGAGCACTGCGACGGCATCGGCTACCAGGGCCGCACCACCATCGCTGAACTCCTGCATGTAGACAGCGCCGTGCGTCAAGCGGTGTTGAGCGCCCAAGACACCGATGTGATCAAGCGAGTGGCACGCGAATCGGGCATGCGCAGCATGCAAAGCGACGGTTTGGCGAAGGTGGCCGCTGGCTTGACCAGCGTCGCCGAGGTCGCCCGTGTCACTTTGGGCGCATAGGCGCCACACTGCTCATCCACATGACGTTATTCCGATACAGAGCGGCCCGGGCCAGCGGTGAGGTGGTGGAAGGCGAGATGGAAGGCGCCGATGCCATGACGGTGATGCGTGCATTACAAAATCAAGGTCTGGTGCCCATCCGCGCCGAAGAACATACTTCCAAAGCGGCCCGGCTAAGCTGGACCCGGCGCGATGTGGTGCGCAGCCAAGACATCGAATTGGTGGCAGCCGAACTGGCTATGCTGCTGGATGCGGGCGTGCCTTTGGACCGTGCGCTTGCCATCATGGCCCAGTTGGTGGAAATCCCCTCGCTCAAAACCTCCTTAGGTGGCCTTGAAAGGGCCATGCGCGAAGGTAAGTCGTTTCCAGATGCACTGGCAGCGGAGACTTCCATGTACCCGCCATTGCTGGTCAATTTAGCGCGGGCGGGCGAGATGGGTGGCAAGTTGAGCGAGGCCCTGGCGCGGGCGGCTGGCTACATGGAGGCTGCCAGGCTCACCCGCGAGAGTTTGATGTCGGCCATGCTCTACCCGCTCATCCTCTGTGGTCTGGCGCTTATCTCAGTGCTCCTAATGGTGACCTTTGTGGTCCCCCGCTTTGCCACCCTGTTCGACGATGCGGGAGTACCTCTGCCATTGGCAACGCAGATCTTGGCGGCCGCCGGCGAGTTTCTGACTGAATACGGTTGGGCCATAGTGGCCGGCGGCGCGGGTAGCGCCTGGATCATCAAACGGCGTTTAGCCGATCCCAAGAACAAAGCGCGCTTCGACGAACTCGTCTTAACCATACCTGGGCTCGGACAGCTCATCGCAAAAGTGGAAGCGGCGCGGTTCGCCCGCATAATGAGTACCTTGCTGGCCAGCGGTACTGCCGTCCCGAACGCGCTATCGATTGCCCAATCCAGCGCCTCGAACGCCGCCATTGCCGAACGGCTGGGCACGATCGCCCAGGCGGTGAGGGCCGGACACGGGATGGCCGATCAGTTAGATCGCCAAGGCGTATTTCCACGTCTGACGGGACAAATGCTGCGTATCGGCGAAGAGTCCGATCGCTTGGTAGATGTCCTGGATAAACTGGGCGAGATGTTCGAGAAGGATATCGATCGCAGCATGAAACGTGCGGTGACCCTGGTCGAACCGGTGCTCATCTTGGTGGTCGGGCTTATCGTGGGCGCTGTGGTTTACGGCGTACTGAGTGCGGTGCTCAGCATCAACGAACTGACATGAGAGTTAAGAGGCGAGCAATGAATCGGACAAGGACTGGTATACGTCATTTAGCGCGGGGCTTCACCCTGGCTGAGCTGCTGGTAGTGATGGCTATCTTGGCCATGATCGCCGCCTTCGCCGGCCCTCAGATCTTCAAAGCTTTGGGCGGTGCGGAACGCGATTCCGTCAAAGTACAAATTGCTAATTTCAGCAGTGCCATCGATCAATACCGGCTCGACGTAGGCAAATACCCCACCTCGCTCAACGACCTCATTGAGGCCCCATCCGACGCCAGACGCTGGGACGGCCCCTATCTCAAGAAGACCATTCCTCTGGATCCATGGGACAACGCCTACCAATACCAGCATCCGGGTGAACACGGCGATTATGATCTGTTGTCGCTGGGCGCTGACGGTATTCCCGGCGGCGACGGCGATAACGCGGACATCGTCAGTTGGGAATAGCAACTGCCGCAGGCCGCCGAACCGCTCTGGGCCCGTTCATCTTGGGCGGATTCACCCTGCTAGAGTTGTTACTGGTACTAGCGCTGATGGCATCCGTTACCGCTTTTGTAGTCCCCCGTATGGTGCCATCGCAGAGCAGCGAACTGCGCGATGCCAGCGCCAAGGTCGTGGGGGCTTTGCGCAAAGCGCGCCAAGCGGCCATTCGGAGCACTCTAGAAGTCAGTTGTGTCTTTGATTTCCAGGCTGGCACAGTGATCTGGGATAGTGCCAGACGGCCGTGGAAGCTTAGCGACACGGTGACCTATGAGTTGACCGGAGCACGCAGCGAGTCACGCCCTGGACAAGCCGGCGGTGTGCGCTTTTTTCCCGACGGCTCATCCACCGGCGGCTCGATCACACTCACACTGGGTGACCTCGAAAATCGGGTGGATGTGAGCTGGCTCACCGGTCAAGTCCACCTGCGTGTTATCGACTAATGGGCACCTGCTAAAAATAGTCATTGTTTCGTGAGTGCACGGAAGCACCGCGCGCAACCGCAGTGTATAGGTGATACATGAGGATTCGAGCACGGCGCTGACACCGCCATCGTGGAAAAAGTGCATTTTTTTAAGGTGCCCTGATGTGCCCATTGAAACGACTTCATAATAAGCTAGGAGAAATCAAGCACAGTAGGATCAAATTCAGCCGGGCCAAACTCAGCCAGGGCTTCTCTTTGGTGGAGGCCATCGTCGCCCTCAGCATTTTGGGTTTCGGGCTCGCCATGGTGTTGCAAAGCGTGGCCCTCTCCAGCCGCGCCGCTGCCCGCGGCGAGCAAGCGATGCATGCCGCCTTCCTCATGCAGAATTTACTGTCCGCCTGTGGCACTCGGTACGACATTCGGACGGGCGCTTTTCATTCTGGTCAAAGCGACGGCTTTGAGTGGTCCATCCGAATGGAGGAGGCCGCGGATGTAAGCGGCGCTGCCAAGCTGGTACGCGCCATCGACATTCACATTGATGTGCAATGGCAAGACGGTGTTCGCCAACGATCGGTACGCGCCTTCACTTCCAGAACAACAACGGTTCGAAGTTCGTGACGCCGCCATCGGTCACAAGCACCCAAGGTTTTACCTTAGTGGAGATCATCGTCGCTCTAGCGGTCTTATCGATGATCGGCATAGCCGTGGCCAGTACCCTATCGAGCACAACACGAGCCGTTAGCCGTGCGGATCTCAACGCCGCGCGCAACGCGGATCAGCGCGTGGCCAACGATTATTTACGCCGTCAAATAGCGCTGGCGGTGCCGCGCAGCACCCGCAAGCGCGGCCGTAGTCAACTCTGGTTCGAAGGCGAAACCGCGTCCGTTCAATGGCTCGCGGAACTGCCCGTGCACGCGGCCGGTGGCGGTTTGCGTGCCCTGCGCCTGCGTCTAGATGACGGCAATCTCGAGCTGGATTACGTTCTTTGGACGGCGCAATTCGAGCAATTCGAAGAAGTTTGGGAAGCGTCCGGGCGGCGTAGCATTACGGTTCTGGAACGGGTGGAGGACATGCGCTATGCCTACCTGGCCCGCCGGCCACAAAGTGGTGACGCAGGGGCGCGGTGGCTGGCCACGTGGAGCAACCGCGAGGAGATGCCAGTGGCGGTGCGGATCGCAATCGTCAAAGAGGACGGCGAGCGCTATGCACCCATTGAAGTGCGGCTGCGCGCAATAGGGCGAACACGCTCAGGCGCACCCAGCAGCGCCGCTGGCATCAGCTTGCCCACTGCGGAAACAGATCCTTCCGAAAACGCGCAAAATACCGAGGGCACACCGGCGAGAGAGCCAAACGATGACGACGAGGACAATAAAATCCGGTGACCCACCAGTATTACCGCGGTATCGCGCTGGTCATCGTGCTGTGGGCAACCGCGTTACTGACCGGTATCGCTACTACTTACGCGCTCATGATGAGAACCGAAGGTGAGAGTTCCAGCAGCTTCGCGCGAAGAGTCGAGGCGCTGGCACTGGCCGAGGCAGGAATACACCGCGCTATCTACAATCTACTCGAAGCGCCGGATGAGGAGAGTACCTGGGCAGTTAACGGCACACCATTGCAGATAGAGTTGGACGGCGGCAACGTAGACGTACGTATTTTTGCCGAGGCAGGCCGTATCGATCTCAACCGAGCACCCATTGCGTTACTCACAGGTCTTGCCGAGGTGGCCGGCGCCAGCGATCCAAAAGCGGTAGGGGCCGCTATTGTCGATTGGCGCGACAAGGACAGCAAAGTGACCGAAGCAGGTGCCGAAGATGCCGACTACGCCGCCGCCGGCCGCCCGTACGGCGCTGCCGACCGGCCGTTTTACTCAACTTCCGAATTGCACCAACTCATCGGCGTCACGCGCCCGGTAGCAGCGGCGATGCAACGGCACAGCACCATTTTTAACCGCAGTTCCAAGGTGGATGTGACCACGGCATCTAGCGCGGTACTAAAAGCCCTGCCCTCGGTAGACGTCGAGCAGGTGGAGCAATTTTTGCGCACTCGCGCCATCCAACTGCTTGGTCCCGCGGCGGCGAGCTTTTTACGTATCGGCACGCGCACCTTTCAGCATCGCGGTTTTTTCACCATTGAGGCCCGCGGCATAACGCACGCCGGTACGAGCGCAACGGCAGGGGTTTTAATACTACTGACCCGCTCACCGCGCGAGCCGTATGCGGTGATGTCGGCAACGCAGGATTTCGCGTGGTAATCAAGGCTCTCAATTGGTGGCTAAGCCAGCTTGCTGGCGACACTCGGACGGGCCCACACAAAGGCCCCGTGCTGTTGGCCCAAAGTGGCGAAGACGGCGTTCGGGTGAGTGATGCCAAACGGCGGCGGCCCAAGTTCATCACCCTATTAGATAGCGCCAACACCAAACCCAGTGCACTCAAAAAATATCCGCCGCCGCACACCCGCGTCATCGTACCCATAGAGACCGGCAAGATATTGGACCGGCCCGTGGAGCTACCGGCCGCGGCTGCCGAGAATCTTCGCCAAGTACTCTATTTACAGATGGAGAAAGTCACGCCGTTCGGTGCGGACGATATAGTTTTCAGCAGTACCGTGCAGCGCCGGGGAAAAGGCGAGCAGCCCATGCTGGTGGACTTGCAAGTAGCCCCGCGGCGGCTCGCTCAAGCCGAACGTGATGCACTCGCGCGCGCCGGCTTTGCCCTACCGTGGGAGTGGGCACGGGTTGAGCCTTATCAAGATGGCATGGCCATCGCATTCACGCCACCGCGGCTACGCCAGGGTTTATCCAGCTTCAATCTCTTTATCTGGGCTTTGAACCTTATTTTGCTGGCGGCTCTTGTGGCTTGGCCGTTCTGGGAGCAGCACCAGATGCTCGAGCGGCTGGATGCGCAAATAACGGCGGTGCGCGGCGAAGCGAAGAAGGTATCGGCGCTTCGCGACGAGTTGGACGCATTAGCCGCTGAGCGCGAGGTCTTGTCACGATTGCGCTACCGCCCGCCGAGTGCAGCCCAACTGTTGGAAGACGTCGCATCGCATCTACCGGACGATACCTGGCTACGGCAATTCACCATCAAGTCGGACACGCTCATTTTGACCGGCCTGTCGCCGCGAGCACCGCAGTTGCTGCAACGATTAGAAGCCTCTAAATGGCTTGAAAACGTTCAACTTGCCGCCGCTCTTCGAGCCGTGCAGGGCCAAAGTGGCGGCGAGCAATTCGTCATCGAAGCGGCTATCTTACGCAGCGGGGCGCAGTGAGCCGTGCAACGGTTGTTGGCATTCGCTGTTCTGATCGCTGTTATCGCCGGTGGTGTGGCGGCGGCCGGTATCCCGCTCTGGACGCGCTTTCAACAGCGATCAGAAGCCATTGATGACAAACAATTGCGCCTGTCCAAGCTCCACCGCACGATGCTGCGCCGTAGCGACTATCAGCGTGAATTGGCCGTGTACAAGAAGGAGCGGGCCAACTACCCGGGCCTGTTACGAGAAACGCGGCCCGCTTTGGCAGTGGCGGCGCTTCAAGCACGCATCAAGCAGTCAATCCAACGGGCGAAAGGCCGATTGCGCAGCGCAAATCCCCTAAAACCTAAGACGGAGCACGGATTCCACCTGATTTCAATCGATGTATCGGCACAGCTTATCAACAATGGGATGCAAACCCTTCTACGAGCGCTGGAAGGTGAAAATCCACGGCTCGTCATCGAGCTATTGACCATAGACGCTCAACGCCAAGCACGCGGTAGGCGGCTCAATACTCAAGAGCCGCGCCTGAATGTACGCTTCATAGTACGGGGCGTGGTGGCTGCTAGCGAATGAAATAACGCCGGTGAAGATTTCCGCAGACTAGAGAGTTGATAAACGTTTGGAGCGGGCTCTTCGATAACATGCTGATAAGCGCTTGTTTAAATAATATAAGCAAGCGCATGTTTTTATTGAATAAATAGGAAGCTTAGTTTAGTATCGGCCGGACCTAGCTAAGCCCCGCAATGGTACAGTGGCTTAATATCCAAAAAAGAAGGTCGGCGATCCCTTGGCCTGCACTCACCATACAAGCACGTGCTCTGAACCGCTAGGGTCCGGGGATAGTGAGCGGGTTACATCAGAACCCTTGTTGAGCGAAGTCAAACGTCCAGAGATCGGCTTCGTGCGGCCCGGCACGGGTATCTTCACACGCCGCGGACGCGCGGCTACACCGGCCAACCCAGGCAGCGGCACGGGCCGCTTCACCCTCAATTTCCAAGACACCGATCTACTCGAAGTCGTCAAAGTCATCCTGACCGATCTATTGCAAGCTAATTATGTAGTGGACCCAGGGGTAAGCGGCCGGGTCACATTACAGACCAGCAAAGCATTACAACCGTCGGCGCTCATACCGACGCTGGAGATGCTGCTGAGGATGAACAACGCAGCCCTAGTGTTGGACGGGGATGTCTACAGCATCGTGCCCCGCGACAAAGCCATACAAGGCCTAGTGTCGCCTCAACTCGGCGACGTCAGCACGCCACTGCCCAGTGAATTCGGCGTACGCATCGCGCCGTTGCGTTTTATAGGTGCGGAGGAGATGAGCAAAATCCTCGAGCCTTTTGTCACGCCGGGCAATATCGTGCGTATCGACACGCAGCGCAATCTACTGATCCTGGCCGGCACCAGTCAGGAATTAGGCCGGTTGCTGGAGACTATAGACGTTTTCGACGTGGACTGGCTCGCTGGTATGTCGGTAGGCTTGTTCACCCCGGACTTCGTCGATACCCAAACCCTGGCAACGGAGCTTGAAAAAGTATTCGGCTTAAACGCGAATACGCCACTATCGGGCATGGTCCGTTTCGAAACCATAGAACGGCTAAACGCACTGTTAGTGGTGACGCCAAAGCGGCGCCATCTAGAGACCGTATCGGATTGGATTGACCGTTTAGACCGGGAGAGCGGCACACTCGGAGAACGGCTGTACATCTATCACGTGCAAAACGGTAAAGCGGTCGATCTCGCTGCCGTGCTGACCGATCTATTCGTGGACTCGGATCCCGCGACACCATCGCCAGCGGCGGTAGCACCGGCGCAAACGCCCGTGACGCTAACCAGTACGCCGACACCACAGCCGGCGGCGCAAACGGGTGCACAGCCTGAAACCGCTGCTACACCAGCGGCCACGCCCGCACCGGTACCGCCGGCCACCCCCGGCGTAGGCGGCGCCACCGACACGGGCGTCGCGGTGGCGAATTCGGGCAATGTACGGATCATCGCGGACGAGCCAAACAACGCACTGCTGATCCTTGCGACCGCCCCTAGATACCGCCAGATATTGGCCGCGCTTCGCCGTTTGGACATCGTACCGCTACAAGTGCTGGTGGAGGCCACTATCGCCGAGATAACGCTCACCGATCAGTTACAACATGGATTGGACTGGTTTTTTAAAAATCACATCGGCAACAAGGAGGGGCGCACTACACTCAATTTGGGCACCGCCGCTTTGTCCGCCGCGGCACCAAGCTTCTCCTACGCCATTACCGACGCGGCGGGAACCGTGCGCGCCGTCCTCCAGCTCTTGTCGCAGGATTCGCGGCTCAACGTCATCTCCTCACCCTCCCTGATGGTGCTCAACAATCAGGAGGCGCGCATTCAGGTGGGCGACGAAGTGCCCATAGTTACCGTGCAACAACAACCTGTGCAAACTGCCACGACGAACGTGATCAACACGGTGGAATACCGCGAGACGGGTGTGCTGCTAGCGGTTACACCGCGCGTGAACGCAGGCGGCTTGGTGCTTATGGATATCGAACAAGAAGTCAGCGACATCGCACCCGGAACCGCCGGTGCCGGCAACAATCCAACCATCCAACAGCGCAAGATCAACAGCACCGTGGCAGTGCAAAGCGGTCAGACAGTGGTGTTAGGCGGGCTTATACGGGAAAACCGGAACACCACTCACGCCGGTATTCCGCTACTTAACCGGCTACCGGCGGTTGGTCCGCTCTTCGGCAGTACCAACAAATCGAGGCGGCGCACCGAGTTGGTGGTACTGATTACCCCCAGGGCCGTGCGCAATAGCGATGAAGCGGCCCGTATCACCAACGAATTCAGAGAGAAGATGCGCAGTCTGCGCCCTTTGAGCCAACCAGAAGAGAGTACAGCTCGAACATTAAGAACCAGGTTCTAGTCCTTTAAGTATTAAGCACTGAGCATTCTTTAGCTTGTTCTATCAGAAATTCTGCCGCCGCCCGATGACCATGGAATCACGGGCATAGTCAGTCAGCGTCGCGGGCAGCGCCAGCCGGTTGCGCAGCGTCACCCCATCTTAAGGCCAGGGGCGAGAAGAGAGCCGATGCGGATAGTCATGCATGGGCTCAACGCGCCTGATGCCTAGCCAATGCGCCGATGATAAGTACTGCGGTTAAGCCGGCTACCGCCAACCCGGCACTCGCCAGCAAAGTACCGTCGATAACCGCCGGCCACACCGGTTGGCTCTCCAACAATCGCTGCTTGCCGCGCACTGTCACATAAAGGCGTTCTTGAAACGGCCAAATACGCCAGAGGGTGCCTATCAAAAGCCCGGTAATGGTGACCAATGTGGCTCTATACCAACGGGTCAACAGCCAGCTCAAAAAACGGCTAAAAGCCAATAAACCCGCTACACAGCCGAGGGCAAACGGCAAGATGATAGTGAAATCGAGCCGCCCCAGACCCTCGAATACGTAGGCATATTTTTGCAAAATCAACAAGATAAAAGAGCCGGAAATGCCCGGCAGGAGCATAGCGCTAATGGCCAACGCGCCGCTGAGGGCGACAAACCACGCCGACGTAGGCGTTTGCACGGGCACCAAATTCACAATAACAAAACCGATGATGGCGCCCGCGCAAAGGCCCAGGTAGTCACCGGTGCGCAACGATTCCAACGAGCGGATCAAAACGGCTGCGGAGCCCACGATGAGCCCGAAAAACAACCCGTAGATCAGCTCGGAATGGGTCTCTATGAGCTTGGGCAGAGGCACCACACGGGTAAAGAAGACAACGGCGCCAGCAATGCCAAAACCCAATGTGATGAGAAAAACCGCATCGACCCGCACCCACGCTTTTCGCAACTTAGCGCTCAGCAAAAGTTTTAGCGTAACTGCATCAAAAGCGCTGATAGCGGCTAACAAACGCTGATAGAGCCCCAGTATGAACGCCATAGTGCCGCCGCTCACACCCGGCACCACATCGGCCGCACCCATGCAAAATCCCTTCAAGGCGGTAACGGTAAAGTCGCGGGGATTGTTCAAAACAGAGTCCGAATCTTCAGCCACCGGGCGAGCCGGCCATCACCTGTGGTACGCAGGGCTGAGTTCTCGCACAGCAGCTATAAGCGCAGATACGTGTTCAGGCGGTACCTGCGGGGTAATACCGTGGCCTAGATTGAATACATGACCCGATCCCGGACCATAACTATCGAGAACGCGGCTCACTTCCGTTCTTATACCCTCACAGGAACTCAGCAGCAGCGTTGGATCCAAATTGCCCTGAAGGGCGACTTTATCGCCAACCTGTTGACGCGCCGCGGCAAGTTCCACGGTCCAATCCAGACCTACGGCGTCACAACCGGTGGCCGCGATTTCGCTCAACCAACCACCACCACCCTTGGTAAACAGTATGATCGGCACCCGGTGGCCCTCATGCTCACGGCTAATGCCGTCCACGATGGCAGCCATATACCGCAGGGAGAATTCACGAAAATGATACGTGCTCAAAATGCCGCCCCAGGTATCGAAAAGCATGAGCACTTGAGCCCCGGCCGCCACCTGCGCATTCAAGTAACTGACAACGGACTGGGCTAAAAGACCCAGTAACCGATGAGCCGCTTCAGGTGCATCGACTAATAGCCCCTTGGCGGTGCGAAAATCGGTCCCCCCCCGGCCTTCGATCATATAGGTCGCCAGTGTCCAGGGGCTGCCGGAAAATCCGATCAGAGGGACACGGCCATCTAGAGCGGCGCGGGTCACCCTCAGGGCATTCATTACGTAGCCGAGTTCGCCGTTCGGATCGGGTACGGCTAAGCGCTTGATATCCGAGGCGCTTCGCACCGGTTTTGCGAACACCGGCCCTTCGCCCTGCACAAAACTCAACCCTAGCCCCATGGCGTCGGGAATAGTAAGGATGTCGGAAAAGATAATCGCCGCGTCCAGATCATAACGCTCAAGCGGTTGCAAGGTGACCTCACACGCGAGTTCCGGTGTAGAACACAAAGTCATAAAGTCACCCGCCCGGGCGCGCGTTTCTCGGTATTCGGGGAGGTAACGGCCCGCCTGGCGCATTAACCATAGGGGCGTGCGATCAACGGGTTGACGGGCCAACGCTCGCAGCATCCGGTCATTTTGTAAACCTGATTTCATCAAACACTCATGATCTGAAAGACGTAGCTCTATGGCTTCTCACCCGCTGCCAACCGCTCACCGTAACGTAATTAGCATCACAAAGAACTCACTGCGGTATACCGATCAGTCTCAAGCCCTGCAGAGTACGGGGCCAAGGATCGGTGGCTTTCAAAGAGGCCGGTAGTTGTGCAATCGCATCGGCGGCGGCTTTGCGCGTGGCAAAACGCCCAACGATCACCGCAAAAAGATCCGCCCCGCCAGCGTCAGCCACTATATACACCCTCGCGTAGGGCGCTAATTGGTGCTCACCAATAAAGGAAATAGCATCCTGCATTTCACGAAACGCGACCAATTGAATCACGTAGCGCCCCACGCTGGCCGGTGCACTGGCTGGAGCCGGCGGCGGCGCACTGATCGGAGCCGCAGGTGGTGGCCGTGGCGGCGGTGATGGCGGGGACGCGCTCGCCTGGCCATCACCGGTTTGGCTACCACCCGTTTCGGGGGGTATGCGCGGCTTTGGCGGAGGCCGCGGGCGGGGCCTGGTGGATGAAACTGGCGAACTCGACCGGATCGAGGCCGTCTCCTCAACACTGCTCGTCGCGGGCGGCAGCGATGGTGATACGGGTGGGACGGCCGGCGGTGGCGCCGGCACGGGTGAAGGAGCCATCGGCACCGCTGGTACCGAAGATCCTGGTAACGGCGCGGGTACAGGTAACGGCACAGGGGTGGACGGCGGATTCACTTCGGCTACAGGCACCGCAGCCGGGAGAGGAGGGGGCGGCGCAATGCCGGGCCGTTTCGGTAATGAGAGCGCCTCGATGGGGCTCGCTCCCCCGTCTACCTCATCGGCGGGCCACAGCCAAATCGCAGCCAGTCCCACTACGATCAGCACCATGGTCGATACTCCAACAATGGCCATCAAACCGTTTCGGCCAGTCACAAGCAGCTTCGCAACCGGTGCGCTCTCGTGTTTATCCCGCGCGCGCAGATAATCCGAGGCGATGCGGTTCAGTGCCAGAGGATTGCCACGGGAGCGCGCATGGAATTGCTCGCAAAGCACCCAATCGAAAGGCGAATCGCCCGCCCAACCGGAATTGGCGAGGCGTAGATTCAGATAGTCGGGAATTTGTGCCAGCGTCAACGGAGGCAGTTCGATGAGCGGCAACCAATCCGCCCCCCCCCGGCCCAATCCTCCCTGCACCAATTCCCGATAAAGACGGTTGACTTGCTCATCCAAACCGGCGCGGCCGCCCAACACCACCCGTAGCCAGCCCTCCGGTGTGCTCCCAAGCGCGATGAGTTGTTCAAGAACCGGATCGGCCAGACGGTCAGCGTCGTCCACCAGCAATACCGGCACTCGCCCGGTCGCATTGATGCTCACCAGCTGGGCCCATACAGCCTCGGCGATGCTCCCGTGGATATCATCCCCATCAGCGCCGCCCAGACACTCGGCCATATCAATAAACAACTGCTCCGCCGTCGAATCGTCCCGCGCGCCCCATAAGATCACCCAATACGAAGCAGTCAGCGACTGCTTGGCGGCCTGCAGAAAACGAGTCTTGCCAACACCCGGATCACCCAGCAACAGCATCGGCCGCGTGGTATCAACGCACAGGTGAGTGAGCAATGCGAGGCGCTGGTACAGTTCCGCAGTATCGAGATACGGGGCTCCTTCATCCTGGAATGGATCGCCTTCCAGTGCTAATCGCTCCAAAGAAGCAGGTTGCAAAAGTTCCCGGCGGCTGCTCATGCCCGTGACACTGGCTCCTTCACGTCAGCTCAACCCTGTGATGAAGCCTTCGGTATCCGGCAATGGCGTAACGGTCCGTCACCTCCGCGATATAGTCCTCAATTGCCCGCGCGCGGCCCGTCTCGCCGAGTGCTCGCTCGCCGGCCCTAGCCCATTCCTGGTGAGCAGATGGCATGACGCGGATGCCATCCATCATGGCGTCAAACAACGCTGCGACCGTTCTCTTCGCTTTCATGGCCATACCGCCCACACGGTAATAATGATACGAACTGTCGTGCAAAAAACGCTTTAGAGCCATATGTTTAGCCTCCATCGCGGGGCTGAACCGGACTAATGACTATGGCGCGTTACGCACATCGTCAATAGTTGCCGGATCCAGTATTGCGATGGCATCGCCGGTGGTCTCGGTCAGATCTTCTACTTGCGCGCCAATCATACGGCGGACGACTTCGTGCACGATCCGGCGTTCGTCCAATAAGCACGCACTTCCTCCAGCCAGCGGCTCGGCGAATATATCGGGTTCGCTGAGTTACACAATACTTGGGTCAGCCGGGTGCGGAACATATCACCCTCGTGATTGACAAAGACTTGGGTTTTGTATTCGAGCTGGCGAAAAGCGGCGTAATGCACGATGCGATCGCGTTGAAACTCGCTCCGATAACGCGGCGGAGATTCTAGCTGAACTCGTCCGCGTGAATACTCGAGGCTGGCGGCGTACGGCTTCAAGGTCGCAGTCATCTCAGCCCTGTTTTGGTTACAGCATGGTAAGCAGGTTCAGCCGGAATCGAGCCATATTGCCTCAAGCTATCTGCCGGCAAGTATCTAAGGTAGCCTCAAGCGCGCTCTCGCTGAACTCATCGGCGACAACGGCGTTACCCAGCGATTTCAACAAGATCAGGCGCAGCTTGCCAGCCTTGACCTTCTTGTCCACTGACATTAGCGCGCGCATGGTCTTAGTATCGAGTGAAGCAGGCGCGAGAACCGGCAATCCGACCCGGCTTAAAAGGGTGCGGATGCGGGCCACCACATCCTGACGCACCATGCCAAGGCGCGCCGATAAGTCGGCAGCCATGTGCATGCCGGCGGCAACGGCTTCGCCGTGCAGCCACTGGCCGTGCCCCAGACCTGTCTCTATGGCGTGAGCAAACGTATGCCCTAGGTTGAGTAACACCCGCTCGCCACGCTCGCGCTCATCACCGGCGACCACATCGGCTTTGTTCCGGCATGAGCGCACGATGGCTTCGGTGAGCGCCTGCCAATCGCGCGCCAGCAGTGCTTCAACATTCGCTTCCAGCCACGAGAAGAATTCAGCATCGCGAATCAACCCGTACTTGATAACTTCCGCCAGCCCGCAGCGTAACTCCCGATCACTCAACGTAGCTAGCGTATTCGTATCGGCGATCACCGCCGTCGGCTGATGAAACGCACCGATCATGTTCTTACCGGCTGGATGATTGACTGCGGTCTTCCCACCTACCGATGAATCGACTTGAGCGAGCAGCGTAGTGGGTAACTGGACGTACTCTATACCCCGTTGGTAACAAGCGGCGGCGAAGCCAGCCATATCGCCTATAACGCCACCGCCGAGCGCTAAAATGGTCGCATCACGACCAAAACGTTTGCTCACCAGAGCATCGAATAGAGCATTTAGAGTAGCTAAATTCTTGTGTTCCTCACCGTCGGGCAAGATGACGCAAGCGTGTTTTACAGCGCCAAGGCTGCTTCGCAAAGATTTGAGGTAGAGATCCGCAACTATTTGATTGGTAACGACAAGCGCTCCTCCTTCGCCAATATGGGGAGCGAGCAACGCGGGCTGCGACAACAACCCCGGGCCGACATGAATAGGATAACTATGATGCGCCAACTCCACCGTTAGCGTACTCATAGCTCCTCGATTTGCCGTATCAGATCCTTCACCACCAACCGCGTGCTGCGCTGATCGGTTTCCATGACTAGATCGGCCACTTGACGATATAGTGGGTCGCGCTCTTCTAGCAACTCACTCAAACGTTGCCGCGGATCATCGCCGTTCAAAAGCGGGCGGTTGCGATCCCGTGAAGTGCGCTCAACGAGTAGATCCAAGGGGGCATAAAGATACACTATGAAACCACGGGCGACCAAGCAGGCCCGGTTTTCAGCACTCAAAATAGCGCCACCGCCGGTCGCGAGCACGGTATCGCGGCCCTGGGTCAGCTCATTGATGACTTGCTGCTCACGCCGGCGAAATCCCTCCTCGCCTTCCAGATCGAAAATATAAGAGATATCAACACCGGTTCTGCGCTCTATCTCGTTATCGCTATCGACAAAATCCTTGCGTAGGGACTTAGCGAGTTGTTTGCCAATGGTGCTCTTGCCAGCCCCCATAGAGCCGACTAAAAAAATGTTCTCAGGTGTTCGCATGATCTTCGGTCACTTAACGATGGCACGGATCATACCGTTCGGCGGCACAAAATTGATCGCTGTTATCCATTAATTCTTCAAAAATCGGCGGCCGTTGCCAATTGCGAGCCCGTACCCTTTGGTCAACAATCTTGTTTTTTGATGAGCGCGTTATCCTTGTCGATGAGCTGCTGGCCGCTTACACTCCCTCCTGTAGGCGTTAGCTAGACCTGCTGCCACGCCAAAAAAAGAACCCGCGGTGGTTTCCCAACCGCGGGCAAACAGGGGCGCAAGACATCGGCCCCCAAGGCGCCGGGCACTCATGCCCGGCGTCCAGGGATTCTTAGAGCCACAAGGAATCTTTCAAGATCCTGGGCGTGATGAAGATGAGCGGCTCGCTGCGGGCATCCCGGTCTACATCGCTGCGGAACAGCCGGCCAACGTAAGGCAGATCGCCAAAGAGCGGCACCTTCCTCGTATCGCTACGTTTGGTTTGCTGGTAGATGCCTCCCAGCACCACGGTCTCACCGTTGTCCACCAGAATCTGCATATCCACAGCCCGGGTATCAATGCTCGGAATGTTGTTGAACAACTGACCTACCGCATCTTGGTTGACCGACAGATCCATGATGAACTGGTGGTCTTCGTTGTCCAAGGTATCGTTCCTCGACACACCGAGTTGCACACCCAACTCCTCACGAAAAGTAGTGTCCGCCACTACGATGCGCGATTCGATGAGCACTTGACGCACCGGAATATCCAGCCGCTCGCCGGTGTAACCGAGCTTTCTCTTGCACTCGAGCCAGCCCGGCAACACCGTGTCTAGATATTCGATGATAACCTTGTCACCCTCGGTCCGTGTATCGACGATGGTGGCAGGATCAGACCGGGTCACCAATACCCGGCCCTGGCCGTTGCGGCCACGGCGAAAATCGACATTCTCGATGCGCCTTACCGTATCCGACTGCACGGCCCCACCGGTAGCGGCCAGCGGTGCTTGACCTGCGCTACTGCCCGATGCGGTTCTAGCAATACTGCTATCCATAGCCACTCGCGCGGGATTATCTACGGCAAACACCAGCGGGTCTTCAATGGGCTCGGATAGTTGCAGCCGCATTTGCAAACGCTCGCCCGGTAATGACACGAACGTAATAGCATCCAGTGTCGCGGCGGCGTTGACCTGAGCTGGCGCGCACGCACAAAGCAGTGTAGCAAGCACTGTCCACTGATTTTTCATCCATCTATCAAATATCCATTTTAGGGCCAACCCGTTAACAACGGCTGACCACTTTGTGGGCGAACAATACTTGAACATGGTTCTTCTCCCGTGCCTTCATCAGACAACGTCAGGGCCATCTATTCGCGGCTGCTCACGCCTGATGTTCAGCTTGATGTCTTACACTCCGGGCCTCTTTATGGAATTCGCAATACGCTTGGCGCGCGAGGGTCATACAACCGGGTTGCCATGACTCTCTTGCCGTCTCACTCATTGCCATTGTTGCGGTCGTAGTTCGGCGTAATACATCCGGGATGTATACCTCGAAACCCACCCTTATTCTTGTTTCGCGGCTCTATTGAAATATCATGCTGTGTAACGATGCGCGGCAGCGCGGCAACCGCACTTTGTCTTTTCTTGCGCAGTTCAAGCATTTTTACGGCTGTTGAACTGATGTCCAAGCCGATGATCGGTGTTGACTTGCGCTCGAACAAAACCACTTTCCTGCTCTGTTTTCCCTTAGTCTACAGTTAGTTAATATAGATTTATGCATAGCCACATTAAGAGTGTGTGCCAACTATAGATCATCGTTGGACCAAAGTTCAAACCCTATTTCGCTTGAATTGCCTCTCCGGCCTATAATAGAGGCCAGTTGACCCCCTTAAGCGTTGCCCATGAAATGGTGGTTGGAACCCAAGCTAGCCACTGGTCAAAACCTTTGCGATGTCCGGTTTCGCGGATCTGAAAGTGCGCTGGTTATTCAAAGCTACCTTCTTTTTCTCCCTGTCCGGCTTGGCGGTGGCCATAGTGGCTGGTGCCGGCCTCTGGTACACCCTTTGGCCCACCTTGCCGGATGTCGAAACACTACGCAGCATCGAACTGCAAACGCCACTGCGCATCTATTCGCGCGATGGCAAGCTGATACGTGAATTCGGGGAAAAACGGCGGGTGCCGCTCACGGTGGCTGAGATCCCCGATGGTATGAAGCACGCCGTCATCGCCACTGAAGACCGTAACTTCTATCGGCACAAGGGCGTAGACCCGATCGGCATCGCCCGCGCGGTGCTGTTCATTATCCGCGAGGGGCGTAAAGGTCCGGGTGGCAGTACCATTACCATGCAGGTGGCGCGCAATTTCTTCCTGGACAGGGGCAAAACTTATGCCCGTAAGCTGACCGAGATCATGCTCGCCTTCAAAATCGAGCAGCAACTTACCAAGGATGAGATTCTCGAACTCTATCTGAATAAGATCTTCATGGGACACCGGGCTTACGGTGTGGGCGCTGCGGCTCAGGTTTATTACGGCAAGACCATTGATGAGTTGACCTTAGCGCAGCTCGCGATGATCGCCGGTTTACCGCAGCGCCCGTCTGACTTCAATCCCGTCAGTAATGCGGAAAAAGCCAAAGAACGGCGCGACCATGTGCTATGGCGTATGCGCGAAGAGGGGCGGATCGATGCCGCAAGCTACCAAGCGGCTAAGGCGGAGCCGCTAACTGCGGAACTCCATGATCCGCCGGTCGAAGTACAAGCGCCCTATTTGGCCGAGATGGTGCGTCTAGAGATCAAACGGCGCTATGGTGAAGCGGTATTCGCCAAGGGGTACAAGGTCTACACCAGCATCGACAGTCCCATGCAGGCAGCCGCCGACAACGCGCTGCGCAAAGCCTTAGTCGAATACGATCGCCGCCACGGCTGGCGTGGGCCGGAACTGCGCATGACCTTAGGTGATGCGACCCCACCACCGCGCGAGCTGGACCGGCTACTCGCAGATATCCCACACCTTGGCGGGCTCGCGCCGGCCATCGTGTTAACCGTTGGTGATGAAGCAGCCACCGCCTACGTCAAACGCATAGGCGCTGTCACCATCGAATGGCCGCAAATGCGCTGGGCACGCGAGAAGATCACGGTTAATCGCATCGGAAAAAAGCCGAAGAAACCAGCCGATGTCATCGCCAGGGGCGATGTGGTGCGCGTTCAGAGAATAACCGTCACGAACAAAAAAATGAAGCAAACCCGCGATGTTTGGGCACTTTCGCAACTACCTGAAGTAGAAGGGGCATTGGTGGCGCTCGATCCCATGGACGGGCGTGTGGTGGCGCTCAGTGGAGGGCTGGATTTCAACCGCAGCAAATTCAACCGGGTCACCCAGGCGCGCCGCCAACCCGGCTCCAGCTTCAAGCCTTTTATCTACTCGGCGGCCATCGAAAAAGGTCTTACCGCCGCCACCACCATCAATGATGCCCCGGTGGTCTTCAACGAAAGCGATCATGCCGACACCGCATGGCGGCCCAAGAATTCAAGTGGCAAATCGTATGGGCCAACCCGCTTGCGCACAGCGCTCATCAACTCGCGTAACCTGGTGTCCATTCGCTTATTGGACCGGATCGGTATCGACTACGCTCTTCAACACGTAGAGCGCTTCGGTCTGGATGCATCCAAGCTGCCTCGCGATCTCTCCCTATCGTTGGGCAGTGGCGCGATCACACCCATGGAATTGGCCACCGGCTATTCGGTGCTAGCCAACGGCGGCTTCGGCGTGACTCCGTATTTCATCAGCCGCGTTGAAACCGCTAACGGCGAGGTACTCGATGAAGCCGCGCCGTTGCGGGCTTGCCCTGCCTGTCTGATGGATGACGCTCATGTGGACAACGCTGGCGATAACCCGTTTCCACCGCCGAAACCAAGCTTCGCGCCCCGTACGCTGGCGGCGGAGAACGCCTGGATCATGTACTCGATGATGAAGGACGTCATTCGCCACGGCACAGGTAAAAGGGCTGCGCAGCTAAAACGCAAAGATCTCGCCGGCAAGACTGGAACCACCAACGAAGGGCGTGATGCCTGGTTCTCCGGCTTCAATGGCACGCTAGTGGCCACCGCATGGGTAGGCTTTGACAGATTACAGCCTCTAGGGCGGCGCGAATACGGGGGTAAAGCCGCGTTGCCCATGTGGATGTATTTCATGGACGAAGCACTCAAGGGGGTGCCGGAGACGCCGCTTGCGCAGCCCGAGAAAATGGTGCGTCTTCGCATCAACCCCGAAACCGGATTGCTTGCCAAGGCCGGCGATCCGGACGCCATCTTCGAGACCTTCAGACCCGACCACGCACCCGCAAGACATTCGGGGCGTACCGTTCAACTAGAAGCTCAAGAGATTTCCAGACGCATCTGGTAGCAGCGCGCATTTCGTCCTCAGTGGCGTCCACGAGGTTTAAACACCGTGAATCTTCGCGACCATAACATGCGCGCCAACATCGCCGAGACAGCGGCCCGGCTTATCATTGAAGGTGGCATACGCGACTATCAGTTGGCCAAGCGCAAGGCCGCAGAGCGTCTAGGTGTCATGGATCGGGGAAGTTTGCCCACCAATATCGAGATAGAAGAGGCGGTCGCGCTCTACCAGCGGCTCTTCAGGGCCGAGAGCCAACCACAAAAACTTGCCGAACTGCGCCAAGCGGCCATGGAAGCAATGGGGTTTCTCGCCCAGTTTGACCCCCGTTTGACTGGCGCGGTGCTCGTCGGCACAGCGGACGAACATTCTTACGTGGAACTGCACCTGTTCACCGACGCCCCGGAAGAAGTGGCGATGTTTTTGCTGGAACACGGCATCGCGTTCGAACACGGCGAGAAGCGGTTGCGGCTCAGTCAAGATGAACAGCGCTACTTCCCGGCGTACCGGTTTTTAGCCGGAGACACGCCCATCGAATTGCTGATCATGCCGGATCGAAGTAGACGCCAACCGCCACTTAGCCCCATTACCGGTAAAGCGCTTCGCCGGCTAACCCTAGCGAAATTGCGCCGGTTCTTGGCACGCGAAGCCAAGACAGCGACTGAGTGAGCCCAACTCTCTTAGGGGCACCTCTAAAAATGCACTTTTTCCGCGATTGCGGCGTCAGCTCCGTGCTCGAATCCTCATGTATCACCTATACACTGCGGTTCTGCGCGCGGTGCTTCCTTGCACTCACGAAAAAATGACTATTTTTAGAGGCGCCCTAAATTCAGGCGCAATGAAACCGCCGACGTGTCGGGCAAGCAACACAACAGCATAGTGGTGCGGGTGGCGGTGCCAACCCCGCTGCGCCGCGCTTTCGATTATTCCGTTGCCACTACGCAACCCATCACGCCCGGTACACGAGTGCGGGTACCTTTCGGCCGCGGACACCACGTCGGCGTGGTGCTGGCATCCGGGGTAACGCCCTCGATCGCTCCAGCGCGCATCAAGCCCATCACCGAAATATTGGACGACCAGCCGCTTTTCGATGCCGCCACCATGGCGCTCTTGCATTGGACCGCCCGTTACTACCACCACCCGGTGGGCGAGGTGGCACAAACCATGCTGCCGGTGTCCTTACGGCGGGCTAAAGCATTAGGCGCCACCGGCAACACAGCTTACGCCCTCTCGAACGAAGGCTTGGCGGTGGATGCCGCCACCCTCAGCCGGGCACCCCGCCAAGCCCGTATTTACACAAAGCTGCTCGAAGCAGGAGCAACCGGCCTTACCCGGGCCGATCTGGAAGCTCGAGATCCGGGCTGTGGCGGCGCCATCCGTGCGTTGATCCAAAAGGGGCTGGTACAAAAAAAATCCCACGAGATCGCCGTTTTACCGCCACTTCCAACGGCCGCCCTGCCGGCGCTGAACGATGCACAACAAACGGCTGTGGATACCATAGATGCGAAACACGGCCAATTCGGTGCTTTCGTACTAGATGGCGTCACCGGCAGTGGCAAAACGGAGGTCTATCTAGCGTTAGCGGAGCGCGCCATCAACCGCGGACTTCAAGTACTGCTGTTGGTTCCGGAGATAGGGCTGACGCCGCAGATCATTGCAAGAGTACGCCAACGGTTAACGGCCACCCTGGTCTTGCTGCATTCAGGTTTGGCCGATGGCGCACGGGCTAGTGCCTGGCTGGCTGCCGCCAAAGGCTCAGGTCAGGTGGTGCTGGGAACGCGCTCGGCCATCTTTACCCCGCTACCCCGCCCTGGGCTCATCATCGTCGATGAAGAGCATGATCTCTCCTATAAACAGCAAGACGGTTTGCGTTACTCCGCCCGCGACTTAGCACTAGTGCGGGCAAAAGTTGCCGCCGTCCCGGTTGTTTTAGGAAGCGCCACCCCGTCGTTGGAAACCCTGTGGAACATACGTCAAGGCCGCTTCAACGCGCTTAAGCTCACAGCGCGGGCGGGCGGTGCCTCACTGCCAACGGTGGAACTCATCGACATCCGCACGCGGCTCATGGACGGCCATCTTTCACCAGCCCTACTCGATGCCATGCACACCACCTTGAAGGCCGGCCAACAAGTGCTTTTGTTCGTCAACCGCCGCGGTTTCGCGCCAGCACTGCTCTGCCACGAATGCGGCGAGGTGTGCGAATGTTCCAGGTGCGACGCCAAACTGGTGGTACATAGGGCCAGCCAACGGTTGCGCTGCCATCACTGTGGCTTGGAACGCTTGCTGCCAAAGCATTGCCCCCATTGCGACTCCGCGCATTTACGGCCAGTCGGATTGGGCACCGAACGGCTCGAAGACGAGCTGATAAACCACTTTCCCGGCACCAACTTAGCGCGTATCGATCGCGACACCACCCGCCGCCGCGGTCAGCTTGAAGCCAGCTTGGAGGAAGCGCGGCGTGGCTGCACGAAAATTCTCATCGGCACGCAGATGTTGGCCAAGGGCCATCATTTCCCAGGCGTGACCCTAGTGGCCATCTTGGACGCCGATAGCGGCCTGTTCAGCGCGGACTTCAGGGCCAGCGAGCGGCTCGCCCAGCTCATCGTGCAGGTGGCGGGGCGGGCGGGGCGTACAAAACGGCCCGGCCGCGTGCTCATCCAGACCCATCAACCACACCATCCCTTGTTGGTTGCGCTAAGAGCGGGAACCTATGCCGACTTCGCCGCAGCAGCGCTCACTGAACGTGAGGCCGCTATGCTGCCGCCCCTCAATGCGCTCGGCTTGATCCGCGCCGAAGCCCCCAAGGCAGATCTTGCCATGGATTTCCTCACCGCTGCGAAAGCTGTGGCGCAGGCGGCGGCATCAACCGTGTCGATACTCGGTCCGGTACCTGCACCGATGGAGCGGCGCCAAGGCCGCTTTAGGGCTCAATTACTGCTGCAATCGAACAGCCGGCCGGTGTTACAACGTCTGCTAACTACTTGCATTGACAACATCGCGGCACTGCGCGAAGCCCGCAAAGTACGCTGGTCTTTAGATGTCGATCCGCAAGATATGAGCTAAAAAACGGCTACGGCAAAAGCTGAAGTAATTGATTAAAAATATTGGCTTTAGCTCTATATATCAGTAAAATAACGCGACTTTCTCATGTGAGATAACAAGTGAGAGCAGAAGTCAGAGCATTGTTAGTGGAGGCGCTGAAACGGGCCGTGGATGACGGCGCGCTGACCTTGGATGAGCTTCCCGATATCGTCGTTGAGCGTACCCGCGATCCCGCTCATGGCGACTTTGCTTGCCCGTCTGCTTTAGCTCTTGCCAAAGCGGCACGGCGTCACCCCCGGGACATTGCCGCCGCCATTGCCGAACGCTTGCCGGTCGATGGCATCATCGCCAAACACGAGATCGCAGGCCCCGGGTTCATCAACCTCACCCTGAGCGCCAATGCCTATCAGGGGTTAGTGCAAACCATCCGCGAGCAACGCGAGAACTTCGGCCGCTCCAATATAGGCGCCGGACGCAAAATCCAAGTGGAGTTCGTCTCCTCCAACCCTACCGGTCCGCTGCACGTAGGTCATGGCCGGGGCGCAGCATACGGTAGCGCCATCGCCGATCTGCTCGAAGCAGTCGGACACGACGTTCAACGCGAATATTACGTCAACGATGCCGGCCGGCAGATGCACATTCTCACGGCCAGCGTATGGCTGCGTTATCTAGAGTTGTACGGGTACACCATCATTTTCCCGGCAAACGGCTATAAGGGCAGCTATGTGTCAGATATCGCGCAGCTTTTGCAAAAAAGCGATGGCGATACCTTAGCCCGCGGCGGTGAAACCATCATGGCGGGCCTGCCACCGGACGAACCCGAAGGTGGCGACAAGGAAAAACACATAGACGCCATTATCGAGAAAACCAAAGATGCCCTAGGTAAGAGTGCTTATCAGCGGGTATTCGATCTAGCCCTGAATACGATCTTGGACAGTATCGGTAAAGACCTAGAGGAATTTGGCGTCACTTTTCAACGCTGGTACTCAGAGCGGTCGCTGAGCGACTCTGGCGCCATCGATAAAGCCGTGCGCAAGCTCAGGCGCGCAGGGCACGTCTACGAGCAAGACGGTGCGCTGTGGTTTCGCAGTACGGATTTCGGTGACGAAAAAGACCGGGTGGTGATACGCGACAACGGCGAGGGAACCTATTTCGCATCGGACATCGCCTATCACATCGATAAATTGGAGCGCGGCTTCGACCGGGTAATCAACGTGTGGGGCGCCGACCATCACGGTTATATCGCGCGCGTGAGAGGAGCACTGATAGCGTGCGGCGAGGATGCGGACCGCCTCACCGTGCAACTGGTTCAGTTCGCTAACCTGGTTCGCGGCGGCGAAATCATCAGCATGTCCACACGGGGCGGAGAGTTCGTCACATTGCGAGAGTTGTACGCACAAGTGGGAACTGATGCGGCGCGGTTCTTTTACACCATGCGCAAAAACGACCAGCATATGGATTTCGATCTTGAACTGGCAACACAGCAAAACCGGACCAATCCGGTGTTCTACGTGCAATACGCCCATGCCCGGGTGTGTAGCGTGGCCCGACGCGCCGATGAGGCCGGTATCGCACCGCCCGCACTCCGAGGCGAGGCGGATCTCAACAGACTGACCCACCGAGCCGAGCGGGATGTCATGGTCATCTTGGCGCGCTATCCAGATGCAGTGGAATCGGCGGCACTCGATCTGAGTCCCCATACGTTGGCGCAGTACTTACGCGATCTGGCGACGGCACTTCACGCCTGGTACGACCTTGGCCGTACCGATCCGGGTATTAGAGTATTGGTGGACGATTCAGCGCGGCGAAAAGCCCGTATGGCACTGGCCGATGCGGCGCGCATCGTACTGGCAAACGGCTTGGGATTACTCGGGGTGAGCGCCCCGGAGTCGATGTAAACCCGGAACCGAAGCATGCCGCGGGACTACAAATTCCGCTCCCAACATATACAGGCGGAGCGGAGCCAATCAGCTAAACCCAGATATCCCGGATGGATGTGGGGTTTGGCGGGATTTGGATTAGGTCTTTGTGTGTCCGTGGCGGCTTACGTAGAGGGGCGCTACCCGGGTACGATCTTCGAACCCAGCCCTCCGGGCATACCCATCACCGATAGCAGCGCCGTTGCAATATCCGACGAAAAAGACGCGGCCAAGACGAGTGCCCATAAACCGAAATTCATATTTGAAGCCTATAGTCTACTGCGGGATATGGAGGTCGAGGTCAAGGCCGAGCCAAAACCCAAACGCGCAACGCTGAAAACAAATGAGGACGTGCGGTCTCTTTCAGGCATTCGGCAAATCGAACCGGCACAACCGGTTAAGCCAGGCCCTGCCGCCGAGTACAAGCAGAACACCAAAGCGGCGGCGACTTCGGATGATCAGGCTGCCAACAAAGCAGTTATACCGCCCCGCTCCCTTCTAGCGAAGCACGCACCTACCCGCACCACCTCCATCGAAGAATTAATTGCCCGCAACAAAACGACGGATCAATACATGTTACAAGTGGGCTCGTTCAACGAACTCGCATCGGCGAACGCCCTTCGTGCATCACTGGTGTTAAATGGCTACGACGCTCTTATCCAGACCGTTTCCGCCAACGGCGATCACGTGCACCGGGTACGCCTGGGGCCATATGACAAAGCCGGTGCGGAACGTACCAAAGCCAACTTAGCTCTGCGCCAGGTTCAAGCGCAGATATTCCGCATCTAGCACCCTCTTTGCCGTGGCGCCCGGATCGGTCTACACTCAACCGCGTCATCGCGGGTGTAGTTCAATGGCAGAACTTTAGCTTCCCAAGCTAATAACGTGGGTTCGATTCCCATCACCCGCTCCAACCATCCGCTGGTGATCTTCACCTCAGCGCCAGCCGAGAAATAGCCGTCAGTGACGCGAATAGGCACTAGAACGTAGGCATGGCTTCCACATTATCCGATGCGAGATCGATGTAAGTATGCTCACGGGCGCACGCACAATGCATTTGGGACTCAGCTTCGATCACCATCCGGCGGGCGTCTTGTTCCAGCTCGCTCAGGGTATCGTCATCGTAATTCGGATCATGGCTGAAGAGGAAAAGATTTCGCACCCCCACTTCGACCGCGGACGTGACCGTGTCGGTATAACACGAGTGGCCCCACCCCCTTTTACGTTGATAATCGTCCTGAGTGTATTGGGCATCGTGAATGAGCACGTCCACATCGCGCATGAAGGCGATGCTCTTACGCCGCTCCTCCTCCTTCATCTGCTCGAGTAGCTCCTTTTCCTCATCGTCGAATTCGGCCTTGCGGTCATCGATCGACTGGCGGATGAAGGACAGCTCATTATCCGGTGCATAGACCAGAGTGCGCGCACCGTGTTCAAGACGGTATCCATAGGTCGTGCCGGGATGATGGACGGCGAACGATTGCAGTTTTGCCTCACCGATGGTGAAAGGCGATGCGCCGGGGGTGTGGTATCGAATATCAGCCAACCAGGTCTCCACCGCTACCGGGAAATAGGGCGCTTTCATCTGCATCGAGATGCGGTAGGCGAGTTCTTCCGGGTTCTCAGCCGGACCGTAGATATTAATGGTCCAACCCGGTACGAATGCAGGAACGAAGAACGGTAGACCCGAGATGTGATCCCAGTGGTAATGGGTAAGGACGATATGCATGTTGCGGATCGCCTGCTGCTTCATCAGCTCATTGCCGAGCGCGATGATGCCCGTACCCGCGTCGAAGATGATAAGCGTATCACCCAGACGCATTTCAACGCACGGGGTATTGCCACCAAAAGCCATATGCGTCAGATAGGGTGCAGGATAAGATCCGCGCACTCCCCAGAAGCGCGTGTAGTGGGTGGTCATGGAACCGCGAGGCCGTCGTCCTTAAATTGAGCTTTAATGTGAGCGCAAATGATCTCGCGTATCTCCTGAGAACGCAACGGCTTGACCAGGTAATCGATGGCGCCGAGTTTCTTGGCGACGATGCGGTCCTGAGCATAATCCTTGGAGGTCACTACCACCACGGGCGTCTCAGCATGACGCTTGATGTTGCGCATCTCCCTTAACCACGAGAGGCCATCGTTTTCCGTCATCGCGAGATCCAAGAGCAATAGATCAGTACTGTTTTCCCGGAGATAGGCAATCGATTCATCCGGTGAATCGAATGCCACAAGCTCCACAACCAACGCCGTCACGCTGCGCTGATAGAGTGCAATCTGCGTATGGTTTTCATCGACGACGACGACTTTGTGCGGCGAAGTGGCCACCACTATGCAAAAGTCTCCGTTGTCATCATGATAAAAAATTGCACTTTCACGTCCATAGATGCGCTAATCTAGCAATTTTTACTGAGAGTGGGGAGTAGTGTGCGCCGTTAATGGTTTGGCTATCCTACTTCCCGATCCTGCACTACTTCATATGAGCGGCAGGCCAAGATTATCTTGGTGCCAGGGTTCGATTTTGCTGTCCAGGTCACATAGTCGTGACATTCGTAATGGCGCCTGATACCCCAGAGAATAGTTTCCAACAAAATAGTCCCGATCAGTCTTCCTCGCAGGCTAGTTCGCCGACTACCGGTCTGCAAGAGACTCGCTTGGGAAAGGATAACCGTTGTGTGCGTAGCTATGTGCGCCGTGGCCGTATTACCCCTTCTCAGCGTGGTGCATTGGCGCACCTGCTTCCCCGCTACGGTATCCAAACAAGTGGGCCGCTCGATCTCGCAGTCCTATTCCCGCGGCGAGCACCCGTGTGGCTGGAAATTGGCTTCGGCGATGGGGATGCTCTGCTGGCAAGAGCGCAGACGCATGCGGAGATAAACCACTTAGGTATAGAAGTCCATGATCCCGGCGTGGGCCGGGTCCTGCGCAGGCTAGACGATCTCGGTTTGGACAATGTACGCATCGGCCACGAAGATGCAGTGCAATTGCTGGCCCACCGTATTGTATCCGCCAGTATTAGCAGGATCATGGCGCTATTTCCCGATCCGTGGCCGAAGAAACGCCATCACAAACGGCGCATGGTACAACCATCATTCGCTCAGTTAGTGGCGGCCAGGCTGCGGGTTGGCGGCGTATTTCACACTGCCACGGACTGGGAACCTTACGCCCAACACATGCTGGAGGTGCTACAAGCGCAACCGCTACTGATCAATCTTCACGGCGAGGGTAGATTCGCGCCACCCGGTAGCGGCCGTGAAGACACTAAATTCGAGCGGCGCGGCAGACGGTTGGGCCACAGCGTATGGGATCTACAATTCAGCCGCGTCCATAATCAACCATAGCCATAACTTGAAGCTTCCGAGGCAAAACATGCCACTGGACCGGGAATTGCTATTAAAAACCGTGGCTATTGCCGAAGAGGCGGGCCGCGAGATCATGGCTATCTACGCCACTGATTTCGATGTCGAACAGAAAGCTGATGGGTCGCCGTTAACCGCCGCGGATATGGCCGCCCATCGGCGCATTGTCGCCGGACTGGAAGCGTTGGCGGACTCCTGCCCTATCTTGTCCGAAGAATCAGCCCATGAGTTCACCTGGGAGGCGCGCCGTCAGTGGTCCCGCCACTGGTTAGTGGATCCTCTAGATGGCACCAAGGAATTCGTGAAAAAAAACGGCGAGTTCACGGTCAACATCGCGCTGGTGGAGCAACACGATGTCGCCTTAGGGGTTGTTCATGTTCCAGCCAAAGGCGAGACCTACTACGCCGCGGTAGGCGTGGGCGCTTTCAAGAGCGAAAACGGCGAAGAGCGTGTCATCACCGTAACAGATCCACACCAAACACCGATGCGTGTGGCGGGCAGCCGCTCCCACGGTAACGCGAAAACCCGGCGTTTCATTGAACGGCTCGGCGAAACACGCACCGTTGCAATCGGTAGCGCCCTGAAACTGTGCTTGGTGGCGGAAGGAGCGGTGGATATCTATCCCCGTTTTGGACCAACCGCGGAATGGGACACCGCCGCCGCCCAGTGTATTGTGGAGCAAGCCGGTGGCGCGGTAACGGATCTGTCCTTGGCGGCCCTGCGTTACAACCACAAGGAATCGCTATTGAATCCATGCTTCTTGGTCTTTGGTGACCAATCGACAGATTGGCGCAACTACATGGATGATTAGCGTGACATGCAATGACCGGCGCAACCGCCCCAGGTAAAGATAAAAGGTTCAATGGGATATTGGGTGACATCGGCTGGGCGTGTCAGCGTAATGCCAGCGGGCGCAGCGCGTTGGACGGCGTCCGACGTCGCTGTGGTGGCGGGTCTACGGGCCAAGAAAACGGGCCGTCTGAGTGACGCTGAAGAGGCGCTACGCAAAGCGCTCCAAATCGATACGTTGAACATTCAGGCTATGCATAGCCTAGGAGTGGTGCTGCGAGCCCGCGGAAAACTCGACGAAGCAGCGTCGGTACTGTACGCGGCGGCAGCGCTTGAACCCGATAGCTGGGCCATCTGGAATGACTTGGGCCTGACGCGCGAGCAACAGGGCCGCTTATACCAAGCCCGGCATATCTATCGACGGGCGGCTGAAATACCGGGGGCTGGCCCGGGCCCCGCCATCAACCACGCCAATATACTCATACGCTTGAATCGCACGCAAGAGGCCATCACGGCCTACCGAGCTGTGATGGAGCGCGCGCCGGAACGCGCCGAGGCAGCGATTAACTTGGCCACAGTGCTGGAGAAGAGCGGACAGTTGCGCCCCGCGACAGCGGTTGTACGCGAAGGGCTGATCCGGGACCGGCGCAATCCCGCATTGAATTTGACGGCTGCCCGGCTTGAGCGGCGGGCTAAACGCCATCCAGGGGCCATTATGCGCTTGCGCAAAATCCTGGACGAAGAACGTCCACCTGCCATCGAGGCTGCCATTCAGGCCGAACTCGGCCTGTGCCACGACGCGCTGGGGGAGATGGCAGAGGCGATGATCGCGTTTACCCGGGCGAACCGTCTGATGCGGCGCGAAGCACGGGCCTTGATTCATGATCGGGCACAGATCTTCGAAACACTGAAGCAATGCTCTACCGCGCTCGAGCGGCGCACGCAAACCTCGTGCCCGGTGCGCACCCCGCTATTCGTGGTGGGTATTCCAGGCGCAGGGTGCTCGGATCTAGCCGCTCAGCTCCTCGCCCGAACCGGCGCCACCATCCTTGAAGATCCGGGGCCGATGGCCACTATTCATGCGGCTTGGCCCAAGGAGGAGACATCGCCGGAGGTGCCGCCGCCGGACCAGCATGTGCAACAGTTGCGCCGGCTTTATTTCGACTTGGCCGCGGAGCAAAGCGGCCGGCGTGATGGACCTATCATCGACATCAGCACGGCCAATTTATTGCGAATGGACATCATCTTGACGGTATTTCCATCCGCGCAGACCGCTCTTATGGTGCGCCACCCGGCGGATCTGGCATTGGCGTGCCTGGCCAGGGTATTTCAGCCAAGTGCCATCTCTGCGCATTTTCACACGCTAACCGATATCCTTAAATTTCTAGAGCACGCCGAACCGCTGACCCACCGCCTAGCTAAACAACTCGGCGAGAACCTGCATCTTATACGCTACGAAACACTGGCGGAGGAACCGGATCGATCCATTCTAGAACTCCTGGCGTTCGCCGGCATTGAGGCGGCCGCGCCAGCCACGCAGTGCTCATTGCAGTTAGAGGAAGGCTTCACACCCGGACGGTGGAACAAGTACTGGCCGTGGTTGGAGGAACACGCCGAGAGGCTGCGTTCTTTGTGCAAAACCAGCGGGTATCCATTGGAGCCCCGCTGGCCATAGAGAAGAACCCCATAAGTTATGGCCCTCTAAGCTGCCGCAAGTGTCTCGCTCCGATCAGCGGTGAGTCCAACCGCCGGCAGCCGCCACAACGGCGCGCAAATTCTCGTGCTCGATGAGCATAGCTCTCTTCCAAAGAATTATTTTCAGATAACGTGTTCGGCGAAACGGAGCACGGCGCCGGCCAAATCGGCTCGGTCGCCGTCATTGCGCATAAGAGTGTTGGTGGCGTGTACCGGCAATGGTGCTAAAGACCCGGCTAAGCGCGCATCGCTACGGTCTATCACGTACCCATCCAGCAATGGTCCGTAGTGTTGTGCAATCCCCGCTGCGGATACGGGCAGGCCGAGTTCACGCAGCATTTTGGCAGCAGGTCCTTTGATCGCGTCACCGCCAACGATAGGCGAGACAGCGATAACCGGCACCGGCAAGTGCTCGAGGCGCGCCCGCAAGCCAGGCAGCGCCAACATCGGATCGATACTGATAAAAGGATTCGATGGACAGATGACCACCACCGCAAGGTCCGGGCGCACCAGGGCATCAGCCAAGGGCGTGGACACCTGTGCCGCTTGCGCTCCTCGGTAGTGAAACGCTTGCACCACCGGCTCGCAACGCCGGGCTACGAAATAGTGCTGAAACGCTAGCTGCCCCTCACCGGTATCGACTAGGGTGCGAACCGGCTGATCACACATCGGTGCGACGCAAACGCTTATTCCCAGGGCCCTGGTCAACTCGCCGGTGACTTCGGTCAGCGAGGCACCTTCTCTCAACCGTGCCGTTCGCAGCACGTGGGTGGCGAGATCTTGATCGCCCAGCGAAAACCAGCTCTCACCGCCCAGGCGTTCCACTGCCGCCATGAACCGCCAGGTCTCATCACGCAGACCCCACCCACGCTTCTCGTCGTTCAATCCGGCCAGCGCGTATGTCACCGAATCCAGATCGGGACAGATATCAAGTCCTAGATAGTTAAAATCATCCGCCGTATTCACGGCGGCGGTCAGTTGTGCCGGAGCCAATTGCAGCGCCAGACCGCGTATCAATTTGGCCCCGCCCACACCACCGGCCAAGGCCAACACATGGCCGGCAAAACCGCTCACCGGGCACGATCACCCTGCGTGTTGAATAAGTCGAGTTCCGGTGGGCGCACCAGATCGGCGGCCGCGCCCGAGCCGCGTTCCGGTATACCCTGCACCCAGCAGGCGGGGAGCCCTTCACCAGCTTGACCCATGAGGATAGAGGCCGCCGCCGCCACTTCATCGCCGAGCCCGATCTGGGTGACTTCCAGTTCCCTGCCGTCCAAATCTTGCCGCCCCCGTACATCCAGACGGGCCGGTATACCGGCGGCACCTATGGCCACTCCGGTGGTGCCAAGACGCCAAGGGCGGCCAAAGCTGTCGGACATGACAACACCGATATCCACTCCGAATGTAGCGCTGAGATCACGCCGCGCTTCATCGCACCAGCCATCCGGATCAAGGGGCAGCAACAACACCTGATCATCATCGCCAGCCACATTGGACCGATCGATACCGGCGTTAGCCATGCAGTGACCGAGCCGATGCTGAACGATGAGCACACCCGGAGCGGTTTTTAGTACCGCAGTACTCTCCTGGAGGATGAGCTCCACCAAGCGCGGATCCTTATCCACTCGCTCCGCCAACACCTGCGCTTGCGGCGTCGGTGTCACGTCCGCCAGAGCGTAGAACCTGTTTTGCATACGCGAGACGATCTTCTGCGCCACCACCAATACGTCGCCCTCGCCGGGGACGATTCCCTGCGCCCGGGTGGCACGCGCCATCATGGTGATGATGTCATCGCCCGGCTGGATCCGCGCGATACCTGAAAGCGCTATAACCGTAAGCTGGCGGGCTGTAGAAGCCATAGGAAACCATCCAAAGAAGCGGAGGCGGTCGTCACCGCTCCCGGGTAAGAGACACTCAGCCGAAGCGCGCCCGCAAAAGCGGCAGCACTTTCTCAGCGAACTGCTTAATGAATCTGGCCTGATCCGGCCCGGGTGCATGGAACACCAAATGGTTAAAGCCCATCTCTATATAGGGCTCTATACCAGCCACTTGTTCTTGCGGATTATCGGATACGATCCAGCGGCTGGCGGCCCGCTCAACGGGTAGAGCATCGGCCAAGCGCTCCATCTCCATCGGGTCCTCAACGCCGGTCTTCTCCTCCGGTTTGAGCGCCAAAGCAGCCCAGTATTGGGTGTCTTCCAGGGCTCTTTGTTTATCGGCGTCAAACGAGACCTTGACCTCCATCAGCATCTCCAGCTCACCCGGTTGCTCGCGTTTCTCAACGCCCGTTTGCACATTCGGCAAAATGGTTTGCGTATAGAGTTCACGTGCCTTGCCACTGGTGGTGATGAAGCCATCGGCCACCCGGCCTGCCAGCCGCGATGCCGTCGGCCCGGCCGCGGCTACATAGATAGGCACCGGCTTATCGGGCCGATCATAGACAGTGGCGTTCTCGGTACGGAAATACTCGCCTTCGAAGGTCACCCGCTCCTCGGTCCATAGCTTGCGCATCAAAGTAATGGCTTCGCGCAACCGCCCGAAACGCTCTTTGAACCCCGGCCACTCAATGCCGATGGATGGCACCTCGTTTAGTGATTCGCCAGTACCCACACCCAGCATCACCCGGCCGGGATTGAGCGCACCCACCGTGCCCAGAGCCTGTGCCACGATAGAGGGGTGATATCTGAAGGTGGGCGTGACCACACTGGTACCCATCATGATCTTGGACGTGCGCTCTCCCAGCGCGGCTAGAAAAGCGAATGAGTAAGGCGCGTGGCCGCCGGTGTGGCGCCAGGGCTGAAAGTGATCGCTCACCATGACGGAATCGAAGCCCGCCGCCTCGGCGAGGATGGAGAAATCGAGCAATTCGCGTGGTCCGAACTGCTCCGCCGAGGCTTTGTAACCCAGCTTGAGCATTTAAGCTATCTCCTTAAGGGGTGCAGAGTAAGTTGATCGAAAAAGTGGCTAAAGATTCGTTAAAGATCGGCGCCAGAAAGGTCAAGGTCAACACCGATCGGGGTCAGCCAAGATCAGAGCCAGCAGCCCGATCCACGAAAAAAAATACCTCCGTGTGCGGTGACACGCGGGCCGAGGGCAATTGTGGGGTACCGGCACGCCGTTCCTCAATCACTTGAGCAAGAGCTTTTGCTTTACCGGTGCCGGTCACTAGAAATGCCACCTGACGGGCTTCATTAAGGGCCTTTAGACTAAGCGAAATCCGCTCCGGCGGCGGCTTGGGGCCGAACGCCGGCAGTACCTTCACATCAGTACGCTCGGCTTCCGGTCTGCCCGGAAACAGCGACGCCGTATGGCCATCTTCACCCATGCCGAGCAATGCCACATCCAAGCGCTGCGGCAACAAAGCAGCATACGCTTTGGCAGCCGCTTCTTGACCCCGTTCACCTTCCATTCGGTGTACCGCCCGCGGCGCTTCAGCCAACCCCGCAAGCAAAGTACTGTTCACCATGGCATAATTGCTGTCCTCATGGTCTGGACCTACGGCCCGCTCATCGCCAAAATACAGGCTCACATATGGCCAAAGCCCGGGTTCATCGCGGCCGGCCAGGACTTTGTATAAGCGCGCCGGTGTGCTACCGCCCGCCAACGCCAAGCTAGCTTGGCCACGGACGGTCACAGCTTCCCGCAACCAACCCACAACTTGGCCGGCGGCAGCCGCCGCAAGCTCATCCGCATCATCAAGAACAACAATTCTTTCCCCCACCTGGCTGCTCCTCAACTCAGTCTTTTGGCACTATGGTCTCTTGGTCTTACTATCCGAGCTACCATTCATTTGGCGCTGCCACATGCGATCACTCCACGCTAGCGATAACGTTTGAGACGGTGGGTGCCTCGCTCCTTTACCCGCCCACCATGATAGTTGTCATCACAGTCGGCTCAATGCCTGCCCTACAGATCGGTGCGATCTATCCGTCAACGGGCAGCCCACCGCCATCCGGCCGCATGCAGCCTCACACCCGATGACGATCACCCCACCCCGAACCGTGTCACCCGCCATCGTGCTGTTCACGGTGTCCATGTGCACCATGTTGTACTCGCTGACCGTGACCATCGCCAACGTGGCCCTACCGCAGCTCCAGGGCGCTCTTTCGGCGACGCCGGATCAAGTCTCCTGGATTATCACCCTCAATATCGTCGCCACCGCCATCGTCACGCCGGTCACCGGGTGGTTCGTGGCACGCTACGGCCAGCGCCAGGTCATGCTGGTATCGATCATCGGCTTCACCGTATGCACACTGTTTTGCGCCGGCGCCGATGCCCTCGGCCCCTTATTGCTTTACCGGATCGGCCAAGGGGCCTTCGGCGCGCCGTTAGTACCTCTGGCGCAAGCCATCGTAGTGGGTACTTACGCCCCTGAGGAGCGCGCCAAAGCCCAGGGGATCTTCGGCATGGCGGTGGTACTGGGCCCGGCCATAGGCCCGGTGCTAGGGGGGTATCTGGCTGAGGAGTACAACTGGCGCTGGGTGTTTTTGCTGTTACTTCCTCTTTGCGCCGTTTCCCTCGCATGTACATACGCGTTTATTTTCGACACCGGCGAGCGGCAAAAAACGAGCCTGGACTGGACCGGGTTTCTCACTTTGTCCATCGCCGTGACCTGCATGCAACTGGTGATGGATAGAGGTGAGCGTCTCGATTGGTTCGAGTCCCCCCAGATACTGGTGCTAAGTGCACTGCTACTGTGGGCGTTTTACACCTTCGTGGTGCACACGCTGACCACCGAGGAGCCGTTTATCTCACCCACTATTTTGCTGGACCGTAACTTCTTCGTTGGTCTCATTTTGGTGTTCGTCTACGGCATGTTGAATTTTACCCCCATCGTGTTGTTTCCCGGCATGCTGCAAAACCTCAAAGGCTGGCCCGACTCGCTCATCGGCAACGTACTGGCCGCGCGTGGCATCGGCATGATCGCCGGCTTCTACATCGCCGGCAAAATGGGCAACTTAGATCCGCGTGTCGGTCTTGCCGCCGGTTTGTTGCTGATCGGCTACAGCGGTGTGGAGATGGCCGGCTTCGATCTCAACGTGCCGGATTGGCTGGTCACTTGGACCGCCATCGCCCAAGGCATCGGCTGCGGCGTCATGTGGGTGCCACTATCGATGGTGGCATTCGCCACCTTGAAGCCCCAACTGCTGCCACAGGCATCCTCCATCTTTCACCTGCTCAGAAACTTCGGCAGCAGTATCTTTATTTCCATCTCCGTCATGGCCGTCATCCGCACATCGAAGATCAGTTACGCGGAATTGACCGAGCACATCTCACCGTTCAACGAAACCCTCAGGCTGGGATCGGCCATGGGCGCGTGGAGCGTAGACAGCTTGATGGGATTAGCAGGGATCAGCGCCGAGATCGACCGCCAATCGCAGATGATCGGCTACGCCAACGCATTCGTGCTCTACACGGTACTGTGCTTCGCCACCTTGCCGTTTTTGTTATTTGTACGGATTAAGAATTAGCAGGTTTTTCAAGCGCTATAGGACCCGCACCGGCGACTTAGCTCTATACTCCCCCCAACTGGGTATTTCGATAAAGGGCACCTCTAAAAATGCACTTTTTCCGCGATTGCGGCGTCAGCTCCGTGCTCGAATCCTCATGTATGAGCTATACACTGCGGTTCTGCGCGCGGTGCTTCCTTGCACTCACGAAAAAATTACTATTTTTAGAGGTGCCCTAAAGCGAATCGCTTCGTCAATGGCCAAGGCGCTACAAGTCGAGATTTGGCGCGGTGACGCTAACGGCGCCTTCGTCCGCTACGCCGTACCACGCGAGGACAATCAAACCATCTTGGATGTGGTGACGTGGGTGCAGCGCAACACCGATCCTTGCCTGTCCTACCGCTTTGCTTGCCGCGTCGGTATGTGTGGCTCATGCGCCATGACAGTCAACGGCAAGCCGCGTTGGACCTGTAGAACGCATGTTGCCAAAGTGCTGTACGGCAGCGACCGCCTACGCATAGAGCCGCTGCGTAATCTACCCATTATCAAGGATCTGGCAGCCGATCTGACGCCTTTCTCCGAGAAATGGCAAAACGCCCGCGGCAGATTCAAGGGCCGTAAAAGCCGGCACGATAACCTCGACCGGGTGGCACCGGCCAGTAACGAACGTCAACAGGCCAACGCCCACGTGGAGTGCATCAACTGCGCGGTGTGTTACGCCGCCTGCGACGTGGTCAAGTGGACGCCGGAGTACCTAGGGCCCGCCGCGCTCAACCGTGCCTGGGTGGCCTACAACGACACCCGTGATGCCGATCGCACCGGGGTACTTCGCGCGGTGGCTAAAGCCGGTGGCTGCCTTCACTGCCATACCCACCAATCCTGCACCGAGCATTGCCCGGTAGAACTCAACCCGGCGGCGGGCATCGCCGGGCTTAAGCGGGCCACCGTGCGGGCTTATCTTAGCGGCACGCTCAAGGGCGGGCTGAAGGGATGAGCCCATTCACATACCTGCTACAGCGGCTCACCGCGCTCATCATGGTGCCGCTGGTTTTAATCCACCTAGTCATCATCATCTACGCCGTACGCGGCGGGCTGAGCGCCGCCGAGATCTTGGCGCGCACCCAGGGCAGTATCGGCTGGGGGGTGTTTTACGCTCTGTTCGTCGCCGCCGTATCCGTGCATGCCGGTTTCGGGCTGCGCAACGTGCTGGCCGAGTGGACCGCCCTGCCCCGCGCTGCTTGCGCCGGCATCGCCCATCTCTTCGCGCTACTCGTCGCCATTCTAGGCGCCAGAGCTGTCTACGCGGTGGTAGCGCCATGACATCCCGCCATGCCAGCCACAGATAAGGGCCATAGGGGCCATCCTGGCTATTGGGCATTCTTGGCACACCGCCTCTCCGGTATCGCCCTGGCGTTATTCTTGCCTGCTCATTTTCTCGTCTTGGGCTTGGCTCTCGAGGGTGAAACGGCCATGGACGGTTTCTTGAGCTGGACCGATCAGCCGCTCCTAAAAATCGCCGAGTGGCTCTTGGTACTCGCTCTGGCGGTGCACTCGACCGGTGGTATCCGTTTGCTCATCGCCGAGTTATGGCTATGGTCCGATCGCCAACGCAGCTGGATTGCTCTGGGCGCAGGCGCATCGGTGGGGCTGAGCTTGCTGTTCATTTTCAACTTGATTTAGGTGTATCCGCGTGAGCATAGAGCAACGCGATACGGACATTTTAATCATCGGCAGCGGTGGCGCCGGCTTGTTCGCCGCATTGCATGCCCATCAGGCCTCCCGGCGAGGGGTGGACATCACGGTGGCAGTCAAGGGCTTGCTCGGTAAGTGCGGCTGCACGCGCATGGTGCAAGGCGGCTACAACGTGGCCATCGCCGATGGTGACTCGGTGGAACGCCATTTCATGGACACCATCGTAGGCGGCAAATGGCTACCGGATCAGCGCTTGGCCTGGCGCCTGGTAGACACCGCCGTGGAGCGGATCCGGGAGTTGGAAAACGAAATCGGCTGCTTCTTTGACCGCAACGCCGACGGCAGCCTGCACCAAAAAGCATTTGCCGGCCAAAGCTTCGACAGAACCGTACACAAAGGCGACCTGACGGGCATAGAAATCATCAACCGCCTGTCCGAGCAGATCTGGGCACTCAACATCAACCGCCTAGAGGAGCACCGGGCTGTCAGCCTCATCAAAAATCCGGCGGGGGACGCCTTAGCCGGCGTTCTCTTCATTGATATGCGCTGCGGCGCGCTGCGCCTGGTACGGGCCAAGGCGGTACTGCTGGCGGCGGGCGGCGGACCTACCATGTACCGCTATCACACGCCCTCCGGTGACAAAGCCTGCGATGGCATGGCCATGGCGCTACGGGCCGGACTCGGACTACGCGATATGGAAATGGTGCAGTTTCACCCGACCGGCCTATTGGCGGGACGGGACACCCGTATGACGGGAACGGTCCTCGAGGAGGGGCTACGCGGCGCGGGTGGTTATCTGTTGAACGGCGGCGGCGAGCGTTTCATGTTCGACTATCACGAGCATGGTGAGCGAGCCACCAGAGACATCGTATCACGGGGTATTTACGCACAGATGCGGTCCGGGCACACCACACCCAACGGTGGCGTTTACATAGCGATGAAACATTTAGGGCCGCAGCGAGTGGCCCGCCAATTCAAAGGCATGGTCAAGCGCTGTGCCGACTGTGGCTTCGATCTGGCCGCCGGCCGGGTGGAAGTGGTACCCACCGCTCACTACATGATGGGTGGAGCGGTGTTCAACGAAGACTGTACGACGGCGCTGCACGGCCTATTTCTAGCCGGCGAAGACTCTGGCGGCGTCCATGGTGCCAACCGCTTGGGCGGTAACGGTGTCGCCAACTCCACGGTGTTCGGCGGTATCGCAGGCGAGACGATGGCGGCATTCGCCGCGGCACAGAGTTGGCGGGATGTGGATCAGGAGGCGTTAAAGGAGGCTACCAGCCAGGCGCTCAGGCCCTTCGGGCGCGCCGGAGGCGATCTCAACGGACTGCGGCTCAAGCTGCAAGATCTCATGTGGGATAAAGTCGGCATCTTGCGCGACAAAGCGGGATTGGAAAACGCCATCAGCGAGTTGGACAGCCTGCAAGACGAACTGGAACACACCGGGCTTGCCAACGCCTCCCGCGTATTCAACCTCACCTGGCATGACTGGTTGAACTTGGACAGTCAACTACTCATCTCCAAGACCATCGCCCGGGCGGCATTGGCGCGCGAGGACTCCCGCGGCGCCCATTTCCGCGAAGATTTTCCGGATACACGGGACTTGGAGGCGAGCCGCTTTACCATGGTGCACATGGACGGCGATGGCGGGCTGTGCTTCTCCACCGAAGCGGTCGATTTTTGCATCGTCAAACCGGGCCAATCCCTCATCGACGGCGAGGCTGGCGCCCCGCCCACTACAGCCGGCAGTGACTTAGCCACCCCACTGAGTGTCACCCAGTAAAAAGGCAAACCATGATCAAAATCAGCGCCCTGGATGAAGCCGCCTTCCAAATCATGTGCAAAGCCGGCATCGAGATCCCGCCAGACTACCGCCGGGGCATTGAGACCATGAGCGGCGAAGAAACCGGGCCGCTGTCTTGCTTCGTATTGGAATCCATGCTGCAAAACTGGACCGTCGCCAATGCGGACAGGCGGCCCATGTGCGCCGATACCGGGGTGCCACGTTACTACGTCAAAGCCGGCAATGACGCCCGCATCGAGGGCGGTTTCATCGCGCTGGAAGAGTCGCTGCGCGGCGCCACCGCCCGCGCCACCCAAGAGGTGCCCCTGCGGCCCAACCGGGTCCATCCCATCAGCCGTCATGACAACAACAACGTCGGTATCAACGCACCTGAAATCGAATACAGTTTCGAACCTGACGCCGATTGGGTGGATATCACCACCGTGCACAAAGGGGGTCTTTTCGGCAGCGATTACCGCATGCTTTTTCCCGGCGACGGCATCGACGGCATCAAGCGTTTTTTCCTGGATGTCATGGTGGCGTTCGGCAAACGCGGCTTGGCCTGCCAGCCGGCCATCGTCGGCATCGGCCTGGGCGGCTCCAAGGACACCACCATGGTGCTCGGCAAACAAGCCGCTTGTCTGCGCACGGTCGGTGATCGCAATCCGGACCCGGCCATCGCCGAGCTCGAACTCGCGTTGACCGAACTGGGCAACGCCATCGGCCTGGGCGCGATGGGCTTCGCGGGCCGCTCCATGGTGGTGGATACCCACATCGAAGTGGGTTACACCCATACCGGCGGCATGCCCATGAGCGTGCACTGTTTTTGCCTGTCGTCGCGGCGGGCCACCGCCCGGTTGCACACCGATGGGCGCATCGAATACCGCACCGATCCGATGTGGTTCACCCCTTATATGCGCAGGAACAGCGTGACATGGCCCACAACACAACACAGCTCAAAACAGTCCGTCTGAGCACACCGGTAGGCGACGCGGCACTGGCCGGGCTAACGCTCGGCACGGTGGTCTACATCGACGGCCTCATCATGACGGGCCGCGAAAGGGTCTATCAGCGGCTACTGGCCGACGGCATCGCGCCGCCCGATGATCTGGCGCGCATCGCCAACATCAATTTTCACTGCTCCCCAGCCGCCTCGGTTAACGCCGATGGCAGCTACAACATAGGCGCAGTGACCGCCACCGCCAGCTTCCGTTTCGCCCAATGGCTGCCGCAATGGTTCGAGCTGAGCGGCTGCCGCTTGATCATCGGTAAAGGCGGCATGAGCGAAGCCCATTACCGGGACATCTTCGTTCCAGTTAAAGCGGTCTATTTGACCACCGTGGGTTACGGCACCGGCGCGTTGCTCGGGCGCGGCATAACCGGTGTGGAGGCGGTCCATTGGCTGGACGAACTCGGCATCGCCCAGGCCATGTGGGTGCTCAAGGTGGAAAACTTCGGACCGCTACTGGTGGAAAGCGATCTGGCAGGCGATAGCTTGTTCGAGAGCCACAACCGCGCGATCAACGCCAAGATAGAAAAAGCTTACGAGGGATTAAAACCCCCGGCGCTCAGCCGTTACGGTGAAACCGACGATAAGACTCGTGAACTCATCTGAATGGTTGGATAGAAAATGGACAAAACAGCTAAAATAGTTAGAATAAGTCTATCTTATGCTTCAACTCTATAAACCTAGTCGTGAAAAGTATTACCGCTCAAACCGCCAAAAACAACTTTGGCCAGTTTATCAACGACATTCAGAGAGAGCCCGTGGCCGTTACCAAACACGGCCGTGTGGTCGGCGTTATGGTCTCGGAACACGACTATAACCGAATGCAGGGCAACACCCGAGATCGTTTGGCCTCCACTATCGAAAAAGCGCGACAGGAAGCTACTGAAAACGGATTGACGCCGGAATTGCTGAACCACCTGCTGCATGGCGAATAATAAGCGTTTTGTTTTCGATACCAACGTCCTCATCAGCGCCGCGCTCTCTTCGAACACCACTCCGGCCAAGGCATTTGATCATGCCTTAAAGCTGGGGAGGATCGTCCTGTGCCAAGAGACTTTCGATGAACTTGTGTCTCGGTTGTTACGCCCTAAGTTTGACCGCTATATCACTAGGGAAAGGCGAATGGAAATTCTGGATGACCTGTTGGCGTTTTGCCACTGGGTGTCTGCCACCGGCAGCCTCAGAGTGTGCAGAGATAAAGACGACGATAAATTTATTGAAGCGGCGATAAATGCCGACGCAGGTATTGTGGTGTCAGGCGATCAGGATTTGCTGGTCATCGGGGAATATCAGGGCGTTAAAATCGTCAATCCCCGAGAGTTTTGCAAGTTGTGGGAGCCAGACAAGCATTGAACAAGTACGGTGAAACCGACGATAAGACTCGTAAGCTTATCCGAGCAGACGTCAAACGCGGCCACCCGGCGCTGAAGCCGAAATTTGAATTGCAGGCCCATGGCAAAAAAGACTAAAAAATCCTCATCACCGCCTGCCACCCCATCCGGCTTCGACGCAACCCCTTTACTGGTGGGCTTGAGCCTCATCGGGACGCTGCTAACGGCGTATTTAACCTGGGTCAAGATCAACCAGGGCGAGTTACTGGCCTGCGATGCCGCCGCCGGTTGCGACATCGTTATGAACAGCAGATGGTCGGTCTTGCTCGGATTGCCGATCGCCACCTGGGGCTTGTTCACTTATGCCGCCATCGGTCTGCTGGTGTGGCGCTCACGCAAACGGGCCAACGCTTGGGTGCACGCCATGTTCACCGCCTTTATCGGTGTGGCTATCAGCATTTACCTGCAAGCAGTATCGGTATTTCAAATAGAGGCGTTGTGCCCTTATTGCATCGCTTCGGCCATCCTCATGACGGCCCTATTCATATCGCTGTGCGTATTCAGGCCAGCACCACGCTTGGCGCAATTTTCCTGGGCCTCATTCGCACCGGCTACCGGCATCTTCGCCACAGCGTTGGTGGTGGCCATGCATATGCACTACAGCGGCGTATTCGACGCCAGCTATGGCCCGCAGAGCGAACGACTCAAGGCGCTCGCCACCCATCTGGATGAGTCCGGCGCCAAGTTCTATGGCGCGTATTGGTGCCCCCATTGCAACGATCAAAAAGAGCTGTTTGGCGCTTCGGCCAAGCGGCTGCCCTACGTGGAATGCGCGCCGGGCGGGCGCAACGGTCCCATGAGCCCATCTTGCGCCGCCAAGCGGATCAGAGACTTCCCCACGTGGATTATCAATAGCCGCCGCCATAGCGGCATCAAGACTCCCGATCAATTGGCAGCACTGTCCGGGTTCAAAAAGGGATAACAGGCCGGTGCGCTGGTTTCACCTACTTGCCATGGCGTGGTTAGCCGCCATGAACGCACAGGCCCGGGACACCCTCAATCCATGGGCGAAGGCGGTTAGGCCAGCACCAGGCGTTGCGCAAGCCATAGGCAACTATGCGGCAGGCTGCCTACAAGGCGGTCAAGCACTGCCATCCACGGCCACCGGGCTGCTCGCCATGCGCCCCAAACGCAACCGGCATTACGGTCATCCCTTGATCATCGCTCTGCTTCAAGAGCTAGGCCGCGAGATAAGCGCGGCAGGCCACGGTGTTGTACTAGTGGGCGACATCGCAATGCCCCGCGGCGGGCCCATGCCGACCTATCATGTGTCCCACCAGTCGGGGCTGGATGTCGATATATGGTTCGAATTATTGCCCCACGGCAGCCAGTTGACAGTGGCTGAGCGCAACACAAAATCGCTACTCAGTTTCGTCGATTGGCCGAACAAGACACTCCTGCCGGCTTGGGGCAAAGCACAGACTGCGCTGATCGAGCTGAGTGCCAAAAAACCGCAGGTCGAACGGGTATTCGTAAGCGCCGTTGTGAAACAGCACCTGTGTACGGTGGCCCGAGGCGATCGCAGTTGGTTACGCAAAGTACGCCCGTGGTGGGGGCACCGCGATCATTTACACGTGCGCCTCGCCTGCCCCGAGACTAGCCCGCATTGCAAAGCGCAACGTCCCCTACCGCCCGGTGAGGGGTGCGGCAAAGCCTTGGACTGGTGGCTTGGCGCAAAGCGCAGCAAGTCGTCATCCTCAAAAAGCTCGAGCGCGCGCCTTCCAGCTCTGTGCAAAAGCGTTTTGACCAAATAGATACCGGTTAGAAAAAACGCAGCGGATGTTCCGCAGGAAAGCAGCCGCGGTCGTGAGCGGGATCCACCGTTCCAAAAGAGGCTCAGCCAGGCGGTATCAAGGCATCGACCATATGCGGTTGGCCGCGCATACACGGAGCAAAAAAGGCGAGCGCGTTGTGGCGATGGCAGGTCTAAAATAACCTCTTTAGCAAGCGCTGCCACCACCGGCATCAAGCACCGGCATGAAACACATTAGCCTAAGCGTATTCGATTACGTGCTGATCGTAGTACTCAACAGTTTATTAGCCGCTAGCATCTATATGCTGCGCGACGGCATGACACTGGCGGCCCTGATCGGGGGCGTGGCAGGCGGTGAAACCACTTTGGTATTCATCATCGATTGGGTAATCACACTTTTTCTTTTCGGCTGCGCTTATTTGGGCGGGCGGGCACTAATAAAGAGCTTATGGCCCCGCCGATGATGGGCGGCACCCAATGATAAACACCGAGCGATAGCACTTACTGATAGCCCGTCTCAGTTTTAGCGACTCCCTAATCATGTTCGAGACACTCATCACCGCTGGATGGTGAGATCCCACTCCGGGCGGCTCTTGACGCTCAGGCGTAGCGGCGAATGCAAAAAATTCGGATAACGTTCCGCCATCAAAGCCACATCCCGCGCGCTGCGATCGGTAACGCGGGCGCGGGCAGTTACGATAGGCGCTAGCGGCCCGGGTACCGATCCTGGATCACCACCATAGGTGACAGCAACGTGCAAGTTACCTAGGTACACCACTTCCCCTGCACGCACGGAAAATGGGATCGCAGGGAGCTGCGCGGGCGTTAACCGCTTGCGATCATGCTCGCGGCGAATGAGCAACAAAGCCCAATTGATCAACTCGTATTGACCGGCAGGCACGGCCACCAACATAAGGCGGCCCCGCTGAGACGAGTTGCGGCCAGAATCTTGCTCATCAGCGAAATCGCTGGCCAGTTCGAACAGGCCCGTGCCGCGGGATTCAAGCGGCCGGACTACCCCGTCCAACACATGGCGTATATAAAACTTGGCACTGCGCCCACCATTACTGGTAACTGACGCCAATATATAACCCTCATCAGCATTGGCGCCAGGACTAAAGTCGTTGGCCAGGGGCTCGAGTCGACCCGGCGCGCAGCCCACCACGCAAAGTGTCACTAACACGGCCCAAAAATACACAACCCGGTGAGTCAACATCATCCGTCCCGTGATTAATTCCTTAGGGTTAACTGCGCCTATAGCGACATATGGCTGATAAGCGGCAAAAAAACCTCGCCTGCTTTAGGAAAGGAATGGATACGAGTTTATCACCCTCAATTATCGAATCCGGTTACAGGCCCGTAGCTAATGGTGTTTTAAGCCCCCGAATGTTTGACCCTAGACACCGAGGGTAGATACCAAGTCGGCTCGAATGGGACAGCACTGGGCAGACACCCCGTGTCATGGGATGGAGCAACGCCGCTACCCACCAGCACGGCATCCAAGCCGAACGCCCGTGCACCGGCGATGTCTGTCATCGGTTGATCACCGAACATGACCATGTTCATGGTACCTGTCCTACGCCGTGCTTCCTCAAAAAGACCCGCCTCGGGTTTACCCAAAGGGACAAAACGCAGATCCGTCCGGTTCGGATAGCGTGCACTCAACGCCACTTCCATCATGTGCGCGATACTGCCGGCCGCGAAACCGAAATTGCCCCCCGCCCGCGGATAGATGAGATCGGGATTAGGCAAAAGCAAATGAATGGTCCGCTCCTCGTCGATCGCGCGGGCCAGATTGGAGAACGTGGTGTTCATCGTCTCCCGAAACGGGTAACCGTCATCATCGCTCACGACAATCATATCGAAGGCTTCAGCCGGCCCCACCACCTCGCCTCCGGCTATTTCCACATACCGCTTGCTGTCGGCCGTCCCGAGCACCACACACCGCGCACCGTACAGATCATGCCGCTCGAAATAAAGCCGCAACAACGAGCCGGAGGTGATGAGCTGCTCATCGTTTACCTGCAACCCGAATCCGCGGTAGCGCTTCCCCGCCGTGTGTGGCAACCGTGAGGAATCGTTGCTCAAGACAAAAAACGGTTTGCCTATGGTATGCAGATGCCGGGTGAGCGCAGCCGCGCCAGGCAGGGCACCGGTATCGTGTACCAACACCCCATAAGCATCGAACAGCAACGCCTCGTAGCGCTCGATGAGTTCATCAATACCTCCTTGCGGTTTATTCATCGCGGTTTATTCATCGTTCATGCCAAGAACAGGCGTCAAGGCACCGTGTTCGTCATCCAGCCCGCGCGTTAACACGGTTTTAAAACCAAGTCCCGGGCTGCACTGATATCGGCTTTTGAATCATCGAAAAAACAGATATTCTCGCAGGGCACGCCGATGGCAACGGCTAGTGTTGAGAGCATTAGCCAACCGCCAACAATCGCTCATAGGTTGCTAAATCGCCCGCAGAAAAACAGCAAAAGATAACTTTTTTGAGCGTTGCACCGTCTTTTGGCAGCCCATCGCGTACAGTGTTCACAGCCACCCGCGCAGCATCAGCGAAAGGATATCCGTAGACGCCGGTACTAATGCTGGGAAAAGCGATCGATTTCAGTCCTTGTTCGTTGGCGATAGCCAGTGAGCGGCGATAACATGAAGCCAGCGCAGCCGCCTCGTTGGCATTGCCTCCTTGCCATACCGGCCCAACGGTGTGGATGACATAGGCGGCGGGTAACTTATAACCCCTGGTCAGTTTCGCATCGCCCGTTTTGCAACCACCGAGCGACCGGCACTCTTGCAGCAGCTCCGGGCCAGCCGCCCGGTGTATTGCCCCATCGACCCCACCACCGCCAAGTAACGATGAGTTAGCCGCATTCACGATAGCATCGACTTCCAATGCAGTGATGTCAGCTCTCAAAGCCACCAGTTCTAAAGTCATAACATTGTCCTTAGCTTTGATGTTTTCGCTAGGCGTTCGTCATCACGACACAACAACACCTCTAGTTCTTATCCACGGATATGACTGCGTACCAAAATCGGCCCGCTCTCTGGAAATAGCATTGATGTTCAACAGTAGATCAACCATATTCCCACTCACCATGGTCTCGGCTATGGGATATTGGATTTCGCCGTCTTTTACATAGTAGCTGTTCTTGGCGACGCCGGAAAAATCGCCATTGGCATTGGGCTGTCCTCCGGAGAAACGCCCGATGATGACGCCTTCGTCGACGCCTGACACCATTTGCGCAAAAGAGACATCACCACTGTCCACCACATACACCGCTCCGGTGGACACCCGCGGCATGGCGAGTTTACGCGAGGCATAGTGGTTTAATAAGAATGTTTTTAGAACGCCTTTTTCAACGATAGTATCGTTAGTCGCAGGATAACCGTCATCCGTCAAGTGAAAACCGCCAGGGCGATCCAGCGGTTCAGTGCGGATGGACAATCCTGGATAAGCTACCTGCGTGCCGAGCTTATCTCGATACTTGGAAGTTTTAGCGATCAGGGGTGGGCCGGATATGCTGTCCAATAAAAATGCAATAAATGCGCCCAAACAATCCGGGGTGATAATGAGAGCGCCGGTAAATTTATGCGGGATCTTACGAGTTCTTATCTGTTCCACGGCGCTCTTTAGCAACCGTTCGACGGTAGCGGTGCGTGCGATAGGCCGATTCAGATTTGCGAGCGAAACCGCCGTGAAGTTAAACGACGATACATCAGTGCCCTCCTTGGCCGTAAACATCGACATGACGGAATAATAACCACGCTCGCTCTTCAATGACACACCGTTGCTATTGGCAATTGTTCTCACCGAGCGCACGTGGGAAATATTAAAAGAACCGAGGGTAACGCTCGGATAGTGTTGTCCACAGTGCACCAAGAATTCATCCAACCGATCATACATAGTGGCGAGGTCCGGTTCCCGTTCGCCACTTGTAAATGACTGCGCCGGTTGCGCTTTGGCGATGTCATTAGCCGGATCGGGTAGCGAAGCCAGCGCCGATTCCCACAACGCATCCACTGCCTCGTCTATCGCTTGCGCCGTTTGTCTATTAACAGATAGGGTGCCCTCTTTATCCTGCGTAACCCCCGTTAGCATAAGCGCTGTATTTTTAGCGCTACGCAGCAAACTAGGCTGATTGAACTCAATCTGGAGTTCAGCTTTCTCATGGTCATCGCGCAGCACTTGGGCTTTATCGAAACCACGCTCTTGCATGCGCTGTAAGCTATAGCCGATCGGATCCTGCATCGCTTTATTCTCCACCTATATGTATGCGGCATTTGATAGCAGGCCCGCCCATACCCACGGGAATGATTTGTTTCTTACCGCACATACCGGCACATCCCCAGTTCATCTCGTCACTCACCATGGTCACGGTTTTGAGCATGTCGAAGGCAACACCCGAAATAGCGGTGTCCGTTATCGCCCGGCCTAACCGACCATTCTTGATCTCGTAACCAAGGCTGATACCGAACATAAATTCGGAAGTGGTGTCCGCCTGACCGTTAGATGGCCACATCAAATAGTAGCCATCCTCCACGCTGGCGATCATGTCTTCCAAGCGGTCCTTACCCGGCAGGATGGCTGTGTTGCGCATACGGATAAGCGGTTCGTCAAAAAACTGATAAGCACGGGCATTGCCGGTCATGTCCTCAGCAAAGTGCTCTGCGCTTTCCTTGTTGTGCATAAAGCCCTGCAACACGCCGTCTTTGATAAGCCACGTATCCTTGGCCGCAACACCTTCGTCGTCCACGTACACCGGCACGGGTAATGTTTCGCCATCATGGGTATGGGCGAAATCCACCATGGACACCAGCGCACTGGCCACTTGCTGGCCGACACGGTCCCCGGCCACCGAGCCTTCCTGTACCAGATCCGCTTCCGTGGTATGGCCAATGGCTTCATGGGCCAAGATCCCCGCCAATTCCGAATCCATCACCACATCGTGTACTCCCGCCCGCGCGCTCACCCCGTCTTTTTTGTCGAGTAAGTGCCGGTGCAACACATCCACCTTTTCCATGAGTTCGGCAGGCGCCGCGAACACATCTTCAAATTGACCCCGGCCACCAAAAGCTTTGTATAAAGCCACCGGACGTCCGGCATCATCTTCATAAGCCAAGTTGACGATCACTAAAGAGCGCGCGACAAATGAATAAGCGTCCGAGCCATCGGAATTGAACAACCGCTTTTCCATATCCAAATCGGCAAGCTGCACCACTCTAGATTTAAGATCCGGATAGCGGGCATGAATGAGCCCATCCAATTCACGTAAAAAGTCCAACACCTGCGCGCGTGTCTTACGTTCTTTTCGCGTTGTGAAATCCACTTCGTGCAGCGCCCGATCCGCCGGCAGTGTGTGGATACCGCGGCCTGCCCGTCCGGCTAAAAAACGGGCGTTGCGGGTGGCATCGGCGATGACCGCCAAAGTCTCCTCTTCGCTTAACGCGGGCCGGGCGGCAAAACCCCAGACACCGTCTTTAAAAACCCGTGCAGATATCCCGCTCGAGCTGGAGCGAACGTTACCCGTCACGTCACCGTTCAACATTATAATGCTCGTCTGGGCATTGCACTGTGCCCGCAGTTCGGTATAACCGTCGAAGCGGTTGGCGAATGCATTGAGGCGTAGTTCACGTGGGGTCATGATTTCTCTCCTTCATCCGGCTCCCATCGGCTATCACAGTGTAGGGGGCTGTCACGGTTAGGGGGCCGTCACGGTTAAGGGCTGGGGTTAAAGGCTTCGTAAGCTCAAGCCTCACTTCTGCAACTCAGCGTACAAATCAAGATAAGCATCCGTCACCTGCCCCTCGGAGTGCGTGGCGCGCAGCGCCGCCCGGCCTGCCTCCCCCAGGACTTGCCGGGCTGACTCGTCCAAAAGCAATGTTTCAGCGGCTGCCGCAAGATCGCACGGTTTTGAAATAGGTACCAAAACACCATTGGTGTCGTGCTCGATGAGTTCCAACGGCCCTTGGCTGCGAGTGGCAATGACCGGTAGTCCGCAGGCCCATGCTTCGAGTACGACATTGCCTAAGGGTTCGTGCACCGACGGACTCACGAAAACATCCATCACCGCGTACGCTGGCCCCGGCTCGGTTAACCATCCGGTCCACACCACCCGGTTGGTTAAGTTCAGTTCTTCAGCGCGTCGTTTAAGTGCCGGCGCCAACGGTCCATCCCCGGCGATAACAAGCTTCGTGGTCCGGCCCCGTAGGCACGGTGCAATGCGCGCAAACGCCTCCAGCAAGTATTGGGCGCCTTTATTCGGATGCAACCGGCCAACGAATCCGAGCACCAAGTCATCTTCGCCGAGTCCGAACCGGGCTCTGGCAACCGTCGGCGGTGGTGGCAGTGCAATGGCGACGAAATTGCCGATGTGATACACCCGATTAGCCGGCATGCCGCCTCGAATAAGATGATCGCAAATGCCCCTGGTATTGCCCACCCAGGCATCGGCGTGCCGGTATCCCGACAAGTCGTAAAAACCACCGAGGCGGGCCACATGCACCGGGCCACCACGGCTGGTGCGGTAAATGCGGGTAGCCCGTCCCATATAGGTTTGCACCACCCGGACTTGATGGGCGCGGGCCAACCGCTGGAACCGACGCCGCGCCAACCTATCCCATACCCCCAACATGCGCACCCGGTGCTGCGAATAATCATCGCCTAAGGCCGTGCTCACCGCACTGCCAGGCTGATTGACGGCCAGGGCGCGATGGCCAGCAGCATTGAGACTTTGCACCAGGCGCACGTAGAAACGCTCAGCGCCTCCCGATGGCCGGCTGCCGATGATTTGCAGACTGTCGAAAGCCGGGTTATTCACCACTCAGTCATCCGACATCCAAGGTATCCAATGTCCAAGGCCTTGCCAGTCCGGCGTAACATAGCGACCTCTGTAGTGTGGAGCACCGCCAACCGTGCAAAAACTATCGGTCTTCGTGACGACCTTCAACAATGCGCAAACATTGGATGCTTGCTTGAGAAGCGTCGCTTTTGCAGACGAGGTGTTGGTACTGGATTCGTACAGCACGGATAACACCGCTCACATCGCCGAGCAAAACGGTGCACGGCTCATCAAAAACGAGTTTCTGGGCTATGGCCGCCAAAAACAGTTAGCATTGAACCACACATCCCACGAGTGGGTTCTCTTTTTAGACGCCGATGAAATGGTCTCGGCGACACTTGCGCATATACTGCAATGGCTCAAACTGGAGGATTTCCAACAAGAGCGCTTTAACGGCTTCGAGATACCCCGTCATGAACAGGTATTTTGGCGTATGTCCGCTAATGCCACGCGCAAAAATTACTATGTGCGCTTATTTCGCAAGTCCCATGCTTCGTTCACACAAATGCCGGTGCACGCCACCGTCGATGTTACTGGTGCCGTGGGCCGGCTAGAGGAGCATTTCTACCACTTCGGTGAAACCGATATCCACACCAAAGTGGCCAAGATCAACGCTTATTCAAGCGGACTGGTGCGCGACAAGCGGGCTAAGGGCCAACGTGCCAATCCCTGGATGATGGTGGTCTACCCACCGCTTTTTTTCCTGCGTAGCTTTATCTTCAAACGTGGATTCGCCAACGGTTGGGCTGGCTTCATAGCGTCTATCGTGGGCAGTTTTTACGTTTTTTTAAAATACGCCAAGCTATACGAACAAGCCCGCTTCGATGCCGACGGGGCGAAGCACATGCCCTGCGGTGCACCCACCTTGCGATCGCCATTAGAGCGCCACGGCGGACCGCTATAAACGATCCTTACAAACGGGGGTGAGTAGCCAGCGGCGTCACGATTCAAAGAACACTGACGATCCGCTCAAGTACCGCCTGCGCCGTGATCACTCGCATGCAGGAGTGGTGAGCACACTGTTTGCGGTAGCAATTGATGCAGGGCAGTTGCGCTTGGATAGCATGTACGTGCGGCCCGGCCGGTTTGACCCGGCGTGGATCGGTGGGGCCGCACACAACCACAACAGGCGTCGTGCCCGCAGCAGCCAAATGACCGGTTCCAGTATCATTGCCAACCACCACGCGGGCGGCTTGGCAGATCGCGGTGACCTCTAGCAGCGCCGTCTGTCCGCACAGATCGACGATGTGATCACCGGCACTGGCGATGGCGGCGCACTCATCCCGTTCATCGGGTCCACCGAGTAAAACCACCCGCTCAACATGGGCTTGCGACACCAATAGTGCCGCCAAAGCCGCATACCGCTGCGCGCCCCACCGCTTGAGATAACCAGCCGCTTGGCAGCCAGGCAAAAACACAGCAAACCGGCCAGGGCGCAACTCTGCACCCGCACATAGCCGTTGCGCCCTCAGCCGGGCATCGGCACTCGGAAAGAGCACCGGACGGTCCGCCACAGCCGTGATCCCTCCCGCGCGCAGCGTATCGCGCATGATGTCCAGCGCGTGGCGGGGCGCACTGGTGGATGGAGGTGCGATGTTGTACGGGAAAGCCGGCTTGTTTCCCAAGCGATAAGGAATCGGCCGGCCCAACAACCCCAAGGCTGCAATCATCACCCGCGAGCGATCGGTAGTCTGCAAATCGACGACCAGATCGTAGCGCGCCGCCGCCATCTGCTTTAACCAACGCAGCCCTTCCCGGAACTGTTGGCCGCGCCGGCGTAATTGAAACGCATAAACTTGCCCGAAACGGGGATCATCGCGGTAAAGCGCGTCCCACGGGGCCAGTGTATTCAGATCAATGGTTCGGCCCGGGAACGCATGGACCAAATCTTGCGCTGCAGCACTTGCCAGCGCCACGTCCCCCATGGCGCTCCATTTGATCAACAAAATGCGCCGTATATTCGCCTTTCCTGGCAGATGCAATGGCCGCCCTTGTTTCACCGATAAGACGTTGCGTCCCTAAGCCGCCATGATCTCTTGATCGGCAAGCATTTGGGCGAGTTGAACCCGCCAAGGGGGCAGACGTAAACCAAAAACCGTCAGTAACGCACCTGAATCCATAACCGACCAAGCCGGCCTGCGGGCAGGCAGCGGGTACTCATCCGTCGTGATAGGTTGAACCTGCGCGGCGCGCGTTGGCCCGGCCACCACCTCGATGGCGGCGCAGGCCAATTCAAACCAGTTGGTGTAATCGGGGGCACATGCGTGGTAGAGCCCTTGCCTGTCGTTCAGCCAGGCATCGCCATAACTGATCGCCTTGGACAGCAAAAGACCGGTCAACTCAGCCAGTGAGCGTGCCCAAGTCGGCGTACCGAACTGATCGGCAACCACCTGAATTGCATTATTACCACGTGCCACGCGCTGCATGGTACGGACAAAATTACGTCCGTGGGCCGCATAAACCCAGCCGGTGCGCAACACCAGATGAGGGATCGCCGATGCCAACACCGCCAATTCACCCTCCCGCTTAGTTCGGCCGTAGACATTCAACGGCGCTGTGCGGGCAGTCTCCGTATACGGGCTCGAGCCATCACCGTCGAATACATAGTCGGTCGAGTAATGCACCAAGCAAGTTCGATACCGCTCACAAGCGTTGACCAAATACCGCGCCGCTTCGGCATTGACCAACGCTGCATCGAGAGGGGCAGCCTCTGCATCATCCACCGCAGTGTAGGCAGCCGCGTTGATCACATAGTGCGGGCGCACCTCGGCAAACACCCGGCTGATCGCATCGGCGCAGGTGATGTCCAGGTCTATATCTTGATAAGCCCCTTCCTGATAAGCCCCTCCCTGATAAACAATATCCGTACGCCGGCGGGCGGATGCGTAAACATCACCAAGAGGACCCAGCACCCGGCATAGCTCCCGCCCAACTTGGCCACGTGCGCCCGTCACCAGTATCCGGTGGCGCTCAATCACGGATAAACCTCGGCCTCATCCAAAGTCATGCCATCGGCGTCTTTGGGCGACAGGCGCGGTAACCCGGTGATTGGCCAAGGGATGGCGAGTGCGGGATCGTTCCAGCGCAAAGAGCGTTCATATTGAGGCGCGTAGTAATCGGTTGTTTTGTAACAAACGCAAGCGTCTTCGCCACCTAGAACCAGAAATCCATGTGCGAAACCCGCCGGTACCCAGAGCTGACGGTTGGATTTCGCATCCAACTCCAGTGCAGTCCAGTGTCCAAAGCAGGGGGATGATCGGCGAATGTCCACAGCGACGTCATAAATCCTACCCCAGGCCACTCGTACCAATTTACCTTGTGCTTGGACGGTCTGATAATGCAAACCCCGCAGTACATTGGCGGTAGATATACTCGCGTTGTCCTGCACGAACGCCACATCGACATCAGTCTTTTCCGTGAACACCCGTGCGTTGAAAGTCTCGCAAAAACTGCCGCGCTCATCCTCGTAGATCGTTGGTTCAAGCAACAAAACTTCCGGCAGATCGGTCGGATGAACCCGCATTACGCAGCTCGCGTTAACAATCGGTACTGAGCTGCGTATTGTGCCACCATATACGATAGGACATGCGGAGGTGATCCCCAGAGCACGAAACACTCGACATCAGGCCACTCAAGCAGTCATTATCCAGTATCGACTGCGCGTAACCGGGCAGGACAAGACGAGCACAGTCAATCAACCGGTGTTAGCCAATGAGCGATAACAATACCCCACCCGTCAAAGACTGGGCGACAGATTACGATATTTTCGACAGCGAATACGTGCGCGACCCAGCGCCCATTTGGGACGAGCTACGCGAACGCTGCCCTATTGCCCATACCACGCGCTGGGGCGGATCTTGGTTACCGACCCGTTACGACGACTTACAAGCCATGGTGCGTATGGTTCCAGCGCTGTCGTCCCGCTCACCGACAGTGGTACCGCCCTCGCCCGAGCTGCGCGAAGAACTCATTCGTGAAGCCAAAGAATACAGCACAGAAAATCCACCTATTACGGCTGATCCGCCGGAGCAAATCCCTTATAGACGCCTCATCTTGCCGTTTTTCTCTCCCAAAGCCGTCGCCGGGCACCGGCAGTTCACCCTAGCTATTTGCAACGAGATGATCGATCGCTTTATCGACAAAGGACATGCGGATGCGGCGGCTGACTACGCACAGCAGATCCCCCCTCGAGTAATCGCTCACGTTATCGGCATCGATCCCAAGCGGGTAGACGATTTTGTCAAATGGACTCGAGGCATACTGGAGATCGGACAGCTTCAGCCGGATATGCGAATCAAGTACTGCCGTATCATCCGCTCATTCTTTGAGGAAATGGTGGCGGACCGCCGGCAAAACCCGCGTGACGATCTGATCTCTACCCTGATCGATGCGGACATTGATGGAAAACCGCTGTCCGACTACACCATTGTCGGTATGTGCAACCTGCTCTTAGTAGCGGGTATAGATACGACCTGGAGTTCCATCGGCTCGGCCCTGTGGCATTTCGCCAGCCACACCGATGACCGTCGGCGGTTGGCCAAGGAACCGGAACTGCTCATCACCGCCATTGAAGAGCTGCTACGCTTTTATTCACCGGTTACCATGGCCCGTAAAGTCACACAGCCCGTCAGCATCGGAGATGTAACATTTCAACCGGGCGATAAGGTGTTATTGAATTTCCCCGCCGCTAACCGCGATCCCAGCGCCTTCGACAAGCCCAATGAAGTGGTTCTAGATCGCAAACGCAACCGTCACATCGCGTTCGGCGTTGGCATCCATCGATGTGCTGGCTCCAACCTGGCCCGCATGGAAATGGAAGTGGCGCTCGGTACGTGGTTTTCGCGTATTCCAGAATTCGAGCTGGCCTGCCCGGACGCGGTCACGTGGGTGGGTGGCCAGGTGCGTGGACCACGTTGTATCCCGGTGCGTTTTAGCGCTGCTTAAGCACGCCGGTTAAGAAATATCATTTGCCGATACAAAAGCTAGAAAAAATAGCGCCCAATAAATCCTCTGTCGTAAATTCTCCAACCACCTCACCGATATGACGATGAGCTAACCGTAACTCCTCAGCGATCAACACGAGATCAGGATTATGGTCGATTAACTCCCGCGCTGCATGCACGTGTCTTGCGCATGTATCGATTGCTTCCAGATGCCTGCGTCGTGCCATAAACAGCGTTTCTTTGGGCTCATAACCGGCGGCGGTACGAAGCGCATAGCGTAAGTTATCCATTCCTTCGCCCGTTTTGGCGCTCATCCACACCGTATGGGTATCCCCGTCCTGAACATAACGGGGCAGTGTGCCACTTAAATCTATCTTATTGCGGACCGTAATACGGGTAGCATCCGTCGGCACATCAGGCATTTGGTTGTCGAGCGCCTCATTGTCGTCCAATACTATCAGCACGATGTCGGCGGTGGCGGCAGCTTCCCGGGCCCTCGACATACCCATCTGCTCAATCGGATCATGGCTGTCACGCAGACCCGCCGTATCCGCTATCTCAAGTGGCATACCATCTAAATTCAAACGCTCGCGGATAATATCGCGAGTAGTGCCTGCTACATCCGTCACCAATGCTGCGTCGTAACGTACCAATGCATTTAACAAGCTAGATTTACCTGCATTGGGCGGTCCGCTTAAAACCACCCGTACCCCTTCTCGTAACACCACACCTTGTTCGGTCTGCGCGCGAAGCGCTTGTATCGCGGACGCTAGGGTATTCAATTGTCCAGCAATACCCGCTGATTCAAGGAGATCGATATCTTCATCAGGAAAGTCAATCGCTACTTCCACATAGGTGCGCAGTTCAATCAGCCGCTCGACGAGAGCGTAAACTGCTTTAGAAAACTCACCTTGCAAACTGCGAGCAGCTCCACGTGCAGCGGCAATGCTGCCAGCATTGATGAGATCGGCTACAGCCTCGGCCTGAGCCAGATCCAGTTTGTTGTTTAAAAACGCTCGCTCGGTAAATTCGCCAGGCCGTGCCAACCGCGCACCTGCTTGGCAAATAGTTTTTAGCAACATATCCAAAACCACTGGACTCCCGTGCGCCTGCAGCTCCAATACATGCTCCGCGGTATAAGAATCCGGTGCAGGAAAATAAAGCGCAATCCCTTGATCAAGGATCTGTCCGGTATTATCGAAAAATGACCTGAAGATAGCCGTGCGCGGTTCTGGCAATATACCCAAAACCGTTTGGGCAATGTATAGCGTAGCCGGGCCACTTATACGTATGATACCGATCCCACCAACACCGGGCGGCGTCGCAACCGCTACAATGGTGTCTATTTCATCGTTCGCGGCTACAAGCCGAGCCTGTTCAGCCATGACTTAGTGAAATATCACATCGATCATTCTGCTTCGATCTTTTTGGTAATAACCCATTGCTGGCCAATAGACAGGATATTGTTCACCAACCAGTACAAAACCAATCCGGACGGGAACCAGAGGAAGAAGAAAGTAAAGATGAATGGCAGCGCCATCATGATCTTCGCTTGCATGGGATCAGGTGGCGTAGGATTCAAGCGTTGCTGAATGATCATAGAAACGCCCATCAATACAGGCAGAACGAAATAGGGATCATGCGAGGAAAGATCATCTAACCAAAACATGAAGGGCGCATGACGCAGTTCCACACTTTCGAGCAACACCCAATACAGGGAGATAAAGACCGGGATCTGAACCAATATAGGCCAACACCCCCCCAATGGATTGATCTTTTCGGCTTTATAAAGCTCCATCATCGCCTGATTGAGTTTCTGACGATCATCACCGTGTCTATCACGCAGCGCAGTGAGTTTCGGTGTCAACTTACGCATTCTTGCCATCGATCTATAGCTGGTCGCCGAAAGATGAAAAAACGCTAATTTAATGAGGAAAGTTAGAACAATGATGGACCAACCCCAGTTGCCTATCACATTGTTTATGAACAAGAGCGCCCAAAACAGCGGCTGCGCAATAAAAAACAAAAAACCGTAGTCCACCGTGCGTTCTAACCCTGGTGCCGCCGCCGTCATTCGGGCCTGATCTTTGGGACCGATATAAGCATTTATCGATAACGCGCCTGTGGCTCCTGGTTTCACCATCAACGGTGGCGTGATCACCCCGATGATGTATTCTGCTCTCGGCGACGCATACGTGTAGTAATGATTTTGCTGTTCTGGGGAAGGGAGCCATGCGCCAACGAAATAGTGTTGGATCATCGCCGCCCAACCGCCTTCAACAGTGCGCTTGATATCCCTTTCAGCCATATCAGCGAAATCAATTTTGTCATACGGTTCCTCGGCTGAAGACAACACACCTCCCATATAGGTGTGAATAAATACATTGCCGTCTTCCACCACTTGAGTACGCTTAAACTGGCCGAACATCTCTGCCCTCACGGCGGTGGGTGAACCATTGACCAGTTCGTGGCGAACTTCTATCTCATAACTGTCCCGGCGTAGCCGGAAGACTTTACGCACTTCGATACCGGACGCAGATCGCCAAGTCATAGGGACCTCAAGCTCCTCGGCACCGGGGGCTAGAACAAATTCAGTCTTCCTTACTTCGTAAAGAGCCGTGTCATCCGGTAAACCCTCGCCGAGCAAACCCGACTGGGCGATAAAGATATTAGGCAGCTCATCATTCAATAGACGAAACGCGTCCGAATCTAACTCTATAGAAACGCGGTGTTTATTGAGGTCGAGCTGCTTAAGAGTGCCACCCCGCGTATCTATACGTAAGGACATTAGATCGGTAGTGGCCTCTATCAGGGTACCCGAAGGCTCCTGCGCACGGCTTTGCGATGGCGGAGCATCGCCGCTACTAGACACCGGCGGCGCCGAGGCCGGCTTGTCTGATGTAAACGTGCTAGAAGGCGCCGCTGGCGATTCCTCCGATCCACGTTCGGTGGCGATCTGCTCTGGTGGAACCACTAGCGGTTTGGGCCCATAGTCCTTTTGCCATTCTTGCCACATCAAAAAAAGCACAAAAGCTAGTGCTATGAACAGCATAGGCCGTAGTTGTTCAGGATTCACCGACAATCTCGCTCTCTAGCAAAAGTCCGTGGATGCACCTAAGGAAATCGCGCGTACCGTCTTCTGACAACATCTGAAATGAATTAGGATTGCTCCAGGTCTAGCGGTTCACGGCTCAAGCGCTTACTCCCCGTATTCATCTATCTTGAAGTTCATTTACTTGCATTCATTCCCTTGGACTCATCACATAGATAGCGCCATTGCTCATTCAGGGTTCTGGTGATCGCCTCGTTGGTTGCATTTCGGATCAAAGGCCTTGCCGTTACCACGATATCCAATGGAGGTAATACCGCGTGATGCTGGCGAAAACTCTCCCGTACCAAACGCTTTATACGATTACGGTCGATCGCCCGAGGTACAATCCGCTTAGCGATTGCCATACCCAAACGAGCGCTCTCGGCTGTTGCAAGTGCCGTAATCCTTGGCGCCGTAATCAAGTTAAAAAATTTCGTCGCTCTTCTACGGCCAGCGCGAAATACCTGCCGGTACTGGATCGCCTGCGTAAGCCGTGCGGCACGGTGCAGACGTGCGGCACGGTGCAGACGTGCGTCATGAACACGATCATTTGTCAAGAGTTACGGCGCTCATACCTGTAAAGATTGCGCCTACAGAACGTCAGTCCACAGAGTCTATGCAGACAGGCGCTTACGTCCTTTGGCACGGCGAGCACGAATGATCATGCGCCCGCCACGTGTACTCATGCGAGCACGAAAGCCGATATGCCGTTTACGCTTCGGTCTACTTGGTTGATAAGTACGTTTCATGACGGGATTACCATAATAGTTGTGTTAGGTGCTATCGCCACCATCGCTGCTATTGGAGACCTACAGCGCTACAGGAACGATAATATAAAAAACTCGCCAATATAGAGTTCTGGTGTTAAAACTGTCAATACGACAACGATGTAAAGATATCGATTCAACCTGTGGATAGCTTCTTTCGATGAGGACGAATACAACCTTTTGAAAAATAAAGACTACTTTATTCCACGTGCAACTCAGGTGATACCATAGGTGAGCAACAACGGGTTTAAGCGAATAGACCTGAATAACTCCGTCTCGACACTCTATAGTTCCTTGGCGCTCTATAGTTCATAGCGGCATATCACCATCGACACGCGACATCTGGCACATCACTTATCTAAAGAGGAAGCGGGACATGAACCCGGAATTATGGGAATGGTGTCTCGCTCATCTTGAAAGCGAGCTGTCGTCGCAACAATTCAATACTTGGATCCGCCCACTGTATGCCACCATCGACGGCGATATCGTACGCTTACTCGCACCCAATCGTTTCGTAAGTGACTGGGTGACCAAGAATTTCGCTGCCCGGATTGCAGATCTGCTTACCTATTACAATGATGGACAACCGCCGGAAGTCATCGTTCTGGTAGGTAATAGTCCCGTGCAGCCAGAAGCCCTAGCTCCTACCTTGCTGGCCCCAGATGACGGTACAGCAAATCATATTGGCTCTGATGGCACTAGCGCGAGTAACAGCAAGGTTCAAGCCGTAGATAACATACCCGGTTCGGGTGGGCCTAATCTTGAAAGCATGCGAACCGTGCACGGTGTGCGTCCCGGCTTCACCTTTGCCAACTTCGTCGAAGGCAAGTCGAATCAGCTAGCTAAGGCAGCATCCATACAGGTGGCGGAGAACCCTGGCAACGCTTATAACCCTCTGTTCTTGTATGGAGGAGTGGGCTTAGGCAAAACCCATCTTATGCAGGCTACAGGCAATGCTATCAAAACGGGGAAACCCGATAAAACGGTGGTCTACCTACATTCGGAGAGATTCGTTGCCGACATGGTCAGAGCGCTTCAGCACAATACCATCAACGAATTCAAGTGCTTTTACCGTTCAGTTGATGCACTGCTCATTGATGATATTCAGTTCTTTGCGGGTAAGGAGCGCTCACAAGAGGAATTCTTTCATACTTTTAATGCGTTACTGGAAGATCAGCAACAAGTGGTGCTTACTTGTGATCGCTACCCCAAGGAAGTCGATGGATTAGAGGAACGGCTAAAATCACGCTTCGGTTGGGGTCTGACAGTAGCAATAGAACCCCCGGAACTTGAAACTAGAGTGGCTATACTCAAGCAAAAAGCCGAGCAAGCAGGGGTGGAGATTCCTGACGATGTGGCGTTCTTTATTGGCCAACGCATTCGTTCCAACGTCCGGGAATTAGAGGGAGCCCTGCGCAGAGTTATTGCCAGTGCGCGCCTTATGGGGCGGCACATCAACCATGAATTAGCCAAAGATGCCTTAAAAGATCTGCTCGCGTTGCAAGACAAGTTAGTCACTATCGGGAATATTCAAAAAACGGTGGCGCAGTACTACAAAGTGCGTGTTGCGGATTTGATCTCAAAGCGCAGATCCCGCTCTATCGCGCGGCCACGGCAAGTGGCTATGGCTTTAGCTAAGGAGCTCACTAACCATAGTTTGCCGGAGATCGGCGATGCATTTGGCGGGCGCGACCATACAACGGTACTTCACGCGACACGTAAAATAGTGCAGTTGAGGCAACAGGATCTGACGATCGATGAGGATTACACCATCTTGTTAAGAACCCTGAGTAATTGAATAGACCAAGATGTGGATAACCATAGTTATTTTTGTCGCCTCCTGAATGTCTACATCTGGTACACAGGTAAACAGATGATTTGTTCTAGGACAGAACCACATCATAGGTTTTTTGACAAGGCATTGAAAAACATAGAGGAAATATAGTTATCCACAGAAGACATAATGGCTAACTATTACAATAAGCGATCATACATATGCGTTTTTCTATAAAAGCAGAAACACTGCTTAAACCGCTATCGGCTGTGTATGGTGTTGTGGAGAGACGCCAAGCATTGCCCATTCTCTCGAATGTTCTACTGGCGACGGATGAACAGCAGCTCACCTTGACAGGCACTGATATGGAGGTTGAATTGGTAGCACGGGTACCGGTCGAGGATGGGGTAGCTGGTGATATCACTGTACCGGGGAGAAAGTTTGCCGATATCTGCCGCTCTTTGCCTAGTGATGCGATGGTCCAATTTGAATTGGATGGCGAACGGGCGATAGTGCGTTGTGGGCGAAGCCGCTTTGACTTGGCTACGCTTTCCGCTGCGGATTACCCATCCAGTGAGGTCCAGGTAAACGCTACCTTGATCCGAATACCGCGCGGGAAACTCAAGCGTTTAATTGAGCTGACTCAGTTCGCGATGGCTCAGCAAGACGTGCGCTATTACCTAAACGGTATGCTATTTGAGTTGGAAGAGAACATAGTGCGTACCGTGGCGACCGATGGTCATCGGTTAGCGTTGGCAGAGATAAAGCTGGAAGAAGCACCTAACGAGGGTAACCGGCAGTTAATAATGCCCCGCAAAGGTGTTTTGGAATTGGCCAAGCTTTTAGCTACGGATGATGAACCAGTGGAATTGGCGTTATCTGCGAATTGCGCGCGCATGGAGACGAAGAGTCGCGGATTTAATACCAAACTCATTGATGGACGCTTCCCCGAGTACCAAAGAGTGATTCCGGCTAAGGAAAGTTGTGATAAGGAGATCTTCGCTGACCGTGAGACACTGCGCCGAGCGCTTCAGCGGGCGGCTATTTTGTCGAATGAAAAATATCGGGCTGTTCGTATGACCCTTGAGCCAGGGCAGCTTACTGTAATGGCGAGTAATCCAGAGCAGGAGCAAGCGGAGGATGTGGTTGAAGTCGAGTACGAGGGTGAGGGATTAGAAATAGGTTTTAATGTGTCATATCTCATCGAAGCGTTGAATATCGTGCCGTCTGATAGGGTCAAGCTTTATCTCACTGACTCCAGCAGCAGTTGCTTGTTAGTCCCGGCTGAAGGGGAGGCCTGTGAGTATGTTGTTATGCCCATGCGCCTATAGCAGGGTGGTTGAGCGTTATAGTCTTTGTCTATTTTGATGCCATCTTGATGAGCGATTGGCGAATGAGCAGTGCGAACAGGTCTTAGTAACGCAGCGGTGTCCGTATTTATCCGGAAGTTTTCGGGGGAAAATCTGCGCTGCATAGAACGGGTGGTGCTCGAACAACCGCAGCGGTTAAACGTGTTAGCGGGTCTTAACGGAGCAGGTAAGACCAGCGTACTTGAAGGGATCCATGTGCTTGGCACTGGGCGCAGTTTTCGCTATAGGCGGATCGAGCCGCTAACGCGGCACAATACAAACTTTTTCCGTGTAGTAGGCGAGATCGGTGATGAAGGCACAGTTCTAGGTGTGGAGCGCAAGCTTGGTGCTTTGACCATGAGAGTTAGAGGTAATCCAGTCACAAGAACTTCAGATTTGGCGTATTCACTCCCATTGCTAGTTATTCGGCCCGAGAGCTACGAGATTTTTTCAGGTCTGTCCGAGGAACGTAGAAAGGCCTTGGATTGGGCGGTGTTTCACGTGGAACCCCGGTTTGCCAAGTTTCATGGCCGTTATCAAAGAGCACTTAAACAGCGCAATGCACTGCTCAAGACACATGCAACCCGCACCGAGTTAAAGCCATGGGATGTAGAGCTAGCCGCATCCGGTCATGAAATTCATGAGGCTCGTGCTCGATTTTTTGAATATTCAGCCAAGCACTTGCAATGCACGGTAGCCCGATTAGTGGGTTTTGACGTACGAGTGGGTTATGAAGCGGGATGGGATGTGAGTACACCGCTTCTAGAAGTACTGGATAAACAATATCCACGCGACGCTGAACGGGGCACATCAACAAAGGGCCCGCATCGTTGCGACCTATCATTCGTTGTGGACGGTGGAGCGGCACGAGGTCTGCTGTCCCGCGGAGAGGGTAAGCGCCTTGTGTTAGCATTGTTACTGTCGTTAGCAGGACAGATCATGGAGATCACAAGGAAGGGGCCTGTTATTTTGGTAGACGATTTAGCTTCGGAGCTCGATGAAAGAGCGCGGGAGACATTCATGGAAGACTTAAGCAGCATCGAGTGCCAATCCTTTGTGACTACAGTCGATCAGCAGTTAATTCCCAATCGATATCTGGAATCCGCAGCCCTGTTTCACGTGAAACAAGGAAATGTGAATCGCATGCTATAATCTGCTGATTACACGCTCTTTGGGCCTTTTCTGTGTCTGACGAAGATTCACCAACCGGTTACGACTCCAATAGTATTAAAGTCCTCAAAGGACTTGATGCAGTTCGCAAACGGCCCGGTATGTACATAGGGGACACCGATGATGGAACGGGACTTCATCATATGGTGTTTGAAGCCGTGGACAATGCTATTGACGAAGCGTTAGCTGGTCATTGCACTTTAGTTGAAGTAGCAATACACGATGACGGCTCTGTTAGCGTAACGGACGATGGCCGCGGTATTCCGGTAGATATCATGGAAGAAGAAGGCCGCTCAGCCGCGGAGGTCATCATGACCGTGTTGCACGCCGGCGGTAAATTCGATGACAACGCTTATAAAGTGGCAGGTGGTTTGCACGGTGTTGGAGTGTCCGTTGTCAATGCACTGAGTGAATGGCTTCGGTTGACTATTTGGCGTAATGGCAATATTTACTCACAACGCTATACTGATGGAGTGCCTGATGCACCGTTGGCCATCACTGGAGATTCGGGTCGTACCGGTACCCGGGTCCAATTTAAACCCTCCCCTAAGACGTTTTCCGATGTCGAGTTCCACTACGAGATCTTAGCCAAACGCCTGCGCGAATTGTCGTTTTTAAACTTCGGGGTGTGCATTGATCTGAGAGATGAACGCACCGGTAAACACGACCAATTCCAATACGAGGGGGGCATTTGTGCCTTCGTGGAGCACTTGAACCGGCACAAGGCGTCCATTCATCCCACGATTTTTTATTTTCAAACTGAGCGCGATGGGATCACAGTTGAGGTGGCAATGCAGTGGAATGATTCTTATCAGGAGAGTGTCTTCTGCTACACTAATAATATTCCTCAGCGAGATGGTGGTACGCATCTGGCCGGGTTACGTGGTGCCTTAACCCGCACTCTGAATCAGTATATGGACGCTCAGGGCATTCGAGATAAAGCGAAAGTGGAACCCATGGGCGAGGATATTCGGGAAGGATTAACCGCCGTCTTATCCATCAAAGTGCCGGATCCGAAATTTTCTTCGCAGACTAAAGAAAAACTGGTGTCTTCCGAGGTCAAGCCGGTTGTCGAATCTACCCAAGGCGAGAAGCTCGCGGAGTTTTTATTAGAAAAGCCGGCAGAAGCTAAGGCCATAACCAGCAAAATTGTGGATGCTACTCGCGCCCGAGAAGCGGCCCGTAAAGCCCGCGAGATGACGCGGCGAAAAACTGCATTGGATATCGCAGGCCTTCCAGGCAAGCTGGCGGATTGCCAAGAAAAAGATCCGGCGCTGTCCGAGCTATTTCTAGTCGAGGGCGATTCGGCAGGCGGATCGGCCAAGCAAGGGCGTGACCGTAAGAATCAGGCCATTTTACCGTTAAAGGGCAAAATCTTAAACGTAGAAAAAGCCCGCTTCGACAAAATGTTGCAATCACAAGAAGTAGGGACACTGATCACTGCTTTGGGATGCGGCATAGGGCGGGAAGAATACAATCCGAGCAAACTTCGTTATCACCGCCTGATACTGATGACCGATGCTGACGTAGATGGCTCACACATACGTACCTTGTTACTCACTTTTCTGTACCGTCAGATGCCGGAAATCATTGAAGCAGGGCATGTTTATATCGCGCAACCTCCTCTTTACAAAGCAAAAAAAGGTAAGCGTGAACGTTACGTTAAGGATGATGCCGACTTAAGTGGTTACATGATGGATCTCGCATTAGACGGCACCACGGTGCGTGTGGGCGAAAATGAACTCTCAGTAGAACAACTGGCGATGGCGGCAACCAACTATCTGACGTTGAGTGCTATTCGCACTAAGCTAGCTAGCCGTATATTCCCTGACGTCATTGATGTCATGGGTATACTGCCATTACTCGACCCTGATGCGGCGGATGCGGTGGAATCAGCGCGGCAATGGGCGGTTGCCCTAGAGGATCGTTTAAATTCGGAAGACGGTGCTTATGGTGTCTATGAGGTTCGCCTGGACATGTTAGCCGATGGTTTCGCAGCGCATGTGCGTACTATTCAACATGGCGTTGAGTCCGATCGGGTACTGAGCAGTGATCTGTTTCGCTCGGCAGAGTACAAACGATTACACGACATAGCACAACACATTGATTCTTTTGAAGAAAACAGTGTACAAGCCGTGCGTGGGGAGCGTTCGCATAAGACCAGCACGCTCCGCGGAGCGTTGGAGTGGATGCTGACCGATGCGAAGCGTGGTATTGACATACAGCGTTACAAAGGTTTGGGTGAAATGAACCCTGAGCAGCTTTGGGAAACCACGATGGATCCGCGGACCAGGCGGCTGCTTAAAGTTCGCATAGAAGATGCAGTTAGCGCTGACGAACTGTTTACGACGTTGATGGGCGATGAGGTGGAGCCTCGGCGGGAGTTTATCGAAACTAACGCTCTATCGGTGGTCAATTTGGACACATAGGATCGAGGACCCTACGCCCGAACGCTTCGGGCACAAGTCCAAACATCTATCCGCTCGCTCCCGTGACGGCGAAGCACTCGTGCTATCTCCTGCACCGTACTGCCAGAGGTGTACACATCGTCCACTATCAATGCGTGAACCGGGGCTTGTCCTTGAAGCTCGAATTGACTGCGAACATTTCGCCGCCGTTCACGGGCTGACTTGAGTGATGATTGCGCCGGGGCCTGTCCTGTGCGTCGTAAACGGTGAAAGATCTCAAGCTGAAGCTGATTAGCCAATTGTCGTGCGATCTCTAAAGACTGGTTAAAGCCGCGCTGGCGAAGACGGCGTTGGCTGAGCGGCACACTTACCACTTGTGTTTGATCAAAAACAATGGGCCTGCGCGCTTTCAACATGAGTGTGGCCAATGTACTGCAAAGGTTAAGGCCGCCGCCGAATTTGACAGCGTGTATCAATATGACCACATCCCCGGTGTACCGCAATGAACTGTGGGTTGAATTGCAAATAGGGGGCTGTTGCCTACACGCTCCGCACACGCCGTCGAAACTGAGGGGCCTGGCACATTTCTCGCACCTGGTCAGCAACCAAGGTAGGTTGGCAGCACACCGATCGCATAAACTCGGTATGGTGGCTGCGGCCCCATGACAAAAACGGCAATGGGCGCCGAGATGGGCAGTCCACGCATTTTCCAGGCGAATTCTAAGCGGTGTGTCTGAGCCGAATAACATGTGGCGCGATCCTCTAAGGTCACGGATTGGCTCTCTTAATAGTCCAACAATGTAATTCGCCAAGCATTGGCTGAAGGATGAAACCGGTGTCGGCAAAAAGCCCTAAAACACGTAGGATGCGAGCCCGCTTCGCCACCAGAAGCCGCGCGTTCGGTACCTGTGACTATGTTGTTAGACGCATAGAGGCCGCGCTCTTTGAGCATCTGGATCTGGTTCGCCTTAAGCCCGAAACCGTGCTCGACTTGGGTTGTGGCCAAGGCCGTTCGCACACTGCTCTCAAGAGCCGCTATCCGAGCGCCCGCCACATCTTGTTAGATGTGACATTGCCGGTGCTGCGCTTGGCCAAGGGACGCTGGCCATGGCAGCGGCTATCTAAAGTGTGTGCCGATTTCGATGCGCTGCCGCTTAGCAGTGGCAGTGTTGATCTTGTTTTTTCAAATCTGAGCTTAACCGCGGCGTATGAGTTACCCAAGGTCTTGGGCGGTATTTGCAGCGCTATGCAATCCGGCGGATTGCTCGCGTTTTCTATGCTCGGGACCGACACTCTTTTTGAACTACGCGAGGTTATATCAACCCGAGTTGCGCGGCTATCAAAACGTGCACAGCGCAGTCCATTTTGGGATATGCATGAAGTGGGCGATGCTCTGATGTCGGCCCGTTTCGTGGATGTGGTCATGGACTGTGAACGCCTGACTGTACGCTATAAAAGCGTCCTCGATCTGCTTCGAGAAGCTGCCGCGCTCAGCCTGCTTGGACCTAGTTTTCATGCTGCGGCCCCAGGTCCTGGAACGAAACGGCTAGCTGAGTGTCTGACGCGCAAATACCCGATGGACGAAGGGCGGGCAGTGGCCACCCTGGAAGTGATCTACGGTCATGCATGGGTAGCACAGCCCATCAGCAGTCGAACGGTCTCGTTTGGGCTACCATAGGAGGGCACTTGGGTCGCCCGACCGAACGGTTCGTTTGGGTCTTGGTAGTGTGCATTTATTGCGCACCCTAGATCGCTTCGCTAGACTCTCGGCTCTTTGTGTCTAGTGGTGGCAGAGGAGGTCGGCGGAGGAGCTGAGTATGATAACGGCGACGGTGGATCCGACCCGTTGCGCGACGTTTGTAATCAGCCCTAATCAAGCGCCGGCGTGGCGAGATATCCGATGGTTTTTCATCGGCATGGCCTGCACCCCTTTTGCTGTGGCGATAAGCTTTGCTGTGATGGGGTTTTGGCCGATATTGCCGTTTGCAGGTATAGAGGTGGCTGCGTTAGCGGCTGCGCTCTATATCACCGCCCAGCGCTCAGAGATTCGAGAAGTGGTTTCGGTGTACCGAAACCACATTGAAATAGAACGAGGCCGCAAAACGCCGGAACAACATTGGGAAATCCAGCGGGCGTGGGCTCAAGTGAAGCTGCAACGGAACGGCTCGCCTCACTACCCAAGCCGTCTGGTGATCCGCTCGCATGGCCGGGAGATAGAGTTGGGCCGCTTCCTCGTGGAGGAAGAAAGGTGCCGTTTAGCGAGACAGTTGCGGGCCGCTATAACCGCAACATCCGGTGGCTGCGGCGGTCAGTAAGTGACAGGATTTGGGAGAGTTCGAGCAATGTTCAGTGTGAAGACGTTCCGGGCCTTGGTTGCACTAGGCGTGTTATCGGGTCTTGCGTTTAGCGCTCAAGCGGGCTGGTTCGACTTGAATCTGCCCCAAGGGGTGACCCCGATCAGCAAGCAGGCGTATAGCTTGCATATGCTGATCTTGTGGATTTGCGTTGCCATCGGTGTCGTTGTCTTCGGTGCCATGTTCATCTCCATGTATTCTCATCGCAAATCCTTGGGCGTGGAGCCCGCTCATTTTCATCACAGCACGTTTGCTGAAATCATGTGGACAGCGATCCCGTTTTTGATCTTGGTGGTGATGGCGGTGCCGGCCACCAAAGCGCTGGTGATGATGGAAGATAGCAGTGAAGCGGAAATGACCGTTAAGGTTACCGGCTATCAATGGAAGTGGCGATACGACTACATAGAGGACAATGTCAGCTTCTACAGCAACTTGGCGCCCGCAAGCCGTAACGTCATTTTTCAAAAAGATCTGGAGGCTAATAACGCGGCCCGTCCCGAAGACTACTTGCTCAACGTAGACCGCGAGGTCGTACTTCCCACTAAAACCAAAGTCCGCCTGTTACTCACGTCCGATGATGTGATTCACGCCTGGTGGGTACCCATGTTAGGCCAGAAAAAAGACGCTATCCCCGGATACATCAATACCATCTGGACCTATATCGAAGAACCGGGCGTCTATCGCGGCCAATGCGCGGAGCTTTGTGGTAAAGACCACGGCTTCATGCCTATCGTCGTTAACGCGGTACCGGCCGATGACTATAAAGCATGGGTTGATGAGCAGCATGAAGCCAAACGGGCCGCAGCACTCGCCGAACAGGAAGCGCTCAACCGTGACTGGGCGCTGGATGAACTCATGAGCAAGGGTAAAGAGATCTATGCTGCCAACTGCGCTGGTTGTCATCAGTTAGACGGTAAAGGCCAGCCCCCTACGTTCCCTGCTATTGCCGGTAGCAAGATCGCCACTGGTCCCAAGGATGCGCACGTTCAATTGGTTGTATACGGTAGTCAAAAGAACACCATGATGGCTGCGTTCGGGCCATCGCTGAACAACCTGGAAATCGCCGCGGTGCTGACTTATCAGCGCAATTCCTTCGGCAACAGCACCGGCGATGTAGTTCAGCCCAAAGACGTCAAGGCTGCGCGGTAAAGCGCGCGCCTGTATCGAATTGAATTCCTGGGAGTATTCCTCCATGACAGATGCTTCAGTACACCATCACCATGACGATCATGGCCCGGCGCCCGGGTTGCTGCGTTGGGTCTTTACGACCAACCATAAAGACATAGGCACATTGTACATGCTGTTTGCGTTGTTGATGTTCTTCGTCGGTGGCGCGATGGCCATGATGATTCGATGGGAGTTATTCGAGCCGGGTTTGCAAGTCTTAGATCCGCATAAGTTTAACCAGATGACCACCATGCACGCGCTGGTCATGATCTTCGGTGCCGTTATGCCTGCATTCGTCGGTTTCGCTAACTGGCAGGTGCCGTTGATGATAGGTGCGCCGGATATGGCGCTGCCACGCATGAACAACTGGAGCTTTTGGATTTTACCGTTTGCTTTCGCCATGTTGCTTTCCACTTTCTTCATGGAGGGTGGCGCACCGGCGGCGGGTTGGACTATCTATCCACCGCTAGTGTTACAAGGTGGTGATCATTTCCCCTACTTGATCTTCTCGATCCATTTGATGGGTATTTCCTCGGTTATGGGGGCCATCAATATCATCGTTACCATCTTTAATATGCGTGCTCCGGGTATGACGCTCTTGAAGATGCCATTGTTCATTTGGACATGGTTGATTACGGCGTATCTGTTGGTGGCGGCTATGCCGGTACTGGCTGGAGCGGTCACCATGTTGCTGACCGATAAGTATTTCGGCACCACATTCTTCAGTGCTGCCGGCGGCGGTGATCCGGTGATGTATCAACATATCTTTTGGTTCTTTGGGCATCCTGAGGTGTACATCATGATCTTGCCGGGGTTCGGTATCGTCTCGCAGATCATTCCGACCTTCGCCCGCAAACCACTATTCGGCTATGAATCGATGGTCTATGCTACCGCTTCCATCGCGTTCCTATCGTTCATCGTATGGGCGCATCATATGTTCACTGTGGGTATGCCGCTAACCGGTGAGCTGTTCTTCATGTACACCACCATGCTCATCGCTGTGCCTACAGGGGTGAAGGTATTTAACTGGGTGGCGACCATGTGGAAGGGAGCGATGACGTTTGAAACACCTATGCTGTTCGCATTGGCGTTTGTCATCTTGTTCACCATTGGTGGTCTCTCGGGACTGATGTTGGCGATCACACCGGTAGATTTCCAATATCACGATACGTATTTCGTTGTGGCCCATTTCCATTACGTACTGGTAACCGGAGCGATCTTCGCTATTATGGCCGGCGTATACTATTGGTTGCCCAAGTGGAGTGGGCGAATGTATGACGAACGATTGGGCAAATTGCATTTCTGGTGCTCAACTATATTCGTCAACGTCTTGTTCTTCCCGCAGCATTTCCTGGGGCTGGCCGGTATGCCAAGGCGTATTCCCGACTACGCGCTACAGTTTACTGACTGGAACATGGTTTCAAGTATTGGTGGTTTTGCCTTCGGGTTGTCGCAGCTCATTTTTGTCTTCATCGTTTTAAAGTGCATCACCGGAGACGGTGAGCGAGCCGGCGATGAAGTGTGGGAAGGCGCTGAGGGGCTCGAGTGGACATTGTCTTCACCACCGCCTTACCACTCATTTACCGAAGCGCCGCAAGTCAAGTAAATCCTGGCTTTACAGGTATCTTGGGTTTACTAAAGCAGTTGGTGAAGTAAGCAGCGGGTGAGCGGATCGCAATCGGGCAAAAAGAAACTGCGCCAAGCGAATATACGGCTGGCCATTGTGCTTGGATTGGTGGCGCTTGGCTTTTATGCATCGATTTTCTGGTTTTTGAGTAGATGACATCTAGAGCAAGCCAAAACAAGCGATCGGCATTAAAGCTCGCTGGCGTATTCGTGCTGATGTTCGGCTTTAGTTTTGCTATGGTGCCTCTCTATGACGTGCTGTGCGACATCACAGGACTGGGGGGACGCGCTGGAGTAATACAGGCCGAGGATCTCAAGCTGGTAGAAGACAGCTCGCGACGGATTACCGTTGAATTCATGGCTGATACAAATAGTCGGCTACCGTGGCATTTCGTGTCTAAGCAAGCGTCGATGCAAGTGCAGCCAGGGAAAGTCTACGAAGCGATCTACACGGCGAAAAATACATCCAGAGCAGACTTGACCGGGCAGGCGGTACACAACGTGAATCCGCCCATAGCGTCAAAATATTTCAGTAAAACCGAGTGTTTTTGCTTTACCAATCAACTTCTGGCAGCGGGAGAAGGCAAAGATATGCCGGTTCGCTTTATTGTTGATCCGGCACTACCGAGAAACATCAATACTGTGACGCTCTCGTATACCTTCTTTAAAATCGACGGGGGTAATGGCTGATCTTTAGCCGTCACCGCATTCAACCAGGAATTTGGACCATGGCTGCAACACATGACGATGCCTATTATGTTCCTCACGGAACGAAGTGGCCCATTATGGGTTCCATCGGACTTACTGTTTTAGTAAGTAGTTTCGCGAGCCTGTTGAACGGCTCTGAATCTGCCGGCATCGGCATGATTATCGGCGTATTGATCATGATCGCCATGATGTTTTTATGGTTCGCAGAGGTCATCAAGGAGAGCCATGCGGGGTATTACAACGCTCAGGTCGATGTGTCGTTCCGTATGGGAATGGGCTGGTTTATCTTTTCCGAGGTGATGTTCTTCGCCGCATTCTTCGGTGCGCTCTACTACGCACGCATCTACTCGGTACCGTGGGTGGGTGGCGAAGGCGCTGGATTTACTACCAATGAGTTTCTGTGGCCTGATTATGAAGCCATATGGCCCACCAATGGGCCAAGCGAAGTAGGTGGAGAGTTTAAACCCATGGCGGCGTGGGGCCTGCCCGCTCTTAACACCATCATACTTTTAACCAGCGGTGTCACTGTTACTATTGCTCACCACGGCATACTGAAAAATCAGCGCGCCGTATTCAATTGGGGATTGTTCGCTACTGTGTTGCTAGGCGCGCTATTCGTCTATTGCCAGTACGTCGAGTATGCGCACGCTTACAGTGATTACAACTTGACCTTGGAATCAGGTATTTATGGATCGACATTCTTTATGCTCACGGGATTTCATGGATTCCATGTGACCATCGGAGCGATCATGCTGGCTGTTATGTGGTTCCGCGGTATTAATGGTCACTTTAATGGCAAGAACCATTTCGCTTTTGAAGCAGCAGCATGGTATTGGCACTTCGTCGATGTAGTCTGGCTGGGCTTGTTTATATTTGTTTATTGGTTATAGGCGTTCGTTATTTGTAAGGGGCCTGGTTAATGTAATGTCCGCTGGCGTGGTTGTTCATATTACTTCTTTAGAGCCGCAGACCATGCGGCTCTATTAGTCCCGCTAAATTCAGTATGTAGAGCAGCGCGAACAGCGCAATCGAAAGTCCAATTCTAAGGGTTAGGCTTTTTGCTAACCGGTTCGAGTCTCCCCGCTCTTTGACTAAATACCGAAGAGCCGAGCCTAAAGTTGCCAGAATCGCAACGAAGATGACAATGACGAGTACTTTTCCGAAAGTCAATGCGGTTCTCCGGTGTTAGATGATTACCGAGTATAACGAAACATTCCGGCTTACCCGACTGCGGATGCGTTCTTTCTATGATACTTCGAATTGGCCACTTTGAATTCGCTCCGGCCTGGTTTCCTACGTTGGTCACGGCATTATTGTTGGTATTGCTGTTGCGTTTGGGATTTTGGCAATTGGATCGCAGCGCAAGCAAAACGGCATTGACAACTCAGTGGAAACAGTACGGGCATATGCCGCCCGAACGCCTTGATACCGTACCGCACAGCTACGTGGACACCCAGCGGTACATGCCGGTTACAGCAGTGGGTGCGTTTGATCCGGAGCACCAGTTTTTATTGGATAACCGTACACTCAACGGTGTTGCCGGCTACCATGTTATTACGCCATTTCGCTTATCCGGCACGCCTGAAACCGTTTTGGTCAACCGGGGCTGGATTGCCGTGGGTCCCGATCGCACAAAACTGCCTGACATTCGCATTCACAGCCAGGTTTACACTCTACAAGGAAGGGTTGCCCCCATCATTAGCGATTCGCTCCTATTAGGGGATTCTGGCTATGGGCAGAACAACTGGCCTAAAGTCGTGCAACTTTTGCAACCGTCGCGGATCGCCGAGATATTAAAGCGGCCGGTCCGGTCACAACTTGTTCAGTCAACTGATGACGCCAAGGACGGTTTGATTCGCGATTGGCCAGTTCATTATGGCATAACATCACAACGTCACCTCGGCTATGCCGTGCAGTGGTTCACGCTGGCGCTGGCGCTTGTGACGATATACGTGGTTGTGAACACGAGGCGGCGTGTGTGAAGCAAAGAACCAAACAGCGTATTGGGTTGATCGGCGTATTCGCGTTATTTTTTATTCCTGTGGTCGCTGCTCTGTTTCTATGGGCGAATCCGCGACTATTAGGGGCACTTGGGACCACGAACTATGGTGTTTTACTGCCTGAAGCGCGCCAGATCACCCCGCCTAGCTTGAGATCTGCGGCTATTGTAAAAGGCGAAAGTCCAGGATTTAGCGAGAAGTGGTCCATGATTACCCTTGATTCCGGTTCATGTTCCAATGCGTGCCGGGCCCGATTGCATGCTCTGTGGACTGCCCATGTCGCTACCAACAAAGACATCGATCGTGTGGCCAGAGTATTGCTTCTACCCGAGGATGCCCAGCCCGTCGCGGATTTTACCAACGAAGATGGCCTGGCTGTTTTCAAAGTACCCCTGCGCTGGGCACAAACTCTCACCGGCGAATCCGACCCTTTTTCACCCGGGAGAGTCTACTTAGTTGACCCACGGGGTTTTGTCTTTATGTATTACCCGGATCCTTTAGATGCTCGAGACCTGCTTAAGGACTTGAAGCGATTACTCAAAATCTCCAAAGTCGGATGATGAACTACACTCGCCTCGCCTCGGCCACCACGTTGCTCGCCCTAGTGATTATCGTGCTGGGTGCTTACGTTCGTCTTACCGACGCGGGCCTAGGATGCCCGGATTGGCCTGGCTGCTACGGCACCTTGACGGTGCCTAGAGGGGAGGCGGCCGTAGCGGCGGCAGAGCAAGCTTTTCCGGCTAGGCCGCTGGAGGCGGGTAAAGCGTGGCGTGAAATGATTCACCGGTATATCGCGGGAATACTCGGTATCGCTATCTTTATTCTGGCGCTGCTGGCCTGCCGAATGCAGCAGCGCACCACCATTGGGCTGCTTTTGCCTTTGTCATTGGTAATTCTGGTGGCATTTCAGGGGGCCTTGGGGATGTGGACGGTCACTTTGCTCTTGAAGCCCGCCATCGTGACTGCACATTTAACGGGTGGCATGCTTATACTGGCACTACTCACTTGGCTGGTCTTGCGCTCCTTGGATCAGCGCCAACCGTCTAGACCGCGTAATCGCGGCTTCTATGCGGCTTGGGTGGGACTGGTTATTCTCGGTATGCAAATCGTGTTAGGTGGGTGGACCAGCACCAACTACGCTGCCCTCGCGTGTCCCGATTTACCGACCTGCCAAGGACGATGGTTACCCCTGGAGGCGGTCGCGGAAGCCTATCAAGTATGGGGTCAGGTGGGCATCGATTACGAGGGTGGGCATCTTTCCAATGAAGCGCGTATGGCGGTTCACATAGTTCATCGCCTAGGCGCGGTCATAACATTTTTGTATATTGGTACGCTTGCACTTTTTTTTATTCGAAGTGGCCCAGTTTCCAGAATAAGAGTGGCCGCGGCCGCCACGCTGCTCCTTGTGTTATCGCAATTTGCAATAGGCATGGCGAATGTAGTCTTCAATTTGCCGTTGGCATTAGCACTCGCTCATAACGCCGGCGCCGCTCTACTCCTGATGGCTATGGTGACGATGACTTACTGGTTGGGCCTGGGCGCAACCCCTTGCGTACACAGGCGGATAGCTGCATGAGTTTTCCCGCTGAAAGCGTTGAACCATGTCCACGGCGTACCGATCTGTGGCGGACTTACTTTGAACTCACCAAACCCAAAGTGGTGCTGCTCATCGTATTTACTGCCATTGTCGGAATGTGCTTAGCGACTCAAGGGATGGTGCCTTTAGACGTTCTCGTGTTCGGCACTTTGGGCATAGGTTTGGCGGCTGCCTCGGGCGCCGCTTTTAATCACGTGGCCGATAGCCGTATTGATGCGCTGATGGCAAGAACGAATGGACGGCCACTACCTACTGGCTCCTTAAACGCACGCGCTGCGGTCATTTTCGCTTCTGGGCTAACCTTATCGTCGGCCATCATTCTGGTTGCGTTTATCAATACCTTGACGGCGGTTCTGACGTTCTTGTCGATGGTTGGTTACTCGGTGGTGTATACCGTCTATCTGAAACGGGCCACGCCGCAAAACATTGTTATAGGCGGTGCCGCTGGCGCTATGCCACCTGTTTTAGGCTGGGCAGCCGTGACCGGGACCGTTCATCCCCATGCGCTGTTACTGTTTGCCTTAGTCTTTACCTGGACCCCACCCCATTTTTGGGCCTTGGCTATTCATCGGCACCAAGACTATGCGAGGGCAGATATTCCAATGCTGCCGGTAACCCACGGCATCCCGTATACCCGGTTACAGATCTTACTGTATACCGTGTTGATGGTGTTTGTAAGCTTGCTTCCGTTCGCTACCCAAATGAGCGGCCTGATCTACTTGATCGGGGCGATCGTTTTAGGTGCTTTGTTTTTGTGGGAAGCGTGGAAGCTTTATGTTCGCCCCGCCGATCACAGCCAGCCTATGCGCACTTTCGCGTATTCGATCTGGTATCTAACAGCGATGTTCACGCTGTTGCTGGCCGATCACTATCTGCTGATGTAGGGCTGTCTGATCAGGCGTGCATAGCCTCCCAGTCTTGCATCGCGACACGCAGTTTCTTAATTGCGTTGCTCTCCAGTTGCCGGATGCGCTCGGCGGAAACGGAGTACTGATTTGCCAGCTCTTGCAGTGTGACTTTATCTTCGGCCAACCATCGGCGGGTAACGATGTCTTGACTGCGGGGATCTAATGTATTGAGTGCACCTTTGAGGTGTTGCTCACGCAGGCGCTCCCATTGAGACGACTCCACATGATCAGCCGGATCGGAATCATTGTCTCGTAAATAGTGCGCGGGCGTTGGCCGTTCGCTTTCGCCATCGTTATCTGGCTGGCTATCGAAGGCCGCGTCCCGCGCATGCAACCGCTTTTCCATTTCAAGAACGTTTTCAGTGGTGACGCCCAGTTGATCGGCGACCGCCTCGATTTCGGCCTGGTTCATCCAGCCTAATCGCTTTTTGGCGCCCCTTAAATTAAAGAATAACTTGCGCTGCGCCTTTGTAGTGGCCACCTTCACGATGCGCCAGTTACGCAAGATGTACTCGTGCATCTCCGCGCGTACCCAATGAACCGCGAACGACACCAGACGCACGCCCACATTGGGGTCGAAACGCTTAACGGCCTTCATCAGGCCGATATTACCTTCTTGAATAAGATCAGCTTGGGGCAGCCCGTAACCTGAATAGGTGCGCGCTAGCCGGACCACGAAGCGCAGATGGGACAATACTAGCTGGCGGGCGGCGTCTAGATCGTTGTGCTGTTGATAACGCTCCGCCAGCGAACGTTCTTCTTCAACGCTAAGAAGAGGTACGCTGTTGATCGCTTGAATATAGGCATCCAAGCTACCTGCGTTAAGGTTACCCGCATTAAGGGTTGGAGCAACAGCAAGCGATTTGTTCATCCTGACAGACCGAGTTTTACCGGACGAAAAGTCCACTATAATATTTCCTCTATAGGCGTTTGCACAAGTGTTCACTCAGCCCGCTGCCCTCCTCCGCCCGCCATAGATAGCGGCCAACGGATACCCACGCACCCACTAAACCCAACCAAGCACTTCCTATCAGTAATGCCATGAGTTGAGAAGCGGCTGGCCACCGCAATTCGAAATCACTGCCGTAAACACGCGCCGCATCGGCGGCTGGTCCACTTAACGCGGCAAGTGTTATGGCCAAGAGGAGGAGAGCGAACGCGCCACCCACTAGGCCATACCATATGCCCGTGTAAAGGAATGGACGTCTTATAAACGAATCAGTTCCCCCGACCAGGCGTGATATTTCGATTTCTGTACGGCGCCGCTCGATTTCAAGACGAATGGTGTTGCCAACGATCAATACAATGGCCACGCCCAATACGCTGGCTAACACTAATACTGCTCGCTGAGCGATCCTCATTAGCGCGAACAAGCGTTCCAGCCAGCGCCGATCGAACTCAATCAAGTCCACTAGCGGATGTTGCTTGAGTTCGTCAGCAAAATCCTCGATTTGTTGCGTCGGCGCTGGCTCGACTTGAATAGTTAACACCCAAGGCAACGGGTTTTCGCCGTCCAGCGCCTGTAACGCGACGGTGTTTCCGGCTAACTCCCGGTACTCTTCGAGGGCCGCTGCTGGCGATAAAGCGATCACATCGACTACCCCGGGGTGAGCGCTGATAGCCTGTCCTAGAGAGCGGACCTGTGTTTCCTGGGCCGTGGGTACCAGAAACGCCGACAGCGTCAATGTACCGGCATCCCAGCGCTCAGCCAACGCGCTAGCATTGTTCAAAGCTGTGAATAACGCGGCGGGAAACGCCAGCGCGAAGCCGAGCACGGCGGTGGTCATGAGATTGGAGACGGGTGCTTGTACCAAGCGGCCCAGCGACCAGACCATACTTTGCAGATGCCGTGATACCCACGCGCGTCTATCAGCGCCCGTGTCCAGAGTTAACTGTGCCGGTTCGTTAGACATTAGGAGGAGGAAAATATCCCTCGGATACCCGGCCTTCCTGGATCACCAGCGTTCTGCGTTTGGAGCGGCGCACTAGAGCCACATCATGGCTGGCCATCAACACGGTAACACCTACCTGGTTGAACTCGCCGAACAAAGAGACTATCTCGGTAGATAGTAACGGATCTAAATTTCCTGTTGGTTCATCGGCTAGAAGAATACTCGGTCTTGCAACTACTGCCCTGGCGATGCCCACCCGCTGTTGCTCCCCCTCCGATAAGTGCGGCGGCAATACTCTTTCTTTTTTTAAAAGGCCGACTTTGTCGAGCGCGGCCCGTACCCGGCGGGCTATCTCTTGATGCCGGTTACCAGCGATGACCATCGGTAGCGCCACGTTGTCGAATACGGTTCGGTCCATCAGCAACCGGTGATTTTGAAACACCATTCCCACGTTGCGCCGGAAGTACGGCACTTTGGAGCGGGGGATTTGGTTGAGATTATATCCGCCGATAACGATCTGGCCTCGTGTAGGCCGCTCTAGTAGCGCGATGAGGCGCAATAAAGTACTTTTTCCTGCCCCGGAGTGGCCGGTCAAAAAGACGAATTCACCGGTCGATATGTCGATGTAGACGTTGCGCAATGCGTCGCCGGTTCCCGGATATCGCTTGCTGACATCATTGAACCGAATCACCTGATGTCAGCCGTCTAGGTTATGAGCGGCCACTCGCAAGGAGGGCATCGACGAACTCCTGCGCATCGAAGGGCCTCAGATCATCGGCTCTCTCGCCGACCCCTATATAGCGAATGGGCACACCTAGTGTGTGCGCGATACCGAACACAACGCCTCCGCGTGCGGTGCCATCTAATTTTGTTAAGACTAATCCGCTCACCCCTACCGCACCGGCGAATTCCTGTGCTTGGGCAAGCGCATTCTGACCGGTACCGGCATCTAAAACGAGCAAGGTCTCGTGCGGCGCCGTCTCATCTAACTTTCCTATGACCCGCACCACCTTGCGCAACTCGTCCATCAGTCCGCCGTGGGTGTGTAACCGACCCGCGGTATCGCCCAACAACACATCGCAATTGCGGGCTTTGGCTGCCTGTAGCGCATCGAACAGCACCGATGCTGAATCCGCACCGGCATGCTGGGCGATAACCGGTACCCTGGTACGCTTACCCCAGGTCTGCAACTGTTCGACCGCCGCTGCTCTGAAAGTATCACCGGCCGCTAGCATGACCCGCCGCCCCTCGCCACTCCAGCGCTGTGCGAGCTTGCCGATGGTGGTGGTTTTTCCCGAGCCGTTGACCCCTACCATGAGGACCACGAAGGGGCCTTGACCTGAAGGTGGCAGCTCCAGCGGTACGCTGACGGGGGCCAAGATCTCCAACATATTGCTACGCAAAGCGGCTAGCACCGAAGACTCGTCTTTTAGGCCTTTATGCTTTAGCCGTTTGGTCAAATCTTCGATAATGCGATCGGTTGCGTCTACCCCCACATCCGCGCTCAATAGCGAGGTCTCGATGTGCTCCAGGGTGTTTTCGTCTATTTTCTTGGCACCGGCGAACATGTCCGTGATGTTATCTACGAGTTCGGTACGCGTGCGCGCGAGCGCGTTCTTTAAGCGCCCGAATAGGCCGGGCTTTAACTCACTACTGTTTGTCATCTTCTATTATCGTTGACCTGTTATAGTCGCCGAACCGAATCCTAGTTCCATTGAAGTACGTGTTCTGGCCGCTTAAACCTCAGGCATCGTATCGTACCACTGCATACCGCTTCGGCTGAGATATGTGCAGGTGATACGCGCCATTGAGCCGGCCCCGACGCAAAGCCCACCACGTGCGCCTGATCGGCGGCGTTTGGCGTGGCCGCCTACTGCCAGTCGTAGCGGCCGATGGTCTGAGGCCCACCTCAGATCGGGTGCGCGAGACTTTGTTCAATTGGTTAGCCCCGCGTATTGCGGGGGCCCGTTGTTTGGATCTGTTCGCCGGAACAGGTGCACTTGGATTCGAGGCGGTATCGCGCGGTGCCAGCGAAGCGGTGCTGATCGATGCCAATAAACGTGTGGCCGGCGCTCTGATGCGGACAGCGAACACGTTTCGAGCCGGTGCAAAAATACAGGTTCGATGCACCGATGCGCTGCGGTGGCTGAACTCCACAGCTATAACTGCGTTTGATGTTGTTTTTGTTGATCCTCCCTATGCCTCGGGTGCCGCGCAGCAAGTACTGAAGTATTTGGGCGAAGGACGGCTGCGGCAAGGCTGGCTGCACGCTGGCGCGTCAGTTTACTTTGAGACTGCGGTGAATATTCCATTGCCAGTGTTTCCTAGCTGTTGGTCTTTGGAGCGTGAGTGCAAGGCTGGCCAGGTGCGCTATTATTTGTTCTCCACATCATGACCGGTCCCGGCTAAGTCCACTCCCGGACCCATAAGTAATCACCCAGCGTTAGGAGTTCTTCGTATGGCTGCGGCTGCCATCTATCCCGGTACGTTTGATCCTATTACTGTCGGTCATGCCGATTTGGTGCAGCGGGCAGCCCGCGTGTTTGATCGTATTGTTATCGCGGTGGCCATCAGTACCCCAAAAAACACCTGTTTTACCGTTGAAGAACGCGTTGACTTAGCCCGCCAGGTTCTGGCCGAGCATGACAACGTGGAGGTGGTTGGGTTCAATGGCCTCTTAGTTAACTTTGCCCGGGAAGTTAACACCACCGTTATTTTGCGCGGTTTAAGAGCAGTGTCGGATTTCGACTTCGAGTTTCAACTTGCAGGTATGAACAGACGGTTGTGCCCACAGGTTGAAACTATGTTCCTGACTCCGGATGAAGGGAACAGCTATATTTCATCCACTCTTGTACGCGAGATCGCAACGCTGGGCGGAGATGTCAGTGAGTTCGTACATCCGATAGTGCAAGACGCGCTGACTGAACGCCTCGGAAATAAGTGACCGTGAAACGGTGACGAAGGCTCGTGCCGCCCTATGATCATGCTGGGTTCGCTTTCGGTCCCTATTGTTAAAGACCCATGCCTCTATCGAGGTTTGCCTGTGTGTACCGAATGGGAGTGCTCAAATGGCTTTGATGATCACCGACGATTGTATTAACTGCGATGTATGCGAACCGCAATGTCCCAACGAAGCTATTTACCAGGGCGATGAATTCTATGTTATCGATCCGCTCAAATGCACTGAATGTGTAGGTCACTACGATACCTCGCAGTGTGTGGAAGTGTGTCCGGTGGAGTGCATCCCGCTCAATCCTGATTACGTGGAGAGTAAAGAGCAGTTGTATGCGAAATATCTACGTCTGACTGGAACGGGAGATTAACCCCGCGCCGATTGTTCTTTGCCATTTTCCGTCAAGTCTGGCAGCCCGGGCAATAAAACGTGCTGCGCTGACCTATAACCCGGCGTTTAATGGTGCCGCCGCATCGAGTGCAGCCGCTTCCCTCCTTGCCATAGACGGCGAGGGAGTGGGCGAAATATCCGGGCGACCCATCGTCTCTAGCGAAGTCACGCAATGTGGTACCGCCTGCGTGAACCGCTTCTTGCAACACTGTGCGGATCGCAACCGCCAGGTGTTCGTAACGCCCTTTGGAGATCCGTCCCGCTGCCCGTAATGGCGAGATGGCGCTGCGAAATAAACTCTCCGAGGCGTAAATGTTGCCAACGCCCACTACTTGCCGGGCGTCCATAATGAAGTTTTTGACCGCACTCTTACGCCCGCGGCTATTGCTATAGAGCAAATCTGCATTGAACTCATTGCCTAAGGGCTCAGGACCTAGCGAGGCCAGGAGCGGATGTGCGAGCGGTTCCTCGGTCCACAGCACCGAGCCAAACCGGCGCGGATCACGCAAGCGTATTTCCTGACCGCCGCTGAGCTGCCAACATACATGGTCGTGGGTATGCAACGGAGTCTGCTGGGGTATTACGCGCAAACTACCCGACATACCTAGGTGCACCAGACATGTCCCAGTGGGCGTATTCCACAGAAGATATTTGGCGCGCCGGCCAATAGAGGTAAGCGGCTGGCCTCTCATCTTTTCGTTGAGATCGGCCGGCACCGGCCAGCGCAGGCGATGATCACGAACCTTGACGGCCGCGATGGTCTTGCCGCCCACTAACGGTTCTAGACCGCGCCTAATGGTCTCCACCTCCGGCAATTCAGGCATGGCGTTGATCTCACGGAACCATCGAAGCGTGCCGTCTACCATAACAAACGCGGACATCGTATTCAGGCTGGAAACCCATGCTCAGTTCATATAACTGGACAGGTTTGGCAGCGCGTGTGGCCCTTGTATCGGTTGGGTGTTTGGCCGTGACGAGTCGCCTGAGGGCCGGTAAAGTGCGCCGTTTGAACAGCACAGAGCTAAAGAAGGAAGTGCCCACATGAGTGAGGTTCCACAATCGCCAGATCCCGTGCTGCGTCAGCAATTCCTGGACGGCATGGGATGTGCAGCATGTACCGTCAATGTCGTCACCACAGATGGGCCGGGCGGTAGGGCGGGGATGACTGTATCGGCAATGGCTTCCGTTTCTGCTGACGGGCCAGCACCCACTTTACTCATCTGCGTGAACCATGAGGCCTCCGCATACCCCGCGCTGAGTGTTAATGGCGTCTTTTGCGTCAACATCTTGCGCGACGATCAGTCTTTTATCTCCGATACTTTCGCTGGCCGTACCCATTTTGACGATCATCAGCGTTTCGGGTGCGCCATGTGGACGCGGATGACCACGGGCGCTCCACGTGTTGTAGACCCATTGGCTGCGTTTGATTGCCGTATAGTCGGAGACGAGCGGGTTGGAACCCATCACGTGTTCATCGGAGAAGTCCAAGAGATCTTCGTCAACCACAATGGCAATCCGCTTATCTACGCCAACCGGGCCTATGGCATACCCGCTAGAATTTCTCGCTTGCGTCCGGAACCGTCTCCAGGTGGGCTGTTGCGTATCGGCTGTTCGCAAACCTTTGGGCCTTATGTGGTGCCGGGTATCTTAGACCATATGGATCAAGAGCATGGTCCCATGAACTTGTCATTGCTGGAAGGCGATCAGCGGGTGCTGCTAGAAGCATTGCATGCCGGCGATGTGGACCTAGCGCTCACTTACGACGTAGACATAGACGAGGGCCTTGAAAGCGAGCTACTAATAGAACTGCAACCGTATGTATTACTGGCTGAGTCGCATCCGCTCAGTGCTAAGCCGAGGCTGGCCTTGGCGGACTTGGCGGATGAACCTATGATTTTGTTGGATGTACCACCCACCAACGTGATGCGGCTATTGGATTCGGTTGGTCATCAAGCGAATGTTGCCTACCGGGCCCAGAGTTTTGAAATGGTGCGCGGTTTGGTGGGGCGGGGCCTTGGTTACGCTCTGCTCGCCACTAAGCCAGCGTCGTCGGTAACTTATGATGGCCGGGCCTTGGTATCGCGTTCCATATGCGATGAGTTACCGGCTGCCGGGATGGTCATGGTGCACCGTGCCGGCGCGGAATTGCCCGCCGAAGCACGGCTCTTTGCCGCTCACTGCCGAGCGTTCATCAAAGGGCAGGCTCAGCGCTTCGAAAGAGTAAAAACCCCATAAAAGAGCCCCGCCGTAGCGGGGCTTTTGCGCTTGACCTTAAGAACGGCCCTGGTAAGAACAGCGCTGACATTAGGCTCTAGGCTGTTCTCGCATAGGGGAATGATACTTACATCATTCCGCCCATGCCACCGCCCATGCCGCCCATATCGCCCATATCAGGCGCGCCGGCTTTCTCTTCCTTTGGCGATTCCGCCACCATCGCTTCGGTGGTGACCAAAAGACCGGATACGGAAGCGGCATTTTGCAGCGCTGTGCGCACCACTTTGGTCGGGTCCAGGATGCCCATGGCCACCATATCGCCATAGTTCTCATCAGCGGCATTGAAGCCGTAGTTGCCAGAGCCTTCTTTGACGTTGTTCAACACGACGGAGGGCTCAACCCCTGCATTGGCCACGATCTGGCGCAGCGGCTCTTCCATCGCGCGACGGGCGATGTCTATGCCCCGGGTCTGGTCATGGTTATCGCCTTCAAGGTCATCCAAAGCGGAGAGTGCGCGGATGAGAGCAACACCACCACCGGGCACCACACCTTCCTCAACGGCGGCGCGGGTCGCGTGCAGCGCGTCTTCAACGCGGGCTTTCTTCTCTTTCATCTCCACTTCGGTGGCAGCTCCGACTTTGATGACAGCCACGCCACCTGCCAGCTTGGCCACCCGCTCTTGCAGTTTTTCGCGATCGTAATCGGAGGTGGTCTCCTCGATCTGAGCGCGGATCTGCTTGACGCGGGCTTCGATGTCGGTGCTTTGGCCGGCGCCGTCGATCACCGTGGTGTTCTCTTTAGTGATGACGATGCGCTTGGCGGTGCCCAGATCATCCAAAGACGTCTTCTCAAGGCTCATACCGGTCTCCTCGGAGACCACCTGACCGCCGGTCAAAATAGCCATGTCTTGCAGCATCGCTTTGCGGCGATCACCAAAGCCTGGGGCTTTGACGGCGGCTACTTTGACGATTCCGCGGATGGTGTTCACTACCAGGGTGGCCAAGGCTTCGCCTTCCACGTCCTCGGCGATGATGCAAAGCGGCTTGCCGGACTTCGCCACACCTTCTAGGCACGGCAGCAGATCGCGGATGTTGGAGATCTTTTTGTCGTGCAGGAGAATGTAAGGATCTTCGAGCTCGGCGCTCATGTTGTCCTGGTTGTTGACGAAGTAGGGGGAGAGGTAGCCGCGGTCGAACTGCATGCCTTCCACAACGTCCAACTCGTTTTCGAGCGTGGAGCCTTCCTCGACCGTGATGACGCCTTCTTTGCCCACTTTTTCCATCGCGCTGGCGATGATGTTGCCGATATCGAAATCGGAGTTGGCGGAAATAGTGCCTACCTGCGCGATAGCATTGTTATCGGCGGTGGGGTTGGATTGGTCTTTTAAGGCATTGACCGCTTTAATGACAGCTTTGTCGATGCCGCGCTTCAGGTCCATTGGGTTCATGCCGGCGGCCACCGACTTTAAGCCTTCGCGCATCATGGCTTGAGCCAGCACGGTAGCGGTGGTGGTGCCATCACCGGCGACGTCGGAAGTCTGCGAAGCCACTTCCTTGACCATCTGGGCGCCCATGTTCTCGAACTTGTCTTTGAGCTCGACTTCCTTAGCGACGGACACGCCGTCTTTAGTCACGGTCGGGGCGCCGAAGCTTTTCTCTAGAACCACATTGCGGCCTTTAGGTCCTAGGGTCACTCTTACGGCATTGGCCAGGATGTTGACGCCATTGGCCATCCGGGCGCGGGAATCGTCGCCGAAACGTACGTCTTTCGCACTCATGGTTCGGTTGATCTCCTTAAACTTAATGGATTGACGGGTGGAGGTGGGGTCTTATTGGATGACCGCCATGATGTCCTCTTCGCGCATGACGAGGAGGTCTTCTCCATCCACTTTCACCTCGGTGCCGCTGTACTTACCGAAAAGCACATTGTCACCAACCTTCACGTCAAGAGGACGTACGTCGCCGCCATCAGTGATTTTGCCTTTGCCAACGGCAACGATCTCGCCGCGGATTGGCTTCTCAGTAGCAGTGTCCGGGATCACAATGCCGCCGGGAGAGGTACGCTCCTCCTCCTTGCGCTTGATGATCACGCGGTCATGCAACGGACGAATATTCATGTCTGTCTCCTAGATGACCAAAAGTTTTAAATGTGGAATAAAGCGACTGGTTCACCGGAGTGAGCGCTGAGTTGTTAGCGCTCACCCCGAGCGAGTGCTAATGATAGGGATGGTTATGGGCTTTTCAAGGTGTTTTTTTAAAAAATTATCAAGGTCTGTATACGCACTATCTCTAGTGCCATTGAGACCGGGGCCGTTCAGCGTTGATTGTGTTTGGGCTCTGCTCTGCTCGTGTGTTGCTCACGGCTAAACTCCCCGTCGATGACGCCGCTGCCGTGAGAAGAAGAATTGGAGGTAGGACCGGCGCCCCTCCGGCTTGCCTGGGTGGCTTTGACTATAGTGTATTTAGCCACCAGGCTGGCGAGCCATCTTCGAGTTGTGGGAATCAAACAGAAAAAACCGATGGCATCGGTGATGAAACCCGGGGTGAGCAACAAAGCACCCGCGAATAAAATAAGAGCGCCTTCCACCAGTACCAAGCCAGGCGCCTGCCCTTGTTGTAATCCAGCTTGAATTCGGCTGAGAGTAGCCAAGCCCTGTGAGCGGACCAGTGCTGCGCCGATGAGGGCGGTAATAATGACCAAGCCAATGGTGTTTAGCACACCCACCTCATCGCCCACTTTGATCAGCACATAGATCTCGGCGACGGGAACACCGATGAACGCTGCCATGATGATAAAGAAAGGATTCAATACAAAGACTCCCAGAGGACGAAGGTATCGGCAATCGTTGCTTTCAAATCGCCGCCTGCTGAACTCAGCCGGTGGTGTGCGGTCCGAAGTTGGGCGGTGTAGTACGCACTAGCCAATACACCGAACTCTCTCCAGTGCGAGCAAGTTCATGCGAACGCCTTATCTATTGTTAACCGCCGCATTTATTCAGCTCCTGGTGGCTGCGTCCACCCATGCGGCCTCCAAGGATGTAACGGCTGAGCCGGAGTTTTTAGATCCTGAGCAAGCTTTCAAGCTTAAAGCTTCGGCAGATAGTGACGCAATTCACCTCATTTGGCGCATTGAAGAGGGCTACTATCTGGTGCGTAGCCGCTTCGCTATAGCTACGCAAAGCCCAGGGGTGGTGCTGGGCAACATGGTCATGCCCAAAGGCAAGATCAAGGCGGATCCTTACTTCGGCGAAGTGGAGGTCTACCGCCAACAGGTGCCCATAGAGGTGGCCGTCGAGGAAGGCGGTGGTGACATCGTGCTCGCTGTCAGATCCCAAGGGTGCGCGGATGCGGGTCTTTGTTACCCTCCCTCGGTGCGCCAAATCACGGTCCGTGTGCCACCGCGAGCAGTGGCCGCCAGCACCAAGGCTGGCGCCAACATGCTGGCGCCAACTGCCGGGGCAACCATCGCTCAGTCAACTACCACTTGGGCAACTACCGCTCGGGCAACGCCAACAGTTATGCCGGTAATGGAGCCGTTACCGGCAGGTGGTGATGACGCCACTGGCTTGTCCTTAGGTCAACAAAGCCCGGTTTTGCCGCAATCCGGTATTGTTAAGGCTAACTTCGATGGGGTCGATACAGGCGGCGGGGCCTTCGAGCGCCTAGGCGCTGCTCTGGGATTCGGTGGTGTAGAGCCCGAATTCTTAGATCCGCAGGTCGCTTTTGTATTGCAGACCGTGGTTATCGATGGCACCACGGTGGAAGCGCGCTGGCGGGTTGTTGACGACTACTACTTGTACCGGGACAAGATAAAAGTCGCCATCAAAGACTCACCCGGGGTGTCTTTGGATGGTATCGGTATGGCCCCGGGTACTATCCGAACAGATGAATTCTTCGGTGATGTGCCGGTGTTTTACGGCGAGGCGGTGGCCCGCATTAATCTTCGGCGGATGGCTGCGTCTGCACCGCAAGTGAATCTCAAAATTACCTACCAGGGTTGCGCGGAAGCAGGGCTTTGTTATCCGCCTATACATAAACAGTTCACGCTCGAGTTGCCGCCGCAGTACAAGGCTAACCCTGTGGCCGGCTCTTTATCGGCCAGCCCTAGCCTTGTACCCGTGGCGGTTGCAGCGACGCTCGGGGCAGGTAGTGTGCAGGCGGCGCCCGTCGCCGAGCAGGACCAACTGCAAATCTTGATAGGCTCGGGCCAACTCCTTGGCACCATCTTGACGTTCTTCGCGGCCGGCCTGCTGCTGGCCTTGACGCCGTGTGTTTTTCCAATGATCCCCATCCTCTCCAGCCTCATCATGGGGGCAGGGGAAAATTGTTCGCGGGCGCGTGGCTTCGCGCTCTCTTTCATCTATGTACAAGGTATGGCATTGACCTACACGTTGGCAGGTATAGCCGCGGGTCTTGCTGACTTCAATTTGCAGATCGCCCTACAAAACGCCTGGGTGCTGGCCGCTAGCGTGGCGGTATTTATCGCGCTCGCCCTATCCATGTTCGGGTTCTACGACTTGCAAGTGCCGGCCAGTTTGCAGTCGAAACTGACTGAACTCAGCAACAAACAGCGTGGCGGTTCGTTCATCGGCGTGGCCATCATGGGCGTGTTGAGCGCGCTCATCGTCGGGCCGTGCATCGCACCGCCGTTGTTCGCCGCGGTCGCTTATATCTCGTCTAGCCAAGATCCGGTGCTAGGCGGGTTCGCCCTGTATACCTTGGCTATGGGTATGGGTGTGCCGCTGCTGCTGGTCGGTCTCTCGGCCGGTCAGTTGTTGCCGCGGGTGGGAGCGTGGATGGAGGGTGTGAAGGTCTTCTTTGGCGTCGTCTTATTGGGCGTTGCCATCACCTTCCTTGAGCGGGGACTGCTCCCGCAGTGGGCCACCATGTTGCTTTGGGCGGCGCTGTTCATCGTCACGGCTATCTATATGGGTGCGCTGGATGTGCTGGAGATCAGCGCCAGTGGTTGGCGCCGTTTTTGGAAAGGGCTTGGTTTAGTGGGGCTGGTTTACGGAGGGGTGTTGGTGGTGGGCGCCGCGAGCGGTAATGGCGATCCGCTGCGGCCATTGGTGAGAGTTGAGCAGTTGGACTTCAAGTTGGTCAAGGGCCTAGAGGGTTTGCGCGCCGCGGTGGCGCAGGCGAACGCGGCTGGCAAACCGGCCATGTTGGACTACTACGCGGATTGGTGTGTGTCATGCAAAACCATGGAGCGTGAAGTGTTTACCGATCCGGGGGTCAGGGCCGCACTCGGTGGCGTCGAGTTGTTAAAAACCGATGTCACCGCGTGGGATGAGACCGATACCACTCTCACCCGTCATTTCGGTTTGCAAGGGCCTCCGACTATCCAGTTTTTCGGTCTCGATGGCGGGGAGAAGAAAGCGTTTCGCATCGTCGGCGAAATGGATGCGCCCACGTTTCACGCACACGTGCTGCGCACCTTCGGCTCTTGATCGTGTCCGCGTTACCAACGCCTGGCTTCTTAGTGGCTTTGCTGCTAGCGGCGGTGATGGGTGCTGTGTCCGGGTATTTTGGTTGGCGTTGGTTTCTCTACGAGCCGCCGCCGGAGCCTCAATTCGTGCAACTCATACCGGACAAACCGCTGCCACCACCACCGACCATGCTCGGCAAGCCCGGGCCTGCTTTTGAGTTACCGGATCCAGACGGTGGGCTGCGCACCTTAAGCGAGTGGAGCGGCAAAGTAGTGGTGGTGAATTTTTGGGCCACCTGGTGCGCACCCTGTAGAGAGGAAATGCCATTGCTTGCGCAACTGCAACGAGACTACGGCGCCAGCGGATTGCAGGTGGTGGGCTTGGCCATGGATGACATGGCGGCGGTACGTCAGTTCGCCACCGAATTCGCTATTGAGTTTCCCCTGCTCGTGGGTCAGGAAGCGGTGATGAAAATAACCCGATCCTATGGCAACCGGATCGGCGCCCTGCCATATACGGCAGTACTCGACCGCACGGGTCATCTCGCTTATCTGAAGGCAGGCATCATTGCCGATGAGGCGCTTCGATCGGTACTTACCGGATTGTTGTAAGTTACGGCCAGAATTCGGCGGAGTGTGCTAGTCTTGCCGCCATCCTCGGCGAACGCGCGGCTAACTGTGCTCTTTTTGGACGCTTCATTGGAAGGTTCTTTGCGGCTCTGTTTGAGGGTCATCACCCGCCTATTGTAAAAACGGTTTAACCGTTTGGGTGTACTGTCAAGAAGGGTCACCTGTCTATGGATATACGTAAGGTCAAGAAGCTCATTGAACTCATGGAGGAGTCGAGCATCGGTGAGCTTGAGATCCGGGAGGGCGAGGAATACGTGCGCATCGCCCGCGGCGTATCGGCCGCTGGCGCACCTCAAGTCATAAGTCCGGTGGCACCCGCGCCGGTGATCGCCGAATCCTCCCAACCTGCAGCCGCGCCGGAAGCTGAAGAAGGCCAGGGCGTCGTTTCCCCTATCGTGGGTACTTTCTATCGCTCGGCATCGCCCGGTGCGCGGCCATTTGTGGATGTGGGCAGTGCCGTTAATGCCGGCGATATCGTTTGCATCATTGAGGCGATGAAAATCATGAATCAGATCGAGGCTGATAGCGCCGGTGTGGTGCGTGCCATCTTGGTCGAAAACGGCGCGCCCGTAGAGTACGGGCAAACGTTGATGATCATCGGTTAGCTATTTGCCGGTTAGCTATTTGTTAAGGGGTGGGGCGGTCAAGATTGGTGTTTGAAAAACTTGTTATCGCCAACCGTGGCGAGATCGCATTGCGGATCTTGAGGGCTTGCCGGGAGTTGGGAGTACGCACTGTAGCGGTGCACTCGGATGCGGACCGTCACCTCAAGCACGTGCGCTTGGCCGATGAGTCCGTTTGCATAGGACCGGCTCAGGCGAATGAGAGTTATCTCAGTATTCCCGCCGTGGTCAGTGCCGCTGAGGTCACCGACGCAGTCGCCATCCATCCAGGCTATGGATTTCTCTCCGAAAATGCCGACTTCGCTGAGCGGGTGGAAAAAAGTGGATTTGTATTCGTAGGACCACGCCCGGAAACCATTCGTTTGATGGGCGATAAGGTGTCCGCCATCGCTGCCATGAAGGCCGCCAAGGTGCCCTGCGTACCGGGATCGGATGGACCGCTACCGGAACAGGCCGATGAAAATCTGCGGATCGCCAGGGACGTAGGCTATCCCATCATCATCAAAGCCGCCGCTGGTGGTGGTGGCCGGGGTATGCGGGTGGTGCACGGTGAAGCGACATTGCTGAACGCCATCTCGCTCACCCGCACCGAGGCCAAAGCGGCCTTCGGGGACGATACCGTCTACATCGAGAAATACCTTGAATGTCCCCGGCATATCGAGATTCAGGTGCTGGCGGATCATGACGGTAATACCGTTCACTTGGGCGAGCGGGACTGTTCCATGCAGCGGCGCCACCAAAAAGTTATAGAGGAAGCGCCCGCACCCGGAATCACGCGCCGTATGCGCGATCGTCTAGGCGCCCGGTGTGTTAAAGCGTGCAAAGACATCGGCTACCGGGGAGCCGGCACGTTCGAGTTTTTGTTTCAAGACGGTGAGTTCTACTTCATTGAAATGAACACCCGCCTTCAGGTGGAGCATCCGGTGACGGAATTCGTCACCGGTATCGATCTGGTGAAAGCCCAACTTCTAGTGGCCGCCGGTGAGCCGTTGCCGTATAAGCAGTCGGACATCGAGGTGCGGGGTCATGCCATCGAATGCCGTATCAATGCCGAAGATCCGGAAAGTTTCATGCCGAGTCCGGGCACGATCGATTTTCTGCATCAGCCAGGAGGGCCGGGAGTGCGGGTCGATTCCCATGTTTACTCCGGTTACAGCGTGCCGCCTTATTACGACTCCCTGATCGGTAAATTAATTTGCTATGGCGACGATCGGGCCGCCGCATTGGCCAGGATGCGTACTGCTCTCACCGAATATGTCATCGATGGTATCAAGACCAACTTGCCACTACATGCTCGCTTGCTAAAAGACGCCGCCTTCATTGAAGGCGGTGTTAGTATTCATTACCTGGAAAACCGCCTCTCTCGATGATCCTTTTCTCAATGATCGCTATACCGCCAGCCGTGACACCACATTGATATGGGCTGGCGGCGGCTCTCCATCGTTGCCGGTGAGTCCATGGCCGATGCCATCGCCGAGGCTTTGGAACGAAGTGGCGCCGGCGCCGTCTCGCTCTTAGATGCAGGTGATCAACCGCTGTATGAGCCTGCGCTTGGTACGACCCCGATCTGGGCGGCGACCCGGATCGAGGGGTTGTACGAGGAGAGTGTTGATTGGGAGGCGATCGCGGCGGGGATCAGTGCCCGTCTGGGTCTTTGCGGGGCCCAATGGATATGCCATCGGCTCGAAGATCGGACATGGGAACGGGCGTGGATGGATCGGTTCAGGCCGATGCGTTTTGGCGAGCGGTTGTGGATCTACCCGAGCAACTACGGCATTCCCGATGGTTTGAGGACGGTGGTGCGCCTTGATCCTGGGCTTGCTTTTGGCACCGGCACGCACCCGACGACGGCGCTTTGCCTTGAGGCGATCGAGCGGCGAGCGATGCCCGCTGAACGGATCGTCGATTACGGCTGCGGCTGCGGTGTGTTGGCGCTGGCGGCTTTGTGTTTAGGCGGAAGCCATGCGTGGTTTTTTGACACCGACGCGCAAGCGCTCACCGCGGCGCACGACAACGCCGAACGCAATGAATGGGTCCACCAGATGACGATGGTGACGGATCGTGAGCAGTTGAGCACTGTTCATCCGGATCTGCTGCTAGCCAATATCCTCGCCGGTCCCCTGGTAGCGTTGGCTCCGGAATTGAGTCAATTACTCGCACCCGGTGGCACTATCGTGCTGTCGGGCATATTGGTTGAACAGGCTGAGCCGGTGGCCGCGGCGTACACTTCACGGCTGGAGTTGGTGGATATGCACGAGCGCGAGGGATGGGTATGCATTACTGCGACGCGGGCACAATCGTCAGTGGTGGCCGAATAAAAGGCGATCGGCGCTAGGCTATGCAGACGACGATATTCAGGGACCGGATTGCGAGACGCACAAGGTCCAGGCTAGGAGGAGATCCCTGCGCCGCTGCGAGGCGATGATATGGCCGGTGTGGAGCCGCCACCGCGCCAGCTTGGCCGCGCAGTGGCAGGGGTGGTAGCGATCCTTGTCTTGGCATTGGCTCTGCCGCTGCAGTACGCATGGTTCGTGCCGGCTGATCTACTGAGCCGCTATCCCCAGGCAAGCGATGCTGTAAACCACTTGTGCGGCATCGCCGGCTGCCGGGGTTGGTCGTTGCCGGACAGGCGTGAACTTATACGGATGGCTAGCCGGGGCGTGCGTGTACATCCGAAATACGGTGGCGCTCTTTAAATACGGGGGGCATCGTCAACGATCACGCCCGGCCACGGCCATTTTCTGTTATTCGCCTTAGTCTTTTCAACGTGAGTGGGCAAGTTATCGCGTCGAGGATGTTTATGCCGGGTGAATATCTCGCCTCCTCTGCGCCGACGCCGGCTGACGAGATGGCGGCGGGAGCGACCGTCAACTTTAGGCTCGATTTGCTCGCGCCTGATGATACAGCGGTTAGCTTCGAGTTCGAATTCATATGATAGGGCGGCGCTTTTTTTCCTTCACGGAATTGACATCAACAGGTACTATCCGCCATCCAAGGGCTATGATTGAAGTGTGGATTGCTTACCTTTGTCCTGACAGGAAGCGCAGTGTCCGCGCGGCAAGTGCGAACACTTTTACTATCAGAATAAAACCCATGCAGATAGGTCCCTACAATGTCGGTCGGGGCTTGGCGTTGGCCCCTATGACAGAGGGGTAACCGATCAGCCCTTTAGAGCGCTTTGCCGCGCCCTAGACGCCGATTTGGCCGTCTGCGAAATGGTCATCAGCAGCGATGAGCGATTGTGGAAAACCCGCAAGAGTCGTCTACGCCTTGACCATACCGGTGAAGTGGCGCCGCGTTCAGTGCAAATCGTGGGCACTAATCCCGCCCAGCTCGCCCGCGCCGCCAGCGCGGCGCGGGACCGCGGTGCCGATATCATCGACATCAACATGGGATGCCCGGCCAAGAAAGTATGCAATGTAGCAGCCGGCTCAGCGTTGCTGCGCGACGGGGCGTTGGTTGGATGTATCTTGGATGCAATAGTCGCCGCTGTGGATGTGCCGGTCATGCTCAAGATACGCACGGGTTGGAGCCCTGATAATCGAAATGGAGTCGCTATCGCACGGTTGGCCGAAGCTGCTGGAGTGGCCGCACTAGAACTTGTGGCTTCAAAAGCTCAGCGGAGTTCGACACGGTGCGCTCGATTAAAGCGGCGGTATCGACCCCAATCTTGGCGAACAGGGATGTGCTAACACCCGAGCAAGCAACGCAATTACTTGAATTTACAGGTGCCGACGGCTTGATGATCGGCCGCGGCGCGCAGGGTAATCCATGGATATTCAAACAAATCCGTTACTATCTGGACCACGATGCTCACTTGCCGCCGGTATCGTTGGACGAAATATGTGACACCTTTTTGACTCATATTCAGGGTGTGCACCGCTTCTATGGCGAGTGGATGAGGGTACGCATTGCGCGTAAACATCTGGCTTGGTACTGCAAGGCGAGACCAGGCGGTAAGGTATATTGGGCGCGTGTCAACCGGGTCGAGTCTGCCGAGGAACAGTTGCGCATCACTCGCGAGTTTCTGAAACAGCGTCCTCTTGAGGAAGCGCTAGCGGCGTGAACGACGCCGATAACATCTTGCGCAACGCGCATGTGGACGGCACAAAATCGCTCTGCGACTGTGTTAGCGACGCTATTGATGCCTACTTCGCGGCATTAGATGGCCATGAGACGGCCGGTCTGTACCAAATGGTGCTAAGAGAAGTCGAACGCCCTCTACTACAGCGAGTCCTCGCTCAAACCAGCGGAAACCAAAGCGTAGCAGCGCAAATCCTAGGCCTCTCCCGCGGCACTTTACGCAAGAAACTAAAAGAACACGGTCTTTGCTGATCCTTCATGCCTGGCTGCGGGCGGCAGACTGCCTGGCCTGAGCGTAGACAGACACAGTCGTCATGTGTCTGCGTATAACAGCGTGTGTGCGCGTAAAACAACGGCGTGTGTCCGTGTCGATGCGCCGGTCCGTCTGTCCTGAGTTCGTTGACTCGAGGCTCGCACTTTCCCAGCAATGCGTTGAGAATACGCGCCTTCAGCGAGGGAGCCCCTGCTTATGAGTCATCCGGTCCGTTGTGCTCTTCTGAGCGTGTCCGACAAACGCGGCCTCGTTGAGCTAGGCCGAGCGCTGATGCAGCACGGTGTGAAGATACTCTCGACCGGTGGCACCGCCGCCCGACTGCGAGCCGCTGGCATCGAAGTGGTCGAGGTGGCTGAGCACACAGGCTTTGCGGAGATGATGGATGGGCGCGTAAAAACCCTGCACCCCGCTATTCATGGCGGGCTGTTGGGGCGCCGGGATGTGGACGCCGCCACAATGGCGGCGCACGGCATCGAAGGCATCGACTTGTTGGTGGTCAACCTTTATCCATTCGAGGCGGCTGTTGCCGATCCGAACTGCGATTGGGTTACCGCCATCGAAAACATCGATATCGGTGGGCCAGCCATGCTGCGTTCTGCCGCCAAGAACTATGCATTCGTCACCGTTGCAGTGGATCCCGCCGACTACAGCCGAATCATAGACGAGCTTAATGCCCACAATGGCGCTGTTGCAGAAACCATCCGCTTCGACTTGGCGGTAAAAGCGTTTGAACACGTAGCCGCCTATGACGCGGCCATCGCCAACTATCTATCCACCGCACTCAGTGGTAACGACTTCCCGCGCACCGTAACCATGCAAATAGAGCGGGTAGAGCAGATGCGCTATGGCGAAAACCCTCATCAGCAAGCAGCGTTCTATCGCGAGCGCGAGCCCTGCGCCTCATCGATTGCCGCTGCCGAGTTAGTCCAGGGTAAAGCGTTGTCATTCAACAACGTAGTGGATGCCGATGCCGCATTAGAGTGTGTTCGCAGCTTTGCCGGGCAGCCAGCTTGTGTCATCGTCAAACACGCCAACCCTTGTGGCGTTGCCGTGGGTCGCGATGCGGCGAGTGCCTACCAACGCGCATTCAAGACCGATCCCACGTCTGCGTTCGGTGGCATCATCGCGTTTAACACGGCGCTGGATGCGGCCCTGGCCACAACCGTTTTGGCGCAGCAATTCGTCGAAGTGATCATCGCGCCGGTGATCGATGAAGCCGCCCGCGATGTGCTCGCTACCAAAGCCAATGTGAGGGTGTTGTGCACCGGCCCGTGGGATTCACCGGTACTCTCCGGCATGGATTACACCAACATGGATTACAAAAGGGTCGGCGGCGGTCTTCTGGTACAGCAACGAGATACCGGCCGGCTCAACGCGGACGGCCTTCAAGTGGTAACCGAAAGATCTCCGTCCCGGACGGAGATCGATGATCTTCTTTTTGCCTGGAAAGTGGTCAAATTCGTAAAATCCAATGCCATCGTGTACTGCAAGGATGGCATGACCATCGGCGTTGGGGCGGGCCAGATGAGCCGGATATACAGCGCCCGCATCGCTGCTATTAAAGCCCGGGATGAAGGCTTGTCCATAGCCGGCTCGGTACTCGCTTCGGACGCCTTCTTTCCTTTCCGCGATGGCGTTGATCAGGCTGCCGCGGCCGGCGTGTCCGCCATCATTCAGCCGGGCGGCTCGATACGCGATGAGCAGACCATAGCCGCCGCCAACGAGCACGGGTTAGCCATGGTCTTCACCGGCATGCGGCATTTTCGCCATTAAGCTGCCATTTGCAGGGCATTCATATGAAGGTTTTGGTAATCGGTAATGGTGGCCGGGAGCACGCGCTGGCGTGGAAGCTGTCTCAGTCACCTGAGGTACACATCGTGTATGTCGCACCCGGTAACGCGGGAACAGCAACCGCCCGCAAAGCGGCAAACGTAGCCATCGCCGCCGATAACATCGACGCACTCTTGGAGTTCGCGCAACAAAATAAAGTCGAATTGACGGTGGTAGGGCCCGAAGTGCCGCTGGTGGCGGGGATCGTCGATCGCTTCGATGCCGCCGGCTTGCGCTGTTTCGGGCCGGCCCAGGCGGCGGCGCAACTGGAGGGCTCGAAAGCGTTCGCCAAGGCGTTCTTGGACCGACACGCGATCCCCACGGCGGCCTATCGAGAGTTCACCGAGCTGGCTGCTGCAGTAGCGTATATAGAGACGCAGAGCGTTCCGCTGGTGATAAAAGCCGATGGTTTGGCCGCTGGCAAGGGGGTTGTGATCGCGATGAGTACGGCTGAGGCGCTGAACGCGGCAGCCCGAATGCTCTCCGGTGATGCCTTTGGGCAAGCCGGGCGCCGGATTATCGTCGAGGAGTTTCTAGAGGGTGAGGAGGCGAGCTTCATTGCCATCGTCGATGGTGAGCATGTACTCCCCTTAGCCAGCTCCCAAGATCATAAAGCCCGCGATGAGGGGGGCACCGGGCCCAATACCGGCGGCATGGGAGCTTATTCCCCGGCGCCGGCGGTCGATGCGGACACCCACGCGCGGATTATGCGCGACGTTATAAAACCGGCGGTAGCGGGGTTGGTCAGTGACGGTATCTACTACCGGGGGTTTCTCTACGCGGGTCTGATGCTGGGCACCGATGGCAGACCGCGCGTTCTTGAATTCAATTGCCGCTGCGGTGACCCGGAAACACAGCCCATCATGATGCGGATGCGTTCCGATCTGGTAAAGCTGATACAGGCAGCGCTAGACGGTAAGCTTCATGACGAGGAACTCGAATGGGACAAACGGGCTGCCCTGGGAGTGGTGCTGACTGCCGGCGGTTACCCCGGCGATTACGCCACCGGTGAACTCATAGAAGGCTTGGGCGCCGAGCAGCCCGAGGTGGTGGTATTTCATGCCGGCACGGCGATCACCCCGGCCGGCATCAAAACCGACGGTGGCCGGGTTCTGTGTGTTTGTGCTCTAGGCGATTCGGTCAGCGAGGCGCAAGCCCGCGCTTATGCTCGAATCGATTCACTCAACTGGCCGCAGATGTATTATCGCCGCGACATCGGCCACCGGGCTGTGGCCAGAGAGACCTTATGAGGCCCCTAGCCCCCCGGCTCCTCAGAGCGTTCCTTTGGTCGATGGCACTGCTCCAGCCATGCGCCGATCAGCGGCGATCGCCATTCGCACCGCCCGGCCAAAAGCCTTGAATACCGTTTCCGCCACGTGGTGAGCGTTGCTCCCGTGCAAGCCGTCGATGTGAATGGTAGCGGCGGCGGTATTGGCGAAGGCTTGAAAGAACTCGCGGATGAGATCCACATCGAAATCACCGATGCGGGCCCGTGGATAATCCACCCGGTAATGCAGACCGGGGCGCCCCGAGAAATCGATCACCACGCGGGCAAGCGCTTCATCCAGCGGTACATAAGCGTGTCCATAACGCACCAAACCTCGTTTGTCGCCCAAGATTTGCGCAAACGCTTGACCGAGTACCAGCCCTACATCTTCAACCGTGTGGTGCGCATCGATCTCGAGATCGCCATCGCATCGGATGTCCATCGAAATCATGCCATGGCGCGCGATCTGCTCGAGCATATGCTCGAAGAATGGCACGCCGATCGCTAATGAGCTGGTGCCATCGCCGTCAAGATCGACACTGGCGCTTACTTTGGTCTCTTTGGTGTTGCGGCGTATCGCCGCAGTGCGCGTGCCCATTCTTTACCCCGCAAGTACTCATTCCTAAAACGCTTCAGCATAACCCGCCACGGCACCGTGCAAGAAACGCCTATCTGTGATCGCGGTGATTTGACCCCCACCACTTGGCAGCGGGACAATGGAGCCGTCAGTCCCACATGAGGCATCCTGTGGCTTCGATCGAATCAACCCCGCCCCGGCGGGTAGCTCTTCTGGTGACCTGCTTGGTCGATCTTTTCCGGCCCAATGTGGGTTTTGCGGCAGCCGAATTGTTGGAGAACGCGGGTTGTGAAGTCGAGGTGCCCACCCGCCAAACCTGCTGCGGCCAACCGGCTTACAACAGCGGTGATGCCCGCACCGCGCAAAATATTGCCAAACAGGTTATCGAGGCTTTCGAGGGATACGATTACATCGTCGCCGCCTCGGGTTCTTGTATCGGCATGCTCAAGGAGCACTACGCCACCCTATTCCCGGTCGAGCCACAATGGGCGCGCCGCGCCCGCGCCCTGGGTGCCCGCTGCCATGAGCTGGTGAGTTTTCTAACCGACGTCCTCGGGGTTTCATCGGTAGATGCACGTTATGCAGGCCGAGTGACATATCACGATTCTTGCTCCGGCCTGCGTGAATTGGGCATCGAGCGGCAACCGCGGACGTTACTCGGGACCGTCGCAGGCTTACAGCTCGAAGAGCTTGAAAATACTGGGGTATGTTGTGGCTTCGGTGGCACGTTTTGCGTCAAATACCCGGAGATCTCTGCGCGCCTGGCGGCGGACAAGTGTGCTGCGGTGGAAGCCACGGGTGCCGATACCCTACTTGCTGGGGACATGGGTTGTCTGATGAATTTAGCGGGTACCCTGAGCCGCCGCGGGGCGCGGATCAAGGTCTACCATGTGGCTGAAGTGCTCGCCGGGCGTACCGATGCGGCGGCGCCTATTGGCGAGCGTACAGAGCAATGAAAAGTACGGCACACGCTTTTATCGCCAATTCCCGCGAAGCGTTGCTGGACGCTGATTTACAGCGAGCGCTGGCCAAGATGGGCTTTCTCGCGGCCCGCACGCGGGCAGTGCAAAACCTGCCGGAGTGGGACGCGATCCGGGCGAACGCGCGGGAGATTAAAGAGCATACCCTCGCCCACCTCGACTATTACCTGGAGCGGTTCGAGGCCGGGGTCGAAGCCAACGGCGGACAGGTACATTGGTGTTCCACGCCGGCTGAGGCGAGCGGCGCGGTATTGAAGATACTGCGTGCCGCCGGTGCGCGCCGCGTCACCAAAGGCAAGTCCATGGCCGGCGAAGAGTTCGGTATCAACGAAGCACTGGAAGCCAACGCCATCAACCGCCTGGAAACCGATTTAGGCGAATACATCATCCAACTGGCCGGCGAACCGCCTAGCCACATCATCGCGCCGGCGATCCACAAGACCAAGGAACAGATAACGGAGTTGTTTAGTGCGCACCACGCGGCCTATGGCAAAACCGAGCCGGTTACCGGGGTGGCTAGCATCGTCAACGAAGCGCGCGAAGTGCTGCGTGAAGGCTTCCTGGCGGCCGATGCCGGGATCACCGGCGCGAACTTTCTGATAGCCGAGACCGGCAGTATTTGCTTAGTCACCAATGAAGGCAACGGCGATCTGAGCAGCACCTTGCCGCGGGTGCATATAGTGACCGCGGGCATCGAGAAAATCGTGCCAAGTCTCGAGGATCTGAGCGTATTCTTGCGCTTGCTAGCCCGCAGCGCCACCGGTCAGGAGCAATCCGTGTACACCACATTGATAAGCGGTGCACGCCGGCATGAGGATTTGGACGGTCCGGCGCAGTTTCATGTGGTGCTGGTGGACAACGGCCGTTCCGAGTGGTTGGGCAATGAATTTCACGAGATGCTCCGCTGTATCCGCTGCGGCGCTTGCATCAACCACTGCCCGGTGTGGAACAGCATCGGCGGCCATGCCTACGGCTGGGTGTACCCGGGTCCCATGGGTTCGGTACTCACACCGCTGCTGCAAGGGCTAGAGGAAGCCCATCATCTACCGCACGCCTGCACCATGAATGGGCGCTGCCAGACGGTGTGTCCGATGAGCATTCCGTTGCCCAGCCTGCTCCGGCGCTTACGGTTTCGCAGCCATGAGCAGGGTCTAACGGGAAGAGTGGCGGCTTTGGCGTTGAAGATATGGGGCCAAGTGGCGCAGCGGCCCCGCCTCTATCACGGGTTGTCGCGCATCGGCATCGCTGCGCTCAAGCGGATGGGCGGCGGCAAGGGATACCTGCGCCGGATGCCGCTGGCATCGGCTTGGACGGATAGCCGCGATTTCCCCGCGCCTAGTGGTCAGACGTTTATGGCTGGCTGGAAGGCCCGTCAGGATGGCCGTGGATGCCGTCAGGATGGCCGTGGATGAAGGGGGAGTTGGGGCATTCGAGATTTTTGACACCGTGTGTACGCGCCCGGCACGGGTGGCTTGGACGGCGTCGGTCCCGGCTCAATCTGGTCGGCTCAATCTGCGGATCTTACCGTCGTGATCCGGTGATTGAACGGTGAGCAAAGACGAGGTTATCCGCAGCATTCGCCAGTCTTTGAAGCGCCGCGGCGCCCTCGCTGGCGGTGTCGCTGAGGCTCTTGCAGCGCGGCTGGCGACGCCGTGTGTACACCATCCGCAGCCGGCGTTGGCGGGCGATCCGGTCGCTTGTTTTCTCGCCAAAGCCGCTCTTGTCTCAGCTACTGTTGATCGGATCCCTTGCAACCGCGGGCTGCCGGCTGCCGTCTTGGGGTTTTTAAAGGACAACGATCTTCCATTGACCATTACCATTGGCGCGGATCCGCTGTTGGACCTGGCCTGGTCGAATGAACTCTCCGTCAAACGCGGCCTTCCCGATCCGGCCGATCAGGTGAGTGTCACCGCCGCTTTCGCCGGTATCGCCGAAACGGGTACCGTGGTCATGCTGTCCTCGCCGGATAGCCCCACCACCCTCAATTTCTTACCGCAGATCCACATCGCCGTACTGCGCCGCTCGCGCATCATGCGTTACACCGAAGACGTATGGCGGGCGCTCCGTGCAGAACGCCGCACCCTGCCGCGCGCAGTGAACTTCATCACCGGCCCTTCGCGCACCGGTGATGTGGAGCAGGTGTTGCAACTCGGTGCGCACGGACCCCGGCGCCTGCACGTTATTTTGCTGGAGCGCTGATGCACCTGGAGCCCGGCGGCATCCCTATCGAACTCATTTGGCCAGGTGATCGGTGATCACACCGCGGCTCACCACCGCCGCCCTGGCCGGGGCTGCGCGTTCACTCGAAATCGGCAGCTATAAAATGCGCCAGTTCGACTTCAAAGTGCTCAATGCCAAACACCGCATCCAAGAGATCTATGAAATCAAAATCGTTGCCTCTGCTCACTTCTTGTAGGGCGGTAAAGTGAAGTGATTCAGGTGCGAATACCCGGCGCCCGGTTATCTGGGAGACAACACCGTTCGGTGCAAAGTCCCGCAGTCAGTGTTCGCTCTGATCGGTAGCGTTGAAGATGGTTGAACCGATGCGTTTACAGGGCCGGTGCATTGCTGATGCGTCGCACTTTCTCCGGCTGTCCGAGCTGATAAAAAGTGCGTATCTCACTGACTAGCGCATAGGATGAGCGGCACCCTAAATAACGTGATTCCAGATGACGGCAATAAGTGCCCGCTAAGCTATTGGCGTCTTCATATCGGACCAGTTCTTCTTTATTTAAGTCTTCATCGAAACGAACTGTCTCGAATAAACGCCTGAGCAAAATACGCGGCGCCACCGCCGCACCTTGTGCGCTCAGCAGTGCATGCACGCTCACGTATTTGTCCACTTCAGCTTGCAGTTCTAACTCTAACAAAGTTACCGTCCGGTGTTGTTGCGCCCGGTGTGTTAGATAGAGAAAGTGACTGACACCTTCTAAAGCAATACAGAAGTCACTCAAATTGCCATCACTTAAAGTATCCCAAGGATTATCGCGGTGAAGACGGTTTAACACTTGTTCATCAATGAACAACGATAACAGTAGTTCACCGTCTTCTTGCAACACCAATAATTTTTCTTCACATCCCCGTGGATTATGGGAGCGATCTATTTGCGCCGCGATGTGTGCATCGGTAACCAGAAAGTCATCGACTTGTTGCTGCACACGCACGCCATAGATATTTTCCAGTAGGCGTTGTAGAGACTTTAGCTTCATGGCGCCGCTTAACTCCTGCTCACTGCCAAGCAAGAGAGGTATTGGCTTTATTGATCTGGATGCCCAAGGCACGTAGCTGGTTAGCGCACCGGGCGCTGCCGGTTCTCAGCCATCTCTCATAGAGCCTCAACAGATCTTTGTTGGAGCGTCCCGCGGATTTTTCACAGATTTCATTGAGCACGTCTACGAACTGGGAGAATTTGTGCATCAGTTCATCAAAAATAGCCCGCTCCCTGGAAGGCGGCGCGCCAGCTCTGCGGGTTTGCGCTAGATATCCGTAAGCACCCGTTCCCATGGAGATACAATAATCCACGCCGATCAGTTTGCGCTCGAAACTGTCGGCAAAAATACCAGCTCTAAAGAGCGCAGCATCGCCTAAGCGCCGCATATAAGAGCAGCGTTCCCGCGCGCAGGTAGTGACGTTGGCTTGACCGTAGAGGAATGCCAAGACCGGCGCGCGCATACCTTCTTGGGTACATTCATACCACTGTTCTGACCGGGTGAAACGGGTCAGCATCTTGGCTATATAACAGACCGTGGATTCGCTAGCTTGATATTCTTGGTGGGCTAGAGCTGTGATGATGGCACTTTCGAAGAATGATTGTGCATTCTCGGTTCGAACGATAGTGCCATTGTCTGGATTTAAATTGTTTGAGTTTAAATTCATGAATGACATGCCTTGGTATGTGCTACATACCGAACATGCCAGAGATTACCGGCTAACACCAAGCTAGCACTCATATCCGGTGGCTGCTGATTATTGCTGTGCCGCCGCCCGGGCTTGCAAATAGGCGTCGTATTGCAATGCCACAGCAGGCGCCAATCCTAACGGCACCAAGACGAATAAAAAATACGCGCACCAGGTGAGAAAACTATTGCCAGAAGGCGGTGTGCCATACCGGTTATCATCGGTTTGGCCTGGAACTATAGACAATAATAACCAGAGTAAAACATTGAAACCTGGGATAAAATGCCCGGCAGCCATCCAGCCCCGCTGGCCTAAATCATGCAACCTCAGCACGACGGCGGATAACTGATAAATAATTATCGCCAGCGCCGCGGCGCCGATAACGGTCAACTGAAAAGCGGATCGTTGTTCGGCGGCATCGTGGATCCAATCCGGCGAAAAAAATAGCGCCATCAAAGGCACACTTAGAGAAGCACAAAGTCGAATTAAAAACCGCAGCCGGGCAAGCCGCCCCCTGAAGCCGAATAAAGGTGGACGCGCCCGCCCGGCGGGCGGCGCGGGGATCTGTTGACCGGTTAACGGCGGTGCGCTGGCCACTGGCTGCGTCGCCGCCGGTATAGGCGCTGCCGGGATGGGCACCACCGGTGTAGGCATAGCACTGGCCGCGCTCCGTTCTCGCGGCGGTGAGTCCACAATAATATCCAGGCCGCCTAAGGTGGGCTCGCGTCGTTCCACGTCAGTGTGTTAACCGTCGAATGTTTCCAGTTGCTCGCCATCGGTGACAGCGTAGACCGTGGTGATGCCCGATGTTTGCGCAACCGTGTGCTGGCCATAACGGTCCAAGGCGATGAATCCATAGCGGTAACCGGCGCTCTCACCTTGCGCCACGGTGATCGCGCTGGCCCGCGCTAGCGTCCAACCGTCATCAATGCGGGTGACCACGCGCACAGCGGTGGCTTGATTAACGATCTCTTCACCGGCACCGGTGCAGGAGATGCCCGCATTTTTGGACACATAGGTGCCCGCCACGGTTGGCGAGTCGCCCACTGTCCCCGTCGGTCCACGCAAATGCTGAGCGAGTTCCCGCTTTCGATGGGGCGTCACTACATCGTGGTAGTTAAACCCCGCTTGGCGGGCGAAGCGCGTTGCGTGTTCGCCCGCCAGCACGGGGTGGTATTGACCGTGCAACCGATCGGCCACTTCTATGGGATGGCGCACGTCTTCTATGTTGATAACAGCAGCCAGGGCTAGGCTGTCACTGTCCATGAGCGCGGCGGACATGCGCGCCACGCCATCGCGTTGCAGCCGCGAGCCAGTGCCGGCGTTGAATGTGTCATCGTCCTCCAGCCGCGCCACGGCCTCCACTGCGGCCGCCCGCGCGCCAAACCGCAGCAGGGTGGAAAAACTCGCCCTGACGATGGTGCGAACGGCTTCAGCATAAGCGGGGCTATCGATAGGCTCCCCCTCACGCGATCCGGCGCCACCGTGAATGATCAACTTAGCCGGCATGCATGAACTCTACGGCGTTGAATCGACGGTATTGGCAAGTTGCAAATGGCCAACCTTGATAGTCACACGATCGCCTGGAGTAAGGGTGAAATCGTCCCCCGGCACGATGCCGGCGCCCGTCAACAGCACCGAGCCGCCCGGAAAAGTCAGCTCCTGGTAAAGACACGCCACCAATTCTTCCAGCGAGCGCTTCATCTGCCCAATACCGGTGCTGCCCTCGAATAAGGTCTCGCCGCCCCGGACGATGCTGAGCACTATGGGCAATTGCCCCATCCGCTCCGCGCCGCACAACACGATGGCCGGCCCCAGCGCGCAGGCGCCGTCGTAGACTTTGGCTTGCGGCAGATAAAGCGGGTTTGTTCCTTCAATATCCCGTGAAGACACGTCATTGCCGGCGGTATAGCCGATAATTTCACCGGCGCAGTTGTTCACCAGGCCCAGCTCGGGTTCTGGGACATTCCAGGTGGCGTCGCGCCGCACGCGGATGTTCTCGCACGGTCCGCGGGCGCGCCAACCCATGCATTTGAAGAACACCTCCGGGCGCGCAGCATCATAGACTTTATCGTAAACATCGGCGGTATCCGATTCGCGCATCCGTGCCTCTCGCGAACGCAGATAAGTAACGCCCGCCGCCCAAACCTCCGTATCGGCATCCACCGGTGCCAATAGAGCACCCGAGGCGGCGGTGTCGGTCTTGCAAGCGTTGATCACCGCGCCCGCCGCGCTAGCCGGCACCTCCATCACTTGGCGCAGGCAAAAACTAGGTATCAGCCAGCGGCCATCGGCGGCCCAGCGCCCGCCCGCCCCGGTCTGGTGACGGGTTAACTCAATAGCTTTTTCCGGCACGGTGAAATCCACTGTCTACGGCTGCTGCGAGAAAGCATAGCGCCAAATACCGGCGCCGTCAGATCAAGACGCTTTGCGGGACGGCATACCGGTGTACGGGGACTGGCGTTGTCTGGTTCAAGTGCTCCCGTAACTCGAACAAGGCGCCTATGGGCCGCGCGCCGTAATCTTAGCTTGACCGCCTGATCGAAGCCCGATAAACCGCATCTGACAAGGCGTTGTTCAGACCGTCGCGCAGAGCTGTCTTACGAACGAATTCCATATCTTCGCGAAACCGCTCGTGAGCAGGTTATTGCGGGCGGGTGGAGAGCGCTACAGCGGGTAGATGGTAATGGCGGCGTGCGCCACATTGACCCGCCGATTGGTGAGCGCTAGGCCAAAATCGGGCGACTCGACGGCGAAGCAATCATCCGCTTGGGTGCGGATACCGGCAGCGAAACTCTGGGCAGCGGCACCCAGCAGATGAACATGTACATCGCCCGGCCGGCGGAATTGGCGGTACTTGAAGTGCTGGGCGATCAGTTCGTCGATGGGGTGGGTGAGAGCGTCTTGCCCGCAGATGAAGGCGGTTTTCCAGAGGGTTTGACCCGCGCGTTGAATGCGCGCCATGCCGCGCACCGTGGCCGGCAGCCCGCCGGTCAACAACTCAGGGCCCAGGGCGCAAGCACGTAGCTTGGCGTGGCCCGTCAGCAGGGGGTTTTGTTGGTCCAACACATGATCGGTGAATGCGTTAGCCAGCGCGTAACCCACCCGCCAGACGCGGCCCTGCGCGTCGATGATGAACAACGCCGCGATGTCTGCCTCATCCGATAAATCACTGCCAAAAGCCGGATGCGCCACGTCCTCACCGGTGGCGATGAGCGCATCGCCGTCGCCTTTGTAGAACCACTGCGGTTGCCCGCCGGCCAGCGCGCTTCGCTGTAGCGCTGATGTTGCCGGCTCATGCGCGGGCGCTGGCCCGCGCAATTGCGCCAAGCGCTCTTGCCGGGCCGCGCCAATACCTATGTGGGTAAGTCCGGTGCCACTCACCAGGCAATGGGCCGGATCCACCGGATGATCCAGCGGCACCAACACCCGGCCGCTGGCGATGGCGGCCTGGTAGTCATCGGCACCATCGGTGGCCAACTCCTCGGCCAGTGCCGCCAGGGTCTTGCCCTCGGCCACCGCCCGGTGGGCCAGGCCGTAGACGCTGTCGGTCACGGCAATGGGGAGCAGGGTTTGACGGTCCTTGGCGATGGCCACCCGCCGCACGCCGTCTTCATGGAGGTACTGGACTAGACGTAAAGCGGTTGGCGGCGCCACGGTTGTGCCCGGTTGCAGATGAACGTAGCGCAGTCTAGCCGTCAAAGACGGTTCAAGCCATAAAGCCGCCGGGCATGCTGCCGGAACAGGGCGCATTGTCGCCAACCGTTAACTCAAGCGTCCGGCAGACGTTTTATGAGTGCGGGTGCCGCCCAGGAAAGGAATTTCTTCTTCCAGGGGTGCGTTGCGAAGAACCGCTGACAGCTTGTCAGTTCAGGAGTAAGCTGTGTGACGTACGGGAATCGCAATGAGTACGGCAGTTATGAATCAAAAACTGACCCTGCGTATGGAGAAGACCTTGATTGAGAGGGCAAAAGCCTATGGGAAGGCCCATGGGAAGCCCGTTTCGCGGATCGTTGCCGACTACTTCGCGGCCCTAGACGCACCCTCGGCGGAGGAGGAAGCATTGCCAGCCGAAGTGAGAGAGCTGCTTGGAGTTGCGGCTGGCAGCGGCCTGGATGAAGCCTCGTATAAAGAGTTTCTGGCGGACAAATATTTAGGGGCGGAACTTGAGTAGCACACCGGCAATAAATTAAGTTTGATTGAAGGAGAGTATTGACTTAGAATTCACCGAGGTGCAGACTTGATACCGCGTCTCCGGGCCTCATGGAAGTGATTGCAGGAGCGAGGGTTCATCCAGCAGGGAATGGATGTTTTCCCGGAGGCGCGCTGAACCCCGGAGGAGCACTCGAGCATGCGCGCAATCATTGATGTCAATGTCGTATTGGATGTTTTGTTGAAGCGGCCATCTTTTCATGAGGCATCCGCAAAAGTATTGGCAGCCGCAACCAGGAAAGAGCTCCACGGCTTTTATTGCGCGGCCTCCGTGGGTGACACCTACTACGTGCTCACTAAAGCCATCAAAGACCAGGCCAAGGCACAACGAGCCATGGTTACGTTGCTCGCTATCGTCTCCATCTGCCCGGTCGATGAACACATAGTCAAAGAAGCTATACGGGATGGTTGGCCGGACTTGGAAGATGCCATCATCCACCAATCGGCACGGGCCGCAGGTTTGGACACCATCATCACCCGCAATGGCAAAGACTTCGCCAAGAGCACATTGACCGTACTCACCCCAGGCGAAGTACTTACCCGGTTAAGGAACTAATCTCCTCCAACCAACAGCATTCAGGATAAGCTACCTCCCGCCACCCCACCGTTCGAGCGGGCACCATCGAGAAGCCAATGACTGCTATGTGTTTCGGCCAATTCTTCCACACGGCGACGGGGCATCCGCAGCCTTATCCTTATCAGGCCGCCCTGGCGCAATCGGCTGACTGGCCGGAGTTGCTCGATGTGCCGACCGGGCTTGGCAAGACCGGAGCGGTGACTTTGGCCTGGCTCTATAAACGGGGTTGGCGCAAGGACGGGCGCAGCGGTGTCACGGACGTAAACACGCCACGCCGGCTGCTCTGGTGCTTGCCTATGCGGGTGTTGGTGGAGCAAACGCAACGCAACATCAGCACTTGGCTTGAAGCCTTGAACATTCATGGCGAGGCCGGTGAAGAAAAAGTCTCCGTACACCTGCTGATGGGCGGTGAAGCCGATCTCAAGACCTGGGCGGAACACCCCGAGGAGGACATGATCCTGATCGGCACCCAAGACATGTTGCTCTCCCGCGCGCTGATGCGCGGTTATGGCATGAGCCGGTACCAGTGGCCGGTGCATTTCGCTTTGCTGCACAACGATTGCCTGTGGGCTTACGACGAAGTGCAACTCATGGGCGCGGGCATGGCCACATCGGCCCAGTTGGAGGCATTCCGGCGCGATTTCCCCTTGGGCCGGGGCAGCCGCTCCTTGTGGCTCTCGGCAACTTTAAACCCCAAGTGGCTGGCAACGGTCGATCTGAAAGCGCATCTGGCGGATTTCTCAACGCATGCGCTCACGCCAGCGGATCGCGAGCGGGCCAGTGAACGGCTGCATGCGCGCAAATCTTTGTTCAAAGCCGGGTTCAGCTTGGATGGCGGCGCCGGCAACAAAGCCGGTCTGAAGGCCTATCTGGAGGTATTGCGCGACGCAGTGCTGGAAGCCCATGAGCCTGCCGGGCAAACCCTGCTGATCCTCAACCGGGTGGAGCGGGCGCAGGGCTTGTTCCAAGCCCTCCAACAAGCCCGGCCCGATAGTGCCGATCTATTGATTCACGCCCGCTTCCGCCCGCCGGAGCGCCGCCGCATTGAATCCGAACTCGCCCATGGTGAGGCCACCGATCGCATCATCGTCGCCACCCAGGCCATCGAGGCTGGCGTGGATATGTCCGCCAAAGTCTTGTTCACCGAGCTGGCCCCTTGGTCTTCATTGGTGCAACGCTTCGGCCGCTGCAACCGCTATGGCGAACACAACCCAGCGGGCGGCGCGCGCATTTTCTGGATCGATATCACCCCGGACGCCGAGTCCTTGCCTTACGAGCACCCAGCGCTGGACGCGGCCAGGGCTTTGTTGGAATCTTTGACCGAGGCTGGTCCCACCCACCTGCCGCCGCCGGATCAGCCCCGCCCGCTGACGCCGGTGCTGCGGCGCAAGGATTTACTCGAGCTGTTCAACACCGATGCGGACCTTTCCGGTTTCGATGTGGATATAGCCGATTACATCCGCGATACGGATAACCCGGGCTTACAGGTGTTTTGGCGGGACATCGCCGATCCGAATGCTCCGCAGCAACAACCTCCGCCAGGGCGCGATGAGCTGTGCCCGGTGTCCATAGGACAGGTCAAGTCTCTCCTCGATAAGCGCGACAAGCGCGACGCCTGGCGCTGGAATGCCTTGGCGGGACGCTGGGAAAAGCTGCGCGCTGCGCCGCGGCCAGGCATGGTACTGTTATTGGCCGCGCAAGACGGCGGCTATGATCCGGCACTGGGTTTTGTCGCCGATTCCAAACAAGCCGTCACCCCGCTCGCCACGCCAACTCCCGAGGGACAAGAGCGCTACGATGCCGACTGGCGCTCCCGCACCGCCCGCCCCGTCCTGCTCACCGAGCACCTCGCCCACGCCGCCACCCAGGCGGCAGCCCTATGCCAAGCCTTGGATGAAAGAGCGTTCTCGGACGACATCATCCGCGCTAGCCGCTGGCACGATGTGGGCAAGGCGCACCAGGTTTTTAATAAAACCATGCACAGTTGCGAGGGGGTGCCGGCGGGACTGTTGGCGAAATCGCCCTGTCAAGGGCGCCATGAACGGCCCGGCTTCCGTCACGAACTGGCCTCCGCCCTGGCCTGGCTGGCGCAGCAGGATGTCTGCGGTGGCTATGACCACCGCGTTAACCGCATCGCTTATCTTATCGCCGCCCACCACGGCAAGGTACGCATGAGCCTGCGCGCCATGCCCAGCGAGAAAGCACCCGCCGATGGCCGCCGTTTCGCCCGCGGCATCCGGGAGGGCGACGTATTGCCCGCTGTGACCTTCGATACCGAGGCCAGTCGGGAGACCGAATTAAGCCTTGCCCTCATGGAGTTGGGCGAGGGTGAGCAAGGACTATCCTGGACCGCCCGCACCCTGGCCCTGCTAGAACAACACGGCCCCTTCCAACTGGCCTGGCTGGAAAGCCTGGTGCGCATCGCCGATTGGCGGGCTTCGGTGCAGGAGCAGGAGGTGAACGGCGATGCCCGATGATCAAGAGATGGGCCACGGGCTGGTGTTGAACGGCTGCACCCCGAGCCCCCTGTCCCACTATCTCAAGGGCCTAGGCGTGCTGCGGGTACTCTCGACCAGCGACGATGGCGTGCGGGCCGCATGGCGGGGTGAGTGCTTGGTCTTGTACTCGGCGCGGGAGCGCACCGCTTTATGTAAGCATCTGCTGAGCGACTATTCGCCGGCACCGGTGATGGCGCCTTGGAACGGTGGCAGTGGTTTCTATGCCAAGGACAACAAAAAAGCCCTGCACGCCATCATCGGCGGCACGGCGCCAAGATTGGCTGGATTACGGGATTGCCTGAAAGTGGCTGAGCAAGCACTGGCGGGCATGGACCGCCAAAGCAGCCCCAAGGGCGATGCCAAGAACCGGCTGCTTACCCAGGTGCGGGCTTTGTTGCCGGACGCGGCCCTGGATTGGTTCGATGCCGTTATCGTGCTGGCCGGTGATAGCGCCAAGTTCCCGCCGCTGCTGGGGACCGGCGGCAATGACGGACGCCTGGACTTCACCAACAATTTCATGCAACGGCTGCTGGATGTGATGGACGCCGATACGGGTGCGGCGACCCAAGCATCCAGGGCTTGGCTGGAACTGGCTTTGTTCGGTGAACCGGCGCCGGCCCTGGTCACGAACGCCATCGGCCAGTTCGCGCCCGGCCAGGTGGGTGGCCCCAACGCCAGCACCGGCTTCGACGGCAGCGGCGGCATGAATCCCTGGGACTTCATCCTCATGCTCGAAGGCGCCATGTTGTTCGCCGCCGCCGCTGTGCGCCGCAACGCCAGCGACGGCGAAAGCGTGCTCAGCTATCCGTTCACGGTCCGCGCCACAGCGGCGGGCGTGGGCAGCCTGGGCGCGGGTGACGACGGGGCCGCCGCACGCGGCGAATTGTGGCTGCCGCTATGGTCGCAACCCGCCGCCTACACTGAAGTGCGCAGCCTGCTGGCTGAGGGGCGGGTAGCGCTGGGTCAACGGCCGGCCCGCGATGCCTTGGACTTCGTCCGGGCAGTGCACCGGCTGGGCGGCTACCGGGGCGTGGACCGTTACCAACGCTTCGGCCTTTTGATGCGCTCTGGCAAAGCTTATCTGGCGGCGCCGCTGGAGCGGGTTCAAGTCACCTGCGATCCACGCACTGACTGGATCGACGAACTGGACAACAAAGGCGGATGGCTGGCGCAATTTCGCTACTTTGCCAAGAGCGATACCACCGCCAACCGTTTCGCCGCCCTGTGCCAGCGCCTGGAGAACCTGCTCTTCGATCTGGCCCGCCGGCCACCACAACCGGGCCGGGTGCAGGCGCTGCTGGCCTTGCTGGGCGAGATTCAGTCGGCCATCGCCACTAGCGCCAAGGCCCGTGAAAAGCTGAGTCCCGTGCCCAGACTTTCCAAGCGGTGGACCGAGGCCGCTGATGACCAATCGCCCACTTTTCGCATCGCCCGAGCACTGGCGGGTCTCAGAGGTTCGGAAAAAATCCCGTTACCTTTGCGCAGCCAGTGGTATCCCGTTCATCCGCGCACTGGCGATTGGATGGATGATGCTTGCAAAGCACGGCCCAACGATGCTCTTTGTGAGGTACGCCTGCATAGCCCTCGCCAGAGCGACCTGCCCCGCACCCTCATCACTTTGCTGGAGCGGCGTTTGTGGTTGGCTAAGCGGCTAGGTATGACGGAGAAGCCTTTGCTGTCCCGGGCCGGTGCCCGGCTGAACGATCTGATGGCCTTCTTGCACAGCGACAGCATGGATGCAGCGCTCACCGCGCTGCTGCCCGGCTTGATCCTCTGTGACATCCCTGCGGCTTCCGACTATGAGGCCGACGACACCATCGCGCCGGCCGCCTACGCGCTCCTCAAGCTGGTCCTCACACCGGAAAGTCAGTTGCAGAAGTTGGACCGCCTGCCAGCGGACAGCCAGGTGCCGATACCGCCCGGTATGCTCGCCCAACTCGCCAGTGGGCAATCGGAGCGTGCTGTGGGTGCCGCCTGGCGGCGGCTCCATGCATCAGGTCTGTCTCCCATAAGCATGCCCAGTGCTTTGCCCAAGTTGGCCGGCATTGACCCGCGCCGCGCGGCCGCGTCCTTGTTGATCCCCTTGAACCGGCGCGCCTGCCGCTCCTTGGCGCGCATCGCCCTCAATCCGGTTAACCCCTTGCCTCATGAAGACGAATCTCATGGGGACGAATCGAACATGGAGAACCACCATGAGCCTTGATCTGACCGCTCTCGACAACACCCCGCGCCTGTTGCTGAAAGCCATCCTGGTGCCCATCCAGGGGAGCCGCTTCCAAGCCACCGGATTTCCCGAGATCGGCGCCGCCCAGTACGAAGGTCCGGATGGCACGCCCATGCTGTTGGTGGAATCGGCCCAGAGCATGGCCAACCGCATGGAGACCGTGTGTTGGGACACGGTCGCCGACGCCTGGGTGCCGCCCTTAGATGGGCTCTCCGTGGTGAAAGTGCTAGATAAGGACGGCGATCCTTTGACCAACTCGGTCCTGGAGGCCCACCGCATCAATTCTCCCTATATCCTGGAGGGCAAGGACAAAACTGTTTTCGACAAGCTCAAGCAAGAGTTGGCGGAAATGGAAGAGGGCATCGTGGATTTGCGCAAACTGGCTGATGTGTTACTGCGCACCGATATCAATGCACTGTTACATGGCGTGTTTCTGGCCAAAAAAGAACTGGCCGGCGGACGGCTGCGCTTGCCCCGTGCGCTCGGCGGTTTCATCGAAGCGCGGGGGGTAAAAACCGCCGCCAGCGGGGGCGTTAAAAACGATGCCGTGAACCCGTCTGGCGATACTGCCAAAGGCTTTGGCAATGTGCCGTTTTCCCGCGAAGAATTCGTCGCCGAGGAAATCGCCGCGTATTTCAATCTCGATCTGGCCCAGTTACGGGGTTATGGCTTCAACCGGCCGGTGTATGCGCTGCTGGTGGCATTGGCTTTGTTCAAGATCCGGCGTTTTCTGGAATATGGCTTACGGCTGCGCACGGCGTGCGATCTGGATTGCCAGCGGGTCGAGATCACCCGGCCCAGTGGGTTCGAGTTGCCGGCTTTGGCTGCGCTCAGCGACGCCCTGCCCGATTTGATCCGTGCTGCCGGTGTCGATTTCCAGACCACCACCGTGACCTACAGGAAGTAAGTCCATGCTCGCCGTGCGCTTCACTTTTCCAGCCGGGCGTTACCACGCCAACCCCTGGGGCCGGCATGTGAACGAAGGGGAAGTGGCCTGGCCACCGGATCCCTGGCGCATCTTGCGCGCGCTCATCGCCACCTGGCACTACAAGATCAAAGCCGCCGGCGGCTTTGATGAAAGCCTGCGGGATGAACGCCTATTGGCCGGGCTGATTGAATCCTTGGCCTCGGAACAGCCCGAATATCAGCTCCCGCCGGCCAACCATAGCCATACCCGCCACTATCTACCCCAATGGAAAGCGGGCAGTACCGCCCTGGTATTCGATGCGTTTGCCGTGCTCGATCGGGCACAACCCTTGTTCGCGGTCTGGCCAAACGTGGCATTGCCGGCAGCGCAACAACACTTGTTGGATACGTTACTCGAGAATCTAGGCTACTTGGGACGGGCCGAATCCTGGGTGGAAGCGCAGCGTGTTGATGAGCGCATCGAGACCAATTGCAAGCCCGGTGACGACCCGGTTGATCGCGCCAGCGGGGCACTCACCGGTGAAGTGGTGCAGCTTCACAGCCCGATCAGCGCCGAGCAATACGCCGTGTGGCGCCAACCCTTCCTCACGGATAAAAAGCAGGCCAAAAAGCTGGCCAAGACCTTGCCCGAAAGCTTGCTGGATGCCCTGAGCCTGACCACCGCGGACCTGCAAAAACAGGGCTGGAGTCAAGCACCGGCCTCCCGGCAAGTGAGTTATTTGCGCCTGGTGGATGCATTGCGTCCTCAACGCTCATCGCGCCACCCCACCCAACCACGGGCGACCTCGGCCTGTTTTCTTCTGCTGGGTAAGCCCTTGCCGCGGGTAGAAGACAGTGTGCGTATCGGCGAATTGGTGCGCCTGGCTTTGATAAGACGTGCAGGTCAATGCTTAGGCGATGCTGCGGTCCCCGCCGTTTTCTCCGGCCATGACTTGCCCCCCGGCAACCGCCACGCCCACGGTTTTTTCCTGCCTTTCGATACCGATGGCGATGGTAAGTTGGACCGGGTGATGATTCATGTAGCCGCCGGGTTCGAGGGGCAAGCGCGCCGCATCGTCGAGGACTTGAGAAAAATCTGGCAACGGGGCGGGGGTGAATGGCGTCTGGTACTGGAAGGCAGTGGTGGCTTGGAGGTCGCGCCCGAGCTGACTGCGCCAGCGGCCACCTGGGAATCCATTACGCCGTATCTGCACCCCTGGCACCGGAAGAAGCGTTTTACCGTTGAAGACCAGATCCGCCGTGAATGCGAGCTGCGGGATTGGCCCGAAGTCGCCAGCCTGCATCAACTGAGACGCATCGCGGTAGCGCGTGGACGGCAATCCAGCCCTCTTCGTTTTCACCGTTTCCGTGGGCGCCGTGGCCTGAAGCAACCGGACCGCCAGGGGAGCTTTTGGAGAATTCGTTTCAGCCGGCCCATTGGCGGCCCCGTCGCTTTGGGTTTCGCATCCCATTTTGGTCTTGGATTGTTCCGGCCATTGGATTGAACATTACATTGGGTTGAACATTACCAGCCTGCGGCGCATACCATTTTGTTATCCAAGCCAGACGAAGACGTATCCATGGCCATCGCCGCTTACTCGCCGACACGGTCTCGCGCTGCCGGGACGGCTACCACCCCAGCTGCCGCGAACGGCATTGCCAGGGCCAGCTCCGGCATCCGCGCGTGGCCTGGCGGGCAGGCCGGGCCACAGCGCAAGCGGCACTCAGGGCGGTGGTGGTTGCGCGGCGGCGGCAACTGCGGGTATGCCGGTTGACTACGCAGGCCTGCACCGCGCTGCCGCAGGCCGAGCGGGCCGGGCTGGCGCAAGCTCTGCGCGGGCGCTTGGCGCAAGCAGCACAGCTTGACGCGCAAGCGGACATCCTCTCTTCACATATCGCCGAGTTGGAAGTGCGCCGCATCGAGCTGGACCTGGACGCCAGCGGGCAAGAGGTGGCCAGCAGCTATGAGCGCTCGGACCAGGCCGCCATCGGCGAGCTGCTGCTGCGCCGCGATGCTGTAGAGAGACGCTTAAGTAGCCTGTTGGGCGGTGATGGCAAGCACAGGGCGGAGCAAGACGACGAACTGCCACGCCTTAAAGAGGCCGCCGATGCGCTAGCAGCTTGGGCCAAGGCCAAGGAGCCGAAGACGTCCAAGCGCGTGGAGCTGAGCGTGCGCGTGGTGATGCTCATGGCGGTGTTGGCGGCGGTGTGGGGCGCGCTCGCAGTGCATTGGTCCGTGCTGGTACTGCTCATCCCGGTGGTGGGGCCGCTGTCGGCGTTGCTCAACCGCGGCGATGATGCGCAATGGGTCCGCTTGGGGGCGGAGCGCCGCTTCAGCGCCACCCACCTAGCCGCCCCTGAATGGCACGCTGATGCCGTTCAAAGCCGTCTAGACGCCTTGCAAAAAGAGATCACTGCCCTCGAAGCGGCCCGCGAGGCACCGCCTCCCCCGGTTCAGCCGGTGCCAGAAAATGATGCCGACGCCCGGTTCGCGGAGCTATCGATCGAGCGGGTAGAAGTGGAGTTAACCCTCAAGGCGCGTCTGCGCCGGGTGGGTCTGGATGCGGATGATCTAGAGCCGGTGCTGGCGACCGCCTTCCGCGCTGCGGCGCAGGCGGCGCGGATACAAAGCGAACTTCGTGAAGTGACAGCCGAGCGCGCGCGGATCGCCAAGGAGGCCGGCGAGCACCGCGACACCATCTGGCGGGAGCTAAACCGCCTCGGTCTCACCGAGGGCGATCCGAGCACCTGCGCGCAAGTGCTGGAGGCACAGATCGCCGTGCTAGAAGCGTCTCAGTCAGCGCCGTAACTGGCTTCTATACTGTCGAGTGGCGATTTTTGCAGGCCGTGGTTCGGGATCGGGTAGCGCAGGCCGTTGCGGCTGAGGGACTGCAATCCTTTGACCGTGTGCGGCAAATCGCTGGGTTTCATGGCCATCAGCAGCTCATCGTCCTGTACGCCGCCGAATTTGCGCTCGGCGTAACAGGGGATGGACACGGACGGCTCACCGCTCGCCAGTGCCCGGCCCCAGGAATCGGCGCAGGCGCTTTCGCCGACGCAGCCGAACTCGAGCTTCTTGTAGCGGGTGTACTGCAAGCCGTTGATGAGCGTGATCATCTGCCCGGGCGTCGCGTAGATGAGACAGATATCCGGATTGTCCAAGCGGCGGTTGGCCAGTGGCGCTACCGCCAGGGCTTGGTAGTCGCCATAGCGGGCGCAGGTCATGGCCGCTTGGTGGGCGGCGCTATCCTCCAAGGTGCCGTACCACACCCCGTTCATGCGCTCGCCGCTCAGCCATTGGTCGGTGCGCGGATGCAGGCCGATGACGGCGCCGCACTGGGCGCCCATCAGATTGTCCATGGTGATACCGATGGTCCAGCCCAGCCAGCGCGATTGCCCCACGATCTGATCGGTCGCCAGCTTCTCCTTCGGATCGGGCCGGCGGATGCGCGGCACCGCCTCCATCTCTTCGCGGGTTCTGAAACGCTTCATGCCGATGGGAATGGTTTTCAGGCGCAGATAGCGGTTGAGTGCTTCCACCAGCGCGGGGAAATCGTATTCGGTTGCGTCGTTCCAGCAGTTGGGGGTCATGGTGTTGCCTGTGGGATGATGGGCCGGCGCTAAAGTATGGGCCAAGGCATGTTATTTTTTACCAGCGAATCATCGAACCTTACGCATCGAACCCTATGCCATCCATTTCAGACCGGACCCGCATTGAGGGGAAGAGGTAGCTGGGTGGTAATACGGCGGCTATTCCACAGCCCATGCGGTGCGGGGATGAGCTTTTTCCTTGGACCGTCGAGAACATTTATTCGTCACAAAAGTGTAGCGAACAGGTAGCTTTCATCGAGCGGTCCGCTCCTGCTCTTGCCACCGATAATCCGATAGACAGAAATCAGGACTGGGGGGAGAGTTGCCAGTCCCGCATGCATCACTGGTACAGGCCGGCCAGCCAGCCAATTACGTTGCACACCTTCAGGGAGCGCGGACCAGGGAGCGCGGATCGACGGCGCATTATACGCTTTGCTGCGATGCAACATGCCGGATGCGACGGTGTTCAAAACAGATTATGAACACATTGCCGGGCTAAGCGCTTAACATGCTTGACGCCGCAACCCTCATTCACCGCTGTCATCATGCACCGTTGTCATGAGCGCTGAATCATTGCCCGTAGACGCCGCCGCCTACCCGGCACCTGCCCAACCCCTGGCCCGCCGCGCCGAGAAGTTCGTCACACCCTGTGGCAGCGGCACCATGAGTTGGCACGTGTGGGGCGAGGGCGAGCCGTTAGTGCTGCTGCACGGCGGTTCCGGCTCCTGGACCCATTGGCTGCGGAATTTGGATGAGCTGGCCCGCCAGCACCGGGTTTTCGCGGCGGATTTGCCGGGTTTGGGCGAATCCGATGAGGCGCCGCGGCGTTTTGACCCCACCGATCTGATGGGCTCGGTGGCCCACTGGGCAGAGCTCGTGGGGGCCGGTATAGAGCAGTTGACCGCCGGTCCTTTTCATCTGGCCGGTTTTTCTTTAGGCAGCATCATTGGTGCCCGTATGGCGGCGCAGCAATGGCCGGCGATACGCTCCTTGACGGTCATCGGCGGCGCCTCCATGGGTATGCCATGGGCCGGTCTGCGCGGGCGGTTACAGCCGATGGACGCAACCATGAGCGAGGCTCAATGTCTCGCTGCCCAGAGCCACAATCTCGGCGTCATGATGTTGCACAACGTGGATGCAATCGACGACGGCGCGGCGGCGCTGCAACTACACAATGCCCGTCGCGCCCGCATCCGCTCCCACCCGCTAGCCGATGGCGACGTGCTGCGCCGGTGTATCCCGCACATTCGGGTAGCGCTGACTTTTGTCTGGGGCAGCCGGGACCTCTACGCGCTCCCCGACCTCGATGGCCGCATCGCCTATGTGCGTGGGTTTCATCCCGCTGCCCGCATCGAGATCATCGAAGGGGGTGGCCATTGGGTGATGTACGAGCGGGCGCGGGCCTGTACGGCGGCTATTTTGGCCGCAGCGGCCTGCGCTTAGACGGCGCGCTTAGACGGCGCGCTTAGACGAATGGGGGGGGAGCTAAAACCTGCTGCATTGAGCCTCGATGCGGGCGTACCGATCACGGATCCAGGGCGGGTGCCCAGCCGCCGTCAAGGGTTGCGTCCTGGGATCCTGGGGAGCGATGACTATGGACACGTTCTCAATGCCCGCACCCTCAATGCCCGCACCGGCCACGAGCACGAACAATTCCGCGACAGCCGGAGCGGCCATCGCCAGGCAGCCAATGGAGACCGCTTTGCTGTGCATGAAGATATTGTTGCCTGGGGAGGTCCTACTTTCGGCTGCGGCCCGCGCCCGCTCATGTGGGTTGGGGTAGTTGAGCTTGATTGACAGGTGATAAGCACTATTCGGATTGGGTGACTCGATGCGGTGCTCGTCTCCGGGAACTGGCCGATCGCCTTGGCGCAACGCTCTACCGTAGGTGTAGACCCCGGTGATGGCTGCCAGCGCCACCATGAGTGCCAGGACCCATGCTGTGCCGCGCCGTATCAGCGCACCTTCGCGTTGGGAAAGAACAACTGCTGGCCGGCTATTTGATACTGGGCGATGGCGGCCTGACCATGCCGGCCCAGCAACCAGCCGATCAGCGCCCGGCCGCCCGCGGCATTAACGTGCGGGTGGCGGTCCGGGTTGACCAAGATCACGCCGTACTGGTTAAAGAGCTGGTGATCGCCAGCGACGAGTACGGCGAAATCCGTTTTGTTGCCGAAGGCTATCCAGGTGGCTCTGTCGGTGAGGGTGTAAGCTCGTAGCCCTACAGCGGTATTCAGCGTCGCACCCATGCCCGAGCCGGTCTCCAGGTACCAACCGCCGCTGGCCGCTGAAGAGTCGATCCCGGTTAGGCGCCACAGGCCTAGTTCTCTCTTATGGGTACCGGAATCATCGCCCCTGGAGGCAAATAAAGCGGCTTGGCCGGCGATGGCGCGCAGGGCGTCCACGGCATTATCGAGTCCGCTGAGCCCCGCTGGATCATGGCGTGGCCCTACGATCACGAAGTCGTTGTACATCAGATCAAAGCGCTGCACGCCGTAACCACGGGCGACGAACTGCTCTTCCGCATCCTGCGCATGCACTAACAACACATCGCCGTCGCCGTTGCGGGCGTTCTTGAGCGCTTGTCCGGTGCCCACCGCTACCACGCGTACCTCAATGCCCATCGCCGCGGTGAACTTCGGCAGAAGATAATCCAGCAGGCCGGAGTTTTGGGTGGACGTGGTTGACTGGAGCAGCACCGGATCGCTAGCCGCCATGGCGAAGGAGAGCCATGCTGAAGCCGCTAGGGTAGCCAGCACTCGAGAAGCGAGGAGCATCAGGAGATTCTCGGGATGATCGCCAATAGTCAGAGAGTTGTTTCAGTCAGCAGTTTACCGTCCAGGAATGCCCGCGCCTCCACACTGCCCGGTTGCGACAAGAACGTACCGGTTGGAGTGCGCTCGGTGACACGCCCCCGGTGTAGAAAAATGACCTCGTCCGTGATCCGCTTGATCTGCCCCGGATCATGGGTGATGAGCGTTACCAGGGTGCCGTGCGAGGCCGCTTCGCGCAGTAGCGTCTCTATATGGGCGGTGGCGCTCGGATCCAAATTGGCGGTCGGTTCATCCAATAATAAAACTTCCGGCTCGCAAGCCAACGCTCTCACTAAAGCCACCCGCTGCTGCTCTCCCGCCGATAGCAACCGCGCCGGCGCCGCGCTCAAGTGTTGCAGATGGGCATTGGCCAATAAAGCGGTAGCCCGGATCGTTTGCTGCCGTGCGGGAACGCCAGTGGCGGCCAGGGCGAAGCGCACATTAGCGAGCACGGTACGCCGCAGCATGACCGGTTTTTGCAAGACAAACCCTATGCGCACGGCGCGGCTGAGATCGGGCGGCGCGCCATTCCAGAGCACCGTACCGCTGTCCGCCTTGGCGAGATTAGCCAGTATCCGCAGTAACAAGCTTTTGCCGGCACCGTTTGGCCCCATCAACGCGCGGATGGATGAGCCATGGAGCGACAGCGAAATACCATCCAGCAGGGCGCGGCCACCGCGCACCACGCGGATGTTATCGGTGGCCAGGGGCACTACGGAGGTGCGGCTGGCGGTCACTGGAAGCACCCGCCCATCAGTTGACCGCGCCAGTTGACCGCGCCGGGCTGGCAATGCTGGCGGCGGCATTGACCAGTACGGCGATCAGCATCAAAACCAGGCCGAGCCCCAGCGCCAGGGCGAGGTTGCCCTTGGAGGTCTCGAGGGCGATGGCGGTGGTCATGACGCGGGTGAGGTGATCGATGTTGCCGCCGACGATGAGCACGGCGCCCACTTCCGCGATGGCCCGGCCAAAGCCCGCCAATAAGGCGGTGAGCAGGCTTGGCCGCGCTTCCCATAGGAGGGTGGGTAGGGTCTGCCAGGTGTTGAGGCCAAAAGCGCGTAGCTGTTCGTGGTATTCGTCCCGCAGATCATCGACTGTCTGGCGGGTGATGGCGGTGATGATGGGGGTCACCAATACGATCTGGGCGATGATCATGGCCGTGGGGGTGTAGAGCAGGCCGAATACGCCCAGTGGCCCCGAGCGCGACAGCATGAGATAGACCAGTAAGCCCACCACCACTGGGGGTAAGCCCATCAGCGCGTTGAACAACACGATGAGGGCGCGGCGGCCTTTGAAGCGGGTGGCGCCCAACAAGGCGCCCAGGGGCAGCGCTATCGCGGCGGCTACTAGAACGGCTGTGAGGCTGATCCGCAGCGACAGTGCGACGATTTCGCCGAGGTCCGGATCGAGGGTTATCACCAGCCGAAATGCTTCCGCCGCGGCTGCTGTCAGATCATTCATGTGCAGCGCATCGGCGCGGGCAGCGCGGCGGGTGCTGACCGCGGTGAAGAGTCGCCGCGGTCAGCAGTGACACCGGTGCTGGTGATTACTAGTCCCAGATCCGGTCCGTAAGAGGCAGTCCGGCAATGTGCTCGGCGCCTAGGGGCTGCTCCGGCGTGATCCCGGCCTGCTCGAGCAGCGATGCCACTTGCCGCGTGTGTTGGGCCGAATGCCAGACCGTGCGCTCCAGCATTTCATGCCGCGTGGTGGCGCCGAAATAGGTGGGCACTTGACCGTCGAAGGACTGTGATCGACTGGCTGCCCACCAGGCACGGAAGCGCGCGCGCACCGCCGTGCCGAAGTCGGCGATAGCGGTGCTGGTGCGCATATCATCCGGCGGCGGGGCCACCATATGCTCGTACTGGAGCGCTTCTCCGGTGGCTTCCAGGTCCAGGAATGACACTGGGATCTGGAACACATGATGCATCAGAACCCGCCAGGAGCGGGGCCGGTTGGGCAACTGATCTTCCAGGCGCTCATCCGGCATCTGCCGCGTGAGCCTGATGGCGGCCGCCAAAACCGTGTCGCAGCGCTGCGCCAGTTGCGCCGGGCTGAGTTGGGGTTCGGGGTCGTCCTCCAAACCGAGGAATTCGACCACGTCGCGGATGACCTGGGCGAACACGTACTCGCTACCCCGCGCCACGATGGGCACGGCGCGGGCGCCCAACGCCCGCAATGCTTGCATGCCGCCGGTATCGGCCATGACATTAATCGATTCGAATTCGATCCCACGGATCGAGAGGTAATCCTTTACCCGCAGACAACTGGTTCAATGGGGTTGCCAGAAGACTTTGACGGGAGCGCTCACGGGCTTCGCACCTATGCAGTGTGGATGCAAGCCGCTGTTATACCGCAGCGTGCGCTATTAACCCAAGGGCACCGCTAAAAATGCACTTTTTCCGCGATTGTGGCGTCAGCGCCGTGCTCGAATCCTCAGGTATCACCTATACACTGCGGTTCTGCGCGCGGTGCTTCCTTGCACTCACGAAAAAATGACTATTTTTAGCGGCGCCCCCAAGTGTGTTGTCTGGTTTTTGGCCAACCTTCGCCGTTGCCAGGAGGCTGCCAGGCCGGCCCAAGCTGCGGCTAGCTGTGCCGGGAGTGCTTCCGCTGCGGCGCAGATAATGTCCGCCCACTTGAGTTGCGGCCAACCCTTGGGCGTGAGCGTAGAGGCGCACCTCAGGCGGATTGCCGGGTCACTCCACCGTGGCCCGGTATCGTTTGGCTTCATTCATGGATCTTGGACAGATGAGTTTCAGCCCGTCATAGTCTGGCCCATGGGTTTATAACCGTATGGGTTTATAGCCTATGGGTTTATAACCTATGGGGTTTATATAGCCCATGGCTTCATCTCACCGGGGCTTACCCGTTCGCCATGCCGCCAAGACTGTTACTCACCGTTGTTTGTGTTGCGTTGGGCACTAGCGCCGCGCCCCTTGATTTAGCCGTCAACATCGCGTTTCCCGCCATCACCCACGCCTTCAACATCGGCATTGAGGGGATCCGGTGGGTTGTAGTCGGTTATGTGCTCACCTACGCGGGTTTGCTGTTACTCGCGGGACGTTTGTCGGATCGCTTCGGTCACCAGCGGGTTTTTAGGCTAGGGATAGCCGCCAGCATAGGGGCGCTGGCCGCCTGCGCCTTAGCGCAGACCTTCACCGGGTTCATCCTGGCACGTATGGCGCAAGGTTTGGGTGCCGCCCTGCTCCTGGGCTCGGGCCCGGCCATCCTCACACTGGCGGTGGCCGATGCGCAGCGCGCGCGCATGGTGGGGATCTACACCCTCGCATTCGCGCTTGCCAGTGCGAGTGGCCCCCTGCTCAGTGGCCTGTTGGTGAGTGAATGGGGCTGGCCGGCGGTGTTTTGGTTTCGCCTACCGGTGTTGGCGGTGGCCTTGGTATTGGCGATGGTGTTACCGCCACTGCATAAACCCGCTGGGGACAGCACACAGATCGATTTGGCCGGCGCGTGCGCTTTGCTGATCGGCATCGTCAGTGTGCTTCTCGCCTTGGGGCAAGGGCCGCGTACGGGTTGGTTGACACCAGCCGTTTTAGCCTTACTCGCCGCCGCTCTTACGGCTCTAGTCATCTATTGGTACCGCCAGCGCTGCCATCCCGACGCCGCCCTGCTGGACTTGGCGTATTTCCGCGCCCCATCGTTTTTTGGCACCAACGTGGGCCATCTGTTGGTGTCCATGGCGGTTTTCTTCGTGTTGCTGTTAGTGCCGTTTTTCCTGGCACGGCGGTTGCCCGGCGAACTGGGTCTGGCGGGAGTGGTACTGGCGGCGGAACCGGCAGGGTTGGTGTTGGCGTCAGCCGCCGTCAGCCGTTGGCTTAAGGGTGGGGTGAGCGATCGGTTAGCGGTGATAGCGCTGGCGGGCGTGGCCACCGGGCTTGGGTGTATCTCATTGTGGTCCGCCAGCGTGCCGGTGGGGATTATGGTGGTTACTCTACTCGTTTGTGGGGGCGGCTATGGATTCTTTCATGTCGCCGCCATGGATCGGGTGATGGCCGCGTTACCGGCAACGCGCCGCGGCGTTGCCGGCAGTTTGAATATGCTCACCCGGACCATTGGAGTGGCGACCACCGCCAGTGCGGGCACGTTATTGTTCAAGACCTTGGGCGGGGAGGCGGATGCTTTCCAGGCGGCGTTCTCCACGACCTTCCTGATCGCGGCGGGGCTGGTGCTGGCTGCCGGCGTGTTATTTGCCGTCAGCAGGCCCGGTATGTTTAGCCGTCCTCGCTGATCATACTGGCCGCTTTCTCGCCGATCATGATGGTGGGTGCATTGGTGTTGCCGGTGGTCAAAACAGGCATCACCGAGGCATCGGCTACCCGTAAATTTTCGATGCCACGCACCCGCAGCCGTTCGTCCACCACCGCCATGGCATCGGTACCCATTTTGCAGGTGCCCACCGGATGGTAGAGGGTGTTGCCCAGTTTGCGGGCGGCTTCCTTGAAGGCTCGCGTATCCGTGACGGCTACAGCGGGGCTGGTCTCTTTCACGCTATGCCTGGCTAAAGGCTGCTCGGCGAAGATGCGCCGGGTATGGGCGAGACCAGCGCAGAGCACGCGGTAGTCGTCCTCGGCGGTCAGATAACCCGGAACGATTTTGGGCCGGGCCAAGGGAGCACTGGATGCGGCCATGATCGAGCCCCGGCTTTGGGGCCGCGTCGGGCAAATAGCAACGCTGGCGCCCGCTTGCCGTTCCAGGACACCGAATTGCTCGGGATCATGGCTCGCCGGTGTGAACAGAAGCTGGAGGTCGGGACTGGCTAGCCCCTCACGCGATCGGCAGAACACTTGCGCCGTGGTCACGCCGAAGGTGAGCGCGCCGTTACCCGCGAATAAATAGCGCAGCACTTCGCGGGCCACCTTGAAGCCGCGTGATAGCTCGTTGATGGACACAGTGTCTTTCATGTGGTGCGAGACCCGCACCACGTAGTGATCTTGCAAGTTACCACCCACCCCCGGCAGATCCTGGACTACCGCTACCCCGATGCTCTCTAAGTGGGCGGCAGGCCCGATGCCCGAGATCTGCAAAATGTGGGGCGAATTCACCGCACCACCCGAGACCACCACTTCCTTGGCCACCTTGATCGGCTCCTCGCGCCCGCCGCCGCTCGTGTATTTGACGCCCGTGCAGCGGGTGCCCTCCATCAGCAGCCCAGTGCACTGGGCGCCGGGAATGACGGTCAGGTTCGCCCGCCCGCGGGCGGCGGCGAGAAAAGTCTGCGCGGTGGAGGCGCGAAAACGCCCGCGCCGGGTCATCTGCGAGTAGCCTACGCCCTCGGGTTGCGCGCCGTTCAGATCATCGCTGTAGGCGAAACCCGCCGCCCGCGCCGCTGCCACGAACATGTGGGTGAGGGGCAAGATGGTGCGGTAGTCCTCCACCACCAGCGGTCCGCTTCTGCCCCTGAACTCATCGCTGCCGTTAGCGTAACTTTCCGATTTCTTGAAAAAAGGCAGCACCTCTTCGTAGGTCCAGCCGTGGCAACCCATCTGCGCCCAGGTGTTGTAGTCCTGCGGGTTGCCGCGCACGTACAGCATGCCGTTGATGGAGCTGGAGCCACCCAGTACGCGGCCCCGTGGCCAGTGGATGCGCCGCCCGGCGGTGCCCTCCTCGGGCTCGGCGCTGTAGTTCCAATTCACCGCTGGGTTTTGTAGCAGGGAGGGTATACCGGCCGGAATGTGGATCATGGGATGGCGATCCTCGGGACCCGCCTCCAGCACGATGACGCGCGCCCCGGCCTCGCTTAGTCTGGCGGCCACCACGCAGCCGGCGGAGCCGGCGCCCACGACAACGTAATCCGCTTCTTTCATGTTTTAACTCTTCCCATTTAGGCGCTCGAAGCCGGCCTCCAGATCGGCGATCAAGTCGCCCGGATCTTCCAGGCCGACGTGCAAGCGCAGTAGCAATGGTACGTGGTCCCAATGGACGTGTGCGCGCTCCAGCGGGGTTTTGTTGACCGCCACCAAGCTCTCATAGCCGCCCCAGCTCGAGCCAATCTGGAACAGTCCCAGATGGTTGACCATGGCCTCTATAGCGCTTGAATCAGCGGTTTTTAGGGTCACACCAAACACACTGGCGGCGCCAGCGAAGTCCCGCTGCCAGATGGCGTGGCCGGGATCGCTAGGTAGGGGCGGATATAACACCTGCTCTACCTCGTCCCGATCATGCAGCCACTGGGCGACGATGAGTGCGTTTTCTTGTTGCTGGCGCAGGCGCACACCCAGGGTGCGAAAGCCACGCAGGGCCAGGTAGCAATCGTCGGGGCCCGCCACATCGCCGAAGCTGCGGGTGGCATCGAACAGTTGTCGGTAGATCGCCTCGTCGTCGGCGGTGATCATGCCGATGACCAGATCCGAGTGACCGGCGATATATTTGGTGCCCGCTTGAATGGATACGTCCACACCGTGTTCGATGGGTTTGAAGAACAGCGGCGTGCCCCAAGTGTTGTCCATGACCACTAAGGCGCCATGGGCGTGGACGCTCTCGGTGATGGCGGGAATGTCCTGCATCTCGAAGGTAAGCGAACCGGGTGCCTCGGTAAACACCAGCTTGGTATTGGGCCGCAGCAACCCGCTGATATCGGCGGCGGGCGGGTAGTAAGTGGTCTCCACGCGATAGCGGGTTAACACCGTGTCGCAGAATTTGCGGGTTGGGCCGTAGACGGAATCGGTGACCAGTATGTGATCGCCACTTCGGGTGAGGGCCGCGAGGGTCATGGTGATGGCGGATAGGCCAGTGCCCGTCACCACCGTGCCATAGCCGCCCTCCAATTCACTCACCGCGTCGGCTAATGCGCGTGCATTGTGGGTGCCGTTAGCACCATAGGTGATAGCGCGGTAACGCCGCTCTCCATCGAAACGGCTAAGGTAGCTCGCCACGTTCGAGTAGACGATGGTGGAGGCTCTGTGTATGGGTAAATTGACGGTGCCTTCCTGGCCCGGTTCGCCCCGGCCCAAGTGGATGAGCTTGGTGTCGTTCTTCATGCCCGCTTTACCCCTCGCGCTGCCATAGCGTATGGGCGAGCACGCCGGAGCGCGCTTCGATGGCGGCCATGGCATCAAGGATCAGATCTTCGCGGTAGCGCCGGCCGATCACCTGCACCGCCGCCGGCAGTCCTGCCACTAAACCGGTGGCGATGACGCCAGCGGGCAAGGCGAGGTAATTGACCCCGCAGCTATACATGCTGGCGAGGAACAAGTCCCGGGTGTTGTCCGCGCTCTTGACATCGTAATCCGCCGGGTAGGTGGGGCGCATCAGAAAAGGGGTCAATAGCAACGGGTATTGGTCCAAGAAGATATTCCACTCGCGGGTGTAAGCGGTGCGCTCGGCGATGCGGGCGCGGTACCCTTCCGCGTCCACCACCTGGCCTATCTGTTTCATGTAACCGAAAAGAGCGTTGATGGTCTCGCTGCCGTGTGCGCGGGCGAGTGGGCCTAGGGTTTGATCGATCTCGCTGACGGCCACGTCGAACCAGCTTTGCGCCGCTTGCATGATCGAGGGCGTCACTACCTCTTCCACCTGGTAGCCGGCATCGGTTAATTGCAAAGCTGCTTGATCGAGGGCGGCGAGGATGCCGTCGTGGGCTGGATAACCGTTGGTTTCCTTGGTTAACGCCACCTTGAGGGGGGTAGCCGAGGCGGGCCAGCCCGCAAACGGTGCCGGCACCCACCACGGATCGCGCGGATCACCTTTGGCCATGGCACCCGTGGCTAGCCGCACATCGCGCACTTCGCGGCAGATGGCGCCCTGTACCGACATGAGCTGCGCCAGCATGCCGCGTTCCGCCGTGGCACTGGGGTTGAACGCCGGGATGCGGCCAAACGAGGGTTTGACCGACGTGACACCACAGCAAAACGAGGGGAAACGCAAGGAGCCGCCGATGTCATTGCCGTGGTGGATGGGACCGAAGCCCGCCGCCGCGGCGGCGCCGGCGCCACCAGAAGAGCCGCCCGCCGATGCTTGGCCATCCCATGGATTGAAGGTGCGGCCGCGCAGCGGATTGTCCGTATCCGCGCGCATGGATAGCTCGGGGGTGTTGGTGCGGCCCATGATGATGGCGCCGGCTCGGCGCAGGTTGCGGGTCACTGGCGAGTCCGCCGGTGCGATGAGATCTTTGAATGCGGGCAAACCGTTGGGTGTGGCTTGTCCCTCAACGTCGATATTCTCCTTGATGGTGACGGGAATACCGTGCAGGGGACCTAGTGGGCGGCGGGCGGCTATCGCCGCGTCGGCGGCACGGGCACCGTCAAGCGCGGCGTCGGCGTCCAAATGAACGACGGCATTGAGCCGGGGATTGTTGGCGCCGATCCGCTCGAGCACCGATTGCATGACTTCCACGCAGGTGAACTCACGCTGGCGGATGTGGTCGGCGAGTTCACAGGCGCTCAAGCGCCACAACTCATCGGTCATCGTTTTGCTCCTCCCGGGATCTGCCGGTTTATTGTTTGGGGGGGTTATTATCGAGGATTTATTTTCGGGGGCGGTATCAATGTGCGTTGTTCGGGGATAGCCGTTAACGCGCTCGCTGACGCGGCAGTGGCGAATGTCGCACAATAGCGTTCATTTAAAAAAGCGGCGAGATTCTAACCATGGCCGCTAACTCTATCATGCAGGCCCAGCTTGAGAAAAAACGCCGCTATGGATGTGCTTCACTATTGGCCATCTTATTGTGAAGAGAATATCTGGCATCTATGCGCCCAGGCTGTAGCCAATTGCGTTAGCGATGACAATGGCCGCGATGACAACGCATGGGCGGTGCTCATCTCGAACGCGGCTCGGACGGTGTATTTCCGCGGGCAAAAAGCGGGCCGCGGACCGCGCGCCGGGCTGGTTTGGGATTACCCCGTTATTTATGTGTACGCGGATCCTCACCCCATAGTGTTTGACCATGATTGCGTGTATGGGCCACGCCTTACGCTAGAAGAATATTTAGCGCTTTCGTTTCCACCTCTGAAAGCGGTGTAGCGAAGATTCGCACCACGGTTTCGTGTGATAGAGGCCACTCGCTATATCGGCGAATTTTGTTCGGACCGATCACACATGCGCCAGGGAGTCAATTGTTGGCTTGCACCTCCGCCCCCATGGCCGCCCATTGGAGAGGGGCATAAGGGCACCCTAATAATCCACATTCTGCAATTTTCCGTTCAGTATGGCTCGGTCATCGCAACGAGGGTGGCCCCGGCCATCAGTGCGGACAGGGGGGATGGGAGTAATGGTTTAAGTATCTTCCATTGTTCATCTTGTAGTTCTTCTCGACGTGGCATAGGTGTCCTCCGGTTTGGTAACTGGTTAGACATTATTTCACATCATAGGTAGGTCCTTAACCAGGAACCAAAAGATGGGTGAGTCGAAGTTTAATCCTGCCAGTTTTCATATCCGGCTTTGGGGGCGTTCGAGCAACATTTTGAGAAAGATTGACAAACGCCGCGCGTCTTCCTACACCTGCTTTTTGGTTACTAATTCGGAAAAAAATTACCCGACATTAATTCAGAATATATCTGACATGCTTTTCATAGAAAAACCGTTTAATTATTTGCGTATTCTGTTGCAGTGAGTGCAACACCGAACGAGCCAGGGCCACCCGTTGCTCCTTTGTAGCCACCACTGTCCGCCCAATTCGTTGGCTTTTTACATGATGCCATACTAGCTCATCAGGATTGAGTTCCGGTGAATACGGCGGTAACCATACTAACGTGAGCTTACCTTGGCTAGTGCGGACAAATTCTTGCACCTTCTTGGCTCGATGAATTGGATGGCCATCAACAACCCAATAGACCGATCGCTTGGCGTTGTGCAACAAACGCCTTAGAAAGTCGATAAAAACGTCTGCGGTTACCCGTGATTCGGTTACCATGAAACGCAGGTGACCCTTCGGCGAAACGGCTGACAGCCTATTCACGCTAAAGCGCCGACCCGTTTTCGCTACAACCGGCGTATCACCCCGTACCCCCCAAGTGGTACCACGATGATAATCCGACCGGATCGTCGATTCGTCGCCAAAATAGACCCGCGCTCGCCGCCTTTTCGCTTCTTGTTGTACTTCAGGCCAAGTTTCTTTTAACCATACCTTAACCTGAGCAGGGTCTGGCTCGTATGCCTTAAACCCAGGGCGCTGCGCACTCATCCCCCAAACGAGACAGGCTATTGCCCACCGAGCGCTCGCTGACCTCGATGCCAAATTTATCTTTCAGTCATATCTGAATCATCGAGCGCGTCCACAGGGCATCGTGACAATCCAATTGCAACGGATTCGTTTTAACCCGTTCACCTAAGCGATCCGCATATTCATCGGGACACTTTCTTGGGCGGCCCGTGATCTTGCCGGTGGACAGCGCCTGTTCACCACCTTGCTCATACCTGGATAACCAATCGTCAATGCAAGAACGATGAAATCCGCGGGCTTTAATTACTTTTTCAGGGCTTTCACCCGATAATACTTGCGCAACCGCGTGCCTGCGGATGGCTTCTCGCGCGGAATGGGGCAGTGAGCGACCGTCTGTCTTTTTCATAGCATCACTATAACATATTTATTAATTTGTGTCGGGTAATTTTTTGCCGAAGTAGTAACAGGTTAAGGTATTTGTGTCAATTGGATGGAGGGTTCATCTGAGAAGTGGTGATGCGTGGTTAGTCAGGAATGTATTGCACTAGATAGTCTCTGCTTAGTACAGTATATTCTGTATCCGTCTAATACGCTGTTAGCTTTCAAGGGTTAGTTCAATGAGTCAACTTGATACAAACACAAGAGATCGCTTGGTTAGTGCCGCGAAAAGCGCTGCAGGTGCTTTACCATTTATTGGCACGTTTGTTGGTGAAATCATTGACTCGGTTATTCCTGAGGTGCGAATTGAGCGGGTTGTCGGTTTTTTAAAATCTCTTGATGAGAGGGTTGGCAATCTGGATGACAAGCTTGATAGGTTTCAACAGAGCCTCAAGTCCGAAGAAGGCTTAGATATTTTTGAAGAAGGAGTTATTCAAGCTTCCAGAACTGTTTCCGAGGAAAGGAAGAAAAGATTGGCTTATTTGGTGGTTAATTCACTAGCCTCCGAGGAGCTAAAATACGCAGAATCTCGCAAGCTACTTAGCATCTACAATGAGCTAACAGATCCAGAAATCATTTGGTTAATTTACTATTCGTTGAACCCTGTGCTTGGAAAAGGTCCTCATTCTGAATGGGTAGATCAGCATCCAGAGGTTCTCAAGCCAATCAGCAGAGAAATGGGAGCCCCTCAAGAGCAACATGAAAGAGGTGCACTCCAAGATAGCTATAAGTTAACTCTTTCTCGTTTGAGCCTGACCACAGAAAAGGGTCGGACAACAAGCCTTACCACTCTTGGTCGGCTTATGGTTAGATACATAACCAATGAAGAAAGCTAACAAATCAATCAACTTCGCGCCTGCGGCGCCGGACGCAGCAAAGCTGCGCCGGTTATTGAGGCGTTATGTTTCAAGCAACACCTCCACAAAAGCACTAAAACTACAAATTGAGTTCAAAACTAGGTGATTTTTCCAAGCCTCAATGTCAATGCGACATGAAACCGCTGCTTTTATCGGTGAATCTTGGCTATACTATTAGCCTTCTGAACGCAACATGAGGACTGTCATGAGTAGCAATAATAATGTGATTGACTTTCAGCGTCCTAGAAGTACCTCAAGCAATAGCTCTGTTACGGAAGAGCTAAAAAATGAAGGTGAAAAGCAAGACGCAGGTAAGAGTGTGAAGCTCAGCGAGCAGTTGAGGTCCACGATTGATGATGGACTAAAGCAGCAAATGCGGGAGCAGATGAGGAAAAAACATGAGTTCAAACAACAAAAATGAAAATAACTTGCAAGATAAGCAAGCTTCGATCCTTAATGAAATCTATAAATTAGGGTGGATGGATGGTTATGCTGAGGGCTATGATGACGCAGTTGAGGATACTGAAAATGCCCTTAATGATCTCGAAAATCAGAATGAGCTTTTGCGTGATCTAGTTCAGGAAAAAGACAGTCTAATTGATGAGCTAGCATCAAATGCAGGGAAATCCCTACAAGCTGTCAAAAAACGATAACCACTTGTTTTACTTCAGAGCGCCCCCCAAGAAACATAACAAAAAATTCCAGCGGACTGCCTTCGGCAGCCGCTGAGTTTGGTGTTAGGGGGAAAAGGAATGCATAAGTTCTATCACGCAGACAGGAATTCATCGCTATTAGAAGGACAGAATATCAGGCTTGATAAAAATGGTCTTTCTAAATTCGGAGCAGAATATTGGCCGATGATATCGCAGCGGAATATCGACAGCATGAATGAAACTCAACTACGGGAGTTTTATTTGGAGGAAATCAGAAAAGAAAAAATTTTCGCCAATTATGCGTCGCGCCTTCAGTCCATGTTTGATGCAAATTCAATCCAAGAAGCGATATGGTTCGCAGAATTGATTATCCCTGTTCCCAAGAAGCCTATTCCAATTATTGAGATCTACGCAGATAGATTTTGGTCATTGGACATGAACTGGTTAGATTACAAATGTGATCAAAAGCAATCTATCGCATACTATAGAAATTATTGGTATGCAGAAATATCCAATCATTCTCCAGAGCAAGGGGAAAGAAAGCCGCCAAAAATAGAAGTATTAATTGCTTTGCCGGCGAAAGCTGGAAACATTGTTCACTATGTGAATTCCTAACAAGAAAATCAAGGCACCCCTACGGGGCTGGGACGTCTCGCTTCGCGAGCCGCCCCTTATTTAGGCGTTAGGCGATAAACAAAACGGACAAATATGTATGCCAACTATCTCAATGTTTTATGGAATCATTGTTTCCATGTATTTTCTGGACGACAAAAAACACCATTTGCCACACATCCATGCTAAATATCAAGGACAAGAAGTAGTCGTTTCTATACCTGAAGGGGAGATATTGGATGGTAGCTTACCTATTGCAAAAATGAAGCTGTTACTTGCCTGGATAGAATTACATAAGGACGAACTGATGGCAGATTGGGAATTGGCTGTATCTGGTCAGCAACCTTATAAAATTGAACCTTTGAGATAAGTGCTATGAACCCTAGAGTTTCCAGTGTAAAACCGACAGATGACTATAAGCTAAAGCTCCACTTCGATAATGGTGAAACAGGGATATATGACTGTTCCGGTTTATTGAATTTCGGTGTGTTTCAGGAATTAAAAGATGTTTCTTACTTTAAACAAGTTAAAATTGTGGGAGGCACAATAGCTTGGCCACATGAACAAGATATTTGCCCTGATACACTGTATATTGATTCGCACAAATCGCCTAATAAAGCACTCCAGCGGACGGCTAACCGCCGCCGCTGAGTTTGGTCGTTAGGGGGAGGAATTAACGACAATGAATGGGAAGGAAGTAGTTACAATAATCAAAAGTGCAGTTAATGATGCAAAAACCAAAACAAAGAGGTGATTTCTGTTAATGCACTTTTAAATTACCTTGAGGCTCTTGAGCTGGATGTTTCTGAGGTAAATGAAAGTAGAACACTTCAATACGAGTCAAATTTAATTCACTATAAAGCGGAAAATGAAAGAAATATTGCACACTACAGCGCACAGCAAATTCATGCTGTTGAAATGTTTCGTTCAATAATCAATTATGGATCTGCCGCATTAAAAAGCGCCATATAATTAATGGTGGTGCAGCTGCAGCAATATTAGCCTTTATTGGTAACGTGGAGTAAAGGTGTAACACCTTCTTCGGTGCCATCGCTAACCAGTGCTATTGCGTATTTTTCATTTGGCGTACTGGCTGCTGCCATAGGCACGGCATCAAGTCATCTGACTCAGTTCTGTTACGGAGAAAACTACCAAAAAACTGGAGTGGTATTTCATACACTCACGTAGTTTTTGTAGTTGTGGCCTATGTTTGTTTGCTTTAGGGGTTATTGGTGCTTATGAGTCATTTGTTACCCACTTATCCCTCTAATAATTACATCAAATACGCTCCCTTCGGTCGCCGGATACTCGCAAGCTCGCACCGTTTATATGAGCGTTAGGGCTCATCCACTAATGTAAGGAGACTTAAAATGAAAAAGGTACTGTTCTTTGTAGTCACTTTATTTTCACTCAAGTTTCTTTTGCTGGGCCTCTTTGTGCTTTAGCGCCAGCCGGACATAATCCAGGAGCAGATTAATACCCAAGCCCATTTGCTAATCAGCAGATATCAGCTGTAAATAATTTTCTATGCGGAAAGTTTGGTTGCCTACCCTACTTACTGTTGAAGAATGACACTTTGCAGAATACGATGGTTTCTGCGAACCAAGCGGGTTATCAAATTCGCTACAACTCAGGCTTCATGAATCAAACTGTTCAGTATTTTGGTAACTATGCAGCAATAGGCATACTTGCTCATGAGCTTGGGCATATAATTGACTTCGCTCAACAGCCTTAGCAAATACCCCAAGCTCAACGGGAAGCAACAGCAGATAAGTATGCTGGGTGTGCATTTGCGCTTGCCGGTCATCCAGAATCTGATTTACAAGGTCTAGCCAATTTCCTTCATGCGATGGGTCCTTCTCCTGGTTATCCAACACCCGCGCAAAGGGTGCAGCTAGTGCGATCTGGTTATCACCAATGCAAATATTAAATAGTGCAGTATATGTCTGTGTCCGTCTAATACACTGTTATGCCAATTAGCCCAGTTTAGGCGTATTGACAGTGTCCATACGCAGTAGCATCCTACTGCAATGGATGAACATCACTTCCTAAACGGCGTGAGTTCGTCTGGGATACTGCCAAAGCTTCATCGAACGTTCGGAAACACGGTGTCTCTTTCGCGCAAGCTGCTCAGGCCTTCTTTGATCCGTTTGTCAGAGTTATTGATGCAAGTCCAGATGAAGAGGTCAGGGAGGCACTCATCGGCATGGATGCGAGTTGGAATCTGCTCTTCGTAGTACATATCGAGAGGCTCGAGGATGGATATCGAATCGTCTAGGCCCGAAGGGCCACTGCAAGCGAACGTCAACTCTATGAATCCTAAGTCCCTGAAGAAGCGTCTGGAGCGAAACCGGTCCATGATGTCAGTCACTATTCGCATGCCTGAAGATGTGATCGAGGATTTGAAGTCTGTTGCTCCACAACTAGGATTTTCAGGCTATCAACCACTGATTCGAGCGTATATAGGACAAGGATTGCGTCAAGATCTGGAGAAACTGGAGGCCGCCGAGATGTCGGCGCTGATTGAGGGTCTCAAGCGTAGAGGCGTTAGCGCCAAAGTCATCAAGGGTGCACTGGCTGATGCGAGCGCTGAGAATCGGCATAACAAAGCAATCCAGCCGACTGGCGAGGACGCCAGCGGCTGATTGCCGCCGTTGGGCCGCAAGTCATGGTCACCCACTTGCGACTACCGAAGGAATATCGTGATGAACTACGATGGAACGCTTGAGAGCCTTCAATCTATCGTAGCTGCGTGCGGATACTCGATAACAGACACGCGGCCAAACGGGGCCGGCCATCAGATTCGTACGGCCGAGAAGGCAATCATAAACTGGTATCCCACGACTGGAACGGTCCAAATCCAGGGCAAGGCTGACATTGTCGCGAAATTCCACGACGATTGGGGCGCATACACGGGTTCGAAACAAGATCCTGCTGTAGAACCGACGCAAGGCATCCAGGAACCGGATGCGCCCACTCTCGAGGTCGGCACGAGCAAGAAGGTATTCGTCGTGCACGGACACGACGTTACCGCGCGAGAGCAACTTGAGCTGATTATCCACAAGCTCGGTCTAAATCCCTTTGTGCTGGCAAACACCGGTGGCGGTGGATTGACCATTATTGAAGCCCTGGAAAAAGAAATCGGTTCTAGTACCACACAAGCGCGCTTCGGGATCGTTCTGATGACACCAGATGATGTTGGCTACGCCAAAGCTGCTGGACCTGACGCGGCGCAAGATCGTGCCCGTCAGAACGTTGTTCTGGAAATGGGGATGCTCATTTCAGCGGTAGGTCGTGGAAACGTGGCTATCCTGCAAAAGGGTCATGTCGAGATTCCGTCTGATGCACAGGGCATCCTATATCTGCACTTCAATGATCACGTCAAAGAAGTCGTGCCCAAGCTTACAGACCGGTTGCGTGCTGCTGGATTTGTGCTCAACCCAGATGCCATAACCAGTGCATCATCATGAGACCCAACAATCGCGTCAACTACGCGCTACTTCGTGGCGCCGAACCTCGCTATCGCTCGGCCGGTTACGCGGGGCGTTATGTGCTTAATAATCACTTAAGGAATATATGAGCAAATCTTTCTATATCAAAGCAACGCGCGTGCTGGCCCCATTAATCATTCTATTCGGCCTCCTTAGTTTACTTATGGGTCTTGGCGTAGCAACTGGAGTAATTGTTGAGCCAGAACCTGGTGCATATCTAGGTAGCAAAACCAGCGGTGAGGCAATAGATAAGGGAATTTATAAGATTATCACAGGGATCGTCATCGGCACAATTGCAGAAATCGGTAACGCTGTTATTAACAAACAAGATGCTAATTCAGAGAAATAGCAATACACATAACAAATCACTCAACGCGGACGCTTCGCGCCCGTTAGTTCAAACGTTAGGTATCAATAGCAGGTTTTAAAGCTTTGTCTTTGGCGCAATGTTTAAGGCGTTGACGATGCCCTTTTCCTAGGTGGTTTGTTTGGGTAAAGTGGCAACCATCAGCCAAGAGGTCTTTACAGGGTGGTTATTTTGGTGACGCAGCACTTTCATCAAGCTAGGCAGTTTTTTCATCCTATAGCCACCATTGTGCGAGGGGGTTTGGTGGGTCACAAAGCGTTGGTGCATCTCACAAAGTCAGGCGTAAAATCCCTGTACCTAGGGCGTGTTAACATTATTCAACGCCTGCACGATAAGGGCGAAGTGGATAAAAAACATAAAGACAACATCCAGTTTGTCGAAGCGTGAAAAGATTCGACGAAATCCTTTTAGCCGTCGAAACAATCTCTCTACTTCATTTCGCTTTTTATACATTTCCTTTGGCGGCTGAGCGCGAGTCCTGGACTGTACTATGCGCTTGTCAACAGGTACTTTAAAGACTTGGGGCTGGTAGGATTATCAGCATGAATCAGAAACGGCATGATAATGAACCGCCGTGGTACGTGACCCGGATGCCCGGTGGTGGGGGAGGAGGGGCATCTTGAGGTGTCTCCCTACTCCCGATTAGTTTTTTCAGTAGGCTTTGGCTCTATTCTCGACAATCAGTAGCATTACTAAATGATCGTTTTCGTCTATTGTATAAAAAATCCTATAATTGCCTATTCTGTACCGCCATGTGTTAGGGGAGTAGCCTCTCAGTTTTTTAATATTGATGCCAAAGTGAGGTTCGGATCTTAGTTGAGGGTAAACATAGCCGTTGAGTTTATTTCTTATCAACGTTTTGTCGTTTTTTTGAAGCTTATTAATGCTTTTTATAAATTCATCGGTTTCAAATAAGTCGTACATTACTCAACAAATCGCCCTTTTCTACTTTTGGCATCTTGCATAGCACGCTTGAGGCCGGCTTGTAGTTCTGAGTTGCTATGAATTTCAGCCATCTCGAATTCATCAACATACTCATGCTCGGCAATATACCGTAGAGCTGAGGTTTCAATGAAGTTTGATAAGCTTCTATTATCGCTCTCGGCAAATGCTCTGAATTTTTCGTATGTGTCTTCACTCAGCCTAAGGGTTACAGTTTTTGACATGGTTGTGCTCCTAATTTAGACTTCTTATTAAGAATACATTCGAATACAAAAACTAACAAGTGCAGTCTGTCGGACAAATGCTTGATGGCCACTTTTTTGCTATTCCGCTTGACGGGCAAAAAAGCCGCCATCAAGTATTTGCCGCAACTGCAAGCGTTATGTGAAGAAAACGATGCGAAACCTTCTACTTCTATTAGCACTAGTGCTGCCGGTTCCGGCGTTTGCTCAGTTTTGTACTTAGAACATTGAAGTCCTAGACGGGACTTCTAGGGAAGTTAAACAATATCGCCCCGGAATTGATTGGCTTCGCATTTCGGTTGCAGATCTACCTGGATACGCTGTCTGCAAAGTTTCGTCGGTGAATGAATATTCGTTCGAGGGCATAGAGGCTACCCGAATCGAAGTTTATTGCTCAGCAACATCTGGCCAAACCATGCAGGTGTCGAGTGTGGGCTTCTAGAAAATATGGTTCAGATATCACCATTTTCCAGCTTCTAGCGGCTCCAGTCGAGATTGGTGGGAAGCCGCCAAACATCAGCGTAAATGCTGGGGGCTACAAGGAATTCACCATGAGGTGTAGGTCCTAACACATGATTTACATAACAAGTGACTGTGGTTGTCAACCCGCAGTTGCTGCGCAATTGGGATTGCAGGTGGCCTGAGCACGGAGCATAGAGTTAAGGCTCGTGATGAACTTTCGCATGCAGTCATGGCCAATTGCTTATGTTTCTCGGCAGCGACTCACCGCCTATAGAAGGTTTGAATGGCGCAGTTGCACTCAATAGCGCAGGGCGTAGCCATGTACAACATCGTCCTAACGTTTCCGCGGCCACCCCGTATTCGGCGCTTGCCCTTGAACTTTCCACTATAGCGCATGGTGAGAGCGAGTCAGAACCTTGTGGGCATGATGTTCAACCGATTGAGTGCCATCGTGTGCCTCGCCATGAGTTGCTTCGGCGCGTCAGTAAGTCTTTGACGCCGACGAACGATTCGACGGCACCGAGTAATCAAACAAACGGTTCACACACAATTCCACACACCCCTTTTCGGTTTTGTGTTGTTGCCGGTGTTACTCGGGGGCGGCCTTGATGTTTTCAAATGCAAGCGCCCAGGATTATTGACCCTGTGAGCAGCTATCAATCTTGCAGCCTCTGGATTTTACCCACTTGCCCATCATCGCTCTGGCTGCCTGGTGGTTATTCGATGAAGTGGCGAGGCTCGAAGTGTGGGCGGGCGCCGCCATTATCTTCTGCGCCGGCCTGTATATCTCTTATTGTGAGGTGCAATTGGAGCGCGAGGGTAGCAGACGGCGGCGGTGAGCGCTTTTTCCGCTACAATCGCGCACCGCCAAAAGTCAACAGCGGCACACAAACAATAACGGGATTGTCCGATGCCTCTCACATAAAGCCCGCTTATCATGGTCAAGCGCGCGCCCGGCAAGGACCGTGGCGTGTTCGCCCGCGAAGATATCAAGAAAGGCACCGAGATCGAGTGCGTTCCGGTCCTAGTACTGAAAGTCAAAGCGCTGTATGACAACGAATACGACTCGTGTATTTTGAATTATGTGTTCGACTGGGGTAAGAATACTGTTGCGCTGGCATTAGGCTACGGCTTACTTACAACCACAGCTTCGAACCCAACGCCCATAATCCAGCCCGGTTTATTGATATGGACACACCATTTCTCGGCGAGGCGGTGGACTTGGCTGGCTTGTGCGCGCATTTTTTCCTGCGGCATGACCCGGGTCACAATACGCAGATTGAGGAGAACATACCGGTTAAAACACCTAGATCGATCAACGAAAGCGGACTGTGAGTAAAGCTGAGGTTTAATTCGCTGATGTTGTTTGTTCCCGTGATCCGCTGTTTTTTGAGTGCGCTAGCGTTGGCGCTAAGCGGTGTTCTTGTCGTGATTGATTCGTTGGCGGCCGGCTCGTTCGAGTTCGAACTACCTGGTGGTATGCCCGGTGAAGTGCACGAAGTGGCGCGGGCTGGCGATATCCACGGATTGATGCAATGGGCGCAACGGTTCGAGCATGGTGAGAGCGTTGATAAAGACGCCGATAAAGCGGTGGCGCTGTACTGTGTAGCCGCGCAGCGCGGTCATGGTCCGGCCGAATTCGCGCTGGGCTGGATGTATGCTAACGGCCGTGGGGTGAAACGCTCGGATGCTTTGGCGGGACCTTGGGTATGGCGTGCGGCAGCTAGGGGCGATGCGCTTGCGGCGCGCTTGTTGCCACATTTTCCGTTGGAACCGGATGGACCGCCGGCTCAGTGCATCTTGAGTGATGGCACGGAGTTTTTGCCGCCGCTTCACAGCGTGCCGAATCCTAGCCGTAAATTGATCATGCATTGGGTCAATGAGCTGGCGCCAAGAGCGGGACTGGATCCCCGGTTAGTGCTTGCCATGATCGAGATGGAATCGGGCTTCAATGCTAAAGCGAAGTCGCCTAAAAATGCCCGCGGTCTGATGCAACTCTTGCCGAAAACAGCGCGTAGGTTCGATATTGCTGATGAATGGGATCCGCTTGAAAATGTGCGCGGTGGGGTCGCTTATATGCGTTGGCTGTTGCGTCACTTTGAAGGTAATGTCTCCTACGCGTTGGCTGGTTACAATGCTGGCGAGGGCGCAGTCGAGCGGCACGGTGGCATTCCGCCATATAAAGAAACTCAACATTTCGTCAAAACCGTATTGCGGATCTGCCGGGCTGCCCATGCAGGGCGCTGGCGGTTCGAGCTGACGCCGGCGGAGCGTAAGAGGTTTAGAGTGCGCAAGGCCGCGCCGCCCGCCGTGCCGGAGCGAGGTTTGACGAGCTGCTTGAGCGGATAATTCTAGGGCGGGTAATTCCAGCCATTGTGGGCGAGGTTCGCTCTAAAGAACGGCTCCCTGGAATAAGTCCCCCGGCCGTTTCGCCGGTGGGATGGATGAGCACGGGTGAAATCACAACAACGCCGTACCCTCGTCGGGGTGGCCTGGATGGCGCTGGCCATGTCGGGCATCGGAATCGTCGATGGCATTGCCAAGTGGCTTGGCCAGTCGCTGCACGGCGTGCAGGTGGTGTGGGGTTATTTCTTGGGCATGCTGATGGCGCTGCTCGTCTACGTGGTGGTGGCGCGTGTGCCTGCGCGGCGGTTGCTGGCTAGCGCTCATCCGGGTATGCAGGTGGCGCGGGCGGCCTGCTTAGTCGCGTCGCTGTCTTTTTTGTTCGTGAGTTTGCGGTATTTGCCATTAGCGGAGGCGACGGCGATCAGTTTTACCTCACCGCTGTTTACCGTCGCCCTGGCCGGCCCGTTTCTCGGTGAGCGGGTTGGATGGCGGCGCTGGACGGCTGTGCTCATCGGGCTGCTCGGCGTTGCTCTCATCGTTCGGCCAAGTAGTGCGCTGTTGCAATGGGCGTCGTTGTTGCCTCTGATCGGCGCTTTTTTCTTTGCCACATTTACCGTCATCACCCGCTATTTGTATGCGGATGATGCAGTGACGACGCTATTTTTTACGTTTGCCTGTGGCACCGTGCTGGTCTCGGCGGTGGTGCCGTTCGTATGGCAGATGCCGAGTTGCAGCGAGTTTGGGGTATTTATCGGATTTGGCGTGCTAGGAGCGCTCAGCCATATTTCGATCGTCCGTGCCATGCGCGAGGCGGACGCGTCGGTGATTGCGCCGCTCAACTATGTGCGTCTCATTTGGGCGTTGGGTTTGGGGCTGCTCTGGTTTGAGCAATGGCCGGATGCTATGGCGCTGCTGGGGGCGTTGGTCATCGTGGCGGCGGGGTTATACGCGGCGGTCTACGGGGCGTCTAGAGCGGCTTAGTTTTCCGCTATCGGCGATCTGCTTGGCCGGCCGGGGTGCAATCGTTTGCCGGGGGTGTCCCGCTGCTCTAGCAGCCAGTCGCAAAAAAGCCGTACGGCAGGACGTTGGCCGTGATCGGGTGGATAGACGATATAGTACGCGTGCTCGGTGGGTAGGGTCTGCTGGAACAGGCGGATGAGCCGGCCCTCCTCTAGATATTGCGTGGCTAACACCTGCCTTGCGAGTACTACGCCTTGGCCAGCCACTGCGGAGGCGATGGCGAGACTGGCGTCTGTGAAGATAGGCCCGCGGCCGGCCATCGGCAGTTCGGCGCCAGCCGCTTTGAGCCACATCGCCCACTCGTTGCGATCATCGTCGTGCAGTAGTGTGTAGCGGGCTAGATCTTCAGGCCGTGTCAGCGGGCCGTGTGTCCCTGGTAAGTTGGGTGAGCAGGCCGGGAAACGGTCCTCGCTCATCAGCCATTCGACGTGCAGCCCGGGGTATTGCCCACGGCCATACCGCACTACTACATCGACGCCATCACGGTTGAAGTCGGTGAGCGCGGCGGTGGGTGCGATGCGCAGATCGATGTCTGGGTATTCTTCCATGAATCCGCCCAATAGATGCACCAACCAACCGGAAGCCACCGATGGCAAGGCGGAAATGGTGAGCCGCTTGCTGTGGCTTCCTGCTTTCACTTTGTTGATAGCGCCATCCATTTGCTCGAACGCTTCGCGCACCGGGGTCAGCAACATCTGGCCTTCGTCTGTTAGCAGCAGGGCGCGGTGTAGCCGCTTGAACAGCTTGACGCCCAAATAGCGCTCAAGGCGCCGTATCTGATGACTGATTGCGGCTTGCGTCACAAATAGCTCGTTGGCGGCTCGTGTGAAGCTCAGGTGCCGGCCAGAGGCCTCGAAGGAGCGTAGCGCGGACAGCGGGATTCGAGGATCGATTGACATGATGAAAAGTAATCCAAAACCGCAATTCAAATCGATTGTAGACCGGTTTAGATGAACCTAGACTCACTGCTAACGGTAGCGCTGCCAAGTTTTTGAACAAAGTCACTAGCCCAAGTTTTTTCCGAGGTAACCATGCTCTATTGCGCGAATCAACTGTATCAACACCCCGGCCAACACCACAGCCAACACCTTGGCGCAACCGAAGCCCTAAGGCTATCTGCCGCTACTTTATGCCGTTCGTCTTTCAGTCTCAGCAAAGTTATCCGCCGCCTACTCAAGCAACTCGCCGTGTGGCACGAGCGTGCCAGCAGCCGCCGCCGTTTGGCAGACTTGGATGAGCGCATGCTGCGCGATATTGGCCTCGATCGAGCCACCGCCGGCGCCGAGGCGAACAAGCCGTTTTGGACGCCTTGATGCGCAGCCCGGAGCAGCTGCCGGCGATGCCGGCAGCTCCGACACACGTGACAGACGTTGAAGGGTAGACAGACGCTGAAGGGCAAGTCGTCGAAGTAGCGCCGCGTGTCCGCGTAGGGCCAGGGCCGAATACAATCATGTGTCCGCAGCTAATGTCCCCAGCTTACAACTGAGTCTACGAAGCACAACTATGATTGACCATATCAGTACCTACGCAACCGATTATGCCGCCACGAAACGCTTCTACGAACGTGTTTTGGTGCCGCTCGGCTATGGCTTGCAGGTTGAGAGGATGCTCGATTCTGACGCCGGGTGTCCCGCTGTGCGGATCGGTGCGTTCGGCCCGCCGGGTAAGCCGGTCTTGTGGATAATCGAGAGCCAAGAGGCGGCTACGCCCCGGCATGTAGCTTTTTGCGCAGCCAACAGAGCTAGCGTGGATGCGTTTCACGCTGCTGGAATCGCCTTGGGCGCTGAGGATTTCGGTGAGCCGGGCCTACGGCCGGTCTACCACGAGCATTACTACGGCGCGTTTCTTATCGATCCCGATGGCAACAATGTCGAAGCGGTATGTCACCGGGCTAACGGGTAGTTTGAGCGTTGCTGCTGTTTTCAAGCGCGTTAAGTGTAGGCACGAAAAGAGCGTAGGGTGCACCTATCAAACGCCTATAGCCACCCCGTCGTGTCCCGGATCCGCAGCGCCATCCAGCCGTCCATCCGGCATCACCCGAATCCCGTGAACAGCGGCAATGCCGAAGGTGTACGGGCTGCGCACGACCTGGTAACCGTGCTCTTCTAGAGCCTGCTGCACATAGCGCGGGATGCGGTTGGTCAAATCGATGATATCGCTAGTGGAGGAGAATCTAGGCGCACTCACCGCCTCGGTCATGCTCATCTGGTGATCGAGCACATTGATGATCACCTGGGCGACACCCATGGCGATCTGCGTCCCGCCCGGCGCCCCCAAGGCCAAGCGGAGCCGGCCGTCGCGAAATACCATGCTGGGGCACAGCGAGCTGAAGCGCGCCTTGCCAGGGGCGATGGAGCCGGCCCGCCCCGGCCGCGGATCGAACACCGCCATGCAGCCGTTGTACATAAATCCAAGCCCATCGGTGATGACGCCCGAGGGCATTCCTAGCGAATGGGTCATGCTGACCGCATTACCCCACTTATCGACGACGGCCACGTGGGTAGTGTGCGGCGGCTCGCCCATGCCGATGCGCTCCACATGGTGTTGCTCGCCCGCTTTGATGCGCTCGGCCGCCCGGTGCGCGTAAGCCTTATCCGTTAGCTGGCCGATGGGTACGTCATGGAATGCCGGATCGCCGACATGGGCGTCTTTGTCGGCCGTTGCGATCTTCATCGTCTCGCACACGGTACGAATATAGTCTGCCGTGTTGTGCCCCAGGGCAGCCAAATCGAAGTTCTCGAGCATGTTGAGCATCTGCGCCACCATGATGCCGCCCCCTGGGGGATGGTTGGTGGCGATATGGTTGCCGCGGTAGTCGAACGACAGGGGCTCGGTGCGGGTGGTGCGGTAAGAACTCAAGTCCTCGTATGACAAGAGCCCTCCGTTGCGCTCGAAATCCTCCGCGATACGCTCGGCGATGCGCCCTTGGTAAAACACCTCCGGCCCCTCGGCGCCAATGGCTGCGAGGGTGGTGGCGAGATCGGGATTCAACACCCGATCGCCCACCCGCTTCAACCTGCCGCCGGGGTGAAAATACACCTGCTGGCCGGTCTTCGAGAAGCGCAGCCGGTCGGCTACGTCCACCCGGCCAAAATCGCTTCCGCAGGTCCACCAAAAATGCACATGGGGTCGAATAACGAAGCCCCGCTTGGCTTCCTCGATAGCATAAGCACATACATCGGCCCAATCGAAGGTGCCGAATTCAGTTACCGCCTCGTGATAAGCTTTAAGGCTGCCTGGCGCCGTAACCGATTGATATCCAAGGTCATTGACATTGCCCTGCAGCACGAAACCGAAGCCGTCGCGGGTCTCGCCTGCAATGCGATCGGCCCACATCTGCGGGCTCGCGGCAAGCGGCGTCTTGCCGTGAAAATCGATGCAGGTGTGGATGTTGCGCCCGGGCATGTAAATCTGGCAGTTACCGAATCCCGCGATACCGCACATCTGTGGATCCACCACACCTTGCACCAACGCCGCCGCCATCGCGGCATCGACGGCATTGCCGCCCCGTTGCAAAATCAGCGCGCCTGCTTCAGCCGCTTCGGGCTGAGCCGCAACGATCATCGAGCGGTGATTAGCCATGGGAGTAGTGCTTCCTGATTGTGTTGAGCTAGATTCTCGTCCGAGCTAGAGCTGGTCCTGGCCGGGTGGCCCACGCAGGGACTGATAATTAGTCCAAACCTGCTCCCGCGCCTGCTCGACCGTCCACCCGCGTAGTTCCGCCAACAACGCTACTGTGTCTACCACAGCCGCAGGTTCACTGCGTTCACCGGGCTTGGCGCTCATGTAGGGCGCATCGGTCTCCGTCAACACCCGCGCTTGCGGCAACTCGCGCAACAATTTGGCAAACGCTTCGTTGCGCCGCGCGTTGGCGGGAATAGAGAACCACCAGCCGTCCTCGTGGGCCCAGCGTAGCGCCTGCTTGGCCTTGCCACCGTAGCAGTGAAAATCGACCTTTTGAGCGCCCGAGTGTCTGAGGATCTCCGCGCAGCGGCGTTCACGCTTGCGCGTGTGAATAATGAGCGGTAGCCGGTACTCCATGGCGATGCCGATCAACTCTTCAAACACCCGCTCCTGCTCGGGGAAGGTCTCCGGTCCTAGCCAATGGCCATCCAACCCGCATTCCCCCACCGCGCTCAACCGTCCGGCGCCAGCCATGGACCGGATAAAAGCAATCTCTGCGTCAACGTCAAACCGGTTGACCCTCAAGGTGAAATCATCCGGCAGCAGATGGCACACGGCGTCCACCGGGTAGAGGCCGAGTGCCGGCTCTACGATGTCATGGGTTTTGGCCAGCTCCAAGATGGCCCGGTTAGATACCGGCTCTAGCCCATTGACCATGATCGCGCCCAGTCCGGCGGTGCGCGCCCTGGCCACCACTGCATCGACATCGTGGGCGAAACGCTCGTGCGTAAGATGAGTGTGAATATCTACATACATAGGTCAACGATGAACACTGTCCGCAATTGCCGTTAAGGTGCGCCATGAGCAAAACGTCTATGCTGGGCGGGGCTATGCTGCGCGATTTTAACAACCAGCTATTCTTAGCGATTTGCATGTCACGCATCAACGGCCTAACCGCTTTGCCTATTTCCTTGTCCCATGCGGCAAGATACATGCCGCAAGATAAAGGAGTGACGCTAGGTATAGGCCGCGCCGTCAAACGCGACGCTGGGCTAGCGCGGGTGCGCACCGGCGGTGGTTTGACCGGATGGGGCGAAGCCCGCGCTGGACGCGCACCGGGCGCTATTGCCCAAGATGAAGCAGCCTTGGCAGCGTTGCCACTGATCGATGGCCCCGGTTAGGTGTAGTGCGCGGTCCACCTACCAAAGATGAGGAAGATCATTTGAACGCTGAAGAACTCCACCGTGATGCCATCATCATCGACGGTTTGGAAATTTGTAACTGGAGCCGGACGGTATTTGAAGATATGCGCAAAGGCGGACTCACTGCGGTCAATGCCACTTGTGTTGTCTGGCAGGGTTTTCGCGGCGCCATGGACAGCATTGCGCGGTGGAAGCAGTGGTTTGCCGCCAACGATGACATTTTGTTGCAGGTCCACTGCGCGGCCGATATACGCCGTGCCAAAGCGGCGCACAAAACCGGTATCTACCTCGGCTGGCAGAACACCTACGGCATAGAAGATCGCCTGGAGTATGTACGCTTATTCAAAGATCTAGGCGTTGGTTGTATGCAGCTTACCTACAACACCCGTAACCTGGTCGGCTCGGGTTGCTGGGAGAGCAAAGATGAGGGCCTGAGCGACTTCGGTTATGAAGTGATCGAAGCGATGAACGATGCCCGGGTTCTGGTGGATCTGTCCCACGTGGGACCGAACACCAGCGAGCAGGCGATCAACCACTCGCGCCAGCCGGTCGCCTACACCCACTGTGCGCCGGCCGGCTTGTTCCAGCACCCGCGCAATAAGACCGATGAACAGTTGCGCTGCATCGCGGACAGAGGCGGTTTTGTAGGTTTTGCCACCTATCCTCCGTTCATGGCGCAAGGGCCTGATACTACGCTCGAGCACTGCGTGGATGTGCTGGATTACCTGGTCAATTTGGTGGGCGAGGATGCGCTGGGCATAGGCACGGATTTCACCCAAGAGCAGGACGCCGGATTTTTCGATTATCTGTCGCTGGACAAAGGTTATGCCCGGCGGGTGGTGCCTAAAAGGCCGGGTAGCGGTGTCACCGTGATGCCCGAGGGACTGCGCACCATCGGCGAATTTCCCAATTTGACCGCCGCGTTGCTCGGGCGGGGTTGGCCGCAGGGCCGGGTGCGCAAGGTCATGGGCCAGAACTGGCTCGATTTCCTAGAGGAAGTCTGGGGCGCTTAATAAGCCACCGCCGGGGGTATTTTTTGGTAGGGAGCGCGTCCATCGCCATTGCTCGATGACGCGCTGGACCTCGAGTCCCTGAGCGCAAGCGGCGAGGGGCTGAGGCGGATCGCCTCACCGGCGCTCAACCACGAACCCGGCAGCGGGCAATTTTGCCAGTTCTACCGGACGCGCTTGCGTGAAGAGCAGGAGAAGGGGCGGGTAACGACAAGCGCCTCGCGTCTCAGCATCGCTGGTAGGTGTTGACGGTCTGCTCTTCGGCATCTACGGCGCGAAGCTGTCGATCGGAGTTGACCAGCGCGGCCGGTATGCAGTGGTGCTCCGAGTTGCGCCTGATGCGAATCTCATCTCACGGGCACCTGAGCTTGAGCAATGTGAGCTAAATTCACCAAGCGAGTCGGCATGGCAGTGGTCCGGGCGCAAGGCCGAGTACAACTCGGCGATCCCGGAATCGCTATGGCTCTCGCATACCCTCATCCAGCACCCGGGTGACGGGATAGAGCACGTACTCGATCAAGCGGCGGTCGCCAATGCGGATTTCCGCGGTGACCGCCATCCCGGGAATGAGCCGGAAATCATTCGGCACTGCCTTCAGCTCAGCAGGCCCCAGCCGCAGCCGGCAGCGATAATAAGCCGCCCCGGCGGCGCTCTGGGCCGACCCGGCGGCGCTCTGGGCAAACCCGGCGGCGCTCTGTGCAAACCCGGCGGTGCTCTGTGCAAACCCGGCGGTGCCTGGGGCAGCCCCGGACTCCGGCACGAACACGTCCTCGCTGATCACACTCAGGCTGGCCGTTAGCGTGCCGTGACGCTGAAACGGAAAAGCATCCAGCTTCACCCGCACGGAGTCCCCGACCCGCACCCGGCCCACGTCGTGAGCGGCGACCTCGATCTCCGCCTGCAGCTCGGAGTCCAGCGGCATCAGTGTCACCAGGGGTTCGGCCTCGCGCACCACCGCGCCCACCGAATACGTTGCCCGTTCCAAGACGATGGCGTCCGCCGGGGATTTCAGTTCCACCAGGCCGCTCAGCCGTCTGGCCTTCTCCAGTTCCTGGGTCGTGGCGCGCAGGCGTAGCTGGAGCTGATTCAGTTCCTCCGCGATCTCGGCACGGCGGGTAGCGATGAACGCCTCGCGCTCGGCGGCGATGTCTTGCAGATCGGCCCGTAGGGCCTGCAACCCGCCCTCCAGTTGCTGGATCTGGGCGTCGGCGTGGATGCGGCTATCCACGGCCTCCAGGTGTTGCACCCGCGAGCCCTCGGAACGCTGCAGCAAGCGTTCGTACATGCCTTCGATAGAACGCAGATTCCGCCGGCGGCTGCGCAAGGTCTCGAGCTGGGAGCGGTTGGCCTCGATCTGCCGGCGTTTGCCCTGCGCCTGCGAGTCCAGCGTCGCCAGGCGGCTGTCGAACTCGGCCTGACGGCGCTGATGAATCTCCCGCTGTAGCCGCATCTCGGCATCCGGATCCGCAGGTTGGAAAGGGTGTTCCTCGTGCTCGGCGCGCAGCCTAGCCAGGTGGGCCCGATAACTGGCGACTTCCTCTTCCAACTTGCGCCGCTCCGCCTCGGCGAAGGTCGGGTCCAGCGTGGCCAGCACCTGACCCTCACGCACCCGCTGGCCAACCTCGACCTCGAACGCCCGCACGATGCCCGTGCTGATGGGTTGCACGACAAACTTCTGCTGGCTGGTGATGAGCTGGCCGCGCGCCACTACCACCCGGTCCACCTTCGCCAGGCTTGTCCAAGCCAGGGCGCTGATCAGCAGGCCTAGAATCGTGTACAGCACCCAGCGCGCGGGCAGCCCGGGGACGCCGTGTTCCAGTTCCACCACGTCGGGCTGGAAGCTGAGCCACTGGGCGGGCAGGGTGTCCGGGGGAGTGGCTGCCCCCAGCGTGTCCGCGTCGGCGCCGGTTGTTGCCGAAGACCGGCTCACGCCGAAGCGCTCATCTGCTGCCGCCACAGCCTTGCGTACAGCGGACAGTCCTGAGGAGCTGCTCATGCCGGCCCGCGCCCACCACATGACCGGCGTCCAGGACGTAGATGCGATCCGCCTCCCGCACCATGGACAAGCGGTGCGAGATCATCAGCACGGTGCGGCCCGCAGCCAGCTTCCGCAGATTGGCCTTCACCACGGTCTCGCTCTCCGGATCCAGGGCGCTGGTGGCCTCGTCCAGGATCAGGATCTCCGGGTCCATCAGCAGCGCCCGCGCGATGGCCAGTCGCTGTTTCTGGCCGCCGGAGAGATTGGCCGCGTTTTCTTCCAGCAAGGTGTCGAATCCCAGCGGCAGTTTCTCAATGAACTCATTCGCCCCGGCCTGCTCCGCGGCGCGGTGAATCGCCTCACCGGACGCCCCGGGGCGGGCCGCGGCTATGTTGTAGGCGACGCTGCCCCGGAACAGAAAATTCTCTTGCAACACGACCCCGATGTGACGCCGCAGGTAGCCGATATCCCACTCGCGCAGGTCGATGCCATCGACCCGTATAACTCCGCACTGCGGCCGGTCTATGGCCTGCAACAGACGGGTCAAGGTGCTCTTGCCCGAACCACTGGGTCCGACCAGGCCGATGGTCGCGCCGGCCGGCAGTTCCATATCGATGCCATCCAACACCGCAGCCCCTTGCGGAGAATAGCGAAACCCCACCTGCTGCAGTTCGATCTGCCCGCGCACTGGCGGGCGCAGCCCCCCGAGCCGGCGGATGTCCTCCTGGGGATGGTTCATCACCGAGCCCAGCATCTTCACCGACAGCGCCGCCTCCTGGTACTCGTGGATCAGCCCCACCAACTGCACCATGGGCGCGCTGACCCGCCCGGCCAGCATATTGAAGGCCACCAGCGCGCCGATGCTGATCTCGCCGGCAAACACCAGATGCGCCCCCAGCCAGATGATGCCCACGCTCATCAACTTCTCCAGGAACTTGGACAGCGTCTGCGCGCTCAGCGTGATCTTGCTCAGCCGGAAATGCAGGCTGCCTGTGCGCGCGGAACGCTCATCCCACTGCCGGCGCTGCCCGGCCTCCAAAGACAAGGACTTCACCGTCTTCATGCCCTGCAGCGTCTCCACCAGCATGGCCTGGCGCCCGCCCTCGGCTTGGTACAAGGCATGCAGCCGGGCCCGATACGCCGGCAACAGCCCCAGGATCATCAGGCCCATCAGGGCGGTCACGCCCAGTACCAGCACTGTCAGATCGACGGAGTAAAGCAACAACGCCGGGATGAATACCAGCAAGGCAGAGGCGTCCAGCAGCGTCAGAAACAAGCCGCCGGTGAGAAACTGCCGCACCGTGCCGGCCTGCTGCATATGCTTGGTCAGCACCCCGGCCGTGGACTGTTCGAAAAACCCTTGTGGCAGATTCAGCAGATGGCGAAAGGTGCGGGTGGCGACCCGCACGTCCATGCGCGTCGTGGTGAACAACAGCAGGTATTGGCGCAGCCACAGCAACACCGCGTCGAACACCAGTGCCAAAAGGATGCCCACGCCCAGCACGTTCAGCGTGGAGTAGCTCTGATGCACCAAGACCTTGTCCAACACCACCTGGAAATACACCGGCGTGGCCAGGGCAATGGCATGCAGGAACAGCGCCGCCAGCGCCACATCGACCAAATGCCGGCGTTGCCGCCAGAGTTCCGGGACGAACCAGCGCAGATCGAACGGACGGTCCTCGTCGGTCAGCCGGAAGGCGCGCTTCAGCAACAGGGCCTCACCACTCCAGAGGCGCTCGAATTCCAAGCGCGGCAACAGCAGGAAACCTTGCTGCTCATGCAGGGGGTCCACAACCGCGACGCGCTCCTCGCCTCGGTCGCTGATCTGCGCCCCGGCGACCAGGACACGGTTCCCATTGTCCAATCGTGCGATCACGGGATAGGCCTTGCCCAGCCGGCAGAGCCGCTTCCAGTCCAAGCGTTGCCGGCGGCTCTTCATTCCCAGATCGGAGGCCATGCGACGCATCTTATGATCGTCGGGCGGGGTATCGCCCAGGGCGTATTCATCGACCAGATGATCCGCCGATACGCTGATGCCATGGTGGCGGCAGGCCAGGGCCAGGCATTGCACAGCCGACACCAGCGGTGCTCGATTCAAGGTTTTATCCATGCGCTAGGCCAGTTCAGGTATCGGAAAACTCGCCCAGGCGGCGCGGATGACTCACTCGGGATCGCGAAGTTGTGCTCGGCCCGCTGCCACTGGCACTGCTTGGCACCAGATTACGCAGTGAACTCCCACAACCCGGCCAGTTGGGATGTTTCGGTTTCACTGAAGGCGCTCTTGTCCGGCGCCGCGAACTGCTCGCTGAGCTGCGCATACGCCAGCAGGTTATCGCCGCTTAACGAATACCGCCCCACCACCACCTCCCAGTTCTGATTCACCGCGGCCCAATCCTTGATCAAGGCCTCGCCTTGCCGGCCATAAAAGCCCAACTCCAGATCCCCGCCGACCCGGGTGGCGTGTAACTGCTCACGGGTCGGCTCCTGGGCCTCGAACAGCACTTGGTCCAACCCGTCCAGGCCGCTGTCCGCCAACACATTACGGCCCTCGCCTACGGGCACGAAATACATATCGCTGCCGGCCCCGCCGTCCAGCCAATTGTTGCCCGCCCCGGCGTAGAGCCGGTCGTCGCCCTGCGCGCCGTAGAGGGTGTCGTTGCCCGCGCCGCCGTCCAGGTGGTCAGCGCCCGCGCCGCCAGCGAGCACATCGCTGCCGGCCTGCCCGCGCAAGGTGTCGTCGCCGGCCAGACCGTCGAGGCGGTTGTGGCCGCGGTTGCCGACGATGAGATTGGCCGCAGCGTTGCCGGTGGCGTCCAGATCCTCGTCCCACAAACGCACCGGATCCCGGGTGTGGATGGCGTAGGCGCCGCTGACCGCGGCGGCGCGGCGGACGCTATCCAGGTTGATGAAGCGGGTGTGGTCGGAGACCCGACCGCGCCCGGAGTCGGCGATGTAAAATCCCAGCAGTACGCCAGTATCCGCGTCGTGCACGGCGCCGGTGACGGTCACCGCGTGGTTCACCGCGCCGCTGCCGGCGTAGGCGGCATCGTCCCACAACACACCGGCGTTCACCGCCAGGATCACCGCCCGCCCGCCGCGCAGCAGATTGGCCATGCCAGCCTCGTTGTAGCCGCCGATGACCTCGTTGGCGATGCCGTAGCTGTCCAGGATGGCGCGTTGCTCGCTGACGTTGCTGCCGCCCAGTCGGGCGGCGGGCAGGTCGGGGTCGTTGACCGCCCAGTTGTTGGCGATGGCCAGGGTGACCACCTCGTTCTCGCTGGTGGGCCGACCGCTCTGGGTCAGCAGGTTGGCGATGGCGGTCAGCGCGCAGGTGCCCGCATAGCCTTGCACCGCGTCGCCTTGCAGATAGTCCAGTTCGTTGCGCTTGGGGTAGCCGTAAACCAGGACCTCGCGCCCATCGACCCGGCCTTTTTCCGGCGTGCTGTAATCCAGCAGGATGAGGTTCTCGACATGCCCGCCCAGGGCGTAATCGATGCTGGACTGCACGGTGTCCAGGCCTTGGCCGGCGTGTTCTTCGACCACATCGGCAGAATTGTCCACGTAATAGGTGTCGTCGCCGGCGCCGCCGATCAGGGTGTCCGCGCCGGTGACCCCATCCAGGATGTTGTCGGCGCTGTTGCCGATGAGGGTGTTGTCTTGGGCGTTGCCGGTGCCATGGATGGCGAAGCCTTCCAGCAGCCGCAGTTCTTCGATGTGGGCGTTGAGCAGATAATGGGTGTTGGTGATGACCCGGTCGTAGCCCGCGTTGGCGGTCTCATGGACGCTGTCGTTGACGCTGTTGACGATGTAGGTGTCATCGCCGGCGCCGCCGGCCATCTCATCGGCGCCGGCGCCGCCGTCCAGGTAATCCCGGCCCGGCCCGCCCAGCAAGGTGTCGCGCCCGGCGCCGCCGTAGAGGTGATCGTTATCGCTCTGGCCGTCGATGAGAACCTGCTGCCACTCGTTGCTGGCGGTGAAACCCATCAGGAAATCGTCGCCCTCGCCGCCGTACAGCACGTCATCGCCGACCTGGCCGAACAGGTTGTCGTCGCCGTGCTCGCCGTAGAGCCGGTCCGCGCCGTCGCCGCCCTGCAGCTCGTCCTTGTCGTCACCGCCGTGCAGGCGGTCGTTGCCCAGGCCGCCGAGCAGGAAGTCGCCGCCGGCCCCGCCGTAGAGGGTGTCGTTGTCGGTCTCGCCGGCCGCCAGGGTTTGCTGGGCCTCGTTGGAGGCGGTGAAGCCCACCAGGAGGTCGCTGTCCGTCCCGCCCCAGAGGGTGTCGTCGCCGACCTGGCCGAACAGGCGGTCCTGGCCGGCGCCGCCGCTGATCTGGTCATCGCCCTGGTTGCCTTGCAACTCGTCGTTGCCGGCGGCGCCCCAGAGCCGGTCGTGGCCTGCGTTGCCCAGCAAGATGTCGTTGCCCTCGCCGCCGTCCAGCCGGTCAGCGCCCAGGCCGCCGTAGAGGTTGTCGTGGCCGGCCCCGCCGTGCAGGGTATCGTCGTCGGTCTCGCCGGCCGCCAGGGTTTGCTTGGCCTCGTTGGTCCCGGTGAAGCCCATCAGGAGGTCGTCGCCGTCGCCGCCCCAGAGGGTGTCGTTGCCGACCTGGCCGAACAAGCGGTCGGCGTCGGCCCCGCCCAGCAGCCGGTCGTGGCCCTCGTTGCCCTGCAGTTCATCGGCGCCGGCGCCGCCGGCCAAGGTATCGTCGCCGGTTCCGCCCAACAAGGTGTCGGCCTCGGTGCCGCCGTCCAGGGTGTCGTTGCCGGCGCGCCCGTGCAGGGTATCCGCGCCGGACTCGCCCCAGAGCTGGTCGGCGTGCTCGCCGCCATCCAGGGTGTCGTCGCCGCTGCCGCCGATCAGGCGGTCCTGGCCCAGGCCGCCGTAGAGCTGATCATTGCCGGCCCCACCATAAAGGGTGTCGTCGTCGGTCTCGCCAGCCGCCAGGGTTTGCTTGGCCTCGTTGGTCCCGGTGAAGCCCATCAAGAGGTCGTCGCCAGCGCCGCCCCAGAGGGTGTCGTTGCCGACCTGGCCGAACAAGCGGTCGGCGCCGGCCCCGCCCAGCAGACGGTCGTGGCCCTCGTTGCCCTGCAGTTCATCGGCGCCGGCGCCACCAGCCAAGGTGTCGTCGCCGGTTCCGCCCAACAAGGTGTCGGCCTCGGTGCCGCCGTCCAGGGTGTCGTTGCCGGCGCGCCCGTGCAGGGTATCCGCGCCGGACTCGCCCCAGAGCTGGTCGGCGTGCTCGCCGCCATCCAGGGTGTCGTCGCCGCTGCCGCCGATCAGGCGGTCCTGGCCCAGGCCGCCGTAGAGCTGATCATTGCCGGCCCCACCGTAAAGGGTGTCGTCGTCGGTCTCGCCAGCCGCCAGGGTTTGCTTGGCCTCGTTGGTCCCGGTGAAGCCCATCAAGAGGTCGTCGCCAGCGCCGCCCCAGAGGGTGTCGTTGCCGACCTGGCCGAACAAGCGGTCGGCGCCGGCCCCGCCCAGCAGACGGTCGTGGCCCTCGTTGCCCTGCAGTTCATCGGCGCCGGCGCCACCAGCCAAGGTGTCGTCGCCGGTTCCGCCCAACAAGGTGTCGGCCTCGGTGCCGCCGTCCAGGGTGTCGCCGCCGGCGCCACCGTCGAGCCGGTCCTGGCCCGAGCCGCCGTGCAGCACATCATCACCGTCTTGGCCGAACAAGGCGTCGTTGTCGTCGCCGCCATCCAGGTAATCGTTGCCGTCCTGGCCTTGCAGTTGATCCTGGCCGCTCTCGCCGTAGAGTTTGTCGTTGCCAGCGTAGCCCAGCAGGATGTCGTGGCCCAGACCGCCCCACAGGGAGTCGGCACGAGCGCTGCCGCCCATGAGGTCGTCGCCGTTGCCGGCCAAAAACCGGGTGAGCAGGTTGAGATTGAAGTACTGGGCGTAGGCGGCGTAGTAATTGGCGTCGAAGCGGTCGTTGCCATCGGTGCCGATCAGATAGGCGCGGTTGTTGTAATTGATTTTGATTTGGTTGGCGCCCCACAGGATATATCGACCATTGGCCAGGTAATAAACGTTGTCGCTGCCACGCAGGCTGCGGTAGTTGCTGGCGGGGATGGCTTGGATGGTGTTGGCCAGCGCGGGCGGCGCGGTGACTGGTGCGTTGCCCGGCGAAGTTGCTGGGACGCCCGGGGTGGAAAGAGGAGCGGGTAGGACCGGAATGGTGCTGTTGGGACGGGCCGGTTCGGCTTCGATGGCGGGGGCGATGTGGGCGTTGCCGCGGGTGTGGAAGGGGTAGTCGATGGCGGTGATGGGCCGGCTGACGGCGACCTGTTCGCCGGCGTCCAGGTGGCCGTCTTCGTTGCGGTCTTGCCAGAGGGTCAGGGTGGTGCTTTCGGCAAGGCTCAGTTCGCCATTGCCGTCCGTGTCCAGGGCTTGGAGGCCGGCTTCGCTAACCGGGGCGTTGCTTCCATCCAGCAGCACGCCGGTGTGTTGGGCGATGCTGGAGGCTTGGTCGAACTCGGGGCTTTGGCTATCGTAGAAGGCGCCTATGGGTTGGAGGAAGTCCAGGAAGCCGGGGTCGCCGACGGCATCCAAGCCGGCCTGGGCAGCGCTGCCCAGGCTGTGGTTAAGGGTGTAGTCCTGGAAAGCTTGCAGCTCTTCGGCGGTGATCCAGCCGGCGTTGAACTCGCGCAGCATGCGTTCTTCGGCGTCGAACAGGTCGCCCAGGTCGTCGAAGGGGGTGTAGGGGGCGTTGACGGTGAGGGCGCCGTCGCCGGCGACATTAAAGATACTATTGTGGTTCCACCGATTGAAAACCGGGTCATGGATGCGTGACTCGGCGGGTTGGTTGCGAATCAACAGCTCCTGATACCGTGCGATATCCTGGTTGTGCTCAATGCGCCTGGTTTTTTCCAGATCGAGCGCCGCGTTTTTTGCGGCAGACGCCGGGCCGACCCAGTCGAACTGCCCCACCTCGGGTCTGGGCGCGGTGCTGTACCAGCCGTCGTAGGTCCCCCCGACGTAATGCCAGCCATCAATGACGTTGGCGTCTTGCTCGCTCAGGAAATAGTCAATGCTATTGTCGGCTCGATGTTGCAGGTAGGCATGCGCGGGCAGGCCGAGCAGTAGGGTGAAATCGGAGGTGTGATCGACTTCGTATCGCTGCCCGATGAAGTCCCCGTAGGCGGGCGGTAGTGCGCTCACCAGGCTGCCGGATTCGGTGTAATTGATGAACGTGTCGGCGGCGCCTTTGGGGGTGAGTCCATAGTCGATCAGTTGCTTTTGGAATCCTGGTTGTCGCACCACCAGGCTAGCCTTGGGAGCGTCCCAGGTGATGCCGTGCCAGCCGAACACGTGCGTGAGGGTTTGCGCCAGACCGCCGCCCAGGGAATGGCCGACGGTGATGACTCGATAGTCCTGGTACGTGGAGTCCGTCGCAACCAACTGACGAATATCGTTCGCGTACTTCAGGTTGTCGTGGAACTGTGGGTGGTATTGCTCCCAGAACGCGCCGAAATTGACGTTCGCCGCCAGGTCGTGTGCATCACCGTTGCTGCCGGCGATGGAGAGTACGATGGTTTGGCTTTTGGGGTTCACATAGGCTTGGGCTTGGTAGCCGTTGTCCTTTATGTCCCGACCTTCGCCCAATGCTACAAATCCCAAAGCTTCTATGTCTTTCCCGCCTCGCTTTGATTGCTTCTTATAAGCGTCATTCATCAACAGGCTAAGCGTTACTTTGTCAGTCATGGCGCAGTCCTCTCAAAAAAAGCGTGAGGTCCGTATCGGGGTTAGTCGGAAAACCAACGCAACAGCCGCTGCCAAAAACCGGAAGAGGCGGTTGGTTCGGGGGTGTCGGGCGTTTTTTGGCTTATCAGGCGGTCCCAGGCGGCTTTTTCCAAGCTGCGCGGGTGGCGTTCGGCTTTCTCGTGCGCCACCACTTTGTCCAGATAAGCATCGGGCAGGCGCACTTTGTGCGGTGGTTTACCGGCATCCCAGCGTTTATATCGTGATTTTTTCGCAGCGTCCAGTTTAGCCCGATCAATCCGCCCATCGGATAAGCGGTACTTGGGCTCATACATACTCGGTTGCGGATCAAGAAAATCAATGCTGACGGGTTTACTGCGGTCGGGTGCAGGCAAGCCACAGCCGTTCAATGTAATCAGGTCCAGTCCTTTATAAAAATCGCGCCGGTATCCTTTCATATACATATCTCCATGACCGGAAAATGCTTTCTTTCCTCCCTCGCGGTCTTTTTCGGGCGGGCCTTCCACATACACAACCGAGCGTAGACCCATACTGCCCAAGCGAACGTAACGCTTACCGTGTACTTCATCGGTCCAATACCAATGATCCTCTTCCGTTTGTTCCGCCAGAAACCTCATTGAACTGTCCGAATCATTCCGATCCGAAGACTTGTGTGATTCCCAGGGTAATTTAGCGCCGTCCGCGTCGGTCAGATAGATATCAAAGACGCAATCGAGGTTGCGGCGGCAATTATCCGCTTCACCAAAATAGCCGCAGGTCTGTGTATTGGATTGTTCGATCCGGAACGCAATCGCCTCAGCCCCCTGGAGGCTGTCGTCTATCCATTGCGCGGGCATGCCGAAACGCTGAGCGAACCGGCGGGTGTAAACCCAGACATTGGGGTCTTTCGAGAACGTGAATCTCCCCTCGCGGGGGTTGGTTATGGCGTCATAGCTGAAAGGCTGGAATTTATAACCATACGGCACGTAATTCTCCGCCCAAGCGCTGGGCATGGCGCTAAGCGCGGCGGCGCTTAGCGCCAGCACGATGGCCGATGACAGCGGTGCACGGACCCTCGAGGCGCGCGTGTGCTTTGAAGCGTCAGCCTGGGCTGGGCGTGACTTTACAAGCGTAACGGGTGCAATGCCGGCAGGCCGGACGTGCATGCAGTGGGTGTCTGACGACATGGGGGGCCTTCTCGGTCCGTGTTGTGGCGGGTTGGTTGGCTCTGTGCGAGGTCTTTTTTAGGGGTAGGAATAACTCTGATTTTTCATCAGGTCAAGCGATTTTTGTAAAGGAATTTCGTTGGGTTAAAGGCGATTTATAAAGACACTGTGTGCTTGTACAGACAATGATGTTTGGATAAGGGGTTGACAGGCAGTGGATTGAGGTGTCCGGTTTGTAAAGATAGTGGCGTTGGCGGCGGTGGTGTTGGGTGTGCGAGGGTTTTCTGACGAAATGAAGCAGTATTATGCTTGTATTGTCAATGAGATAGATATTCCTATTAAAATTAGAGGACGACGGCGTCCAGAAGTGTTATATACAGCTTGGGACGATATCCGTCGCAGTAATGCGACTTCACGTAGTTGGAAGTCCTATCGCAAACACCAATGGAAAGGGTGATTTTATCTTTCTGTTTTGATGTTGGGTTGGCGTTTTACGTTGAAACCCAATCCATACCACATTCAATGTGCTTCATACGGCATCGTTCGGTTTTATTAGGCTGGCGATGCTCAATTGCTTAAAGGTGTGTTGTAAAAAGGAGATGTAGATGAAAAGCGTTGTCTTAGCATTGCTCATTATTTGTGCAGTAGAACCTGCGTTAGCCCAATCTGTCGAAACTCAAATTCGCGCATTTGCTAAACAAGAATATCCCGATGATACGCAAATGCAGCGATATGTTTATAAACAACAAATCCTAGCTTACCGCTACATGACATCTGTTAAAGACCCGGATGTGAAGACGATTGCCGAACGGGAATACCCCAACGATTACAGTATGCAGAAGTACGTTTACGACAACCAATTTGCTGCAAAACACTATATGACAACGGTATCTGACCCAGACGTTAAACAGATTGCGTTACGAGAATATCCAGCGGACTATTCCATGCAAAAGTATGTGTACAACAACCAGTTTGCCGCAAAGCAGTATATGAATGCACAGACAAATTCAGCGGCTAAATTACGTGCTATCCGTGCCTACCCACGTGATTATGCAATGCAGAAATATATTTACGATGGGTTGTGAGCCTACGTGTTTTACAAAATGGTAGTCAATATCCTCCGGCAAAGCCGGAGGTTTTAGTTTGTAAGCCGCTCAAAGCGGTAACTGGTGGTGCTAACGAGTCCCAATAAAATCAGAACGACCTACAGGTGAGAAATCATTTTTGCTCATTACAAATACGATTCTCATTGGCCACCGCATCCTTATACCTACAATCTTCTTGCCATGGCATTAAGGTGTTGCAACACGTTCAAGCTAACGCTTGGACACCTGTTTGGAAACCTTGATAATAACCATACTGCACTAACCTCATTACCCCAATCAATGTCATAATCGTTTCATTTACCTCTCCACAACTTATCTGACACCATAACCCACACACACAACAAGGAGCTCACCCGATGTTGACTGGATGTGTACGGTCTGAATCCCTGATGGTTTTTTGTGTTGATTGAGCGGTTTACCAGGCAACCTTCCTTGGAGGGATCTGCTGTCCGAGCAGATCGCCAAGCTGGGTGAAGCAATGGCCGAACTGGAGCGGGCCGAGGCCGAAATGGCCCACAGCCCTGACGGTCAACTATCGCTGACCGAGCCTGATTCACGCGCAATGCGATGGTCAGGTAAGGGCACGGCGACAGTTGGATATAACCTGCAATGTGCCGTTGATGCGGCCCGTCACATCATCGTCGAGCAGGAAGTCACGAACGATGGCAGCGACAAACACCCACTCTACGTCATGGCGAAGCGGACCCAGGAGACCTTGGTAACCGAGGACCTGACCACCGTGTGTGACCGGGGGTATCGGAAGGGTGCCGACATCAAGCGCTGCGCCGAGGCCGGCATCACAACCTATCTGCCCAAGCCTCAAGCATCGAAAGCGCAGTCCGCCGGACGATTGGGCAAGCGCGATCTCGCTTATCACGCCGGCAGTAACGAATACCAGTGTCCCGCCGGTGAACGTCTCACCTATCGATTCACGAACGTTCGACGCGGCGTTCATCAGCGTCGGTACCGCACTAGGGCCGGCCTCACGGATTCGCTCAAGGAATCATGTACCAAGGGACAACGTCGGTGCCACCGTCGAGCACGTCGCCGCCGGCGCCAGCGTCGAACCGGTCCTGGCCATCGCCGCCATCCAAGTAGTCCTGGTCCAGTTTGCCGTAGAGGTGGCGGTCGGACTGACATAGCCCGGGTATGAGTGCAATCGGGTCGAGTTGTAGGTCGAGTTGTAGAACGTCTCGATGTATTCGAACACCTCTTGTTTGATGGCTTCGCGGGTCGCCCATCAATCTGACAACCCCAGCCCGACCGTGAGCCGGGCGATATCGAGGCCATTGATGGGGCGCACGCATCGAAGGGTTGCGCCGGCGCCGCGTGGCCGTCGAGCCTGTCGCCTTGGAACCCGTGCCGCGTTCGGCACTAGACCGGCGATGGCGCGATTGAGGCTTCAACTCAACGCCCACTCGGCGCCGCTTTGGGCCTCCTCATCGCGCGCATGGCCGGTCCGGCCAGTGAGCGGTATAGCCCTCCTTGGCGGCAACAACAAAGGGCTTTGGGCGAACTCATCGAGCAGGATTGTGCCAACCCCCACTCGATGCGGCGCTATCGCCTTGCCGCTCGCCGCTGGGCCCATCAACCCGCGCTAGCGGCGTTTGTCTATAACCGCGCGTGTGCCCGGTTTGAGTTCGGCGAAGGCATCACGCTTGACGATTGGACCCACACCGATTTCCAAGGCACTGCCGGCGCCCATCCCTGAGCCGCTCTAGGTCGATCCAACAACGCTATGCGCGCGTCGCACAGGACGACGACATGGAGGTGAGCGAAGAGCCGAGCAACGCTCACGCCAACGCCATCCAGTGGACCCACACCCCGCCGATTGAGTTGACTTTGCCCGCGTTGGACGGCGTGCGCAGCCACCCAACCGATGGTGACGAGGCCCGGGTGGGACGCACCTATGCGAGGCTGACCGCGCTCGAAGCGGTCGTTCGCTCACTGACATGCGAACGGCGGCGGCGCCCGATTGAGCACCTCAAGGCTGAGCGAGTCAGCGCTCATCGGTGGATTGCCGTACGGGCTTATCATCGGCTCCATGGCATCGGCTATCCACTGCATCGGCTATCCACTCAAGGCCGCTGGCATCACACTCAGTTGGGCGGGCGGGCGCCGTCAACTGAGCGGACCGGGTCACGGAACCACTCGAGCGTGTCGATGGGCACACACTGCACGGGCGCAAGCGCACGCCCGCCGTGCCAACAATTTAGCAAGGGCTGGACGGGGCGCAGGCGAGCGCGCCGCTGCGCCTCTATTGGCTGCAAGCGGCGGTGTTTGGCTTTCTCGCCGGTGGCGAAGCTGACCGTGACTAGGCCCTGTTCGAGCGGGTTATTGGGCCGCCGGCGGCGGTGGCGGACTCGGCGTTGCGGCTGCTCTTGACTTCGGCCTTGGCACGGCGGATCGTGGCGCGCTAGCTTGTTGCTTTGATTGACCGTTTCCAGGTGATGGATGGCCCTGAGTAATGGACGGGCCTGAGTGATGGACGTCCTCGGGTGATAGGGGTTTCCGGGCGAGGCGTGCGGATGGGGTATGCGGGTGGCATAGGTGCGCCGCTGTGAACAGTGGTTTTGAAGCGTTCTTTCGCACCCGGATCGAGCCCCCCATACGCTTGCCCCAAGGTATGGGCAGCCCATCGCCACGGGTACACGCGTTCACCATCGCCTCGATTCTGTGCCTCCTGCTAGGCGTTGGCTTATGGCTGCTGGATACCGCTTTGCCGCTCGCTGGATTGTCCGTGGTGGCCGCTGCCGGGCTCATTTTGGTGGCGCTGCAACTGCGTATGGGTGGCCACAGCATGGGCTTGCATGAAGCACGTGATCATGTGGTCGGATCGGTGGCGGTTTTTTTGGATTTGACGCTGCGCCCGGAGTTCGCTATCGAGGATCTGCAAACCTTGCTGCGGCCCGCCGGTCGGATCGAGCCGAACAGCATCATGCGTCTCGCCGATGCCATGGCGGGCCGGGTGGGGCGGCTCGCGTTTACCTCGGTTCAGGTGCTCGGTGCTGTCCCGCCCGCCCGTAGCGAGTCTTCGTGGCTAGGCTTGCCGCTCGAGCGGGTTACCGGGCGCTACACGGTGGACGGGCTGTTGGTGCGCTTCGATTTGCCGGTGAGTACCGGTGTGTGTTTCACGGTGTCCAATGACCGGCGCTTGGCCCATCCGGATGAGCCGGACAGCGCGGCGCTGAATTTGATAGCGCCGGGTTGCGGTTTGCCGTCCTTCGATGAAGAGTTTCGCATCGTGGGCGAAGCTAGCCGCCCGCCGTATCGGTTATCGAGCGGGGGGGCACCGGCCGGTGTACTGTTGCCTGAGGTGCGGTTGCCCGAAAGCGTTTGCATCACTTTGCTGGAGATTGCGGCGGATGTGGGGCCCACTACTTTGCACATTAATGAGGACCAGGCTTACCTCTCGGTATGGGCGGTAGGTGATATCTACGAGATATCCAGCTTAGGCAGCGGTCTTCGCGCAGAGTGCCAGCGCGTGGCGGCGATCATGGCAACGCCGGCGAAGCTCGCCCGGGTATTGTTGCAAGCCTATGAGATGGCGTGACGGTGAGGACTGACTACCGGTTGCGGGAGGTGACTTTGGCGCAAGCGTATGCAGAGCCATTGCACCTGCTGTGTGAAACGGGCTGGATGTGCCGCTATCTCGTCGATCGTTATGGCGATGAGGTACGCGCGGGCGGCGCAACGGCCTGGCGGCGCCCCCTCATCGACACTTTAACCGGGTGGGCGCAGCGCCAATACCGGCGGCTGCTGGATGAGGGGTTTGAGCGGCGTGTGTTGCTGGGGCCGCACCAGTGCGCTCTGGTGTGGGAGGCGGTCATACGCGAATGGGCGCGCGATGAGGTGTTGCTGGGCGTGCGGGAGACGGCCAAGAGCGCCATGCATGCGGCCCGGCTGAGCGCCGAATGGTCCGTGCCGCTAGACCGGCTGGCGAGCTACGGCGGCGATGAGACGCGGGCTTTTGTCGAATGGCAGCGGACCGTGCATGCACGTTTCGAGGCCAATGGTTGGCTGTCGCCGGATGCGGTGTTCGCGCGCATTACCGCCGCTTTGGCGGCGGGTGAACTCGACGCGCCGCCTCATCTGGCTTTGTTATTAGCGGATGAAAAACCCGCGCCTGGTCTAAGCGCCCTGATCGGGGCATTGCGTGATGCGGGCTGCGAGGTGCTGCGTGCCGTATCGCCGCCTCAGCGCGCGAGTGCGGTGCGCGTGGAAGTGGTTAATCCCGCGGTGGAAGAGGAATGGGCGGCGCGTTGGGCGTGGGCGCGCATGAATGCCGCCCCCCGCGACCGGGTCGCTATCGCCGCGCCGGCCATCCGGGAGCGTGACGATGGGCTCGGATATCAGTTGAGCCGGCTGTGGCGCTGTCATGGTGGTGGCGAGGGGGAGCCGCCATTCGTGCCGGGCGTAGCCGATGCGCTCGCCGCCTCACCGGTGGCCGATACCGCGCTGGCGCTATTGGAGCTGGCGCTACGGCCATTGCCCCTGGCGAGCGCCGGAGCGCTAGTGCGCAGTCCTTTTTTGCCCCATGCGCAACTCGAGTACGCGGCGCGGGCGCAGCTCGATGTGGTGATGCGCGCGAGCGGCGGCGCCCAGGTGTCTTTGTCCGCGCTCATCCGTTGGTGCGGCGGCCGGGATGAAGCCGCGGGCCGCTGCCCCGAGTTGGCCGCCCGGCTGCGGCGGATGCGGGCGCTGATGCGGCAACAAGCGCAGCGGCAAACACTGCCTGACTGGGGGCGGGCGTTCACCCGTTTGTTGGCGGCCGCGGGCTGGCCCGGCCATGCTGACTCCGGCGACCCCGACGCCAAGGCTAACCTCAGCCGGCGCCTGCTGCATGATCAGCAGGTTTTTCAGGACTTGTTTGCGGCGCTGGGGCAGTTAGGCGCCGTGGTTGGCTCTTGCAGTGCGGCCAGAGCGCTACAGCTTTTGCTGGACCTCGCCGGCGAGACTGTTAGGGATATGGCGAAGCCGCAGGCGCGTATTCACTTGTTGGATGCGGCTGATGCCGCGCGGGTGCATTTCGACGCGGTATGGATGTTGGGCGCTCACGATGGTGCATGGCCACCAGCACCGCTACAGAATCCTTTTTTGCCGGTCGCGCTGATGCGCGCAGCCGGGATCCCGGGGACCACGGCGGAGGATGCGCTGCGCTTGGCGCGGGACCACAGCGCCCGGCTGTGGGCGGCGGCCCCTGAAGTGGTGATCAGTCACGCCAGCGCGGATGCGCAAAAGCCGATGCGGGTGAGTCCACTGATGCAAGCGCTGCCGGTGGTGGCGGTGTCGGGCCTTGGGTTGGCCGGCTCCGCCGATACCTGGCCGTCGGCCCTCGGCCAGGCGCAGATGGAGTCGTTGACCGATGATCGGGGACCGGGGCTGGAGCAGGGCGCGAAGGCGCCGGGTGGCACCGCTTTTATCGCCGCCCAGTCGGCCTGTCCGTTTCGGGCTTTTGCCACTCACCGACTGGGGGTGCGCAGGCTCGAAGCACCAGTTGTGGGGATCGATTTCAAGCTCTCGGGCGAGCTTATCCACGATCTGCTGTGCCGGGTGTGGGAGCACCTTGGCGATTCGCGGGCGTTGGCTGCGGCCGGCGATCCGGACACTCTGGTGGCGGCGGCGATGCCGCCTGTAGCGGCGGCTTTGCGCCAGCACAATGCGCAGCTCGCCGCCAGCCGGTTGTTGACCCTGGAGCTGGACCGGATCAAGCGTTTAGTGGTGCGTTGGCTGGAGTTCGAACGGGACAGGCGTGAGGCGCCGTTTACCATCGCCTCGCTGGAGCAGGCGGCGCAGATCGAAATCGGCCCCCTCAGCATAGGGGTGCGAGCCGATCGTATAGACAGGTTGGAGGATGGCCGTCTGGTGGTCATCGACTACAAAACGGGCGCTACGGTCAGCGTTGCCGGTTGGGATGAGGCGCGCATGCGTGAACCGCAGGTGCCGCTGTATGCCGTGGGTATGGATGGCCCGGTGGGTGGCGCCGCCCTAGCCCACGTGCGTGCCGGGGCGCTGGCGTTCAAAGGCGTGGCCGCCGCAGACCACATACTGCCTAGGGTCAAGGCCGATAAAGACGGCGTTGACGCCGAGTCTTGGGATGAACGGCTAGCGCGCTGGCAGGCGGCGCTCAGCGAGCTGGCGCTAGAGGCACAAAGCGGCGCCGCCAGCGTTACGCCCGCGGCAAAATCCGTCTGTGAGCACTGTCCGCTGGCGGGGGCTTGCCGCATCGGCGAGGGCGCTGGGGGCGGCGCGGACGATGAGGAAGAGGCGTTGTTGGTGTGAGCGCCTCGAACGCTTCGGCCGGGCGGTTGCCGCCGGATCACGCGGTACGCGAGCGGGCGGTGAACGGGCGCGGCTCTTACATCGTGCAAGCGCCGGCTGGTTCGGGTAAGACCGAGCTGTTGGTGCAGCGTTACTTGCGCTTGTTGGCTGAGGTCAAACGCCCCGAAGCGATCTTGGCTATCACCTTCACCAATAAAGCCGCTGCCGAAATGCGCGGGCGCATTCTGGACGCTCTAGCGGCAGCGCAAGAAGGCGCCCCGGATGAAGTGCATCGTCTGCGCACTTGGCAGTTGGCCCGGGCGGCGATGGAACGCGATGCCGAGGAGGGCTGGGATCTGCCGGCCGCTCCGCGCCGCTTGCGGGTGCAGACCATCGATAGCTTCTGCGCAGAGCTGGCCCGTCAATTACCGGTGTTGTCGGGATTTGGTGCGCTACCGGTGCCGGCTGAGGACGCAGCCGATCTCTACCAGGCGGCCGCACAGGCGGTGCTTGAAGAGATCGATGCAGAACTGCTCGGCGATGATGTGGCCGCGCTCCTCGAACACTTGGACGGCAACGCCAGCAAGCTGGTCAGGTTGATCGCGCACGCTTTGGCCCGGCGCGAGCAATGGCTCAAATACATCGTTGAGGCTGCTGACACCGATCGGGCGGCGATGGAAGCCATGTTAGGCCGGCTGGTAGCTGGCGGCCTGGCCCGGGCGCGGGCGCTTTGCCCCGCGGAGCTGTTGGGCCATATGTGGCAGGTGCTGGCGCAAGCGGCCAGCTTTAGGGTGCAGACGCACGGTGAGGCCGGATTTTTGCGGCCCGCCTTGGCCCTGGTGGATGAAGACGCTTCGGCGCCGGCCGGCGAACTGGCGCGTTGGCGGATGCTGGCGGACTTCGTGCTGCTAAAAAATAGCGCCGAGGTGCGCTCACGGGTGACCCGCAATGAGGGGGTGCCGGGCAAGGGCGCGGTCGGCGACAAAAACAAGGCAGTGGCGCACAAGGAGGCGGTGTTGAGCGTATTGGAGGCGGTGCGCACACGTCCGGCTCTGGTGGCGGCATTGGATGAGGTGCGCCACCTGCCCGAGCCTTACTACTGCGAGCAGCAGTGGCGCATCGTGGGCGCTTTGTGGCGGGTGCTGCGGATGGCGGCAGCGCACTTGCAGCTCGAATTCAGCAGCAGATTCACCGTTGATTTTGCCGAGATACAATTGCGCTCGCTGGATGCGCTAGGGCGCATTGATGCGCCATCGGATCTCATGCTCGGCTTGGATGCCCGTGTCGAACACCTGTTGGTGGACGAATTCCAAGATACCTCCTACTCGCAGATGCGCCTGTTGGAGAGGCTCTGCTCCGGCTGGCAGCGCGGCGATGGCCGCAGCGCTTTTCTGGTCGGCGATCCGATGCAGTCCATCTACCGCTTTCGCGAAGCACAGGTGAGTCTGTTTCTGTCGGCGTGGCGCAACGGCATCGGTCCACTTGCGTTGGAGCCGCTGCGGCTAACGGCCAATTTCCGCTCCAGCGCGCCATTGGTGGAGTGGACCGGCCATGCTTTTGCCACGATTTTCCCGGCCCATGATGATGCCGCCAGTGGGGCGGTGTCGTTCGCGCCGGCTATCGCGCAGAGGTCCGAGCGGGCGGGCGATGGTGTCAGCGTGCATCCCCTGGTCAGCGCTGGCGCTCGCGGCGGCAACGACCAGGCCGAGGCCGAGCTGACCCTCGCTTTGGTGCAAAAAACCCTAGCCGACCATCCCGGTGAAACCTGCGCCGTGTTGGTGCGCTCCAGAGGCCACCTGGCCCAGTTGATGCCTAAGCTTCGTCAGGCCGGCGTGTCGCTGCAAGCGGTAGAGGTGGAGTCGCTGGAGACGCGTACGGTGGTACTGGAGCTCTACGGGCTGGTGCGCGCCGTGTTGCACGGGGCCGACGGCCCTGCTTGGCTGACCGTGCTGCGCGCGCCTTGGTGCGGTCTTGAGCTGCATGATCTGCACACTCTGTTCACGCTGCCACAAGGCTGGGCCAAGGCGCTCACGGAGCCGCTGGATGACATCGGTTTGCCGGCGCCGGCGCTGGCCCGCCTGCGCCGGGTGATGGTGGCCGTGGCGCGGGCGCGGCGCGAGCGTTTGCGATTGGGTTTAGCGTCGGCTATCGAAAACGCCTGGTATGCGCTCGGTGGTCCCCATTGCCTGGCCAGCCCTACCGCGTTGGAAGATGCCCGCAGCTTATTGGCACTGGTGGCGCAACATGAGCACGCCGGAGACTTGCGCGATACCGGGCGCTTCGACCGGGCGCTGGCCAAGCTGTACTCGGCACCGGAGGTGGAGCGCGATGCCGATGTGCAGCTCATGACCATGCACAAAGCGAAGGGCCTTGAATTCGACACGGTGATAGTCCCGGGACTGGGCAAGCAGCCGCGGCGCACGGCCAATCCCATAGTGCTCCACAGTGAGCGGGTGCAAGCCGATGGTACGGTGGATCTGCTGGTGGCGCCCATCGCAGGGGTAGAGGCTGGCGATCCGCTGTTCGAATATTTGTTGCGCGCTGAGCGTGAACGCGACGCTTATGAAGTCTCGCGTCTGCTCTACGTGGCGGTGACCCGGGCCAAGCGGCGCTTGCATCTGCTCGGGCAGGTGAACGCTAAGGAGGACGGCTCCCTGGCAACACCGCCCAGCACCTCGCTGCTGCACCGCCTCTGGCCATTGGTTGTCGGTGAGTTCGAAGCGGCGCCCCGCCAAGCGCTTGCCGCAGCGGACGAAGTGGCACCCGCACCGCGGCTCAAGCGGATCACCGGGCAGTGGCTGGAGCTTCATACGGTGGCGGAGACAGAGGTTTACGAGGGGTTGGAGGACGGTGAAGAGCCGCCTGTGGAATTCAATTGGGCCGGGGAAAATGCCCGCCATGTAGGTACCGTGGTTCACCGTTGGTTGGAGCGCTTCGGTGCAGAGGGTTTGGCGCACTGGACGCCGGCGCAGGTGCGGGCCTGCGCGCAGCGCTTCGCCGCCGCGCTCGCTAATCTCGGGGTGCCGCCGGCGGATTTGCCGCGGACCTCGGCACGGGTGTGCGATGCCCTGTGCGGCGTTGTGACCGATGAGCGCGCGCGATGGATTTTGGGCGCTCATCGAGAAGCGTACTGCGAATTCGCCATTACGCAGGTGCATGGCGGCACGGCGCAGGAGATGGTGATCGATAGGATGTTCATCGACGAGGCCGGTATCCGCTGGGTGGTGGATTTCAAAACAGGTGGCCACGAAGGCGGCGATATACAGGCATTCCTGGACAGTGAACAAGCGCGCTATGCGGGGCAACTAGAGCGCTATGCGGCGGCGTTGAACGCCTTGGCACCGCGCCCTACCCGGCTAGGGCTCTATTTTCCCTTGCTCAAAGAATGGCGCGAATGGAGCGCGGGTGGATGCGCACTTGGGGAGCCGCGGTAGATGAAGCCACCATAGATAGACCCGGCACGGATGGACCCACCACAGATGGATATGTTCACCTGATGGCGAAGGCTTTATGCTGACGCCCTTGTGCGGTTAAGCGAAAGTGCGATGCATGTGTGACGGTCGAATCACCACCACCTTCGAGACCCATGAAGACAAAGGCAAAGTAGCCACTGTGCTCATCGACAGGGCGGCTAAATCGAATGCGCTCAGCGTGGCACAGGCGGCCCGTATGCGCGATGCGTTTGTCGCTCTTCGCACCGAGCCGGATCTGCGCGCCGTGGTGTTGACGGGCGCTGGCGACAAAGCCTTCATGGGGGGTGCCGACCTGACCCAACTGGGTAGCCTGGACCGGGCCACCGCGCGGCGCTATATCACCTCGGTGCACGACATATGTGCCGGCATCAGGGGGTGTCCGGTCCCTGTTATCGCCAGGGTCAACGGCTTTTGTATTGGCGCCGGTATGGAGATCGCGGCGGCGTGCGACATACGGGTAGTGGCAGGCCGGGCGGTGTTTTCGATGCCGGAGGTGCAGGTCGGGGTGCCGTCCGTTATCGAGGCCGCATTACTGCCGTTATTGATTGGACACGGCCACACCCGCTGGCTGGTGCTAACGGGCGAGGCTATCGATGCCCATACCGCTGATCGCTGGGGTTTTGTCGATGTTTTGAGCGAAGACGGTGCCTTGGATGAGGCGGTGCAGCGAACGGTGGCGAGCATCGTCAACGCAGGTCCCATCGCGGTGCGCACCCAGAAGCAACTCGTCAACCAATGGGAACGGCTTGCGGTGAGCGATGCGGTAGCGGCTGGAATCGATGCTTTCGAGGCTGCGTATACGAGCGATGAGCCACGCCGCTACGTCGATGCTCTGCTGGCGCGGCGGGCTAAGGTAAAAGCGCATAGGGCGTAGCACTTTTGCCCGTGTAACATGCAGCGCCGGTTGCGCAGGCGCCTGCGCCGCCCAACGATGACAGCGCCAAGAACTATAGCTATAGCAGGGAGGACAGGGCCGTGGCAACGGCTGAACAACAATTGACCCATGAAGCGGTATCGGCCGGCGAACAGCGCGCGCGCGCCAGCGCGGCGCAACTGGTTAGGCGCGGGCGCGTTGCGATGCAGGCGCTTACCCATGCCGATCAGGCCCGCACCGATGAAGCGGTGACCGCGCTGGCCTGGGTCGTCTACCGCGAAGACAACGCCCGCGCGCTGGCGGAGCTGGCGGTGGCCGACACCGGGCTCGGCAATGTGCCGGACAAGATCATCAAAAATCAGCGCAAAACCTTTGGCACATTGCGTGATCTTTTACGTGTGAAGACGGTTGGCGTCATCGCGCGGGACCCGGCTAAGGGATTGGTCAAATACGCCAAACCGGTAGGGGTGGTGGCCGCGGTTACGCCATCGACCAATCCGGCCGCTACGCCGGTGAACAAGGCGATGATGGCGCTAAAAGGCCGCAACGCGGTGGTCATAGCACCGTCGCCGGCCGGTTATGCCACCACCCGCCGCACAGTGCAGTTGATGCGTGCGGAGTTGGAGCGGATCGCTTTGCCGGCGGATCTGGTACAAGTGCTGCCCGCGCCGGTCAACCGCGCCGCTACGCAAGCCATTATGGAAGGGTGCGATCTGGTGGTGGTGACGGGTTCCCAGAACAACGTGCGCGGCGCGTACAAAAGCGGTACACCGGCCATCGGCGTGGGCGCCGGCAACGTGCCGGTTATCATTGATGAGAGCGCCGATCTGGATGACGCGGCGCACAAGATCGCAGCCTCCAAGACCTTCGATAACGCCACCTCCTGCTCATCCGAGAATTCCGTCATCATCCCGCAAGCTATTTTTGCCGGCGCCATGGCGGCGTTGCAGCGCGCGGGTGGCTACCGCTGCTCGGAGACGCAGAAAGATCGGGTGGCGCGGGCGCTGTGGCCAAACGGTAAGCTGAGCCGCGCTTTGCTCGCCAAAGATGCCGAGGTGTTCGCCGCCGGCGCCGGCCTGCCGGCGGCCGCGGGCAAGGCCCGGTTCTTCATGGTCGAGGATGAGGGGGCCGGGCCGGACAAACCCTTCTCCGGCGAGAAGCTGTCACTGGTGTTGACGGTGTACAAGGTGGCCGATTTCGATGCCGCACTCGCGCAGGTGCGCGATGTTTTGAAGCACCAGGGGATGGGCCATTCCTGCGGTATACACACGCATGATCCAAGCCGTGCCCAACGCCTGGCCGAGCAGCTGGATGTGGTGCGCGTGTTGGTGAACCAGGCGCACACTTTCGGCAATGGCGGCAGTTTCGACAACGGTCTTGACTTCACCTTGAGCATGGGCTGCGGCTCATGGGCGGGTAACAGCATCAGCGAGAACTTGAACTACCGCCATTTCATCAACATCACCCATCTGTCCACCACCATCCCGGAAGATAAACCCAGTGAAGAAGAGCTCTTCGGCGCTTACTGGAATAAATACGGGCGCGGCGGCGTTCGATGAGTTTCGATGAGTAATGAGTGAGGCGCGCTTGGATGAGCATGCGACGGTGCGCGAGCGCATCGACGCGCGGGCGGCGGCCCAGGGCGATGCGCCGTTTTTGTTCGGTCCCGAAGCGGATATAACCCTCACCTACGGGGACCTGCGCGAGCGCTCCCGGTCCATCGCTACCGGTCTTGCCGGCATGGGTCTAGCGCCCGGCGACAAGGTGGCATTCCTGTTGGAAAACGGGCCTTGGACCGCGTCGTTGTTGTTGGCCACCCTGTATGGCGGTTTCGTGGCGGTGCCGCTCAACGCCACGGCCGGGGTGCCGCAGGTGGCGTATGTGATCGAGCACTGCGACGCTTCGGTGCTGTTCATCTCGGCCAAATACCGCGAGCAGTTCGCCGCGGCGTTGCGTGCGTGCACCCGTCCCCTGACCCTCATCGAGACGGACATAGACCGCGGTCCCGCCGCTTGGTCTAGCGCTGCGAGTGGGGCCTTGGGTACTGCGCTGGCGGCGCAAGACGACGCGCTGTTGCTCTATACCTCCGGCACTACCGGTTTGCCCAAGGGCGCCCGGTTGAGCCACCGGGCGGTGCTGGCCGGCGGCGAGAACACGGCGCTAGCCCACCAACTCACCGCTGCCGACCGCGGGCTGTGTGTGCTGCCCCTCTATCACATCAACGGCCAGATAGTGACGCTGATGGGGCCGCTCGCCTGCGGCGGCGCGGTGGTGATGCCCCACCGCTTCAGCGCCACCGATTTTTGGTCCCTGGTGGCGCGCTACCGGTGTACCTGGTTCAGCGTGGTGCCGACCATCATCAAGTATTTACTGGACCGGGCGGAGGCCGAGGGATGGGCCTTTGGCAGCGCCCCCGAGCTTGCGCAACTGCGCTTCGGACGTTGCGCGTCCGCGCCTTTGCCGGCCAGCGTTCAACAGGAATTCGAGGCGGTTTTTAAGGTGCCTATGATAGAGACCATGGGGCTTACCGAAACCTGCGCGCCTATACTGTCCAACCCGATGCCGCCCGCCAAGCGGGTGGCCGGTTCGCCGGGTATGGCGTTCGGCAATGAGGTACGGGTAGCGGACGATGCTGGCCGCCCACTGGCGCCTGGCACGGTGGGTGAGTTGCTCGTGCGTGGCAACAACGTGCTCACCGGGTATTACAAGAATGAAGCGGCTTCGGCGGGCGCTTTCCACGACGGCGGCTGGTTTCGTACCGGCGATCTGGGGTACTGCGATGAGGCGGGTTATTTCTTCATCACGGGGCGTTCCAAGGAACTCATCATCAAAGGTGGGGAGAACATCGCGCCGCGCGAGATCGATGACGCGCTCTATTTGCATCAAGCGGTATTGGAAGCCGCCGCGGTGGGCGTGGCGCATGCCGGTTACGGACAGGATGTGATCGCTTGCGTGCGCTTACGCGATGGTTTCGCCGCCACCGAGGAGGAGTTGATCGCCCATTGCGCCGAGTGGCTGGGCGCGTTCAAAGCGCCTAGCCGCATTCACTTCATGGCGGCGTTACCCAAAGGGCCATCGGGCAAGATTCAGCGCCTCAAACTACCTGAATTGCTGGCCTCGCCCGCATAGTGGGCACTGGCGATCAGTGGCTTATCGCGCGGCTCATCGAAGCCAATGTGAGCCACTGACCGGGTGCCGTCGCGCTCGGTCTGCCGGCTAAAGCCGCCGTCGGCGGTCCGGGTTTTGCACCGGCCGGGCTGCGACATCGCCCTCCAGCGACAAGCGCTTGGCGAAGAATAGTTCCATGCCCAGTTGTGCCCGCGGTGTGTTCAGTGAACCGCCGCGTATCTGTTAGTGATTGATCCCTAAAGGTTGATTAAAGGGGGGTTGGGTCTGAGAATACCGCCCCCTAGGCGGATAGTGGCCGGGGATGGCAATCCTTTGCGCCTAGTATAAATACACGATGAATATTGTCTTTGGCGAACATAATCTATGGCGACCTTGCTCGATATCCAAGAGCTGCGCACAGAGTTCTACACCAGTGCTGGCACGGTGCGTGCCGTTGACCGCATTTCATACACGGTGGGCGAAGGTGAGACGGTCGCCATCGTAGGGGAATCCGGCTGCGGCAAGTCCGTCAGTGCGCTCTCTGTGCTCCGTCTGATCCCGAATCCGCCTGGCAAGGTGGTGGGCGGGCGCATCCTGTTCGCCGGCCGTGACTTGTTGACCCTGTCCGATGCCGAGATTCGAAGCGTGCGCGGCGGCGATATAGGTATGGTGTTCCAAGAGCCCATGACCTCGCTGAACCCGGTGCTCACCATCGGCGTGCAACTCACCGAGACGCTCTACGTGCACCGGGGCATGAGCCAGGGCCAGGCCGAGGCGCGGGCGGTGGAGTTGATGGGCATGGTCGGTATTTCCGAGCCGCAACGCCGCCTGCGCCAGTATCCGCACCATTTGAGCGGCGGCATGCGCCAGCGCGTGATGATCGCCCTGGCACTCGCCTGTGAGCCCAAGCTCATCATCGCCGACGAGCCGACTACGGCACTGGATGTAACCATTCAAGCGCAGATCCTCGAGCTGATGAAGCAGCTCACCAAACAGCTAGGTGTAGCGCTCATAGTCATCACTCATAACTTGGGCGTGGTGGCCCGCTATGCCGATCGGGTGAATGTGATGTACGCGGGCCGCATCATCGAATCGGGCAGCGCCGCGCAGATCTACCACCATCCATCACATCCTTACACCCTAGGCCTGCTGGCGTCGGTGCCGCGTATGGATCAGCCGCGGGGTCAGAAACTGATCCCTATCCAGGGTCAGCCACCCGACTTGACCCGCTTGGACGGCGGTTGTCCGTTCAGGCCCCGCTGCCGCTTCGCCGTGGACCGGTGCGGGTTCGAATATCCGCCTCTGGAATCCATCGAAGATGGCCATTTCGCCGCCTGCTGGGAAAAAAGCCGGCTTCAGAGGAGGGCAGCTTCATGAGTTCCGAGCAGCCGTTGGTGCAGGTTAAGAACCTGCGTAAATATTTTCCCATCACCGAAGGCATTTTGATTCAAAGAGAAGTCGCCCGCGTAAAAGCAGTGGACGATGTTTCTTTTGCGATCGAAAGTGGCGAGACCTTGGGGTTGGTCGGAGAGTCGGGTTGCGGCAAAACCACCACGGGACGCTGCATCTTGCGTCTTGAAGAACCCACCGCGGGCCAGATCGTATTTAACGGCAAGGATTTGGCCACCTTACCCAATAAGGAATTGATCGGTCTTCGCCGGGAGATTCAGGTTATTTTCCAAGATCCGTACAGCTCGCTTAATCCGCGCATGAAGATCGGCAGCATCATCGGTGAGCCGATTAAAGTGCATAACATCATCGCCGCTGCCAAGGAGCGCGAAGAGCGGGTCATCGAGTTGCTCGAAGTGGTAGGCCTGAATCCGAAATTCTACGATCGCTATCCCCATGAGATGAGCGGTGGCCAGCGCCAGCGCGTCGGTATCGCACGGGCGTTGGCTTTGAATCCGGCGTTTATCGTCTGTGATGAAGCGGTATCGGCGTTGGACGTGTCGATTCAAGCTCAGATCATCAACCTGTTGGAAGACCTGCGCGACCAATTCGATCTCACCTATTTATTCATCGCTCACGATTTGAGCGTGGTGCGCCATCTGTCCCACCGCGTGGCGGTGATGTATCTGGGCAAGATGGTGGAACTCTGCGAGTGTGACGAGCTTTACGATAAACCACAGCATCCGTACACTCGGGCGTTGCTGTCGGCGATCCCTGTGCCTGATCCCACGATCGAAGCGGCGCGGGAACACCAAGTGCTGGCAGGTGAGGTGCCGAGCCCGATCAACCCACCGGGCGGCTGCGTGTTCCACCCGCGTTGTTCACTGGCGGTCTATAGTTGCCGATCGCAGGTGCCCGAGTTGCGCGAGCTGAGTCCCGGGCATTGGGTTGCCTGTTCGCAAGTTTAGGCAGTTTTGCCGGGGCGAAGGATTGAACCGAGCCCTGCATGTTAGACGCCGATGGAGCGGTGCACCTACGAAGTCTATTCATATTCAGGCTATCCCTGTTAAGGTCTGTTAACACTAATTATGATAGACTTCGCGTATGAAAATCACCGCATCGCAATTTAACATTACTTGGATTCAAGTCATAAGTGCATAACCCATGACTCTTCTTGCATCTATTCCAGTCAGTTCCTTAAACATCTCGTAAGGAGTCCTGTAACTGTGGAATTGCCAGTCTTGTTTTTCGTAATAACCCAGGATTTGTAGGTGGTGGTAGAACGGCTGGCGGTGCGCCGGAGTTTGTAATACCGAATGGCCCTGTACCGGCAGGTGCAACCACTAGGGCTGTGCGATGAGCTTGCTGTTACTACTTCGGCAAAAAATTACCCGACACAAATTAATAAAATGTGTTATAGTGATGCTATGAAAAAGACAGACGGTCGCTCACTGCCCCATTCCGCGCGAGAAGCCATCCGCAGGCACGCGGTTGCGCAAGTATTATCGGGTGAAAGCCCTGAAAAAGTAATTAAAGCCCTCGGATTTCATCGTTCTTGCATTTACGATTGGTTATCCAGATATGAGCAAGGTGGTGAACAGGCGCTGTCCACCGGCAAGATCACAGGCCGCCCAAGAAAGTGTCCCGATGAATATGCGGATCGCTTACGTGAACTAGTTAAAACGAATCCGTTGCAATTGGATTTTCACGATGCCTTGTGGACACGCTCGATGATTCAGATATTACTGAAAGATAAATTTGGCATCGAGGTCAGCGAGCGCTCGGTGGGCAATATCCTGTCTCGTTTGGGGATGAGTGCGCAGCGCCCTCGGTTTAAGGCATACGAGCAAAACCCTGATCAGGTTAAGGTATGGTTAAGAGAAACTTGGCCTGAAGTACAACGAGAAGCGAAAAGGCGCCGAGCGCGGGTCTATTTTGGCGACGAATCGACGATCCGGTCGGATTATCATCGTGGTACCACTTGGGGGGTACGGGGTGATACGCCAGTTGTAGCGAAAACGGGTCGGCGCTTTAGCGTGAATAGGCTGTCAGCCGTTTCGCCGAAGGGTCACCTGCGTTTCATGGTAACTGAATCACGGGTAACCGCAGACGTTTTTATCGACTTTCTAAGGCGTTTGTTGCACAACGCCAAGCGATCGGTCTATTTGATTGTTGATGGCCATCCCATTCATCGAGCCAAGAAAGTGCAAGAATTTGTCCGCAATAGCCAAGGTAAGCTCACGTTAGTATGGTTACCGCCGTATTCACCGGAACTCAATCCTGATGAGCTAGTATGGCATCATGTAAAAAGCCAACGAATTGGGCGGACAGTGGTGGCTACAAAGGAGCAACTGATGGCCTTGGCTCGTTCGGTGTTGCACTCACTGCAACAGAATACGCAAATAATTAAACGGTTTTTCTATGAAAAGCATGTCAGATATATTCTGAATTAATGTCGGGTAATTTTTTTCCGAATTAGTAAGTAGTGGTGAGACTGAACTGGTGGGGAACTGGATTATTCAGGCTGGTTCTGTCGTAGCAGATGATGTAAGCAAGAGGATAGAAGCGTTGATCGGCAATACCCTCAAGGAGGTCGGTTCTTCCGAAGATGGGTGGGGTGTTTTATATATTGATTCATCGGATGGACGTTATTGGGAGCTAACGTATCCTGATAGTGACGCTCATAGTGGTGGTGCACCAAAGCTATCTGTTATGGCTGTTGAGCAAGCCAAAGCTAAATACGGCTTGTAGTCCCAAGCCTCGCGCTGCGGGGCTTTGTTTATTCGCTGCCGGTCGCTGCCTTGCTCTGAATCAACGCCAACGCATCAGCCGTATTCAAAATCTGAATTCCTTGCCAGGGATGCAGCACCAGCAAATCTTGGTCACCGGTGGCAATAACCTCCGTTTTAGCCGCCAGTGCTGCGGCGATCACTGCATCATCATCAATATCCCGAACGGTGCGCTCAATCGGTTGCGGTTGAACCAACTGGGTGAGCATCCCGTAGCGCTGCATCAGAAAAGCAGGCGTGATGTTCTGAGATGCCAACAGCGCGGCAAATTTCTCCCTTTCCAATACATCGGCCAGTTCATCCAGCAATAGGCTGCTGGTGAACAGCGTTACTTGACCGTCCCGGCCAAGGTCAAGCAACTGGCGTGGTACACCGCCCCAGATCAATCCCGAAACAACGATATTGGTATCAAGTACCAGGCGCACGGTGTTTTCTCTGTGCGCGTACCGCGTTTACCTCTTCCTGAATCTCATCCATCGTCATGGGTGGCAAATTGGCTGCCGCCAGTTTGTCTGCTGCGGAAAACAGACCATTGACGGCGCGGTGGAGCAGAGTCTCGCGCAGAATGTTTTCTATGGCATTGGGTGTCAGTAGTCCGGCCTGTTTGGCTTCCTCAGCCAGGCTGTCCGGTAGATCAATAGTCAGTGTGATCATGGTGCTTTCTTCAACGTGCCAATGATTGCAGGTGCTTCTTGGTCAAAAAGGCGTCCAGCAGCTTTTTAATCACGGTCTTGTCTTCGTCGGGCAAGTGTTCGACCTCCTGAAACTGCCGCAGTAACTCCCGATCCTCGAACTTGGCCTTGGCCGCGTCCTCGGTCGATCCTTCCAGCAGATAGTCACTGCTGATATCCAGCGCATCGGCCAGACGCTTGAGGGTATCGCCGCTGGGACGGGAGATGCCTCGTTCAAACCGCCCGATATGGGTGTAATGCAAATCCGCCAGCTTGCCCAACTCGGTTTGTGACAGGTTTTTCTGCTTGCGCAAGGTGCGCAAACGCTCTGAAAAATCGCTTGATGGTTCCGCCATATCCAGCACCTCGGATGCTTTATTTACCTTAGATATAGCAATTTTAGCGGATTTATCTGGAAAAGCACATGTGTCGGTGATTGATATAGCGGAGCTTATGCTTGATACGATAGAGCCATGCGGCTAGATTATCAAGCATGTTTGCTTTTAGAGCTAGAATGTGATACCTATTTTGCGAAGCCGTATCATTCTTGGGAAAGAGGTCAAAACGAGAATGCCAATGGGCTATTGCGCCAATACTTTCCCAAGACAATGACGCTTATCGATGTCACCACTAAGCAAGTTCTTGAAGCGCTCCACAAACTGAACAATCGACCTAGAAAGTGCCTAAGCTTTAAGACACCGGCTGAAGTATTTAAGGAGCTGACTGGCTTGGATGCAAATAATTTATCCGGTTATGCACTTATCACTTGAATTCAGGGTAGTTGATTTACTAATTCGGCAAAAAATTATCCGACATCAATTCAGAATATATCTGACATGCTCTTCATAGAAAAACCGTTTAATTATTTGCGTATTCTGTTGCAGTGAGTGCAACACCGAACGAGCCAAGGCCACCCGTTGCTCCTTTGTAGCCACCACTGTCCGCCCAATCCGTTGGCTTTTTACGTGATGCCATACCCGTTCATCAGGATTGAGTTCCGGTGAATACGGCAGTAGCAATACTAACGTGAGCCTCCCTTGGCTAGTGCGGACAAATTCTTGCACCTTCTTGGCTCGATGAATTGGATGGGCTCTTCCCTTCTTTAAGTGGGCGGTTTTCAGCGATGTATGCCAGTGGGATACAAATCCAACCCACCAAGATGAAAGTAGATCGCTGCCTTATATCGTTCACGATTTCTGAAACCACACGCTCGATTCTTCAAACTTTGGATCGTGCTGTTAATGCCTTCTGCTCGTCCATTGTTGGCCTTAAGAACAATAGCGTTGACGATGCCCCACAAATGCTCTTTGATCGTTCTGGCCACTTCTTTGATGGGTTCTAGGCGACATCTCTGAGCCCAGATCAACCACCTCTTCCAGGCCTTGATTGCCCAAGTTGTGGATGGGTAATCCCATAAGCTCATCGCCAGTTCACGAATAGCCCAGGCGCGAGCTGTTTTAAGCGTTGAGTGTCTCAGTGGTTCAAAGTTATCCCACTGCTCTTTAGACAGGTTCTCAGGGTTTGTCAGCCCGTTGTAACGAGTTCCCTTTAGCCACTCTACACCCTTGCTTATAAGGGTTTTATTCTCTTCTATGCGAACCTTATTGACCGCTTTACCCAGGGACTGAGCAATAGGGAATTTATCAAATGCTATCTTCCGGTCTGCCTGCGGAATAGTTTGCCTGACTGACTTGATATAAGCCTTGGACCTATCCATCGTCACACATTCGATACCTTTTTTGGCGTCATCCGCCAACGTATCAAAATACTCATTGAGGCTGTCGCTTTTACGATCATCAGCGACATGGATAACGACGCCTTTATCGTGGTCAGTCACTACTGTGACGTATTCGTGGTGCTTTTGAAAAGAGGTCTCATCGACAGCTAGTCGTTTTGGAGGTTGGGCATCCCTGCGAGCAAGACCTCTCCTCACGGCACGCCGCCCAATACCATCAATGGCGTTCCAGCTAAGCTTCACTTGTTGTGCAACAGCCCTGATTGTTGCCTCTTTGAGCCAGTCAATGACCAAGGCTTCGAACAGGGCTGTATATCGGGAGCCTGATTCAGCCCAAGGAACGTCAATGGCCAACACCTTGTGTTCAGGGCATTGGACACGGGGAACACGGGCGACAAGGATAATTTGGAACTGACAGGTATCCCAATGCCGCCACTTCTGGATAATGTGGTCGTAACCCGGACAGGGCTTAGCGCAAACACGGCATTGGCAGCCTTTTTTGCCAGTGTGCTCAATAAAGACTTTAACCTGTTACGCCTGCAGGGACAGCTCGACATCAGACACGAACCAGGGTGTTTCAATACCTAGGTATTTGAGAATAGAGTTTCTTGTCGCGCATTGATGCATCTTTGCATTGAGTGTTTTAGATTATGCTAAACCACCCACTTAAAGAAGGGAAGAGCCAGAAGATCCGCCAGGCCCTATTGAAACTCAGGTACAGATGCAGTTTACATTCTCATGAAAGTTTATGGGACAGCAGTGAAACAACCTACATTATTCAACGCATCACGAATCGCTTCTTCGGAGCGAAGCATCGATTTAGGATCTAAAGAAATGGTGACTTGCAAGGTAACCGTTGCATCACTGCGCTTGACTATTTCTGCATGGCTCATAATGGGTATTCATCTCTTGACAAAGGAGACCAGATTATAACTCAACTATCGACAGATGAGTACATTATTTTAAGAGCGTGCCCTACCTGACCGCATCCTCATTGAGTTCCGGCACCTTCTTTCCGGCCTTGGGTAGCTGTTCCAGAATATCGGTCTTCTCTCGGATATCCTGAACAACCTTCTTGGCATAGAAGCGGGAATCGTGAGCGATGAAATCATGGATGGAACGTAAATCAGCCCTGGCCGGTTGCGACCAGATCACCATGAATCAATTTCCCGCTTCAACTCCTCGCTGGTGACGGTCTGGCTTTGTTCCACGGCCTCCTGTCCCTTCCTGATCTTATTCAGCACATAAAGCCGGTACATGATCTCATCCATGTCGGTATTTTCCGGCAGTTGGTTGGTGGTGTTGAGCGCTTCTTGTTTAGCGGCTTGCACGGTGAATTCCTCACTGTAATCGGTTAGCCGTGCGCCATCCCGCCGATGACCCTTATGACTTCTTTAACGGGTACGCTCTCAATATGATGTATTTAAGCAGCTCAATCAAACCCATATTGATCGAGCTTACGCCAAAATTGATTCCAACGAGCATCCGTGTGTGAATCCACGCAATGAGAGAACTGCTTGAGCCCCAGCCTCCTTCCAGCGCATGCTTGAATTGCATAGGCGCTGCTTAACCAATGGGCACCGCTAAAAATAGTCATTTTTTCGTGAGTGCAAGGAAGCACCGCGCGCGTAACCGCAGCGCATAGGTCATACATAAGGATTCGAGCACAGAGCTGACGCCGCAGTCGCGGAAAAAGTGCATTTTTAGAGGTGTCCTTATGTGAAATAATGTTTACCCGGTTACCTAACTGGAGGACACCTATGCCACGTCGAGAAGAACTACAAGATGAACGATGGAAGATATTGAAACCACTACTCCCATCTCCCCCTGTCCGTACTGATGGCCGGGGTCGCCCGCGTTGCGATGACCGAGCCATACTGAACGGGATTTGTGGATTTTGCGCTCAGGGGCGCGATGGAAAGATTGACCTGAACGGTTTCCATTATACCAGACTTGTCATAGGCGATTCCAACGCTGGGTTGAGAATGACACATTATCCAAGATAGTGCGTACATTAGCCCAAGACCTATACGATAGAGGGAAAATCGACGTAGAAGAATGTTTCATAGACGGTACGTTTGCCAGTGTTAAAAAAGGGGCTGTGGCGTTGGTAAAACTAAGCGGGGCAAGGGTTCGAAACTCATGGCGGTGGCACACAGCACGGGTCTTCCTATCGCCATGAGCGTCGGTTGTGCGTCGCCCCATGAAGTCACGCTCGTTGAAACAACACTGGCTACTGGATTCATATCCGACCCGCCCAAACGACCGATCGGAGACCGCGCTTACGACAGTGGCCCATGCTGCATGTACACACGGGGCGCCGCGTGAGCGAGACGGCGCGGCTGATCTGTGCCGCACGCTCGACCGTCCAGGGTTGGCGTGAGTGGCATCTGGCAATACGCAGAGGCCGGTGGGTGCCCGCAGCGCGGGGCCGCGAATGCTGGACCGTGACCGATGAGGTGGTCAATCAAATCAACGAGTGGCTCAACGCCTCACCGAGTGAGTTCGGCTACCTTCGAACGGATTGGACTGCGCAGTTGCTGGCGTTGGCAGTGGCTCGCCAGTTCAACCGCACCATTCATTCTTCGACGCTACGCCGGCTATTGCCGCACCTGGGCTTTGTGTGGCGGCGAACTCGGCCGGTGCGGGTTCGCCCAGACCGGGGAAAGAATCGCAAGATGCGAGCTATCCGCCGCGCTTTGAGGCGGCGCCAGCACCACGAGACGTTCTATTTTGATGAGGCCGATATCGACTTCAATCGGCGTATCGACGCCTGTTGGACCCGGCGCGGCCAGCCGTTTGGCGTGCCGACACCGGGGCACAACCACAAACACTACGTTGCCGGTGCGCTGCATGCGCATACCGGCAAGCGGGTGGGGGTCGAGCATTCTCGACAATTCCATCATCCGCAAGAGCGAAAAGGCCCAGCGCTGGTTGAGCGCGGATCCGAAGTGCCGCCTCTACTTTCAGCCCACCTACTCACCGTGGGTCAATCAGATTGAACGGCTGTGGAAAACCATGCACGACACCATCACGCGTAACCACCGTTGCAAGTCCTTCGTAGAACTCGCCCAGCGATTGGCACGAGTATAAATGCCGTGCCAATGGCCAAACTTTTTCGGCAAACCTCGCCACTTGCAACCGTGCTCAGCGACATACAAAATGGCGTTCAACACCAGTAAATTGGGTATTTTGACGTTATCTCTTTGAACAGAAAGAGGTTTTTGAATAATGTTAAATTGCGATGCGGTGATTTCCATACGCGAAATCTATCATACATTTAGTTCTAACAGGCCCTAGGAGGAAAACGATGAACTCAAAGCTCACTAAGAGCGTACTCGCCGCAAGCCTAGGCTCAGCGCTCGCGCTTTGGTCGGCGGCGCCAGCAATGGCACAAGAACCCAAGCGCGGTGGTGTTCTCAACTTCGTTGTGGGCTCGAAGATCCCGAGCTACGACGGTCATGCCGAAACCACGTTTGGCATGATTCACCCGATCCGGCCATTCTACAGCCTGCTGTTCCGGATCAACCCCGATAACCCGCAATCGCCGACCGATTTTGTCTGCGATCTGTGTTATGGCGAAGTGCCGCTGGCCGGTGATCCGGGCTCTGATGGTCTGCGATATACCTTCAACATTCGTAAGAACGTGAGTTTCCATGACGGCACACCGTTGACTGCCCACGATATCGTGGCTACTTTCCAAAAGATCATTTTCCCGCCGGAAGGTGTGCGCAGCTCGCGTGTCGCCTTCTTCAAGATGGTCGATTCGGTCACCGCCCCCGATGACTACACCGTGGTGTTCAAGCTGAAATATCCCTCCGGTGCGTTCATCGGTGCCGCTGGCATGCCGTTTAACTTTGTCTACGCCAAGAAAGACATAGAGCGTCAGGATCCGGCGGATAAAGATCCTCTATACGGCTACAAGTGGCACCAAAAGAACGTCAATGGCACCGGCGCGTTCTCCTTCGTGCAACACCAGCCGGGCGCTTTCGTCGAAGGCAAGCGCCACCAGGGTTATCATCATCACGGCAAGCCGTACCTTGATGGCTTCAAGTCCATTTCCGCGCCGAAGATGGCTAACCGCGTGCAAGCCATACGCGGCAACCGTGCCGCCATCGAGTTCCGCGGCTTTCCGCCGAAGCAGCGTGATTCTCTAGTCGAGGCCCTGGGTGAGGGCATCACCGTACAAACCAGTGACTGGAACTGCGGCCTGCTCTACACCCTGAACCATGGCTGGGGTCCGTTCAAGGATGTGCGTGTACGCCGCGCGCTGAACCTGGCGGTCGATCGCTGGGCGGCGGAGAAGAGCTTGTCTCAGATCGCTATCGTGAAAACCGCTGCGGGTATCGTCTTCCCAAGCCATCCGTTGGCCGCCAGCAAGGAAGAGTTGCAAAAGCTCGAAGGCTTCTGGGCGGATATCGAGGCGAGCCGCGCCGCCGCCAAGAAGCTGTTGGCCGAGGCTGGTCATGCCAAGCTGAAGTTCACTTTGACCAACCGCGCCAGTGATCAGCCTTACCGCTACATCGGTACCTGGCTCATCGGTGAGTGGAAGAAGATCGGTGTCAAGGTGAAGCAGCACGTGGTACCCACACCGCAGTGGTTCAAAGCGATGCGCAGCCATGAGTTCGAAGGTGTGACCGACGCCAACTGTCAGTCCATCGTCAACCCGTTGATCGACGTGTCCAAATATCTGGGTTCAGCGCCGAACAACCGGGGCAACTATGAGGACCAGGCACTGGAAGACCTGTTCGTGAAGATGAACAAGTCCAACGACCTCGACGAGCAGCGCGCCATCATGCGTGAGTTCGAGAGAATCGTTATCCAGGACGGCGCCCACGAGGGGCTCACCTTGTGGTGGAACAAGATCAACCCCCACCGCTCCTACGTGAAGGGCTGGAAGATCGCTCCGAGCCACTACCTGAACCAGCATCTGGATCAAGTCTGGCTGGATCTCTGAGTTGAACCGCCACCCCGGCAGCGGGTTACCCGCCGCCGGGGTGTTTGGCGCCGGGGGAATTGAGTTCGAACGCCTAGCCACGCCGGTCCTCGGCGCCAGTTCGTCACCGGTACGATTCGGTAAGCGCTTCTATGTACAAATACGTCATGAATCGGATGCTCCTGATGATCCCGACGCTGTTTGGGGCGGGGGTATTGGTGTTTTGCCTGATGCGCTTGGTGCCAGGCGATATCTGCGATGTCAAGCTAGGCGGCGAAGGCGCCGCGGTCAGCGAAGAGCAATTCGAGATCTGCCGCGAAGAGCTAGGACTCAATAAGTCTATCGCCGTTCAATTCACCGATTTCATGGTCGGCATGGTGACCTTCAATCCGGGTAACTCCATGTGGACCGGCAAAACCATCGGTCATGAGGTGAGTTTGCGCTTTCAGCTAACGCTGCAGTTAGCGGTCATGACAACGATAGTGTCTATCATCATCGCCCTACCACTAGGGGTCTTGTCAGCCATTCATCAAAATACCTGGGTGGATTACCTGGTGCGGACCATCGCCATCGCTGGGGTGGCGGTGCCGTCATTTTGGTTGGGCATCATGTTTATCTTATTCATCTTGGTGTTCACGCAAAATGTGCTGGGTGAACCTTGGATGCCGCCGGTTGACTTCAAACCGATTTGGGAAGATCCGCTCTACAACCTCTCACAACTTATCTGGCCGGCATTGGCGACGGGTTACCGCACCTCCGCCGTTATCACCCGCATGACCCGCTCGGCCATGCTGGAGGTGCTGCGCGAGGATTATATTCGCACCGCCCGGGCCAAAGGGCTCATCGAACGTGTTATCCGTGTTCGCCATGCGCTAAAAAATGCCATGTTGCCGGTGGTTACTCTTATCGGTATCGAATTCGCCTTCCTGATCGGCGGTTTAGTGGTGACTGAGCAGGTGTTCAACTTGAACGGTCTAGGCCAACTATTCGTCGATTCGGTGGGGGCGCACGACTACGTCATGACCCAAGCGCTGGTCATGCTCGTCGTCTTCGTCTTCGTGATCACCAACTTGTTCATAGACATCGTCTACGGTTGGTTGGATCCACGCATTCGTTATAGCTAATAGGCCGCCTGAGTGATTCGCTCCTCAAGGCCCCATGAAGTTAACAGGAAAGAGCCCCATGGCAGTACTAGGCTCCCAAGCCGCATTCGAAGAAGACGTTGTCGATCGCCGGCCCTTGCTCTACAGGCTGGGTTCCATGGCCAAACGTCAACCGCTAGGCGCGGCGGGTTTGCTGGTGGTGATCGTTATGATCTTCGCGGCCATATTCGCCCCGGAAATCGCGCAATACGATCCGGAGGAGAATGATTTCGATGCTATGTTCAGCCCGCCGGCGGCGGCGCATCTGCTAGGCACCGATGAATTCGGCCGGGATATCTTCTCGCGCATCGTCTGGGGCGCACGCACCGCCATGCTGGTCGGTTTCGTCTGTGCCACGGCGGCGGCTCTGGGCGGATTGCTGGTAGGGGTTACCAGCGCTTATTTCGGCGGTAAGGTCGATATTCTCTTGCAGCGGGTGGTCGATGTACTCATCGCTTTCCCCGGCATTATTCTGGCGCTGGCCATCGTTGCCGTTTTAGGTACCGATTCCATTTGGTATGTGATGCTCGCCATCACCATACCGCTATTGCCCAACTGCGCCCGGGTGGTGCGCTCTACGGCACTATCCATCCGCGAGATCCCTTATGTGGATGCGGCCCGGGCCTGCGGCTTCGGCCACCATCGCATCGTGTTGCGGCACATGGCGCCCAATGTTATCGCGCCGTTCCTCATCATGTGGACCACTTTTCTAGGGCAAGCTATTTTGGCTGAGGCATCGTTGACCTTCCTTGGATTGGGGGTGCAGGAGCCGACGCCGGCCTGGGGGTTGATGCTGCGTTCGGGCGCCGAGGAATTCGCCGAATCTGCGCCTTGGGTGCCCATATTCCCCGGCATCGCCATTTCCCTGGCCGTGTTCGGTTTTAACCTTTTTGGCGATGCCCTGCGCGACGTACTCGATCCGAAGCTGCGCGATCAGTAAGCTCACCGCTTCCCGTCCAGTCCGCTGCGGGCTAGGCTTGGTCCTAGGCGCGCTTTTTCCCGGCATTTTCTTTTTTGGCGCCTATGCCGGCGACTGTCCGTAACAGCCGGTCCGTGACCGCCGATTTTCCCATTATCCGCTTACCTGCTCCGGGGCAGGCCGTACCCGTAATCGTCAGCATTCCCCATTTCGGTTGCGCTCCCTTACCGTGTATTACCGATGAGGACTATGCTGATCGGATGTACCGCTCTTTTCGCTTCGGATACGCAGATGCTTTCGCCGATCGGATTTACGGTGAGCTACACCGGCAGGGGGCCACCGTTATCGCAACGCCCTACTCCAGATTGTTCGTGGACTTGAACCGCCGCCGCGATGACTTCCAGTGCAAGGACGGCGAGGTGCGTTCAAAGAAGGGTGTGTTCAGGACTCACACCCTCTATAACAACCCGGTGCTCAAATGGCCCCTGTCGCCAGCACGGGCGCAGTGGTGGCTGTGCCGGTTTTATGATCCCTACTACATTGCCCTTGAAGCTCACACGGATAGCTGGCTGGCGGCAGCGGGACAAGCGTTGCTCATTGATGGTCACACCGGCAGCCCCCGGCGCTTGGACGGCTATGAAGTGGTACTAGGCACTGGGCTGGGCAAGTATTGTCATCCTGATCTCACCCATGCAGTGCAGCAGGTGTTAAGAGGACATGGTTTTGCCTGCACGGCAGACTTATCGGGTTATAGGGGCGGTGCCGTGGTACGCCGGTTCGGCAGGGCCGAACAGCCGCTGCAGGCCATTCAGATCGAAGTCAATGCGGGCCTCATCATGCGCTGTTCCAGGCGCGCTTACGCCGAGTCACTCAAGGTGGGGCTTACCCCTGCTTATGATAAAAATGCACTGCAGGCGCTTCAGTCAGCGGTGGCAGATGTGGTTCGTTCAGTTGGTGTTTAGGGCACCTGCCAAAAATAGTCATTTTTTCGTGAGTGCAAGGAAGCACCGCGCGCGCAACCGCAGTGTATAGGTGATACCTGAGGATTCGAGCACGGAACTGACGCCGCCATCGCGGAAAAAGTGCATTTTTTTAAGATGCTTTTTATTCGCTTAGTACCTTCGTGCCGTCGGCATGAGGCGATCACCGAAACACCGCCCTAGTGGCGTTTGTGCTGCGATCCGGGGCCCATCGTCCCTCGCGCCGATGGTCAAATGTTGACCGAAAAACCACCGTCGATCGGAATCGCCGCACCCGTCACGAAATCGGAAGCGGCGCTCGCCAGAAATACGGCGATGCCTTGGAAGTCGTCAATATGACCCCAGCGCTCGGCCGGGGTCCTCTTGAGTACGTGATCATGCAAGCCATCGACGTCTTGTCTCGCCCGCTGGGTCAACTCCGTGTCAATCCATCCGGGTAAGAAGCAGTTCACCTGGATATTGTCGGCGGCCCATGCCGTGGCCAAGGATTTGGTGAGTTGGACCATGCCACCTTTGCTGGCGGCGTACGCGGGGCCCCACGGCGAGCCGAAGATGGAAAGCATGGAGCCATTGTTCATCACTTTGCCACCGCCGGCCGCTTGCAGCGACGGATAGCAGGCTTTGCTACAAAGAAACGCGCTCGAAAGATTAGTGTTGATAACCGTGTGCCAGTCGGCCTCGGCTAACGCTTCTGGCCGCTGGCGGATATTAGTGCCGGCATTGTTGACGAGGATGTTGATGCCGCCGAGTTGGCGGACTACCGCTTCGACCATGCTGCTGATACTGGCACTGTCGGTAATATCTACCTCGACGGCGATGCAGCGTCCAGCGCCCAATGGGTCCAACTCCGCTACGGCGGCCGCATTCTTCACCGCATTGCGCGCTGCCACTGCGATGGAAGCGCCCGCCCTGGCCATACCCCGCGCCATGCCGAGACCGATGCCGCCGTTGCCACCGGTAACGATGGCTACTTTGCCGCTTAAGTCGAAAAGATTCATCGAGTATTTCCTTGACCTTCGCTGTCGCCACATTAACTGTCCATAATGCACCAGTCGGATGCATCGTGCGGGCGCGATGTTAGAGTTAAACTACCGCAGGTGTTGGCCAGTTGGCCCATAAGTATTGGCCCATAAGTATTACCTAGGCGGTTAACCATGCAAGCAGGGGAAGAGTTTCACGGCGATGGCCGGCGAAGACGGCCACTGCCCAAAGACGTGTTGGCTGAGTTGACCCGGATGCATGACGGCCTGGCGTGGGTGTCGGTAACAGTGACGCTCTCACTGCTCGCTTTGACCATCATGGCAGCCGTGATCTGGTGGTCGCCATGGGTGGTGATCCCGGCCCTGGTTTTAATCACCTCGAGGCAGCAAGCGTGTTTTGTGTTGGCCCACGATGCGGCTCATTACCGATTATTTAAAAACCGTACTCTCAACGATGTGGCGGGGCGGTTTTTGGGTTCCATCGTAGGCGTTTCCATGTGCAGCTACCGGGTCGTTCACCGGCTGCATCACAACGATCTCTACGGCAAAAGCGATCCGGATATGCCGATCCACGGCGGCTATCCGCGGGGCCGGCTTTATCTGTTGAAAAAGCTGGCCCGCGATCTGATGGGTCTGACGGCACCGAAGACTTATGCTTATTTTTTCGGTGCGCCCTCTATGGCAAGACCCCTGGACGACACCTCGCCGCGGTTGCGCGAGGAGGCCATAGGCGATCGTTGGGTAGTGGTTCTGTTCCATATAGGCGCACCCAGCATAGCTTTTGCGTTGGGGTTTGGCGTCGAGTACCTGGTGCTCTGGTTACTGCCGTTACTCACTTCTTTGCAAGCTTTATTGCGCTTCAGGGGCATCTTGGAGCATGGTGCTGTGACGGACACAAGCTCTACACTCACGGCATCGCGCACCAACCTGGGGCCGCGTTGGCTACTCGGATTGATGTTTCCGCACTACGTCAACTATCACATCGAGCATCATCTGTATCCGGCGATACCCCACTATAATCTGCCGCGGTGCCATGAAGAATTGCGCCAGCTAGGACTGCTGGAAGACGCAGAAGTACGCACCATCGGCCAGGCCGCCGCCCTTATCTTCGATGATCCCACGCCGAAGGTGGCTGCCACTTAGGTCGGGCGAACGGGCCGGGCGAACGCCGCGGCTCCAGGATGGCGCCAGCCAATGGAGCGATCAGCCAGCCGCCAATCAGGGTGTGGATCGGTTAAAAGCACTGATCGCCCCTGGCGAATCGCTAGTTCAGGTGCTGGAGAGCGCCACCAGCGATGCCAATTGGGTGCAGCGATGCCAATGGTTGGTCGGCGATGTGGAAAGACAGCGCGAACTCGTCCGCACGTTCGCTGCGCACGGCTGCCGCGGTTCTCGATAGACCAACTGGGATGAAGCCCACGCAAGAGCACTGTCCAGGCGCCCTCTAGTCTCCAGCCATGCCCTGCAGCTCATCGTCGGTGGGAAACCGGCCAAGCTGCTTTTTGGAGAACAGTAGAGTGCCGTTAACGGTAACCTCGAAGACACCGCCACCGCCCTTGATGAGGGTGACATCAGCGCTCTTCGCATCGAACCATTTTCTCGCACGGAGAGCCATAGGTTCGTAGTTTCACTGCATGCAGTATTCGATCTCGACTCGCATAGGACTTCACTCCGCTATATCCGCTTCGAACCGCGCTCCGCTAACCCGTCTTTGAAGCGCAGCCATCCCGTAACCATAGGTAAAAACCAAGGATTGCCATTATAGAGTGGCACGGCCTTGGGTGCTCTTTCGTGGAACGCGGACTGCGCTTGGGGATCGCCAAGAATGTGCAAGGCGGCTTTTAATCCCAGCCAACGGGCCCATACGACACCGGAACCACAAAATCCCGCCGCGTAGTGCACTCCGTCGTGGACAAACAACCGTGGCAAGGAATCGCGATTGTATGCTACATAACCGAACCAAGAATGGGAGATACCGGCAGCGGACAGGCGCGGGAACAGTTGTACCAGTTCGCGGCGCAGACTGTCCGTACCCGCTAATGGATTGGACCTGGGATTGGGGCACCTGCCACCGAATAGAATGCGGCTACCGTCTGGCGATGGCCTGAAGTAGTGATAGAGATTGCGGGTTTCTCCCAGCATGCGCCGCTGTGGTATCAGTTCATCCATGAGCGCCCCGGTAATGGCTTCGGTCGCGATGATGCGGCTGGCGACGGGTACCAAGCGCTTGCGCAACCATCGATTCGAACGGTCGCCATAGCCGTTGGTGGCAACGACCACATGGCGCGCGCGAATGGGGCCACGCAGGGTCCGCAAGTCGAAGCCGTTGCCATTGCTCTGAAGCCGGGTAACGGCGGTCTCGCCGTGAACCGTGGCGCCCGCTTGGCGGGCCAGGGCCAGCATTCCGGCATGTAACTTCGCCGGATGTAAGCCAGCGATATCCGGCCTGACCACACCACCGAAATACCGATCGGTGCCGATTTCGCGCTGAATATTGCCCGGCGTGACAAGCTCGGTATTGATGCCGAAGTGCTTCTGATGTAGCTCCGCATCAATGCGCAGCCCGTCGAAATCGCGCTGATAAGACGCGCCGGTAAAGCGGCCCACGAGCTGATAGTCGCATTTGATGCCCTCGCGCGTGATGAAATCAGCCAAGTCTTCCCGCGCGACTTTCGCTTCCAGATAGATGGTACGGGCCCGATCGACACCGAGTTTTTCGATAAGACTGGCAAAGCTTGGCCGCAGCGCACCGCTGGCGATACCGCCGTTGCGAGTGGAGGCTCCCTCACCTGGACGCATGCGATCGAACACGTGCACGTTGCGGCCAGCCCGGGCCAGGGTCAGCGCCGCCGACAGGCCGGCGTAGCCCGCCCCCACCACGACGACATCACAACGCTGGGGCACCGGTTGCATGAACAGGGCGGGCGGGCGAATGGCGTTCCACCAATAAGGCGTAGTTTCAGGCACGTCGGCAAGGGTTCCGTAACAAAAAGCGGCCTAGCGGTCGGCTACGCCTGGGTTGAGACCGGTGTAGAGGCTACTGTGAGTACAGTAAATGTTACACGCCAAAGCGCTGCGCGCCAGAGCGTTTAGTTAGAACCAGCCCAATTCGGTGTTCGAGCGCGATACTCTCTCTTCTTCAGAAGTAGTAGGTTCGCCTTGTTGGTAACCGCCTTGCCGGCTGGCTCGCTTTCCCCGCGTCAATCCTCTCCCCGCGTCAATCTATGTCACCAGCCGGCCCCGCTGGAACCCATGGCGCGGCTCTCGCAGATGTGCGGCGGCATCAACTTCCGGATTGAGCGGGACCACTGTACCGGGCTCGTCCGCGGTGCAGCCCGGACCGGCAGGGGTAGCTATGGCAGCCGTGCAGGTGGACGATGGTTACATGGGCGAGGGCTACGCCATCCCCGCTAGCGCCACTGCGGGAGGCCATTACCATTGCCGCCCGCATAGAGCCATTGCCGCCCGCATAGAGAGTGTGCTGTTGGGTCCGGTGTATTCGGGCAAAAGCTTTGCTGGCATGCTAGGGCTTGCCCGTTCAGGCTTCTTCGCCAGCGGCAATAATGTTCTATTCTTGCACAGCGGAGGCTGCGCGGCGTTATTTGCTTATGGGCGCCTGCTAAAAATAGTCATTGTTTCGTGAGTGCGAGGAAGCACCGCGCGCGCAACCGCAGTGTATAGATGATACCTGAGATTGGAGCACGGCGCTGACGCCGCAATCGCGGAAAAAGTGCATTATTAAAGATGCCCTTATGCAACAGTGCTAGCACGCAATGCGGCGCAGTCATGCCCGGCCACAACAATGTGCCATAACGATAATCTCACTAAAGTGTATAGACGGAGGACGATCATGAAGAAAACGACCCTAAAGAAAACAACGGTTGGATTGCTGGGGGGGATAGCCCTAGGCTTGATAGCGGTACCGGCGATAGCGGCGGAAAAAGTCGCCATAGGCGTGCCGAGTTGGACCGGCGCGCAGGCCATCGCCAACTTGTTAAAAGTTGTGGTGGAAGAACGTATAGGTGGACAGGTGGAATTGGTGCCTGGCAATAACGCCACCATTTTCCAGGCGATGCATCAGGGCAAAGGCGACATTGACGTACACCCCGATGTGTGGCTGCCCAATCAGGAGAGCTTCACTAAAAAATACGTGGACGGCGCCGGTACCGTTCAACTCAGTCAAAACTCTTACGCAGGCAACCAGGGTTTTTGTGTATCCAAGGACTTCGCCAAGAAACTCAACATCAGCGACATCGCCGATTTCGGGCGGCCGGATGTGGCGGCAGCCATGGACAGCGACGGTAACGGCAAGGGCGAGATGTGGATAGGCGCCCCGGGCTGGGCCTCGGCTAACGTCAATCAAGTCAAAGTCCGTGACTACGATCTATTGCCCTTCATCGAACCCATCCGCGCCGAGGAGAGCGTCAAAACCGCCAGAGTAAAGGACTCCATCGCCAAAGGTGAAGGGTATGGTTTCTATTGCTATAAACCCCACGCGATCTGGTACATGTTCGACGTGGTCATGGTCAGCGAGCCGCAATTCGATCCGGCCAAGTACAAAATGCTGCAACCATCGGATTCACCGAATTGGTATGAAGAATCGAAAGTGATGACCAAGGATGCGTTGAAGAACGTCCAGATCGCTTATTCGAAATCCCTGCAGGACCGCTCTCCCGCTATCTTTGAATTCCTTGGCCGGTTCGGTTTGAACGCCGATGACGTCAGCGGTTTCGCCTTCGAGATCTCGGGCAAGGGGCGTCCGGCGGCGGATGTGGCAAAGCAGTGGGTAAACACTAACTCCGCGCGGGTTGACGCCTGGCTCGGTCTTTGAGGGATGCGTGCACCGCGGGCTGATCTCGCCCGCGGCCAAACTTGACGGATAATGGCCACCACCGTTCGCGGCTGGTGGCCTTGCTTGCAAATAACCATCCCACCCCTTTGCGTCATGTCCGATACTGCCATCGAAATCGCCAACGTTTGGAAGATCTTTGGCGCCAACCCTCTGCACGTCCTCAATGTAGCCCGTGGCGGGGCATTCACCAAACAAGCATTGTTGGAGCAGCACGATGCCGTGGTGGGTGTTGCGGATGTGAGCTTGGCCGTCAAGCGCGGCGAGATATTCTGCGTCATGGGGCTGTCGGGCAGCGGCAAATCGACCCTGGTCCGCCATATCAACCGGCTGCTGGAACCCACCGCTGGATCGGTGATCGTCGATGGCGTCGATGTGATGTCCCTGGAGCCCCCGGCGCTACAGACTTTTCGTAACCACAAAGTGGCCATGGTGTTCCAGAACTTCGGACTGCTGCCGCACTGGTCGGTGCTGGACAACATCGCCATGCCGCTTGAAATTCGCGCGATCAACAAAAATGAACGTATGCGCATCGCGGCGAAGATCGTGTCGCTAGTCGAGTTGGATGGCTGGGGCAACAAATTCGCCCACGAGCTGTCCGGAGGGATGCAACAGCGGGTGGGCTTGGCCCGGGCGCTGGCGGCCGATCCCGATGTGCTGCTGATGGATGAACCGTTCAGCGCGCTAGACCCGTTGATTCGGCGGCAACTGCAAGATGAGTTCATCAAGCTATCGGCGAAGATGAACAAAACCACGGTATTTATCACCCATGATCTGGACGAGGCGGTACGGGTAGGTGACCGCATCGCCATCATGCGCGACGGCGCTGTGGTGCAGATCGGGACCGCCGAGGATATCGTCATGCATCCGGCGGACGATTACGTGGCCGACTTCGTCGCCGGCATATCGCGGCTCAAGATCGTCAAAGCCAATGCCGTCATGACACCGGTGGCACAATTCGTACACACCCATGGCCCGCTTGGCGGCGACCTGCGACAGGTACCGGAGAGTGAGAGCTTGAGTTCGCTCATCAACATGGCCATCGGCGACGAATCACCTATCGCAGTGACGCGCGCTGAGCAAACCGTGGGCATCGTCACGTCACGGGACATCCTGCGCACCGTCATCGAAGGAGCGGATGTAGCGTGAGCAATACGCCCGCAGAGACAAACTCGGCGCAGAACATCACCGCCGAGCGGGCGCGGCTCACCCGTGACTTCGTGGTTACACGCCCCGGCTACTATGTGGCGGCGTTTCGCAAGATTGGCGCCGATGCCCGTTTTGTCTGGACCTTCAACCTGGGCGCCGGCTTACTCGGACCGATCTGGTACGGCATGCGCGGCATGTGGAATTGGGGCCTCGCGTTCCTTATCTTGGAGACATTCGCCTGGGTACAGGTGATACGGGGCTTATTCGGCGATCTGGCCGCTGCTGCCTGGCACCGCATCGGCCAAATCGAAGGCACCCTTGAACTTCGCCGCCAACAGCTAGCCGCGGCCATCGAAAAGAATTCCGGCAAGATCGACGTTTACCAGCGGACCGTACAGTCGTTGGAGGACGCCATCGGCGGCATTCGCCTGGAAGCCGAACAACTGGAAGCGTCCGGCGTCTGGATAGCTTTGGCCGGCGCCCTGGCATTGCTGGTTATCAAACTGGCACAAGCGGTAATGGCTAACCGCTTGCTCGAACGCCGCTTCTCGGAGTGGCTCTCGAATCCGTCCATTGGCAAAGGGATGACGCCGTGGCATATCGGTCTGAGTGTCGGATTCACGTTGCTGGTCATCGGAGCGACGGTTACTCACTACAGTTTTCCCGGTGCCTACGGCGTTCTGATGGCGTTCCCAACCGAGGGGTTTATACGGTTGGAGAGCATCAAAGGGGTCGAATGGTTTTTCGATTTTTGCGTGCGCAACGGCGAAACCCTATTCGATGCCGTTACTACCGTCATCCGCTTCGTACTCGATGGCCTGGAAATCATTTTCGTAACAACACCGTGGATGGTGATCGCCAGTTTTATCGTCTTGCTGACGGCGCTGTCGGCGGGCCTGCGCGCGGCGATCTTCTCCGGTGCCTTCCTCGCCTATATGGGTTTGCTGGGCTTTTGGGAAAAAGCCATGACCACACTGGCGCTATTGGGAACGGCGGCGTGTTTGTCCATCGCCATCGGTATTCCCCTGGGAATGTTCTGCGCGCGGCGGCCGCGCTTCTATGCGTTCATCCGGCCCATCATGGATTTCATGCAAACCATGCCGGCTTTTGTGTTCATGATCCCCGTGATTGCATTTTTCGGCACCGGCAAACCAGCCGCCGTCGTTACCACCATGATCTTTGGCGGCACACCGGTGGTGCGCCTTACCGTACTGGGGTTGCGGGGCGTGCCCGAGAACGTGCGCGAAGCGGCCATCTCCTATGGCGCCAGCAAGTGGTATTTACTGACCCGCGTCGATCTACCCCTGGCCGGCCCATCCATCCGCGCCGGCATCAACCAAACCATCATGCTGAGTTTGGCCATGGTGGTGGTGGCCTCGCTCATCGGCGCTAAAGGACTCGGCGAGGATGTGCTGGAAGCTTTGCAATATGCCAATGTGGGTCAGGGGATTCTGGCCGGCTTCGCCATCTTGTTCTGCGCCATGATCCTGGATCGCATCGTCCAGGGCGAGCGTAAATAACTTTAGAGGTGCCCTTTACCCGCTCCGCGGCGGCGGGATTGCTAGTGTAGTGCTCCCCCAAAGTCCTGGGCCGGTGCGCAACGCACCGGGCGGCTGAAAACGGAACTGCGCGAATACCTGCGGCCGCGGCTGTTGCGCCTCGACGAACTGGGGGGCACCTTTAATAATCCACATTCTGAAATCTGATGATCAATAATCGGTCGCTTTCGCTCTGGCGAAATGTCGAAATCGTAATTTTTAGAGGTGCCTACATAACGACTAAGCCCAGCGGCGCGTAGCGTCCGCCTGGGGCTCCTTGTTACATTTTGTTGAAAATAGCGCTCATATGCCCTATATTTTTAGTGCGACTAGACGCTCGCGTTCCTCACAGCGAGCTTCTCATCTGAGACTAGTCGTTCCGAATACCTAAGGCCAGCGCTGGATTTCGACATCCGTGCTGGCCTTAATTTTTTGCCATATATCAAATACTTGCTGGTCATGCCACTTAGCTGGTCTAGACGGCATATTCTCGTATCTACCGGCCATATACACCAACACATCCGCGACCTGAAGGAAGCGGCTATGGTGAGAATGGGTAAAATAGACTGTATCTATTAGCCTGCCAAGCGGACGGCCAAAATACATTGGCGTCCTACCTGACATTTTGAATTCTGAGAAATCAATGACCGCCCTTGTAATTTTATCCTTTTCATAATCACCGAATACTGCCCCTAGATCATCAACGGACTCAAGATAATCGCAAAATCGTTCGAGAATGAGCATTAACCCCAAACGATATTCTGGGACAGGGTATGTGTATTTGGCTCTGTGTGCTTTTACATCAATACAAACCATTCTTACCGGCAATTTGTTATTAATGATGAATGTTGCAATATCATCGAATAATTGAACGCGTTGCTGAGCTTTTGTTTCTTGAACTGACCCTTACCGTGGAACATTTCCTTTCCATAAAACTCGTTATCTGGAATTAATGCAGTAGAGCCGAAAAAGTTCGATTGGATTCGAGTAAGAGTTGACTCCAAATCAAGAGCCTTATCTTCAGGGAGCACATATCCACCGATGAAGAAAAAAGGATTCTCTTCGGTGTATTTGTTTTCATCAAAATATGAGAGATGTATGTGTGCCCTTAAGAAATATAACGGCCTGCATCACTGGCCGAGCGCGCAGCGCGAGGTCTAGTGCATGTGTTTGTTGGACGAAGCCGCTACGCGGCAGCTTGAAGCCATTGGCTTTTACTCATGGTTTAGATGAAGCGGAGACTTCCCCGTGCCCGCAATTCGGCGTGTGTCATTGGGAACCCGCCTCAGGCAAGCACACGAGAAGTCCGGCTTTGAGGCGTTATACCAGAAACGCCTACGCGCCCTAAAACTCAAAGGCCATGCCCGTAAAACCATTGCGGGCTATGCCACAGGCGTGCGCCGCCTGGGCGAACACCTCAAGCGCTGCCCGGGCGATGTCACCAAGGCAGAAGCTCGACCCCCCTGTCGACTGCCTGCTCCAAACGCCTGCCTGGGCCCCCATGAAGATTGACCGTCACGGTATTCGCTTTCTCTACGCAGAAGTCCTCGCTCAATCATGGCCCGGGCTCGATTTCGCTAAGGCGCCCAAGACCCAGCGCCTACCCGATAGCCTGACGCCAAATGAGCGTGCCCACATTCTCCACATCACTCGCCGGTTTGACCTTCAGTGCTTGGGGTTCGTCACGGATACGTTGGGTCTGCGCCGGGGTGACACACGGCGCCTTGGGTGCGCCGACATCGACCGTGAGCGCGGGCAGGTACCTATCCGCACCTCCAAGGGCCATCAAGCTCGCTTTGTGCTTTTGCCGTCAATGACGTTGCCGGTTCTGCGCAAGCTGTGGTGCCCTCATCGCCATCCACGAGGGGTGTTCCCTCGCCGTGACGGGGCCTCGGCCACCGGCTCATTGGACCGCGCCAACGGGCAAAAGGGCTTTCAGCAGGGCGTTGCTGATGCACGGGTCCTAAAGCGCGTCTCGATTCATTCCCTTCGTCATAGCGACGCCCCACCTATGTTGGAGGCGGGACTCACACTCAGTGCTATTGAGCATCAACGGGGGCACGCCTGTCCTAAGACCACCGCTCGCTATGTGCCTATGACCGAGAAAAGCGCGGGCGATGCCCAGGCAATGCCGGAGGCCCTGGTTGGCCGGTTTGCATCAACATTGCGCACCCTATGGGGTGAGGCGGGCTCGGCATCAATGCCTCACCTCGATTGGCTGAGTTGGTGCGCAGCGGGATGGCTGAGTTGATTAAACACGCCGGCCCCCGCTCACCGCTCATCAACGCCACGGCCTACAGGCTATCGCTCTTGGTCGCACGGGTGCCGTGGGGGCGACTTCGATGGATTGCACCCATTGGGCTCATCAACACTCTCGAAGGCGTTCGTGTGGTCACCGTAGTTGTCCCCGGTGCCAACACGCCAGCGCCCAGGACGGGCTGGAGCGCCAGCGGGCCAAGCGCTGGCCGGTCCCTGACTTCATGGCCACTGTTACCCTGCCCGCGGCGCTACGCGCCTTGGCCTACCGCGAACCTGAGCGCGTCTAGGCTGGCCTGTTCGCCGCTGTCGCTCAACCCCTCAAGACCTTCGGAATCAATCCTCCACCACTCAACGCCGATAGCGGCTTTTGTGCCGTACTGCCCACTCACTCGCCCCGAGTGACTGACCCTCCCCATCTACCGGTCCTCATACCGGGTGGGGGTGTGCCGCGTCAGTCAGGTCAACCTTGCCTGTGGCGCGCGCTGGATGAGCGCGATTATCTGTTCAATGGCTTCGCCCTGGCCAAGGTGTTGCGGGCGAAGTGTCTTGATGAGTGGTGCAACAGCGGGCTCACGCTGCCTAAATCGTTGCCCAAGAAGGGGGGGGGCACTGTCAATCGGTTGGCAACGGTTTACCCGCACTGAAATATCTATCCCGCTCTCTCTACCGCGCTGTGATTGGCGAGGGCGATATGGTTCGGTTCGAACGCGCTCAGCGCACCGTTACTTTTCCTTATCGCCACGCCAAGACCCGCAAATAGGAGCGCCTGACCTGGCCCTTAGTCGAGTGCCTGTGGCGTATCGCCATGCACCTCCTGCCCAAGCGCATACCGCCGGTGCGCAACTACGGTTTGCTTCATGGCAACGCCAAGCCATTATGGCGGCTCGTGCAGTGGGTACGGCACATCGCACCGGCGCCGGTGTCACCCAAAACGGCTAGACCTTTTCACTGCCCGCACTGCGGTTCTCCCATGCGAGGTGGGTCGTTCATACCAAACAGGGCGTTTATCTCGCCACTCGGACCGCCACTACCGGGGGGGTGAGTCACGGCATGGCTGCCTGAAACGCTAGCCTTGCGGCGCAGGCGATTGGATTGCGCCGCCACACTCACTATAGGGAGGGTGGGTCTTGGGCTATGGCATCCTCCAAGTTTGGCCGGGCTGGCTCAGGCTACCGCTCGGCTTCAACAAAGCCCGAATTCCGCCAACCCCCGCCTGCCGCCGAACACCTCGAACTAATTACCATACACTAAGGCTGCCCTAACACCGGGCTTGTCCAACACCGGAGCAGGTCGCGGCTACGCGCGACCTAGCCTTATTTGTTGACCTATCCTTATTTGTTAGGGCTATTAGCCGACATTGTTGATCTCCGCTTGAATCCAGCGCATATCTTCTTGCGCTTCATCGTCCGAGTAGTAGCCGCGCTGATGCATAGCAGATACGGCGGTACCCCACAGATTGAGCATATCGTCGCCTATGGCGCTGAGAACCCCTCGATACACGTGGTAATGACCGCTCGTCAACCGATTACCGAGGACATTGGTAATGAGAATCAATGCGAGGTGGTCGGGTTGAAGACCGTCATGTCGAATTGAGTGGACGGTTTTGTCTTGCTCGTTGGCCGATGTGACGGCATCTCTGCGAATGACATCGCGACACAACGATGCCTGCTTGTCTAGGAAGGCGTCGATCTCTGCAACAGTGGTCTGAACTTCGGAAGGTCCGTTGAGTCCGGATGGAGCGACTGCACCCGGCGTATCTTCCAGGCTCTTGAGCATAGAACTCATTATGGACAAGGGAATCATCCCGGCAAACTCAAGAGGAAAGAACGCCAACAACCACCAAGAGGAGCCATTAAAGAACAAGACGTAGACAGGTAGGCCGATAACGGCTCCGCCCTGCAGTAGAAATCCAAGAAGGTTGTGCTCATGTGAGCTACGGCAAGCTCAAGGGCCGCGGAAAGCCTCGCAGACGCACTGCGGCAGTCTGAACACGGTGGCGATGAAGGCGGTCCACCATTCGAGTGGGACACCGCGATCGATGTCGGCGTCTACAGCGCCGCATTTGGGCCGCTGAACGATGCCGAAGACCGCGAGATCGTGTGTCAATTCGGGGCGCTGGATCGGCATCGCCGTGAGCATGTCTACAGCATTGGCGGCAATCGCGACCGCGATGCTGTGGGTGAGTCTGGCTGCGGGTGAGTCTGAAGGTCAATGGTTCCGACGCTGGAGCGGCCCGATGGGTGAATGCCCGGCAACCTCTGGCGTGTCGCTGGAGGCATACCCGTATCGCCCCGTGGGGATCTGGCAAGGGAGATACCCGTGAGCTTCATGCGGCGGCGGCGACAATGAGCGGCGTTACCAGAGCGCAACCGGCGAAGAGCCGGGCGCGTAGGCCGCCTAGACTGGTCGCCGCTATGGCCGGCATGATTGCGCTCATCTGCTGGCCTGATGTTCGTGGCTGTGGGCCTGGTCCTGCCGCGGGCGCACGCTGTGCGGATCGAGGACCGGTTCGGCGAGTACGCGGGCGTCTCTGGCGGTGCCGTGGATAACCACCTGCAAGGCCGTGCCCGGCGCCGCGGCTGCGGGCTTCACGTAGGCGAAGGCGAGCAGCTTGGCGACGCTGTGACCATAGGCGACCGAGGCCGTGGAGCCGACGACGCGGCCGTCGTGCAGCACCGCTTCACCCCCATGCCCGTCGATCGCGCCGTCCGCGTCGATTTCAAGATAGGCGCAGATCCACGGCAGCGGCGCTTGCATGGACCGCACCGTTGCCGCCTGGCCGACGAAGCCGGGTTTGTCCAGCTTGACGAAGCGCATGACATCGGCCTGCGGCAAGGTCACCTCGTTGGTGAGCTCACCGGCGCCCTTGAAGGCTTTCTCCATGCGCATGGCGTTCATCGCGAAGCTGCCGTAGTTGCGGATGCCGTACGGTGCTCCGGCCCGCCACAGTGCGTCGTAGACGGGCAGTGTGTGCTCGCGCGCCAGGTGCAGCTCCCAGCCGAGTTCGCCGGCGTAGGACATGCGCAGCGCCCAAACCGGGTAGCCTGCAACTTCGATGCGTTGAGCGCTAAACCAGCGAAATGCCGCGTTGCCTAGCGCCGCCGAGGTGCAAGCGGCGAGCACGTCGCGTGAGCGTGGTCCGTTCAACGCGAGCGCCGCCCAGTCGTCCGAGCGCACGATGACCTCGGCATCCTCGTCAGCCCGCGCTTGATTCAACTCATCGAGCAGCCGTTGCTCGAAAAAGGCCGCGCACACCAGGTAGAAGCGCTGGGCGTCCAGCTTGACGACCGTGGTCTCGAGCGAGATGCGTCCACCAGGCGTGAGGAGGTGGGTCAATGCGATGCCGCCGGGCTTCGCCGGCAGGCGGTTGGCGATGAGGCGATCGAGCAGGGCGGCGGCATCTGTACCGGCCAGCTCTACTTTGGCGAATGCGCTGATGTCCATGATGCCTACGGCGTCGCGTACGGCCCGGCACTCGGCACCGACGATATCGTGCACGATGTTGCGGCGAAAGGAGTAGTGATCGCGTGCTTCCACGCCGTCCACGGCGAACCACCGTGGGCGCTCGTGGCCGTAGACTTCCTCGTACACGGCACCAGCCGCCTTCAGACGCTCGTAGAGCGGTGAGGGTTTGATGGGCCGTCCTGCCAGGCGGTTGAAGTGCGGGAACGGGATCTCGTGGCGCAGGCAGTAGTCTTCGTGGGCTTTGACCACCTGCCACTGCGGGGTCGCGTAAGCACCGAAGCGGCGCGGGTCGTACTCGCGCATGGAGAGGTCCGACGCGCCGTGCACCATCCACCGCGCCAGCTCGCGGGTGAGGCCCGGTCCCCAGCCGATGCCGATCTGGGTGCCGCAGCAGCACCAGTAGTTGCGCACGCCCGGTGCGGGACCGATCAGCGGGTTGCCGTCGGGAGGATGCGAGATGGCGCCGTGCACTTCACGGCTGATGCCGAGCGAGGCGCAGATGGGCATCCGCTCCAGCGCATTCTCCAGCCACGGCATGACGCGATCGTAGTCGGCGGCGAAGAGTTCATTCTCGGCCTCCCACGGGCAATGCTCCTCCCAGACCGAGTTGGGATTCTCCTTCTCATAGATGCCGATCAATGCCCGCTGCTGTTCCATGCGCACATAGCCCGATACCTGCCGGTCGTCACGGATCACAGGCAGCTCCGATTGCAGCTCAGCGAACTGCGGCACCGGCTCGGTCACGAAGTAGTGGTGGGTCATCGAGGTGGTGGGGATCTGCAAGCCCGACCACTCGCCCATCTGGCGCGCATAGGTGCCGCCGGCGTTGACGATATGCTCGCACCGGATGGAGCCGCGCTCGGTATCGACGATCCACTCGCCGTTCGGCGCGAGCGTGATGTTCGTCGCCCGGCAGCGGCGGATAATCCGTACGCCGAGTTGCCGGGCCCCGGCCGCCAGGGCCAAGGTGACGTTGCTCGGGTCCACGTGACCGTCATCCGGGGTGTGTAGCGCGCCCAGCACGCCGTCCAGGTTGTAGAAACGGTGGAGCTGGCGGATCCGATCCGGTCCCACCAGCTCGATGTTGAATCCGAGGGCCGTACCCACCGACAGGCTGTGACGCAACCAGTCCAGCTCGTCCTCGTTGTACGCCAGGCGAAGCGAGCCGCAGCCGTGCCAGGTGGTTGCCTGTCCCGTCTCCGCTTCCAGGGCGCCCGAGTAGAGGCCGATGTTGTAGTCGATGCACTTGCCGAGCCCGAAGCTCGAGGTGGATTGGGTGATCTGACCGGCGGCGTGCCAGGTGGAGCCGCTGGTCAGTTCGGCCTTCTCCAGCAGCACGATATCCGTCCAGCCTTCATGTGCGAGGTGGTAGGCGAGCCCCACACCCATGACGCCGCCGCCGACGATGACCGCCCGCGCCGCGCGGGGAAATTCCGCACTCATGCTGTTGCGCCCTCCGCTGTGACCGGCCGGGATGGCCGAACCGGTGTGGCCTGCCACGCACCGCCCGCAAGCGGCGCTGCCGGCGCTCGAAATCGTGGGCCTTCCGAGCGGCTGCGAGCGCAGAGTGCCAGCGGCTGGGCGAGAGGTACAAACGTACCATTCAAGCTTGTCGTGATCTGAGAACTCTAAGTCGTAATTCTTCGAACTCCGCGTACTGCGCTGTATAAGATTGAGCAAACGGCCTGTAATCTCGCCCCTCATGAATGATACAGATGTATCAACCAGTGTTCTAGGCCGGCTGAGCGCCGAATGGGATACGCTCACGCCCGAGGCTCGGAAAGCGGCCCGCTACGTGCTCGAGAATCCGCAGGACGTGGGCGTATCGACCGTGCGCCAGATCGCGGCAGCGGCGAAGGTGAAGCCCAACACCTTCGTGCGCATGGCCCGCCAGGTGGGCTTCGATGGCTACGAGGACTTTCGTGAGCCGTTTCGCGAGGCCATCCGCCGTGCCGCTATCAGCTTTCCCGATCGGGCGCGTTGGCTGCAGGGCACCCGCAAGTCGGGCGCGATGGGCGCGCTCTACGCCGACCTGGTCGGCGCTGCCATCCGCAATATCGAGGAGACCTTCGCGGCCGTTCCGGAGCCGGCGTTGCGGGCCGCAGCGCAAGCTATCTGGGCTTCGCGCAACGTCTTCACGCTCGGCGTCGGCGTGAACAATGCCAACGCCCGTAACTTCACCTATCTCGCCTCAACCGCAATGGTGCAGTTCCATGCCATCCCGCGCCCCGGCTCTACACCGGTCGATGATCTCGCCTGGGCTGATGAGCACGATACGATCATCGCCATCACCTGCAAGCCCTATCGCTCCGAGGTGGTGGAAGCCGTGCGCATCGCCTCCAGGCAGGGCCTGACCGTGATCGGCATCTCCGACAGCCCGACCTCGCCTATCGTGCTGGGTGCAGCGCACGGCTTCACGGTAGCGGTGGACACACCGCAGTTCTTCCCTTCGTCGGTCTCAACCATCGCGCTGCTCGAGACGCTGCTGAGCTTCGTCATCGCCTCGGCGAGCGATGAGATCGTCGAGCGCGTCGAGCAGTTCCACCAGCGCCGTCATCAGCTCGGCATCTACCTGCGAGACAGCGAATGACCGCACCCGTGATCCGAGCCCTGGCCGCTCGCTACTACACCGATCCGTCCGTCTACGAGGCGGAGCGCGAGAGGCTGCTGGCGCGCACCTGGCAGTTCGCCGGTCATGCCAGCCAACTCGCTAACCCGGGCGACTACTTCGCCTTCGAGATCTCGGGCGAGAGTTTGTTTTGCATCAAGGGACGTGATGGCGTCGTACGTACTTTCTACAACGTCTGCCAGCACCGCGCGCACCAGTTACTGTCCGGCGCGGGATCGGTCCGAGTGCTCGTCTGCCCCTACCACGCCTGGACCTACGAGCTGACCGGGGAGCTTCGCGCCGGGCCGAACCTCGCCGCCGTCGAGGGCTTCGAGCGCGCCATGGTGTGTCTGACGGAGGTGCGCACCGAGGTCTTCGCGAACTTCATCTTCGTCAACCTGGACGACGATGCGCGACCGATGGACGAGTGGTTCCCGGGCGTACGCGACGAGTTCATGGAATGGGTACCGGACTGGGAGCGGCTGCAGCCGCTCGAATGGGTCGAGGTGCAGGAGCGGTGCAACTGGAAAATCTCGGTCGAGAACTATTCCGAGTGTTATCACTGCGCCCGTAACCACCACACCTTCACCTCCGGTGTGGTCAAGCCGCAGACCTACGACATCCGCCCGCAAGGCTACTGTCTGCGTCACACTACCGAATGCGCGGGTATCGACATGCTGACCTATGAGATCGACACGACACGCCCGCACGCCGAGGAGTACTCGAGCTGGTTTCTGTGGCCGATGTTCTCGTTCCAGGTCTATCCGGGCAACGTGCTGAACACCTACCACTGGCGGGCGCTGGACCCACAGAACGTGGTGGCCTGGCGCGGCTGGTACACCGTGGACGGCGGGGATAGCGAGACCATCCGCCGCCTGGCCGCTCAAGATCGAGCGACCACGGTGGAGGAGGACATCTTGCTGGTCGAGAGCGTTCAGCGCGGCCTCAAGTCGCGAGGTTATGTGCCGGGCCCGTTGGTCATCGATCCCGAACGCGGCCTGCGCTCGGAGCACTCGATCCAGATCATGCAACAGTGGGTGCGCAACGCCCTGGACGACTGAGGTCGCCGTCTCTTCAGGAGTGGTCGCTCATGCTGTACGGGAGTTTCCAGAGCGCCGTCATCGAAAAGCCCGCGGTGGACCTGCAGGCCTTGCGGCGCTACCGGCTGGCGTGCCTGCGCGAGCAAATGGCGCGCGCCGGCGTCGCCTTGTGCGTGCTGGTCAATCCGGTGAGCTTGCGCTACGCGCTGGATCTGCGCGAGTACTCGCTATTCCAGAGCCGTATCCCCACCATCTACGCGTTCGTCCCCGTAATCGGCCCAGTCGTCCTTCACGGCGCCACTGGACGCGGCTACGAGCAGGTTGACGACTACCGGCGCCCGCGCCGGCTCTGCACCTTTGATGGCGGGCTTGCGCTGGCCGACAACGCGCGCGGTTTCGCGGCCGACGTGTGTGATTTTCTCGCCGAGATCGGGCTAGACCGGGACGCCCGGACCGTCAGCCTGGAGATGCTGAATCCGAGCGCCACGCTGGCGCTCGCCGAGCGCAACGTCGCTGTGGTGGATGCGGAATCGCTGGTGGAGCGCGCCCGCTCGATCAAGTCGCCCGAAGAGCTGATCTGCACGCGGCATGCCATCGCCGTTGCGGAGCACGCGATGCGGCGCCTGCACGATGCATTGATGCCCGGCGCACTGGAAACGGAGATCTGGTCGATCCTGCATCAGGTCAATATCGCCCATGACGGCGACTGGTGCGACGGGCGCATGCTCGCCTCCGGCCCGCGCACCAATCCCTGGCTGCAAGAAGCGTCCGATCGGGTCATTGCAGCGGGCGATCTGGTGGCCTTCGATACGGATATGGTCGGCCCCTTCGGCTACTGTGCGGATATCTCGCGCACCTGGCTGTGTGGCGAAAACAAGCCTAGCGCGGTACAGCGCGATCTCTACGAGCGCGCCTACGAGGAAGTGAGCCACAACCTGTCGTTGTTGCGCCCCGGCATCGGCTTTCGCGAGCTGAGCGAACGCGCGCTGGTACAGGCACCGGAGTTCTCCACCCGCCGCTACCCGTGCCTCGCGCATGGCATCGGCCTCTCGAATGAATATCCGAAGATCTACTACCCCCAGGACTGGAACTGGGACGGCTACGACGGCATCATCGAGCCCGGCATGACGCTTTGCATCGAGAGCTACGTCGGCTCCGACCGGGGCGGGGAGGGTGTGAAGCTGGAGCAGATGGTGCTGGTCACGCAGACCGGAACCGAGGTGCTCTCTAGCTTTCCTATCGAGGACGCACTGCGGCCCTGATCGGTCCAGCCGGAGGCACCACAGGCTCGCCCAGCCCGAGCCTGCACAGGCTTGCTTGCCCGGCCCTCCATGGCGGGGCGTTCACCAAACCCTCAAAGCGCAACACCCCCGCCAGACTCCGACAACGACCGGGTTCCCCGCCCGCGCGCGCCGGCGCACCAAGCGCCATGGAAGCGCGCCGTTGGCCGGCTGCGCGAGCGGACGCGGTGCGCTGCACCGTCATGCTCGAACGAATGTGCCGGCCCATTGCGCTGCTTTGGAACTGGAGAACACCTATTGCGCACGGTGCCGCCGCTGTCGAAAGTCAGCGCCTTGATGTCCGACGGTGGGTTCATGGTATCAACACGGTCGCGCCCAGCGTCGTGCCGGATTCAATGGCCTCATGCGCTCTGACCGCATCCTTCAGTGGGTATTCGTAATTGATGTTCGCATCGAGCACGCCATCGCCGATCGCTTTGAAAAGATCCGGCGCGGTTCACTCCAGGGCGCCTGCTAAAAATAGTCATTTTTTCGTGAGTGCAAGGAAGCACCGCGCGCACCACCGCAGTGTCTAGGTGATACCTGATGATTCGAGCACAGCGCTGACGCCGCAATCGCGGAAAAAGTGCATTTTTAGAGCTGTCCTCCAGATCGGAGCGCTTGGCGACGTAGTGCATGATGGCGGGCCGGGTGATGAAGAGCGAACCGCGGCGGCCTAGATCCCTGGATAACGTCGATCGGATCCGGTGGACCGGAGACGTGCCCGTATGCCCCACAGACGCCCATCGATCTCAGGCAATCCAAGGAACCCTGAAGGGTATCCTTGCCGATCGCCTCGTAGACCACGGCACTGCCCTCGCCGTCTGCGACCTCACGCACCACATCGGCGAAGTCTCGCTCGGAGCGCACGACCGGATGGCCGCAACCCGCCGCGCGGGCAGCCTGCGCCTTCTCCGCTGTCGAGACAGTACCGGCCACCGTGGCCCCCAACGCCCTGGCCCACTGGCAGAGAATCAAGCCCATAGCGCCGGCCGCCGCATGTACCAGGATGATGTCATCCGGTTGCACGGCGTAGGTCCGGTGCAACAGGTAGTGCGCCGTCATGCCCTTCATCAACAAAGCCGCGACCTGTTTGTCGTCGAGTCCGTCCGGCATGTGCAGCAACTTATAGGCACGATAGTTGCGCACCTCGCAGTAGCTGCCTAGCGGCGGGATGCCATAAGCAACCCGATCACCAGTCTCGAACTCCGTCACGCCTGCGCCTGTACCCTCGACAACGCCGACTCCCTCGAATCCGATCACAGCAGGACAGGGCGGCACCGGCCAGGGGTGCGAGATACCTCCGCGGTGGTAGGTGTCGGCGAAGTTCACACCAACAGCGGTATGCCGCAGCCTGACCTCGCCCGGACCAGGAGCGGGCGCCGGCCAATCCTGCCACTGCATCACGCCGGGTGGACCAAGCTGGTGAATGATCTGTGCTTTGGGCATCGATTTCCTCGCTGGGTCTAGCGTGAAGCCGCGGGTGAGCATTGCGCCCGAAAATTGCTGTGGACGCAGTTCGGAATCGACGCTGCGTATCGTGCTCTTGCCTACAGAGCCCAGCTATCAAAAGCACCCATTTCTACAGCCGCGCCGTCCGGTTCAAACCGGCACCAGGCCTCGAATCCTCGGCCATAAACACATGATGCGGGCTCAATGCCGGTCATTCGCGCGATCGCCTCGCCGCTCGCCCCGGCAGGCGCGAGCAGCTCGTGGTACGCATACATTTTGGCGAGTTACCGGCCCGTCCGCCCCGGCCCGCGCGAGCAGCTCCGCGCTAATGGCGCTGCTCGCAAGGTGGCCGATGATGACGAACAGGTAGCCGTCCGCGCCCAACACGCGAGACATCAGCTCAGCCGCGCTCACCAAGTTCTACGTCATCACAGCGGCAGCAGGGACGCGCGCCTTTGCCGCGGCAATGGCCTCATGCGAACCGCGCGACGAACAACTGCCTCAGTCGCCGAGCCCCGTAATCGCCAGTGACCAGCCGGCTGCGGCCTCGGCAATATCCGGTTCGGCCGGCGCGCTATAGTTCGATCTCGTGTAGCGCTCCACCCGCGAGATTGCGCAGCGCTCCCGGAGCAACCGCTCCAGCTGATCAAGAAAGCCGATCGTTTCCTTATTTTACCGTTGGATATGAATCCGGCTGTAGCGCCGCATACTCGTCATCGCCGCGCTCTTCCCTACATCCGCCCATTGGCGACGGTAGATACGTGCGCGTTTGTGGATGAAACGGACGACATCGTCCTCGGTCCGACCCGCTGCCTCCAGGTGGGCACGGTGCTGAGGTGCAACGACGATGGCGTAGTTGCCTGGCCAGATAGAGTAGTGACGCCTGTTGGCGCGGATCTCGGCCGCGCAGGTCTCGAGTATCTCCTCGGCTACGGTAGTCCATTCGTTCATGATCCGGCGGGGAGCGCCAGCCGCCATGACGCCAGCCGCCATGACAGTGACGGCCAAGGCGCCCGGCGGTACGCCGCGTTGCTCGGCAAGCGGTTGCCAGCTCGTGCCCGCCTCGTCCTCGGCGACACAGTAGCCGGATTTGCCGGGGTGGCCTAGCGTAGAGCGGTCGATAGCGCCAAGGCGAACCTCGAGGATGTTCATGAGACCGAGCTGGGTAGTCCGGCCGATAATGGCTTGCGCGCCGCTCGTTCCACCGAGTGCGCTAAACGTACCGTCGGCGCCGCACCCGTCCGTCGCGGATGGTACGTTTAAGACAACGAGCACGGCGGCTGCGCCGGTGCTGGCGGTGGCACCGTGCAGCAGAAACGCCTCTCGCTCAGGGCGTGTTAACACTATTCAACGCCTGCACGATAAGGACGAACTGGATAAAAAACAGCCTCCTCAGCAAAATCTGTGGGTGAATTTCGGCTCGGGTAGGTTGCCAAGTGCGTGATATAGGGCTGTTTCCATCGCTTCGTACGTCCTAAAACCAAAGGCATTTCTGAGGGTCAGTTTTGCTTGGGTGTTCATACCCTCCACCGGACCGGAAGAACGTTCGCCTTTGGCCTTGAACCCATTTCGAGCGTGGCCGGCGAGCGGTAGACGCTGGCAGTAGGGCCGAATCGCACCACCCGCCCCGCCCTCAGCGCCGCCCTATGGCCGCCTAGCATCAGCACTTCCAGCGGTTCACCGGTGGCGTAGACCCAGGTGGCGCCGCTGCCGGCGAACAACTGCGGCAACGCCTCGGGCAGTTCTTCGCGCAGCTTGCAATCCAAGTTCGCCAACGCTTCGTCCGACAATTCCAGCCGCGCGTCTTTGACCAGAGCGCGAGCGCGCGCGGTACGCTGCTGCTGCCCGCCGCAAAGCGCCGCTGGCAAACGCTCCAGCCATGGGGTCAACCGCAATAGTGCCGCCATACGCCCCACCCGCTGCTCGATTTACCGAGGCGGCAATATCGCCGAACACGGTGCAACTGGGGTAATCGACAAAAGCTCGGTAAACCATGGCGGCGCTGCGCTGTTGTACCGGTACACCGGTGACATCGACGCCATCGAACCACACCCCTCCCGGTGCGCGCCGCTCTCGCCCAGCCATGAGCCGCATCAGCGTGGTTTTGCCACTCGAAGTAGTGCCCAGCAGCATATTGAGCCCAGCCGGCGCCAATGCCAGCGAGGTGTGGTAAATGTGGGTTTCAGCGCCCACCCGGTGGACGGCGCCGCGCAGTTCAACCGACATGACGGCGCGGCGGCGGCTTCAACCACCACCCAATTGACTGGGTGAGCGGCGCAAACCGCAGGCAGGTCATCGGGCATAGCGCCGTGCGCCGCCAAGTAACCGGCCGGCGCCAGCGCGGCCGTCTTGATGGGCGCGCGCTCAATAGGAGTGCGGCATCGAAACTTCATCGGATCCGTTACCAGATCACTGGCCGGACACGCCTGATGACGGCTGGCGCGGCTCATGATGGCGGCGTGCCCACACTAGCGGCCCCTCAATGATGACCGGCCGCACTAGTAGTGGCGCGCTGAGTAGTGGCGCATTAGACGGGCTTAGCTCAACCCTGCCAGCGGCGCTTGATCAACTCCTAGTAATCAACGGTTTCACCCTTGGGTTTTTCGCTGACCTCGGCTTGGGGTGAGCCGGGCATGTTGAGCCACACGCTGGCGTCTTGCTCCCGGTGCAGCGGCGGGCCGCAGCCACCGTTGATCTTGGTTTTCTCATCAGCGGCCTGCATCCGGGCCATGACTTGATCCATCTCCGCCGCCAGGCGGTCCATGGCTTGCTGTGGGGTAAAAGCGCCGGGGTTCACATCGCCGAGCTGTTGCCACCCGCTCTGCGCGAGCCTCGGATAGTCCGGCACGTTGACGCCGGTGAGCGGCCACAACACCCGCTGCGGCGAGCGGTAGAACTCGACCAAGCCACCGAGTTCAGGCGCGCGCTCGGTGCACGGCTGATGCCCGATGGTGCTGTCGCGCACGAAAGTCTGGCGCACATGGCTCTTTTCGACAGCCACTGTCTTGGCGACGGCGAACTGGGCATACAACCAGGCGGCTTCGCGGCGCTTGAGCGGCGCTGACTTAAGCGAAGGTCCAACAACCGGCGTCCTGGTGACCCGGTTTCTGGCCCTGCTCCCAGTACGGGCCATGCGGCGGTGGCACCATGCGCCAAAGCGGCGTGCCGGCATCATCGGCCGTGTTGTTGCCATCCGCTCGGGCGCCACCATGGCGGCGGTAAACGCGGTGTAGCAGAAGAGCTTGCTGGGCTACATTGCCTTGGGCAAGCGCCGGCAGCGATTGATAGAAACCATAGCTGGCGGCCGCTGGCGGTGCCTATTGGCGCAACCATCCATCTTATTTGCCGATGGCGTAAACAGCGGCGGCACCGTTGGCGGCACCGGCGCGCCCACCGGATCGCATATGCCTGGCTCCATGCGAATACCCCACTCGTCCAGCGCCACGCCATCGGGCAAAGCTTTGCTGCCAGCACCGGCCATGGACAGCCACGCACCGGTCATACGCCAGTTCAACTCGGGCGCGCGTTTACCGTAGTCCATATGGCCATAGACGCGCACACCGCCGATGTGCTTGACCTGTACGGTGAAACACTAGGCGATGTTCTCATACGCCGGCTAATTCACCGGCACCCCCAAGTCATAACCGTAGCCATCCTTGAATTGCTTTCGCAAATCGGCGCGGCCGAACCCATCCTCGTGCAACCAATAGAGGTTAGCGAACCGTTGGCCGGGAAGCTGATAGAGCTTGCCGCCGGGCCCGGTGGCAAACGACTCGCCGGTGCAGTGCGCCACCTCTAGCCGCGGGTTGGTCACGTCTTTACCGTCACCAGCCATCCAGTCATTCAAGTTAACCACCAGTTGCAAACGCGGGTGGGTGCCGATCGAGTCGGGCTCATCGATGTAAGCGTCGTACGGATTGCGCCGCTTTTGCATTTGCGTTTGCACCGCCTGCACCCCTTCGCCTTCGCCCAAGAGCTGATGATTGACCTTGATGCCGGTGATTGCCTCGAAGGCCTTGGTGAAGGTCTTGGCTTCGTACTCGTGGGTGGGAATAGTTTCCTAGAGCACGTTGATCGCCATGCTTTTGCAGGGCTCAGCGGCTTCGATGAACCACTGCCTCTCTTGCATCCGCCCGGTTTTGCACAGCACGGACGGCTGGAATTCGCTGTTAATCCGCTTTTCCGCCGCCGCCTGGCCTGCCGGTGCGCCGTGCGCAGCGAGCACTGTGACGGCGGCCGCGAGCGCCATTCTTTCTGAAGCGGGCGCGGCGTTATCACTGTGCCCCCATCCAAGCAATAAAATCCCGATTAAACGAAGCGGTGAAATGTTCTTTTTGCCCGGCTGATGGGGGATTGAATCTAAGACGTATCAAGCCACCGGGCTCAATACCCCGTAGCCAACCGCCGTCTTCGCGCCTATGCCGAGCAAGTCCAAGCCCTGATGCAGCCAATCGCGGCCTTGCGCGATGTGCTCGGCGCTCTTGGCCCGGCTGCCGAGCCTGAAGCGAAAACAAGCGCCGGCGTCCACCGCTAGGAAGAAGACCGGTACCGGGCTCTCGGTCTCCACGGCTTCGGCGGGCGGGTCTTTTTTATCAGTGCGCTGTTGACTGTAATAGTCGGGATGGTGGCAGTTGACGATATCGACCACGAGCCGCGGCCAGACGCTGGGCAGGGCGTCGTAGAACACCAGATCGCCGCCCGCCAGGGGCTGTGCCGTGGTCTCCGATCCCAATAGCGTTTTTATCCGCGCCGGCGCCGCGTCCAGGACTTTGGCCGCTGTCCGGCACAGGCCTTTGACGGCGGCACCGCTTAAGTAGGGCACGCCGAGCAGTTCGTGGAACAAAAAGCCGTTTTCAGTGGGGTGGGTCGAGCCCAAGCCGGTGGTGAGGCGCCATTGCACCTGCAGATCCCACTGCCGGGTGGCGTATCTCGGAGCGGTGTTCGCCAGGCGCTCGTGGTGTTCCCGCAGCAAGGATTTTTTGTATTCGGATCGGCCGCCGCGGTGGAAGTCCTCGACGAACATTTGCAGCGGTTCCCGCAGGGGTTTTTGTGGCGTGGGTAGGCCGCGGCCGTGCGCCCACATGGCGAGGAAATGGTCGAAGATCAAACCGCTGTGGGCTTGCGCGAGGTTGTCGCTCAGCACGCGCTGCACGGTCTCGCGGCGGTGGCCGATGAGCGATCCTGAAGCCATGCTCAGTCCTCCTGGTTCAAGGCGGTGGCGAAGCGTTTGATGTGCTCGGCCAGGGCCAGCGCCTCGGCCTGGGCGGCGCGGTAGGCGGCGCGATCGGCGTCCTGGCAGGCCGTGTACAGTTGTCTGATCGCATCTCCCCGGCCACGCTCTTGCGGCGGCAAAGTGCGCCGCGGGGCTTCCCACAGCAGCCATCGCGCCACATCCTCGGCCAACTGCGCTTGTGCGCTGCCGTGCAGCGCGGCGAGGGTGACGAGCAGCCCCTGGGTGCGCAACTCCACCGGCAAGCTCTTGGCCCGTTGCGCATAGTCTTTGCGCTTTATCGACGGCCACCGGCGGACCGCCTTCAGCGCATAGTCGATGCGCGCCCGCTGTAGATTCTCGCTCATGCGGTGCCCCCCTGGCCGGTACGCTGAGGCTCGTCCCAGCCGCTCCACCAGCACAGCCCGTAGCCTACGGTTTCGTTGCCGCCGAGCTGGATCGCCGCCAGCTTGCCGACATGGGCGCCCAGTATCTTCAGGGGTTCGTCCGCTGCGGCCTGCCCGGATGCGTTTGACCCGCTGCCACGCGAGCGTTGCCGGCGCGCGCCGAGCAGGGTGAGGAACAAGCAGTCCGAAGGCAGCGCCTCCTCGTACCACAGGTTACCGCTTTGTATTTCGCCCTCCTCGCTGATCCACTCATCGGTGGTTTTGCCATCGGTCAGCTTGATGCGCGCGCGCACCGGGATGATACGGCTCATGAGTTCGCTGAAGTCGCTGTCCGGGATCATGATCAGATCGCTGCTCAGGCGCCCGCAGGTGGCGGTCTCGGCGCTGGGTAACAGCCCGGCGAGGGCTTGGCCGAAGCGTTGCAGTTGCGGGCAGTGACGGGTTTCCTCACCGCTAAAAACCAGATCTTCCAGCACCAGAGCCTGGCCCGCCAGCGCCGCGTCGGCGACCAGCGCCTGCTCTGCGTCCACGGCGGGCTGCCAGTCCTGCTCGAAGAGCGTTTGCTGCAAGCCGGCGATGCGCAAGTCGCGCGCCAGGCGCTCCACGATCAGCGGGCAGGTCACGTGCAGGAAAAGGCGGTTCAAGCTGCGCACCGGGTAAGCCACCAGGCGCGCCTCGGTGAAAGTCACAGCGCCGGCGCTGAGAGTGGAGGCGCCTTCGCTGCTGTCGAGTTCAGGGCCGAACAGAATGTTTAACGTGTCTTTCCCGAGTTCTCCCGTGAGCGCCTCGCGGGCGGCGCCCTTGAGGCCGGTGGCGGGGATGATCGGGAGATCGCTGCCGGCCTCGCGCGCGATCGGCAGATCCACCGCCGCGGCGGCTTGGCCGCTGCCGCAGTGCAGCGGTGTCAAGGTGTAGAGCGCGGTCAGTTGCGCTTCGTTCCAGACGCTGTTCATAAGGTTTCCTCGCATGGCGGCGCCAAGCCGACCAGGGTGTGGCCGAAGCCGAAGGCGGCCTCTTTCTCATCGCCCAGGAGGTGGGCGTTGTTGAGGGTGCGCAGGATGCGCGCGCGGCGCTCAGGATCGGCCCCGCGCAGGCGGATCAGCCAGCAACTGCCGGCTGGCAGATAGCTGCGGTTGGGCCGGGTGCTGGCATCGGCGTAGCGATAGCCGCCGATGGTCAGCGCCGGCCCGGTCAACAAACCCAGGCTCTCGAGGCGCACGCCGTCCCGGCCCGCGGGCAGCGGCATCGCCGGGTCGTCCAGCGCCACCGGGGTCAAAATGACCAGCCAGAAGCAGTCTTTTTCGTGCACCGTGGCGGGCAGATGGTCGTCATTGCATAAGTTTTCGAAATCCGCCACCAGCGGCGGTATTGGCTCGAAAGCGGCCGGACGCGCTTTGCGCCCGGCGGCCCCTAGGGTCGCTATCAGGGCGTTAGCGGGGATGCGCTCGTCACATTTACCTTCAATGTGTCCATAGAACCCGGCGTGTCCATAGAGCCCGGCGCGCGCGCCGTCGGCATCGTGAAAACGCACGGTGTCTAGAAAATACAACATGCCGTCGCGGGCGCTGCCGTCCTCCAGGGCGAGGCCCGGGCGCGTTTCGCGGTGCACAAAAGGCGGTAAGCCGCAAGCATGGCCAGCGGCGCACCAAGGAGGGTCGCCGTTGGAGTGATGGCCGCCGGCGCTGAGCGCGTGGCGCAGATTGGCCGGCGTCAGCCAGCCGCCCAGCGCTTTGACCGCGCCCTCATCGGGACGGCCCAGCAGCACGGTACCAGGTTTGAGATCGTTGAGCGCGTGCCCGCACGCGTCGGGCAGTGCCCTGGCATGGACCGGCGCCGCCGTGGCGGGACGGGCGCATGGCTCGGGGTCAAAGGATGTTGACCCGCCGATGCCGGAGCTAGGCGCCGGCGCGGCGAGCAGAAAATGCGGCGCCGGCAGCCAAGGCTGCAGACGCCGCTCTCCCCCCTGTTGCTCGATGATGCGCGCCGGGTAGGGCCCGGTGAGTTGCCAGCCCGCCGGCAGCGCGTCGGGGCCGCCTACCAAGCGGGTGCGCTGGTCGCGCGCCGCCGCGGAAGCATCGTCCAGATCCAGCGGCGGGTGCACGGCGCGCAGCAGTTGGCTGCGTATCATACCTTGAAAAGTATAACCGGAGGGCGGGAATTCACTAGTGCCATGGTGCGCTTCGCCGGCGCTGAAGGAGCGTGGCCGGCCGAAATAGACCGCTTCCAGCGGGCGGATCAGAAAACCGTGGTCGAGAAGGTGGCTCATGCTTGCTCGGCCTCCTCGCCGCCGGCCAGCGCGCGGCACAGCAAAAGACCATCGGTGGCGCGCTGCAGTTGGTGGTCGTGGTGCAGTCTCAGACCTTGCCGCCAGATGGCAAAAGCGGCCTCCTCGTAATCCGGGTCTCTGTAGTCCAGACCGGTTTTGGCATCGTCCAGGGCTTGGGCTTGGGCGAAAAGATTTCTTAGCCACTGCTCGCGGCCGGGATCATCGACCTCCCGCATGACGCCGGCCACCGGCGCGGCGATTTCTCTGAGCTTGTAGGGCAGGCGCTTGGCTATGCGCCCGTTTTCAAAGCCTGCGATGACCGTGCTGAGGTGGTCGCAGGCGCCCGCCCGCCAGGGCATGGCGAACGCATATTTCTCGCCGCCGCGGCTGGCGTAGCTGATGGCCAGGGCACCGCCCCTGCCCCTGGCCACCACCTTGGCGTGGTCTTTCAACATACGCCGGGCGCCCCCCAGCAGCAAGTGCAGCGGCCTTTTGTAATGCCCGCAGGCGATGCCGGCGGACAAGCTTTGGCCGCCGCCCAGCAGCGGGATCACCGCCCCCTGCACTCGCAGTTCAGGGTATTTATATTGCTCGGGGCATTGACTGTCCGGGCCGGCGGCGGCGTGCGGCTCGAGCAGAGCGGTATCACCGATGGGCAAGGTGATGGGCTCACCGCGCCGGTAAACCGGGATGGCGAAGCGCCGCCGTGCCGCGACCTGATCATAGGGGCCTTGCCAGTCGCGCCGGCGCCAGGGCCAGCGATCCTCGTCGGCTTGCGTGTCGCCACTGTTTTGCGTGTCGATGATCCAGGGCGCGCAGAACAATTGTTGCAGCCGCGCCGCCAGCGCCAGCGCCTCAGCGCCCGGCACCAAGCACAGCAACTCGTCGCCGCCGGCGTAGATCAGCCGCCCGGAAAACTCCCGCTCCACCACCCACGGCACGATGCGGTGGCTGAAAGCGGCCAGCGCGCGGCTGATATAAGCGTGCAGCGACGGCCCAGTGAGCCGCTTGGCCTCCAGCAGATCGGGCCAGCCGGCAGCGTGCAGGCGCGGGCGGGGTTTCTCCATGGATTGCATCTGAGCGACGGCTTCGGGGTGGATGACATCGCGCCAGCGGGCGTTGATGGCGCCACGCTCGCCCAGCAGCAAGGAGCCGATGCGATCGCCGTCCATCATGAGCACCGCGATGCGGGTGTTGGGCGTGCGCTTCGACTTGGGTAGTTCCCGGCGCGCCGCTTTGCGCAGCGCTTGCACCGCTTTGATCAGAGGTTCGAGATCGCGCTGCTGCCGCTGGCGGCCCTCTCTTTCGGCCTGCTGCTGACGCGCTTGCTCGCCCTGTTGTTGGCCTTGCAGCGCTTCGGGGAACAACACTTCTTCGGCCTCGAGTTCAACGAAGCGCCGGGCCGTGGCGCTGCCGGTGCGCTGCGCGGCGGCGGCCAGCCTGGGCAGGGCGCGCGGGAAGCTGGTCGCCGGCAGTCCCGCGCCCCGGTGGGCGCGCACCACGGCGGCCAGGGCCGGTTCGAGCGCCGGCGTCGTGATCAGCGCTTCGATGAAGCGCTGCGCCGCCACGGTGGCGGTGGAGGGAAACGGTACCCGCGGCTTGCTGTCCCGGTCCAGCGCCTCGCGTTGCTCAGCCAGGTCGTATCCGGCCCACAGCGGATTGATGCCGGTCATGCGTTGGCCATCCCAGCCGGCAATCACCAGGAAACGCTTGACGGCGCACACGCCGCACAGGCGCTCGCCACCGGATTCTTCCGGGTCCAGCGCTTTGACCCGCCAAAATGCCTTGGCATGCTGGCGATCACGGGCGATGTGGCCGCTGAACTCGTTGCTGAGCGCCTGGCGGCGGCCGCAGCAGGTGCAGCTCTCGCCCGGCTCCCCGGTGAGCGCGCCGGCGGCGGGCGCTTGCGCGCAGCGCAGGGCGTGGCGGGCGCTGAGCTGGTGATGGATCAAAGCGTAGTCGAAGCCGCGCTCCATCTGGTGCCAGCGCAGATGGGTCTGCGCGTAGACCGCCCGCGCCCGCTCGTAGTGTTGCCAAGTGGCCGCCGGCACCCAAGGGGCCAGGCGCGTGCGGCGGGCGTCGATGTTGGCTTGATCATTGGCCCGATCGCTGGCGCCGGCCTGATCATTGGCCTGATCGCCAGCAGCGCGGCCGCTGCGGAAATCCGCTCGCTGCGCCGGCAGCGCGCGGCCGCGCAGGCCCTGGGGGTCTTCGAGCGGTTCGGGGGGTAGCCAGGCAACGGCGGACCAGGCGCAGCTGATCGCCTGCTGCTGCTGGCGCTGCCATATCTTTTGCCAGGGGCCGGGGCCGATGTCTGCCTGTTTGACCATCCAGCGTTCAACCTGCCCGGCCAATTCCTGCCAGCGCTGTTGCACGGCGTCGGCGCAGTCCCGCGCCAGCTTCTCTAGTGGTAGCAGATAGCTATCCGCGCCGCCGTAGGGCACGAGAGCGGTGAAGTTCGCCGGCAGCAAAGAGGCGAAGCTGACGGCGCCGCGGGCGTTGGGCGGCAGCAATTCAGGGTCGTTGTCCAACTCAGGGTCCTTGTCCGTGCCGGGTGCCGCCAGCCAGTTGTCCACCATGGGATTGCCGCGCAGATCGGGATAGACGATGGCGTCGTGACCATAACGCTGCACCACCGGCCCCATGGCGTGCCAGGCCAGATCGGCGAGCAAAAACGAGCCGATCCACAGATCACGGCTAGTGCGCGCCTCGCCGATGAAGCGCTGCACCGGGTGCAGGGAGAAGCGCAACAACCAGGGGCAGCGCGGGTGCTGCGGCTGGCTGAGCGGCCGCTTGTTCTTAACCCCCGCTGGCAGGAAGGCCAGCGCACTGGTCATCCGCAGATGATCCCAAATGCTGTGATCCGGCACCCGCCCGTCGGCCGGCATCTCCGCCCACAACAGGCGGTGGCCCGCAGCGGCGGCGCTCAACTCTTCGCGGAAGCGCCGCCACAGGCGGGCGCAAGCGCGCCGCAGCGCCGCCGCATCTTGCCAGTCGAAGTCCGGCGCGCCGAACTCATCCAGGGCATCCAGTTGATCCTCCAGTAGCTCAACGCCGGCCTCCCGCAGTGGCCCTGGCAGCGTCTCACCGAGGTTGACCCGCAGTTGGGCGCGGCACAGCGGATGGGTGAGAATGGGGCACTTGTGCCAACCCAACTGCACCTGCGCGATACTCTTGCCTTTGGGCTGACTCAGCATAGGGCGGTCGGCGCCGGAAGCGGCCCAGTCCGGGTAACGGTTGTAACCGTGCAGGGTTTGTCCGGTGAAATACTCGAACAGCTGCTTGGCCAACGCGGCATGGCCGCCCGAGCCGGGATAAGAAGCGAAAGGTTTGCCCGGCGGGTCGTGAAAAAACTGGATCAGTTTTTGTTTCCAGAATGCGAGTTCGTCCATCTCAGCGCGCTTCCTCGAGTTGGTCCATGAATCGATCCAGCAAGTTGACCTCGGCGGCGCGCAGCGGCCGGCGCTCAGCGTGCGGCGCCACCAGTGAGCCCGCTTGCCCCGGTACCGCCCCGTCCAGGCGCAAGAACAAAGGATGCAAGCCGTCGGCCAAGCGCGCCAGGCGCAAGTGCAGCAAGCTGCCCTGGCGTTGCAAGGTAGTACCCTGCCGCGGGTCGAAGGGCTCGAAAGTGATGGGACGCGCGGCCCGCAGCGAGCCGTAGCGGAACGTGAGCGGCAGGCCGAAGGCGGCGCGCTCGGGAGCGCGCTCCAGCCGCCGGGCGCCGCTGAGGTGGTTCTTGACCTGCTGGTAATCCGGTGCTTTGCGCAGCCGGAAGTCTTGCAGGCGCCGGCCCATCCACGCCAGCGCGGCTTGCCAATCATCACCGGCCCGCGGCGCCAGGTGCAGCCGGGTCTTGCCGCCCAGATGGGGCCGCGGCGGCGGCTGGTCGCCTGGTGGGTGATCGCTTTGGTCGAAGCGGCCGAACCAGTCCTCGAACAGCGCTCTGACCTGCTCATAGCCGTGCCGCCAGGCCCCGCTGTTCGGTGCAGCGGCGAGCGGTTGCAGCGCCTCCAACTCCGGCCAGGGCGCGCCCGAGTCCAGTTGCCAGCGCTGCAGCGCCAAGCTGCCGAAGCCGCGCCGCGCGCGGCTGCCGGCACCGCCCAGATGGCCCAGCAACCAGACCGCGGCCAACAGGGCGCGGCGCTGCGCCGCCGTCGCCGGCTTGGGAAAGAGAGCCTCCAGGATGAAGCGGGTGGCCGGAGCCAGCGCCTCGCGCTGAGCACCGAGACCGAAGGGATAACCCAGATAGCGCAGGCCGTTACGCGTTTCTCTGCCATGGCCTTTGTCGAAGCGGGCGATCTGCCTGTTGTTCCAGTGCCACGACGCAGGTTGCCCGGCCCTGTCTTTATCGATGCGGACGCGCAGCAGAAACGGCGCCTGCCCCTGGTGCTTGCCGGCGCCACCGAACAGTTCAGCCTCCGAGCAGGCAGCGGTTGGCGCCACCGCGCGGTACCAGAACCGCAGCAGGCCCTTGATCGAGGGGGGCCGCAGCGCGCTCTCGGACTGATCGGCCTCGCCCATGAACAGCGGCGTCAACACTTCGAAGTCCGCGCTCAACCGCTCTGCCATAGATATTTCTCCTGTTCGATGGAGTCGATGAATTGCCGCACCGCATCGCTGCCGGGGGCGCTGTGCGCGGTGGGCTCGACCCGGAAATTATCCAGCTCCGGCCCGCTATCGGGCTGCCAGCCGTGGAGACGGATAAGCCGCATGCTGGCGCCGGCGGGCGGCACCAGCAGGTCCAACAACTGGCTGGTCAGGTCCTCATGATGGCTGGAGAGGAAGATCTGGCGCTTGAAGGGCGGCTTGGCGCCGTAGGCCAGTTGCCGCCAGAGCAGCGCCTCGCGGGTCAGGTTGGATAGGTCATAAGCGGTCGATACATCATCCAGGAATAGGGCGCGGTGGCCGAGGTACTCGCTCACCTCGCGGTTTTGCGCCAGCAGCAGGGCGATGCCGAACTGGGCGCGCTGGCCGGTGGAGAGTTGGCGCAGTTCGCGTCCGTCCTGGGTGAGCACTTGGTAGCTGCGCCGTCCATCACTGTTCTCCTTGGGTTCAAGCCGCAGCGGCGCCACCCCCGGCACCAGGCTGAAACGGCCCAGCGCCCAGTTGGCGGTGTCCCTGAGTTGCTGCAGCAACGCTTTGCTGGGAGCGGTCAGTTGGTCCAGCGCCGTGCCCAGCGCCGCCACCGTCTCCGTGGCCGCCGCCAGATGTTCGCGTGCCCGCGCCCGCTGCTGGCGGCGGCGTTCGAAATCTTGCCGCTCAAGAATATCTTTCCAGGTCTCGCGCAGCGGCTCCAGGGTCTCGCGCAAGCGGCGGCGCAGGTCTCGCAGGCGCTGCACGTCCACCGTGGCGCGCAGTTGCTCGATTTTTTGTTGCAGGGTTTTCTTTTCCGCTGCCAGTGTTTTTAACCGTTGGTCCGCCTGACGGCGCGGGACCAGCCAGTCCTCCAGGGCCTGCGCGCATTGGCCGGCCTGATCCGGGTTCACTGCGGCGAGTCGTGCCAATACTTCTGTGAGACGTGCCGGCTTGCCGCTTTCCCGGCCATTAGGGCGCGCCCAGCGTGCGGCATTAGCGGCCAGGCTGGAGAAGATCTGCAGGGCATCGGGCTGGCCGGGCTGTGTTGGCATGAAGCGTTCTAGATCGCCCTGTAAATGTGGGTAGCGTCGCTTGAGGTCGTTTTCCTCGTCTTCGATCGCCTCCACGCATTGTTCCAGTTTGTCAAGCCTCGCCTGGTCGCGGGCCGCGGTCGCTTCGCCCCTGCGGGCCATAGCACGGCGAATTAAATCAGCGATAATCCCCTGTTCTCCGAGCAGGGCTTGTTCGAGCCGCTCAGTCAGACGAGTGTCGTCACCGGTGGGCGCAAGGATGAGATTTCGCTTAGCGAGGTCTTGCAAGAACGCCGGCCAGGTGTCTTCCGGTGTGCAGTTTTCCGGCAGGGGTGGCCATTCGTCCCTGGATTCGCCCTGGGTTTCCCGGCGCAAGGTTTGGTAGGGGTCTTTGAAAGCGGCGATCTGTCCAGCCAGGGTGGGGTAAAGCGCTTGTGCCGGTTTTCGAGCATCGTCTTGCCGCTCGGCCACGGCCAAGCCGAGTTTCTCTTGGGCGTTGTCAATAGCCGTTCGGACGTCTGCGATCCACGGTGGGACAGGTTCGAATATGTCACGCAGTGTCAGGCCGGCGGCGGTTTCATCGAACAGCTTATCCAGCCGGTCCTGAAAGAAAGTACTCAGGCGCGCTTTCAATGCGTCGCTTTGCCGCCTGCGTTCATCGAGATCCGCATCTGAAACGGCCGGTTCCGGGACGGGCGGATCAAGCCGTGACCGCGGCCGGTGGCTATGATGTGTGGGCTCGGTTTGTTCAGATTCAAAACGCCACTCGATCGGCAACGCCTCGGCTTTTTTCTCCCCGGCTATTTCTTCCCCGAACAGCGCCCGCAGCTCGATGCGGGCGTAGTCCTCGGGCTTGCTCTCGGTTGTATCCGTCTTCGGAATGCGGCTGATCAAGTGACGGGCCGGATCTAGCTCAGGGTCATGCCAGCCGGTCAGGGCCAGCGTCAACGCCTCCAGCAAGCCACTTTTGCCGTGACCGTTGGGGCCGGTGAGCAGCACGATGTCGGCATCCAGATCGAACAATTCATGCTTGTCACGAAAACCCTTGAAATTCTCCAGCACCAGGGAGCGGATGCGTGTCACGGGCGCATCGGGGGTATTCATTTTCGTCCACCCTCAACGGTGATCTGATCGGCTTCCTCAATCCGTTTTTTGCACCAATCGTCAAAGCCCTGCTGGATCGCCTCTTTACCGGCGGCTTGTCGAGCGGCGCCGGTTGAGGATACTGGCAGGATCGAATCCAGCAGCGACCGCAGGGCGCCGTGGTCCGCGGTCAGCTCATCCAACTGGCTTCGATACCATTCGTCTGTCCGCGGCTCGCGGGGCGCGGGCTGCAGCTTGGCCAGGGTGTGTCCAGGGTCTAGCAGATCATCGAGCCGCTTCTCGACGTTTTCCGCTTGCTCGACGAAGAGCAGGAAATCGCCCCGGTGCCAGTCTTGATCAGCAGCCCACGCGGTGTAGCGCCCATCCCGGTCCTCCTTCACTTCCAAGACGGCGACCACTGGCCGCCACAGGTTGAACTCCAGCAGGCGTTGTCCCAGGCCGCGCAACAAGGTGCGCAAAGCCTCGCGCTCGTCCGCCTCTTGCGCTCCCGGCGAACGGGGCCGCGGGTGGACCGCCAGGCAGGTGTTGCTCAAGAACAGCCCGGCACAATCCCAATAGCGGTTATGGATGCGTAACAGCCCGTTATTGGAGCCGCTTAAGCGGTACCGGTCCAAGCTTGTCACGGTTCGCTCCTGGGGTGGATTGGCCTCAGACGCGCCTGGTGGCGGGCACGGCGGCGCCCGGCGCAAGCGGCGCGAATCGCTTCGGGCAGGTGTTCGGGAGTGCCCGCTTGTTTGATCAAATCGCCGATGCCGATGGGCAAGTAGCGGCCCGCGCGGACGTGGTCCTCTGCCAGCTTTATCAGCCAGCGCCCCTCGGCGGCGGTGCTGGACAGGCTGGGCACGGCGATGCAATAAGCCAACGGCGGGCCATCAGCCGGGGATGGGTGAGCGGATGCGGCGGGCTGCGGGTTCTCCCGCCAGCTTGCTTCGCTCACGATGTAAACCGTTGGAATTTTGCAGCACGTGCTGCGCAGCTTCAGTCCATAAACGGCCGGATCCTGATCGCTGAGGAAATCATCCTCTGGACGGAGGCAGGCGATCAATAAGAGCACGCACAGGATCAGGCGGCTGTCCTCGGCGAAGGGCAGATACCAGTCAGCGCCCGCTTTCAGTTCATGGCCGGGCCGGACCACGCGGTGCAACGCCTGCCACAGAAGCAATTGGGGGTGCGGGTGAATCCTGCGGTTTTTCGCAGCACTGCGGCCCAGTACCGGCCTGCGCCCCTGTCGCTGAAGATGAATCCTGCGGCGGTTTTACGAGACTGAACAACGTCTTCTTCAGGCCAAATTCCGTCCCGGTGTTATACAAATTGGCGCGGATTGATTCGCACCAAACGCCCGGACGGCACGTGAGGGTATCCAGCCAGGCATAAAAACCGCCGTCCCTGTACAGCAGCCGCCGGATCAGCCGGCTCATTGCCGCCTGGTATAAGCGCTCGAAAAAGAGGTCGGCTTCTATGGGTTCTCGAGGGCCGGCCGTCTCGTCGATGTCGCTGATGGTCAGCACGAACTCGCCTAGAGCGGCCGCCAACGCTTCGGCATCGTTGTAGTTGACATCGTTTGCAGAACCGTAATGGGCGCGGTGATAAGCCAGCGCCAGTTGCGCCTGAACGAAAGAGACCCGCTTATGAGGCACGATGGCCGGTGCGTTGGCCAGTGCGCCAGGATCATGACCGTTCGCGCTGTCACGGAACTCATCAATGATGGCCAGCGCGGTGTGGCGCACCTGCGGCTCTTCGCTGCCGAAACTGCAGAACAATAAAGCGCTGGTCCTGACCCGGTCGGCGAGCAGATCCCGCGCCCACCGCCGCGCCCCGAAATCTTGCAGTTGGCGCTCGCTGAGAATGATCTGCCCGGCCGCTTGACGGCCGTATGTATAAGCCCATGCGCAACCGTTGATCTTGTACAGTCTCAAGGTGGGCCGGCCATGCCCGGTCTGGTGTAGACCGCCGCCGCGGCGGTAGCTGTCGAGGTCGTAGATGACCTTGAACGCCGCGTCGCTCTGGCTTTGGGTGACTCCGCCGCCGGCCGGGGGGCCGAATGAATCCCGGAAAGCCCGCTCTATGCAGCAATCGTAGTTGGTGGTAATGATCTCGGTGATCAGCCCCTCGCGCGCCAGATAAGCCAGATAGCGGTGCGCCGGGCGGGGTTGCAGCTCGGCGAAGGCGGGAATAGCGAGGATAGTGCATACACCGGCCGCGCCGAACAGCCAATGAGCGGCCTCCGCCAGCCGGTCCAGGTTGTACTTGCAGTGCGCTTCCGGCTTTGCTAGGTCAGCCATCTCTTCCGGCAACGCATCGAGAACAGCGGGGCTGCTCGCCTCGATCATTGAGTGCAGCGCTCGAGCCAGCGCGCGCTTCATGGCCGCGGTACTGGGTTCGAAATCGCATCGACTCTCGTGTTGCGCCCCAAGGCTGATGCCGGCGCCGGCGAAGGGCACTAGGCGGCCTTCGAACATGCGCTCCAGCAGCCGCGTGAGCTTCTTGCTGTCAGGGTCCGCTGCCATGCTTAGCTGGGTCGCTGGAGCAACTGAGTACGGGGTCAACTGAGTACCGGGGACGGTGCGGCGGGCCGGCCAGGCACCGTTTTTGCCGTGATCTTTTGGGGCATGATCTTTTGCGGCATGAGCGGCGGCGGCCGGCGCCAGCCTGGGGCGAAGACAGTGGCCGGACCGGCGATCTCAGGCGGGGTAGACACAGGCGTTCTGGCTCGGAGGCGTCTATTTGTTCCCAAGAATTAAGCCAGATCCGCTGGCCGTTGCAAAGTCTTTTGCTAAGAGCCTGTTCAAGATCTCCGAAGCAACAGCGCAATATTTGCAAGTAGCATCATGCCCAACGAGCTTTCGATTAGCCGCTCACAGTTTTTCCACAACCGGCGGTTTTTCTCAAACCATGAGAAGGTTCGCTCGACAACCCACCTCTTCGGGAGGACGGCAAAACGACCCGTGTCCGAGCGTTTGATAATTTCGACGTTCGCTCCGATTAATCTCAGCACTTCGCCAGCGAAAGCCATCCCCGTGTACCCGCCATCGCCTACTACACACCTAACCTCCGAGAGGCGCCCATCTGCTTGAGCAGCAAGTGCGGCCAGTGCCCCAACTCGATCAGTGACATTTGCCGTGGTCACAAAAGCAGCGTGCACCAATCCCTGAGTGTCCACAGCTATGTGCCGCTTGATACCAGAAGTCTTCTTGCCTGCGTCATAACCTTTGTGGTTTGCACTGTCTGTGTTCTTCACGCTCTGTGCATCAACGATGATCAGGCTGGCTTTGCCACTGCGCCCCTGGGATTTGCGGGCCTCGCCAACCCATTTTTTTAACGCCTTGTTCAAGGCGCTGCAAGAGTCTTCTGGGGACGATTGCCGCCAGATAGTGAAATACTCATGCACACTTCGCCACTTTGGATACTCGTTGGGCAACATGCGCCATTGGCAGCCGGTCTTCAGCACGTACAACACTGCGTTGAACACGTGATAGAGATCGAGTTGTCTTGGCTTGGTTCGCCGACGCGCCGCCTCCAGGATCGGTCTAACTTTCTCGAACTGTTGGCGAGATAGGTCACTCGGGTAGATTCGCTCGTCTGTCATTGCCTTCGCAGCCGCTATGACTATGGATAACAATAGCTTAGGTCAGATGTCCAAAATCGTCAGATCTTGAACAGGTTCTTAGAACATACAACTGATGGAACCGAAACGTTCGTCCCCTCTATCGTGGGGCATGGTAGGGGGTGGATTGGGTAGCCAGATCGGCGAACCGCACCGCATCGCGGCCCGCATGGACGGGCTGTTCGCGCTGGATGCCGCGGCGCTGGACCTAGTGCCGGCGCGGGGCCGCGCTTATGCGCGCGAATTAGGCGTGGCACCGGCGCGGGCCTATGGCGACTGGCAGGCCATGCTGGCAGGCGAAGGGGCGCGTGATGAGCGGCTGCAACTGGTCACCGTTGCGACCCCGAATAGCACCCACTTCGAGATCGCGAGAGCTTTGATGCGGGGCGGATTTAACGTGTTCTGCGAAAAGCCGCTGACCGTGTCGGTGGAGCAAGCGGTCAAGCTGGCCCGCACCGCCGATGAAACCGGCCGCCTTCTGGCGGTCAATTTCTGCTACAGCGGCTACCCCATGATGCGCCAGGCGCGGGCCATGGTGGAGGCGGGGGAACTCGGGCACATTCGCGTGGTGGTGGCCGAATTCGCCCACGGCCACCATGCCGATGCCGCCGCCGCCGACAATCCGCGCAGCCGCTGGCGTTACGATCCGGCGCAAGCGGGCAACAGCGCTGTCATGGCCGATTGTGGCATTCATGCGCTGCATCTAGCGACGTATGTGACGGGCCAGCCAGTGCGGGCGTTATCGGCGGATTTTGCTTCCTGCGTGCCCGGGCGGGTGCTCGAGGACGATGCTTTGCTGGCCCTTGAGTTCGATGGCGGGGCGCGCGGGCGCCTGTGGACCAGCGCTGTCGCCGTTGGGCAGATGCACGGCCTGACGTTACGTGTATTCGGCGAGCGCGGTGGATTGCGCTGGGCCCAGGAGCAGCCCGATCAACTCTACTGGACGCCGCTGGGTCAGGCCACGCGGATTGTGGAGCGCGGCGGTGCCGGCGCCATGGGACCGGCGCTCGCGGCCTCGCGCGTCGCCGGCGGTCATCCGCAGGGGTTTGTGAGTGCGATCAGCACGCTCTATCGTGACTTGCATGCGGTCATTACAGGCGATGAGCAAGCGGGTGCCTGGTTACCTGGCGTTGCCGCTGGCGTGCATATGGTCAAAGCGGTAGCGGCTGCGGCCCGGTCCGCCGCAGCGGGTGGGCAGCGCCAAACCGTATAGCCAAAGCGTATAGTCATGGGCGGCCCAACCGCGTGGCCGTGTGAGCTGTGGCCGTGTGAGCTATGTGGGCGGCTCAATCGAGCGCCGCCAGCTCTGCCGTCAGATCATTGAGTTCGGCGCCACCGGCCATCAGCCGCCGGATGTCCTCGCCGGCTAGCTCCGCTTTGGCGCCTTTGCCGATCACCTCGCCCAAGCTCAGGAAAGTGAAGCGATCCGCCACCAGTTGCGCGTGCACCTCGTTGTGCGTGATCAAGATGATCGCCACATGGCCGAGCGCTCGCACCCGGCGGATGGTCTTGAGCACCTCCATCTGCTGGCGCTGGCCCAACGCCGAAGTGGGCTCGTCCAAAATCAACACCTTGGCGCCGAAATAGATGGCCCGGGCGATGGCCAGGGTCTGGCGCTGGCCGCCCGACAGGGTGCCCACCGCCTGGCCGGGATCGGCGAGGTCGATGCCGAGTTGGCGCATCTGCTCACAGGTGATGCGAGCCATCTCGGCCAGGCGCAGCAAGCCGAACGGGCGCGGCCCGCGGGCTAGCTCCCGGCCCATGAAGAAGTTGCGGGTCACCGAGGCGAGCGGGTTCAGCGCCAAGTCTTGATACACCGTGCCGATGCCGGCTTGCGAGGCATCGCGCGGTGAGGCCAAGCGCACCGGCTGGCCGTCGATGCGCAGTTGCCCGGCGCTGGGTTGATGCACCCCGGAGAGGATTTTGATGAGGGTCGATTTGCCGGCGCCGTTGTCGCCCAGCAAGGCGTGTACCTCGCCGGCGTAAACATCCAGCGTGACGCCGTTCAATGCGGTGAATGTGCCGAAGCGCTTCACCACGTTCGCCACCTGGATGACCGGCTTGACCGCGCCGTTACCGGGCCGGCTGCTCATCAGATCCCGCCGGTGATCCGCTTGCGGATATTCTCGTTGCTGAACGCGGCCACCAGCAACACAGTGCCCAGGAACACGCGGTAATACGAGCCGTCGATCCAGGGAATGTAGAAAACGGCGTTTTGCACCAGCCCGAAGATCATCGCGCCGAACACCACCCCGACGACGGTGCCGAAGCCGCCGGTCAAGATGGCGCCGCCCACCACCGCGGCGGCGATGGCTTCCAGTTCCTTCAAATTACCTTTCGCCGCATCGGCCGTGTTGGTGTCGAACACCTGGCAGGCGGCGAATACGGTGGCGCAAAATGCGGTAAACATGAACAAGCCGATCTTGACCTTGCGCACCGGCACGCCGTTGGCCAGCGCGCTCTCGCGGTTACCGCCGGTGGCGTAGATCCAGTTGCCCAGTTGCGTGCGCGCCAGCACGATGTAAGCAACGATGGAGATGGCGATCCACCAGGCCACCCGCGCGTCGAGGCCGCCTACCCACTGATCGCCATTGCGGTTGACGTTCCAACCGAGCCAATAGAGGAAGTCGAACAACCAGGTGAAGGTCTCGCCGCCTAACAGATCGGCGAACCCGTCGGTCTGCTTGAAGTCCGGCAGGCCGGAGATTTGCGTCGAGCCGTCGTTGAACTCGCGGAAGCACACCTCGGTAGCGCCGCGCAAGATAAACAGAAAGCTGAGCGTCACGATAAACGACGACAGGCCGGAGCGCACCACGATGTTGCCGATGATCCAGCCGATGAACAGGGTCAGGGCCAAAGTCAGCGTGAACGCCGTCAGCGGTGTTGCTGGCCCCAGTCCGAACGGCAAGCCCCACTTCAGCATCATCGCCATCGACATGCCGGCGAATCCGATCATGGAGCCGATCGACAGATCGAATTCGCCGGCGATCATCAACAAGCAAGCCCCGGTGGCGATAATGCCCAGCTGGGCGATGATCGACAGATTGTTCTTGATCCCCAGCGGGTTGTAGACCACGTTGCCGGCGACGGCGGCTAAAAAAACGAGCAGCGCGGCGAGGCCGATAATGGCGCCGATCTCGGGGCGCCGTAGCCAACCGGCCAAAGCGCTCACGCGCAGCTGCCGGTCGGCCTCGGTGCGGTCCCGCCTGGCCGCTGGGGTTGCAGTGTAGTCGTTCACCGGCAAGACACCCGGCACCTTGGCTAGCGCCGGGTTGGCCATCGGCTGCCTAGCGGTTGACGCCCGCCTGGGCCGCGACACCATCGGCGTTGGACTTATCGACGAATCCCGGACCGGACGGGATGTTGGCGCCGGGCAGCAGGCCCGCGTTGGTGTTGTACAAGTGCAGCACGATCACCGGCATATAACCTTGCAGGCGCTGTTGTTGATCGATGGTGAAGCGCACCTTACCGCTCTTGATGAGATCGATAACGCCGGGGGTCAGGTCGAAACATGACAGATGCACTCGCGCGCCCACCTCGTCCACCGCTTTGGCCGCCGCCTCGCACACGTGTGGCCCCACGGCCAACACCGCGTCGATGGCTGGATCGGCTTGCAGAGCCGCCGCCGTGCGGGTCTTGATCTGAGCGACGTCGTTGGACACGTCGATCATATTGAGGTCCTGGCCCAGGGCCTCGAAATAGCCGCTACAGCGATCGACCAGAGCGGTATTGAACGCCTCCTGGTTCAGGCACAACGCTTTCTTGGCCCCCCCGGCCTTGGCCCGCTCGCCCGCTTTGGCGCCGGCCAGTTTCTCCGGTTGGCCGACGTGCATCAGCGCGCCCAGGCTGTTGGAGGATTCCAGGCCGGAGTTGATCGTCACCACCGGGATGCCCGCGGCCACCGCGCCCTTGATGGCGTTGCCCAGCGCCGCCGCGTCCGGCAGCGACACGATGAGGCCGTCCGGCTGGGTGGCGGTGGCGGCCTCGATCAATTTAGCCATGTCCGCCATGTCGCCGCTGGGGGCGAAGTTGTACTCCAAGCTCGCGCCGACGGCTTGGGCCGCGTCTTTGCCGCCTTTCTCCACCACCGGCCAGAACGGATCGGTGCCTTGGGTATGGGTGACCATGACATAACGTTCGGCCATGGCCGATGCCGATACCGCGCAGGCCAGCGCGGCGGCGATAAGTGCTGTTTTCTTCATTACTCCTCCTTCGAAGTGCGTTCGTTGGTTGGGTTGCGGGTGAATACTACCTGCTCCCCGGCGGCGCATAAAGCTACGGTAATCGCCACCCTTCTTACAAGACGGCGGTTGGTCAGACGCCCGCGCAGCGGCGGCGGGCGCGCTCCACATGGCCGCCGGTGCCGGCGGGTTGGCTGGATCAGGGGCTGGCTGGTCAGGGGTTGATCGGATCATGGATTGAGCCCAGAGGCTGTGTGTATCCGGTTGTTAGAACCTGTTCAAGATCTGACGATTTTGGACATCTGACCTAAGCTATTGTTATCCATAGTCATAGCGGCTGCGAAGGCAATGACAGACGAGCGAATCTACCCGAGTGACCTATCTCGCCAACAGTTCGAGAAAGTTAGACCGATCCTGGAGGCGGCGCGTCGGCGAACCAAGCCAAGACAACTCGATCTCTATCACGTGTTCAACGCAGTGTTGTACGTGCTGAAGACCGGCTGCCAATGGCGCATGTTGCCCAACGAGTATCCAAAGTGGCGAAGTGTGCATGAGTATTTCACTATCTGGCGGCAATCGTCCCCAGAAGACTCTTGCAGCGCCTTGGACAAGGCGTTAAAAAAATGGGTTGGCGAGGCCCGCAAATCCCAGGGGCGCAGTGGCAAAACCAGCCTGATCATCGTTGATGCACAGAGCGTGAAGAACACAGACAGTGCAAACCACAAAGGTTATGACGCAGGCAAGAAGACTTCTGGTATCAAGCGGCACATAGCTGTGGACACTCAGGGATTGGTGCACGCTGCTTTTGTGACCACGGCAAATGTCACTGATCGAGCTGGGGCACTGGCCGCACTTGCTGCTCAAGCAGATGGGCGCCTCTCGGAGGTTAGGTGTGTAGTGGGCGATGGCGGGTACACGGGGATGGCTTTCGCTGGCGAAGTGCTGAGATTAATCGGAGCGAACGTCGAAATTATCAAACGCTCGGACACGGGTCGTTTTGCCGTCCTCCCGAAGAGGTGGGTTGTCGAGCGAACCTTCTCATGGTTTGAGAAAAACCGCCGGTTGTGGAAAAACTGTGAGCGGCTAATCGAAAGCTCGTTGGGCATGATGCTACTTGCAAATATTGCGCTGTTGCTTCGGAGATCTTGAACAGGCTCTAACGTAGATTGATGATCACGCTTGCAAGACACATAAGGACCGCAAGGCACATGAAAACCATACGATTGACCGCCGCGCAAGCCCTGGTGCGGTTCCTCGCCGCGCCAACAACGCCCACGGGTGGCAGGACGGCTTCACCGCCGCTGTCTGGGCCATCTGCGATCACGGCAATGGCGCCGCGCTGGGCGCAGCGCCATACGCCGCGCGCGCCTGCCAACCTATAGGGGCCACAGCCTGTATCAAAAAAGCGCCTGGCCCTGGCCGCCAGCTTGGCACTGGCCGCTAGCGCAAAGAGTCGTTACCCGCTCAAGGGGACCTCTAAAAACCGTAGCGAGCGGCCTTAGGGCAAGGCGCACGGCGCGCAGGAACCGCGGTGTATGGGTAATACCTGAGGATTGCGAGCACCGCGCAACACAGCCATAGCCTCGCGCAGTAGGTTTTTAGAGATCCTCTCAAGACACCCTACCGGAAAGGTATAACCCCTGTAATGTTCGAGCGTAATGGTCGAGCCTTTCGGATGTCATCGCCAGGCTGGCCGCCCTGCTACCCAACCCCCGCGTTAACCTGACACGCTTTCATGGGGTGTTCGCGCCCAACGCTCAAGCACCGGGCGTCAGTGACACCGGCCAAGCCGGGCACGGGTAAGATAAGCCAGGGTATCCGTTGAACCGCAAACCCTTATCAGATGCGGCGTGATGCCATGACCTGGGCGCAACGCCTGCAACGGGTATTCCCTGCAACGGGTATTGAATATATCGATATTGAAACCGGTGAGCGCTGCGGTGCAAAGGTCGAGATGATGGCCAGTATCGAAGACCGGGCGGTGAACAATAAATCCTTGACCTCTTCAAGGCCTCGACCCCTTCAAGGACAAAGCCACAACCAACGAACCCAGGGCGTTGAGGCTGTAGAAAAACCCAAAACCATCATTTTATTATCATCATAAGTAATTGATTTTATTAGATCAGAAATTTGAAAATGAGCTTTTTCTACAGCCTCTTTATGCCCCGATACAAATCATCAACATAGTCAATGAAATACGTAGATTAAAATTACCAAGCTGCTTTCCGATTATTTGTCGGACGATGAATACAGAATGTTGCAATAGCACCTACAGGAAAAACCTGAGTCTGGTGATATTGTTCGTGGTAGCGGCGGTGTCCGAAAAGTACGTTGGGCTCCTGAAGGGCGCCTGCTAAAAATAGTCATTGTTTCGTGAGTGCAAGGAAGCACCGCGCGCACAACCGCAGTGTCTAGGTGATACCTGAGGATTGGAGCACGGAGTTGACGCCGCAATCGCGGAAAAAGCGCATTTTTAGAGGTGCCCTAGTGGAGCCGTTTGGTCGATACCGGGTTCGGGTTTTTCGATCAGCTAGGGATTCTTGGTCTTGTCGTCGTTTCGCATCTGATTTTATTGCTCGATTTCCGTGAGGGAGCTTTTACGGAATTCCCGGATTTTTTCATTCCCTTCGACCTGCCGGCGCAGATATCCACTGTCATGGGGGTAGGATTCATCGCTGTACACGGTATCGGTCTTTATCACTTTTCACGTCGGGAGGCCGAAAGAGACATTCGATCTCTGTGCTGTTTGGCTTTGATCTTGCCATCTCTGTTTCTCGTCGCTCATATGCGCTACCTTTTGCCGCTCATGCCCCTGCTGATATTCGGCTTTGCGTTGTTCGCGGACCGGTTTCCTTTTTTCCACGCGAGCAATTCGCAAAAATCGGGCTCTAAATCATCATGATCATCATCCCTGCGTATCAGCCGGGCATTTATTTAAAGCGCCTCGTTGATGGGATTCTTAGCCTCGAAAAGATTCCCATTTTAATCGTCGATGACGGCTCGACCTTACAAGAGAGTCTGGATGTTTTAGCAGCTCTTGACGGATTGAATCAGATCATGGTGATCAGCCATGCAACTAACCAAGGTAAGGGCGCGGCACTGAAAACAGGCCTCGCATTTGCCCGCAAAAGACAAGCCCCTTTCGTCGTTACCGCCGATGCCGACGGACAGCATTTGCCGACAGATATCGTAAAAATCTACCACCGATGCGCCCTAAATCCCCGATTTATAATTGGGGTCCGTCAATTTTCGGGAGCGGTGCCGCTGCGCAGCCGGATCGGCAATCGGCTTACCAGTCTTGTCTTCTGGGCGGCGACGCAGGTCCGTTTATCGGATACGCAAAGCGGATTACGCGCCATTCCGGCGGAATTGTTCGATTTATTTCTCGGGCTTCTGCCCACAAGATACGATTTCGAGCTTTCCTGTCTTCTTCATGCGACTCGTCTCGGTGGAATAGAAACGATCGGCATCAAAACCGTTTACGAACCTGGGAATCCGACATCGCATTTCCGGCTTCTCGGCGATTCGATGCAGATCTATGCTGTGTTTTTTCGATACTCTTCGGTTGCTGCATCGATCGCGGCGTTGGATTTTTTATGCTACATGATTTTGGCGGCGCTGATCTCACCGGCCAATGCTTTTCTTATCGTCCGGTCGATAACAATCCCCGTCTATTTTTGGGCCATGCGCAAGATGGTTTTCAAGGCCCGCGACCGGATTGTCAGCCAAGCTCTTGGATATGGAATCCTTGCGGCCGCTAATCTGGCCGTTGCCGTATTCGTTCTGGATCGACTTGCTCTTGAAGGTCATGCTATTCACGCCGCCGTTTATCTTATCATCAACATCGGTCTTGCGCTGATCAATTTCTCCATTATGAGATTCGTGATCTTTGTGCGGGCGGCCTCCGGCGATGGTGTTTTTCGCTAAAGGGCACCTCTAATCAATGCACTTTTCCGCGATTGCGGCGTCAGCTCCGTGCTCCAAACCTCAGGTATGACCTATACACTGCGGCTGCGCGCGCGGCGCTTCCTTGCACTCACGAAAAAATGACTATTGGGCATCTCTAAAAATTACGATTTTGACATTTTACCAGAGCGTAACTTACTGATTTTATTGATCATCATATTTCAGAATGTGAATTATTAGAGGTGCCCTATTTTTAGCGGCGCCCTTAACTGTTGATTGGATGCAATAGGGCGTTTAGTCTTCCTATACTCTACTCAAACGTAGCGCGCTGGAAGCCATATCGAGGGGATTCGAACCCCTGTTACCGCCGTGAAAGTGCCGGCGAAAACCAATAAAAATTTATCATCATCCGGTTACATAACATAAGCTCCGGACTGCTTGCACGCGTATGCGGTACCCCTTTGATCCCCGGCAGCGACAGCGTGTCGCAGGCGGGTCACATCGCGTCATAGTCAGCCGTGTCCGGAGGACAGCGCACACACCACCGGGCTGATACTGGTTCCAATTGGGAGAAAACGCTCCTATTATCTTCGCACCCCATACTGACAGTCTAGTGAGGAGGAGACAGTCGTGAACAAACTGCTGATCAATATTCGCTACTTTATTGCCCCACTGCTCATTGTGGCGTCCATGGTCGGGGTCCTGATAGGAGGTTTCTGGTCGTGGCTGGGCGTGATACTGCTCGGTGTAGGCATCCTGCAAGACACCACCATGCGCGTCCAGTCACGCGGCGCCGGTTTTGACGAGAACGGCGAGACCAACGGTCTCCCGGCTCTGCAAAACGGTGTCATGTACGCCATGCTGGGCGTGTTCGTATTGCTGCAGATCGCCCTGGCGTGGCGCATTTTCCAGTATATGAACGGGGTGCCGCTCAGCGAAGGCTACAGCCACACCATGTTCGGCTTCCTGCCATACCAGAATGGTATCAGCGGGCTGGATCTGATCGGCGCGACGATCTCGACCGGTATCTTTGCGGGCATCGGCATCATCTATGGCCACGAACTGAGCCACACCAAGGGTTTCAGCTTCGTGATCTCGCGCCTGATGATGGGACTCAGCGGTTCGGCGCACTTTTGTTACGCACACGTTTACAACCATCACCTGGAACTCGCGCACGAAGACGATCCGGCCACGGCGCCACGCGGGCGCGACATATACAGCCACCTGCTGTTGTCCTACCTGGGCCAGTCGAAGTTTCTGTTCAATATGGAGAAGCAGCGGCTCGCACGTCGGAACAAACCGTTCCTGACGTGGGAGAATCGGTGGATTCGCGGCTACGCCATGAGCATCCCGACCCTGATGCTGTTCTGGTGGGCGGGTGCCTGGGTGGGTATTGGCTGCCTGGCAATCGTATGGCTCATCTCGAACTTCGAACTCGAAGCGCTGAACTACATGGAGCACTACGGACTGATTCGCGAGAAAAGCCAGCCGATCGACTACCGGCATTCCTGGGACAACGCGACCGTGTTCACGAGCTGGTTCTTCATCGAGATCGGCCGCCAGGCGGACCACCATGACCGTGGCGAAACCCATTTCTGGGAGCTCGACGAGGTCGGTGCACCAAACACCGGCTGGGGATACTTCACGCTGTTCGCCGTCGCGCTGATCCCGCCGCTGTGGCATGAGTATATGAAAGGCCAGCTCGCGTCATGGGACGAGCAATATGCGTCCGATGGTGAGCGCGAAATCGCCCGGCGTTTGAACCAGCAAGCAGGCTACGCATAGGCCCGACTATAATAAGTGCCGCCGGCACGGAGCCGGCGGCAACGGGTAGCAAAGAAGTGAGGCGCCCGGCGACAGGGGCGCCTTGTCAATCGTCTGGCGCAGCCGTCGCGCGAGCCGGCTTCTGATTCCCGGACATCTTTTTCATCCCACCAGTCAAAATAGAACAAAGGGGACAAGTTATGCTCGGAGATCGTTTACGAAACAAGATGAAGTTGTACGGCCACCCGGCTTGCATCAATACGGCCAAAGTCCTGTTTACAGCGGCAGAGAAAGGGGTGGATATGGAAACGCATCCGGTAGATCCGGCAGCGCTGCCGCAGGAAGTCGCCGCTATATCTCCCTTCGGTTCGGTGCCCGTGTTGCAGGATGTGGATCTTGTCGTGTACGGCACTCCTGCCATCATGTCCTACCTGGACGACAAGGGGTTCGGCCCTTCATTGCTGCCGCGCAACGGTGTAGTGCGAGCCGTCAACTACCAGTGGTCGCATATCGCGACCGATCATGTGCAGCCGCAAGTGATGGCGCTGATGAGCGGCGACGGGGACCGCGAGGTAATCGCCAAAGGCTTCGCGGCGTTGAGTGAACAATTGCAGTCTTCCAATCCGAATGTGCGTGGCGATTTCATCTGTGGCAATTTCTGTCTGGCGGATATTCACTGGGCCGCGGTCGCGCACGGTTGCCAACTCGCGGGCGCCGATGATCTGGCCGGTGATCTGGTAGAAGCGAACAGCGCCGTCAAGACCTGGTGGGGGCATATCCAGTCTCATCCGAGCACCAGCAAGGAGAAGATCGTCGCCTATGACGTGCTGCCCACCGCCAGCGACATACAGAGCAATACGCTCAAAGGGGTGCAGATCAACGCCTGACGCGTTGAAGCAACAATGTGGATGTTCGGCTTTCTAAAAAGCAAGAAGCAAGACTGGTCGGCAAGGATCCTCCCGGCAGGCAAGCGGGTTGAGGTAAAAGCGGGGGACAATTTGCTGAAGGCCGCGCTGGCAGCCGGGCTGGCGTGGCCGCACGAGTGCAGGGTCGGCAGTTGCGGCACCTGCCGGTGCACGTTGAAAGAAGGCAAGATAAAGCCGTTGTCGGACTTCTCTTATGTCCTGGACGGCGACGAGTTGAATGCGGGCATGATCCTGGCGTGTCAGACCTCGCCACGCAGCGATCTGGTCGTAGAAGTAGAGTTGGAGTCCGACGCCGCCGTGAGCGTCGCGCCGTACCCCGGCGTGATAAAAAAAATAATCAGGCTGACACACGACATCGTGGAACTATCGATCGACATAGACGCAGCATCGCCACCGGACTACACGGCCGGTCAGTATGCCGAGTTGATGGTGAGCGACATCGAAAAACCGCGTTCGTATTCCTTTGCTACCGCGCCCGGCAACCACGGCGCCGGCGACCTGATGTTCTTCATCCGCCTGGTGCCCGGCGGCGAGTTCACTGAATGGTTGTTTGCCGGCGACCGCAGCGGCACGCCGCTCACCGTCAGCGCCCCCTACGGATCGTTCTGGCTGCGACCGGGAGACGCGCCTATCCTGTGTGTAGCCGGCGGCAGCGGGCTGGCGCCGATCAAGGCTTTGCTCGAAGCCGCGCAAAGCGCGGCCGTGCAACGGGATGTTACTTTCCTGTTCGGCGCCCGGACCCAACAGGATTTGTACTGCCTCGACGTCATGGAAGCGCTTGCGAACAGTTGGAGCGGCAAGCACTTCGAGTTCGTGCCGGTATTGTCGGAAGAGCCGCCCGACAGCGACTGGCAAGGCGCGCGCGGGATGGTGACGGACCATCTGCAGAAACAATATGTAGAGACCGGCGCTATTGATATGCAGGCTTGTGAGGGTTATTTGTGTGGCCCGCCGCCGATGATCGACGCCGCTATTGTCGTTATGAATGCGGCGGGTTTATCGAATGAGCGTATTTTCTTCGACAAGTTTCTGGATGCCAGCACCATGCCTGCCGGGCGTTGACGTATTCCGCCAGATAAACACAAAATCCGATTCGAAGGAGGAAAAATGGCATCAATCAAAGCACTGGCCATAATGGTGGCCTGGTCCGCAATTGCAGCCTGGGCAATGAGCGCGATCGGCTTTGCCGACAACTACCGGGAAATCATCTGGGCGATCGGTGGCGCTATCGCTTTGCTGGTCATCCTGATGGTCAATGTATGGATTTATTTTGTGGTGGCGAAAGATGAGCCCTGGAAGTGGTTCAAGAACTGAGCCGGGGCCAGGCACGACCCGTAACTGAACAAAGCGAACTGTCGGCATTGTTCGACGCAACCCTATTCGACATACCGGAATAACGGAGGACAAGAAAATGCCCAAAGACTGGAGACTGGAAGGAACGTACTTTGAAGGATGCAACTGCGACACACCGTGCCCGTGCATCTTTCTGCAACCGCCTTCACAGGGATTTTGCGAGGCCTTCGTGGGCTGGCATATCGCCCGCGGCCACGCCGACGGTGTGAGCCTCGATGATCTCAACGTGTCCGCCTGGTTGCACGCGCCCGGTTCGCTGACGGACGGCGGCTGGAAACTGGCTTTGTACGTGGACGAACGCGCCGACGACAAACAACAGGCAGCCATCGAGAAGATCTGGAGCGGCGAAGGCGGTGGCCACCTCGCCATCATTGCCTCGCTGGTCGGCGAAGTCAAAGGCGTCAAGAAGGTCCCGATCGAATACAGGGAGTATGGCAAAGCGCGACAACTCAGGGTCGAAGGCGTCGGCGAGTTGAACATGGATGAGCTCGGCGGCGAGGGCGGGCGTCCCGTGCTCATCACCAACCACCCGCTGGCTGTGGCGCCAGGCAATGCCACCACCATCAACGTGGTGAGCAGCGCGAAGTACAGCGACTACGACGTGAAAAGCTGGGGCGCAACCGCGACCACCGGTTTGTCCGCGCCGTTCGTGTACGGTCCGTACGAGGCGGGTATGCTGGAACTACCGGCAGCCTAGAAACGGGTGGCTCGCGGGAGCACCAGCGCGGCGGTGAGCGACGGCGTGGCAAACGACTTCGCTCCGTTCATCGGCGCAACGCTGGCGAATCTCGCAACGGGCACGCTGGCGCGCGGACACACCAGCAGCCACGCGCAGTTGTTCGTTGGCGGCGCCGTGCTGTACCTTGCGGACTATGACGGAATCGACAAGACCAGCGCGGACGCCCTGATAGCGGCGAAGCTGAAAGAGCATTTCGGCCTGGATCCGGCCGGCGCCGATACGGTAATTACCATGCTCGATGAGCCGTCACCACAGGCCATATCTTTCTGGCCGAAGACGCCAGCGCAGTGCGGCGCTGGATCGCACACGATGACAAAGACGCATCGCTCGAACCAGTATCGCTCAAACTGAAAGAGTTCGTAAAACTGACACGAAGAGGTGATCGACATGCCTGAACAAGACGACGATATGGTCAGGAAAATTTCGATGATCGTCGGCGCAGTGATCATTGGCATCGCTATCGTACTGGGCCTCATCTAGCCGGTCACCGCGATGCGACTAGACGACACAGCACCAGGTTTCCCGGACGCCGGCCAGTCTGGCTGGAAGGCGCTGTCGCGGCCGGACAAATGGTTTGTGCTGATCAGCTTGCTGGCGGTCAGCGGCATTGCGTGGTTGTACCTGCTGATGATGTTCTGGCATATGCAGACTATGCCAATGGCGCAGATGTGGATGCCGCCTACCGGGCTCGACGCACGGCCGTGGGCACCGCTCGACTTCTGGCTGACGTTTCTCATGTGGGCCGTCATGATGATGGCAATGATGGTGCCGTCGGCGTTCCCGATGGTGATGATGTTCACTGCCATCAACCGCAGGAAGCGCGCGGCCAGCCAGCCCTATGTGTCCACGTGGGTGTTTATCGCCGGCTACGTGATCGCCTGGGCGGGCTTCAGCGCGCTCGCGGCGCTGGCGCAGTGGCCTATGCACCGTTACGCGCTGCTGACACCGATGATGGACAATAGCAGCCATGTACTGGCCGGCATTGCGCTGGTTGTCGCCGGCCTGTACCAGTTCACACCCTGGAAAGACGTCTGCCTCAACAAGTGCCGCACCCCGCTGGGGTTTGTGATGACGCAGTGGCGCGACGGAACCGGCGGTGCGCTGGCCATGGGGCTCAGACACGGCCTCTATTGTGTCGGCTGCTGCTGGGCGCTGATGCTGGTGCTGTTTGCAGTCGGCGTCATGAACATGCTGTGGGTCGTCATCATCACAGCGTTCGTCATCTTTGAAAAAGTCATGCCTGGCGGGCCCAAAGCAGTTCGTTTCGTCAGCGGCTCACTGCTGCTCGCCTGGGGTATGTGGCTTTTGGTCGGCGCGACCACCTAACAGCCTGTTGAAAAACAAACCAAAAGAGTATCCATAAGCGAAAATCGAAACCGAGGCGGTCCATTCGGGTTATCGACCGGATCCGACCACCAACAGTGAGCACCGGGCGTGAGTGACACCGGCCAAGCCGGGCACGGGTAACAAAGCCAGACGTATCCGTTGAACCGCAAACCCTTATCAGATGCGGCGTGATGCCATGATCTGGGCGCAACGCCTGCAACGGGTATTGAATATCGATAGTGAAACCGGTGAGCGCCGCGGTGCAAAGGCTGAGGTGATGGCCAGTATCGAAGACCGGGCGGTGAACAACAAATCCTTGACCCCTTCAAGGACAAAACCACAAGCAAGGACAAAGCCACAAGCAACGAACCCGGAGCCAACCAACCCAGGGCGTTACCCTAGAGCCGGGCGCCAGCGCCAGTGGCGCTGTTCACGTCCTTGTTCCGATGCGTTGTCAAGCAGCGGCGCGAGCACGCGCATGGCCAGTGACAACTACTGGAAATGGCCAGCCCATTTCTGACCGAAATAGGCGGGTCCCCAAAATAGGCGGGTCCTATGCAACAATCCTGACCGCACACCACCTGAATCACTCAAGACTAGCCTGTACCCCGTTCCACCCGTTCCACTTAACTGTTTGATTGGATGCAATAGGGCGTTCACTTTTCCTACTACCCCAGGCTCCTACATCCTCTCGAATTTCCGTTGGGCGGCCCTATTCGCCACTGCTTGGCTATTCCCGTTTTCGCGCTGAGCGCCTAGTATCACGCCCACTCAATCCAAGCCTTGATTGATAGGTAGAGCCGCATCAGCGGCCATTCAATGACCACTCAAAGCAAGAGAAATGCCGATGAATATCACGCGCAAAGCGCTGGCGGGACTGATCGCCGGTGCACTGTTCCTGGGAACTGCCAACGCCGGGGAGTTGGTGATCGCCACCGATACCTCTGATCCCGCTCCCAAGAAGGCCTTCCAGTACCTGGTGGATCGGTTCCGGAAAGAGAACCCTGATGTCACCATCAAATGGAACCTGTTCGACCACGAGGGTTACAAGCAGTCCATCCGTAACTTCCTCAACACCAACCCACCGGACGTGGCGAACTGGTATGCCGGCAACCGCATGCTGCCCTTCGTGAAAGCCGGTCTGTTCGAGGATGTGTCCGATCTGTGGGCTGATGAATCTCAGCCCGGTGGTTCCATGAACGAGAACATGGGCCACGCCAAGAAATCCATGACCATTGATGGCAAGCAGTGGGGCGTGCCCTATACCTACTATCAGTGGGGCGTGTACTACCGCAAAGACCTGTTCGAGAAGCATGGCATCGCCGTGCCTGCAAACTTTGATGAGTTCGTGGCCGCCTGCGCCAAGCTCAAAGCCGCCGGCATCACGCCCATCACCATCGGCTCCAAATACCTGTGGACCACCGCTGGGGTGTTCGATTACCTGAACCTGCGTGTCAACGGCTACGAGTTCCACATGGATCTCGCCCTGGGCAAGGTGCCTTACACCGACCAGCGGGTGCAGGCGACCTTTGATGCCTGGGACAAGCTGGTCAAGTCCGGCTACTTCATCGAGAACCACGCCGCTTACAGCTGGCAGGAAGCCCTGACGCCCATGGTCAAGGGCGAGGCTGCCATGTATGTGATGGGCAACTTCGCCGTCGCACCGCTTCGCGAAGCCGGCCTGACCGATGACCAGCTCGGCTTCTTCCAGTTCCCGGAGATCACCCCCGGACTGCCCAAGGCCGAAGATGCACCGACCGACACGGTTCATATTCCCGCTAAAGCGAAGAACAAGAAGGACGCTCGTCGCTTCCTGGCCTTCCTCGCGCGTGCCGAGGTGCAGACCGAAGTCAACGGTATCCTGGGTCAGCTGCCCATCAACAACCAATCCGAGGTGAAGGACGACAAGTTCCTGATTGCGGGTTTGAACATGTTGAACAACGCCTATGCCATGGCGCAGTTCTACGACCGCGATGCCCCGGCCGAGATGGCCAAGGCGGGCATGAAGGGCTTCCAGGAGTACATGGTGAAGCCTGGGCGCCGGGATGCCATCCTCAAGCGTCTGGAGAAGGCGCGTAAGCGGATCTACAAGTAATCCGCCGTCCAAAAGCGGGGCCCGAACGGGCCCCCTTTTCCATCGTGTTGACACAAACCTCATCCTCAACAGCGCCTGCACCTGTTGTGCGTCGCTCCAGTTGGTGGCGACGACATCAGCAGCGCCTGACGCCGTGGCTGTTCCTTGCCCCGGGCCTGGCCTGCTTCACCGTCTACGTGCTCTGGCCAATCGGCCAATCCATGCTCATCAGTCTCTACCAGTGGGACGGCCTGTCTCCCAAGGTCTGGGTGGGATTGGAGAACTACATAGAATTGCTGGACGACGAAGAGTTCTACGTCGCCCTATGGAACAACCTGCGCTGGCTGATCGGCTTCATGCTGGCAGTGCCCGTCGGGCTCGCCCTGGCGCTGTTTCTGAATCAAAGCGTATTCGGTATTCGACTCATCAAGTCGCTGTTTTTCTTCCCGTTCGTGATTTCTCAAATCGTGATCGGGCTCATATTCACCTGGTTCTACGAGCCTAACCTGGGGGTGCTCGCTCCGGTTCTAGGCTGGGCCGGTCTGGATGGCTGGGCGGTGCTTGCCGATGAGGAATGGGCCACCTACGGCATCATCGTCGCCGGCCTGTATCCGCAGATCGCCTATTGCATGATCCTCTATCTCACCGGGTTGAATAACGTCTCTACCGATCAGATCGAGGCAGGCAGACTGGATGGAGCGCGTGGCTGGTCCCTGTTCTGGAACATCATCCTGCCGCAACTGCGGCCGGCCACCTTTATCGCCGTGGTGGTGACTGTCATCGGTGCGCTGCGCAGCTTCGACATGATCGCCATCATGACCCAGGGTGGACCCTGGGGCTCGACCAACGTGCTGGCCTATTTCATGTTCGAACAGGCCTTGAGCGAATACGGATACCGCATGGGCTACGGATCCGCCATCGCGACCGTGCTGTTCACCATCATGCTGGTCTACATCCTGTTCTTCATCTACCGGATGTACCGGGACGAGCGCCGGGGGCTCTAATGTTTCCAACCCCCATTGCAAAAACCTCGCCCTGGATCAACAACGGTTATCGGATCGCCCTGCCCCTGAGCTTGCTGCTTTGGCTCATGCCCCTGTTGGGTGTGGCCATGACGGCGGTTCGCGGTTCCGCAGACATCACCGCTGGCAATCTCTGGGGCCCACCATCGCAGTGGAGGCTGGGCCAGAACCTCTACGATGTGTTCACCAACACGCCCATGCTGGATTTCCTGATCAACAGCTTGTTGATCGCCACACCCACCATGCTCGGTGCCGTGGCTCTGAGCTGCATGAGCGGTTTCGCGCTGGCCGCCTACTCCTTCCGCAGCAACTTGTTGTTGTTCTTCACCTTTGTGGCGGGCAATTTCATCCCCTTCCAGATCCTGATGATTCCGGTCCGGGACATGACTTTCCAATTGGGCCTCTACGACACCATCACTGGCCTGGTGCTGTTCCACGTTGCTTTCCAAACGGGCTTTTGTACCTTGTTCATGCGCAACTTCATTCGCGCCATACCGCGCGAACTCATCGAGGCAGCAAGGATCGACGGCGCCTCGGAGATCAAGATCTTCTGGCGTATCATCTTGCCCTTGACCCGCCCTGCCATCGCCGCGCTGTGTGTGCTCATCTTCACGTTCATCTGGAACGATTATTTCTGGGCCACCGTACTCATTCAGGGTCAACACGCGATGCCCGTCACCGCCGGGCTGAAGTCACTGAACGGACAATGGATTGCGGCCTATCACCTGATCTCGGCCGGTTCCATTGTCGCCGCCTTACCGCCAGTCGTCCTCTTCTTCCTGATGCAAAAACACTTCATCGCCGGGCTGACGCTGGGCGCCACCAAGGGTTGAACCACTCCCGACATGACTGACCACCCCACCAAGATCGCCTTCATCGGTGCCGGTAGCACTGTGTTCATGCGCAACATCGTCACCGACATCCTCTTGCAGGAGGAATTTTCGAATGTCTGCATCGCTCTTCAGGACATCGACCGCAAGCGCTTGGACACCTCCGAGCTGGTGGCCGAGCGCGTGGCGCAGACGCTGGGCGCAAAACCCGCCATCGCGGCGACCCTGGACCGGCGAGCAGCGCTAGCAGGGGCCGATTTCGTCATCGTCATGATTCAAGTCGGGGGTTATCGCCCCGGCACTGTCATCGATTTCGAGATCCCGACCCGGTACGGCCTGCGGCAAACCATCGCCGACACCCTGGGCATTGGCGGGATCATGCGAGGTTTGCGCACGGTGCCCGCATTGCTGGATATCGCCCGCGACATGCAGGCGCTCTGCCCTGACGCGCTGATGCTGCAGTACGTCAACCCCATGGCGATCAATTGCCTGGCGTTGGCTAAGTTGGTCCCTCGGTTGCAATTCGCCGGCTTGTGCCATTCAGTGCAGGGGACGGCGGCGGATCTGGCACGCGACCTGAATGAAGATATCGACAACATCGAGTATGACTGCGCCGGTATCAATCACATGGACTTCTACACACGGTTCGAGAAGCGCTTGCCCGATGGTTCGCGCGAAGACCTCTACCCCCGCCTGAAGGCTATTGGCGAGGCCGGCAGCTTCGGCCCGAACTGGGACGGTTGCACCAACGAAGTCCGCTACGAGATGCTCAAACGCCTAGGCTACTTCGTGACGGAATCATCGGAACATTTCGCGGAATACACACCCTGGTTTATCAAATCCCATCAGCCGGACCTTATTGGACGCTTCAACATCCCTATCGATGAATACCTGCGCCGCTGCGAGAAACAGCTCGCCGAATGGGATGAAACCGAGCAAGCACTGCTGGCCGACGATACACCGGTGTGCGAGCAATCGCTGGAATACGCCGCCCGCATCATCCGCGCCCAGGTGCTGGATGAGCCCTATTTGATTCACGGCAACGTACTGAATCGGGGATTGATTCCCGACTTACCCGCTGATTGCTGCGTCGAGGTTCCCTGCGTGGTGGATGCCGGTGGGCTCAAACCCCGGGCGGTGGACCGCCTGCCGCGACACCTGACGGCGATGATGCAAACCAACATCAATGTCCAGCAACTCACGGTCGAGGCCTTGACCACTGGAAAACGCGAGGCCATCTACCACGCAGCCATGCTTGACCCACACACGGGCGCAGAGCTCAATTTGGATCAGATCTGGTCGATGGTCGATGAGTTGCTTGATGCACACGCCGGTTGGGTGCCGGAGTTTCATTAGCCCCTGGTGATCTCAGACCCCTGGTGATCGCAAAATGGCGACACCCCGGGGTGGCACCGTCCTCTCCCCCAGCAACCGCTCGCCATCGACCGCTGCCGGTATCTGCTCGGTTTCGGGACCGTAGTTGGTAATGAACCGGTAACCACCGTACTCCCTGAGCCTCAGATACCCCGGCATCCGTCGAACGGGCAGGCCAGCGCACCGCATGGCTGCGCCCAACATCGCTTTGAGCAGCCTGGCATCCGGCCAGGCGCAGATATAGCACCTGGACCGCCCGTCCCACTGCCTGCGTGTATAGATCGGCCAGCCGTCCGAGCAACTCGCCAACACCTCGGTGTTCTCGTCCAGCCGCAACTCATCGCGCCAAACACGGACAGTGCTTTCACAGGCGCCGAATCGAGCTGGCACCGCCATGCGGCGGGGTAAGGCGTCCTCGCGCTTGATGCGCACCCCGAATGCGGCCGCCACGGGTGCGGGAGCGGCCTCTTGGGGCAGTTGAAATTGCGCTGTCTTGACCCCGCTTCGGGGCCCCAGAATCACATCAGCCTGGCAGGTCATCAGCTGTTGTCCCAGATCCTCCGGGATATGCATAAGACCGGGTGCCAGAACCAATCGATAATCATCCAAATCTGCGTTTACACCAATCACATCAATGGACGCACCTAACTCCCTCAGGGCCCGGTACCAGTCCAGTTCGAGGCGTAAAGCGTGGTAATCGACGCTTTGTCCGTCAAGCTCGGACATCCAATTCGAGGCATAATCGTGAATCAGTGCAATGGGCGCGCGCTCACGTTTAGGCAGTCTCAAATTCAGCCTTGCCAGCTCTGCATTGACCTGCTCGACCTCGGCCAGCCCAGGGGCCGGATCAGCGCGATGATCCAGCAGACCCGCATGCATCTGTTCCTGGGCGAACGGCGCTTGTCGCCAGCGAAAATAGCTCACCACCTCAGCACCATGCGCAATAGCCTCGAAACTCCAGAGCCTGACGGCGCCAGGTGCCGGTATCGGGTTGTAGGCTGCCCAATTCACCGGCCCCGGCTGCTGCTCCATGATCCACAAAGCACCCATCCCCCGGTAGAGATCGTGATGAAAAGCTTGCAGATCCGGATCGCCGCTGCGCAGGCAATCCTGCACGAGTTCGGGTTCCTCGCGAACGCACTGCAGATCCTGCAAGAATCCAATGGGGTAGCTGTCCCAGGCAGCAATATCCAGGTCCACCGCCACCGCGCGATGATCGAATCCGTTAAAGCGTCCCATGAAATTATGTGCGATCGGCCGCCCCGGACTGAGCCGCCTCAGGATCTCGACCTGCGCGCGATTGAAGGCGGCGATCTGGGCACTGCTGTATCGACGAAAGTCCAAAGCCTGCGCCGGGTTCGCCTCGGTCACGGTCAGATTCGGTAACTCCACGCATTCAAAGCTGCGTAACGCCTGCGACCAGAACAAAGTACCCCAGGCCCGGTTCAAGGCCTCGATATCCTCGTAGCGTTCTCTTAACCATTGCTGAAACCCGGTCCGGGCGGCTTGGCAATAGGACAGCACCGTATCGTGACACCCGTACTCATTATCGGTTTGCCAGGCCTTGATCGCGGGGTGCTGGCCGTAACGCTCGGCCAAGGCCGTGGTGATGCGCCGGCTTTGCGCCCGGTAACCGGTGTGGGAGAAGCTGTAGTGCCGGCGAGAACCGAACCCGCGCCGTCGGCCCTCGGCGTCTACGGCAAGCATGTCCGGCATGTTATCCACCATCCACTTGGGAGGGGTCGCCGTGGGGGTACACAGGACAATATTGAGACCGGCCCCGGCCAGGGTGTCGATAGCCCGGTCCAGCCACTGCCACTCGAAATGGCCGGCAACGGGCTCCAGGCGCGACCAGGCAAACTCTGCAATGCGCACCCACGCTATACCCGCAGCCACCATTGCCTCGGCGTCTTGCGCCCAGCGCGACTCGGGCCAGTGCTCGGGGTAATAACAAACGCCCGTTGCAGGGCGATAGGCGCTGCTCGTGCCGGTCGGTGACGCCGGATTCTCAGTCACCGACGCGGTGTCCCTCGGCATCGAACAGATGCAGGTGCGACGCTGGAAGAGCGAGTGCGATCGCCTCACCCGATGCAGGTATCTGCGACTCATCGACCTTGGCGATCAGATCCACCCCGGGCGCAACCGTGACGTGGGCCAATGCAAACTCACCGAGGTGTTCGGTATGAGGCAGGGTGCAATTCAACACATTCTCGCCCTGCCCGTCGGCGCTAACGATGTGTTCGGGTCGTATACCCACCCGTGCCACCGCATGCCCTTTGGCGGCCGGGCATTGAATCGAGATGCCGTCAGCCAACGTCAATTCCGCTTCGTTCTGGCGGACCACGGGTGTGTTCATCTTGGGGCTGCCGATGAATTCGGCGACGAACCGATTGGCCGGTCGCCGATAGAGTTCCAGAGGCGAGCCCACCTGTTCCACCTGCCCTGCGTTCAGGACCACGATGCGATCCGCCAGGGTCATGGCCTCGGTCTGATCATGGGTCACGTAGATCATGGTCGCGTCCAATTCAGCGTGCAGCTTCGCGATCTCCAGGCGCGTTTGTACTCGCAGTGCGGCATCGAGGTTGGACAATGGCTCGTCGAACAGAAATACCCTGGGGTTTCGTACGATCGCGCGCCCGATTGCGACCCGTTGGCGTTGGCCACCGGAGAGTTGTTTGGGCAGTCGCTCCAGATAGTCCTCGATCTGCAGCGTCCTGGCCGCGGCCTCGACGCGCTGGCGCATCTCGTCCTTCGGGGTTTTGGCCTGGCGCAGGGCGAAAGCCATGTTCTCGAATACCGACATATGAGGATACAGGGCGTAGGACTGAAACACCATGGCCACACCCCGCTCGGCCGGTATGACATCGTTCACCCGCTCACCGCCGATCAATAATTCGCCGCCGTCGATTTCCTCCAGCCCGGCTACTATGCGCAACAAAGTGGATTTTCCACAACCTGAAGGCCCCACGAAGACCACGAACTCACCATGATTGATGTCGAGGTCGATACCATGAATCACCTCGGTTTTTGCGTAGCTCTTTCGGATTTGCCGAAGCGTGACGTCAGCCATGTGCTGCCCCGTAATTGAAAAACGCGCTGAGCCTACCAAAATGAGGAAGCCACGGGGTACCGACTCTGGTCCATTCCTCGGTTGCGGTTCAGGACCTCGCCGCCGCGATCTGCATCATCAGATCAGACTCGTTGAAGAGCTGCTACGTTTAACCCATAGCCTCAAGTCAACCCATAGCCTCAAGTCAACCCATAGCCTCAGTCAACATGTTGCCCGGTTCCTTGAGAGCAGAGGATTGCTTGAGCGGGACGCCGACAACAGCTATCTGGTATTTGCGCAGCGAGAGGAGAGGGCGATGCAGCCGCTGTAAGGCGTCGCCTGTCGAGCGTTTTGCTTCACCCGATCTTCATTACTTGGCACTATTTTGAATTCTACCGCGTTTTCTTTTGACTCTCTTCGCTTGCTTCTTACAATGTAAGACACTGTAATTCGCAAGGCATGGCAATAATGGCGACAACATCGTTCACCACGCGTATCGACACTGAACTGAAAGCCGAGCTTGAACAGATAGCTCGTTATGAAGATCGCAGCGCGTCTTATATGGCCAATCAAGCCATCAAGGCAATGGTGGAGGAACGTAAGGCTACTCGAGAGTTGGTGGAAACCGGTTTGGCTTTGATCGAAAAGGACGCCCCTGCAATTCCCGCCGAGGCGGTGCATGACTGGTTCGTGGCGGATGATGACAGGCCATTTCCAGCCGCTTCTTAATCCATACACGTGAAACTCGCCTATCTGGAAACGTCCGCCTCAGGGCTGCGCTGGATGCGAGCCTACTATCGGAAAAATCCACAGCTAAACCGCGCCAAGGCGCTAGCGTCATTGAAGCGGGCTGAGCAGATTTTGTTGGAGTTTCCAACCTCAGGCGGTCGTTTTCAGGACTTAGAAGCGGTACGAGAGTATCTTATCGACGGTACAACCTCTTCGCTGCTCTACACCGTGGCCCGTGATACCGTCTGGATCATTGATATACGCGACCAACGCGGATTTCGGAATGCTGAATCACTCCGTTCATGTACGCGAGAACTCCGCCAACGCTACGGTATCAACCTGATCCCGGCGAACTAATCTTCCGAGTCGAACAGCGATAATTGTCCGCGGGGAGGCTGCGGGCTAGGCGCGGGTTGCGGAGATGTTGATGGTGAGGCCATTCGCTCGCTGATGGCCTGCCGGGTCGCCATTAGGACACCTCTAAGTCAAGATTCAAAAGGGAGCGTCACCTTTAATTAAAATGCGGTGCATGATGCGAGGATACTTTTCCGGAGAAGGATGGCGATAATGCATCGTGCAGCGGTTATCCCAAAGTATGATATCATCTAACTTCCATGCATGACACCAGATAAATTCTTTCTGGCAAGCATGATCCCACAAAATGTTTAGAAGACTTTGGCTTTCTTCCTCAGAAAGACCGTCAATATACTGAGAAGGATATTCCCATCGACGACCAAGGTAAAGAGCTTTTTCATTGAAACAGGGGGTGTCCGAACAAGGGGATGATGAGGACCTGGAACTTCAGACAGTTTTGTAGGCAGCTTCATATCAGGGCGAACTATTTCTCCTGCATCACGACTAGCATCATGTACAGCAGTTTTTCCTTCAATTTTTTCTTGTATGTTTTTAGGCAATGTTTCGTAAGCAAGATATTAGTTACTAAAACACGTATTGCCACCGCTTGGTGGAAAGACTTTAGCATACAACATACTTTCTGCAGCTGGAGTATCGATATATGAATTATCACTGTGCCAGCAGAGTTCACCACCTAAGGGCACCTCTAAAAATGCACTTTTTCCGCGATTGCGGCGTCAGATCCGTGCTCGAATCCTCATGTATCACCTATCACTGCTGTCCCACAAAATGGCTAAACACAGCGTATAAGCTATTGATTTCCATAAAAAATTGACTATAGCATTGTGTTTGAAACATGAAAACAGTTTTTCCAAAAATTTCAAAGCGTTAGTATGCTCTATGGGACAGCAGTGATCACCTATACACTGCGGTTCTGCACGCGGTGCTTCCTTGCACTCACGAAAAAATTACTATTTTTAGAGGCGCCCTCAATGCCAGAAGTATCAAGATTTTTGGGATTATCATCAGGATGTTCTATGATGAACATGATCCTCCACATTTTCATCCTGAATATTCTGGAAAGAAAGCGGTATTTGATTTTGCAGGGAATGTCATCAAGGGAGGCATCTCTTCAAGAACTGCAACCAAGCTTGTCCGTGAATGGGTTGACCTTCATGTATCAGATCTCGAAGAGAGTTGGGAGTTACTAATTCGGAAAAAAATTACCCGACATTAATTCAGAATATATCTGACATGCTTTTCATAGAAAAACCGTTTAATTATTTGCGTATTCTGTTGCAGTGAGTGCAACACCGAACGAGCCAGGGCCACCCGTTGCTCCTTTGTAGCCACCACTGTCCGCCCAATTCGTTGGCTTTTTACATGATGCCATACTAGCTCATCAGGATTGAGTTCCGGTGAATACGGCGGTAACAATACTAACGTGAGCTTACCTTGGCTAGTGCGGACAAATTCTTGCACTTTCTTGGCTCGATGAATGGGATGGCCATCAACAATCAAATAGACCGATCGCTTGGCGTTGTGCAACAAACGCCTTAGAAAGTCGATAAAAACGTCTGCGGTTACCCGTGATTCGGTTACCATGAAACGCAGGTGACCCTTCGGCGAAACGGCTGACAGCCTATTCACGCTAAAGCGCCGACCCGTTTTCGCTACAACCGGCGTATCACCCCGTACCCCCCAAGTGGTACCACGATGATAATCCGACCGGATCGTCGATTCGTCGCCAAAATAGACCCGCGCCCGGCGCCTTTTCGCTTCTCGTTGTACTTCAGGCCAAGTTTCTCTTAACCATACCTTAACCTGAGCAGGGTTTTGCTCGTATGCCTTAAACCGAGGGCGCTGCGCACTCATCCCCAAACGAGACAGGCTATTGCCCACCGAGCGCTCACTGACTTCGATGCCAAATTTATCTTTCAGTCATATCTGAATCATCGAGCGCGTCCACAGGGCATCGGGAAAATCCAATTGCAACGGATTCGTTTTAACCAGTTCACCTAAGCGATCCGCATATTCATCGGGACACTTTCTTGGGCGGCCCGTGATCTTGCCGGTGGACAGCGCCTGTTCACCACCTTGCTCATATCTGGATAACCAATCGTAAATGCAAGAACGATGAAATCCGAGGGCTTTAATTACTTTTTCAGGGCTTTCACCCGATAATACTTGCGCAACCGCGTGCCTGCGGATGGCTTCTCGCGCGGAATGGGGCAGTGAGCGACCGTCTGTCTTTTTCATAGCATCACTATAACACATTTTATTAATTTGTGTCGGGTAATTTTTTGCCGAAGTAGTAGCAAAGAAAAATCAAGTTATTAAGAAGATTGAACCACTAAGATAAAGGGTGACGCCATGTGGGACATGAACGATGTAATAAAAATCGAGTACAGACATGATTATGTTTTCCATGTTGAATTTGACAATGGTGTAGCTGGAGATATTAATTTCCATGAATACCTTGAAAAAGGCCCAATTTTTACACCATTAAAAGAAATAGGATTCTTTAAAAGGGCGAGCATAGAAGGGGGAACAATATCTTGGCCAAATGGTGCCGATATAGCCCCAGAAACACTGTATGGAAAAGTACATTGCTAATCGGGTAGCCGGAGGTCGCTAAGCTCCAGCCCCCACAACACCCTGCAGCGGGCCCGCACAGGGCGTTTCATCAGCCGTGATGACAGGCCATCCAGCCGTCCCGTAGCGAGAACAAGCCTTGTTGTTTCAGGTACGCCAATCCCAGTTCCGCCTTTATCCCCAATGCAGCCTTTATCCCCAGTGCAGCCTTTATCCCGTCGGACTTGGCACTGTGCCACCCGCCTTTGCTGGAACGCCCACACGCCACCACAGCCTTGACCGGAAGTCCAAGTTTGAGCAGGTTGCGTCTCTTGGTACGCGCCCTGCCCCCCTGTTTCCACTAGCCCATCGCGACCCGCCGGCGTATCCCGTGGTCAAGTTCAACCCAGCGTTGGTATTGACACATTGTTGGTATGGGTTGCCCATCCCATAGTCGTTGACCCCGCCACGCCAATACAGACTGAGTGCCCGGATGTTGCTTGCCATCGGCCCACCCCCGCTACGGCGGGTCAGTTCACGCACGCGGTGCTTGAACTGTTCCACGCTTTTGCGGTGCCAGCGAATAGGTTCGCCGTGAACACTGACTCCGGGGAATTGGCACTGCCTGCTGTTGACCCCCTAGCTTGTGCCGAGGTTGACCTTGAGTGTCAGGTCTTGCTCAATCAAGCGGCTCAGGCTGAGTCACACACCTTCGCCTGCCCGTGGGCTTGTGACCCGAGTAATCAAGTCATCGGCGTAGCGGGCCAAACAGTGCCCACGTGGCTCCTGTTCCCTATCCAGGGGAGCGAGGCATGACGTTGGACAGCGACGGTGACAACGGGCCCCTGGTGGCACCCCTTCATCGCTGGGCCATAGGCTGTTGCCCTCCATCATGCCTGCCCGAAGAGAGCGCCCTATCCGGTGTAATCAGCCTTTAGGGCGCACTGGTTGCCAAGCTTGCCAACTATTGGCATGGGACCGTACCTGCTCCAACCGGTTGACCTGCAAGGCTGGGTTCTCATCGCAACGCTGGTTGGCACCCTCGCGTGCCGGGGATGGCGGTGTTTCCCAGTCGATGTCCCTCCTCCTTATCGGTGAATGTTCAGGTCTTCACCTTATCCCAACCCTGACCTTGGGCGTTTGGCGACTATGTCCTGTGCTCACTACGGCTTAATCACAACCGGGATGGCTCCCGGCTGCGCTGTCGTTCGCCATCGGCTTCGCTCGCTTGTGGCCGATGGCAGGCCCGCGCGCCAAAGCCATTTCCATACCCCTGCCTGATGGGGTTTTCTACGGCCGCCCGTTAAGCGTTCTCCCCGGATAAGGGCATGAACTGTCACTGCACCCCTGCATCATTGACGGTGCCCGTTAAACCACGCCGCTTCGCTGTCGTGTGCCCGCGCGCCTTCAGACGACGCCTTGTAGGATGTTCCTGTCCGTCAGTGTGCCGCTTTGCATTGGGCTTGCTTCCCACACAACCTCGCGCCTACAACATCTCGCGGCTTTGCCGTTGCCTTGTGCTCGTTGTGAACGCCAGACTTCCAAATAAGGGTCGCTATGTGTATGTATTTAATGGTTGCTTACCTGAAATTCTGTGGCAAACTCGATTTAAGCATTCAACCGATCATCAGACTCTTTCAACTCACTTATTTGAGCGAAGGGACCTGTGGGGACTACTCAAAGAAGACCCTCCTGACCCTATTGAAACTCAGGTACAGATGCAGTTTACATTCTCATGAAAGTTTATGGGACAGCAGTGATGACCTATACACTGCGGTTGCGCGCGCGGTGCTTCCTTGCACTCACGAAACAATGACTATTTTTAGAGGCGCCCTTGAAAAGAGCGGGCCGTAAGCGCCTAACGGCAGATAGCAAAGAAAAAGTCAAAGACGCCATCAGATACTTCACCCATCATCGGTCTATGATGGACTATGCGCCAAATCGTGAGAAGCACTTTGCAATCGGTTCTGGTGTCACGGAAGCCGCCTGTAAGACGTTAATTGAACAACGGCTGTGTCGTTCGGGTATGAGAGGGAAAGATAAAGGCTTGAAGACAGTATTGAGCTTACGCGCGTTAGTGCTGACCCAAGGTCGATGGCAGCAATTTTGGGAGCGCATCAACCCATGCGAAATTGGGGGTTTGGTTTAGATGGGACATTATTATAAGGCAGCGCTCTATGGGCAGACTTCCAGCAAGACACTCTGGCGGTGGTTTGCCAACAGGGGACTTACACCCCATCCGTTCATGCCCATGCCGGGCGTACACAAGGCGCTTGTCCGGACGCAAATTACGCTGCGCTTCGTTTGCGCCGCACAGCTTGATCGTTAGGCGTTACAATATGCAAAAATCGAATGTTTTGCGAAAACATCTTCCCTTAGATGAGCTACTTCAAAGACGTCAACAAATTGAAGACGTCAATTACTGGCGAGGAATCAACCCACGCTCAACTATTTCAACTCTCTCACTTGCAGAATCGCGGAATTCGCAAGATTCGACAGATCCAAAAGCTGCTTGCCATGCAATGCAATTACGCGAGGAGGGGTATTTCCAAACGTCACCGATTATTCCCGATTCGATGCTTCAAGAAATGCGGGAGTGTATAGAAATCGTTAGACGGCATGGATTTCCGGTGATGTTCTCACTCGTCTACGATGTGTTCTATTCGGTTTTCTCTTACTTCGACTCAATTCTAACACACATACTGGGTTCCGAGTATAAGCTCATTCCCAACTTCTGGGTCTATTACATCGATCCGACTGACGCCGGCAAAGGGTTCGAACCACATCGAGACGCGGAGTACGTTAACACCATTGATGCGCACGGCATGCCTACCGTGCTCACTTTGTGGGTAACCATCACAGATGCAACCCCTTTAAATTCTTGTATGTACATCTTGCCCAAAGATCGCGATCCTCAATACAACCAGGCAATTCACGATTTGAAGACTAACGCAAATCAATTAGCACTAGAGGACATTCGGGCATTGCCTACGAAAGCAGGGATTCTATCTTGTTGGGATCAATATGTTTTTCACTGGGGGAGCCGTAGCAGCAAACGAGCGCCGCATCCACGAATTAGCTACGCAATGTATTGTCAACGCGGCGACGTAGACCCAGTTGACAATGCGATTATCGACATGCGAAACGGGATTGATTTCAAGACTCGGTTGGAGGTGATTTGCAAAGGAATGCATCGCTACTCTTATTTGAGCGTGCAATCGCCTGATCCGCGCGATCCTCTTTTGTCATTTTTGGAACGCCACATAGCGAATTTAAAAAATGTCTAATAAGGGCACCTCTAAAAATAGTCATTGTTTCGTGAGTGCAAGGAAGCACTGCGCGCACAACCACAGTGTATAGATGATCAGCATTATCCCGCAAAATAGTTAAACACAGCGTATAACCTATTGATTTCCATAAAAATTGACTATGGCATTGTGTTTGAGACATGAAAACAGTTTTTCCAAAAATTTCAAAAGGTTAGTATGCTTTATGGGACGGCAGTGATAGGTGATACCTGAGGATTGGAGCACGGAGCTGACGCCGCAATCGCGGAAAAAGTGCATTGTTAGAGGTGCCCTTTAGCTAATCTGCATATCTTACAGCAAGAAAATCTGGTCGAAAATTCTGTCCGGCAAGGGAGTATCTTGCTCGCTAAGCTGCGCGAACTAATACCGCGCCATTCCATAATTGGTGACGTGCGGGGACTCGGCTTGCTCTGTGCTGTCGAACGGGTGAAAAACCGAGAAACTAAAGAACCCATTCCCGATGGTCCAGAAATTAACCGTCTGTTGGAGATCCTGGCCGAACTGGGCGTTCTCACCCGTGCAGAAAGTAGCAATATTTATCTAGCTCCACCACTTTGTATCCAGCGGGAGCAAATAGATCGTCTGGTAACCATTGTTGACACGGCGCTGTCACGCTTTGTCCGAGAGAATCAGGAACGGAAAACGGGGAACGGCAACGGCTTGCAAACATGAGCGGCTGGTAGCTTTTAGCTGTAGGCGTACAGGCTTTTGCCCAAGCTGTGGGGCACGCCGTATGGCCGAGAGTGCGGCTTGCTGGTGGCAGAGGTATGACCAGGCGAACCCATGCGCCCATGGGTGTTGAGCTTGCCGTTTCAACTGCGTTTTCTGTTTGCCAGCGATGCGCAGTTGATGGGTCAGCTGTTGGGCATTGTCTGCCTAGCCTTTTATCCACCCATCGTGTCAAACAGGCTGGATTGCGCAAGGCGGCAGCACCAACCGGCGCGGTCACCTTGATTCAACGCTTTGGCAGTGCTCTGAACCTCAATGTTCATTTCCACTTGCTGTTTCTTGATAGTGTGTATGCCGAAGATACCCGGGGCGCGATGGGCTGCCACCGGGTGAGGGCACCGGCTCAAGAAGAACTGCTACGTTTAACCCATAGCCTGAAGTCAACCCATAGCCTGAATCAACGTGTTTGCCCGGTTCCTTGAGAGGGGAGGATTGCTTGAGCGGGACGCCGGCAACAGCTACCTGGTATTTGCACAGCGACAGGCGGGTGCGGTGCGGCGGCTGTTCGGCCACTCGATGACTGACCGTATTGCGTGCTTACCGTATTGCGCTGGGTCCGCATCAGGGGGCGCCAAGGTTTTCACCTGGCAAACCGTGCCGCCGCGTGCGCGCGGCGATGATTCGGCGCAGGCTGCCCAAGTAGCCGGTTTTTCCCGGCCTGCGGGGGCCATGGCCGAACCTCACCGGCGAGACAAGCGGGGGCGGTTGTGCAGATATAGTTCGCGGCCGGCGGTATCGGAAAAGCGCCTGGCCCTGACCGCCAGCGCAAAGATTCATTACCCGCTCAAGACACCCTACCGGGAGGGTACAACCCAGGTAATGTTCGAGCCTGTGGATTTCATCGCAGCGCTGCGGTGCAAAGGTCGAGGTGATGGCCAGTCTCGAAGACCGGGCGGTGAACAACACAATCCTTGACCCCTTCAAGGACAAAGCCACAAGCAACGACAAAGCCACAAGCAACGAACCCAGGGCGTTACCCTAGAGCCGGGCGCCAGCGCCAGTGGCGCTGTTCACGTCCTTCGTTCCGATGCGTTGTTAAGCAGCGGCGCGAGCACGCTCATGGCCAGTGACAAATACTGGGAATTTCCAGCCTATTGCTGACCAAAATAGGCCGGTCCTATGCAACAATCCTGACCGTACACCGCCTGAATCACTCAACACTAGCCCGTACCCCGTTCCACCTAACTGTTGAGGGACGCCGCACGCGCTGCGGTCAGCCGCCTAAGTCCGAGGAGGAGCATGAGCGCACAAAAACCACGGCCGGGGTTCGCCGTAGTCATCGCTACGTGCGACCGCTTGCAAATGCTGGCGCAGCGGTCGCTGCCATCGGTAGTCGCACAGACTCGCCCTCCTGAGCGCCTGCTTGTCGTCGATGACTCTGCCCCCGAAGTAAGGCCCAACAACGCTAAGCTTGTCGGGTCCCAGGTGCTTCCTGGCTGCGAGATTTCGTACCTCGAGAACGAACGGACGAAGGGCGCAAGTGGCGCCTGGAATACCGCCTTGGACTTCCTGGTGGGTAGGGTCGAGGACCCCAGCGAGGTGTTCGTCGCGATCCTGGACGACGATGACGCCTGGTCTCCCGGGTACCTCGAGCGTTGTTACGCGGCTGTTTGCGACGGGCCGCTCGATATGGTCGCGGCCGATCTGCGCCGGTTCGAGTCGGTTGGCGGGCAGCCGGTGCTCAGCGAGGGGCCGGCGCAGTTGCGTGCAGAAGACTTCCTGACGGGCAATCACGGGATTCAGGGGCCGAACCTGTTCGTCCGCTTGTCGGTCTTGCTGGCCGCGGGCGGATTCGACGAGGCGCTTCGCAGCACGACCGACCGGGATCTGTGCATCCGCATCGCGGACTTGGGCTCGGTGCGCTACGGCCGGCTCCCGGTCGCTTTGTGCGACCACTTTGCGGATCCGAATCGGCCGCGCCTGGGCACCCGGGGCTCACAGGCCAAGATCGACGGTCTGGCGGCGTTCTGGCGGAAGTACGCCGGACGCATGACCCCAAATCAGCGAGCAGCATTCTCGGACCGGGCCCAGACGCTCTTCGATTGGCGCCCGGCACGCGACGCTGCAGTGGCTTTAATGCGCACCGACGTACCGAAGAAAGCACTGGTTCTAGGGCTGGTCGCCGACAGCGCGCGTCCCGGCGATCTGCTGCAGGCGGTGCGCGAGCTGGCCGGATGGCAGGACAAGACCCTTGTGGGTCCTGACGTCGTGTTGATCGAGCAGGGGCGGCGAAGTGAAGCGCCAGCGTTGCTCGAACAGGCTACCGTGATGCTGCGCGACTCGGGGGCTGGCTGTTTCCGGGTCTCGCTTGAACAACAGGACGAGGACGCCAAGAGGGGGCTGTTCCGTTACACCGCATCGAAGCTCGACCAATCGGTCTGCGAGCGCCGCCGCGAGACACTGCGCGCCTACTGCGGTCGAGTCGCCGCCTCGCGAACCGGGGCTGAGGTCTGGATTGCGCAGGGCGCGCGAGGTGCGGCCCCCCGCGGACGCCGGGCCGCGGACGTTCTTCGCTGGCTCCGCGCGAGGCGAGAAGACGCCGTCAAGCCGATAACGAACAATGTGGCCGCCACCGCAGTCGCCGCACTCGATCGGTGGTTGCAGTGCGAGCGTGTGGCCACAGCCGGACATCGGCTCAGACGCAGGTTCTCGCTCGAGCGCGTTCGGCTCTTGGGGTGCGGCTCCGAGGCGATCGTCTTCACCGACGAGCGAACGGTCTACAAGTGTATCGACTACTGGAAGACCCGGATGCCGCAGTCCCAACTCGAGTTCCTTAGGGGGCAAATCGGCCGCTGGGCCGACAAGCCGGGGCTCTATGCGCTGCGAGAGGTGTTGGAAGACGGACCGTGGGTGGTCCTCACCTACGACTACGAGGCGAGTTCGCCATACCAGGGCGGCCACGAGGCCGGCCTCATCCGTCTTCTGGACGCCTGCAGCTCCGTGGGCATTGTCTGCAACAATGTTCACCCGAAGAACCTGGTTGTTGCGCCATCGGGTGTGAAGCTGATCGACTACGGATCGGACATACGGCCCTGGACGCCTCTAGGCTTCGAGCACATGGCGCGCAGAGCGTTCCTGGCCTGCAAGCATGCGGCGCACCCGCACCTTCAGTCACTCATGCGCCGCGTGCTGAGCGACCCGCGGTTGCCGGAGATGGCTGGATACGCGAGCTTCCGAAAGCAGCTCGATGGAGCGGCGGGACGCCACCTCAACGCGCGCGCCGCGTCCATGGCCATCGCAAAGGCGCCGCCACGGCAGCCGCTACGGTTGTACGTGGGGGTCATCTCGTCGGATCCGGCGATGCTCAAGCCGCTCCTGCATGGCCTCGCGTCGCTTCGGGGCGGCGACATCTCGGAACTGGCGGCTCTAGTCCTGGACAATGGCAGCCCGACAGCCGCGCTCGACGCCGTGGTTCTAGGGGCTCGGAAAGCGGGTCTTTTGGTCGCTGTAGTGGACCAAGCACAGCAGCGCCTAGACGCGGTTACAGGTAGCTTCGGTTCGGCTCTGCGGAACCGGCCGCGGGGACAAGTGGGCATCGCCCGGGCAAGAACGATGCTGCAGCGCTACCTAGGCGCGCTGTTGGCCGCCGACCCCAGCGCCTTCGGGTGGGTCCTGGACGACGACATGCGGGTAGATGCACGCGCTCGTGCCTACCTGCCGTGGCTTCCCGTCTTCCGCGAGCAGGGTACCGACGTGCTCATCGGAGCCTACGAGGGTTCGTCGCCCAACCCGCCTCTGAACGGGCTCCGGGTCCATCTCGTGGATCTTCTACACAACCTCCACTGGCTGCGGAGCCTGCCTGACGACGCGGTCCTGCCCGACCGGACGGCCGAGAACGCAGCCCTGCGCGCCCGGTATCCGGACTACTACTACGACCTCTCCCGCAAGCACACGGGGCACCTCGAGATGCCCCACTGGCTGGAGCCCGCTGTTCCTTGTGAGACGGTCAGGGAAGCCTACTCCCGCTTGTTGAACGGGGCCGTAGGCCTCCTGAACGGGGCTCCGCTCACGCGGCCGATCATCGCGACCCCGCCGTCGGACCCGCTAGCATCGGCGAAGAACTCGGTGAACCGGGGAGGCTGCACGTTCATCCTCAACCACCGCTCGCTAAGCCAGACCCCCAACACGATCACGTGTGTACGGGGCCGCGAGGCGAGGCGCTCCGACATGGTCTGGGCGATCTTCAATCATCACTACCGCCGCATGAGCATCCAGGCGGTGGGGTTCCCGATCCACCACGTCGGCAGGGTGAACGCAACTCCGAGCCTCAATGTCGAGAAGGTGCAGGGTGAAATCGTCGGCTCGACACTCTACGCCGGGTTGACGGAGTTCCTGCACACGCGACCTCACCACGAGTTGGACTTCTCGCCCGCAGAGTCGGACGAGGTCTGCCGCCTGGCCGACCTTCACCTCGACCGGCGGTGGCGAATGCTGGAACAGAGCTTCTACCGCATTGCCGGCCTCCGGGAGTCGATTCGGCGTCTGGCGAGTCTCGGGGAGTTGCGGGACCTGGTCCGCTATCTCGACGAGTGGTTCACCCCGCAGAGCTTCGACCGCATCCGCTCCGGTGTGGGTTCTCACGCAAGCGGCGCAGTCCGGGACTTCCTCGTCTCGTTGCGCGCTGTCGCCGACGACTACGCGGTCGCGACCGTCGATATCGACTTCATCCAAGCCCAGTTGGGGGCTGGCGCAACGGCCATGGCAAGAGGACTACGGGGATGATCGTCCGGCAAATACTCGAGCCGATCGAACCCCGCCGCAGGCGGGGGATCGTCTGCGCCGCAGGCGGCTCCGCGGACATCATCCTCGCGCAGACGATCGCGGCGGGCCTTATCCGCCAGGGATGTTCCCGCGTGGATCTGGCTCAGCCACTGAACTGCGGGGGCCTCTCCGGCAAGGGGCTACTCTCGGATGCGGGCACGTTCCAGGCTCCGGAGTCCGAGGATGATCTCGATGCCGGGTCCGTCCTGCGACATCACGCGAGCATCCCTGCCGGCCGCCGGCGCGGCAGGGGGTTGAGCCTCTCGTCGTCTTTGGCGTGGACCACGGCTCGCGGTACGTGTGCGCTGCGCATGGCCGAGGGCCTGCCTCGCTTGCCGGACGGCGCGGCGGGAACGCCCCGTACTACGGCTTCGCCGTTGGAGTGGACGGCGTTGGAATGGACGGCGGCGCTGACGTCCTCACTCATGGCGGCGACGAGTTCGATCGCGCGGTCATCGCGGGGTTCCGTGCGGGCTGGTCATCGGTTCGTCCCTTGCTGCTGATCGCGATGGGGCTAGGAGCAGATGGGGGCTACTACGGGGCGCCGAGCCGGCAGAGTTCCGCGACGTGCCGCTCGCTGGGTGGAAGCCGGTCGCAAAAACCACTGTGGACGATGCCTTCTGGGACGATGCCTTGCGCAACTCGCTCCATCGTGAGCTCGAGCGGCCGGGGCGGTGGCACGGGACCCGGTCGAGCTGGACCAGCGGCGATCCTTGCTGGGGGTACGGGTTCAAAGTCCCCTCGATCAGCGCCCTGGCCGTTCGCAACGAGTTCCCGTTCGACGCGCCGGGAAACCAGCCCGATCCCGTCCTGTTTTCCCGTCGAAGAGAGTTGAAGCTGATGGACAAACGAGTGCTGCGCGAAGCGCGCGTGCTCCTGAGCGAGGTGGATCGATGAACCCGGTGCCGGCGAGCTGGTGCGCCCTCCCCACATCAATGGGTGAGTTTCGAATGTACGACTCCGGCGACGAACACGTCCGCGTGGTTTGCCTGGGCGATCTCGAGGACCAAGGGCCCGAGCCGCTCTTGCGCGTGCACTCGTCCTGCCTCGCGTCGGAGGTATTCGGCGCGATCGACTGTGACTGCGCAGACCAACTGCGGGCGGCGATGAAGCTGATCGCGACGGAAGGTCGCGGCTTGATCATCCATCTTCATCAGGAAGGCAGAGGGCAAGGGCTCTCCAAGAAGATTCGGGCGCTCCACCGGATGCAGCGAGAAGGACTCGACACGGCCGAAGCTTTCGAGGCCCTCGGCCTGGAGCAGGACACGCGGACCTACGACGCGGCGGTGCAGCTGCTTCGCCGCCTCGACCTCTCGACCGTTCGCCTGATCTCCAACAACCCACTAAAGGTCCGATACCTGCAGCAGCACGGCGTGACGGTCACGATGGTGAACACGCACCCGACGGTTCGACCAGAGAACGCGGACTACCTAAAGACCAAGAAGGCCAAGCTTGGGCACCAGCTCTCGCTCGAGCCCGGCGATCGGCTGAACGGCGCGATTCGCTTCCATCACTCCGATCAACCGTGGGGGGAGCTGTCCAACTTCTCACGGCACGCGGTCTTCCAGCGAGGCCGGATCTGGCCGACGGTCGAGCACTTCTACCAAGCACAGAAGTTTGTCGGCACGCCGCACGAGGAGGCGATCCGCCGCTGCCAAACACCGATGCTGGCCAAGGCCACAGCAACTGACCTCACGCAGGAGCATTGCCGCGAAGACTGGGGGAGCGTCAAGGAGACGGTGATGATCGAGGGGCTGAGGGCGAAATTCGAGCAGCACCCGGATTTGCGCGAGCGGTTGTTGGGCTCGGGCGATCGGCGCCTCGTCGAACACACGAGGAACGACGACTATTGGGGGGACGGTGGCAGCGGCACCGGAAAAAACCGGCTGGGGCACCTCCTGATGCGGGTACGAACCGAGCTTCGGCAACGCGCACAGGACGATCATCACTCGATCTGAGGTTGTTGGCGTGTGTGGAATCGTCCTGCTCTAGGGTCTCCGGGCCGCTGCTCGGCTGCCCCGATGCCTGAATCGTCTACGGCACCGCGGTCCGGACGATCAGGGCAGGTGGGTTGCGGGCGACGTGGCGCTGGGCTTCGCGCGCCTCGCTATCAACGGGGACCGGACGGCCGGCCGCCAGCCGCATGATCACGGTGACTTGGTCGGCGCCATCAACGGCGAGATCTACAACCACCGCGCGCTGCGTGGCGCACACGGCCTGGAGCCGTCCGGGTGCGATACACAGGTCGTCCTGCCCTTTTTCGGGCGTAGTGGACCACACATCATAGACGACCTCGACGGCTTCTACTCGGCGGTCATCCTTCGCCGGTCGGTTCGTGAGCTGATCTGCCTGCGCGACCACATGGGGCAGAAGCCGCTGTTTGTCGGCCGTTCGTCGAGCGAGCTGTTCATCACCAGCGAGCTGAAGATCCTGGATGAGTGCGACTGCTTCGAGTGCCTCCCGCGCGGCGCGGCCAGGGTCGAGCTCGACACCGTAGAGGTCGATACCGTAGAGGTCGAGCAGGTCGCAAGGCATCGTCCAATCGCTCCCGGACCAAACCTGAAGCGGCTCTTCGAGAGCGCCGTTCGCAAACGCCTGCCCAACCCGGACCAGCCGGTGGGCGTGTTCCTGAGCGGAGGACTGTACAGCTCGCTAGTGGCTGCCTTCGTGTCACGCCTCAGGGACGACGTCATCCATTTCACGCTGGGCAACCCCGATGGCCCTGACCGTCGCGCAGTGAAGCCGGTCGTCGAGGCGCTCGGGCTGCGCGCCGTGCGGACGGTCCCTCTGCCGCGGGCAGTGCAACTCAGCGAACTTGTTCGCGCCGCCGTGCACGCGACAGAGAGCTTCAACCCATCCGTCGTCAGCAACGCACTGGCAACGTACCTCCTGGCCAGCGCTGCGCACGAGGCGGGCATCAAGGTCGCCCTGACCGGCGAAGGCGCGGACGAGCTCTTTGGGGGCTACCACTCGTTTCGCCAACAGGAACCATGGCAGGCGGTGCGCAGACCACTCATCGACGACATGCAGTTCACCGAGCGCCGGCGGCTCGATATGAGATGCATGGCCCACAGCGGCTAGCCACGATGCCCGTTCCTCGACCGCGCCGTTCGTGCCTTCAGCGATGGCCTGGGCTATACGCAGAGGTACGAAGGCGACGAGAACAAGGTCGCGCTGCGGCGTTGCTTCGAGGGCGTGCTGCCGCCTGAGATTCTCCACCGTCGCAAGACCTCCTTCGACGTTGGCAGCGGCATCCGCGGGGAGGTCGTTCGATACCTTCGACGCAACGGCAGGAGCGAGCGCGACGAACTCCAGGAGATATGGGAGCAGTGCTTTGCTCACGACGCCGCGGAGCCGTACTTTCACGCGTACCCCGTCTTCGACGCAGCCATCGACCGTCGTGGGGAGACCCACCGGTGAGCAGCTCGGATCGAACGGCCGATTCGGTTCGGGCGGTCGAGGCGCTCATGCTCGAGCACTTCCGGACCGAGCCGTTCCACAACCTTCATCTCCATCTACGGGCAAGGGCTCCAGATCTACGGGCAAAGGCTCCAGTGGGCCGTGCCGGGAGGGACGTGTTCGGACAAGACCCTGAGCTTCGTGGCCACGGCCCAGAAGGCGGGATTCGACGCCACGTTGCACTCCGGCTGCATCGGTGGGCGAGCGATCCATCGACTGGCGCGGGTGCGGATCGGCGGCCGCCTGTGCTTCGCTGACGCCGGCAACGGGTGGCCTGCGTTGAAGCTCTATCCCGCGGACTGCGAGATTTCGTACCAGTGCTTCGGGATGGGCTTGCGGACCGAGATCGCGGATGGTCGCGTGACCGTGTTTCACGAGAACAGGGGCAAGAAGTCGCTTCAACTCGAGATCGATGTGCACGGCAGGCCGGAGTCCGACATCAGAGCCGATATCGAGGGGCGCTTCAACTCAGGGGTCGTGTACCCCTTCAGCGACAGCCTTCGGTTCTCGCTGCCAGTGGGCAGCCGGTTCCTGTTCCTGCACGGCGATCGACTGTAGAGCTACAGCGATTGCGGCTTCGAGTGCCTGGAGGGTATCGAGCACGGCCGGATCCCGGGCGTGCTCCACGAGTACTCCGGCTACGGCGTGCAGCCGAAGGCATGACCGCCTTCGTTGAAAAGCGCGAATCCAGGTTCAAGAGGCCTTAGATCACCTGGAGCGCTTCAACGGCCGGCTGCACCAGACTGACGCACCGAGCCCGGAATCAGGGAAAACCAGCGCAGAAACGTACGGTGAAACGCGCTGGGCTCTGCATATCCCACGCGTTCTGCCACATGTGCGGCCGGCAAGGTCGTCTCCTTCAACAACTGCATCGCCTACGGGCGGCGACGCTCCTCCTCAATGTCGCGAATCGACTGCCCGGACTCCCGCAAGCGTCGGTGCAAGGTCGATATCGACAATCCAAGTGTGGCAGCAATCTCGCCGGCGAAGGCCACTCGCGAAAGTCACCGGCCAGACAGTCTTTTTGCCAGACAGTCCCTTTGAATGCGTGCCTTCAAACCCTCTACGGATCGATAGCCGCGCAGGAACGATTCCGGCGCCGTACGCAAGAAGCGCTTCAGGGCTTCTTCGCTGCGCTGGTCGTTTCAGGTATCGCGCATCAAACGAGCTGGCGACATCCCCCGCATCAAACTCGACCGGTATGCCGAAGAAATCCCCATAGGGCACCTCTAACAATAGTCATTGTTTCGTGAGTGCAAGGAAGCACCGCGCGCGCAACCGCAGTGTATAGGTGATACCTGAGGATTCGAGCACGGCGCTGACGCCGCAATCGCGGAAACAGTGCATTTTTAGAGGTGCCCTAATGTCTTTTCCCGCGGATGCAACGAAGTTCGCCCCGAAGACGTTCGGTAAGCGCCTGTCCGAGCTGGTAGCGTCCCGTCATCAACGCCGCTCGGGTTGGAGTACAAAACGGTGCAACGTGAAAATCCGTGAAACGAACCGATTCGGCATGCAATCGATCCAGATTCGGTGTCTTCTGCGTCGGATTCCCATGACATGAAAGATCACCGTACCCTTGGTCGTCTGTCATGATGAGAATGACGTTGAGTTTCTCTGCTTGAACAAAGCCGAGAGGTACAAGCAATAGAACAGCGGAAAGGGTTGCTGCATGGAAGCGATTCACGTGATTCTTTCTTGTCGTTGGTTTGAAAATTCGATTTCAGATGACATAAAGTCCATGTCGATGTGTTCGAGGAACACCTTCAGCTCGGTTGAAAGCGTGATAAAGTCACGGTATCATTCACATTAAATCCATTTCGGTCAACCTAAAATGCCACATCTGCGATTTATTCACTGTGCTTATTAAGTTTTTAGTATCAAATTTCCGCTCGTTTCGCGATGAACAATGCCTGAATATGGTCGCCAGCGGCCGTATCAAATCGCACACACATCACGAGCTACCGATTTTGGAGCAGGACAAATCCGCACTCAAAACTGCGGTTATTTATGGAGCAAATGCTGCTGGCAAATCGAACCTCGTTGTTGCGATGGATTTGGCTCGAGACGCCGTCGTTTACGGTAGCGGCCCGATCAAGAGAATCTCCGCCAGCCAATTCGCGAAGGGAGACCAAGGGCCAACGCAATTCCAATTCCTGTTTCAAACAGAAGGCTACCAATTCGACTTCGGATTTGAAATTAAGAATAAAAAAGTGCTTGCCGAATGGCTAGTTTTAGAAGCGAGTGAGCATAGCAAGAAAGAAGTGAAGCTATTCGAGCGAACCAATAACGACGTTGAAATCGCAAAATCATCGAAGCTGCCAGATGGGAAGGAAATCTCGCAGTTATTGGAGACGTTAAACTCACTGGGAGTTAAGAGCGAACAACTTTTTCTTCACCAGGTGATTTCAAGCACCAGTTCCGAGAAGCGAGGTGCAACGCTTAACGCAGCCATTGACTGGTTCGAATTCGGCTTAAGCGTGATTATGCCGCAAACGAGTCACGTTACGCTGATTTCGTTGCTCGATGAAGATCCTGAATTTCGCAATTGGGCATCTTCGTTCTTTGCATCGACGAGTACGGGCATTCACGCCATGAAGGTCGAGAAAACAAAAATCCCATCTGAGGATGTTCCTGAGTCACTTGTCGAAATTTTACAAGATGGAGCGCAGGTTGGATCGGCTGGAATGGAGTTTGAGATGGATGATTCGGATTCTCAAAAAGTTGTTCGCCGCAATCTGAAGATGTTGCATCCTATTTCGCATGAAAACGAATTTGAAATTCCGTTGCGCGAAGAATCGGATGGAACCCGGCGTCTGCTTGAATTGCTGCCAGCTCTGTATCAATTTGACAGTGATCGCAACGAATACGACGGAGAATTCACGTTTGTAATCGACGAGCTAGATCGGAGTATGCATCCAGTGCTCGCGCATGCCTTTCTGAGATTCTTCTTAGAAACAAAACACAAAAAGCATCATCAATTGATCGTGACAACGCACGAAACCCACTTGTTAGATGGGGATCTGTTACGACGCGATGAAATTTGGTTCACGGAAAAGGATAAGTCGCAAGCGTCTAAAATTTACTCCTTGATGGATTTCAAAGCGAGAAATGATTTGCGACTCCAACGAGGATATCTACACGGACGATTCGGCGCGATTCCGTTTATCGGAAACATGGACAAACTGCGAGAGTTGTTAACAGATGGCACGACGGAAGCGTAAGATTGACCGTGAATCGGGAAAGTTGGCGGATACTTCGTTAATTGTCATCGCGTCGGAAGACAAGTACGCAGTTCAGCAGTATTTTGATCTGTTTGAATCGATGCGGATTCAATTTGAAGTGTTGAATACCGAGGATGGTAAATCGTCGCCACAAAAAGTTTTGCAGCGGCTGAAGGAATACCAAGACGAGTTCCAGATTGGTGAAGAAGACCAATTCTGGGTAGTTACTGACATCGATCACTGGGCGAACGCAAATCACATCAAGAATCTCGTCGAAGTTTTGCGAGCAAGCAAACAACGCGAAATCTCCATTGCACTTTCGAATCCGTGCTTCGATCTTTGGTTGTTGCTGCATTTTACTGGCTTTCCGAGCGATGGAGTGGGCCAATGCGACGAAGTTGGCAAGCTAATTCGTGATGCAGTTGGATCATACAATAAGACACGAGTTTTCGACTTGCCTTTCAACATTGACAATGTCAAACGCGCGGTCAACAGCGCAAAAACGAACGATCCAGGCGGCAAGATTCTTGAGTCCGCTGGTACTCACATCTACCGGATACTCGACGCGTTGGTGCAGAGCGGCGTCGTAACGATCGGCTAATGACCTTCTCTTTCGGACGGGAATAAAGAAGACGCTCATCGCCGGCTTAATCCAGGTTGTTTTCCTATGGCGCAGGTCACGACAAAAACGATAACACTGCCCACAGTCAGTCCCGAAAGCAATCACGATGTGAGTGGTGAATCGTACTTCATCGATCAACCACCCGATCAATTCGAGCAATGCCGTACGCTGGCAGACGAATGGAGAGTTCCGGTGTTGCTTGGGTCTTCTTCGCACCAAGCACTTGGACATCAGCCGGCTTGCCGCTAATCCCACGCAGTGTGACCGTATGAGGTTCCCCCGTGAGATTGCTGACGAGCACGCGCAGTCGTCCAGGTTTGTGTAAAGGGCACCTCTAAAAATGCACTTTTTCCGCGATTGCGGCGTCAGCGCCGTGCTCCAATCCTCAGGTATCACCTATACACTGCGGTTCTGCGCGCGGTGCTTCCTTGCACTCACGAAAAAATGACTATTTTTAGCGGCGCCCTCAAGACTAGCTTGTACCCCGTTCCACTTAACTGCCGATTGGATGCAATAGGGCGTTTAGTCTTCCTATACCCCGGTTGAGGCGAACGTTCGGGACGTCGTCCCCGGCGGGCACGAAGAAAGGAAGGGCGCCGTCGCGCGCCGCCCGGAAACGTTCGCGCCGGAAACACCAGAGCTTTGTATCAGCCGGCCCTTTGCTCCTTGAACAACGACCGATAAACACTCGCCGCCAGCGTCAGGAAGCCCGCGATCAGCAGTCCCGAAGCGATCGGTCTATCGACAAAACCCGACCACTCGAAATGCAGCATCTGCATCGCCTGGGCAAACGTCTGTTCGCCGATCTTGCCGAGGATCAAGCCGAGCACGATACCGGCGACGGAGTAGCCCGAACGACGCAGGAAGAACCCTGCCACGCCGGCCACGAACATCACGATGACGTCGATAGTGAGTCCGCGCACCGCGTAGGCACCGACAGTGGCGAGCAGCAGGATCAGTGGCGCGAGAAACTGGAACGGAATGCGCAGCAGGTTGATGATCGTCTTGGTTTCGAGGAAGCCGATCAGCAGGATTGACAGATTAGCGAAGAACATCGCGGCGAACACAACCCACACCAGCTCGGCGCTGTTCAAGAAAACCAGCGGACCGGGTTCCATGTCGTGCATCTGAAACACGCCGACCATCATCGCGGTCAATGCACCGCCCGGTAATCCGAGCGCGAGCAGTGGGATCATTGCCGCACCGGTCGCAGCATTGTTGGCGGTCTCCGACGAAATCACGCCTTCGAGTTTGCCTTTGCCAAACTCGGTTCGATCTTTTGCCCAGCGCACCGCTTCGTTGTAGCCCATGAACGCAGCCAGCGTCGCACCGATGCCGGGCAGGATGCCGCAAAAGAAACCGATCAGAATTGAACGAAGCACCGCGATCTTGTGCGCGATCAGTTCGGACAGACTCGGAAAATCGATGCTCAGTTCGGGTGCTTTGTACGAACCCGTCGCCTTCTTCTCTGCCTGAATAAAAATCTCCGAAACGGCGAAGAAGCCGAGGATCGTCGGGATGAAGTGAATACCGGCCAGCAGATACGGCAGGTCGAAATCGTAGCGTTTGATGCCGCCAACAGGGTCGAGTCCCACCACCGCGATCATCAAACCGATCAGTATCGATAGCCAACCCTTCCACAGTGTTTTGGCGCCAACCGAAGCGGCAACGGCGAGCCCGAAGAACACCAGCGCGAAAATCTCCGGTGGACCGAACGCGCGAATGGCCCAGTTCGCGATCGGCGCGGTGGCGATCATCGCGATGATCGCGGAGACCGTGCCGCCGAGTGCAGAGCACATGACGGCTGCACCGACGGCTTTCCCCGCTTGCCCGTTTTGCGTCATGGGATAACCGTCGAACGCGGTCGGCGCGTTCTCTGGCGCGCCCGGTATGTTGAATAGGATTGCGGTGATGGCGCCGCCGTAAACACCGGTGCAGTAGATGACCGAGAACAGCATGATGCCGTGCTCCGGGGCGAGGTGTGCAGTGAAGGGCAGCAGGATCGCCGCGAGCGTCAGCATGCTAACGCCCGGTATGGCACCGAACAGCATGCCGCCGATGACGCCGCCGATGAAAATCAGGATCCCGATCGGGTCGCTGAACAGCGTGATCGTACCGGTCAGAAAATTGTTGAATGTGTCCATGTTCCCGTCCGTCGTGCGATCACTGCAAAACAGTCACGACCCAGGTACCGAAGTCGTAAAAAGGTCGAATGTTGCCGGTTGGCAGGCCGACGTAGAGGAGTTTGAGAAACAGCGCGAGGATGATTCCATAAAGCAGAACCATCACCGACAGCATCCACTTGGCGCGCCGCTCGCCCATCAGAAACATCACGCCAAGAATGAAAACCGGCGCAATGGCGTAGAAGCCGAGATCCTGCAACAGTGCGGCAAAAAAGATCGGTAGCGAAAGCATCGCCCCGACGCTGTTGCGCGGCATGGCCCAGATAAACAGCGCGCTCAGTAGTCCCGCGATGATCACCCGCACGGCGTGTCCGCCGGTCTTCTCGAGGCCCAGTCCGCTGCTGATCCAGTCTGGCAGGAGCATGTAAACGAACGGCATCGCCAGCACGCCGGCGGTACTGAGGTACCAGGCTAAAGACGAATGCCCGGCCTCGCGGGCGGCCTCTTCGGCGCCGTCGCCGGAAGCCGCGCCCAGCATTCCCGCCGCTTCACCATCCCCTCGCCGCCACTGCCAGATCAATTGACCCAGGCTCGCCAGAACCATGAAGACAATGATCGCGCGCGGCCACGCGGCGGCACCGTACTTATAGATCTCGATTTCTTTGTCGAAGGGAATCGAGTAAGCGTAGAGGAAGAGCGCCAGCAACAGCCAGAAACCGGCTTCCACCAGATGGTTTGTGCGCAGATTGCCCATGACGACGGTCCGCTCGGTTCACCGGTACGTTTGCCGGTGCCCAGCAAAAAAACGCCCCGGCAAAAAAACACCCCGGCGCAAAACGCCGGGGTGCGTCGTGTGCGATCGAGGATCAGAGCGCGATCATTTCACTTCCAGACCCATCTGCTCGTACACGTCGCGGTACTGCTTGATGGTCGAGGTAATCAGCTGCTTCGAGCCGTCGGTATCCCTAAAGCTTTCGATCAGCGTCATGAACTTGCTTTCGTTGAAATCCTGGTAGCTCTTTTCGCAATAGGCCTTCTGGAACGCCCACTGCAGCCACTCGACGCGCTCTGCCGGTGCGCCAGCGTGCACGTAGAAGCCGCGGAAGCGTAACAGTGGTTCGAAGTCGAGCCCGACTTCGCTCAGGTTGGGCACGCCGGCGAAGGCCGCCGGAGATTCCTTGAGAATGCTCAGGATCGGCTTGAACAGACCCGAGTCGAGGAACTTGCGCACGTCACCCGGCTGCTCAAAGAGCGCATCGACCTGGCCGCCGGCCAGCGCGCCGTAGCGCGGGGCACCCTTGTCAAAGGAGATCTGCTGGATCCGCATGCCGGTCGCGTCGGTGATGAACTTCATCGTGACGCGTTCCATCGAGCCTTCTTTCGAGACGTTGGCGATGGTGGCTTTACCATTTTGTGCCTTCACCCAGGCGACGAAGGAATGCCAGTCGGTGTAGCGCGTTTCAGCAGCGCGGATATAGATCTGCGAGAAGGTGATCTGCGAGGTGACCAGCGGAATCAGATCGGTGGCCGGATCCGGGCGGCCTGAATCGAGCGCATGGGCACTCGATGCGTCGTCGATGTGCTCGAGCACGGTGTAGCCGTCGGCCGGGGTGGCCATGAAGGCGGTCAGGCCCACGGTGCCGGAACCGCCGGGTTTGTGATCGCGATTGATCGATACGCCGGTGTGGCCGGAGACGGCTTTCGCCATCGCCTGGGCAACCTGACCGGAACCGCCGGCCGGGCCGTACGGCACGATCATGGTCAGGGCGCGTTCCGGGAATCCACCCGGCTTGGCCATGCTGGAAGGCAGGCTGTCGGTCGCACAGGCGGCCCACGTGGTGCCGCTCGCAAGGGTCATCGCAGCGGCCGCAACCATACCGGCACTGAACCGTTTCAGGGTCATAGTCTCCTCCTGGTATCTCGATTCGAGTTGTGGGTTTGGAAGTTTGAAGACACCAAACACGAGGATGGTAGCTCGCGCCCGCGCGGGCTGTCGAGGGGCGGCGGGCGCTCGCACGGACGCGCGGTAAAGCAGCGTTCCTCCCGACGTCATCAGCACCAGGCAGGATCGGTGTGCGAAATCGCGCCTCGTTGATCCGGGCGCGCAGCCGCTGGCCAAGCCACAAACCCAGTGCCACCGGTACCGTGCCGATTGCCGACAATAACAGCAGCTGATTATCGAGCACGCCGAACCCGTAAAGAGCCACCGTCCAGGGGAGCGCTGCGCTGAGGTAAAGAAACGAGAGCGAGCTTGCGAATTCGTCTTTCAACAACCCCGGCAGCGACACCATGAAAGTGATCAGCATCGGGCCGAACATCGACGACACTTCGCCGATCACGCCGGCCAGGAGGCCGAAGGCGCCACCGCATAACTTCTCCACACTGGGCGGGATCTCGAAACGGCGAGCGGAGCCCTGCAGCAGCGCGAAACAGAGCACTGCGATGCCGACCACCAACAGCAGCGCACGTTCGTCGATGACTGCCAGGATCGCCACCCCGATCCAGGTGCCGATCAGCACCCCGGTGAAGGCCGGCCAATAGCGACGCACCACCGCGCGTGGGCTGCCGGCTTGCGCGACCTGCGTGAGATTCGCGAAGACCACCGGGATCGCCATCAGGGCGACGGCGGTATGAGGTGGCAACACGGGCGCCATCATGGGCACGGTCAATAGCGGTGTGCCGCCCCCGAGTGCCCCTTTCAGCCAGCCACCGATACCGAGGGCAAAAGCGCACCAAGTGAGCAACCACCAATCGAGATCATCGAACATCAATGAGATTGGTCGGTGAGGTGTCGTGTGGATGAGAAAACCCCATTGCTGTTCTCCTCTCGTCATCGAATGGCGGAGAGGAGAACGTATAGAAATGGTGAGTGATTCCGGCTTTGCGGGCCGTGTTCGCAGGGCCGGAACGCCCTAGTTCTCGATTACTGTGCGCTTTCCATTAACGCCGGAGGACTATCCGCTCATGCGCCCGGTGGGTCGAAAGGCGCGAGCGTGGGAACGAATCGAAGCGGTGGCCGCGACCTTCCGTGCGCGCGGCATCGAGGTGTCCGGAGACCTCATGCGCGATTGCGGCCTCTTCGCCGAGCACCCGCTCGAGGCGCGGATGGCGGCGGCTCTGGCGTGCACGGACGAAGTCGATTCCCGGCGACGCGTTGGGGAAGGGACCGAACAGCTCCGGCTGGTCGCCGGACGGGTCCGTACCTCAGGGGTAGGTGGGACCGGGACCGTGCATCCCGAGGTTCACGGCCGCACCGTGCACCGTGCACCGTGATGATCTCGAACGATGAGATCGCACAGTTCGCCGGTGAGTATCGGGCTCGCCTCGTCGGTATCGGCCCGGTAGATATCGCTGGGCAAATGCGGGCAGTTGTCGAAGTCAGGCGCGGTTTCGAGAGCATCCGCGTGCTGCGATGGCTGTGGGAGCTTGCGCCGACGGTTCGCCTGTCCTACCCGGTCTGCACCGCACCTTTGCGTCGCTTGTTCCGGCCGGAATGGCTTCACCGTCGAACACTGGGTCGATGGCCAGCCGGCCGGCAGCAATCTCGGCGCCTCCCTCGATCCATGCCATGCGGATGCACCACTCTTTCTCGATGCCCAGCTCCATGGCGTGTTTTCCTCGCTTCAGCGAGCGGCCGGCAAAGGAGAATCGGTACGGCTTCGACTTCACCCCGTCTCTCGACAATGGGCTAGGCTGGGGCTTGCGAAACGACATGAGGCGCGATATCATTACATTCGGCTGCGGTGAGCCTTTGGTCGCCAATTACCTGTCCGCACGGGCGAACGAATCACCACGAATGCGATCTTCGCATGTGAGTTCCGGTTTTCCAGTACTGACTCGCGCACAAGCGGACGTGCGCAATCGATGCGCGGAAGAATCCGCGCACTGGAGAATTGGTATGCGCCGTTGTCAACCCAACAAATTCCTTCCGTTCGACAACTATCATGTCGCTCCCATAGGCGGCATCTGCCCAGCTTCGCTCAAAGACGCCGCCAAGCTCGCGCGGACCGAATATCGCGGCGGTGAACGCAAGCTTCGCCACGGCGTCGCTCTGAACCACATCGCCAAGTCCCTGGGATTTCGTGGAGGATTCGGTGAGTACAAGAAGGAGTATGAAAACCGGCTGGTCGATTTCATGCGCGAGCATGGGCTGGAGACCAGACGTGACGTGCTCGCGCCTTACCCGAAGTCAGCAAAGCTTGCCGTCCGTCTGAGGTACCGCCAAGTTGCGGATCGTCTGTTCTCCTCCGGGCTCGCCGCGCCCAAGCGGATATTCGCCGGCGCCGATATCTTCGATTTGCTGAAGGTGGCCACCGCGACCGAAGATCTGACGGTGGCGTGCGGCACAAGCCGCGTCGGACCCGCCGAGATCAGGTCTTGGATCCCTCCTGCCAACTACTCCATCCATGGCCCGGAAGGGACTCTCCGGATCGGGGAGTTGACCTGCCTGCACAACCTTGCAGGGGACCAGCTCTGCGACTCGGGAGACAGCGGGCGTGTCGTCGCTCAGCTCTACAGGATCGATGACACCAAGCGCAAGAGCCTGCACGCCGCCGGTCGGATCCTCCGCCGGGTCCTGGATACGTGCCCCTCCGGGTGGGTGGAGATCATCCCCTACAACGACCGTCTCGCCTTTCTGAAAGGACCCGGCGGCGGATACGAGTTCGTGTTCAAGAGACTCCGCCATGCGGAGTTCTCGCAGGATGTCTCCAGATCCAGGGACGCGAACGACTTCGCACTCCACCTGTACTTCGAATATGACGGCTGGCTGGAGGCGGACGAGCATGAGGCCGAGGAGGCGTTCTACGCGAGCGGCGGCTCGGTGGCAACCTATCCCAGGATCGGTGGCGAGTTGCTGAGAGCGCACCTCATTCGGACCGGCAAGTACTCTCCGGCGGTGAAGAAGGCTCCGGTTCGGGAAGGATACACTCCGGCGGCCTGTGCCGGCCGCCAGCTCTGCTTTTCCAAGCTCGTCACCGTGGGACAGCTTCGCCGGTTCCTTCGCGAAAATCCGGAGCACGTGACGCACGGCGAATCACTTGAAGCCGTGAACAACGATCCGTCCGACCTTCCCGCGGCCGTCACGTGGTACGACGCGATGGCTTACACCAAGTGGATCAAGCGGACCCGCAAGCTGCCGGTTCGGCTACTCACCCAGGCGGAGTACTTGGCTCTTGCCGCCGGCCTCGTCCCCGGCCAAATCACCGATGGAGAGGTCGAGGCGGCACGTGAACAGCGCCTTTGCGTCTTCTTCGATCCGCATGGCGAGAGGTACGACGGACATCCGCCATACATGCCCGAGGAGGAGTTCGCGCGATGGCAGCTCCGGTATGACAGCGTCGATAATATTGCATGGGGTACATCGAAGACGGGGCTGAAGACCATCCGCTCCGCCTACTTCGGTGAATGGCTTTTGCCCGAGGGAGCCGCGATCAACGGCTTGTTCATGGGCTCCCAATATGAGGTCTTCATGCGCTCCCAAGATGACTTCCATCTCACGAGACCCTCGGCGGAGGGCGCCCCGTTCCCCCCGTGTAGCGCCGGCAAGTACAAGTCCATGAAGATCGGATTTCGTGTCGCCTACGAGGCTGATTGGGGTGGCCGCAAATGAGTTACAACGAATCCGATGAAGTCGCCGTCCGGAGCCGGCACGCCAACCGGCGCGACCATGCCTTGAGGACCGGCGAACCGGCCGGCAGCCGGCCGGTGAAGGATACCCGCCACCTCAAATCGTTCCCGCCGGAGCTCGACGATCGGTCCGCGTTGCCTGCCGTCACCCGCGGGTCCACGGCTCCCGCGCCTGCCGCCCTGCCCGCACGCCCCGTCGTGCTGGTGTCGATGGACTGGATAAGGCCCGGCGATCCTCGCTTCGGGCTGGGGACCGCTTCGATCGCTTCAGCGTTGCGCGGCGCCGGTGTCGAAGTCCGCGTGGTCGCCGATGCGGTCAATCGCCCGGGGTTCCGTGCCGACGCATTCTTTGCGCAGGTACTCGGTGCCATCGACGCGGCCGGTACCGATGTTCTTGTCGGGATTGGAGCGTTCGTCTGGTGCGAGGACGAAGTTCAAGGGTTGCTGAATGTTCTGGGAGACCGTGCAGAGATCGTGCTGGGCGGGCCCCAGATCTCCTATACGGCTGCCGGCGAGCTCGAGCCGCTCTACCCGGGCGCAACTTACTTCGTTCGAGGCCACGGAGAAGCGGCGATGATCGCCTTGGCGACAGGCTCGGCCGAGAACGGCGCTGCCGGCCTTCACGTCGCCCGGGCCGATGACCTCGCGGGGCGGGCAGACTATCCATTGGAGTCATTGCCGTCGCCTCATCTGGATGGGACCTCCCCGATCGGAGCTTTCGTTCGTTGGGAGACGCAGCGGGGATGTCAATTCCGCTGCACGTTCTGTCAGCACCGGCAACCCGGGGCGCGTCTGCGTCGCTCCGAACTCGGCACCGGCCGAATGCAGGCCGAGATCGCGGCATTCCGGGAGGCTGGCACGCAGCGAATTGCCGTGCTTGATCCGATCTTCAACACGAATCGAAGTCGAGCCATCGCGCTGCTCGAAGATATGCGTTGTATAGGCCTAGCTGCCGAGCTGTCGCTGCAATGCAGATTCGAGCTGACCGATACCGCGTTCCTGGACGCTCTTGAAGGGCTTGATGTGAAGCTCGAGTTCGGCCTTCAGACCATCCACGATGACGAAGCGCGGGCAGTTGGACGTCCGAACCGTATGGATAGAGTGGCGGATGTGATCGCCGACCTGAACGACCGGCGAATTCCATACGAGATCTCACTGATCTATGGACTGCCGCTGCAAACTCTCGAGCGTTTCCGAGCCTCCGTCGGGTGGTGTCTGGACCGCGGCGTTCCACGCGTACGGGCGTGGCCACTGATGCTGCTCCGAGGTACGGCACTCTACACGGAACGCGACCGATGGGGCTACGTGGAGTCCGATGCCGGCCGCATCCCTATCGTGGTTGAGAGTCATTCGTTCTCGCGCGAAGAGCATGCCGAAATGGCTCGGATCGCCGAGAGTTTGGAGTCCGCGGATGGGGCGCAAAGGAGTGTGGCCTGAGTGTCGCTCCGAGAAAACGCATCGAGATCGACACCTTCCGCCGCAAGCCGGGGATACTCTGAATAGACGTTCTCTTACGTCCACTGTCTCTTACGTCTACTGTGCTTGTGCTCTACGTTTGGTGGCATCGCAGGGAAGGTCCACCTCTTCCACCGTGAATCCCGGTGGGGGAGAGTGCCGCCTGGCTTACGCCTCTGGAAAGCGCTGGCAACGCACGGGCCGGGGTAGTGTCTCTCGCTCCGACGGCTGTCGAAACACAGGCTCCCCTGGCACTGGTCTGCGCCTTCGATCGACCAGCGCCCGCCCCGACTCTTGCCAAGCTGCACCGCTTGGCGTGGAACTTCAGTCGCACACCTTCGCTGCTAACAGTGAACATAGCATGGCGTCTTTGCTCGCTTTGGCCGAACCGGGCCGCATAAGCCAGGCGTCTACACCGGGTCTAGCCAATGCCTGTACAACCGGCATGTCGCTGGCGATCAGCGCAGTACTACTCGCCATGGCTTCGAGGACTTTTAACGGACAGCAGCCTTGCACTAAGCTACGCTCGTTAGGGCACTAAGTTACGCTCATTAGGCTTTAAGGAAGCCGCCGCCATATCGCAAGGGAAAACGGTCGTAGAAAACGTAGACGATGCGCGGCAAGGATGAAAACATGGCATAAGCCGATGGCTATTTTTGTTTCAGCTTGATTCGATACAATATCACGAGCCACTGCGCGGATTTTCTCAACAAAACGCTGAACCACCAAGAAAAACGTTTTCGGCCATGATACTGCAAGAAAAGATACCGGCCTCTTGTGCGGAAATTTTCGACGAAGAGTTGTTGTTGCAACAACTTCGCCAAGCAAAATTCTGGCGCGACTCGCAGACGGTAAAAAACGCAGCGACTCCCGTTGGCACTGTGGAGCAAGAAAATTCGGCTTTCCCGAAAAAATGGTGTTTAACGGGCGATGTTTCTTTGCACGCTTGGCAAAAGCAGTGTCGACAAGCCTGGTTTTCCGCCGGTCAACGCGGCATTGCCAAAGTGGTTACCGGAGCGGGCAAAACGTTGTTGGCTCTGGCGATCGCGGAAGCCTGTCAACATCAACATCCTGATCTGCACGTCGCGGTTATTGTTCCTAGCGTCGTTTTGTTAACCCAGTGGCGAGACGAATTTTTACAGCGCAGTAACTTGCCCGCTAGTACGATCGGACTTCTGGGAGGCGGGCACACAGAAACGTTTGAATCGGGCAAGCGGGTTTTGATCTGTGTGCTCCATTCGGCGTCCAAAAAACTCCGGGAGGATATCGCTAGGACGGGAATCGCCAAGGATCTCTTGTTAATCGTGGACGAATGCCATCGGGCTGGCGCGGCGGCCATGCAACGAGTTTTCGAGACACCACGCTTGGCCTCGTTGGGCCTTTCCGCAACGCCAGAACGGGACGATGACCATGATGATGTAGAAGAAAATACTCCGTCACAGGCGGCGCAAAATGTTTTAGCCACCGAACTCGGCCCCGTGATTTATGAACTGAATTACGCAACCGCGATCCGTGAGGGGATTTTGCCGCCGTTTACCGTCGAGCACTACGGTCTTTCCCTACAGCCGCCCGAGGCTCAGCGCTACGACCGCCTCAGTCGTGAAATTACCGATTTGCGTCGTGTGCTGGAAACGGGGACACGGCGCGGATTGGCTCTCCTGCGCTGGTGTCGCTCCAAAGCAGCCGCCAAGAATCCTCAAGCCGCACAGTTTGTGGCATTGACTTCCCAGCGCAAACGTTTGCTCTACCAAATGGAACAACGCCGTGCCGCCGTGCTTCGTCTGTTACGCGAGGCGTTCCAAGAAAATCCTCAAACCAAAGCCATCTTGTTCCACGAAAGCATTGAGGAAGTGATGGCGTTGTTCGAACTTTTGCGTCACCAAGGTTGTCCTGTCGTCGCCGAACACAGTGGTTTTTCCGATGCTCTACGCGCCGAATCACTACGTCTGTTTCGGCAAAATACCGCCCGAGTGATTGTTTCCGCGCGGTCGCTGATTGAAGGGTTCAATGTTCCCTCGGCCGACTTGGGGATCATTGTGGCGGCTTCGTCTTCGGTGCGTCAACGTGTCCAAACACTGGGCCGCTTGCTGCGCAAAGGTCCGTCCACCGGCGGGGCCCGCAAAAATGCGCGGTTGTGCGTGTTGTATGCCGACAAAACCGTAGACGAGATGGTTTACGAAAAAGCGGATTGGGCGCGGATGATCGGAGCCGAACGCAATCTTTATTTTCGCTGGCCGGAGGTGGATTCCACCGAACCCGCTTTGCGAACCGCGCCGCCCCGCCGTCCGCCGCTGAGCGAACAAGAGATTGATCCGAATTCACTACGGCCCGGTGAAAATTATCCTGGCGACACCGATGAAGGGACACTTTATTGCGTCGATACTCAAGGAACGGTTTGCGACGAACGAGGTCGCTTCATCGAACCTCACGCCGAACTTCAAGAAATTCTTACTCGACAACTCAAGGCCGGCGGGCGTTTTCGCGTGACGCCGTTACGTCGTTTTGTGACCCGCTTGAAAAAAAACGATTCCGGTTGGTCCGGTATTTATTTAGGCGGTTTGGAAACGCCCATTCAAATTGCCGCCAACGGAACCGAAAACGAACCACAAGATTACGCCCCGGGGGCCTCTTATCCTCTGCCGCAGGCCAAAGGAACCACTTATTCGGTGTTGCAGCGAGACTCGCGCTTAATCGCCAAACAATCGAAAAGCACTCCGTACTTCGTCGTGCCTCTGGAAAAAATTGCCGATCCGGTCAAACGTCAAAAGCAAGCAGAGGTCCAACAACAACTCGCCAGAGCTTATTCGCAAGGGCATCGCATGAGTAAAATCGTGGTCACGGCAGCCGGGTGCGTTGTCTACATTTGGCAAAACCAAGCGTACTACGTCGGAGACGCCCCCGAAGGTGCGGAAGGTTTTTCTTTTGAAGCATAGAAGATTGGGCTAATGGCCATTAGCCGCATTATTCCCAAACACATTCCCGTCTGCCCAGGGCGAGATTCTCGCTACACCATTCGGCACAATACGGATGAACCCAGCAGCCCGTGGTGGGTTTGTGTGGTGGGTTTATTATGAGGCACCGGGCGGCACTCTTTTTCCTGCGGATGACGATCACGCCGGTTTGGTCGCCGTAGTCAACGAATTGAAACAGCAAGTTGTTGCTGGTACGGAAGGCGGGGCATTCAGTCTGACAGAACATCAGCAAGTGATTGCCAGGATGCCGGCTCCGGCAGGACTGGGCCAATCGGTATATTGTATCGGTGTGGATGGTGCCGAAGTATGCACTTATCGACAGCCGTTATTGTTTGACAACGGCAGGTTGGACCCACGTGTTGAGCCCCGAGTCGGAGCGATTTGGGCAGGCCCCTTGTGTGGTAGTTCGTACACGTTCGCCGCGTCTGGAAGCATCAAGCCGCCATCCGTTCACCTAGACGAAATTTTCACGGAAATCGACGGCGCTCGCGTGGTGTTGTCCGGCGCAGCAATGATTTCTCCCTACCCACCGGCTTCGGGCGTGCTGTTCGATTTTCTCTCGTCTTTGCGAAATTTTTTGCCCTGCGGTGGACGGTTTCGCGTTAATGAATACGGGCGGGCTTTTACCGCACGCACTCACGAGTTCATTGGCACCGCGCCGTTGGCACAGTGGTTTACGCCGCTAACGCCAACCTCGTAGACGACAGTCTGGATTTTTTGTGTGCATACTCGTTCCCAGGCAGGAGCCTGGAAACGAGTTCGGTTCCTTCGTGAAAACCGAACGCTTATTCGCTGGTTTTGTCCTTCCTTCTCAATCGCGAACCAGTGCGTGCGGTTGGCAATGAACAACAGGGCAGTTGCTAAAAGTAGTCATTTTTTCGTGAGTGCAAGGTAGCACCGCGCGCGCAACCGCAGTGTATAGCTCATACCTGAGGATTGGAGCACGGCGCTGCCGCTGCAATCGCGGAACAAGTGCATTGTTAGCAGGTGCCCAACACGTTGTTGGCCACGATCGGCGTGCTATACACCGGGTTCAACCTGTTGAACCCAGAGCTCGGTTCATGTTGTTCGGCCGACGGGTTGAAGATGTTGATATCGCCGTCTTCGTCGCCCACATAAATGCGATTCTCCACGAGCAACGAAGAACCCCAAGCCGCAGCCAGCATGTCGTAGGTCCAGTGAACCTTGCCGCTTTTGGCATTAGCCGGGCAAGACCCTGCCGTGCACTCGCCTTACATGTTGTAAAAACTCGGCTACTACACCTTGCGGCGCGCAGCGCTAGCCGCCGGATTTACGTTGCGACAGGGGGGACGGCTGCAAACGGACGGTAGCGGCGCGTCCAACAACAGTGGCACTACCGGCTAGGTAATGGGCCATAGGTCTAGGGCGATGTCTGAGGAGGAGACGCCGGCAACAGCCCGGTGCGCCCGGCCCCTGCTCGCACGCGGCCAAACAAAGACTGAACAAGAGCCTGAGTCAGATGCCGCAAACCGCGCACCTGCCCCCCGCTCACTGCCGCCATCGCGTGCTTTGCAGCGGCACGCTGCCCGTGGATTTTCAGCGGCCAGAGGGTGGCGAGGTATAGATGAGCTTCACCGCATCTTGCCCTTGCACGCCATCCGGATGTGGCGCCGTTGGCTTACTCTCGGGCGGCGCCGGCTCACCGCGGGCGTGGCGAGCTTGCGCTGCCGCTGGCGTCTCCAGCCGTGCGCTCGCGGCGATAGCGCTTTTGCGATCGGTGGGCTGCGGCGCCAAATCGTTCGGCACCGGCATGGCGTGGGCCGGGTAATAGGCGATTTTCTGTTTCTCCCAATCCACCTGGTGTTCGACGTTGAGGCCACGGCGGTTGACGCCTTTCACCGGCTCTACACAAACCCCATCGACCACTTCCAGATCGAACCACCATTTCTTCGCTTCATTGATAGCGCCATTGCCTAATTTGTCGTCCAACCTGACCGCCAAAGGCACCAGCAAGGGCTTTAACACCGGTGCGTTGATGCCGCACCAACTGGCCGCCCGTTGCGCGAGCGGCCCATCGGCGGTGACGATTTTATTCAGCGGGCAGGTTTTCATGCAGCGGCCACAGGCCGAGCCGCGGGCATTGGTCAGCCGGTAGCGGGCACAGCGCTCCGCATCCGGTTTCCACATCTCGTAACCGTTGAACATGACTTTAGGCCCCCACGAGATAGCATCGCAGGGGCACTCGCGGGCACATTTGGTGCAGTGCTGGCAAAAATACTGCAAGCCAAAGTCGATGGGCTGATCTGGCTCTAACGGCATATCGGTGGTCATCACCACGGTTTTAAGGCGCGGTCCGAGGAAGGGGTTGAGCACCAGTTCACCGATGCGCGACAGCTCCCCTAGCCCGGCCAACAACATCAGCGGAATGTGCAAAACATCGCTATCGGCATTGGTTTGCGAACGGGCGGGAAAACCGAGTTGGCGTAAGGTATCAGCCATAACGCCGGCGATCTCGGCGCCACGCAGATAAGCCCGCATCGACTGGGTGCCGGAGATCCAATCATCGCCGCTGGCGCCTTCCATGGTGTCGAACTCCTGATCGATGAGCATGATCACAGCGTATTTGTGCTTGATGGCGATAGGCTCTCCCGCCGCGCCGTGCGAAAACCAGGCGTAATCCGGCGCTGCACAAATGCCGGTGATATCCGCCCCTAGAAAGTAGGACAGCGACTTCAACGCCCGGCTGTTGGCCACCGGATCGCGGTAGCGGCTGGTATCGGCAGCGGCGTTCACCGGCCCGTCCTGCACCGGCACCATGGAGCGCATGGACGGCATCATGCCGGCAGTGTGGGGTTGTTTGAAGGCGAAACGGTTGCGCTCGTGCTGGGCTTTGGCGCCGAGATCGCCACGCAAGGCCCGGTCGAAAAAAGCCGCCCGTTTGGATACCCGCGGTACCTCGCCGTCCAAGATGAGGGTGGTGGGCTTGGCCACCCGCTTCACCGTTTCCATGGGGTAGGGTCCAAGGTGGGTGGCGCGCTTAGCCCGCCGGTTGCGCTCGCGGCCGCTAGTAGCCCCGTTGATACCGAACCAATACGCGGCGCCCTTGGCCTGTAATGCCGCCACTGCCAGGGGCTCGTCAACGGCGAGTTCGTAGTCCGTGGTGACCACGGCCAAGGAAAACGCCTCTACATAGGGATTGCGCATACAGTCCGAGTCCTGCTCGCGTACCGCCAATCCAGCCAGTACCGCTAAGCGCTGCGCATCCACTGCCGCCGCTGCCATCACATGGGGCGCGGCGGACCAGCCCAACTGACAGATGTGGCCGGCGAGACACACGGCGATACCACCGATGCGCGTATCTGCCCCGTCGGCTACGGCTGGCTGCACCCACTCACGCGCGGGATTGCCCTGCTCCGGCACCCGCCCGTGTGCCAATAACAACACCACCGCGTGAGTGTGTTGCGGGATCGGCTCCGCACCGGTGCACCAGGCGCTTTGCGGCAGGCGGCAGATCCCCACCTGGGATGCGTTCATGAAATAGCTATAGCCTTTAACGTCCACCATGCGCCGGTGCGGATCGTCAGGAATGGGTGCCCTGGCGGGGGCGGGCGTGCGTAGCGCATTGCCGATGAACAGATCCAGGCAACTTCGCAGTGCCTTGGCCAGCGGTCCGGTGGGCACAGTGGTGCGCTGCTGGCGTGGCCTGGGAGCGCGCAGGGTTTCTCCCAGGGCAACACTCGGATCACGGGGCAAGGACTCCAACGGGTAGGTGCCTAGATGATAGGGCCTGGACGCCGCTTTGGTGGTAAGAAACATCGGCCTCTCCGCTGACTTATAAAACGCGACTTATACAACGCGCTTACACAGTGCCACTATAGTGCAACTGAGCGTGCGGTGATCGCGCTGATGCGGGCAGCCGGGCTGGCGGCGGCGGTTGACGTTAACCCGCTGGTTGACGCTAACCCGCCAGCGTTCGATGCTTCTCAGCTCATCGGCAAAGAGCGTTATGGCGGCGATATGAACGACCCAGGTTGGCAGTTTTGGATCGATAGAGGCGGCACGTTTACCGACATTGTGGCGCGCCGTCCTGACGGCTTGGTGGTGACGCACAAATTGTTGTCTGAAAATCCCGAGCACTACGAAGACGCCGCGTTACAGGGGATACGGGACCTCTTGGGGGTCGCCACCGGCGAGGCGATTCCAGCGGCCGCGGTGGCAGCCGTCAAGATGGGCACCACGGTGGCCACCAATGCTCTGCTGGAGCGCAAAGGCGATCGCACCGCCCTGCTCACCACTCGCGGGTTCGCCGACGCCCTGCGCATCGGCTACCAGAACCGGCCGGACCTCTTCGCACTGGAGGTAACGCTCCCCGAACAGTTATACGAGACGGTGCTGGAAGCCGATGAGCGCATGGCCGCTGACGGTACCGTGCTCAAAGCGTTGGACGAAGCGCAAACCCGCCGCGTACTCGAAGACGTCTACGCCACCGGCGTGCGCGGTTTGGCCATTGTTTTTGTCCATGGATACCGCTATCAGGCGCACGAGCAGCGGGCCGCTGCCATCGCCGCAGAAGTAGGTTTTACCCAGATTTCGGTGAGCCATCAGATCATCGCGCTGATGAAGCTGGTGAGCCGCGGCGACACCACCGTGGTGGATGCTTATCTGTCGCCCATTTTGCGCCGCTATGTGGCGCGGGTGGCGCACGCCCTGGGCGATACCCGGCTCATGTTCATGCGCTCCAGCGGCGGCTTGACCGATGCCCGGTTATTCCAGGGCAAGGACGCCATCTTGTCGGGACCGGCAGGAGGTATTGTGGGCGCCGTGGCGACCAGTGCGCTCGCCGGTATGGAGCGCGTCATCACCTTCGATATGGGCGGCACCTCCACCGACGTGGCGCATTATGACGGGGAGTACGAGCGGGCCCTGGAAACAGTGGTCGCCGGGGTGCGCCTGCGCGCGCCGATGATGGACATTCACACCGTTGCCGCCGGCGGCGGCTCGATTTGCTCGTTCGACGGCGCGCGCTACCGGGTGGGGCCCGAGAGCGCGGCGGCCGCGCCGGGTCCGGCCTGCTACCGCCGCGGCGGTCCGCTCACGATCACCGATTGCAACGTCATGCTGGGCAAGTTGCAGCCCGATTTCTTCCCTCGGGTCTTCGGCGAGAACGCCGATCAGCCGTTGGACGCGGCCATCGTCGCGGCCGAGTTCGAAGAGTTGAGCGAGACTATCTACCGCGCGACCGGTAACCGGCGCAGCGCCACCGCAGTCGCTGACGGCTTTTTGCAGATCGCCGTGGCCAATATGGCCAACGCCATCAAGAAGATCTCGGTGCAAAAAGGCCACGATGTCAGCCGTTACACGCTCGCTTGTTTCGGCGGTGCCGGCGGCCAGCACGCTTGCGCGGTGGCCGATGCGCTCGGCATGAGGTGCGTGTTGTTGCACCCCTATGCCGGGGTGCTGTCGGCCTACGGCATGGGTCTTGCCGACATACGCGCCATCGCGGAGCGGGCGGTGGAAGCCCCGCTCGATGAGGCGGCGATGAGCGCCTTGGCGCCTACGCTTGAGGAATTACAGGCGACCGCCCGGGCCGAGGTGGAGCGCCAAGGCATCAATGCGGCCAACGTGCGTTTGGAGTGCCGCTTTTTATTGCGCTATCTAGGCTCCGACGTGCCCCTGCCGGTGGAACTCGGCACCGCAGAGTTCGACGCCGCGCACATCGCCAGCGCTAGCGCCGCCCAGTTGCGGCGTAGCTTTGAAGCCTCGCACAAGAAAATCTACGGCTTTTATTCACCGGGCAAAGCCATCGTCATCGAGTCGGTCGCCGCGGAGGCGATCGGCCAGACAACGCACGCCACGGTAGCGCAACGGGGGCCACGCCGCGCCGGCCCGTTAACCGCCGTGGCGAAAGTGCAGGTCTATCTGGCCGGCGCGCGGCACCGCACCCCGGTCTACCGGCGCGAGGAATTGGATCCAGGCGATCGGATAGACGGCCCGGCGATCATCGTCGAGCCCACCGGCACCGTGGTCATAGATCCTGGCTGGCGCGGCGAGCTCAGCGTGAGGGATGATCTGATCTTGCGCCGGGCAGTGGCGTTGCCGGCGCGCCTGGCGGTGGGTACGCAAGCCGATCCGGTCATGCTGGAGGTGTTCAACAATCTGTTTATGTCCATCGCCGAGCAGATGGGCTTCACCCTGCAAAACACGGCCCACTCGGTCAACATCAAGGAGCGTTTGGATTTCTCCTGCGCCCTGTTCTCCCGCCATGGCGAGCTGATCGCCAATGCCCCGCATATCCCGGTGCACTTGGGCTCCATGGGCAAAAGCGTGGAGACTATCGCTAAGGCGCGCGCCGGGCAGGTGGCCCCAGGGGACGCCTTCATCGTCAATGCGCCCTATAACGGCGGCACCCATCTGCCCGATGTGACGGTCATTACCCCGGTATTTTCCACCGATCGCAGCACTCTGTGGTTCTGGGTCGCTTGCCGTGGCCATCACGCCGACATCGGCGGCTTGACGCCAGGATCGATGCCGCCCAATAGCCGAACGGTGGCAGAGGAAGGCGTGTTGTTCGACAACTTCCAAGTGCTGGCCGGCGGCCGATTGCTGGAGCAGGAAACCCGGGCTTTGTTGTCGTCGGGGCCCTACCCGGCCCGCAATGTGGAGCAAAATATCGCCGATCTGAAAGCGCAGATCGCGGCCAACGAAAAAGGCGTACAAGAGCTACACCGCATCGTCGCGTTGTTCGGCCTAGATGTGGTCAACGCCTACATGGGCCACGTACAGCGTAACGCCACCGAGCAGGTGCGCCGGGTGTTGGACGTGTTATCCGATGGTGGGTTCGCCTACCGGATGGACGCCGGGCAAGTCATACGGGTGGCGATTAAAGTCGATCAGCGGGCGCGCCGGGCCACCATCGATTTTTCCGGCACCTCGGCGCAGTTGCAGAGCAATTTCAATGCACCATCGGCGGTCTGCCGCTCGGCCGTACTGTATGTGTTCCGTACCCTGGTGGCCGATACCATCCCTATGAACGAGGGGGTGCTGAAGCCGCTCGATATCATCATCCCGCAAGGTTGCATGTTGAATCCACGTTATCCCGCCGCCGTGGTGGCAGGTAATGTAGAGACCAGCCAGGCCATTACCAATGCGCTCTACGGGGCGCTGCGCGTACTGGCGGCCGGGCAAGGTACGATGAACAATCTGACCTTCGGCAATGAGCGGCATCAGTATTACGAAACCCTCTGCGGCGGCGCCGGCGCCGGTGCCCACTTCGCCGGGTGTGCCGCCGTGCATACGCATATGACCAATACGCGCCTGACCGATCCCGAGATCTTGGAATGGCGTTTTCCGGTACGTCTGGAGTCGTTCGGCGTGCGTCATGGCTCGGGCGGGCGCGGTGCCCACGACGGTGGCGATGGTGTGGTGCGGCGCCTTCGGTTCTTGGAGAAGATGACCGTGTCCATACTGTCGGGGCATCGCCGGGTGCCGCCGTTCGGGCTAGCGGGCGGCGGCGGCGGGCAATGCGGCGTCAACCGGATAGAGCGCGCCGACGATCAAGTGTTCGAACTCGCCGGCTGCGACGGCGCCGAGCTTGAACCGGGTGACTTATTATGCATAGAGACGCCGGGCGGCGGCGCTTATGGCGCCCCGCCGGCGGCTTAGTTTCGACCATCCCCTGCCGTAGCTTGCACGGTTGGGGCCTGCACCGCCGGGGTCTGCACAGTTGGGGCCTGCACCCGGGTACGGGCCACCTGCACATAGTAGAGAGAATTCATGATGTCTAGTGAACCGATAGCACAGCTTGCGCCCGGCGCGTTGAGGGCGCTGTGCCGCGCTGGCGAGTACCGCTCACCCACGGCGGGGGCCTGTCTAGGCTACACCCAGGCCAATTTGGTGATGCTGCCCAAAGCTTATGCCTACGATTTTCTGCTTTTTTGTCAACGCAACCCCAAACCGTGCCCGCTGCTGGAAGTGACCGACGCCGGCGATCCGTGTCCCGCGCGCTTCGCGCCAGGTTCCGATCTGCGCAAGGACACGCCGCGTTACCGTGTCTTCAGCAACGGCCAGCTTCAGGGCGAGAAGGACGACATCTGCGAGCTGTGGTCCGATGATATGGTCAGCTTCCTACTCGGCTGCTCTTTTACTTTCGAGTCGGCACTACTCGCCGCCGGCATTGCGGTGCGCCATCTCGAACAAGGCACCAATGTGCCGATGTACGAGACCCAGGTGCCGTGCGCACCGGCCGGTGTGTTCAGGGGCAATTTGGTCGTCTCCATGCGCCCTGTCCCCGCGCAGCAAGTGCCTGCAGCGGTGCTGGTGACGGGCCGCTATCCGCGCGTGCACGGCGCGCCGGTACACGTTGGCGATCCGGCTCGGATCGGTATCGAGCATATAGACCGGCCCGATTTCGGCGAGGCGGTGGCGATCCAGGCCGGCGAACTGCCGGTGTTCTGGGCCTGTGGCGTCACGCCGCAGGTGGCGCTAGCCAACGCGGCGCCGGAGTTGGCGATTACCCATGCCCCGGGTTACATGTTTGTCACCGATGTCCCAGACACGGATATTGCGGGGTAAACCGGCGTGGCCCCACCTGCGTCATACACAGCCCAACCAGCCATGGCGGACGCCGGCCGTCTTGGCGCGCTCGAGAATCTGCTCGCGCGCGACGCGGGCGGGCGCGGCATCGCCGCCCTAGCGGCGGCGGCGCGCGGACAATTGGCCGCGGCGGCACACTCATTGGCCAGCCACCGCGCGCCCGCAGTGGCCCCCGCAGTAGCCATCGTAACGGGGTTTTATGTGCCCGAAGGCGAACCGCCAGCGGCGGAGACCGATGGCCCCATAGGCTCAGTGCAACTGGCCGCCGGCTTGATCAAGGCGGGTATCGCGGCATTGATCGTAACGGATACGCCGTGTGCGGCCGCGGTGCAGGCGGCCGCAGACGCCGCTGCCGGCGTGACGGTTCCCGTGCTCGTCAACGCTAGCGATGATCGGGATCTCAGCCGCCTACGCGCACAGATCCTGCAGCGCTTACCGGCGCTATCCCATCTCATCGCGCTAGAGCGGGTAGGACCGGCCGGCGATGGCGTGCCCCGCAACATGCGTGGCGCGGACGTTAGCGCCCACACAGCCCCGCTAGAGCGTTTGTTCGATAAAAGCTTCTTTACCACCGCGCCGCACACCATCGGCATAGGCGATGGCGGCAACGAGATCGGCATGGGCCGGTTCAGCCCCGAATTGATCGCTAGGCACATAAGCGCCGGTGAGCGCATCGCCTGCCGGGTGGCAACGGATCACACCCTCGTTTGCGGTGTTTCAAACTGGGGCGGGGCAGCGCTGTTGGCTGCGCTCGCATGTATGCGCCCTGATCTCAAGGGAGATTTATTGGCCGCCTTGGATAGAGACACGCATTGGGCCATGTTGCAGGCGATGGTGCAAAACGGACCCGCCGTCGATGGTGTCACGCGCCAGCAAACATTGACCGTGGACGGCTTGGACTTCACCGTCCATGGTCAATTCATAGACGATCTGTTGCAGATAATGGCCGACTAAGCACCGGCCGCGGCTAAGACATATACCCGAGACATCGACCCATAGGTGCCGGCCACAACACATGTCGCTCCCATCGCCACAGGTATTTCGCATCACCCATACGCACTTCGACCCGGTTAACCGCACGGCGCGCCTGTATTACGCCTTCGATGACGGGCCGGCGCTCGAGGAGACACTCGAGTTTCCGAGGGCGCCTGATGATGCGAACGACGGGGATTTAACGCCGCTACAACTGGCCGGCTTTCGAAATTGCTTGCACCATCTGCATATCGCCGCGGGGGTCAGCTACTACAAATTATTCGTCCCGCGGCAGATCTCTATCGAAACAGCGCCTCTGACCGCGCTGGAACTGTCGTTTTACCGGCAGTTCTATGTCCACGGTCTGGCTGAATTCGCCTATGTCAACGGCCTGGACCTGCGCCATCATTTCAGTTTACGGGCGCGCCCTGACGCTGCCGGCTATCATCCCGTGGCGCTGCCGCCCAGCGGGCGGGCGCTAGTGCCGGTGGGCGGCGGCAAGGATTCCATAGTCACCCTCGAGGCGCTAAAAGCGGCGGGCAAAGCGTTCTCCTTATTTGCGGTAGGGCAACATCCGCACATAGAGAAGGTGGCGCAGATGGCGGATATTCCTTTGCTGCGGGTGCGCCGCCGCCTCGCGGCCCAGTTGTTCGAATACAACCGCGCCGGCGCCCTGAACGGTCATGTTCCTATCACCGGCATCATCTCTTTCATCTTGGCCTGCGCCAGCGTTCTACACCGCTGCGACAGGCTGATCATGTCGAACGAGCGTTCGGCCGATGAACCCAACATGACCGGCGCGGATGATTTCAGCATCAATCATCAATACAGCAAAACCTACCGATTCGAGCGGGCATTCGACGAGTTGTTACGCCAACGGCTACTGCCTAACAGCCGCTACTTCTCCTTGCTGCGCCCGCTTTCGGAGATAAAAATCGCCCAATTATTCGCCGGCCTCGCGCACTACCACCCGACCTTCGCCAGTTGTAACCGCTCAGTGCAGTTGGACCGTAGCGGCGCTCTGCGCTGGTGTTGCGCCTGCCCGAAATGCCGTTTTGTATTTTTGCTGCTAGCGCCGTTCATGCCGCGGCAACAGTTGACCAACATATTCGGCGCCGATCTGTTAGCCGATAGCAAGCAAGTGGCGGGCTATCTCGATCTGTTAGGCTTAGGCGAACACAAACCGTTTGAATGCGTGGGTGAATACGCCGAATCGCTCTCCTTGGTGGCGGCACTCTCGGAACAAGAGCAATGGCGCGAGGCGAGCGTAGTACAAGCGCTGTCGCAAGCAGTGGAAACGGCAAACGCAGCGGCGCTGCCCGCGTTGGCGCGGCCACTGCGCGAACATTTAACGTGCACTGAAGCACCGGGGATCCCGCCCGCTTATGAACAATGCATCGGCGAGCTTGAGCGCGTTATCTGGAGCGCGGATCGTGGTGTGGGGATACGGTAAGGAAGGGCAAGCCACGCTGGACTTCCTATGTGTCCGAACCCAGCCCGGCTCACTCGCCGTCATCGACGAGAACGCAGCGCCCGAACGGCTTGGTTTTACCCGGTTAAACGGCCGCCTCGTCTACTTCACCCGCGATCCGCAAGAGGCACTGCTAGGCGCCGACGTTTTGGTGAAATCGCCAGGGATCAGCAAATACCGGGCAGAGCTAGCCGCGGCCCGCGCCGCTGGCGTTCATCTGACCAGCTCACTCAATCTGTGGTACCCCTTGGTGGCGGACGCCACCATCGTGGGCATTACCGGCACCAACGGCAAAAGCACGACCGCCACGCTGCTCCATCGAATGCTCGTGCACCTGGGTATCAATGCAGGTTTGGTGGGCAATATGGGCATCGCACCGTTAGCCACCGTGCTGGAGGGGCCGCTGGCAGAGCTCTGGGTGGGCGAGTTCTCCAGCTATCAAACGGCCGATTTGAATTGGACGCCCGATATTGGCGTACTGCTTAATTTGTATCCCGATCACTACCAGTGGCATGGCGGGACAGAGCAGTATTTTCGTGACAAGTGCTCGATGTTGCCGCGTGATGGAATAGTCATCACCAATGCGCTCGACCCGGAGGCCAAGCGCCGCACCGCCACCTATTCAACCGTGATCTATTTCGAGGAGCAAAGCGGATTTCATTCATCCGGCGGCTGGATCATGCATGCCCGAGAACGCCTTGTTCACCAACAGGATCTGGCGCTACGTGGCGGGCATAATCTAACCAATGTGTGCGCGGCATTATCGGTGGTGCGCGCCTTGCAGTTAGATTGGCGGGCTACACTGCCCGCGGTGAGAGCCTTCGCCGGCCTGCCGCACAGGCTGCAAACAATAGGCCGATTCGGCGGGCTGACGGCGGTTGACGACAGCATCTGCGTGACCCCCGAGGCCTGCATGGCGGCCCTGCGAAGCCTGCCTAATGAACGCGTATGCGTGTTGTTAGGCGGCGCCGACCGGCGCCAGGACTATAGCGCATTGGCGCACTGTCTTTGCCTGAATGATGTGCACAGCGCGGTCACTATGTACGAGACCGGGCCGCGCATCGCCGCCTGCGTGCACCAAGCCAAAACCCGCCTTGGGCGCGGACCTAGATTGCGTGAGGCGGCTTCACTGGAAGAGGCGGTACACCAGGCGGCTTCGCTGCTACAAGGAGACGGCGTGCCTGATCTGGACAAAAATAACGTCATCTTGCTGTCTCCGGCCGCGCCCAGTCACGACGCTTTTACCAGCTTTGAAGATCGTGGCGAAGCGTTTCACAATGCTCTCGCCGGACTCAATAACAGATGACAACCTCTCCCTGCACACGGGCGGGCAGTCTTTCTCCCTGATCCGGTATCCATCTGATCCGGCATCCATTTCGGGGCCAACAAGTCAGATACGAGCGCTTGACTGAGAGGGAGTCCCGGCTTGCAGCGCCCTGATCATTCAGCGGCTTCATCGTCGAAACCGCCACCCGATGAGGTTGGAACGCGGCCCCGGCTGCGCCCGCCCAAGCACTTTTCAAGAGTCCCGGCATCCGGTCTTGAAGTTCTTCCGGCCCCCCCTGCATCACGCCTCACCCGCACATCGCAACTTCGGAGAACCGATATGAACGCTTATGACTGTTCCCCGCTGTTCCGGTATGGGCTCGGCTTTGAGCGCATGCAGAACGCCCTGGAATCCGCTGCATTGGCAGAGCAGGCGTCCTATCCGGTCTATGACATCATTCGCACTGGCGATGGTGGCTATCGCATCACGGTTGTCGCCCCAGGCTTCTGTGCCGCAAACCTGAACCTCGATACGCGCGGGAACGTTCTTTTAGTCGAGGCGGCGCCCCCTGCCGCCAACGAGGCCAGAACCTACCTTCACCAGGGCTTCAAGATGCAGGGCTTCAAGCAAAGCTTCCGGCTGGCCAACTGTGTGAAGGCCGTCTCGGCTCGCTTCGACAACGGTCTTCTGCATATCGATTGGGTTCGTGAAGTACCCGAGGCACTGAAACCCCGTAAAATTCGGGTCGAGACCGCATCTAGGGCACCTGCTAAAAATAGTCATTGTTTCGTGAGTGCAAGGAAGCCCCGCGCGCACAACTGCAGGGTATAGGTGATACCTGAGGATTGGAGCACGGCGCTGACGCCGCAATCGCGGAAAAAGTGCATTTTTAGCGGTGCCCTTTAGTAGGTCACAGCCGCGCAGCTTTCGCGTTGTAAGACGAACCAACGCCGCGTATTGACAGACCTTAGGCGAAGACAGAAAAGCCCAACCAAGTAAGTCATTGACCAGGAAGGAAAATAAGGTTAGAAACTCGACCAGAGTGGGAAAATCGGATGAATACATGGCACATTGCCGTAAACGGCTACGACAACTCGCCGTAGAACTCCGCGATAAAAGTCCGGCTGATACCTGTTGGGTGGTCCATATTGCAAACACCGCAATCTGAGCGAAACTTGTGCGGTCACGCCAAGTTGTGAAGCCCTCGCTCCGTTTCACCCATATGGGGGATGTGTGATTGGACGATGGGGGGGGTAGAACAATATAAATTCACACGGGAGGATGCTTGATATGGGAGTAGGGCTGCAAGATTACGGTTGCGACGGTGGCAGGGCTTATCACAGCGCTAGTTGTAAGCGTTGCAGGAGTTCTAAACGCGAACCACATTGTCGGGTTGCTAGGTGGTCATTCATCGAAGGCGATCACAGAAGCCAAGGCGTGCTTTGACTTGGAAGCCCTGTACTTCCCCGGGCATGTCCGAAGTGATGCAAACGGGTGCCTGCCTCTCCCACATCGAGCCATCGAAAAACCGAATCATGACGAATTCGGAAAACTCATTGCAGAAGTCCCAGAAGGGACAAGGGCGAAGTTGATACTGCAATCTTCGGCTTTGCTCGAGGTGGCGGGTTATGCAGAGGCACGTGTCGATGAGGCGAACAAGACCTCACTAATGCTAATCGATGTGCGAGTCGATGGAATAAGCTGCGCGGTTGACGAAGAGAATGTCTCTAATGAATACAGCGATTACGCGCTCTATGCGTCGGTTTCTTGCATTCAAGCACCACTACATAGAACAAGACTGGAGCCCTGAACAGGTGGCAGGGCGCCTGAAACGAGAGGGCGTCGTTACGCTTCATCATGAAACGATTTATCAGTACATTTTGACAGACAAAAAAACGCGAGGAACACTCTATCAACATCTTCGACCCCAGACTAAGACCTATCGCAAGCGCTATGGGTCGCCTCGTAATCGCACAGGTATTCCTAATCGCGTTGCTATCGAGCAGCGTCCTGAAGCTGCCAAACATCGTCAACGTGTAGGCGATTGGGAGGCTGATACCCTCATTGGCCCACATCACCAAGGTGCGATTGTGACACTCGATGATAGGAAAAGTAAGCTGCCTCTAGCGGCACCATTAGCAGGAAAAAAGGCCGAGTCTGTTAAAGACGCGATAGTAGCATTGCTCAGAGCGCTCAAAGCCCACGTTAAAACAATTACCTTCGATAATGGTAAAGAGTTTGCACAATACGAGACGCTAGCTAAAGAGCTAGAATGTGATACCTATTTTGCGAAGCCGTATCATTCTTGGGAAAGAGGTCAAAACGAGAATGCCAATGGGCTATTGCGCCAATACTTTCCCAAGACAATGACGCTTATCGATGTCACCACTCAGCAAGTTCTTGAAGCGCTCCACAAACTGAACAATCGACCTAGAAAGTGCCTAGGCTTTAGGACGCCGGCTGAAGTATTTATGGAGCTGACTGGCTTGGATGCAAATAATTTATCCGGTTATGCACTTATCACTTGAATTCAGGACTCAACAATTTGCTAAGCAATTAAAAGAGACAATCCAAGGAATAAAGGACAATAGTACGGCTGCAATCTATTGCGATAACTTGATTGCGTATTTAGATGATGTATCAAAATCACCTTCGCAAACACCTACTGAAGTAGAACTTGAAAAATACAAAGCTGATCTTCAGTTACTAATTCGGAAAAAAATTACCCGACATTAATTCAGAATATATCTGACATGCTTTTCATAGAAAAACCGTTTAATTATTTGCGTATTCTGTTGCAGTGAGTGCAACACCGAACGAGCCAAGGCCATCAGTTGCTCCTTTGTAGCCACCACTGTCCGCCCAATTCGTTGGCTTTTTACATGATGCCATACTAGCTCATCAGGATTGAGTTCCGGTGAATACGGCGGTAACAATACTAACGTGAGCTTACCTTGGCTATTGCGGACAAATTCTTGCACTTTCTTGGCTCGATGAATGGGATGGCCATCAACAATCAAATAGACCGATCGCTTGGCGTTGTGCAACAAACGCCTTAGAAAGTCGATAAAAACGTCTGCGGTTACCCGTGATTCAGTTACCATGAAACGCAGGTGACCTTTCGGCGAAACGGCTGACAGCATATTCACGCTAAAGCGCCGACCCGTTTTCGCTACAACTGGCGTATCACCCCGTACCCCCCAAGTGGTACCACGATGATAATCCGACCGGATCGTCGATTCGTCGCCAAAATAGACCCGCGCTCGGCGCCTTTTCGCTTCTCGTTGTACTTCAGGCCAAGTTTCTTTTAACCATACCTTAACCTGATCAGGGTTTTGCTCGTATGCCTTAAACCGAGGGCGCTGCGCACTCATCCCCAAACGAGACAGGATATTGCCCACCGAGCGCTCGCTGACCTCGATGCCAAATTTATCTTTCAGTAATATCTGAATCATCGAGCGTGTCCACAAGGCATCGTGAAAATCCAATTGCAACGGATTCGTTTTAACTAGTTCACGTAAGCGATCCGCATATTCATCGGGACACTTTCTTGGGCGACCCGTGATCTTGCCGGTGGACAGCGCCTGTTCACCACCTTGCTCATATCTGGATAACCAATCGTAAATGCAAGAACGATGAAATCCGAGGGCTTTAATTACTTTTTCAGGGCTTTCACCCGATAATACTTGCGCAACCGCGTGCCTGCGGATGGCTTCTCGCGCGGAATGGGGCAGTGAGCGACCGTCTGTCTTTTTCATAGCATCACTATAACACATTTTATTAATTTGTGTCGGGTAATCTTTTGCCGAAGTAGTACATATTGAACAAAATAAGAACCACCATGCATCTCAGCTTGAGATGTTTCGTTCTGTTATTACATCAGGTCAAAATGCTATTCGCACATCATTTTTAATGAATGGCGGTGCTTCCGTAGCATTATTAGCTTTTATCGGCCACCTAGATAGTTGATCCGAAACCCACTACACCTGAGCCATGGCCAAAGCGTGGTGGTTTCCAGGAAACGGTTGCACAACCTCGAAGAACCGTGTGATGGGCTGGGCGAGTTCTACGAAGGACTTGCAACGGTAGTTACGAGTGATGGTGTCGTGCATGGTTTTCCACAGCCGTTCAATCTGATCGACCCACGGTGAATAGGTGGGCTGAAAGTAGAGGCGCAACTTCGGATTCGCGCTCAACCAACGCTGGGCCTTTTCGCTCTTATGGATGATGGAGTTGTCGAGAACGAGTGGGATGCGCTTGGCGCCGTGATAGGTTGCACGCAACGCTTCGAGTCATTGGATGAACCGCACGGTGGTTTTCGCCCAATGCTCGACCCCCACCCGCTTGCCGGTAGGCGCATGCAGCGCACCGGCAACGTCGTATTTGTGGTTCTGCCCCGGTGTCGGCACGCCAAACGGCTGGCCGCGCCGGGTCCAACAGGCGCCGATACGCCGATTGAAGTCGATGTCGGCCTCATCCAGATAGACCCTCTCGTAGTGCTGGCGCCGTCTCAAAGCGCAGCGGATAGCTCGCATCTTGCGATTTTTCCCCTGGTCTGGGCGAACCCGCGCCGGCCGAGTTCGCCGCCACACAAAGCCCAGGCGCGGCAATAGCCGGCGTAGCGTCGAAGAATGAATGGTGCAGTTGAGCGGGCGAGCCACTTCCAACGCCAGCAACTGCGAAGTCCAGTGCGTTCGAAGGTAGCCGAACTCACTCGGTGAGGCGCTGAGCGACTCGTTGATTTGATTGACCCACCCATCGGTCACAGTCGAGCATTCGCGGCCCCGCGCTGCGCGCACCCAACCGGCCTGTCCGTATTTCCAGATACCACTCACGCCAACCCCGGACTGTCGAGCGTGCGACACAGATCAGCCGCGCTGTCTCGCTCACACCGTGCCCCGTGTGCCAATGCAGCAACGCCCGCGCGCGACGCACAGGGTCACGGTCGCGACAGCGGTGCACAGTCCGCGTCAATCTACGGCGAGTTGCTCGCGGCATTCTCTGTATACTCGATGGCATCGGGGGACCTCCTGTGCTCACTGGATGGGTGTTAACTCCTATGATCGCAGAACGTGATCGCAGAACGTCACCCGGTTTTCTCTCAAAGGATCGATATTTCGGAACTGTTATCTAGATGCCGAAGAGTTGCACTTGGTAGGCGGCGAAAGCGAAGAGCGTACTCGCTCGTTATTGAATCGACCCGGCCGAGTGCCGTGGCATGTGTACATGGGCGAGCGCTATGCACGGGGTGCTGGAGTATCGACCTATCTGGCGCGTTATGTCCGTGGTGGTCCCATGGGCAAGAAGACGTTGAAGGTATACCATCAGGGCGAAGTCACGCTCAGCTACCGGCGACACCGTCAAGATCAGCGAAAGACTGATCGTGCAACGCTACGCATCGAGGCCGAGGACTTTCTGTCTCGCTATCTAGCGCACGTGGCGCCACCTCGCAAACGCAGGGTTCGCGGCAGCGCCTTGTACGCAGGCGGTGCATCGAAGAAGCTCAACGAGGCGTGCAGCGCACTGGGCCAAGAGCCGTTGTCGCCACCGCCGGCGCTATCTTGGGAGGGCGACCTCGAAGCGCGTGCACCCCAGTGGCTGCGATGCGCTCAATGCGCAAGCCGGATACGGCTGGCCGAAGTAATCAAACCGGCGCGTGGACCGCCCCAATCACTACACCGACCCTTCAAACTGATCGCCATGGATAGGGCACGTGACACAGCCCGTAGCGGTGGCTTATGGTTAAGAATCAGAAGTAGGTGCAAGAGATACGCGAATACGTAGGGACAATCGTATGAGCGTGAATCCACCTAAAAGCGAAGATACCTCAGTTTGGGTAAAAGGAAGCCTAGCCACTCGTTCAACCCTCGGCAAAGCGGGCGGCGTTAACTCCATAGAGCAGCAATCCGGTGGCGGTTGGTCCAACAAAATGTTCGAGCTGACGCGGTTCAATGAACGGTGACATTTTTTTTGGCGCCTAGTCCGTGCAGCTCAACTAAATCGTTATGTGTTTAAAAATGGCGAACCATCATGAAATTGAAAGTTGTAATACACGAAGCTGAAGAAGGTGGCTACTGGGCAGAAATCCCTTCTATCCCGGGGTGCGCAACCCAAGGTGAAACCTTCGATGAATTACTGAGCAATATTTACGAAGCGGTAGAGGGATGCCTGTCCGTGGATGTTCATGAAATTTCGGTCTCCAATAAGGATAAGATAATGGAGATAGCCGTTTGAAAGCTGTCAGCGGTAAGAGATTTTGTACGCTCATTGAAGATAAAGGCTGGGAATTGAAGAGAATCATTGGCAGTCATCACATATTTGCCAAAGCCGGAGAAAATGCACGTATTTCTGTACCAGTTCATGGGAACAGGCCATTGAAGATCGGGTTGCAAAAGCATTTGATGAAGGTTGCCAGGATTGATGAAAATGAACTATAGAGCAACACACAACAAAGCAAATCAACTCGGACGCAATTCTCGCTTGGGCTCGCATTGCGCCGGTTATTTGTGACGTTGGGCCTCAATTTGCACGTCCGCCACCTGATTCGAAAGTTGTGTAATGCGTATAGAATATGCACACTCTGCCTATGGCTGTCGAATATGACCCGCACAAGGCTGCGGCAAACGCTATCAAACACGGAGTCACCTTCGAAGAAGCCACCTCAGCGCTGTTGGATCCGATGGCCTTGGTCAAAGAGGACGTCTTTGCCGAATCAGAATCGCGTTGGATCTTGTTGGGGATGAGTGCTGCCGGTCGGTTGCTGGTAGTGGTGTACACCATTCGCGGAGACGAGACGGTCCACATCATTTCAGCGCGCCAAGCTTCCCGAAACGAGAGTGCGGCCTATGCGTGACGAGTACGATTTTTCCAATGCGACAAGGGCGCACGAAGTCGCTCATCTGAAACGCCTGCGGGAAGAAGCGAAAGGTAAGACCCGGATCACTATCATGCTAGACAATGACGTGCTAGCGAGCTTTAAGCGCCGATCGGAAGCTGAAGGGATTGGATATCAGACTCTTATCAATCAGACCCTTCGCAGATCTTTGGGCACGCGCCCGATCGATGAAGAGACACTACGGAAGGTGCTTCGTGAAGAATTGTCTACGTCGTAATTCACTGCCCATTGGCCCAACAAGGGTGACCGGTGTCATACAAGTAGTTGCAACGGACAGCTTGACCCGCCGGCCGAAATTGCTATCGCGATTTGCCCGTCGCTTCAAGCTGCCGCTGAGCCTCGCCGTTATACTATTGCAAAGTTTCGAGTACATCTAATGAATAATGAAATCAGTGATCTTGAAATCTGCAAAAAAATTTCAAATAATCTATATAACGAATATTTTACTGCATTAGAATTTATCAGTCTCAATCCAGATTATTCGCTTCTTAAATTTAGAGAGGCGATTGATTATATTGCTTCTTTAATATTGGAAAAAAATGATATAAATATTAAAAATGAGAGTTTATTTGAAAAAATAAATATATTATTTGAATCTCAAATTATCAATCACACAACAAAAGATCGATTTCATGAAATAAGAAAGCTTTGCAACTCAGGAATCCACAAAGAATTAGATTTTGAGGGAAGTAAGGATTTTCACAAGCAAGCTCTAGAAAAACTTAAAGTACTAATTCGGAAAAAAATTACCCGACATTAATTCAGAATATATCTGACATGCTTTTCATAGAAAAACCGTTTAATTATTTGCGTATTCTGTTGCAGTGAGTGCAACACCGAACGAGCCAAGGCCATCAGTTGCTCCTTTGTAGCCACCACTGTCCGCCCAATTCGTTGGCTTTTTACATGATGCCATACTAGCTCATCAGGATTGAGTTCCGGTGAATACGGCGGTAACCATACTAACGTGAGCTTACCTTGGCTATTGCGGACAAATTCTTGCACTTTCTTGGCTCGATGAATGGGATGGCCATCAACAATCAAATAGACCGATCGCTTGGCGTTGTGCAACAAACGCCTTAGAAAGTCGATAAAAACGTCTGCGGTTACCCGTGATTCAGTTACCATGAAACGCAGGTGACCTTTCGGCGAAACGGCTGACAGCCTATTCACGCTAAAGCGCCGACCCGTTTTCGCTACAACTGGCGTATCACCCCGTACCCCCCAAGTGGTACCACGATGATAATCCGACCGGATCGTCGATTCGTCGCCAAAATAGACCCGCGCTCGGCGCCTTTTCGCTTCTCGTTGTACTTCAGGCCAAGTTTCTCTTAACCATACCTTAACCTGATCAGGGTTTTGCTCGTATGCCTTAAACCGAGGGCGCTGCGCACTCATCCCCAAACGAGACAGGATATTGCCCACCGAGCGCTCGCTGACCTCGATGCCAAATTTATCTTTCAGTAATATCTGAATCATCGAGCGTGTCCACAAGGCATCGTGAAAATCCAATTGCAACGGATTCGTTTTAACCCGTTCACGTAAGCGATCCGCATATTCATCGGGACACTTTCTTGGGCGACCCGTGATCTTGCCGGTGGACAGCGCCTGTTCACCACCTTGCTCATATCTGGATAACCAATCGTCAATGCAAGAACGATGAAATCCGAGGGCTTTAATTACTTTTTCAGGGCTTTCACCCGATAATACTTGCGCAACCGCGTGCCTGCGGATGGCTTCTCGCGCGGAATGGGGCAGTGAGCGACCGTCTGTCTTTTTCATAGCATCACTATAACACATTTTATTAATTTGTGTCGGGTAATCTTTTGCCGAAGTAGTAAAAGCAGATCAAGCCAGAAAAAATTTTGTCTCTATCCTCGAAGATATATCAAGCGTTTTAACTAAAACACCATGTAATAAAATCATCTACTCAACAGTTGTTCCAAAAGAAGAGAAGGAAATTATATACGATGCATCTATCGGATTATGCAGCAAGCTAAAACTAAAGGCCGGTGTTGTTTGTGAATCAATTGTTGAACGACAACATTTTGAAGCTCCTCTGGTGGTTTCACAAGATTATATCTATCATATAAATTCACTTATAATTAACACACTAAGCTTCTATGAAGCTTCATATAAAATATCTGCAGGAGTAGATAGAGATCTACTACTTCGGCAAAAGATTACCCGACACAAATTAATAAAATGTGTTATAGTGATGCTATGAAAAAGACAGACGGTCGCTCACTGCCCCATTCCGCGCGAGAAGCCATCCGCAGGCACGCGGTTGCGCAAGTATTATCGGGTGAAAGCCCTGAAAAAGTAATTAAAGCCCGCGGATTTCATCGTTCTTGCATTGACGATTGGTTATCCAGGTATGAGCAAGGTGGTGAACAGGCGCTGTCCACCGGCAAGATCACGGGCCGCCCAAGAAAGTGTCCCGATGAATATGCGGATCGCTTACGTGAACGGGTTAAAACGAATCCGTTGCAATTGGATTTTCACGATGCCCTGTGGACGCGCTCGATGATTCAGATATGACTGAAAGATAAATTTGGCATCGAGGTCAGCGAGCGCTCGGTGGGCAATAGCCTGTCTCGTTTGGGGGATGAGTGCGCAGCGCCCTGGGTTTAAGGCATACGAGCCAGACCCTGCTCAGGTTAAGGTATGGTTAAGAGAAACTTGGCCTGAAGTACAACGAGAAGCGAAAAGGCGCCGAGCGCGGGTCTATTTTGGCGACGAATCGACGATCCGGTCGGATTATCATCGTGGTACCACTTGGGGGGTACGGGGTGATACGCCGGTTGTAGCGAAAACGGGTCGGCGCTTTAGCGTAAGTATGCTGTCAGCCGTTTCGCCGAAGGGTCACCTGCGTTTCATGGTAACCGAATCACGGGTAACCGCAGACGTTTTTATCGACTTTCTAAGGCGTTTGTTGCACAACGCCAAGCGATCGGTCTATTTGATTGTTGATGGCCATCCCATTCATCGAGCCAAGAAAGTGCAAGAATTTGTCCGCACTAGCCAAGGTAGGCTCACGTTAGTATTGTTACCGCCGTATTCACCGGAACTCAATCCTGATGAGCTAGTATGGCATCATGTAAAAAGCCAACGAATTGGGCGGACAGTGGTGGCTACAAAGGAGCAACTGGTGGCCTTGGCTCGTTCGGTGTTGCACTCACTGCAACAGAATACGCAAATAATTAAACGGTTTTTCTATGAAAAGCATGTCAGATATATTCTGAATTAATGTCGGGTAATTTTTTTCCGAATTAGTACTATATACTTTAAGGAAAGGTGAGAACACTCTAATTTATGAAAACTGTGAGCTAGAACCTTTATATAGATATGCTGCTTTGGCAATTAGTTATGAAAAAGATAAAGAAATTCAAGATAAGGGGTTATACAACTTAAAAATCGCAGCAGATAGAAAGTATACCCCAGCAGAAGCTCTTTATGGAGCCCAACTATATGAAGAGAACAACTTTGAACAGGCTTTATTGTATTTAACAAAAGCAGAAAAAAAGACGACACTCTTTCCCTTCGTTTCTTATTTTACTATTACAGTGAAGGAAAAGCATGCACTCAATCCATCGAACAAGCTCTGCTCTATTTACAAAGAGCGATTGATTTGGGCTGCCCTGATGCTATTGCTGCTTTAGGTGAAGTATATCACCAAGGGAAGTTAATACCTAAGGACAATAACAAGTCGAAAGAACTGTTAGAGAAGTCAATTGAACAAGGTAGTGCTATAGGTAAAAAATACTATTTAGTAAAGTTTAATGATCTTGCAGGAAAAATGGCTGAAAGCTTCAATGCTTTTGGTGAACAGCTTGAAAAAGCAATAAAAGAAATAAAGCCTCAACCTATCCGATCTGGAAAAAAGATTGGACCAAATGAAAAGTGTCCGTGTGGTTCAGGCTTAAAATATAAAAAGTGCTGCCGAGACAAGCCTAACAAAAAAATTCAGGTGACACCTGCAGCGCACCTGATTTAGGCGTTAGCTTAATTAAGGAAGTTATGAGCAGATTTCTATACAAGGGCACCTCTAAAAATGCACTTTTCCGCGATTGCGGCGTCAGCTCCGTGCTCGAATCCTCAGGTATGACCTTATATTGACATGAGCCAACCCTATGCGAGCGGTTTTTCAAGGCGAGCATAGGCTGTGTTCTCGGCACGGAAAAATCCAAAAAATTTTCACTTTCTGCCTTTGTATTGATTTCAACCCTGAACTGACAGCATTGAGAAACTGCTCCTTTGTTTTCAACGCCATGCGACCAATGCGACTTGATTTCAATACGCTCCAGATGAGTTCAACTGGGTTCAACTCAGGAGAGTATGGCGGCAATAGATTAGATGACTGAATTTCAGGTCCTTTCGCATCGGTGCGTTCAAGCACGCCCGCTGCCAGCTGCCGGTTCTCATCCCAGGACACGGCCCAAGCGAGGCTTTTTACTAATTCGGCAAAAAATTACCCGACACAAATTGATAAAATGTGTTATAGTGATGCTATGAAAAAGACAGACGGTCGCTCACTGCCCCATTCCGCGCGAGAAGCCATCCGCAGGCGCGCGGTTGCGCAAGTATTATCGGGTGAAAGCCCTGAAAAAGTAATTAAAGCCCTCGGATTTCATCGTTCTTGCATTGACGATTGGTTGTCCAGGTATGAGCAAGGGGGTGAACAGGCGCTGTCCACCGGCAAGATCACGGGTCGCCCAAGAAAGTGTCCCGATGAATATGCGGATCGCTTAGGTGAACGGGTTAAAACGAATCCGTTGCAATTGGATTTTCACGATGCCTTGTGGACGCGCTCGATGATTCAGATATGACTGAAAGATAAATTTGGCATCGAGGTCAGTGAGCGCTCGGTGGGCAATAGCCTGTCTCGTTTGGGGATGAGTGCGCAGCGCCCTCGGTTTAAGGCATACGAGCAAAACCCTGATCAGGTTAAGGTATGGTTAAGAGAAACTTGGCCTGAAGTACAACGAGGAGCGAAAAGGCGGCGAGTGCGGGTCTATTTTGGCGATGAATCGACGATCCGGTCGGATTATCATCGTGGTACCACTTGGGGGGTACGGGGTGATACGCCGGTTGTAGCGAAAACGGGTCGGCGCTTTAGCGTAAAATGGCACCATGTAAAAAGCCAACGAATTGGGCGGACAGTGGTGGCTACAAAGGAGCAACTGGTGGCCTTGGCTCGTTCGGTGTTGCACTCACTGCAACAGAATACGCAAATGATTAAACGGTTTTTCTATGAAGAGCATGTCAGATATGTTCTGAATTGATGTCGGGTAATTTTTGCCGAATTAGTAAATAGATAACGCTTACGTTCTGCTTTTGCTCATCACACCACGGGACTATCCGGATCCAGTCCGAGCAGCACTCGGCCAACCGTCCGAAAATGGGCTGGGCGGGCTTGAATTTGCTGAGTGAGCGCGTGGATATCTTGAAAACACTGATGCATAGGATGGTCATCGAAAATAGCGTCGCTGCCCGCAAGAGTGAATACCTTATCGACCACCACGCCCGCTTTGCGCATGGCATGGGTGGCCGCCAGACGCAGATGCGCGCGCATGATCTGCGGCAGCTCGCCCGCGTTCGCGTATTGGTGGGTGCAAGCTTCGGCCATTTCGTGCAAGAACGCCCGGCTCGCGCCCCATTCGGCTTCCGCTTCCGCCAAGCCTGCGTGAACCAAGTCATCGTCCAATAGCTTGCGGTTGGTAAACACTGGCATTTTGCCTCCGGCCAGAGCCATCAAGCTATCGATGGCGCGGCGGGCGATCCCTAAGCCCACCGAGCCAAAAGCGCTGGCGAACAGCAGTTGCGCGGGAAGCCCGGTGGCCATACCGCAGTGCTCGCGCAACACGGCGCCTAGCAGTGCTCTGGGCGCCGCCACATGATGAGCGTCCAAGGTATATTCCCGGCTGCCGGTACCGCGCAGACCGCTGACATTCCAACCATCGCCTAGCGCGACGTCCGCCCGTGGCACCAAGAACATGCCAAACCCTGTCACTTGGCCGTCCGCGTCCACGATGGATGCCATGGCCGCCAGCCAGTCGGCATGCAAACAACCACTGGCAAAGCGCCACTTGCCCGATAGCTGATACCCATCTCCTATGGGCTGCGCTGTTGAACCAAACGGCGTTCCGGTGGCCACCACGGCGCCAGGGTTGGCGCCCCAAATCTCCCGCGCCGTCTGCGGTGGCATTCTGTCAGCCAGATTCGGGAATACACCGCCCTGCCCGACGCACCATCCGGCACTGCCATCAGCTTGCGCGATCACTTCAACGCAGCGTATGAAACAGGGCAACGACAGCTCCGCACCACCAAACACCTTGGGTAGTAGTAGCTTGAAAAGCCCCCTTTCTTTCAGCGCCGCAGCCAATGCCGGGGGCAACTCGCTGTGCCGGTTGATGTGCTCTCGCGCCGCCTTGATCGCCGGCACCATACTCAGCGCCGTCTCTAATTCGGCAAAAGAGCCACGCCGTTCATCCGTTCGCACATTGCACCTCGTGCCAACCATTAGAGGACAAGCGCCCGATTGTGCGCGGCTAAGCTGCATGGCGCCAGTGGTGCGCCCGCGCTGGCCACTAGCTCAAGGGCACCTCTACAAGCAACCCCCTTGATGAGGGGAGAGTTGAACGTAACTACAAGCGCGCAGCACAATCCAAACCAGCCCACTGCTTTTTAGTTAATTTTATCGCCCCTCCCTTCGCTCTGTAATACAGTGTTTAGTTCGTACCTCTGGCCCCTAAACAGACGGCCATTGACTTTTTTCGACTTTTGAATTTGCACAGGCGACGACGTTTTCTTTCTTCTGCCCAACGTTGTTGCACTATAGAAGCAGCGTCAGAGGCGAATTTTTCTCCATAAGGGCAGCTTAGGTGTGGCCTAGCGTAAAGAGCGGAATTGTTTTATCAATCGTTCAAGGACAGCACTCTATGGCATCTGTATGTTTTGTAGTTGACACGCTCACTTCGTTTGAGATCAAGAACTATATGATTCTTGGCAATGCGGCGTTCCGTTTAGGTTACGACACGTATATGTTGCTTAGCGATACCCTCTCTTTGAGCAAAAATATCGTGTCGGGTCGCTGCTACAAAATGACATCTGAAATTACCACAGGAGAAGGTCTGGAAGCCGGACAGGTAAGAGAATTGAACTCCATGGAATTTTGTTGGGTTTTAAGCTTTGGGCGCAGAGAGAATTTCTTAGACGTCATCCAGATGCATTGGATTGCGAGCAAGTCAACCACGTACATCAACTCACCGCAATCTCTTATGTTCCTGAACAACAAATATGTTGTTCCGTTGCTGTGCGAAACCTACCCTGCAACTTACGCATCATCGGACTTTGAGTTTCTCTGGGAGGCTTACACGGCGGCATCAATTAGCAAATGGGTAGTGAAACCGCCGGCGGGATCATTAGGGAGAGATGTGTTTATCTTACAAAAAGGGGACATCAATGCTCGCAGCATTCTTCAAACCATGACGGATCACGCAAAGACCAAATACTGCCTACTCCAAGAGTATGTCCCTGGAATACTTAATGGAGAGAAGCGAGTTATCATGGTAGGGGAAGAGATTATTTGCTGGTATATACCCATCGCCATTGAAAATGCGAATATAGAATACTTACATTAGCTAGCTGATTATGGTCAAAATAAGCTTATGAACAATCATTTAACACCGAGCGAGCGCGATGAACTCATAAAATCTCATCGTAAAGAGAGAGATGGGCGTATTCGAGACCGAATAAAAGCTGTTTTAGCTTTTGATGAGGGTTATAGTTATTCAGAAATGTCTAGGATTTTGCTTTTAGATGATGAGACTATTAGACGCCATGTCGATGATTATTTTTCTAAAGCTAAGCTGAAGCCCGAAAACGGGGGCAGCAAAAGTGATTTAGACGAGAATGAAACAGCAAAGCTCGTTAAACACGTAGAAGGAATGACTTATCCTTATGTTAAGGACATTTGCACTTATGTGAAGTTGAATTTTGGTAAGGTTTACAGTGTAAGCGGCATGACAAAATGGCTGCATCGCAATAATTTCTGCCATAAGAAGCCTCATGCAGTGCCAGCGAAAGCAAACGCACAGGCGCAAAAAGCGTTTGTCAAAGACTATGAACATCTTTCGAAAGACCCTAAAAACAAGGGTTTAATCTATTTCTCGGACAGTTTTCATCCGCAGTATCAAACGCGGTTGGCCTGTGGATGGATTTTAAGAGGCACTCGAAAAAGTATTGCCACAACGGCTCGTCAAACACGATTGAATTTCATTGGTGCTGTATCTTTGGATGGTCACAAAATAATCCACACTGAAGTTGAGCGAGTGAATGCGCAAACCATTAAATCTTTTCTAAAATCTCTACGCAAACGGCATGCACCAGAGAAAGACATTCATGTAATTTGGGATAATGCGGCTTATCATAAGAGCAAAGACGTTCAGTCTTATGCCAAGGACTCAAACATTAAATTACACTATTTGCCGCCCTATTCACCGAATTTAAATCCAATTGAGCGACTTTGGAAAATGATGCATGAAGCGGTTACTTATAATCGGTACTATGAGAAGTTTATAGATTTTCGGGAAGCATCTTTGAATTTTTTCAAGCGCATTGGAAGACGAAAGATTTTATTGAGAAAAAGAATCACTGATAGGTTTCACATTATTAATGCACCGATGTTCGCATCTTGAAGTGTGATGGGTATAGACGCCGCCCTTCGGGCGCAGACTTTCGTACAAACCTGCATCAAGAAGGGTTGGCGGAAATATGCGGCCTTGACGACCGAGAAAGAGGCAATTTATCAAATCTGGGGCGAAGGGTCGCAGAGAAGGGAGGGATGTTTATCGGCGTAGATTTAGCTCATCCCTATGTTATCGAGGTAAATATTCTCAATCCAGGAGGGTTGAATACGGTGTATAACCTAACGGGAGAAGACTACTCTGAGGAAGTGATAGCAAAAGCGATTGGAAGAGCAGCCTCGCGAAGGGAGAAGGAGACGGCTGCATTGCGCACGTTAGGCGATGTTACAGGGCGCCGCTAAAAATAGTCATTGTTTCGTGAGTGCAAGGAAGCACCGCGCGCGCAACCGCAGTGTATAGGTGACACCTGAGGATTGGAGCACGGCGCTGACGCCGCAATCGCGGAAAAAGTGCATTGTTAGAGGTGCCCAAAGGTGTAGCAGGGCCGGCTACGCTATTCAGACCCCCACAGCCGCTGGTTGGTTAGAAGGTAGAAGTCAAATCGGCAACGGCAACCGCACCGTAACGTCTATTGCTCCGCGGCCACATAATGGCCGCTATCCACAGCGCTCAGTTCCACTAGCTCCGGCGCATAACCGACCGGCTTGATCGGGCTCGGTATCTCTCCCGTTAACAAGCGGCGCTCACGTCCACGGCTTGCCGGATCGGCCACTGGCACTGCCGCTAGCAGCTTGCGCGTATAGGAGTGGCGCGGCGCGGCGAAGATCTTTTCCCGCGGCCCGATCTCGACGATTTGCCCGAGGTACATGACGGCCACCCGGTGGCTCAGGCGCTCGACGACGGCCATATCATGGGAGATAAATAGATAGCTCAAACCGAGTTCGGCCTGTAGGTCCAACATCAAGTTGATCACTTGTGCCTGAATGGAAACATCGAGGGCGGACACCGCTTCGTCGGCGATGAGCAAGCGGGGGTTGAGGGTCAGTGCTCTGGCGATGCAGATCCGCTGGCGTTGGCCGCCGGAGAATTGATGCGGATAACGGGCCATGTGTTCCGGCAACAACCCCACCCGCCTGAACAATTCCGCCACCCGCTCCCGGCGCTCCTCGGCATCACCCAATCCATGAATGAGCAATGGCTCTGCCACCGAATGACCGGCAGGTTTGCGTGGGTCCAATGAGGCGAACGGATCTTGGAAAATCATCTGCAATTGACGGCGAAACGGGCGCATCTGCGTGTGCCCTAGCGACGCCACATCGGTCCCGTCCAATTCAATGCGCCCAGCGCTAGGCTCTTCAAGCCGCGCGATTAAATTACCGGTGGTGGACTTACCGCAACCGCTCTCCCCCACTAGGGCCAACGTCTCGCCAGGGGCGATCTGAAACGACACTGATTCCACTGCATGCACGTAGCCGGTCACGCGCTTGAACACACCCGTGCGGATGGGAAAACGTTTGCTCAGTCCGGATACTTTAACGATAGGAATGGCGGCCTCATCCGGTAGCGCCGGAAGGCCGTCGTTTCCTGCAACCGCCTCGCCGCTGGCAACCGCCTCGCCGCAGGGCGCGGACGCCTCGCCCACTAGAATAAATTTCTCCGGCCTAGTGCGCCCTCTCATACTGCCAAGCTTAGGCACCGCACTCAGTAATGCCTGTGTATAAGGCTTTTTTGGCGCAGAGAAAATTTGCTCAATAGCCCCTTCTTCCACCAATTTAGCGTTGTGCATTACGGTCACCCGATCGGCCACTTCAGCGACAACGCCCATATCGTGCGTGATCAAAATAACGGCGGTGCCTAGTTCCTCTTGCAATTGCCGCATGAGTTGCAGGATTTGCGCTTGAATGGTCACATCAAGGGCGGTGGTGGGTTCATCGGCGATCAACAACTGCGGATCGCACGCGAGGGCCATGGCGATCATGACGCGCTGGCGCATGCCGCCCGACAATTGATGGGGGTATTCCGTCAACCGCTTGCGCGCCTCGGGGATCCTGACCCGCTCCAACATGTCCAATGCGCGAGCCCGGGCGCTCGTTTTATCCAGTCCCTGATGCAACATGATGGTCTCGGCGATCTGGTCACCGATATTAAAAACCGGATTCAAAGAGGTGAGCGGCTCTTGAAAGATCATCGAGATTTCATTGCCACGGATACGGCGCATATCCGCTTCAGGCAGCGCCGTCAGCTCGATCTGCTCACCGGCTCTAGTGGTGAAGTCAATGCGGCCCCGTTGAATGGTGCCCCGCGAACCGGCTTCCACCAGCCGCATGATGGAAAGTGCCGTTACCGATTTTCCCGAACCCGACTCACCGACTACCGCTAAGGTTTCGCCCGCATGAACGCGTAAAGACAAACCATCTACGGCGGTGACCGGACCGAAGCTAACGGCCAAGTCGTCAACGGACAGCAGCGCGGGCGTGGACACTTAGCGTTCCCGCAACTTGGGATTGAGCGCGTCATTGAGGCCGTCGCCAATCAGGCTGATGGACAACACGGTCAAAAAGATAATAAGGCCGGGAAAAGTAACGCCCCACCAGGCGTCGAAAATCGATTCGCGGTTCGATCCGATCATCAATCCCCAACTCATGACATTGGGATCGCCTAAGCCTAGAAAACTGAGCCCCGCCTCGAACAGTATCGCCACACCGACGATGAGCGCCGACTGTACGATCAACGGCGGCAACGCGTTAGGCAAAATAACCAGCCAGATGATGCGGCTATTGGAAGCGCCCAAGGAGCGCGCTGCCCGCACGTACTCCAATTCGCGCAGTTTGAGAAACTCGGCACGGGCCAGGCGGGCCACGCTGGTCCAGCTCACGATCCCTATGGCGATGGCGATCATCTCGAGGGAAGCGCCAAACAAGCCGACCAAAACCATGGCGAACAGCAAAGTGGGCAGCACTTGAAAGAACTCGGTGATCCGCATGAGTACTTCATCGACCCAGCCCCGGTAAAATCCGGCCAGAGCACCGACGGAGATACCGATGAGCACGGTAATGCTGGCGGCCGATACAGCGACGGCGAGGGTGGCCCGGCCGCCGTGCAACATGCCCGCCAGAATATCCCGGCCAAGGTAGTCCGTACCCATCCACAAGCCTTCCTCCCCAGGTGCAGACAACGGCGCCCACACGATGTCGAAAGGATCGACGGGATAAATATAGGGGCCGACTAGGGTGACGGTGACAATAGCTATCAACATCACCAAACCGGCCAAGGCCGCATAGTTGCGGCAAAACATATGCAAGGCTTCGCCAGCCGGGCTCCGTGGCGGCGGCAGTTGGGCGCCTAGGGGATCGCCGTTGCTCATCGCTTATACATCGCTTTTATTCATCGCTCTTATACATCGGCCCCGGTCTTGATACGCGGATCCACCATTCGATAAGTCAGATCGGTGAGGATGTTGGCGATCACGACGAGCAGGGATGAGAAAAACAATATGCCTAGAATAGTCGGCGTATCGCGGCCCAGTATCGCCTCCAACGCGAGCGTGCCGAGTCCAGGCCAACTGAACACCGTTTCCACCAACACCGCGCCGGACACTATCTGCGAGAACTGTAAACCGGCAATGGTCACCACCGGCAATAGCGCATTGCGCAGCGCGTGTTTATACACCACCATCCGCTCAGTAAGACCCTTGGCGCGGGCGGTGCGCACATAATCGGCACCCAGCACATCGAGCATGCTGGCCCTGGCAATACGGCTATACGAGGCAAAGAAGATAGTCGATAGAGTCAGCACCGGCAGCACCAGATGATGCGCGACATCCACCGCCCGGCCGAAGAACCCGGTTTCCAATGACGCATCCATCATCCCTGCCACAGGAAACAGGGGAAACACGCTGGCGAACAATATGATGAACATCAAGCCGGTCCAAAACACGGGCGCGGCGAATCCGAGTAGCGCGGTGACCGTCACCGCGTGACTGAACCAACCGTTGGGTTTTTGCGCGGCGATAATCCCAAGCACCGTGCCGCACAATACGGCCACCACCTGCGCGGTGATCACCAGTAAAAGCGTGGCCGGCAAGCGCTCGTAGATCAGCCCGGTCACGGGCCGGTTAAAAAAGAAGGAATGCCCCAAATCCAACTGCGCCATCTTGCCAAGATAAACGGCGAGTTGTTCGAGAACGGGCCGGTCCAGACCGTAATCGGCGCGAATTTGCGCCATGACCTCCGCCGTCGCCCCGCCCATATCCCCGGCGATGGTGTCGGCGATATCCCCCGGCGCTAGATAAATGAGAAAAAAATTGAGAATGATGACGGCCAGCAGTAACGCCAGGCCATAGAACACCCGCTGAGAAACCAGGGCTAGGAATTGCACAGTGTAGAAGCTGGCTTTTGAGAGAACGGCGGCGCCCGCGGGCGCCGCCATCACTTATGCGATTATCACTTCCAGTACAGTGAATCCAGCGGTGACGACGTGCCCCAAATGGTCAGCGGCGGGTTGCCCAACTTCTTCGAGTAGATCGTGTGATAAGGCAACGTATGGGTCCAGTAAACGGGCAGTTCATCGGCCACGATTTTCTGGAACTCGGCGTACAAAGCTTGGCGTTTTTCGACATCTGTCTCGCGCCCGGCTCGGTCTAGCAACTCGTCCACTTCGGGATTGGCATACCCTTGGGTATTCGACCAGATAACCCCTTTGCGGATATTGGTGGACAGATAGGTGCGGTGCACACCGATCACCGGATCGCCCCAATTAAAAACGATATCCCAGGAGATATCGAAGTCATGGCCACCGACCCGCTTAGCCCAGGTCGGGAAATCGGGCGCGGCGCGAACCGTAACGCCGATACCGATTTTCTTGAGCTGCGGTTTCAGATATTCCGCCAGACTCTTTTGCACCGGTGGGATGTAATCAACGGTCAAGCCAAAGCGCGTGCCATCGCTGCCCTTGGGAAAACCCGCCTCATCCAAAAGCCGGTTGGCTTTATCCAGATCGACATCGTATAACGCCACTTCACCGTTGTAATAAGGACTACCCGGTACGATCGGCCCGGTGGCCACCTCGGCGGTACCACGCAGCAGTGCTTGGGTGATGAAGTTACGATCGACCGCGTAAGCGATAGCTTGACGTACCCGCTTGTCACTCATCGGCTTACGTGCCGTATTGAATGCTAGCCAGTTGATCGGGCCGATGGCGGAATAACCGCGCGGGGTCACTTCCAGGTTCTTGTTTTTCTTCAGGCGGTTGATATCGGTGGGTCCGGCCTCGAACGCGGCCATGTGAACTTCGCCTTTATCGAGCGCGATGATGCGGGCGTTGTTGTCCTTGATGATACGGATGACGATCTTGTCCAGGCACGGCTTGCCTGGCAGGAAATAGTTCTCGTTGCGCGTTAGGATAATGTGTTCGCCGCGTTTGAATTCGACCAGTTTAAAAGCACCGGAGCCGACCAAGTTTTCGGAATTACGCGGATGTTTTTTCGGATCGTGTCCATCACCATAAATGTGCTTAGGGATAATGGATAAAAGCTGCGAAGACATCGCCAATTCCAAGGCCGGGTGAGGTTTGGACAGCTTCAAAACCGCCGTGTGCGCATCCGGAGTCAGCACTTCAGCGACCGGTTCGAACATCGTCTTGAAAGGATGATTGGCTTTCACCGTGGCGATGGAAAAAGCCACGTCTTGCGACGTGATCGGTTGACCATCGTGGAAGGTGGCGCCTTTGACCAGATGCAAGGTCATGGTCAAACCATCGTCCGACGTTTCCCAGCGCTCGGCCAAATACGGCTGCGCGTTCCAGTTCTCGTCAAAACGCAGCGGCGCGGCGAACAGTTGGGTGCCAGGCACCCCCGTCGCGATACCCGACTGCACGGCGGGGTTTAAGTGGCGCGGGGTGCCGCGTACGGCGTACACCAAGGTCCCGCCCTGTTTCTCGCATGCCGCGGCTTGCGCCGATAAGGGTGCGACGGACAGAGCGCTGGCGGCCACCGCCGTCGTTAGCCAGCCCGCGATTGCTTTGTAATGCATTCTTCATCCTCCCGATTATGTGCCCGGGCGAGTCTATCCCGCGGCGGGCGCCAGTGCACTAAGACCAGCGCTATTTCCATCACGCGGGCTGCGGCCAGGATGACTAAAGCGGCCCGCCGGTGGGAGCAACGACGCGGACACGCACTTGCCACCGTCCATCGCGGTATGCTCCCGCCACGATTACAGCCGCAACCAAAACCAGGAGAGCACCCATGACAAGCGAGCCTATCCGCGCGGTCACTTTCGACGTATTCGGCACCGTGGTCGATTGGCGGAGCAGCATCATTGATGAAGGAGAGCGGGTGTGGCGGGCCAAGGGCGTAGACGTCGATTGGCCGGCGTTCGCGGACGCCTGGCGCGGCCTCTACCAACCCTCCATGGAGCGAGTGCGCAGTGGCGCGACCGGCTTCGTGCCCCTCGATGTGTTGCACCGGCAAAACCTCGAAGAGGTCCTGGCCCGGTTCGGCGTCACCCATCTGAGCGATGACGACAAAGCGCAACTCAACCGCGTCTGGCACCGGCTGCGGCCCTGGCCGGATGCGATCAGTGGGCTCACCCGGCTCAAGACGCGCTACATCATCGCCACCCTGTCCAACGGCAACATCGCGCTGCTGGTGAATATGGCCAAGCGCGGCGGGCTGCCGTGGGATGTTATCTTGGGCGCCGAGGTGGCGCGCCAGTACAAACCCCATCCGGATGCTTACCGCAACAGCGCGGCGGCACTGGATTTACCGCCCGGGCAGTGCTTGCTGGCGGCAGCCCACAACAGCGATCTGGTGGCAGCCGCAAAAGTGGGCTTTCAGCGGGCATTCATCGCCAGGCCCACGGAACACGGTCCGGCACAAAGCACCGATCTCGAAGCGGAACACGACTTTGAAATCGTAGCTGAAGACTTCAACGATCTGGCCGATCAGTTGGGCTGTGGCTAAGGCTCTGAGCACCGGTCAAGCAGTCAACAGAGCAGGATTCAATTCGAGCACGATACAGTGACGCGGCAAGCGTTCATCATAGAGAACGGTGAGCCGGCCATCCCCCCGCGCCAACGACCGGGCCGCCTCGAGTGCGGGTCCATCCACGGATTGCGTATGCTGGACACTATTGCCCGCCGCGCTGAATCGAAGCGCCACCCAACCGGTGCCGCCGTCCCTAGGGCCGTGTTGCCACAACTGCTCGATACGGCCAGCGGCCAACAGGCCGAACTTCAATAAATGCCCGCGCCGCTGGCGCCAGCGGCGGAAATTCCACCGGCCGAAGATGGCGAGTGCGGGAAATATCATGGCCCACACCCCGGCCCAATAACCGCCGGGCACGAAGAAGCCACCGGCCACCCGCGCCAGGCCAGTGGTGTCGTTGTGGTACTCGACCTCCACCTTCTCGCCGGGTCTTAAGTCGCGGGCCGCCAAGCTTTGCGCTCGCTGGCGCCGTCCATCGTGATCGGTATAAGAAAACGTTACTAGAAACAGCTTTTTGCGCCGCATGAACGCATGATTGGCCACGGCGCGCTGCTGATAGACGGACGACACCACCTCAGCGGAGGTGCGCACCGCGTTGATATCCAATCGGAACGTGTCCACCAAGGACAGCGGCAAGAACAAAACAAATCCGAGCGTACCCACGATGGCGGCGACGGCGCTACCGAAACGCCACGCGCCATCGGCCCGCAACAACGCCCGTTCTATTTCAGGGGGGAACTGTCGAGGCGGTGCCTGGCTGAACACCGCTCTTAGGTTCGCGCTAGGGCTCATCTGTGCTGCGGCTCATCTGCGCTAGGGCTCATCTGCGCTAGGGCGCCAGCGCTTACGCGGGCGGCAAGCCGGCAATGGTGGAACGGTGCAACAAGCGCCGTTGCGGCAGGGCGTAATCAGCCACAGCCCTATGCTGCACCGTGCAGTTATCCCACATCAGCAAATCACCAGGCCGCCACTGGTGGCGGTAAATAAACTCCGGGCGAATAATATGCGCCGCCAAGGCCGCGATGAGCGCGCCCGCTTCGTCAGCGTCAACCCCTGCTATACCGGTGCAGTCATCTTGCATGACGTAAAGGCTTTTACGGCCCGTGTACGGATGGTGGCGCACCATGGGATGCGCCACCGGCGGATAAGCCGCCACCGTCTGCGGGCTGACCGGCCTAGTCCGCTTCCTGCCACGAAAATCGAACACCGCCATGAGCCCGTCAACGCGCGCCTGCATGGACGCCGGCAAGGCATCCCAGGCGGCGGCGGCATTGGCAAAGCAAGTGTCCCCGAGGGTAAGACCGTGCAGCTTCGGCACCTCCAATGCGTACAACACGGTCGCCCGCGGCGGGCGGGCCGCGTAACACATATCGCTATGCCAGGTCTGCCCCACACCTTTCAACGCGATAGCTTGTCCATTGTGTTCGTGTCCATTGTTTTCGGCGTTGCCGATGGCAAAGAGTTCGGGCGCTTCCTCAACGCCATAGAGATCACTATTGAAATTCACCTCCAATTCACCGAAATAGCGGCTGAACCTCAACTGGTCCGCCGGTTGCAGGCGCTGATCGCGCAAGTAGATGACACCGTGTTCATTGAACGCCCGCTCGATCACAGCGAAGCGGTCCGCATCAAGCACCCGCGATAAGTCAACACCGCGGATCTCGGCACCGGCGGCGGCTCCAGTGGGTATCACTTCTGGGGGTATCACTTCTGGGGGTATCACTTCTGGGGGTATCACTTCTAACTGTGTTTCGCTGAGCGCATCACCGTCCGGCAACCGTACACCCTCCCCACTTGTATCCGGGCCAAGCTTGCCACAAGCTGTTCGCTGCAACTGCCCATGCGCGCGGTGCACACACCATTGCCGCGCATCGGCTCCCCGACAATAACAACTCCCCGACAATAACAACTCCCCGACAATAACAAACTGCGACCATGGATTTCGAACGCTTCACCATCGACGATCTGCGCGCCCGCAACGGCTTCAAATGGCGCCGCTACGGCGATGACGTCATTCCCGCCTGGGTCGCGGACATGGATTTTCCCGTGGCCGAACCCATTCAAGCTTACGTCACCGGCGCCGCCATGCGCAGCGACTTCGGCTATCCCTCCAAGCATGAGGCCGAAGGCTTAGCGGCCATCTTCGCCGCCCGCATGGCGGCTAAGTACGGTTGGCAGATCCCGGTGGAGCGCACCGTGCTGCTGACCGATATCGTGCAAGGACTCTACTGGGGCGTGCTGGGCACCTGCGGTGAAGCCGATAGCGCGATTATCCAAACGCCGATTTATCCGCCGTTTCTGCGCTCGGTGAAGGAGACGGGCCGGCGCCCCATCCTCTGTCCGCTGGTGATGGACGAGGAACGCTTTGAAATCGACTTCGATGCCATGGAACGCGCCATCGACACCCGCACCCGGGTGTTCATGTTATGCAACCCCCACAATCCCGGCGGCCGCGCCTTCACCCGCGCGGAGTTGGAGCGGCTTGGCGAGTGGGTGTTGCAGCACGATCTCGTGGTGCTGGCCGACGAAATTCATTCCGATCTGGTTTACGCGGGCCATGCGCACATCCCCTTCGGATCATTGGCACCGGAGTTGATGCGCCGCACGATCACGTTCAATTCGGCCAACAAAGCTTTCAACATCGCCGGGTTGCGGGTAGGTTTGGCCGTATTCGGCAGCGCTGAACTGATGCAAGCATTCAGCCCCTACCCGGAGCGGGTGCGCGGTGGCTTGAGCTCATTTGCCTGCGCCGCCTCGCGCATCGCCTGGCAATCGTGTGATGACTGGTTGACTGCCGCGGTGGCTTACCTGCAAGCCAACCGGGACTACATGACGAACTTCCTGGCCGAACGGCTGCCTAGTGTCAAATACTGTCCCCCTGAAGCCACCTATCTGGCGTGGCTAGACTTCACCCAAAGCGGTCTAGGCGCCGAGCCCCTGGATTTCTTCTTGGCGCATGCCAAAGTCGCTTTATACGACGGCACCGCTTTTGGCCCGCAAGGCGTGGGTTGTACCCGCATCAACTTCGCCACACCCCGTTATATTCTCCATGAAATCCTAGCGCGCATGGCGGCGGCGGTGGCACAACACGCCGGCGGCTGAAGCGTCTTACCATCACATCAGTGTCTATATCCGCCTAAACCCATACCCACACGGAGCACGCTATGTCCGAGCTGCCAAGCGAACTGTTCGATCTGTCAATGTCCGAGGAATCGAAGCCGTTGATGGAAGCGGTCAAAGCTCATATCCGGGACAATGTTGACCCCATCAGCGAAGAGTTTTTTGCTCTTGACGACGAAAAAGACGACCGCTGGTCGTGGCATCCCCGCCAACTAGAGTTATTGGATAGGGCCAAAGCCAAAGCCAAAGAAAACGGCTTGTGGAATTTTTTCCTGCCAGAATCGGCAATGGGCGCCGGCCTTAGCAACCTTGACTATGCCTACATTGCCGCCGAACTGGGTAAATCACCGCTGGCATCGGAGACTTTGAATTGCAGCGCGCCGGACACCGGCAACATGGAAGTGCTGGAACGGGTAGGAACGCCGCAGCAAAAAGAGCAATGGCTAACACCGCTCCTAAACGGTGAAATCCGCTCCGCCTACGCCATGACGGAGCCGGCGTTACCGTCATCGGATGCGAAGAATATCAGTACGAGCGCTGTTCTTGACGGCGACGAATGGGTCATCAATGGCGAGAAATATTTTATCTCGGGCGCTGGCGATCCCCGCTGCAAGATCATGATCACCATGGTCAAGACCAATCCGCACGCCGCCCCTGCCAAACAGCAATCCCAGATCTTAGTGCCCAAAGACACTCCCGGTGTGAAGATACTAGGTCCCATGCAGGTATTTGGCCAAGACCATGCGCCCCGCGGTCACATGCACATCAAGTTCGACAATGTGCGCGTGCCTAAAGAGAATATCTTGCTGGGCGCAGGCCGCGGTTTTGAAATCTCTCAAGTGCGCTTGGGACCTGGCCGCATCCATCACTGCATGCGCTCCATAGGTAAAGCGGAAAAAGCCCTGGAACTCATGGTCAAACGCGCCGGCTCGCGCATCGCTTTCGGCCGCCCCATCGCCAAGCTTGGTAAAAACCTGGAAGTCATCTCCCGCGCCCGCATCGATATCAACGCCATGCGTCTTGCCGTATTGCAAGCGGCAAAAGCGATGGATGTGCTCGGCAACAAAGAGGCCCGGGTGTATGTCAGTGCCGTCAAAGCGATGGTGCCGGAGAAAGTGTGTTTGATCATCGACCAAGCCATGCAAATGCACGGCGCCACCGGCGTATCGCACTGGACCCCGCTCGCCTCCATGTACACCGATATGCGCCATCTGCGCTTCGCCGATGGGCCTGACGAAGTACACCATATGGTGGTGGGGCGTAATGAATTACGCCGCCACGGCTTGTGGTAAACAAACGCAGTCTTCTCTTGAATTGCACACCGCGCCCAGGTGGCGCGGCTCAACCAGATCGCTCCACATACGCAGTCCTCGACGATATAAAAATACTGGATGGCGTATTTAGCGGTCCACAGGCCATCACCCCAGCCAACCGCGAATTCATAAACTAAGTGCGACAAATTCAGCCCATTAAGAGGCCCTGGCTTGCCATGTGATATCAATTTTTCGATGCTGTGCTACGCAATCCCTGAGATAGAGGTTGATGAGACTTTGATATGGAACTCCTGTTTCCTCAGCCATATTTTTGAAATAATCGATTACATCTTCACCAAGCCTCATTGTTACTGACTTCTTAAGTTTTGAGGCATATGGATTTTTGCAGGATTTCATTTTTGACAGATCATATTCATCTTTCATGATAAGCTCCCTTCATCAAGGCGCCTCTAAAAAATAGTAATTTTTTCGTGAGTGCAAGGAAGCACCGCGCACAGAACCGCAGTGTATAAGGTGACACATGAGGATTCGAGCACGGCGCTGACGCCGCAATCGCGGAAAAAGTACATTTTTAGAAGTGCACTTAAGTGCCATGCCCGGCACACACGCCAATTTCAGCGGCTGCGCCGCAGGCGCAGTCCGCTGGAAATTTTTTGTTATGTTGCAGCTTGAGGTACAAAGCTGATTTTTACTTTGTAACCGATGGCTTTTGCATAATCTTCGATGGTTGAAAGCTTTGGAGATGTCTTTGAGTTGACATTCTCCAAGCGTGAAATGTTGCTTTTTTGAGTATGCAGAATTTCCGCTAGCTCTTCTTGGGTTAGACCCGCTTCTTTACGAAGAGCAATAAGCTGCTTACGTAACTCATAGGCAAGCTCTAATTCTTCGTACTCTGCTCTCACTTTTGGATTTTTGAGAGCCTTTTTCTTGAAATCAGAAAATGTTGGTCTTGTCATTTTTTGACCTCCTTCATCCGCTTTTTGGCAAGCTCCAGCTCTTTTTTGGGCGTTTTCTGTGTTTTCTTGACGAAGGAGTTGAGGATAATCACCTCTTGCCCCTTGACCTGACAAAACAGAGAGCGGCCTATGCCTTCTTTGCCTTTTGCTCTGATCTCGAAGAGACCATCACCCATTGGCGCTGTATATGGTTTACTCAAGGCTGGGCCAAACTCTTCAATCATTTCAACTATATGGATGAAGTTAGCCAAGATTCCCTCAGGGAAGCTCAGCGTCTCTTCCTCTACCTTCTTGTTGTAAAACGTGATTCGCCACTTCATACAGAAATGTTATCATATTTGATTCCTGCAAGAAATAGTTCCCTGAGATTGACGATGAGGCTGATTGCTGCAACATAACGAGGCTGTAGAAAACCTTATTTTTCAAATTTCTGATCTAATAAAATCAATTACATACATAGTAATAAAATGATGGTTTTGGGTTTTCTACAGCCTCAACGGCTCGCGTAAGTGGCCGAAACATTCGCGTAGCGAATTTGAAGGTCCATCTTGACGCGTATGTTAGACATGTTCACGCATGCTCAATCATGGATGAAACCTACCCATGGTCCTTCGACAGGCGGCATTATTCCAGGTACACCATTCCGCCAGTGAAGACTTGCAGCATCTACGCCGAAGTTAATTCGGTAGTCGTATTCGCGCCCCCAACTGTCACCGTCGTAGTCGGCGCCCAAGACAACGCCAACGAGAGATTCCTCAAAACGGATAAACTGCTCCTTAGAGTCACCGTCGTTAAAGATCCATCGGAATTCACGCTCATCTCTCCAATCGCATGATTTTCGGAAGTACATTTCACGCCATTTCTCCGCAAGATGGCTGGACACCGCCTCGACTGTTCCTCTTTCCCTCGCGATGTCAGCGCTCAGAATAAACGTGCGGTCCCTAAGTACATTCCATATTGGCTCGTCTCGGTACTCAACGTCATTGGCCTTGAGCAGCCCGCGATTATCCAGTTGTTGCGTGATTTTCTCAGTGAGCAGAAGTCGGTCAAATATTAGACATACTCCGCGGTGCAGGTCGCCATATTGCGCCCACATCCTTGGCAAGCAAAAACCGCAACCGTAGATCGCCTCGCCTTCCTCTCTCTGAAGTTCGTCGTCCTTCGACATGCACAGCAGTTTGGTTGTGCCTTGAAGCCACATCGCGGCTTCCGACTGTAACTGCTTTTCAAGGTCATCCGTGAACCCGTGGAAATCTGACGACGTTCCGAACCCAAATAACCAAGTTCTGGATTCCTTTAAATCGTTCGTATTTTTTAGTGGCCCAAGTCGCAATGTGCGACTAGACAGTATTCGCTCAACCGCCGTTTGCGCAGTTGTGTGGTGGTACAGGAGCAAGCGCTTGGGGTCGGATTTATAGTCGAAGCCATCCACAGTCTAACGCGAAGAATAAGGGGCGCGCCCTTCTAACACTGGCGAGTTAGACGCTGCACAAGCCTTACTCAACAGAACAAAAGTAGCAAAATCCATGCACGTACCCTTGATTCTCTTGTTCGGCAACTAGCTGTACCTCAACTAGCATCTTCCAAAATTTCAAACGATTTGACCAATCGGGCTCCAAGCCCCTGTTCCGTATCGCCGGCTAGTTTCTCTTCGGCGGAGGTGGTGCTGGAGGATTCACATTTGCACCCCTATCGGTACTGCCCGGAGTAACTGTGGTCGGACGTGGGGGAGACGGATTTGATGATTTCTTGCTCATTGGCTATTCCCAGGTTTTGTCCATGAACTCGACGAGTTCGACGTCCTCTGCACGAATCAGTACGGATGATACGCCATCCATCTCGATTTCTTCTTGTTCAATAAGCCATGCCGGTTACTGGATGGTGAAATGCCCGGTTTGGCGGTTCGAAGGCCATTCCTTAGGCCAGCCGTAGACGCGACGGCCATCGATCAGGTGCAGCACAACATACGTGATGTTCTGGGAGAATTCCCCGAACCACTCCGATGGATACGATGTTTCTTTTGAGATCCTGGCCTTGCGGACAAGGGCATGGAACTTGTCCGTGTTTGCAAAGTACGCGAATACAAACCCTAAGAGCAGGGCGAGAACCGCGTTTATGGTGGTACTCACACCGTCGGACCACGATTTTGTGGCGGCGACTCCCAACTTGCACTCGACAATGAGCCGAAGAGTCGTCGATAGGCCTTGAACCAACAGAGTGAAGATCAGCGCTTGAACAGGCGGTTCCCACTGTTCGGGTTTCGGATATGACGTAAATGCGTGAAACACCCACGCTGCGAGAAGCCCCGGAAGGACGTATTCAAGGACGGCGAGAACTTCAGCTCCCATGTTCTACAGTGCCGAACGACACAAATAACCGGACGCAAATGGAGCGCAGCAGAATCTGCGGTCCGAGTTAATTTTCCTTGTTAGCCAATGTTATGGCACGATTAAGCTGTGAGAAACTTCAGTGGCTGGAGTTTGGAAAGATTGATCCGCTTTTTGGCCTGCCAGATTTCATAGTTATCTTGCATGCTAAGCCAACTTTCTGGTGTACGCCCCAGCACTTTGGAAAGCCTTAATGCCATTTCAGGAGAAACAGCACTTTTACCTTTTATAACGCGATTCAGGGTAGAAGCTGCAACTCCAAGCTGTTCAGCAAGATACCTGCAACTGATCGCATGAGGCTCCATATATACAGACTCAATGAACGCTCCAGGATGAGGCGGATTGTGCATGGACATTATGATAATCCTCGTAGTTAAGGATGTACGCATTGCCATCCCGAAATTCGAAGGTAACACGCCAGTTACCATTCACTGAAATTGACCATATTCTTGAGCGATCGCCTTTTAATGGGTGAAGGGAAAAGCCAGGAAGATCAATATCATCAAGCACTTGAGCGGTATCAATAGCGGCCAACTGCATTCTCAGCTTCTTTGCGTGCTTGGCCTGAATCCCAGCCTTTTTGCCCGTCTCGAAGAATTGTTTCAGCTCCTTATGTTTGAATGATTTAATCATGATTTGAAGTGTAGCGCATTGCGCAACACCAAGCAATGACAAACTTGTTACTTGAGATATGGGGGGTAGGGCCTAATCAGGATAAGGAGGCACCTCACGATGCCTGTCCTCCCACACCACCGGGCCTACGAGTCACCTACCACGGCGGCTCATTATCATGCCGTGTCTGATTCATGCTGATAATTCTACCCGCCCCAAGTCTTTAAAATACCTGTTGGCAAGCCCACAGTACCGCCCAGGACTCGCCCTCAGCCGCCAGCGGCCATGCGCTGATTGGGCCCCATGGGCGTTTGACGCCCCGCGCCCTGAGCTTGCGCTAACCCGGCCTGCCCCATTGCTTGCACCGGTAGCAACGCCATTTCCGCCGGATCCATTTATCCCGATCGCGCTGCCGACTCTTTACCTGCGCGATGCCAAAGTCAGCTTTCCAATTGGCGGCCCTGGGTGATTTCGCTTGGTGCTTGATGTAGCGCGTGTTGGGCGCTTCGCACCGGGCGCAAGCCGTCGCTGTTGCGATGGCATTGCGGTTCCCATCGCCCGCGCAGGACTTGTGCTATCGCTGGCTGGATAAGGCGGTCTATCACCGCCGGTATACCCCGTTTGCTCTTGCGTGCGCCGGGTTTGGGGATCTCGGCTCGTCACACAAGCGGTGGACGGTCGCTCCCGTCCAGCCGTGGTGCTTTGATGTCAGGCCAGTGCTGTTTTAGGTCATCCGCCAATGCGTCTACCGTCATGCCATCGGCACCGCCTGCACCTTTATTACGTTTGACTGGTTTCTCAGGGCCTGTATCCGACGGTCCCTGCCCAATACCTGCATCATCCATGCATCCGCTTCGATGGATTCCTGAGGGCGTTGTTCTCCCATCACCTGATTCTTCCTCCCACTCACGCGAAGCACTTCGCGCCGCCGGCCGGCGGTTGTCAGGTGATACTTCAAAACGTTCATGATGCCGGTAATGTTCACACCTTCAACCGCCGGGGACGCGCCCTGCTGTGTCTTTTGCTGACTTGTGCCCTACGGTCAAATCCGGTTACCCCGATTTCAGTGCTTCCGGCACCTATGACAGACCTCTCGGGCTAAGACACACAGCTTTCAGGGCGTAAACGCTGGATTTATAAAACCTATCCCGTCTGTCGAGGGAAGACTTCGTGGTCACGTGCCCACTGGTCTCGGATACCTCACACCTTCTATCCCGTTCCTGTTCGTCGCCCCGCCAGTTTGCGTTGGACTTCCTCCAGCCCACACCTCACGATGTAAACCTTGTCTTTCCGCTAACCTTCAACTCCACGATTACTTGGTAAGAGGACTTTCACCTCGCTAGGTCTGTGTCATGCCCGACACACACGCCTGCCATAACCCGCCGCAACAAGCGCGTAGCGCTTCTTGCGGTCGGTGTTCATGGCCTTGTTCGGCGAATTTGGTTCCATCCCGCACGGCCTTTTCACTACCACACCCCGGTTATTCGATTGAGTCCAGCGAACTATTCACTCGATTCTGCCGTAAGCCTGCGGAGTGCTTCGTTAACCGCCTTAGAAGTCGGGAAATGTGCGGCGACATCCGGGTCGAGCTTGACCAAGTTTGTGCCCTGGCGATAGCGCTCATAATAACGGCCGCGCTCGCCCTGTCCCAGATCTTCAGGTCCGTACTCTCGACGTAATGTGTCTTTCTCGTCCATCTTCGTAAATCCTGCGCTCTCGGCGGGTGGCAACTCTGGCCGATATCAATCTGGGTCGATCGGGTGCACTTTCAATATGATGTAATTAAGCAGCTAAATCAAATCCATATTGATCGAGCTTACGCCAACATTGATCCCAACGAGCATCCGTGTGGGTCAACCCACGCAATGAGAGAACGGCTTGAGCCCCAGCCTCTTTCCAGCGCATCCCTGAATGGCATAGGCGCTGCTTAACCAATGTTTTACAAGCCGCTTCAGTCACACCCGACCCAATCGGTAAATTGTCTGACCGATGTCGAGAATAATGCATCTTGGATTTATTATTTTTAAAATAAGTGACCGATGCTAATAAGTGCTCTTTATCGGTCTTTTTAAACGACCCACGCTCAAGGTGCTCTTTTAGCTCATTGTATAGCCGGGTCGCCGAACCCGGTTGACTTTTAAGTCGATGACACGCTTGGTCAAGCCACTCCTTACGTGCAACACGCTGTCTTTTGCCTGAAAATAGCGCATCGCCCGCTTTGCCCAAATAACCCACAGCATGCCAAAAATCCACCCACTGTCGATCAGTTCTAGACCTCAAATAAGACCCATTGTCTTTCGCTCCATCAGCTATTGCAACATAGCTTGCCTTGGGATATCGCTCCTTGACCTTCGATAACTCTTGATCAAATCGATCATAAAACTTCTTCTTGCCATACTCCGGTGTAGCCCCCATTTGAATGGTATGCAGTCTTTCCCCCTCGCGATCATAAAGACTTATAGTACCCACCATGGACTCGCGCCAACCGCCTTCAGTCAACAGCATACAGGTTCCATCTATGCCAACACTCACGCTCTTAGCCGGTTTATCTAATTCCGGTGGGGCATACGTCCATGCCTGTTCTTTCGCTTGGGCGACGGCTCCCACTGCGTCACCGATAGATTTCAAATAGCTTCTCGCTATGTTTCGACCATGACAGTGCTGCAGGTCAAACAAGGCTCGACTCGAACCCAGTTCTGCGTATTTACAAGAAAGCAACTTAACCAAGCCAGGGGTTGCCGTTAGAAAGATTCTTGCGTCTTTTTCCAATGGACAATATTGGCGGCCACCTTTAGTTGATTGATAAACGTGGCGCTCTATTTTGGCCTCACCCCACTGAGTTTGATAGGTTTTGTGGTAAAGCCCTTTCGAGGTCAGCTTGATGTCACCCAAAATGATTGGAGAGCCATCGGTATCAAACTGTTTAAGGGCTTGTTCAGCCGCCAAACAACCCGCATTATTCAACGCATCACGAATAGCCTCCTCCGAGCGAAGCATCGATTTGGGATCTAAGGAAATGGTGACTTGCAAAGTAACAGTTGCATGACTGCGCTCGACTATTTGCGCATGGCTCATAATGGGTATTCTTCTCTTGACAAAAGAGACCAGATTATAACTCAACTACTGACGGGTGAATACATTATTTTAAGAGCGCATCTATGTGGATTATTAGAGGTGCCCTCTAGTACGATACATTCCTGATTAACCAGAGTCACCACGCATTATCACTTCTCAGATGAACGCCCCATCCAATGGGCATAAATACCTTAACCTGTTAGCCAAAAACAGGTGCCCGAAGGCGCGCGGCGTTGGTCTGTCCGGCATTTCGAACGTTTGCTCAAAGCTTTTGCGGATAAAATTATTGCCTGCTTTATCCAAGGCAGATGTTGAGGGCGACAAAGGCATTAATGAGGCGGATTGATGGACCATTTTGAACGTCTCTATTCACTACACTGTGTGCTGCGGGCACGCCGCACACCGATACCGATGAGAGAGTTGGAGGAGCGCCTGGAGTGCTCCCGGGCGACGGTACACCGCACTATTACCCATATGCGCGATGCCCTGGGCGCGCCTGTGATCAATGCCCCAGGCAGCGGGTATTTCTACGACCTCAGCCAAGCACCCTTCGAGCTACCGGGGATCTGGTTTAGGCCGGAAGAGCTAGAAGCACTGCTGCTGATGGATCACCTGGTGGACAACTTGCAACCGGGTGTATTGCGCGAACACCTAAAACCCGTGCGGCGCAAACTGCGCGAGTTATTAGATCAAGGCACCGTGGGCCGCCGCCGATTTCCGGTCGAGCGCTTTAAATTGTTGCAAGCCCATGCCCGCCGGCTCAAACACAACCAGCTTGCTCTTGTGTGCCGCGCGGTCATAGATCGCAGTCAACTCGAATTCCGCTATGCGGGAAGGGTGAAAAGGACCGTATCCAATCGCGTAGTCAGTCCGCAGCGTGTCGTCTACTACCGCGACCAATGGTACTTGGACGCCTGGGATCACGATGCCGACGGATTACGCACCTTCTCCGTTGACAGGATGCAGCAAGTCGCAGTGGCCCCGCGCCCAGCACTCGACATCGAGGCGGAGGAGATCGATGCTGAGGTGCTACCGAGCTACGGCATCTTCGCCGGCAAACCTCGCGCGCGGGCACGGCTGTTATTCACACCAGCGCGCGCCACCTGGGTGGCCGATGAGATCTGGCATCCCGATCAACGCACGCAGTTTAGAACGGATGGCAGTTTCGAGCTCAGCGTTCCATACTGTGATCCACGCGAACTATTAGGCGAAATCTTGCGCCACGGGGCCGAGGTCAGCGTTCTCGGTCCCAAGACCCTGATACGGGCTGTGGCCGATGAACACCGCCGGGCGTTGGCGCTTTATTCAGTACGGGAGACTTAAAGCTTTACTCAGTTCCAGCATGCCGCAGGATTTGCGCCACCTAGACGCTATTGTCTTCACCCACGCGATAGCTTCCTCAAAACCATGGAGTATCAAACGATGGAAATCGAGCTCAACTACCAGCGTTTAGGCGCAAGCGTGCAAGGTTCCGGCGCCGCGCTGCGCTACCGTACCCGCTCTACAACCCGCTGGCGGTGAAGGTGACACAAGTGTTCCTACCGACTTACACGGGCGCCGCCTACGCGGCGCGAAGCGGTCTGGACTTACGTTCCCGGTGCTTGATGGGTCGGCGCTGAATGTGGAGCGCATGTTAACGCTAACCCGGTTGTTACGCGGCGCGCTGCTCAGCCATACCGGACCGGCGCCAACATGGTTGAGCGGCCATCACCGCGTGCCATGGCCAGCTCTTGTCCTAGGCGTCGCAGTTACCAGGCGTGGCAGTTACCAGGCGCGCTGGCCCTCCCGGCAGGCAGAGCCTAATGAGCTAGAAATGTAAGGAAGGAGTGTGCAGCATTCATACTAGACATCCATTCCTAGACATGGGGCAACTACGGTTAAAGTGCGATAGATTTCGCCCCCTACAACGGATCCTAGCCAGGCGCGCAAGCCATGATCTTTTCAGCCGCACAGACGAACACTCTCGAGTCCTTCGAGGTCGTGCCCACCGGCGCCCCTGTGGGCGCGGAAATCCTTGGATTGGATTTTTCGTTACCGCTACCGGCTGCGGTGGCTCAAGCACTTGTCGGTGCATGGCACGAGCATCTGGTGCTACTCATCCGCAATCAAGCCATGACCAGTTGGCACTATTTGGCGGCGGCCAGTGTTTTCGGCAAGCCGCAGCCGGGTGCGCTGCGCCAGTATTTTGCACAAGCTGGCCAATACGATCCGTCCGCTGCGCTTGGCGTCCCCGAGATCACTATCCTCTCCAACTTGGACCCGGATGGTAATCCGGTGCAGAGCAATGCAGGTCTAGGCAGTGAAGAAGTGGTGTGGCATTCGGACAACTCCTACATTGATGAGCCGCCGGCTGGCAGCACTTTATATGCCCAGGAGATCCCCTCGGATGGGTCCGGGCGGACCTCGTTCAACAATCAGTATCTAGCTTTCGAGGAATTACCGGACGAGCTGCGGGCGGCTATCGCCGGGCGGCGCTCCAAGCAGGACGCCACGCGCAACTCCGCCGGCGTTCTGCGCCCGGGCGTGACCCTGCCTACGCGCCCGCAGGAGGTACCGGGGCCTATGCATCCGCTGGTGCGAAAGCATCCCGCCACCGGTAAGAAGGCGCTCTTTCTTGGACGGCGGCGAGTGTGGCCGTCGCAATATATAGAGGGCTACTCCAATGGCGAAAGTGAGGCGCTGCTGGATCGGCTATGGGCCCATGCCACACAAGACAAATACGCGTGGACCCATGTTTGGCAGGTGGGCGATATGCTGGTGTGGGATAACCGTTGCGCCATGCATTACCGCGAACCGGTCAACAATACTGAGCGGCGGGTGATGTGGCGTAGCCAGTTTCACGGGGAAGCGGTTATCGCTGCCTGAGTGCCGGGATATAGCAGATGGTTATGACGGAAGAACTACCGCTTAGCACTACGTTACCGTTTCAGGCGCGGATCCGTAAATCGCCTTTTTTTAACGCTGTGCGCCGCCATGGTTGTCACTCATTTGGGGTGTATAACCGCACTTATATCTCCATGGGATTCCACGATCCAGAGACGGAGTACCATGATCTGCTGAGTAACGTGGTGCTGTGGCCGGTGGCCGGCGAGCGGCAGATTGAAATCAAAGGACCGCAGGCACTGGCATTCGTGCAGTTGCTAACACCGCGGGATTTAAGCCGTTGTCAGGTGGGCCAGTGCAAATACGTGCTGATCACGGCGGACGATGGCGGCATCGTTAATGATCCGGTCTGCTTGCGTATCGCGCAAGACACATTCTGGCTCTCCGCCGCCGACAGCGATCTTCTGCTGTATGCCCGGGGCGTCAACGCTTTGGCCAAGATGGACGTGCAGATCCGGGACGCTGATGTTTGCGCATTGCAAATCCAAGGGCCGAATTCACTTAGCTTTATGCGATCGCTGGCCGGCGATGCCATTGAAGAACTGCGTTACTACCACCTGGGCGAATTCAACATCGCTGGCACGGATCTCATCGTTTCACGTACCGGATGGAGCAGCGAGTGGGGATATGAGCTCTATCTGCGCGATCCTGCCCGCGGCGATCATTTGTTCGAACATCTGCTGGCGGCCGGAGAACCATTCGGGTTGAAGCTGGGCGCAGTCTCCCAGATCCGCCGTATTGAAGGGGGCATGTTGTCTTACGGCGCGGATATGGATCTCGGTACCAATCCCTACGAGGTGGGATTGGGCCGGCTGATGGATTTGGACAAACCCCATTTCATCGGTAAAGAAGCACTCACCCACATTGCCGCGCAGGGTCCGAAGCGGATGTTGCGGGGGGTGAGCTTCGAGGGCGGGCGCCTAGCCGGTTTTATAGAACCCTGGACTCTGAGGGTGGCCGGTGAGGCAGTGTCCCAAGTGACCAGTCTCGCTTACTCACCACGGCTAGGGCGCAATATAGGCCTCACTATCGTGGCAAACGCCCACGCGCAAGCGGATACAGCGGTGGAGCTAATGACACCGGACGGTCCGCGGCAGGGACGCATTACCGGTTTGCCATTCATTGGCCGAAAGACGGTTAAGCGCTGAGCCAATGATTAACTTTAACGTTGACGCCGCCATCGTTTTCGCGCCCACCGCCGTTGCGTCTGCGCGTAACCCGATCGGGCTAGTGTGGATGGTCATAGTGGATGGTCATAGTGGTGCGCTTGACCGAGGTTCGCTTGGCGTAGCAGAATTTCCCGCTAAGCACAAGCCTATCCCAATCAATTCAAACACTTACGAGCAGGACAACCGTGTCAGAGCAGCAATTGCACAAGATCAGAACCGAACCCGGCTTCGTCGCCGCACTGGACCAAAGCGGCGGCAGCACGCCCAAAGCCTTGTTGCAGTACGGCGTCGGCGAGGACGCGTACTCCAACGATGATGAGATGTTCAGCGTTATCCATCAGATGCGCACCCGCATCGTCACCAGCCCGGCTTTCAATGGCGAACGCATTATGGGCGCCATCTTGTTCGAAAACACGATGGACCGGGATATCGCGGGCAAACCTTCCGCCGACTATCTGTGGCAAGACAAAAACGTGGTGCCCTTCTTGAAGGTGGACAAGGGGTTAGCGGACGCAGCCGATGGCGTGCAACTGATGAAACCGATGCCGCAGTTGGACAGCTTGCTTGATCGCGGCACCGCCAAGGGCATATTCGGCACCAAGATGCGCTCGGTCATCAAACTGGCCAATGCCGCCGGTATCAAGGCCATCGCCGGGCAGCAATTCGAGGTAGGCAAGCAGATCCTGGGCAAGGGTCTGGTGCCGATCCTGGAGCCTGAAGTCGATATTCACAGCGCCGAGAAAGCGGCGGCGGAAAGCCTGCTCAAGGAGGCGCTATTGGCTGGCCTGCGTGAGCTGGCCGACGGGCAACAGGTGATGTTCAAGCTTACCTTGCCAGAGGAAGACAACTTTTATGCCGAGTTGGTGCATCACCCTAAGGTATTGAAGGTGGTGGCCCTTTCTGGCGGTTACAGCCGCGCTGAGGCCAATGCCCGTATCGCCCGCAACAACGGCGTGGTAGCGAGTTTCTCAAGAGCGCTGGTGGAAGGCTTGACGGCACAACACTCGGATGAAGCGTTCAACGCGCGGCTAGAGGCCTCTATCGAGAGCATCTATCAGGCGTCCATTACCTGAGCCTGTGCAAACATTGAGGCGCCTGTCCACTGGCTGGCGCCGTACTTGCTTCAACCGAGTTCGGCGCCAGCCCCGGCGCTGCCGGCGCGCACTGCTCTACCTGTCAACAACACAATACTGATGATGCCCCAGGTAAGGCCCACCACTACGCCCGCATCGAGGAGTCCGCGCCAGGGCTGGCTCAGATATTGCAAGACGGTGATAAAGACGGCGATGAGCAGGGTTAGGCCGTAGGTCGAGATGAGACGCCGCCGGGAGGCGGCGAAATATCCCATGCAAAAAAGCGGCGCCAATACCACCCGTACCAAGCGCGGCGAGGTGCGCAGGTGAGCCGCCCGCGCCACCACGCGGGGGGAGAAGCTGCGCTGGAAGCCTTTGAAACCCTCCGCGTGCGCCATGAACGCGGTATTCGCTATCAACAGCAGCCACTGCCAGGCGGTCAGGGAAAACTGAAACGCTTCCGCCGCCACCAACGACAGCCGGCAGACGGCGTAAACCAGCATGGCCACCACGCCCAGCACGCCCCACACCGCGCCAAACCAACCTAAAAAACCCGCCTCGCCCCTAGACTCGCTCATGCACGGACACTCAACAAATTTCCATTGACTCAAGCAACTGCCCCCGGCCCAACGGACTACCCCCGGGCCCACCTCCGGCTCACCTTCAGCAGTTATCATCCACCTGTGAAAACCGATCCGACCCAAGCTATCAACAAGGCCGCCAGATTACGCGCCCATGGCGATCTGGCCGGCGCCCTGCGCACGCTGCGCCAAGCTCGCAAGAGCCATCCCAGTCACGTGCCGCTGCTGCACGCGCTAGGACTAGAGCTGGACCGGCAAGGACAGCATCAAAAAGCGGTGCAAACTTTACAACAAGCACGGGCCGGCGCGCCGCAAGCGGCCGATATCATCAATGATCTGGGCAACGCGCTACAGGCAAGCCGCAAGCGGCCCGAAGCACTGGCGGCGTACAGCGATGCGGCGCGGTTCGCCCCTCACATCGCCGGCGTGCGCGCCAATATCGGGCACATCCAGCAGATGATGGGAGACAATGCGGCGGCTAAGCTCGAGTTCGAGGCGGCGTTAGCGCTTGATGCGCAATACCTCGCCGCCCACTATCAGCTCGCTGTGATCGCCCTCGCCAGCGGGCTTCACGAGACGGCATTAGACCATCTGAACGCTTGCCAAAGCATCGACTCCTACCACCCGGAGGCGCTTTCGCTGCGCGCCGTCGTATTGGCAGGACTGGGCCGGACAGAGGAGGCGCGCCAACTGGTGGACTACGAGCGCTTCATCGTTAAGACCCACATAGAGCCGCCACCGGGATTTAACTCCCTGCGCGACTTCAACCGCGCGCTTGAAAATTACATTCTGGACAAGCCGTTAATACCGGATCCGTACCTGGTCTCGACCCGCGGCGGACATCATGGCGATGACATTATCTGGGATGCAAAAGGACCGGCGGCAGGCTTACGTACCCGGCTCCGGGAGGCGTTCGGCGCCTACCTAAGGGCCCTGCCGCAAGCGCCTGGACATCCGTTTCTCGCCGCTAACCCGACGCGGGTTAAGCTCATCGCGCAAGCGAATGTGCTAGCTTCTGCCGGTTACCTGACCGATCACGTGCACCCGCAAGCCTGGGTGAGTGGCGCTTATTACGTGCGGCTACCGCGTGAGATAGGCAACGCACAATCCAAAGCAGGCTGGTTACGGTTCGGCGCGCTACCGGATAATATCACCGCCGAACCGCCGTTCGAGATCATCCACATCGAACCGCAAGAGGGTAGGCTGGTTCTATTTCCAGCTTACTTCTACCACGGCACGGTACCCTGGCGGGGCAAAAAACACCGCATGAGCTTGGGTATAGACGTTATTGCCCAGTAGTGGGCAGGCGCCGCACCTGCGTTTGACAGCGCCCATCATCGCCTAGCGCGAGCACCCGGTAGCCGGGCGTTTTGGTATTGTCGAAGCTGAACTCGGTGGTGGCCCCGAACTGCACGCAGGTGGACGGCGTTGTGTACATGAACGCACCGGCCAGAGCACCGCTAAATGACTGGTGTACGTGGCCTGCACAGATCACTTTTATCTGCGGGCGCGCCTTCACCAGATGGACAAAATCATCACCGCCGCGCATACCCTGCCGGTCCATCCAAGGCACCGCTATGGCGATCGGAGGATGGTGCACGAACACAGCCACCGGGACTGCGGGGGCCTGGCTGAGCGCCCTCTCTAACCAAGCTCTTTGTGCCCCGTCCAGTGCTCCATGCGCAGCGCCGGTCACTTGCGAATCAAGACCCAGCAGCCGCCAACCATCCACCCGCACGTCAAAAGTAATCCGGCCCGCATTGGGCATGATCTCGGGAAAAGCGGCCAGCAGCCCGGCCCGGTTGTCGTGGTTCCCTGGGATCAGCAAACTGCGCCCGGCCCAAGCGCCTAGCGCCTCTCGCAGCAACACATAGGTCTGTGGTGCTTCGTCTTGCGCGATATCGCCGGTGATCACGATTCGGTCAGCATCCCCGTCCCGTTCATCGATCATGGACAGCACGGCCTCGAAGGTGTCCCAAGTGGCCATCCCGGCCAGGGTGCCGCCGCGCTCGGCAAAGAGATGTAGATCCGTTATCTGAATAATCTTGGCTGTCACCTTGATCCTCGCTTATGCGCCGGCGTGGCTACGCGTGGGGGCATTGCGGCGCCGTTATCGCCGTCCGCTTCCATGGCGCCGCCCACCGGAGACAAACGCCCGCGCCCATTAAAAAACCAGCGGACACTTTACTACGGCTGTGCGTGTTTGGCGGCGTTTGCGGTGCTAGCGCAATTCCAACTGATAGGATCATCGTCAAGCAGCACGATGAGGATGGAGCCGGCGCTGTTCTAGCCACTCATAGGTCAACGAGTGCACTAGCCGCGCCGCCTTAATAGGATAATACGAACACTTTTCCTAGCTTGCACCAATTCGATCCGGCAACGGGCAAGAAACGCCAATTCACCATCCGTATTGGGACCGCCCGTATTGGCGCGGTTCAAAGTACATAGAGGAAATCTCCACCCATGAGCACCAAAATCGGCTATCTCATCCCCACCCGGGAAAGCGTCATGGAAGGACGCCCGCAGACCGCACCGCTGCTGCGCCTGGCCGAGCGCGCCGAGGACCTCGGCTACGATTCTCTTTGGCTCGGCGATTCCCTGCTGGCGCGGCCGCGGCACGAACCGCTGACGTTGTTGGCCGGTCTGGCCACCCGCACCCGAACGGTGGAGCTTGGCACCGCCGTGCTTTTACCGGCATTGCGCAATCCGGTGGTCATGGCTCACCAGGCCGCCACCCTGGACCAACTATGCGAGGGGCGCCTCATCCTCGGTGTAGGCATCGCCGGCGATGTCGCTAACATCCGTGCTGAATTCGAGGCGGCGGGGGTCACCTTCGAAAAACGGGTGGGCAGGATGATGGAAGGCTTGCGGCTGTGCCGGGCGCTTTGGACCGGCGAAGCGGTGAACTGGGACGGGCGCTGGACGGTGCGCGAAGGGGTTCTAGGTCCGCTGCCTCACCGCCCGGGCGGCCCACCTATCTGGGGCGGCGGCTCCCATCCCGATGGCCTCAAGCGCGCCGGACGCAGCATGGATGGCTGGTTTCCCACCGGCCCCAACGATCCGGCGGCGTGGCAAGCGAAGTGGCACACTGTGCGCCAGCACGCGGTGGACGCGGGCCGCGCTGCCGCTGGGCTGACGGGCGCCTTGTATCTGACGTTGGCGGTCGCTGATGACAGTGACAAAGCCGCAGCGAGGGTGGACGAGTTTCTAGAGTCGTACTACGGCGTGCCCAGCCAGGTCATCCGCCGCCGGCAAGCATGCTTCGGTGGCCCGGCGGAGGCGGTGGCCGAGTGGATCGCAGGCTTTATAGAAGCTGGCGTGCAACACCTGGTCCTGCGCTTCGCAGGCGACCATGACCGCCACCTGGAACTGCTGGCGAAGCTACGCAGCCAACACGGCTGGTAGGGAGCGATGAACATGCTGACGGCAAAAGAAAACGAAACCCTCACCCGCACCGGCGGCGATACGCCGATGGGCCAGTACTTCCGCCGCTTCTGGCAGCCGATCGCGTTGAGCCGCGAATTAAGCGAGCGTGACGGCCCACCGCTACGGGTGAGCGTCTTGGGTGAAGAATTGGTGGCTTTTAGGGATACGCAGGGGCGTATCGGCTTGGTCGATGCTTATTGCCCACACCGCCGCGCCAACCTGTATTTCGGCCGCAACGAAGAATGCGGTATACGCTGCGTTTACCATGGCTGGAAATTCGATGTGAACGGCAAAGCGGTGGATTTGCCGAACGTACCAGCGGGCGCCAAGATGCGTGACGAGATGCGCATCAAAGCCTACCCGACCCAGGAATATGGCGACATCGTGTGGGCTTATTTAGGACCGCCGCACACCAGGCCGGAAGTACCGTGGCTGGAATTCGGCTTAGTGCCCCCCGCACACCGTTACGTCGGCAAACGCTTCAACGAATGCAATTGGGCGCAAACTATGGAGGGTGGACTGGACACCGCGCATTTTTCCTTCCTGCATATGCCGGCGCCCAAGGTGCCGTCCAACGACAATCCGGATGCCCCCGCCGACGCCCGCCGGCTGCGCTGGATGCGCAATGATCCGATGCCTAAATTTTCCCTGCTGGAGCACGACGTAGGTTTTGTCATCGGCGGCGCCAGGGCTGGCGACCCGCAAGAAAGCTATTGGCGCATCACCCAATACATGCTGCCCGCCCACGGCACCGGTCCCTCCACGCTGCCGGGCGAGACCTACTTCGGTTATACCCTGGTGCCCATCACCGACACCTGCCACTGGATGTACACCTACGGGTGGAATCCCGAACGGCCCATAGGCGAGGCGGAGCGGGCCAAGCTGGATGGCGGCCACGGCATCGTGGCCGCAGTGGATGAACACTTCATCGGCATTCGCAACAAGCGCAACGACTACCTGATAGATCGCTGCGAGCAGCGGGAAAAAACCTTCACCGGCGTGCGCGGGCTAGCCGAGCAAGACGCTATGATCCAAGAAAGTCAGGGCCTCATCGCGGATCGGACGCGGGAGAGTCTCACCGCTACGGATGCCGCCGTGGTCCGCTTCCGGCGCACCGTCCTTACGCAGGCCGAGCATTTAGCCAACGGCGAGGAGCCAGTGGCGCCGTCCAGGCACCAGCATTACAACACCCGTCCCGGCAGTTGGATGGCCACGGCGGGCATGGCGCTTGAAGAGGTGATGGTGGAACGCTTCGGTGAGCCTCTTGGCCGTATGACTAGGGGCCGTATGAGCTAGGGGCCGTATGAACTAAGGGCCGGATGAATTAGGGGCCGGATGAGAGTTAGGGGCCGGATGAATGGCTAAGCCGCAAACAGGCATGATCTTTTGTTAGGTTTACCGGCGTCTCAGGATTTGAACGCGGGCATCACCTCCGCGGCGAAGCGCTCCAACTGCTCCACCATGACCGCCTGCGGCGTGCCCATGCTGGATTGTACGTTGACGCTTTCCAAGCCGGGAAAAGCGGCCTCCAGTTCTTGCAGGTATTCGATCATCCCCGCCGCCGGCCCGCAATACCACGAGCGCGCGCCACACGCCTGCTCGATGGTAGGAATACCGCTGGCGTCCCAGTTACCCCGGCGCGCCACAGCGGCCAGTTGCTCATCGGACAGCCCTCTGAAGAAACCCAGCGGAGCGAACATCTTCACGTGCTCTTCGTAGAATGGCGTGGCTTCGCGGATGGCTTGCTCGCGGGTATCGGCCAGGTGGAAATTCACCCCTACGCACACATCCTCACCGAGCTGCGCCTTGATGCCAGCACGGGCCAAAGCATCACGGTACCCCACCACCGGCCCCTCCGACATCAGCGCCGAGCCGCCGCCCACCACGCCTTTGATGCCGTGTTTGACCATGAAATCCAAGCCGCGGGGCGAGGCGCTGACGATCGGCTGCCAACACTCCACCGGCTGATACTTGGGCCGCGGTACCAAGGTCAGCTCCGCTAGCTCATAACCCCGGTAGGGGACTTTAGGCGGCAGCTTATAGTGCTTGCCCTGGTGGGAAAACGACTCTTGATGAAACGCTTTGAACACGATCTCCACCTGTTCCTCGAACAGCTCCCGGTTCTCGTCCTGATCCAGCATGATGCCGCCCAAAGCTTCCACCTCGCGGGTGTGATAACCGCGGGCGACGCCGAACACCACCCGCCCATCGGTCAGGATATCCGCCGTCGCATAGTCCTCCGCCAACCGCAGCGGATGCCACATGGGCACCACGTTGAAGCCGCAGCCTATGCGCAGAGTTTTAGTGAGGTGCGCCAGATGCACGCCCATCATCAGCAGATTCGGTAAACACTCGTAACCTTCGTGCTGAAAATGATGCTCAGCCAGCCACAGCGTGTCATAACCGAGGCGATCCATGGTGGTGGCCAACGCTTCGGTCTTGGCGAACACCGAACTCAAGTGCTCGTTGTCATAACGCCGATCATTGGCCGGTGTCTGGTGTTGCCCCAGGTCACCCAGATCGACGTGGCCGGCAAACAGCGATGAGAACTTGCTGATCATAAAAAATTCCTCAATCGTAATTCCTCAACCGTGCAGTAACACCGGCTCGCGCCCCTGGGCGTAGCACAAGGCAAAATAACGCACCTTCGGGTGTTCGCTGGCCACGCTGTTAAAGGTCTCGCCCCACCAGTGCGGCGGCTTGACCGTGATGTGCGCGTTTTCTCCCGTGGGCAATTTTTTGCTCGCCAACTGACACGAGATGGTGCAAAAAAGAAAAGACGCCGCGTAGCGGAACAGATCGTCGATGATCCAGTGCACGTCTTGCTCTGGGCAATGCTCCAGCACATCGGTGCAGATCACGCCATCGAAACGCCCGGATGGCACGGCGCAATAGGGTTCGAATGCGGGATCATAAAAAGCGATGTCGGACACCCCCCATAACGCCTTCACGTCATTGATGACAGCGCCATCGGGCAGGGTCACGGCCCCTTGCCTGCGCTTTGCCACAGCCGTAATCCAAAACAGTCCTGGCGCCAAATTGACCGATGAGATCGGCAATGGTGCGCAGATGGGCCACCAATGAGCGCCCGTCGAAGGTCTTATCCGCGGGGATGGCATTCAGCGTGTCGCCCCGCGTGTGCATGTTTTTGTAGAGTTCGATGAGGTTTTGATAGCGCTCGCTCGCCCCAGCGCGGCTCTGCGCCCGCTGCGCCGGCGTTGCCGGTGCCGCTTGGCCCGGTAACTTCGGTGTTACCTGTAACTTCGGCGCTATGGCACCATCGGCTAGCTGTTTAGCGTGCACGGAGGGGCCCATCAACTCAGACCATGGGCGCGAAGCATTCACCGCAGCCAGCGCCGCGTTCCAATGACCCTCATACTCGCATCCCGCCACCTCGGGATGGAGCGGGACGCCCTGGGTGTAGTGCACCCATTTAGCCTCAGCGCGGGGCTCATCGTAACCGACCGTATGATTCCATTCGCCCGGCACAGCGCCGACCAAGGATTCATCCAGCCAATCGAATCGATGGGGCGCGCGGCACGCTTGCGGCGTGTCTACAAAATACGGCGTCAAACACTGGTTGGCGCGATGGGCGCAGTTGAACAAAATAGCGCTGGCCCATTCGAAACGCTCCGTGTTCTTCACTACCATCACCGCGTACTGCGGATCGGCATAGCCGAACAGCTCGGCGATACCGCCGCGCACCAACATATCCGGATCCAGCAACAACGCCCAACCGCTGAAGTTGCACAGCCATGGCACGAGGAAGCGGCTATAGGTGAAAAGCGTCAGGCCGCGGCGCTCGAGCGGCAGCGTGTCCAATACCAAGGGGGTGATGGCTAAGGGGGTGATGGCCAAGGGCCGGCTAGCGCGGGCATAAAGACTGTGATGCGCAACGTGGTAGGCGACGGTTTGCCGGTCATCATAACCAATAAACACCCGCAGCATAGCGTCGCCGGGCGGCGGCACTGGCTTGCGCTCAGGCCGCACTCGATCGCGAAGAACGCTAAATAGGATACTCATGACGGGCGGCATAATACACGAAGCCTTCGCGCCAGATACCTGCGGCGCACCGCACACAACGGCTTGGATTTAGGAGCTGATTGGATGTTCGACATTTTCAGAGCGAAGAAAAAGCGCGCCGTGGACGCACTAGGGCGCACCATGGCCGATGAGTTCATACAGAGGTACTCGCTGGATATGCACAAAAGCGACAAGAGCCAAAAGACCACCCGCCGTTTGACTCAGGCCATCGCAGCGCTTTGCACCAGGGCTCGTCAGTTTTTGGAAGCTGCAAGCAGCGCCCGCTCTAAGGCCGCCGCAACCGCAGGCACCGAACAGCGAAGGTGCCCGCCTCATCGAGCAATACCGTGAACTGCACGCCCGGGGGGGATCTGCGCCTCGGCAAAATGGCGGAGCAGATGTTCAGCGGTGCGGCACTCACCCCGCATGTCGCCACCATCGCAGCGCTGTGCCGGCGTACGGGTGCGCAGCGGATATTGGACTACGGCTGCGGTAAAGCGTTGGTGCATCACGACGGCGCCGCCTTGGAAGAGGGCGAGCCGCTACAGCCGCTTACGGCGCTTTGGCGGGTGAGCACCATCGACTTATACGATCCAGCCTACCCACCCTACGCCCGGCGCCCGGAGGCGCTCTACGACGGCGTGGTGTGCACGGAGGTGTTGGAATATTGCCCCAGCGAGGCTGTGCCGGTCATTTTGCTGGAACTGTTCGGATTCGCCACCCACTTCGTGTTTTTATCCATCGTGTGCACGGACGTGGACCCTGAGCGAGGAGAAGTGGAGCGGGCCACCGTACGCGCACCCGATTGGTGGCGGCAACAACTACTCACCGCGCAGCGCGCCCGCCCGCAAGTATTCTTCGTCGCCGCCTGTAGCGTGACTCACCCGGATAACAACGAACGGCACGATGTTTACATCGAAGGCTGAGCAAGCAGCGCGGGCACTAGAGGCCGGCGCCCTGGAGGACGCGGCCAGGTTGTTTGATGAAGCCGCGCGCGAGGCGCCGGATGACTACGGCGTGATCCGCGGCGCGCTTATGCTCTGCGTGCAACTCAAGCAGTTGGATAAGGCCGATGCCCTGGCCGCCCGCTTAGTGGACCTCGCCCCGCACGAGCCTGAAGGTTATCTGCTCCATGGCAACAGCAAACTGATGGCGGGTGATTTCAGCGCCGCACAGACCATCTACGGCAACGCACTAGCAGCCACCGCCGGCTGCATAGAACTACTGCGAGGAATGGGCAACGCAGCGCTACAGGGCGGACAACCGGACACCGCCCAACGCCACTTTCACGCCGCCTTGCGCATGGCCAGCCATGATCCGCAGAGCTACTACGACATGGGCCGATTGCGCCAAGCGCAAGAGCGCAGCTTCGATGCCGCACCGCTCTACAGCCGTGCTCTCGCCTTAGCGCCTAAACACGTTCCCACGCTGGTCGCAATCGACGAGCCGGCCAACAGCGAAGGGCAGTGGGAACGGGCCCGCACCGTGTTCGAAATAGCCCACAGGAAAGCGCCCGGCGAGCCACACATCATGGCCCTGCTCGGTAATACTTTCCTTGCAACTCGGACGATTGGACGAGGGTCGCGACATGCTGCAGCAGGCCCAGGCCATCGCACCGCAGCTCTGCGTCATCGGCTCTACTCTAGGCGGTTTGGAACTACACGCCGGCAACTACGCGGCGGCGCAAGCGCACTTGAGCGCCGCCGTGCAGGCCGCTCCGCAGTCAGCTATCAACCGTTATCACTACAGCCAGATCCGCCTCATCCACGGCGCTTTCGCCGAGGGCTGAGATGAATACGAGTTCGGCCTGCAAACCACCGAGCGTGACCTCGAGTGGCCGCTGCCACCGTGGGCGGGTCAAGACGGCAGCCTGAACGGGCAGGCTCTTTACATCGCGCCAGAACAAGGTTGTGGGCGATGAGATCATGTTCGCCTCTTGCCTCGCCGATTTCATTGACCGGTACTGCCCGGCGCGGTGTGTGTTGGCCTGCGATCCGCGCCTTGCTGGCCTCTTTCAACGCTCATTCCCACAAGTCACGGTGGCGTACAAGCGCCGCGCCACGGCACTTGAATGGCTAACCGCCCACGGCCCGCTCGATTGTCAGATCGCCATCGGTTCGCTGCCGCGTTACGTGCGCCGCCATGAGGGCGCTTTCCCGCGCCGCGATGGTTATCTGCAGGCACAAGAAGCATTGGTGAGCCACCTTCGTGAGTGCTTAAGTGAGATAAACCAGCATCCTAAAATCGGTATCTCTTGGCGCGGCGCTGTCCAACCGCTCACCCGCAACGCTCACCCGCAACGCGCGCACCATCGGGCTGGTGGATTGGCACGAAGTCTTCGACTTGGCCGGCGTCGATTTCGTCGATCTACAGTACGGCGATAACCGGCAGGCGCGGGCCGGCGCGGTAGCGCGCGGCGCCAGGTTACACGCTCCGGGCATCGATCCGTTGCTAGATCTGGAGGGCCTAGCGGCGCTCATCAGGGCGCTGGATCGGGTGATTACCATCGACAACAGCACCGCCCACCTGGCCGGCGCCGTGGGCACCCGCGCTTGGGTCATATTGCCAGCGGCGCCGGATTGGCGCTGGATGTTACAGCGCGAAGACAGCCCTTGGTACCCGTGCGTGCGCCTCTTTCGCCGCGTACGGAACGAGCCCGGCGACGTGGTGATGAGCCAGGTGGCAGCAGCGCTTGAAAGCTGGATCGAAGAAGATCATGGGGGGGTCCGCTAGGGCGCGCGCTCTGCGCCCCGTGCAAAGCGCTCTGCGCCGCGGCTCTTGTCATCAGTGCGAGGGCCATCAGTGCGAAGGCAGGGCTTTCGGTTATTGCAGCTTTACCCAACCGGCACCACTACCGCGTCATGGCTAGGCGATTATCTCGCTGACAGACTTCCAGGAAAAAACCGCTGCCGGCGAGCGCGCCTGATTTTCATCGCCAGCATAAATCACCATGGGGTCACGGCCACGATCACCGGCCAACGCCATCCAGCGCCGCAGGTTTTTAAAGTAATCGTGCGTTATCGTCCGACCTGCTTTTATTTCAATCGGCGTCAGCGATAGACCGGCCTCCACTATAAGGTCGATCTCCAGCCCGGTACGATCGCGCCAGAAATACAAATTGGCTTCACGCCCCTGCGCTATTTGGGATTTGCAAAGCTCGCTGACAACAAAATTTTCAAAGATCGATCCCTTTAGCGGGTGTGTGCTTATATGCCCGGCTTGCCGAATCCCTAGCAACCAGCACAGTAAACCCGTGTCATAAAAATAGTACTTTGGACTCTTTACGAGCCGCTTGGAAAAATTCTCGAAGTGCGGTGGCAGTTTGTACACCAGGTAACTGGATTCCAATACCGATAGCCACTCTTTAACCGTGTTGTGAGAAACCCCGCAGTCACTGCCGAGGCTACTCATACTCATAATCTGCCCGACCCGGCCCGCACACAGCTTCAAGAAAGTTCTAAACACATTGGCGTCTTTGATATTGAGGACTTGCTTGACATCGCGCTCGACGTAGGTCTGCGCATACGCGCCATACCAGTCTTGAGGCGTCAGTGGCCTATCGTAGAGGGGTGGGTAAACCCCTTGTGGATAAGGGTGTAGAGCGGCTCTTGGGCGATTTTATTGTTTTGTAGTTCGCGCAGGGAAAACGGCAAAAGCTGTAGTAATCCGATTCTCCCCGCCAGTGATTGACTGATGCCGGCACGCAGCCCGAACTGTTGCGATCCGGTTAAGATGTAGCGCGCCATCTGCCCGGATCCATCCACTTGACCCTGAATATAGGAGAACAGGGACGGGCACCGCTGGATTTCGTCGAATATCGCGCCATCGGGATAGTGCGCGAGAAACCCCCTAGGATCCTCCTGGGCGAAGTGCAAATGATCAGGATTTTCCAGCGTCACGTAAGGCTTGTCGGCAAAGTGGTGACGCGCCAGCGTGGTTTTACCCGATTGTCTAGGCCCGGTAATGCCGATAATCGGAAACCCTTTGGCGAATCGGTCAAGCAACCGGCTACTTTCACGCTGGAGGTAGAATTTCATGAGCAAGGCGCACTGCGTGTTGCCAATTTGGCAGATTGTAAGTTCAACTTACAATCTGCCAAATACCTTACCCAACTGGCGCCGCCACCTTAAGCACCATACGCATGGCCGACTCCCGCCCCTGGTAATACTCCGGCAACCGAGCAACGATGGTGAAACCCGCATTCTCGTAAAACGCACGGCCTGGCCGGTTACCGGCCCGTACCTCCAACCGGATCTGCTCGACACCGGCCACGCGGGCGGTCGTCAGCAGCCATTCGATGAGAGCACTAGCCATGCCTTGGCGGCGGCATTCAGGCGCCACGGCGAATAGCAGTAAATCTGCCTCGGTGTCGCGGTAGTGCATGATGGCGAAGGCGGCGATGCGGCCACCGGCGCGGATGACAGGTACGTTGGTGTCCGGTGAGCAGATGCAGCGCAGCACCCGGGCTTCGCGCCAACTCCAGCCGAGGCCGTGTTCGATCAGCTCGCGGGACATGCGCGCGATGGCCGCAGCGTCCCGCTCCTGCGCCAGCGCAATATCGAACTCGCGAGACATATTGCTAACCGCCGTTTACCGCCGCTGCGCTACGGCTCTTGTCAAAAAGCCCTCTCAGGAACGCCAGTATCGATCCGTAGCCGGCGCTTGTATAGCTTGCCGTGTGCCAGCCCATGCCAACACGAACAACTGCCTAGCCGATCCCAAGCCACCTGGGCATCCCTATGGGTGTGACCGTCAATAAATCCCGGCGCCACGATGTGGCCCTCGGCATCCAGGGTCTTGCTACGAATACGCCCGAGCTCAACGAGCGTGCCATTAGCCACACCCACATCCGCCTGATAGCGAGCACCGCCGGAACCATTGATGGCGGTGCCGTTTTTGATGAGTAAGCCCAGGGTCATAAGGGCTCTCGCCGCTGCCATTAGCCACGGACGAACAGCAGTCTAAGCCGACTACTTAGCCAACTATTTAGAACCAACGGGCGCCGCTGCTCCAGCCTCGGACACGATGGCGCAAAGCTGGCGCAAACACTCCTCATCAGGCACACACCCGATCCGCAGCCATTGTTCATGATCCTTGAAGGTACGCACCAGGATGCGCGCGCGCGCCAACCTCTGGGCGGCGCGCGGCGCATCGCAATGCAGCAGGATAAACAAAGGGTGCTGCCCAACCCGGCGAACGCCGGCCTTCGCTACCACCGTTTCCGTCTTGCGCGCCATGGTTACCAAGCGCATACGGCTTCGGGTTATCCAATCGGAATCCGCCAACGCCTGCTGGCCGATGGCGATGGCCGGGGCCGAAAGCGCCCACGGTCCCAGATGCTCGCGTAGCCGCGCCGCCAGCCCCGCATCGCCCGTAAGCGCGAATCCCAGCCGCACCCCGGCCAGGCCAAAAAACTTGCCGAAAGACCGCAGTACCACCAGATGCGCCTGATCGCTCTCGGGCGCAAGGCTCATTTCAGGACAGGTGTCGGCGAACGCTTCATCGATGATCAGCACACCGCCGCTACTGCGCAAACGGGCGCTCAAAACCGCCAATACCGCGCTATCGATTACCCGGCCATCCGGATTGTTGGGGCGGGTCAAAACGAGTACACCAGAGTAATCGCTCAGCGCATCCAGCGAATGACAAAGATGCACATCGTGCCCCCCACGCCGCCAGCACAGCGCGTGTTCGCCATAGGTGGGCGATAACACGAAAACCCGGCGCTTCGGTAACAGGCGCGGCAACATTTGGATGAGTGCTTGCGTCCCCGCCGCTGCCACCACTTGCGCTGCATCAGGCGCCCCATAGGCGGTTCTGGCTATCTCCTCCAACTGTTGCACCTGTTCCGGCTCGGGCAGACGGCTCCAGATCTGCGGGGCGAGTCCAGGTACCGGATAGGACCACGGATTGATTGCAGTGGACAGATCGATCCACTCCTCGGGAGCGCCGCCGTAGCGGCGCGCCGCTACGGCCAATCTGCCGCCATGCTCCATCAAGCGCCCTGCCTCATCAAGCAGCCCTCTCAGATGTCCCGCGCCGCCAGGGTACGGTGGGCCTCGCCAACCGCCTCGGGGGCAAACCACTTGAGCGATTCATGCAAGGTCACGACGCCACCGATAATAACCAGACTGGGCGTGCGCACACCGCCGCCTTGCACCGCCCGCGGCAAAGTGGCGACGGTGGCGGTAATAACCCGTTGCTCGCGCAGGGTCCCTTGCTGGACCAAGGCCGCTGGCGTGGCGCCATCCATGCCATGCTCGATCAGCTTGGCGCAAATAGTCGTCAAACCCGTGAGCCCCATATAGATCACGACGGTTTGCATAGGCCGGATCAGCGCCGGCCAATCCAGCTCGATCGCTCCATTGCGGGTATTGCCGGTCACGAAAAGACACGCGTGCGCATGGTCGCGGTGGGTCAGGGGAATACCCGCGTAGGCGGCACACCCGGAGGCGGCGGTCACCCCCGGGACCACCTGAAATGGAATGTTCTCGTCCGCCAAGGTGGCGATCTCCTCGCCGCCGCGCCCGAACACAAAAGGATCACCCCCCTTCAGGCGCAGCACTTTGCGGCCTTCCTTGGCCAGGCGCACCAGCAGAGCATTGATCTCTTCTTGCACCAGGGTGTGTTGACTGCGCTTCTTACCGGCGTAGATCTTCTCCGCGTCACGGCGCACCAAATCCAGCACTTCAGCCGACACCAGCCGGTCGTAGACCACCACATCGGCTTGCTGCATCAAGCGCATGGCACGGAAGCTCAATAAGTCCGGATCACCGGGCCCCGCCCCCACCAGATAGACTTCGCCGGTGGTGCCGCCGAGGTGCTCAAGAGCATGAGCCAACGCCGCGCGCGCCTGCGCGCGCCGGCCACTGAACACCAGCTCGGCCACCGGACCGCTGAAAATACGGTCCCAAAACGCGCGCCGCGCAGATACCGTGGGTAACCGCTCCTTCACCGCGCCCCTGAACTCACGCGCCAAGATGGCCAACTCACCAAACGAGCGGGGGATTAAGGTCTCCAGCCGCGCGCGCACGAAGCGCGCCAACACCGGCGACGCACCGCCTGTGGAAACAGCCGCTACCACCGGCGAGCGATCGATGATGGCCGGCATGATGAAGCTGCCAGCGTTGGCATCCGAAGCCGCGTTGGCCAAGATCCCCCGCGCCGCGGCCAACTCGACGATATGCGCGTTGAGCGCCGCGTCATCGGTCGCGGCGATCACCAGTGCTTGGCCGTACAGATGAGTTGCGGCAAAGCGTTCTTGGCGCACCTCCACCCCCCCCGCTTGCGCGGCCCGCGCCACCCGCTCGCCGATCTCCGGCGCCACCACCAATACCCTGGCGCCCGCTTTGACTAGAACGTCCGCTTTGCCGGCGGCGACCGGCCCGGCGCCCACCACCAAGCAAGCGCGGTCACGCAAACGCAAGAAGATGGGTAGCGTATCCATCGAAGTTCATTCGCCCTTCGGGTTAACCCGCTATCGAGCTATGGGAGGCTAAGCCGCCAACCACCGCCATACGATTAAAACGCACGAGTTTGCGGCGCCAGCGCGTCACGCTCAAGGCGATCTAGCTATCCATGGCGCAGCCGGAGAAATAACGGCGCCACGGCGTCATTGGCGGCGCCGGCAATTGGGCTACCATATGCGCGCCCGGCCCACCGTCAATCACCACCATCATGGCCCAAAAAATACCCGCCACCGTCGTCACCGGCTTTCTCGGCGCCGGCAAGACCAGCATGATCCGCCATCTACTCGCCACCGCACGGGGACGGCGCATCGCCCTCATCATCAATGAATTCGGCGATTTGGGCGTGGACGGCGACATCCTGAAGAGTTGCGCCATAGAGGGCTGTGCAGAGGACGACGTGGTGGAACTGACCAACGGCTGTCTGTGCTGCACGGTAGCCGATGACTTCATCCCCACTATCGAGAAACTATTGGATCGGGAGCAGCCGCCGCACCACATCGTCATCGAAACCTCCGGGCTGGCATTGCCCAAACCCTTGGTGCAAGCCTTCAATTGGCCGGACATACGCACGCGAGTGACGGTGGACGGCGTGGTGACGGTAGTCGATGCGCCTGCCGTGGCCGCCGGCCAGTTCGCCAGCGACACCGGGGCGGTCCAAGCGCAACGGCTGGCCGATGATGCTCTCGATCACGAAAGTCCGCTAGGGGAGCTGTTCGAGGAGCAGCTAGCCTGCGCCGATCTGGTGGTGCTCAACAAGACCGATTTATTGAACGGCGGCGAGCTGGCGCCGGTGACCACCACGGTCAAGGAGCAACTGCGGCCCATGGTGAAGATGGTAACGGCGCGCCACGGCGAAGTGGACCCGGTGGTGTTGCTCGGCCTGGCAGCGGCAGCCGAAGATGATCTGGCGTCCAGGCCGTCGCATATGGACGCAGCGGGCGAACATGACCATGACGATTTCGCCAGCTTCACTGTAGAGTTGGGCGTGTTGCCATCGCCACAGGCTTTGGTCAAGCAACTGCAAGCCATTATTCCGGCGCATAACATCCTGCGGGTAAAAGGCTTCGCCGCCATCGGCGGAAAAGACATGCGCCTGCTGCTACAGGGCGTGGGCGCGCGCATTCAGCATCACTACGATCGCGAATGGACGGCCGGCGAAACCCGCCGTACGCGACTAGTGGTGATCGGCGAGACCGGCATGGACGAAGCGGCTATTCGCGAGGCGCTGGCGCACTGACCCGGTCCAGGCGTTACAAAACCCGGTGTTGATGACAACTTATGCACCTATTACAGGCCAAAGCGGGCAGCGTCTCCGACGGCTCCGAGGCAGTTGACCTAGGCCAGTCTCCAGGCGCCATCGTTTTTTTGTCCGCCGCCGATACCGAGCTGGCCTGCCTGGCGGCGGCCTGCGCCGAGCTGGACCCGGATTTTCCCAGCGTGCGGCTGGCTAACCTCATGCACCTGCGCCATCCGCTGTCGGTGGATCGGTATGTTGACACTGTCATCGGCGCGGCCAAATTAGTCATCGTGCGCCTATTGGGCGGCGCCGGTTACTGGTCATACGGCACCGAGCAGCTAGTAGACACCTGCCAACAGAACGGGATTCTGCTCGCGCTGCTCCCGGGTGATGACCAACCGGACCCCGAACTCACTGCCAAGAGCACTTTGCCCGAATCGGCTGGCCACCGTCTGTGGCAATTTTGCCTCCACGGCGGCCGCCACAATGCCGCCCAATTATTCAATTACGCAGCCTCCTTGTTGGGACATGAGCGCCCCTGGCTGGAGCCCGCCCCTCTGCCTCGTGCGGGCATTTACTGGCCGGCCCCCAGCACTCAGGCTGGCAGCACTCAGGTCCGCATTAGGAATGTAGTTGACCTGCGGGCAGTATGGCTAAAAGACGCACCGGTGGTGGCGATCATCGTGTACCGGGCGCTGGTGCAAGCGGACAATCTGGCGCCGGTGCTAGACCTCATCCAGGCACTTCGCGAGGCGGGTATCAACGCTTTACCGCTTTATTGCGCCAGCTTGAAAGATCCGGCCTGCGCGGCGCTCATCGAACGCTTAGTGCTGCAAGCCGAGGCGAAGCTCATCTTGAACGGCACCGCCTTCGCCAGCTCCACGCCGGGCGCCGCGCGCGGCGCTACCCCATTCGATGCAGCCGGCTGCCCGGTGCTGCAGGTGGTCTTCTCGGGCGGCAACGAGGGTGATTGGGCGAGCAGCACACGGGGCCTATCGGCCCGTGATATCGCCATGAACGTGGCGCTGCCGGAGGTCGATGGCCGTATTTTGAGCCGTGCCGTGTCGTTCAAAGCTGAGGCGCGGTTCGACCAGCGTACCCAATGCGGCATCGTCACTTACGCCGCGCGGGCCGACAGGATCCACTTCGTGGCACGCTTGGCGGCGGCGTGGGTGAAGTTGGCCGATACCGCTCCCGCCGCCCGCCGTGTGGCCCTCATCCTGGCCAATTATCCCAACCGTGATGGCCGCTTGGGCAACGGCGTCGGCTTGGACACACCGGCGGGCACGGTCAATGTGCTGCGCGCCCTGGCCCGCCAAGGCTATCGGGCCGCAGACATTCCCGCGGACGGTAACGGGCTGATCAACCGTCTGGCCGAAGGCCCCACCAATGCCGCCACCGATGGGCGTACCATCCACGAAACCTATGCTCTTGACGCTTATCTGGCGGCCTTTGACCGCTTGCCGGCGGAGCTTAAACAAGCAGTGAGCGAACGCTGGGGAAGCCCTGAGGCGGATCCGTTTTACTCAGCTTCCCACGCCGCTTTCGCGCTGCCTGCTTTTCGCTGTGGCAACATCATCATCGGCTTGCAGCCGGCGCGCGGATACAACATTGACCCGTCCACCACCTACCATGATCCGGCTCTGGTGCCACCCCACGGTTACCTGGCTTTCTACGCCTGGTTGCGCGAACACGAGCGCGTGCAGGCCATCGTGCACATGGGCAAACACGGCAACCTCGAATGGCTGCCGGGAAAAGCGCTCGCCCTAAGCGCCTCGTGTTTTCCGGAGGCAGCGCTGGGCGCACTGCCCCATATCTACCCGTTTATCGTCAATGATCCGGGCGAGGGGACGCAGGCAAAACGCCGCGCCCAAGCCGTCATAGTCGATCATCTAACGCCGCCCCTCACGCGGGCGGAGAGCTACGGTCCGTTGGCCGAGCTGGAAGCGCTGGTGGACGAATACTACGAAGCTTCCGGCGTGGACCCACGGCGCTTGAGTGTGCTGCGCGATGAGATTTTGGCGCTGAGCGGTGCCATCGGCCTGGACCTCGACTGCGGCATCGAGCAGCAAGACGATGCGAACACGGCGCTCACCAAACTGGATAACTATTTATGCGAGCTAAAAGAGCTGCAAATACGCGACGGCCTGCACGTGTTCGGCGAGAGTCCGCAAGGCCGCTTGCGCACGGATTTGCTGGCGGCACTCACCCGTCTACCTAGGGGTGATGGCAAGGGAGGCAACGCCTCGCTAGTACGGGCACTGGCGCGTGATCTGGAACTTGGCGGCTTCGATCCCTTGGACTGTTGCCTCGGTGAGCCGTGGCAGGGTCCTAGGCCGGCCGCCCTTCACTCAGCAACCCTGGCCCTCGCCTACACCCCGTGGCGAACCCATGGCGATACCGTGGAGCGCCTGGAATTATTGGCCGGCAAACTCATTGACGGCACCACGCCAGCACCGGCGCAATGGCCCAATACGCTCAAGGTCCTGCACACCATTCAACATGAGCTAGGCCCCGCGGTGTCGGCCTGCGGAGCAGCGGAGATCGCCGGCATCGTACGGGCGCTCGATGGCCGCTACCTGGAGCCAGGCCCAGCGGGCGCCCCCACCCGTGGCCGGCCCGAGGTTCTGCCCACGGGGCGCAATTTCTACTCGGTGGACACCCGCACCGTGCCGACCCCCGCGGCCTGGCACCTGGGCTGGAAGTCGGCCGGCCTTTTGCTCGAACGCTTTCGCCAAGAACACGGTGCCTGGCCGCGGAACCTGGCCCTATCGGCCTGGGGCACGGCGAATATGCGCACCGGCGGTGACGATATCGCCCAGGCGCTGGCGCTGATGGGGGTTAAACCCACCTGGGATGCCAATTCCAGGCGTGTCACCGGTTTCGAGATCATGCCGCTCTCGCTGCTAGATCGGCCCCGGGTAGATGTCACCTTGCGTATCTCGGGTTTCTTCAGGGATGCGTTTCCCACCCAGATCGATCTGGTGGACTCCGCCGTGCGCGCTGTTGCCGCGCTGGATGAACCGGAGCGCGACAACCCCCTGGCCGCCACCGCGAAACGCCAAGGGACCGCCTTCAAAGCGGACGGATTGAGCCAGGCTGAGGCTGCCCGCAAAGCCACGCTTCGCATATTCGGCTCCAAGCCGGGCGCTTATGGCGCCGGCTTGCAAGCGTTGCTAGACGAGCGTGGCTGGCGCGATGATGGCGATCTGGCCCGTGCTTATGTGGCCTGGGGCGGCTATGCCTACGGCGGTGGCACGGAGGGCCGGGCGGCCCATGGCCAATTCGAGGCACGGTTGGCGCACCTCGAGGGCGTCGTCCATAACCAGGACAACCGGGAGCATGATCTGCTGGACTCGGATGATTATTATCAATTCGAGGGCGGTATGGCGGCGGCGGTGCGTCATTTTGCCGGCCACCAACCAGTTATCTATCACAACGACCACTCACGGCCCGAACGGCCTCGCATCCGCCATCTAGAGGAAGAAATCGCGCAAGTGGTACGCGCCCGGGTGGTCAACCCCAAATGGATCGCCGGCGTCATGCGCCACGGCTACAAAGGCGCTTTCGAGATCGCCGCCACCGTCGATTATCTATTCGCCTTCGCCGCCACCGCCCGGGCGGTACGCGATCATCATTTCGACGCCGTATACGAGGCTTATCTAGGCGATCCCAAGGTTCGGCAATTCATCGAGGACAACAATCCGGCGGGCTTGCGCGAAATAGCGCAGCGTTTACTGGAGGCGCAGGAGCGGGGCCTGTGGCATGCCCGCTCCAATTCAGCGCGCGCCGATCTGCGGCGTTTAACTGGCAGCGAATGATGAGTAGTGGACGATGAGTAGTGGACGATGAGCGGTGATCTGGCGATCCGCCTACAGGCGAAAATCGACGGTAAAACCAAGCCCCCAGGGGCACTCGGTGAACTCGAAGCTCTGGCCCTCAAGATCGGCCTCATTCAACAAACGCTCACGCCCTCGCTGCACCAGCCCACCCTGGTCGTCTTCGCCGGCGACCACGGCATTGCTGCCGAGGGGGTCAGTGCTTTTCCCGCTGAAGTCACGGCGCAAATGGTGGCCAACTTCGCCGCCGGCGGCGCCGCCGTCAATGTATTCGCGCGCAGCAATGGACTGGCCCTTAAAATCGTTGATGCGGGGGTGGCGGCCGATCTATCGGCACATGCACCGCTGATTCACCGCAAGATAAGACCTGGCACCTCCAACTCCCTACATGGGCCGGCGATGACGGCGCAAGAAGCGCACGCGGCTCTAGCCGCCGGCGCCGCCATCATCGATGAGTTGCATGGGGACGGCAGCAACGTAGTGGGCCTTGGCGAGATGGGTATCGCCAACACCTCGGCGGCGGCCATGATCATGGCCCTGCTACTGGAACTGCCCGTGGAGCAGTGTACCGGCGCGGGGACCGGTGTGACGGACGGCGCCCTCGCGCGCAAGATAGACGTGTTGACGCGGGCGGTGGCGCGGGCGCATCAAGCCATGGCCGGCCGGCCCGGGCTTATGTTGGCCCAAGATACATTGACCCAGGGAGCATTGACCCAGCGTGTGTTGGAAGAGGTGGGCGGATTCGAGATCGGGATGATGGCTGGCGCCATGGCACGCGCCGCGCACCACCGGATGGTCATCCTGATAGACGGCTTCATCGCCACAGCGGCGCTGTTGCTCGCTAAAACCATGGATGCGTCCGTGCTCGAGTGCTGCGTGTTCTGCCATCAATCCGATGAGCGCGGACATCGTTTAATGCTCGAGCACCTAGATGCGCCGCCACTTTTAAAACTCGGTATGCGGCTCGGCGAGGGCACCGGCGCGGCCTTGGCGTTTCCATTGATACGCTCGGCGGTAGCCTTCTTAAACGAGATGGCTTCTTTCGAGGAAGCCGGGATCAGCGGTTAGGATCTGATGTTGATGCGGCTTCTCGCCCTCGACGGCAATGCGAAACACCCCGCGCCTGAAACCATCGTAGTCATTAAACGCGTGGTGCAAAGACGGCATTGAGCACACTCATCGAGGGCGGACAGGCTCAAAAATGCCGAATCGGTGTGCCAGGTCCCGCCGAACACCACCGGCCTTCGCTCGCCGGCTTCCTTGACCACCCGTTGCACGTTTTCGGGTCCGGGCAGATCGGGCGTAAACGCATCGACACCGAAAGGCATCGACACCGAAAGTGCCAAAGCGCCTGCTCAAACATTCCTGAGCGGTTAAAAAGAGCGGCTGGTTTTTAAGGGCGCCTGCTAAAAATAGTCATTTTTTCGTGAGTGCAAGGAAGCACCGCGCGCACAACCGCAGTGTATAGGTGATACCTGAGGATTCGGGCACGGAGTTGACGCCGCAATCGCGGAAAAAGTGCATTGTTAAAAGTGCATTGTTAGAGGTGCCCTTAAGGAAGATGACTTTATGCCGGAAAAGCGCCGCCGCCAGTTCGGCGAACGGCTCACCGTACAAATTCGCCGCATCCAGGCCGCGGATTTCCGCCCCAGTGCGCTGCTAAGAGGGCTCGCCTCAAGGTGCTCTGTTCGCAGCGGGTGATCGTCGAATTCACCGGGTAGTTCGTAAACGGCTCGATTGGTCATATGACTTAAGCGCTCGCAGGTTGGAGTGGACAATTCCTTGGTAGTATTGCGCCCTTGGTAGTACTGCACGACCGGGTTCAAGCGGCTGACACTTCCCTCACCGCCAGTGCTTTCACCACTTTTGCAAGCCCCCACCGATTACTGGCGCCATCCAGCGAGGCCGGTTACGGTGCGCGGCACGGGTTACAAATTCCCCGGCATTGAGCCCAAACCTAAACATTGAGGACTCTTTACACCATGATCCTACTCGGACGCTATCTCTCGCCCTTCGTACGCCGCGTGGCGGCCACCCTCGAAATCTACGGCCTCACCTTTGCAAACAACCCTCTACAGCACACCGGAGATGATGCGCCACACCTGCGTAAACACAATCCGGTAGGCCGTGTACCAGCCCTCATCCTGGACGATGAGCGAGTCATCGTGGACAGCCATGTCATCCTCGACTATCTGGATCGCCTGGTGGGGGCGGACAAAGCCCTGACGCCTGCTGGTGGTAACCAACGCGACGCGGTATTGAACATAGCGGGTATCGCTACCGGGGCGGTAGAAAAAGCCATCGCCACCGTATACGAGGTGCGCTTCAGGCCGCAGGACAAACGTCACGTCCCGTGGGTAGAACGTTGCTCGGAGCAAGCTGTGGGCGGCTTCAATCATCTCGAAAACCAACTGGACGGCGGCTGGTTCGTGGGCGGGCGTATGACCCAAGCCGACGTGACCGCAGCCATTACGTGGCAGTTCACAGAACTGGCCGCACCGAAGCTGAAAGCCTCCATCAGCGCGCCCAAGTTAGATGCCTTGGTAGAACGGATGATGGCTGAGCCCGCTTATGCCAAAACTCTTCCAAAGACTTAAGCTCGGCAGGCTCGCGGCGGGAGCGGTGTCGTGGCTGTTATTACAACACCCGCCGGCACAATCCCAACCGCAAGCGGCGGCTACTTCACAAATGGCGCAAACCGGCCAATAACCGACTTAACCGTGGAACAGCTAAAGGGCACCTCTAAAAATGCACTTTTTCCGCGATTGCGGCGTCAGCGCCGTGCTCGAATCCTCAGGTATCACCCATACACTGCGGTTGTGCGCGCGGTGCTTCCTTGCACTCAAACATTACTATTGTTAGAGGCGCCCTAAAGTCCCTGAAACCGGCTCAATGCGAAGGGCGCCAACGCTTCTGGCACGGTACCTGTGGCGATCACCTTAGCGATCAACGAACCGACCGCGGGCGATAGCGTCACGCCGCTGTGGGTGGCAACAACGAACAATCCGTTGGACCCCGGCAACTCACCGGCCACCGTCTTGCCATCTTGGGGATAGGGCCGCACGCCGATACCGGTGGCACATTGGTCAATGCAGCGCTCGCCGGCGAATCGCGGGATGATCTTGCGCGTGCGGCGCAGCAACATGAGCGCCGCTTCGCGTATGCGTTGCGGTGAGGGATCCGGCTCGGCGACCATGCCGTCGGTGTCGTCCGCGCCCAGCTTGAGCCCCCCGTTCGGCAGCGGTAGAACATGTACCGCGTCATCGCCTTCGGCGTATATCACATGGCGCACCAACTCCATGGGCGCCGTACTCGGAGTAGAGACCAACAGACCGGGTACGCGGGTAACCGGGAAACGCGCGAACCCTTCATACCCGGTGATCCCGCTCAGCACTTCCGGCGTGTTCGGACCTGCTGCAACGAGCACCTTACCCGCCGGCAGGACGCCGTTAGCCGTCACCACCCCTTCTATATCGCCGTCATCGGACATGGCGAGCGCCTGCGCGGGGCAGTGCTCGAACACACTGGCGCCGCCTGCGCTCAATTCCTGCGCTAAAAAGCGGGTGAAGTGCGGAGCGTCTAAACATGGATCAGCCATGGCGTACAAGCCTTCGGCGTCGCCGGGGAAATCCACATGCGGCTCCAGTGCCCGCAATTCATGATTGTCTATCCATGCGCAAGGGTATCGGTACGACTTGAGGCGTGCGAACTGATCGCGTACGGCGGCAAACCGATCGGCATGGGAGCGGCACACCCACAACAACATGCCGGTGCGTCTCAACCCCAGCCGCTGTTCACCAAACTCCACGGCCAGCGCCCTGAAGCCCGCCTGACCCATGGCGTTCAAACGGTGATAAGCCGCGTCGGCCACTTTGGAGGTGGCGTTGATCCAGGCAAAACTATTGCTGGTGGTACCGCCGCCGATGTGCGAGCGCTCGACCAAGGCAACCCGCAATCCTTCGCGCATCAGAAAAAATGCACTGGCACATCCAACGATCCCGCCACCGATGACGATGACGTCAAAGGCGCCGGCTTGGGCTAGCGCCACGGCAGGTGGCGCTGAAAACGATGCAAGCGTAGACGATAATTCAGACACGTTTTTTTGCTTACGCGGCCTCACGGAGCCCGTAATTATCCGCCATCGTGGTTAATTGGCCATAGCAGCTAATCGACCCTCGCGGCTAATTGGACAGCCGCTCCCACAATTCCTTAGCTTGCGCCACTTCGAAGAACGTTTCACCGGTATCGAGCACCGCTTGCAACTCCTGCTTAGCCTCATCAGCCCGTCCCACTTGCGCCAACGCGGCCGCCAGATGGTAGCGGATGGTGACATTCGATGAGGCCCGGGTGAATGCGTCGCGCAAGAAAGGCAACGCCTCGGTGATCTTACCCGCCTTCACCAACGCCCATCCCAGCGTATCCAAGATAGCTGCGTGTTCAGGCGCGAACGCGTAGGCGCGCTGGGCGAATTCAAGCCCCCGGGCGTCCCCCTCCAGGACGTAGAGAACGGCCAGATTGTTGAGGATCAATGCATCGCCCGGATACTGTTCATTTAATTCTTCATACACCCACCGGGCCGCATCGAAACGCTGCGCCTCTATGTAGGCGCCCCCGAGGACGCGCCGCGCCGCTACTGCCTGCTCATGTTGCGCCACCCACTGCTCCAATTCGCGCAGCGCCACATCCGTCTCTCCAAGGAATTGGCGGACCTGAAACAATTTGAAGGCGACATTAGCGGCGGCACCTTTGACTAACGCGGTCGCAAACGCCGCTTTAGCCTCCCTCACGCGGCCTAGCCCCAGCAGCGCATCGCCGGCTAATTGATCGGCAATCGCCGCCTCCGGATCCTGCTGGCGCACGGCATTGACCCGCGCCAGCGCCCGCTCGAACTGACCGGCTTGTAACGCCAGTTCGGCAAACATCACCTGCACGGGCAAGAACTGAGGCGCCCGCTGCGCGGCACTCTCGAGTGCTTCCCGGGCCGCATCTACATCGTCGGCGACGAGCAGGTATTTGGCATATTCGAGCAACCGCGGCGCGGAACCGGACTCACCTTTCACCCACTCAGATTTGACCAAGCGCTTGAAGGTCTCTTGGACTCTGGTCTTCGCACCGCTCGCCAATTCAACTCGCCCGCTCGCCACCCGCACGGCGACCTCGCGGGGGAAACGGTCTTGCATGGACTGCACCAAGTGCCAGGCTTGCGAGAGACTTTCTTTCGCCAAATACAGATCCAACAACTCGAGCTGTGGCGCGAGTAGCGTGATATCCGCCGCCAGCACCCGCTCCAGCCACTCGATGGCGTCAGCGCTGCGCTCCTGCGCCCGCGCGATATCCGCCATTGCCCGCATCGCCTGGATATTGTCCCTGTCTATGGCGAGGATCCGGTTGTAACGGGCGATAGCCGACTTTGCATCGCCGCCCTCCACAGCCATCGTCGCGAGGTTATGCAGGGCGGCGAGGTCCTGTGGATTCAACTGAATTGCCCGCTCGAAATGTCCCCTCGCCTGCTGTGGGCGCTGCGCCGCCAGCGCCACCACCCCGCTAAAATTATGTGCACTGGCATCATCCGGCCAACGGGCCAACAAGCGCTGCGCCGTGGTGAGCGCGCCCGCCACATCACCTTCACGTATCTGCGATATCCCGAGCAGTGCGCCCGCTTGATTGGCGCCTGATCCCAGTTCGATCGCGCGCTCGAGCTCGCTAGCGGCCTCAGCGCGCTTGCCTTCAGCCAGCCAACCCATAGCCAGTTGCGCCCGTATGTCCGCCTGCTTCGGGGCTAAGCGCACTGCCCGCTCCAACAACTCGTTAGCCTTACCGACCTCGTTAAGACGCATATACGCCCGGCCCGTCAGCACTAGAGTTTGTACGTCGTCTGGCCGTGCCTTGAACACCGGTTCCAACGTCTCAAGCGTCTGCGGCGCAAGACCTCGGCGCAGTTGCAAGCCGGCCAACAGTTTGCGGGCATCCATATGGTAGGGCTCCATCTCCACGAAACGAGATAACAGATCGTGCGCTTCATCCAACTCGCCGAGCCGGTAACGGACAATGCCTAGCAGCAGCAAGCTCGGCGGATGGCGCAAAACAAAGTTCGATTGCATCCGCACTAGGCTAAGGCCGGCACGCTCCAACGTCTGCTGTGCCTGATTTTTTTGGCTGGCTCTAGCCACAGCAAAGCGTTCAGATAATCAGCCTGGGGATCGGACGGGCGTACCGCGCGCACCGCCTGCAAATCCCTGTTCGCCGCCTCATCCTCACCTTGCTCTACCCTTATCGCCGCCCGTGCCAGCAACGCCGGGATATGGGCCGGCGCCACCGCTATAGCCTCGCTGTAAGCGGCGATGGCCGGCGCCAATTGTTGCTGCGCCCGGGCTAATTCTCCGCTTACGAACAGTGCTTCCGCCCTGTGGGTACCGACCTCCAGGGCAAATGCGGTCAATTTGCCGGCCTGCTTGAACTGCCCCCGGTAGATGTGCACACGCACCTGACCGAGCAATGCCGGGACGAAATTAAACTCCTCGTCCAGCGCCATCGTATAAGCCGCTTCGGCTGCATTCAGATCGCGCACCTGTATATGGGCATCGCCACGCAGCGCATGAATGCGCGCCCGCAATCCCGTATCGGCCACATCGGTACGCAATGTGCCGAGCAGTGTTTCATGCTTACCTTGCTGCAAATACGCATGCGCCAAAGGCTCGGCCAGCAGGGCGAGATCGGCGCCGGCAGCGAATGAGCGACGCAAGGCCGTCTCCGCCTCCTTGGCATACCCGATGTGCAAATAAGAACGCCCCAGCAGAACCTGTGCCGGCAGGTTGGTGGAATCGGCTTGCAACACGGATTGAAGAGTGACTACGGCACCGCGGAAATCGCCGTTGGTAAAGCGCACGTGGGCCGTTTCGTAGCTTTGCGAACCCGGCGAGTACAAGCTGGCATAGATGGCGGCCATGGCCAGGCCAACCAGCGCCATGGCGCTCACCGCCACGAACGCGGCTACGCGCTTTTTTCGCAGCAATCGGCGCAGACGGCGTGAAAACGAACGCCGTGAATAGCTCCTCGGCGATATGCGTATTGACGACGACGATGACGACTTGCGCCGCCGCCGGCGGCGCTTATGTGTCCGAGGCTCCTGCATGGTGATGGCCGCCCAATAGGCTTAACTCGAAGCGATGAGGCGCCACACCGTCCATGCGGCGCCTCCACCAGAACCCGCTTCGCCACTCGGTGCGAAGATATGATTTGTAATCTATGAAATCGCGCGGACTATTTGCCCTTGATGATTACTTAACCCTGCGGCGGCGGCGCGCCGCTAACAGGAGCAGCGCGAGCCCGATGCCGGCCAGCGCCATTACCACTGCCGTTGCCAGCAGCGGGCCTTGCATCGACCCCTCTTCTCCAACGCACTGCTCGCCGTGTTCTCGGCAATACTGCCGCCAATCGAACTCAGCAAGCTTATACGGCGAAGCATGTGTCTCACCGTGCTCAACGTAGATAAGTGCACCACTGGCACCAATGTATTTCAACGCTGTCTTCGGACCGGTCCAACCCTTGTCAAACCAATCGCTGTGATCCTGCTCCTGCTCGTTGCTCGCGGAGCCGGCTAAAGACCCGGCACCGGCCTTCGCGTGTTGACTACCTGCGAAGCGGCGGTAGCCGAACTGCACTTCGATGTGCGCATCGTCATTCGAGGTAAGCTGCAACACGAGCTTTTTACCGCCGCCGTTACCATCGTGCGGCGCCACCCCCCAACCCGTCGAGTGCCGCGACCATAACTCGTCGGTGAATTTCCGCGGATGGGCGACGTAGTGGGAATGGCCATATGAGCCACCACCGGAATTGCTGCCAAAGCGCAATTTGCCAAAGTGCAATTTATAGTTGTGCGAATAACCGGCCCCTGCACTGCCTAGTTTGTCGCCTGTACTGAAGGTGGCATAGGCGAAGGGGGCCGGCGCCGCCACGCCTATCACCACAACCACCAGCAGCATAGGACCTAGCACCATAGCAGCAAGCGAGCGATTACTTGACAATGTACGCATCTTTCATTACGGCGCTGCTGCAGGCGCCCCAGAGTAAAAACAATAGGGTAAACGCAATAGCAATAACCTACCAATAATCTGCGCTAAAGCAGCACCCTAGAGGACGGCTAAGGCGAATCGAGCATTCAATGATTATTTCTACAGAAAACCGGTATGGTTTAGCAGTGCAACTCTATCTCCGCCAAAGGAGCCCGCATGCCTAGGACCATAGGCGTCATTGGAGGTGGGCAGCTAGCCGCCATGCTGACCACAGAAGCCACCGCGGGCGGCGTGGATGTGATTGCCTTAGATCCCACGCCCCGCTGCCCGGCAGCCGTGGCTGGGGCGCGCCAAATCGTTAGCAGTGTGTTCGACGAAACGGCCCTGCGCACACTCGTGCAAAGCGTTGACATCACCACTGTAGAACTTGAAAACGTCCACTTGGACCTCCTGCATCAGCTCGAACTGGAAGGACACACCATAGTCCCAGCACCGGCCGTTATCGCGGTCATCGCCGACAAGCTGGCGCAAAAAGAAGTGTTCGCCAAGCAAGGGATCGCGACAGCGGCTTTCTCACCCATGCCTACTCCTGCAGCCAGCGAGGTGCGCGCCTTCGGCTTCCCATGCGTGCAAAAAGCGGCCCGCGGCGGCTACGACGGGCGCGGCGTCACCGTGATGCGCGATGAGACCGAGCTGGTCAATTTGCTACCGGTGCCGGGATTTCTCGAAGCGTTTGTCCCGAACGCCACCGAATTGGGCGTCATGGTGGCACGGTCCCGCTGCGGCGAAGAAGCCGTCTATCCAGTCACCGAGATGGTCTTCAACGGGGCCGGCAACATGCTGGACTACCTGCTCGCGCCGGCCCGGATCCCGGGCGCGGTGGAGCGTGCAGCCAAAGACCTGGCGCTACAGGCGGTGCGCGCCGTCAACGGAACCGGGATCTTCGGTGTGGAGATGTTTTTGACTCACACCGGCCAGCTGCTGGTCAACGAAATGGCACCGCGCACCCACAACTGCGGTCACTTCACCATCGACGCCTGCGCCACCTCGCAGTTCGCCCAGCAACTGCGCCTTTTGACCGGCACACCGCTAGGCAGCCCATCGCAGCACCGGGCCGCGGCCATGATCAATTTGCTAGGCGCTGCGGGTTATGCCGGCGCGGCCCGGATCTACGGTGTCGATAAGGCCCGCACCGCCGGCCCCGTCAACATCTACCTATATGGCAAACATGAGTGCCGGCCACTGCGTAAAATGGGGCACTTGACGGCCCTGGGCGCGACCGTCGATGAAGCGTTAGCCGATGCCCGCAAAGCCAGCCAAGCCATCATCATCCGCGGAGAACAGGTGTGCTAAGTTCAGCATCGCAAGCCAAAGTCGGCATCATCATGGGCAGCGACTCGGATTTGCCGGTCATGGAAAAAGCCGCCACCGCATTAACCCAATTGAATGTTCCCTGTGAAATGACAGTGATCTCCGCGCACCGCACGCCCAAGCGCCTCTACGACTACGCCAGCAGTGCTGAGGAGCGCGGCTTGCAGGTCATTATCGCGGGCGCGGGCGGCGCCGCTCATCTGCCGGGCATGTGCGCCGCAATCAGCGTTTTGCCGGTCATCGGCGTGCCCATCAGCGCCACCAAGCTGGCCGGCGAAGATGCGCTGCTGTCCATAGTGCAGATGCCCGCCGGTATCCCCGTCGCCACCGTAGCGATCGATAATGCCATCAATGCCGGTCTTTTGGCGGCGCAAATGCTGGCTATGGAAGACGGCGGCTTACGCGCACGCCTACACGCTTACCGCCGGTCGCTGGAGAAGCAAGTGTTGGAAAAAGCGGCCCGCGTCGAACGTCTTGGCCGTGGCGCCTAAGCGGCGTAAACCACGTAGCTCGACGGCATCCGTGCCGTCGCAAGTGGCGGCGGCACGCCAAGGCCCGGTATCGGCCCCTTTCGATAAAATTTACGGCAAGCATGCGGTACGCGGTGTTTTTCTAAGGCGCCCTGAAGCCGTGCGCCGGCTCATTTTGTTGGCCGGCAAATTGGCGCCACCCGATGAGCTCTTGCACCTCGCCGCCAGTCACCGGGTGGCGCCGGAAGTCTACCCGTGGAGTGAGTTTCTAAAACAAGCCGAACTCACTCAAGATGAAAAACACCAAGGTGTGTGCGTGCACGCCGCACCACTTACCATCTACCGCGAGTCCGGCCTCGCCGCGCTCGCCAACGCCAAGATAGTGCTAGCCCTCGATCGGATCACCAACCCCCAAAATCTTGCCACCATCTTGCGCAGCGCTGCATTTTTCCGCGTCGATGCGGTGCTCCTGCTACGCAACCGGGCAGCCGCTATCACGCCGGTGGTATTCAGAGTTGCGGTAGGCGGCGCAGAATTCGTAAAGATTTTTAAAGTCACCAACTTCGCCCGCGCCCTGCAAACCCTAAAAAACCATGGCTTTTGGGTATACGGACTGGATGAACGCGGAGAAACGACGCTCGAGGAGGCGGATTTCCCCGACAAGAAAGTGCTGGTGGTAGGAGCCGAGGACGAGGGACTGCGGCAACGGACCCGGCAATTTTGCGACGTTCTAGTGAGCATTCCAGGCGGCCAGCGGGGTATCGAAAGCCTGAATGCGGGCGTCGCCACCAGCATCGCCTTGTGGGAACTGCACCGGCGCTAGTGTCCTGATCCCAATGGGCGCCGTTACACTGTGCAGCAAACCAATCCCGGATAACTCCAGTCATGAAACCACTCAGCGTATTTCTCAGCCTTTGGCTTATGTTGGCGGCGGCGCCATCCGTTTGGGCCGAGAACTGGCTAGAACAAGGTTCCTCGCTCCTCAAGAGCTTTGGCGCAAACTCCCGGTTGGCGGACGATGAAATCATCGCCAGCTTGAAAGAAGCGCTCAAAGTAGGCACCGGCACGGTGGTCGGGCAACTCGGCGTGATGAATGGTTTCAACAACGATCCGGCAGTGCATATTCCTCTGCCTGGTGCCCTGAAAAGCGTACGCAACGCCTTGGCGCCGTTTGGCATGTCCAGCTTGCTAGATGATCTGGAAACCCGCCTCAACCGGGCCGCCGAAGATGCAACCCCCAAGGCGAAGCAGGTTTTCTGGGACGCGATCGGCGCCATGACACTGGAGGAGGCACGCAATATCCTGAACGGGCCCGATGACTCGGCGACCCGCTATTTTCAGTCAAAGATGACCAACCCGCTGGCCAAGCAATGGCGGCCTATAGTGGACAACAGCTTGGCTGGCGTCGGCGCTGTCAAGGCTTACGACGAAGCGATGGGCGAATACGCCAAGCTGCCCTTCATGCCCGATGTCAAAGCGAACTTGACCGAATACGTCATAGAGAAGGGCTTGGATGGCGTGTTTCACTACCTCGCGCAGGAGGAAGCCGCCATACGCAACAATCCACTTAAACGCTCTACCGAACTGTTACAGAAAGTGTTTGGCTCGAATTAGGGCCAGACGCATTAGAGGCAGATCTTGTGCATACGCCAACTTCGCGCAAGCTCACCGCTCATCCTCCCGCTGGCGGCCGCTTGCGCGTCACCAACACCAGCACAACACACACACGGCCAGCACACCAGGGCGAGACAAGGCCAAACCACAAAACGTCATCAAAGCGCCGAACAAGACAAACTGGCCGAACAAGACAAACTGGCCGAACAAGACAAACTGGTTATCGTCCCGTGCCAACGCGATATTGCCCTGAGATAAGCAGGCCAATGCGCGGGTATTAAAAATCAAAATCTGCCGGCACAGCCGCTCTTTTGAACAGTTGCGCGACGGCCCGTGCAATGACTTCATTGTCCACCGGCGCCCGCAAACTGAGACGCGCCGCGTTCGCCACCTCCTCACAAACCACCCCTGCCCTGGCATCCAGCAACGCTTCCATGTATTCGCGGGTAAACTCCGGATGGAATTGGACCGAAAACGCGCAAGCCTCGTATTCGAGTACGCCAATCGTACAGAACGCATTGCCGCCAAGTAGGGTGGCATCCTCAGGGACTTGCAGCACCTGATCTTGGTGAAACACGTAGACTTGCCGGCCTTCGCCCAACAGATCACGGCCCAGCAGAGCACCCCCCGGGACCGCCGCGCTTTGCGTGCGCGAGACCGGTATTGCACCGTAGTGCTGGACGCCGCAGCCCCAACCCTGCGCCGACTGGCGGACCTTCGCGCCATAAGCTTGCGCCAACAGTTGATGACCGAAGCAGATACCAAAAACAGGAATACGCGCGTGGCCACAGGCCAACACAAAAGCTTCCAGCGCAGCGATCCAATCGATCCGTTCGTAAACGCCGTGTTTGGATCCCGTCAGTACATAGCCATCGTATGCGTGCACCGGCCCCAAGGGCTCACCCCGTACCACCCGCAACGGCGAGAACCGCGCACCCGGCAACCACGGCCCCAGCCACGCCGCTACCATCGCCGGATAGTCGTCGAAACGCTCAGCCAGCGCGGGCGCAATCATGCCCGTCTCAATCACTCCTATACGCAATTCAAGCATCGTTATCGCATTGGCTTTGCCCGCATTGGCCCGCCATGATGCCTATCTTCAGCCCATGGACACAAGCGCGGCGAACCACAGTGTATATAGGTCATACATGAGGGTTCGAGCACGGGACTGACGCCGCAATCGCGGAAAAAGTGCATCTTTAGAGGTGCCCTTAAGCCAGTCAAGAGTGGAACGTCAGTGCACTACTCGCTCGGCTGGGGCGATTGACTGGTGTTGGGCGGCACCTGCCAGGAAAGCTGGTTACGCGGCGTGCCGAAGGCGCCGCGTATCAGCGCCGCATATCAGCATTGTGTTTCGCCAAAGAGACGCTCGCTAGAGAAAGCGCTATGCCACCTCGAAGAGGCCGGCAGCGCCTTGACCACCGCCGACGCACATGGTGCATACAACGTACTTAGCGCCCCTGCGCTTGCCTTCCAGCAGAGCGTGACCGACCAAACGGGCGCCACTCATACCGTAGGGATGGCCGATGGAGATGGCACCGCCGTTCACATTCAGCAGCTCATCGGGTATACCTAGGCGATCGCGGCAGTACATGACTTGCACCGCAAACGCCTCGTTCAACTCCCAAAGACCGATATCGTCGATGGTCAATCCGTGGTTTTTCAGCAGCTTCGGAACCGCGAAAACTGGCCCGATCCCCATCTCATCGGGTTCGCAGCCCGCCACCGCCAAACCACGGTAGATACCCAACGGCTCCACGCCTTTTTCGGCTGCTTTTTTATCACTCATCAACACGCTAGCCGAGGCGCCATCGGAGAGCTGACTGGCGTTGCCCGCGGCAATGGTGCCACCTTCGAACACGGTGCGGATCCGTTCCAAATCCTCGTAGGTGGTCCCCGGCCGGTTACCTTCGTCTTTGCCGAGCGTAACCGCCTCGTAACCGACCTCACCGGTTTCCTTGTTCACCAGCATTTTGCTGGTGGTCACCGGTACGATCTCATCATCGAAAATACCCGCCTCCTGGGCTGCGGCGGTGCGTGCCTGGCTCTGCACGCCGAAATGATCCATCGCCTCGCGGGCAATGTTATATCGCTTAGCGACGGTCTCCGCCGTCTCAATCATGCTCATATAAGCATGTTCGGCATGGGAGAGCACTGTGAGGTCTTTAGCGCGGTGAGAATTCTGGTGCTCGTTTTGCACCAGGCTAATAGACTCCAATCCGCCACCGATTACGACGTCCATATCATCGTGCATGATCTGCTTGGCGGCCGTTGCGATCGCCATCATCCCGGAAGAGCATTGCCGATCGATGGTCATGCCAGCCACCTGTACCGGCATGCCAGCGGCCAGCACCGACATACGCCCGATGTTGTAACCGGTGGTGCCCTGCGGCAAAGCGCAGCCCATAATCACATCTTCGACTGCACCGGCATCAATGCCCGCCCGCTCCAGCGCGTTGCGAATTGCGTGGGCGGCGAGCGTGGGACCCTCGGTATTGTTAAACGCGCCTCTATACGCTTTGCCGATGGGGGTGCGGGCAGTGGAGACGATAACGGCTTCTTTCATGGGCGTGAATCCTCCAGTGTGAATAGTAGTAACTGCTTGCAGCGAAGCCTACCACTGGCCGGCGTTGCGTGCTCATGGAGCAAAACAGTTTGCTCCGCAGCTTTGCTCCATAGTCCTAGGCGGAAGACGAGTCTTGCCACGCAAGTGAGGCCACGCCCGCATCGATCAGACCCGGCTCGATAGCCCGACTAAGTATGTAGGCCCAGATCGGTTAGACTGGGCACTACTGCGCCTGTAGCTCAGCCGGATAGAGCACCGGGCTTCGAACCCGGCGGTCGGGGGTTCGAATCCCTCCAGGCGCGCCAGCTTTCCATGGGTCCTTTCTTATCACATAGGTGACAGTTTATTCCGAGGACATAGGTAACAGTTTTGGAGCCAATGGGTTCGTTCCCACGGGCTCCACCCGGTTCGATTCTCGGTCGAAGAATCCTAAGTCGTAATCCATGAAGCTGACTAGCCATCCGTCGTCAGCTTCTTAAGGCCAGTTTGTTGGGAGGACGATAGGGACTTCGAGCGCTGTCCTCCAGTCCTCGAATCCCTTCGTCTTGGTACCGATTGAACAGCTGGTAGCCGGTCTTGCGCGAAATGCCGAACTCTCGGCAAAGCGCGGCCATCTTCTCGCCATCGAGAATGCGCGCCACGAAACGGAGCTTCTCGTCCATAGGTTGACACTCTTTCCACGGCATTCGAGGCGCTCCCCAAATGCCAGATGTATAACCTAGGTGCCCGGAATAATTCGTAACCTATCTGCCGAGAAGGACACCCCTCTTTTTCAGTATGGCCGCGGGTATGGTTTCCCGCGAGATCATGCACTGGACTCGCACTGCCCCTGGCCATCGCTTACAGTCCTTCCAAACCGGCCAAAGACTGCCAGGAACTGGGCAACTGTCGATTTTGATGGCTAGCAGCGAACAAGCACATGACTTGAAACGTCTCAAATCGACGACAGAAACTTGAGCAAGGATTGACGCTCGCGCTTGGTCATGTTCACGAACGCCTCTCGTGACACCTGCGCTTCTCCGCCGTGCCATAAAATGGCCTCTGATAGGCTTCTAGCCCGCCCATCGTGCAGCAAGGTGACGGCGCCGGAGACCACTCTAGTCAGTCCGATAGCCCACAGCGCGGGCGTGCGCCAGTCACGAGGTCCAGCCGCGAAGTCCGGTTTGCCATCGGCCAGTCCCTCTCCCATATCGTGCAACCGTAAATCGGTGTAGGGCCAGAAAGTCTGGCCTGCCAGTTGCGCAATAGTCGGGTGCGTGTCGCCCGTTCGCAGCGGCTGATCAGGGCCAAGCCTTCGCGCTCATAGCGAATGAGAACGCCATCCGGTAAACGCGATGGGCCTTAGCGCGGCAAATGCGCTCCTCAAGATCCTTGAAGAACCTCCCGGGGGTACAGTTTTTATCAGCATCACCCACCGCCGCTCCGCCGTTTTGCCAACTATCATGAGCCGGTGCCAGAGGATCGATCTGCCAGCGCCGGCGAGGAAAAACGCGCTGCGATGGTTGCACACTCAAATAGCCGAGGAGCGGGTGGAGGAGGGGGAAAGGAAATTTAAGCGGCCTTCGGGGCAGCATGGCTGAGTCTCGAGGTAGGTTCATAAGGCGAAGCCCCGGGACCACCCATCGGCGCAGCGAGGGGCTTAGACGAGGCCCTGCGTCAGGCGCGTCGCTCGCCGACAGCCGTGGCGATTGAATCTAACGGTGTGTTTGCCGTGACGTGCGTTAACCGCGGGCCATGGGCTCGAATGGCACAAGCTATTCGTGGGCTCAGCGCGGCATGGATGCCATTGTGCCATCAGGAGGATCGGTGGCGCGGCGGTTAAGGTGTTGGAGGCTCCGAGCCCTCCCCACTGGCTCGGTGACAACCGCACTGACACGCCCCTCATCCTCGCAGCGTGGGCCGCGGCGGCTATCGATAGCCGAATACGCGTTGCAATCGAGCCCGCCCGTTCAGTGGCGCGCTGGGCGGCCCATCCATCTTCGCTGGGCTTGGCGCTGGGCTTGGGGCGGGGCGCGACGATGAGGCGGCGCGGGGGTGCATGGGGCGCCCAGAGGCCGGGGTCCCTCATCGAATGCGCTCTAGGACGTGGCCCCTAGGACGTGGCACCAGGGCGGCCAGAGGCGCGATAAAGTTCTCGGGCTCGAACAGTCCGTGGGGGGTGCCATCGCTGAAGGGGCGCTTCAACTCAAGCCCCCCCAGGCCATCGCCCTGGACGCTTAAGCGCTGCCCGGCGAGGGGGCCGCGGGCCATGTATAGGCCCACCCGTTCGAGCGTGGCGCGCTCGTTTGGCTCGCCGGCCACCGCGCGGTTGAGCGAGCAGCCAGCGCGAGCGGCGGTGAAGGGCTTGGCCAGTGCGGCCCTGGATTGGCCGGCCAGCCAAGGGTGAGGTAGGCGCCTCGCGGCCCGCCCGGCCAGGGGACCGGCGGCGATGACCTACCCGATGGCGGCGCGGGTCGATGGCTCGTAAGGCGAGTCGAGGTCGAAGTCGAGGCAGGGCTGCTCCTCTTCGCCGACCCGCACGCAACCACGTACGGGTGAGGCGCGTGATGCGCGTTCTCAGCAGCGCCTCGAACTCGCCCGGTCGTGGCGCTGGGGCGCGGTGAAAGCGCGCTTTGCCCGGTTCGAAAGTGTCAGTGCCCTCTAGCGCCAGAACAGGCCAGTGCCCGTTCAGCTTCAACTTCGAGCCCAAGCGTTCGATGACAGTCACCCTAGCGGTGCGCGCGCCATCGCGGCGCCGTGTGCGCGCGCGATGGAGTCGCGCCGCTGACAGCGCCCGGGTCACCACCCCAAGCACCCGGGTGAGCCCTTTCGGTTGCGCCGCGAACCGCCGACGAAGGGGCGAGAGAAACGACACCCCCCTGGCGATACGGTGCACGCGCTAGCCCATTGTCCACCCGGTAGCCCATTGTTCACCCGGGGCGCGCCCGTCTCGGCCAGGCGCCGCGCTGCACACGAAGAGCACCCGCCGCGGCGGTTACAGCTCAACGCTACCCGGTGCTTGTTCAGCGAGAGGCCCGTGCACTTAGCGTGTACGAAGCCATGTGCCAATCGGCCGCAACGCCAATACGACTCGAATTCTTCGCGCACGTATCGAGGCAACGCTCTGCCCCGCGCTTCTTGCCCCGCGAACAACGGGTCAGCGGGTTGCTCTACGATGCCGTAGAGCACTGTCTCCTCGGGGCGATGGCGCCGCCGGTAGCCCCCCTGGGGCACAGGCTTGTTGGCGAAGCGCTTGAGCGGCGTCCATCGACACCGTCCACCTCAGCCATCGCACCGCAACCGCCAGCCCACTGCGCGAATCGAGGACGGCGCTGGCCGGTGCGAGTGTAGGCGCGAGTCCGACTAGACACTGCGGGCTCTGGGGGTTGATACGATTTCGGCTCTGGCCGCAGGTCAAAGCCTTGGCTCAACGTTCATTGGCTCAACGTACGGTGGCGGTGGGCGTCGAGGCGCTTTGCGCTGAGCGCAGGGACCGCCCGCAACTGATTGGGAGAGGGCGCGTTGGAGCGGGAGCAGCTTTTACCCGACGTGCGCGCGACCGGTCGCCGATGCGAAATCACCGCGATGGGTTTACTGGCTTCAATGTGGCTCTTTGCCGGGAAAGGGTAGCGCGACTGGGTCGTCGATGGGGGGGGTGGAAATGACGTTGGTGGATACGAATCAAGGCTGAGTTGGCATTGACTCGTTCGGCGCAATGCGCTGCGCCCCGGATTTAGACAATTCGTGCCCTACGCGGTTTGGAGGGCACTGGTTTGCTAGACTTTTTTATCATTTTTGGACTTTGTAAGAATTGCTAGGGCCTGTTAACACTAATTATGATAGACTTCGCGTATGAAAATCACCGCATCACAATTTAAAATTATCCAAAAACTCCTTCCTGTTCAAAGAGGTAACGTCAAAATACCCAATTTATTGGTGTTGAATGCCATTTTGTATGTCGCTGAGCACGGTTGCAAGTGGCGAGCTTTGCCGAAAAAGTTCGGCCATTGGCACAGCATTTATACTCGTGCCAATCGCTGGGCGAAAAATGGTGTACTCGATAGCGTATTTGCTGCACTACAGGAAAACGATGTCATCAACATACAGGTGGAGCAGGTATCGTTGGACAGTACAACAGTCAAAGTTCACCCGGATGGGACTGGCGCATTAAAAAAAACGGTCCACAGTCGATTGGTCAATCCCGAGCCGGGTGGACGACGAAGATTCATATGGCTGCAGCAGATGCCACAACGGCGGTGACCTTTTCCTTGTCCGCGGGCCACGTTGGGGATGCGCCAGCAGGCCGGGAATTATTGAAATCCTTTGAAAACAATGGCTGGGAGGGGACTCAAGTCATCATGGACAAGGCCTACGAAGGCGATGAGACCCGGCAGTTGATAGTCGATTTGGGGATGGAGCCCGTTGTGCCACCGAAAAGCAATCGGCTGAGGCCTTGGAAATACGACAAGGAGCTGTATAAAAAGCGAAATGAAGTAGAGAGATTGTTTCGGCGGCTAAAAGGATTTCGTCGAATCTTTACACGCTTCGACAAACTGGATGTTGTCTTTATGTTTTTTATCCACTTCGCCCTTATCGTGCAGGCGTTGAATAGTGTTAACAGGCCCTAGAGTAAAAAACATAATAAACGCGGAAGTAATAGCTGAAAAACCATAAAAAGGAAATTTCAAGGCTATAAACACTGCGAATACCAAAAGATCAGACCCATACATTATTTTTGGTTTTTCTATATATAGAGCGTCGATTTTATTTTGTAGACATGAAAAATATTGGCTTATTTCAATATACACCCAAACAAGTAATAAGATACCTCCCAGTATTTTGGCACCGACTAATAGGTCTGCATTTATAAGCCACATCCAGAATTCGTGAAAAGCAGCCTTCAGTGTCTGAAAGTGCTTGCTTTTCTATCCAATTCCAAATATCGAGTAGTGACATATTTACGCTCGTCTAACGACCGAATTCACCGAGTTGGCGGACCAACTGGATAGGAGTTTGAAGCGTGTAAAAGTTCAACCAAAGCGAACCCAGCTCGAAAGCTGCGGGCTGAGCCAATTCCGGTGCAACGACTTGGTATCCCGTTTACTGCGAGGGATTTGCCGTATGTGTTGATACGACCGGGCGAGCTGGATATCGCACATATTTGCGTCCAGAGGCTTGCTGTTGTTCTCGGATGTGGCGGAAAATTTCTTTGATATCGTAACCGAATTGTGCCGCATGTTTATCACGCGACGCACGAACTTCAGCAACAATAGAATCACTCGTTTTTGTCTTCATTTTCGGGCTCCATCAATTCATCGGGAGTACAGATGACTGTTGGCTCGTAGCCGGCATTTCGGCAAGCTTTGTCTATTTGGGACCGCATCGTGGCGTTCGCAATATGTCGGCAATTCCACGTTACCAAATATTCAACGCCATTTGTAACCGCAATCGCAATATGCCCAGCGTCTTCAGCGGCTTTTTCGGGAATCGCGCCAGATTCGATTAAATGCTGAGCCAGCTCCGCCGCTTGTTCTGTGGCGTCAAGTAACGTGATGCCCCGAAGTGCGTCCAATCGGTCACTCGCCGCTGTCGCATCACCGTCGCTTGCCTCAGTAATAACGAGTTCTGATACAACCAACTCAAAGCGCTCCGATGCATCGGTCCACCAATCGCGCGTGGTTTGTTGATATCCAGCAATCACAACATCACGCGAGGGCCACGCGGTCAGATAGCTGACAACGGTGGTTTCGATGTAAACTTTAGGTTTCATATCGAGGGAAGATCAGCGATCAGTACGAATCGGAAAAAATTCAAACTGAGACACGACTTAATGTTGCTATCACTCGGCGAATCGTAAATTATTCTTTCCCCGCCCGCCATTCTTTCCAGCGCATTACACTGTTGATACCCAACCAAGCCAGCGGTTCCGGTGGTAGCCGTTTTGGCGGTGGCATGGCGCTCAAAGAGGCCGTGGTCCCTCACCGAATGCGCCCTAGGACGTGGCCCCCCTAGGACGTGGCCCCCCTGGGACGGGGCACCAGGGCGGCCAGAGGCGCGATAAAGTCCTCGGGCTCGAACAGTCCGTGGGGGGTGCCATCGCTGAAGGGGCGCTTCAACTCAAGCACCCCCGGGCCATCGCCCTGGACGCTTAAGCGCTGCCCGGCGATGGGGCCGCGGGCCATGTATAGGCCCACCCGTTCGAGCTTGGCGCGCTCGTTTGGCTCGCCGGCCATCGCGCGGTTGAGCGGGAAGCCATCGCCAGCGGTGGTGAAGGGCTTGGCCAGTGCGGCCCTGGATTGGCCGGCCAGCCAAGGGTGAGGTAGGCGCATCGTGGCCCGGGCCTGGGGACCGGCGGCGATGACCTACCCGATGGCGGCGCGGGTCGATTGCTCGTAGGACGAGTTGAGGTCGAAGTCGAGGCAGGACTGTTCCTCTTCGCCGACCCGCACACCCGCACGCACCCGCGTACGGGTGAGGCGCGTGATGCGCGTTCTCGGCAGCGCCTTGAGTTCGCCCGGTCGTGGTGCCGGGGCGCGGTGAAAGCGCGCTTTGCCCTGTTCAAAAGTATCAGCGCCCTCTAGCGCCAGAACAGGCCAGTGCCCGTTCAGATTCAACTTCAAGCCCAAGCGTTCGATGACAGTCACCCTAGCGGTGCGCGCGATGGAGTCGCGCCGCTGACAGCACCCGGGTGAGCCCTTTCGGTTGCGCCGCGAACCGCCGACGAAGGGGCCAGGGAAACGACACCCCCCCTGGCGATACGGGGCACGCGCTAGCCCATTGTCCACCCGGTGCTTGGTAAGCGAGAGCCCGTGCACTGGGCGCGTACGAAGCCATGTGCCCATCGAGCGCAGCGCCAATACGACTCGAATTCTTCGCGTACGTATCGAGGCCACGTCCGGCCCCGCGCTTCTTGCCCCGCGAACAACGGGTCAGCGGGTTGCTCTACGATTCGAGCGCGACGGTCTAGGCGAGTCCCTCGATCGCCAATCCCGCCGCCAGCGCCAATTCGAGCACCAGCCGATAGACGCGCTCGAGGTCTTGCGCACCACTTTGAAGTGCGCGCGCGGCCGAAGATGGCTTGGCAAGGCTGCGGGCGGCGCCCGCATATTTCTCGAAGAACACCAGATCGGCTCGCTCCGCTCCCAACTCCAGGCAAAGCGCCATCATGCTCTCGTAGATGCATTGCGACATAGCCGCATCGTCATGCACCGCTTGAGCAACGGAAATGGGCGCCGCCGGGCGCACGCAACGATAATTGCCGGTCACTAACATCGGCCACTTGGCCAGCGGCACGAACAGCGAATCATGTACTTTCAGTGATATTAGCGGGCACACCTAAACCCATAGACAACGAACTGAAAACAACCGCTCAAGCCGCCGTTAACCAATCGGCCCAAGTGCTAGAGCCACCGGCTACCTCACGGTTAGACGCCCAGCGCCAGGCGGAAAATAGAGACGCTTTCAACCGTGAGCTGACCCGTGCGGTTGCGCCTGTGCAAAGCCCTTAGACCGGGACCTCGCCCCTCAAGATAACCCGGTGCATCACCCGCCCATCGGCCATCCGGTAGTCACGGTGCGCGCGGTGCAGCACGGCGCGGTTGTCGCACAACAATAAATCCCCAATCCGCCAGCGGTGCCTATAGGTGTTAGCAGGCGTGATAACCCGCTCCACCAGCTCGTTGACCAAGCGGCGGCTCTCCTCCGGCTCCATACCCTGGATGCGTTCCAACTTACCGGGATGCACATAGAGCGCGCGTTTGCCGGTATCGGGGTGGGTGCGTATCAGCGGATGAACCGGGCGCGCGGCGAACTTCGCCCGCGCCTCATCGCTGATATACGCGAAATCTTCTATCTTGTTTACCGCTCGCAACTGGCCTAGACGGGCCTGCTCATCGGCGCCAAGGCAGTCGTAGGCAACGTGCATATTGGCAAAGCTGGTGTCGCCGCCTTCGCTAGGCAATTTGACGGCGTATAGCGCCGTCAATTTCGGTGGGCGCGGGTGGTTGGTGTGATCGGTATGCCAATCACGGGCGCCGAAGGGAATGACTTGGCCCTCCTTGTCCGGTGGCATTTTGCGGCTGTCCAGCACTGCGATCTCGGGATGCTCCGGCATCAGCGTGCTGGTGAGATGCTGTTCCATCGTTTCCCCGAATAGCCGCAAGGCAGCCAGGAGTTGGCGCGGGTCAAGGCGTTGATCGCGAATCACTATCACCAGATGATCGCGCAACGCGGCGCGCACTTGTGCAAGTGCGGATTCGACAGCGCAGACGCACAGATCCAGCCCTGTGATCTCGGCACCGATGGTCTCGGACAACGGCGTGATGGAAAGCGGCATGAGCAGCTCCGAGTTGCGGCATGATCTCAACGGATTGATGTATATACCGCAGAGCGCTCATGCAGTCGATGCATGCAGATGATGACATTGCACTAGAATTGACACGATCGTAAATAAGCAAGAGGCTTGCAGGCCATGGCCAACAACAAAGCACCGGTGGCGGGCGGCGGGGCGCAAGCGGCGCCGTAAAGAGCGGCTGAACTCAACGAGAACGGCGGCTCGTTAGATCCGGATGCCCTCGCCGAGGTCTATTGGCATCTGCATTGCCAACATCCGACCAGTCGGTGAGCGCGCGCACCGGGCGATTTTGCCGGCGGCCATACCGCTACTCCAAAGTAGACGTGTGTTCGCGCCTCACCAAGTCCCAATCGATTTCGTAACCTAGGCCGGGTTCGGTAGGTGCGTGCACGACGCCCCCATCGAACTGAATGTCCTGCACGAGTCCGTACATATTGGCGCCGGTGCAGGGGGAAAAACTCGAAGAATTCGCAGTTCGGCACGGCCATGGTGACATGTAGATTGGCGACATTATTAAGCGAGTTACCGCCGTGGTGGATCTCGCATTTCATATTGAATCCTTCCGCCAAATGGCACAGCCGCACCAGCGGCGTAATACCACCGGTAACGGCTACGTCACCACGCAAGATATCGGTTGCGTATCGGGTAATCCACTGGGTCATACCGTAGTAACGCCCAGGGGCGTATTCGGTGGACATGATAGGAATATCCAGCTTCTGATGAAGCTTGATGTAGTTGTAGATATCTTCTTCCACCAGCGGATCTTCATACCAGTAATAGTTCATCTCCTCAATGGCACGGCCCACGCGCAGCGCGTCTTCGTACTGATATGCCCACATCGAATCCAGCATCAGCTTCATATCATCGCCCACGGCGGCACGCACCGCCTGGCATATTTCCATATCGTATTGGGGATCGCCGTGTGGATGTATTTTGTGCGCGCTCCAGCCTTTCTCCTTGAACGAGAGCGCCTCTTGCACATACTCCTCTTTGGTCTCGTGATATGCCGTGCTCGAATACACCGGCACGGTATGTTTACAAGTGCCTAGAAGCCGGTGTACAGGCTGCCCGGCGATCTTGCCATTGATGTCCCACAGGCAAACATCTACGGCGCCTATAACATAGGTGGACACGGATCGGTTCATTTTCCAAAGCTCCCACCAGATGGCGCCTATGTCCTGCGGATTGCGCCCCATTACGATGGGCTTGATGAATTCAATGAGTCCCGGTGCGAAGTGATCCGCTCCCACCCTGGACGAGCCCAGGAAGGCATTGCCGGTAATGCCTTCGTCCGTTTCTACGCCAACAACACCGAGTTGGCGTGTATGACCAAAAGCGGTACCCACCCCGGTTTTCCACGGCTGCGTGGTCCAATTGAACATATCCACTTTGACATTGGTGATCTTCACAGGGAACACTCATATTAAAGTTCAGGCATTTAATGTTCAGGCATTAACGTTCAGGGGGCGAATACGGCACGCTCCTGCTCATCCATAGCCGCCACTAATCCAGTTTCCCAATCCAAATACGCACGGGCGGCATCCATGTTGCCGGCGTGGCGATCGTGCACAAAGAATAGATAATCGATGCGCCGCTCAGGAGGCAGCCGCCCACTGTCCACCTTGAGCCCACCTTCCGGCCACAGCCGCGGTGAGCTGTCCAGATAACCCACGACTTCCACCTCTTGCTCTGCAAGATCCAAGGCGGCCAACTCAGCCACTCTTTTGTCATCGACCACCAGCACCACCTTGCGGCCCAAAGGAGAGTGACCGAGGGGAGAGTCGCCCAGGGGCAACTCGTGCAGGCGTGGCCTAATGCTCCAGATAGACTCGCGGATGTGCGCTTTTCGGAATTCAGCGCTAGAACGCAAATCCACACAAGCGATCCCTCCAGCTATCGCACCCGCCGTGAGTCCGGCGTCCAACTGTATAAGAGGCGACGATTCCTCCATGGCGGTGGCAAAAACCGTGCTGATAATCTGCACATCTTCGCCGTTGAGAACGTAGACCTCCAAACCCATGCGCGTGAGCCAGTGCGCGGTCACCACCGCCCGCACTTCCAGATGATCGACCAAGACGATACGCGCGCCGCGCACCGCCACCCAGGCATCGGTTGCTTGTACGAGCTGTCCGCCAGGTGCGTGAATCGCGCGGGGCGGGTGGGCCTCGGCGTACTCCCGCGCACTGCGCACGTCGAATACATAGGTGGTCCTGTTGTCCTCCCCCATCCATTCACGCAATTGTTCCTGACCTAGGTGTTTGATACCGTCGCGCTCGGCCATGTCGCGAGCGCGTTTGCGCGCGGCGGCGGTCTCACGGGCACCGAGTACCGCCGGATAGGACCGGGTAGCGCCGTGATCCAAGTCAAAGCCGGCCAAACGCCAACCCATAGTGCCATTGCGCAGCGCCACCACCCGCCGCACCACCCCATGATCGACGAGCCCGAGATCGATGAGCGATTGGGCGCCGATGATGCTGCGGGTTCGGCCCGCGCAGCTCACCACCACAGTGGTGTTCATATCCGGGCACAACGCATCAATGCGCAATCCGAGTTCGGCGTTGGGACAAGAAACAGCTCCAGGAATAGTCATCTGTTCATATTCTTCCGGGCTCCTGCCATCCAAAATGGTCACCGGCTCACCCCGCGCGGCCATATCTTTGAGTTCAATGGCATCTATAGCAGGCGTATCCCGTACCTGCTCCACCAACTCACCGAACGCTTTGCTCGGAACGTGAACGCCCTTGAAGACCCCCAAACCGGCGGCCGCCCAAGCGGGTATACCACCGGCCACCGCCACCACGCGCATATAACCTCGCCTGCGCAGGCGCCGCCTCGCCTGCTCCGCCACACCGTCGCCATCGTCGATCAGAGCAATGCGGGTACCGCGAAGAGGCACTAAGGCGGCGATGTCGAGTTCCAAACGGCTATAAGGCACGTTGACCGCGAAGAAGGCATGCCCCTCGCCGAACTGACCCGCTTCGCGCACATCCAACAATGCGAACTCTCTGCCCTGCTCAGACAGGGCTTTCGCTTTCTGCGGTTTTATCAACTTCACTGTTCCACCTCCAATAGTGACGCCCACAAATCGGCGCCCATTATCTACTCGCATACCTCACTCACCTAAGGCAAGCGCTTGACTGCCCCTCAGTCCATCGCCCCCAATCGGCGCACGCTTGTGTCTAGCCGCCCAAGGGGCTCGCATTCTTCGTGCAAGCGCGCAGAATAACCGGCTTAAGTTTATAGTTTTACAACGTCTGGGAGACTCGTATGGGGGAGGCGATACGCACGCGGCGAGTGGGTGGGATTTGGGAAGTCACTTTAGATCGGCCCAAGGCGAACGCGATAGATCTCGCCACCTCCAGAACCATGGGCGATGTTTTCGCTGAATTCCGCGACGACCCTGGCGCCCGCGTCGCTATCATCCGCGCCGCTGGCGACAAATTCTTCTGCGCAGGATGGGATCTCAAGGCAGCGGCGGACGGCGCGGCGGTGGATGGCGATTATGGCGTTGGCGGCTTCGGTGGCATTCAAGAACTGCGCGATCTGAACAAACCCATCATCGCCGCGGTGAACGGTATCGCCGTGGGTGGCGGTTTCGAACTGGCACTGTCGGCCGATCTGATAGTGGCGGCGGATCACGCCCAATTCGCATTGCCGGAAATCCGCGCCGGCACTATCGCCGATGCTGCCTCGGTGAAACTGCCTAAGCGGATACCGTATCACGTGGCCATGGATTTACTGCTGACTGGCCGCTGGCTGGACGCCGCGGAGGCGAAAGCGCTAGGTTTGCTGCGCGAGGTAGTGCCAGCGGCCGACCTCGTGGACACGACCTGGAAGCTGGCGCAATTACTGGAGTCAGGGCCCCCGCTGGTATACGAGGCGATCAAAGAAGTGGTGAGAGCGGCGGAAGGGGAGACTTTCCAAACCACGATGAACCGCATTACCAGGCGGCAACTGGCCACAGTAGACGTACTCTACACCAGCGAGGATCAACTGGAGGGCGCGCGGGCGTTCGCGGAAAAACGTGAACCGCGCTGGCAAGGACGTTAACTCGGTGTACTGTCTGAAATACCGCGTCAAAACCTACGGTAAGTTGTCAACGTGAGCCCTACTCCCGTTCTGCTCGCGCGGGGCATTCACAAGTCCTTCGGCTCAGTCGAGGTTCTAAAAGGCATCACGGTGAGTGCCGATGGCGGCGACGTGGTATCCATACTGGGCGCTTCCGGATCCGGCAAAAGCACTCTTTTGCGCTGCATAAATATGCTGGAAATCCCCAGTGCGGGGACGGTGACAGTCAACGGCGAGACTATCGCCATGCGCACCACCCGCGCAGGAGAGATGATACCGGCGGACCGGCGCCAAGTGGAACGCATTCGCACCCGCTTAGGGATGGTGTTCCAGAGTTTCAATCTCTGGACCCACATGACAGTGCTGCAAAACGTCATCGAAGCGCCCGTGCATGTGCTCGGCTTATGCAAAACGAGAGCCATTGAGCGGGCCGACGAATTGCTACACAAAGTCGGCATCTACGAGCGCCGCGATTATTTTCCAGCACATCTGTCCGGCGGCCAACAACAACGCACGGCCATTGCCCGGGCGCTAGCGATGGAGCCCGACGTGCTGCTGTTCGACGAGCCCACCTCCGCCCTGGATCCGGAGTTGGTTGGAGAAGTACTCAAAGTGATGAGAGCATTGGCCGAAGAGGGACGCACCATGCTCGTCGTTACCCATGAAATGGGTTTCGCCAAAGACGTCTGTAACAAAGTGGTATTTCTGCACGAGGGGCGCATAGAGGAGGCAGGCAGTCCAGCAGATATTTTCGAACAGCCGAAGTCGGAACGGTTTCGGCAGTTTTTGTCCAGAACTCTCCGATAAACAAGCGGCGGGTAACATCGTCGATTATTAAACGAGGAACGAGTCCATGAATGTTAAAAAACTATCAAGCCTTCTTTCAGCCGGCGTGCTGGCCCTCACCTTGAGCACACCGTCGCTGGGCGCAGAGCTGCGTATAGGCGTGGAGGGCGCCTATCCTCCGTTCTCCTGGAAAAAAGCGGACGGAACGTTAACAGGATTTGACATCGATATCGCCATGGTCTTGTGTGAGGAAATGGGCCGCAAGTGCACGTTGGTGGAGCAGGACTGGGACGGCATGATCCCTGCGCTGATGGCGAGGAAGTTCGATGCTATCGTCGCCTCCATGTCGATCACTGAAGAGCGCAAAAAGCGGGTCAACTTTTCCGTTAAGTACTACAACACACCGGCCCGGCTGGTGGCCAAAAAAGACTCCGGTTTGAGCGATACGGCGCAAGCGCTGGCCGGCCAGCGCGTGGGCGTTCAACGCAGCACTACCCATCAGTGTTACGTCGAGAAAGCATTTCCTGAAGCCGAATTAGTGCTGTACACCACCCAAGAGGAAGTCTTTCAGGACTTGGCAGCGGGCCGGCTGGATGCGCAGATGTCCGATTCCCTGCAAGCCATCGGGAGTTTCTTGAGCAAACCGGAAGGTCAAGGCTTTGCTTTCCTCGGCGGCGATCACAACGATCAGCAGTGCCACGGCGAGGGCGCTGGCGTCGCCGTACGCAAAGCGGATAATGAGTTGCTGGAAGCCCTCAACAAAGCGATCGAAACCATTCGCGCCAACGGTATCTATAAGACCATCAACGATAAGTACTTTGATATCGACATCTACGGCGGTTAAGACAAGAAGATACGCACCGGTGGCGGCCGCACGCGCAGGCGCCCGCCACTATATGCCCCCAAGATATAACAGTGGAGCAGATATTCGCCTACCGCGGCCTCCTTTGGGATGGCACCGTAACCACCGTTCAGCTAGGGCTGGCGTCTTTGTTACTGGCGCTCACCCTAGGCCTGCTAGGCGCGTGGGCCAAGCTGTCGGGGGCCAAGTTAGCGGTGATGCTCGCCGATGCGTATACCACCCTGGTGCGGGGGATCCCCGATCTGGTGTTGATGTTACTCATCTACTACGGCGGTCAAAAACTCATCAACGACTTAGGCGAGTGGACCGGTCTTTGGGACTTCGTTCTAGTCAGCCAATTCGTCGCCGGTTTTGGCACCATCGGCTTTATCTTCGGCGCTTACATGACGGAGACCTTCCGTGGCGCCATCCTCGCCATCCCGCGCGGACAGATCGAAGCGGGTATCGCCTGCGGCATGCCGGGAGCGCTTATATTCCGCCATATCATCTGGCCGCAGATGGTGCGCTATGCGCTGCCCGGTTTTACCAACAATTGGCTGGTGCTCATCAAGACCACGGCGTTGGTCTCCATCATCGGTTTGCAGGATCTAGTCTATAACGCGCTGACCGCCGGGCGCTCGACCCGCCAACTCTTCACCTTCATGTTCGCCGTGCTGGTGATTTACCTCATCCTCACCGCCCTGTCCGAACTCGGCCTGAAGTGGTTGGACAAACGCTACAGCGCGGGCCTGCGGGAGAGTACCGGCTGATGGAGGCGGGCTTTTGGGAATGGCTGGAGATGGTGAGCGATAACCATCTGCCGATACATGTTTATCTTATCGTGCAGCATTTTGATCGCTTTTTGTGGGGCGCCGTCATCACCTTGCAACTGACCTTTGCCGCGCTCATCACCGGGGCCTTGCTGTGCGTTCCGCTGGCCATCGCCAGAACCTCCACTAGGGGCGGCATCAATAAACCCGTGTGGATATACACCTATTGTTTCCGCGGCACACCGTTACTGGTGCAAACCTATCTCATCTATTACGGGCTGGGTCAGTTCGAAGTGATCCGCGAGAGCTTTTTGTGGGAACCGGTTCTATCTAGCGCCTGGTGGTGCGCTTATATCGCCTTCACCTTGAACACCACGGCGTACACCACAGAAATCCTGCGCGGCGCTATCGCCACGACACCGGCGGGCGAAGTGGAAGCAGCGCGGGCCTGCGGCATGTCCCGCTGGACCGTATTGCGGCGAATTGTTCTACCGAGCGCTCTGCGCCGCTCACTACCGGCTTATTCCAACGAAGTCATCTTCATGCTGCACGCATCGGTCATTGCCAGCACCATTACCTTGCAGGATATTCTAGGCGTAGGCCGGTGGCTAAACGGACGCTATTATCTGGCCTATGAAGGATTTATTACCTCAGCGGTGCTGTATCTCATCTTGGTGTATTGCATTACGCGCGGCTTCGGGTGGTGGGAGAAACGCTGGATGGCACATCTGCGTGAACGTGAACCGACCACGGCATCCGGCGCTGGCACTAGTGTCTTGGGGCGTTAACAAACCGCCACTGCTACCAGCACCCACTGCTACCAGCACACGGAGAGCGCTAACAGGAGAATGACTCGATGCGCATCGTCGTGGCGATGATGAAACACGAGACCAACACGTTTTCACCCATTGTGACGGATTGGCAGCGCTTTTGTGCCTGGGGTGCTTACGCAGGCAGCGTCATTCAGGACGTCTATGCGCAAACCCGGATGCCGATTGCGGCGTACATGAAATTAGCCCGCGGCGCGGGGGCAACGGTTATCACGCCGGTGGCAGCGGAGGCGATGCCTTCAGGACCGGTGACAGAGGCAGCATTTGAGTATATGTGCGGGCTCATCTGCGATACCGTGGGCCGAGGATGCGATGCGGTCTTGTTGGATCTTCACGGCGCCATGGTCTGTGAGCATGTAGACGATGGTGAGGGCGTGCTGCTGGAACGCATCCGCGCCATCGCGCCCGGTATTCCCATCGCGGTCACCTGCGACTTACATTGCAATCTCACACCGGCGATGGTGCAAAACTGCACCGCACTCATCGGCTACAAAACCTACCCCCACACCGATATGTATGAAATGGCCGAGCAGGTGGGACAGATTGTGCTCGATACAGTCAACGGCACTAAAACGCCGGTCACTGCCTGGGGCCGCTCCCAAGTACTCTCGCAGACCTTGTGCCAAGGCACCGGTGACGAACCCATGCGCTCGCTGATCGCCAAATGCCGCACCTTCGAAGCACGCAAAACCGTACTGGCGGCAACGGTGTTCGGCGGTTTTGCATTGGCTGATATGGCCGATGCGGGAACCTCCGTCATCATCGTCACTGACGGCGATCAACACCTGGCCGATGCGCTACGCGATGAGCTATTACACGATATTTGGGACGCGAGGGAATCATTCATCTATCACCACCGGCCCTTGCATGAGTCCATCGCCAAGGCGCGGACATTGGATGAAGGACCCATCATTTTGCTAGACCATGCCGACAATTGCGGATCGGGCGGCACCCAGGATGTCATGACGGTGATAGCCACTGTGCATGCCGCCGGATTGGAAGACGTCATCGTGGCCGCTGTTTGGGATCCGCAGGCCGTTCAAACCATGGCGGCGGCAGGTGTTGGCAGCGAAGTGGAAATAGACCTTGGCGGTAACACGCACATGCCCAACCTGGGTGTCCAGGGGCAACCGCTACGCCTTCGCGGACGGGTGAAAACGTTGAGTGACGGGCGCTTCAAAGTGCATGGCCCGATGTATACGGGCATTGAAGTTCACATGGGCCCAAGCGCTGTTTTCGATACCGGCAACATGCAAATAGTCGTGGTATCGGCACACCATGAGCCGTGGGACTTAGGTGTATTTACCTCCATGGGCATACAGCCCGAGCGGCATAGGTATCTATTGCTGAAATCGCGTATTCACTACAGAGCAGGTTTTGGCCACTTACCTAAGCACACCATTACGTTAGACGGTACCGGCGTCACCACATCGGATAACTCATGTCTTAACTACCGCAAGCTACGCCGGCCTATGTACCCTTTGGATCGGATTAACACCTCTTAAGCTCAAGAGTAGTACTACCTATGCACCTCACCCAAGCCCTCAAACGCGCCGTACAGATCAAAGGTAATGAAATAGCGTCGTTTTGCGCAGGCCGTGAACGTACTTGGCTAGAGGCGCGCGAGCGGATAGCGCGCCTGGCCGCCGCTCTGTACTCCCTAGGCATCAAAGATGGAGAACGCGCCGCCATTCTTGCCTTAAATAGCGATCGTTATCTCGAATATTTTTATGCCACACCCTGGGCTGGCGGCGTATTCGTGCCCATCAACATTCGCCTAGCCGCCCCGGAAATAGAATTTTGGTTGAACGATTCGGGCAGCCGGGTGCTGTTGATAGATGATCGATTCTTGCCCGTATTGGCGGCGTTGCAAGGCAAGTTGGATACGGTGGCACACGTGATTTACGTGGGTGACAATAATTGTCCCGACGGTTTATTGGACTATGAACAATTGGTGGCCAGTCACCCGCCTATGGAAGATACGAACCGCGGTTATGAGGACTTGGCTGGCTTGTTCTACACCGGCGGCACCACGGGCCGCTCCAAAGGCGTGATGTTGAGCCACCGCAATCTGGTGACCAATTCCTACAACGCCGTACCCGCGCTCGGTTTGGCCACCGACATGAAATGGTTACATGCCGCGCCCATGTTTCACATCGCCGACGGATGCGCCATCTTCGGCGTGACCGCCGTGGCCGGGACCCATATCGTCATTCCAGCGTTCGCCCCCGAGGCCACCCTGCAAGCCATCCAGACCCATGGGATAACCAACACGCTGTTGGTGCCCACCATGGTTAACATGGTGGTCAACGACCCGGATGTGCTGAATTATGATCTCAGTAGCGTACGGGGCATCACCTACGGCGCCTCGCCCATGCCGGAGGCCATCATAGTGCGCGCCATGGAAGTGATGCCCGACTGTGGTTTTACTCATGCTTACGGACAAACTGAATGCTCGCCCTTAGTCTCCACCTCGGGGCCTGAGTGTCACGTTCTGGCAGGCCCCAATGCCGGCATGTTCAAGTCTGCTGGCAGGGCGGTCATCGGTGTAGAGCTGACGATTAAGGACGGCCAAGGACAGGAAGTGCCGCGCGGCACCATCGGCGAGATCTGCTCGCGCGGCGCCCATGTCATGCAAGGCTATTGGCGCCAGCCAGAGTTGACCGCCAACACCATCAAAGACGGCTGGCTACATTCCGGCGATGCCGGCTACATGGATGAACGGGGATATATCTATGTCATCGATAGAATTAAAGACATGATCATCTCCGGCGGCGAGAACATTTATTCAGCGGAGGTGGAAAACGCGCTTTACCAGCATGAAGCGGTGGTGGAATGCGCTGTTATCGGCATTCCGAACGAGCAGTGGGGCGAGTCGGTACATGCGATTGTCAGGTTGCACGCCAATCAGCCGGCCACGCAAGAAGAATTGATCGCTTTTTGCAGGAGCCTTATCGCCGGCTTCAAATGTCCGCGCAGCGTATCGTTTCGCGACGCGCCGATGCCACTATCGGGGGCGGGGAAAATTTTAAAAACAAAGCTGCGCGAACCCTTTTGGCCGGATCAGTCCAAAGGGGTTAACTGACCAGGGGGTTAACTGGCTAGGGGGGTTAACTGAGCCGCCAGAGCTGTCAATCCCCATCCGCCAAGCCGCGCAGCCGGCTACGTAGCTTGCCTAGCGCTTCTATGACTGCCTGAATCGTTGCAGTAGCGGGTTCGTCCGGCCATCCTTGGGTCAGGTGCCGCGCCAACGCCCGTGGCGCCAATGTCGATGTGCAAGCTTCAAAGATAATGATGGCGGGCACTGACATACCGCCCTCACTTCCCGCCCGCGCATCCGCTAAATGTTTCCCCGCTAAATATTTTCTATGAATACCCGCCAGTGCTGCGGCCAGCGGATGCGGCCCCTCGGCCCGCGTTGACACCGGCAAGGGCGCACAGGCAGTGGTTTGCGCATCCTTCTCCAATAGACGGTTGCCGAGCGCCAACATCTGCATATCGCCCAGCATCAAACAGCGGTATGCATCTCCTGGGGTACAGGCCAATGGCTCACCGGCCAACCGCAATGAGTCCAACGCTAAAACAGAGCCGCCGCCTACCTGGCGATAAGCTTCCAACACGTCCCACAAACGCGGAGCGCTTTTTCGCTCGACCGTGATAAACCGCGCCGGCGGATTATTGTCTTGGGCACTAACAGCTGGTGCCCGCAGCAAACCAAACGGGCTCGCTGCTGCCGGGGCAGCGATCAACTCGGCGGCATACTCGGCTTGTATGGCCAAAAGTTCGCCACTGCCGCTTACTTCAGACGGCCTGTGCAACACCACCCGCCCACTCAAACCACGGGCGCTGACTTCCATACGGCCATCGAACAAACCAACCCTGGCACCGGCCAGCAACGCCTCGGCAAGCTCTTGGGCAAGCGCCTCATTATCCAAAGTCCGGGCCGCATAGTCATTGGTAAGAATGTAAGCACCCAATTCCAAGTGACCATAACCGGGACCCAGCCGGGCATGTTCGGCACCCACCTGAACCAGTGAAACTCGCTGAGCTTGGGGACGATGGTGAAACGCATCAAGTGCCGCCCCCATCGCCCCGGCGACAGCAGCCATAGCCGGCTGACACCATATCTTATGCGGCGAGGAGCGCTCCAGGGCATCGGCTTCGGCGGCCATGATATCCTCGGCACCCACGATCGCCAGCGCCTCCACTCCGGCCAGCGCGCGCGCCTCGGCCAGTAGTCCCGCCATAGTCTGCTTACGGCCCAGGGAGCGGCGTTCCAATACTTCGATCCGGCCCGCCTCCCCTTTACCGAAGATAACGCTCTTGGCCGCCACATCCACGGCGACGATGGCGGCCCGCTCAAAGCCGCAGGGGTAGTACGCCGCCGCGCATATCGCCCGCTCGTATTGGGCGATAGCCACCACGCCGTCAAACTGCAAATAACGGCGGATTTGCTGACACACGTCCGCCCGCCGCTCCAACCATAGATGGGCTTCGCTAGTCCACTGCGCCGCGTCGCCGGCGAGCCCCGCCAACGCCTCACGCAAAACAAAGGCGGGGTTGCAGTAAAAGACCACCGCATCCAGATCCTCTTGCTGAATGCCAGCCTCCTCAAGACAATAATTGGCCGCCAGTTGCGGGAAGCCGATCTCGCCTGGCCTGCGGGTAAAGACGCTCTCGTCAGCCGCGCTTACCACCTGCCCGTCATGCACCAACGCAGCGGCCGAACCATGAAAAAAACACGCTATTCCCAACACGTAACCCGAGCTTCGCTCAGATACCGGCGCAAGCGCTCTACTAGGCTTGCGGAGCAAGCCCCGTCTTGCGATCTCATCGGCCAATAGCCGTCCGATCTGCGCATGCCCGAACTCGGAGTAATGACCATCATCCAGACCACATTGATCCCGCTCGCGCAGGCTGAGGGGCGCTAAACCGGCGGTAACGTTGTAAACGTGAAAACCGGCCTGCTCGTCGATGGCGGCATCGAAGAGATCATGATAGACGGGGCGCAAATTGTCCGAGTAATAAGTGTATGTGGGCAGCGGCACTACCAGGACCGGAATAGCACCGCGTTTGTCCTTGAAGCGCCGCATGATTCGGGTCATGAACTGCCACCCCGATGACTGCGGGTTCTCGTAGTCCTGATAGGGCTGCACGCCAGTCATTCGGTAGACCGAGCCCCGCAGGCCCGCCTTCAGACTCCAGAGATGATCGCGGATAAACATACGCACCGGCCGCAGCGGCGGCGACAGGTAGATGCGCTCGAGCAGCGGCGCCTGTAGTTGGCCCTGCTCGTACTCCCCCGCCGCCGCCTCACTCACCTCGGGACGCTCCCTGGGAACCGGCACATGGTTGAGTTCCAACTCACCATCCACCAGCTTGAAGTACGGCTTTGGCACCAGTACATGGCGGCCATTGGCGGGATCGAATGTGGGCCTGAACGCGGCCACGATGCGCTCGATGGTGTGTACCGCGATGGCCCACACGATCAGATCCGCCTCAACGTCCAGAGCCAACTGCTCGTGCATCAGCAATTGCTGATCGGGTCCTGAGCCGGATAAAGCATAGCAGTAGACTTCCGCATCCAGATAGTCGCCGATCAGGGTTGGAAAGCAGGACTCTATATCGCAGCCATCACCCGCAGCGAACGAGTCCCCCAAAACCAAGATGCGGGGTTTTTTCCCTTTGGGTTTGACGAATTCCCGATCCGAGCGAAAGCCTAAAGTGTTGGTTCTAACGTGATAGTAACCGCCCACATGCGGCAGACGAGCCCGCAGTGCAGGCACATAAAGATGGCCAAACTGCTCGTGGTAAGAAACCACCATACGGTGCGTAGATTGGGCGAGGAGGAACACGTTTAAGCAGGTTGGCGTTTACACAGCCCAGCGATTACAGCTCAGCGTCCCCACAGCCGGACCGCGAATGGCCAAAACAGCCCCGGCACCTTACCAAAAAAGTCGCACAGCGACATCTTATGGGTCTAGATCCGCCATGACGCATCGGCCTTGGCTACACTACACCTAGCGCGCCAGTGGTGAAGTGCTTAGAAGAGATGAGAGGAGTTAGCTCGAATAGGGGGGACGAAGAACCTCTTGGGGGCTGATTGCTGGACAGGAACTGATTACTGCATAGGGACTCATTGCATCGCGGGCTGCAAGTGGCGCCACTCGGCCAGCGGGACAACCATCGATTCGCGCCGCGCGTCTTAAGGACACCTGCTAAAAATGCACTTTTTCCGCGATTGCGGCGTCAGCGCCGTGCTCCAATCCTCAGGTATCACCTAGACACTGCGGTTGTGCGCGCGGTGCTTCCTTGCACTCACGAAACAATGACTATTTTTAGCAGGTGCTCTTAATATAAAAAACTGCTAATACAGCGGATATATCTTCGGATCTTTCTTCTTCATCAACTTCAAGAGCTTCATCTTAAGCGCCTGCCACCATCCTATTTTAGGCTTGGATCGAGTTTGCTGCGCCATGGTTTTCTTGCCCGCTTTGCTGGTGACATAGAGCGTTGATTATAACTCAACGGCGTGAGCCTATCTGTTACCGATATGAGAAGCGCTACGCAGAATCCGCTATTGACGGCCCCCTTTCCCGCTTGACCCGGAGGGCCGATTGTTTGATCGTTTCGCGGCCTCAAGTAAGCGGCAACTTTCACGAAAGTTATGCCCACTAACATCCTCGGAATTTCCGCCTTCTATCACGACAGCGCCGCCTGCCTGGTGCAAGACGGCCACATCACGGCGGCCGCCCAGGAAGAGCGCTTCACCCGTCTCAAGCATGATCCGAACTTTCCCGCCCGCGCCATGGAATTTTGCCTAGAGCGCGGCGGCATAAGCATTGAGGATCTCGACTACGTTGCCTTCTACGACAAACCGCGGCTCAAATTCAACCGCATTTGGGAAACGTATCTTGCTTTCGCGCCCCGTGGGGCGGTTCGCTTCGCGAACAGCTTGCCGCTTTGGTTAACCCAGAAGCTCCATCCGAAACGAACCTTGGATCAAGCACTCGGTGGGCGTTACTCGAAACCTTATGTCTACTTGGAGCATCACGAATCCCACGCCGCCAGCGCTTTTTTTCCATCCCCTTTCGACGAAGCCGCCGTCCTCACACTAGACGGTGTGGGCGAGTGGAGCACCACCAGTTTGGGCATGGGCCGGGGTAATCGGTTGGAACTGATCTGCGAACTGCGTTTTCCCCACTCCCTGGGCCTGCTCTACACCGCGTTTACCTACTACTGCGGCTTCAAAGCTAACAGCGGTGAGTATAAATTGATGGGTTTAGCGCCCTACGGCGAGCCCAAGTATGCCGATAAGATCTATGCTCATCTGCTCGATCTTAAGCAAGACGGTTCTTTTCGCATGGACATGGACTTCTTCGCTTATTGCTACGAAGACGTCATGACCAGTGCGAAATTCGATGCGCTGTTCGGCGGCCCGGCGAGAGTGCCGGAGTCTCGGCTCAGCCAGCGCGAAATGGACTTAGCCGCCTCCGTACAAGTGGTCACCGAAGAGATCATGCTGCGCACGGCTAGACATGCCCATAAAGTAACCGGCAGCAATAACCTGGTACTGGCAGGGGGCGTGGCGCTCAATTGCGTCGGCAACGGCAAAGTGCTACGCGAGGGGCCATTCGAGAACGTTTGGATACAGCCGGCCGCTGGCGATGCCGGCGGTGCCTTGGGCGCGGCATTATTCGTCTGGCATCAGCTGCTGGACAACGAACGCAAACCCAATGGCGGGGACATGCAGACGGCCACCTTGCTGGGGCCGACCTTCTGCGCCGATAAAACCCGGGCTTTCCTGGACGCCGAGGGCGCCAATTACCAGGAATACGACGATGAGGACGCCCTGGTAGAGCGTATCGCGGATATCATCGCCAGCCAGAAAGTGGTCGGTCATATGCGCGGTGCCATGGAATTCGGACCAAGAGCCTTAGGTAACCGGTCCATTCTGGGTGATCCTAGATCCACCGAGATGCAATCGGTGATGAATCTCAAGATCAAATTCCGCGAATCATTCAGACCGTTCGCGCCCAGCGTGCTGCGCGACCAAGTAGACCAATACTTCGAGATGCGTCCCAACGAAGATAGCCCGTACATGCTGCTGGTGGCGCCGGTGAAAGAAGAACACCGCAAACAGGTGGGCAGTGACGGCGTATCGGGCTTGGACAAACTCCATCAGATCCGCTCCACCCTGCCGGCGATTACCCATGTGGACTATTCCGCCCGGGTGCAAACGGTGGACGAGCGGCACGGGCGGTATCACAAACTCATCAGAAAATTTCACGACAAGACCGGCTGCCCGGCGCTCATCAATACCAGCTTCAACGTACGCGGCGAACCCATCGTGTGCACGCCGCAAGACGCTTACCGCTGCTTCATGGCCACCGGTATGGACGCCTTGGTGATCGATGATTTCATCTTGCTAAAAGAAGACCAGCCGGAGGCGGCGCAGCACGAAATCGATGAGCAATTGGCCAAGTTTGAACTCGACTAGCATCTGATATGGGCTTAATACGACTACTCGCTTTTCCGCTGTGCATCATCGTGTTCTATCTCATCATCACACCGCTCGCGCTGGCGTTGCGGCTCACTGGCCGGGACAAACTGGCGCTACGCTACCGTGCAAAACAAGCGAGCTGCTGGGTACAACGGCAGGGCAAAAGCGAGCGCGAACGTTACTTCCGGCCGTCATAAGCCATCGGCTCGAGCGGCGCCGCGGACTTATTTCACGCAATCATCACCGCCTCTCGCGGTCCGCGGACTCTACCCGGACCACGGCGGCCCGAGGAAAGCATCAGCCGATGAAGCGCGCTACATGCTGGCAAAGCTGTGTCAGTGGGCGGCACGGATGATTTCTGGCCACGGTGTCATGCATCGTCTGCCACAACCTCTCGATTGGATTGACCCATCAGCGCTATTGATATGGGGTGGTAGACGGGCTGGAACAGCCACTCGAACTTCGGGTTGCCGTTGAGCCAGCACTGCGGCTCCACGAGGCCGCGGTGCACTTCGCCATCACCGCCCAAAAAGTGTGCAACTTCGCTGAGTTCTACTACGCCGCGTACACCTGGGGCAAATCTCGACCGGTCATCGCCCGAATCGAGCATACTGACAAAGGGGCCAACCCTCGCTACATCATCACCCACATCCCCGGCCGGCCCAAGCGGTTGTACCACACACTCTAGTGCACCACAGGCGAGATGGAGAATCGCATCAAAGAGCAGCAACTCGACCTGTTCGCTGAGCGCACCAGTTGCTATCGCGGATGACCCAATCAGTTCAGATTGCTCGTCTCCTCGCTCGCGTACACCCTACTCCAAGCGCGGCAACGTCTCGCATTGCAGGGCACCTCGCGGGCTCGCTCTTACCTCGGCACTATCCCGATTGACTGTGTTGAAAATCGGCGCCGTCGTGTGGCCAAACACCCGCCGTGTACGGTGACTTCTCTCAAGCGACTATCCCCACCCAAACCGGTTCGCACAAGTCGTTGCTCGGTTGATACCTGGATACAGTGACACTCAACCCACCCATTGCCACAACGCTCTGGGCGGTGTTCGCGCTCGTCTCAACGCAAGCAAAAATGCGAGCTAAGCTGCGGTTCTGGTCAACTATTGATCAGTCCAGGCCCATCCTCAGCACATCAACCTTGCCGCATACCGATAGGGCCTTCCGCAACTACACAATTACGCCGGATAAACTATCTTCGACCATTGCTCATGAAACATTGCGGCTAGCAGCCAGAGAGAGCCATGGCGTTGATGGTATTGGCGATGACCATACTGCCGTCCACCGATGCCAGCGCCAAGCTGCTCGCGGGCAGTATGTCCAGCAGCCAGCTCACTTGGAGTAGGTTTTTCTCTCAATCGATATTCATGTTCCCCCTGGCCTTGCGCGCGCCCATGCTTTTGCCTGCACCGGGGTTGGTATCCATGCCATCCGCGGTGTACTACCGGACCTAGCCACCGCTTTTTTCTTTCACGCGCTGAAGTACTTGGAGTTGGCCGATGCCAGCTCCATATTCTTCGTTGAGCCATTAGTTGTTGACGCTCATATCCGCTCTGTCTTCTAGGTGAGACCATCGGCTGGCGGCGCATACGGGGTGGGGGTTGTTCAACGACCTGCCAGACGGCCCAACGATACTCGGCGCTGCTATCATCGCCGGCTCCGGCCTCTGCGTGTTCCACCGCGAACGCATTAGGGCTGGCGCGAAGCCCTAACTCGGCGCCGCCTCTGCTAACCGGGCGAGCTTATTTGTGAGCCTATTGATATGAATCTATTTCATAGAGCGGCGCGCAATAGTGAAGGGCTAGGGTAAGGTGGCGGCCCAAAACACCCTCACCGTCGTTCTTCTGCTCGTAACGACCGTTCTTTTACTTATATTCAAGTGATTTTTATTTCTGCAACTTATAAGCATATCCGTCAATTTTTCGTCATGCTCCTGTTCAAGATAACATAAGAGTTAGCTCTATGACGCCATTTCATTGACAGGATCTAGATTTCTGCCGTAACCTAACGGCCGTAAGTACCTATCCTGTATCATTTTTTCATACAAGCATCGATTGGCACGAAACATGCTTATTTTGTGGCAGTCGTCACTTTTTTTAGCGCTGTTAGCCCCGAAACTATGTCCCAGCGCAGGGCCAAAGCGCTTCTACAAATTTGGAGTTGGCATGACTCAATCACTCGCTTACCGTCTTATCGTAGCTACCGCTTTAATTATCACCTGGGCCATCACCTCGAATGTGCATGCAACAGTACTTGGAGGTTAATGATGGTTGTTACTGGCAGCCGTAGGCCGGCGGGCCCCTCATCGCTAGCCTACGGTTAACTGCCTCCTGCCAGTTCGCGCCCGCGCTCATTGATGCGGCGCGGAACTAAACCTGTCAACAGTTCATAATCCCGGCTGAAGTGCGCGACTACGCGCGCCTTTTTTGGCACCTAATCCCGGCGCTAACCATTCCGAACAGCCAGTCAGCCAATGTCAAGACAATTCAAATGGTTCCTCGCGGGACAAGGCTGCGGCTTTTTTGCTTTCGGCCTTCAGGCCGTTTTGTTTCCGTACCTGATCGTCAACCTGTTGCAGGAGGGACCCGAACGGGTCGGTATTGCACAGATGTGCATTATGGCGCCAGCGTTGCTGCTGATGGTGCCTGGCGGCATGCTCGCCGATGCCAGCGATCTCAGAACATTGCTAGCACGCCTACAGCTGTTGGCTGTCCTGCCCGTCGCCGGTCTCGCCCTAGCCTTGGGGCTAGGCCATGCCTCTTTTGCCCTTCTTATCGCCTACGCTCTGTTCCAAGGCAGTACCCAGGCGATCATCATCCCGACACGGGATGCGCTGCTAGGCCGCATTGCCGGCCAAGACATTCAACGGGCGGTCACGACTGCCATGATCGTGCAGTTCCTAGCGCAGGTAGGCGGCTTCTTTCTGGCCGGATCGGCCAGCCGCATAGGCGCCGAAAACCTCCTTTGGCTACAGGCAGGCACCTATGTATTGGCAATGTGTTGTGCGCTGCGGATGAAGGCGGCGCCACCACTGCCGAAGACCCTCTGCGAGCCCGCTACGCAACCCTCCGTATGGATGGAGTTGGCCGTGGCTTTTCGCCAGATAGCCGATTCATCCCGAATGGGGCCCATCACTTTCTTGATGTGTGGTGTTGGCGTCTTTTTCATCGGTGTTTTCCACGTGGTCATTCCGATCATGGTGCGGGACTACTACGCGGGTGATTCCGTAGCGCTGGCCATGGTCAACGGCTGCTTCGTCGCGGGTGTGGTCACCGCCATCACTACCATGACCCGGCGTTCGCCGGTGCACAAACAGGGCGTAGCCGTGTTCCTCTCCGCCTGCGGCGGTGCTTGCTTGACGGCTTTGTTCGCTACCTACCCGCCAGTATCGGTGTTTTATCTGTTCATTTACCTATTCGGCATCAGCGCCGGGATCCTCATGTCACTGGGGCGTACCATCGTGCAAGAATCGGCTGATGCGCACTACCGTGCCCGCACATTGGCCATCTACAGTCTCTCGTTCATGGGGGGAGCGCCCATCGGCTCTCTTGTCATTGGCCAGATCGCCGAGGCCACTCACGTGCTGCACGCTGCGCTATTGAGTGCTTTAGGCATGAGCTTATTGCTCGTGGTGATGCGCTTTAAGACCACTATCTGGTACATCACCCGTGCGCAAAGCCCGAGGAGTTAAAACGCATGACGACCATGCGCCCAGAAGTTGCCGGTACCCAACACGTTGTATCCACCGGTCACAATTTCGCCTCCCAGGCGGCTTTCAATATCCTGGAGGACGGCGGTAACGCCATTGATGCAGGCATTTGCGCAGGTATCGCGCTGGGCGTACTACAAAGCGATTTGGTGAGCGTGGGCGGCGTGGCGCCGATTATCGCCTACATCGCCAAAACGCAAGAAATCGTCACCGTTGCCGGACTCGGTTGGTGGCCACGCAAAGCCGATGTGGACTACTTCCACCGTGAGCACGGCGGCGCCATCCCCTCGGGCATCATGCGCACGGTTATCCCGGCCGCCCCCGATGCGTGGATCACGGCACTTGAGCGGTGGGGTACCCGTTCATTCGCGGATGTGGCCGAAGCTGCTATACGTTTCGCCCGCGACGGTTTCCCGATGAATCACCTGTTGCAAGGCTCGGTAGCCCGTAATATCGATAGCTACCGCAGTTTTCCGGCCCACGCCCAGATCTTCTTGCGCGACGATGCCCCGTATGAGATCGGCGAGATTTTCCGGCAAACCGACACCGCCGCGTCGTTGCAATACATGGTGGACGAAGAGCGGGCAGCGCTCGGGCGGGGTGCATCCCGCCGAGACGGCCTGCGGGCGGCCCATGCAGCGTTCTACCGGGGAGATATAGCCAAACGCATCACCGACTATCACGCCGAACACGGTGGATGGCTCACCATGGAGGATTTGGCTGAGTACCGCTCCGAGGTAGAACCAGCGCAAACCACCCGCTATGGGGATGTGGACGTTTACGCCTGCGGACCGTGGTGTCAAGGGCCCGCGCTGTTACAAAGTCTCAACTTACTCGAGGATTTTGACCTTAAGAGCATGGGCCATAACTCGCCCGCGTATATTCATACGCTCACTGAGGCGCTCAAACTGGTCATGGCCGATCGGGATTGTTACTACAGCGATCCGCGCTATGTCGAGGTACCCATGCAGCGCCTCCTGGCCAAGGATTACGCCAAGACACGGGCGGCGATGATCGATGCCGGCAAAGCTTGGCTAGAGCTGCCACCTGCCGGCGATTGGCAAACCTTAGGTCTGGCCCACGAACCCCCGGTCCGGCGGGAACGGCCAAAGCCCAAAGACACGGGCACAGACGCAGCGGCCATGGACACGACTTATCTATGCGTAGTGGACCAACAGGGCAATGTGTTTTCCGCTACGCCCAGCGACGGATCGTATAACGGTGGCATCGTGCCTGGTCTCGGTTTTGTGATCAGTGGCAGGGGCACGCAATCATGGACTGATCCTAAACACCCCTCGGTACTGGCGCCGGGCAAGCGTCCGCGCCTGACACCCAATCCGGCCATTGCGGTACAACGCGGTGAACGCTTCGTCCCCTTAGGTACTCCCGGCGGCGATGTACAAGTGCAAGCCATGGTGCAAACATTTTTGAATCTATTCGTATTCGGCATGGGTCCACAAGCGGCCGTGGAAGCACCGCGCTTTGCCAGCTATTCCTTTCCCGATTCCTTCGAACCCCATGATTACCATCCCGGTCTTTTGAAGATGGAGGCACGTATCGACGCGGCCACCGGCGAACAACTGACAGCGATGGGACACCGGATTGAATGGTGGCCCGACATGGTCTGGCTGGCCGGCTCCATGTGCATCATCGATGACAACCGCATCACCGGACTCAAGCGCGGCGGCGCCGATCCAAGACGCCTGGCTTACGCGCTAGGATGGTAGTACTGCGATAGAGCACCTCTAAAAATGCACTTTTTCCGCGATTGCGGCGTCAGCGCCGTGCTCGAATCCTCAGGTATCACCTATACACTGCGGTTCTGCGCGCGGTGCTTCCTTGCATTCACGAAACAATGACTATTGTTAGAGGCGCCCGATAGTTGTTTTTACTTAATGCGTGAGTATTACACTATGTGCGTCGGTCCAACATTCCGGTCAAAGCGATACGGAGAACCGCCGCCGGTGCGCGTTGCATCCGCCAACCACCACCAGTTCATCAGAGGAAAACCGATTACCCCCAAAGGAAAATCGATCAACCTCCGAGGAAAGTCGATCAACGTCTGCTGTTGGCTGCTGGCCATCTTTTTCCTGTGCTCTGGAACCGCCGCCAGGGCCGATGAAAACTCGCAGGCCAATAGATTAACCAGCGCCGACAAGAGCGCGATCCGCACCGTTATCGAACATCAACTGGCCGCTTTCCAAGCAGACGATGCGGCACGGGCTTTCAGCTACGCCACTCCGGAAATGCAGCGCAAATCCCGCACCCCGGAGCGGTTCATGGCCATGGTCAAGCAGTCCTACCGGCCCGTATACAGGCCCCGGGCAGTGTTCTTTCAGAACATCATGGTGATGGACGGCATTCCAGCGCAGCGGGTGTTACTGATGGATTCACGGGGGGCGCCGGTGATGGCTGTATTTCCTATGCAACGCCAAGATGACGGCAATTGGCGCATCGCGGGCTGCATATTATACCGCAACACGGCCAACGTACTTTGAAGCCTGCTGCCCATTGGAATAGCTGCCATTGGAATAGCTGCCATTCTAAATGGCGGTAGGGCAGCTAGCCGATCAGCCAAAAGTCACTCCCGCGCACCAGGCCGATAAATTCAAGATATCGGGCGATCTGCTGGCGCGCCCCATGGGTAGCCACATAAACCAACACCGCACTTCGCCCGTACCTTGCGCGCAGCCACGATGGCGTCACTACGCGTGCACCGTTGATCACATTACCGACTTTGCGCGGATCGATGTCGATCCAAGCCTCGATGGTAAACCCGAAGCGCAATAAGTGTGCCGCCCGCCTGCGGGTTTTGCGCCCTGCTCCCCAAATAACCAGTGAGCGCACGCCACGCCGGCGTAGATACGAGCACAGATAATGGGCACGCAACCGGTCGAATGCGTCCCTTGAGTAGCGTGGATCGCGACGCGAAAGACTACCTCCCGACTGCCGCCAATGAAGCAAGGATGCCTGCAACTTGGCGAAGCGGTGACCGAGCGCATGCAAGCGTAGCCACAACTCGTAGTCCTCGGGATAAGGGCCATGGCGGTACCCACCCGCGGCCATTACGGCCGCGCGGTTATAGAGCGTACTCGGGTGGGTCAAAGGCGACTCCAAAAAGATATCCGCCGCCATATCTTGCGCACTCATACAGCTGTTTTGCCACACCAGATACTCACGCATGCCGCCGGTCAGAGCGCTCTCGGGCCAGGCCCGCACCCGCGACCCCACGACGGTGCACTCAGGCCAGCGCCGGCTCGCCTCCAGTTGCGCAGCTAACCGCGCTGGCGCCATCCAATCGTCTGCGTCCATACGTGCTATGAGCGGCGCCTTGGCCTGACTCAGGCCATAGTTCAACGCCCTGACTAAACCGACATGGGGTAAACGCAATACACGCAGCCGCCTATCCCCCTTGGCATAGGCTGTTGCGATTAGCGCAGTGCTGTCGGTGGAACCATCGTCCACCAATACGATTTCGTACTGCGCGAGCGTCTGCCCGGCAATACTGGTAAGACAATGGTCGAGCGTTGACGCCCCGTTGTGCACAGGCAACAGCACGCTGATCAGGGCAGTGGCAGCGACGGCTACTACAACTCTCTTGCGATGCGAAACCCGATATTCTTGCGGCCCTTCTTGCGATCCCGGGCGTTGCGCTTTTGGCTCTTCAACGAATCACCCGGTGAGTTATAGGCCCCTCCTCGAACCACCCGGCGCCGGCAATCTTCAGCGTCTTCCACCCACGCTGAGCCGTCCACCGGTGCCCCCGAGTAGTTCGGGTTGTAGCAGTCCTCTACCCATTCGAGCACGTTTCCGGCAGTGTCGTACAAGCCGAATCCATTGGACTCGAAGCGGCCAACCTCGGTCGGATTGTGGCTGGTGAAATCGCTGCCACAGGTAGAGCAGTGGGCGCGTCCCGCTTCCATCTCGTACCCCCACCAAAACGGTTGCTCGTTACCAGTAGAGGCGGCGTATTCCCATTCCGCTTCGCTGAGCAGCCGGTAGACTTCCCCAGTCTGCTGCGACAACCATTCGGTATATTTCTTGGCCTCCGTCCAAGAGACATTGGTCACCGGGTACTCGTCTCCCACCTTGGCTTGTTCGGGCATGGTGCCGCCGGTGGTGTTGACATATATCTCGTACTCTTTTTGCGTGACTTCGTATTTGCCAATCGCGATATCCGGCACCGTCACCGTATGTTTCGGATTCTGGTCCGGATTGGCGGGCAGGTTGGTACCCATCTGAAATGCACCGCCTGGTGCGACGGCCAGCACAGGTCCCGCGCTACCACCCTTTAGCGTATCGCGCAACTCCGAACTCACCGAGATCTGCGCTGCGGGTGCCGGCGTCAGCACGGGGGGAGACGGCGTTATAGGGGCCAGAGTTGTAGGCCCAGGGGTTGTAGATCCAGGGGTTGTAGACCCAGGAGGCACACCGGTGACGGGCGGCACGTTGGTGGGACCTGGCGGTGAGACTGGCGCTGGTGGTGCAGGCACCGGCGGGGTGCTGCTTTGCAGGTAGTACCCAATACCGCCACCTGCTCCAACGGCTAACAACAGCAAGACGACAATCACGGCGCGAATGCGTACCGCCGAACCAGCGTCTCGTCCAGCATCTTGCTCATCGGCGGGTGCGCTAGGCAAGCGCGCAGGTGCCGGGAGCGTGTTGGCCTTCGCTATCTCTTCGGCAATTTGCGCGCTATCCAGGACCTGCGTATCTCCTGCCGAGAGCTTGGGCGCTGGCACCGCCGCAGGTGCTCCATCCGCATCCCGATCCAGGACGTCTATGACTATAACCGTGGTGTTGTCCTGCCTCGGCTTGGCGGCATCCTCCACCGCCTTGAGAAGCGCCTCTACGCATTCGCGGGGGGCACTGGACCAGGCGGACATCTGCACGACCATGGCAGAACTCAGGGTATCCAATCCGTCCGATGCGATAATCAGCCGGTCGCCGGGTATCAACTCTATCGAGGTATTGGGACAGTCGACTTCGGCGATGTCATCCCCGGTTATGGCGCTCATGAGCATATTGCGCGACAAACCGGGCTCAGGCTCGATTTCTATGCCCTGTCTAGCCATACGGTCCAGGTAACCGCCATAGCTGTGATCTTCGTTTTTCTTATCGAGTTCTTGATTACGCAGTAAATACAGATGCGAGTCGCCTACACTCACCCACCAAGTTTTGCTCTCGTGGAAAACGCCCGCGACCATGGTACATCCCATACCATCCAAGGCCGGGGTTTCGCGGATCGACCCGGATAAAGCGCCATTCGCTTTGGCTAAGGCAATACGCAGTAGATTCGGGATCTCATCCTTACCGAAGCCGGCGACGAAGGTTTTGTTGAAGGTGGTAACGACCAGATTACTGGCGATATTCCCCGCCGCGTGCCCACCCATGCCATCGGCCATGATGACCACCGCCGCGCCCTTCGGATCCTCGCCCACGTCCAGGTAGGAGTTCAGAAACGCATCTTCCTGGTAGTCTCGCGCCCCGTCGATCTGATTTCCGGCGATTTCGAAATAGAGTCTCAAGGGCTAACCTTCTACGGACGTTGGTCTGGCCCAAATCAGCGGGCAGTAGCGCCACGCTTCGTCTTTACGGGACTGCCTTCACCTGAGCGCATAACATGCGCCACCGGGCCAACAGTCGCGCGCAACCGCCTTCTCCTGCTCGGTGACGACAGTACAACCGATTTCATCTCAGATGCGCCGCATGGTACCGAATGGTGAAACGCAAACCCACCTCTTTCTATATCGGATGCCGAGGAATCGACTGATTTCCTGTCTAACATGTGGACGCATGCACAGATAAAAGCCATCCTTTTGCGGCCCTTGCGGGTGCTTGTAAAAGCTTGCTCGGGTGGTGACTGTCACGCGCGCTCCTTTCCGTCCCTGCCGCCGCCCGTCCAACGTGGCAATCAGTGAACCAGTCCAGTGACTCAGCCCAGTGAATCGGCCAACCGCTGTCCTGCGGCAAAATCCAGTGTGCCCTCGTAGATAGCCCGGCCCGTTATGGCACCGATAATACCGTCGTCCTCCACTTCGCAAAGAGCGCGTATATCATCCAGCGAACGCACGCCTCCCGAGGCGATTAGCGGCACATGAACCGCCCGGGCCAGCGCCACTGTCGATTCGACATTGACGCCGCCGAGCATGCCATCACGGCCTATGTCGGTATGGATGATGGCCTCGATACCATCCGCTTCGAAACGCTGCGCCAGATCGAACACATCGTGGTGGGACAACTTCGACCAACCGTCTACCGCCAGACGCCCGTCCTTGGTATCCAGGCCTACGCAAATATGACTTGGAAACTCCGAGCACAGCTCGGCGATCAGGTGTGGTGTATTCACCGCCTTAGTGCCGATAATGACCCAGCGAACACCGGCGAATAAGTAGGCTTCCACCGTGTCTTCATCGCGGATCCCGCCGCCTACTTGGACCGGTAGGTCCGGATGATTCCTGCAGATATCCGCGATGAGTCCGTGATTGACCGGCTCACCGCTCACCGCACCATCGAGATCGACTATATGCAGCCGGCGCGCGCCGGCTTCCACCCAGCGGCCCGCCACCGCCACCGGATCGTCGGAGAACACGGTTTCCTCATCCATGCGCCCTTGCCGCAAACGAACGCACCGCCCGTCCTTTATATCTATCGCCGGAATGACAAGCATTGGTCCAAACGTCCGGTTCAATCACCTCTGATTGACTGCAAGAGCTTAGCACAGCCAGAACTGTATCTGTGCTCGCCTTATAGTATAGATCCTAGCGACAACTCAATGGGCCTCGGCCCAGCTACCACCGTGCCCCACATCCACTTCCAAAGGCACGTCGAGGTGAGCGGCATCGCGCATTTTTTGCCTGATGACTCCACTCACTTCGTCCACCGCACCCTCCTCGACTTCGAACACCAACTCATCGTGCACCTGCATAATCATACGAAGCGCGAGACCTTCCTGCTCTATCCAGCCGTCCAGGTCCAGCATGGCCCGCTTGATGATGTCAGCCGCCGTTCCCTGCATGGGCGCATTGATGGCGGTGCGCTCGGCATATTGCCGGCGTTGATAGTTGCGCGAGTTGATCTCCGGTAAATAAAGACGCCGGCCGAACACTGTCTCTACATATCCGCGCTCGTGGGCTTCACTGCGCACCCGATCCATATACGCTTTGACTGCGGGGTAGCGTTCGAAATAAAGCTCTACATAGTTTTGCGCCTGCCCCCGCGCAATACCGAGTTGACGCGCCAGCCCGAAAGCGGACATACCGTAGATAAGACCGAAGTTGATCGCCTTCGCACCTCGCCGCTGCTCGGGCGTAACCTCGCTGAGCGCCGTGCCGAATACTTCTGCCGCAGTCGCCGCGTGGATGTCGGCCCCCTGCTCGAAAGCCGCCCTCAGCCCGGCATCGTGGGAAAGATGGGCCATGATGCGAAGCTCTATCTGGGAGTAGTCCGCCGATACCAGTACATGACCGGGCGGCGCCACAAAGGCGGTTCTGATGAGGCGCCCTTCATCGGTTCTCACGGGAATATTTTGCAGATTCGGATCCGAGGAGGACAGCCGTCCAGTGGCGGCTACTGCTTGGCGGTAACTGGTGTGCACCCTGCCAGTCGCAGGATCGATGCATCCGGGCAGCGCATCGGTGTAAGTAGATTTGAGTTTCGAAAGCTCCCGGTGATCCAGGATCAGCCTAGGCAAGGCGTGCTCATGGGCCAATTCCTGCAATACCGATTCTGCAGTAGACGGCTGCTTCTTGGGCGTTTTGGCGAGCACCGGTAGTCCCAACTCATCGTACAAAATCGTCTGGATCTGCTTGGGCGAACCCAGATTGAAAGGATGCCCGGCTTCCTTGTATGCCTCCTCTTCCACCTCCAACATGCGTTTGGCCAAGCGTGCACTCTGCTCGCCCAGCAGCCGGCCATCCACCATAACACCCGTTTGTTCGATACGCGCCAGCACCGGGGTCAGCGGTATTTCTATGTTTTCATAGACCGCCTTCAGGGACGGTTCACGGTTCACTTTGTTGACCAAAACACCGCTCAATCGCAACGTGATATCGGCATCTTCGGCGGCATAGTTCGACGCTACATCCAAGGGCACCTGGTCGAAGCTGAGTTGCTTGGCTCCTTTGCCCGCCACGTCCTCGTAGTGCACGGTTTTATGGCTCAAATATTTAAGAGCCAGGGAATCCATGTCGTGCCGGGAACCGGTGCTATCGAGCACATAGGAGGCGAGCATGGTGTCGTCCCGGATACCGGCGAGGGCGATACCATGACGCTTTAACACGACGAGGTCATACTTGATGTGCTGGCCCACCTTGGGGCGCTCGGGATCCTCCAAAATAGGCCGAAGACACGCTAGCACCTCATCCATGCTCAACTGTTCCGGTGCGCCGGCATAGCGGTGCGCCACCGGGATATAAGCCGCTTTACAAGGTTCTACGCTAACGGACAGGCCCACCAGTTGCGCTTGCATAGGGTTAATGCTGGTGGTCTCGGTATCGATGGCGATCAGTTCGGCGTTCTCCAATCGTGCTACCCACTCATCTAGCGCCGCACGGGTCAGCACGCATTCATATTCACCCGGCTGTGCCGGCGGCGGTGCCTGCGTGGCCACCTGCGTGACCGCCGCGGTGGTCCCCCCCTCCAGCAGTTCTGCCAACCAGGTCTTGAACTCCAGGCGGGCATAGAGTTCCTGTAACGCTTGGGTATCGGCATCACGGACTTTCAGATCGCGCGGCGCTTGTTCCAGTTCCACGTCACATTTGATGGTGACCAGATCCCGTGACAGGGGCAGGCGCGGCAGCGTGTCGCGCAAGTTCTCGCCAACCTTGCCTTTGATGTCCGCGGCCGCGGACATCACCCCGTCCAAGCTGCCATACGCATCCAGCCACTTCACGGCCGTTTTGGGTCCAACTTTGGGTACGCCGGGTACGTTGTCCACTGCGTCGCCGATCAACGTGAGGTAATCGATGATGCGGCTGGGCGGAACGCCGAATTTGGCTTTGACCCCTTGCTCATCCAACACCGAACCGTCCATGGTGTTCACCAAGGTCACGCCGGGGCGGACCAGTTGGGCCATATCCTTGTCGCCGGTGGAGACGATAACTTCCAAGCCGGCCGCTTGCCCGGCCACACTCAAGGTACCGATCACGTCGTCCGCTTCCACTGCGGGGATCATCAAAAGGGGCATGCCCATGGCTTGCACGACGGCATGGATTACCGGGATCTGAGCGCGCAATTCGTCGGGCATCGGCGGGCGGTTGGCTTTGTACTGCGCGTACATATCGTCGCGGAAGGTTTTTCCCGGTGCATCGAACACCACCCCTAAGAAGTCCGGGCTATAGTCTTCCATCAGGCGGCGCATCATATTGACCACGCCGTACGCCGCACCGGTTGGCTCATTGCGCGAGTTGGTCAAGGAGGGCATGGCGTGAAAAGCCCGGTACAGATAAGACGAACCATCGACTAAAACGAGCCGTTCGTTGCTAGTGGTCATGGGTCTGCGGCTGCTCCCGAAAAAAATGCGCCACGGTGGACAAACCCCGCGGTAGACAAACCCCGCGGTGGACAAACCCCGCGGTGGGCAAACCCCGCGGTGGGCAAACCCCGCAGTGGACAAACCCCGCGGTGGGCAAACCCCGCAGTGGACAAACAATGGGCGTTAGGAGATTCTAACGTTCCGCGGCGGTGTGCACCCTATCCAGGATACCCGTACCCGGGATATAAGAGCCTGTTCAAGATCTCCGAAGCAACAGCGCAATATTTGCAAGTAGCATCATGCCCAACGAGCTTTCGATTAGCCGCTCACAGTTTTTCCACAACCGGCGGTTTTTCTCAAACCATGAGAAGGTTCGCTCGACAACCCACCTCTTCGGGAGGACGGCAAAACGACCCGTGTCCGAGCGTTTGATAATTTCGACGTTCGCTCCGATTAATCTCAGCACTTCGCCAGCGAAAGCCATCCCCGTGTACCCGCCATCGCCCACTACACACCTAACCTCCGAGAGGCGCCCATCTGCTTGAGCAGCAAGTGCGGCCAGTGCCCCAGCTCGATCAGTGACATTTGCCGTGGTCACAAAAGCAGCGTGCACCAATCCCTGAGTGTCCACAGCTATGTGCCGCTTGATACCAGAAGTCTTCTTGCCTGCGTCATAACCTTTGTGGTTTGCACTGTCTGTGTTCTTCACGCTCTGTGCATCAACGATGATCAGGCTGGTTTTGCCACTGCGCCCCTGGGATTTGCGGGCCTCGCCAACCCATTTTTTTAACGCCTTGTCCAAGGCGCTGCAAGAGTCTTCTGGGGACGATTGCCGCCAGATAGTGAAATACTCATGCACACTTCGCCACTTTGGATACTCGTTGGGCAACATGCGCCATTGGCAGCCGGTCTTCAGCAGGTACAACACTGCGTTGAACACGTGATAGAGATCGAGTTGCCTTGGCTTGGTTCGCCGACGCGCCGCCTCCAGGATCGGTCTAACTTTCTCGAACTGTTGGCGAGATAGGTCACTCGGGTAGATTCGCTCGTCTGTCATTGCCTTCGCAGCCGCTATGACTATGGATAACAATAGCTTAGGTCAGATGTCCAAAATCGTCAGATCTTGAACAGGTTCTAAGAGATATTGCAGAGCGAAATTCGAATATGAGCGCGACATTGCGGATGGCTAGATCGGGGTTTTCCTTCAAATCACTACGCTGGCAGTCAGCGCGATGGTGGCCATTACGATGGTGGACGACGGTACTGATAGCGGGGCTTGTTCTGCTCTCCAATGCCGCTCTCGGTCAAGAAACCACGGATTTAGCCGACGTTCCGCCCCCGCCCCCGCCTGTTGAAAGCGGCGAATATCTGGAGCCGGACGTCACCATCGTACAAACCCGCGAAGAGACCATCTACGAATACCGGGTGGGCGGTCAACTGCGGGCAGTCAAGGTGGTGCCGCAGGTGGGGCCCGCTTATTATCTGGTCGATGCCGATGGCGACGGGCGCCTGGAAAGCACCCGCAATCCGTACGGCCCGCGGTTCCTGATCAACAGTTGGGTATTGTTTAGCTGGTAGTCTGGCCTTAACCCGTCAAAAGCTTATGACGTAAACGGGGCCTATCCCATCAACACAAGCGTCCCGAGTCCGAGGAAAGCGACGAAGCCGACCACATCGGTCACGGTGGTGAGAATGACGCCGCCCGCCAGCGCCGCGTCTATCCCCAACACCCGCAGCCCCATCGGAATAACAGCACCGGCAATGGCGGCCACTACCACATTGGCGACCAACGCGATGCCGACGATGGCCCCCAGCGCCGCATCGGCAAACCACAGGTAAGCAACACCACCCACCACCAGCGCCCAGAGGAGGGAGTTCAAGAGTCCGACTTTGAGTTCCCGGGAGAGAAGCGGCCATGCGTTATGCGGGTTCACCTGGCCGAGCGCGATACCCCGCACTACCACCGTGAGCGCCTGCGAGCCGGCGATACCGCCCATGCTGGCCACTACCGGCATCAACACAGCCAAAGCCACCACTGTCTGGATAGTGGCCGCGAATAAACCGATAACCCAGCTTGCGAGCAGCGCGGTGGCCAAATTAACCCCCAACCACAGAGCACGCCGCCTGGCCGTTACCCACACCGGCGCGAACATGTCTTCACCGCCTTCGAGGCCAGCTAAGCTGAGCAGCGGCTGTTCGCTCTCTTCACGGATCACATCGACCACGTCATCAACGGTGATACGCCCGATGAGCCGCCCGTCCCCATCCACCACGGGCGCGGTCAATAAGTCGAATTGCTCGAAGATATGCGCCACTTCGCTAGCCGGTGTAACGGCCGGGATGGCGAGCGCCTCCGGATCCATGCAGTCGGCCACGCCGGTGGCCGGATCCAGTACCAGGAGATCGGCCACGCGCAGGGTACCCAGATAGCGATTGTCCCGGTCCACCACCATCAAGCGGTTGGTACGGCGGGGGATCGCCCCTCTTTCGCGCAAGTAGCGCAGCACCCCGTCCAAAGAGACGTCGGGGCGTACGGTCACCGCATCGATGTCCATCAAACCACCGGCGCAATCCTCGGGGTAAGCGAGCACTTGCTCAATGCGGGCGCGGTGTTGCGCATCCATGCTACGCAGCACTTCTTCGGCCCTGTCTTCAGGCAGATCCTGGAGTATATCGACGGCATCATCGGCATCCAGATCGCAAGCTACAGCGGCCAGATCCTCGGCAGCCATATCGAGGATTTGTGGCGCCCGCACCGCATCGTCGGCATAAGCGAGTACGTCACCGAGTTCTTCAGCATCGAATGAGGCCCACACCAACTCGCGCTCGGCCCGCGGTAGCGATTCCAGCAGATCGGCGATTTCGCCGGGGTGCACTTCTTCGAGCAGGGCTGTCAGTCGATCTACCTCACCGGCCTTCAGTGCCGCCGTTATTCGATGCAGGCGCTCTGCGCGAAGCTCGATGCGTTCGACCCTCTCTATCATCGGCTTTAATCCCGCCGGCTCGGCTAAGCCGGTTGGTTCAGTTGCGCCACCAAAGCCTTGCGCGAAGCCGGCTTATGCGCCCGCATCACCCGTTGCACGAGCTTGCGCAAGCGCCCCACATGAGCGTTGACGATCACCTGCTTCACCTCCAATAGCGCATTGGGTTGCACGCTGAACTCTTTTAACCCAAGCCCCAACAGCAGGCGGGTGTAACGGGAATCACCGGCCATCTCACCGCACATGGCCACGGGAATGCCGGCACTGTGACCGGCCTTGATGACCCCTTGCACCAAACGCAGAACCGCGGGATTGAGCGGGTCATAGAGATAATTAACCTCATCATCAATGCGATCGATGGCAATCGTGTATTGAATGAGATCATTGGTACCAATAGAGAGGAAGTCGCTATTGCGGGCGAATAGATCGGCACAGATAGCCGCCGCCGGCACTTCGATCATGGCACCAACCGGCATGTTGGCATCAAAAGCCACGCCCTCGGTGGCCAGCTCTTCGCGACACTGTTGCAGCATGCTATGGACCTGTAGCAGTTCCTCCACCACCGCCACCATAGGCACCATCATGCGCACGCGGCCATAGGCGGATACTCTGGCGATGGCACGCAACTGCGCCTTAAACAACCCGGGCTCGCGCAGACACAAACGCACGGCGCGCAAGCCGAGCGCGGGATTAGCTGCCTCAGGCGCCCCCGGACGCACACCGTCCACTTGCTTATCCGCGCCCAAATCCAGTGTGCGAATAGTGACCGGCGCACCGTTCATGGCATCCACCACCGCCCGGTAGGCGTGGAATTGCTCCGCCTCGCCCGGCGGTTCGGCCCGGTTCATGAACATGAATTCCGTGCGGTACAAGCCCACGCCATCAGCGTTGACTTGCGTGGCATCGGCAATGTCTTTACCGAGTTCCACGTTGGCCTGTAGTCCGATGCGCTCGCCATCCAAAGTGACGCATGGCGTGCGCAGCAACTTGCGGCGGACTGCGTGGTGCCGCGCAATCTGGTCCTGGCGCGAGCGGTAATAATCGATGGCCCGCCCTCCGGGCGCCACCAACACCACACCGTGACGGCCATCGACGATGACCTCATCACCATCGCGCAAATATTGCAGCCCGCTATGCAACCCGACCACCGCCGGGAGGCGCAAAGAGCGGGCTAAAATCGCCGTGTGCGAGTTCGGACCACCGTATTCGGTCACGAACGCAAGCACGCCCTGGTACTGCATCAACACCGTGTCCGCCGGCGTCAGATCGTCAGCGCAAACTACCCGGCCAGCGTGGCGGGCGGTGTCCACTGCAGGCCGTGGCGGCGCCTGCGTACCCTCAGTATTTGAAATCTGCGCCGAAACCTGCTCAGCCAGTATTTGCTGAACGCGACCGACCGCGTGTTCGACGTCATCCCGGCGGGCCCGCAGATAAGCATCGTCTATCGCTTCGAATGCGGCTACCAAGGCATCGCGCTCTAACTTGAGCGCCCACTCGGCATTGCAAAACCGTTCGCGGATACGGCGCACCGGCGCGCCGGCGATGGCGTCGTCCTCGAGCATCAGCAGGTGAACATCAATAAAAGCGCCTACCTGGCTGAACAAGTGCCGCGGTAAGCGCTGGCGTAACCTTCTTACTTGCTCCTTGGCATCGTCCACGGCCCGCTGATAGCGCGCCACCTCAGCCTCCACCCAGGCCGGAGCAACGGTGTATTCGCGCACTTCCAATTGCGAGCGCTCCACCAAGCTCACTTGGCCGATGGCAATGCCCTTGGAAGCGCCGATGCCGTGCAAAGAGAAAGTCACTCATTCTCTCCGAATCTATCGGCTATGAGAGCGGTCACGGCCGCCACCGCCTGCTCGGCGTCTTCACCTTGCGCGCTCAGAGAAAGCGTGGTGCCCTGGGTGGCAGCGAGCACCATCACCGCCATGATGCTCTTCGCATCGGCTCGGCGAGGCTCGTTGACCAATTCGATTTTGCTGGCAAAGCGCCCTGCCACCTTGACCAGCGCCGCTGCCGCCCGCGCGTGCAAACCCAAGCGGTTGACAATGGTTACTTCCGCGCTAGCCGTGCTCATTTCTCACCCTATCTAGCTCCTTGTCGCGCCGCGCAGTTCAGCGCCCGCGGGCTGTTTTAATGAGTGCTTTCAACAACTCGCCGGGCTGCGCAGCACTCACCACGCCACTGCCGGTAAATCCGGCTTGCCGCGCCGCTGTTAGCAGACGTTGACTCAATACCACCAATTCGGCGTTTGCTTGCAACCAGCACAGCTCTTGCACCTCCAAGATGCGAGCTAAGTTCGCTATTCCTTCAACGCTGGTCAGCAGCAGCACCGCAGCGGCGCCCAGTTGTCTAATGCGGCTCACCTCACCGGTATCGGGACACGGACAATAACGCTCGTAGACTTCGATGTAGTCAACGCTTACACCTGCGCGGCGAAGGGCGCAAGCGAGAAACTCCCGTCCGCCACGACCACGCACTATGACCACCTTATTGCCCGCCCCAAGTGCTCTCAGTTCGGGCATTTGCAGTACGTCTTCACTGGTAGCGCCCGTGCTCGGATAGCGCGCCGTCACACCGCTCCCGGCCAGCGTGAGGCCAGTGCGCTCACCTACGGCAATGTAGTTGTCACACGACAGCTGCGCCAGCCACTTGAGACCGTAACGCACAGCGGTGGGGCTCACAAAAACAACGGCGTCAGCCTCTTTAGGTGCGCCTGCGCTAGCCACCGGCAAAGGACGTGTGCCCAAGGCCGGCAATAACACAGCGTGAATACCTTCGGCCGCGAGTGCATCGCACAATTCTCTGCCCGGGCCGGCCGGGCGTGTGACGATCACCGGCTTACCCGCTACCACCTGACTCATTGCCGTAGATTTAAGAGCTTGAGTTCAAGTGCCCCAGGCTATGGGGCATTGGGTTATGGGCACCTCCCTGGGTCATACGATATAGACCATTGCTTTCAGGCGCCTTGCAGCATAGGGCCGGCACCCTGCGCCAACAGTTGCTGTGCAGCCATCCGCCCAAGCTCCTCGGGCTGCGTATCATGACCGTCTACCTCCGTTCGCACCAATCGAGAGCCGTCTAGCCGGCCCACCAATGCTCTCAGCTTGAGGCCACCGGCCCCGTCGCGCTCGGCATAAGCGGCCATGGGCGCATGGCAACCGCCGCCCAAAGCGGCAAGCACCGCCCGCTCCGCCCGCACCCGCACATCCGCATCATGATCGGCGACCGCCGCTAATAGTTTTATCAAGCGCTCATCGCCGCGCCTGCATTCGATGCCCATGATCCCCTGTCCGGCCGCAGGCAGCATCCGCTTCGGTGCAAACGGGTGATTGATGCGTTCCTCCAAACCCAGGCGTTGCAGACCCGCTGCCGCCAATACCAGCGCATCGAAATCCCCCGCATCCAATTTCGCAAGGCGGGTATTGACATTACCCCGCACCGTACCCACCACCAAGTCCGGACGCAGGGCCAACAATTGACACTGACGCCTGGAGCTAGCCGTACCCACGCGGGCGCCTGCGGGCAACGCCTCGAACCGGCTGCAAGACGCAGAGACGAATACATCCCTCGGATCCTCACGCGCCGTGACCGCGGCAATGAACAACTGCGCCGGCAATTGCGCGGTGACGTCTTTCATCGAATGCACGGCAAAATCCGCCTGGTGATCCAAGATGGCCCGTTCCAACTCCTTGACGAACAGGCTCTTGCCACCCGCTTCGGTCAATTTGGCGCCGAGCAAGCGATCACCTGCCGTGGTCATCGGCAGCAGTTCACAGTGCAGGCCGAAATGGGCTGTGCACAGCACTTCGGAGACGGCTCGGGCTTGCCATAGCGCCAGTGGACTCTTGCGGGTGGCGATCTTGAGTGTGAGCATCGGCTGGACCCGGCAAACGAAAAGAGCAGTGTAGCCGAGGCACCGCCCGGCGGGCGCAAACGGTGCTTAGCACAGTATCCTGGGGCGATATCCTGGCGCCGGATTCATACCCGGATTCCATGTAGCGAGGGGCAAGAGCAAATGAGTCGTACTATCGGCATCGTGATGGACCCCATCAGCGAGATAAACATCAAAAAAGACAGCAGCTTTGCGATGCTGTTGGCGGCGCAGCGGCGGGGCTGGATAGTCCACTACATGGAGTTGCCCGACATCCGCGTGCACCAAGGCATTGCTCACGCCCGCACGCGGGAGTTGAAGGTGCGAGAGGATCCCGCCAACTGGTTCGAATTCGGTCGAGAACACGATCTCGAACTAGCCGCATTAGAGGTTATCCTGATGCGCAAAGACCCGCCCTTCGACATGGAGTTCGTGTACGCCACCTACGCGCTTGAACGGGCCGAGGAGGCGGGCTGCTTGGTGGTGAACAAACCGAGCGCTCTGCGCGATTGCAACGAGAAATTCTTCACCGCCTGGTTCGCCGGGTGCACACCGGAGACACTCATTACCCGCGATGCCGGCGACATACGGGCGCTGGTGGAACGTCTTGGCGACATTATCGTCAAACCCCTGGACGGTATGGGCGGAGCCTCCATTTTTCGCATTGCGCCCGGTGATGCCAATACCAGTACCATCATTGAAACGTTGACCGCTCACGGCAGCCGTTTCGCCATGGCGCAACAGTACATCCCACAGATCACCGATGGCGACAAGCGGGTGCTGATGTTGGACGGCGAGCCCCTGCCATACGCGCTAGCGCGGGTGCCGGCGGCCGGGGAGCTGAGGGGCAATTTAGCCGCCGGAGCACAAGGGGTGGGACGCCCTCTCACGGAGCACGACCGCTGGATTGCCGGGCAGGTGGGGCCAGAGCTGCGCCGGCGAGGACTACTGTTCGTCGGGCTGGATGTGATAGGCGAGTATCTGACCGAGATCAATGTCACCAGCCCCACCTGCATACGGGAGCTTGACGGATTGTTCGATCTGGACATCGGCGGGAGATTGATGGATGTTATAGACGGGAAGCTAAATTCAAGAACTTAACAATACATATCAAAAAGATATGAGATTTCTTTAACAAAGAATATTCACTTTCGCCAATACCTGCCTGCCAATACCTGCCTGTATACTCTGAAAAAACCGAAGTCTGAATTCGATCCATGCACACGCTCCGACTACCAAGCTTGACGCTGCCGAGGGTGACGCTACCAACGGTGAGCAACGTATCGGAGCGCATGACCATCGCCGTTTTCGTGGCCGTGGTGGCGCATCTAATCGTCGTTCTAGGCGTTTCGTTCGAAGACGAGCCAAAGCCAGCGCCGGCGGCTAGTCCGTTGGACATACTGCTGGTGCAGCCAGACAAAAAAGTCAAGCCGGCAGACGATACCGAGTTGTTGGCGAATCAAAGCCAGGACGGCAGCGGAGAAAACCGGGAGCCCCTGCCGAATCCAACGACCCGAGCAGGGCAACGATCAGTCAATCCGGCGCGAACGACACACGCACCCGCCGAGGTACTCTCACTACCGAGCGCCAATACTCCGGCTGTCGTTCATAAGAACACGGTGGAGGCAGCCAAACCCATCCTGACGGCTGAGCGCAGTGAGAGTTCCACCAGCCCGTTGTCGGGACGCCCCCGGCCCCGTGCCAAACCACGCAGTTGGAGCGCCCTGAAAACGCCATCCGCTGCACCGGCGGCGCGGCCCGGAACAGGGGTCAACAGGGCCGCACAGCTCATCACTTCAGGCCTGGCGATGGCCAGCCTTCCATCAGAACTGGACAAGCGCCTGGCGGCCTACAGCAAACGCAAATCCGAACGCACCAAGCAGCTCACCAGCCGCACGCGGGAGTACAAATACGCCAGCTACATGGAAGACTGGCGCGCCAAGGTTGAGCGCATAGGCAACCTGAACTACCCGGATGAAGCGCGCAGAAAACGCCTCTCGGGAAAATTGACACTCAATGTGCGGCTAACCGCAGACGGCAGTGTCAAACGAGTGAACGTATCTAAGTCGTCCGGACAAAAAGTGCTCGATGACGCCGCCATCCGCATCGTCCGCTTATCGGCCCCCTTCGCACCGTTTCCGCCCAGCTTCCGCGACGAGATCGACTACCTGGATATCCACCGTACCTGGCGCTTCTCGAATACCGGTCGGTTAGCCGCCAACTAACCCCCCTGATACAGGAGCGATCGGCCATAGACCTCAATGCCGGTGGACAGAGCGGCGGCCAACACCGGATACTGCGCGGGGGGGCGCGTATCGCAACGGCTGATGCGGCGTTCACGGAAACGATCTGCGGCCTATGAACTTCACCAATCAATTTCTCGTAGCCATGCCGAATCTGGCGGATCCCAATTTCGCCAAAACGGTCACTTACATATTGGCGCACAGTGAAGACGGCGCCATGGGTTTGGTCATCAACCGGCCGCTGGAAGTCAACTTCGGCGACTTGCTCGAGCATATGAACATCGACACGGCCAGGCATGAGATCAAGGCTAAACCGATCATGCAAGGCGGTCCAGTGGAGCCGCAACGCGGTTTTGTGGTGCATGAGCCAGGTGGCAATTGGGATGCCGTCATGCAGGTAGAAGACGGCTTGGCAGTGGCTTGGTCTAAAGACATTCTGGTGGCGCTCAGTGAAGGAAGCGGCCCGCAACGCACGCTGGTCACGCTCGGCTACGCCGGCTGGGGCGCCGGTCAACTGGAAAACGAGGTGCTGGACAACTCGTGGTTAAACGGACCGGCCGATGCCAATATCATCTTCGATTGCCCCTATGAGCAGCGCTGGGAAAACGCTGCCCGTCTGATGGGGGTGGATATCGAGCGTCTATCGGGCACTGCCGGCCATTCCTAGCCGCTGGGCGAGATCCTTTTGCGCGAGGTCCTTCTGTGAGAGATTGTTGTGTACTCGGGTTCGACTACGGCACCAAACACATCGGTGTGGCCGTGGGCCAGACGGTTACCGGCACTGCCAGCCCGCTGCAAACCATCAGCACCCGCAACAGCAAACCCGACTGGGCCGAGATCGCAGTGCTAATAGAGGAATGGCAGCCTGACTGTCTCATTGTAGGGGAGCCGCTCAACATGGATGGTTCGCCTCAAGCGATGACGGCGGCGGCGAACGAGTTCGCGCGCCAATTGACCGAGCGGTTCCAACTGCCGGTGCACAAGGCGGACGAGCGCCTCTCGACGATAGAGGCACGCAGGCTGCTGGCCAACCGCGGGCAGCTCGCTCGCAGGGATCACCCTGTTGCCGCCAAGGTGATATTGGACGGATGGTTGATGGAGAACACAATTGAGCGGACCTGAAACAGCCCCTGAAATAGCGGCCTCTGACATGGCGGCCCCCGAGATAGCAGACGTCACCGTCATTATCGACAAGATGGCGCAGGCCTTGCACCCGATCGCCCAGTTCTCCGAGATTCCTGTGGTAATGGTGGGGATCCGTACCGGCGGCGTATGGGTGGCCCAAGCGTTACACGAACGCCTGCAATTCAGCGGCACCCGAATCACTGGCGCCATAGGCTCGCTTAACATCAATTTTTACCGGGACGACTTCACCCGTATCGGTATGCACCCCCGGGTGACCCCTTCAGATCTGCCATTTACCGTCGATGATCACCATGTGATCCTGGCCGATGATGTGCTGTTTACAGGCCGCACGATACGGGCGGCGCTCAACGAACTGTTCGACTATGGCCGCCCATCGAGTGTGACGCTGGCGGTTTTAGTCGAGCGCGATGGCCGGGAGTTGCCAATACGCGCGGACGTGGTGGGGCAACAGATGACCTTAGCGCCCGATCATTACATCAAGCTTTCGGGGCCAGAGCCGCTGGCACTCGTTTTACAAGCCCGCTCATGAGCATGGGCGTTCATGAGCATGGGCGCCCATGAGCGTAGGCGCCCATGAGCATAGGCGCTCATAAATGTAGGCGCCCATCAATGCCTGCCAATGATATTCAGTTGGACGAGCATGGACGCCTGCGTCATTTCCTCGCCATAGATGGCCTCAACCATGATCTTCTGGTTCAGATCTTGGATACCGCCGAGAATTTCGCCGGCATCGGCCACAGAGTGGTAAAAAAAATACCTCTGTTGCGGGGCAAAACCGTCATCAACCTGTTCTTCGAACCGAGCACCCGGACATTAACCACTTTCGAATTGGCCGCGAAACGCTTATCGGCGGATGTGCTCAACCTGAATGTCCCCACCTCCTCGACCTCCAAGGGTGAATCGCTACTCGATACCCTGCAAACCCTGGAAGCCATGCACTGCGATATGTTCGTGGTGCGCCACCAAATGAGCGGTGCCGCCCACTTCATCGCGCAACACGTGGCCCCGGAGGTGAGTGTCATCAATGGCGGTGACGGGCGCCATTCGCATCCCACACAAGCCATGCTCGACCTATTCACTATTCGCCGGCACAAACAGGGTTTCACCGACTTGACGGTCGCCATCGTGGGTGACGTCGCCCATTCGAGGGTCGCCCGCTCGCAGATCGCCGCCCTGCGGATGCTGCAAACAGGTGAGGTGCGGGTAGTAGGGCCTAAAACGCTCATTCCACCAGGCCTACCGGCAGATGTGCGCATCTTCCATGATCTCAAAGATGGCTTACATGATGCCGACGTAGTCATCATGCTGCGTTTGCAAAAAGAACGCATGCAAGGGTCTACCCTGCCGAGTTCACAGGAATATTTCCAAGTGTGGGGCCTCACCGAGAAGCGCTTGTACGCCGCCAAGGAGAACGTCATCGTCATGCACCCGGGGCCGCTCAACCGGGGCGTGGAGATCAGCTCCGAAGTCGCTGACGGCGACCGCTCGGTGATACTGCAACAAGTGAGCTACGGGATTGCCGTCCGTATGGCGGTCATGTCGATGACCTTGGGCCGTGGCGCACAAACGGAGCGCGCACATGCGCACTGAAATCCGCGGCGGCCGCGTCGTCGATCCTGCTGCCGGCTACGACCAACCCGCCAACCTGTATATAGACGGGGGCCGGATCGTCGCTGTAGGCAAGCAACTGGCTGATTTTCGCCCCGAACGCATTATCGATGCAGCCGGCTACGTCGTCTGTCCGGGTCTGGTGGAACTGAGTGCCTACATCCCGGTACACGCCGGTGAAGCAGCTATCGCCGCGGAGCTACACGCGGCGGCGGCCAACGGCATCACCACCTTGTGCATCCCGCCTAACGCCAACCTGATCGCCGACTCCCCGGCGAATGTGGAATTAGTCCACCAGCGTGCCCAAGCGCTGCGGCTTGTGCGTGTAGAGGTGATAGGCGCACTCACCAACGGCCTGCAAGGCGAACAGTTGGCGGAGATGTTCACGCTAATGCAGGCGGGTTGTCCCGTGGTCAGTAACGGCGCTTTTCCCATTCGCAGTACCGAAGTGATGCGCCGGGCCCTCGAGTACGCGGCGACTTTCGATTTGACCGTGCTGCTGCATTGCCAAGATCCGTGGCTCACCGATGATCGCCTGGTACACGGCGGCGAGCACAGCTTTTCATTAGGCCTTGAGCCGGTGCCGGAAGCAGCGGAGACCGTGGCCGTCGCCCGCGAGTTGTTGCTCCTGGAGCAAACCGGTACCAAAGCGCATTTTTGCCGGCTGAGCACGGCCAGGGCGGTCGCCATGATCGAGCAGGCCCGGGCGCGCGGTTTGCGGGTCAGCGCGGACGCGGCATTGCCTTATCTTTTCCTGTCGGAATCGGACATCAACGGCTTCGATGTGCGCTGTCACGTGTATCCCCCGCTGCGTACGCAGGCGGACCGCGACAGCTTACGCAGCGCGCTCCGCGATGGGACTCTTAGCTGCGCCACCACGGATCACCGGCCGCTGGGAATGGACGCCAAAGCCAATCCGTTTCCGGCAGCCGCACCGGGTATTTCCGGCTTGGACACAGCGCTACCACTGCTGCTTCGCTGGATGAGCGAGTGCGATGTTCCGCTCATCGAGGCGCTGGCGCGAATGACCAGCCAACCGGCACAATTGGCCGGCTTGGACCGTGGCACTTTGCAAGCTGGCGCGGGCGCTGATGTGTGCTTATTCGCACCTCAAGTTGAATTTACCGTAGACGTCCAGCGATTTTATTCACAGGGTAAAAACTCGCCCTTCGACGGCGACACCGTGCGCGGCGAAGTCAAAGCCACGCTGGTAGGCGGTCATCTGATTCATCAAGCGGCAGACTTACGGATAACGCAGGGACTCTTATGAGCGCCGGAGATAAAGCCCACCGTGGCACCATTCACGTGGAAACCTGTGAGTTGATCAGCAAGGCAGCCCATCCTTGCGATCAATTCATCTTGCGCTTCAAGTCCCCCAAGATCGCTTCGGCTTGTACCGCCGGGAGCTTCATTCACATTCAGTGCGCCGCCGCGCTGCCCATGCGCCGGCCCATGTCGGTGATGCGCTGCTCCGCCGATGAAGGCTGGATAGAGGTTCTCTTCAAGATCGCGGGCACTGGCTGCGCAGCGCTCGCAGCGCAGCCAGTGGGTGCCGAGCTAAGCGTCCTAGGCCCTATAGGGAACGGTTTTTGCGTAAGCGCTGAGCACCGTCACACGTTGCTGCTAGGCGGCGGCGTGGGCATACCGCCCATGATATTTCTGGCTGAAACCCTCTTGCGGCTCGTACGTCCTCCTGCTTTGGTGATCATGGGTTCCGAAGTTCCGTTCCCGTTCCCTCCAGCCAAAGCATCGCTACCGCTGCCCGGCATTGATGACGGCGGCGCCAATAACAACGCCAATAACAATATGGGCGCTGCCATGCCCTTGCTGGAGCAGTGGAACATTCCTTCAAGGCTCACCTCGCTGCGCGAATTCGATGGCTGCTTTCGCGGCTTCGTGACCGATCTGGCCCGGATCTGGTTAACCGCCCTCAGCGAGGAGGTGCTAACCGACGTGGCGATCTTCGCCTGCGGCCCCACTGCGATGCTAAGAGCGGCGGCTGACTTGGCCGCCACTTTAGAGCTGCCATGCCAGGTATCGTTGGAAGAATTCATGGCCTGCGGCGTGGGCGGCTGTGCCGGATGCGCCGTGCGCACCTTGGAGCCCGAGGGACCAGCGATGCGGCGCGTTTGTGTAGACGGGCCGGTATTCGATGCGCGGGCTGTCGATTGGGAGGCATTGCCCGCCTGATCTCGATACTTCGCCAGGACGGTTCAGTAATGTTCATAGTCCCTAGAGAGGAACGTGGCGAACGTTCCCCTAACCAAGGAGGAGCCCACCGAATGAAGAGGCAAACTCCCCTGCTTATGGCTGCTATCGCCGGTTTCGCAACACCGCCAGCGCTGGCTCGAGTCCCTGGTATGTCCTGCACCGAACCGGCATTGCCGGCGAGCAAGCCGGAAACCTCAGAAGCAATAGCCGTTTTTTCGAAAACGGCTTCCGCTTATCAAAATTGCCTCATGAGCTATGTGGACGCGCGCAAGCGTGACGCCAAAGCCTATGGGGATGCGGCCAACAAAGCAGTCAATGCATGGCATGCTTTTGTCAGAACAACCAATCGACTCAATTCGAAGTAACAAGCATGGACGGGACAGACATGGATGGGGCAGGCGTGGACGGGACACCAAGAGCGGAACGCAAGCCGCTAGCTGGAGTGCGGGTGCTGGAAATGGGCCAGCTCATCGCCGGCCCGTTCGCTGGCTGCATACTGGCTTATTTCGGCGCCGAGGTGATCAAAATAGAAATACCGGGCGAGGGCGATCCTATTCGGCAATGGCGTGAAACGCGCAACGGTACATCGTTTTGGTGGCACAGCGTAGGGCGTAACAAAAAGTGTGTGACACTGAACTTACGCTCAGATCGCGGCAAAGAATTGGCCTACCAACTGGCGCTAAAGTCCGATGTTCTGCTGGAGAACTTCAGACCCGGTACCATGGAAACATGGGGGCTTGGACCGGATAGATTCGCCGACCATCACCCCGCCCTAATCTACACCCGCGTCTCGGGCTACGGACAAACCGGCCCCTATGCAAAACGGCCCGGCTTCGCCTCGGTCTGCGAAGGAATCGGCGGCTTTCGCTACGTCAACGGCTTTCCAGGCGAAGCGCCAGTTCGCCCGAATTTAAGTTTAGGCGACAGTTTGGCCGGATTACACGCCGCCTTCGGCGTCACCCTGGCTCTGCTGGATCGCCAACGCCCGAACGGTCACGGCCAACTGGTGGATGTGGCTATCTATGAATCCATGTTCAACATGTTGGAGGGTGTGATCCCCGAATACGACGGTGCTGGCATCATTCGCGAACCGTCGGGCTCAACCTTGACCGGGATCGCTCCCACCAATACTTACCGCTGCGGCGATGGCCGTTTCATCGTCATCGGCGCCAATGGCGATTCCATTTTCAAGCGCCTCATGCGGGCCATGGACCGCGAAGATCTAGCCCAAGATCCACGTTTCGCCCGCAACTTGGGTAGGGTCGAACATCAAGCAGAGTTGGACGGCGCCATCACCGCTTGGACCAACAGACAAACGTCTAACCAAGTGCTGGCTATCTTGGCCGATGCCGCGGTTCCATCCGGCCCCATCTACAACGCTAAAGACATGATGGAAGCCTCCCATTTCAACGCCCGTGGCCTGTTTCAGGAAGTCGAGTTGGAAGATGGTGAAGCACTGAAACTCCCCGCGATTACGCCATTTCTATCCGCGGCGCCGGGAGGAACGAGCTGGCCAGGGCCACCGGTGGGGGCTCACAACGACGAAATATTCACTGGATTATTAGCACTTGACGAAGCAGAACTGAGCGCACTCAAAGCTGAGCAGATTATCTGAGTTGCCGTGCTTACTGAAGCTACATACAGCTAGCCAAAGTTGATCTTCGCTTCTAAATCGGTTCGCGAATCGGCGTTATTCAACGCCTCTTCCAGGGTAATTCTGTTCTCTTTGCACAGATTGTAAAGAGTCGTATCGAAGGTCTGCATGCCCAGTTCGCGGGATTAGGATCGAGCATGAACTTGATTGCCTGTTCCTGTTCCAGAATCACTGCCTCTCACTCAAAAAATCCCATGCCTACGATCCTTTGCCTACAAGAGCTGCTCTCACACGGGAGTTAGTCTCAGTTGACGCTGTCTGTATTGGTTGCCTTGGACTGCGCGTCTTTACGGGTAACATGATTCTCGCGCACTAGACGTTGCAAATTTTGATCGAGCGTTTGCATGCCATAAGCTTGTCCTGTTTGAATCGCCGAATACATCTGCGCGATCTTATTCTCGCGGATCAGGTTACGAATAGCCGGGGTACCGATCATGATTTCATGGGCAGCCACTCGGCCACCGCCTATCTTCTTCAGTAGCGTTTGCGAGATAACGGCCTTCAACGATTCGGACAACATCGCCCGGATCATGTCTTTCTCCGCGGCCGGGAACACGTCAACTATGCGGTCTACGGTCTTGGCCGCAGAACTGGTATGCAATGTGCCGAACACCAAGTGCCCCGTTTCGGCGGCCGACAACGCCAGCCGGATGGTCTCAAGGTCTCGCATCTCGCCGACCAAGATAGTATCGGGATCTTCACGCAATGCCGAGCGCAATGCCTCGCTGAAACCAAGCGTGTCGCGGTGTACTTCACGCTGGTTGATCAGACATTTCTTCGAGGTATGCACGAATTCTATGGGATCTTCGATGGTCAATATATGACCATGCTCCGTTTCGTTCTTGTGGTTCACCATCGCTGCGAGTGTGGTCGATTTGCCCGAGCCAGTAGGACCGGTGACCAATACCATGCCGCGTGGTGTATCGGAAATTTCCTTGAAGATAGCGGGTGCGCCGAGATCGCTTAAGCTCAAGATCTCCGAGGGGATGGTCCTGAACACAGCACCGGAACCGCGGTTGTGATTGAACGCATTGACCCGGAACCTGGCCAAGCCCGGCACTTCGAAAGAAAAGTCGGTTTCTAGGAATGCTTCGTAGTCCTTACGCTGCTTGTCATTCATGATGTCGTACACCAGATCATGAACCGTCTTGTGATCCAACGCGGGCACGTTGATGCGGCGCACGTCGCCATCAACACGAATCATAGGCGGTAAACCGGCTGATAGATGCAGATCCGAGGCGCCATTTTTTACCCCGAAGGCAAGCAACTCACCTATGTCCATGCAACTTCCTTCTATTTTTCGTCAAATAGCCGAGCATGCGTAAACACCGGCAGTATAACGCAGCCGAGATGGCGCCGAACCCAAGCGCTTATAGGACGCCTCTGAACATGTCCAACAAACTGCTATACCGTAGCGCCAAGGGCTCGGGCGGGCCTATTGTATTGACCGGGTGGCAGTGTTTGATTAGTCTGGGGCTGGCGGCTGAGCAAATGCGACAGCCGGGGATCTTCGGACCCGTGTGGGGGTGTTTCGCTCCCCACCAGCCGCCCCTCTTACTGCTCTTCTTGCCTCGATCGCCTCTTGGAACTACAGCTTGAGGCCTGTGTCGTATCTTCTTTGCGGTACTGCGCCCCATTGGATCGCTGCGCTAAATGTAGGCCCCTGAACTATGCGTGAAACCATGGCCGTGACATCAACCGAGGCTGCCGCCCGCATAGCCAACATCGGCGATGCTCTAGCCCGCGTGCGTGGACAGATCGCCGATGCGCAGGTGCGGTATGGCCGCGCCCCTGGCAGCGTCCAACTTCTCGCGGTAAGCAAAACCCGTAGCGCACAAGAAGTGGCAGCGGCGGTCCGGGCGGGACAGCTATCCTTTGGCGAGAATCAGTTACAGGATGCTCAAGTCAAACTCGATGCTTTAGCTTCCGGTAGGTTGGGCGGTAATGGATTAAGCGGCCAATCCCTGGATTGGCATTTCATAGGTCCGCTTCAGTCGAACAAGACCCGGCGCGTCGCCGAGCAATTCGCATGGGTTCACAGTATCGACAGGGAACGGGTGGCGCGCCGGCTAAGCGAGCAGCGGCCCACCGCTTTACCTCCACTTAACATCTGCATCCAATACAACGTCAGCAACCAGACGGCCAAGGCGGGGGTCAGCTACGATGAGCTAGCACCACTGGCCCACAAGACCACCGCGTTACCCAATCTGAAGCTAAGAGGCATCATGGTTATCCCGGCGCCAGCGACGGACTTCGATACTCAAAGGAAGGCCTTCGCCCAGGTACGCGAAGCATTTGATCGGCTCCGCTCGGATGGAATAGCTATGGACACCTTATCTATGGGAATGAGCGGCGACCTGGAGGCAGCGATCGCCGAGGGCGCCACTATTGTTCGCATCGGGACGGCCATATTCGGACCTCGGATGGAGGGTCCACAGATGCGCAGTCCACGGCCCGGGGAATCTTCAATACCGGGATCATGAGCCCGGCGCTGAGCAGGTCCCATGCCCTCGCTTGGCCATTCATTGACGCTCAAGCTGCTTACGCAGACCCTCTAGTGTACGTACCCAGGGCTTACCCTTAAGCAATTTCTCAGGCAATTCGGCGATGGTTTTTTTAGCCTCAGCCATTGAGGCATATCCACCGTAGACAACCACATACCAGAGCTTGCCCTTAACTAGCGTTCGCACTGGGTACGCCAGTGCGCTCAGCCGATGGCGGGTTATGAAAGCCCGTGCATCGGCCTGCGTGCGATGACTGGACAACTGCACCGTAAATCGCCCCCGCGGTAGCCGTCGCCCTCCCGCCGTAGCCGCGGGTTTTACATTTACGGTGCGGGCACTACCGATTATCGGTGATTTAATCTGCGCTCCTCTACCAGAACTTGGCGGGCTAGAGTTCAGCCGGCGTGCCGTTCGATATGCCGCTACCTTATCAGTGGTTTGTTGATCGCCTACCTCCAAACGTTGTTCCAAACCAGTAAGGCGCTTACGTGCGGGCTCATAGCCGATAGCGGCGGCACGTGCGTACCAGTGCTTAGCCTGCTCTATATCAACAGGCACGCCGCGCCCGAATTCGTATAGTACCGCCAGGTTGTATTGCGCCCTGGCTTCACCTTGCTCAGCGGCTTGAAACAACCACTTGGCCGCCTCGGCTTCATTGCGCTCGACGCCAAGGCCACGGGCATATAGCGTACCTAGAGCGTGTTGCGCCGGCGCATACCCTTGCGCCGCCGCCAAGCCGAACCAACGCGCGGCCAGTTGCGGATCGCGAGAAGTACCCCGCCCCGCCGCGTACATAACACCGAGGTTGAACTGGGCTTCAGGCAGATCGAGTTCCGCGGCCTTGGCAAACCACTTCACCGCCTCACTGTCATCGCGCACACCTCCCCGTCCCGAGGCATACCGGGTACCCAACAGATAAGCCGCCCTCGCGTCTCCCTGCTCGGCCAGGCGGGCGAGTTGCAGCAGATCGACCTGGGTATCGGCGTATGACCATTCGGAGTACCGGGCTTGTTGTGCACCAACGCCTAGCGAAGCCGCAAGCAAGGCGAGCAGACAGGCCCTGGACCGGGCAGGGAATATCACAACGTTCCCAGCACCGTTTGCTTGAGGTTTGTTCTAACCACGCGCCACGTACACGCAATCGGGGATTTTCCGGCCACCTGAAGGGCACCTCTAAAAATAGTCATTTTTTTCGTGAGTGCAAGGAAGCACCGCGCGCACAACCACAGTGTATAGCTCATACCTGAGGATTCGAGCACGGAGTTGACACCGCAATCGCGGAAACAGTGCATTTTTAGAGGGGCCCTGAATTCTAATCCATTCATTCACGATAGTGGCGCGGCGATCGGTACCCGATAATTGCACCGTCAAGTTTCGCTTTCACGTTTGCGGCTTTTGCCTGATCGCCGATAATGTTTGCCTAAACGTTGGAGCCTTGGATATTGAAAGCTGGGTATTGAAGGCTTTCGTAGCAGGGCTCGATGATGAGTAAAAGGGTAGCTCACCGTGACTGAACAAGTGATTACTTTCATAGGTGGAGGCAACATGGCCGCCAGCCTAGTCGGCGGCATCGTCAGTACGGGGTACCCCGCTCAGCGCCTGCGCATCGGCGAGCCGGTAGCGAAGCGGCGAGCGGTTCTGCGTGATCGGTTCGGCGTGACTGTGAGCGATGACAACAATGCGCTGCTCGACGGCGCAGACGTGGCCGTCCTCGCCGTCAAGCCGCAAGTGATGCGCAGCGCCGTGCAGTCGCTGGCCCCGGCCGCGCAAACGTCACGCCCTCTGGTGATCTCCATCGCAGCAGGCATCACCGAACCCCAGATCCGCGCCTGGCTGGGATTCGATGCGGCCATCGTACGCACCATGCCCAATACCCCGGCATTGCTCCAAAGCGGTATCACCGGCATGTACGCCAACGCTTTTGTCAGCAGCGAAGGGCGCGCTGCGGCCAACCGTATCATGCAAGCTGTGGGACAAACGGTGTGGCTGGAGGATGAGGCATTACTCGACGCGGTCACCGCTATATCGGGCAGCGGGCCGGCTTATTTCTTTCTACTGATAGAGTTGCTTGCTGCATCCGGTGAGGAGCTTGGGCTCACCGCGCCGATCGCCTTGAAGCTGGCCCTGCATACGGCGTTGGGCGCCGCGCGCATGGCGATGGAAAGCGACGATGCCCCCCACGTTCTGCGCGAAAAAGTCACTTCGCCTGGCGGCACCACAGCCGCGGCTTTGCAGGCCTTCAACGAAGGGGGACTCGCCGCCCTAGTGCAAGCGGCTGCGACTGCCGCCCGTGATCGTGGCCGCGAATTAGCTGCGCAGATGGACGATAGCCAGTAGCACAAAACAGACTATCTCAACAGATTATATCAAAGGAGTTCTGATGGGCGGTAATCATCTCTTGGGCGCTGGCGTGTTTTTGGTGCAAACGCTGTTCTTCCTCGTCATTGTGGTCCTGATGTTGAGATTCTTATTGCAATTGGTGCGAGCCGATCCGTTTAATCCGCTCTCCCAGATGGTGCTTAAACTCACTAATCCGCTCCTCATGCCCCTGCGCAACTACATTCCCAGATGGGGCAAAATCGACCTGGGTGCAGGCCTCGCTATGCTACTTTTGAAATACGTGGAGCTTAAGATATTGACGGCTATCGGCTTCAAATTGACGGCCAACCTGTTCATCTGGGCCGCCGCCGATCTCATCGCCCTAGCCCTTAATATCCTCATGATTTCGATATTCGTGCAGGTGCTGCTGAGCTGGATAGCGCCGTACGCTCACAACCCGGTGCTGACCGTCATGTACCGGTTGAATGAGCCATTGCTGGGGCGCGTGCGGCGCACTATTCCCCCCATAGCGGGGTTGGATCTATCGCCTCTCTTGGTTTTGATCGGATTGCAATTGCTAAGCTCGTTCCTGCTCGTACCCTACCTGAAGGAATTGGCCAAATTGCTCTGAAACGCGCCGAATCTCAATTGCCGAACAAAGAACGTAACAACATCGCTGCCGCTTCGATGTCCTTTAGGGCGCCTTTAAAAATAGTCATTTCTTCGTGAGTGCAGCACGAAGAGCATTCTTCTTATTGCACTAATTTGACACCCCCCTTCCGGGCGCCTATTTCTTCGAGCGCGGCCGGCGGCGGCGGCTCGGAATATAATCATAATCCATAATCAACGGTGCATGATCGGAAAAACGGGCTGCCGTGTAGATATGCGCGCGCCGCGCCGCTTCAGCCATGGCCGCGGTTGCAACTTGCAGATCCAGTCGCCAACCCACGTTCTTCGCCCATGCTTGACCGCGATTGGACCACCAGGTGTAGCGCTCTTCGCGCGGGTCCAAAACACGGAAGGCGTCCACCATGCCACCTTCGCCATATACCCGGTCAAGCCAAGCCCGCTCCTGCGGCAGAAAACCCGAGTTCTTTTTATTGCCACGCCAATTACGCAGGTCTATCTCTTTGTGGGCGATATTCCAATCCCCACACACCACGTAATCGCGGCCACTTGCGGCCATCTCTTTGAACTTCTCCAACATAAAGTCCATGCACTGATACTTGAAAGCCAAGCGCTCATCGCTGGATGTGCCGGAAGGCAGATAAAAGGAGACTACGCTCAAATTCTCTATGCGCACCTCCAGATAGCGGCCCTCGGCGTCAAAAGCCGGCATTCCCGCCTGGTCGATGACTTCATCCGGCGTCCATCTGGAGTAAACCGCCACGCCGCTGTAGCCGGCCCGTTTCGCCTCCAGATAATGGCATGAGTAGCCATCGGGCCAGAAATCCGCCGGCTTTATCTGATCAGCTTGCGCCCGCACTTCTTGCAGACAGACGAAGTCCGCCTTCTGCTTAGCCAACCAGGCGGGAAAACCTTTGCGCACAGCAGCCCGAATACCATTTGCGTTCAAGGTAATGATCCGCATCTAGTGCTCCAAGGCTCGAAAACGAGGCGCGTCATGATAGCTTGGAAGCGGCTTCGAATTTGAGAATACTCTTGGCCTAGCGTCGCGACCACGGATTAATCTCCAGGGAGTAATGCCAAGCAAACGACGCCTACGAAATGACACTTGGGAAGGTGAGAGGATGCAATGCCTCCACCCGATTTTTATAATGCCGCCGCAAGCTTGTAGAACTCACCTGCTCGTAGCGCAAATCACCCTGCACTAACAAGGCTGGAGTAAACGATGCCCGGGATCAGATATGCCATCACCGCCGTCCTGGCAATCCTCCTGCTCATAGGTGCTATCGGCGCCAACGCGGCCAAGATCAAGTGCTGGCGGAACAACGAAGGCATCAGGGAATGCGGCAATACGGTGCCGCCCGAATTTGCCCAACAAGGCCATGAAGAGCGATCGACGACGGGAGTCACGGTTCGCAGGCAAGGCAAAGCCCGCGACAAAGCCGAGGTCGAAGCGGAGCGGCGGGCCAAAATCGAGGTCCAGAAAGCCGCTATGGAGGAAAACAAGCGGCGCCAAGCCCAAGCAGTGAAAGACCGGGTGCTACTTGACACTTTTGTTAACGAGAGGGATATGACGTTGGCACACCAGCAGAACAAAGAAGCCATCGCTCAACGCACCCGACACTCGGCCAATCACATATGGGCACCTCTAAAAATAGTAATTTTTTTGTGAGTGCAAGGAAGCACCGCGCGCAGAACCGCAGTGTATAAGGTCATACATGAGGATTCGAGCACGGCGCTGACGCCGCAATCGCGGAAAAAGTGCATTTTTAGAGGTGCCCATATGGGCTCAAAGGGGTAAATCCGCCCTCTGTATACGGTCAAGACGCTCCATACGAGAGCGGTAATCGGGCATATGGGATGCCACCAAGGCCCAGAAAGCCGCTGAATGGTCAAGGTGTTTCAGGTGGCAGAGTTCGTGGACCAACACATAGTCCACCAACACTTCCGGCAGTAATAACAACCGCCAATTGAGACTCAATTTGCCCCACGCCGTGCAACTGCCCCAACATGAGCGTTGGGCTCTTATGGTGACGCCGGTATGACGAAGCTGAGTGCGCTCGCCCCAATAGTCCAACCGTCGTGCCAAGCGGCATTTGGCCGCCTCTTTGTACCACTGTTCGACAGTCGCTCTTATCTTTGCATCGTCCAGATGCTCGCCGCTCACCACCAGCTTGCCGCCTTTCAACACGGCCCTGGTTTTGTGGCCAAAATGCAAACACAAACGTATCTCGGAATCCATTAGAGGAAGCATCGTTCCATCGGCCATCCGTGGCTTCAGCACTGCCTTGGCTGCCAACGCCGCTAGCGCCTGGCGCACCCAATCGGCGTTATCACGCAGTGTCACATCGGCCGCCCCAGCGCTCATCCAAACAGGCGTACGCAACTCGAGACCATTGCGCTCATCCATAACCAGATGGGTATATTTGCGCCGCTTAGAGCGCACCCATTGGTAAGACACATTCACCGTGCCGAGTTTTATTCGCCGCTGCTGGCGCTGAATCACCAATCGATTAAGGCCCGCTCACCACCCGCCCCGTAGATCCATCAACGCCCCGCGAACAGAGCACAGTGGAGCAGGCCCCAGTGCTGCTCCCAATCCTCAGCCGGTAAATGTTTGAAATCACTGCGTACAAAACGGGCGATGCGCCCCTCCACCAACGCAACCAGTAACGATGCGACACTGGAGGGCGGTGCGCTCGCACGCTCGCCGCTGCCGAGATCGGCTTCTCTTAAGATCTGCCGAATTTGCGCTTCCAAGCGCTCGAAGAACTGACCTGTACGCAGCCGCAAGCTCTCATGCTCACCGATTAGCGCATCGCCTAACAACACGCGCGAGATCCCAGGGTTTCGTTCAGAAAACATAAGTACCATTCCCAATATCCGCTGACAACGCCCTGAAGTGCCGACTTCTTCTTCCATGATCCTGGCGATCAAGCTGTACACGGTATCCTCGGCAAACACGATGAGGCCTTCGAACATTGCCGCCTTCGATGGAAAGTGCCGATAAAGCGCGGCTTCGGATAAAGCGAGTTGCTGTGCCAGGCGGGCAGTCGTAATACGGTCTCCCGGACGCTGCTCCAATTCCATCGCCAGTGCTTGGAGAATTTGCTGCTTACGTGGCGGGGTTGACTCCATTGAACTACACATTCATACAGCATGCATTGCATAGGGCATTCATTGCTGGCGCTGCGAGATAAGAGTACCTAGCCCGCGCTTGGTGAAGATCTCCAGCAACAACGCATGCTCCACCCGGCCGTCGATAATGTGAGCCCGTTTGACGCCCGCCTGAACCGCATCTAGCGCCGTGCGTATCTTCGGCAACATGCCGCCATGAATAACACCCTTGGTGATCAGCTCCTCGACCTCCTGTGTGCCTATGCCGGGCATCAATTCGCCGTTGCTATCCAAAATACCCGGGGTATTGGTAAGTAGAACGAGTTTCTCTGCCTGCAATTTTTCCGCTACCGCCCCGGCTACCAGATCCGCGTTGATGTTGTACGACGCACCCTGCTCATCTACACCTATCGGGGCGATGACCGGGATGAAATCGCCACTCACCAGCAGATCGACGGCTGCCGTATTGACGCTGATCACCTCACCGACATGGCCGAGATCGATATCCTCAAGCGAACCGTCGGGCGCCAAACGGCTCATGGCCAGCTTGCGGGCGCGAATGAGGCCGCCGTCTTTACCGGTAAGTCCTACGGCACCACCACCTTGGGTATTGATAAGGTTCACGATCTCTTTGTTGATGAGTCCCCCCAATACCATTTCCACCACATCCATGGTCTCCGCATCCGTTACCCGCATACCATTGACGAAGGTACTCTCCTTGCCGAGCCGCGCCAGCGCCTGACCTATCTGCGGACCACCGCCGTGTACCACTACAGGATTCATCCCCACCAATTTCATGAGCACTACATCACGGGCGAAACCATTCTTAAGATCGCCATCGGTCATGGCGTTACCACCATATTTGACGACGATGGTCTTACCCCTATAGCGCTTGATGTACGGCAAAGCATCCGTCAGCACACGGGCCACTGGTAGCGCGCCGTCGTTGTCAAAGGTCATATTCAATCAATTCAGCTTGAGTCAAATGTGCGTTGTCGCGCGAGCAATAAAGGCTAGAAAGGTAACTTCGCACGGGGTAGCACGCCACCTACAAAATCGCGGAACACATCTTGGATACGCACTAGTGCTTGCTTATCGTCCGCCTCGAAACGAAACACCAGACTCGGCGTTGTATTGGACGCCCTAACCAATCCCCATCCATCTTCGAACTGCGCCCGCAAACCATCAAATGTATATACTTTCGAAGCCTTCATACTACCGGCACGGGTGAGCAGAACATCCATTACCGTAAAATGCTTACCCTCGGGCAAATCCAAGCGCAATTCCGGTGTGTTGACGCCCACGGGTACTTCAGCGAAAAGCTCTGAAGGCCGAATCTTGCGGTTCATCAATATCTCAAGCAAGCGGGCCGCAGCATACATACCATCGTCGAATCCATACCAACGTTCACCGAAAAAGATATGCCCGCTCAACTCGCCAGCCAGCGGCGCCTGCGTCTCTTTAAGCTTGTTGCGCATGAACGAATGCCCCGTCTTGTCCATGACGGGCTTGCCACCTTGCTCCTCTATCAATGTTTGAAGCCGGCTGGTCGATTTGACGTCGAATACGACAGGAGCGCCGGGGTGGCGCGACAATACATCCTTCGCGTATACCATCATAAGCTGGTCCGGCCAAATCACCGCGCCATCATTGTCCACGATACCAAGCCGATCCCCGTCGCCGTCCAGGGCGATACCTAAATCCGCGCCCTGCTGACGAACGCTACTTCGCAGATCCTGGAGATTTCGAAGAACGCTAGGGTCGGGATGATGATTAGGAAAATGACCGTCGATCTCGCAGTACAGCTCACTGACGTCGTAGCCGAGGGCACGGAATAACTTCGGCGCAACTTCACCGGCAACGCCGTTACCGCAATCAACGACCAGCTTGAGCGTCCAGCCGAGGGCAACTGGCATGTCCTCGGTTACCTGGCGTATATAGTCCACCGATATATCCATGTGCCGAAGCTGACCGTTGCCCTCTCTAAAGTCCTTGCTTACAACTCTCTCGCGGATCTTTTGAATGCCATCGCCAAACAGGATCTCGCCCCCCAACATAATCTTGAATCCGTTGTATTCGGGCGGATTATGACTTCCCGTGACCATGACACCGCTGCCGGTGTTCAAGAAATAGGTGGAGAAATAAAGCACCGGCGTGGGCACGCGGCCTATATCGACGACATCCCGGCCCGATGCGGTGAGTCCCTTGATGAGAGCATCAGCCAACTCATCGGAGCTAAGCCGCCCGTCGCGCGCCACCATCAGCGTTTGCTGACCGCATTCGTACGCTTCGCTACCAATAGCTTGACCCAGCAAGTGCGCGGTTTGTGCATCCAGCGTCTTGCCAACCACCCCACGGATGTCGTACGCACGGAAAATCGATGCATCCGGACCGTTGCGCTCCCGCACCGCTTCACCCACGCCCTCTACACCCGGAAACGGACGGTTGGGAACCGGGGGGGCAGCCGTGCTGGCGCAATCATCGGTTTGGCGATGTTCCACAACCTTGCCCTCATCGACCGGCGCCGCTGGCACCCGTTCGGGTTTTGCATCTGTAGCGGCACTCTTGGATACCCTCCGGTAGAGCCCTCTGCGGCAGATCCTCCACCGGTAGATCCTGCTTTAGCCCTGGCCTGCGCGAATGCGCCCTCCGGGCCATCATCATCATCATCATCAACCACCGCCGACACTACACCGCCCACCATGACGCACCCTTTCAGCCGCTGACGGCGGCGTACCGTCCAAACGGTGCTGCCGATTCCGGCCAGTATTAACAACATTATGGCAAAGAGGATAGGAAGCGACTCACCGGGCACGTTGGACGCGTTCAATTGGCTGGCGGTCACCTCGGGCAACCAGATCAACAACAAAAAAGCGGTGCCAGGTAGCGCGCGGGTATGGGTTATCAGCCCCTTTTTCAAGGCAGCATTGCCGGTTTTTGCCACCACCAGCCGTTGACCTCCAGGTAAGCGCTGGGTAAGTTCCACGTAGCCCTCGCCCACCGGAGCCTTGGCTATGGCACGCTCCGCCTCATCGAGAGGGAAGCCCACCACGATGAATCCAGCCAGTGTGCTGGCGCTATTGGTCGCGCGGCGGACCATCGCCATATGCTGCTCTTGCCGGCCGAACAAATGCATCTCGACCGCTACTTGCTTACCGCTCTTGCGCGAACGGCGCATCAGATCGAGGGTGGCGAAACTGATCGGTGGTGTGGCGCCATAATTCGGCTCTTGCATCTTCGTCCCGGTCAAGACTGCGCCCATAGCGTTCGGCAGCTCCTTCATAACGGCGGCCGCCACTTGCGCCATAGCGGCATTGTCGCCGGTGCTAATCGCAGCCGCGGCACCAGTCTGCGCCAACACTGCGTCAACTGTTTTTGCGTAGCCTGCAAATGAATTGGAAATGCTGGCGACAATCGTATCTATCTGCTTCTCATTAGCCCCTTGATGGGCTGTCTCGGTACCTTCTCTCCGTACATCCCACAGCCTGCTTGCACCACCCAGCGCGGTACCCAGAACCACTGTAGCCACTAGCGGCATGCGCGCGTGCAGCCAAAATTTGGCCAAACTGCGCTGCGGGTAGAAACGACTGGAAGATGCATTCGTGCTGCGTCCTGTTTAACTTGGAGACGGCATCGGGGAGTGTGGAGTGCGCCATCAACGTTGGCCAGTATGGCCAAAACCACCTGCACCTCTTATGCTTTCCTCAAACTCTGTTACTACCTCGAATTGCGCCCTCACCACAGGAACGAAAACCATTTGAGCGATGCGCTCGCCCGGCTGGATGCTAAAAGACTCATTGCCACGATTCCAACACGACACCATAACCTGTCCTTGATAGTCAGAATCTATCAGCCCTACCAGATTGCCGAGAACGATACCGTGTTTGTGCCCCAAGCCGGACCGGGGCAGCAACACGGCCGCCAAACTCTGATCTGCAATGTATACGGCGATGCCAGTCGGCAGTAGCTCCACCGCCCCCGGCATAAGTGCAATGGGGTTATCTATCATGGCCCGCAGATCGATCCCCGCAGCGCCCTCGGTTGCATAGTCAGGCAGCGCGTAATCCGTACCGATTCGCTCATCGAGCACCTTGAGTCGAATGCGTGTCATCGCGCCGCCTCGGACAGCAATCGTCCACCGGCCCGCATACGCTCTATGATGATGTCCCACAGCGCATATGCCACCACCTGCTTGAGTGCCGGATCGATACGGCTATACCCGCTAGGCCAGTACACATCCAGCGCGTTGACATCGGCTTCGAAACCTTGGCCGGCACCCACCTGATTCGCCGCTATCATGTCGATACCTTTGCGCTCTAATTTACCCAGCGCATTGGCTTTCAGATCATCGGTTTCCGCGGCGAAGCCGACAGTGAAAGGGCCCCCTTCAAGGTGTCCTACCTCGGCGCAGATGTCCCGGGTCTTTGTAAGTTCCAGACTAAGTACATCGTCTTTTTTCTTGATCTTCGATGCCGCCACTACGCGCGGCGTGTAATCAGCAACCGCCGCCGCGGCAATGAAAATGTCACAGTGCGCAGCCCTAGCCATCACCGCTTCGAACATATCCTTGGCACATACGACGTCCACGCGCTCGACGCCCGCGGGTATGGATAAATGGGTAGGGCCGGAGACCAAAGTGACGTGAGCCCCTTGCACCGCCGCGGCCTCGGCTACGGCATAGCCCATCTTGCCCGAGCTGTGGTTGCTGATGAAGCGCACCGGGTCTAGCGCTTCGCGGGTGGGGCCTGCGGTAACGAGTACCCGCTGTCCCGCCAGTGCGCCTTGGCGGCGCGGTATCACCGCCAACGCGGCTTTGGCCAGCACATCGGGCTCCAACAAACGCCCAGGTCCTACTTCGCCGCAGGCTTGCGATCCGGTACCAGGTCCCAGGATATGAACACCACGGCCACGTAACACGTCCATATTGGCCTGGGTGGCGGGTGCTTGCCACATCTGCTGATTCATGGCCGGGGCCACCACGATAGGGGCCTCGGTTGCCAGACAAATGGTGGTTAAGAGATCGTCCGCCAAACCATGGGCGATGCGCGCCAGAATATGGGCGGTAGCGGGCGCGATGAGCACCAGATCGGCCCACCGGGCAAGCTCGATATGTCCCATGGCAGCTTCCGCCGCCTCGTCCAGCACGTCCCGGTGCACCGGATTGGCCGATACCGCTTGCAGCGTGAGTGGCGATACGAACGCCTGGGCGGAATGAGTAAGCACTACCCGTACTTGCGCCCCAGCATCGCTCAAGCGGCGTACCAACTCCGCTGATTTGTAGGCCGCAATCCCGCCGCTTACGCCAAGCAGTACACGACACTTGGATGAATCTCTCATAGCCCCTACAGTGTACGCCGACGAAGCCTTATGACAGAACCATATCCCGCATAACCACGCGCGGCCACGGTCCTGGCTCATATGGCACTGGCCATATTTAATCTCGGCCCTATGGTTTTAGCTTAGATAGCGCAGTACGGATACGAGTGCAGCCACACAAGGAGATAAAGTGAAGATACGAGATTGGGTCAGATCCGAGCGGCCGCGAGAGAAACTTGCCGAACGGGGCGCCGACGCGCTGAGCGATGCGGAGTTGCTCGCCATCGTATTGCGCACCGGCACCGCGGGTACCAACGCTATGGACCTCGCCCGCGGGGTGCTGAATCGCTACGGCGGCCTGCGCCGAACACTTGATCTTGGGCTCGCGGACTTGCAGCACACACCCGGCCTAGGTCTGAGCAAAGCGGCCTCCTTGGTCGCCGCCTTGGAACTCGCCCGGCGCTATTTCGCCGAAGACATAAAGCGTGGCACGCAGTTGCAATCGCCCCGCGACACCGCCCAGTTCTTATCGGCGCGCATGCGCAACTACCCTAACGAAGTCTTCGCCTGTTTATTCCTCGATACACGCCACCGCGTCATCTGCTTCGAAGAGATGTTCAGGGGCACCATCAACTGTGCCAGCGTACATCCTAGGGAAGTGGTCAAGCGGGCCCTTAGCCACAACGCTGCCGCCGTCATCCTCGCCCATAATCATCCCTCGGGCATGACCGAACCGAGTGAATCCGACGCTGCCATAACCCGTCAGCTAAAAGACGCTCTAGAACTGATTGACGTACGTGTGCTGGATCATTTCGTGATCGGCGATGGCGCTCCGGCTTCTCTCGCCGAATACGGCCTCATGTAAGCAGGCCAGTCTTGTCCACAACAGTCCATCCTGCTAAGCTAGCTTGTTTAGTCAGTGCTACCAGTTCCCAGCCCGAACAGTCCAGAAGAGCAAAACCGTCATGTCAAGAGTGTGCCAGGTTACCGGTAAGCGTCCGGCCTCTGGAAATAATGTATCTCACGCCAACAACAAAACCCGCCGGCGTTTCTTGCCGAATTTGCACAGACGCAGATTCTGGCTTGAAAACGAAAAGCGCTGGATAAGTTTGCGGGTATCCTCCCAGGGTCTGCGTATTGTCGATAAAAAAGGCATAGAAACCGTACTGGCAGAGCTGAAAGCCAAGGGCGTCAAGGTCTGACGCTGACCCCAAGGCTCAAATGATACGGCGACATCTAAATCTGTTCACACCATTGGCTGTTCACACCACTGGCTGTTCACACCACCGGCTGTTCACACCAACCGGATTGGATTCGCTATAATCGCCTGATGCTAACCGTCCGTAGGAGGATTGTGTAATGCGCGACAAAATCAAGCTGGTCTCCAGCGCTGGAACAGGTCACTACTACACGACCACGAAGAACAAACGCACTACTCCCGACAAAATCGAGATGAAGAAATTTGATCCGGTCGTGCGCAAACACGTCATCTACAAAGAAGCCAAAATCAAGTAATCCGCCCTGTTCAGCGATCAGAACTTACGCTACGGACTCCACGGGCGGCTTGTGTTAGCCGCCTTTTTGGTTGGCCAGGTGAAACAACCCTATCCATCATCCAACCATCATCATCTTGAATGAACCGACGTACGGTCTAGATCCGGCTCAAGGGCACCGCTAAAAATAGTCATTTTTTCGTGAGTGCAAGGGAACACGCGCGAACAACCGCAGTGTATAGGTCATATCTGAGGATTCGGGCACGGCGCCGACGCCGCAATCGCGGAAAAAGTGCATTTTTTAGAGGTGCCCTCTATTCCAAGGCGGCCCATTCAAAAGCGGCGCGGTGGATATTCAATACCGCTTTAACGCCGAGCAGAACTCACACATCCGGACCGGCGAGAGCGCTTAAATCGGAAGGAGCCCTGAAGCGAAGCCGTTCAGGTGGGCGTCTTCACGTTTTTGGTCTCGTCAACCTTCTCGTCATCATCGTCCCAGTCATCTTCCGGATCATGCTCCTCTTCATCCCAATCCGCATCCGGCAGGTGGGCATATCTATCCGGTTCTTCGCTCTGCTTCACATAGTAGCGGGCGATGATGACACCGAGTTCAAACAAACCCCACATAGGTAGCGCCAGCAATGTTTGCGAGATCATATCGGGCGGGGTCAAGAACATGCCGATAACGAATGCACCGACGATGATGTATGGGCGTTTAGCGACTAAATCGTCGGGCGTAGTGATACCGGCCCAGCACAGAATAATCGTAGCGACCGGCACCTCGAAAGCGATTCCGAAAGCGAAGAAAATGGTAATGACGAAATCGAGGTAGGCGGAGATATCGGTGGCGACGGTAACACCCTCCGCCGCATACCCCACCAAGAATGGGAATACCAGCGGGAACACCACGAAATATGCGAACGCCATGCCTAGATAGAACAAAAAAGTACTGGTAATGGCCAGCGGCAACACGAGCTTCTTCTCGTGCTGATAGAGCCCAGGCGCAACAAATGCCCAACCCTGATACAATATGACCGGAACACTCAAAAAGATGGCCAGCCATAACACCATCTTGAACGGCGCCAAAAAGGGCGATGCCACTTTAATCGCCACCATACTGGTGCCTTCCGGCAAGACCGAGGTCAACGGCTCGGCGAGAATGCTATACAAATCGTTGGCGAACGGCGCCGCGCAAAGCAACACCACCAGAATGGAAATGATGACCCTGAGCAATCTGTCGCGGAGTTCTATCAGATGCTCCACAAATGTCATTTCCGCCTCAGGGTTATCCGACACGCTGCGCCCCTGAGGTTTGAGTTTGCGCGACTTGGGCGTCCGTGGATAGCTGTTGCTGCTCAGAGCTAGGCCCGGGGCCTATTTCAGGGTTTAGGTCCGCGGGGTTAACCCCGCAGGAGTCGCTCCCAGTTGCAGCGGCCCCAATAGAATGGGCCCCAATGGAATGGCCCTCAATGGAATCGGCCGGTTCATCCAAGACCGCGGCGCCATCCGTTGTGGCTCCCTCTACAGCAACGTCCTCGGCCGCACCATCTTGGCGCTTAACCGCATTGATGATCCCATCGCTTGAACCCAGCTCCGATTCCATCGCAGGCGGTACGCCCTGCACTTCTTGTTTGGTCTCTTCTACGGCGGCCTCGACGCTGCCACTCGTCGCCATCAAGGAATCACGGGCCTGTTCATAGCTATTTTGAGTCTCCCGGGCCAACTCCTGGATCTCGTCCATGGCACCGGATTCTTTGAACTCTTGCTTGAACTCCGCGGCATGCAGTTGCTGCTCTACATCAGCGCGCACTTCGCTCACCATGCGCCGCAACCGTCCCATGTATAAACCGATGGTACGCGCCACTTTAGGCAAGCGCTCAGGACCTATTACCACCAATCCGATAACGGTGATAAGGGCGATTTCCTGAAAGCCTATATCCATGGTCTACGCCGGTAGCGACGCTGAACTTCAGGCCTTGTCGCGCTCCTTACGCGCCTCTCCCTCGATGACAGCAGCCTGATTCTCCAGCTTGTCGGCATCATCAGCGTTTTCTTTACCACTTCTCATCGCCGCTTTGAAGTTGCGAATCGCACCGCCCAGATCCCCACCCGCGTTGCGCAACTTCTTGGTGCCGAAGATGAGCAACACGATGACCAACACAATCAACAATTGAACCCAACTAGGTGCCATGACCTAAACCTCCATCGAATCGTTAAGGCGAGTCACTATAAAGCACATCGCTATGGCGAAATCACTACGGCGACCGGTACGCTGGCCGGCCATTTCAACATCCACGCCAGTATCCTCCCAATAGTCTACGGACAATCTCTAGGGCACCTCTAAAAATGCACTTTTTCCGCGATTGCGGCGTCAGCTCCGTGCTCGAATCCTCATGTATCACCTATCACTGCTGTCCCATAAACTTTCATGAGAATGTAAACTGTATCTGGACCTGAGTTTCAATAGGGCCTGGAGGGTCTCCTTTGAGTAGTCCCCACAGGTCTCTTCGCTCAAATAAATTGACTTGAAAGAGTCGAATAATCTGTTGAATGCTTAAATCGAGTTTGCTACAGAATTTCAGGTAAGCAACCATTAAACACATACACATAGCGACCCATATTTGAGTCATGACAGCATTTTTTGACGTCCCTACGAATGACTTAATCTTCAAATTTTGTTTGATGCATTTGAAAAATAACTCAATTTGCCAACGCGACTTATAAATATCTGCAATGGTTTTGGCAGTCAATTCGAATTGATGGGTGAGAAAGACGTAATGCTTGCCGGTCTGTGGGTCCCGATAACCCATCCGGCGCAACTTAATCGGACAGGTATCGGCTTTAGGGCCCGTTAAAATCAGCGTCTGATCTGAGGTAATGCCCTGCTCTTTATTCACCGGATGGCGAGAAATCACTCGGTATTTTGTATTGGCTTTCAACCGGGTGACAAAATAAATCCCCTTTGAATTGAGCCAGTTAAACCACGTGAAGTCCGTATAGCCACGATCAAACACCACAATAGAACCCGCATCCAGTTCTAAACTACGGCCTTGTGTAATATCTTGTTGTTTGCCTTCGGTAATAGTCATAAAGACCGGTAAAAAACCATCATGGTCCAGACCAACATGTAGTTTAATCGCGCCTTTGGTCTTGCGAAATTTGGCCCAAGGAAATAGTGATAAGCATAAATCAATGGTCGATGCATCCAAGGAATAAAGCTTATTTTTAAAACGAAACCCATGCCTAGGCGCCAAGCTTTGACATCGTGCCAGCAGCTTCCAAAATAATCCTTCGTAGAGTTGATAAGGCTGTTGCTCGTTAACACGAGCCAGAGAACTTCGACTGACCTTACCGATACCCAAATGGTAACTTTTGCGGCGTTGTTTATCCAGATTGCTGACAATATCTCGCAAACTACAGCGACCGGCGAGTTGGGCAAAACTCAACGCCACAAACTGTGACCAGCGTGACATTGTCCTCAATACACGGCCTTTATGGTGGGTCTTTGCAAGGGTTTCAAATTCATGTCTAGAAATCAGTTTTAGCAGCTGTGAAAATACGCTGTTACTGTGACTCAAGGCTATTATCCTGTTGATATTGAAAGATATTCTGGACCTCTATTCTAACAAATTAGCGCAGAATAGTCTTTGATTCTAAGCTCATTCAAAAGTTTGTGGGACAGCAGTGATCACCTATACACTGCGGTTCTGCGCGCGGCGCTTCCTTGCACTCACGAAAAAATTACTATTTTTAGAGGCGTCCTCTAGCCTACCGGCCATGCATTTGAGTGTAGCTGGCGCTTACCACCGCACACTCAACCAAAGCATAACGGAGAAAATCATACCACTTTGCCGGCAACTACCGGCCAGCGCAAAACCCGACAGAACCGTTTGGCAAGGCGCCTGTCGAAAGCGTGATCCTCCATGCTCGAGCAACGGCTGCTGCGCCCTACTCTTGACCGCTGCGGACGCGGTGCACAGAATCGCCCCCCGCGCCCATATACAACCGACCACACTATGCCTATTAAGACTATCGCTATGATCGGCGGCACCGGCTTTCTAGGACGTCATCTCGCCGCTGAGTTCGTGAGGCGCGGATATACGCTTAAGTTGTTGACCCGCCGCCGCGAACGCAGCAAAGCCGTGATCGTGTTCCCAACCCTGGAATTGGTAGACGCAGACGTTCATGACGACGCGGTGTTGGCCGCGCAATTGTCCGGTTGTGACGCAGTGGTGAGCGCCGCAGGCATCCTTAACGAGCGCCGGGCCGGGGATTTCAAAGCGGTGCATGCCACCTTGCCGGAACGCATCGTCAAAGCTTGCGTCAAAAACCACATCCACAGATTGTTGCATGTCAGCGCCCTGGGTGCCGCCAATGATGCGCCCAGCCGATACCTGCAAACGAAGGCGGCCGGCGAGCGTGCCATCCACGCGGGCATCGAGGCGGGCCTAGCCGTCACCTGCTTTAGACCTTCAGTCATATTCGGCGCCGGCGATAGCTTCATCAACCGCTTCGCCACGTTGCTCGCTATGACCCCGGTGGTATTCCCGCTGGCCTGCGCCAACGCCCGCTTCGCCCCCGTATTCGTGGACGACGTGGCAGCGGCGATGGTCAATGCTCTCACCGATAAAAGCACCCATGGCCAAACCTACAGTTTGTGCGGCCCCAAGCAATACACCCTGAGCGCTCTAGTGCGGTATATCGGCGAAGTCTCCGGCAACGAGCGCAGCATCTGGGAGTTAGGCAACGGCTTGTCGCGGCTCCAAGCGATAGTGATGCAGTACCTCCCGGGCAAATTGTTCACCATGGACAACTACCGCTCCATGCAAGTACCCAGTATCTGCGATGGCAACGATCTGGAAAAACTGGGGATCACCAGGCATTCCCTGGAATCAGCGGTGCTCGAAATACTTGGCGGGCACCGAAAACAAGCCCGTTACGATGCATTTCGCACCGCAGCAGGACGCGACTGAACCCCTCTAAGCCATACTGAAATGCGCGGTTCCGCGCCACCGCCAAGCGTAACTTGGAACGTTCAAACGAATAGAGCCAATAACACACCACCGAGCAGCAACCGGTAGACAATAAACGGCAGCATACCGATACGCTCCAGTAACGTCAGGAACACGTGGATACAAGCGAACGCACTCACCGCCGCCAATACCGCACCTAGCGCAATAGTGGCCCAATCGGCCTGCGCACCCTGTTGCATCAGTCCCAAGGTGTGCAACGCACCGGCTGCTGCGATGAGCGGGATCGAGAGCAGGAACGAAAACCGCGCGGCCGCCGCCGGCCGCAGTCGCATGAACAAACCAGCGGTAATAGTGATGCCAGAGCGCGAGGTACCGGGAATCAACGCCAGACACTGCGCCAAGCCAATCACGGCGACATCGCGCCAGCCGATACTGGCCGTACCGCGATCATTGTCCTTGCCGTGCCATGCGGCCCATCCCAACAAAATGCCGAAACCGACGGTAGTGCCGGCGATAATCAGCGGCGCGCGCAGATAAGTTTCTATGAAACCGCCAGCGAGCAATCCGGTAAGCGCGGCCGGCACCGTACCCCAGACAATCGCCCATGCCAATTGACTGTCCTCGGTGCGCCCGCCGGTATATAGGGAGCGCACCCAGGCCCGTGCCATCGTGAACAGATCGCGGTGAAAATAGCTCACCACCGCCACCAGGGTGCCCACATGCACCGCCACATCGAACGCCTGTCCCTGATCGGCCCACCCGAACACGATCGGCGCCAAGATCAGATGAGCCGAACTGGAGACAGGCAAGAACTCGGTAACGCCTTGAGTGATGGCCAAAATGGTGATTTGCAGCCAGTCCACAGTCCTAAGGCGCCACGCCCCCCTCCGCCAAAACTAATCGGATGCCAACCGGCCGCTCCGATCACGCAAAGCAAAAGCCTCGAGCGGTTGCTCGAAACCGCGGGCCAACGCCAAAGCGTGCACCCGCTCGCCCATCTCCCCCGGCATCAGCAGCTTTTTGGCCACCTGCGCCTGCCGAGTAAACTCACCCGCTCGCAGCGACGCCAACACCGCCTGCAGCCCACAGCCAAGCAAAAACCAGGTCTGCGAGGTATAACCGGCCACCGTCATACCTAGTTGTTCGCCAACCCTGGCGACAGCAGTGAAATCAACGCTCGCGGTCACGTCTTGGAGGCCCGCGAAAACAAAAGGATCGCTGTGCGCCCGATGCTTGAAATGGCACATCAGTGTGCCATCGGTGCGCTGCGGGTGATAGTAAGTGGCGCGCGTATAACCGTAGTCCACGAACAGGACGACGCCCCGCTCCAAGGGTCCACAAAACCGGGCCATGGTACTGGCCAGTTGCCGGCACCGCTCACTGCGGTAACCAACGGGAAGCAACTCGAACAAGCTACCCCGAAGCTCTTCATACCAAGCCGTCAAATCGCGGTCCGAAGGACCAGTCCGCCATTGGAAACTACCGCCGTCCAGTGTCACGCCAAGCGGCCGTACATCGTCGGCGAACACCTCGAAGCGTTGCACCGGCAGCGCGTCCAATACTTCATTAGCGATGACAATGCCCCGCATCTCGGGTGCTTCATTCACCCACCGCACGCGGCCTCTCAGCGGCTCGTCGAGCGTGTCCAACAGCGCCGATTGGCGGCGGCGCAGGGCAGCACTGCGCTCCAGTATCAAATACTCATCCGGCAGGGCGCCAGCGCTTTGCAAGGCTAACAGCAGATCACAGGCGAGGGTCCCGCGCCCGGCCCCCACTTCCAACACAACACCACCCACCTCATCCAATACCTGTCTGCAAGGCTGCGCCAAGCAGCGGGCGAACAAAGGTCCCATCTCCGGCGCCGTAGTGAAACTGCCTTCATCGCCAAACTGACCGGTCTCGCGCTGATAAAAGCCCAACTCGGGCTCGTATAACACCAGCTCCATGAATCGCTCGAAATCCATATACCCGCCCTCCTCCTGGAGCACGCGGACGATACGCGAGCACATGCGCGCGTGCTCGGCCTGATCGATCGGAGCCAAATCCTCCAGCGCTGGCAATCCAACAGAAGTGAAAGTCAAGCCGGCATCCCTCTCACATCAACACCAGGGTCACATCAACACCAGGGTCACATCGCCGCCGGGTGACCCCAACACGGAACTCAGGTCAACCCCAGGGGCAAGCTTGCGCATGGCATCATGTGCGGTCATCTTGGGTCTGTTCACACCAGGCCCTTAAGGCACAGCGCCTATCTGAAGCACTAAGGCAACTCGGATGCAGGACAAAACAGCAAACATAAGGGTAGCCCTGGTAACCGGCGCGGCCAAACGCCTGGGTGCGGCCATTGCCGATGCTCTGCACGAAGCTGGCTACGCGGTGGTCATTCATTTCAACCATTCCAAGAACGATGCGCTGAAACGGGTAGCGGCATTCAATACGCGCCGCCCGGGAAGCGCCCTGGCTGTGCAAGCCGACCTTTGCATCGACAGCGACCGCGATCGCCTAGTGGCGCAGACCCTAACGTGGCGCAACCGGTTGGACGTCCTGGTCAACAATGCATCGTCGTTCTATCCAACCCCGGTGGGCAACGTCACGCTGGAGCATTGGGACGACTTGATCGGTACCAATCTCAAAGCGCCTTTCTTCATCAGCCAAGCCGCCAGATCCGCCTTAGCCGAGGCCCGGGGAACCATCGTCAACCTCGCTGACATCAACGCCGAGCGCCCCTGTGCCGATCATCCGATCTACTGTGCCGCCAAAGCGGGTTTGGTCATGCTGACCAAAGCGCTAGCACGGGATCTGGCTCCCGACATAAAAGTCAATGCAGTAGCGCCGGGCGTGATACTCTGGCCAGAAGCGCAAACTGACGCGCAAAGAGAAGAACGCGCCGCCGTCCCCGCCCGCATTCCCATGGGTCAACTAGGCCGGCCCCACAACGTTGCCCAAGCCGTCCTGTTTTTCTGCCAACCTGAGAACTATGTGACCGGACAAGTGTTGGCGGTCGATGGTGGCCTAAGTCAAACATAAGCGAGTCAAACAGAAACGGCTTTCGCCTTAGGCAAAAACATCAAGGGCACCTTAAAAAATGCACTTGTTCCGCGATTGCGGCGTCAGCGCCGTGCTCGAATCCTCAGGTATCACCTAGACACTGCGGTTGTGCGCGCGGTGCTTCCTTGCACTCACGAAAAAATGACTATTTTTAGCAGGCGCCCATAAACAGCCGCCGCCGTCTCAAGGACTCGAAGAGACCGCGTACTCCAGCGCTTGGCGCCTATCGTGATTCTCGTACGTGATATCTCCCGAATGGCAGCGAAAGTATCCGTTGCGCCTATCTTCGTAGTACAGCTCAAGGGTTTTTCGCATCACCGGAAAAGCCAGCTCATCCCAAGGGATCTCCTCCTCCGAGAACAATTCAGCGGCCAATGATTCCTCGCCAGCGCCGAATTTGGGACCGATGAGATGAGCTAAGTACATGATGTACACCTGGTTGATGTGCGGGATGCTGAAGTGGGTGTACAACATGCCGATCTCGATATCGGCCAGCGCCTCCTCGCGCGCCTCGCGCGCCGCGCCTTGTCCTGCCGTCTCCTGGTTTTCCATATATCCAGCGGGAAGTGTCCACCACCCGTAGCGAGGCTCTATGGCCCGCTTGACGAGCAAAATCTTGCCGGCCCATTGCGCAATACATCCCACCACCATTTTCGGGTTGTGGTAGAAGATTTCACCGCATGCATCACAGATATACCGCGGTAAATGGTCGCCCGGCGGCACCCTCCGGCCGATGTTGGATGAACCGCAGTTACTGCAGAAATTCATCGCCACTCACTCATGGTTGCTCATTGTTATGGGACTCATATTCCTGAGAAACACTGGGGCTCGGGTAAAACTCAAGTCCAGTCGAAGGGTACCCGCCAAGTCGGCACTGCGGTATGTTCCATGGCCGCCCACATCTCGCCGAACCGTACCCCGGTTCGAGGATGCTTGCGCCCGCCCATTAACTCAGCCAAAGGTCTTAGCACGAAAGCATACTGCTCGATATCTTCATGGGGCAGCCGAAGTTCTTCAGTTTGCAGAACTTGGTCGCCGTATAAGAGCAGATCTAAATCAAGACTGCGAGACTTAAAGCCACGATCATGAGCCGAGCGGCCGCAGAGGCACTCAATAGAGCGCAACGTTGTACGTAGATCGAATAGCGCTAGGCGCGTTGTGAACGTCACCACCAAATTGTAAAACGGCTCACCGTCAAAACCCTCGGCAGCGCTCTCGAATACCGGCGACCGGCTAACGGCGCCAAAGTGCTCAGTAAGCGCCTGCACACCTTTGCGGATGCTGGGCACGCGGTCCGCGTTGCTGCCCACACTCAGCGCAACTTCAACCATATAAGTCCAGCTTTTGCGTACATTAACCACCGTGGCGCTACGACCGCACGCCGCGTTCGATCATAACGCCAACGTCGGCGGCGCCCCGCACCGCGCCCTTCTTATTGAGTGTTAAGCGCACCCAAGGTACGGCGAACTCATCACGAATGAGAGCAGCCACCCGTTCAGCCAGGGTTTCCACCAGCAGGCATTCACTGGATGAGACAAACGCGATGATCCGCTTGGCCACCGCTTTGTAGTCGAGCGCCTGCCCAATGTCCTCGCCGGCAGCCGCGGATTTAATATCCCACTGCATCTCGATGTCGAAATGCAACCGCTGCTGAATGCGCCGCTCCCAATCGCAAATGCCGATAACGGCATCAACCTTCAAATCCCGCAAGAACACGATATCGCTAGCCAGGACCGTCCCCTCTACACATATTTGGTTAAATGGCCTTGGGATAGTTTACGTTGGCCGCGAATGATACCGGCAAGGGTAGCACCTTAGGTTCATTTTGCCGGCGAATTGGCGCAGGCTTGTAGCAAGCCACCACTTAGTTTTCTGCATGGCGGGAGCGAGCGCGCTTGAGGCAAAATTACCATCGTCTTTGAAGCACCCGCTTCATCAAAACCGAACCGAGCAGTATCATCCATGATCATCGACACCGGTCTAATCATCGCCGGATATCTGCTGGGCTCCGTCGCCAGCGCCATCATAGTGTGCAAACTGCTCGGGCTACCGGACCCACGCCAAGGTGGCTCCGGTAATCCAGGCGCCACCAATGTGCTACGCCTAGGCGGGAAGAAAGCTGCTGCTATCACCTTGGCAGGCGACCTCTTGAAAGGATTCTTGCCCGTTCTCGCCGCAGCGGGCTTGAGCAGATCGGACACGGCCATAGGGGCAGTGGGGATCGCGGCGTTTCTCGGTCACCTATACCCCGTATTCTTTCGCTTCCAGGGAGGCAAAGGGATAGCCACCGCTTTTGGGGTAGTCGCCGGCTTATCCTGGGTGAGCGTGCTCGCGATGGCCGCCACCTGGCTGTTGATGGCAAGACTTTCACGCTACTCGTCCCTAGGTGCGCTAACCGCCTGCACTCTGACCCCGGGTTATATTTGGTTGGCAACGGCTAGCGCAGCATTTGCCGGCACCACCGCCGTCATTGCCGTGTTCACGTACTGGCGCCACCGCGGCAATATCCGGCGGCTGCTCAGCGGTACGGAACCGCGTATCGGCGAAAAAGCCGTCGCAACGGAGCAACCGCCAGCCATAAACTGAACCCGCAAGCCGCATGGGTGGCTTTACAGCGCTGACCGTTCCGACTTAAACTTGTTGATTAACTCAACCTCATGCTCAGCGAGGGTTACATGCCTACAGTACGCGTCAAAGAGAACGAATCCTTTGACATCGCCATGCGCCGCTTCAAGCGTGCCTGCGAAAAAGCCGGAATTCTCACCGAGATACGCCGCCGCGAGTACTACGAAAAACCCACCACCGTGCGCAAGCGTAAAGCCGCCGCCGCAGTCAAACGCCACCTCAAGAAACTCGCCCGCGAGCAAGCGCGCATGCAACAGCGCCGGTACTGACTGAAACGGCCACCGACTAAACTGCTTTAATCAGCCCCATAACCAGCCCAAGATACCTGCCGTGAGCGCGCTTAAGGCACGCATTCAAGACGATGTCAAAACGGCCATGAAAGCCAGAGACAAGGCTCGCCTCGCTACATTACGTCTGGTCACGGCGGCCCTCAAGCAACGCGAAATCGATGAACGCATCGAACTCAACGATGGCCAAGTCACTGAAATATTGATCAAACTCGATAAGCAACGGCAAGACTCCATAGAACAATACGAAAAAGCCGGCCGAGCCGATCTGGTGGCCCAAGAATCAGCCGAAAGAGCCATCATTGCTGAATACTTGCCCACCGCCCTCTCAGCGGATGAAATCGCCGCGCTCATTCGAGCTGCCATTACCGAAACCGGTGCCACCAGCATGAGAGATATGGGCAAAGTCATGGCCTGGCTAAGGCCCAAAATGCAAGGCCGCGCGGACCTGGGTGCCGTCAGCAAGGATGTCAAATCAACCTTAGCTTAATGGGGCAAGGACTGGACTCCTGCTGTCACTAGTCAGAGGCTATGGCCCATGGCCGGACGCATCCCTAAATCCTTCATTGCCGACCTAGTCGCCAGAACCGACATCGTCGAACTGGTGACAGGGTACATGACGCTTAAGAAACGCGGCACCGACCACTGGGCACCCTGCCCATTTCACAATGAAAAAACCCCGTCCTTCAAAGTCAGCGCCGAACGCCAGACTTATCACTGCTTCGGCTGTGGCGCCCACGGCACATCGGTAGGCTTCTTAATGGAATATTCCGGGTTCACTTATCCGGAAGCCATCGAACACTTGGCCGACATGCACGGCCTGGAAGTACCGCGGGAGCAAGGCAGCGCGGCGCGCGAGGACCTTAGCCCTCTTTACGATGCGCTCACGCGAGTGAACGGATGGTATCAACAGCAACTGCGCAACCATCCAAGCAGAAACAAAGCGGTTGAATACCTAAAAGGGCGCGGGCTAAGCGGCAAGATAGCCGCCCAGTTCGAATTGGGTCTGGCGCCGCCGGGGCGAGACCATCTGCTGGCCCTACCCGAGACCGGTGAAGATTGGTGCAATACCCTGACCAAGGCCGGTCTCTTAGTGGAGCGGGCACCCGGGCAGTTCGCCGATCGCTTCTGGCACCGCATCATGTTCCCGATCCACGACCGGCGCGGCCGCGTCATCGGTTTCGGCGCGCGCACCTTGGACGGCGCCAACCCCAAATACCTGAACTCACCCGAGACCCCCGTGTTCGTCAAAGGACGCGAGTTATACGGGCTTTATCAAGCCCGCCGCAGCCATCGCAAATTGGCACGGCTAGTGGTCGTAGAAGGTTACACAGATGTCGTCGCCTTGGCGCAGTTCGACATCACTTATGCGGTGGCGACTCTAGGCACCGCGGTTACTGCCGATCATGTAGAGCGGCTATTTCAGGCGACTACAAGAGTGGTGTTCTGCTTCGATGGCGACGCTGCCGGCCGGCAAGCTGCCTGGCGGGCATTGCAAAATGCCTTGCCGCACATGCGTGATGGCCGCAGCATCGGCTTTGTGTTCCTACCGGAGGGCGAAGATCCCGACTCGCTGGTGCGCGCGCAGGGTAAAGAGGCGCTCGAAACGTTGGTCAGTCAAGCACAGCCACTATCAGACGTTCTCTTCCAACAGCTCACCGAAGCCATCGACCTTACTACCATTGAAGGCAGAGCCCAGTTTCATCGGGATGCGCAACCGCTCGTTGAGAAGATCCCGTTCGGCGCGTTTAGGGAATTAGTTTACGCCCGGATGTTAGAGCTGGCGAAGCTGAACGATGAACAATCCGAGCGCACGCGCCCGGTAAAAAACCCAGCCCCAAGGCGCATCGCCTACCACTATAGAGAGAACTCGGCCCGGCTTCCCCCCCTCTCACGCACCGCCATCAAACTCCTGCTGCACCATCCGTCACTGGCCGCTGACGTGCGCCAAGACGGTGAATTGAAAGCGTTAAATATGCCCGGGGTAAATTTGTTGCTTGAAATGCTTGAACTATTGACTGCCCGTCCCGATCTAAACACGGCAGCGGTTATAGAACACTTTCGCGACCACCAAGAAGGGCAACACCTGGCGCGGCTAGTCGATCACCGAGAACCGCTGCTACGCGACGGGTTGGCGGACGAATTACAGGGTGCTTTGGACCGTTTAGTGTGCGCGTATCGTGAGGAGCGGCGACGGTCGCTTGCGCGCAAAATGGCTGAATCCAAGCTCGATGACGATGAGGTGAATGAGTACCGGACGCTGGTGAGCGGCGGTTCGCCCATCCATTGACGCGCGTCCATTGATGGGCAGCCGCGAACCCCATCAGTCCTGTAACCGTGCTAGACTGAAACGTTACCGTTTACGGTCATAAGCTTCACGACTCGGCGCGAGAACACATGGATCTGAATCAACAAGAATCACAGCTCAAGCTGCTGATCGCAAAGGGGAAAGAGCAGGGATATCTGACCTACCACGAGGTCAATGACCACCTGCCTGACGGCATCGTCGATCCCGAGCAGATCGAAGATATTGTCAGCATGATCAATGACATGGGCATTACGGTACACGAAGAAGCACCCGATGCCGATGCCTTGATGATGATGGAAACCACCGATAGCACCGATGAAGATGCCGCGGAGGAGGCAGCCGCCGCCCTCGCTACCCTGGATAGCGAGTTCGGCCGTACCACTGATCCGGTCCGCATGTATATGCGGGAGATGGGCACGGTGGACCTGCTGACCCGTCAGGGCGAGATCCGCATCGCCAAGCGTATTGAGGAAGGACTGCGCGAAGTGCTCGCCGCCCTCGCCTCATACCCACCGACCATCCTGGGCATGCTGGAGCGCTACGGGCGGGTCGCCGCCGGGCGAGCCAAGCTCACCGACATGGTGCTCGATTACATCGATCCGAACGCGATCGAAGAAGAGATTCCCACACCGTCACCGCCCTCGCAAGCCAGCAACGACGAAGAAGAGCCGGTCGATACCGGTCCTGATCCGGAAGAGGCGCGGATGCGCTTCTCGGCGATCCAAAAACATTACGAAAAATTGGCCACCGCCACCCAGCGCCACGGTTCGCGCGGCGCGCGGCCGAAGAAACTGCGCAGTGAGATCGCCGCTCAGATCATGGAACTCAAACTGACGCCAAAGCTGGTCGATCAGTTGGTAGCAGCGCTGCGGGCCGATGTCTCTAAAGTGCGCACCTTTGAGCGGCAGATCATGACCATCTGCATCGAATCGGGCATGCCTCGAAGTGCATTCGTACGCAGCTTCCCGGAAAACGAAACCGATCTAAAGTGGCTTAAAAGTCACCTCAAAAACTCCAACGACTACGCTGAGTCGTTGGGTGAACGCACAGACGAAATTCAACGCCTACAAGCCAAGTTGGCCGACATGGAGACCAACTCGCGCGTCGATATCGCCGAGCTAAAAGAGATAAGCCGCGCCATGTCCATCGGCGAAGCCAAAGCCAGGCGCGCCAAGAAAGAGATGGTGGAGGCTAATCTGCGCTTGGTCATCTCCATTGCCAAGAAGTACACCAACCGCGGTCTGCAATTCCTGGATCTCATCCAGGAAGGCAACATCGGTCTTATGAAAGCGGTGGACAAATTCGAGTACCGGCGCGGGTACAAGTTCTCCACCTATGCCACCTGGTGGATCCGCCAAGCCATCACCCGTTCCATCGCCGATCAGGCCCGCACTATACGCATACCTGTGCACATGATTGAGACCATCAACAAACTCAATCGCATCTCGCGCCAGATATTGCAGGAAATGGGCCGGGAGCCGACACCGGAAGAATTGGCTGAGCGCATGGAAATGCCCGAGGACAAAGTCCGCAAGGTACTGAAAATCGCCAAGGAGCCGATCTCCATGGAGACACCTATAGGCGACGATGAAGATTCACACCTAGGTGATTTCATTGAGGATATGACCATCGTCTCCCCGAGCGACTCCGCCACCGTTGAAGGCTTAAGGGAAGCCACCCAAAACGTGTTGGCGGGCCTGACGCCGCGGGAGGCGAAAGTGCTACGCATGCGTTTTGGCATCGAAATGAACACCGACCACACGCTGGAAGAGGTCGGTAAGCAGTTCGACGTCACCAGGGAGCGTATCCGGCAAATCGAAGCCAAGGCTCTTAGGAAACTACGCCATCCAAGCCGCTCGGAGCAGCTTCGAAGCTTCCTCGATTAGCGCCCTCTCTCGATTGGCGCCCTCTCTTGATCGACGCTAGTGTGCAGCGGTCCGGGCGTTCGTCAAGAGCGCCCTGACTGCGCTAGGCTGATTGACTGTTAAGGGCCAATGGCTTCTAGAGGGCGTTCTTGCTTGGAAACGCAAACAGACCGATAGTCACGATTACCGAGTCGATGCCAAGTAGTCAACGCCCAAATGTCCGATGAAGATCCACATCCATCCAAGACTCACTCGAAAGCGCGATACTCATTTGGAGCCTAGGCTTGGGCGCAAGCATCATCTCGGAGTTTTGCGAGTATCTGTCTCAAGCCCCGTTCCATCGCCACCACAGGGACACCAAAACGTTTAAAGCCGAATAGCGTATTACAACGCTGCGAGCGCTGCTGGGACTCTACTACGTGTTTTGGGGGAGCACTCTATTGCTTTTTCTCCCGGGAGTGCACCGGGCTTTGCATGGATTTACGTCGTGTTGTTGGCGCGTCCACGCTGCCGAACGGCTGGCACCCGAGCTCCCCCCCCTTGCTATAGGCGCCCGCTATAGGCGCCCGCGCTGTAGTCGATAACTACCGCACGCAGGCCATGTGATACCATGTGCATCTTCTAAGCTTCCTAACAAATGGGCCTGTAGCTCAGTTGGTTAGAGCATCGGACTCATAATCCGCTGGTCCCAGGTTCGAGTCCTGGCGGGCCCACCAGTTAACACCCTCTTTTTCAGATGGCCGCGGATATGGCTTCTCGCGAGATTGTGCACTGGACTCGCACTGCCCCTGGCCACCGCTTACAGTCCTTCCAAACGGCCGATGGCGTATCTAGAACCCAAGCACTCCTACCGCAGCCATTCCTGCCCGTGGCGCTGCCCCCCTGCACACACCGTGCTCCTCCCCTCCTGACAGCAGGCAAAGACTGCCAGGAACTGGGCAACTGTCGATTTTAATGGCTAGCAGCGAACAAGCACATGACTTGAAACGTCTCAAATCGACGACAGAAACTTAAGCAAGGATTGACGCTCGCGCTTGGTCATGTTCACGAACGCCTCTCGTGACACCTGCGCTTCTACGCCGTGCCAGAGAATGGCCTCTGATAGACTTCTAGCCCGCCCATCGTGCAGCAAGGTGACGGCGCCGGAGACCACCCTAGTCAGTCCGATAGCCCACAGCGCCGGCGTGCGCCAGTCACGAGGTCCAGCCGCGAAGTCCGGTTTGCCATCGGCAAGCCCCTCTCCCATGTCGTGCAACAGTAAATCGGTGTAGGGCCAGAAAGTCTGGCTTGCCAGGTCCATTATTCGGGGCAACCAGGACCTGATGGGGACGTTTATTCTGGGTGGGGTGTTTGAACGCAACCCCAAACTGAAAATCGTGTGTGTCGAAGCCGACGCCGGCTGGGTGCCGCACTATATGTACCGCATGGATCATGCCTACGCTCGGCATCGCTCCTGGCCGAAACCCGGCCAGGAGCGATGCCGAGCGAGTATTTCAGCGAACATATCTACACCACCTTTCAGGACGACTGGGTGGTGTTCCGCATGAAAGACATGTGCAACCCGCGCCGTCTGATGTGGGCCAACGACTTCCCGCATAGCGACTCGACCTGGCCGTGGTCGCAGGAACTGCTCGCAAAGCACACGACCCATCTCACCGAAGAAGAGAAAAACCGGATTCTTCACGACAACGTGGCTGAGTTGTACAATCTGGACTAGAAGACTGGCAAACATACAGATCGGGGCGTCCAAAATGGGCGCTTTTTTTTTGCTTCCAAGTGCCGGAGACGCAGGTATGGAGAACACAAAGGACGCGAGGAACAGACAGGGGTCCGAGGGCATCATCGACCTCAGACAGGAGTTGATTGAGCTGTATGCCGGCGAACAAATGCTGGTGTTCTTTGAGTTTACGCTTGAGCATCCCGAAAACGAAGCGCTCTCCGGGCTGTGCCGCATCGCCCAGCCAAAGCCCCACCGTTCCACGTTGCGCTATCTCTCCCTCATTTTTCTGGTTGACACCCATGACTCTGCAAACCGACCCGTCGTCCGGAAGGCCCTGGCCCGGCTTGAGGGGAGCGCTCTGAAGACCGCCGCCCGGTATGACCGACAGCGCTATCATCTCAAGCCTGCATTCCAGCACCGAGAGTTATATCGCTCAGACGGACCTGCTGCTGGAGGGTGTGGTGAACAAGGCGTTCATCACGGCCCAACTCATTCCTGCCATCGCCCGCATTGCCCAACTCCATCCGACCCACGTCGAGTGGTGGGAGGAGAGCCCGCAGCCTGGCTGCTCCTCCAGCAGACGCACTATCCCGCGCCGTCCTCCCTGCTGGCCACGGTCCGGGATCGGTTTCGGCGAGGGACCGAGCGGGGCTAGTCGAGAAACTCTGAAAACTCTTGTCCAATTTAGCACTGTATGAAATGACTCCAATGACTATGCTAAAACGCCTTCATATTGACAACTACAAGTGTCTTACCAACTTTGACCTCTGTTTTGGAGAGTTGACGCTTCTGCTCGGGGTAAACGGGAGCGGCAAGTCGGCGATATTTGAAGTTGTGGGAAAACTGCGCGATTTCATTCGTGGCGATGCGCGGGTCGGCGAATTGTTTTCTCCCGCCGATATCACGCGCTGGAGCAAGAAGGCGGAACAACACTTTGAATTGGAAATCGACATCTCCGGCGACATCTGTCTGTATCGACTTGTGGTTGAACACAACCCGGAAAGACGACTTACCCGAGTGAAACGCGAAGAGCTGCTGGGTGATGGCAAGCCGCTCTTTCTCTTTGAAAAGGGCGAAGTGCAGCTCTACCGCGATGACCACAGCGAGGGGCCACCATATTCTTTCGACTGGACACAATCGGGGCTCGCACCAGTGGCCGAACGCGATGACAATACTCGATTGTGTGCATTCCGAAATTAGGTCCGTGGTTTTGTAACGCTCTTTTTGGAGCCGAAACGCATGAGAAGCGGTTCGGATTCCGATACTGACAGGCTCAGCGACAATGGGGAGAATTTCGCCTCATGGTATCAGGGACGCTTACAGGAGAGCCCGCGTCAGGTCTTTGATGCCATGGCCCACCTGCGTGATGTGCTGTCCGGCTTCGTGGACTTGAGGCTCACGCAAAAAGGCAGTGAATACAGGGAATTGCAAGCCGAATTTTCCCCGCAAGATAAAGAAACCGGCAATGTCTATCGGTTCGACCAACTCTCAGATGGTCAGCGCGCTTTGATCGTGCTGTATTTGTTGCTTTTTGCCGACGGTGCTGGACGCACTTTGTTTTTGGATGAGCCAGACAACTATATCACCCTCCCGGAGTTGCAACCCTGGTTTGCGGAATTGGAGGATGGCTGTGGCGACAGTCTGCCGCAGGCCATATTGATTTCGCATCATCCTGAAGCGATTGATTTTCTTGGAAACAGAGCGGTCTGGTTGGGACGTGAGCCGGAGAGTTACACGCGCATTCTAGACGTCACAAACGACACGATGCTCAAAATATCCGAACTTTACGCCCAGGGGCTTACGCCGTGAGTCGCCCCAAAATCACCGTCCTCTGCGAAGATAAACAGCACGAGGCATTTATCCGCGGATTTCTCAAAAAACGCAACAAACGCAATCGGATATACCAATCGCCATTGAAAATGCGAATATAGAATACTTACATTAGCTAGCTGATTATGGTCAAAATAAGCTTATGAAAAATCATTTAACACCGAGCGAGCGCGATGAGATCATAAAATCTCATCGTAAAGAGAGAGATGGGCGTATTCGAGACCGAATAAAAGCTGTTTTAGCTTTTGATGAGGGTTTATAGTTATTCAGAAATTTCCAGGATTTTGCTTTTAGATGATGAGACTATTAGACGCCCTATCGATGATTACTTTTCTAAAGCTAAGCTGAAGCCCGAAAACGGGGGCAGCAAAAGTGATTGAGACGAGAATGAAACAGCAAAGCTCGTTAAACGCCTAGAAGGAATGACTTATCCTTATGTTAAGGACATTTGCACTTATGTGAAGTTGAATTTTGGTAAGGTTTACAGTGTAAGCGGCATGACAAAATGGCTGCATCGCAATAATTTCTTCTATAAGAAGTCTGATGCAGTTCCAGCGAAAGCAAACGCACAGGCGCAAAAAACGTTTGTCAAAGACTATGAACATCTTTCGAAAGACGCTAAAAACAAGGGTTTAATCTATTTCTCGGACAGTTTTCATCCGCAGTATCAAACGCGGTTGGCCTATGGATGGATTTTAAGAGGCACTCGAAAAAGTATTGCCACAACGGCTCGTCAAACACGATTGAACTTTATTGGTGCTGTATCTTTGGAGGGTCACACAATAATCCACACTGAAGTTGGCGGGTGAATGCGCAAACCATTAAATCTTTTCTAAAATCTCTACGCAAACGGCATACACCAGAGAAAGAAATTCATGTAATTTGGGATAATGCGGCTTATCATAAGAGCAAAGACGTTCAGTCTTATGCCAAGGACTCAAACATTAAATTACACTATTTGCCGCCCTATTCACCGAATTCAAATCCAATTGAGCGACTTTGGAAAATGATGCATGAAGCGGTTACTTATAATCGGTACTATAAGAAGTTTTTAGATTTTCGGGAAGCCTCTTTGAATTTTTTCAAGCGCATTGGAAGACGAAAGGCTTTATTGAGAAAAAGAATCACTGATAGGTTTCACATTATTAATGCACCGATGTTCGCATCTTGAAGTGTGATGGGTATATATCGAGCACCCGTAGCACGGATAGGATCTCATCGTCGGTCGGTTCAACAACAGGAATGATTGCATTGACGAAGGAATTCGTGATCGTTGATGTTCGCCCCGTGATCTTGACTGGGCGAGGCATCCAGAAGGCACTACGCGCTGTATTTGGCATAAGCGAAAGCTACTCGCAGATGGAAAGTCTAACAGTATATTCCTGATTAACCAGAGTCACTACGCATCATCACTTCTCAGATGAACGCCCCATCCAACGGGCATAAATACCTTAATCTGTTAGCCAAAAACAGCCGCCCGAAAGCGCGCGGCATAGGTATGTCCGGCAGGCCGGAAATTTGCTCAAAGCCTTCCCGAATAAATCATTGCCTGCTTTATCCAAGGCAGACATAGAGGCTTTTCTGGACGATTTGTCGCGCCAACATCGATTACACGATGGGCAGTTTAAGCAAGCAGTGGATGCGTTGCGTTGATTACTGGTTGATTTAGCCGGTACGCCTGCGGGTCAAGCTTGTGGATTGGTTGTTTTGGCGTGAGGCGGCGCGACCGCTTGAACTGGAGCATGCGACCCTGGCCCGTTCCGCGCCGGCGGCCAATTGGGCCGGGCGTGCCGGTTCAGATACCCGGTTGGATGCCTCATACCAAGCTTCGTTGCAGCAGATGTTGAGCCTGCTCCGTGCGCGTCATTAGGGGCACCTGCTAAAAATAGTAATTTTTTCGTGAGTGCAAGGAAGCACCGCGCGCGCAACCGCAGTGTATAGGTCATACCTGAGGATTCGAGCACGAAGCTGACGCTGCAATCGCGGAAAAAGTGCATTTTTAGAGGTGTCCTAATGCACTCGATATCTTGGACAACGTGCCACCCTCAACCCAGCGTTGGAATCGCCTATGGCAAGTGTGGTATGACGGAAACCATTCAGGTAAATCTTTACATCGCGCACCCGAACGTAAAATCCACAAAATCCCGTTCGGTATGGCTCGGTCATCGCAACGAGGGCGACCCCGGCCATCAGTACGGACAGGGGGGATGGGAGTAGTGGTTTCAGTATCTTCCATTGTTCATCATGCGCAGTTACCGGTCCACTGCGCCGGATTATGGGCGCGCCGGGCTTTTGGCCCGGCAGCTCTTACAAAGTTTCCGGCCTTGGGTATACTGCGTAGTTCCTACGGCCGTCAGTGTCAACCCTCACGGCTCTGGTACAGATGCCACATTGGTATTTAGACGCGGCGGGGGCTGCCGCCCTCTATTGCGCCGCTTATCTGTCGTTCGTCAGGCAGTTGCTTTATCCGAGATACTGGTGGCCGTTCAAACGCCGCGACTCGGTGATAACCCTAGCGCTGATGTCAGCGGCAGTGAGCTTCGTTGCTCTCGCCGAGGGCCGGTTCCTGTGGCCTCAGGCGGTGGCGGCCAGCGCCTTCTTGGTCATTATGTTCCTAGCCGTCGGCGCACCGGCGCATTGTTTTAAACCGGGCCGCCGGCGCCCCCTGTTGGAATTCCTAGCCGACCGCGGGAGTCACGCAGGATTGGTCATCGCCGCCCCGTCATGCGCCTTGAGCCTGGTACTAGCGGATATCGAGTTCGCGGCCCTGACCGGGGCAGCTGTGCTCGTCGAAGTTCACTGGTTGCTTCAATCCAGTTGGCCGCGGCGCCGAACCCGCTACCCCATGAGCGCTGGCGACACCGTGGTCTTGGGCAGATTGGCCGCCCAAAATATAGGCGCCAAGGATAGAGGCGTCACGGATATAGATTCCGGTGACATCAGAGCTTTTGCCAAAAAGCACCGCATTTGGGAACTCGAAATAGGACCGGCCAACGAGCTGTACTGGCGCGGCTGCGGCAAAAATACGCCCCCTTGTCCATATAACTACTACTCATCGCGTCTAGGGTTAAACGCCGCACCCTGTTGCCGCGGCCATCTGCAAACACTATGCCTTGGCGTCACCGCCCATCTGCAAGCCATAGGTGCCACGTATTGGTTAGACGGTGGCACGCTGCTGGGCGCGGTGCGCGAGCATGGACAGTTGCTGGCCTGGGAAGACGACATCGATATCGGTGTGTTGCTGGACCCTGAGCTGGGCTGGGACGAGCTAGTGCGGCGCCTGCCAGCGCGACGGCTTCCACGTGGAAGTAGTAGCGGACCATGACTATATCGCTATCTCTTTCGATCCGCCGCGCCCCTGGCCATTGAGTTGGCAGCGTAACCGCATGCGCGGCGAGCTGCGCTTGGATTTGATCCCATACCGTAGATGCGAACAGTTGGGCAAACCGGTGTTGACGCGAGCCACCCCCAAAGGAGGTATGCAGGCCACCGGCGATGGCGGCTACGCGGTGTGCGCGGATATGGTTTTACCGCTCAGCCAGCGCTTGTTCTTGGGCACCCAATTGCCGGTGCCGCATAAGCCGGAGGCTTATTTACAGAGCATCTACGGCGACTTCTCCAAGGTTGAGTTCACCTACATGGATCAGGCCGCGGTTCACAACCGAACACCATCATCGTGAGGAATACTAGGATGGGTGCCGGTCAAAATCGCGCGCCTCTGATCGACAGCAATGAATATGAGGGCGCCTGCTAAAAATAGTCATTTTTTTGTGAGTGCAAGGAAGCACCGCGCGCACAACCGCAGTGTATAGGTGATACCTGAGGATTGGAGCACGGCGCTGACGCCGCAAGCGCGGAAAAAGTGCATTTCTAGCAGGTGCCCATGAGTTCTCCCGGTGCTGGTGGCCCCGGCACAGCAGGGCGCGCCCCGGTAATCGCGCAGCGCCTAATCTAGGGCCTAATCTAGGGAACAAACCTCGCCGAAATCACTGCCCCGCGGATCACCCGCTCGAGGGTGGCTGATCGGATGTCTACTTCACCCCGCGTCATCCGTGCACGCGGGACACGGAGCTGTATTATTCATACTGATCATCGCCACCACAGGAAAAACTCATGAAACTCTACGATTTTGCCATGGCACCCAACGCCCGCCGCGTGCGCATGTTCGCGGCGGAGAAAGGTATAGAGCTGGAAACAGTAAGCATCGATCTGTCCAAACGCGAACAGATGAACGACGGCTACCGCGCCATTAATCCACGCCTGGCGGTACCGGCCCTGGTATTGGACGACGGCACCTTAATCACCGAGAGCGTCGCCATCTGCCGCTACCTGGACGCTTTGGCACCGGAGCCGGCGCTATTTGGCACCGATGCCAAAGATCAGGCCATCGTCGAGATGTGGCACCGCCGGGTTGAACTGGAAGGTATGCAAGCAGTGGCCGACGGCGTGCGCAACTCGGTGGAGTTCTTCGCCGGACGCGGCCTTCCCGGAGCGGTCGATTTTCCGCAGATCCCGGCATTGGCCGAGCGCGGCAAGCAGCGGGTGGATCTGTTTTTCGCCATGCTGAATGAACGCCTGGCGGACAGTGAATACATCGCCGGTGACAACTTCACCATCGCCGACATCGCTGCCCTCATCGGCTGCGACTTCGCTAAAGTGATCAAAAAGCGGATCAGTGAGGAGCAATCTCATCTGCACCGCTGGTATGCAGCGGTCAGGGCACGGCCAAGCGCAAGCGCCTAGCTTTTAAGAGCACCTCTAACAATGCACTTTTTCCGCGATCGCGGTGTCAACTCCGTGCTCGAATCCTCAGGTATCACCTACACACTGCGGTTGTGCGCGCGGTGCTTTCTTGCGCTCACGAAACAATGACTATTGTTAGCAGGCGCCCTTAAGGCTCTTATATGGCGGGGGCTACGCTCCTTGCACTACCCCCGCCGCACCAAACCCCAGGCCACTTTTGCCAGTTGGCGGCAAGTATCCTTGCGCTCTAGCGCCGCCGGATCGCTGGCGTTGCCCTTCAGGCCGCGGTGGTACACGCCTTGGGTAATGGCGGCCAAGCGAAACAGCGACAGCACCAGATAAAAGGTCCAGTTGGGAATATCTTTGCGCCCGGTGGCTTTGCAATAAGCGGCCACGTACGCCTCTTCGTTCGGGATCCCCAGCGCGTCCAAGTCCGCCGTGACCAAGTCACCACGGGTAGCGTTGGTGACGTGATAGGCAAAACAGTTGTACGCCAGATCGGCGAGCGGATGACCTAGGGTGGACAGCTCCCAGTCCAGCACCGCTACCACCCGCGGCTCGGTGGGATGGAAAATCATGTTGCCAAGCCGGTAGTCGCCGTGAACTATGGTGGTCGGATCCTCCTCGGGCAGGTTCTCCGGCAGCCACGCCATCAGCTTATCCATGTCTGGCAAAGCGTCCGTTTGACTGGCGATATATTGTTTAGTCCAGCGCTTCACCTGCCTAGCGCAGTACTGGCTTTCGCGGCCAAAGCCCGTCAAACCCACGGCGCCGTAATCAACCGAATGAAGCGCCGCCAAGGTGGTGTTCATGGAACTATAGATCTCGGCGCGCGCTCCCGGCTCTAACCCCGGCAGCGCCTGATCCAAGAACACCCGTCCGACCACGTGTTCCATTACGTAGAAGGCAGTGCCTATCACGCTCTCGTCTTCACACAGAAAATAGGTTTTGGGCACGGGAACGCCGCTACCGGCGAGCGCCGAGATCACCCGGTACTCCCGCTCCACCGCATGGGCCGATGGCAGCAGCTCACCGGGCGGCTTTTTACGCATGACAAAGCTGCGCCCCTCGCCATCTTGCAATCTGAACGTAGGGTTGGACATGCCACCTTGGAACTGTTCCACCGTCAATGGTGGCGTCAACGGTGGCGTCAACGGTGGCGTCAACGGTGGCGTCAACGGTGGCGTCAACGGTGGCGTGAACGCTTCCAGATGCTGGGCGAGATACCGTTGCAGCGCTTTTTCGTCGAATCGATGGACGGGCAAAACGGGAACAACATCCGAGGTGGACGTGGTGTGCGCGGTCATGATGGCAGGCTCCACGGCGGGCTGGCGCATTAGGTGTTAAGTAGGGGGGGTGAACTCTTAGTTTTCATTCGCCGCAGTTATTTGACAAGCGGGTGACAGAGTACGAACGAAGGGGTAACTTCGGCCCCCATGCGGGGATCGTAGGGAGATCATGGGCAATGACTTCAGACCAACGCTTCGACATCATCATCAAGAACGGCCTTATTTTTGACGGCACCCGAACACCGCGTTTCAAGGCTGACCTCGGCATTCGCGATGGCGTTATCGCCGCCATGGGCCGTCTCTCAACGGCATCAGCCGGCCGGGTGATCGAAGCCGAAGGCTTGCATGTGGCGCCAGGCTTTATAGACCTGCACACGCACTACGACGCGCAACTGTTCTGGGATCCCTACTGCACCTTGTCGGGCTGGCACGGCATCACCTCGGTCGTCATCGGCAACTGCGGTTTTGGCTTCGCCCCGGTGGCCCCAGAGGCACGCGAGCGGGCCATGCTCTCTATGACCCGGGTGGAAGCGATCCCGCTGGAGACCATGCGCGCGGGCATGCCGTGGCAGTGGGTAACCTTCCCTGAATTCCTGGACGCTGTAGACCGCACGCCCAAAGCGCTCAACATCCTGCCTTATGTACCCGTGAGCCCCCTGCTCATCTGGGTACTCGGCTTCGAGGGCGCCAAAGCGGGCCGCAAACCCACCGCTGCCGAGCACGCGCAACTGTGCCGGCTGCTGCGCGAATCCCTGAACGCCGGCGCCTGCGGCTGGTCAGCACAGCGCATGCTGCCTACCGGACCGGCCGCCGTGCAGCGCGATTTCGACGGCACCCCCATGCCTACTGATGTCATGCATGACGATACCTGCCGCGCCTTCGCCCAAGTGTTGGCGGAGCGCAACGAAGGTTTCATGCAGATGCTGCTGGTATCCGGGGATAACCACAAAGATCGTAAATTCTACGAGGAACTGGCCACCATCAGCGGGCGGCCTATTCTCATGAACGTGGTGCAAGCTTTCGACGACCGGCCCCATATTCACCGGCACACCCTCGCCTGGCTGCGTAGCTGCTACGAGCGGGGCATCCGCGTCATCGGCCAGGGCTTGACCACCGACGCTGGCTTCACGTTTTCTTTTGAGGACTGGAATCTATTTGACGACATAGACGCGTGGTGCGAAGCAACCACGGGCACGCACGCAGAGCGGCTGGCCAAGTTAGCCGATCCGGCCCGGCGCGAGGCGCTTCGCGGCAAACTGCCACAGACCGCCACAGGCCCGTTACCACAGATAGTCATCGCCAAACCGGCGTTGGACAAGAACGCCGCTTGGAAAGATCACACCTTGGAATTAGCCGCTGAAAAAATGGGTAAACATCCGGTGGACGTAATGTTGGATATGGCGGTTGAGGAAGATCTGCAAACGGAGTTTTTCGCCGCGCCACCCAACGGCAAGCTGGAGCACTTACAAGAAATCGTGGACGACCCTTATGTGTTATTCGGCGTCTCCGATGGCGGCGCCCATACCAAGTTCCTCACCGCCGGGCGCTATCCCACGGAGACGTTGATCAAAATCGTGCGCACCCACGGCATGATCAGTTTGGAAGAAACCCATTGGCGTTTGAGCGCGCTGCCCGCGCAGGTGGCCGGATTCAAAGGCCGTGGCACCCTGACCCTAGGCGCGCCCGCCGACATCATCGTCTACGACTATGCAAACCTAGCGGTTAGGCAACCGGAGATCGTGCACGATCTACCCGGTAATGAATGGCGGCGCATTCAGCGGGCCACGGGTTATAAATATGTATTGGTCAACGGCGCCGTCACCATCGAAGACGACCAGCAAACGGAAACATACTCCGGGCAACTATTGCGCCATGGGGGCGGCCAACCGGTAACTCTACGAAACGTGTCTTAGTGAGTTATTCATTTCTTGAGTTCAGCTCTTGAACGTCAATTCCCAAGGGTTCTTCGAGATGGCCGGTCTTAGCCCATACGTGCACGCCGTCCTCGCCGGCGACGGCTACAAACCGGCTCGCCGCTGGCAAGCGTAACCAGGAGTGCCTGATGAATGTCTCGCCTTCCCGGGACTCACTTTCTTCGGTAAAAGAGCCGTCCAATACAAATATTTCCGCCCCACCCGGAATCGGCTTATCGAAACGGCTACCCGGCGGCCAATGTTCAAGCGTGACCTGCTCCCTTGAGTCCTCATGCAGCAACATAATTTCAGTGCCATCGTCCTGGCGCACATAGTGATAATCGTGCGCTGCTAGACGTACCTCGGTCCTATCATCCAAGGCGAACTGCCACAGCTTCACCAATATGGTGCAACCGGGCGCGGAACCAGGCGTATGACTAGTGTGCGGCGGATTGCGCACATAAGCGCCGCAGGGAAAGTCTCCATGCTCATCCTGAAACACACCGTCCAACACCAAAAACTCCTCGCCACCCGTGTGCACATGCGGCGAGAAAGCACTGCCGGGGGCGTAACGCACAATAGAAGTGGCTCTAGCGACTTCACCACCGATGCGATCGAGCATCTTACGCTGCACACCGGCCAGCGGTGAGGGTATCCACGCCATGGATGCAGTATGGGCGCTGGCTCTGACACTGAAATCGGCGTTGATATTCATCTATTGGGCACCTGCTAAAAATAGTCATTGTTTCGTGAGTGCAAGGAAGCACCGCGCGCGCAACCGCAGTGTATAGGTCATACCTGAGGATTGGAGCACGGCGCTGACGCCGCCATCGCGGAAAAAGTGCATTTTTTAAAGGTGCTCTATTGTCCGCCCTGACGTTATTAACCGCCTTTCACACCCTGGGTATTCACATACAAAGCGTAGAGCGAGTGACTTGCGGCCATGAACAAGCGATTGCGGTGAGGCCCGCCGAAACACACATTGGCGCACCGCTCCGGTAACCCGATACGGCCAACTTTCACCCCATCGGGCGCATAGACATTAACGCCATCCAACTGCGCACTGCCCATGCCCCAACCGCACCACAGATTGCCGTCCACATCGCAGCGCATACCATCGGGGGTGCCGCCTGGTCCCGCGTCTATATGCACTCGTTGATTGCCGAGCGAGCGGCCATCGGCGTTTACATCGAACTGCAAAATCTTGCGCGTGGGCTCGCCCCTGGATTCCACCACGTACAACAGCGACTCATCCGGATTAAAACAAAGTCCGTTCGGGCCTAACACGCCCTCGGCTACAACACTCAACCCTCCCGTATCCCCATCGATACGAAAGACATACTGGTCGATCTCGGGCTGCGCCCGGTGACCTTCGTAGTTGCCGAGTATGCCGAATACCGGATCGGTAAACCAAACCGAACCATCGGATTTGACCACCACATCGTTCGGTGAATTGAGCCGCTTACCCTGCCAGCTATCCGCCAACACAGTGATGCCACCGTCGATTTCCGTGCGCGTCACCCGCCGCCCGTGTTCACAGGTAATAAGGCGGCCCTACCGATCCCGCGTATTGCCATTGGCGAAGTTGGAAGGCTTGCGGTAAATACTAACGGCGCCCGTTTCCTCCTCCCATTTCAATATCCGCCCATTGGGAATATCGGACCACAAAAGATAACGGCCATCGCCGAAATAGACCGGCCCCTCCGCCCACCGGCAGCCGGTGTACAAACGCTCCACCGCCGCGTTAAAGATACGGTATTTGGCAAAACGCTGGTCCAGTATCTCCACTAGGGGATCGGGATAAGGGGGCTGTGGACGCCATCGGGCGGTTTTCAGCGGTTCATCGTTCATATGTACTTTACCTTTGCTCAGCTATGCCAAATACATAAAGCCCGGACAGCCCCTGAAACGCCGGTATTGCAGCAACACTCGCCGGACAACATACACCCCTTAGCCGTTCTTAGGCTGCTCCAGCGGTGGTCTTATACCGCTAAAATACCCGTACTCCCACCACCCGCAGCCCTCACCCCATGAAAATCGACCGCATCGAAACAACCCTCTACCAGGTCCCGTTGCCCACCCCTATTCAAGCCGCCAGCACGGCGGTGATGCATGCCTTCGATCTGGTGATGGTGCGGGTCGCGGACAGTGACGGCGCCACCGGCTGCGGCTATACCGTCATGCATGCCGGACAGGGCGCGGGCGCGGCCGTGCTCGTCGAGAAGAACTTCACCCCGCTCACACTCGGCGAAGACCCAAGATGCATAGAGCGGATCTGGGCCAACCTCTGGCGCACCCATCATTACGTGGGCCGTGGCGGCCTGGTCTCCTTCGCTTTAGCGGCGCTCGACACAGCGCTTTGGGATCTGCGCGGACGCACCCTCGGGGAGCCGTTGTGGCGGTTGTTGGGCGGTTACTCACCGAAAGTACGCGCCTACGCCGGCAATATCGATCTGAACTTCCCCGTACCGGAGTTGCTCGATGGGGCCAGCCGCAGCCTGGCCGCCGGCTTCAAGTCCATCAAGATGCGCCTCGGCAAACCCACGTTGCGCGAAGACGTGGCGCGGGTGGAAGCCATGCGCAGCCACCTCGGTGCCGATATCGAATTGATGAGCGATGCCAACGAAGCCTGGCGTCCCGATCAAGCCATACGCGCCTTCCGCGCCCTTCAGCCCTACGATCTGGTGTGGATCGAAGAGCCGCTGCGGCCCGACGACTACGCCGGTTATGCCCATCTGCGCGCCAATGGCGGCATTCCCATCGCCGCCGGCGAGAACCTGCACACACTGGCGGAATTCAACAACTTGATGACCGCTGGCGGCGTGGATTTCCCCGAACCCGACCTCACCACCTGCGGTGGCATCACCGTGTGGATGAAAATCGCGCATCTAGCCCAGGCCCACGGACTGCCCGTCACCTCCCATGGCGCTCACGAAGTACACGTGCACTTGCTGGCAGCCGCTCCCAATGCCTCTTATCTGGAAGTACACGGTTTCGGGCTAGAGCAATACATGGCCCAGAGGCTAACCATTGATGAAGGTTACGCCATCGCGCCGGATCGCCCCGGACACGGCATCGAATTCGATTTCGATGCCTTGGCCGTGCATCAACAGTGATTCAAGGGGACCTGTCATGAACACAGCCGCGCCGTCCGCCCACGCTGGGCTATTCAATCCTTCGGACCCTGCGTTCATCGCCAATCCGTACCCGATCTACCAGTTACTGCGGGACAACGCGCCGGTGTTTCGAACCCCGGTGGGATTTTGGTTTTTAACCCGTCACGAAGACGTGAATGCCCTGGTAAAAGACCGCCGTCTGGGTAAAGGCTTCGCCGAGCGCATGACCCGCCAGTACGGTGCCGATCATCTACAAGAACCCGCCATCCGGTCATTGGGTTTGACCATGTTGGTGCAGGACCCGCCAGTACATTCACGGCTACGCGGCTTGGTCACCAAAGCTTTTACCACTAAAGCTATTGAAAGTTTGCGCCAACGCATTGAGGCGCTGGCCAACGACCTCATAGACGCGGTCATCGACGCCGGCGAAATGGACATCATCCGGGACTTCGCGCACAAGCTGCCGGTCCACGTCATCTGCGACATGCTGGGTATCCCGGAAGACCACCGCGGCCGCTTCATGCAAAGCTCTCAAGTGGCGGGCAGACTCATCGATCCGGCGCCGCTCACGCCGCAAGAATTGGTTATCGCCAACGAACGGACCCAACTGTCCGAAACTTATTTCAATTCGTTATTCGAGCACCGCCGGACTGATCCAGGCGATGATCTGACCAGCCATCTAGTGCAAGCCGAAGAAGCCGGGGACAATCTCAGTGATGAGGAATTGACGGCAAATATACTGTTACTCTTTAGCGCCGGCCATGAAACCACCGCCAATCTCATCGGTAACGGTCTTTTGGCATTGCATCGCCATCCCGATCAGCTCGCTTTGATGAAAAGCGGCCAATTGAATTGGGGCGACGCCATCGAAGAGTTATTGCGCTTTGATTCTTCCGTTCAATTGACGTCTAGAACCAGTTTCGAACCGATTGAATTCAGCGGCGTCACCATTGCGGCCGGCGAACAAATCGTCGGCAGCCTAGGCGCGGCTAACCGGGATCCCGCTGTTTACGCTGATCCGCACCGCCTAGACCTCACCCGCTCCGGCATCCGCGCCCTGTCTTTCGGCGGCGGTATTCATATCTGCTTAGGCGCAAGGCTCGCACGCCTTGAAGGAGAAATCGCCTTCAAAACGCTGATGAAGCGCCTGCCTGGCCTTCAGCTCACCGACATCGACCAGGTGCAATGGCGGCAGACTTTTACCTTACGCGGACTCACTGAACTACACGCTACGTGGTAACAGCCGGCCTACACGCAAGTACTGTGCTCAGCCGCTCAAATCCTGTTTCGCCGCCTCAACCGCCCGTTTAACAGTTTGCAGATCGCCGATTTCATGGGCTAGAAGTAGCGCAAGCTTGCTCAACAACAGCGGTGTATTGTCGGAACCTGCCTCATCGATAGCTTCGGCGATGAGATCGTAGACCACTTCGAGTTCATCGAAATTCATCGCAGAGTTCTCATCGCAAAGTTCCTTGAATCGACAGCGCCCACTGAAAAGCGCTGCGCAATTCCGCTAAATTCAAACTTTGCCAACGCGCCGCCACGTGCCGATCGGGGCGCACCAGATAACAGCTGCCATCGCCCGCCCCATAACGGTGATGGCACCCTCCATCGGCATCATTCAACACCATGTCCGAATTGGGTGCACGGCTCTTCGCACATACGATGAGCACAGTAAGAGGGTGAGCGCTCGCAAGTGCGCTAGATATCTTTCCCGGTAGCCCCTTCCACTCGGCTATAGCGCTCCGGTCGCGGCAAAACGCCAGGACAAAAAAGCCATTCGGTAGATAGTCCAGCAAAAAACTACCGTCCGCCAGGCGATGATCAATGAGCGGCGCGCCCGCTGCCGGTCCCGCTGTGAATGCCTTATCCCGGCCAAGAAAACTGGTCAACGCACTCTGGTCATAGTTATAAGGCGCGGATTGACGGGGGTTCAGAAAGGGACGCGCGAACGCATAGCGCAAAGAAAGAGATAACACCGCATCGCGCATCAGTTGGTATCCCACCGTAGGCGGTGTCATAAATTGCGTGCTCTTGCGCGCATTGGCAAACACATCCATCGTCGCCCCGCGCCGCTCCGGTGTATAGCTATCCAGTAATTGCGCCGGTGCCGAACCATTTAGGACCGCGGCTAACTTCCAAGCGATATTGCCTGCATCCGCAAGACCGCTGTTCAATCCCCGCACCCCGAAAATAGGCACCAAGTGCGCCGCATCCCCAAGAAAAAAAATACCGCCGTGGCGGTAATCGTCCAAACACAGCGTAAACGCCCTATAGATACTCCACCACTCAAGCTCCCAGGGACCATCCTCGCCCACCATTGCGAGAATCGCCCCGATTTTTCGCCGCAGCGCTGTTTCTTCCAGAGCGGCGGTCTCATCTTCACCGGGTCTCAGTTGCCAATCAACGCGCCAGATATCATCGGGCTGCTTGTGCATGAGTAGAGTGGCACCGGGATTGGCCGGCGGATCGAAAAATGCCCGGCGCTCAGTGGGAAAATCCGACCGTAGTTGAATATCCGCAATAACATACCGTCCCTCGTAAGCATCCCCCTTAAGCGGCAAACCGGCGCGGCGCCTAACGGTGCTGTGGGCGCCGTCCGCGGCCAAGCAATAAGTGGTATGCAGTGGGTAGCTGCCTGCAGGCGTGGCAACAGTCAGTCCCACGCTCTCGTCATCTGACACGATGTCCACGACCCGGCTGGCAAAGCGCACATCAATGAGCGGGTGCTGCCTAGCCGCGTCAGCTAGATATTGCTCCATGTACTGTTGCTGTAGGTTGTACATGGGTAAAAAGCGCTCATGCCCGGAATGCGGCATCTCCAAGCGGTAAACGCATTGTCCGCGAAAATAGCTACTACCATGGGTCCACCCGAGCGCTTTGCTGGTGAAAGTATCAGCGATCCCTAGCTGCTGGAGTTGCTCCATGCTATGCCTCGCCAAGCAAACCGCGCGTGAACCATCGTTCACCGTGTGCTTCTCATCGAGCACCACACTCGGTATTGCATACCGCGCCAGCTCGAGGGCGGCCACCAACCCCACCGGCCCCGCCCCGACGATGGCCACGGGTGGTCCTTCGCTAGCGCCATCCATTTGCGGCGGACGCACGAAATCGTAGCTAGGGTAGTCGAAGTAAAGTGATTGGTACTGCGCACGCCCCGCAGGCCGCATACCACGTCCTCTTCATCCGGCAAATACACGTGTATGCCGAGCGTACCCCACTGGCCGTGGATACTCCATCTCTCCTGGCTCCATCTCTCCTGGCTCCATTCTCACCGGCAGCGGGCTGTTATGATGGGTCGTTGGCCAATTCCAAGGCGCTATAGCTATGACATTTGGGCAAGAGACAGTGCTCTGCACTTAGGTCATGGCCGATTTCATCAGGTTGCCCACAGGCAATAGGATGAGCCCGGCAACCCAGAAGCATTTCAAGTCCCTTATGCCGGCCATTGCCCCCGGCTTGAAAACGGCGCGCCAATCAACGCGGTCAAGAAGTTTTTATTGCGATGAACGATCCTATGTCAAATGAGGCCAGCGCGAAGAATATCTATTTCGAAGATCTGCGCATTGGGATGATCTGGGACATCGGTGAGGCCGTGTATGAATTGGACGAGATGATTGATTTTGCGCGGCGCTATGATCCCGAACCGTTTCACATCGATGAGCAATGGTCTCGCACCGGTCCTTTTGGAGAAATCATAGCGAGCGGACTACTGACGCTCGCCAAGTGCAGATACCTCGATCAATTGGCGTCAGCCAAATTCGGCTTGCGCAATGGGGTCGCAGCCGAATTAAAATCGATAAAATTTCCCAATCCCGCACGCGCCGGAGACATCATTAGCTTTCATAAAGAATGCACAGACAAACGCGAGTCTCGCAGCAAACGCGACCGGGGCATCGTCACCTTCAAAACCACGGGACACAATCAGGACCGCTTGCTCATGTTGGAGACGACCGCCTTACTCGTCTATGAACGCCGGCCCAAGACATAACCGGGCCACAGCGTGGAGGCGGCTAATCCATGCCGCCGCACCCGCAAGCCTTCCCGATTTACAGATTTCCGCTTTACAGATTTCAAAGGGAAGGAAAACGCGCCCGCTTTTCAAGCGCATAAATGGGCACGCTACTGCGTATATAACTATGCGCAGCATCTTCTACCGGCACGAAGTCCCAACTGAGGTTTTGATCACGCATCACCCGGGCCAAAAACCGTCTACGCTGCTGACTCTCCTGCACCCTGGCGGATAACGCCTGCACATCGTAGGCATCTTCCAGTTCTCGGACGAATCCGGCCACCTGCTGCGCCCAGGCCGGATCATCAGCCAAGTTAACACACTCCAGCGGATCGGCTTTGAGATCGTACAAACGTGATGGCTCGCCTGAAACCGCAATAAATTTAAGGCCCTCCCGCCGTAGCATGAACATCGGCCCATTGACGCCCTCGGCAAAGTATTCGCCTATCACATCATCATGGCCATCGCCGCCGGACAGGTGCGTCACCAAAGAGCGCCCTTCTATAGCAGTTGCGTAATCACCGTCACGGCCATCGCGGGAAATCTCGACCAAGGTTGGCAAGAGATCCACGAGCGAGACAGCTTGATCGATACGGCGACTGCGAAATATCTTCGGCGCGTGGACGATCAGCGGCACCCGCGCCGAATGCTCGTGATAGCTCATCTTGAACCACAGGCCGCGCTCCCCCAGCATGTCACCGTGATCCGCCGTCACCACGACAATAGTGTTTTCGCTATAGCCCGCCTCCGTGAGCGCCTGCAATAGATCAGCCACTTTGTCATCAATATCACTGATGCTGCCATAATAAGCGCGGCGCGCCCGGGCGATGGTATTGTCATCCAGATCCACCTCATCCGCGCCGTAGCTATGGCGCAGGCGGGCATCATGAGCGTGCATATCGACACTACCCAAAGGGACCTGGGGCAGATCGATATCTTCTTCGCGGTACCGCTGCCAGTGCTCCTGCCGGCAAAGATAAGGGTCGTGAGGCTGGATCATCGATACCGTTAACAGGAACGGGCGGACATCGTTCGAGCGGACTTTGTCAAACAAGAACCGTTTTGCTTTGAAGATAACCTCATCGTCATAGTCGAGGTACATGGAGCGGGCACAAACACCGGCCCGAGTCACCACCTCCATATTGTGATACCAATCCAATCTTTCTCCCGGCAGATCCCACCTGGGATGCCAGTGAAAATCGGACAGATAAACATCCGTCGTCAACCGCTCGGAAAAACCGTGTAACTGATCCGGCCCGACAAAATGCATTTTGCCGCTAAGACAGGTGTGATAGCCCGCATCATGTAAATAGTGGGCGAAGGTTGGGATCTCGGAGCTGAATTCAACGGCGTTATCCCACGCAGCGATCCTGGAGGGCAAGCGCCCGCTCATCATGACAAAACGCGAGGGCGCGCACAGGGGCGAATTGGTATAAGCGGCGTCGAACACCACACCATTCTCGGCAAGGCTTGCGATCGAGGGCGCCTGGACCACGCGGTGGCCGTAGCAGGGCAAAAACTGCGGCGCCAACTGATCGGCCATGATGAGCAGGATGTTAGGCCGGATACCGGATGTAATAGCGGTCATCGAAAAATCTCCTGTAGGGGGGATCCGGCACCATAACCCTCTGCCGGTGCCGCGTTACCCCGATACTTTATCCCGTAGCGATAGGTAAGGATTCATCGCGCGCCCACTCGCTCATGGAAGCGTCGTAGACAGCAACGTTTTCATAGCCGAGCTGAATCATTATAAACGCATCCAGGGTGGCCGCGATCCCGCCGCCACAGTACACGATGTAGCGTTCGGCGCCAGAGTGTTCGGCCCCGGAGCGTTCGCAGCGATCAGCGCCTATGGCGCGTAAGTGTTGCGCGGCAACACTGGCCGGCACCAGGGTCTTATCTTCACGGTTCAATAGTTTCGTGGCCGGCAAATTCACACTGCCCGGAATACGGCCCGGGCGGCCGTAACGTGCATCCTCACCGCTATGGAGCGCAGGCGACAAAGCATTGATAGTGCACCCGGCGCCGGCTTCCATGGCCGCCCGCACCTCGTCCTTCGCGGCGAACAATTCCGGGCGCGGGGACACACTCAAGGTTGTGCTGGGATAGCGACACGGTTCGGTCGAAATGGGCCTGCCTTCACTGGCCCATTTATCAAAACCACCGTCCAAAATGCCGGCTTTGTCAAAGCCGATGGCGCGGAGCATCCACCATACCCGCGTCGCCCACTGAATAGTGCCACGGCTGTAGAGCACCACATTCGCATTATCAAAGACGCCCCGCTGTGCCAACGAAACGCCCAAGACTTCAGGAGCGGGCATGGTAAAGCGCAAATGCGCCGGGCTGGATAAATCGGACAACTCTTGTTGCAGATCGAGAAAACCGGCACCGGGAATGTGTCCCAACTGATAGTCCGCGAGACCACTGCGCACCGTGTAAGGCGCATCCACGCCCTCGACGGGTGGCTCGAGATAGGTGGTGCAATCGAAGATGCGAAGCTCGGCATCGTCCAGATGGGCTTGCAGCCATTGTGTGGAGACGATGGCATTCGGGAAACGGTATATGTCTGTCATAGTTATGGTGTCCATGTGACTTAAGTGCTGTTTTTGAGGGGACGCCGAAAGCTTCGCCTTTGGCATTTAAAACAACGCGGCTAACCTGCCGATGAATTGCTGCTCCTCGAGAGCCGGCCAGCTCAGGGAATCGAGCCAAGCCGGCGCGCCCTTCGGCGAGCATAGTTTTCAAAGCAGCTAGCTTCTCAAAACCCGGTTGAACTTTAAACTGCTCAAAATGATTATGGATAACCGGCACCGCTTTGCCTAAGTCGATTTTACCTAAGTCGATAGCTTCTTTGACAGGAAGCTCTGCGGCGCGAGGAACGGCGCGTCCATTTTGTGGGCGCCTCTAAAAATAGTAATTTTTTCGTGAGTGCAAGGAAGCACCGCGCGCAGAACCGCAGTGTATCGGAACGTGTCAACCTGTTTTGGACAATTAGTTTAGAGATAACTCACATTTGGCCAGGGCATCAACGACTCTGGGCAAGGTTGGGACGTTGACTAGTTCGGGAGCGCCTGCGGCAAGCGGCTCTGGTGTGACGGGGTTGATGACGACCGGCGCTGGCGGCAACGGGAAGCGTGGTTGACCGTTGACGAAGCGCTGTGGAGGGCGAGCATAGCGTTCGTCCAAGGCGCGTTGTTTATCGGCGACGGCGTCGTGGTAGCGGCCGGTCAACCCCTGCTCAGGTGTGAAGCCTGCAAGCCCGGCGTGATGATGGTCAAAGTTGTACCCATCAAAGTAGGACTCACACCCTTGACGAGCGTGAGCAGTCCTTTGGAATCGCCCCGGCTAGTCGGGCTGATAGTTTGCGCTCTTGAACTGCGCTTCACTGAGAGCGTTATCGTGGCTCACCCGCGGTCGGCTGTGGCTGAGCACTATACCTATTCTCACTCATCAGGCCGGTGGAGCGATTGGCCGTCATCGGTGCGCCGCGGTCTGGGTGAATCGTGAGCGGTCGCGCATCAATACGGTGCTCGGCCGGGGCCTCGCGCATCCGCTGTTGGGCCAAGGCGCTGCTCTCTTTGGCCGAGACCCTCCAAGCCAGCACAAAGCGTCGAGAACAGGTCGAGCACGACCTACAGCGTCCAACAGACACCACGGCTGACCCTCGGTCGTTTCGAGTAGTCCCAAGTCCAAACCTCATCGGGTGCCTGGACCACCAGAGGAAGGGGCGTAGGGTGTTGTGCGCCGCGTTGATGGCGCCGCTCCCCGTTGTCGCCGGACTCGCGCAAGATGCGATGCACGGTGCTCACCGGGCACCGGTCAATCCCGCGCTCTCACAACGTGTGATAGACCTGCACAGGCGGTTGATTGCAACACTCATCGCTCGTCAGGACCGGGTGCACCCGCTGACGTTCACCGGCTGACAAGGCACGAGGCTGCGCCTAGCCCTGACGCGAGCGTCGCAGTTCAACACCGCCCGCCTCACGGCGGCGCCTAGCATAGACGCTGGAGCGATTGAGCCCTAGCGCCCGGCCCGCAGCTAGCAGGGGCACACTGGCCGGTCGCTCGCCAATGAAGACGTTCATTGTTCGTCCCCACTGCTCACTGGTTCGAGCATCTGCGATGCTTTTTTTGCAGCGACATGCACCCGTTGGCAATCTCTAATTGGCGCGTCGGCCGGGCATTGTCACGGCGTCACTTTCCAGCGCTCGTTGCTCGGGTGTCAACTTCGCGCGCGGGCCCGGGGCACTGTTAGAGAGTGCTTGTTCGCCGCCTTCGCTCAGTTGTTTGCACCAAGTTTGAAGCGGGTTGTCGTACAGCTTCTCCCGGCGAAGTAGCGCGCCGAGTTCACCGTGTTTGCACTGTTCGGCCGCGGCAATCACCCGCAACTTAGACTCGGTGGAAAACGGGCGTCGTGAACGTTCTCAAGCCTCGGGCCGGGCAAAACCTGTGTCTCGGGAAAAGCGTCATTGGTGGGCGTTGGCATCGGTAATCTTCCTGTGTCCACCTCCCTGAAGAAAGGTTATCCCAGACCACGAGTGTCTGGCTTCAGGTTGACACACAGGGACTACAGAGACCGGCGGAGTTGGACAAAACTCAACGACACAAACTGTGACCAGCGTAACATTTTCCTCAATACACGGTCTTTATGATGAGTTTTTGCAAGCGCTTCAAATTCATGTCTAGAAATCAGTTTCAGTCGCTGTGAAAATACGCTGTTACTGTGACTCAAGGCTATTATCCTGTTGATATTGAAAGATATTCTGAACCTCCATTCTAACAAATTAGCGGCAGAATAGTCTTTGATTCTAAGCTCATTCAAAAGTTTGTGGGACAGCAATGCCGTCTAATACACTGTTAGGCTTCTATTCAAATCTCACAGGTAACTGCAATGGCAAAATTCAAAGTGATGATTGGTTTGCTTGCTCTGACAACTGTAGCGGTTGCTCAAAATTTCGAGCAGCAAGTTCCCCAGCTACGGCTTCAGGAATTTCAGCAAGTAGAGTTTGGAACCATAGGACAAGGGTCTAATCTCAAACGCTTTCAGATGAGCGTTCCCAATTTGAAGTTGCAAGTGCCAAAACAATATACGGGAAACGACAGGGCAAAAATTTACTCATTGTTCTCCGAACTTAAGCAGGCATGTCCGGAGTGTACAACAGGCGGAACAATTGGTGGGGATACAGTTACTGGCGGAAATACTGAGGGAAATTATACAATACTGTTTCCAATTAACACTGCAGTGACAATCCCCAAAACTGAGTATGGTGAGCTGGGCGCGCTCTTAATATAATGTATTCATCTATCGGTAGTCGAGTTATAATCTGGTCTCATTGATCAAGCGATGAATATCCATTATGAGCCGTGCGGACATAGTCAAACGCAGTCATGCAACGGTTACCTTGCAAGTCACCATTTCTTCAGGGCCCCTCTGAGCATGCACTTTTTCCGCGATGGCGGCGTCAGCGCCGTGCTCGGATCCTCATGTATGACCTAGCACTGCTGTCCCACAAAATAGTTAAACACAGCGTATAACCCATTGATTTACATAAAAAATTGACTATGGCGTCGTGTTTGAGACATAAAACAGTTTTTCCAGGAATTTCAAAGAGTTAGTATGCTCTATGGGACAGCAGTGATGACCTATACCAATCGCCATTGAACATGCGAATCTAGAATACTTATATTAGCTAGCTGATTATGGTCAAAATAAGCTTATGAACAATCATTTAACACCGAGCGAGCGCGATGAACTCATAAAATCTCATCGTAAAGAGAGAGATGGGCGTATTCGAGACCGTATAAAAGCGGTTTTAGCTTTTGATGAGGGTTATAGTTATTCAGAAATTTCCAGGATTTTGCTTTTAGATGATGAGACTATTAGACGCCATGTCGATGATTACTTTTCTAAAGCTAAGCTGAAGCCCGAAAACGGAGGCAGCAAAAGTGATTGAGACGAGAATGAAACAGCAAAGCTCGTTAAACACCTAGAAGGAATGACTTATCCTTATGTTAAGGACATTTGCACTTATGTGAAGTTGAATGTTGGTAAGCTTTACAGTATAAGCGGCATGACAAAATGGCTGCATCGCAATAATTTCTGCCATAAGAAGCCTGATGCAGTTCCAGCGAAAGCAAACGCACAGGCGCAAAAAGCGTTTGTCAAAGACTATGAACATCTTTCGAAAGACCCTAAAAACAAGGGTTTAATCTATTTCTCGGACAGTTTTCATCCGCAGTATCAAACGCGGTTGGCTTATGGATGGATTTTAAGAGGCACTCGAAAAAGTATTGCCACAACGGCTCGTCAAACACGATTGAATTTCATTGGTGCTGTATCTTTGGAGGGTCACAAAATAATCCACACTGAAGTTGAGCGAGTGAATGCGCAAACCATTAAATCTTTTCTAAAATCTCTACGCAAACGGCATGCACCAGAGAAAGAAATTCATGTAATTTGGGATAATGCGGCTTATCATAAGAGCAAAGACGTTCAGTCTTATGCCAAGGACTCAAACATTAAATTACACTATTTGCCGCCCTATTCACCGAATTTAAATCCAATTGAACGACTTTGGAAGATGATGCATGAAGCGGTTACTTATAATCGGTACTATGAGAAGTTTGTAGATTTTCGGGAAGCCTCTTTGAATTTTTTCAAGCGCATTGGAAGACGAAAGGCTTTATTGAGAAAAAGAATCACTGATAAGTTTCAAATTATTAATGCACCGATGTTCGCATCTTGAAGTGTGATGGGTATATCCAAGGCTGCAATGCCCCAGCCGGCCACTTTTGCAGGGCAGCGTGAGAAGACGGGTTCGTCGAACTGAACGACGGCGGCACCGGCATCAGCCAGCGCTTTTGCCTCAACATTGATCGCGTCCGCCCACGCAAATGCCATTGTTTTTTCGTCGTGGCCATTGTTTTTTCGTTGTGGCCATTGTTTTTTCGGTGTGGTGATAAGCGTCGTGCACGGAATCCGCCACCGTCATGGGACCAGGCAGGATGATTTTCACCGGACGGTTGGCATCAGCCGCCGCGAAGCGTAGATCCTCAACCGACAACGGGCCCTTGGTGTTCTCGGGCCCTTAGTGTTCTATAGGGCCCACGCACCGGCCTACCATCACGGTCTGGCGGCCGCCGCGGGTGGTTTTCTCTCCGAGCGTTGCATAGTCAAAGCCGGACCTATGCGCGGTGGGGTGTACCACATATGTTTTTACGCCGCTGCTCACCATCACTCACGAGGTCGATGCCCGCACGGCTCCTGTTCGCGCGGCACAATCCGGGTGGCGTCATCCATCGTCTCGCGCAATGCTTCTTCGCCATCAATCAGCCAAGTACCGGGAGCGCCGAAGTGATCACGCCTGCCATCAATAGCGGCATTGGGCCGGAACAGCCATCCGCGTTTTGGCATGCTGCCGATGACGGTAGTGGCAAATGCTTGAGGTATTGAATGTTTGGGCAGAGTGATAGGCGGTGGCAAAAGTGGGAACACACATATTCGCCGCAACCAGGCGCAATGCGCAATGTGAAGGCAATGGCCCGTCCATCCATACTCCAGCATTTAGTTTACGGTCACGGTTTCGCGCCGCCTACGTCTTTGATACCGTAGCGCGCGAACCAGCATCAACTGAAGATGTAGACCTCAAAGACCAAACTCATATCGGGAGGACGACGTGTTACGGTTCCAAACTTTTACCGCCGCCGCTGTCGGCGCTGGATTCCTCGCGGCTACCGGCATCGCTGCCGCCGTAGACCCTGTCAAACTTCGCTGGGCTTCGGATCACACCGGCCCGCCGCATCCCGCCGCCATCGCGGAAGTCTACTTCGCCGAGCAGGTGGAGAAGAGAATTCCAGGCAGCAAGGTGCAGATCTACTGGGCCAAGTCTCTTTACACCATTCCGCAAGGTGTGAAGGCGATGACCCAGGGCAACCTTGAGATGATCACCGGCCAGTTCGGCAAGACCGCCAGTATCGAACCGCTGGCTAACGTGCTTTTGGGCGCCGGCAAACTGTCCACGGTAGGCGCTATAGACGGGGTTGATTCGACCAAGACCTTCAGTGACGTGGCGGCCCATTTCGACAAAACCCACGACATCACCATTTTCGGTGCCGGTCACTTGAGCATGTACATGGGCGCCGGCGCGGTGAAGAGCCGTTTGATTTCGCCCGCCGATTTCGCTGGCAAGAAGATGCGCTCCATGGGGCCGGCGGAAAATGCGTTGTTGAGTGCTCTTGGCGCTAACCCGCAGTCGATGGCGTTTGGCGACGTGCCGCCGGCTTTGCAAACCGGTGTCATCGACGGTCTTCTCACCTCTCTAGGCGGTTTTAACGTCACCAAGGAGCAAGCGCCTTATTTCACCGTTGCTGGCTTGAACGGTATTGTCGGTGATTACTATTGGTTCGGTGCATCAAACCGCTGGTGGAACAAGCTGTCGCAAGAGCAGCGCGATATCCTGACCGATCTCATCAAGAACGACTTCATGCCGTTCCAGCGCGCCATCAACTACTGCAACGACAAGCGCACCCTGGCGAAATTCGTCACTGAAGACAAAAGCGCACCGGGCATCTATGTCATGAACCAAGAGGAAGCCGCCGTCATCCAGAAGGCCGAGGGTGGCGCCACTAACGCCTGGATCAAGGGCAAGGTGAATGACTACGGCGATACGCTGGTCGATCAGTTCACCCAGGAAGCCGCCGCCCTGGTTGAAGCGAATCCGCCCGGCTCTCACGCGCTTGAGAAAACCAATTGCGCGGACTATGAGGAGTACTTTACCCGCTACGGTAAAGGCGCCGCGCTGTACAAGGCGAAAAACCGCAAGTAACGCCGCCGGGTAGAACGTCTGGAGGGCACCTCTAAAAATAGTAATTGTTTCGTGAGTGCAAGGAAGCACCGCGCGCACAACCGCAGTGTATAGGTGATACCTGAGGATTCGAGCACGGCGCTGACGCCGCAATCGCGGAAAAAGTGCATTTTTAGAGGTGCCCTGGATACGGACAAGCAGGGGCTGTCACTTAAGTGGCGGCCCCTGTTTGCCCGGTGGCTTGCGGGAGGGTGTACATTGGATGCGTTTCTTGCATTTTCGCGGCGCGTAAAAGAACTGATCGATTCCGTACTCGGGACGATCGCTGCGGTTATGTTGTTGATACTGACGCTGTTCGCGCTGCTTGAGATAGTACGCCGCTATATCTTCGACGTGGTTTTCGAATGGGGGCAGGACGCCATTATCGTCGGCATGATCGCGACGGTCTCAATCTACTTCGCGGTGACCCAGCTTCGGCGTAGCCATCTGGTGATGAACGCCATCATTCAATTACTTCATGCACGCGGTCACTATAAAATCGTTGGATTTCTCAAAATCATCGCCTCGGTCATTGTCATGGTGTTTTGCGGCGCCATCGGCATAACGGGCTGGTCCACCCTCAGTTACGCTTTCGAGCGGGATTTGATGACCTACAGTCTTCTCATCCCACTTTGGCCTTTTTATCTCATCTTGATGTTTGGTTTTCTGTTGATGGCTTTGATCGCGTTGTTGCAGTTGCTAGAGGACATCATCGCGTTCGCCCGCAAAGAATATCTAGGCGGTGAGATTGAACTAACCACAGACGTTTAGAGAGCCCCGCGCTTCGATGGTCCAGCTAGCTCTTGTTCTCTTCATATTGCTATTTATCGCAGTGCCGATCGGCATCGCCCTGGCCGGTTCCACGGCGATCATGGTGTTGTTTGACGACTTTCTGACTTTCGGCACCCTGTACGAAGCGTTTTTTAACTTCATCAGCAAGTACACGCTGGTCGCCATCCCGTTTTTTATCTATGCCGGTTTTTTGATGGAAAAGACGGGTTTAGTGCGCGGACTATTTGATTTCGCCGATGCGTTGATCGGTTGGGTGCCGGGCGGTTTTGCTTATGCCACCTTAATCGCGGCGGTTTTATTCGGTGCGATATCAGGTTCGTCAACCGCCATGGCGGCTGCCATGAGCGTTATTGCTTACCCGGAAATGATCAAGCGGGGGTATCCCAAATGGATGGCCGCCGGTGTTATTGCATCAGCCGGTGGTATCGCATTGCTCATCCCACCGAGTATCACCCTGATTTTATTCGGTGTCATCACCGAGATCTCTATCGTCGATTTATTCTTCGCCGGGGTGGTTCCGGGCATCATGTTGGCTATTAGCGATGCCGTCATCATCGTTTCTGTTTCCGTGTTCATCGTTAGATTACCCGCCGGTACTTTTGAACTGCGCAAATGTGGCACGGCATTTTTGCGGGCGTTGCCGGCTTTGCTGATGCCAGTGCTGGTTTTGGGTGGTCTTTACGGGGGTGTATTCACGCCCACCGAAGCCGGCGCTGCCGCCGCGTGTTATGCCTTGTCCTACGGCGTGTTCTTCAAGGGGCGGCCGTTTTGGAAAGAGCTGATCGGCGTGACCCGCCGAACCTTGAATCTGACGGCAGTGGTGTTCTTTCTGCTCGGTTGCGTGGGTGTATTCCAGTTCTTTCTCGCCAATATGGGCTGGCCGCAGGAAATCGCCGCTTGGGCTGGTTCGTTAGGGCTTTCGAAGACCGCATTTCTCTTCGCCTTGATGGCCACTTTGTTGGTGCTGTCCATGTGGCTGAGCGGCGCTGCCATTTTGGTGCTCACCGTGCCTATCTATTTTCCGGTGGCGCTATCGCTGGGGGTGGATCCGGTTCATCTGGGCATTCTGACGGCGCTTTGCATTGAGATCGGTAGCGTCATACCACCAGTTGGACTGAATTTGTTCGCTGTTAGCGGTGTTACGGGATTGCCGGTGACCCAGGTTATCCGCGGTTCCTTCCCGTTTTGCATATCGGATACGGCCGTGTTGATTATCGTGCTGATGTTCCCGATGCTGGCGCTATGGCTGCCTAGTCAGTTGATCACATCGCATTTCTGATGAATGCTGCACATCGAGAATATGTGCAGCTAAATGAACTTCATGGGCAAGGTTACGAACAAGTATAACTAGCTGCAAGCTGCCGCCGAAGTTTCAACCTCTTCAGTCACCAAACTATTTTTAGAGGCGCCCTAAAGACCGGTGAATCGTGAACTTCAGCAAAGCTCACTTCATACTCACGGATCAATGTGTGCGCATTATTTACCGCCACATGGGGACCTGCTAAAAACCGTAGCGAGCGGCGTTAGGGCAAGGCGCACGGAGCGCAGGAACCGCAGTGTATGGGAATACATAAGGATTGCGAGCACCGTGCAACGCAGCCATAGCGTCGCGCAGTAGGTTTTTAGCAGGTCCTCGCATGATGGTTATAGCCAAAATGCGTTTCTTCACTTTTCTTTGCCCAACGGGCCTCCATATCCTTTGGTCTGCCTACGTTGGGATTATTCTTAAAACGTTGAGGTATTTCCCCAGCTTTGCTCGCTTCGTTCTTAGCACGAGAATTTCTTTGCTTGGGTACAGCAACCAAACCGGCATCTACTATTTGACTTTCCCGAGCTTTATAACCTTGAGCATTCAGCTAACCCATACGACGTAAACTCGCCCTGTTTGTATCGAATAGTGCCCAAGCTGCGTCTCTTCGCTGAGCTTGCCCAGCGTGGCTTTCGCGTTGCAATACGGACAAATGCCGCGTATTGCCGGATCTTGTAGAAGCGCGGCATGGCTTCAGGTGGTGCCTTGACACAATGTAGCGTTATTAGCCAGTCTAGCCCTGTTATAGGCTTTGTAGGGCGCTCCCAATGTCTTCCCCGTCATCGGTCCAAATCATTTCACGCTCAGGCAATCGTATTAAGTTTGAAGTACAGATGGAGTTAACCGGCTCATTGCTAGATATGGAAAGCACGATTCTATCAATGAGTAACCCACTGGGTTGCTGTGCGACAGCCCAAGCCCTTCATCGTTTTGATACCGATGCAAGCCCAATCGAGGTGGGCGGTATAAAACTGACTTCGCGCACGCAGAGCAACAAAACGTATTATTCGCCCTACGGACCTGTGGATGTTGTCCGCCCTGTGTACCAAACCTCTAGGGGCGGTCGTATTGACTGTCCATTGGAAGCCTCAGCACGGGTCATCCAAAGCGCAACCCCGCGCATGGCCAAGCTATTGTCAAGCAAATATGCCCGGTTGAACGCCAATGAAACTCGCCATGACCTTGCGGATAATCATGGCTGCACGGTTTCAGTGAACTATTTACAGAAAGTCACCGAGCGAGTGGGTGCGATTGCCCAAGCCAAGGAGGAGGCATGGAGCTATCAGACACCACAGTTCGATGAGGAAGTAGAAGTCGTGAGCCTGAGCCTAGAGGGTGGGAGGGTGTTAATGCGCGACGGTGCTCGGCGAGAAGCGATGGCCGGTTGTATATCATTGTATGACGGTCAGGGGCAGCGACTCCATAGCATTTATCTGGGCGCCTCTCCAGAGTATGGCAAGGCGTCATTCAAACAGCGGTTTATTGCAGAAGCCGAACACGTCAAGTCGCTCTACCCCGAGGCCACTCGAGTGGGCATTGCCGATGGCGCGAGCGATAACTGGTCGCTGTTAACGCCCCTGACGCAGTATCAGATTTTGGACTTCCATCATGCCACAGAGTATTTGGCGCGGGCGGCTAATGGGGCCCATCCGGAAAAGACAGGAAAGTCAAAACGAAAAGCTTGGTTAAACGAGCAATGCCACAGACTCGAACATGACAGCAATGGTGCACAGAAAGTGCTCACTGAGTTGAAAAGAGTAGGCCGTAAACACCTAACAAAAGAGACTAAAGACAAAGTCAAAGACGCCATCCGATACTTCACCCATCAGCGGCCCATGATGGACTATGCGGGGTATCGTGAGAAGCAATTTCCAATCGGTTCTGGAGTCACGGAAGCGGCCTGTAAAACGCTGATAAAGCAGCGATTGTGTCGTTCGGGGATGAGATGGAAAGAGAAAGGCTTGAAGACAGTATTGAGCCTGCGCGCGTTAGTGCTGACCCAAGGTCGATGGCAACAATTTTGGGAGCGCATCAATCAGTGCGGCATTGAGGCTTGGGTTTAGAAAGTACATTATTTAGAGGCAGCGCCCGCGGCGGGAGCACAAAACGTTGTCGATCTACATGGCCGCCTGGACGAGGTGATTTGCCTGGATTACGGTATCCGCATTTCCCGTGCGGCATTGCAAGAGGAATTGGCGGCCCTCAATCCGTCATGGCTCACCTCTTTGGGGCTTAAGTCCTCGCGGCGCTGGCGGGCGGCACCTGACGGTGACGCCGGTCTGGAAGAGACCGCCCTGAAAGAGACCGCCCTGAAAGAGATCGATTACGCAGGCTTTCGCATCAAGGACTGCGCGCGGTGCGGCGGCATCCTCAAACCCGATGTGGTGTTGTTCGGCGAAAACGTGCCCCGGCAGCGGGTGGAACACGCGCGGCGGTGTTTAGCGCAATGTGACGCTCTACTCGTGATCGGCTCCTCGCTTATAGTGTTTTCCGGCTACCGTCTCGCCCGCGCGGCGGGGGCGGCAGGCACGGCCCTATTCATCATCAACCAAAGAAAAACCCGCGCCGACGAACTGGCCTTAGCCAAAGTAGAAATACCGGCTGCGATAGCACTCGATTATTTAGTATAGGCCTGCCCATAGCAGCCGAAGCAACAAGCAGGATCGGTGAATACCACCGGTTTCGCCGCCAGTCGGCCATGGCGATCGGCCATACCAATCGGCCATGGGTTGTACGCACCCGGATGCGCCGGGGGATACAGCGCCACCGCCCTGACCCCGGGACGGAGCTACCATCCGCTGATCCGCGCATTTTTCCCCAATCCCTGCGTTTGCTTACCCGGTGCCCGCCTGCGCAAAGTTATGAAAAAAGTGCAATAGCCTCTCGGTAAACGCCCGCGGCTGATCGTTTGGAACGCTATGTCCGGCCCCGGCAATAGTCACTGCCTGTGTTGCGCTATTGGCCTCGCACATACGGGCGATGATGGGTTTATCTAACAAGCCGCTGTCGCCGCCGCGCAGCACCAGCGACGGACAGGCAATGGCCCGGTATGCCGGCCAAAGAGATGACGGATTCAACCACTCACCGCGCATGGCCCATGACCTAGCGTCCGCCCGCCAACGCCATTGGCCAGTGGACTCCTTCAGATACAGCCGTTGCGCCAAATCGACTCTTAGGCGGGGGCCGTCTGACCAAAGACCGTTGGTAGTGGCCCAATGGCAGGCCGCATCCACACTGGCAAAAGACTCGGGATAAGTCAGCGGGTGCTCCACGCTGGCCGCGGCGGCCGCGGTCAATTCGGGTCCTATGTCAACCACCACCAACTGCATTAACGGTTCAGGCTGGCGCCCGGCATAGGTGATAGCGACCAATCCCCCCAAAGACAGCCCTATCAAGCGCAAGCGTTGCAGGCTGCAATGACGGCAAAGCGCCGCTAAATCATCGGCAAAATCGTCTAGGGAATAAGTGTCCGCCCAGGCGCTCGCGCCATGGCCACGCTGATCCAAGGCGAGTACGAAATAATCTTTACCGATGGCGCTGGCCAGGCCGTGCCAGTACGCGCTCTGACCCCAGGCGCCGTGCAGACAGATCACCGGTGGATTGTTGGGACTGCCCCACGCGCGCCAATGCAGGCGCAGACCATTCAGGGTCGCCGAGTACGTTTGAGATTGCATGCTGTTGGGGCGAGCGCGTTATCATGGCGCGGATTTTACTCTGGAACTTCGCATGATTCTTGCCCCCACTCATGTGCGTGCCGCCTTAAGCGGCCATGCCAGCGCCATCGACGAACGGCGCTCCAAGCAAAAGCGCCGCGCCGTGGTCGCCATTGTATTGGCAGGTCTGGAAGATAATGCCGGAATGTGTTTCGTCGAGCGCGTGGAGCGCCCCGGCGATCGTTGGTCCGGGGACGTGGCGTTTCCGGGCGGCTGGGCCGATGACAGCGACAATACCCTGCGCGACACCGCCATCCGCGAGACCTTTGAGGAAGTCGGTCTTGCTCTCGGGCAGGCGGAGCATCTTGGCGATCTTCCCATCACACCGATCACCAGCGGCGCCGGGTTGGGCGACATCGGCGCCAGCGTGTTCTACCTCGGCGGGCGGCGCCTCACCCTCAAGCCCGATCCACGGGAATGCGCGGATGCTTTTTGGGTGCCATGCGCGTATATCCTGGGCGCTCAGAACGATAACACTGTCTCGTGGGGCGGCGGCGGATGGCCCGGCATTGAGTTCGATTCCCGCGTCATTTGGGGCCTGACCCTGCGCTTGCTAAACGATTTTCTACGCCTGCTGCGCAAGGCCTAAACAGCATGAACGAAGTGAGCGCACCGACACTCGCCACCACCACCGCCAACGTATCGACTTTTTCCGCCAGCCACCCGCCGGCCATGCAAGTCTCCCCTGGCGAGGTCTTCGTGCTGGAAACCGCCGATCGGTTTAAAAGCCTATACCAAGGTGAGGCTGCCGATCCCCAATTGGCTGCCTCCATGGTAGGTCCCGTTAGCATCCGTGGCGCCAAGCCCGGCCACATGCTCGAAGTCAGGGTGATAGACATAGTGCCAGCCACGGCCCATGGCTTTGTGCTCACCTCACCGGGCTACGGTATCTTGGGTGAGGCGGTGGCAACCCGCACCAAGCGAGTCAAAGTACAAGCCGGTGCCGTTGAGTGGGATGACGGCAAAGCTCTTGGCTGGCGGCCCATGATCGGCAAAATCGGCCTTGCCCCGGCGGCGGGCGCGCGCTCGAACAAAGCCAGCGGCCAGTTCGGTGGCGCCATTAGCAGTCCGGATGTGGGGCCCGGTGCCAGCTTGTTTTTACCGGTGGCGGCCGCTGGTGGATTGCTTTGCATGGAAGACGTTCACGCCCGAATGGGCGACGGTGAAGCGACCGCGTCCGCCGTCGAAATGGCCGCCAAAGTCAGGCTTTGCTGCCAGTTGCACGAACTGGACGGGCGGCCTTTGCCACTGGTAGTCACCCCCTCCGAGGCCGTCACCCATGGCCAAGGCGATACCCTAGATGAGGCCGCCGCAGCCGCTACCCATGCCATGCTCGCACTCATCCGCGGCCGCTTGGGCGTGGATACCACCGAGGCCGCCATGCTGGTAGGCAGCGCCGTGGATCTTCGCATCTCTTTCATGGGCGCGGCGCCGCGCAAGGTGCGCGCCTGTATTGCGCGCCGCATCGTTAACTTGTGAGCGGGGTTAACCTGTAAGCGGGGTCAACCTGTAAGCGGGGTCAACCTGTGAATTGGCGCAATGGGTGTGAAAAATCATATGCCTCGCTTTAACACAGGCGATTTCATCAAAGGCTTGGCTTTACACTGCAACTCCCGCACTTAACTGCTCAACAGCGTAAGCGGGACCGGAGCAAGAAAATGGCTAGCTACCTCGTCATATACGTCGCAAACTCACCTGCTGCCGTTACACCGGGCCGGGAGCCAACGGGCCTGCTGAATAGCATCCGCGACTTCACCTCGTGGAACCGGCTGTCGCACTCCACCTACGCCATCGTCACCCACCTCGGACCTGAAGACGTGTTCCATCATCTAGCAGCGGATGCGGGCGCCGATGATCGGCTATACATCATGGGGCTAGACGGAAAAACCGCCGGCTTCGGCCCAGAAGACGTCAACGACTGGCTGCGACAACATGTGCGCCAAGATAACAAGAATTAGTGTCTTGACAGCACGCCCTCCTGGTGATCTCAACTGATGCGTTCGATGCGGGTACACTCTGAGCGGCGTGCTCAGAGCCGCGCTTCATCCTGTAGCGCTAGATGCGGAGGACAAGATATATGGAACCCACCAGCTGCAAGCAACCTGAAGGCATCGAGATCGATGCCAAAGTGTACGAACTCTATGACGAGTACTGCCACGGTGAGATGAACCGCCGGGAGTTTTTGAACCAGGCCAGTGTGCTGGCCATCGCGGGTGGGGCTGGACTCGCCATGGCGCAAGCTTTGTTGCCCCGTTACGCCGAAGCGCAGACCATTGCTTTCACGGACAAGCGCATTAAGGCGAATTACGTTAACTACGACTCCCCCGGCGGCAACTCTGGGGCCATGCGCGGATATCTGGTGCGCCCTACAAGCACGGGACCATTTCCGTCGGTCATCGTTATTCACGAGAACCGTGGCCTGAACCCGTACATTGAAGATGTCGCCAGGCGCGCCGCCGTGGCCGGATTCCTCGCCCTGGCCGCGGACGGCTTATTTCCCGTAGGCGGCTACCCTGGCAACGACGATGACGGCAAAGCACTGCAACGAAGCCTCGACCAGGCTCGGTTAAAGCGCGATATGCTGAACAGCGCGCTGTACCTGCGGGCTCACGAGCACAGCACTGGCAAGCTGGGGGCCGTTGGCTTTTGCTGGGGCGGCGGCACCGCCAACTTTCTCGCCACCACCATGGGCGCTGATCTACAGGCGGCAGTGCCATTTTACGGCGCCGCGCCACCATCCGCCGAAGTGGCCAACATCAAATGTTCGCTGCTCATTCAGTCAGCGCAGAACGATGCCCGCATCAATGCAATGTGGCCGGACTTTGAGGCGGCACTGAAGGCGAACGGGGTCAGCTACCAGCGCCATCTTTATCCCGGCACCCGCCACGGCTTCCATAACAATTCCACCCCGCGCTACAACGAGGCCGCGGCCAATCTGGCGTGGGAGCGGACCATCGAGTTCTGGAGGCACCATCTCACCTGAATGGCCAGCAGCGCCGCCAGCGCGGCGCTATGCGGCCAGTCTGGGGTGATGCTGCCCTCACAGGAGGGCTGAGTGCAGCCTGATTCGCCGCGCTGGTTCGAGATCACGCCATCTGAGTTTCCCTGGGAATGCGAGGCCTTGGCCTGCGTGCACGAGCGGCTGCCCGATCACGAGCTGTATCGCGCCTGACTCCATTTCTGGAGACGCTTACAAATGGGGAGATTACCGGGTCACCACCCCAAGCACCCGGGTGAGCCCTTTCGGTTGCGCCGTGAACCGCCGACGAAGGGGCCAGGGAAACGACACCCCCCCTGGCGATACTGGGCGCGCTAGCCCATTGTCCACCCGGGGCGCGCCTGTCTAGGCCATGCACCGTGATGCACACGAAGAGCACCCGCCGCGGCCTTTACCGCTCAACGCTACCCGGTGCTTGGTCAGCGACAGCCCGTGCACTGGGCGCGTACCAAGCCATGTGCCAATCGAGCGCAGCGCCAATACGACTCGAATGCTTCGCGCACGTATCGAGGCCACGCCCTGCCCCGCGCTTCTTGCCCCGCGAATAACGGTTCAGCGGGTTGCTCTACGATGGCCGTAGAGAACGGTCTCCTCGGGGTGATGGCGCCGGTAGCCCCATGGGGCACCGGCTTGTTGGCGAAGCGCTTGAGCGGCGTCTCTCGACACCGTCCACCTCGGCCATCGCACCGCAACAGCCAGCCCACTGCGCGAATCGAGGACGGCGCTGGCCGGTGCGAGTGTAGGCGCGAGTTCGACTAGACACTGCGGGCTCTGGGGGGTGATACGATTTCGGCTCTGAATACAGGTCAAAGCATGGGCTCAACGTTAAGGTGGCGGTGAGCGTCGAGGCGCTTTGCGCTGAGCGCATGGACCGCTCGCGACCGATTGGGAGAGGGCCTGTTGGAGCGGGAGCAGCTTTTACTCGACGTGCGTGCGACCGGTCGCGGATGCGAAATCACCGCGATGGGTTTACTGGCCTCGAGGTGGCTCTTTGCCGGGAAAGGGTAGCGCGACTGGGTCGTCGATGGGGGGGTGGAAATGACGTTGGTGGATACGAATCAAGGCTGAGTTGGCATTGACTCGTTCGGCGCAATGCGCTGCGCCCCGGATTTAGACAATTCGTGCCCTACGCGGTTTGGGGGGGGGGTGCTGGCTTGCTAGGAGGTGTGCTCTCAATATGATGTAATTAAGCGGCTCAATCAAACCCATATTGATCGAGCTTACGCCAACATTGATCCCAACGAGCATCCGTGTGGGTCAAACCACGCAATGACACAACGGCTTGAGCCCCAGCCTCCTTCCAGCGCATCCCTGAGTTGCATAGGCGCTGCTTAACCCATGTTTTACAAGCCGCTTCAGTCACACCCGACCCGATCGGTAAATGGTCTGACTGAGGTCGAGAATAATGCATCTTGGATTGGTTGTTCTTAAAATAAGTGACCGATGCTAATAAGTGCTCTTTATCGGTCTTTTTAAACGACCCACTCTCAAGGTGCTCTTTTAGCTCATTGTATAAGCCGGGTCGCTGAACCCGGTTGGCTTTTAAGTCGATGACACGCTTGGTCAAGCCACTCTTTACGTGCAACACGCTGTCTTTTTCCCGAAAATAGCGCATCGGCGGCTTGGCCCAGATAACCCACGGCAGGCCAGAAATCCACCCACTGTCGATCAGTTCTAGACCTCAAATAAGACCAATTGCTTCTCGCTCCATCAGCTATGGCAACATAGCTTGCCTTGGGATATCGTTCCTTGATCTTCGAGAACTCTTGATCAAATCGACCATAAAACGTCTTCTTGCCATACTCCGGTGTCGCCCCCATTTGAATGGTATGCAGTCTTTGCCCTTCGCGATCATGAAGACTGATAGTCCCCACCATTGACTCGCGCCAACCGCCTTCAGTTAACAGCATACAGGTTCCATCTATGCCAACACTCACGCTCTTAACCGGTTTGTCTAATTGCGGCGGGGCATAGGTCCATGCCTGTTCTTTCGCTTGAGCGACGGCTCCCACTGCGTCACCGATGGATTTCAAATAGCTTCTCGCTATGCTTCGACCATGACAGTGCTGCAGGTCAAACAAAGCTCGACTAGAGCCCAGTTCTGCGTATTGACAAGAGAGCAACTTGACAAAGCCGGGTGTTGCCGTTAGGAAGATTCTTGCGTCTTTTTCCAATGGACAATATTGACGGCCACCTCGAGTTGATTGATAAACGTGGCGTTCCACTTTGGCCTCACCCCACTGAGTTTGATAGGTTTTATGGTAAAGCCCTTTTGAGGTCAGCTTGAGGTCCCCAAAATGATTGGAGAGCCATCGGTATCAAACTGTTTAAGGGCTTGTTCAGCCGCCAAACAACCTACATTATTCAACGCATCACGAATCGCTTCTTCGGAGCGAAGCATTGATTTGGGATCTAAAGAAATGGTGACTTGCAAGGTAACCGTTGCATCACTGCGCTTGACTATTTCCGCATGGCTCATAATGGTATTCTTCTCTTGACAAAAGAGAGCAGATTATAACTCAACTACCGGCAGATGTATACATTATTTTAAGAGCGCAACTCTTTATCGGACAGGAAAAGTCGGCCTATCAAAGCTGAGAAACGCGACATCCGGCATGAAGTAGTCGTCACTCGGTGTTGACTGAAAAATCCCAAAGTCATGTGGATAGAAATGGAGCTTATTCTTGAATTTTAGAGGTGCCCTATATAATATCTTGCAGGCAAACTCAATTGATGGTAGCTCATCGCTTTTCTCTGTAAGAGGTTTGCAACTGTTTTCAGTACACATTTAAGTCTTGTACTTCTGGTAAGTCTTGTACTTCTAGCATCGGGGTACTAACTTCAGTTGCATGTGGTAGTTATGCATTTATTCTACGAATCCACGTGTTAATAACATGCCAGCAGACACCAGTTTGATCCGAAAGCCCGCTAGGACAATCGTCGCTTTGTTGAAGGCCGGCGAGGTAACGCCACTGGAACTGCTCGAGCTGCTCGAAGCGCGTATCGTTGAAGTAGATGGCACTGTCAACGCTTTACCTACGCGGTGTTTAGAGCGGGCGCGTGAGCATGCCCGGGGGCTTGTGAAAAGGCCCATGCAGGAACGGGGATTACTGGCGGGAATGCCTGTTGCCATCAAGGATCTGGCGCCCGTTGAGGGAGTGCGCAGCACTTGGGGTTCGCCTATATACGCGCACTTCATGCCTGCGGCCTCGGACTGCCTGGTCGAGATCCTTGAAGGTAACGGCGGTGTCGTGTACGCCAAAAGCAATACCCCGGAGTTCGGCGCCGGCGCCAATACTTTCAATGAGGTGTTCGGGCGCACGCTGAATCCATGGGACACATCCAGGAGCTGCGCCGGCTCATCGGGTGGTTCCGCCGTCGCGCTGGCGACGGGTATGGCATGGTTGGCCAGTGGCTCCGATCTAGGCGGCTCACTGCGCAATCCCGCGAGCTTTTGCTCTGTTGTCGGCTTTAGGCCCAGCCCTGGCCGGGTCGCCCATGGACCGTCCCGTAAGGGCGCCTTCCCCGCCACACTGCACGGCTTGTCCAATCAGCCGTTTTCCGTCGATGGGCCCATGGCCCGCAATGTTCCCGATGTGGCGCTTTTATTGGATGCCATGACCGGCGCTCATCCGGCAGATCCTATTTCATTGCCTAGGGAAGCGCTCTCTTATGTAGACGCCGTGGCCGCCCGGCGCCTGCCTAAACGGGTCGCGTTTAGTCCCGACCTAGGGGTGACGCCGGTGGATCCGCGGGTGGCCGGGATCTGCGCGAAGGCCGCGGCGACGTTCGAGGCGCTAGGCTGTGTGGTGGAGGAGGCACATCCGGATTTTTCGGGGGTGCAGGATATTTTCCAGACCAACCGCGCCATCGGCTATTACGTCGGCAAAAAAAGCCTGCTGGATGCGCACAAGGACTTACTCAAACCGGAAGTGATCTGGAACATCGAGCGGGCCCGCTCGATCACCATGGACGACATCGCACGGGTGGAAAAAGAGCGGGCTGCTTACATCGAGCGGGCGCGGGAATTTTTCGCCACTTACGATCTGCTGGTGTCGCCGGCCACCATTGTGCCACCGTATCCCATCGAACAGCGCTTCGTGGAATCGTGCAATGGCCATACTTTCGAGAATTACATTGAATGGTGCACCATCGCTTATGCCATCACCATGACGGGGTTTCCGGCCATGAGCGTGCCGGCTGGATTTACCCCCGGCGGCTTGCCGGTGGGCTTACAACTCGTGGGTGGACCCAGGGGTGAGGCGGACTTACTGTCCGCCGCCGCGCTGTACGAAGAAGCGGCGGGGCTGGCGGATCGGGTGCCTATTGATCCGCGCCAGCCGGTACCCGCGAACTAACCACGAAGCTTGTCCAACACCGCTTGCGCATCCGCCGCGAGGCGGTTGGTGAGTGCTCCGGCGGCTTCTTCCTTGGCTAGGCCAACCCCTTGTCCGGCCCACATGGGCAGGAAGTCGCTGTCTTCTAGTTCCGTCGCCCGGGCCCGCAGGCGGCGGTAGATCGAGTATTGCGAAGGAAATGGTAACAGCGTGTCCTCATGCTGGCTCAAGGTGTCCAGGTAACGGTTACGCAGTCCGCGGGCCGGCTTGCCGGAAAATACCTTGGTCACTGTGGACCGCTCGGCGTTGGCTGTTAGTACCGCCGCCCGGTAAGCCGGGGAAATGGAATTCTCGGGGCAGGCGAGATAGGCGGTGCCTAACTGGGCGGCGCCGGCGCCCAAGGCCATCACGGCGGCGACGCCGCGGCCATCCATAATTCCACCCGCCGCTATGACTGGCGTGCTGACCGCATCGACTATCTGTGGCACCAAGGCCAGTGTGCCGATCAGCGATTGCTGCCAATCGCCAGCGAAGGTGCCCCTATGCCCACCCGCCTCGGCGCCCTGGGCGATGATGATATCGACGCCGGCTTCTTCCAGTGCCACTGCTTCGGCCACGGTGGTTGCCGATGACATGACCACGGCGCCGCCGCGCTTAAGGACGGCCACGGCGCCAGGCGGTGCACCGAAATGGAAGCTGACCACCGGCACTTGCTCTTCCATGAGCACTTCTAGCTGCTTATCGAACGGACCGAATAGGGCACCGGGCGCCGGTACCTCACCGGCCTCGAGTTCGGCATGAAGCGGCGCCAGTATGGCCTGCATGGCGGCGACGCGCGCGGGATCGTCCGGCACCGGCTCCCAGTCGGGAACGAAGAGGTTCATATTGAATGAGCCGGTGGTGCGCTGGCGCACAGCATGAATGACGGCCCGGATCCGCTCCGGCGCCGTGGCCGCCGCGCCGAAGCTGCCTAGACCACCCGCCGCGCAGACGGCGCCCACCAGCGCAGGCGTGGTTGCCCCGGCCATGGGTGCTTGTACGATGGGTAGCTCGATGCCCAACAGCTCCATCGCCCGTGTTTTCTTCATCGTGTTGCCCAATTTTTACGGCCCGCTTTGACGGTGGCTCTCCAGATAAATCTTGAACGCCGCCGCGTTATTGAGTTGCAATTCCTTGGAGCCAAATAACAGTGTCACGGTGGCCGCTGTTAACCGCGCGCGCAATGCGTCTAGAGCGGGCGCATTCGCATCCAATTCAGCGAAGTATCGGTCTTTGAATCCATTCCAGCGTGATGGCTCATGAGCGTACCAGCGGCGCAGTTCGGTGGACGGGGCCAATTCCCGCGCCCAGATATGGACCGCCGCCCGTTCTTTGCTGAGCCCGCGTGGCCACAGCCGATCGATGAGCACCCGGGTTCCGTCGGTGACGTGCGGCGGATCATAGATGCGCTTAGTCTTAATCATGCGGCAACCGTACTGCAAAATAAGTCCCGCATAAACGCCGTGATTAGGAGGGGCGCTTGAGATGTGCAGAAACATAAGAACGCTGTTCAATTTCGACCCGCCCGCCACCGGCGAGGAAATACGGGCCGCGGCGTTGCAATTCGTACGCAAGGTGAGCGGCACTCGCCAACCGTCTCGAGTTAACCAGCCGGCGTTCAATATGGCCGTTGAAGAAATCGATGCCGTGGTCCATAAATGACTCGCCCAACTCTAGGCCGCTGCCCCGCCGCGCAACCGTGAGGAAGCGGCGGCCAAAGCCAGAGCCCGCTCCGCGCAGCGTTTTGCACAAAGCTCATGAGGGATGCAAAGGCGGCTAATTGCGAGTTCGGTTTCACCGTGTTTTGCGAAATCGGGTATCAAGACGCAACCGGTGATCACGAGAAGAAAGAACGGGCCACAGCGGCCTGCGGCGTTACATTTGACTCTTATCGAGAATTCGGCGATGCCGCCGTCTGCTTTGCGCGGAACAACATTCCCGTGGTGCTTCAATGGCGCGGTATGGCTTTAGGGCACCTCTAACAATAGTCATTTTTTCGTGAGTGCAAGGAAGCACCGCGCGCACAACCGCAGTGTATAAGTGATACCTGAGGATTGGAGCACGGAGCTGACGCTGCAATCGCGGAAAAAGTGCATTGTTAGAGATGCCCTTTACCCTTGCCAGTGCTGGTTCACGCTAACTGTCCGCGGCCCCTAAACGTGTTGATGGCCATAAGAGCAACCGCTAGCGCGGCGCGGCTCATTATCGCCCGGATCCGTGCGTACATCGTTCAGCCAGGGTGGACCGTGTGGCGCCTGGATGACGATGGCAATGCATTCTAAATGCACTGCGCCTTGGGTGAGGACGTAGCGTTACGCATACGGGATTAAGTACATCGCGCGGGACCACCAACAGCTTTACCCGGTGGGTCAAGTACCCCCCGGTCAAGGTGGCTGCCGATCAATCGATGCCGCCGGCCACCATTGGCGATAAAATACCGCTACGCAGTTCCATGATCGCCGGTTCTAGCCGAAAAGAGATGCATGATTATCCATTTTACGCATGAAAGAACTTGCGCTACCGTACACGGCCCGAAACAAGCCGGTCTCTTGTCCGTACGCCTCGTTCGCAGTGCACCGCCACGCGTTGACCAGAGCAAGTCCCACTCCGTGACTAGATGAGGCCGTGACTAGATGAGGCCGTGACTAGATGAGGCCGTGACTAGATGAGGCCGTGACTAGATGAGGCCGTGACTAGATGAGGCCGTGACTAGATGAGGCCGTGACTAGATGAGGCCGTGACTAGATGAGGCCGTGACTAGATGAGGCCGTGACTAGATGAGGAACTTAACGATGCTCGATGACTATCGCGCCCATACCCGTGAACGCGGCGAACTCGGCATTCCGCCGCTGCCCTTGAACGCCCAACAAATGGCCGATTTGACTGAGTTCATCAAGAGTCCGCCGGCTGGCGAAGAGGCGTACATTGTGGACCTCATCACCAACAACGTGCCGCCTGGGGTGGACGATGCGGCCTATGTCAAGGCAGCGTTCCTGGTGGATTTGGCCAAGGGCGCAGCGTCCTCGCCACTCATCGATCGCAAAAAAGCCGCTGAACTCCTGGGCACCATGGTCGGTGGGTACAATATAGAGACCCTGGTGGGTCTGCTGGATGACGAGGAGTTGGCGCCAACGGCCGCGGCCAAGCTCAAAACCACGCTGTTGATGTTCGATGCCTTTCACGACGTCGCCGAGAAAGCCAAGACAGGCAATACCCATGCCCAGGGTGTGATGGAGTCGTGGGCCAATGCCGAATGGTTTACTGCCCGGGCAACGGTGCCCCAAGCGATCAAGCTCAGCGTATTCAAGGTACCGGGGGAGACCAATACCGATGATCTATCACCGGCCCAGGACGCTTGGTCGCGCCCGGATATTCCGCTGCACGCTCTGGCCATGCTGAAACATCCCCGGCCTGGGGTGGACAACGCCATCGAGCAGATCCAACAGCTCAAGAACAAAGGCCATCCGGTTGCTTATGTGGGCGATGTGGTGGGCACGGGCTCGTCCCGCAAGAGCGCTACCAATTCGGTACTTTGGCATATGGGTGAAGACATCCCTTTCGTTCCGAACAAGCGCCAAGGCGGGGTCATCATCGGCAGCAAAATCGCCCCTATCTTCTTCAATACGGCGGAGGACTCCGGTGTGCTGCCTATCGAATGCGATGTGGAGAGCTTGAACACCGGCGACATCATCGTGGTGAGGCCCTATGAAGGCAAAGTGTTGAACGAGGTGGGTGAGGTTATCTCTACCTTCGAACTCAAACACAACGTGTTGCTGGATGAAGTGCAAGCCGGTGGCCGTATTCCGCTCATTATCGGGCGCAGCTTGACGGAGCGGGCCAGGGAAGCACTTGGGCGAGGCCGGGCGGAGACCTTCCGCCGGCCGGCGGCACCCGGGCGAAGTGCCAAGGGTTATACCCTGGCGCAAAAGATCGTTGGCCGCGCCTGCGCCGTGGAGGGGATCCGTCCCGGTATGTATTGCGAGCCGCGCATGAATACCGTCGGTTCCCAGGACACCACTGGGCCGATGACGCGCGATGAGTTAAAAGAGCTTGCGTGCCTAGGTTTTCAGGCCGAGCTGGTATTGCAAACCTTCTGCCACACGGCGGCTTATCCGAAGCCGGTGGACATCGACACACAGCATACGCTGCCTGAGTTCATCACCAACCGGGGCGGCGTATCGCTGCGCCCCGGTGACGGCATCATCCATAGCTGGTTGAACCGTATGTTGTTGCCCGACCAAGTCGGTACCGGCGGTGATTCGCATACCCGCTTTCCGCTCGGGATTTCATTCCCTGCCGGTTCGGGCCTGGTCGCTTTCGCTGCCGCCCTGGGGGTGATGCCGTTGGATATGCCCGAATCGGTACTGGTCAAGTTCACCGGGGAGATGCAGCCCGGCATCACCCTGCGCGACCTCGTCAATGCCATCCCCTATGCCGCCATCCAACAAGGCCACCTCACGGTAGAGAAAAAAGGCAAGAAGAACGTTTTCAATGGCCGGGTGCTGGAAATCGAAGGCTTGCCTAACCTCACGGTGGAGCAGGCTTTCGAGTTGTCGGACGCCACCGCAGAGCGTTCGGCGGGCGGTTGCAGCATCGATCTGAGCATTGAATCGGTCTCGGAGTACCTGCGTTCCAATGTCGTGATGCTGCGCTGGATGATCGCCAACGAATACGGCGATGCCCGCACCCTGGAGCGGCGTGCGCGGGCGATGGAAGAGTGGCTGGAAAATCCACAGTTACTGCGCGCCGATGCGGACGCCGAATACGCGCAAGTCATAGAAATCAATATGAGCGAGATCAAGGAGCCGTTGCTCGCCTGTCCCAATGATCCCGATGATGTAAAACCGCTGAGCGCGGTGGCCGGTACGGCGATCGACGAGGTATTCATCGGCTCGTGCATGACCAACATTGGCCATTTCCGTGCCGCCGGTAAGCTGTTGCAGGCTGCTGGCCAGGTGATCCCCACCCGGCTGTGGGTGGCGCCGCCGACCAAAATGGACGAACACCAACTGATGGAAGAGGGTTTTTACAGTATTTACGCCAGCGCGGGCGCGCGCACGGAGATGCCGGGCTGTTCTCTATGCATGGGTAATCAGGCGCGGGTGGCAGCCCAATCGACTGTGGTTTCCACCTCCACCCGCAACTTCCCCAACCGGTTGGGGCAAGGCGCTGATGTGTTCCTCGCCTCCGCGGAGTTAGCCGCCATCGCCGCCGTCATGGGCAAGTTGCCAACGGTGGAGGAATACATGAGCTACGCCAATCAGATCGATTCGATGGCGCCGGACATCTACCGCTACCTTAACTTCGACCGTATGCCTGATTTCAGCGAAGCGGCAGAGCGGGGCCGCACCATGGTGGAGGTGGAACTGGCTTAGCGGCTGATACCTATCTTCTGCGTATCCCGCCCGCTCATCAAGGGCGGGGCCAACGGCTCAGATCGGTGATCGATCCAGCAGTACGCCGCTTTATAGAGGGGCACAAGGTGGCGCGGTTCGCCACCGTGGATGCCACGGCGGCGCCGTTCGTGGTGCCGGTGTGCTTCGTCTTGCTGGGGGACACTCTCTACATCACGTTGGATGCCAAACCCAAGCGGGCCACCGGCAAACCGCTCAAACGGGTGCGCAATATCTTGGAGAACCCCAACGTCGCCATCATCATCGACCACTATGACGACAGCGACTGGTCACAACTGGGGTGGGTCATGTTGCGAGGGCATGCCGCCATTGTCGAATCCGGCCAAGAGCACGATGAGGCGCAGCGGGCGCTGCGACGGCGTTATCCCCAGTACGTTGATATGCCGATCGATGAGCTGCCCGTGATCGCCGTGCGGGTCACGCGGGCGGCGGCTTGGGGCAAACTCGAATAATCAGCACATAACCACGGGCCGCACAGGGCAGCCGGTGGCGCCTTTGAACTCGGTGGCCAGCAACACGAAGCAGAATTGGCAGCTAGCAATGGACTTATGTGGAGGACAGAAATGTTCTCGCTAGCGATGGCTTTGGCTGGTTTTGTCATGGTGTTTTCTCGCCTATTCACTACTCACATTTATCGGCATGGACGCACCAAAACTGACCGGCAACGTCACCGCGTGACCGATGCCATGGGATGCAGTGGCGGCAGCAGCAAAGGTACGCGGCACTTCGATTATGCCGTTCGAGCGCGGGCGTTGCGCAGGTATTGGCATTGAGTCCTGGCGTCGTTTTCCACCGGTGACAAGGCATATTAACCGGAGCATATCTCCGGCATCACTCTGGCTGATGCCAATCGGACGCTCAAGAGCAGTGCCGGCGACGGCATTCTCTACGCCCTGGAGGCGCAGAGTTTGAATCCGGAGGGCACCGGGCTGGTGGTGCTGCCCCCGCTGTGAGACGGCCTGGGGAGCAATCGGCCACGGCGAAGGCGTATATGTTTGGTGCGGGCGCTTAAAACGGCAGGTGCACGGCATGTGCTGGCGACTTTACGCCGCGCCGGCGACGCCAGCGCGCTAGAGTTCATGAAGCGGTTTTATGAAACGCGGTTGAGCCAGCCTAGCGCCCACAGTGACCCAGCTAAAGCGTTACGAGATACCCAAGCCCACTGTCTCAAGAGCGCCTCTAACAATGCACTTTTTTCCGCGATTGCGGCGTCAGCTCCGTGCTCGAATCCTCATGTATCACCTATCACTGCTGTCCCATAAACTTTCATGAGAATGTAAACTGTATCTGGACCTGAGTTTCAATAGGGCCTGGAGGGTCTCCTTTGAGTAGTCCCCACAGGTCTCTTCGCTCAAATAAATTGACTTGAAAGAGTCTAATAATCTGTTGAATGCTTAAATCGAGTTTGCTACAAAATTTCAGGTAAGCAGCCATTAAATACATACACATAGCGACCCATATTTGAGTCATGACAGCATTCTTTGACGTCCCTACGAATGACTTAATCTTCAAATTTTGTTTGATGCATTTGAAAAATAACTCGATTTGCCAACGCGACTTATAAATATCTGCAATGGTTTTGGCAGTCAATTCGAATTGATTGGTGAGAAAGACGTAATGCTTGCCGGTCTGTGGGTCCCGATAACCGATCCGGCGCAACTTAATCGGACAGGCATCGGCTTTAGGGCCCGTTAAAATCAGCGTCTGATCTGAGGTAATGCCCTGCTCTTTATTGACCGGATGGCGAGAAATCACTCGGTATTTCGTATTGGCTTTCAACCGGGTGACAAAATAAATCCCCTTTGAATTGAGCAAGTTAAACCACGTGAAGTCCGTATAACCACGATCAAACACCACAATAGAACCCGCATCCAGTTCTAAACTACGGCCTTGTGTAATATCTTGTTGTTTGCCTTCGGTAATAGTCATAAAGACCGGTAAAAAACCATCATGGTCCAGACCAACATGTAGTTTAATCGCGCCTTTGGTCTTGCGAAATTTGGCCCAAGGAAATAGTGATAAGCATAAATCGATGGTCGATGCATCCAAGGAATAAAGCTTATTTTTAAAATGAAACCCATGCCTAGGCGCCAAGCTTTGACATCGTGCCAGCAGCTTCCAAAATAATCCTTCGTAGAGTGGATAAGGCTGTTGCTCGTTAACGCGAGCCAGAGAACTTCGACTGACCTTACCGATACCCAAATGGTAACTTTTGCGGCGTTGTTTATCCAGATTGCTGACAATATCTCGCAAACTACAGCGACCGGCGAGTTGGGCAAAACTCAACGCCACAAACTGTGACCAGCGTGACATTGTCCTCAATACACGGCCTTTATGGTGGGTCTTTGCAAGGGTTTCAAATTCATGTCTCGAAATCAGTTTTAGCAGCTGTGAAAATACGCTGTTACTGTGACTCAAGGCTATTATCCTGTTGATATTGAAAGATATTCTGGACCTCTATTCTAACAAATTAGCGCAGAATAGTCTTTGATTCTAAGCTCATTCAAAAGTTTGTGGGACAGCAGTGATCACCTATACACTGCGGTTGTGCGCGCGGTGCTTCCTTGCACTCACGAAACAATGACTATTTTTAGAGGTGCCCTCAAGACTAACCCGCGATTCGATTGATCGCCGTTTGTGATGATGGGAATTTAGAGGTGGCCCGAGTTATGCGTTGGTTGATACTCACCGTTGCGTTCTTTCTGCCTCATTTGGGTGTGATCCAACAACCACCGGTGCCACCGAATGGATGTTTTTATCTCGTTGAGAGAGCTGCTCTAAATCGTCGATGGTAAACATATTGACCTATCTGTCGAAATGGTTTTTGGCTTCTTGACACGGATTGCGTAACCATGATGACCGGATTAGGGGATGGGGATAGGAAATTTAAGCGGCCTTTGGGGCAGAATGGCTGAGTATCGAGGTAGGTTCATAAGGCGAAGCCCCGGGACCCCCCATCGGCGCAGCGAGGGGCTTGGACGAGGCCCTGCGTCAGGCGCGCCGCTCGCCGACAGCCGTGGCGATTGAATCTGAGGGCGTGTGTGTCGTGACGTGCGTTAAGCGCGGGCCATGGGCTCGAATGGCACACGCTATTGGTGGGCTCGGCGCGGCATGGATGCCATTGTGCCATCAGGGGGCTCGGTGCCGCGGCGGTTAAGGTGTTGGCGGCTCCGAGCCCTCACCCCTGGCTCGGTGACAACCGCACTGACACGCCCCTTACCCTCGCAGCGTGGGCCGCGGCGGCTATCGATAGCGAATACGCGTTTCAATGGAGCCCGCCCGTGCAGTGGCGCGCTGGGCGGCCCATCCTCTTCGCTGGGCATGGGGCGGGGCGCGACGATGAGGCGGCACGGGGGTGCATGGGGCGCCAAGAGGCCGGGGTCCCTCACCGAATGCGCCCTAGGACGTAGCCCCTAGGACGGGACACCAGGGCGGCCAGAGGCGCGATAAAATCCTCGGGCTCGAACAGTCCGTGGGGGGCGCCATCGCTGAAGGGGTGCTTCCACTCAAGCCCCCCAGGCCATCGCCCTGGACGCTTAAGCGCTGCCCGGCGAGGGGGCCGCGGGCCATGTATAGGCCCACCCGTTCGAGCGTGGCGCGCTCGTTGGGCTCGCCGGCCACCGCGCGGTTGAGCGAGCAGCCAGCGCCAGCGGCGGTGAAGGGCTTGGCCAGTGCGGCCCTGGATTGGCCGGCCAGCCAAGGGTGAGGTAGGCGCATCGTGGCCCGCCCGGCCTGGCGAGCGGCGGCGATGACCTACCCGATGGCGGCGCGGGTCGATGGCGCGTAGGGCGAGTCGAGGTCGAAGTCGAGGCAGGGCTGCTCCTCTTCGCCGACCCGCACACCAGCTCGCAACCACGTACGGGTGAGGCGCGTGATGCGCGTTCTCAGCAGCGCCTCGAACTCGCCCGGTCGTGGCGCCGGGGCGCGGTGAAAGCGCGCTTTGCCCGGTTCAAAAGTGTCGGTGCCCTCTAGCGCCAGAACAGGCCAGTGCCCGTTCAGATTCAACGTCGAGCCCAAGCGTTCGATGACAGTCACCCTAGCGGTGCGCGCGCCGTCGCGGCGCCGTACGCGCGCGATGAAGTCGCGCCGCTGACCGCGCCCGGGTCACCACACCCAGCCCCCGGGTGAGCCCTTTCGGTTGCGCCGCGAACCGCCGGCGAAGGGGCCAGGGAAACGACACCCCCCTGGCGATACGGTGCACGCGCTAGCCCATTGTCCACCCGGGGCGCGCCCGTCTGGGCCAGGCGCCGCGCTGCACCCGAAGAGCACCCGCCGCGGCGTTTACAGCTCAACGCTACCCGGTGCTTGGTCAGCGACAGCCCGTGCACTGGGCGCGTACCAAGCCATGTGCCCATCGAGCGCAGCGCCAATACGACTCGAATTCTTCGCGTACATATCGAGGCCACGCCCTGCCCCGCGCTTCTTGCCCCGCGAACAACGGGTCAGCGGGTTGCTCTACGATTCGGTAGAGCACGGTCTCCTCGGGGCGATGGCGCCGGTAGCCCCATGGGGCACCGGCTTGTTGGCGAAGCGCTTGAGATGCGTCCATCGACGCCGCCCACCTCAGCCATCGCACCGCAACCGCCAGCCCACTGCGCGAATCGATGACGGCGCTGGCCGGTGCCCAGTGTAGGCGCGAGTCTGACTAGACACTGCGGGCTCTGGGGGTTGAGAATACCCTCACCGCTAATACCCTGATTTGGATCAATGGCGATCCCGGTGATTTCCACTAGGGTATTAAACGAGTGTTTAAATATATCGGCCTGGTGGGAATGTCGCTACGAAACTGATCAGATTCTGTTGCCTGATTGCAGTGGTATCTATCGCTTTTGTGTTTATGGTGCCTATCGCCGGTGCAACCGTCATCACCTATATTCAGTCGGACTTTGAGGATGGGACTCCAGGGGGGAGATACGCTGGGGCTGTTTCAATTGCCCGAAAATATCGCGTCTTCCAGCCTAAGTGGTCATGCGCTACGATTTGACCCACTATTTCCGCAGGAGCAAATACGCTGGAATCGGAATGGCCCAGAATCCAGTCTTCACTACGTCGGTTTTGATTTTTATGCCGAACAAGGAGCTAATCTGACCTTCTTTCTAGACCTGCCCAGTATTTTACGTTTCGATCTGAATCAGATTAGGGCGCCATCATGTAGACGTCTATTTTGATTTGGATACCCAGACTGTGACTTCATATCTGGATGGCGTTTTGGATAGCCGTCTCAACTCCATTGCCGCGTGGCCTGTTGCCCCTGAGAGCCGGTCAATCCGGTTTGTGAATCAATTACAAAGCCCAGGTCTATCAACAGAAGCCTTTGAATTGGATAACGTTGTCTGGCAGGGCAATGTAATGTGACAGTGCCAGAGCCGGGGACCTTAGTGTTGCTTATGTTGGGGCTGTTCTTCCTGTACCGGCTCCACAGCCCAAGAGTAGGCGGTGCTGGTCGCCGATTTAGAAACGCGCGGCTTGTACGAAGACACGATGCTCATCGCGATGGGCGAGTTCGGCCGCACGCCGCGCATGAACAAGTACGCGGGGCGAGATCACTGGGGCCGCACGTTCAGCGTGCTAGTCGGCTGCGGCGGCATGAGGATGGGACAAGTCGTCGGTCGTTCCAATCCACGCGGCGAACACGTGGTCAGCCGCCCCATTTCCCCGGAAGACGTCGCCGCCACCGTTTACCATCATTTGGGAATCGACGGCGCGAAAACCATGTTTAACGACCAACTCGACCGCCCCATGCCGCTGATCGCCGACGGCCAGCCGATTCGTGAATTGTTCGCCTGATACGGGCGCATTAGAGTTTACGCTTTAACGTGTGCTGAAGCCGGCATTCAAGACGGCTCAGACTCCGGTTAAACCTGATGCCAAAGAAGTGGTGTTCCCAATGAAGTTGACGGCCGGCAAGACTCGCATGACGGCCTTCTTCACCAATCGAGACACGGAACCGTGGGAGCCTTTTACGCCTATGTCAGCAAGCCGTAGTTGGCGGCTCGCCGCGATCGATACCTCTTTCTCCTAATTCAGCTTTTTGGAGTCAATACGCAATGAAAATCGAGACCATACGCATTAGGAACTTCAAAGCGTTGCAGAATGTTCGGCTAACGGAGATACCATCGTTTTGCGTCTTTGTTGGTAAGAACGGAAGTGGCAAAACGACACTGTTTCGGGTGTTCGGTTTCCTGAAACATTGCCTTGAGCACAACGTGCGAGTCGCGCTGAACGCTGAAGGAGGGCGGAACGGCTTCAAAGAAGTAGTGACTCGCGGGCACTATACGGAATCCATTGAAGTCGAAATCCAGTTCCGGATGGAACTTACCGGAAAGAATCGTCTCGTGACCTACTCCCTTGAAATCGGTCTGGATAAGCAAGGACGGATCATCGTCGAGCGTGAATCACTGAGGTACAAACGAGGACGTCACGGAGCTCCTTTCCGTTTTCTGGATTTCCGCAAGGGAGAAGGCTATGCAATCAATAACGAAGAAGATTTTTCCAAACCTGATGAAGAACTGGAACGCGAATACCAAAAATTGAATTCACCGGACTCTTTGGCAATTAAAGGTTTGGGACAGTTCGAACGTTTTAAGGCCGCGCGAGCATTTCGGTCGATGCTTGAAGCCTGGCACATTTCAGACTTTCACATCAGCGATGCTCGTGGCGTCAAGGACGATGAAGACTCGCTACATCTATCCAACACGGGAGATAACCTGCCCTCCTTCGCTCGATACTTGTTCGAACAGCATCCCAAGGCATTCGAGTTGGTGCAGCAGAAGATGCGGGATCGCGTTCCAGGCGTCCAGGATGTCGAAGTTCGTATCACCGAGGACGGTCGCCTGTTGGTTCGATATCGGGACGGGGCGTTCACAGACCCTTTTTTCGATAAGAACGTTTCGGACGGCACGGTCAAGATGCTTGCCTATCTACTGCTGTTGCATGACCCGTCTCCCCATCCGGTTTTGTGCATTGAAGAACCAGAGAACCAATTGTACCCTCAACTCATGACACTGTTGGCCGAGGAGTTTCAAGCATATTCTGACCGCGGTGGCCAGGTTTTCGTTTCAACGCATTCACCTCAGTTTTTGAATGCCGTACCGCTTGAAAGTCTGTATCACGTCGATAAGAAGGACGGTATTTCCAACATAGTTCCGATGAGCCGGGACCCACTTGTGTCTGGAATGATCCAAGGTGGAGACAAACCCGGATACCTCTGGGAACAGGGGTTACTGACGGGTTTTTCAGAACGGGTGGCAGAGTGATGATTGTATTTTTGACCGAAGAAGAATCGATGGCTGCCACGCTCGATACGGTGATGGCGGTGAATTGGACGCACGCAATCAACGGAGTGGACTGGATATCGCTTTCCTTTCAGGGAAAATCTGATTTAGAAAAAAACATATCGCTCAAAATGCAACAATGGAATTACAGTGATCCGCATTTTGTAATTTTGCGGGATCAGGATGGAGCGGATTGTACGGTCGTGAAAGAGCGGCTGAATCAAAAGGCAAAAGAAGGAAATAAACCTTATTCGATCCGCATTGTATGTCAGGAATTAGAAAGCTGGTTTTTGGGCGAACTTGATGCCGTAGAGGCAGCTTATCCACACATCAATGCCGGCAAACTTCGCAACAAGGCAAAATTCCGCAAACCGGATGACCTAACGAATGCGTCGCAGGAACTCGAAAAACTTGTTGACGTCAAAGGGAAAGTAGGCCGTGCCAAAGCAATTGCGGAACATTTTCAACCACCTCGATGTGTCGCTCATTCTTTTTCTGTGTTCTGGAAAAAGATTGCGACGCTTATGGACAAAGAGTCACCCTAGGGCGTGCTACTAATTCGGAAAAAAATTACCCGACATCAATTCAGAATATATCTGACATGCTCTTCATAGAAAACCGTTTAATCATTTGCGTATTGTGTTGCAGTGAGTGCAACACCGAACGAACCAAAGCCACCCGTTGCTCCTTTGTAGCCACCACTGTCCGCCCAATTCGTTGGCTTTTTACGTGATGCCATACCCGTTCATCAGGATTGAGTTCCGGTGAATACGGCAGTAGCAATACTAACGTGAGCCTCCCTTGGCTATTGCGGACAAATTCTTGCACCTTCTTGGCTCGATGAATCCGATGGCCATCAACAACCCAATAGATCGATCCCTTGGCGTTGTGCAACAAACGCCTTGGAAAGTCGATAAAAACGTCTGCGGTTACCCGTGATTCGCTCACCATGAAACGCAGGTGACCCTTCGGCGAAACGGCTGACAGCCTATTCACGCTAAAGCGCCGACCCGTTTTCGCTACAACCGGCGTATCACCCCGTACCCCCCAAGTGGTACCACGATGATAATCCGACCGGATCGTCGATTCGTCGCCAAAATAGACCCGCGCTCGCCGCCTTTTCGCTTCTTGTTGTACTTCAGGCCAAGTTTCTCTTAACCATACCTTAACCTGATCAGGGTCTGGCTCGTATGCCTTAAACCCAGGGCGCTGCGCACTCATCCCCAAACGAGACAGGCTATTGCCCACCGAGCGCTCGCTGACCTCGATGCCAAATTTGTCTTTCAGTCATATCTGAATCATCGAGCGCGTCCACAGGGCATCGTGAAAATCCAATTGCAACGGATTCGTTTTAACCCGTTCACGTAAGCGATCCGCATATTCATCGGGACACTTTCTTGGGCGACCCGTGATCTTGCCGGTGGACAGCGCCTGTTCACCACCTTGCTCATATCTGGATAACCAATCGTCAATGCAAGAACGATGAAATCCGAGGGCTTTAATTACTTTTTCAGGGCTTTCACCCGACAATACTTGCGCAACCGCGTGCCTGCGGATGGCTTCTCGCGCGGAATGGGGCAGTGAGCGACCGTCTGTCTTTTTCATAGCATCACTATAACACATTTTATCAATTTGTGTCGGGTAATCTTTTGCCGAAGTAGTAAATCCAATTGAGCGACTTTGGAAAATGATGCATGAAGCGGTTACTTATAATCGGTACTATGAGAAGTTTATAGATTTTCGGGAAGCCTCTTTGAATTTTTTCAAGCGCATTGGAAGACGAAAAGCTTTATTGAGAAAAAGAATCACTGATAGGTTTCACATTATTAATGCACCGATGTTCGCATCTTGAAGTGTGATGGGTATATACCCTCCACGACTCGGACTCATAGTATCGATGCCAATCATAGACTTGGGAGTAGCCGCGGACGTATCATCATTGATCAGTCTGTCTCCAATCTATCGAACAGTTTAATTACCACAAGTTTTAACCTGGCAATGTTGCAGCGCTAGACTACAGGCTGTGGGCGATAGGACTTCTTTATTGTCGTTGGCGTAATCACTTCGGCACCACGTCCCCCGGCTTTGAGACATGTGCTCTACAGGACCGTTACCGGAAATCACCGATACCATTAACTCACCGAGGTTATGGCTACGAGTGGGCGTATGCTTTCAGCAGGTTTAACCCGATACCAGAGCACAACTTCTAGTTGTAGAGCTTTTCGAAATAGGTGACTTATCTTTATCATTTGCGCAACCACCTCACGTGCCGGAGTCGTTCAACTGCTTGAACTCCCGGCGTAGCTGGTATTCATTCGACGTGACGAATGCTTCCATTCCGGCGGTGCGCCGCTCCAAGTCGTCAAACGCACGGCGAAGTTCCGGAAAGTCTAGCGGTTCCGCTATTTCGCTTCCTGATGCCCGTTTTTCCGACCTCTCTTCTCCTCCCCGCCGCGCCACCGGCTCGCCGCTCTCGGAGAACTTCTTTCGAGCGGCCGCGAAGGCGGCTATCAAGCTAGCATTGATCCGCGCGAGGCCACGCTCCACCCGCTGCGGACTATCCACCCACAACCATGCCCCCAGAAAGAAAAAGAGGGTCAACAAGGGCATAAAAACAAAACCCAGCACAAACCCTGTGATAACCATGCCGCGGCTGATCCCGAAACGCTGCGCCAGTGCGCGTATGACCCGCTTTATGGGGCCACAACCGGATTGCCTACGATGGCAATTTTTACGCGATTTACCGCATTTACTCACTGTCCTCTCCTGCCGTCGCACTCTACGTCCACAATCCGTTCGAGCGCATCCAATCGTTTACCTAACCGAAGCGCGGTGTCGCGAAGATGAGCAAGCTCCTGCCGGCTCACCACTACCTGCTCTTCTCCGGCCTTACCCTCGCCAGCCCCGGCGCCACTTTTGATACGTTTCCACTCGGTCACGTAGTGCAGCGTTATCCAGATAGGCCCGACCACCGTCACGAATACGATGACGGGAATCAATAACAACCAACCAACTGTCACGGTGCCTCCCCGATACCTTAGCCCATGCCTTGGCAGCTAAGAGTTAGGAGCCGCCGGCCTCCTGAACCCGGGCCTTGAGCGCCACCAACTCATCTTCCACTTCGGCTTGCACTTCAAGATCGGCAAACTCTTCGGCCAGCGTGCGCGGTTGTCCCATGTCATAGACGTCCGCGCTAGCCTCCAGTTCATCGATACGCCGCTCCAACGACTCGTACCGGTCCAAGGCATCATCTACGCGCTCATCGTGCAGCGTCCGTTTGACCCGCACCCGCTCCTTTGCCGTGCGTATACGTAGCTCGAATGCTTTCTTACGCGCTTTAGCCTCTTCCAGCTTGGCCTGTAAGCGGGCAAGATCACCATTGTGGCGCGCCAACGTATCTTCCAGGGCGGCCAATTCACCGCGCAGATATTGTGCCTGCTCGTTCACCTTGCGGCGGGCGATCAAAGCACCTTTGGCGAGGTCGTCACGGCCTTTGCTGAGCGCGAACTCGGCTTTGCTCTGCCATTCACTGCCGGCATCGCCCAGTTTCTGCAACCGCCGCTCCAGATCGCGTTTCTCCGCAATGTTGCGCACCGCCTCGGAACGAACCTCGATCAGCGTGTCTTCCATCTCTTGGATCATCAAGCGCGCCATCTTCTCCGGGTCCTCCGCCCGCTCCAGCAAGCTGTTGATGTTGGCATTGATGATGTCGGTTAAGCGGGAAAATATGCCCATGTGCTATACACCTTCTTTAGTATGGTGGGTTGAAAAGTCTGTTTGCTTTGTCTAAGCAAAGTCCGGGCCAATTTAATAAGTCATTGATTTTACATTGACCGATGGATAGTTTTAAATACAATCGTTATCGAATTTCGCTAATTCTTATCTTTATTCGATAATCTATGGACCCTCTAGCGCCCATTCCGGGAGAACACCCCGTTTTTCTAGATGTGGTGGAACATGTAGCCCGCCTGGCGTTGATCGACCGTTCCTGTCTTGTGATCGGCGAGCGGGGTACGGGTAAGGAGTTGTTCTGCACCCGCTTGCACTTCCTATCGAGCCGTTGGTCGGGGCCACTTATCAAAGTCAATTGCGGAGCATTTACCGAGTCTTTACTGGAATCGGAGTTATTCGGTCACGAGAAAGGGGCGTTTACCGGGGCGGAGCGGCGCCACGTCGGCTGTTTCGAAAGAGCCGATGGAGGGACGCTGGTGCTCGATGAGATCGCATCCGCTTCCTCTCGGGTTCAGGACCGCTTATTACGGGTGGTCGAATATGGCGAACTCATGCGTGTAGGGGGTACCGAGACCATAGCCGTCGATGTGCGCGTCGTGGGCGTAGCCAACGCCGATCTGGTGAAGCGGGTGCAAGAAGATACTTTCCGGGCGGATCTGCTGGATCGGCTGGCGTTCGATGTCATCGCCATCCCGCCTCTTCGCGCGCGCGGCGAAGACATCCTGACTTTGGCCCACAGCTTTGCCGTGGAAATGGTGGGGTTGCTGGGCCGGGAAGTCTTCCACGGCTTTAGTGAACGGGCGAAGCGCACTCTCTTGGCCCATCATTGGCCTGGCAATGTGCGTGAACTCAAAAACACGGTGGAACGCTCCCTTTACCGGGCACCATCCGATGCGATCGTCATCGACGACATCGTGCTCGATCCGTTTGCCAGTCCTTGGCGAGTGGGAGCGCCTGTATCGCCCGCTCAGAGTGCTTCCAGCAACACCAAGACAGCGGAGAAAACCGCTTTCACCGAAGCGGTGGCGGATTTTGAAAAACGCCTGCTGGAGCAGGCCATGCTCGAGGCTGAACACAGTCAAACCGAAGCGGCCAACCGGCTCGGACTCAGCTACCACCAGTTACGCCGCTTACTCGCCAAACACCGGTTGAAGCCCCGTCTTCGGGCGTCCTGAGTTATGCTTCACTGCGCATAGGATGGGGTAGACGCCAATTATAAGCCACTGGTTGACCCACCACCGGGAGGGATCTATAGCCGTGAGCGGACGACTCGAAGGAAAGGTAATAATTATAACCGGCGCCGCCGGCGGTATTGGCCGCGCACTGGTTAACGCCCTGCTCGAGGAGGGCGCGAGCGTGACTGCGACCGAAAAGAGCGAAGTGACCCTGGCGCAGCTCATCGGGGAACTGGAGCAGGCCGGACATGGCGCCCGCTTGCTGCCCAGTAAAATAGATGTATCAGACTACGGCGCCTGTCAATCGTGCATCGAGGATACTTTAACGGCGTTTGGCCGAATTGACGGTCTCATCAACAATGCTGCGCTCGGCATGGGCATGATACGCAGTGATCATATGACCCACCTGGTGCGTATCGAGGAACTGGACGGTGCCATCTGGAATAAGATGATAAGTGTCAATTTGTCCGGTGCGTGGAATATGACCCGGCACGCTTTCCCGATCATGCGCACGCGGGGTTTTGGCCGCATCATCAACGTCACCACCAGCTTTTTCACCATGCTGCGCGGCGGTTTTCACCCGTACGGTCCGGCCAAGGCGGGCTTGGAAGCTATGAGTCTAGGACATGCCCGCGAGTTCAGCGGCACGGGGGTTACCGTCAACGTGGTGGTACCGGGCGGACCCGCCGACACTCCTATGGTGCCAAAAGAAGCGCCCTATGCCAGGCGCGATCTCATCGATCCTACGATGATGGCTCATCCGGTGATCTGGCTTTGCGGCGAAGCTGACGACACTACTACAGGGCAGCGCTACGTAGCCGCCAACTGGAATGTCGATGTACCTCCGGCCCAGGCGGCACGCGCCTGCGGTGCGCCGGCGGCATGGCCCGAGCTGGCGCAAAACCCGGTGTGGCCGGGCGGCAAACCGAAAGACTGATAAGCGGCGCGGCTAAAACCTCTATGTCGGACGCGGACAAACGACGCTGGAACGAGCGCTACGCCGCCGGTGAATACGCCGGCCGCCTGCACCCGACGGGTGTATTGGCCGAGTGGCTGCACCGGCTGCCGCGCATACAGGCCTTGGACGTGGCCACCGGGACTGGAAGAAATGCCATTTTCTTAGCCCAAAAAGGCTATCAGGTGGATGCTGTAGATATCTCGGAAGTGGCATTACAGCGGGGCGAACAACGGGCTGAGGCGCTTGGCGTCAAAGTCAATTGGATCGCCACTGATCTAGATGACACAACCCTGCCGCGAGACGGCTACAACCTTATTATCGCCGCCCGATTTTTAAATCGATCGCTGTTCCCCGTGCTGATCGATGCGCTGGCACAAGGCGGTCATCTAGTCTACGAAACCCACCTCATGACCCACGCGCCCGTGAGCGGCCCCCGCGGCCCGTATTTCAGGGTAAGGCCTCAAGAACTCCTACACCTCACCCATGAGCTACGCACGTTGCATTACTTCGAAGGTCTGCATGACGAGCCCGGCGGCACCCGCATGGCCCTCGCGCAAGTGATCGCCTGCAAAGGTACTCCGGGCTTTTGAAGCTAAGCGCACCGGCCGCGCCCTTCGCCCCCCTGGATGCGAACGTCTACCGGCAATCGCTGGAGGACACGTTGCGCCAAACGCGAAGAACTGGCGCCCTGGCCGTTTTCGCCTATGCATCGCTGGTGTGGCGGCCTTGTTTTCCGAGCGCGTCAACAGTGTCTGCTACCTTGAACGGGTTTAAACGCTGCTTCTGCGTCTGGACAGTACAAGCCCGCGGAACGGTAGCTCATCCAGGCTTGGGGCTGGGCTTGGTGGCCAGTCACGACATTTGCCAAGGCCATCTACTGACTGTCGCACCGGAGCATTTTACATCGGCGCTGGCGGCCATGTGGGAACGGGAGATGTTAACGGGCGTCTACCAACCTGTATGGTTGCCGGTGCATACCCCGGCTGGATCGGAACGCGCGTTAACGTTTTGCATCGACACCACACATCCCCAGTTTGCCGGGGTATTACCCACGGAAGAGCAGGCGCGGTTAATCGCCAACGCGGCCGGCCAACTCGGTACCAACCGGCAGTATCTCGATGAGACGGTGGCATCGCTGCGTGAATACGGCCTCACCGATCCGGATTTGGAAACTTTGGCACGGGCGGTGCGGGCATTGGCACCTGGCAATCGCTAAAGCAGCGAGATCCGGTGCGCCGGTGCATCAACCTCGCTCTTCCAATGTTCGCACTGCCCGCTCTAGCGCGAATACGTGGGTATCATCGAACTGCAAGCGGCGAAGCGCCGCCGCCAGCTCATACAGATAGTCCCGGTTACTACCACTGGGTCCCCTGGATGCGAGAATATGGCGCGCCATATCGTCAAGCGGTGCGGGCCCTAAAAATGCTTCATTCTTCGGGGTGGCAATGTAGACCACACCCGCGAACGGTTCACCGTCCACCGGCACCAGTTGTAGGTAATGCCGGGCATACCCATTCTTCTCCCGGTCATCAAGGGACTGGAAAATGCGCGGTAGTTCACGGCCCGCGATCCGGTAAGCAACACCATCGCAGTAACCATCCGCCTGTTCGATCAAGGTGACCACCCGGCCGGGTGCATGCGGCGCACCGCGATGGTCGTGGGAGCCTTGCCAGAATCTGCGCACCCATCCACAGGCCCGCACGGGCCGTTGTTCGAGAAACGGCAAATCCGGTTTCCAGATGAGAGAACCGTACCCGAACACCCATTCGTCCATTATCGAGAGCGGTTCATAACTAGGGGGAAAGTTCGCTAAAACGTGCCAGGTGATAGAATGTAGCCGCGCACTTCCTCGCGAAATGCTTCTACGGATGGGGTGAAACGCGGTAACACTTATCGCCCCATCACCGTGCCTTCACGCCGGCCATCAGCACCGCCGCTCATCCGTCCCGCAGCATCGATGCGGATAGCATGCAGGCCGCTGGTTAGCCGGCGTGCTTTCACCTGGTGGCCTTTAGCCGCGAGGACGGGGCCGAATGCCTGCGCGCCGCTGTCTATCTCAATATCGAAATCAGCCGTATTGCGGTGGGCCACGTGGCCGAGATCGATAGCGGCTTGTGGATCCATGCCAAGATCAAGCACGGCGATCAGCGTTTTAACCACATAACCCGGGATCCGCGAACCACCCGGAGAACCCACCAACAAATACGGCACGTCATCGGCGAACACGATGGTGGGAGACATGCTGCTGCGCGGGCGCTTGCCCCCCTCGACGCGATTGGCTACCAGGCGGCCATCGCGGGTAGGTTCCCGATCGAAGTCGGTAAGCTCATTGTTGAGCAAAAAGCCACGGACCAACACCCGCGAACCGAAACCGCTCTCGATGGTGGTAGTCATGGATACGGCGTTACCGGCCGCATCGCGGATCACGAAATGGCTGGTCCCCAGGTGGCCCATATAGCGGCTGGCGGCGAGTTTTACCGCCGGCGCGCCAGGGGGCACGCCCGCTGGCGCTTTAGCGCCGGCCTTACCGGTATCGATGAGCGCGGCACGCTTGGCCAGGTATGCCGTGTCCAATAGACCCTTGGCCGGCACGGCGACATAATCGCTATCAGCTATATACATAGCCCGATCGGCGTAAGCGAGTTTCTCCGCCTCGCCGAGCACATGCGCCAGCTCCGCACTCCAACCCATTTTAGCCAGATCGAAATGGGACAGCATGCCCAGCACCTGGCCGACGGTCAGCCCACCGGAAGTGGGCGGCCCCATGCCACAGACCTCGTAAGCGCGGTAGTCCAAGCACACGGGCGGGCGCAACTTAGCCCGGTAACTGGCGATGTCGGCGCGGGTAATGTTGTTTGCTTTGGCCGATGTGGCGTTGACGGCGGCCACGATGTCCTCGGCGATAGGGCCGTTGTAGAACACCTCTGCACCCCCCTCGGCGATCTCGCGCAGCGTCCGAGCAAATGCCGCATTGGTGAGCCGTGTGCCGGCGGCCAACGGTTGTCCACCAGGAAAAAAATATGCCCGGGTGGCGTCAAACCGGTCCAGATATTTGGCACGGGCGACCGATTCGGCCAACCGTGGCGACACCTCGAACCCCTCGCTGGCCAGGATGATGGCCGGCGCGAACAACTCTTTCCACCGGCGCTGGCCGAACAGGCGGTGCAGTATATCCAAGGCTTTTAGCGTACCTGGCACACCCACGGACTGGCCGCCCACCGCCGCCTGCCAGTACCCTTCTTTTTTGCCTTCGGCGGTTAAGAAACGCTCCGGCGTTGCTGCCGCTGGCGCCGTTTCCCGGCCATCGACGGTATGCAGGGTACGCGCTTTCGCATCCCAGTAAAGAATAAAAGCGCCTCCCCCGATACCGCTGGACTGGGGTTCCACCAGATTCAACACCATCTGCACGGCGACAGCGGCATCCGCGGCCGTGCCGCCGGTACTCAGCACATCGTAACCGGCCTTCACTGCATGCGGATTAGCCGCCGCTACCATGAATTCGGTAGCCGCCCGCGCCGCAATACCGAAAACCAACGTAAAGACCAAAAACAACGCCGCGGCGGCAGCCGACAATTCGCCTGACAACCTTCGTTTCATCACGAGCCTCCCCCATCAGCGCAGAGCACACAGCGCCCCGCTTTTGAGATCGCATGAGTGTGTATTGACCGGATAGCTTACAACGCGGTTACTACAGCTTGGTGCAGATTGTGGGCCCGCACCCGCAACCGCCCGGGTGCTCTTAGCTGCTCTCGAATCCACTCGACGAACGCGCTCACCGCGGTCTTTTGCAGATGACTGGCCGGACAGATCAGGTGATACCCCCGATCCGTCGCCTGGCGCAGTTCGAATGGTATGATCAAGGTTCCAGCCCGCAGATACCCTTCCGCCAGCGCCCGATCGGCCAACGCCACCCCCAGACCCGCGGCTGCCGCCTCAATAGCCAGCGACGTAGAGTCCATCACCGCCTCACGCGGTAGCCCCTCCAAGCGCGACAGCCCAGTCGATTGGAGCCAGCTATGCCATTGGCCCGGCCTGGCCAGAATCTTGATGAGCGTTACCGTGCGCAAATCATCCGGCACGTTGAGGCGCGCGGCCATGCCCGGTGTGCAAAGCAATACCAGATCTTCGCGGGTGAGTTGCTCTACATGAAGCCCGGACCACCCGGCGGGGCCTAACAATATGGAGAGATCCACATCGGAGGTACCGAAATCCGGCACCCGAAGCGACGTCGCCAAACGCACTTCGATCTCGGGATACTGCTCCTGAAAATCCAACAACCGGGGTACCAACCACTCGGTAGCGAAAGTGGGGGCTACGCTCAGCATCAGCACCCGCTCGTGGTTGCTCGAGCGTAGCCGCCGGGTCGCCTCATCCATGACATCCAATGCCTCGCCCAAGGCCGCCGAGTAGTTACGTCCGGCATCGGTGAGTTCAATACGCCGCGTTAGACGGTTGAACAACCGTACCCCCAAGAATTCTTCGAGGGTCTTCACCTGGTGGCTGATCGCAGAGGGCGTCACGTGCAGTTCTTGCGCCGCGAGTTGGAACGAGAGCTGCCGCCCAGCGCATTCGAATGCGCGCAAGGCGGTTAAGGGTGGCAGTTTTCTCATCGATCTGTTCCATACCCTATGAATGAGAATATTTCATCTACTATCCAAGCAATATCGTTTGCCGTCCCATATCTTACTCTCTAACCTTCTCTGCGCGCTTCCAAATTACCCATACATTTGGGAGACAGATCGAAACAATACGTAAATTATCTTTGGAGATATGTCCATGAATACCCTAACCGCAGGGGTGGCACCGAGCCCATCCGTGCTATTGAACATGCTCAATAGGTTGCGGGAGAAGTTCGGCCGCCGCGACGGCGCAGCTAAGACCGTAAAAGCGCAAAACATCGGCCGGCTACATTTGAGCGATGCGATCATGCGCGACATCGGTATCGGACCGCAGTTCGCCCGCCCGACCCTAGACCACTACCGGCGGCCATTCTGAGTTGAATACTCATCCGGCCTCCATCCACTCACCATTTATCTCTACAGCGGGCCATCTGCGCCCGCTTTTGTTCTCCCCGCTTATACCGCTACGACTATTGCTGTGAAAGGGAGCGCCACCCGACGTCGTTGCGCTGGGCGAAGTCATGCACCGTATCGCGCAATAGGCGAGACACCGCCGAGATGGCCTTGGAGGCTGGCCGTCTGCGCGACTGAATGATATACAGCGTGCGTGACAAATCCGGTTCGACGATACGCCGCGCCTGCAAGCGTCCCTGACTCACTTCGTGACGCACCGCACCAATCGGCATTATGGTGCAAGCAACCCCGTGTAAAGCCAGCTCTTTCATGGCACCGGCGGAATCCACTTCAAAGACAATATGTGCTTCCTGCTCAGCTTTTTGCACCTCTTCATCCACCAGCACGCGCAGAATATGTGGCCGGCTGGGCAACACCAACAGATGCTTCAGCGCTTCTTTGAACGGTACCGTGCGATCGTCGATGAGCCCTTTACCGTCGTCTGAGCCTTGCACGAAATACAACACCTCATCGGCCAAGGGTTCCGCGCTCAGACCGGTTCCCGCCGCCCGGTTGTAACTCAGTGAAAGATCGATCTGATCCTCATCCACCCACTGGATGAGCCGATCGCTGAGCCCGCCCGAGATATTCAGCACCACATCCGGGTAGTGCTCACGGCAACGGCCGGCGAACTCGGCTACCAGCACCGAGGTAACCGTCGGGGTCAAACCCACGGTCACGCGACCATGGGGCGAGCGGGCGAAGTCCAGCAAATCTTGGCGGGCGCGGGCGAATTGACGCAACAGTACTTGCGCGTGCTGTGCCAGCAGCATGCCGGCCTCGGTGGGTGCCACGCCGCGAGAATGCCGCACGAACAGATCAACGCCCAATTCTTCCTCCAGCTTGCGGATCTGAAGACCCAACGCTGGCTGAGCGACGTAGAGTTGTTCTGCTGCTTTGGTAATGCTTTTCGCCTCTAGAACTCCCATAAAATAGCGGAGCTGCTTAATATCCAAAGGGCCTCCTATTCGTCTTTCTATACATCAACCATGTTGTCATAGCGGAATTATATGGCTAGCTATAGGTGTTCTGTCCATTACTCGTGCCCGTTCGATCGGAGCAGGAGGCTGCTAACATGCTCGGGTGTAAGGGTTGGAGTCGGGTATAACTCAAGAGCGAACAACGCCTGGTTGTAGACATTAGTGGGCACCTCTAACAATGCACTTTTTCCGCGATTGCGGCGTCAGCGCCGTGCTCGAATCCTCAGGTATCACCTATACACTGCGGTTGTGCGCGCGGTGCTTCCTTGCACTCACGAAACAATGACTATTTTTAGTGGCGCCCATAAGATCGTGAGCGTGCTCTGACCCTTAAGTTCGGAGTTGATTATGTCTAAAGGTGCACAGCGCTTAGTCATAGGCATTAGTGGCGCCTCTGGCGTCATCTACGGCATCCGTGCCCTCGAGCTGCTGCGCGAGTGCAAGGTCGAGACTCATCTGGTCATATCCAAGGCGGCGGAGCTGGCCGTTACCTACGAGACAATCCTGAAACCGGCCGAGGTGCGGGCGCGCGCTAGCGTCTGCCACCCCATGGGCGACGTGGGCGCCAGCATCGCGTCCGGCTCATTTAATACCCTGGGCATGCTGATCGCACCGTGCTCGGTAAAAACCATGTCGGAGATCGCAACCGGCGTCACTTCGTCGTTGCTGACACGGGCCGCGGACGTGGCACTGAAGGAGCGCCGCCGGTTGGTGTTAATGGTACGGGAGACGCCCCTGCATACCGGTCACCTGCGCACCATGCTGCAACTCTCGGAGCTGGGCGCCGTTATCATGCCACCGGTGCCAGCCTTCTACGTTCAGCCACAAAATGTGGCCGCCCTAGTGGAGCAATCCGTGGGCCGCGCCCTCGATCTGTTCGGTTTCGAGTTGGACTCGACCCGGCGCTGGAACGAGGATTGGCAGCGCACCGCCGCGCGCCACGGCGCCTCGGAGCACCACACCTCACAACCTGAGGAGCGCTAAACTCAGTGACCGGCCCGCGCTTTACTCAAACGGCGCTTTATCTCTGTATCTGCCTACTTCTTTGCAGTTGTGCTTATCCGACGCTAGAGACCACACCAGCGGCGGATACTGCGCCTCTAGCCACCCTCGAACCGCGCGCAGGAGAGAAGCTGCTACGAGTAGACGCACAAAAAAGCCTCATCCAAATCTATACCTACCGGGGCGGGCGCTTGGCCAAGTTCGGCCACAACCACGTGATTGCCGCCCGCCGCATACAAGGTTCGGCTACTTTGACTGCGCAAGTGAGGGGATCGCGTTTTAACCTGCGCGTGCCATTAGCAGCACTGACGGTTGACGAACCGGCGCTGCGCCTCGCCGCCGGCAGCGACTTTGCCTCCGAACCGACGGCGGACGATATCGCCGCCACCCGCGCCAACATGCTGGGTCCGGACGGGCTTGCCGCAGCCGAGTTTCCCGCTGCCTCTATAACAGGTGAAATCACGGCTGTGAACGGCGCCCGCGCTAGCTTGACTATCACGCTCCAGCTACGCGGCCAAAGCGTCACCTTGAAGAGCGGTGACAACCACTTCGAGCGCACGTCGTCGGGCACCCGGTTAAGCGGGCAACTGCGGGTGCGGCAAAGTGATCTGGGCATGACTGCGTTCAGCGCTCTTGGCGGCGCTCTGGTCGTCCTGGACGAGGTGGTCATCCACTATGACGTGGTGGCGCATCATTAGAAAAAGGAACCAGGCGGTGCCGCTTTTCTCACGCTGTATTTCCAGGGTTGTATTTCTGGGGCTATATTTCTGGGGCTATATTTCTAAGGGCGAAATGTCACTAGCCGAATAAGGGCGCGGGCACCGCCCAGGTATCCAATAGCCGCAGTATCCAATAGTCCAGGTACCCGATAACTGTGGTGTCCAACTAGATGCGTAGCAGATGCCACGCGGACGTGAAAACCATGAACCAAACCGTGACCGTCCCCTCCAACCCGCCTGCCAAAACCTCTGTCGATTGGGCAGCGCCGGAACTCTACATCAATCGTGAACTCTCCTTGCTGGAGTTCAACCGGCGGGTGCTGGAACACGCCAAAGATCCCTCTAATCCGCTTCTTGAGAGAATGCAATTTTTATGCATTTGTTGCCGCAACATGGATGAGTTCTTCGAGGTGCGGGTAGCCGGAGTTAAAAAACGGGTTCGCTACGGCTCCACCTATCAAGATGCGGACGGTCACACGGCATCGGAACTGCTGGTCAAAATCAGCGCCACTGCCCACGGATTAGTGGCCGATCAGTACGCCGTGCTCAACGAAGCCCTGCTGCCCGCATTAGCTGCCGAGAACATTCGTTTTTTGAAACGCGATGAATGTGGTGCCAAGAGAGCGGCCTGGGTCAAGCGGTATTTCGACGAGGAAGTGCTGGCCCTGCTGACGCCCATGGGCTTGGACCCGGCCCACCCCTTTCCCCGCGTACTGAACAAGAATCTCAACTTCATCGTCACCCTGTCCGGGACCGATGCATTCGGCCGTCTCAGTAAGCTAGCCATCGTGCAGGTACCCCGCTCGTTACCCCGGGTGATCCCGTTACCGGAACGCAAAGAGGGTCATCACGACTTCGTATTTCTCTCCTCCGTGATCCACGCTCATGTGGGCAGCTTGTTCCCCGGCATGAAAGTGACCGGTTGCTATCAGTTCCGCGTGACCCGCGATGCCGATCTGATGGTGGATAACGAGGAGGTCGATGATCTGCTGCGGGCGCTGGAAGGCGAATTGCCGGACCGCCGCTTCGGTGAACAGGTGCGCCTGGAGGTGGACGATACTTGCCCGGGAAATCTAAGGGAGCTACTGCGCAACCAGTTCGACTTGGACAATGCCGACATCTACCAGGTCAAAGGCCCGGTTAATCTAGCTCGCCTGCAAGCGATCCATGGACTCATCGAACGGCCCGATCTCAAGTGGAAACCGTTTACCCCAGGCTTGCCGGACGGGTACACCCGGGAGAGCAACATCTTCACCACCCTGGATCAACGCGACCTCATCTTGCATCACCCGTTCGAGTCGTTCACGCCGGTCATCGACATGCTGCGCCAAGCCGCCGCCGATCCCAAGGTGTTGGCCATCAAACAAACGCTGTACCGCACGGGACCCGCCTCTGCCCTGGTAGATGCACTGGTAGGGGCGGCCAGGGGTGGCAAAGAGGTGACGGTTATCATCGAACTGCGTGCCCGTTTCGATGAGGAGGCCAATATTGCCCTGGCCAACCGCCTGCACGAAGCCGGGGCGCATGTGGCCTACGGCGTGGTGGGCTACAAGACCCACGCGAAAATGCTACTGGTGGTCAGACGCGAAGAGCGGGGTCTGCGCCGTTATGTGCACCTTGGAACCGGGAACTACCATCAGAGCACGGCACGCCTCTACACCGACTATGGCCTGATGACCTCCGATGCGCAGATCACCGAGGATGTGCACAAACTGTTTCATCAACTCACCGGCCTAGGCCGTGTTGAAAAACTGAAAAAACTGCTGCAATCGCCGTTTACGCTACACAAGTCGTTGCTGGAACATATCGCCCGCGAAGCGCGCCATGCGGCGGCGGGTAAGCCGGCGCACATCATCGCCAAGATGAACGCGCTGACGGAGACACGGATCATCCGCGCCCTGTACGAGGCCTCGCAGGCTGGCGTGAGCATCGATCTCATCGTTCGCGGCGCGTGCTGTTTGCGCCCGAATATGGCGGGTGTATCCGAGAACATACGGGTGCGCTCGGTAGTTGGCAGGTTTCTGGAACACACCCGCCTCTTTTATTTTGAAAACGCAGGCGAGAGCGAAATATACGCAGCTAGCGCGGATTGGATGGATCGCAATCTGTTTCAGCGGGTGGAAACGTGCTTTCCGATAATCGATAAAAAACTGGCGAAACGGGTACTGGAACAGGGTTTAATGCAATACCTGGCCGACAACACCAACGCCTGGGTTATGGACAAAACCGGCTACTACGCCCGCGAGTTGCCAAGCGCGGGGAGGCACGCACGTTCGGTACAAACCGATCTGCTCGAGTCCCTCGCCACTTGACCGTTGTTTAGGTTAGCTGCACCTCGGAGGAGACTCAGGCTAAATCCGGCGGCGTGGGCATAACCGGACTCCTGCTCCAAGTCTGCACGGGTCAACGGGTGTGCCTCTAGCCAGTTATTGGTAAAGCTTATCTGCAATCCATCGGTGCTATCGGTGACGATGGACGGCACCTCGATACCGGTGCGGTTGCGGTGCAACACCACCGCCAAGCGCGCCATGAACGCACATGTCTTGGGTTCCAGCCGCGATAGGAGTTCGCTGGCAAACTTGCGCCGGTGCAACCGTACCAACGTGCCCAACAAGAATTGCTCCTGGCGTGAAAAACCCGGCAGATCCGCGTTTTGCAACACATAAGCGCCGTGCTTGTGATACTGGTTATGGGCGATAGCCGTACCTAGCTCATGCAGGCGCGCCGCCCATGACAGCAAGTTGCCATGAAAATCCCCCACGCCTCATCGAGTTTGCCATCGGTAAACCAGTCCCGGCTCATGGAGATACACCCCATGTGCAAGCTCTCGGTGAGCAGCGGCGTAAAGCGCCGGCCGATGATGAACTCGGTGCTGCCACCGCCTATGTCCACGACCAAGCGCTGCTCGGACGCCTCCCGGGTATGATGCGCCACACCTAGATAGATGAGGCGGGCCTCCTCACGCCCAGCGATAACTTCGATGCGGTGGCCTAGCGCTTTTTGCGCTTCCTTCAGAAAAGCATCAGCGTTGTGCGCTTTGCGAAATGTGTTGGTGCCTACCGCGCGCACGCGATGGCTGTCCACACCACGCAAGCGCTGGCCGAAGCGGCGCAGGCAAGCCAGGGCTCTCGCTTGCGCCCCTGCGTCAATCACGTTGTTCTCATCCAGGCCGGCGGCCAACTGCACCATCTCTTTGACCCGATTCACGACTCTGAGATCGCCGCCATCGCGCCGGGTGACGACCATATGAAAGCTATTCGATCCAAGGTCTACGGCAGCTACGAACTCAGGGGATGGCTTCATTGGCAGCCCGTTCGGGAACGGTGGCACCTATTATTCGATAGGCGATCGTGTTCGATAGGCGATCGCGGACGGTCTATTTTATTGGAAGCGCCAGGCGATGGGGCAGTAATCGGGTAATCTGTGCGCTGTAATCTGTGCGTTGTAATCTGTACGCGGGCGTTGAGAATAAGCCCCAGGATCCACACCATGCGTCAACTCCTGCTTATGCGTCACGGTAAATCCGACTGGAGTACTCCCGGCCAAGCGGATTTCGAGCGGCCTTTGCGCCCGCGTGGCATACGGGCCACCCGCCGGATCGGCCAGTGGTTATTAGATGCGGGGCTGGCGCCTAGCCGCATCGTCGCCTCCCCCGCCCTACGCGCCAAAACCACGGCCCATGAACTGGCCCGGACCTTAGGCGCCGGCCGCGCTGCGGTCGCTTTTGATGCGCGCATCTACGAGGCGTCCACGGCCACGTTGTTGCACTGTATCGCCGAACACGGCGCAGGCACTGATCGCCTGATGTTGATCGGGCACAATCCCGGCTTCGAAGATACCGCCGGATATCTGGCCAATGCGCCTTTGCCCGCCGGCGCCCGGGGCGCGGTATTGCCCACCGCGGCATTGGCCATCATCGAGCTGGCCTGCGCCTGGAACGCACTCACGGCCCGGTGCGCTTACACGGTGCGCATAGTGCGCCCGCGGGAACTCTAAAGCCCCCTTTCTAAAGCCCCTTCCTTAAAGCCAAGGAGTCACCGCTCATGGCAAACTATCCGCTTTGTATTGCCGGAAACCACTCATGTCCACCTACAGCGTAAAGGAGCTGTTGGCTGGCGCCGCGCAACTGGGCAGCACCGTCACCGTACAGGGTTGGGTGCGCAGCAGGCGCAGCGCCAAAGCCGGATTGTCTTTTGTGCAGGTGAGCGATGGCTCGTGTTTCGATGCCATTCAAGCCGTGTGCGCCAACACCTTGGGCAATTACCTTGAAGAGATAAGCCATCTCACCACCGGCTGTGCTGTGCGCATAGAGGGTGAACTCACCGCTTCACCAGGCAAAGGTCAGCAGGTGGAGATTCAAGCGGGCGCCGTGACCGTGGTCGGCTGGGTAGAGAATCCTGAAAGTTATCCCATCGCCGCCAAGCGCCACACTTTCGAATACCTGCGCGAAGTGGCGCATCTGCGACCCCGCACCAACACTTTTGGCGCCATCGCCCGGGTGCGCAATTGTCTTGCGCAGGCCATCCACCGCTATTTCCACGAACACGGCTTTTTGTGGGTGAACACCCCTGTCATCACGACCAGCGATTGTGAAGGAACCGGTGAGCTATTCCGAGTCAGCACCTTGGATCTGGCCAATGCTGGCGAACGCGGTGATTACGCCCAGGATTTTTTCGGCAAGGAGAGCTTTCTCACCGTCTCCGGGCAGTTGAACATCGAGTGCTATTGTCTGGCGCTCAGCAAGGTCTACACCTTTGGGCCGACGTTCAGGGCAGAGAACTCCAATACCTCCAGGCACCTGGCCGAATTTTGGATGATCGAACCGGAGATCGCTTTCGCTGATTTAAGCGACTTGGCGACGCTGGCCGAGGACTTTTTGAAATCGGTGCTGCGTACCGTGTTGGATGAGCGCCAGGACGATATGGCGTTTTTCGCACAACGTATCGACAAAGGGGCGATGGCGCGGCTGGAATCCTTGATCGACGTACAGTTCGAACGGATGGATTACGCCAATGCAATCGGTATCTTGCAAGCCAGCGGCGAGGCCTTCGACTACCCGGTTGAGTGGGGTCTGGATCTACAATCGGAGCACGAGCGCTACCTGACCGAGCAGCACGTAGGCCGGCCCGTCATCGTCATGAACTATCCACGCGACATCAAAGCGTTTTACATGCGCTTGAACGATGATGAAAAAACGGTGGCGGCCATGGACGTGTTGGCGCCGGGCGTGGGTGAAATCATCGGCGGATCGCAACGCGAAGAGCGCCTGGATGCCTTAGACCAACGCATCGCCGCCCTGCCTGGCGGGATGGATGATTCATGGTGGTACCGTGATTTGAGACGCTATGGAACGGTGCCCCACTCGGGTTTCGGGCTGGGCTTCGAGCGCCTCATCAACTATGTCACGGGGATGAGCAATATCCGCGATGCTATTCCGTTTCCGCGCACGCCCAACAACGCACCCTTCTAGATATAGGTGTTGCAGGCATAGGACTTTTAATCTTGAGCGATCTCATCTTGCATCACTATCCGCAATCGCCGGTAGCGGAAAAAGTCCGCGTAATCCTCGGCATCAAGGATCTGCGTTGGTTCTCGGTGGAGATCCCGCGGCTCCCGCCCAAACCTCTGCTGATGCCGCTGACGGGCGGCTACCGGCGCACCCCGGTGTTGCAGATCGGTGCCGACATCTACTGCGATTCGCTTTGCATCATTCAGGAGCTCGAGCGGCGCTTTCCTGAACCTACGTTGTTTCCGGGCGGGGCCAACGGTATGGCTTTGGGGGTCAGCCGTTGGACAGACGGCGCCTTGTTCAATACCGCTGTTGCCGTGGTGTTGGGGTCGCAGGTGAGCGATCTCCCGGAAGACTTCGCCAATGACCGTGCCAGGCTCTACTTCGGCCCGGAGCACGACTTGCAATCCATCAGTCGTGATCTGCCCCATCTGCTGGCGCAGCTACGCGGGCAACTCGCGTGGGCCGAGCAGCGTTTGGCCACGGGCCGCAGTTTCATGCTGGGCGATGATCCGGGGCTGCCGGATGCTTTGATGTATTACTTGGTGTGGTTTTTGCGCGGGCGCTATGCGGGTGGGCCCGCGCTGTTGGCATCATTCGATGCGTTGATTGCCTGGGAAGAGCGGGTGCGCAACCTGGGTCACGGCGCGGCCGAGTATATGTCCGCGCAAGCGGCGCTTGCCGCCGCCAAGGCGGCTGTTACCGACACGGCGGGCGGCGTTGAAACAGACGATCCGCAGCAGTTGGCGGAAGGGATGGAAGTAACCGTCGTTGCGGACGTGGACGGTGGCGACCCGCCAGTTCGAGGGCGGCTGCTGCGCGCCGACGCGCAAACCGTCACGCTGCTACACCGCGATGAGGCGGTGGACGAAGTCGCTATTCATTTCCCGAGGGTGGGCTACCGGATAACGGCCCCCGCATGATAACAGCCAGTGACCCACGCATCGGTTTCGTAAGCCTAGGCTGTCCCCAAGCACTGGTGGACTCGGAGCGCATCCTCACGCAATTGCGCGTGGAAGGTTATGAGATCGTGGGCGGCTACCGGGAGGCCGAGCTGGTGGTCGTCAATACCTGTGGCTTCATCGACGAAGCAGTAGAAGAATCATTGCAAGCCATCGGCGAGGCCATGGAGGAAAATGGCCGCGTGGTGGTCACCGGTTGCCTAGGGGCGAAACCCCAGACCATCTTGCGCGAACAGCCGCGGGTGCTGTCAGTGACCGGGCCCCAGCGCTACGAAGAAGTGATGGAGGCCATTCACGCCCACCTACCGCCCCGTCACGACCCGCATACGGACTTGGTACCACCGGGCGGCCTCAAGCTCACTCCACGCCATTACGCTTATCTCAAAATCGCCGAAGGCTGTAACCACACGTGCAGCTTTTGCATCATTCCCAGCCTGCGCGGCAAGCTGGCCAGCCGGCCTGTGGGCGAGGTATTGCGCGAGGCGCAGGCGCTGCTCGATACAGGCGTGCGCGAATTGCTGGTCATCTCCCAGGACACCAGTGCGTACGGCGCCGATAGCAAATACCGGCCCGATCTGTGGCAAGGACAATTGCTGCGTACCCACGTGCAAGATTTAGCCCGAGCACTGGGGCAGCTAGACGCCTGGGTTCGGCTTCACTGTATCTACCCGTATCCACACGTAGACGACTTGGTAGACCTGATGGCCGATGGCTACGTCGTACCGTACCTGGATGTACCATTTCAGCACGACTCACCCAAAATGCTTCGCGCCATGCGCCGGCCCGCCCACGCTGAAAATACGCTGGAGCGCATACACCGCTGGCGCCAGAGATGCCCGGACCTGGCCCTGCGCAGCACTTTCATCGTCGGCTTTCCCGGCGAGACAGACGAGGATTTCGAAGCATTGCTTACTTTTTTGTATGAAGCGCAGATCGATCGGGCCGGATGCTTCCGTTACTCGCCCGTTGCCGGCGCCACTGCTAATGCATTGGATGGCGCTGTCCCGGACCGGGTGAAATACGAGCGCTTTGAAACGTTCATGACCGTACAAGCTGAAATCAGCGCAGCCCGGTTAGCGGCCCGTGTTGGCCGTCAGGTGGAAGTGCTCATAGACGAAGTCGATGAGGAGGGCGCCATAGGACGCACCCATTGGGAGGCGCCGGAAGTAGATGGCCGCGTGTTCCTGGACGGACTGACAGAGCTGCCCGAGGGAACGTTGTTAGAGGCCATCATCACCGGCTCGGATGAGCATGATCTATGGGCAGAACCTACATACGGGCACCTCTAACAATGCACTTTTTCCGCGATTGCGGCGTCAGCTCCGTGCTCCAATCCTCAGGTATGACCTATATACACTGCGGTTGCGCGCGCGGTGCTTCCTTGCACTCACGAAACAATGACTATTGTTAGAGGCGCCCATGCTTAAGCGAGTAATAAACAGTGGACATAAAAGGCAAAACAGCGGTTATAACAGGCGGCGCCAGCGGCATAGGCCGGGCCATGGCGCGGCGTTTTGCGGCAGCCGGGGCGAAGCGTATCTGCGTGGCCGACTTACAGGCGCAACCACTACGAGCTGTAGCCGCTGAAGTCGGCGGCATCGGCATCCCCTGCGACGTGTCCGATGAAGCTGTCATGCAAAACTTGGTGGCCGAAGCGGAAACAACCATGGGGCCTATAGATATCTTTTGCTCCAATGCCGGTATTGCTTATTTAGGCGATGAATCAGCGCCCGATGCCGAGTGGCAAAAGAATTGGGACATACACGTAATGGCGCACGTGTATGCCGCCCGCGCGGTGATCCCCGGCATGGCTGAACGGGGCAGGGGTTACCTAGTGAATACCGCCTCGGCGGCGGGCCTGCTCTCCCATGTCCACTCCGCTACCTACGCGGTCACCAAACACGCAGCAGTAGCGTTCGCCGAATGGTTAGCCATTACCTATGGCCCGCAAGGCGTGCGCGTATCGGTTCTGTGCCCACAAGCAGTGCGCACTGCCATGACCCAAGGCCGCGAAGGCGGTGTCGCCAGCGTAGACGGCATGATGGAGCCGGAAACACTGGCTGATTGCGTGGTGGAAACCATGGCAAAAGAAGCATTCCTAATCCTTCCCCACCCCGAGGTACTCGGCTACATGCGGCGCAAAACCAACGATTACGATCGCTGGATTTCAGGCATGCAGCGGCTCAAACAGAAGTTTCCGCCTGAAAGTGTCTGAACTGGAAAGTACGTCAAGCCTATCTTGGCGGCCATACACCACGGGTACGACCAACGAAATCGCTGCCAACGAAGTCGCTGGCCGTACCAGGCACGCTAAACGCCGCCCATGCAGAGATATTTGATCTCCAGGTAATCATCTACACCATATTTAGAGCCCTCGCGGCCCTGGCCGGACTGTTTGACGCCACCGAACGGAGCCATCTCAGTGGAGATCAAACCGGTATTGATGCCGACCATGCCGTATTCCAGGGCTTCCGCAACGCGCCAAACCCTAGACAAATCGCGGGCGTAGAAATAAGAAGCCAAGCCGAAGATCGTGTCATTGGCTTGCTCGATCACCTCATCGACCGACTCGAACTTGAAAAGCGGTGCCACCGGTCCGAACGTCTCTTCGCTCGCCACCTTCATCGCCTTGGTAACGCCAGTCACTACGGTGGGCTGGAAGAAAGTACCACCCAGCTCATGCCGCGCACCGCCCGCCGCGAGACTGGCGCCCTTGGCCAGAGCGTCTTCCACATGCTCTTCCACTTTGGCCACCGCCGCCTCGTCGATAAGAGGTCCGGTGGTCACACCCTCGTCGAAGCCGTCACCGATCTTGAGCTTGCCCACCGCCTCTACCAGCTTGGCGGCGAATGCATCGTAAACGCCAGCTTGCACGTAAAGACGATTCGCGCAAACGCAGGTCTGCCCAGCGTTGCGGTATTTAGAGATCATGGCGCCTTCGACGGCGGCGTCCAAATCAGCATCATCGAATACGATGAACGGTGCGTTGCCGCCCAATTCCATCGACGTTTTCATAATCTGATCGGCGGATTGTTTCATCAGCGACCGGCCCACTTCGGTGGAACCGGTAAAAGTCAACTTGCGCACCTGGCCATTGGTGCAAAATTCCTCGCCGATGGCGGCACTGGAGAACGATGTAATCACGCTGAACAAGCCGTCGGGCAGCCCGGCCCGTTGCGCCAACAAGGCCATGGCGAGTGCGGATAGCGGTGTTTGTTTAGCCGGCTTGGCCACGAAAGCACAACCCACCGCCAGAGCCGGCCCCACCTTGCGGGCGATCATGGCATTGGGGAAGTTCCACGGTGTGATGCTGGCCACCACCCCCACCGGCTGCTTCAAAACGATGATGCGTTTATCCGCTTGGTGTCCGGGGATCACATCGCCGTAGACCCGCTTGGCTTCTTCCGCGAACCATTCGATGAAGCTCGCGCCGTAGAGGATCTCACCTTTACCTTCGCCCAACGGCTTGCCCATTTCCGCCGTCAGAATAGCCCCCAGATCATCGGCATTCTCCAGCATCAAATCACTTAAGCGGCGAAGAATGATGGAGCGCTCCTTGCCAGTGCGTCCGGCCCATTCCTTCTGCGCGGCATAAGCAGCGTCAATGGCCCGGCGCGCCTCCGCCACGCCCATGTTGGGCACGGCGGTGATCACTTCGCCACGCGCAGGATTGACCACGTCGAAGGTAGAACCGTCGTCGGCATCCACCCATTCGCCAGCGACAAGCGCCTTGTCTACCAAAAGAGCAGGATCATGGAGACTGGCTTTGAGTTCGGTGCGATTGAGCATGATAGTAAACCTCGCTTACCCGCTGAGTTGTACAGGACAGGAAAATGCCCCTTGCATAGAACAGTAAGAAAACGCCGCAGAGAATAACCCACCTAGGTCCCCGGAGCACTTCGAATCTACGGCACTTGAAACGAGAATCCGCGAGGGCCATAACCTATCCCATTGCCCTACTGCTGAGCCCCCCACCAACGCAGCTTGTGTCAATTAGTATATAAATATACAGTGCTGTATGAAATACGAGACACTATACAGATGGAGCCGTTGCTAGCGTTCACCCACTCGCCGGCCGCCAGCGTTTTGGCCACTAACACCTGCAACCCTGAGTGCCTGCAACCCTGAGTGCTAAAAACTCAGGGTACTTGAAACAAAAGCCGGCGAAGGTCATAACATGTCCCACTACCCCGCTACTGGCCACAACCTACCATGAATGCCCAACTGCAACCGGCTCCGCTAGAGGGGCTTCAGTTCGACAACCGTTTTATTCGCGCGCTGCCCGGCGATGAGGTAAAGAACAATTACCGCCGGCAGGTGATCGATGCTTGTTACTCCAAAGTCCACCCGGCCCGGGTGCCGGCGCCGCAGCTAGTGGCCTATTCACGCGAGGTAAGCGCGCTCATCGGCATGGATTGCGCGCCGCTTCAAGCGGGCGACGAGCACTCGCTGCGCACATTCACGCAAGTTTTCGCAGGCAACGAATTGCTCGCCGGCATGGAGCCTTATGCCTGCTGCTACGGCGGCCATCAGTTCGGCAGCTGGGCCGGCCAGTTGGGTGATGGCCGGGCCATCAACTTGGGTGAAGTCAAAACCGCCACCGGCGAGCATTGGACGCTGCAACTCAAAGGTGCCGGCCCCACACCCTACTCGCGCACCGCCGACGGGCTCGCCGTCCTACGCTCTTCGGTGCGCGAATTCCTGTGCAGCGAGGCCATGCACCACCTGGGCGTACCCACCACCCGGGCCCTGAGCTTGGTCACCACCGGCGAACAAGTGATCAGGGACATGTTCTACGACGGCAATCCCAGAGCAGAGCCGGGCGCGGTGGTGTGCCGCGTGGCCCCCTCATTCACCCGTTTCGGTAACTTCGAGGTACTAGCGGCCCGGGATGACACCGAACTGCTCCGCAAGCTGATGGACTACACCATCACCTCGGACTTTCCGCAGCTAGGCGAGCCGAAGCACGAGACCTACATCGCCTGGTTCGACGAGGTGTGCCGGCGCACCGCGTTGATGGTGGCCCATTGGATGCGGGTCGGTTTCGTACACGGAGTGATGAACACGGACAACATGTCCATCCTGGGATTGACCATCGACTACGGCCCCTACGGCTGGTTGGAGGACTTCGACCCCGACTGGACCCCCAACACCACGGACGCGGGCGGCAAGCGCTACCGCTTTGGCCACCAGCCACATATCGCCCAGTGGAACTTGCTGCAATTGGCCAACGCTATCTACCCGGTGATCGACGCCACAGATCCCTTGGAGCAAGCCTTAAGCGATTACGTGCAGCACTTCGATCAGGCTAACCGTCGGATGATGGCGGCCAAGCTGGGCGTGCGCTCGCTCGCCGGAGACGAGGGCGAGGCCCTCATTCAAAGCACCTACAAGGCTCTGCGCGCCGCCGAGACGGATATGACGCCGTTCTACCGCAACCTGCCCCATGTCGATATGGACCATGCGCCAGCCGTCTCCGACCGGGACCTGATAGCGCCGCTGATGGATGCTTATTACGCGCCGGATGCGCTGAGCGATGAGCAAATCCATACCATGGCCGAATTCTTGCGCACACTGAGCGCGCGGGTGCGTGAAGACAACCTTCCCGCAAGCGAACGGGCGGCGCTCATGAACAGTGCCAATCCAAAATACGTCCTGCGCAACTACCTGGCGCAACTCGCCATCGACAAAGCCGAGGGAGGCGACTATTCCATGGTGGGCGAACTATTGGAGGTGCTGCGCCACCCGTATGAGGAGCAAGTAAACGCGGCGCACTTTGCCGCCAAGCGGCCAGAGTGGGCCCGGGTGCGCCCGGGCTGCTCCATGCTCTCGTGCAGTTCGTAGGGCACAGCTCACAGGCGGCTAAGGAGTGCTATCCATGTCTGAATTCTGGCCTTTGAATCTGAACTTAAGTGATACCGCGGACCCTCTTGAGATCCTCGGGCAGGCAAAGCAAGAGTGGATTGAGCGAAGCGATGGGTTACTTTCGTTAGAAATTCAACAAGCGGAGTCTGAGAACCAGAACCACATGCTGATTGTGCACGCCAAGCATGTACCTTCAAATCGAACGGTTACGCTATTCTCAATCGTTCATAGACCTGGTAGTCCATATCCGGCAAGAATCGAACCACGTGACCTTCCGAATTTCCTCAAAAAATCTTATTACCAACGAAGTGTGATAAGTAAATTTGGTGAAAAAGAGATAACAAACGAATGGGTGTGCGATACGCCAGCCGAGTTCCGCTCACAACTCAAGCGGGCATTTAATCTCGGCAACATAAAAGCCGATTTACTAAGCCTAGTCGCGACAACGGCTTCAACCGGGTTAGATGATGGTGAATCCGTAGACTAGGATCACACCGCTGCCCCCTCAACGGCCAACCCATCCTCCAAATGCCGTACACATCCAAGCAATGAAATGTGCCAAGGCGGGCCATCGAACACAGTAACGCAAGTGTTCAAGAACACCGCCGTCAACGGATCCACATCCGGCGGATAACCCACGATGCGCTCGCATATGCAGCGGATCACCAACCCGTGACTGATCACCGCTAAATCCCCGTCCAACCCCCCGGCCCGGGCAGTGACCGCCGCCCATGCTTGCTCGACACGGGCATCGAATTGCGGCCAGCTTTCCCCGCCGGGGGGGTGATAACCTTCAGCGAACGGATCCAGACCCAAGTCGGCAAAAGCCCGGCCCCGCAGGTCGCCGAAATGACGCTCGCGCAAACCCTCCATCACCTCTAACGGCGCCCCGGTAGCCCGTTGCACCGCCTGCGCGGTAGCGGCTGCCCGGGCGTAGTCGCTCACCAGGATCTGGGCGATAGGCGCCGTCGATAACCGCTCACCGACGCGCCGCGTCTGCTCCTGGCCGCGTTCCGATAACGGGGTATCTGGAAACTGAATGGTTCTGGCCGCGTTCATCGCCGTCTCGCCGTGCCGGATTAGCAAAATGGACACACTACTCTCCTACCTGACATCTGCATACAAAAACCATCAGCGTGCCTGCTCGCGTCCCCGGATGCACCCCCGGCCTTGAATCCGAGGTTGACGGCCTCGCGCCGCGGCGGGATTCTTCGCGCTCCATTGGCACAGGAATAAATTAACCGATGCGGGGATTTGCCCGGGTGAGCGCCGCGGTACCGGCCAGCGGTGCCGCCGACTTCGAACAAAATGTGAGCAACACCCTCACCCTGTGGCGCGAGGCCCACGACCGGGGTAGCGCGCTGGCCGTGTTTCCCGAACTCGGACTGTGCGGATACACCATCCGGGATCTATTGCACGACGAACATTTACTGGAAACGAGCCGCCAGCGACTACTGCAACTGGCTCGTGACGGACGCAGCCTCGCGCCGCTCGCCATCGTCGGGCTGCCACTCAGGGTAGGCGGCGCCCTCTACAACGTGGCGGCGGTCCTACACGCCGGACGAGTGCTGGCCATCATTCCCAAGGGTTATTTGCCGAACTACCGCGAATTCGAGGAGACCCGGTGGTTCCGCCCGGGCCGTGAAGTAGCGGAGGGCAGCACTGTCCTCCTCGGCCAAGACGAAGTGCCGTTCGGGATGGATATCCTGCTACGGGCGGTCAATCAGCCGGATCTCGTGATCGGCATCGAGATATGTGAAGACTATTGGGTACAGCTCCCGCCAAGCGCTTTTCAGGCCGGTGCCGGTGCCACCGTGATCGCCAATCTGTCAGCCTCGAACTTCATTGTAGGCAAAGCCGAAATTCGCCGTACCCTGGCCTGCGCGGCAGCCGATCGGGGCAAGTGTGCCTACCTCTATGTAGCCGCCGGACCTGGCGAATCCTCCACCGATCTCGCTTTTGACGCCGATGCCGTGATCGTGGAGAACGGACATATCCTGCAGCAATCGCAGAGATTTTCGCGCGCCAACCAGTTGGTGAGCGCGGACGTGGATCTAGAGGCTTTACAACACGATCGCATGCTCACCAACAGTTTCTGGGACTGCGCCCGCGAGCACCGCAAACCATTCCGCGAGGTCACGTTCACGGCGCCCCCCCGCGGCCATGATCTGTTACGCGAAGTCGTGCCCCATCCTTATCTACCCGGCGATCCGTACACCCTTGCGCAAAGAACCCATGAAATCTTTGAAATACAACTAAACGCCCTGGCCACACGGATAGCGGCCACCGGCTTGGACCGTCTCGTATTGGGCGTATCCGGCGGCCTCGATTCCACCCATGCCGCTTTAGTGGCCGCCGCAGCGCTGGACACGCTCGGCCAGCCGCGCCAAAACCTGCTCTGCGTCACCATGCCGGGCTTGGGCACTTCAGCGGCGACCCACAGCAACGCCACCACCCTGGCGCAAGCTTTGGGCGCGAGCTTCCTGGACGCAGCGATCTCGGAAGGCACCCATCTGGTGCTGCGCGCCGTGCATCACCCGGCAGCGCAGGGCGCCGCCGATGTGCAAGCCCTGCTAGACCGGGTGCGCACCCATCCGGAACTGGGCGATGTAACTCTTGAAAACGTGCAGGCGCGCTTTCGTACGCTGGTGCTGATGACGCTGGCCAATTGGCACGGTGGTCTGGTGGTAGGCACCGGTGATCTATCCGAGAAAGCGCTCGGCTGGTCCACCTACGCAGGCGATCATATCGCCATGTACGACGTCAATGCCGGCGTGCCTAAGACGTTGATTCAATTCGTGGTGCGCTGGGTGGCCAATGAGCGCGCCGCCCACTGGACCGGCGGCGATCCGCAGCGCCTGCGTGAAACGCTGTTCTCGATACTGGATACGCCCATCTCCCCCGAGCTATTGCCCACCGATCCGCAGGGCGCCATAGCCCAGCTTACCGAAAGCACGCTGGGGCCGTACGAATTACATGATTTTTATCTTTATCATTTTATCCGTCACGGCGCGCGGCCCGACCGTATCCTGGATCTGGCCCAGATAGCATTTCGGGGGCGGTACGCTTTGACGGAACACAAAAAATGGCTAAGCGCATTCTACCGGCGCTTTTTTCGCAACCAATTCAAGCGCTCCTGTACCGCCGATGGTCCCAAGGTGGGCGCTGTCGCCTTATCGCCCCGCGGGGATTGGCGGATGCCGTCCGATGGGCAGGTGAAGAGCTGGTTACAAGCAGTTGAAGATTATCCTGCGACGGTGCGGGAGAGGATTTGACCGCGATGACGATCACACTAGCAACAGCAAGAGTACTGGTGCGCGAAGCACTCACCGTGGGCCGGGCCGAAAACATGATGCCTCTTACCGTGGCGGCCTCTTACCGTGGCGGCCTCTTACCGTGGCAGTGTTAGACCCCGGTGGCCATTTGGTGGTCCTGGAGCGGGAAGACGGAGCTGGCATCATCCGGGTGGAAATCGCCACCGGCAAAGCATACGCAGCGCTGGGCATGGGCGCAGCCACCAGAACCTTGCGCGACCGCTTAGCCGATAGACCGGGTTTCGTATCGGCACTATCGGCTGCCTCCGCTGGCCGTTTCGTCGCGGTACCGGGCGGTGTGTTGCTCTACGGTGACGATGGAACCCTCATGGGTGCTGTTGGCATCAGCGGCGATACATCCGACAAAGATGAATACCGCGGCATCACGGCGGCGCACAAAGTGGGCCTTGAAACCGAGCCATCCGCACCGGCCGATTGGCGTAACTCGGCGCTTTAACGGAGCAGGCTCCAGTTCAGAAGCCGGATCGCGTAATTTAGACCGTGCAACATGTCTCCTAGGTTTTCATGCCGGATTCGTACCCGGTCTTAAATGCCCTGGGAGTCATAGCCTGCGAAAATAGCCCACTACTTCGTCGATGCCCTTCTTGCCTGGATGCCGACCGCGTGCCTCAGCCAGCCCACCAATAACCCGCCACACGCCGTCATCATCTTCAAGCAGCATGTATCTAAAGACTGCACTGCAATTGGAATGAAGATCGCATTGAAACAAGCGCCACAGGTGTGGACCACCCGCGTCGGCCAGGTGGTGCTGCGCCCACAGCCGCGGCTGAACGCCGATGCATTGGAGGCCGATGCATTGGAGAGGGTGGTGCGCGAAGCCGACGACTTGCTTCAGGCCGGATACCGGGCGGCAGCGGCGGTGCGTTACATGCGGGCTATAGCGGCTGGCGCCTACAGCCCTGGCCTGTTCGCAAACACGGGCCATAGTTTCTTCAAGCTAGGCAACTTCGATGCGGCGATAAGATGGTATCGGCGTGCCTGTGAAGGTGAGTTGGCTAACGATCCCGAACTGTGGAACATGCTCGGTGCCAGCCTATTGGAATGCGGTGATCTGGCTGGGGCTGAAGCACACCTACGGGCCTGCATAAACGTGGCGCCCGGCCATCGCTGGGGGCATATCAACCTGGGTTTGACGCTGCTGCGCCGGGGCGACTTCAGCCAAGGTACTGTCCATTTCGAGCGGCGCCTGGATAGCGTGGGCAACGGAGCAACCGAGCGGCCCCGCTGGCGACCCAGCCAATTAGCCGACAAACATGTTTATCTCGAGTCGGAGCAAGGTTACGGGGACACCATCCAATTCCTGCGTTTCGCAGGAGAAGTGGCCCGCCTTGGCGCAAAAGTGACCTTGCGTGTACCCAAACGCCTGGTGAAGCTGCTCGATTCCTCGCCCTACGGCATCGATCTGGTGACGGCACTCACCAATGCCCCATTCACTCACGCGGCGCCACTGATGAGCTTGCTTCATCGCCTCAGCATTACCCGCGACACCATTCCCCGAAGGCAGGCTTATTTGGCAGCCGATCCGGTGAGGGCCGGAGCGCGGCGGTCTTCATTGCCAGCCCGTAGCTTCAACATCGGCCTCATCCACCATGGCGAGCCCACCCAAGGCCGGCACAGAATGCGCGCCATACCGCCGGCGCAGTTGGCGAGACTGGTAAGTATTCCTGGCGTTACGCTATTCGACCTGCAGCGCCGCGCCGTCGATAAGCCGGGACCTCGATGTTGGCGCGCCGCCGGCGTCGTCAATTTGGGATCGGGCCTAGACGCGGGCGCAGATGCCTTCTTAGATACCGCGGCTATCATGAGTCACCTGGACTTGGTGGTGACTTGCGACACCTCGAGTGCGCATCTGGCGGGCGCCCTGGGTGTGAGAACATTTATCCTGCTCGATTATTCGCCCGATTGGCGTTGGTTCGACCTGGACGTCCCGTGTCCATGGTACCCATCGGCTAGACTGTTCAAACAATCGAGCCGCGGCGACTGGCGCGGGGTGCTGGACCGGGTATGCGGCGAAGTCGCCACTCTCGCAGCGGCGAAAATAGCTCGCACCGGCCTGGATTAGCCAACCTGAATGTAACAGGGAGCTTGGATGTCGATAAGCCTGAGGGTAGAGATATCGGTGGGAGAAGCCGCGGATAAAATCACTATCCTGCGCATTAAAGCCGATCGCATAGCCGAACCATACAAGCTGCGCAATGTGCATCGAGAGCTGGCCATATTGGAGGCAGCTTGGCAAAAAGCGGCCATCACTCATCCACGGGTTGAAGAATTGACAGCCGAGCTTCACACGATCAACGAAACACTCTGGGACCTCGAGGACGATATACGCCAGCATGAACGCAAGGGTAATTTCGGCGAGACATTCATCGTGCTGGCGCGCCAGATATACAAAACCAACGATCGGCGCGCCCACGTCAAGCGCCGACTCAATGAGTTGACCGCTTCGGCGCTAGCCGAAGAGAAGTCCTACCAAGACGAGTGATCACTAACCGGGCATGTACAAGCAGCGCCGCTGGGAAACCGAGCACGGCAGCATCGAACTCACCACCGATGCGAAGGCTAAACGGACACAACACATTGCCGCTTTAGTGGCGCAGGCCTATGGGCATTGGCGGCGCGGGGACGAACCCGGCGCCGAGGCCCTATGCCTAGACATCTTGAAAGCGGATGTCGCCAACGCCGGGGCTTTGCATATACTCGGCGTCATTGCCAACAGGCGCGGCCACCATCGTGATGCGAGTGCTTATCTGCGCCGGGCCATTCAGTCCGACCCTAAGCTTGTGGATGCCCATATCGGCCTTGGCGAAGCGCTACGCGCATTGCAGCAATTCGTAGGCGCTACTGCTGCCTTCAACCGCGCCATAGAGTTGGAACCGCACAACGGGCGGGCGCTATCGAACCTCACGCAGTTGCAACAGCTAGTGGGGCGCTTTTCGAGCAAGTTCGACTACGACCGCTACGGGCCCGAAGATTATTCAAGCGACAACTCACTCAAATTCTCCGGCGCATCCATATTGATCATCGCTTATTTGTCGCGCCACTTTATTTATCCGATCATAGCGGTCGCCAGTGGCATGTTTTTACGCCGCAGCAACCTGGACATGACCGCACCGGTAGTCCTGTTGTCGGATTCCACGCTGGTATTGGCAAGCATTCCGGCGGTACTGGTCTTCGTGCTCTCCGCGTTGTGCAAACACTCGAGCCCGGCGTGGATGCGCTGGTCATGGCATCATGGCCGGGTACTGTTACTGAGCGCGGCTATCACCGATGCGGCCCTGCTCATCCGGTTGGCGAAGGCTGAATTCGACGGCCCTCTCACTATTTACTTGGTGCTCGATACCTGCATTGTGCTCTACATCCTGCTGTCACGCCGGCTGCAGGATACTTTCGCGAGTTTTCCCACCCGCGCGCCGCTAGCGTCCTAGTGTCCTGGCCCACCCAGACCTGCGTATTGAACTGGCAACCGAGCAGCGTGCACGGCTGGGGCGTGTACGGTCTACATGTCGCCCTAAACTGGCTTCGCGAAGGTCCGTTACATCCAGTGTTCGCCCAACCTTTCGAACCTCGACTCATTGAATTGGACCCTATTCGCCGCAGCATCATCGGCGCACTTGGCGGCAGTAGTGCGCAATTGGAAGCGGAATTGGCGCGCGCGCGGGACAAGGGCCAGGTGGCGTTGGCCGCGCCAGTGTTGCATGGACTCGGCAATGATCTGAGCACCAGCTTGGCATATGGCCGTTATCTGCTTACCAGCGCGCAGGCCTTAATAGGCGTTGTTTTTCTTGAAAACACAGCCCTCAGCGCGGCAGGGCTCGAGCGGGCTAAACACTACGATCTGATCGTTGCCGGTTCCTCCTGGAATGGGCAAATCCTCAGGGCCCACGGTTGTGACAACGTCACCGTGCTCATGCAAGGTGTCGATGAAACGGCGTTTCACGCGCATAACAGGCGGCCGGGACTGCCGGATCGCTTTCTCATCTTCAGCGGGGGCAAGCTCGAATACCGCAAAGGTCAAGATCTGGTAGTGCGGGCCGCCAGTCAATTCATCGCGCGCCATCCGGATGCGGTATTGGTCACCGCCTGGCAAAGCCCCCGGGCAGGACTTGCGCAAAGCCTAGACCAATCCGGCGCTGCAGCACCCATGGTCTTGAATGGGCAGGGGCATGCGAAGGTAGCGGCGTGGGTGCGTCAAAACGGCATCCCCGAATCGAACCATCTCGATTTAGGCCTGATCCCCAATGGACAAATCGCGTATACCGTGCGACAGATGGATGTGGCGGTATTTCCCAACCGCGCCGAAGGCGGCACTAACTTAGTAGCCATGGAGTGCATGGCCTGCGGCGTTCCGGTGATCCTCTCGCGCAACACCGGACACCTAGACCTTATCGCCACCGCCGGCGAACCACCACAATGCCTCACCTTGGATGATCAGCGGCCCGTCGAACAATCGCACGGCACGGAAGGTTGGGGCGAGAGCCAAGTGGACGAGGTGATAACACAACTGGAATTCGCCTACAGTCAGCGCCAGGAAGCCCTGGCCATAGGACAGCGCGGAGCAGTTTTCATGGACGCTTTCAACTGGCCACGCCAATGCGCCCGCCTGGCTGAGTTGACGCTGAACCTGACAGGCTCCTAATACACACATACATTCTCACTGAATGAGCCGGCGCAAAAGCACCTGCAACCCGCAGGATCATGTTTCGTTGTCGCGCACCTCGCCGCGATACGTTCATCGTGCCATTGGGTTCGGCAGTTATGACGTTACCGGTTGCAACTTTCGGACTGAGGGTGTGGCTTTGATGCCGTGACTACCGCTACGCCGCCAAATCGCCTCATCTGGCCGGGCGCTGGTTCAGGCGCTCTGGGCACGCCCTGGACAGCCTATCCCGCCTATGAGCACTACCCCTAGAGCAAACACGGCAGCCAAGGCGGCACACTAGAGGTGCGTGGTGGGTGGAGGCGGGCGAGCGTGCCCGCGATTGAAGGTCCGCGTATAGGTCGGTACTTCAATAAGCAGGGACGCTGGAATCCACCTCGCGGGACCAGGCATCTATACCACCCACCACGTTGTACACATTGCTGAAGCCTTGCAGCCGGAAGTGCTCGGCAGCCTGGGCGCTGCGCACGCCAGTGTGGCAGTAGAACACCAGCATGGTGGCCTTCTCCAAGCGCTCGATTTCACCGCTACTGCCCTGCTCGAGGAGCACCGAACCCTCGATCACCGCCCGCCCGCGCTCCTCCGGCGTACGCACGTCGATGAGCCGGTGGGCAGCCCCGGATTGACGCAACTGGTTCAGTGCTTGCACCGACATATCTTTGACCGCGGGCGGCATATTGGGGTTGTCGATCGCGAGGCTGGTGCCGCCTAAGCCTTCGGTCACATCAAGCCTCAGACCCCGGGCGCGCTGCGCTGTTTGCAGATCCATCAACAGCTCGATGCCGTTGTCACCGCTACGCACCTCGTGGCCACCCGCTGGGCCCAGTTGGAAGTTATGCTGCCATTGACCGTCGATGCTGACATGCACGTGCATGCCCGGGTTGTCGTCTAAAGCACTACTCATCATCTCGGCGGCAGCATCGGAGATGGTGACCGCAGGCGGCGTGCGGTCGGGTCCGGGCAGGCCGAAGAGTTGATGCAGATCACCCCGGTTGAACATCTCGGTGACCAGATCGCAGCCACCCTGGAACTCACCGTCAACATAGAGTTGCGGGATGGTCGGCCAATCGGAAAATGCTTTGATCCCTTCGCGGATCTCCTGATCGGCCAGTACATTGAAGGTGTCGTAGTCCGATACCAGGCTATTCAGGATACCGACGGTGCGCGCTGAAAATCCGCATTGGGGCTGAGCCGGTGTGCCTTTCATAAACAAAACGACGCGCTTGGAAGCGATCAACGATTCAATGCGCTCGCGGGTGGCGGTATCAAGACTCATGGCTATCTCCTAGGGCGGGCTATCGTGCCCGTGGTGAATAGGCTGAGGGCGAATAGACCCACGCCCGTGTTATTGAGAATTCATAAAGAAGGAAGCTGGGTCCTAGGCGCTGCGAATTCAAGCTGTAGTGGTTGTGAACGCCAGGGTGTGGACACAGCAGCAGCGTAGTTAAACGCCCTGGACACGCCCATGCTAGCCGGCTTAGCGCTCGCCGTACTGCCGCTCCAACTGCTCCCTACGCTCTTGCGCTTCTACGCTAAACGTCGCGATAGGCCGCGCTTCCAAGCGTTCAAGGCCAATCGGCTCACCCGTTTCGTCGCAATAGCCGTAAGTCTCCTCTTCGATACGTTTTAGCGCCTTGTCGATTTTGCTGAGTAGCTTGCGATACCGATCGCGGGTGCGTAGTTCGAAAGTAATCTCAGCCTCACGGCTCGCTCTCTCGGCCTCATCGCTGACGTCACGGGCCGCATCGCGCATCTGATCGATGGTCTGTTGTGATTCCTCCAATAGTGATTGACGCCAGTCGAGTAACTTCAAGCGGAAGTACTCGAGCTGTTCTTCTCCCATGTAGGGCTCGTTTGCGCTCGGCTTATAGTCTTTAGGAAGTTTCACTTCTGTCATCGTTCTGGACTCTTTCCCATGGAAGACGCTCGGACCAGAAAAGCGCGAAGATATACCATAAAGGCGAAGACACTGACATAAATTCGATCATACATTTTCCACGCAGCAGACTATAGCGCGAATAAAACGGCGCCACGAAGATAGCGCCTAGAAGAAAACAAATTAGGGGCACCTCTAACAATGCACTTTTTCCGCGATTGCGGCGTCAGCGCCGTGCTCCAATCCTCATGTATGACCTATACACTGCGGTTGTGCGCGCGGTGCTTCCTTGCACTCACGAAAAAATGACTATTTTTAGAGGTGCCCTTATGAGGTATTTTCACTGAAGTAGCGGCCACTTCCGCCGTAGCCGTGTTACCTTGCGCCGGCAACCATGCTAGCGAGCTTTTAGCGTTCTGCCCCGCCAATGAAAAGAATATGTGTCTATTGCGGCCACAGCGAAGGCCACTCACCCGAGTTCACCACCGCCGCCAAGACGGTGGGCACAGCACTGGCCGAGCGTGGTATAGGCCTGGTATACGGCGCCGGTGGCAAAGGCATGATGGGGGCCGTAGCGGATGGCGCCATCGAGGGAGGTGGCGAGGTCATCGGCGTTATTCCGGAGGGGATTTTCTCACGAGAGGGCTTGCACACGGGCGTGACGCGGCTAGAGGTTACGCCGAATATGCACGGGCGTAAGCGCATGATGGCGGAATTGGCTAACGGTTTTTTGGCTTTGCCCGGTGGCCTCGGCACGATGGACGAGTTGTTTGAAATCTGGACATGGACGCAGCTCGGTGTGCATAACAAACCAACCGGTATATTGAATGTCAACGGCTATTACGATGGGCTGCTGACCTTCATTGACGTCATGGTGGACAATGGCTTCTTGCAGCAAGCCATACGCGATGCGGTACTGGTTGGTGCCGACGTGAATGGACTGCTCGATCAGGTGATCGCGCACCGGCCGGGCGTGCATCCGCGCTGGGCGAATGGCGACTAGTGAGAGATACCGCGGCCGTTGAGAGTGCACCAATGACTGAGTTCGCGTACGAGTCCGGGCGGCTAAACCTGCCTTTTGTTGGCCACTGTACTTTTGCCAAAGCACCTGTTGTGCTCGATTGGGACGCTATCGACGCGGACTTCGCCGTGTTGGGCGTGCCCAATGATATGGGGACGCAATATCGCCCCGGCGCGCGCTTTGGTCCCCGCGGGATCCGGGAGGCATCCACCTTATTTTCCTTCGGCCATGGTGGGGCGTATGACCACGAGGACGGCATTACCTACCTACCAGCCGAACGGGTACGCATCGTGGATCTGGGTGATGCCGACATCGTGCATACGGATATGAGCGCATCCCATGCCAATACTGAAGCGGCAGTGCGCAAGATCTTGGCGGCCGATGCGACGCCAGTGATTTTGGGAGGCGACCATTCGGTCCATGATCCGGTGATGCGTGCATTCGCAGGCGCCAGCCCTATTCATATCGTGCAGATAGACGCTCATCTGGATTTCGTCGATGAACGCCACGGTGTACGCCACGGTCACGGCAATCCCATGCGCCGCTCATCGGAGCTGGAGCACGTAACAGGTTTAACTCAACTCGGCATACGCAATGTCTCTTCATCCAACGTGAAGGATTACGAAGATGCACGGGCGGCGGGTTCGACCATCTTGTCGGTGCGTGATGTGCGGCGGCTCGGCCCCGAGGGGGTGCTGGCGAAGATTCCGATCGGTCCGAGTTATCACATCTCCATTGACATCGATGGTTTTGATCCTTCGATTGCACCTGGCACTGGCACACCTAGCCATGGCGGATTTCAATACTACGAAGTGCTCGAGATCATGCGGGGGCTAGCGTATCGCGGGCCGGTGACAGGCATCGATCTGGTAGAAGTCGCGCCGCCCTACGATCCCGGCGGTATCACTTCCATGCTGGCCGCGCAACTGCTCATGAATATGCTGGGTTACATCTTCCATGCCCGCGAATCACGGTGACTAGGCATACAGTTGCCTATGGCGGCGGCGCACTCCACTACCAAGTAGACGATTGACGATTGCCGCCAGCCTTGGCTGCGGGTGGTGCGAGCATTGTTTTTCATCACGGCGTTGGCGCTTGCGCAGACATCTGCTGTGGATGGCTCCCGGCGCTGATCGCCAGGTACCCATAGTGCGGCTCGACATGCGCGGGCATGGCCGATCGCAGACCGCTGGCGGTTACCATTGGACCTTGCAATCGATGCTCGCCGATCCAGAGGCGGTTATTGACGACAGTCCGGTGCCATGATCGACGAAGAGCTCATGCTGACGGCGATCGTCGGCCGGGATCCGGGTACGTTCAGCGTGCCAGACTAATTGCCCTTGTATTCGGGCTTGCGTTTGGCTAGGAATGCACTGATTCCCTCGCGCCCATCGTTACTGCGCATCATGTCCGCGATCATGCGCGACTCACGCTCCATCTGCGCTTCTAGGGCAGTAGTGAAAGACTCTGTCAACATCGACTTCACAGCACCAAAAGCCAATGTAGGACCGCTTGCGAGCTTGCGCGCAACGCCCCGCGCCTCCGCCAGCAACTCGGCATCTGGTACTGCTTTATTGATGGCACCCCATGCAACCGCCTCCGCCGCCGTCAGCACTCTATTGGTGATCATCAACTCCTGCGCCCGCCGCATACCGACCAAGCGTGGCAAGAAATAAGTGGAGCTGCCATCGGGTGACAGCGCCGCGGCTGTATACGCCATGGTGAATTTGGCCGATTCTGCCGCCAAGACCATATCCCCGCTGATGGCCAAGCTCATCCCGGCACCCGCCGCCGTACCGTTGACCGCCATCACCACCGGTGGCGCCATCCGAGCGAACCGCGACACCGCGCCGTGCAGATAAACCGTCATCTCTTTCACCAGCTTGCTGATGCTATCCGCGCAAGCCGCGAACGATTTCAGATCGCCACCAGCGCTGAACATCTTGCCTGCTCCGGTTATCAACACCGCACGGATATCGGGATTCTCATCGCACTCTATGCTCGCCTGCATGAGTTCCATGGACATGACGATATCCATAGCGTTAGCGTTATCAGGCCGGTTCAGCGTAATAGTGGCGAGGCCATCGTCAACCTCAAACAGCAACGTCTCGTAACTCATGGGCGGCATGGCTCCTTTGGAAGATGTAAGACGAAGGCTGTGCCAGGCACCGCCATGGCATTCACCACCGTCGAATTCGACATTAGTGTAGCAGCGCGCAATCGGCGCACCGGCGCCTATCTACATGCACCACCAACGCTCAGAAGAGCAAACGCCGTGGACTAGCTAGGGTCAGGACTCGTAGCCAGAAAATGACGGTCGCGGCGAGTGCAATGGCGCCCAGGAATACTTTTGGACATCTGTTGTAGCGCCTCTTGTCGTACTTGATCTTGGTCTTGCCGGACTTCCTGGGCGGGATGCATTGGCGAATTCCACGGTCCGCCAATGCGTTATGGAACCAGTCCGCATCGTATCCTCTGTCGGCCAGCAGCCATTCCGCGTCTGGCAGGGCGCCGAACATGGCCGCAGCACCCTTGTAATCGCTCACCTGTCCGGCGGAGACGAGGAAACGGATCGGACGCCCGTCGCGGCCGGCTCGGCGTGAAGAACGCACAGTGGTCAGTGAAACCGCTGGCACGGACGGAGCCGACGTCTTCGAACTGACTCGTCCGTCTATCAGTACCCTGTGCTCCGTCAGCCGCAAGCTTTACACCCGCGTCAGCGCCACCCGACCGGAGATCGACCAGGTCACCGCTTTGGTGGCGGCAGCCAGCTTCGACGGGCCAGCGGCACATGGCCACTTGACCTTACCGGTAACCGTGTCGGTGCAACAGCGCAACTTTAGGGCACCGCTAAAAATAGTCATTTTTTCGTGAGTGCAAGGCAGCACCGCGCACACAGCCGCAGTGTATAGGTCATCACTGCTGTCCCATAGAGCATACTAACCTTTTGAAATTTTTGGAAAACCTGTTTTCATGTCTCAAACACAATGCCACAGTCAGTTTTTATGGAAATCAATAGGTCATACGCTGTGTTTAACCATTTTGCGGGACAGCAGTGATAGATCATACATAAGGATTCGAGCACGGCGCCGACGCCGCAATCGCGGAAAAAGTGCGTTTTTAGCGGTGCTCTTATCGGAATGCGTAGTGGAAGTTTTATCCGAATTCGGAGTGAGCACCTCCGTGCAATTAAAATCCGCCACGACGGTTATTGTAAAAGAGACTCATTCCAATTCACTGCTGTCCCACAAACTTTTGAATGAGCTTAGAATCAAAGACTATTCTGCGCTAATTTGTTAGAATAGAGGTCCAGAATATCTTTCAATATCAACAGGATAATAGCCTTGAGTCACAGTAACAGCGTATTTTCACAGCTGCTAAAACTGATTTCTAGACATGAATTTGAAACCCTCGCAAAAACCCACCATAAAGGCCGTGTATTGAGGACAATGTCACGCTGGTCACAGTTTGTGGCGTTGAGTTTTGCCCAACTCGCCGGGCGCTGTAGTTTGCGAGATATTGTCAGCAATCTGGATAAACAACGCCGCAAAAGCTACCATTTGGGTATCGCTAAGGTCAGTCGAAGTTCTCTGGCTCGTGTTAACGAGCAACAGCCTTATCAACTCTACGAAGGATTATTTTGGAAGCTGCTGGCACGATGTCAAAGCTTGGCGCCTAGGCATGGGTTTCGTTTTAAAAATAAGCTTTATTCCTTGGATGCATCGACCATCGATTTATGCTTATCACTATTTCCTTGGGCCAAATTTCGCAAGACCAAAGGCGCGATTAAACTACATGTTGGTCTGGACCATGATGGTTTTTTACCGGTCTTTATGACTATTACCGAAGGCAAACAACAAGATATTACACAAGGCCGTAGTTTAGAACTGGATGCGGGTTCTATTGTGGTGTTTGATCGTGGCTATACGGACTTCACGTGGTTTAACTTGCTCAATTCAAAGGGGATTTATTTTGTCACCCGGTTGAAAGCCAATACAAAATACCGAGTGATTTCTCGCCATCCGGTGAATAAAGAGCAGGGCATTACCTCAGATCAGACGCTGATTTTAACGGGCCCTAAAGCCGATACCTGTCCGATTAAGTTGCGCCGGATGGGTTATCGGGACCCACAGACCGGCAAGCATTACGTCTTTCTCACCAATCAATTCGAATTGACTGCCAAAACCATTGCAGATATTTATAAGTCGCGTTGGCAAATTGAGTTATTTTTCAAATGCATCAAACAAAATTTGAAGATTAAGTCATTCGTAGGGACGTCAAAAAATGCTGTCATGACTCAAATATGGGTCGCTATGTGTATGTATTTAATGGTTGCTTACCTGAAATTTTGTAGCAAACTCGATTTAAGCATTCAACAGATTATTCGACTCTTTCAAGTCAATTTATTTGAGCGAAGAGACCTGTGGGGACTACTCAAAGGAGACCCTCCAGGCCCTATTGAAACTCAGGTCCAGATACAGTTTACATTCTCATGAAAGTTTATGGGACAGCAGTGATTCCAATTATAGTAAAAAGTTATTGATTTGATAACGAAAATTTATAAAGGTTAAATTAATGATTAAAAGATTATACATAAACAATTTCAAGTGTTTAGAAAATTTTGAACTTCCGATATCAAACCAACCATCTTCTCTTTTAATCGGGCCAAATGGCGTTGGGAAATCTTCTGTCGGCGAAGTGCTTAGTATCCTTCAAAAAATCGCTCGCGGCTGCAATCGAGTTGGGCAATTCGCAACTCCCAAAGACTTTGCACACAATCGGTCAAATTTGCCTATGCGTTTTGAGATAGAAGTGGATATCCTTGGTGAATCTTACAAATATAATTTAGCACTTGAACTCCCTGAAGGTTTCAAGGAAATGCGAGTGACGGAGGAAATGCTTTCTTATCAAGGTGTTGAAGTTTATGCTAGAAACGCTGCGCAAGTTACAATGACTCGAACAAAAAGACCCGACATTCAATCAAAAAGACCCGACGCTCGTTTCCTGGTTGATTGGCATTTGGTGGCATTGCCTATCATCCAACATGATTCTGAAGCTGATCCTGTGTATATATTTAGAAATTGGTTAACCAGAATGTTAATTTTGGCTCCATTACCAACTTATATTTCGGGAGATTCCGAAAGCGACACCTTATCTCCCCGCAAGGATTGTTCAGATTTCGGAGCTTGGTTTTCCGGGCTTCTGGCTCATTCCCCATCGGCCTACACTGACATTGATAGCTTTGTGCGTCGAGTTATGCCGGATTTCGAGGACATCAAGAATCCCCATACAGGAAAGGAGTCGCGAAGTTTGTATGTGCAATTCCGACAAGGCCAAGCATCTTTGAGCTTAGAATTCAAAAATCTGTCGGACGGTGAGAAATGTTTTTTCATTTGTGCGACGGTGCTTGCCTCCAATAAAGCATATGGTCCTGTTTTTTGTTTTTGGGACGAACCCGGCACCTATCTGTCATTATCTGAAGTAGATCAATTTATTATGGAGCTTCGTCGCTCGTTTCACTCGCGTGGACAATTAGTGATCACATCGCATCATCCAGAAGCGATTCGTCGGTTTTCCGCAGAAAATACCTTGTTCCTCCACCGCCAGAGCCGCTTAGAACCTACTGTTGTGAGGCCTCTAGACACTTTGGAGATTGATGATGATTTGATCGAGTCGCTGATCCTGGGAGATGTTGTTCCATGAGCGTTAACAAATATATTCCACATGTTTTGGTGTTGCCGGAGGACGACGCCAACAGAAATATAGTAAATGGCTTTATACGACACGAATCATTTACTGATCGGAGTGTGATCCAGGTGCTGCCGTCGGCGGGAGGATGGTTAAAAGCGCGTGATAAGTTCAGTTCGGATCATATCAAAAAAATGAAAAAAAATTCAAAACGCCATTTCGTTTTTTTGATTGACTTCGATCAGGATTCAAAACGATTCAAGGAGATGGCCAGTGTCGTGCCGAAGGATTTGGCGGGGCGCGTATTCGTCATTGGCGTGTGGTCAAAGCCTGAGGAGTTGTCTCAGAAGGAACTGGGAAGTAGAGAGTGTGTAGGTTACAGGATCGCAGATGAGTGTTTTCATGACACGAATAAAGAGAACAGTTTGTGGCAGCATAGTCTTTTGCAACATAATGATGCTGAATTGAAACGGATGACGAAAATCCTTAAGCCAATCCTATTTCCGGGAACTCATTAACTCAAGTTTCGGTATTTAAGCAGGATAAAAAATCGAATATAGGATGTTGATTTAGAAGAAAAAGGACCTTGCGCGCAGTATAATATCAGCTCGCATAACAAAACATCAATACTGCGGAAGACCCACATGAATGTTGACACAAACAATAACGCCCTTCGATCGTTATCAGAAGGAGTTCTCACCGATTCCAAACACTGCCTTGATAATCTGTTTGCAGATACTTGGAATGTGTTGAAGTTTAACCGATTGATTTAAAGCAGCGAACTTTACCAAGCGAAGCGGAATTGAGATAACACAGGCAGTATTTTTACTGTGAGTGTGGAAATGGCTCAAGGTCTCCTCGATCGCCCTGTTTTGCCGCAAAGCGTTGAGCTCATTCAGTGAAGCAAAAAAGGGTTCTTCCGGGTTTAGTGTGGGTGAAGCTCCAGTCTCCCACAAAAGAACATGATTGCTGTCTTCAAGTTCTCGGTATTCCGATGGCCACGAGCGTTCCGTCGGACGGTCTGGATCTTGCTGTTCATCCCCTCGGCCACTCCGTTGGTCACACGATGTCGGAGATAGTTGAGAATCCCTTCGAGATGATTCTTGACCGTCAACGCAACCGTCTTGATCGGCTCCAGTTGGCTGCGTCTCGCCCCACCGAACCAGCGTTGGAAGAACTCGCGCCCCGCTTCGACGCTGGGAGCCTCCCAGAGTTCGCCCAACATTTCTTTAATGGACCACGCGCGACCGGTCTTCAGGTTCACAGCCTTCAGGCTTTCAAAAGATTCCTTCCGTTTTTCCGGGAGGTTCTTCTCGGAATAAAGCCACAAATACTTCGTGCCTTTGAGGAGAGCGATCCCTTCTGCCTTCAGAGTTCGATTTTCCTCGCGCCGCACCTTGTCGACTGCCTTATTGACGGGCTGCGCAATGTGGAATCGATCAAACACAATCTTGTCTTTCGCCAGCGGAACCGTCTCCACGGTCGCCAGGTAGAACGGCTCCCACATGTCCATCGAGATGGCTTCGATCGCACCGAACTGCGCCGGCGTCAGCCTCTCGTAATACTCCACAAGACTCGCTTTGGTCCGCTCTTGGGAGATATGGACGACGGACGAATGGTCGAGATCGTAGACGAGGGTGAAATAGTTGTGGCCCTTCTTGTACGCCTTCTCGTCGACCCCGACTCTTTGTGGGAGCTTCGTCGCCTTTGCGTTCTCGTCCCCGAGCGACGGCGCGTTGCATGATACCGAAGGTCTCGTCCCAAGAGAGACCGTTGAGACGTCGGGCTCCTTCCACTGTCTCGCACTGTTGGAGCGTGTCGATCACATGGCTCTCCATCAGGGTTGTGAACCGGGACGATCCCTCTGCCCAAGGGGCTTGGACTTGGCGAACCCCGTGCTCTGGACCCTTCACTCTCGGCAGCCTCGCATGAATCCACGTCTTGTATTCGAACAAGTCTCGATGCCTCCAAGCCCGTTCTCTTCCGTGGTCGTAGCAGGGCAGTTCCTGATCGCAATCTGGACACTTCCATTTGGTCCCTTTCTGGTGCTCAAGCCAGACATGCACTTCTTTCGCCTCTTCGTCGACATCGACGTGATGGACGCCCCAAGGGGCTACGAGAGAGAGGACGGCTTCTAAAAATTGGTGCTCAGTCATTCTGGGCTCTCACTGGGGACTGGGAAGTTTAATCAGGAGAGAATACAATACCCATTCAAAATCCGGAAGAACCCAAAAAAGAATGTGATATGCGACCTGATCCCAAAATTGCCCCCATCGGCCCGGTGTCATCACCCAAGCCCTCAAACTCATCACGGCTCTCAGGCTCTTATCCTTCCAGCGCATCCCCGACCTACAAAAACGTTGTTTGACTAACGTCTTACAGGCTGCTTCCGTCACCCCAGAACCAATCGGTCACTGCTCCCGGGTATGAGTCGCATAATCCAGCTTGTCCATCTGATGTGCAAAATAGGTAATCGTGGCCTCTAAGTCTGTACGCGCGCCTTCACTTAAGCTGCGCTTGCGTTTGAGGGTACGACATTCGGCCAAAATAGCCTGCGCGCCTGCCGTGTCATGCTTGAGTTGATGGCATCGCGCTGTCAGCCATTGTTGACGGGCCGGTTTGCCCGTCTTTTCCGGGTAAGCGGCGTAAGCCGCTTTCGCCAAGTATTCCGTGACGTGGTAATAATCCACCCGTTGCCGATCCGTTTGTTGGTTCAGAAATGCCCCGTTGCTCGTGGCCCCATCGGCTATCCCCAGATAGCACGCCTTCGGATACAAGGCTTTGATGCGATCCAGTTCCTGTTGGTAACGTTGGAAAAAAGTGGCTTTGCCATACTCAGGCGCTGCCCCGATATACACGGTATGCTGACGCTCTACTTGCACATCGTATAACGACAGAGTACCCCCCATCGCTTCTCGCCATCGGTCATGGGCGGTTAAAAGGTACACCTCCTCCAGGCTACAGACCACTGTTTTAATCGCACAGTCCAGTTCAGATGTTTCGTAGTGCCAGTTTTCTTCGTGCAGTTGGGTAATACCATCCACACTTTCGGCCAGCAGTTGCAACGTGCCTCGACTCACCTTACGTTGGTGGTTCTCGCGTAAATCCGCACACACTTCTGCGGCGTGCATCCGCGCATATTTGTTCGTCACTTGTTGGGCAAAACGCGGGGTGCAGGCACGGATGATCCGCGCCGACGCTTCCAGGGGAACCTACGTCTTACCGCCCCGGCTGGTTTGGTACACAGGGCGGGCCACTTGCACTGCGCCATACGGCGTTTGATAGGTCTTCGGACTGCGGCAACGCTGCGTCCATTTGATATCACCGCTCATCACCGGACTGCCATCTGTATCGAAGCCCGTGATCGCCAGGGCGGTCGCTTGACAACCGGCTTCATTTAAAACGCCCTGTATCCGTTCTTCTACTTCTAAAAATTATATTATCGGTTAGCTGCACCCGTCACTCAAGCAGAACAAATCACTCATCACACACATCCAGAGTGGATGCGTGAATCACGACAAGAAGCTGAAATCATTGGGTACTCACTCTAACTAGCGTGCTCAGTCAACCGAACGGCCCACAAGATGTGGTTAAATTCGCCGAATGCCCAAAACTCGTATGCGAACCATCCGGGCCTCAGCCGCAACACCCGCTACTGCCGCCAACATGCGATTACCTAGACTGATGGCGACCGGATTCTCGCCAGCCGCATCCGAGCTATCGCAAAATGTTACCCATGGACTGACTGTGGCGCAGACGCATTACATAGTGCGAGTGCTGCGATTAAAGCCCGGCGCTCAGCTCGTGCTAACCGATGGTAACGGTCAAGAGTATCTAGCCGAACTGCTGCACGCCGGCCGTGGCGACGCGCAAATCCGCATTCTCTCGACGCGCTCCGCCAGTGCCGAGTCGCCCCTGTCCATCGAACTCGCATTGGCGGTATCGCGGGGTGAACGCATGGACTTCGCCATGCAAAAATCGGTGGAACTCGGTGTCACATCCATTAGCCCGCTGCTGACGGAGCGCACGGTGGTACAACTGGATGCCAAGAGGACCGGCGCACGTATGCAGCACTGGCAACAGATCATCACCAGTGCTTGCGAACAGTCGGGACGCAACCATTTGCCGCGGCTGAACCCTCCGGAACCGCTTAGCAGATGGGTAACGAACCGCGCCAGGGTACCTGCTCTTATCTTTCACCCGCAGGCGGAGCAGCCGTTGGCAGGGCTGCCCGTGCCACAACAAGGTGCGCTACAACTGCTGGTAGGGCCTGAGGGCGGTTTTAGCCACCAGGAACTCGCGCTCGCCCAAGCAGCGGGTATCACAGCCGTAACGATGGGACCCAGGATACTACGCACGGAGACAGCCGCCATCTGCGCGATCTGCGCCGCACAAACGCTGTGGGGCGATATGGGCCGATGCGTAGAAAACGCAACGCAACGCTAATGCACCGTTATCGCACTCTCTATCAGGCTTTCAAGTGAATCCAGGTTCGGCACGTAACCCGCGCCAACCTCAAGGTCCAGTTGACCGTGTACCCACGGCGCCGATACGGTGCGCTCCATGGCCTTAGCGGTACGCTCACCAGCGAGAACGACTGTAGGCAAGCGTTGAATGAGAACGGCGTAATATGCCATCGCGCAATCCGCATTCACGCTATGCAGCACCGCTACGCGGTTGCGCACACCGGCCACCGCCGCCGCCAGCCCCAAGACCCGCTCCGCATTCAACACCGGTAACTTGACCGCACGCCATTGAACAAACCCATTCAACCAGTCGGGCATATTCCAGTCGGGCATATTCTCGGGCGTACTCGGAGCTAGCGGCGCTATTACCTCTGCGACCACCGAACTCGGCACCAACAAGCCACCGGCACTTAGCGGCAGGTACATACACCTAACAGGCGGTAGCGTAGTCTCAGACACCGGCGGCCTCCCGGACCAGCAAACCGTTAATATTCTCCAGCAGCTCGACCTCCTGATAAGGCTTACCCAAATAGCGATCGATACCGAGCTGGGTGGCCCGCTCCACATGCTTCTCACCGGTGCGCGAGGTGATCATGATAATAGGCAGCCCGCTCATACGGGCATCATTGCGTACAGTGGTAGCCAATTCAAAGCCATCCATCCGTGGCAGCTCGATATCCAGCAACATCACATCCGGCAGCTCTTCTTGCAGCAAAGTCAGTGCTTCAACGCCATCGCGCGCGGTTATCACATTGATACCGTTACGCTGTAGGAAGCGGCCCGTTACCTTGCGCACAGTAATGGAATCATCGACCACCATTACCGTGGGGCCACTCGTGTCCACGTCCGCCGCTGCGGTCTTTGCCCGAATAACACCGCTTCGCATAGTGGCAGCAAGACGGGTCAATGTAGGCGCGTCGAGAATAAGGATCACCCGCCCGTCGCCCATAATCGTGGCGCCGAAGATCCAACGAATGCTGCTCAGCATTGGCCCAACGGACTTGACCACCACTTCGTTACGGCCTTTTATCTCATCGACGCGAAGCGCGATCCGGCTATCACCTGTACGCATCAATACCACCGGGTAGCGTTCCGCGATGTACCGAGGCTCGGCCACCGACAATACACTGCCCAGATACGCCATCGGATACTTGATCCCATCCACTTCGAAGACAGGATTATCTTGCGCATCAAACTCCCTTGCCTGATCGCGGCTTAGCCGCATAATTGAATCGATATTAGTCAGCGGGATACCGAACTCTTCATGCCCAACCGTTACCATCAGTGCTTGGTTGATAGCAAGAGTCAGCGGTAAACGTACTTCGAATCTAGCTCCACCGCCCGCATCACTGGCGATACGCACACTACCGCCCAATTGTTTGACTTCACTTTGCACCACGTCCAGGCCAACACCGCGCCCGGAAATCTGGGTTACCGTAGCCCGGGTGCTAAACGCTGGCTCGAAGATGAATTGGATGATCTCGCTGTCCGCGAATTCGGCCTGCGCCTTTATAAGTCCCCGCTCTACCGCCCGTGCGCGCACCGCCGCAACATCGATACCGCGCCCATCATCGGCGATCCGAATGATCATCTCGGGACCATCTCTGTTCACTTCCAAGCACACCACGCCCTCGCTGGACTTGCCAGCGGCGCAACGTTGCGCGGGCGTCTCGATGCCGTGGTCAACACTGTTGCGCAAGATGTGCTCAAGCGAGCCGACGATACGATTCAAGATAGCGCGATCAATACGCAGATCGTCACCAACTACCTGCAACCGGACCCGCTTTCCAAGTTCCCTCGCGGTTTGGCGTACCACACGGCGAAAACGCGGCACCACCCGGGCAAACGGCAACATGCGGATCTGCATCAAGCCGTGTTGCATACCCGTATTGGCGCGTCCTTGTTGCGTCAACATGCTCTCGGACTCACGTGTCACGTTAGTGAGGGCATCGTGAATATTGTTCAAGTCGCCGACCGACTCGGCTAAGCCGCGCGACAACTCCTGCATACGGGAGAAACGGCCGAACTCGAGAGGCTCGAAGTCCTGAGCGCCTCCCTCACGATTTTCACGCTCATGCCGGTACGCAATCTGCGACTCCGTTTCCATCTCGAGGCGTTCCATCTCGAGGCGCCGCAGTTGCTCGCGCAAACGCCGTACCGTTTCACTCATCTCCTCCAGGTTCTGCCTAAAAGAGCTGACCTGCAATTCGATACGGGACCGTGAAACACTGAGTTCGCCAGCGTAACCGACCAAGCTATCGAGCAATTCAGCATCAACCGGTATGCGCTCGCCACGCTCGGCAGCACCGATGCCGTCCTCAAACGGTTGTTCTCCTTCGCAACCCGCCTGCATCTGAAGAGAAGATGCCTCATCCGGTATCTTCTCTCGCTGCTCTGCTCCATCCTTCAGATCGGCGCCACCTCGCCTATCTATTTCAGCATCATTGGCCAACCCGGCGCCCGCACGTAGCTCCGCTTCATCGAGTACTGTTCGAGCTGGCAGCGGCTCACCACGGGCCAGCGCTTCAATACGAGCGATCAACTCCGGCGCTGGCGTCAAGTGCTGATGGGCAACGACACAATCGAGCATGTCCGCGAGCTTATCTTGCGTCGCCTCGACTACTTCGAACAGTTCCGGCCCCGCCTCGAGACGACCGTCCACCACCAATGAGATGACTGACTCCAGACTATGGCCCAAATCCCCGATTGGATTGAGCTGCGCCATGCGAGCGCCACCTTTTAAGGTATGCAACCCTCGTTGCAGTTCGTCCAGCAAATGCTTGGAGGCCCCTTCTTTGCGCCAGCGTTCCAGCACTGATTCGTAAAGATCCAAAATTTCACCGGCTTCTTCTAAAAACGCCTCCCTCACCTCCATTCGATCAGCCACATGGCTGTCGCGCATCCCGTCGTGCTCGATGGTAACAGCCGCCGCCTCGGCCACTTCGGCGATGAGCTGACGGCCCCGTTCCACCCAATATTCAGCCTCCGCCAACTCCTCCACGCCAGTTCTCAAGTAGATGGCAACGGCTTCATTCGAGCGCGCGCACACTTGGGCAATGTAGTCGAGTATCCTGCTATCGAGCGGTGCGTCGATACTTATCAGTGCGTGGAGCAGAAGTTCCGTCACCTCCCAAATTCGGGAAACTCCGCTCAGTCCCGCAGTGCGGGCAGCCCCTTTTAGCGTGTGCGCCGATCTTGAATAATCGTGGGGCGATACCTCCTCCACACTCAATAAGCCCAACAGCGTACGCAGATGCTCGTCGGCCTCATCGAAAAACACCCGGCGCACGGATGGTTGATCGAACCCCTTAAACTGCGCATCAGGGATCTCGGAGGTCTCGCGCCGAATAGGAAACTTCAGAATTTCGGCACCAGCTTCCTCTTCCCGCTCAGGTAAAAGCACTGCCGCCGTGGTGGCGCCACCATCGCGCTCACCGGCGGATTTCTGCGCTGAAGCTGAGGTCGAAGAGCGCTCCGTTAGACCGCTCGCGGCCGCCTCCCCCAGCAGCGCCGCCCGCGCCCGCACGTCCTCGACATCGACCCCTGAAATATCGAACCTAGAAATATCGACTCCGGAAACGCCATCACCACGAAGCTCGGCGAACATAACCGGCAACGATTCACCAGCCTCTTTGATCAAATCCAATACCGGCTGAGTAGCGGGCACGATGCCGTCGATAACGCGATCGAGAAGCTCTTCGATGCTCCAGCAAAATTCACCGATAGCAACGGCGCCAACCAGCCGGCCACTACCCTTCAGGGTATGGTAACCACGGCGTATTTCCGCCAACGCCCCGGCATCATTCGGATCCGCCAACCACTTGGGCAGATGTTCATCGAACATGGCGAGTACGTCATCACTTTCCTCAAGGAAGACATTGATGATTTCCTCATCTATGGCATCATCCAGCAGCGGTGTCGAACCCGTTGCCTCATCCGGCAAGACCCCCACGTCAGGCTCATCCACCTCATCGGCTTCCATTCGGTCCAACAGATCGCGGGCCTTTAGAAGACTTGCTTCCAGCGACGCCGGCATCTGCGCGATCTCATCATCATTGTCAGCGGCTACATGACTATCCACAGTAGTGGCCATGGTAGTAGCGGCCATGGTAGGAGCGGCTATGGCACCGGTGGCTTCGCCCGCATTGGCCGCCAACGGGCCGAACGCCAGCGCAACTTCATCATCGCCTCGCACCACCCCAGGTTCTTTCGTCTCCCTGGGTTCTTTCGTCTCCCTGGGCTCTTTCGCCTCCCCGGGCTCTTTCGCCTCGTCGAACTGGCTATCGTCCGCACCGGGACCCAAATCTACCGTCCGACCGGCGATGCCGCCTTCGATGACCACCTCTTCCGCCGCCTCTTCTCCGTAAACTTCGGCGCCCGTAGGTGGGCCATCGTCTTCTTCCCATTGCACATCCCGAAGAGGAGAAGAATTAATTGCTCGATCCGCTATCCCCTCTTCAACAACTACGGCCCCAGCGGCGGCCGTCTCGGTAGCCTCTTTCTCAGCTTCCACTGAACCGGTATCGAACTCGTCAAAGTCCGCCGTTCGACCCGCAATGCCGGAAATGGTGATCGCTTCACTCACCACAGACTCGGGCTCAAGCGTGCGCCTCTCATCGACATCGGCATCATCTATTTCACTGGCCGCCTCTCCACTAGTTACCGTAGCTACCGGCTGCGCCACTTCCACGCCGGTGGCCTGTGCAGTGCCGGTGTCCTGTGCAGTGCCATTATCCTGTGCCGCGCTACAATCCTGGCCGTGCCCAGCCGCCCGCTCGATGATGACGGTGTCACCTAACTCATCCCCAGCAGTGGACGCAGGCGTTTTAACACTAGGTGCAAGCCCAAGAAGTGCTTCCACGCAGGCCGTCGCATGAGCCAACCGGGTATCAGCCTCCACCCCGGACGCTCCCGCCACCGCCTCCAGGTAGTAATCGATTGATTCGATGCCATCGGCAATACGCTCCAGCACCGCATCGTCCGGAAATGTCGGTGCGTCGAGCAACACCCGCTTCACGTAGCTCAACCATATTTCCAAAAGACTGGCGCACTGATCGAGAAACAGCATGCGAATGCCGCCAGCAATCCGTTGCACGCGCGCGGGTACTTCATTCAGCCTGGTTGACCGCTGACGCTCGGTAATGTACGCCGATAGCGTGTCTTTGATGATGGCAATATCCGATTTCGCCTCACCGATGACACTGGTTATCAATTGCAGATATTCGATGCCGGTTAAGTGTGTCTGCCCGGAACCGCATTGGGGTATATCGCTTCCCACGACGTTCAAGCCGTCGATGCCTTGTTCGGCCACCGAGTCCAAGGCTCCATCTACCCGCAGCATCGCTGCAGCAATGCCCATCAACTGGCTTTCACCGGGCCGCGTGTTTTCGGCTATACAGGTAGCGATTATCTGCTGTTGCTCGACCAAGGCTCTGCGCGATACGCCCAAGCTCAGCAAGCCCAAAGTGTCAGCCACTTGTGCCAACGACTGATGAACCGGCTCTAGATTCACCAACGCCCGTTGTTTATTGCCTGTATAGGTGTCCAGTGCATCGCGAGCGCGGGCCAGAACATCCTTCAACCCGGTGACGACTGTGTTAATAGTCCGCTGATTAGGCCCCATAATCTGATTAGGAGTGGCGCCTTCGCGGACCGCCGGCTCGAGCAGCTCATCGAGGCTGAAAGCGCTGCGCACTACTGCCAGCCGCTGCGGCCCCGGTTTCGCCCGCGCGCAATAATAGAGAAGGTTCTTCAGCAGCTGCGGCGGCCCCGATTCGTCAGTGGCGGCATCGGCCTCTCGCATGAAGCAGCGTAATCGACGATCCAACTGACCGAGGAGCAACTTGATCGACACGCTATGCTCCAAGCCGCCACTTTTGAGCGCGTCTACAACGGCGCGTGCCACCAGCCACAAACGGGCGGCAGGGGTGGAGCCGATGAGTTTTTGCACATGAGCGATGACCGCTTCGAGCACTTGCAGCGCATCAGCCGGTGGATCCCCGCGGTACCAGGCAACCAGCCCTTTTTGATAGTGTGGCCTCAGCTTGCGCACATACGCGGCGAACGCGTCGCCCTCGAGAGCTACCGGGCGCTCCTTGAACGGTAAAGGAGCATCCAAGTCGGGCGCGAAAAGCGAGCTCTCGGACAGCAGGGGCAGATTGCGGATACTGCGAACATCATTCAAAAGCGGCATCATCAACATGGGATTGTAGGGATTACCGCGAGTGATGAAATCAAGGCAGCCGGGCACCTGTACGATACCCTGCATCACCACTGCGCACGCATCGTCACGGCGCGCCACCTTGCCATCGTGCACCAAGCGGCACACCTGTTCGAGTTCATCGAGTAGAAGTGAAACGCCGTAGACCTCCAACATCTCGAGCACACCGCGAACGCCGTGTAGCGTCTCGGCGCACTCCAGCATGTGCCGGACCTCGCCTGTGTTCTCCAAGAAGGACTCGATATTGATCCGGGCTTGCGCCAAGCTCTGCTCGACCTCCTCTCGTACCCACTGGAGACTCGCGCGATCCATATATGTGTTTACCCGAAAACCGCCACAACGCGCTCAGCTCATGGGCCGTGCGCTGCTTGCGGCAAAATCTCTTCTTGTGGCTCGCCGACTTCGTTCCCCACCGAGTCGCCTATTGCGGGCAACCCTATAACCGTGCTCGACTCCGCGGTTTGCGGCAACCGGAAGCCGGCCACCGAGGTACGCAGATCGGCAGCGAGCTGCGCCACGGAGCCAATGGCCACACCCGTCTCCTGAGTGCCGTTGCGAGCCGCGGCAGTGATGCGTTGAATCTCCTCCATGATCCGGTTCACTTGACCGGCCTGTTCCGTCTGCCCGGCGGAAGACTCGGAAATACCGGCAATAAGGCCCGCCAGTTCCTCCGACACTGTTTCGATCCTAACCAGTGCTTGATCTGCATCTTCCGCCAGCCCCGCCCCGGACACCACACCAGCGGTACTGCGCTCCATGGACGCCACCGCTTCGTTGGTATCGGATTGAATGGCTTTGACGAGACCGTCGATCTGCTTGGTCGCCCGACTGGCCCGTTCCGCCAAGCGTTGCACCTCGTCGGCAACCACGGCGAAACCTCGTCCTTGCTCACCGGCCATAGAGGCTTGAATGGCGGCATTCAACGCCAAAATGTTGGTCCGATCAGCAATGTCGTCGATAAGACCAACGATATCGCCGATCTCCTGCGACGATTCGCCGAGCCGTTTAATGCGCTTTGAAGTCTCTTGAATGTTCTCCCTGATGGAATCCATACCGTCGATGGTGGCGCGCACCGCGTTGGCGCCGTTATTGGCGTATTCCACCGACTGCGATGCCACTTCACGTACCCGGTCCGCGCCCGCAGAAACGGCCCTGGAAGCATCGGCAAGAGCGCGGATAGACGCCACCGCCTCTTCGATCCGGGCAGCTTGGGTGTCACTGGCTTGAGTCAGTTGCTCGGCCGTATCACGCGCTAGGCGGGCGGCGCCAGCCATTGCCATGGAAACGCCGTTGATATTGACAACCGTTTCGCGCAAAGCGTCGATGGAGAAATTGATAGCATCAGCGATGGCGCCGGTAATATCCTCTGTCACAGTGGCGCTAATAGTGAGATCACCATCGGCCAAGTCGGCGATTTCATCCAGCAAGCGCAAAATAGCTTCTTGGTTGTCCTGATTGACAATACGGGTCCGCTCTTCACGTTGCCGTGCTCGCGCCGCCGCCCGGCGCTCCTGCTCGGCGCGGCGGGTAGCATCGTTGGTCCACTGCAAACCCAACAAGATAAGCACCAGAGCCACCGCCACGCTCAAGATAAAGCCCACCTCTTGCAGGTTGCGGTCTTCGGCATATGAACTGTAAGCGGTTTGCAGGGCCGCTATGCTAGCGCTCACAGCATCCGAACCCTCGATAATGGCAGCGCTTGCCGATTGCAAGCCAACGAGTTCGGGTACCAACTGCCGGGCCCGTTCCACCACCGCTTCTACCTTGCGGAATTGAGCGGACACGGCTCGAATCGAATCTCTGGCAGCGGCATCTTCCACGCGCTGAATGCCAAGCGCCGGGGCACCGTTTTCAAACCCGGAAATCCTCTCGCGCGCCGCGACCGCATCAGCCACGAACGCTGCTACGGCTCCGCCCTGAGCGTCCGCTCTAGCGCGCAACATACCCTCGCTGATACGTTCTATGGGCAGCTTGAGTGCGGCCGCGGCGAGAAGCTGCGAGGGCTGCGCAGCTGCGTCCTCCAGCGCCCCTATAAAGCTATCTATTTGCTCGAAGCTATTTTGCTTAGCGCCTTCGTAGCTGACAATCGCATCATTCAATTTCAAGTTGATGGCGCGTACCTCGAGCACCGCATCGACATGGTCGCGCATCACATTCCAATCAGCGGTCAACTGTTTATAGGCGTCCTGCACCGCGGAATCCCCTGGCAGCGCCTCGATGCGGGTGACCCGGTCGCCATTGGCCAATGACTCCATCGCCTGCTCGAATTGCCGGCGTTCATCGTCCAACCGCCTAAACGGCGATAAATCTCGGCTAAGATAGGCCGCAGCGGTTTCTTTTGCCATCAACTGGACACTCGCCCGGCTGGTGTCCAGCACAGTCTGAAGCCGGCCATCGGCGTCCGACTGCTGTTCGGACAGATAGAACACCACGATCGCCGCCAACACCAAGCCGAGCAGCAAAGTCGGCAAAAACGCCCGGCGCGCCAAACCCGGTTGTCCGGATTGCTTGACGTCCATCTCTTCGGCTTCGATGACGGGTGCTCCCCGCACTATGGTGGTTTCATCAAATTCCTCCTCGCTCTCGTCTTCGGGTTTTGATCGACCCAAGGGAAGCCTCATAGTTGCGCTCCGAATCTTCTTTCCAACGCTGCGCCATCACTGCTATGCAGCCGCGTCCAAGAAACGCCGATCGGTGAGGAGCTTGGTGAGATTCAATACCTTCCAAGTCTCGTCAACCGACACGAAGCTACCCGTCACGTAGAGCGCCAACGGCGCGGGCACGACTCCCGCCTCGTCATACCAGTGCTCGTCTAGGAACTGTTTCGCGCCAAATACCGTATCGACCAACATACCGACCCGAAGCTCGCCGCGCTCGGCGTACAACGCGCGCTGACCGCGCATCCGCGGCCCCTCCTGTGCTACCCCCAAGAAGTCAGCCAATTCCACAATCGTCACCAAACGGCCGCGCACGTTGGCGATACCCTTAACCCATGACTTAGCGCCCGGCACCGGCGAGATGAGCGGATCGGTCAGCACCTCCAGCACCTGATCCAGGCTCGACACCAAATTTTCTCCGGCAAGCCTGAAACCGATCCCGCGCCATAACGTTCCCTGCTCCACCTCAGCGCCGGGCAGACCCGGCGGCTTGCTACTTAGCCTGAAGTCATACTCACGCAGCAGAGCAATGAGGTTCGAGTTGTCCATAACCTCAGCCCGCGCCGTTCTTGGTTCCCACGTGCTCGACTATGGCCCCAAGCAATTCATCGCAGGTAAAAGGCTTGGTCAGATAGTGGTCGGCGCCGACGATGCGTCCGCGTGCCCTGTCGAATAAACCGTCCTTACTAGAGAGCATGATAACGGGCGTGTTCTTGAACAATTGGTTGCGCTTAATGAGCGAGCAGGTCCGGTAGCCGTCCAGCCTGGGCATCATGACATCAACGAAGATAATGTCCGGCTTATTGTCGATGATACGCGACAACGACTCGAACCCGTCAGTGGCGGTGATGACGTCATATCCGGCCTTTCTAAGCAGCGTCTGCGCCGTATGCCGAATGGTCTTACTGTCATCTATAACCATGACTTTGACAGCCGGGGACACGTCATTGGCGGCCACTCTTTCTCCGACCGGGGATGCGGCACTCATGAACAGCTCTCCTAAGGGACTCACGGTTGCAGACACGGGCGGCAAACTCTTCTTCCTCTAGCTATACGCAAAAGCCCGCCCTCAAGGAGAGCGGCTCGATGTCATGGTAGATGGCGTTTTCCACCAATGGTTGCAAGGTCAGTGGCGGTAAGCGCGCTGCCCGCGGTATTCGCGCCACAGCCCACTCAACTTGCAGCCGCTCACCTAGGCGCAGGGATCCGATACGCAAATACCCCTTGGGCGAGTTCGATCTCCGAGGCCCAGGGGCCGCCCCGGCGCTGTCCGCGAGACTGGCACGAAACAGCTCCGACAGCTCCTCGGCCACCTCACCTGCAGCGACGTGAGCGCCAGGCCGAGCCAAACGTCCGCCGTCCCGCTACCGGGGCGCAGCACCACCATAAAAGCCGACAACTGACCGCCGATTACAAGCGGGAAGAGCGTCCCCAGCTTGCAAAAATCGGGCATACCGCCTCTGCTTTCCTCAGCATCGTCAAACATGATCGCGGGTACCGCTCGCTGTCTCTGCTCATTATAGTGAGCGCCCCATCACGCGAAGCGAACGCCAAGTCGAATGTCCGACCCCACTAACGAGACCGACAAGCCCTGGCAAGGACGTTTCACCGAACCCACTGACAGTTTTGTGGAAGCGTTCACCGCTTCGGTGGAATACGACCAGCGAATGGCTAGGCACGATATCCGCGGCTCCATCGCCCACGCCACCATGCTGGCTCATGTAGGGGTCCTCACCAGCGAGGAGGCGGGCGCCATCGTCGATGGCCTCAACAGCATCGCGGCCGACATCGAAGCAGGGCAATTCAAGTGGTCCATTGCTCTTGAGGATGTGCACATGAACATCGAGGTGGCACTTACCGCCCGTATCGGCGAGATCGGCAAAAAGCTGCACACGGGCCGCTCGCGCAATGATCAGGTAGCAACGGACATACGGCTCTACCTGCGCGATGAAATCGATGCCATACGCAAAGAGTTAAAACGCTTGCAAACGGCCACCATCGATGTCGCCGAGCGCGAAGCGCACACCATCATGCCGGGGTTCACCCATCTGCAGACGGCGCAACCGGTCACCTTCGGCCACCATATGATGGCGTGGTACGAAATGTTGGTACGCGACGATGGGCGGCTGGTGGACTGCCGCCAGCGCCTCAATCACATGCCACTGGGCGCGGCGGCCCTGGCCGGCACCACCTATCCCATAGACCGCGCTTTTTGCGCCCGATTGCTGGAATTCGAAGGTATCTGCGAAAACAGCCTGGACGCCGTGAGCGACCGGGATTTTGCCATCGAATTGGTGAGCGCCTGTGCGGCGCTCATGAATCATCTCTCGCGCTTCTCCGAGGAACTCATTTTGTGGAGTTCCGCCCAATTCGAGTTCGTTGAATTGTCGGACGCTTTTTGTACCGGCTCATCCATCATGCCACAGAAGAAAAACCCGGACGTGCCGGAGTTGATACGCGGTAAAGCGGCCCGGGTAAGCGGTGCCCTGGTGACCCTGCTGATGCTCATGAAAGGCCAACCCCTGGCCTACAACAAGGATAACCAGGAAGACAAGGAGCCGGTGTTCGACGCAGTGGACACGGTACGCGGTAGCTTGCACATCTACGCCGACATGCTAGCGCAGATGAAAGTCAACCGGGCCAGGATGCAAGCAGCGGCGGCGCGGGGATTCTCCACCGCCACCGACTTGGCGGATTACTTGGTGCGCAAGAACATCGCGTTTCGCGACGCTCACGAAATCGTCGGCCGGGCAGTGCGCATGGCCATCGATTCGAACCGCTCACTGGAAGCCCTGCGCCTTAGTGAATTAAAGTCGCTTTGCCCGGTGATAACGCAAGATGTATTCAGCTTTTTGACCTTGGAAGGCTCGGTGGCGGCCCGTGACCATTTGGGCGGCACCGCGCCCGCGCAAGTACGCGCCGCCATCGACAGGGCACGCGAGCGCCTAAGTGCTACATAAAAGCCTAAGCACGGCACAACACTAGAGCTATCAAAAACTAGAGCTATCATGAGTGCCACCGAAGACAGCATCGATTCTCTTAGCCAGGCGCTACACGCTTTCGCCGCCGCCCGTGATTGGGAGCAGTTTCACTCGCCGAAGAACCTGAGCATGGCGCTGGCCGGCGAATGCGGCGAGGTCCTCGAGCATTTTCAATGGCTGACGCAAGAGGCCAGCGCCGCGCTCAATGAGCAACAAACCCGAGAAGTTGGCCTCGAACTGGCGGATGTATTCATCTATACAGTGCGCCTGGCGGATACGCTAGGCATCGATCTGCTAGCCGCCGCCCGTGCCAAAATGGCCATCAACGAATCGCGTTATCCCGTTGAACGGGTACGGGGCGATGCACGCAGGGCATCGCAATACGCAAACCCCGCACCGCAAGCAGAGGGTGAGCTATGAAAAAATTCGCAAAAATTCTAGTCTGGACCCTGCTCGTACTGATCATCGTGCTGGTGGGCGGACCGTTAATCGCGTTGCAGTTCATCGATCCTGCCGACATCAAAGCGCAGATAGAAAAGCGCGCCTTTGCCGCCACTGGCCGCACCTTGGACATCGGCGGCGACGTAGCGATCACCGCCTATCCCTGGCTGGGCGCGAAAGTGGCTGATATTACCGTTGGCAACACCGAGGGCTTTGGCGATGCGCCATTTGCCCGCATCGCCAAAGCCAACGTGCGCGTGAAGTTGCTGCCCCTGCTCGGCAAGCAGGTGGCAATGGACACGGTGGTGGTGCAAGGGTTCGAGTTGAATCTGCAACGCAAAGCCGATGGCACGACCAACATGGATGACCTAAAAGCGCTCGCCGCCGGTGATGCGGCCAGTAGCGGTGAAGCGACGGCGGGCGCGCTCGCGCTGGGTGGTTTGGAACTGTCCAACGGCACCATCCGCTGGCTCGATGAACAACAAAATCAAGATGTGACCGTAAGCGCGCTGGCCCTGCGCACCGGTGCATTGGATTTAGCCAACCCCTCCATTGCCTTGAGCACCAGCTTTCTAGTCGATTCGCAACAACCCGGGATAACCGCCGCCCTCGCCCTATCAGCCACTTTCGCCCGAGGCGCGAGCGGCACCGAGTGGCGGGCCGACGGCGTAAAAATCGAAGTGGACGGCAAGGGCGCGGCCCTGCAAGGCGCCCAGGTCAAAGGCACCTTGAACGCGAACATCGCCTACGATCAGGCCACCGGCGATCTGATGCTGGAGGACGTCAACCTAGACTCGCCCGCATTTGCTTATGCCGGCAATTCGGGGGCTCTTAAAGCCGCCCTAACCCGTCTGGCATATCGGCCAAGCGCCGGCACGGTAGCGTTCGTCAGTCTTTCGCTGGACGCTCCCAAACTGACCACCGCCACCGGAACTGGTGGCGTAAAACTAGTCGCCAACGGCGCCAAGTATCAGCTAGACGGCTCGGCGCTCGAAGCCGATGCCGTCGAGCTGACGGCCACCAATGCGGCCATCGGTAAGTTCTCCGGTTCGTTTGCAGCCAACATCAATGCTATTGCCATGGATCCTGGTTCGGGCAAAGCCAAAACCAAAGGCTTGGACCTCAAGGTCTCCCAGTTCAGCTTCGACGGCATGTCAGGCGCGGCGGCGCTGGCCGGCGATGCCCAGATAGATCCCGCCAGCCAGCAGGTGCAAGTGGCCGGAATGAAAGCATCCGGGGACATCACCGGGGGCGCCATCGGCACGGGCCGCTTGCCGTTCACCGTCACCGGCGATGCCCGTCTCGATTGGGCCAAGGGCCTAGGCGCCATTCCCAACATGGTTTTGCAGGCCAACAACTTCAATGTGGACGATACCAAGGGCACCTTGCAAGCAGCCGGCGATTTGAACTTGGACTTGGCCGGCCCGCGCATCCGATTCAAAGCCCTCAATCTAAACGGCAACATCGCCGGCCGGGCCGTGCGCGGCGGTAAAGCGAAGCTCTCTTTAACCTCGGCGGTGGACGCCAATCTAGCCGATCAATCCTTCAACTTGACAGGATTAAAGCTGGACTTGACGGAGCTGGCGGCCATGGGCGTTGCCGGCACCGTCAAACTGCGGGGCAATGCCGCTGGCAACGGCGCCAAAGGCACGTGGTCAGCCAAGGGACTGACCATAACCACCGATCTCACGGGCAAGGATCTGCCGCAGGGCAAACTCAAGAGCACACTCACCGCCAGTGCCGTACTGAACACGGTCAAACAATCCCTCACCGTGAGCACCTTCAATGCCAAGGCGTCCGGCCTGACGGCCAAGGGCAAGATAACCGTCGCTGGCCTCGGCTCGGCGCCCAGCTATAAAGGCGATGTCAGCATCGCGCCGTTCAACCCCCGGAGATTATTGCAGCAACTCGGCCAACCGGTACCCAAGCTGCGCGATCCCAAGACCCTACGCCGCGCATCGGTGGGGGCCACTTTCTCCGGCACCTTGAACCGCGTTCGCCTGCAGCCTGTGCTGCTCAAAGTCGATGACAGCACCCTGCGCGGCACCTTGAGCATCAGCGGCTTCACCAATCCGAAGTACCGCTTCGATCTCAAGGTCAATGGCATCAACGCCAATCGCTACATGCCGGCCAAGGCCAAGTCCCAGGCGGCCAGCCCAGGCGCCGCGGCGGCTGCCGCCACTGGCCTGCCTAAACAAACCCTGAGAACCCTCAATGCCAAAGGCAAGCTGTCAGTGGGCAAACTCACCGCCGCCGATCTGCGCTTGAGCAACGTATCCCTAAATCTGGATGCCGCTGGCGGGTTAGTGAAACTCTCCCCCCTATCCGCCCGCCTTTACCGGGGCGCTTATGCCGGCAGCATCATCGTCGATGCGCGTAAGAAAACACCGTTGCTCAGCGTCAATGAACGGCTGCAAGACATCGACCTAGGCCGCTTCTTAAACGATCTGAACGGCAAAGTGGCGTTGACGGGCACCGGCTCCGTGGCCGCCAAACTCAAGGCGCGCGGCGGCGATACCAAAGCGCTGGTGGCCAGCCTAGCCGGCAATATCGACTTCAACATCGTCAACGGTGTAGCCCGCGGCGAATTCTGGGACGAAACACGCCAGAGCATCCGCAGTGGACTGAACGCACTCCGGGTCACGGGCGTGCAATGTGATCTCTCAGGCGTCCTGCGCGAGCGCGACACGCCGTTCAAGCAAATCGTGGGAGCGGCGGTGGTCAGCAAGGGCATCGTCAATATCCCCAAGGAGCGGATGGTCAAAGTGCGGGCGCAAAGCCAGCGGCTGGACGTGGACGCTTATGGCACCGTCGATCTGCCCCGCGAGCGGGTCAACATACGCACCGATCTCAAGATTTATGAGAAGTGTCAGGTACTAGGGCGAGGCATACGCGTGGATCTTTCCAAGGTCAAATTCCCGGTACGTGTCTCGGGGCCGTTCGCCAACCCCAAAGCGGTACTTGACGACGGCGCCATCGGCCGTGCCATCGAGAAGCTGATCGGCAGCGCGGCCGGTAAATTCATCCAACGCGAAGCCGAAAAGTTGCTAGACCGGGAGGCGAAGAAACTGTTGAAGGGCCTTTTTAATTAACAAAGCAGTGCCGGCTAAAGGAGCCAGGCGCCCCTTCGCGGAGCGCCTTATCGAATGGGCCGCCAACCATGGCCGTCACCATCTGCCGTGGCAACGCAGCCGCACCCCCTACCGGGTATGGATATCGGAAATCATGCTGCAGCAGACTCAAGTTGCCACCGTTATTGCGTACTTCGAGCGCTTCATGGACCGGTTCCCGGAGATAACGGACCTGGCCGCCGCGCCGGTGGACGAAGTGCTGCACCTGTGGAGCGGACTCGGCTACTACTCGCGGGCGCGCAACATTCACGCGGCGGCCAAACAAGTGGCGGCGGAGCACGGCGGCACATTCCCAACGAATATCAGCGAAGTCATGGCATTGCCCGGCATAGGGCGCTCAACCGCTGGCGCCATACTGTCGTTGGCGCTGGACCAAAGCCAACCCATCCTGGACGGCAACGTCAAACGGGTGTTGGCGCGCCACCGTGCCATCGACGGCTGGCCCGGCAAAAGCACCGTCAGCAAACGCCTGTGGGCGGCGGCGGAAGCTTATACACCGGCCTTGCAAGCGGGCGCGTACACCCAGGCCATCATGGATCTGGGTGCCACCATCTGCCTGCGTTCATCACCCTCGTGCTTGCTCTGCCCAGTGTCACGGGATTGCGAGGGCCGCTTGCAAGGGCGCATCGGCGAACTACCAGCCCCCCGGCCCAAACGCGAGCGCCCGCTGCGGCAGGTCGATATCGTGATACTGCGCGACGGGGCGGGACGTGTAGCCCTAGAGCAGCGCCCACCGGCGGGGATCTGGGGCGGACTTTGGGGCTTTCCGGAAGTGCCCGATGGGCAAACAGTGGACGGCTGGCTGGCCGGTTCATGGGGAGTGGCGGCCGGGCACATTCGCCCTCTCGCCCCGGTAAAACATGGCTTCACCCACTTCGAACTAACCATGCATCCGCATCTAGCGGACATCACTTTTAAACCTTCAGCGTACGTTGCCGAAGGCGGCGAACTTCTTTGGTACGATCCGGCGGCACCGGCGCAAGTGGGACTGGCCGCGCCGGTGACCCGGCTATTAAAAGCACTAACAAAGCTCAAGGTGCAGGCTTATGACGAGAATGGTTAATTGCGTAAGGCTCGGCAAAGAGGCCGAAGGGCTAGATAAGCCACCGTATCCAGGCGAACTCGGTCAACGGATATACGGCCACGTGAGCAAAGAAGCCTGGAGCGCCTGGCTCGCCCACCAAACCATGCTCATCAACGAAAACCGCCTGACCCCCAGAAAGGCGGAGCACCGCAAATTCCTTGAGTCCGAGATGGAGAAATATTTCTTCGGCAGCGGCTCAGCGGCGCCGCAGGGATTCATTCCGGTCCAACAGTAGGGGACCTAGCGGCACGGCAAGACCCCTCAACTTGACGAAGTTGGACTGCTCGCGTGTAATACGCGGCCTTCAACGGCCAGGTAGCTCAGTCGGTAGAGCAGTGGACTGAAAATCCGCGTGTCGGTGGTTCGATTCCGCCCCTGGCCACCATCTGAATCAATGATTTATCGGCACCTACGCCAAAGCTTTCTCCTGCACTGTGCTGGGAATTGTGCGTCCTAATGACGAGTTCATGACGTACCCGCCGCATCCTCGGTGTTCAGATGTGCATATCTGCCCACTATCGATTGTGACTTCCATCCACCCGACTGCCCATAGAGCACAAAGTAGGGCGGAACGGATTCCATGACTATAACTTAAATTCTTTTTTTCTAGGTGATGATCGCTGAAGTCTAACGACAGAAGCATAAAGGCGGAGAACATCCGACCCACCGACCCCCGGAGCATTACCAATCGTTGGGAGTTAGGCCGGGCGGAGCCTGAGCACCGTTTCCGTGCGCATTCGCTTTTGCAATGACGAACCTGCGCCGCGGGCAATGGGCAAGTACCGTCGATTCTCAGGCAACTCCCGGTCGCGTCTGTGGTAAACTTTTAGCCCTACCATATGCCCTGCCCGTCGTACCGCCGCAGCGTTGCTGACAAATATGCCCTGAAGGCAAGAATTACCGACTACAAGGGTCGCCCTTCCGTCGGGTTTAAGTACTCGCGCCAGTTCCGACATCAGCCGATATACGTCGGCGCAATAACGCTCGATCATTCCTTGGTGACGGGACGGCAAACATTGAACGCGACCGATCTCAGCCAACATTGAGTCGAATAGCCGATGAGATTGAGAGGGATCTAGGGCTTTTTCCGCACCAATACTCGTCGAGCGAATTGTCCGCAGTTCCTGCAACGTGTGGCCGAGCCAAGCCAGTCGATGCCCTCGCATATAGTCAATTGCATTGAGGTACGGTGGTGACGTAACCACCACGTCAATCGACTGGTTAGGCACCCATTGCCGCATCTCACGTGCATCTCCAAGTTCGATTCTTACTTGACCGCGTAGACATTCGCGGGGATTAACCATCGAACGAACTCGTTCAATAGACCTTTCGAACGCCAAAAACACGTCGAAATCGGACTCATCGGCCACCTTATGTGGACGGCTATGCGACACATCACGTGCCAGGGATGCACCGCGATCTTTGGTAATGATTATCCGACTAAGCGCAAGCCGAACACAGTCTAGTGCCGCGCGGGTAGGCGCTGTCCGACGTTTGCCGCCTTCATCGGCCAGCACCCATGCAATTGCGCGTAGTTCACGCCGTTGCTTCTTCCCGAACCAATATTGGACAAAGTCAACACATTCCTGGTCCGAATCCATCCACGGTAGGTGACAGCCGTCGCCCTCTAAGCTACGCGCTCGTCTAACAACGTTCCTCGCAACCCGAGCTAGCGCAATATCGTCAACAGGCATCGTCGCCACCCTCGTCATGAGCACGGCTAGCGGATCCAGATCCAGCACAACTGCGCCTAACCCTTGTTCAGTAGCAGCACGCGCAACAGTCCCCGACCCAGACATCGGGTCAAGCACAACGCTGCCTGGATCCAATCTCTTCAATTGGCGTAGCGCTATCTCCGGAGCCATCCGGGCGGGAAAAGGATGCAGACTTCTGTTCACTCCGACGACGCTCCACCCGCGGCATGAAGTTGTTCTAGCTGCGCCTTCACAGCCTGCGCAACCATCTTAGGACTCGCGTTCACGATGATCTTCTGATCCTGAACGCCCAACACATCTGGAATTATCGCTGCCAGACCGCGCGCCAGATTCAACACGTCGGTGTTCTGTACCGTCTTAGCCCCTACGGTCTCTCTACAAGTCAACGACACCGTGCTCGCATCCAACGCATCAGGTACTTTTCCCTCCAACGCTTCCAATGCTTTTATAAACACATCGATGGATAAGACTCGCTTAGCGGAAATTTCGCTGCCAAGCTCATCGACCCACTTCGCAACTTTATTCGGATCGTAAATCTGTAGAAGCTCGCGGAGCTTCGTTACGGGGATCACGCCAAACTCCACCGTAATTTCAAGCAACCTTGCCAGATCGCTAGCTCGCAGCGGAGTTATTTTTTGCTTGGCACATCGGGCAGCAATCGTCCCATCACTGAACCCAGGCGTGACTACGAGCGCATGATCAGCTTTAAACCGACTCCGATGGTCTGCTATGCCCGCCAAGTTCAGATTATTTGTCGCCGCTTTCTCATGCTTAGACGACTTTGCATCAAACGTGAAGCTGTACAAAGGCGGATGAGGTTCTGTGAGGGTCGGCGGAACATTTGAAGGCGCCGCGTACGCTTTTGCGATCCCCTCGGGCTGCCCGGGTTTAGCCAAATCGGTAACGCTAAACCCGAGATGCGTCAGAGCATCCGACACCGCCGCCTCAAGCAGTTTGCTATTTTCACTTCGATGCTGAGTAGTCAAGAGCAACTGAGCAACGTGGGCAGCGGATTTGCGGGCCTTGAGCGCTTGGTAACGCATCAACCGGTCACGATATCTTCTGATCTCGGCTAACGTGGACGGTGGTACGCCAGCATTGAGAGAATAGACATCCGTTAGGAGTTGCACCATTCCAACTGTACGAATCAACTCTTTTTCCGCCTTCGTTCTACTGTGTTCGGCAACGAATGGGTGCTTCTTGTTGACCGAAATCGTGCTGTCAGAAATCCGAAATTTCACGAACCCATCGTCGTTCTCAAAGTTCGTATCAATCTTGACTTGCCCCAAGGTCTTTCTCACATCTTCGCCCGTGACCTTTCTCCACGAACTTGCCGACTCCTGCCGATCTTGGATACCGGTTTCATCGAACAAATCGGGTATAGCCGGTTTTGTTTTCAATGTTTCCAACACGACGCTGCGCAGCGGATTAAGCGACAGGACGCCTAGCGTTTTCACTAGTGCATCGCCACCATCTGGCAACGTCACTTTGCGGTCGTTGTCATACGCTGTCCTCGCTTTGCTGAAGACACGCCTAAGAAAAGCCCGAAAAATCCGTAGACCTTCCGTATCCCTAAAGCGCTCGCGATCAGTAGTCAGGAACGAATTTAGACCGTCTGCCCGCACCGCCATTCGAAACCGCGCCCAAGCGGCGTGGCTCAGATTCTCTTCCCCAAAGCTTGGATCTCCTTGATTCACTACACGCCCCAAGACGTTTACGTGGAATCCGTTGGATGCTCCCCGCTCTTCGCTTCTCCCAGTACTGATAATCTCGTCAAACAGGTACACGGTTCCTGTGACCTCGCCGACCACAGGGCACCTCTAACAATGCACTTTTTCCGCGATTGCGGCGTCAGCGCCGTGCTCGAATCCTCATGTATCACCTATCACTGCGGCCCCACAAAATAGTTAAACACAGCGTATAAGCTATTGATTTCCATAAAAAATTGACTATGGCATTGTGTTTGAGACATGAAAACAGTTTTTCCATAAATTTCAAAGGGTTAGTATGCTCTATGGGACAGCAGTGATCACCTATACACTGCGGTTCTGCGCACGGTGCTTCCTTGCACTCACGAAACAATTACTATTTTTAGAGGCGCCTTTTACTATGTCTGCAAACTTTCTTGCCAGGATGCGAGTCTACCTCAGCGGCGCCTCAAGTTCTGGCAAGTCGATGTTGCAAGCCGACCTGGCCTCCAAATTCCCGTCCCACAAAATCATCACAGAGGTCGCTCGCGATTTGATGGCAGAACTGCACATCACGCTAGACGATTTGATGAAATCGCTGGCCACTGACAAGAAGCTGTTTGGCGACCTTCAAGTCCAGATCCTGGATCGCCAACTAGCTGATACGGATCGATACACAGCAGCGGACTTCATCTCCGACAGAGGTCCGGATGCGCTCGTCTACACGAAATTCTACGTGCCAGCTCGATACGACGAAGTTCGCCAGTCAGCTGCGGGCCAGGCGGCCGTCCAGCGGTGCAAGCAGCCGGGTACGCTGGTGGTTCTGGTGAGCCCGCATGGGCAGGGCTCGCGCGACGATGGCACTCGACTAGCGCCCTCGGATTCCGAAGCGGAGCAGTTCACGGATTGCTTTCGCGAGTTTTTTGGGGAAGAGAGGATCGAGTACTTAGATTTGCGAGAGCGAGATGTCGGTAGGAGGGTAGAGCTAGTCGCTGCAGCTATGGAGGGGATGTAAGGTTTTGGGTAGCTGCAGAAATGAAGGTGTTCGCAGCATGTGACATTCCAGTGGAGCGGCGCCCCGGTTAGGACTACATGCTTGTATGAGTTGTTGAAGTCCCGAATGTAGCCGAAATTTCTGCTTTGGGTTTCGACCTCTGCCCACAGCGCACCAGGACCCGATAAGACAGTGCCGAACTTGGCTTCTAGTTCGGTACGGAAATCGTGATGAAGAATCCGGCAGCCGTTGCCCTCGGGCGGCTCGGCGGAAAGAAAGGCGGTCCTGCTCGCGCTGCGAAGCCGACTGCGCGTCGCCGAACAGAGATAGCGAGAAAGGCTGCGAAGGCCCGCTGGTCAAAGGAGGGTTTTCGGTCGAAAAACGATAAGTGAAGTCTGACTCGGAGGGCTACGACACACCATGACAGCCGAGGTCGCCATTCTCAATAAGGCCGCCGTGGTACTTGCCTCGGATAGTGCTATGACGCTTGGGGAATCAGGTAAGGTCTATCCGACAAACAAGCTCTTCACATTAAGCAAGTACCACCCGGTTGGCGTCATGGTCTACAACAACGCCGAGTTCATGGGTGTTCCTTGGGAAACCTTGGTCAAAATGTTCAGGGAACAGCTAGGCCACGAGGACCTTCCTACCGTTAATGACTACGTCGAGGCGTTCTTCAATTTTCTTCTCACTGCGCCTATCTGTGATGCCGCACAGAGGGAGTCGAACCTTCTTCGTATTGCAGAGGATCTCTTCGGAGAGATCCGAATCCGCGCTGTGCACCAGCTACAGGACCTCTTCAATACAAAGGGGCGGTACTCAACTAGGGACATCAGTCAGGCTTTGTCTGCATCGGTGGATGCTTGCATTAACTACTGCGTAGGCCTGAACTCATGTTCGGCATTGGACACCTTGGACGTTGACCGACTGTTGCGGTCCCACCGAAACCAACTAAGCGACTGTGCTGACCATGTGTTTAGCGGATTTCAACTCTCTCAGGCATTCAGACGAAAGCTGACTCTCGCGCTCGCTTCATTCATCCGCTCCAAAGACGTCTCCGACGGTTCGTCGAGCGTCGTCGTCGCAGGGTTTGGAGCCGACGAGTTGTTCACCACACTGGCGGAGATCGAGACTGATGGTGTGTTGGGCGACAGACTGAAGCATGAGATTATCCGGTCCGTAGACATAGGTCGGGCTAGCACCAAAGCATCCATCATACCATTCGCCCAAAGCGAGATGGTTCATCGCTTCATGGAGGGCGTCGATTATGAGTTTCTTGACTACCTTGGAAATTCAGCCGAGCAGTTGCTGTACCAATTCGGGAAAGAAGTGTTGGATGCGCATTCTCCGTTGTCGGGTGCCCGAAAGCGTTGGGTCTTAAAGGGGCTGCGTAGCGCAGCACAGAAGCGGATTGAAGCATTCAGTCAAGATGCCCAAGCCTTTCGTCGTCAGAAGTTCGTAACGCCGATAACTGAAATCGTCGCCCACTTGCCGAAGGAAGAGCTTGCTAGTATGGCCGAAACACTGGTCGGTCTAACGTCGTTGAAGCGCCGCGTATCAGCCGAACAGGAAACGGTTGGAGGACCGGTAGATGTTGCAGTGATCTCCAAGGGCGATGGTTTCGTCTGGATAAAACGGAAACACTATTTCAATCCGCAGCTAAATCCGCAGTTCCTACACAACTACTTTTACAGAACAGATCACGCGGAGAACACACCATGAATCGCAAGAGTACAGCGACCAAGAAGCCAACTCGAAAGAGCGGAGTTGTCATTGCCGATGCCACGCTTGTAACGCCGGGAGACAGTGACCTGTCAGTTAGGGAGCGGGGAATTCGAGACGCGAAGCGGGCTTTCGAAAGAGTGAAGGAGCAGATCCGGCAGGACATTCGAGCGGAGAACTGATCCGGATGAACGTCCTTGTGGTGTGCCGTAAATTGTGCGAGCGCGGGGCTCCCTTGCGCTCACTTTCAATCACTTATGCTCATTCTTGGACATAGGCAGGCGCCACAAGTGGCTGATTTACAATAGCTTTAGTCTTTGGTCAGCGTGACTGAAAATCCGCGTAGCAGTGCCGACAGGAAGCTTTCGGCTCAGCATGAACCGAGTCACCGTGACCCGTCACACACCGGCATTCACGGGCTGCGTCAAAACGGCGACATGCTGATAGGAGACTTGCTGGCAGAAGCTTTTTCAAAGCTGTATCCGGCGCGCCGATGAATACGCGCGAGGGAAGTACGTGATAACTGAAGTCGCCATCTCAAGCCATGCCCACTTGCACCTGATTAGGCCGCATGTCATCGGGACGACTGGCCAACATCTCCTCCAACTCCCGGCGTACGGATGCGGCGCTGGAATCCTCGAATAGGTTATTCAGCTCCTGCGGATCATTCGCCAGATCATACATTTCTCCAGCCCCGGAGAGCGCATCCACAGTGAGCTTGTGCGTTGCCGTTCTTACGCTACGCAGGCTCAGGGCAACGCCGACTCTTGTAGGCAACAACTCCCATTCGTTGAGGGCAAAGTCCCTAGACTTATCGTCCGCTTCCAGCAACGGGCGCAGGCTGCGGCCATGTTGTTCACGTAACACGCTGGCACCAGCGTAGTCACAAAAGGTCGCCCCTAGATCAAGCGTCGATACCGGATCAGCCACCACCTTACCGGCGGGCAGCCACGGCGCCCGCACCAACAACGGGACCCGCAGCAATCCCTCATAGTGCATGGGCCCCTTCAAAATGAGCCCGTGATCGCCGAGCCAGTCACCGTGATCGGAGGAGTAGACGATGATCGTATTCTCCGCGAGCCCAGCCTGCTCCAAAGCCACCAGGATGCGCCCCACACTATGGTCGATGAGGGCAATCTGCCCAAACGTGTTGGCGATTATCTCGCGCAACTGTGCATCGCTTTGAGGGGCGATACGGCTGTACTGTTTGCGGATGTCCGCATGTTCACTGGCCCCAGCCGGTTGCGCCGTGACCACCGCTTCGTGCCACCACGGACGGCGCTCGAAATCCCGCGTCCGGTGCTCGGGCAAATCAACCTCATCGGGGTGGTGCAGCCTGGACCAGGGTTCCGGGCAGTCAAACGGATGATGCGGATCAGGGAAGCTTACCCAGGTACAAAATGGCCGCTCCTGGCGTGCCGCTTGGCGTAGCCAGTCGATGGTAACGTCGGCGGTCCAGGTGGAATTGTGCCAAGCAACCGGCAGCTTTGAATGCCAGGTCTGGGCGGCGCCTTTTGTGTCTTGCGCGTTGGCTTGGTACAGGGCATTTTTCTCATGCCCGCGTCCATCGGCGAAAAACCACCGCTCGTAGTGTTGCCCTCCAGGGGGTTCTTCCGGCAGAAACCAATTGTGTCCCACCAGCATGAGTTCCACGTGTTCAAAGCCCATGTAAGGCCCGTACCAGTCAGCCGGATAGCCGGCGGCGGAACTCAATGACTCTGGTGTTCCGGTCGGCTCATAGGTGTGGAAAGTGGCAAAATGTGCTTTGCCGAAGAACGCGGTGTCATATCCCGCTGCTGCGAGGGCACCAGCGAAACCGGCCTCTCCCACCCGCGACTCCAGATCAACACCGTTGTCATGAACGCCGTGTGTACGTGGCAGGATTCCGGTGAGAATCGAGGCCCGGGTCGGTTGGCATACAGCGTTTGGCGTAATAGCAGCGGTAAAGCGGACGCCGTCGTGGGCCAGACCATCCAAATGCGGGGTCTTTATCGGGCGGCCCTCTACGCCCAGGCAGTCGGCGCGTTGCTGATCAGCGGTGATGAAGAGAATGTTCGGGCGTTTCATGTGCGATTATCCGGAATGTGACGAGGAGCCGGTACATTTGTAAACAACATACCCAATTCCAGCCCGGCCATGTACACGTAATAGTCATGAATGTGCGTACCTTATCGACACTTCTTCGCAAAAATACACCGCGCCACCTGCAAACAATATCCCACAACTGGCATCGGCGTCTGCGGTGCTCACATCCGCTGTAGCCTCGCTGGGCGAACTGAGCTAGTCAAATAAACTCGCACCTACGGACTGTTCGCTTTAGCCTAGCCTAGTCGATTCGTTCATAACGAACGCCGATGATCGTTGTCTACGCGCAACCGGTTCCGAGCCACCGAACTGAACTGGGAACCACTTGGGCCGATGACCGGTTGCAGGCGGGCAGCAGCAGTGTGTGATCTACGGACCCCTTGCGGAAACGGTCCACGTCAATTGAGCAGTATTTTACGAATAGGTCCGGATTCACCATATCTTCACCATCGCTCTACACCAGAAGATAAAGTAAATATCTCTAAGGCTTAAGGTAATGACTAGTATCAATATGGCACCACTATTTGCAAAAGCAAACCAACACGCTTATCAGAAAAGAGAGCGAGCATTCTACACTGACCGGATACAAAAAAGCTGGGGCGGTGGACATATTATGAAAGGCCGCATCCCCAACGACTCCTCACTTGTATTGATGAGCAATGACTATCTTTCCTTGGCTAATGATGAGCGCATCCGAAAAATACAAGCAGACACACTAATGAACACTGGAAATGGCCTGATTATGTCTAGTGTCTTTCTTCATGGCGAAAACCCACAAGGACAGCTCGAAAGACGATTCGCTATATTTTTGCAAAGCGAAAGTACAGTTCTGTGCCAATCCGGCTGGGCTGCTAATGTAGGCCTTTTGCAAACCATCGCCGACAGCACTACTCCGGTTTACATTGATATGCACGCGCATATGTCGCTGTGGGAGGGCATCAAGTCCGCGGGAGCGACAGCGCATGGCTTCCGGCACAACAACATCAGTCATATCGAGCGCCAAATACGCAAACACGGCCAAGGAATTATCGTCGTAGACTCTATATATAGCACAAATGGCAGCATATGCCCGCTACATGATCTGGTAAACGTTGGAGAGCTATACAACTGCTTAATGGTTGTTGATGAATCTCATTCTCTGGGAACTCACGGATATCAAGGCGAAGGATTAGTGGCTTCATTAGGCCTGACTCATCGAGTACATTTTCGAACTGCCAGCTTGGCCAAGGCTTTTGCCGGCCGTGTGGGCATAATTACATGTTCGAGCAAATTTTACGAATATTTCAAATGCAACTCGTTTCCAGCCATATTCAGCTCCTCACTCTTGCTACATGAAATCGCCGCGCTCAGCCAAACCCTTGATATTGTGATCGCCAGTAACAAAGAGAGAGAACGACTGCATAGAAATGCTGACGTCTTAAGAACAGGGTTAATTGAATTGGGGTACAATGTTTCTGTGAGTCAGAGCCAAATTATCCCTCTTGAAGCCGGCCCTGAACAACGCACCATAAAGCTTCGGGATGCATTAGAGGCACATGATATTTTTGGTGCTGTTTTTTGTGCACCAGCAACAGCAAAAAATCGTTCTATGATCAGACTCTCTCTGAATGCTGCTCTATCAGCCACACAAATCCAATATACTCTTGAGGTTTTGCACAAGATCCGTGATAAAGTTGATCTCGACCAATGGCCTTCTACCTCCAAGCTAGTGAGATCTAATGTCGTATCCTTATAGAAATCCGATAGCCGGCAATGAGTATGTCCTACTAAATATGAGGTTTCAGCCTAAGATGCCACTCGTACATTCGCATCAAGATCATCCAGATAATATTCGTATCTATATTTGGATACCATTTTTCTATAATTCATATAATATTCAGGATTCTTCATGATTGAGTAATATAAGTCGGCATTGTCCAGCTTTTTGCACGGAAAGATATATCTTTCCCAGTTTCTTATATTTTTCGAGTATCGATTTCCTTGTTCCCAAAAATAAGGAATGGCTTTACATTCATCAACTATTTTATACAGATCTTCAGGTCCTTCGCATTCGCGAAATATTTCACACCAAGATGCTAAATCTTCCGCAGATGCTATCATCAGATGAATCAAATCTCCACTCATAGTTACCCACTGCTGTCCCATAAACTTTCATGAGAATGAAAACTGTATCTGGACCTGAGTTTCAATAGGGCCTGGAGGGTCTCCTTTGAGTAGTCCCCACAGGTCTCTTCGCTCAAATAAATTGACTTGAAAGAGTCTAATGATCTGTTGAATGCTTAAATCGAGTTTGCTACAAAATTTCAGGTAAGCGACCATTAAATACATACACATAGCGACCCATATTTGAGTCATGACAGCATTTTTTGACGTCCCTACGAATGACTTAATCTTCAAATTTTGTTTGATGCATTTGAAAAATAACTCGATTTGCCAACGCGACTTATAAATATCTGCAATGGTTTTGGCAGTCAATTCGAATTGATTGGTGAGAAAGACGTAATGCTTGCCGGTCTGTGGGTCCCGATAACCCATCCGGCGCAACTTAATCGGGCAGGTATCGGCTTTAGGGCCCGTTAAAATCAGCGTCTGATCTGAGGTAATGCCCTGCTCTTTATTCACCGGATGGCGAGAAATCACTCGGTATTTCGTATTGGCTTTCAACCGGGTGACAAAATAAATCCCCTTTGAATTGAGCAAGTTAAACCACGTGTAGTCCGTATAGCCACGATCAAACACCACAATAGAACCCGCATCCAGTTCTAAACTACGGCCTTGTGTAATATCTTGTTGTTTGCCTTCGGTAATAGTCATAAAGACCGGTAAAAAACCATCATGGTCCAGACCAACATGTAGTTTAATCGCGCCTTTGGTCTTGCGAAATTTGGCCCAAGGAAATAGTGATAAGCATAAATCGATGGTCGATGCATCCAAGGAATAAAGCTTATTTTTAAAACGAAACCCATGCCTAGGTGCCAAGCTTTGACATCGTGCCAGCAGCTTCCAAAATAATCCTTCGTAGAGTTGATAAGGCTGTTGCTCGTTAACACGAGCCAGAGAACTTCGACTGACCTTAGCGATACCCAAATGGTAACTTTTGCGGCGTTGTTTATCCAGATTGCTGACAATATCTCGCAAACTACAGCGACCGGCGAGTTGGGCAAAACTCAACGCCACAAACTGTGACCAGCGTGACATTGTCCTCAATACACGGCCTTTATGGTGGGTTTTTGCGAGGGTTTCAAATTCATGTCTAGAAATCAGTTTTAGCAGCTGTGAAAATACGCTGTTACTGTGACTCAAGGCTATTATCCTGTTGATATTGAAAGATATTCTGAACCTCTATTCTAACAAATTAGCGCAGAATAGTCTTTGATTCTAAGCTCATTCAAAAGTTTGTGGGACAGCAGTGAGTTCTGATGCGCTGGCCATCAGCGCAATTTATTTTCTAGATTGGTCTTAACTCCAGGCCATTCATTCGCGATGATGCTATAGAGAACGGAGTCACGAACTCGGCCATCCGGCATAATCATATGGTTGCGCAAAGTTCCCTCTTCCTTGGCCCCAAGCCTGAGTATCGCACGGCGCGAGCTTTGGTTCAGGTAGTCCGTCAGAAGCTCAACCCGGTTCATACCAAGTACCTCGAACGCATGCTTGAGCATTAGCAGCTTTGCTTCGGTATTAATGCGCGATCGTTGATGAGACTTGGCGATAAACGTGTGGCCAACTTCCAGCCGTTTATGGGTGAAATCCGCTTTCATGAACCTGGTTGAACCAACAACCTTGCTAGTTGCGATGTCCATAGTGGCAAAAACCAAGGAAAGTCCGCTCTCTTGTTCGTTAACAGCCTGGCGTATGAAGCCTGAAACATCCTCTAGCCTTGGCACCAAGGTGACGAACAACTTCCATAATTTACCATCCGCGATGGCTTTACATAAACCATCATGGTGGGCTTCAGTCAACGGCTCCAATCTAACGTACTGTCCGGTTAATGTTTTGGGTTGCATCATGGTTATAGCTCTCGGCAATTGATGTGACGGCAGACGGTGCCTAAATCTTGCCATCGCCACCGCCTGCACCCACCCGCTCCATCAGCTGCGGCAAGCGGCTTAGATCATCACGATATCCCGTCACTAGTGTTTCATTGCTGTCAGCCACCACATACCGGCGAAGTCCCTTGGCATAATCCGGGAGCGTCTCGAATAACCCCTAGCGATCGCTTCGCGACGTAACCGGATCGGATTAGGTTAACATTGTCCTTTAGCCGAACCTTCACAATCAGGAAATTGAGTCAGTGAGTCACCCCGACAACTTAAGTCTTGGCACCACCGTCAGCGCGTCCACTCCGCACTGGGAACCCCGCCCACGGCCCGCCGCTGGCGCGCCCAACGTCGTGCTCATCGTCTTCGACGACACCGGCTTTGCTCACTTCGGCTGTTACGGCTCGGACATAGAAACACCCAATATCGACGCGCTGGCAGCCAACGGCCTGCGATACACCAATTTCCATACCACCGCTCTGTGCTCGCCAACCCGTGCCTGCTTATTATCGGGTAGAAACCATCACTCAGTGGGCATGCGTTTTTTGTCGAATGTAGATACCGGTTTTTCCAACTGCCGCGGCGTTATCTCGCCGCAGGCGGCGACCTTGGCGGAGGTGCTGACAAGCGGGGGTTACTCCACCTTCGCCCTCGGCAAATGGCATCTTGCCAACATGGAAGACTGCGGGCCGGCCGGCCCTATGGATCATTGGCCTCTTGGCCGCGGCTTCGATCGCTTCTATGGCTTCCTGGGCGGCGCCACGGATCAGTTCTCGCCAGAGCTTGTGATCGACAACCGCCCGGTGGACCCACCCGCCGATCCGGCTTATCACTTATCGCAAGCGATGGTCGATGAGGCGATATCGATGATTAGCTCGCAGCGCACCACCAGCGCCCGTCCCTTCATGGCTTACCTCGCCTTCGGCGCCACCCACAGTCCCCATCAAGCGCCAGCGGAATACTTGCGCCGATACCGCGGCCGTTACGATCAAGGGTGGGATATCACCCGTCAAGCATGGTTCGAACGGCAACGGGAGTTGGGTGTGATTCCACCCGAAGCGGTACTTTCGCCGCGCAATCCGGGTATACCTGCGTGGACCGGCCTGAGCGAGACGGAGCGCAAGCTGTTCGCCCGCATGCAAGAAGTCTTCGCCGGCTTTTTGCACCACACCGATGCGCAAATAGGACGGCTGGTGGACTTTCTTCGCATCATCGGTGAACTGGACAATACGCTACTCGTATTGCTATCGGATAACGGTGCCAGCCAAGAGGGCGGCAAGAATGGCGTCATCAACGAACTCGCTTTCTTCAACCGCATGCCCCAGCGCGTTGACGACATGGCCGATCGCATCGACGATATAGGCGGCCCCAATCTTTATAACAACTATCCTAAAGGTTGGTCGCAAGCCGGTAACTGCCCGCTTCGTTTCTACAAACAAAACACCTACGAAGGCGGCATCCGCGATCCGCTCATCGTGCATTGGCCGGCGCAGCTTAAAACGCCCGGCACGCTACGCCATCAATACCATCATGCAATAGACATCATGCCCACCATACTCGACTGCGTGGGCATGGAAGCGCCCGCTGAATTCAAAGGTGTTGCACAAATACCAGTGGCAGGCATAAGCATGCGGTACAGCTTCGACAAGGCGGATACGGCCAGCCGGCGGCACACCCAATACTACGAAATGCTGGGGCACAGAGCGCTTTATCACGCCGGCTGGAAAGCGGTAACCCTGCATCAACCAGGCACACCGTTTGACGATGACATATGGCATCTCTATCACGTGGACACGGATTTCGCGGAGATCAACGATCTAGCCGATACGCATTCCGAGCGATTGGCGCGGATGAAAGAACTGTGGTGGCGTGAGGCGGGCCGTTACAACGTTTTGCCGTTGGATGATAGATCATCGGAGTTGTTCGCCATGCGCCGGCCAGACTCGGAACTGTCTAGAAACATCCTGCGTTACCTGCCCGGCACCGCGCATATCGATAGATTCGCCATGCCCGATATTCGCAACCGCTCCTGGACCATCACCGCCCATATCGAACACGGCGCTGGCGATGAGGGGGTGCTGGTCGCTTGCGGTGCCCGTACCGGCGGGCATAGTTTTTATGTACAAAACGGCCACCTGGTATTCGAGTACAACGCTCTCGGTCAATCGACGGCGATCACCGCCGACAGAGCATTGCAGGCCGGCCGCCATACAGTAAAAGCGCAGTTCAAAAAATCCGCCGAACACGAAGGAACTCTAACCCTCATAATCAACGAAGAACCTTCCGGCCACGGCACTATAAGGCTATTACCGTGGCGCCAAACCCTCTATGGTATGGATATTGGCCGTGACGTGGGCTCCACTGTGGGCACCGCTTATAAAGCGCCGTTCGCCTACTGCGGCACTTTGCATTTCATCGAGTACGAGACGCAAAACGATCGCGATGACTTGCGCGCCGCCGCCGCGGTGGCAGGACAAAACTGCCTTATCGATCAGTAGGCCCTTGCCGATGATGCCCTTGCCGATGACGCCCTTGCCAATGACGCGTTCATCCGCGGCGTGTAATGGCCAAAGGTCATGTCAACCCCATCGCCCGTTTGCGCGCGGACGCGAAGCCTTGCACCGTGCGATCCGCCACCATGGCCAACAAAGCCATGGCGATGCCGGCGCTCAGGCCCAGCCCCATATCGGCCCGGCCTAATGCCACGTAAATGGATTGACCCAGATCGGTGGTGCCGATCAGTGCGGCGATGACCAACATGGCGAAGGCGTACAAAATAGTTTGGTTACTAATTCGGAAAAAAATTACCCGACATTAATTCAGAATATATCTGACATGCTTTTCATAGAAAAACCGTTTAATTATTTGCGTATTCTGTTGCAGTGAGTGCAACACCGAACGAGCCAAGGCCATCAGTTGCTCCTTTGTAGCCACCACTGTCCGCCCAATTCGTTGGCTTTTTACATGATGCCATACTAGCTCATCAGGATTGAGTTCCGGTGAATACGGCGGTAACAATACTAACGTGAGCTTACCTTGGCTATTGCGGACAAATTCTTGCACTTTCTTGGCTCGATGAATGGGATGGCCATCAACAACCCAATAGACCGATCGCTTGGCGTTGTGCAACAAACGCCTTAGAAAGTCGATAAAAACGTCTGCGGTTACCCGTGATTCAGTTACCATGAAACGCAGGTGACCTTTCGGCGAAACGGCTGACAGCCTATTCACGCTAAAGCGCCGACCCGTTTTCGCTACAACTGGCGTATCACCCCGTACCCCCCAAGTGGTACCACGATGATAATCCGACCGGATCGTCGATTCGTCGCCAAAATAGACCCGCGCTCGGCGCCTTTTCGCTTCTCGTTGTACTTCAGGCCAAGTTTCTCTTAACCATACCTTAACCTGAGCAGGGTTTTGCTCGTATGCCTTAAACCGAGGGCGCTGCGCACTCATCCCCCAACGAGACAGGATATTGCCCACCGAGCGCTCGCTGACCTCGATGCCAAATTTATCTTTCAGTAATATCTGAATCATCGAGCGTGTCCACAAGGCATCGTGAAAATCCAATTGCAACGGATTCGTTTTAACTAGTTCACGTAAGCGATCCGCATATTCATCGGGACACTTTCTTGGGCGACCCGTGATCTTGCCGGTGGACAGCGCCTGTTCACCACCTTGCTCATATCTGGATAACCAATCGTCAATGCAAGAACGATGAAATCCGAGGGCTTTAATTACTTTTTCAGGGCTTTCACCCGATAATACTTGCGCAACCGCGTGCCTGCGGATGGCTTCTCGCGCGGAATGGGGCAGTGAGCGACCGTCTGTCTTTTTCATAGCATCACTATAACACATTTTATTAATTTGTGTCGGGTAATTTTTTGCCGAAGTAGTAAGTCCCAACAAAATGCTCGGAACCGCGTAAGGAAGACGCACATAAAACAGCATCTGGGCCGGCGTACAGCCATTCGCCTGCGCCGCCTCCACCAGTACTGGCGGCGTATCTACGATGCCGTGACGGGTATAACGGATCGATGGCACGATGGCGTAAGCCACAATGGCAAGAAACGCGGAAAACTCCCCGATCTGAAACAGCATAAGTACCGGGATCAGCAAAACAAAGAGCGGTATCGTTTGCAGGGTGTCACAGATGGGCCGCAAAACGCGCCAAGCGTTATCCGAGACGGCGCCAACAATACCCAAGCTAATGCCGGCCATTGCACTGACCAGTGCCGCCGTGGCACACAGATACAAAGACAACATCGCTTTGTCCCATAACCCGGCGAACAAGATCCAAAAGAAGGCAGCAGCGGCAAATATCGACGTGCGAAAACCTCCTGCTAACCAGCCGATCCCGGTGGCCACGGCGATGACCACTGGCCACGGCAACTGGGTAACTCCAACCAATACCACGTACGCCAAGAAACCGGCGGTGACAGCAAGAGCGGGGCGCGCGAGAACAAACAGAACTACTGCCACAATGAAACAACAAACGATATAGCCAGTATTGAGTGTATCGTTCCAGACGAATCCCCAAGTGAAGTCGAGCACAGCGTCATCCAGGCCTATCTTCAAGGGCAACAGGATGTAGAAAAGAACAGCGTTTTTGAACGCTTGCAGCGCCGCGCTATAAGTAACAACGAATTCATCCAGCCCGGAACTCAGCTCTCCAGCCATATGACGCAGCCAGGTGAATTGTGTGATATCGCTTATGCTAGCCCCGCTCAGCGCGACCATGGCGAGCGCGCAACCGGCGATCGCGATGGCGAAGTATTGGGCGGACTTTTGCGCCAAGGTGTTGTGCGCCGTTAAAGCGGCAGACATCCGGTCCATGAGGATGGCAAAGACGACGATAACACTGCCTGCCAGCAAGCTTTCGCCGAATTGTGCCTTGCGCATGGTGAGTAGCACTTGCCAGCCGATATCGTTAAAGCCCCCGATCACGGCAGCGATGATCACCATGCTGAGCGAGGCCATGATGGCTTGATTCACCCCCACCATGATCTGAGACATGGCCGCTGGTAGCTCAACCCAAAATAGCCGCTGTAAAGCATTCGCCCCGGACATGGCCGCCGCTTCTTTGATCTCGGGATGAACGAGCAGTAATCCGAGCAGCGTATTCCTGGCCATGGGCGGCGCGGCATAAATAGCGGAGGCGACCAAACCCACTACCGGACCAAAGCCGAACAACACCAGCAACGGGATAAGATAAGCAAACGTGGGTATGGTTTGCATGAAATCGAGCAAACCCTCCACCAGGGGCCGCAGGCGCGCATAGCGGTACGCGGCGACGCCGATAGCAGACCCAAGCATCACAGCCAGCGGCACTGATACCACGATCAGTGACAAGGTATTCATACTCTCGGACCAATACCCACTCGCAACGATAAATCCCAAAGCGGTGGCGGCATAGAGCGCCATGCGCCAGCCTCGAAGCCAACATCCGAGCGCCACGATGGCGCCGTATACGCCGAGCCAATGGCTCTCGGTGAGCAGGGCGGACATCCATGCCATGGGATAACCCAGCAGCGATGCGAAGAGACGGGCGATAGGTTTTAAAACAGCGGTTACACCTTCGGATAAGCCCGTCAACCCCTCTTGCACGGGCCAAGTCCACTGCGCCGGCAGCGTTTGCAACCATGGCCATTGACCGCGCAGTAAAGTGGCCATGAGGGCAACGGCGGCCACTACCGTCCACACCACGTAAAGTGGCCGTCGCCCGCGCAATGTCGAGCGCTCGGGCACCGGACTAGGTTGTTTTTGTGTTTTGATTTCGGCTGAACCCTTGGCCCACGGCCAGGGCCAATGAGTCCGGTGTCAACTCACCCACGATGCGCCCGTCACCATCGGCGACCGGCAACGATTCGAAGCCCTGAACAGACAGTCCCTGGACCCACCTCACCAATGCCTCCTCTACCGGCATCCCGGCCCGTAGGATAGGTCCTGCGCCAGCGTCGGCACCTGCCGGCGTAGACGCGGCGCTCATCAGATCGCCCACCGTCATAAGCCTTCCTTTGGGCACCTCCCGGGTGAAATTGGCCACGTAGTCATCGGCGGGATGCAAAACGATGTCGGCGGGCGTACCTACCTGAACGATTTCGCCGTCGCGCATGATCGCGATCCGATCGGCGATGCGCAGCGCCTCGCTGAAATCATGGGTGATGAACACGATGGACTTATGCAAAGTGGCTTGCAGATGCAAGAATTCGTCTTGCAATTGCCGGCGGATCAGCGGGTCTAGCGCCGAGAACGGTTCATCCAAGAACCAGATCCGCGGATTCACCGCCAGACTACGGGCAATGCCGACACGCTGCTGTTGTCCACCGGACAGTTCCCGTGGATAGTTGTTCTCCTTTCCCTCCAATCCGACTTGCGAGATCACCTCGGCGGCCCGTTCACGGCGTTCGCGTGGGTTAACCCCCCGCACCCGCAGGGGAAACGCCACGTTATCCAACACCGTCATATTGGGAAATAAACCGAAATGTTGAAACACCATACCCATGGTGTGGCGGCGCATTTCGATGAGGGTTTTATGATCGGCGCTCAGTATGTCCCAGCCACCGATCAGCACTTCACCAGCGCTGGGTTCGATAATGCGTGACAAGCAGCGCACCACCGTTGACTTGCCTGAACCCGACAAGCCCATGATGACGAACAGCTCCCCGTGAGCGACGTCGAAGCTGACATCGCGTACCGCGGCAACCAAACCGTCTTCAACGAGCGCCGCTGCGCGGTCCTTGGCCGCCGCAAGCGCCGCGGCATGCACACCATAGCGACGCGCCGCCCGGGCGCCGAAGACCATCCACAAGTTACGGCAGCCGATGGCGGCATCGCCATCCGCCGCATCATCAGTCATAGTCCGAGGGCCGGTCTATTTCAACGCAGCATCGGCCAACGCAGCATCGACGATAGGCCGCCAGGACGCTTCATTCGCCGCCACCCATTCGGCCGCGACCTCTTCGACTTTTCGCCCATCCACGTCTATAGCCCCCATCAGCGGCTGCTGCTGCTCGGCGCTCAACTGCATCTTGTGCATGATCTCGAACGCAGCCGGCCACTTCTTGGCAAATCCCGACCACGCTGCTTTGAACACCCGGGTTGGCAGGAAATCGCAATCGGAGGTGGCATCGGGGTTGGTGCCCCACGCAGCGTTGTCGTAACACGCCGGCTCGCCGGGCGGCAATTCAACGAACTTCATGTCGTATTTGGACATAGCCCAGTGCGGGCGCCAGAAGACGATGAGCAGCGGGCTCTTGCGTTCCGTGGCGGCGCGGATTTCCGCGATCAAAGCCCCTTCGCTTCCGGCAGGCACCGCTTTGTAGGGCAATTCGAGCGCCCCCGCCCGATCTGCGCCAGGTGTGCCCCAATCGGCCGGATAATCGACCAAGCGTCCCATGGGCAAGGTCTCCGCCGTGGCGAACTTACTTGCGCATGCCCGCAACGCCTGCCACTTCGGCAATCCGGGGCAAATGTCCGCTACATGCACCGGATATGCGAACCCTTCCTTGGCATCCAAACCCAAATCACCCGCGTCCACCACGCGGCCCGCGGCTGCCTCCTTGGCGAACTGCTCGGACACATTCGAGGCCCATACCTCCAGGGCCGCATGCAACTCGCCCTCGCCCATGGCGCCGTACATATTCATGTAGCCGGCGGTGACGTACTCCACTTTGTAGCCAGCCCGCTCCAATACGCCACCGATCACATGCGTGGAGACGTGCTGTCCGGTCCATTCATTGATAGCGAGCTTAATAGCATCGTCCTTGTCGCCCACCGGCGCTGCTCGAGCGGTGATCATGGCGCCCAGCGCCAGGACTGGCAACAACTGGGCCAGTAACATCCGCCACCGGATCAACCGCCAGCGCATCAATAGATTTCCAAACATGTGCTCCTACCTCCCATACCTATCGTCATCATTAGCCATTGCCGTAAGTTGCCCTTAAGTAAGTTGCCCTCAAGACTGCGTTGCTCGGGCAGCTCTGTTACCGTGGGGGCAGCCGAACGCCAGCGTCTACCCGCACCACCTCACCATTCATATACGGATTGGTAATCAGATCCAACACCATATAAGCCAATTCTTCTGCGGCGCCTAAACGTTTGGGAAACAAGACCGAGCGCCCCAGCTTCGCTTTAACAGCCTCGGCCTCTTCGCCTTGACCGTAAATAGGGGTATCGATCAAACCGGGGGCAATGGTGTTGACCCGGATACCACAGGCGCAGAGATCGCGGGCAATAGGCAAAGTCATACCGACAATGCCGCCTTTGGAAGCGGCATACGCGGCTTGCCCGATCTGACCATCGAAGGCAGCCACCGACGCCATATTGATGATCACACCACGCCCGCCGTCATCATCCACCGGCTCGGTCCCGGCCATGGCGGCGGCGGCCAGGCGCAGCATATTAAAAGAGCCGAGCAGATTAACTTTGATGACGAATTCAAAAACGCCGAGATCCATCGGCCGGTTGTTCCGATCGATGGTTCTAGCGGCACGGCCTAAGCCTGCTGAATTCACCAACACCCGCAACGGCCCGAGTTCACCGGCAGCCGCCACCGCGGCGGCACCGTCATCGGCACTGGATACGTCGCATTTGACGAATGCACCGCCCAGTTCACCTGCCACCGCCGCACCCCGTTGCTCTTGCAGATCGGCGATCACCACGCGCGCGCCCGCGCCGGCCAACTGCCTGGCGCTCGCTTCGCCTATACCGGACGCCCCACCAGTAACAATGGCGCTGGCCCCACTGAGATTCATGCGTGGCATGGATACAAACCCTCTTTGTATTTTACGAATTCAGGTTTTTACAAAAGCTTCAAGCGAACAGCATAGCCCGGATCGAACAGCCTCAGCCGGGGCTTTCAGCCCGCCGCCCTCATCGGTTGTATAGTCCAAATCAGCTCATCGCCCTGATCCTCGAAGGCGAGATCCTTGAGGCGGCGCTGCGAGCGCATGGTACCCCGCCACAGTTCACCCCAGCAGTGCAGCAACACGCCGCGCGCCGGTTCATCAATGCCGCGTACTAATCTGAACCCGCGGTGGGTCAGTGTGGCGCAGTCGTCATCCGGCCCGCAAACCATGCTTACCTCATCGCCCATGCCTTGAAACAAAACCATAAGAAACTGCCCAGCCTCTCGCACGCCACCCTCACTGCTACCCAGGGCGCGTAACAGCCGCGGATAATTCTGTAAACCCGTCAATCGCGCGGCGAGTCCGCCCAACTCCCGTGTCTGCTCTTCGCCGATCACTGCAATCAGTTCACGGATGCCGTTCCTTGCTTACCTCATCGCCCATGCCTTGAAACAAAACCATAAGAAACTGCCCAGCCTCTCGCACGCCACCCTCACTGCTACCCAGGGCGCGTAACAGCCGCGGATAATTCTGTAAACCCGTCAATCGCGCGGCGAGTCCGCCCAACTCCCGTGTCTGCTCTTCGCCGATCACTGCAATCAGTTCACGGATGCCGTTCCTTACGAACTCCACCGCATAGTTGCGGTTGGCTTTGGCCAGACGCACCGCATCCCATTCCTCCTCGGGCGGTGCCGGCTGCGCCGCCGGATCGAACACCGGTGGTAACTCGCCATGGGCAAACTGCAAACGCTCATCATCGCTCAACGGCCGATCGAATTCTTCGAAGTAGCCACACAATCCAAACTCTCCGGTCATGTCCTCGGAGACACAGACAAAACCGAGACGAGGGTTGTTGAGAGAGACGCCATTTTGCGCATACCAACCGCGCAGGAAGCCCCGGCTGGCCGCCACCGGGATCCCGCAGATGGCCGGTCCATCGAACATCCAGCGGGGATACCTGAAGCGGACCCAAGCTTTGCGGTCCGACTCGTACATGTACTCAACGGCCACGCCACCCATGCTATTGGACATCACGTGGTACTTGGCGCACGCCACGGCATCGGGCAAACCGCGTAAACCCAACTTGTAGAAACTGGCGAGAAACTTCTCTTCGTGTTGGCGCCGGAACAGCCGGGTTATCCAAGAGCCGATTACTTCCGGGCCTTTACGGGTGGAGACCATGAGTTGCAAACCCAGCAGATAAGCATGGTGGATATCGGCCAGCGCGGCGCTAGCGGGAGCGTGCTGATGCATAGGCGGCAATAAGGTGCGGGGCTTGTTGGAGAGCGGGCAGTCTAGCATCGGGTGCGCCCAGGCCAAGTACGGGGCCATCTATGCCCTGCTGGTGGTTGACAAACCCATATAATTCGATAATTCTAGTTATATCGTTCTGTGGCACTGTAACCCCTACCACTACTCACACTCGCTATGGCCCGGACTGATCCAATGCTCGAACTAGAACAAGCCGCCCAAGGATTCGCAGCCATAGGCTCCGAGCCACGGCTGGAAGTCCTGTTGGCGCTAGTCCGTGCCGGGCCGCAGGGCCTTACCGTAGGTGACATACAAGCGCGGGTCGGCTTACCGGCTTCTACCCTGTCGCATCACCTCAAGTTTTTGGCGGCCGGCGGACTCATAGAGCAGCAAAAACGTGGCCGTAGCATCATCAACCAGGCGGCTTTTAGCCGGATTGAGACACTGGCCGCTTTTTTATTGAGCGAATGTTGTGCCGATACGGGTGGGCATGCGGGAACAGGTCACGCAATAGACTTGCCGAGGTAACTGAAATGACTGAACTCTTTGTCAGAGGTTTTCATGATTGGCGTGAACGCGGATTCACGCTCAAATCCATATGGACACTCATCGCTCTTATTCTTCTGGCGCTCTACTCAATAGATGCCGCCAACTTTCACCGTGTCCTATCCATAGCCATAAACGCTTTTGGCGGCACATTGCTTTTCATCGCCATTGCCGTCGCCTGCATTGCCTATCTCAAAGCCTGCGGCGCAGAAGCGGTGGTGGCCAAAGCGTTTGCAGGCAACGAAACACGGATGATTCTGTTCGCCGCGCTGTTCGGCGGTCTCGCACCGTTTTGCTCCTGCGAAGTCATTCCTTTTATCGCCGGACTCTTGGCAGTAGGGGCACCTCTTTCCGCGGTGATGGCATTCTGGTTGTCCTCACCGCTCATCGATCCACCAACGGTGGTAATAACAGCCGGCGCCCTTGGCTGGGATTTCGCCATCGGCAAAACCATCGCCGCGGTGGGCTTGGGGCTCATGGGTGGTTTCGTTATCGCTTTGTTATTGCGCACTGGGGTGTTTTCCGATCCGCTGCGCCAGCGGTCCTGCGGTGGCTGCGGTTGTGGTCCATCGCCTTTCGCAGGCCGCCCGGTCTGGCGGTTCTGGCATGAAGGGGCGCGTAGAGAAGTATTCAAGTCCGAGCTGGGCAGCAACTTTCTGTTCCTGGTCAAGTGGCTGGCGCTGGCTTACTTGCTAGAAGGATTGCTCATCACCTACGTCCCGGCGCAAGTCATCGCCGGTGTAGTAGGCGGTGAAGGTTTGGGGGCTATTGCTATTGGCGCACTCGCAGGTGCGCCGGCGTATTTGAACGGCTACGCCGCGCCGGCGCTGGTCGCGGGGCTGATGGAGCAGGGCATGAGCGCCGGCGCCGCCATGGCCTTCATGATATCCGGTTCAGTGAGCTGCATTCCCGCCATGGCCGCGGTGTGGTCATTGGTCAAGTGCGAAATATTCGTCGCGTACCTGCTTTTGGGCGTGAGCGGCGCCATTCTCGCCGGCGCCCTGTTCGGGGCTATACAGGCCATCGATTAACCCGGCCCCACGATGACAGCCGCTCAGATTATCTGCGCGCAAGGAGGCACTCGTATCGCGCCCTATTATCTGCCACTAGCCGATGAAGTGGAGGTGTTCAGAGCTGCCTACGAGGCTCGCTTGCCGGTGCTGCTCAAAGGTCCCACGGGCTGCGGCAAAACCCGCTTTATCGAGCACATGGCGTGGCATTTATGTGCAGATATGAGTGACGCCGCCGAGGGGCCGCTCATTACCATATCGTGTCACGAAGATTTAACCGCCACCGACTTGGTGGGCCGGTATCTCCTGCAAGGCGACACGACGGTGTGGACGGACGGTCCCTTGACCCGTGCCGTGCGCACCGGTGCGCTGTGTTATTTGGACGAAGTGGTGGAGGCCCGTAAAGACACGACGGTAGTGATTCATTCCTTGACCGATCACCGCCGTCTGTTGCCCATCGATAAAACCAACGAATTGCTTCCCGCCCATCCGGACTTTCTTCTGATCATCTCCTATAACCCGGGTTATCAGAGCGTTTTGAAAGACTTGAAGCCAAGTACCCGGCAACGGTTCGTCAGTTTGGAGTTCGGTTATCCCAAGCCGGAACAAGAGGCGGCCATCATTGCCCATGAAACCGGCATTGATCCCATCCATGCGGAAAAAATCGCAGTGATTGGCGAACGTGTGCGCAATCTCTGCGAGCATGGTTTCGAGGAAGGCGTGAGCACTAGACTACTGATCTATACAGCGGCGCTCATAAATCGTGGCATCGCCCCTAGACGGGCGGCCCACGCCGCTATCGTGACGGCGGTATCGGACGATGCCACGGTACAAGAAGCGATTGCCCATATTGTCGATGTAGTGCTGCCGTAGGCCGTAGAATAGATGCTGGCGGTTACTTGGAACCTCGCTGATTACGAAGATGTACTGGCGCTATTTTGCCAAGGTATCAGTGGACGTTATCTACCCATCGAATCAACGCTCGAATTCGACTCACCGAAGCTAACGCTGGCGCCAGGCGAGGCTTTACAGACAGCGGACTCGATCTATCTTCCAGAAACCCTGCGTGCGTACGAGCCGGCCGCATACCGGGTACTCGCTCTTATCCAGATCGGTTACAGAGAATGTGGTGCTCATAGATTTTCTTTCGACCATTTGTTGCACGAAGCACCGCAACTACGGGCCCGTACTGAGGCCAATGTAACGCCTGGCAGGGGAGAGTTATCGCGTCTCTATCTTTGCTTCGAAAACCCCGGGCTCGCGCGGGAGATTTTCTTGTTGCTCGAGTACGCCCGGGTACTGGCCCATATCAAGCGCGTTTACCCGGGAATAAAGCCGCATCTCAATCGCTATTTCGATTATTTGCTACTCGAGAACACCGCTTCCAGCGCGCCTCTGGCCAACGCGGAGCGGGCGCTACATGGTGATACGCAGGCTGCATTCCGGTTGCCGCCACGCCTGAGTGAAGCACTCACACGTACACAAAACTCGCAGCATGATGTTTATCGCTCGGCGGTGCTGCTATTTGCAGTCTACGAGGAGCTAGCCCCTCTATACCCAATTGTGCACTGGCCGGCGCAAACGCACGCCACCGATTGGCTGCAGCGCGAAGAACGGTTGCAAGAGTGGGAGCACAACACCCTCAATGAGCTAGAAGAACAGTTACTCGCCATACACGATCCCGCAGCCGGCGCTATAGCTGCGCGCCAGGCAACCGGTATCCACGGCGCCACGCGCGAGGAGTTGTCGGTGGCGCCGTTACAGCAAGCACGCAATGATCTTGCCCGCCGCGCCGCCGACGAGCGCTGCAGCGTAACATTCGCCTTGGGCAATCCCCACGGCAGCGCCCGTAGTACCCGCTATGATGAATGGAACTACCTAGAGCGGCGTTACTTGAAGCGGTGGTGCCGGGTGTTTGAAGAACACCTGCTGCATGAAGCAGGAGAAACGGATATACAGAGGCTGCGGCAAGTCATTCGCCGCTGGCAACCCGATATCAAAAAACATCTGGCCGCTATCCGCCCCATGGGATGGCAGCGGGTACGGCGGGTGGCCGATGGTGACGAATTGGATCTCAACGCGATAGTGGAAGCACGCCAAGACATGCGCGCGGGTCATAGCCCCGAGGCGCATTTCTACAGCCGCAAACAACGCATTAACCGCGATGTATGCGCCGCTTTTTTAATCGACTTGTCCGCATCCACGGACGATCCCATCGATAAATCGACCGCGGCCACGGCTCCCGAACCCGGGCGCGAAGAACCCGCCGCCCCAATGGATCAGTTGGCGGCTCCGTTGACGGATCCGTTGTCGCCGTGGCCGGATTGGGACGATGAATTGCTGGCACCGCAGTGCGACCTTCCTCAACGCAAAGTCATCGACATTCAGCGCGAAGCAATGGCGCTAATGGCAGCAGCGCTTGCCGACTTGGGCGACAGCTACGGCATTTACGGTTTTTCCGGATATGGCAAAGACCGTGTGGAGTTCTTCACCGCCAAAGACATCGCCCAGCCCTTCACCCATCAAACATTGCGCACCATCGCCGCCATGCAACCCAAACGCAGCACGCGCATGGGCGCCGCTATACGTCACGCGGCGGGCAAATTGTTGGCGAGTGGGCAAGCGCTGAAGCTATTGCTCATACTGAGCGATGGATTTCCGCAAGACTGCGACTACGGCCCCGAACGCGGTGAACATGAATACGGCGTTCAAGACACCGCCAAAGCCTTGCAAGAAGCGCGGCAAAAAAGCATCGAGACATTCTGCATGACGGTTGATCGCTCGAGACACGATTATCTCAAACGCATGTGTCCCGCCTCCCGTTACCTAGTGATCGAGGAAATCGAAGATTTGCCGCGGGCACTGTTCAAGGTCTATGCCGCATTGACGGGGCGTTGAATGTTCACCAAAGACCCCAACGCTAGGTTCTTGTGCGTGACCGGCGCTGGCAATCGATATGCCTGCCACGCCTGAACGGGTGTGGCGGGCGCTTCATGGAGCGCCGGCGTAGGAGGGGTGTAGGTGGCGTTAGTCCAGCCACCATTCAGGCGGATGCAGGGTGTGCCACCCGGTGGCGCCTTCAAATGCCGTGCCTATATACACCAGTTGCGCTTCACTCAAGCGGTGTCCCATAAGCTGAAACGACAATGGCAACCCCCCTTGCGCCGACAGCCCGCAAGGCAGCGAGAGCGTAGGCAGGCCGGCATAGTCCGCAGGCACAGTGAAGCGCGAATCCCAGGGATCGCGGTTGGCGGGTATAGGTCCGTAGGAGCGTTGCGCTGTCACCGGATAAGCAGCCCTAGGCGTAGACGGGCAGGCCAAGACATCAATGCTTTGCATGGTGACGGCCAGCTCGCCGTTGCAGGCGGCGCGCAGAAAATGTGCATCCGCGTAATCACGGCTGCTGTAACGGCTGCCCTGCTCCAACCATTCCCGGAACCACAGGCCGTAATCCATCGCCCGGCTTGGATAGGTGTTACGGTGTGCGTGGGCCGCCTCACTGGAGCAGAGCACCTGCCACGCCGCCATGTACTCGCGCAATCGCGGCGGCATTTTCACTGCGATGATAGCCGCGCCCAGACGCTCCAGAACCTCAGCGGAATGCTTAACGGCAGCGGAGAAATCGGCCGCCATATCTTCGCTTGCGTAGTGTTCATCCCAGCCGACGCGCATCCCCGCCAAGGGCTTTGCATCGCTAGCCGCGACGGTTGGCTGCCAGGGTGGCGGGGCCATGCACAAGGACGTGGGATCGTTGGGATCATGGCCGGCGATGGTCTCCGACATCACGCCCGCATCGTAACTAGAGCGGGTCAACGGCCCTACATGATCAAGAGATTGCGCCAAGTCGAGCACGCCGTAGCGGCTTACCCGGCCCCATGTGGGTTTCAAACCCACGGTGCCGCAAGCCGCAGCCGGGTGCCGGATAGAGCCGCCGGTATCACTTCCCAGCGTGCCAAAAGCCAGGCCGGCGGCCGTCGCCGCCCCGCAACCACTCGATGAAGCGCCGGACCAGTGCTCCTTCTTCCATGGATTCTCCGGCACTTCAAAGTCAGGGTTATAACCAGCCATCGCCCCTTCGGTGAGATTGAGCTTACCGAGCAACACGGCACCCGCCTGCCGCAGCCGCGTGACTACGGTAGCGTCGAAATCGGGCACGTGATCGGCCAATACTTTGCAGCCGCCCATGGTGGGCACCCCGGCGGTGCAACACAGATCCTTGACCGCCACCGGCACGCCATGCAGAGGACCGCGATAGCGGCCCGCGGCGATATCGCGCTCAGCCGCTTGCGCCTGCGCCAAGGCATGGTCCGCCATGACTGTCGCGTAAGCGTGCAGATGGGGATCGTGGACTGCGATACGCTCGAGCATCGCGCGAGTGAGTTCCACCGGCGAGAGTGACCGGCTAGCAAGTTGCGGGGCCAATTCAGCGATCGTCTGATAATGCAATGGCGCGGTCATGAGCGGGCTCCCTCAAGTGAAAGCAGGCGGTGGGTGCCATACGCGGCCATTGCATCCAGTACCTCGTCAAAGAACCCAACCCAAGGGCTTCAACATCAATTAGCGTCCGCTTGCCGGAGTCGGATCATCCTACCAATGCCTCCGGAACGAGCCGCTTACCCGTATGATGCGCCGCACATCTTCCCATTCCATGAGTGCAGCCGCACTTGCAGTGGCGCCACCGAACAACAATAAGAGCTTGCGTTCTCAGGCATTTAACACCGCAATCGGAGTCCCAGCCAAAAACGCCTTAATCGCATCGAACGCTCCCCCATAAAACGTCTCATAGGTTTCTTCGGTCACATAGCCCACATGCGGCGTCAGTACCGTATTCGGCAAACTTCGCAAAGGGTGATCCAGCGGTAGCGGTTCGGTACCGAAGACGTCGATCCCAGCCCCGGCGATAGTGCCCTGCCGTAGTGCCGCCACGAGCGCAGCTTCATCGACGATAGGACCACGGGAAGTGTTAACCAGATAAGCGGTAGGTTTCATGAGTGCCAGAGCAGCGGCATCAATAAGATGTCTGCTTCGCTCACTCAGAACCAGATGCACGGTGGCAACGTCGGATTCAGCGAGCAGAGTCTCTTTAGATACTTGCCGTACCCCTACCGCCGCCGCCCGCTCACCGGTGAGATTTTGACTCCAGGCGATCACATTCATATCGAACGCCAACCCCACCTTGGCCACCCGCGCGCCGAGCCGGCCCAAACCGATGACACCGAGCGTGCGGCCCGCCAGCCCCAAACCAACATTGAGCTGCCATTGGCCGGCGCGCACCGCCCGATCTTCGCTAGGGATATGCCGCATCAACGATAAGATAAGGCCCCACGTCAGCTCCGCCGTGGGATGCGCCTGTCCCCCGGTGCCGCACACGGTCACGCCGTTGGCGGTAGCGGCGGCCAAGTCTATGGATGCGTTACGCATGCCAGCGGTGACCAACAGCTTGAGCTTCGGCAAGCGTCCGAACACACTGGCGGGGAACGGGGTGCGCTCACGCATAGCCATGACGATGTCAAAGTCAGCCAACCGGGTTACCAGCGCGTCTTCGTCATCCAGGTGATCAGCGAAAGCCACGGTTTCCACGTCAGGGCCTAGTGCGCTCCAATCGGCCATTGCAAGCGCTACGTTTTGATAATCGTCCAGCAGGGCAATGCGGGGCATAGAGTTACCTCAACAAGATACGTCAGCTACAGAGGGGAAATCCGGGTAACCCACCACAGTGGGTTCTCAAAATAACATCGCTATGGCCACTACTAAACCATGAACCGTGAAGACTTCATAATGCGCTTCGAAGCGCTCAAAGGCGCAATGCTGACATTCTTGCGTACTCATGCGATCGATGACACTCACCGCGCGCGCTTGGTTGGAGACATCGTCAATACAATTGAAAAAGCGCACTTACCTGCCGAGCCGCAAGCGCCAAGGCAATTGCCGGGCTGCCGGCATTTACAGGCCGCATTGGCGCTTGCCCGGGGTGGCCCCATGGAAAACCTGGCGCGGGCATTCGCCGATCTGGAACCGGCCCTGCGATGGATACGCACCGAGCACTACCGGGAACAATTGGGCGATGAGTACATGAACAACTACTGTTACACCAACATACTGGGCTACGACGCGCTCATCCCCCATGAACGCATTATCATCGCTTTTTTCATCATCGGACCCGGCCGCCACTATCCACGCCATCACCATGGCGCCGAGGAAATCTACTTTCCTTTTGGCGGCGATACTTTATGGGGCCAAAATGACCAACCGCCGTGCTTACGCCCACCCGGCCAACCCATCCACAACACACCGTGGCTGCCCCACGAAATGGTGACGCAGCAAACGCCGTTGTTCTCTTTTTGCTGCTGGAAATCGGCTGGGCCGTTGGCGTTGGCACGGCTAACCTGAGCGTCTGAGGGATCCATCAGGAAATCATGCGTTGTGAGCCTGTTCGACAAGGTCGCGCAGACTTCGTGTCGAGTCAATGAGCCCGCTCGCGCTGCTCGTATAATCAGTTCGCCTTACCACTTCGAGAGCTAGAAAAGGAATTGATAATACGTTGCGTTGAGTGACGGTATTGGCTTGCAAATGGCGATGCTATTGCATGGATTTGGCGTGAAGGCCCATCCACCACAGGCCAATCGATGCCCAGGTGGCGAGGAGGGTCAAGACATTGAGCCGTTCGGTGTTTCGACTGCGTGCCGTAGCGAGCGCAAAACCGAACGGATTAGATGTGAGGTCGTGAAAAGCCAGTTCAATCGGCATTCGTCTACCGTACAAAGTGGTGATGGCCTTAGGGCCGAACAGTTCGGGCGGCCAGTTTGTCGCGATGAGCCAAGGCCCGGATTGCTGTTTGCCAAACACCTCGGCTTACGCGTGTCCGCGCGTGCGATTGGCGTGACGATGGATAGGGGTCTTTTTCACCAGATGGAAGTGGCATCGGTCTGGCGTCCTAGATGCCAGTTGAACGCTTCGAAGAGGTTTGGGTTTGCCCGTGGCGTGACGGTATAGTCCGGTGGTTGGCGCCCAAGTCCCGGCACCACCGGATCGACAGTTAATGCCGTTTCTAACGCTTCCGGGCCACCACCCACCGGGTGCCTCTACGGCCTCGAACCCGGGTCCTGTGAAACCAGATCAGTGACGGTAAGGGGACGGCAATGCGCAGGGATGAGCGCCGGGCGCTGATGCACGAAGAGCCGGTGGGTAGAGGGGCGATTATAGTGTTTGAGCGCAAACACGGATGCGAACAGTGTAATCGCCCGGCCTTCGATGAGGGCGAGCGGCGCGTCACAACATGATGCGTTGTTGCGCTACGGCACCGGTCCAATCGATGATGATGACAGGCTGCGGCAAATGGGCGCACAGGTGTTCACACAACGCCTGATAGACTGAACATCGCCCGCGGTGAAGGTGAGAATTAGAAGCGGGCCGGTCAATGCGTTTGAGGTTGTGCATGGTGCGCGCGCTGGCGTTGACGCAGCGGCCAAAAGAGGTCACCGGGAGTTGGCGGCCACGAATCAACGCATCGGCGGCGCAGCAAAGAGCAGCGCTGCGTGAGCGATGACATCCAGGAACGCAGTTAAAGACGGACTTGTGCAATACCCGGTCAACGCGCAGGGTGTTGTCACCCGGTCATTGAATGGCTTGGCAGCGAAGATTTGAGCAGATAACACGATGCCCATCTATCTCTTTGTTTCCTCAACGGTTTGGTCTTCTAATTCGTGGGGATACCTAAGCGCGAATCGTTAGGTGTTGCAACATCGCCCCGATGCCCTAGCTATTCTTTATCATCGGGGGTTTGGTTTAGATAAACTATGACATTGACAGGACTGTTATTTTTATTATTTCTAGCGTACATTACAAATGAAGCAATACTGAAACTAATTTTTCCGATAATTGTCGGAGTGGTTTTATTATCTCCAATTATCGTATTATTCAAAAAGTGAGCTGATGCCAACAATATCAATGTTTTATGGAATAATCATTCGCATGTATTATGCACCAGGCGAACATCCGCCGCCGCATTTTCATGTATACTATGCAGAGCATACTGCAACTGTTGATATACAATCGTGTGAATTGAGCAAAGGCAGTTTACCAAAGAAACAACTTAAACTTGTTCTTGCATGGGCAGAACTGCATCAAGAGGAACTTATTGCTGATTGGAGCTTGTTAATGAACGGAGACGAGCCGTTCAAAATACAACCATTGCAGTGATGATATGAAAGATAGCGCAATACCGGTAGTTAGAAAAGTATATCCTCGGCAGAATTACTGTCTTGAGGTGCATTTTTCCAACGGAGAAAGTGGTATATTGGATATGCGACCTTATTTAGATTTTGGTGTTTTCAAGCTTTTGAAAGATATGCATGTTTTTCAACAAGTAAGGGTTTCTTTTGATACCTTGGAATGGCAATCTGGTATAGATTTAGACCCTGAATTTGTTTACCAGAAAACAAATAAAAACACTTACTACTTCGGCAAAAAATTACCCGACACAAATTAATAAAATGTGTTATAGTGATGCTATGAAAAAGACAGACGGTCGCTCACTGCCCCATTCCGCGCGAGAAGCCATCCGCAGGCACGCGGTTGCGCAAGTATTATCGGGTGAAAGCCCTGAAAAAGTAATTAAAGCCCTCGGATTTCATCGTTCTTGCATTGACGATTGGTTGTCCAGGTATGAGCAAGGTGGTGAACAGGCGCTGTCCACCGGCAAGATCACGGGTCGCCCAAGAAAGTGTCCCGATGAATATGCGGATCGCTTACGTGAACGGGTTAAAACGAATCCGTTGCAATTGGATTGTCACGATGCCCTGTGGACGCGCTCGATGATTCAGATATGACTGCAAGACAAATTTGGCATCGAAGTCAGCGAGCGCTCGGTGGGCAATATCCTGTCTCGTTGGGGGATGAGTGCGCAGCGCCCTCGGTTTAAGGCATACGAGCCAGACCCTGATCAGGTTAAGGTATGGTTAAGAGAAACTTGGCCTGAAGTACAACAAGAAGCGAAAAGGCGGCGAGCGCAGGTCTATTTCGGCGACGAATCGACGATCCGGTCGGATTATCATCGTGGTACCACTTGGGGGGTACGGGGTGATACGCCGGTTGTAGCGAAAACGGGTCGGCGCTTTAGCGTGAATAGGCTGTCAGCCGTTTCGCCGAAGGGTCACCTGCGTTTCATGGTGACCGAATCACGGGTAACCGCAGACGTTTTTATCGACTTTCCAAGGCGTTTGCTGCACAACGCCAAGCGAGCGATCTATTTGATTGTTGATGGCCATCCAATTCATCGAGCCAAGAAGGTACAAGAATTTGTCCGCACTAGCCAAGGTAAGCTCACGTTAGTATGGTTACCGCCGTATTCACCGGAACTCAATCCTGATGAGCTAGTATGGCATCACGTAAAAAGCCAACGGATTGGGCGGACAGTGGTGGCTACAAAGGAGCAACGGGTGGCCTTGGCTCGTTCGGTGTTGCACTCACTGCAACACAATACGCAAATAATTAAACGGTTTTTCTATGAAGAGCATGTCAGATATATTCTGAATTGATGTCGGGTAATTTTTTGCCGAATTAGTAACTTGCTCAATTCAAAAGGGATTTATTTTGTCACCCGGTTGAAAGCCAATACAAAATACCGAGTGATTTCTCGCCATCAGGTGAATAAAAAGCAGGGCATCACCTCAGATCAGACGCTGATTTTAACGGGCCCTGAAGCCGATACCTGTCCGATTAAATTGCGCCGGATGGGTTATAGTGACCCACAGACCGGCAAGCATTACGTCTTTCTCACCCATCCATTCAAATTGACTGCCAAAACCATTGCGGATATTTATAAGTCGCGTTGGCAAATTGAGTTATTCTTCAAATGTATCAAACAAAATTTGAAGATTAAGTCATTCGTAGGCATATCAAAGAATGCTGTCATGACTCAAATAGGGGTCGCTATGTGTATGTATTTAATGGTTGCTTACCTGAAATTCTGTGGCAAACTCGATTTAAGCATTCAACCGATCATCAGATTCTTTAAACTCATTTATTTGAGCGAAGAGACCTGTGGGGACTACTCAAAAAAACCCTTCAGACCCTATTGAAACTCAGGTACAGATACAGTTTACATTCTCATGAAAGTTTATGGGACAGCAGTGACTTATATTGTACCATTTAGCCTATTTTTAGAGGTGCCCTTATTTATAAATTAGACGATCACTCGATTTATATTTTTGCTATTGGTGGTCACTATGATCAGCCGTAACGCTTCAAGAAGCAGCGCAGTTTACTGCGTTTTCTTGCTTGACTTGTTAGCTGTAATATCTTGCAGCGAACCAGATATGTATTTGTGGATAATACTCGACACAAGAGTTTGATATGGCATACCTTCTTCTAATGCTCTTGATTGGATAGCTGTCAAATCTCTATTGGAAATATGTATATTTATTCTTTTTTCTTTTTTAAATGTATTGCTGGTAATAGATTCTAATTCTCTTCGACGTGATTCAGTTAAAACTGACTCAAAATTACCAGATTCTACGGAGTCTAATAACTCTTGCTCTTCGCTTGATAGTTTGGACTTATTCATAACTTACCTTCAAGATACATCTTGGTAAATTTCCTGCTGGGAATAATTGTTTTGAACAACACTTCGTTTTCGACATATGGAACGAGGTAAACATAATTCACAATACGTACTATGAAAATTCTCTGGTTAGGGTAATCCTCGGTATTGGGATGAACGATATCATCGAGAAGCCCTCCATGCTTTATATAGAAGATGGCTTCCTCAAAAGATATGTTTCTTCCAAGGATGAGATCTTGGTTTTTGTCAGCATTCCAGTTGTAGACTTTCATGGCCGACACAATATTACAAATGTGTGCATTTTGTCACCAATGCCGTACAGCTAACACCTTGCTAACAAGCGGCCAGCGAAGCTGGGCGTCCGAGTGGAGTAATGGGCACCTCTAAAAATGCACTTTTTCCGCGATTGCGGCGTCAGCGCCGTGCTCGAATCCTCAGGTATCACCTAATACACTGCGGTTCTGCGCGCGGTGCTTCCTTGCACTCACGAAAAAATTACTATTTTTAGAGGTGCCCTAATGAGGGTCGCCACACGCACCTTCGTGCGCAATGCTCAGCAACGATGCGCTGGTTTGGTTAAGGCGGGCCTTTTACTACTATGTAAGTGATTGATTTTATTAGACCAGGAATTTGCAAAATGAGGTTTTTCTACAGCCTCGTTATGCAGTACGAGCATGACTTGCGTGCATGAACAGATCGCGATCGCTACAGCCAAGTCAACGCAATCGCCAAACCGCGAGCGGTTTGGTTCCCTGTGCGGCCTATGACCGCTCCGGCGACGCGTTACCTAAGCCGTCATGGGTAAAAAAGCCCCAACCACTAGTGGCTGAGGCGACAGTGCTTCAAACGTTCTCGTTGGGGACTATCAGTAAGCAGTTCTTATGAACAGTGACAGAAATAAGCATGTCAATGGTAAAGCCTGCTTTTTCGAGCCAAGTTCCTTTTAAAAATAAAAAGGGTGTGGTTGGGTTGCCTTGGTAAGGCTTGTTTTTAAGGGAGTAATCCCGGTGTCTTTCACGAACTTTGAGGTATCGTATATACCCATCACACTTCAAGATGCGAACATCGGTGCATTGATAATGTGAAACCTATCAGTGATTCTTTTTCTCAATAAAATCTTTCGTCTTCCAATGCGCTTGAAAAAATTCAAAGAGGCTTCCCGAAAATCTACAAACTTCTCATAGTACCGATTATAAGTAACCGCTTCATGCATCATTTTCCAAAGTCGCTCAATTGGATTTAAATTCGGTGAATAGGGCGGCAAATAGTGTAATTTAATGTTTGAGTCCTTGGCATATGACTGAACGTCTTTGCTCTTATGATAAGCCGCATTATCCCAAATTACATGAATGTCTTTCTCTGGTGCATGCCGTTTGCGTAGAGATTTTAGAAAAGATTTAATGGTTTGCGCATTCACTCGCTCAACTTCAGTGTGGATTATTTTGTGACCCTCCAAAGATACAGCACCAATGAAATTCAATCGTGTTTGACGAGCCGTTGTGGCAATATTCTTTCGAGTGCCTCTTAAAATCCATCCATAAGCCAACCGTGTTTGATACTGCGGATGAAAACTGTCCGAGAAATAGATTAAACCCTTGTTTTTAGCGTCTTTCGAAAGATGTTCATATTCCTTGACAAACGCTTTTTGCGCCTGTGCGTTTGCTTTCGCTGGAACTGCATGAGGCTTCTTATGGCAGACATTATTGCGATGCAGCCATTTTGTCATGCCGCTTACACTGTAAAGCTTACCAAAATTCAATTTCACATAAGTGCAAATGTCCTTAACATAAGGATAAGTCATTCCTTCTATGTGTTTAACGAGCTTTGCTGTTTCATTCTCGTCTAAATCACTTTTGCTGCCTCCGTTTTCGGGCTTCAGCTTAGCTTTAGAAAAGTAATCATCGACATGGCGTCTAATAGTCTCATCATCTAAAAGCAAAATCCTAGCAATTTCTGAATAACTATAACCCTCATCAAAAGCTAAAACCGCTTTTATTCGGTCTCGAATACGCCCATCTCTCTCTTTACGATGAGATTTTATGAGTTCATCGCGCTCGCCTGGTGTTAAATGATTGTTCATAAGCTTATTTTGACCATAATCAGCTAGCTAATATAAGTATTCTATATTCGCATTTTCAATGGCGATGGGTATATTCATGGTTAGTTTCCTTTTGCAATTATCAAGTTGTGTTCTGCCCAACAAAAGTAGATGGTCGGGAAGGTTGATAACAGCAAAAAGCACTGCCCTGGGTATCTCCCTTGCGGGTATTGTATTCCCCAGATCTCCCGCCCATAGTTCCCCGAATTACGGGCGCAAAAAACCGCAAGCAGAAAACACCACTAAGGCGCCACGGTCACCAGAGGAACATACATCTCCTCGGCGGTGGCGCCGCCGTGAATGCCGATGAGGGAATAAGGCCGCTCCAATGCCAACCAATCCTTAACCGCACGGCTACCATCGGGCACCAGTACATAATCACCGATCCGGTGACGTAACTCCGGGTTGGGCTCGCCCAAGCCGAACCAGTGATCCTCCACCCACGTGCTGCTCTCATGCAGCACGTGCGCGCCAAAGATCTCGCTGACCGCATCGGCGAATAGCTCGCGGGCACTGGCGTGCGGATAACAAAATGCCGCCCTAGGCTCGCCGCATAAGGGCACGGCCAAATGGCGGCCCGCTGGCGTATCGCCACTCATCGTTATCCAATCGTCAGGCGAGGTATCGATCTGCCCGTGATCAGCGGTGAGAACAACCAAGGTACCCGTGCCCTCCAGGCGCTCGATGAACGCGCCAAACGCCTGATCGAACGCCCCTATGGCAGCGTCCGCCGCGGCGCTGCCCATACCGAAACGGTGGCCGATAAAATCGAGCTGCGGCCAATAAGCGTGCACATAACAGCGCCCGGCAGCCCCCTTCACACACGCTAGCGTCTGCTCGAACATATCCTCCAGGGTGTCATAACCACTCACCTGCGCCGGGCCTTTGTGGGCCAGGGTGTAAGCCGAATTACAGATGGCCTTGGGCATGACCATGTGGCTGGCGACCCCAAGCTTTTCGGCGAAGCCCCGGTTACCCAGCAGCGCGGGAAAATCGATGCCACTCTCAGCCAGCAGCGGGCCACCGTAGCGGGCAAGACCGGGCAGCACGGTTATCACCGCACCCATCTCGCGCATATACATATGCCAACCCACCACGCCGTGCTGCTGCGGCGCGGCACCGGTCAGAAACGTGGTAATGGCGCTGGCCGTGGTGGAGGGAAACACCGAGGTTAACGCTCCCCTGAGCGAGGCATTCAAAAACTTGGCCGCGGCCTGGGATTTTAAGAACTCAAATCCCAGGCCATCGACGATGATGAGCACCACGCACTTAGCATCCTCGATCTCCGCCACCCCCAGAGTCCTCGATTCGGCGTAGGCGGACCGCTCACCGCCCAAACCGCTTTGCAAAGAAGCCATGAGGTTGACGATGCCGCCCCCGGTGTAGTCGGGCTTATGCACGGCCGGTAGACTCCCGGGCACCTGCTAAAAATGCACTTTTTCCGCGATTGCGGCGTCAGCGCCGTGCTCGAATCCTCAGGTATGACCTATACACTGCGGTTCTGCGCGCGGTGCTTCCTTGCACTCACGAAAAAATGACTATTTTTAGCAGGTGCCCTCCCGCTGGATGATTGAAAACCCATAGAGTACGTGAATTCCATGGGCCGCTACCGTCCACCCGCAGCCAAATCCTCCCCTTACATTACCGCCGAGGGGTTTCGCGCTTTGCAAACTGAAAGCGAGAAACTCCGGAGCAGGCGCCGCGAAGTCGTTAAACACCTGAGTGCGGCCGCCGCGGAAGGGGACCGATCGGAGAACGCGGAGTACCTCTACCGCAAGAAACAATTGCGCGAGTTGGACCGGCGTATCGGCTATCTGCAACGACGTATGCCAAAGCTCAAAGTCATCAGGCGGCCACCTGGGGACAGCCCCGCGCAGGTTTTTTTCGGTGCTACCGTGGAGTTGATGGACGGTAATGGTGATAAGGCCGTTTACCGCATCGTGGGCGCTGATGAACTAGACCCCAATAACAATGGCATCAGCATCGATTCCCCCTTAGCGCGGGCGTTACTCAAGCGCCGGATCGATGATGAGGTGACTGTCAACACGCCCGCTGGCATGACGGAGTACGTCATCTGCGCCATTGATTATTAGTCCGCCTATTGGAACTTGGGGCCTGTTAGAATTGCGCGGTTAACTGCACACGAGTTTCAAATAGGAGGCCTAATGATGCACTCAGCTCTTACCCATCGGCCAAAGCACCGCAGCGCTGCTATCTATGGGTTGAGCGCAATCCTGGGTGCGTTTGCGCTCCTAGCGGGCGGATGCCTGCACGAGGAGCGGCCCCCTGATATCGCCATCGTCGATCTAGATGCCGTCGCGCGGCAATTAGGGCGCATGGAAGCGATAGAGAAGCAGTTAAACGAAAAGCGCGCGGAACTCACCGCCGAACTTAAGCAATCACTGCAGGAATTGCAGGAAAATCTGCGCCAGCGCCAGGCCGCATATGAAGGCCAGGAGACGCCGGCGGCGAACGCCGCGCGCAAAAAGATCATGACTGATGCGGCGGTCGAACTGGAACGCCTGAAACAGTCGGCGACCCAGAAGGTCAATCAACTGCGCCAGTCCCTGATCCTCGCCTTCCGCCAGGAGACGCTTCCCGCGGTACGCAAAATCGCCCGTGAAAGAAATGTGCGCACCGTCTTTACCGCCACTAGTAATGTGGTCTGGGCGGATGAAACCCTGGATATCACCAGTGCGCTATTGGCCGAGATGGGTGGCCCTCCCAAGAAATAGACTTCCCGGGAAATTCCCTGCCAAATAATAGCCTCCAAACGAGCGGCGAAAACCCGGTAACGAAGACCTGACAACCCCGAGGTATCCGATGGCTTGGAAACGCATGGTGCTAGAGATCGGCATGGGCACCGACATTCGCGGCACTGAGCCCACCAAAGCGGCAGAGCGGGCCTTGCGTAATGCGCTCTGGCGCAACGCCTTGACCGCCAGCACCGCCCTTGGACTCGATACGGACGGCATGCGTATCGAAGTGACTATCGGTGTGCCGGATCCCGGGCAGGTGGACAAAGACGTCATAGTGGCAGTGCTACCCCACGGCACCGGTACCGTCACCGTGGCCGAAGGCGGCCTGCGTATCCCCGACGAAAGCGGTACCGATGCCACGCTGCTGGCGCACGCCGCCGCCGTGGTGTACATGGACATTCCCGAGTCGCAACTGTCATGACCATGCGGCGTTTTATTCTGGAACTGGGCGCCGGCACCGATCTGCACGGCGGCGATTACACTAAAGCGGCCAAGCGCGCCATAGACGATGCCATACGGCACAGCTCGCTAGGCTTCGCCCGCGCCCTTGGACGCGATCCCCAGAGCATGCAAGTAAAAGTCACCATCGGCGTGCAGGAGCCAGAACAAGTCGATGCTGATGCGCTAGCCCGTGGGCTTGCGCACGGGCCGATCTCAGTGGCGGTCACCCACGGCGGGCTCGATGTCCCGGATGAGGCGACAGGAGATAAAGCAGTCATCGCCAGCGCCGCCGTCGAAGTGTGGATGGACGTGTGATGCGGTAGCTGCCCCTGCGGGAGCCAGACGGCAAACGGAACGCCGCGGGCGGAACAGTTAATGGCCGCTAAGCGCGCATGTCCACGGCAGCGGTCTTGCTTCAATAGCCGGTCATGATCACTCGCCCTTAAGCATGAGAGCTACGGCCATGTCCCTCAACATGAACCGCGACGTTTTTGTTACCTGCGCACTGACCGGCTCCGGCGACACGGTGGGCCGCTCCAACAAAGTCCCGGTAACGCCAGAGCAGATCGCCACTAGTGGCATCGAGGCGGCTAAGGCGGGCGCCGCCGTGGTGCACATCCACGTGCGCGATCCCGCAACGGGCGCGCCGGGGCGCGACGTCGAGTGCTACCGCGAAGTGGCCGAGCGCATACGGGATGCGGACGTGGACGTGGTGCTCAATTTCACCGCCGGCATGGGCGGCGACCTCACTTTGGGGCCCGTGGAACAACCACTGCCGGTGAACGAGGCAGGGACCGACATGGCGGGCGCGACAGAAAGATTGGCCCACGTGGCGCTGGTCAAGCCGGAGATATGCACGCTGGATTGCGGCACCATGAACTTCGGCGAAGGTGATTACATCATGACCAACACGCCGGCGATGCTGGTGGAGCTGGCCCGCCAGGTGCAAAAACTCGGGGTACGGGCGGAAGTAGAGATCTTCGACACCGGCCACCTACGCCTGGCCAAATGGCTAAAGGAGCAAGGATTACTGGATGATCCGGTGCTGGTTCAACTGTGCATGGGCATTCCATGGGGCGCACCGGATGACATCCCCACCCTCATGTCCATGGTCAATAATCTGCCCAGTGGCTGGATATTTTCAGCTTTCTCCATCTCCCGTAATCAACTGCCTTATGTGGCCCTGGCGGCATTAGCCGGCGGCAATGTGCGGGTGGGACTCGAAGACAACATCTGGCTGCGGCGCGGCGCACTGGCCAGCAATGCGGATCTGGTGGAACAGGCGGTAAACATTCTGCACGGCATGGGCGCGAATGTCCTCGCACCGGAGCAAGTGCGCGAACGCCTGCACCTCACCAAGCACTAGTTAGTTACCATGGCCTCAATCGCATCAGCGGCCGTTATAGGCGGCGGCGTCATTGGCGGCGGCTGGGCCGCGCGCCTGGCGCTGAACGGCATCGCCGTAAAAGTGTACGACCCAGCGCCGGACGCCGAGAGAACGCTGACGGACATCGTCGAGAACGCCGCGCGGGCCTTGGCCAAACTGAGTCCCTCACTATCCCTCACCCGGGGGGCCATCACTTTTTGCGCTTCCCTGGAAGAAGCGGTGGCGCAAACCCCATTCATCCAGGAAAGCGTGCCGGAGCGGCTGGCTGTCAAGCAGGCCGTGCACGCGGAAATCGGCAAGTTTGCACCGGCCGGCGCGCTGGTGGGTTCGTCCACCTCCGGCTTGCTGCCAACGCACATCCAAGCGTCCATGAGCGGTCCTGAGCGCATGTTCGTCGCCCACCCGTACAACCCGGTCTATCTGCTGCCTCTGGTGGAGCTGGTGGCGGGCAAACAGACCGGCGCGCAGACCATCAGCAAGGCCCGGCAACTGTTCCAATCGCTAGGCATGAAGCCGGTGGTCATACGCAAGGAGATCGATGCTTTCGTCGGCGACCGTTTGCTGGAGTCATTGTGGCGCGAAGCGCTATGGCTGCTGCACGATGATGTCGCCACGGTGGATGAAATCGACGACATCATCAGCCACTCCTTCGGGTTGCGCTGGGCGCAAATGGGCTTGTTCATGACCTACCGCCTCGGCGCCCGCGAGGCTGGCATGCGTCATTACCTCAATGAGTTCTTCGCTCCCTGCCTCAAATGGCCATGGACCCACTTGATGGACGTGCCCGAGTTGGACGCCGCCTTGGTGGAGAAGATCGCCGAGCAGTCCGACGCGCAGGCGGGGGATCGCTCCATCCGGGAACTGGAGCGGATAAGGGACGACAACCTGGTTGCCATCATCCGCGCCTTGCGCAACAGCGGCGCGGCAGGTTGGGGCGCGGGTGCGGTGCTGGCGGAGCACGAACGGCGCGCCGCCCAGACGGCGCCCGGTCTTCGCCCGTCCGGTCTTCGCCCGTCCGGTCTTCGTCTGCTCGAAGCGCCCGTTCAACCTCAATGGCTGGATGAACACGGCTACCTATCGGATACGGGATATGCCGATATCCTCTGCCAGAGCATACAGGCGCTCTGCCATCACCTAGGCATGAATACGGCCCACTTCGGCTTGCGCATGGACCAACTCAAGTTAAACCGTACGCTCGATCTCGATAGCCTCATGGACATTTACTGCACGGTGCGGCCAATAGCGTGGGACGATGTTCGGCTGCAAACCTTTCATCAGATACACCGGCAAGCCGATGGACAGCTACTGGCCACCGCTGAGATGACATCCATTCATATGGATTTGCGTACCCGGCGCGAATGCCCGGTAGAGGAGCCCGCACTGGAACGGCTAAAAACGCTTGCCGAAGCCCGGCCAGCACCGCCGCATTAGCCAAAATCGTACAAGCCCACGCGCTCGCGGCCTACCGGCTCCGGGCTCCAAGTCTCTATTACTGACGCCCGCCAACATGCCACCGTAATACTTCGTCATATTCTCAAGAAACGAATCCTTATGAACTCGTTCGATACCCTATGGAGACGAGCAGCGAGCAGATGCGGTGGCACCCAAGCACTTGAACGCCTACTGTCCGATGTATCCAATCAAAACGATCTCCCGCTCAAGCGGAACAATCAATGCTTGGCACTACTTACGCAATGTATTTTTGAAACAGGCTTTAATCCGAACGTGGTGCAACACAAATGGCCGGGTTTTCTCGACGCGTTCCTGGATTTCGAACCGCACGAACTATTGGCTCTGCCCGAACAGAATTGGGACGCGCTGGAACGAGACCCGCGCATCATAAGAAATCCCGCTAAAGGGCGCCTCTAAAAATAGTAATTTTTTCGTGAGTGCAAGGAAGCACCGCGCGCAGAACCGCAGTGTATAAGGTCATACATGAGGATTGGAGCACGGAGCTGACGCCGCAATCGCGGAAAAAGTGCATTTTTAGAGGTGCCCTAAAGTCGAAAGTGTGCGCCAAAACGCCCAGATGGTGGCCCACTTCAGCGCACAATATGGCAGCTTCGCGATGTTTCTTGAGCGATGGCCCATACAAAACCTGGCCGGGTTATTTGACTGCTTTAGAACCCATGGCCAACGTATAGGCACCGATACGGCACAGCGTTTTTTGCGCCGAGTTGGCAAAGATTGTTTTGCTCTATCGCCTGAGGTTATCGCCGCCTTCCAACAAGAGGGTTTTGACGTGGCGCAAACGCCAACAAGAAAAAAAGATCTGGCCACGATTCAAGCGGCATTCAACGAGTGGCATCACCAAAGTGGCTTATCGTATCTGCACTTGAGCGAAATCCTAGCGCTCTCGCTCAGTACCGAAACGCGCGAAGACGCACCCGCTTACGCCACCACCGCCATCGGTTGAAATGGATTCTATCCGCATTAGACCCTACCAGCGCAACGATGCGGACGGCCTATACGAAGCTGTGCGCGAGTCGATCAAAGAGGTAAGCCCGTGGCTGCCATGGTGTCATATGGACTACAGCATCAACGACGCCAAATGGTGGGTGGCCCGGCAAGTGCGCATGTTCGCCACCGGCACGGAATATCAATTCGTCATCAAGGGGGGCGATGGGGCATTTCTAGGTGGCTGCGGCCTCAACCAAATCAACACCGAGCACCAATTCGCCAACCTCGGCTATTGGATGCGCACCAGCGCCCAAGGACAAGGCCATGCCACGGCGGCGGTAACCCAGTTGACGCAATGGGCGTTTGCTAATACCTCACTGAGACGCTTGGAGATCATCGCTGCCGCGGGCAACAAGGCCAGCGCCAAAGTGGCCGCTAAATCAGGGGCGGAATATGAGGGTATCCTGCGCCAACGCCTGAACATCCGGGATGAATGGCATGACGTGAAGCTCTATGCCCTCATCGCCCCCGATGCACCGGGAAGCACCTAGCCTTGAGGGCACCTGCTAAAAATAGTCATTGTTTCGTGAGTGCAAGGAAGCCCCGCGCGCGCAACCGCAGGGTATAGGTGATACCTGAGGATTCGAGCACGGCGCTGACGCCGCAATCGCGGAAAAAGTGCATTCTTAGCGATGCCCTCGAGATTGATGCAGAGCCTGATCCATATCCCAAAGTATATCTTCGATGGTTTCAATACCCACTGAAACACGAATGAGATCCGGCGACACACCGGCGGTGATCTGTGCTTCCTCGCTCAACTGCCGGTGCGTGGTGGATGCCGGGTGAATCACCAAGGTTTTAGCGTCGCCCACATTGGCCAGATGGCTCATGAACTGAGCCGCTTCTATAAAACGCACGCCAGCTTGTTGGCCACCTTTGATACCGAAACTTAAAATCGAACTCGGCCCTTTGGGATAGTATTTCCGTGCTAACTCGTAGTATTTGTTGCCCGGCAGTCCGGGATAGTTAACCCACGTGACTAGCGGATGCCCGGTTAAGAATTGCGCCACCGCCATAGCATTAACGCAATGCCGATCCATGCGCACGTGTAGTGTTTCCAAGCCTTGCAAGAACAAGAAGGCGTTAAACGGGCTGAGAGCGGCGCCAAAAGTGCGCAACAATTCGCAGCGCGCTTTCATGGTGTAACCGAAGTCTCCAAACGTTTCATAAAAACGTACACCGTGATAGCCATCGGAGGGCTGCGTCATGGTTGGAAACTTGCCGTTGTCGTAAGGAAACTTGCCAGACTCAACGATGACGCCACCGATGGAAGTACCGTGGCCGCCTATGTACTTGGTGGCCGAATGCACGACGATATCGGCGCCGTGTTCGAACGGCCTGCAAAGATAAGGCGTGGCGAAGGTCGCATCGATCATCAACGGCAGCCCAGCCTCGTGGGCAACGTCCGCAACCGCTTGGATGTCTAACACGTTGATACCGGGGTTGCCCAAGGCTTCGGCATAAACCAAACGGGTCTTGTCCGTGATCGCACTGGCAAAAGCCTGCGGATCGTCAGCGTCAACCAAGGTGGTTTCAATACCGAGTTTCTTGAAATTCACCGTCAACAAAGTATGGGTGCCACCGTAGAGGGTGCTCGCGGCAACGATATGATCGCCCGCCTCCAACAGCGTCAATATGGCGGTCATCTCGGCAGCCATGCCGGATGCGGTGGCTACGGCGGCGCGCCCACCCTCCAGGGCCGCCATGCGCTCTTCGAACGCCGCCGTAGTCGGGTTCATAAGGCGTGTGTACACATTGCCGAAGGTTTGCAGATTAAACAGGCTAGCGGCGTGCTCAGCCGAATCGAACACGTACGAGGAGGTTTGATAGATAGGCATGGCCCGGGAATTGGTCGCCGCATCGGGCAACTGCCCAGCGTGTAGGCAAAGCGTCTCCAACCCGAATTCACGATCCGCCATTTATCTTCAACTCTTCAAGAGTCCCTCGTTACTATATGAAAGTATTCTACCAAAGCGTGTCGTCAATGGCTTAAGCCTGCCCACTGATATGTTTTACACCAACGTGATTCTCCCCGCGACATTCGAACACTGAGTTAAGGGCACCTCTACAGCGAAGCATATTCGCTTACCGGGGTGGCCGTCAGTCTTGGGCACGACCACATCGACGAAACCGCGTCCCACTCGACCGTAGTGTTAGCCCTTCGCGGGAACGGAAGCGGTGGCTGTGATCGACTAAGACGGGTGTTTATTTTGCGAAAGGACTTGTGCACCATTGTTGCTCGCATGGAACACCATCCTGATCTCCGTCTATTTGAACGTTGGGGCAGTTTCGCAAGAAGAACGTAGCCTCGGCGCAAGCAGTCATTTGGGAACAGCGTGTGCGACCATCGCAGCGAAAAGCAGAAGAAACTGTTTAGTTGGCCAGTTGGGCCGCAACAGGGGTTTGCGGAACCGCGCGGCGCGAATATTCGCTGTAACCGTAGAAAGCAAGGGCGATGACGACGGCAACTGGAATGACTCGGCCAAAGAAACCAGGTGGCCCGGTGCGGCGGAGAGATAGTGGTCTGTGTGTGGGGCGCACTGCGGAACGGTTTGGGCAAAGTAGGTTCATTGCCCGTTTCCTTCCTCCGCTGTCGGTCTCGATTTCAAATGTGAGCCGCTCGCCGATAGTGGGACGACGGCCATCTTTGGGGAATGCGAAGATATGAACGAAGACCTCAGGGCTACCCTGAGCCGGCGTGACGAATCCGAAACCGCGATCATCATTCCACTTTGTGAACGTGCCTTCGATGCGCATATGAAAAGGCTAACGAGGTTGTAGAAAAACCTCATTTTTCAAATTTCTGATCTAATAAAATCAATCACTTACCTAGTAGTAAAGGGGTGGTTTTTGGGTTTTTCTACAGCCTCAACGCTTGGGCTCAGGGGCGCGCAGCGAAGCGGAGCGTCCCTTGGAGCCCATTGTTAGCGCAGCAGGGGCGTACCGCCCCACACATCGTCGAGTAACATCGCGCAATCACTTCTTTTAAAACCAATGGTTTAGCGCTAAGTTACTCGAGAAGCAAGTTTTGAGGTTTTACCAAAGAGAACCGATTAGGCTACCAATCGCACCAGCTACAGCACCTAGCCCAGCACCTAATGCTGTGCCTACACCTGAGATTACAGAGCCTACTGCTGCTCCTACCACCATACCAGCTAGAGCACCGGACACTGTGCAGGCAGCTATCCCTGCCGATTTACTGCCTGTCTTATCGGTTACATAGTCATCAACAACCGCACCAACCACACCACCAACCATGCCACCTGCTACGGCTGGGGCGGCTGCCACTGTTCCGGCAGCCGCTTTGGAATGTGATACACCTTTGGCTAGCTTAGCAACACCAGTGAAAATTTGGACAGCATGTAGTATACCCAATACACTACCAATTACCCCACCAGATACTCCGCCTGCAACACTACGTGCTGCCCTCCTTCCGGATCGATTTTTTCTGTCACTCATATCATTTCTCCTCGATTAATATTTGCCCAACGAAAAGTTAAGCGTCGCGGACGCTGCGCCAGTGTGTGCACTATGCTGAACCGCGTACGCTTCAACGTCTTGTTGAACTGGCCGCCGCCGGATAGTGCCGGGCCACGCCGATGGCAAAGCAATGGGGTTTCTACGCGCCCGTGGCCTACTAACGACGGCACGTGTGCCTATAGCAGTGCCAATGATGTGAACAACCGCCACCGCCCCCTCGACGATGGCTTCGGGGACAATGGCGATGGCGGCAGACGTTGTACCCAACCCCTTGCATGTGACCCCTTGCATGTGACCCCTTGCATGTGACCGGCTTCACAGTGTTACACATGTCCACACTAAGCGCGCAGTGCGGCACAACCTCAGCGCGTGACCGGCGCTTACTTGGTCGCAGTTGAGATAATGCGTTCGGGCATAGTCGGCGAAATGGCGGCTATACAACTCTTGTAGTGTTTGCTCCATGCGCTCATCCTCGGGGTAGCACCGGAAACCGAACTCTACGATCCCCGGGCGTTGCCCGGCAAGTTCAACGGTAACAATCAGCCGCTGGCGTCCTCGCCATGAGTTTCAAAAGCCGGAGCGCTCGAAAAAGCCGAAGCGCGCGGGGTCCTCGCAAATCGACTCCTAACGAAAGGTAGAATGGAACAACGGCGAGCAGATCCACTATCCCGTAGAAGTTGAAAATGTAGTCGGTCTTTCGTCTGCTAGCGACCACTCGTGCCACGTACTCAAGGGTGCCTCTAAAAATAGTAATTTTTTCATGAGTGCAAGGAAGCACCGCGCGCAGAACCGCAGTGTATAGGTGATCACTGCTGCCCCACAAAATAGTTAAACACAGCGTATAACCTATTGATTTACATAAAAAATTGACTATGGGATCGTGTTTGAAACATGAAAACAGTTTTTCCGGAAATTTCAAAGGATTAGTATGCTCTATGGGACAGCAGTGATAGGTGATACCTGAGGATTGGAGCACGGCGCTGACGCCGCAATCGCGGAAAAAGTGCATTTTTAGCAGGTGTCCAGTTGGGTGCCGCTGAGCCCCACCGGTCCTTGCCCGAAAATAGCGACAGTGTCCCGGCCAGAGAGTTCGAGCCGGCGCAGACCGCCATAGGCCGTGCCGGTGCCGCAGGCAATCGCCGCACCCGCCGTGAAAGTCAATTCATCGGGCAGTGGCACCACCGTATACGCTGGCACCAGCATGTACTCGGCGTGGGCGCCATCGCCGGTGGTGCCATAGACCGTCGATCCTTTGGAGCACATCTATGTCCATCCGCCCCGGCAGTGCACGCAGGCGCCGCAGCCGGCGTAGTGGTGGTCCATCACCCGCTGCCCCTCCCGCGCTTGGGATTCAGATACACCTGACCCACCGCGGCGACTACGCCGTACGGTTCATGGCCAGCAGCGATCAGCCGGGGCGGTAGTAACGCAGATCGCTGCCGCATATGCCGGAAGCTTTGATTGCAAGCACTACTTCGCCTGGGCCTGGCGCCGGATCAGGGGTATCGGCCACCTCGACTTGCCGGTCGCCGGTGAAGAACACGGCTTTCATGGTTGCATCCCCGAGGAGTGGTGTTTACCGGGCGCGTTAGAACACGCCCGATCAGTTCGCGCCTCTCAGCGCAGGGGCGAGAAATCCGCCGCCAGCAGAATTTTATTCTCCTGCGATACGATGCGGCCAGCGCTGCCCTCGGGTGGCCACACACCATCGGCTTTGGCTTTTTCCCGCACCTCGGCCCGTTGATCGAGGCTGTTGTAAGCCCAGATGTGGACGTGTTTGTTGAGGCCGCCGATGTCGCTGTACATGGACATGATCAACGGTGAGCGTTGGCGGCGCTCGTCGATGGCGCCGCGCCAGGCTTCGATGCTGGCCGCTGCGGCAGCGGGGCGCAGCCCGTAGCTGCGCAATTCAAAGTACGGGCCTAACTCGCCGGTGGGCCACCCGGGGGTGAACGGCGAGGGCTCGAATATCTCCGAGTTCATGGCGGTGATGAACTCGCCCAGTGATGGCGGCCATTGGCCGGAGGCGGCGGCTTCGGCGCGAACGCGGGCGCGCTCGGCGAAGTCGGCGTAAGCCCACACATGGATGATTTGATTGAGCGGCCCTATCTCGGTAAACCAAAACGCCGCCAGCGGCGAAAATGCGCGCCGGTGCTCATAAGCGCGGCCGAAGCGTTGCAATACTTCGGCCAGTGAGCCGGGGAGCAGATCGTAGGTCCGTATCTCGAATATCATGACTCAAGTGTCCGCATATCAGGATGGACACCGAGAATATCGCGGGCCTCTAGCAGGCGGCAAATGGTGTTACCGGCGCAAGCGCCTGCCATCACTTCGGGAACTGGCCGTATTATGACGCCGCACAGCCGGCACCCGTCATCATTGGAGAGATCGTGGAAGAACACACCTGGAGTACCGTCCTCGGCCTGAGTGGGATGCTCATGCTGGCGGTTTTGATGTTGCCCGCGGCCAAGCGGCTGAACTTTCCCCATACGGTGTTGCTGGCGGTAGCCGGCATCATCATGGGCTTGCTGGAGGCCCTGGCTGAAGGCGGCCGCGTCTATCTCATCAGTGATTTCCTGCAAGCGTTGCATTCGCTGGAGATCACGGCGGATATGGTGTTATTCGTGTTCCTGCCGGCCTTGGTGTTCGAAGCGGCGTTGGCGCTGGACGTGCGCCGTTTGCTGGACGACCTCGGTTCCATCCTTTTTCTCGCGGTCATCGGCTTGTTGATCTCCACCGCGGTGGTGGGCATCAGTTTACATACCGTATCCGGCGTCAGCTTAGTGGTGTGTTTGATGCTGGGTGCCATCGTCTCCGCCACCGATCCGGTGGCGGTGGTGGCGATCTTCAAAGACGTGGGTGCGCCTAAGCGCTTGGCCATACTGGTGGAGGGCGAGAGTTTATTCAACGACGCCACCGCTATCGTCGTTTTTATCATTCTGTCCGGCATGGTGCTGGAAACGGCTGCTCCCAGTGTGCTCGGCGGTATAGGTGAATTCCTGCGGGTGTTCTTGGGCGGTGTGGCGGTAGGCTTGGGGTTAGCACTGGTTTTTGTGCGCATCATCCGCGATTTGCAAAAGATGCCGATGGTGGGCCGTACGTTGACCATCTCCCTAGCCTACCTTTCGTTCGTCGTCGGCGAGCACTACCTGCATGTCTCGGGGGTGATGGCCGTGGTGACGGCGGCCTTGGTCATGGGTTCGCGCGGCCGCACCGTGGTGGCGCCGCACGATTGGCATAACTTGCATAACATGTGGGAGCAACTGGGCTTTTGGGCCAACTCCATTATTTTTATCCTGGTCGGATTGTCTGTGCCGAAGATCATGGCAGGTTTCGGCGACCGGGAAATGTCCTGGTTAATCTGTTTGCTGATTGCAGCGTTCGCCGCCCGGGCGGTGATCATTTTCGGTTTGATGCCGCTCTTATCGCGGTTTAATTTGGCGCACGCGGTGAGTGCGGCATTCAAAACCGTGATGTTCTGGGGCGGGTTGCGTGGCGCTGTGTCATTGGCGCTCGCGCTGCTGGTGATCGAAAACGATGCTTTTGCGCCCGAAGTGCGTTCCTTCGTGGGTGTGTTGGTAACCGGATTTGTATTGTTCACTCTCTTCATCAACGCGCCGACCATCGGTTTTGTGATTTCGTTCTTCAAGCTGGATCAACTTTCCGCCACGGATACGGCGGTACGCGATCGGGCATTGACCCTCTCGCTCGCGCAAATCGGCGAGAACATCGACGAAGTGGCCAAGGAGCAGGACGCGGCGGATGGGGTGCGCGAACAATTGACCAGCGAGTACCGGCACCGCTCGCAGGTGGCTCAGCGCAAGGTGGATTCACTGCGCGATCTGCATCCGAACGACTGGATATTGATTGGGCTGGGGACGGTCTCGGCACAAGAGCGCGAATCCTATTCGGAACAGTTTGAGGCGGGTTTCCTGCGCCCGGAGATCTACCGCATCGTCACCAAGCAGATCGACGACATCAGCGATGACCTAAAAGCCAACGGTGTCACCGGCTATTTCGATGCCAGTCAAGAAGCACTGGATTTCGGTTGGCAGTTTCGCCTGGCCATGCGCTTGCACCGCCGCTTCGGTTTGGCGGGTTTGTTGTCCAAGCGGGTGGCGGAGCGTTTCGAAACGTTAACCGCCACCAAACTGGCGTTGCACGAGATCGATCACAAAGGTATTGAGAAAGTACTGCCGCTGGTGGGCGCTAGGGCAGGCGCTGAATTGCACAAGATCGTGCAAGAGCGTCTTGCAGCAACGCAGCGGGCTCTAAACGGATTGCGGTTGCAGTATCCCGAATACGCGGAATTGTTGCAGATGCGTTACTTGGAGCGGGGCGCGCTACAACTGGAAGCCAATAGCTACCATCAAATGCTGGCCGATGCCGTTACTAATTCGGAAAAAAATTACCCGACATTAATTCAGAATATATCTGACATGCTTTTCATAGAAAAACCGTTTAATTATTTGCGTATTCTGTTGCAGTGAGTGCAACACCGAACGAGCCAGGGCCACCCGTTGCTCCTTTGTAGCCACCACTGTCCGCCCAATTCGTTGGCTTTTTACATGATGCCATACTAGCTCATCAGGATTGAGTTCCGGTGAATACGGCGGTAACAATACTAACGTGAGCTTACCTTGGCTAGTGCGGACAAATTCTTGCACCTTCTTGGCTCGATGAATTGGATGGCCATCAACAACCCAATAGACCGATCGCTTGGCGTTGTGCAACAAACGCCTTAGAAAGTCGATAAAAACGTCTGCGGTTACCCGTGATTCGGTTACCATGAAACGCAGGTGACCCTTCGGCGAAACGGCTGACAGCCTATTCACGCTAAAGCGCCGACCCGTTTTCGCTACAACCGGCGTATCACCCCGTACCCCCCAAGTGGTACCACGATGATAATCCGACCGGATCGTCGATTCGTCGCCAAAATAGACCCGCGCTCGCCGCCTTTTCGCTTCTTGTTGTACTTCAGGCCAAGTTTCTTTTAACCATACCTTAACCTGAGCAGGGTCTGGCTCGTATGCCTTAAACCCAGGGCGCTGCGCACTCATCCCCCAAACGAGACAGGCTATTGCCCACCGAGCGCTCGCTGACCTCGATGCCAAATTTATCTTTCAGTCATATCTGAATCATCGAGCGCGTCCACAGGGCATCGTGACAATCCAATTGCAACGGATTCGTTTTAACCCGTTCACGTAAGCGATCCGCATATTCATCGGGACACTTTCTTGGGCGGCCCGTGATCTTGCCGGTGGACAGCGCCTGTTCACCACCTTGCTCATACCTGGATAACCAATCGTCAATGCAAGAACGATGAAATCCGCGGGCTTTAATTACTTTTTCAGGGCTTTCACCCGATAATACTTGCGCAACCGCGTGCCTGCGGATGGCTTCTCGCGCGGAATGGGGCAGTGAGCGACCGTCTGTCTTTTTCATAGCATCACTATAACACATTTTATTAATTTGTGTCGGGTAATCTTTTGCCGAAGTAGTATCTCGGCGGAAATCTATAACAATCTTGAGGCGACGCTGGAAGCTAAACAGCGGGAGCTGGACGTTACGCCCACGCTGGACCTAGGTCTTGAACCGATCAAGTTGGTCGGCAAAGTGCCGCTGTTCCAAGATCTAGATATGCGCCGCCTCGAGTCCATCGCTGGTTTGTTGAAGCCGCGTTTGGTGATTCCAGGTGAATTGATCGTGGCTAAAGGGGACGATGGTGATGCCATGTATTTCGTATCGTCCGGGTCGCTGACGGTGGAGCTGGAACCGGCTGCGGTGCAGCTAGGTAGCGGTGATTTTTTTGGTGAGTTGGCATTGGTGACGCACCAGCCGAGGACGGCCGATGTGCGGGCGGCGGGTTTTTGTGATCTGTTGATGTTGTCTACCGTAGATTTTCGCAAGTTGATGGAGGCGAATCCCGAGGCGATGGCGACTATAGAGAAGGTGGCCAAGGAACGCCTCGGTGTAGATGAAGAACTGACTATTGACACATCGACGGAGGCTTCTTAAGAGCAAGACAACCGATGGGATGTGTGCCACGCCAGTGCAACATGAGCGGGCACTGATGTAGTGTTGTGCAGTAGCGCGCCAAATAAAAAAACACTTTCACGGCGCAGTGCCGCCGCCGGCCTGACACTCACTGTTCAATAGCCGATGATAATTTCTCAACAATCTGTCTAACACATAAGGATCGGCATTGGCATGATCAAAACTGATGCTTAATGGCGCTGAATAGCGTGAATCATCTTGTTGGCGTTGGCCAAAATAAAACAGAGGGCGGCCTGTCTTCACCGTGCCACGATGTATTTGAAAAGACGTGAAGTTCAAGTTGGGGAGGTTTCCAATAAAAATAGAAATCGCCCATACAAGCTGATCAAGGGTTCCTATTTCGTTAGTAGGCGTATCAATAGCCTGTCTATAACATTGCGAAAATGTTTTCCAATCCATTGAAATAACATTTTCAAGAATAACATCCTTAAACCTTAAATCGCCACCGACTGCAAGAGGCATATGCACGGGCAGATTATTAAATAAATACCAATTACCTTCGATAACACGAGTAGAAAACGTCCACTCCTGTCGTAATGCTTTAACAAGATTCCAAACCAGATATCCCTGAAAAGAGGCACCTGGTTCATGTTGGAATGATGCCTCGTAAACCCTTCGATCTCGATCAAGTTCTAGTGTCAAGGTCATTGAAAGATAGGGATTTACAACATAGGCTTCATTATGAAAATAAGACCTCGCCCAGTGTTGGTATTGGCTTATTTCATTCCTCGTTAACTTGACGCCCTGATAACGCGCCAATGCTGCTGATAAGTTCAATGTTGACTACCTCCTGTGATTATTTCGACTTGGGTAGAGGGCGCCACGTTTTTTTGCTGTGTTTCAATAGCAGCCAATAGGGGACTTCCCATAAACCGGAAGAAAGCATTCCTGATAGTTCTGCCACTCGATAAAAGAACCTACCGTACACCAAAGACATGCACAGTAACAAGATGCACAGTTCTCAGATCATCTTCGACAATAGGGCACCTGCTAAAAATGCACTTTTTTCGCGATGGCGGCGTCAGCTCCGTGCTCGAATCATCAGGTATCACCTATACACTGCGGTTGTGCGCGCGGTGCTTCCTTGCACTCACGAAACAATGACTATTTTTAGCGGCGCCCTTAAGCCGGCGCTGCGTTGACCGTCTCGCGTGGCGACACCTGGAGTTCGGGCCGGGCCGGTATGGCCCCCCGGCCACACGGGAAGAAACCCCGGTCAAGCGAAATAAGCTAAGCATCCGCTCATCTGTAACAGGCCACGAATATTTTCGCGCTCGGCGTTCGGGATTGCATTGAATTCATCCCGTAGCCAGGCATAACACTTCGCCTGGTAATTGAATGCCCGCGTGGTAAATGGGTGTTCGCCGATTTGGGCGCTGAATGATTCCTCTTTGTTTTGCACAGCCAAGGTGTTGGCCTTTAAAAACGGCAGATACATCTGACCGGCTAAACTGAGCAGATCGCCCACCGCCGAGGGCAATTGGCCGATGTCAGTGTGCCACGTACCCTCGACGCCAGAGGCATCGTCCAAACGCCGAAGCCAATGCTCGGTTCTGGGCGCGTGCGCGCGCATGATAGCCATACCTACCGGATCGATACCGATGGTGCGCAGCTGGGCATAGAGCCCAAAATCCGCCAGCGCCGGACGCGAGCCGAACAGATATGAGCCAGATCCGGCGATGGTCTCAACAGTGGCCAGGACGCGCCGGTAGGTCTGCTCGATAACAGGGCCATTCTCCGGTATCGCCCCCACCAAACCCATGCGCGCCACCTGCCGGGCGCGGAATATCTGCGCGTCCCTCGCCAAGCTCTCCGGGTGTTGCCGGCGTTTGCTGTCATCCATCACCCAGCGGGCGGCAAAATCACCCGCTTCAACGGTGTTGAAACGATAGTAGAACAGGCACTTGGTCAGCCACTCATCGGCCATGTCTTCTATGAGGTGGGAGATAAAAGCGAGGCCGGCGTGGGGCACGGTGATGGAGCGGTGTTGCGGCTGTGCCGCTTCTAAGGCGTAGAGAATAAGTGTGCTATCGGTACGGTACTGGCTATCCGGATCACCCGGGAATTGCACCATGGGCATGAGAGCGGGGCGCACGTGCTGCGTTTCTTCCCACATCTGCGGGAAACGGCAGATCCATTGATAGGGCAAGCGGCGGTAGCGCAACACCGCCCGCACTTTGGCCGTATACGGCGATGAATCCACGCCGACGACTCGATACATTGCCATCGGTTCAATCCTTCAAAATAGGTGCAAAAGCGGGGCGCAGTATCGATGCTCAATGGGGTGCGGCAACCCGGCGAGAATGCAACCGTTATGAAGCGTGCGCAGCGTCTCGAGCGTATCGGCCTGCTGCGGCTTTTTATCCTCGCGGTAACGCTTAACCCGGGCGAAGCGAAGCGCCAATCCGCCCGGGTAATGCGGGCTGGTCTGCACGTCATTGAATGCTATCTCCACCACCAGTTCGGGCCGCACATAGACCACGTAGTCATCCCGTGCCACCTCACGGGCCAGTAGCGCTTCGGTTTGCCACGCCAATAACTTGTCCGTCAGCCTTTTGAAGGTCTTCCCTGACATGACGAAGCTGCCGTCGCTGGGGTCGTACGCGCCCAAATGTAAATTGCTCAGTTTCCCGCGGCGCCTGCCGCTGCCCCATTCGGCTGCCAGTACCACTAAATCCACGGTGTGCGCCTGCTTGAGCTTGAGCCAGTCCGCACCGCGGGCACCCGCTTCGTATCTGGCCTCCAGCGACTTGACCATGATGCCTTCGTAGCCCTGCTCGAAAGCGCGGCTGAGAAAAGCCGTGCCTGCGGCCAGATCAACGCTAGCGAGTGTTGTGATCACTTGCGGTTCGTCCACCTGCTCCGCCAGAGCCGCACTGCGCACAGCCTGCGGCGCATCGATTAATTGCTCGTCGTCCACCAGCAGGCAGTCGAAGAATTGGGTGGTGAGTGGCAAAGATTGCCGGACTGAGGCCACCTCCAGTTTGCGCCCAAACCGCTTCATGGTGACTTGAAACGGCAATGGCTTGCCGTCTTTGTCGAGGACGATGGTCTCGCCGTCCAGTACCAACCGGCGGGCTGGCAACCCGCGTGTCATTGCAACGATCTCCGGCGCCGCGTGGGTGACGTCGTTTAACTGCCGCGAGTAGACCCGCACCTCACCACCATCCTTGTGCACTTGTACCCGGGCGCCATCCAGTTTCCATTCAAGGCGGGCATGTTCGAAACGGGTTAAGGCATCGTCTATGCTTGCCGCCGTTTGCGCCAGCATCGGTTGCAGCGGCGCGAAGGGTTTGAGTTTGAATTGCCCTAGCTGAGCCACGCCTTGGAAGGCAGCGTCGCACACCTTGCCCAGATCGGGCTCCAGCATGTGCGCCCGACGCACCGATGCGGCGTCCTGGGAGGCTGCTTTGGCGATGGCATCGACCACCAGGCTGGCGCCGGCGCCTTGGCGCAATTCCCCCAACAGCAACCTAGCCAGAAAGGATTGCTCGGTTACCGTCGCTTTGGCAAAGAGAGTGGCTAGAGTGTCTTGGCGCAATGGGTTGGCGCCTTTACCTCGTGTCTGCGCGATGTCAGTGAGGCTCCGGTGCACACCGGCCAATGTCAGGGAAGCCAGCGCCGCTGGTGCCGTATCCATGGCTTTGCGCACACCGGCGTAGCCGACACCGATTTTTCCCTGGGGCAATTCGCCGGCCAGATAAGCAACGCCCATGGGTCGCTCAGGTGGTGGAATTTCGGCAATGCAGGTGGCCAGCAGGGCGGTTTTTTCATTGCGTTTGCGCGTTGCTGCCACGCGAGCGGAAGTCTTGGCTAAGTTCGATAGATTCATGGCTGATCGCCTACCCTCAGTGCTGCACCGTTACGCCCGGCGGTAACGGGGGCGCACGGCCCGGTAGGTGCACAATTCCCTACGCGCAAAAAGCGCGCGAGGCGTATGCAGATGTGCCCGTCGTTACCGGCGCCATTGAGGCGTCGCTACGCCGGGTGGCCCATTTTTCGATTATTGGTCGCAGAGGGTGCGCCGCGCCATCTTGCCGGATGCCAAGGCCGAGCGGCCAGTCTACGGCGAAGAGCTTCTGTCATACCTGCCACGGGCAACGTCGAGCATGGTTTTGCGCAGCTTGCCAATTTCCCAAATCAACCACGACATCAATAAAAAGTGCATGCCGCCACCCACTGCAAAAAAACAGTATCTTGGGATCCGAGCGGAGCCGGGTAACGACGCGGGCAGTCGCTTGCCGAGTATCAACTAAGGCGTTGTCCAGTTCTTTAACGATTGGGCTTGGAGCCTCGACTGCCAATGATGCATCAACGCTCAGGCGTGTTTGATCCGCACCTATATCGACGCCTTCAAGCGTAGTGCGTAGATCACAATCTATATCTCGTTGTATATCCAAAGTATGCTGCGCCGCCGCGCGTACATTGGGTATACCGAGGGCTAAGTGCAGGTCGCCTTGATCGACATCGGCGAACCAACCCGGCTGTGCATAGTCAACGTTGTTAATGAGTTCTGCGCTACCACCTTGACGTGAACGAATGGCGCCAATGGTCAAATTGTGGGCGATGGTCACTCCTTCGGTGGTTGAAAAGCGGTATTCGATTGCATTCGGATAGTCGCTCTGCGACACAACGGTATTGTGAGCTACGTAGGCGTTTGCGGCGCTTTCCAGGCCGATACCGACATCCCTTGTAACATGCACGAAATTGTTCCGTATGACACCGCCTTCATGTGACCGGGCCCCGAGCCCAAAACCGATACCGCGGTCGGCATTGACGATAACGTTGCGCTCTACGATGGTGCCAGCGGAGCCTGACCAAAAATGGATGGCGTGTTCAGCAAGTTTTCCGTTGGGGCTACGGATATTTTTGAAGGTATTGCCTGCTACATTCCAGTTGCGTGCTTGGTGGGCATCGATGCCGCCAGTATAGTCTTGCTTAGCGGCACCATCAGGAAACTCAAATAAGGAATCCTGCACCAGGCCATTATCAGAGCTATGTTCGAGGCCGGTTACCTTCAGCATTTGTTGGCCGGTGTTGACAAAGCGAAGATTGATGAGTTTAGGATTGTCTGCATTTTTTTCGCCTTGTACTTGCACGGCGTGCTCTTTAACCCAACCCACTGTCATATCCCGTAAAGTCACGTTGCTGGCCGAGACTAAGAATATTTGCCGGGTGATACCTTGCACCCCGAGGCCGCGCACGATGACATCATCGCGATTTCCTGTGCGCCCACGGATAGTGACGTTAGGGATTCTTATATGGAGCAGCTCACCCGGTATCACGTAACGTCCCGGGGCCAGTACGATATGGCGGCGGCCACCTGACAGCATCGCTTTGACCGCAGCGGCTAGCTCACCAGCATTGCTGACCTGAATCGATGGGGTATCAGGTACCGGCGGTGGTGCGGTGCATAGGGCATAGGCACCATGACTCGATAAATTTATCGTCAACGATAGCACGGCGAGTAAAAGTCTAGCCTTGTACTGCATACTTAGTTTCCGGGGTTCTCTCTCGGGCTTTCAGGCGGATCGGTTAATTGGACTTATCTGTATATAAAAAAGAATTACCGTGATTAAGAGCCGTGCTCACCTGGCCCTTATGTCATAGATACTCATCTACTTCGAAATACTCGTCTACTTCGGACCAACAGGCGAGGTGTGCCCGAAGACTATCTTGAATCGAATCGAAAAGCACCCGTCATTTGCCTACCGTGAGGCATGGGTCCTATGGTCAGCTACGCCCCCTTCGGTCCAAGCAAGCACGGTGGCGGCGTGTCCGCACCCACGTAGTCCGGCACTTGCGGCTGAGGCATTGCCAGGCCCTAGTCAATACTTTGGGCGGTCAATACTTTGGGCGGTCAATATTTTGGGCGGTCAATATTTTGGGCGGTCAATATTTTGGGCTATTTCGATGATGTCCCGCTCCCGCGTTACCACCGCTTATCGAATGCGGCGATCAGCTCTTTGATCGGTGGCGAGTTCATGATCGCTTGGGCGCGTTCAAGTGATTCGAAGCGGTAGAACGCATAGTGCACCGACGGTTCCACTTCGCTCCACGCCCGCCACGCGCGGGTGGCGTTGAAGGCGCGGTAAGCATCGGGTAGATGCTCGTTTTGATACCACTCATCGAAGGGTTGCCGGTCAGCGCCGTCCGCGACTACTGCGCGGACTTTTAAAAACGCGGGCATAAGAGGTACTCCTATGGGCCGATGAGGCAGGCGTCGCCGCCTGGGTCGTGATCGTCTGGGCCGTGATCGTCTGGGCCGTATCGACTTCCGCCTCAGCCAATAAGCGCGGCCAACTAGGTAACATCCACGAACTCTTCGCGGGCCAACATCACGCTGGGTAGGCTTTTTCGTTCTAATCGAGCGGCAGTACGGCCGCAAGCAGTAGCACAGGCGCTTCAGGCGGCGTGAAATTGCCCGACCTCACTCGCCCCTTGCGGGTGTTGTACTGTTATAAATGCCATGCGCCAAAGCGCTGATGGAAGAGCGGCCTATCCTACCGCTTATTTGTAGCAAAAGGCTGAGTTGACTAACTTCAGGACAAGACACCGATCGAGGGCAGCGACATGCGCTTAGCGAACCGGCGGGTCATCATCACCGGCGCCGCTTGCGGGACCGGCCAAGCCACGGTCAACGGGCTTGCCTTGCGCACCTGATATGGACACTACACCTGATATGGACATTAATGGGGCACATGGCCCGGGTTACGCGCTGGCCGCGGACGGCTTAGTGGCGTGTCATGAGTGTGATGCGTTGCACCGGTTGCATCCTCTCGATGACGGGCAGCGGGCGCACTGCACCCGCTGCGCCAGTGTGCTCTACCGCCATTGTCCCGCCAGCGGCTTGGATACGGTCATCGCGCTCGCCTTGACCGCCGCTTTGCTTTTTGTCATCGCCAATGTATTTCCTTTTATCGCTCTCGAGATCCAAGGGCGCGGCCAGAGCAACTTGGTTGTATCGGGCATCATCGCCTTATTCCACGCCGGACAGCCCGGACTCGCCGTACTGGTGGCTGTTACCAGCGTGGTGTTTCCGGGCATCACCATCTTCGGCATGCTCTGGGTGTTGGTGCCCGCGCGGTTCGGTATCCGCGCACCCGGTGCGGCGGCCATCTTCCACCTCATCCGGCGTCTCGGGCCGTGGACCCTGCTCGGGGTGTTCATGCTAAGCGTGATCGCCGCTTTCGTGAAGCTAGGCGATCTGGCCACCGTCATTCCCGGTGTCTCCATGTTCGCCTTCGCCGGGTTGATGCTGATCTGCGCTGCCGCCAGCGCCCGCTTCGATGCAGCGCTGCTGTGGCCGCCAGCCGGTCCCCGCCTGCCATTGCCCCGGCCAGGCGCCACCGCCAGGGAGCTAGGCCTGGTGCGCTGCCACACCTGCACCGTGCTGGTGCCGCACACGGCCAGCGGCTGCCATCGTTGCGGGGCCGCTCTTCCACCCTTTCGCAAAACCGCTAGCGTGGCGCGCACGTGGGCCTTGGTCACCGCCGCTGCTTTGCTGGCCATACCGGCCAATGTCTATCCCGTGATGAGCGTCATCCGCTTTGGCCGGGGTGAGCCCAGTACCATCATGAGCGGTGTGATACAGCTCCTGGAGGGTGGCTTCTTAGGACTTGCGTTCATCATCTTCTTTGCCAGTATCGTGGTGCCGTTGTTAAAAATCGCTGCGCTCGTCTACCTTCTATTGAGTGTGCAGCGGCGATCGAAGTGGCGGCCACAAGAGCGGTTGCGGTTGTATCGCATCACGGAAGTGGTGGGCGCGTGGTCCATGGTGGATATCTTCTTGGTAGGGATCTTGAGTGCGTTGGTGCAATTGCAGGCTTTAGCGGCCATCGAGCCCGGTATAGGCGCCAGTTTCTTCGGGGCGTTGGTGGTGGTAACCATGTTTGCCGCCCAGAACTTCGATCCGCGTCTTATCTGGGACCACGCGAAAGACACTGCATGAGCGGCGAGACAGCGCAGCCGCCGGTCCCGCAGGTGCGCAAAAGCGGCGGGCCGTCGATCGTTTGGTTGATCCCGCTGGTGGTCGCCCTAGCTGGTGCTTGGCTGACTTACAAAACCCTGGCGGAAAAAGGTCCGGTCATCACCATCGCTTTCAGGACCGCCGCTGGTATTGAAGCGGGCAAAACCAAACTGCGCTACAAGAACATCGAAGTGGGTGTGGTGGAGTCGGTACAGTTCAGCGATGATTTTTCCTATGTTCTGTTGACGGCGCAGATGGCGGCGCAAGCAGCTACGTTCTTACGCCGGGGATCACGCTTCTGGGTGGTGCGACCGCGTCTGTCCGCCCGTGGCATCTCCGGTTTGGGCACCTTAGTGTCGGGGGCTTATATAGAAGTGGAGCCGGGCGCTGGAGCCGAGCAGCATCACTTCGAGGGACTGGAAGCGCCGCCCGTGGTGCGGGCCGATGAAAACGGCCGGCGGGTCACTTTGATCGCCCCCAAACTCGGTTCGCTAGGCCCGGGCTCGCCAGTGTCTTACCGGGGTATAGAGGCCGGTGAAGTGCTTGGCCATGAACTCGGTACCGATCGCAAAAGCGTGCTCATCTATGCCTTCATCAAAGCGCCGTTTAGTCAACTGGTGCGAAGCAATACACGCTTTTGGAATGTAAGCGGGGTGGATGTTGCCTTGAATTCCGCAGGACTTACGGTGCGCACCGAGTCCATGCAAGCGGTAATGTTCGGTGGCATCGCTTTCGAGACAAGCGAGGCCAGCGAACCCCTTAAAGCCGATCTGGACGAAGTGGTGTTCACGCTGTTCGAGAGCAAGAGCAGCATCGCAGAGCAGTCTTTTACCAAACGGGTACGGTTCGTGTTGTTTTTCGATGGTTCTGTGCGCGGGCTCAACCTAGGCGCCCCGGTGGAATTCAAGGGCATCAAAGTGGGAGCGGTAGTGGATATACGGCTCGAATTCGATGCCACGGATACAACGTTTCGCATCCCCGTAGTGATAGAAATAGAGCCGGAGCGGATTATTTTCCGCGACGACAAAGCGCCATCGGCCATCGGCCTAGGGCCACCCGTTAACGTGTTGACCACCCTGGTCGAGCGCGGGCTGCGGGCTAGGTTGCAAACCGGTTCGCTGCTCACCGGTCAGCTCTTCGTCGAACTCGATATGCATCCGGACACACCGATCCGCTTAGTGCAATCCGGCGCGCCCTATCCTGAGTTGCCCACTATTCGCGCCAGCTTGGAAGAGATCACCGCGTCGGTAAAAGGTGTACTTGAAAAAGTCAATCAGTTTGATTTCAAGCGCATCAACGATGCGATCCTAAGCACATTAGAAGGCGCCAACCGGTTGACCAACGCGCCGGAGATCAAGACCGCTTTGAACGAGTTGGAAGTGGCTCTATCCGCTTTTGGCGCGTTAGCCCGGAAAGTCGATGCGCGGGTCGAGCCGATGGTAAGCAATGTGGATAAGACGATGACCTTAGGCCACACTGCATTGTCAAAACTGCAAGGAACGCTGCGCCTAGTGGACGATGTTTTGAAGAGCGACTCGCCCTTGCAGGGTGGATATATTCAACTGGCGGACGAATTGACCGAGACCGCCCGTTCCATCAAGAGTTTCGTCGATCTGTTGGCACGGAATCCCGAAGCGGTCATTTTCGGTAAATAACGAGGGCTGCCCACATGACGATTAGCCGGTATTGCCGGGCGCTAGCGGGGACAGCATTGATGCTGGTGGCCGGTTGCGCAGCGAATATTATGCAGACCAAGGAAACTCGATTCTATGTTTTAGCAACACTGCCGCAGGACACAGAAGCGTTACCCGGCGTTCGAACCTCACCTGCGCTGGTGTTGGATTTGGCGGCGCTGACGTTACCGCAGTATTTGGAACGCCCGCAGATCGTTACCCGCATTGAACGCAATCGGTTGGTGTTAGCGGAATTCGACAACTGGGGCGGCAGTTTAGAGAAGAACATGCTGCGGGTGCTGGCGAGCAATCTGTCGATGTTACTGGCCACGCCCGACATTCACATGGCCACCCGGCGCACGCCGGCCAAGGTGGATGCGCGCGTGGAAATCGAGGTTATACAGTTCGAACGGGGTCCGGACCGGCGCGCTGTGTTGATGGCGCAGTGGCGCTTGCTGGAGGCGGGGCGGGAGCGCAAAACCATCGTCTCCAAAGTGACTTCGCTACAAAGTCCGCCCATGGCGGCGCCTTCGATGACGGCCACGGTGGCGGCCATGAGCGACTTGGCCGGTGAGTTGAGCGTGCTGATCGCCCGAGCAGTTATTCGACACAGCAATCACTAAACACCCTTGGGCACCTCTAAAAATGCACTTTCTTCCGCGATTGCGGCGTCAGCGCCGTGCTCGAATCCTCAGGTATCACCTATACACTGCGGTTGTGCGCGCGGTGCTTCCTTGCACTCACGAAAAAATTACTATTTTTAGCGGCGCCCCTGTGAGATCGCTTGTGCGCCCGTCCGCCCAGTTAAGTTTTATCCTAGGAATTAGCATCTTTTTGATGGTTGTCTGCGCCGCCGGTGTGGCCTGCGCCAATGAAAACTGGGATGGCGCGCAGATCATAGATGCGTCGCTCAAGCGTCACCAACAGTTTCCTTATGTGTACGAAGAGCAGACCATGGTGCTCATCGATCCTCTGGGACACCGGGAGATGCGCCGGTTGCGGCGTTATACCCGGATCGAGGCGGATCGAACAGTCAAATTCTTATTGGTGTTCGATGCTCCGCAGGAGATAAGAGGCGTTGCGTTACTGGCGCGGCGGCGGCCCGATGGAGGTGTGCACCACGGCGTCTATTTGCCGGCTTTTGGTCCGGAGCTGAAACGCCCTCAGGATGCCGATATAGGTGCGCATTTTTTAGGCACCGACTTTTCCATAGAAGATCTGACGCCGCAATCCCTGGAAGATTTTAACTACGCCCGCCAGCGCGACCGCGTCAGTGAGGGCATCGAATATTTCGTCGTCGATGCTTATCCCAAGAACGAACGGCCCGGTTCCAGCGCCTCCGGACTGCGCCGGCACGTCGTTCGCAAAGACAATTTAATGATCGTGCAAACGGATGTGTACGACACCACCTTGCGGTTTTTCAAAAGAATTACCCGCCACGATTTAAAGCGGGTCGATGAGCAGAGCTGGCGGGCCAATATGATCATCGCCCATGACCGGCGCGAATCCCACCGCACGCTGCTCAAGATCGACCGCAGAATCTACTCGCGCGATTACGTTCCGGCGGAACTATTCGAGCCGGCCTATCTGTTGGCGAATAAGCATGTGCAAAATCCAGCCTTAGGGGATGCTGGGACGGGCGCTTCGGACGCCGAGCAAGAGCTGTTGGAGTGGTCCGATGAATCATAGTCGGCTGCGTCCTCAATGATCGAGCGGCCAATGATCGAGCGGCCCGTGATCGAGCGGCCAATGATCGAGCGAATATTGCTCACCGGAGCGAATCACCGCGTATTGACTTTCCTGGCCTTGGCCCTGATCACCATACTGTCGACCCCCGGGTTAGTTCTACTGAAAGTCGATACGGGGCTCACATCGCTTATCTCCGATGCGGATCTGGATAAGCAAGCTTATTTACGGATCGCAGAAGAGTTCGGCTCCGACAACCGCACCATCGTTTATGTACGCGATGAGAAGTTGTGGACGTTAGGCCGCATACAGTCTTTGCTACGCCTGCAAGATAATCTGGAGGCGGTGCCTGAGGTCGAACGGGTGGAGAGCATTTTGACCGTGCGCACGGTGCGCGGCTCCGGCAAAGCACTGGATGCAAGGCCGCTGCTCGATACGCGGGCGCTGTCTGCCAAAAGCATTGCCCGCGCCCGCGCCGATGCGCTGGCTAACCCTCTTGTAGTCGGCAATTACGTGTCCAAGGATGGTTTCGCCACCACTTTGATACTCGGCATCAAGACGCCCGCGGCGGCACCCGATTACGACGTCCTCATCAACCGGGTGTTGCAACAAGTCATAGACAATGAGCGAGCGTCGTTCGATGAGCTATTTCAGATCGGTCCCTCACGCATCAACGCGGAATTAAAAAGCGCATTGTTCGCCGATCTCGCGTGGTTGGCCCCGGTTTCCGCCGGCCTGTTAAGTCTTACCCTATTACTTTTTCTGGGCAGCATTCTCGGCGCCGTTTTGCCGCTGATAGGTGCGGGTCTGGCATTGATTTGGACCTTCGGCGCCATGGGTTTTGCAGGCGTTTCCCTGAATATCTTGAGCGCCATGTTGCCGTCTTTGGTCATCGTCATCGGCGCCACCGAAGATACGCACATGATCGCCTCGTACTTCCGGGGGGTGGCGCACAATCAAGGTAAAACGGTGCGCTTGGACGCGGCCCGCTGGATGATGCGCAAAATGGGCATTCCGCTGTTCTTGACGGTGCTCACCACCGCGCTGGGATTCGCTGCCAATTTAGTCAGCGATATCGAACTCATCCGCGATTTCGCCCTGTCTTCCACCTTCGCCATCTTGGCCAACGGTTTGATCACCATTGGATTGGTGCCGTTGGTGTTGAGTGTTATCGGGTCTACCCGGGTGAAAGCGGCCCGCGGTGCCAGCGAGGTGACCGGCTTTACCGGCCTAGTGGTTCGTCTGTCCGCGTTCGGCCGCCAACGGGTCGCTGGCTCTGTTTTGTTGCTTACCTTGACTATGTGCGGCTTTTTTTTGTTTCAGGCCTCGAAGCTGTATGTCACCAATGATCCGTTCTCGTATCTGCGCGCGGATCGCTCACTCATCAAAGATGCTAACCGTTTGCAAGAGGACCTGGCGGGGGTAAAAATCTTTTTCGTGGTGTTGGAATCAGAGCAGGATCGGGCGTTTTTGCACCCGGAAAATGTCGATAAGCTGGTTAAGTTACAGGCATTCATAACCGAGCAAGATATCTTTGATCTCAGCATTTCCCTGGCTGATCACTTGGCACTGGTCAACCGTGAATTCAACGGCGGTGATCAAGAGTTCTATATGGTCCCCCGAAAACGCGAACTGATCGCACAATATCTGCTGTTCTTTCACCGCCGCGATATGCGCGGTTATCTAAGCCATGATCTTAGGCGGGCCAATATTGTAGTGCGTCACAACGTCAGTGATTCCAGAACACTGAACCCGCATATCGCCGAGTTAAAGGAGGTGGCAAGGCGCATTGCCGGTGCCGAGCTGAGTGCGTATGTGGTTGGCGAAAACTTGATGATAAACGCCGCCGCGGAAGGATTGATCGTGGCCCAAGCCAAATCCCTTGGACTGCTGGTACTGGTTATCTTTCTCATCATGTCGGCTATGTTCACCTCTTTCAAAGGCGGCATAGTGGCGCTGGTGCCAAGCCTCCTGCCCATAGTCATGATGTTCGGGGTCATGGGCTTGCTCGGGATCCCTTTGAATCCTGGTACCGCCATGGTGGCGGTTATCGCCATCGGTATCGCTATCGATGGCACTATTCATCTTTTTTCCCGCTACAACGAACTCTCCCGGCAAAGCGGCAACAACGAAAAAGCCATCCACGAAACCGTGGCTGAGGAAGCCGTGCCCGTGGTGGCTACCAGTATCGCGTTGGCGTTGGGTTTTGGCGTGTTGTTGTTGTCGAATTTCACCATTATTGCTCAATTCGGCGCGCTCTCGGCGGCAACCATGTTGTTTTCCGTCTTCGCCAATTTATTGGTGACGCCGATCATCATGTCCCGCATACGGCTGGTGGGTCTCTACGAGATCGTGTCCATGGACATGGAACACAGTGTCTTGAAAAAGAGTCCGCTGTTTCGGGATATGACTAACTACCAGGTGCGAAAAGCGATACTTATTTCGCAGGCGCAAGTGTTCGGACCAGGTGAACTTCTGATCCAGCAAGACACCCTAGGGCGCAGCATGTATTTGGTGTTAAAAGGCCAGGTGGAGGTCCTGCGCGAAGACGATGGGGCGACCCGCCAGATCGCGCAATTGGGGCCGGGTACCATTCTCGGTGAAGTGGGTTATGTGCGGGAAATTTATCGCACCGCACATGTGCGCGCCTTGACCCGCGTCGAGGCGTTACGCTTCGACTACGCGCGCATGCGCCACGACTTGCGTCACTTCCCGCGTATCGTAGCTGCTTTGAATTTCAATATCTCGCGTATTTTGGGTGAGCGCTTGGCGGATGCGATGGGTGTGCGGGGCGCGCGAAGCGACGTGAAGTAAATCTCTTTACTTAAACGGGCCTAAATATGGTAAAAGTGGAGAATCGGAGCCATGTCACAAGCAGAGGTCGTTAAGGAAAAAATTGCTTACCTTAAGTTTTGGTTGGGGATCTTGGTTGTTTTAGGTATATCTCTTGTTGGTTGGCTCTTGACAAATGCTGGGACGGAATCTGACTTGAAAGCAGGAGGTGCTGCATTCGGAGCGGCCATAATTACCGTTGCAGCACTTTTTGTGCATAAGAAAATCGAGTATTTGATATCAACTCTTGAGGATTTATAAATGGATATTCTGTCAACGATTGTCTTAGTTGTTGTAGTAAGTGTTTTTGCCTTCATGGCATATGACGCAGCCCGTAACAAATAGCCCCCTAACAAATAGCCCCCTAACAAATAGCCCCCTACAAATAGCCCATGAACCAATAGAAACCGATACGAAGTTCTGTCTTCTAGGCGGCGGCGCTGGGCACCGATGAGAAGCCATTCAATGACATTGTGGAAAAGCTTTTACTATAGATGTGGCGATATTCGGGCTTTCTGGATTAATGATCAGCATTTGTTGTGCTGGAGATACCAGCACATCCATGTCTTCCATAGGTATGGCGCCTAATAAAACCTCATCGCCTAGAACCAGTGCACCTGTGAAACAAGCCCTATTCTCGAACTTTAGAGCTATAGGACCCATATAAGGTACTAAATGTTTTTTTCCATCGGCAGTCGTGACCTCGCGCCGATCTAGCTCTGCTAACTCGAACTGTATTGCGATGTGCTCAGGAATACATAAATGTAGCGACCCAGTATCAACAAGAGACTTGATTGTCATTGATTTAAGATCCGTCTTTCTTGGGTTCGATAGATTTATTTCCGCATATACTAGCCCCATGTGTTGCTCCTAGGAATTCTCTTATGCATATTAGTGGGGCACTGAAAGACGGCTAACCGGGTGGTGCTACCACATCAGATCATCGGGTACCTTGAACTGCGCGTAAGGGTCGTCCTCATCCGCTATGTCATCGCTACGGTCGTTTAAGACCACCACTTTATCGGCATCGCGAGACTTTATCTTTTCGGCGGCGGCGCTGGGCACTAATGAGAAACCGTCCTCATCGTGCACGATGGCCACTTGACCTGCTGTGACTGCGCGGTGCAATTCGCCGGTCATGTGCAGCTTGCGGACCTTGCCGTCTACCACGAAGTGGTAAGGGATACCGTCTTCGTCCGTTTCATGGGCGATGCGGTTCATTGCCACCAATTGGCGGATCTGGGCGCTGATGGCTTTGGCTTGCGCTGTGGCTTCGCGGGCGGCATTGAGCGCCTGATCCCGGGCTAATTTTTCCGCCTTGCGCTGCTGCATAGCCGCCGCTTGCTGCTGCGCTCCAGTATCGGTTTCCCCAGCCCGCTGGCGGCGTTTTTTCTTGCGCTTCTCGGCATTGGCTTGACGGGATTTTTGCGCCGATACGAGGCCGCTTTTACGCAGTTGATCTTGTAGTGAATTCGCCATCGTCAAATGTCCATGTTCATTAGAGCCGGTACACGCGAGTGGCCGTGTCGTGAAATAGTTGGGCGCGCTCGCTGGCCGAGTAGGGCGCCGTCATGCGCTTGAATGCATTCCAAAGTACGGTAAAGCTAACGCTTGCCCGGTCCACGGGAAAGTTCGATTCGAACATACACCGGGAAGTGCCGAATACTTCGATGGTGTGCTCATAATACGGGCGATTGGCGATGACGAACGCTGCGCTGGTGGGCGGCTTATCGCGCTTATGCCAGTCGAAGCCGTTGACCGGCATGGCGAGCCCGCCTAGTTTTGCGTACACATTGTCACAGCGGGCGAGTTCCGTCACCGCCGCCCGCCATTCCCGAAACACTTCATCGCGCCGTCCAGCGTATGGGCCTATGCCTAGGGGGCCGCCAAAGTGATCCAAGATGATGGTGGTATCGGCAAAAGCCCGCGCCAGCGACGTGACCTCGGGGATCTGATGGTGAAAGCACCAGGCTTCAAAGCTCAGGTTTCTGCGGCTCAGGTGGGCGAATCCTTGGCGGAAACGCGCGTCCATCAACATGCCCGCCGGTGGTGCCGTGCGATGGTTGGGCACCTCCGGATGCGGATCGTGGGTGGCGCCTTGGCGAATACCTTTGAGCCGGTCCGGCGCTGCCGCCATGTGCGCGTCCAGTAGGGCCGCGGCGCTGTCACCCTCCGTTAGATAAGCAGTCGCTACGATGCCGGCGGCGACCCGCGTGCCGCCATAAATACCCGCTGCCGCCATCGCTGCCTGGCCATTGGCGAACTCGGTTTCCCCTAGCGGCGCCATGAAGCAGGAGCCGTCCTGTTTAAACATCGTCCCGCATTCGATGAACACCGATGACACCACGTTGTGCGACGTACTCCCGTCCTTTGCGGTGCCAGCGATGTCGGCCAAGTAATCGTGCACGAAGTAGCGGCTAGCGGCGTAACCGTCTTTGCCATCCCACAGATGATGGTGCGGATCGCAAATGGGCAACTCCGGCTCCAGCGCCGCCTCCTCGGTGAGCGCCAGCCAGGTGTTGTTATTGCTGGCGTTGTTATTGCTGGCGTTGTTGTTGGCGTTCACGATGCAGGCTCGCGGGCATCGCGCCGGGTTTTCACCCGTGATTGGAATTGCGCCGTGGAGTTGGTGTGCGGGAACGGTTCATCCGGCACCGCCACCCCCAGGAAGGCACAAATAGGCTCCCATCCCGCTCCCGTTCGATACGACAGCAAGCGCTCGGGTGGCAGGGTGTCGCGCACCGCTTGGTTGTGTTCGAGATAGGTATCCATGACGTATGCCTGGTCCTCGTACTTGCCATTGAAGGTCCGCTCGAGGATGAGCGAGCGGGTCATCTGCCGGTGCACCGATGTTGCTTCATCCGGGGCCTGTAAAGCCGGCAAAATGGTGGCGCTAAAGCTGCGGTACCAGGTGGCGGCGTCTTCGCGCTGCGTGAGGATGAACTTGGCATCCGGATAGTGCTGCGACAACTCGGGCCAAAACGCGGCGATGGGCCAATCCACGCCTGAGTTGTACCCGCTAAACAGCGCATCCCAATCGACCGCCTCACCCCGCGTCGCCGCCAGCCACACCGGATCATGCTCGGGATGATCAACCACTTCGTACATGTGATAGCACGGGCCGAAACCGAGCCTCTCCAAAGCCAGCTTCAAGGACATGGTGCCGGTGCGCCCTAGACCGGCGCCGATGACCCGTAGTGTCATGTCGATGGTTCTCGCGTTTGTGCCGGACCGGTGTAGAACGCGGGGAAGAGCCGCGCGGTCACTGGACTGTTGGCGGCGTGAGCGATGCATGTATCAAGCCATTGCGGCGGCCGGTGGTCGTGCCCGCCGCCATATTGCCGAACCCCGCTCAAGGTTTGATAAGCCGTCGTCGCCAGTGGCCGCAGCAACTCTACTAAGGGCACCTGCTAAAAATAGTCATTTTTTCATGAGTGCAAGGAAGCACCGCGCGCACAACCGCAGTGTATAGGTGATACCTGAGGATTCGAGCACGGCGCTGACGCCGCAATCGCGGAAAAAGTGCATTTTTAGCAGGTGCCCCTAAGTGGGTGCAACCCCGCGTCCCACCCACGCGGGTTTGCACTTCCCGCCACCAGCCGGGGCCTATGCGCACGCCTTTTAAGGCCGAGAAGTTGGGCGCCGCCAGCTTACAGTGTCGGTAGGGCGTCCAATCGGATACGGCGATGGCTTCATGGATGAGCAGATCATCATCAACGGTCAGGCGGATGTACATACCATGAACGGGGCGGCCCGCCTCGAACTCGGTGCCCAGCGGGTCGTCATAGCTGAAGGGTTTGGTATCGACGATGTGGCCTTCTATGTCCCACAGACCGTCGCGGCGCCGGTATCCGCGGCACACGATGTCACGGTTGTGCATCAGATCTCTAGCGGCCGATGGAGGCAGCGGCATGCTTGCATCAATCCTGGTTGAAAAAGAACGGCAACATAGCGTATTCCCGTGTAGTTGAGAAATTGAGTCGTAGCGCAAGTCATATCGTCAGGAACGCTCCAGCGCTTGCCACCAAGGGTCCGATCGGAGCATACGCCTCAGTGGCGTGTTGGTCTGTTCCGGTGCGTTGTCTATATAACGCACCGCCTCTGCCAAGTGCTCGCCGCGCAGGGTTTTCAAGTAAGCGAGTGCATTGTCCAACGAGAACGGTTGACCGGTGGCGGCCGCGAAGTTCTGCGACAGATCGGTCCAAACGGCACCGGCGGCATTTTCCCTGGCACACCACTGGCGTACCCGGGTAGCTAAATGCGCATAGGTGGAGCGCTCGAATCCCGTGCGCATACACACCGCGCCAATGTGCTCTATGCTCTTGGCCCGCTCCCGTGCTCTCAAGTCTTCGGCGGTTGCATGAATATCGCCGAGCAGGCTGGCGATCACATGGGTCTCGCAGTCGATACCGTTGTCCGGATCCATGACCACCACCAAACCCATCTTGCGCTTGGGCGAAACACGGCTGAATTCCATGGGCAGTGGCGGCCCGCCGTTCAGTAACCAAGGGTGTTCCACGTGCGGCTCCAGGATCTCCAAATCCCACAGCAAGGAGCCGTAGCCGATGATGACGAAGCGGCCGGTCAACATTGCGCCCGGTTCTCTAGGCATCGAATTGAGTTGACAGCACTTCTATGGACAATGGGGCGGCGCTGGCGCAAACCGCCTGAAATTTCTCTTTGAGATACGCCTCGAATTTTTCCGCCTCTTGAGCAAGCTGCACTTCGGCGCCGGCTGCAACTACATATCCGGTGAGCTCTATGGCCCGCTCCGCTAGCAGCCCGACGACGTCGGCATCACCGATGAGTAGAGTGGATGCGCCGGTTTTGGCCGGTTGCAGCACTTCCAGATGCGGCGTGATCCGGATCGGTTGACCGGCAATGGAAAGCGCGCCTTGCGCAACCATCTGCTCGAGGCGCTCCAAGCCAATGCGCATTGGCCGCTGCGTGAGAACGATATCGGCCGGGCGCTCCGGCAAATTGAATATCGCTTGGTTTTCCCGTGAGTAAGCCGGCCGCATCATGGGGAAAAACACCACATCGTCGATGTTGTCATTGCCCGTGAGCAACATCGCCATGCGTTCTATCCCCGGGCCGATTCCGGTAGTGGGCGGCATGCCGTGTTCCAGCACCTCGAGGAAATCGTAATCGATCGGGTGCACCTCTTCGGATGCAGGATCTTTAGTCGCCGCGAGCCGGCGCCAGGTTTCGAGCAGCGCTTCGGGATCGTTTTGCTCGGTCCAGTTCTCGGAGCATTCCATGCCGCCCACGAAAAGCTCGAACCGCTGGGCGAAACGCTGGTCTTCCGGCATGGGTTTGGCCAGGGGCGAGACTTCGGCCGGATGGCCATAAACAATGGTCGGCTGAATGAGGCCGGGCCTTATTTTTTCCTCGAAATAATCCACCAAAGCTGCGCCTATGGAGGTGGCCTCGGAGGATATCTTCGCATCGGTGAGTACGGCTTGCGCCTGCTCGAAATTAGCCAGCTTGCTGAAGTCGATGCCGGATGCCTCGATAACCGCATCGACCATGGAAACCCGCCGCCATTCACTGGAGAAATCGACCGTATTGCCCCGAACATTGAACTCGCTGGTGCCAAACGCGCCGATGGTTACGTGCTGATATAACGCTTGCAGGAGATCCATATTGTATTCATAGGAATTGAACGCGCTCATGGTCTCGAGCATGGAGAACTCGGGTTGATGCGTTCTATCGATGCCCTCGTTACGAAAATACCGGCCAATGGTGAACACATTCTCGAATCCCGCCGCGATCATGCGCTTCAAGTACAGCTCATGGGAAATCGCCAGATAGACTTTGAGATCCAGATCATTGATGTGGGTGAGAAACGGACGCGCACTGCCACCGCCGTATTGGGGTTGCAGGATGGGCGTCAGGCATTCCACGAATCCGCGGCCATGCAAGAAGGCGCGGATCTGAAAGAGCATCTTCGAGATCTGCTCGAACGCCCGCCGTCTTTCAGGCTGTAGCGTGGTATCTATGTACCGTTTGCGCAACACCAGTTCGCGATCTTTGAGGCCGGCCCATTTGTCCGGCAAAGGTCTGAGCGTTTTGACCAGGGGGCGCACGGCGGTGGGCAAGACCGATATCTCGCCGCGTTGGGTCCGTATGACCGTGCCCGTTGCCTCGACGAAGTCGCCGATGTCCAGCAACCCTAAATCTTCGTAGGCCATCGGCGAGGTGGCCTCCGGCCCGTTCAAGACTTTTTTCTGAAAAAAGAGCTGTATGCGCCCGGACCCATCTTGTATGTGCGAGAAAGTGATGGCACCGTGCTGGCGCCAAGAGAGTATGCGCCCGGCCACGGTGACGGTCTTACCGGCGAATGCTTCCTCGGAGTCGATCTGCGCGGCATGATGCGTCCTAGATACACTGGCCGGGTAGGGATCGATGCCGCGCTCGCGTAACTGGTCGCGTTTCGCGATTCTGTTGGCGCGCAGTTGCACAATGGTAGATTCGCGATGGCTGGGCTCCACGGCAGGATTCCTCGACTACTCTGGGTCAATGCAGCCGGGCAGTGTAAGAGTGAGTAAATTAGCTTGTAAAGCGAGCCGCCAGAAGTAGGCTAGGCGCGATGATCGAACATGTCGGAGGAACTTTATCCATGACCAACCCCGCACTTGAGCAAATACTCGCGGCCAAACGGGCGGCGCCTTACGAGCCGGATCAGACAGTCGAGGAGTTGCGCGCCGCCAGCGAGGCCGCTGGTCAACAAGCCCCGTTACCGGATGGCACGGTGTATACGGCGGTCAGCGCTGACGGCATCCCTTGCGAATGGATCGAGATGCCGGGTGCCCGCCAAGACCATGTGTTCTTGTTCATTCACGGCGGCGGTTATTACCGCGGCTCGGTCGCCGCATCGCGGGCAACGGCGGCGGCGATCAGCGCGGCGGCGCGAGCGCGCTGTCTTGCTGTGGGTTACCGGCTCGCGCCGGAGCATCCGTTTCCGGCGGCTATCGATGATTGCTTGACCGTGTACCGGTGGTTACTCGCCGAGGGCACGGCAGCCGGGCGTATCGTGGTGGGTGGTATATCCGCTGGCGGTGGTTTGACCTTGGCGCTGCTGCTGGGGGCGCGCGATGAGGGGTTGGCGTTGCCCGCCGCTGCCGTGCCTATGAGCGCTTGGACCGATCTCACGCAAAGCGGTGCGTCTTATCAAGCCAACGCGGCGCTGGATCCGGTCATCAGCAAGCAGTACTTGGATCGCATGGCCGGCCTCTACTTGGCGGGGGCGGATGCGTTGACGCCGCTGGCCTCGCCGCTACACGGCGATCTGCATGGACTGCCGCCGCTCCTGCTTCAGGTGGGGACGGCCGAGACGATGTTGGACGACAGCGCCGCTTTCGCCGAGAAGGCGCAGGCCGCTGGCGTCGATGTGTGTTTCGAGCCGTGGGCGTATATGTTTCATGGCTGGCACGGTTTCGCCGATGTGTTACCCGAGGCGCGCCAGGCGATCGATAGGGTGGGGGCGTTCTTCAAGGAACACGCCGGCTAGGCTGTCGCAGCGCGCAGAGGCGGATTGACACGAAGTTGACCAGCCCCACCACTGGCGCGCGCCAATGCCCGTATCCGGGTCGCTTCACCGAAGGCCTCGAACAGCGTGCGCGACAGATCGTGCTCCTCGGGTTTCCATTCCGCATGCCATTGCACGCCGACGGTGAAGGTGGGGTCCTGCTTGAGCCTGACCGCTTCGATAACCCCATCGGGCGCCGTGGCTTCCACCCTCAACCGATCGGCGACGCGGTGAATGCTTTGACCGTGCAATGAGTTGACCCACACGCTGGCGGCGCCGGCGTAGCCGCGCAAGCTGCCGTCCGGCGTTAACCGAATCTCGTGGCGCAATTTGAAGATCTCTTCCTGGGTGACCTCCGGGTGCCGCGGCATGCGGTGATCTTGCATGCCGGGTACCAAGTGGCAGCGGTAATGCAATGAACCGCCTAGTGCCACATTCATCTCCTGAATGCCCCGGCAGACGCCGAAAATGGGCACTCCGGCATCAACGCAGGCTCGCACCAACGGCAGCATGATGCCATCGCGGCCCGGATCGATGGGTTCGTCCGGCGGAAAGGGCGCACCGCCGAAATGGTGGGGCTCCACGTTGGCCCGCCCGCCGGTCAGCAGCAGTCCGTCGATGTGTTCAACCAGTTCTTCCGCGTCCAAGCGATCGCCTGCGGCGGGTACCAGCAATGGAATGCAGCCTGAGAACTCGAGCAGCGCGTCCACGTTTTTCGCGCTGCTGGCATAGGCCGGGTGGCGGCGCTCGGCGATTTCCATGTAGCTGGCTGATACCGCGACGAGCGGCTTGGCGGAGTGGCGCAATGGTGTCGATCCTCACTGACGGCGTGTAAGTGGGTCCGATTTGGACCGGTAAAGCGGAAAATAATACTCGGCTGGCGGCAAAAATACAGAAAAATGCGCCGTGCCACGTTTAAATAGGATCGGGTCAATAGGGAGGCGCGATCGGGCCGCCCTCCTCAACCCCAGGGCGCCATTCAGAACTACACTGTTTGAGGGCGCCGCTAAAAATAGTCATTGTTTCGTGAGTGCAAGGAAGCACCGCGCGCACCACCGCAGTGTATAGGTGATACCTGAGGATTGGAGCACGGCGCTGACGCCGCAAGCGCGGAAAAAGTGCATTGTTAGAGGTGCCCTTGAAGCGTTGTTTTTTCCACAATCCTCGCTAGGAGAATCGGGTCATGGCAGGGAAAACCCTGTTCGATAAGATTTGGGACCACCACGTGGTGGTCGAGCGCGACGATGGTCAGACCTTGCTCTATGTCGATAGGCACCTGTGCCACGATGGCTCTTTCAACGGCTTTCGCAAGCTGCGCGCCGCTGGCCGGCTCTTGCGCCGGCCTCTGCAAACCTACTTGACGCCCGATCACTACACGCCCACCCATACCGCCTCCATCGACGCCATCAGCGAGCCGCGGGCCCGTGCCATCGTCGCCGCCGTGGACGCCAACGCCGCCGAGTTCGGCGTGCACCTATTTCCATGGGGCGACAAGCGCCAGGGTATTGCCCATGTGGTCGGCCCGGAGCAGGGCATCACGCTGCCGGGATTGGTGATGGTCTGCGGTGATTCGCATACCTCCACGCACGGCGCCTTGGGATGTATCTCTTTTGGTATCGGCTCCTCGGAAGTGGCCCATGTCATGGCGACGCAGACGCTGTGGCAAAAGCGCCCGCAGACGATGCGCATCACGGTGGCTGGGCAGCTGGGCTTTGGCGTGACGGCTAAAGACCTCATCCTCGCCATCATTCGCCACATAGGCGCGGCCGGTGGCACTGGTTATGCCATCGAGTATGCCGGCCCGGCTATTCGTGGACTGTCCATGGAAGGGCGGTTGACCCTGTGCAATATGACCATCGAGGCCGGTAGCCGCACCGGCATCGTGGCGCCGGATGAATTGACTTACCGATATATCGAAGGCCGTCCCTACGCCCCCTGCGGCGATAAATGGCAACGGGCGCTCGAGTTCTGGCGGGCGCTGCCCTCGGACGAGGATGCCGCCTTCGACCGGCAAGTGTCGCTGGACGGCGCGGCCATCGCACCGATGGTGACCTGGGGCAATAGCCCGCAGGAGGCGGTGCAGGTGACCGAGGCGGTGCCGGATCCGGAGGACGAGGCCGATTCCGATCAGCGGGCCGCCATGCGCGCGGCGCTGGATTACATGGGCTTAACCGCCGGCACGCCCATACAAGATGTGCGAGTGGACAAGGTGTTCATAGGCGCCTGCACCAACAGCCGTATCGAAGATTTACGGGCTGCGGCGGCGGTGGCCAAGGGCCGCAAAGTGAGCGTTCCGGCATGGGTGGTGCCAGGTTCGGGGCTGGTGAAGGCGCAGGCCGAGGCGGAGGGTTTGGACCGGGTTTTTCTGGATGCGGGCTTCGAGTGGCGCCTCCCCGGATGCTCCATGTGTGTGGGTATGAACGGTGACACTTTGGCGCCCGGGGAGCGCTCGGCGTCCACCTCCAACCGCAACTTCAGGGGCCGTCAAGGCCGCGGCTCCAGAACGCACTTGGTGAGTCCCGCGATGGCGGCGGCGGCGGCCATCCATGGCCATTTCACCGATGTGCGGCACATGATGGAGGGTGCGTAAATGGAAGCGTTTAGCTCATTCGAAGCCATTGGCGTGCCGATCGATATCCCGAACTGCGATACCGATCAGATCATTCCCGCCCGTTTTTTACGCCACTTGCCGGAGGACGGCAGTTATCACAAATACTTGTTTCATGATCTGCGTTTTGACGGCGACGGGACGGAGCGGGAAGATTTTATCTTCAATCGCGAGCCGTACCGGCAGGGCAAGATTGTGGTGGCCGATCTGAACTGGGGCTGCGGATCATCGCGGGAGAACGCCGTCTACGCGCTGGTGGCCAACGGTATCCGTTGCGTGATCGCGCCTAGCTTTGGCGACATTCACTACAACAACTGCATGCAGCACGGGGTGTTGCCGGTGGTGTTGCCGCGTGCGGTGTGCGACGGGCTGCGCGCCGCGCTACACGAGACGCCTGGGGCGCGAGTGCATGTGGATTTGGCGACGCAGACGGTCAGAGCGCCCGATGGCGCGAGCCACCGCTTCGATATCGCACCGTTCGATAAACACAAGCTGCTGAACGGTCTTGATGACATCGCTTTGACCCGCGCTTACGACGCGCAGTTCGAAGCCTTCGAGGAGCGGCACGCCCGTGCCTACGATTGGCTTTGAGCCGTCTATGAGCACACAGCGGCAGGCGTCCGGTTCGGGTTCCCGTGCGTTCAAGCGGCCGGTTTGAAGCGTTGCTCCATGGCCCGGCGCACCTTGACGGCTGCGGCGCTTTCATCGACGCCGACATCGGCCCACCGGATCAGTGTGCCCGCCTCTACGGGTCCGTTCAGCTTCACGTTGTGGGCCAACCCCAGAGGCAGTGCGCCCGATTCCAGCGAGGTGCTGGCCGGCAGCAATTTGCCGTAGACGGTAAAGCCGCCCTCGCCGTCCAGTATTTCTCCCTCTTCGAGATCCCGCTTGGCGATGGCCGCGACATCGCCGCTGAACGCCTGGGTCTGACCGGTGGGCTGGCCGAGCAGGGCGGCCGACAGGATGGATATGTTGAGTTCCAGGCCGATCAGATGAAACGGCTTGTACATGGCGCAATAGCGGCCACTGGCATCGGTGTTCATGCCGTATTGCCGGAAGCAGCCGGCGGCGTAGTCGTTGGGCGCTTCCATGACCACATAAACACCCCAGCGCAGATCCCGCGCCACCGGACGCCCGTCCCGCTCCAGGGAGGAGACCACTTCGACTTGGCCTTTGTGATGCAACTGGCCGCCCTGCGCGCGGGGCCGCAGCACATGGGCTAAATCATCCATGCCGCAGGGCGGGAAGGTCAGGCCGTCGGGCGGCGGGGTAAGGCCGGTGGCGTTGGCGATGGCAGCCATTTCAATGGCTGACTTGGTGCCGTCCAGAAACGAATTGAACATCTGACTGTTCATGCCAGCGCCAGCCGCTGCCTCGGCCGTCAGCCCGTAGTGATCCCATACCGTGTCCGGGGTGGAGGCGTGGTAGCCGGGCAGGTATTTGGTGCCTTTGCCAGCGGCGGCCACATCGAAGCCACAGGATCTGGCCCACTCGACCAGCTCGCAGGTGAGCGCCGGTTGGTCGCCGTAGGCCATGGAGTAGACCAGGCCGGCGCTGCGGGCCTCCTCCGCCAGCAGCGCACCGGCCAGCACGTCGGCCTCGACGTTGACCATGATCATGTGTTTGCCATGGGCCGCCGCTGCGCGGGCGTGTTCGATGCCGGCGGCGGGATTGCCGGTCGCCTCCACCACTACGTCGATGTCATCGGCTCGCATCAGCGCCGCGGCCTCGTCGGTGAAGCGCACCTGGCTGATCCGGTGGTCATCCCAGCCTACCGTGGCGCAGGCGTTGCGGGCGCCGCCCGGATCCAGATCGGCGATGGCGGCTACTTCCAGGCCCACCGTGGCCGGCGCCTGGCTCAGGAACATGGAGCCGAACTTGCCGGCGCCGATGAGGCCGACCCGGACCGGTTTACCTCGAGCCGCCCGCTGGCGCAGTTGCGTTTGTAGATACATCAGGCGGCTTTGCTCTCTTGGCCTTGCAGCAAACAGTCGTCCGGCAACGGCGTGATGGGGGCGAAGTCCCGGTGCGCGATCCACTCGGGGCGTTGCTGGCGGGTGATGTGATTATCCACGTGGCACAGCGACAGGTAGACGATGGTCCGGTCCAGAGGGCTGATGTTCGGTGGACTGGCATGCACCAGCAAGGAGGAGAACAGCAGTACCGAGCCGGCCGGGCCGGTGGGGGCGACACAGCCGCCACGGTCGGCCAGGCGTTTGACGGTATCGCGCTCCAGGGTCCAGAGCGGATAGCTGGTGGTTTCGAGATCATGGCCCGCTTGCAGCACGCCGTGTTGGTGGCTGCCCGGCAAGAACAGCAGGGGGCCGTTGGCGGCGGTCACATCGTCGATGAACAGGGCGATGTTCATGGCGCGCGGCTGCGGCATGCCGTCGTCCCGGTGCCAGGTGCCAAAATCCTGGTGCCACTGCCATACCTCGCCGTCGAAAGCGGCTTTGGCGTTGACCTTGAACTGATGCATGTAAACCGGCCCGTCCACCAGTTGCATCATCGGTTCGATGAGGCGTGGATGCTGGCTCAGGCGGCGGAAAGTGTCGTGATAGCGGTGCGCGGCGAACGCGGTGCGGGCTACCCCGGAGGTCTCGCGCCACACCTCCTCGCGCCGCATGGCGAATACCTCGTCGCCTGCTCGTTTGAGGACGGCGGCTTCCTCTTCGGTGAACCGGCTAGGAAAGAATAGATAACCTTGTTCGTCGAATTGAGCGAGTTGTTCGGCGCTTAGTTGCATTGATAGGTCCTCCTGCTCTGCTAGAGACTCTTGGCGCGGCGCTCCAATCTGACGGCGGCGGCACGGAAAAGCAATGATACGATTTGCAGCGCCTCTGTTCATTTTCCCCCAATCATCCCTTGTGGGGATCTGCTAAAAACCGTAGCGAGCGGCCTTAGGGCAAGGCGCACGGCGCGCAGGAACTGCAATGTATGGGTAATACATGAGGATTGCGAGCACCGCGCAACGCAGCCATAGCGTCGCGCAGTAGGTTTTTAGAGGTCCCCATGCGGCAATTGCAATGGTTGCAGCGCCATGCTTAGAGCAGCCCTAAAGGCGCTTATCTACTCCGCTCTAGTGTGGGTGATCGCGGCTGAGTGGGACGGTGGACACAGCGCCGCCGAGGCGGCGGCGAGTTGGGTGGCGGCGTTGCTTGCCCCAGGCCCGCCAGCGGGCTTAGTCGGTGTTTGCGCCATCATCGTGGCCCTGTACTCGGCCGCGGTGCTTTTGCTCAACGTTCCTGTTCCCCTGGAGCGATCCCTGGGGCCACTGCGCCATCCGTTCCCCGCTCAGCCCTTGCGTATCCGCCTGCGCTTGTGGCCGTCCAGATTTCTCGCCGTGTTTTTACTGTGGAGCTTGACCCTGGTTGTCGCGCTGCGGGTGCTGCCGGATTTGGTTGACGCGGGTGCGGTGTCCGTGCCCGAATGGGCCGAGATCACGGATTGGACGGATGCGTGGTTGTTCTATGGCGCCCTGCATGGCGCCGCCGCTTTGGTGACGTGGTCAGCGCTGGCCGGTGTTGGCCGGCTGTTGGCGCAAAGTAGTCCCGCCAGGTGGGGGTTCATGCACTATCACGCGCGCCGCCAGCCACTCGCCGGTTGCGTGCTGCGCTTGCTGCTCATCATGCATTGGCCGCTCGCCTCGTTTACCGCCACCCACCTCGGCCACCCGTGGCACGTCTATCTCATCGTCAGTGCATTAACGGGTGTGTTCTTAGCCGCCATGGCGGCCATGGTCATCACCTTATGGATCGAGCGTTCGCGGGACCGTTGGCTGGTGTCCTTAGGTGCGCATGAATACGCCATCCGCGAGTGTACGGTGCATTTCCTACACCCGGACGCCGGACCTCCTTATGAGCCGGGAGGGCGCCTTATGCCAGAGCCGGTGACGCTGGAAGTACCTTCGCAGCAGGCCGCGCCCTCAGCGCAAGAGGGGGCTGGCGTTGTCGCAGCACCCGCCGGCGATGCGCCCGTTGCACCTGGGCCAGGACTCGGCAATGAGCCCGCGCCCACCGATGATCCAGCCCCACCGGACGCCGAATTCGACCCCGTCGTTGGACGTACCCTCGACGCAGCGCTCGCCTGCCGGGAGCGGGGCGAGTGCGCTAGGGCGAGATTGCTGCTCCGCCAAGTCATCGCCACTGGCGGCCAGGCCGAGCGCGAGCGCGCCGAGGCCATAATGCGTGTGCTGCCCGGCCGCTGGCGGGCGCTCCAATACACTGCCCTGGCCCTGGCGGCGGCTTGCGTGGCGGGATTTACCGTACTGGTGTGGCAATGGTTCGCCCTGCCGTCCACCGCCGATACATTGCAACTGGCGAGCGCGGCCCATGTGCATGTGCGCAAGTCGGGCACCGGTGCGCAAAGCAAGGTGGATTTGTTAGGCACCCGCTATGACTACAGCTTGAACACCAGCCTAGCCAACATTTCGCCGCACTTCGTCAACGCTGTCATCGCCAGTGAAGATCACCGCTTCTACGAGCACGGCGTGTTCTACAAACTGGCCAAATTCACCGAGGCCGGCCTGCTCTGCGCGCTGCGCAAACTCAACGTCTTCTCCAGCGCCAGGGTCTTCTCCAGCAGCAGGGCTTGTGCTGGCAATAGCACTATCCCGCAACAACTGGCCCGCAACCTGTTGCTGAGCGAAAAGCGCTCGGTGACGCGCAAGCTGACCGAGTTGTTGTGGGCCATCAAGATGGAGTCCGGCCTGGCTAAAAAAGAGATTTTGGCACTCTACATGAACCGGCTTTATCTGGGGCGGGGCAACTTCGGCGTCGAATTGGCGGCCCGCACTTATTTTCAGAAGCCGGCCAAGGATTTGACCCTGTACGAGGCGGCTTACCTGGCAGCGGCGGTTAAGCGGCCCGGGTGGAACTGGCATCAGGACCGGGCGGGGGCGCAACAGCGGGCCGAGTTGATCGTGGCGTTGATGCGGCGCCATGGCTACGCCGCTGCGGGCGCCAAGATGCCTAGACCGTTTAAGCCTAGATACGGTAAGCGGCCACCGAACAAGCCCTATCTGGGGCATTTGTGGCAGTGGATAAAACCTGAAGTCACGGCGGTGCTCAAGGAGTTGCCCCCCGGTGACTACAAAGTTCTAACTACTTTGAATGCCGAAGTGGAAATCTACGCCGAGCGGGCGTTGCGCTCGGAGTTGCGGCGGCTGCGCGCCCGCGGCGTTGCGGTCTCGCAGGCGGCGGCGGTGGTCATGCGTCCGAGCGGCGCGGTCTTGGCCATGGTCGGAGGGGTGGGCAATAACGTGCGCGCCCGTGGCATTAACCGTGCCAAACGCACTGCCGGTTTGCATACCCGCCCGCCCGCGTCCGCGTTCAAGCCATTCGTTTATCTGGCGGCGCTCGAACGGGATCTGCGGCCCACCTCGCGGATCGATGCACGCCCGGTGTCCATCGACATGCCGGCACCGCAACCGCCCTACGCACCCAACAACCACGACGGTAAGGATTACGGCTATATCACCATGCGTGAAGGCTTGGTCAACTCCATCAATACGGCTGCCGTCAACTTGCTGCACGGGACCATCGGCTTTGATCGCTTGTTCGATGTATTGATGCGCTTGGGCGTGGATATCTCGTATTTCAAACGCCAATGGGGTGTCGCGCTCGGCGCCAACGGCGTGCCGCTGGTGGAAATGGTGGGGGCTTATGCTGTGTTCGCCAATGGCGGGCGGGCGGTCACGCCGCATGCGTTCGCCCGCATCACCCGGGCTGATGGCGGCACCGTCTGGCGGCGCGAGCGGCCACCGGCGGGCCGGCAATTCGCGGCGGGGGATATCGCCGCCATGAACGAAATGCTGGTGGCCGTGGTGGGTGAGGGAACCGCCACCCGGGCGCGGCATAAATTGCCCAAGGCGCTATTGATAGCCGGCAAAACCGGGACCGGCGATGCGTTCGTGGATGCCTGGTTCGTGGGTTACTCGCCGGACTTGGTGATCGGCATTTGGATGGGCAACGATACCCCGCGCACGATGCACGGGCTGTTCGGGGGTGTGGGTCCCGCGCGGGCGTTTAACCGGCTGATGTCCGATATTGTTGAATATACCGATGTGGTGCAGCCTGGGCTTACCTTCTGAGGGGGGCTTACCTTCTAAGGGGGGCTTACCTTCTGAGGGGTTTTAGCTATCCCATCAGCGTAGCTTCAGTTCATTGCTCCAGTTGACCCGTATCCATCTTAGCCTTAGAGCCTGTTCAAGATCTCCGAAGCAACAGCGCAATATTTGCAAGTAGCATCATGCCCAACGAGCTTTCGATTAGCCGCTCACAGTTTTTCCACAACCGGCGGTTTTTCTCAAACCATGAGAAGGTTCGCTCGACAACCCACCTCTTCGGGAGGACGGCAAAACGACCCGTGTCCGAGCGTTTGATAATTTCGACGTTCGCTCCGATTAATCTCAGCACTTCGCCAGCGAAAGCCATCCCCGTGTACCCGCCATCGCCCACTACACACCTAACCTCCGAGAGGCGCCCATCTGCTTGAGCAGCAAGTGCGGCCAGTGCCCCAGCTCGATCAGTGACATTTGCCGTGGTCACAAAAGCAGCGTGCAATAATCCCTGAGTGTCCACAGCTATGTGCCGCTTGATACCAGAAGTCTTCTTGCCTGCGTCATAACCTTTGTGGTTTGCACTGTCTGTGTTCTTCACGCTCTGTGCATCAACGATGATCAGGCTGGCTTTGCCACTGCGCCCCTGGGATTCGCGGGCCTCGCCAACCCATTTTTTTAACGCCTTGTCCAAGGCGCTGCAAGAGTCTTCTGGGGACGATTGCCGCCAGATAGTGAAATACTCATGCACACTTCGCCACTTTGGATACTCGTTGGGCAACATGCGCCATTGGCAGCCGGTCTTCAGCACGTACAACACTGCGTTGAACACGTGATAGAGATCGAGTTGTCTTGGCTTGGTTCGCCGACGCGCCGCCTCCAGGATCGGTCTAACTTTCTCGAACTGTTGGCGAGATAGGTCACTCGGGTAGATTCGCTCGTCTGTCATTGCCTTCGCAGCCGCTATGACTATGGATAACAATAGTTTAGGTCAGATGTCCAAAATCGTCAGATCTTGAACAGGTTCTTAGAGTATTGCGGCGCATGAACTGTTCATGCATTGGTGAGAACACTTATGAGCACACTATTGCAAGTCCGTAATATACCTGAAGAGTTGCATCGGCGATTAAAGGCTCGGGCGGCACTTGAAGGATTGTCGATGGCGCAGTTCGTCATTCGGGAAATTGAACGCGCGTTGCAGCGCCCCACACGCCAGATGGTGCTGGAAGCCATTGAGCGGCAACCTGCCACGATGCTGGATGAGGCACCTGCCGAAGCCGTCCGTCAGGAGAGGGACAGCCGCTGATGGGGACCTGCTAAAAACCGTAGCGAGCGGCCTTAGGGCAAGGCGCACGGCGCGCAGGAACCGCAGTGTATGGGGTAATACATGAGAATTGCGAGCACCGCGCAACGCAGCCATAGCGTCGCGCAGTAGGTTTTTAGAGGTCCTCTGATGGTATTGGATGCGTGCGCGGCGATCGAACTCCTCTTGAACACCGCGCTAGGCGCACGGATAGCTGCCCGGATCGGAAACGAATCCGTCGATCTCGATGCGCCCCATCTCATTGACGTAGAAGTCACACAAGTGATTCGGCGCTATCTCAGGGCTGGCGGCATCAGTGAGGAAACGGCGGCCATAGCATTGGGACATTGGCGGGATCTAGATGTCGAGCGCCACGCTCATGAACCTTATCTGGACCGGATCTGGCAGCTACGCGGCAACTTCTCGGCCTATGATGCAAGCTACGTCGCGCTGGCGGAAGTTCTCGGCGTACCGTTGCTCACCACCGACTCCGGGCTAGCCGGAGCAGTCGGTTCGCATGCAAGCATCGAGCTGATGGCAATTGCGCATCAGTGAATCGGATTGCCGTTATCAAAGGACTGCGGGCCCGTTGTCAATGCGCGCAGTGGCGGAGTATGGTCGGCGCTGCGTTCACTACAACACTGCACCGGCAGAGGCGGCGGCATGGCTAAAGATTGGAATTTTGTTCATAACCTGGCTGAAGAGGCCGCTTGGAAACCCGGCCTGCGCGAGATCTTCGACTACCGCGATCTCGGCATCGAGGACGGCACCCATGGCGACTACGTGGCTCACATCATCCGCGCCAACGGCAAGGCGATGGAAGACAAAGTGCAGCAGTGGCATATCCACGATTGCACGTTTCAGTTCGTGCAAGTGTTAAACGGTTGGGCCACCTTCGAGTACGAAGGGCAGGGGGTGCACACCATCCGCAAGGGCGATGCCATCTTGCAGCCGCCGATGATCAAACACCGCGAGATCGCCTGCTCCGAAGATTTCGAAGTGCTGGAGATCGTGGCGCCGGCCAATTTCGAGACGCATATCGTGGCACCGCCCGCGGCAACTGCCGAGGCGGCGGAATAGATCACCGGAATAGATCGCTATGGCGCGCCCGAGCGGATGTCATCGACTCCCGCTCAGCGCGCCGCTCTCCAAAAGCATGCGCAGTTGGTCGGAGAACTGGCGCTTGAACTGCTCGCTGTCGCCGTACTGCGTATTGAAAATGCCCCTGTTCCTTAGCGCTTATCCTGCAACGCCCAGAACGACTGCAGCGCCTCTTGCCGCTTAGGGCCGTGACAATACATTGGAACGAAAACTTAATTCTAAGGCCCAGTTTCCATTCTCATCAGAGTGCAAAGGGCGGAGTTCTCCCTGGGGATAGGGTCAGCCAGAGCGAACGAGTAGCGAGCGAGTTCGTCGAGGGCGCCACAGCAGGCCTCAGGCTCGATGCGCCAACAGCTCGCCTCACCCGCATCGGCCAGTCGCGGCGAGAACTGATAGCCCAGAAGCCAGAAGAGGCCGAACACCCTGTCACTGGAACCGGCGGTATCGTGAACTGGCCCCACTTAGGGATGAAGTGATCGCCTGAAGTGGCCCTCCCCTGGCCATCACTTTGCTTAACGCTTATGTTTGCCAAGAACAAGCGAAGCGCAGTGTTGGGAGGTGACCAGAGTGGGAACGGTTCGAACTTATCAGACGGGGCCATTTCGCGCATGGACGCAGCCTCCGTTGGCTGGCTCGCCACGATCACGTGCACCGGCGTACGGTGCGCCAAGCGTTGAACTCGACAGCGCCGCCCGAGCGGCGAACGGTGAAGCGCCGGTCTTAACGGCGCAGTTGCAGCGTGCGCTCGACGATTGGTTGAAGGCCGATAATCGAAGCGCCGCGCAAGCAACGGCCCACGGCGCGGCGCATTCATGCGCGATTGGTGGCGGCGTATGGTTTCGAGGGCGCGGCGTCGATTCCGTTGACGGGCTTCGGCTTCTTCAAATCCTTCTCCCCGCCAAGCCTGTTCCAGGCTTTTTAGGGTATGCATATTTCGATATTGGCGCTCAATTTCTTATGCCGACAGGGTTTCGTTGCCGATAACAAAACTCAATAAGCCCCCGAGCACGTCCTGGATCTCTGGACGTTCTTGCCGCGCCTGTTCAATGGCGTTTTCTAATAAGCTGGTCATCATCAAGCCTCTAACAAGTTTCACCTAGACCCTATTGCCAAGCGCGGTCTTGTCAACCCCTCCAAAGCACCTGGCGCGCACAAATCTGTGGTGAGGCTGCCAATTAGGTCCGCCAGGAAGTAAGTCCAGAATAAAGCTATAGAAAGCGATGTCGCGTTGGTTGACCTTGATATAGAGCACGGTTGGCCACTGGCGGGGCTGTTGGAAATCAAAGCTGGTGCGGGCGGTTAGTTCGGCGATTTGTGGGCTGAGTAGTGGCGCGGGGACGTTGGCGGCGGTTGAGGCCCATGACAAAACGGTGGCGGGGTTGCCGTTGCATAAGGCCAAGTAAGAACTGTACATGCGTTTGTCGTCAGCGCAGTTACCGACTCTGCACAAAGCGCCCCCACAATGCGGGGCCGAGACGCTACTCGCCAAGGGGACATTTCCCCTTGGAACCCCTAAAGATGGCGCGGTGGGTCTTGATGACCGTGTAATACGGCATCAACAAACACCCGCCGCTCCGCTGCAAAGACGCGGTAGTAAACGCAGTGCGCTCGGTAGGGGATCCGTCGATAGGTGCGTCCCTTCACCACAACCGAACTATAGCGGTAGGGCATGGACTCCAGCGCCGCGCATAGCGCTAATAAACCTTCGATATAATTCCGGGTTTGGGCCGGCCCAAACCCAACATAGTCAGCCACTATAGCCGCTAAGTGCCGATCAAAACGGTGCGAGAACGCAACAGTATATTCACCCATGCAGCGCTTTTAGGCGACTGGCCGACCGAGTTCGAATCTCATCGAAGCTGTAAGTACGTCCCGCCATGCGGTCGGCTTCAGCCGCATCCAGCTCAGACTCCACATAAGCGCGGTACGCCGGGTCGCTAAGCTCCGCCTCAAACTCTACCTGGCTTTGAGTACGCTCTATTAGCGCTAGCAGTAAACGCCGCGCCTGCTCTTGCACTAGCGGCTCCATCGTCCGCACCTGCGCAAACACCTGGTCTAAGTCGGCTTCTTTCATGAGCGCATCTTACCCACCCCCTGTGGGCCTGCAAGCTGACTTTTGCCGGTTCTGCACAAACCTTGCCCCACTCCTCCAAACCCGTGAGCTACAGCCTGAATTTCCTACCCCATGTCCCACTCGCCCCGACTGCAACTGACCCCGGAATCCGATTTATCCAGGAGAGCACCGTGGCGGGATTGCCGTTGGCAAGGCTTGCATAGGACGCATAGAGCGATGGGCAATCGTGGGTGTACTGGGCCACGAAGCGGTCGATGAAGCTTTGTCCAGGCGGCGCACCGAAAAAATGGAGTCCTAGAGATGACTGCTTGGGCGTTGTTCCAGAGCAATTGATGGCCGGCAGTCCCTAACTGAAGACATGCGCACACGAAGTGACGAGCAACACACACGCCCCCACTAGCGAGCCTGCCGCCCCGACCCAATTGCCCACGTAGACGACCCCACCAAGCCCGCATGCGCTACCCGCCAGGACCGGACAACATCGACACCTAGGTCTTGGTTGATAGCCCGGCCCATCGGCGCACCGCACACCAACCTGACAATCGAGCGTCACCTTACCGTGTAGTACGGGATGCGCTGATAAGTCATCAACAATCATCACGGCAGTGACCGCATAGCCAACCCTTCACCACGGGCGTCCGACAAAGCCGCAAGCACACGATGAACAAGCCACGCTCGCCTACGATGCGTACTCGGATAGCAACACAACGGCACTGAAGGCACCCTCGGTCTTGTGCACATGCGCCGCGTCGGCCGTGATTAAGGTGGCGTCCGAATCCGGCGCCAGCGCAGGAAACACCGCATCGTAAGCCGACACCTGCCCCTGCGAGCGGGTATCGAGACTGGCCAAGGTGGCCGCATGAAGGAGCGCAGGCGAACTGGCTGGATGCTGTGTAAGCGCGTTTCTCGCCACCAGCCCGTCAAAAAGGTGCAAAGAGTGATGCACATCATCCAGCCTATCGAGCCCTTTAGTAAGCGCGTTCAACCATTCGAAGCTCGGCAGCGTGGAGTTGTGCGCCTCCACCACACCGGCCTCGATGTCATAGAGTACGCGCCGGGCGGCAGCGCTGTCTTGCTCCTCCAGGGACCACTTGGCGACCACCGAAGTGTCGAGAACCAGCCTCATCGTCTGCCGGTGATAGCCTGCGTGCGCTCTTCGCGCATTGTGCGGATGGTCTTAACGACATCGCCACTCTTGGAAGGCCGAGGCTGGATGCGGTCGACGAGTTCTTTAAGCGCCGGCAGCCGGTCCTGAGCAGGCGGGCCGATGGGCACGCTAGTAAGACGAACCTCGACCAGAGCCTCATCGGCAAACGCTTCTCGCCAATCGGCAGGGAGTTCCCGAACTGGCACTCGTTTCGTGACCGTTGGCATCGTCTTGGTTTCCCTCAAGGCACCGATTACCGTCCCAGCCTATCGTTCGCCGCTGACTTATCAATCGGACTCGGCTCAAAGAAACACTGACCACGAAACGTTAGCGTACGAATTTGCGCAAAGTCCGCCGCCCTACCCCGCACCTCTGCGCAGCCAGGCTCCCGTTGAGTATGACAACCTGAACTGGAACTAGCTCCACTTAGGCACGTGCACCGGCGTACGGTGTGCCAAGCGTTGAACTCGGCAGTGCCGCCCGAGCAGTGAACGGTGCAGCGTGAAGCGCCGGTCTTAACGGCGCAGTCGCGAGCGTGTGCCCGACGATTGGTCGAAGGCCGATAACGAAGCGCCGGTGTGGCTGCTCGGTCGTGCTCTGGTAGTGTTGCAGTTCTTTTCGATGCGCGCGGGCCACAGTGGCCGGGAGTTTCACATGGCTTTTGAACGGGCGCCGCAACCAGTGTTTCTGCAAGCCCATGCGCGCGCCTTGGCCTGCCTTGGCGGCGCGTTCGAACGGCTCCGCTGTGACAACCTCAGCCCGGCGGTGCACAAGGTGCTGCGGGAGCGGGAGACACGAGAAGGGTGCGCGGTTTGTGGCCATGCGCTCGCATTACTTGTTCGAGGCGGTGTTCTGTCGTCGCGGTGTACAAGGGGCTTCGGAAAAGGGCAGTGTAGAGCCTGCAGTGGGCTGCTTTCGCCGCCATCACATGATGCCGGTTGCGCCGCTGGCCGATGTGCAGGCGCTCAATGATGACTTGCATGCGTGCTGCGCTGAGGATGAGCAGCGCCGTGTGGGCGAGCGCACGGTCACGGTGGCTCAAACGTGGGCCGAGGACAAGCGTGAGCCGGGGAGTAACCGAAGCTACGCCTATTGCCCGCTGAAGCGCTCGATTGCCGCGCAGTGTCCACTCATCGCGTCAATGCCAAGTCACGGGTGTGCGTGCGCACCAATCGTTACCCGGTGCCGGTGCGCTTGGTGGGTAAACGCGTGACAGTGCGCCTGGGCGCCTGTAGTGTAGGGATAATCCACGATGGGCAAATCGTGGCGCCGGTCGATTTCGAGACGCATGCTGTGGCGCCGCCCGCGGCAGTTGCCGAGGCGGCGGAATAGGCCACCATAGCAGGCCCGAGCGGATGTCATCGACTCCCGCTCAGCGCGCCGCTCTCCAAAAGCATGCGCAGTTGGTCGGAGAACTGGCGCTTGAGCTGCTCGATGCTGTCGTACCCCGTATAAAAATGTCCTCGCCCCTCGAGTTTGTCTTGAAACGCCCAGAGCGACTGAAGTGCTTCTCGGTCGGCGGTGGCGGTGTTAACCGTCGTGCTCTTAAAGAAGGTATATATCTTGGGGCGGCCCGTTTCCTTGAAGGTCTCACAGGCCACCTCGAATTCTTCGTCAGTGAACGTGCCCGCTTTGGTCGAGAAGAGAGCGACGAAGATGTCGCAGCGGCGGATGGCGGTGTTGTATTCATCCTGTGAGCGTGTGCTAGACATGGCGTCCGAAGAGTTCTCCCAGCGTATGATTTCTAGGTATAGCCCTTCTTTTTGCCGAAGCCAGTCGTTCTGTTGCCTGAAGTAAAGATCGAATGCATCCCGGTCTTCGCGTAATTCCGCGGAAGATGCCAGGAAAATTCGACAGGTCCGCATGGTGCCGGTTTTTGCTCGGGGTGGATTCTCATCACGGCGTGCCGTTTTGGGCGCATCCGGGTTGGTTGGCGGATTCGGCGTGAAATCCTCGGGCCATAAGCCGTCCAGCAAGGTCATGACGCTGACGTTCTCATAACTCTCGCCACATTCAATGGTTTGCTGGTTGGCTTGACGCCGCCGCCGCAAGTTACTGGTAGCGAAATATTCGGGTTGCGATGAGTGTGCGCAAAGGGTGCAAATACACGGAACCTGAACCTCGACACTTTCATGAAGTCCGCCGAAGCTGTGATTCAACGTGTCCAAATCGGCTGCAATCACACTGAACAATTCCTTACGCTCCGGTCCGCGGGCGCGTAGTGATATGTCGCCGCGCGCCGTGATGCGCACCAAGACTCGAGCGCCGTCGTTCTCGAACAACGCCCCGTTTGTCCAGGCCAGCTCCGGCTTTCGCACGTAGCGGTTCATGCGCACAATCAGCCGGCTGATAAGACCCTTGGGAAGGAAGCCGTAGCGATAGCGTCTCGACAGATCCCCCGGTGCATCCCAGCCGTCGAGTTGTTCCGGGGTGACAGGGGAGAGCAATTGAGGCGCCAACCAGGTGGGCGGTTCGAGATCAGGCAGGCGGTAACAAAGCTCGAACTGCTCCATTAACGCCAGCAACTCTATATGCATTTGGGCGTAAGCCGAGCCGCTCCAAATCTGCGCGCAATCTTTCCCGGTAAAACGCCCTTGCGCCGCTTTTGTTTGCTCGTCGTCTAGAACTTTAAAAACTGCTTGTGTCGCCCATTCGTTTTGCAGGATAACGGTTCGCCCCAGCAGAGCATGGTCTTGGAAGTGCAAAAACACACCGAGATCATGCAGATAACGGCTGAGATGCCGCGCTTTCACGGGGTCGAAGTCTAGGTGGCGGCGGTAGATAGCGAAGTAATCGGCCTCTGATATATACGGCACTTCCTCAGCGCGCTTTTCCAGATCAGCCCGGATAGACACCCACTTGGCGGGCACCTCATCGCCGATGTGGGGTAGTTGCCGCACCGATAATTTTATGGCCGCGCCGATGTCTTGGGCGGCACCGGTGTGTTCCAGGTTGCCCCTGTACACCTCTTTTACGTTGGGGAAACGGCCTTTGATGCCGCCTATGTCTATGGTTTTACTACGTCCGCCTTTTTCGTTTTGAAAGAGTAATACGGGGCTTCTATCCGTCAGGACTTCGATCACTTCCAACCAGTATTTGAATCCAGGATCGTGAACGGTTTTGTGGTCTTTGGCGGTGTCGTCGAGCAACACATATAACGAGCGCTTGGTCAGGAAGAACTGATGGGTCGCGTGATAGATGTCTTGCCCGCCAAAGTCCCAAGCGTTGAGCCGGAATGAGCGTCCGTTTTCAAGTGGAAACTCATGCCGGTGAATATCGATGCCTTGGGTGGTCTCGTCTTCCCCAGGCAACTCTAGTTCGGGGTGAAACAAGCGTCTGAGTAAACTCGTTTTGCCGGCCCGTCCCTCGCCGACGAAGAGAACTTTTGCTTCGAACAGTTGATCGGTGCCCTGTGCGTCTATCTCTTTGAAGTAATTCAGGACCGCATCGTGTCCGGCTTTGACAACTTCCACGGGTGGGTGGGTTAGCGGGCAATCTTCAACGAGAAGCCCGTCTCCGTATTTCTCCCAGCGGAATTTCTTCCAGCGGACCATCAGTCCGTTTTCGATAAGACCACGCAACGGGGTGAGGTCGCTTACCTTATTGTTAGCTAGGCCAAGCGAAGTGAGGTTGGTCAGAGCGGCGAGGTGCTGTGCGCCGCTGTCGCCGACCTGGTTACCGGAGAGGTAAAGCGAGGTGAGGTCGGTCAGAGCGGCGAGGTGCTGTGCGCCGCTGTCGCCGACCTGGTTTCTGGAGAGGTAAAGCGAGGTGAGGTTGGTCAGAGCGGTGAGGTGCTGTGCGCCGCTGTCGCCGACCTGGTTACCGGAGAGGTAAAGCGAGGTGAGGTTGGTCAGAGCGGTGAGGTGCTGAACGCCGCTGGCGCCGACCTGGTTTCTGGAGAGGCTAAGCGAGGTGAGGTTGGTCAGAGCGGTGAGGTGCTGTGCGCCGCTGGTGCCGACCTGGTTATCGGAGAGGTAAAGCGAGGTGAGGTTGGTCAGAGTGGCGAGGTGCTGTGCGCCGCTGTCGCCGACCTGGTTTCTGAACAGGCTAAGCGAAGTGAGGTTGGTCAGAGCGGTGAGGTGCTGAACGCCGCTGTCGCCGACCTGGTTATCGGAGAGGTCAAGCGAAGTGAGGTTGGTCAGAGCGGCAAGGTGCTGTGCGCCGCTGTCGCCGACCTGGTTATCGGAGAGGTCAAGCGAAGTGAGGTTGGTCAGAGCGGCGAGGTGCTGTGCGCCGCTGTCACCGATCCGGTTACCGGAGAGGTCAAGCGAAGTGAGGTTGGTCAGAGCGGCGAAGTGCTGAACGCCGCTGTCGCCGATCTGGTTATTGGAGAGGTCAAGCGAAGTGAGGTTGGTCAGAGCGGTGAGGTGCCGAGCGCCGCTGTCGCCGACCTGGTTACTGGGGAGGTCAAGCGTAGTGAGGTTGGTCAGAGCGGCAAGGTGCTGAGCGCCGCTGGCGCCGACCCGGTTAATGGAGAGGTCAAGCGAAGTGAGGTTGGTCAGAGCGGCGAGGTGCCGAGCGCCGCTGTCGCCGACCTGGTTACCGGAGAGGTCAAGCGAAGTGAGGTTGGTCAGAGCGGCGAGATGCTGAGCGTCGCTGTCGCCGACGCCGTTATAAGGGAGGCTAAGTGAGGTCAGCTTGGTCAGGGCGCGAATTCTTTCCGCTATCCCATCAACATATTCTGAGAGTTGATGCCCTTGATCAAACAGTTGCCAATACTCACCGCTCGCTGCGATAGAGACACCCGGACCAACCAGTGCCAACCTCGTCCATTCTTCGGCTGAGGCCTGTTCGATAAGACGATCTATTTCGTTAGGTGTGATGCGTTTTATTGTCATCTCGGTATTGCGCAAGGTAATAAGCTTTTACATTGCGTGTGAAGTCGGCAAATTCTAACCATTTTCCAAGAACGCTGGGAATGGCGTGCCGAAAAGGGACAAGAGATAAGGATCAAGCGAGGTGATTTACAGTCCACTAAACGATGGAATTGACGTAGTGGTAGTGCGCCGAGTCGCAGCGGCTCACCCGTAATTCCACCGGTGCCGCATCCAATGCCAACGCAAGCCGGGTGATCTCCAGCAACGGGTACCCTTGCGGGTGGTGCAACAAGCTCGCATCCCGTGCATCGGCGGCGATGGCTCGCAACTTTTCTTCCGCCCGGTGGATGGTCACGCCGTAGCGTTGCTCGTAGAGGGCATACAAGGTGTTGGGTAGCTGGTGGTGGGGCCGCTTGCCGAGATCGGGAAATCTATCCGCAGCGACCGTAATGGTTTCCGCGATGGCCGGTACACCGCGCAGGGTGCGGACCCGTTCGATCTGAATGATGCGCTGCCGGGGCCGCAAATCGAGCGCAGCGGCGATCGCGCGGGTGGCTTGCAGCCGTTGGCACGAGAGGACTTGTGATGCGGGCCGCACGCGGCTGCCGTCATTACCCACCAGATGGAAGAAATGAAACAGCTCGCGGTGCTCGTCATGGGTGGCGACGAAGGTGCCTTTGCCCTGTTGGCGCACCAGTACATTGTTGCTCACCAGGCTATCGATGGCTTTGCGTACCGTGCCCTGGCTGACGTTCAAGGCGGCGGCGAGGCGTTGTTCGCCCGGTAAGCTCTCGCCCGGTTGCCACTCACCGGCGCCGATGCGCGCGAGCAATATGGCCTCGACTTGACTGTATAGTGGGCCGGCGCCGGTTAGGGTGGTGGTGTTCACAGATCGCTCAAGTTAGCAAGCTGCTGCCAGTATAACTTTTATATAAAAGTCAGGTGACTTGAATAACTGAGTCCCCGCGCCTAAGCTCTGGGCGTTTCCCCGCAGTTTACTTGCCGGGTGCGTATTACCTGGGGGCGTATTGCCATACGGAGTCAAGCCATATGATTCATTTTGTAGTGCACGATGACGGCGACAGTGTGGGCGTTGTCGTCGTAGAGGGCGTCAGTGCCGGTGACGAGTTGACCGGTTGGGTGATGGATCAGAATAAAGACATCAATTTCACCGCCAAGGACGATATTCCTATCGGTCACAAGCTCGCCATCCGTCCCATGCAAGACGGTGACACCGTGATCAAGTACGGGGTCGATATAGGCCGCATGGTGGCCGCTGTGGAGGCGGGCGGTTACGTCCATGTTCATAATCTAAAAACCAAGCGTTGGTAGGCGGGAGAAAACTCATGTCCACGGATCTAACAAACGCCACTTTCTGGGGCTACCGGCGCGACAATGGCCGCATGGGTGTGCGCAATCACGTCATCATTTTGCCGGTCGATGATCTCTCCAACGCCGCCTGCGAGGCGGTGGCGAATAATATTCCCGGCACGATGGCTATTCCCCATCCCTACGGCCGGCTGCAATTCGGTGAGGATTTGGAGCTGCATTTCCGTACCCTGATCGGCACCGGCGCCAACCCCAATGTAGCGGCCGCCGTCGTTATCGGTATCGAGGACGGTTGGACCCGACGGGTGGTAGATGGCATCGCCCGAACGGGCAAGCCGGTGAGCGGTTTCGGCATCGAGTTGCACGGTGATCACCAGACCATCATGCGGGCCTCTAAAGTCGCCCGTGAGTATCTGCAAAACGCCTCCGAGTTACGCCGTGAAGAGGCGCCGCTTAAAGAGCTATGGGTGTCTACCAAGTGCGGTGAATCCGATACCACGTCAGGCTGCGGCGCCAACCCTACGGTGGGCAATGCCTTCGACAAGATGTACGAACACGGCACCACACTGCTCTTCGGTGAGACCTCGGAAATTACCGGCGGCGAGCAGCTGGTGGCGCAGCGCTGCCGCACCGATGAAGTGCGCGAGCGCTTTATGTTTATGTTCAACCGGTATCAGGATCTCATCGATCGCTTCAAAACCAGTGATCTGTCCGAGTCGCAACCGACCAAGGGCAATATCGCCGGTGGTTTGAGCACCATCGAAGAAAAAGCGCTGGGCAATATCCAGAAGATCGGCCGCCAGTGTTTGGTCGATGGCGTGTTGGATAAAGCGGAAGAACCGACCGGTCCGGGCCTGTGGTTCATGGACTCGTCCTCGGCGGCGGCGGAGATGGTGACGCTATGCGCCGCCGCCGGTTTCGCCGTGCATTTCTTCCCCACCGGTCAGGGCAACATTATCGGTAATCCTATAGTGCCGGTGATCAAGCTCTGCGCCAATCCGCGTACGGTGCGGACCATGGCCGAGCACGTGGATGTGGATGTTTCCGGTTTGTTGCGCAAGGAGATGACGCCGGATGAAGCGGGTGATGCGCTGCTCGAGATGATGGTGCGCACCGCCAATGGCCGGCTGACCTCAGCGGAAGCGCTGGGCCACCGCGAGTTCGTGTTGACCCGTTTGTACGAGAGCGCTTAGCTCCCCCCCCCCCCCCCCCTTATATCATTAGCTAATCATTAGCTAATCACTAACCACCTGGTACGTGTGTGCCAGGTGGCGTTGCCCTCAATTCAAACCAGCTACAGGCCGTGTCGGCTGGCGGTCATGGGCCGCCGCCGCTAGCGCCCTGGCATCCTCCATGCGCCCATCCTTGACGTAAGCGGCCAACAGCGTATTGGTCACCAGATCGCGCTGCGCGCGGCTGCCGCCCACCCGTACCACCTGCTCCATGATGGGTTCGAGGGTATTGATGGCGGTGCTCCAATCCGACGCCGCGAAGGCGGCAAAACCTTTGCTCAGATCACAGCCAAGGGTGCCCGCCGGCAGCCGGCCTCGGTTGCCCAACTCTTCCACCTGCGCGATGACGATGTCCACCCCCTGCGAGTCCCCCAAGGCAGCGAAGGGCAACGCGCCATGGGCGTCCACGAACACCATCGGTTTGGGAAACGTATGGGTGTAGTAATCGCGCATCATCTCCCACCGCCCGGTCTGGACCGGCGCGCCGGCCAGCTCCGCCCGCCACAGCAGGGAACAGCCGTCGGTCAATACGTTGATGGCCGGGCTGGTGGAGACACTGGGCGCGCAGTTGGCGTCATAGATGGGCCACACCTCGTCGAGCCGGCCTTGCATCACTTTGAGCAGGCAAAGATGCCACCAGGCGTGACAGTGCAGCAGGCCGTCGGCATCGTAGTCGGGTAGCCAATCCTCCAGGTAGTTGGCCGCCCGTTCATCTTGGCCGCCTTCGTAGAGGGCGTGGGTCAGGGTATGGGCGCCGTGAGCGTTGCGCGGAGATTGCGCCATGGACCGCTGCATCATCTCCAGGGCTTGTTCCCACTGCCCCATTTCCAGCAGCGCGAAAGCGTGGGCGGACAGAAACCACCAGTCGTCGCCATAGTGCCCGGCCAACGGTTCCAGCAAGGCCAGTTGCTCGGCTTCGCGCTCGACCCGGCCGCTGAAGCCGATGAGTCCGAATACACCACAAGAAGGCGCTAGGGCGAAAGCGTCTAACGGATAACTGCGCATGTGCTCACGGGTGAGTTCCAAGGCTGCCGGCGGGTCGCCGGTCATCATCAACCGGAAGATCTCGACGTGGGTTTGCTCCCGCTCGGTCAAGCCACCGGCGAGGCCGGCGGCTGTTTCTATGCTGTTGCGCGCGTCTTTGGTCCGGGCGCATAGATAATGCTGCCGGGCCAGGGCCACATGGGCCAGCGCGAAGTCGGGGTCGGCTTCGATGGCCACCGCCAGGGTCTGTTCTACATGCGCTAAGGCGCAGAGGATGCGATCGGCGCCATCTACATAGGCATCGCGGGCTGTTTGTGAAGCGGTGCAGAGATCTAAATCATAACGATCCTTCAACATGGTTCGGGTCTCTTTGGGGTAGCCGCTAGGCACGACTATAGGGGCCGCGCTCATCTGTATGATCACGGGTTGAATTCACTGGAGTGTAGCAGTATGCGTTGGTGGGTGACGGTCATGGCTTTGTTGCTGGCTTTAGATGGGCGGGCTGCCGCGCCCGCGGTGGAGCAGGCCCGATTCGAATTCAAGTTCGGCGTGGTGGTGGAATCGCCCGCTGGCGAGGTGGGCTTCCGGGAGACCATGCACGTTCCTTTGGAGCACGGTGTGGCCAGTCACGGTTTCGTGCTCACCCGTTTGGATGGCGCCCCATTCAACGCTTATATGGTGGGACGTATGCCGCGCACGCCTGGCGCCCGTGGCCCAGGCTTGCTCTGGGATGGGAATAACTTCAGCACACCGGCGCGCAATTACCCCGGCGCATGGGTATTCATGGCCGGCTTTGATCCCGGCGATCCGGAAGGGCTCTACGTGATGGAGATCTACATCGACAATAAGTTGTTCAGGCGCATCGAGTATCGGGTTTATTACCCTTAGAGGTTTATTACCCGAGTAAAGGTTTATTACCCGGGGCTTGACGTTGTTTAGCGCCAGCCTGCTCCACTAACTGCTCCAGGGCTTCGTAGGGCTGCGCGCCGACCACGCCGTAGCCGCCGGCGACGAAGGTTGGAACACCGGTCACGCCGTATTGGCGCGAGCGCATCCAATCATCGTTAACATGCTTTGCAAAGCGCCTGGATTCGAGTACTTCGCGCGCCTCGTCCCCTGGCAAGCCAGCCGCCTCGGTCACCTCTACGAGTACGTCGATGTCGGCGAGATTACGCCGGTTGACAAAATAAGCCCGGTAAAGCGCGTCGTGCAGTGGCTCGCCGTCATCACGGGTATCGGCCCATGCCCCCAGCTCCTGCGCTAACCGGCTGTTGTAGGTGTGCGTGCGCTGTGCGTACGGTAAACCTTCCTCGTCCATGAGGCCCTTCATGCGCGTGTACATAGCGTCTATGTCGATGCCCCGTCCCGCGAACAGTTCTTCCAGGCTCTTGCCTTCCATGGGCGTGTCCGGGTGTAGGGGGAAGTGTACCCAGCGAAAATCGATGTCGTATTTGGCCCTGAGCTTGTCAATACGCACGGTACTCAAGTAGCACCAGGGTCAGACGTAATCGGTAAAGACTTCGAGCGTTACGGTGTCGCTCACGCCTTGTCTCCAGGAGTGCGGGGGGGTTGCAGGAGGACAGGATGCCATGAGTCTGGCGCGTCCACAAATGCGCGGCTAAGGCGCGTCGCCAGCGTGCTGGACCACGCTATTGGCCCCGTAGATGGGTTGTTTTGGATACTGCATTCGCTGGTTGGCGTGAAGCAGGCGCTGCGGCGGAAACGCAAAGTTATGGCTGTGGTGGCGTATGTTGCCGACGGTCACCAGGCGGTTGCGTTCGAAACGGTGACAATGACGGCGAAAGCCGCGGCCATGGCAGATTTCCACCGTGGCGTGGCGGCCGGGATTCCATTTGCTGTGGCGCCATTTGTTATGGTTTTGGAGGAGTTGAATCGGGCCTGAATGAGATGCAGCGCGTATCGCTCAAAGAGGAGATCGGCGGGTTGGTGACGCATCTGGCGTTTTATGCACGATGGCCCACCGCCGTTAACGCGAGGCGGGTTGCCCTTGAAGTATTCGATGAAGACGAAACGCTAAGAAGACGAAATGCCAAGTGGCGAGTAAAAGTTGGCGAATATGAAAGTCAATGGGTGCGCACTGGCGGGGAGTCGCCGCCCGCTTGCCGGGCGCTCAGCAGCGCCATCAGCTTGGTGATGTTCTCGCGGGCTTGCGGCTCATGGTGTTTGCGGAAATGTTCGGTCAGAAAAAAATGCGGCGATTCGTGTAATGAGGTGAGGAAGCGGTGCTGGCGCTGTGCATATTCCAAAGCGGTGCACTGGGAGGCTGCTTCCCGGCGTACGTTAGCGCTGTCGCGTAAGAACTGCGGCCATGGCAACGCGAAGCTCGACAGATCCACGTCCACTAGGAGGCGAGAATCCGGATCGCTGGGATCGCTCGGATGAATGGTGGCGAGGATGTGACGGGACACCCGGCGGCGGCGGCCGTTATTCAATTGCTCGCGTGAACACTCCAGGAAAAAGCGGGCGCTTTGCCGTTCGTTGTCCTTGCCGCCGATGACGTAGATGACGTCATGAAACCAGATCGCCAGTTCGGCGCTCCACCGGTCCTCGAATAGGTGCGCGATGGTATCCAGTTTGTTCAAACAGTGGGTGATGTGTTGGGGAGTGTGGTAATGGCGGCCAGGTTCGGCGTAGTGCTCGAATACCTGTGAATAGATGTGGCGCGCACGTACGGCGCTGCCACCGGCTTGAGTCCACGTATTTACAAATCGGTTGGCGTTCATAGTGGATTTCTCGCAACGGGTGTTTGTTCGTTTTATGTGAGCGTAGTCAATTACCGCCCCCATTGGCTAGTGCTTCGCTGAAGTTTATGCCTTACGCCAATGCCCCGTTAACGCCCTGGGGTTAACGCCCTGGAGTTAACGCCCTGGAGTTAACGCCCTGGAGTTAACGCTTTGGGCCGATGGGCATGGCCATTGTTACGGCCCGGCTTATATCCGTTGAGAGTGCCGGCTATGGGATCGGGTTCCTGTCAATAACCGTGGCGTCGCCGGTTCCATGTGCGCGAGTTCTAGCCGGTGGCCGCAGCCTGACAAGCGGTCACCGGCGTACTACATTTGAGGCTGTGCCGATCCCGGTTGCGCGGAGTGTTTGTGGACGATCAACTCATGCGGCGGTATCCCGCCGTCTCGTATCTAGAGGCTAGAGCACGCCGGAGAATGCCTTTTTTTGCCTGGGAGTACCTGGCGAGCGGGACCGGTGACGACGCTGCGGTGCGGCGCAACCGGGAGCGCCTGGATACGGTGTTGTTCACTCCGCGGTTCATGCAAGGCCCATTCGAGCCGGCCTTGGCAACAGAACTGTTCGGCGTTCGGTACGCGGCGCCTTTTGGTATTGCGCCCGTCGGTTTGACCGGACTCATGTGGCCGGATGCCGAGTGCATTTTGGCCAAGGCGGCGGCTAAATACCGCATCCCCTATGGTTTGAGCACGGTGGCGACGCAAGCACCGGAGACTGTAGGACCACTGGCCAGCGGCATGGGCTGGTTTCAACTCTATCCTCCACGCAACTCGGATACCCGCAAGGATTTGCTGAAGCGTGCGCGGGACTCGGGCTTCACGGCATTGTTGGTAACGGTGGATGTGCCCGCCAACAGCCGGCGCGAACGGCAAGCTCGGGCAGGCGTGAGCGTGCCGCCCAGGATTACTCCGTTGACGCTGTATCGCTGCGCTGTCCGGCCAGCGTGGAGCCTGGCGGCGCTGCGCGGTGGCGGCTTGCCCAGGTTCCGTGGCCTGGAACAGTATGCGGGAGCCACCGATCTGGCGGCCATATCGGAGTTTATCGGTACCCAGTTCAACGGCACCTTGGATTGGGAGTATGTCAGCCAGGTGCGCGATGAGTGGGATGGCCCCGTGCTGCTAAAAGGCGTCATGGACGTGGACGAAGCGCTGCATGCTTTGCGCATTGGTATCGACGGGCTGGTGGTGTCCAATCACGGTGGCCGCCAGTTCGATGGCGTGCCCGCAGCCATAGACGTGCTGCCCGGCATCGCCGAGGCGGTGGCGGGCCGCTGCAAGATAGTGTTCGACAGTGGTGTCAGGAGTGGCTTGGATATGCTGCGTGCGATCGCTTTGGGGGCTGATTTTGTCCTGCTAGGCCGGGCTTTTATGTTCGGCGTGGGGGCCTTGGGCGAGCGCGGCGGTGACCACGTTATAGACCTGCTGTTAGCGGATTTGGCCACCAACATGTCGCAGCTTGGGTGTGCGACACTTGCGCAGTTGAAAGACCGGCTTTACCGGCCCTGATGAGTGGAGGGGCGTGACGTGATCGAACCAGCATCTACCGATCTAGGATCAGGTATTCGCAACCAATTCCGGCACGATGGATATATCCCGTCTTTTGCGGTGGTCAGTGCGCAGCAAGCGCAGGACTACCGGCGGCAACTGGAAGAGTATGAAGCGCAACTGGGCGGTCCGCTCAAGGGCGCGGTGCGTTACAAGAGTCATCTGCTCTTCAAATGGTTATCCGATCTCATGCGCGCGCCTGCCATATTGGACGTGGTGCAATCGGTTATCGGTCCGAACATCCTCGTCTGGTCCACCGATTGGTGGATCAAAGAGCCGCACTCGAAGAGCTTCGTCTCCTGGCATCAGGACAGTCAGTATTGGGGGCTGGATACCGACAAGCTGGTCACCGTATGGGTGGCGCTGTCCCCATCCACGGTGGAGAGCGGTTGCATGCGGGTGCTGCCCGGCAGTCATCTAGGTCCGGATCTGGCCCATGAGGAGACCTACCACGAGTACAATATGCTCACCCGTGGCCAGACCATTACCACTATCGATGAAGCGCGGGCGGTGAACCTGGAGGTCCCGCCGGGCCACGCCATCTTGTTCGCATTTCGCATCGCCCACGCTTCGTATCCCAATAACAGTGGCGACAGACGCATCGGCATGGCCATCCGTTATCTGCCGCCGGATGCGCGCCAAACCCGTTCGGGCACGGACAGCGCGGCGCTGGTGCGGGGTAAAGACGTATTCGGCCATTTCGAGCACGAGCCTGAGCCGGCCTGCGATTTCGATCCGGCGGCGGTTGCGTTTCACGCGCAGGCTATAGAGGACCGCCAAAAAATCCTGTATCACGACACCGGCTGGACTACGCACCGGACTTGATGCTGGCGGGCTTGATTAGCGTTTTCGCTCTCGAAGTTGAACCTCGAAGTTGAACATGGAGATGGGTGTATGGGTGGCTTCTCGGATGAACTGACGGCAGATACGCTGACAGAGCTACGGTTTTTCGAAGGCGAAAGCCCCGACGCGCTTGAATGGTTGCTCGATGGCTGTGCGCCGGTAACGCTCCGTGAAGGCGAGGTGCTGCTGGAGCCCAGCCAGCAGAACGACACACTGTTCGTCCTGTTATCCGGTGACATGGAAGTGCGCTTGGCGCGCGACGGCGAGGTTGTTTCAACGCTCAGCAAGGGTGAGTGCGCCGGCGAGAGGTCGATCCTGGGGCGCGCTCACACCCCTACTTGGGTAGTGCCGGTAACGGATTGCGAGCTGATGGCACTGGACATGGAGCATCTGTGGATGCTGATTACCTGTTCTCACTGTGTTTCGGTGAATTTGCTCTGTATTTTGTCGGAGCGGATGCGCGACGGCAACGTTATGATCGACCGGAGCTTGCAGCTCAAGTCTTTCTACGAGCACCATGCTAAAGTGGATACGCTGACCGGATTGCACAACCGGCGTTGGCTCAATGCGATGCTGAAACGGATGACCGAGCGCTCTGTGGTCAACGGACAGCCACTTAGCATCATCATGACAGACATTGATCATTTCAAGCGCTACAACGACACCCACGGGAAATTGGCCGGCGATTGCGCTCTGCGCATGGTGGCTAATGTGATTCGCTCCAGCCTTCGCCCCAACGACATCGCGGCGCGCTTCGGCGGTGAGGAGATCGCCGTAATATTGCCGAACACGGGCCTTAGAAAAGCCCTGGATGTGGCGCAGCGGCTGTGCGAGGCGGTCGATGACGCGCCCGTCTATGACGACAACGGTGCGATATTGCCGCCGGTTACTATCTCCGCGGGTGTTGCCTCGGTGCCGGACGACTCGGATGCGAGTGCGGTCTTAGCCGAAGCGGACGAGGCGCTCCACCGCGCCAAGCACCAGGGACGCGATAGGGCGTCGAGTTAGTGCCCGCTGCCGCCGGGAGTTATCTTGGCCGCCGGGAGTTGTCTTTGCGGGGTCAGCGCTGACCATGTGAAGACTCGCAGAATAAGCAAAAGCTTGTCTTGGGTAGGCGGGTAGCTGAAAACACCATGGCGATCGAAGAAATAAATAGACTCGATACCCGCTTCTTTGCCGGAACTCATTGATTTTCGCGTCAAGTTGGAGCGGGTTATCCGCGAGCGTTTTGAGCGCGATCTGGCTGTGTTGCACACGGATGTGGTCGGCTCTACCCGCGGTTTTCAAGAGCGAAGGTGACGTTACCGGAAGAAACCTTCAGCAGCGGCACTTGGCCATCATCGAAAAGGTGCTAACGGAGTGTGGCGGCGTCTTGTTCAACAAGGTGGGCGATGGCGCTTGGTCGTTCTTCAACTCTGCTGAAAAAGCCGTGCGGGCAGCGGTGATGAGTCAGCGATTAGTCGCGCAGGACAATCGCCAATCGGGTTCCAACGTGCGCTTGGCTATTCGCGCGGGAGTGCATTTTGGCCCTACGTTGCAAGATGGCACCGAGTTGGCGGGGCATTCGGTCAATCTATGCGCGCGGATCACCGATATCGCCTCCACGGGCGAGATCACCATATCCAAGGAAACGTTCTCGGAACTCAGCAGTGAGCTGCGCGGCATGTGTGGTGAGTTCATCACACAGACCGTCAAGGGCATCACTCAGCCCGTAGATATTACCTTCGTCGAGTGGCGCACTTCGAACGAGCCGGCGCGCGTGTTCATCAAGGAGATGGAGCTGGAAGTCAAGCTGGACCGCGAGCGCAGCGTCTTGAGCATAGGACGGCAAAAAGGCCGGGAAGGCCGACCCGGCAACGATGTAGTGATCCGTCTGCCCGATCCGGCGAAAACCAACCGCATAAGCCGGTTTCAGGCCGAGTTGCGTTGGTCCGGCGACGGCCTGGAACTGAAGTCGGCGACCGATCAACCCGTGGTGGTGGACGGTTGCCCCCTCCAGCGCAACGATGCAGCCAGCGTTGTCGTCGGTAGCCAAGTGATATTATCGGACGTGGTGAATTCGCACTGCCTGTCGATGTCCGAGGATGATTCCGAACCCAGCAATTGCGGTGCAACGATTTTTTTCCAAACCCGCTTCTCTAAGGTGAGCCCCTAAAGTGAGCCTTTAAGGGCCATGGGTAAGCCGGCAGTCACCAAAATCACCGTGTGAGCCCGGGCCGCGATGCGTTGATTCAACGTACCTGCCAAGTCGGCAAACCGGCGCGCTGCCGCGTTTGCCGGGATGATGCCAAGGCCCACTTCCGAGGCCACTATGACCAACCTTCCCTGCACGCATGCGAGATGATTGACAAGCCCGTCGGTGGCGCTAGCGATATCTTTTTGATGGTGCATGAGGTTGCCCAACCAGACGGTCAAGGAATCGATCAGCACGGCGCTGCCCGGATTTCGTGCCAACGCGAGGGCGGGCGCCAGCTCGACAGCCGCTTCCATCGTTTGCCAATGCTCTCCCCGCCGCCGCCGGTGTAGCTCGATGCGCGCTTGCATGCTGTTATCAATGGGTTGCGCCGTAGCCACGTAAACGGGCGCGCTGGCTTCGGCCAGCAAGCTTTTGGCGAGCAAGTCTTCGGCGTAAGCGCTTTTGCCGGAGCGGGTACCGCCCAGGACCAAGGTGACGCCAGGCGCGCCGGCCCTATGCAAGGTTGGCAAGATCCGATTCATGGGCCGTGATTGTGTACTCTTAGCCTGACGACACAAAGTGAAGCGAGTGACAAAACATGACTGCCGACCCTGCTACTGACAACACTGCTACCGAACAGGAGCGTAACCGCCGGGCCAATGAAAAAGCGAAGAAACGCAAGGCCGCGCGGGACAAAATTCTAGCCACCAAGACCCTGGAGAAAGGTCTTCTGATCGTGCATACGGGTAAAGGCAAAGGCAAATCCACCGCTGCTTTCGGGCTCATCGCCCGTGCCATCGGTAATGGTATGCGCACCGGCGTGGTGCAGTTCGTGAAAGGCAAGTGGCAAACCGGCGAGCGGGTGGTGCTGGAGCATTTTCCCGAGCAGGTGGAGATCCGCACCATGGGTGAGGGCTTCACCTGGGAGACCCAGGACAGGGCCAGGGATATCGCGGCGGCGCAGGCGGCGTGGGCACTGTCCAAGAAAATGATCGACGCCTGCCGGGGCGCTGCGCCCAAATACGATCTCATCTTGCTCGATGAACTCAATATCGTGTTGCGCTACGACTATCTGCCGCTCGATGAGGTGGTGGGTTTTTTGCGCAGCAAACCGGAGCAGTTGCACGTGGTGGTGACGGGCAGGAATGCCAAGGAGGCGTTGATCGAAGCGGCCGACATGGTGACCGAGATGACCCTGGTCAAACATCATTTCAAAGCCGGCGTCAAAGCGCAAAAAGGGATCGAGTTCTGAGCATGCCCGCCTTGATGCTACAAGGCACCGGCTCCGATGTAGGCAAGTCGCTACTGGTGGCCGGCTTGGCCCGCTTATTTAGCCGCCGGGGTTTGCGGGTGAGGCCGTTCAAGCCGCAGAACATGGCCAACAATGCCGCCGTGACCGCCGATGGTGGGGAGATTGGCCGGGCGCAAGCGTTGCAGGCGCGGGCCTGTGGTGTGCCGCCGCACACCGATATGAATCCGGTGCTGCTAAAACCCCAGTCCGACATCGGGGCGCAAGTGGTGGTGCAAGGAACCATGCAGGGCGAGGCCCGGGCGCGCGAATATCAGTCGTTGAAGCCGTACCTGCTCGGCAAGGTGCTGGAGAGTTTCGAGCGCCTTCGCCGGCAGGCCGATCTGATTTTGGTGGAGGGGGCCGGATCCGCCGCCGAGGTCAACTTGCGCGCCGGGGACATCGCCAATATGGGCTTTGCTAGCGCCGCGGGTGTGCCGGTGGTGCTGGTAGCGGACATCGATCGCGGCGGCGTGATTGCCAGCGTGGTGGGTACCCATGCATTGTTGGACGATACCGATAGGGCGCTGATCCGTGGTTATCTCATCAACAAGTTCAGGGGCGATGTGAGTTTGTTCGATGAGGGCCTCGCCGTCATCGGCGCCCGCACCGGTCTGGCATCGTATGGCGTCGTGCCCTGGTTCGAGCACGCGCGGCGGCTGCCGGCCGAGGATGGCATGGCCCTCGAGGAGCCTAGACCAGCCCGAGCGTATGGGCCGGCGGACGCTGCGGTTATCAATGTCGCCGTACCCCGTTTGCCGCGCATCGCCAACTTCGACGATTTGGATCCGTTGATAGCCGAACCCGGCGTGGCGGTGCGCTTTTTGGAACTGTCGCAAGCCCTGCCGGGCGACACCCATGTGGTGGTATTGCCAGGGTCGAAATCCACCGTCTCCGATCTGTGGGCCTTGGAGCAAGCCGGTTGGTTCGTGGACTTGACCGCCCATGTGCGCCGTGGCGGCTGGCTGGTGGGCCTGTGTGCGGGTTACCAGATGATGGGTCACCGGGTGGCCGATCCTCATGGCATAGAGGGTACGCAGCGTGAGCAACGCGGCCTTGGTTTGTTGGATGTAATCACGCAGCTAGAGCCGCGTAAGCGGCTGCGCGAACGCAGCGGCCTCGAGCTGGCGACGGCGCAGCCGGTGTATGGTTACGAAATGCATATCGGTGTGACGGAGGGGCCAGGCACGGCGCGGCCGATGCTCGCCTTGGACGGTCAAGACCGCGACCACGGTGTGCGTTCGGCGGACGGCAAAGTGATGGGCTGCTATCTGCACGGCTTATTCGCCAGCGACGGCTTTAGAAGACACTTTTTAAATGCCATCAGGCGGCGCGATGTGCAGGGCATTCAATATGAAAAGCAGGTGGACGCGACCCTGGATGAGTTGGCCAGCCACCTGCAGCAGCATGTGCAGGTGGATGCGCTGCTCGCGTTAGCCCGCAGTTGCCAGCGCTAGGGCCGCCGAAGAGCTGCCCGTAATGGTCACACCAACGACACTGATGATTGCCGTCAGCACACAGGCGGTGACATAAAGAGACAGCGCCCGGCGAATATCATGAGCGCGAAGATCGGCGTTACCGTCACCCATCCAATGATCGTCCACCCAACCTTGTGCATAACGGCGTGGACCGGCCAGGGCGAAGCCGAGCGCGCCGGCCATCGCTGCCTCCGGCCAGCCGGCATTGGGCGAACGGTGCCGTTTGGCATCTGCCACTACGGTGCGCCATGCGCGCGCGGGGCTGGCCTCGGGGGTGAGCGCGGCGGCGGCGGTGATGGCCAGCGCGCTCAGCCTTGCCGGTAGCCAATTGGCGGCATCGTCCAGGCGCGCCGCGCATTTGCCGAAGTGCTCGAAGCGCTCATTACGGTAACCCAGCATGCTGTCCAAGGTATTGATAGCTTTATACGCGCACAGTCCTGGCAAGCCGAGTAAGGCGAACCAAAAGACCGGCGCGGCTACACCATCGGCGAAGTTCTCCGCGGCTGATTCCACCGCCGCCCGCGCCACCGCTGCTTCATCCAGGAACGCCGGATCGCGGCCCACTATGTGGGACACGGCGTCGCGCGCGCTTGCCAAACTGTCGTCCAACGCCTGCCCCACGGCGCGTACGTGCAAGTACAATGAGCGCGCCGCGATGAGGGTGCTGGCGGCCACTGCTTCGAGCAGCCAGCCGTGGGACCAGCCGGCGCAAAAGGCCTGCGCCAGTCCACCGGCGGCTGCCGCCAGCGCCACCACCGCCGCTGCTGTCAATAGGCCGCGCGCAAAGCGGCGGTGCGGGCTAGTGGCCGGGGTATTCAGCCGCCCTTCGAGGCCTGCTATGAGACGGCCCATGAGGGCCACCGGATGGGGTATTTTGCGGTATACGGCTGCCGGATCGCCGATGGCGGCGTCGATGAGCAGGGCGGCGGCGAGGGTTTCGGGCAGTGGCATCGAAGATAAGCGGGAGATCGGTTGAGTGAATAAGGTGGGTGTGATGGTGTGCGGTCACGGCAGCCGTGATGACAACGCGGTGCGTGAGTTCGCCGCCGTGGCCGATGGTATCCGAAGCCGCCTGCCGCAGTATCCGGTGGCAAGCGGTTTTCTCGAATTCGCCACCCCCGTTATCCGCGACGGGCTGGATCAGCTGCGCACCGGCGGCACCAAGCTGTGTATCGCCGTGCCTGGCATGTTGTTCGCCGCCGGGCATGCGAAGAACGACATCCCGTCGGTGTTGAACACCTACCAGGCGCAGTATCCGGGGATGCAGATACGCTACGGGCGTGAGCTCGGCATTGATACCCGCATGATGCAGGCGGCAGGCGCGCGCATTCGAACGGCGTTGCAGGCCAGCGATTCCCCAGTGCCGGTGAGCGAGACCCTGCTGGTGGTGGTGGGCCGCGGCGCTTCCGATCCGGATGCCAACTCCAATGTCGCCAAAGTCATGCGCATGCTGTGGGAGGGGTTGGGTTTCGGTTGGGGTGAGACGTGTTACTCCGGCGTGACTTTTCCGCTGGTCAAACCGGGGCTGCGGCATGCCGCCAAGTTGGGTTTTAAGCGCATTTTGGTGTTTCCGTATTTCTTGTTCACCGGTGTTCTGGTGCGCCGGATCTACGAGCATACCGATGCGGTGGCCGAGGAGCACCCGGATATCCGCTTTGAAAAAGTGCCTTACCTGAATGCTCACCCGCTGGTGCTGGATACCTTCGCGGCGCGGGTGGAGGAGGCGCTGGCGGGCGAGAACAACAACATGAACTGCGCTCTTTGCAAGTACCGCGAGCAGGTGCTCGGTTTCGAGGCCGAGGTGGGCTTGGCGCAGGAGAGCCATCACCATCATGTGGAGGGGATCGGTACGGGCGCTGGCCATCACCCCCCTCATCACGGGCATGATCATGAACATCATCATGACCATGATCACGGCCACCATCACCCCTATCCCCATGCCGATCATCCGCTAGGGCCACGCACCTTGACGGACGACTGAGGCACATCGGGTGCCCTTCGATTATCTTCGCGATCCCGCCGCTATCTACGCGCGCTCGTTCGAACTGGCGCTAGAGGCCTCGGATCTGAGCGGTGTGCCCCCGGATCTGCATCCGTGCGCGCTACGCCTGATCCACGCCTGTGCCATGCCGGACATAGTGTCCGAACTGCGCTGGTCGGATACGCTCGCTGGGGCGGCGCGCGGGGCGCTGGCCGCCGGTGCGCCCATCATCGCGGATTGCGAAATGGTGGCGGGCGGCATCACCCGGCGTTTTCTACCGGCGGCGAATGACGTAGTTTGTACCTTGGGCGATGCGCGGGTACCGGCTATGGCCAAGGCCTCCGCTACCACCCGTTCAGCGGCGGCGGTGGAGTTGTGGCGGCCGCGCCTGGGCGGTGCCGTAGTCGCTATCGGTAATGCGCCCACCGCTTTATTCGGATTATTGGAATGCCTGGAAGAAGGGGCTCCCGCGCCCGCTGTTATTCTCGGTTTTCCGGTCGGCTTCGTGGGGGCTGCTGAAGCCAAGGCGGCGCTGGCGGCGGCTGGATATGGCATTCCGTTCCTAACCCTGTCTGGCCGGCGTGGCGGTAGTGCCATGGCCGCGGCGGCCGTCAATGCTTTCGCGCTGGACGCTCGGCAGCGATGAGTGCCGTCAAACCGTGGCTCACCATCGTCGGCATCGGCGCCGATGGTTTGGCGGGACTGCGAGCCTGTGCCAGGGAAGCGATAGCCGCTGCCGAGGTGTTGGTCGGTGGTTCCCGGCATCTGGCCATGTTGGAGTTAGCCATGTTGGAGGACGGCGGCCACGAGCACCTGCCCCGTGAGCGTATCCCTTGGCCAAATCCGTTCGACGCGGGTATCGCTCTCTTGGAAGCCCGCCGGCACCGCCGTGTCTGTGTGCTGGCGAGCGGCGATCCGATGTGGTATGGCGTCGGCGTCAAGTTGACGCGGCATTTCGATATGGCCGAGATCCGCGTCATCACCGCGCCTGGTTGCATCTCGCTGGCCTGTGCGCGTATGGGTTGGGCGGTGGCCGATACCGAGGTGGTATCGGTGCATGGCCGGCCACTCGAGGCTTTGCACCCCGTGCTGGTGCCCGGTGCGCGGGTGTTGGTGATCCCCCACGACGGCACCACCGCCAGCGCCGTGGCGGCGCTGCTGTGTAGCCGTGGCCTAGGGAGCAGTCAGGTGACGGTGCTTGAACACCTGGACGCGGCGCAGGGCGCTGGCAATGGCGAGCGGCAGATGAGCGCACGGGCGGACGCTTTTGCGCACCAGGAAACCGCCGAACTCGCCGTGCTCGCCATCGAGGTGCGTGGCCGTGTGCACGCGCCTTTTCATACCCGTGTTCCAGGTCTTGCCGACGAGGCTTTTGAGCATGATGGTCAACTGACCAAGCGGGCCGTGCGCGCGGCCACCTTGTCGGCACTGGCGCCATTGCCTTCGCAACTGCTGTGGGATGTAGGGGCCGGTTGTGGCTCGGTCGGCATAGAGTGGTTACGCGCGGTACCGAGAACGCGCGCGGTGGCGGTGGAGATGAACGCAGCCAGGGTGGTTTTGATCCACCGCAACGCCAGTGCCCTGGGGGTGCCCCATCTGCAAGTGCGTCAAGGCGAGGCACCCGCGGCGCTAGCGGGGTTACCGGCGCCGGACGCGGTATTCATCGGTGGTGGGGCCAGCGACGATACGGTGTTCGAGCACTGTTGGGCGGCGCTGCCGGACGGTGGCCGCATGGTGGTGAATGCGGTGACCTTGGAGGGTGAGGCGGCGCTGATCGCAAAGCAGGCGCGGTTGGGCGGTGAACTGTTGCGATTGAGTGTGCAGAGCGCCCGTCCCACGGGCCGTTTTCGCACCTTCAAGGCGGCCCGTCCGGTCATCCAGTTGGTAGTGGAAAAGAACCGGTGACGGGCACGCTTTACGGCTTGGGGGTGGGGCCGGGGGCGCCCGATCTGATCACGCTGAGGGGGCTGCGCATTTTGCAAAGCGCCCCCGTATTGACCTATCCCGCGCCACTGGAGGGGGATAGCTTGGCCAGGCGCATTGTCGCCCCGCACTTGGATGGCCATCACCAGGAAATCGTCATCCGGATGCCGATGGTGGCCGAGCGTTTTCCGGCCCAGGCGGTGTATGACTGGGCGGCGGCGCGGATCGGTGAGCAGTTGGCCGAAAGCCGCGACGTGGTGTATCTGTGCGAGGGCGATCCGTTTGTTTACGGCTCGTTCAGCTATCTCTACGAGCGCATGATCGGCGCCTATCCGGTAACGGTGGTTCCTGGGGTATCCTCGGTGATGGCCTGCGCGGCGGCGGTGGGCGCTCCTTTGGCGATGCGCAACGACGTGCTCTCGATAGTACCTGCCACGTTGAGCGAGGACGTGCTCACTCAACGCATCGGCGAGGTGGATGCCGTGGCCATCATCAAGGTCGGACGGCACCTGCCCAAGGTTCGGCGGGTCTTGGACAGTTTGGATTTGATGACGGCGGCCCGCTATGTGGAACGCGCCACCTTCAGCAATGAGCACACGATGGCGTTGGCGGATTTTACCGATGTTGAGGCGCCGTATTTCTCCATGGTCCTGGTGCACCGCCGCGGTCTGGCATGGCGGACACAATGACCACGGCAGACACGATCACGGCAGACACAATGGCAGACGCCGCTCCCGCCATCGTCGCCATCACGCGAGATGGGGCGGCTATAGGGCGCAAGCTGCGTGATGCCATCGGTGGCGCTTGCCAACTGCACGGGCTGCGTGGCCGGGTGGCGAGGGCCGATCGGTGGTTCGACGATACGCTCGCCCATATAGGCGCCTTGTTCAAAGCAGGCCACCCTATAGTCGGCGTGTGCGCCAGCGGCATCTTGATTCGCGCGGTGGCGCCGCACCTTGGCGATAAGCCGAACGAGCCCGGAGTCCTCGCCGTCGCACCGGACGGCTCCTGTGTGGTGCCGTTGCTAGGCGGACACCATGGCGCCAATGAGCTAGCCCGCCGCGCCGGCGATGCGCTATCCGCCTACGTTGCCATTACCACCGCTGGCGAGGTGCGCCTAGGGGTGGCCCTGGATGAGCCGCCGGCCGGCTACGAGCTGGCCAATCGGCAGGACTACAAGGCCTTCGCTGGCGCTTTATTGGCGGGCGAGCCGGTCAGGATCTCGGGCCATGCCCCATGGTTGGAACAATTACAGGCACCGCGTTCGAAGGATGCGGTGCATAGTATTTCGGTCACCCACCGCCGTGACGGTGTACAGTCCAGTCGGAGTTTGGTCTACCACCCGCGCTCCATTGCCGTCGGCGTAGGTTGCGAGCGGGGCGCGGATGAGGACGAAGTGGTGGCTTTAGTGATCCGGTGTTTGGCGCAGGCGGACGTTGCGCCGGCCAGCGTGGCCGGTGTCTACTCTATCGATCGCAAAGCGGATGAGCCTGCCGTGCATGCGGTAGCCGCCGCTTTGGACCGCCCGGCCCGTTTCTTCACGGCGCCAGCTCTGGAGGCGCTGAGGCCACGCCTGGCCAATCCATCCGCGGTGGTGTTTCGCGCAACCGGTTGTCACGGTGTTGCCGAGGGCGCAGCCCTGGCGGCCGCCGGCGAAACCGGCGGGCTGCTGCTCCCCAAGACCCGATCCGCCCGCGCCACCTGCGCCATCGCGCTCGGCAAGGCGCCCATAGCCGCAGACATCGGAACCTCCCGTGGCATTTTATATGTGGTGGGTATAGGGCCGGGGCGTGGCGGCCTGCGGGTGCCTGAAGCCGATGGCGCCATACGGCGTGCCAAGCACGTGCTCGGCTATTCGCTGTATCTGGATTTGGTGGCGGATCTGCTGCACTCGCAGACCGTCCACCGTTACGGTCTGGGCGAGGAAACGCAACGGGTGCGGGCGGCTCTCGCGTTGGCTGCTAAGGGGGAACGGACCGCGCTGGTGTGCTCCGGCGATGCCGGCATTTACGCCATGGCGGCGTTGGTATACGAGCAACTGGATCGCGCTGCCGATCCGGCCTGGCGGCGGGTCGATGTGCAAGTGATACCTGGGGTATCCGCGTTGCAGGCGGCGGCGGCCTTGGCCGGGGCGCCCATAGGTCACGATTTTTGTGCTATCTCGCTCTCGGATCTGCTGACGCCGTGGGCCGATATAGAGAAGCGTTTGCATGCCGCCGGGGCGGGTGACTTCGTGATCGCTCTCTACAACCCCGCCTCCCGGCAACGCCGACAACAGTTCGAGCAGGCCGTCGCCATTATTCGGCAATACCGCCGTCCCGAGACAGCCATCGTCATCGGCAAACAGCTAGGGCGGCCGCGGGAGTCCGTCGCAGTGATTGCCCTCGACGAACTGAGTGCAACGCGGGTCGATATGGTGAGCGTGGTGCTCATAGGCTCCAGTACCACCGCCACCCTATCTCTAGGCGGCGCGCTGCGTGTTTACACGCCCCGTGGTTATGGCGGGCGATACGCGCGAACCGATAGAGCCTGATGCGAGGCGAAACGATATGACGGTACATTTCATCGGCGCCGGGCCTGGTGATGCGGAACTCATCACGGTACGCGGCCAGCGGTTGATCGCGCACTGTCCCGTGGTGTTGTACGCCGGCTCCCTGGTACCACGGGAGATCATCGCCGGGGCCAGTGAGGACGCGCGGGTATTGGATACGGCGCCCATGACTTTGGCGCAGATCATCGCCGAGATGAAAGCCGCCGATGCCGCCGGTCAGGACGTAGCCCGGGTACATTCCGGCGACCCGTCCATCTACGGCGCCATCGGTGAGCAGATCCGCCAGTTGCGCGAGCTGGGTATCGCCTACGACATTACCCCGGGCGTGCCCGCGTTCGCCGCCGCCGCCGCCGCGCTTGGCACCGAGCTGACGTTGCCGGATGTCAGCCAAACCCTCATCATCACGCGCACCACCATGCGCAGCTCGGCCATGCCGCAGGGGGAAGAACTGGCGGCTTTGGCCGCGTCCGGGGCCACCTTGGCCATCCATCTGTCCATTCGTAATCTACGCCAGGTGTGCGCGGATCTGCGCGATAGTTATGGCGCCGGCTGTCCCGTGGCTATAGTCTACCGCGCCAGTTGGCCGGACCAGCAGATATTGCATGGAACCGTGGGGACGATCGAGGACATCGCCCGGCCACACCGGCTACGGCGCACCGCGTTGATCATCGTCGGCTGGGTGTTGGACAACGCCGATTTCACCGATAGCCGCCTGTATGCGAGCGATCACTTTCATCTTTTGCGGCCCAAGAAGCGTGCTGAGGCCGGCTAGCGCATTTGCCGCGCAATCCAGTCCAGGGTCTGGTCGATATCAAAAAGCGAGGTGCTGGGTGTCTTGACCGGGCGTTCAACCATGACCACCGGCAGGCGTAGCCGGCGCGCGGCTAACACTTTGCCGTAGGTCGCTTGGCCGCCGCTGTTTTTGGTGACTAGGGCGTTTACGGCTCTCGCCTTGAACAGTTCGACCTCACTGTCTGCGTCGAACGGGCCGCGCTCCAGTATCAGTTCAAAGCGCCCGGTGGGCAATTCGAGGGCCGGCGGCTCGATGCTTCGCACCAAATAGTGGGGCTGCGCATTGGCGACGAAAGGCGCCAAGCCGCGCGAGCCGATGGTCAAGAAAACGGTGGGCACCCGCAGTTGCTCGACCAAGTCCGCGGCCTGCCGCAGATCCTCAACGCGGTGCCAATGGTCGTCAGGGCCAGGCGTCCACGGCGGCCTGCTCAGAACGGCTAAAGGGAGGTCGAGTTCAGTGCACACCCGCGCGGCAACGGTGGAGATGCTGGTGGCAAAAGGATGGGTCGCGTCTACCACGCACCGCGTCCGGCTGCGCCTCAAGTAATCAGCCATGCCGGCTGCGCCGCCGAAGCCACCCGCCCGTGTAGGCACAGGTACGCGAAGAGGTTTGCGGGTGGCGCCGCTCAATGAATAAGTCGCCTCGACGCCGGGTATAGACGCCAACCGTGCCGCCAGGGCGCGTCCTTGCGCAGTGCCGCCCAAGATAAGCACACGGGAGCGCACAGCGTTATTCAGCCGTCCGCGCGGCCACTTCCCCCTGTCTATCAACGACTACCACTTCGACCTGCATCCCTGGGCAGCGCAGTATTCGTTGCGCGGCATCCTTGGCATGCACCGCCACGATACGGGCCAGATCGATGCCCTGCGCGCGGCTCAGGCTCAGCGCCTCGGCCGCTGTATTGGCGTTGATGATCTGCCCGGCGAGCTCGCTGGATGCGCCGCTGTCCACGGCCCGCGCCGCCAGCCATTGCCGATCCACCGTACTGCGCCCTGAGTGCAGATCCATATGTCCTAGAGCGAGCTTGGCGAGCTTGGCGAAGCCACCGCCTATAGTGATGCGCGCAACTGGATGTGTGCGCAGATATTTCAGCATGCCGCCTACAAAATCACCCATGTCCAGCATGGCTTCGTCCGCCAGGGCGTACATTTTTTGCACGGCGGCCTCGGAAGTGTTGCCGGTGCAGCCGGCCAGGTGATTGAAGCCATTGGCACGGGCCACGTCGATGCCCCGGTGAATGGAGGCGATCCAGGCGGAGCAGGAGTAGGGGATAACGACGCCGGTAGTGCCCAGGATGGAGAGGCCGCCGACGATGCCAAGACGCGGATTCCAGGTGTTAGCGGCCAAAGCGGCGCCGTCTCGCACCGAGATCTCGATGAGCACGTCGCCAGTGGCGCCGCATAAGCCAGCCACTTCGGCTACCTCTGCCCTCATCATCTGGCGCGGAACCGGATTGATGGCCGGCTCGCCGATGGCCAGCGGTAGGCCGGCTTTGCTCACCGTGCCCACGCCCGCGCCAGCGGCGAAACGCACGCCGCTGCCAGGCGCGGCCCGTCGAACAGTTGCGTTGATGAGAGCTTGATGGGTGACATCCGGGTCGTCGCCCGCGTCTTTGATAATCCCGGCCCTGGCGAAGTCTTCGCCCAGTTCTTGTGTCGCCAGGGCAAAACATGGCCGTTCCCCGCGCGGCAAGGTGATGGTCACCGGATCGGGAAAGGCGCCGCTCAGGAGAGCGGTGTAAGCGGCCCGCGTGGCGGCGGTTGCGCAAGCGCCGGTGGTCCAGCCGCGCCGGAGTACGCCTTCAGGTTTGTGGCTAGGTGTGGGGCTGCGGGGCATGACCAAAGAGTACCGCCTGGAGTATTGATCCTCGTCAGTCTATCGCTTGTTCCCTGAGCAATCTCGTGGTCGAATCTACCCATTCATCGTCTCGCGCGTTTTTTAACCATGGCTGGTGGGTTCATCATCTCGGCGCCATCCTCCGGTAGCGGTAAAACCACCGTCACCTTGGCCTTGTTGCGGCTGCTAACGCGCAGCGGCCATGCCGTGGCCCCGGCGAAAGTAGGGCCGGACTACATCGATCCCGCATTCCACCGGGCGGCCAGCGGCGCCGAGTGCATCAATTTGGATCCTTGGGCCATGCGCGAAAGTACCTTGACACGGCTGGCGGTGGCCCGTGAGCAAGCGGGATTGGTGGTGGCAGAGGGGGTCATGGGTTTGTTTGACGGCGCCGGCGCCAATGCCAGGGAAGGTGGCGGTTCCAGCGCCGATCTGTACGCGTTCACCGGCTGGCCCGTCATCCTGGTGGTGGACGCGGGCGGCATGGCCGCCTCCGCCGCCGCCATCGTTCACGGCTTCGCCACCTTCAGGGCCGATATCACGATCGCGGGCGTAATCTTCAACAAAGTCGGCTCGGACCGGCATGCCGCCCTGTTGCGTGAGGCCGTCGCCGGCCAGGGCGTGCCGGTGTTGGCGTGCTTGCGCCGGGATCCCGCGCTGGCCTTGCCCCACCGGCACCTAGGTCTGGTGCAGGCCGCCGAGCATCCGCAACTGGACGCTTTCATGACCAAGGCGGCCGATGCTTTAGCCGGTCAACTCGATACGGAATATCTGCTATCGCTAGCATCCACGCGCATGACTCAAAGCAACCGCGAGCCGGCGGCTGACAGCGCTGGGCACCTTGCGTTACCCCCGCTAGGACAACGCATCAGCGTGGCCAATGATAAGGCCTTCGCGTTCAACTATGCCGCTGTATTAAACGATTGGCGGGCGGCCGGTGCGGAAGTGACCTGCTTTTCTCCCTTGAATGACGAAGCGCCCTCGGCCCGGGCGGATGCGGTTTACCTGCCCGGCGGTTATCCTGAGTTGCACGCCGGTAAACTCGCCACTAGCCGACGGTTCCTGCCGGGTCTGCGCCAGGCGGCCACCAGGGGGGCGGTTGTTTTTGGCGAGTGTGGTGGCTACATGGTCTTGGGCGAGAGCATCGTTGATAAAGAAGGCGCCGAACATGCCATGGCTGGGTGCTTGCCGGTACACACCTCTTTCGCTCGGCCGCGCATGAAACTTGGATACCGTGTCGCGCAACTGTTGGCCGATACCCCGTTGGGATCCGCTGGGCAGACCTTTCGTGGTCACGAGTTTCATTTCGCCGAGGAGTTGGCCAACGGGTGCGAGGAGGCGCTCTTTGCCTGCCACGACGCCGCTGGCCGCGGCCTTGGCCGCTTCGGTGCCCGCCGCGGGCCGGTGATGGGTTCTTTTGTGCACCTCATCGATCGCGCCGCTGATAGCGGAGCATGAATATTATGACCGAAACCATGGCCATGACCGAAACCATGGCGCAAACGGTGGCGGGGGCTGTAGCACCGGCTCCTTACCGCATTACGGTAGGCCTGCGGCCGCTTGAGCTGTGCGGCTGGATCGAGGATGCGCACGACTTTGAGGCGCAACTGATCGAAAAGCGCCGCCTAGCCGATAGCGATGATGAAACAGTGGCTGCTCAGGAAGATGCCACGCCGGCTTGCGAGGAATTGGTCGCACTCCTAGCGGAGCACGTACTGCAGCGTTTTCCTGAGCGCTATGCTGACCGTAGCGACCCGTTGCAACGGCGCATCGAAGTGGTGGCTACAGGTGATACCTACGCTTACACCGGCGCTGTCAAAGATCCTATGACCGTGGCCGGTTTGTTAGTGCCCGAAGATCTTTGTCTGATGCGGGCCGATGAGCGCGGCTGTTACCGCCTGATCGCCGCCTCGCTCAGTTTTCCAACCCGGTGGCGGTTGCGTGAAAAGATGGGCAAGACCCTGCGTGATATTCATGCACCGGTCCCAGGCTATGCCCATGGCATCGCCACCGCCAGCGATCGGTTGTTGTCGTCCTTGCCGATCGCCAAGCTCCTATGGCGGCAGAATTGGTCATTGCTCGATTCCCCGGAACTCCACCAACCGGTGCGCCGGTGGTCCGCTGAGGGGATGAGCGTTGCTACCATTGGGGCACGCATGTGGGTGCGCTCCGAGCGCCAAACCTTAAGGCGCCTGCCGCAGTCGCGTGACATTCTTTTTACCATTCGTATTCGTCAAGCCACCTTGGCCCACGTGTGCGAACAACCGGGTGCGGCGCGGAACCTATTACGCAATCTTCAAACCATGTCCGATGCGACTAAAAACTATAAAGCGATTCGCTCCATAGAGCCGGTACTGGTTGAATATCTATCTTTGTATACGTGAACAGGCCGTATACGTGAGCGGGCACTAGGGCAGCTGCTAAAAATGCACTTTCTCCGCGATTGCGGCGCCAGCGCCGTGCTCGAATCCTCAGGTATCACCTATACACTGCGGTTGCGCGCGCGGTGCTTCCTTGCACTCACGAAACAATGACTATTTTTAGCCGGCGCCCACTATTCGCTAGGCGCCTCGTCGAGTGCCGCGACAATCCCTTTGAGTTCCTCTGAAGGCGCCGGATAGCGCTCTAGAACCAGCGGATCGTGACCGGGTACCAGACGCTCGGGAGCGCCCGCCAGGCGCTTCACTTTGCGGTAACCTTCGAGCATTTGAAAGATATTCTCTACCGTTGAAAACGGTAGTTCGTCGTGCACGTTTTCGTAGTAGTGGGCGGCGTCGGACGCCAGTACGATTAGGCCGCGCTTGGTCGCCACGCTCACCGATTGAAGGCCGCGGGTATGTCCCGGCACGTGATGTAGACCGATCCCTGGAACCAGCGTGTCATCGCCATTGTGGAAGACCACTCGATCGCCGTACACCATGCGCACCATCTCCACCACGTCGTCTAGATGGAAAGAATGTCTTAGCGAGGGATGCGTCATGGCTCTGCCGGTGACGTATTCCATCTCCGCATCTTGCACGTGGAAGCGGGCATTGGGGAACAATTCCAAGTTGCCGGCATGGTCGTAGTGCATATGCGTGATGATGACATCTTGTACCTGAGCGGCGTCTATACCCATCGCCATTGAAAATGCGAATATAGAATACTTACATTAGCTAGCTGATTATGGTCAAAATAAGCTTATGAACAATCATTTAACACCGAGCGAGCGCGATGAACTCATAAAATCTCATCGTAAAGAGAGAGATGGGCGTATTCGAGACCGAATAAAAGCTGTTTTAGCTTTTGATGAGGGTTATAGTTATTCAGAAATTTCTAGGATTTTGCTTTTAGATGATGAGACTATTAGACGCCATGTCGATGATTATTTTTCTAAAGCTAAGCTGAAGCCCGAAAACGGGGGCAGCAAAAGTGATTTAGACGAGAATGAAACAGCAAAGCTCGTTAAACACGTAGAAGGAATGACTTATCCTTATGTTAAGGACATTTGCACTTATGTGAAGTTGAATTTTGGTAAGGTTTACAGTGTAAGCGGCATGACAAAATGGCTGCATCGCAATAATTTCTGCCATAAGAAGCCTCATGCAGTGCCAGCGAAAGCAAACGCACAGGCGCAAAAAGCGTTTGTCAAAGACTATGAACATCTTTCGAAAGACCCTAAAAACAAGGGTTTAATCTATTTCTCGGACAGTTTTCATCCGCAGTATCAAACGCGGTTGGCCTATGGATGGATTTTAAGAGGCACTCGAAAAAGTATTGCCACAACGGCTCGTCAAACACGATTGAATTTCATTGGTGCTGTATCTTTGGAGGGTCACAAAATAATCCACACTGAAGTTGAGCGAGTGAATGCGCAAACCATTAAATCTTTTCTAAAATCTCTACGCAAACGGCATGCACCAGAGAAAGACATTCATGTAATTTGGGATAATGCGGCTTATCATAAGAGCAAAGACGTTCAGTCTTATGCCAAGGACTCAAACATTGAATTACACTATTTGCCGCCCTATTCACCGAATTTAAATCCAATTGAGCGACTTTGGAAAATGATGCATGAAGCGGTTACTTATAATCGGTACTATGAGAAGTTTGTAGATTTTCGGGAAGCATCTTTGAATTTTTTCAAGCGCATTGGAAGACGAAAGATTTTATTGAGAAAAAGAATCACTGATAGGTTTCACATTATTAATGCACCGATGTTCGCATCTTGAAGTGTGATGGGTATATACCTAGAAGCTGTAAACCTTGACCGGGACAGCGTAGAAATGTGCGTCCCCGCCGTTCTCCTTCCTCCCGGCCATAGCCGGTGTCCACGACCACGGTACGCCCGGCAGAGCGCAGCACCCAGATGAAATAATCCATCGCCAGCGGTGCTTCATGGGGATCGCCGTGGATGAAGATATGGCCCCGCTGTCCAATCCGTTCACCGTACTTGATGGCGTAGACTTGGTAGATGGAAGAGTTCATCGGTTTTGCATGGCGTGGTTGCGAGGATTGGGCATATTACCATCGCCGCCGCGGTTGCTAGCCGGTGCCGCCTAGTGCCCCAGCCAGGGTTGATGCGCTGGGGCCGGGGTTGATGCACTGGAGTAAGTGGTGTAGCCCGAATCCTCCCATCAGAACTCGGCACCATTAGCACCTCAGCGCCGGCAACCACGCGTGCCGATGATCCAAGCCGCTAAATAACAGATGAGCGCTGCCAGAGCGGCAAAGCAGTTGAATTGGGCCACCCAGCCGTATCCCCCCGCCGCCCAGAGCCAGGCGCCGCTAGTCGGCGCTATCGCCATGGCGCACATCACCGGCAGTGCAATAGCACCGGAGATCGCCCCGAAGCTCGCGCTACCCAACAAGTCCTTGGTGACCACAGGCCGGGTGATACTGGATAGACCCACCGCTGCTCCCTGTAGCGCGGACATGGCCAAGATGGCGGGAAGATAACCGCCGCCGAACCAGAGAAAAACACTGGCACCGGCGAGAGCGGCGAACGAGACAATGGAGACGGCGTGGATGGTGACCCAGCGTTCCACCAACAGCAACACCACTCGGCCCGCCACCTGCATCGGTCCGATAAGAGAAATAGCCAATACCGCCTGCTGGAGTTGGACGCCACGCTCATCGAGCAACGGTAACAAATGGGTGATGACCGTCCCATGGTTTAAGTACATGAGCGCAAAAGCGCCGGCCAATAACCAGAACACCGGTTTAGCGAGTGCCGCATAGAGTGCCTCATCCCGGGTGCGGGCTTTGCCCGCGGTTATTATCGGGCCGCCCTCACCGCAGTCCTGCCGTGCCCCGATCCAGAAAAGCGGCACCGCGATGAACGCCATAAGCGCGCCGAAGGTAACGACACTGGTACGCCATCCGCTCGTCTCGGCGATAAACGTGTGCAACGGAAAAGAAAGCGTGCCGGCGAAACCTGCCACCAGCGTCACCAAAGTGATAGCGCGGCGCGCGGCTTCTCCACGTGTGTGCATCAAGTAAGCGAAACACGGCTCGTACAGACAGCCAGCCATCATCACGCCCAACACCAACCAGATGGCGGCGAAGACAATAAACGAGTGCACCCAGGCAAGGCTGGTCAAGAGTATGGCGCCGGCCAGCGCGGAGCCGGCCAACACGATGCGCCCGTGACCGGCGTCCACCAACTTGCCAGCGAGCGGCGAGGCCAGACCAGAGATGGCCAAGGCGGCGGAGAAAATCATGGTCAGCTCGGTTTTGCTCCAACCCAGGTCTTCTTCCCAATGGGACAGCAGAGCGGAGAAGCCATAGAGCATGCCGGCCCACACGATGGTCTCGGCGATGGCTAAAAACCAGATGTCGGTGCCCGGTGGGAGTTTGCGGGTAGGTGCTTGGCTCAGGGTTGTCACCGTACTCAGAGTAGTTGTAGCGCGCATAGTAACGCGCTAGTCACGCAATAGCGTGTGCGCGATGCGCGTTAGCAGCCGCGCCTGGACGGACCCGAACGTCCCGGCTTTCTCAGACACCACTCAGGGCTTCGCCAAGCGACATCCCCGCCGAATTGACGGCGTCCCTCCGCAACCCGAACACCCGACCCAGACCTGCCAGCAGCAGCAGCCCCAAAGGCACTGTCAACACGCCCCCCGCGATGATCATGACAATGCCGCAACCGCCTATCACCAACAGCCACGCCCTGGCATGCCATCCGGCCGCGGGAATTTGCACCAACGCCGCCGGCTGGCGCGCCCACGTACGGTTGTGCAACATCCGTGCCGTGTCCGCGTGCACCACTGAAGCGGTACGGGGCTCTTCCCTTCTTTAAGTGGGTGGTTTTCAGCGATGTATGCCAGTGGGATACAAATCCAACCCTCCCAGATGAAAGTAGATCGCTGCCTTATATCGTTCACGATTTCTGAAACCACACGCTCGATTCTTCAAACTTTGGATCGTGCTGCTAATGCCTTCCGCACGTCCATTGTTGGCCTTAAGAACAATAGCGTTGACGATGCCCCACAAATGCTCTTTGATCGTTCTGGCAACTTCCTTGATGGGTTCTAGGCGACATCGCTGAGCCCAACTCAACCACCTCTTCCAGGCTTTGATTGCCCAAGTTGTGGATGGGTAATCCCATAAGCTCATCGCCAGTTCACCGATAGCCCAGGCACGAGCTGTTTTAAGGGTTGAGTGTCTCAGTGGTTCAAAGTTATCCCACTGCTCTTTAAACAGGTTCTCAGGGTTTGTCAGCCCGTTGTAACGAGTTCCCTTCAGCCACTCTACACCCTTGCTTATAAGGGTTTTATTCTCTTTTATGCGAACCTTGTTAACCGCTTTACCCAGGGACTGGGCAATAGGGAATTTATCAAATGCTATCTTCCGGTCTGCCTGCGGAATAGTTTGCCTGACTGACTTGATATACCAATCGCCATTGAAAATGCGAATATAGAATACTTACATTAGCTAGCTGATTATGGTCAAAATAAGCTCATGAACAATCATTTAACACCGAGCGAGCGCGATGAACTCATAAAATCTCATCGTAAAGAGAGAGATGGGCGTATTCGAGACCGAATAAAAGCGGTTTTAGCTTTTGATGAGGGTTATAGTTATTCAGAAATGTCTAGGATTTTGCTTTTAGATGATGAGACTATTAGACGCCATGTCGATGATTACTTTTCTAAAGCTAAGCTGAAGCCCGAAAACGGAGGCAGCAAAAGTGATTGAGACGAGAATGAAACAGCAAAGCTCGTTAAACACATAGAAGGAATGACTTATCCTTATGTTAAGGACATTTGCACTTATGTGAAGTTGAATTTTGGTAAGCTTTACAGTATAAGCGGCATGACAAAATGGCTTCATCGCAATAATTTCTGCTGTAAGAAGCCTGATGCAGTTCCAGCGAAAGCAAACGCACAGGCGCAAAAAGCGTTTGTCAAAGACTATGAACATCTTTCGAAAGACGCTAAAAACAAGGGTTTAATCTATTTCTCGGACAGTTTTCATCCGCAGTATCAAACGCGGTTGGCCTATGGATGGATTTTAAGAGGCACTCGAAAAAGTATTGCCACAACGGCTCGTCAAACACGATTGAATTTCATTGGTGCTGTATCTTTGGATGGTCACACAATAATCCACACTGAAGTTGAGCGAGTGAATGCGCAAACCATTAAATCTTTTCTAAAATCTCTACGCAAACGGCATACACCAGAGAAAGAAATTCATGTAATTTGGGATAATGCGGCTTATCATAAGAGCAAAGACGTTCAGTCTTATGCCAAGGACTCAAACATTAAATTACACTATTTGCCGCCCTATTCACCGAATTTAAATCCAATTGAGCGACTTTGGAAAATGATGCATGAAGCGGTTACTTACTAATTCGGAAAAAAATTACCCGACATCAATTCAGAATATATCTGACATGCTTTTCATAGAAAAACCGTTTAATTATTTGCATATTCTGTTGCAGTGAGTGCAACACCGAACGAGCCAAGGCCACCCGTTGCTCCTTTGTAGCCACCACTGTCCGCCCAATCCGTTGGCTTTTTACGTGATGCCATACTAGCTCATCAGGATTGAGTTCCGGTGAATACGGCGGTAACCATACTAACGTGAGCTTACCTTGGCTAGTGCGGACAAATTCTTGCACTTTCTTGGCTCGATGAATGGGATGGCCATCAACAAGCCAATAGACCGATCGCTTGGCGTTGTGCAGCAAACGCCTTGGAAAGTCGATAAAAACGCCTGCGGTTACCCGTGATTCGCTCACCATAAAACGCAGGTGACCCTTCGGCGAAACGGCTGACAGCCTATTCACGCTAAAGCGCCGACCCGTTTTCGCTACAACCGGCGTATCACCCCGTACTCCCCAAGTAGTACCACGATGATAATCCGACCGGATCGTCGATTCGTCGCCAAAATAGACCCGCGCTCGGCGCCTTTTCGCTTCTTGTTGTACTTCAGGCCAAGTTTCCTTTAACCATACCTTAACCTGAGCAGGGTCTTGCTCGTATGCCTTAAACCCAGGGCGCTGCGCACTCATCCCCCAACGAGACAGGCTATTGCCCACCGAACGCTCGCTGACTTCGATGCCAAATTTGTCTTTCAGTCATATCTGAATCATCGAGCGCGTCCACAGGGCATCGTGAAAATCCAATTGCAACGGATTCGTTTTAACCCGTTCACGTAAGCGATCCGCACATTCATCGGGACACTTTCTTGGGCGACCCGTGATCTTGCCGGTGGACAGCGCCTGTTCACCACCTCGCTCATACCTGGATAAGCAATCGTCAATGCAAGAACGATGAAATCCGAGGGCTTTAATTACTTTTTCAGGGCTTTCACCCGATAATACTTGCGCAACCGCGTGCCTGCGGATGGCTTCTCGCGCGGAATGGGGCAGTGAGCGACCGTCTGTCTTTTTCATAGCATCACTATAACACATTTTATTAATTTGTGTCGGGTAATCTTTTGCCGAAGTAGTATAATCGGTACTATGAGAAGTTTTTAGATTTTCGGGAAGCATCTTTGAATTTTTTCAAGCGCATTGGAAGACGAAAGGCTTTATTGAGAAAAAGAATCACTGATAGGTTTCACATTATTAATGCACCGATGTTCGCATCTTGAAGTGTGATGGGTATATGTCCCTATTAACCCTCTAGGTAGCAGTCATTGCAAGCAAAAAATCTATTGGTAGCGGACACGCAAACAGATGAGGCCTTACTTCAGCCACACTATTACTTTTCTCCGATATAACTGACCAACATTATCCCATGCGTGGGTGCATCTGCGCGCCAAACTACCCGTCACCGCTTTCTCTAAACGACCGCTCATGATGCTGGCGCAACATATGTCAACTCCCTTTGATTGAGATCGAGTTGGACGCTTCCGCCCCGATTATGCAGCAACTTTCGGAAAATCTCATAGCCGTTGAGGATGGCTTTCTCCCACTGCCATAGTGGCACCGCAGCGACTTCAAATCCCGCCACAAACTCCTGAATGGTCTTCAGCAGATCGTAGTCAACGTGTGTGAGATTGTCGAAGAAATTAAGGCGCTTTGCTCGATTGAAGACGACGGCGGACACTGCCTCTTCAACGATAGCAGCTCTGGCTCCATCTTGACCTTCGTCGAGTGCGGGGGCACTCTTTCTCTTACATTTGAGGAGCGCGCGAATTACAGGAGACCAACCCAGATGTACAGCATAAGCAAAGTGGAAAATATCATGGAACCGGTACCCATCTGGATCTTCGATATTGTCGGTCAGCCGATCGCCAAAATTGATACCGTTGCAACGCAAGATTACTACCCTACCGCCGGTATGCCTGCGCTCAATGAATGCAATTTTCAGACATCTAGGCAATTGCTCCTCCTCACCGCAGTTCTGTCGAAGAGTGTCCGATATACCACCGACTGAGGCCATCGGCTCACTGTCTTTTCGCGATTGCTTTCAGCAGCATGGCTAAGTTCGATTCGTGTGGTTAAGGCAATACGCTGGAGTCTATACCAAACCTGCGACACTGCTTGATCATACTGTTCCCGTGAAAGCGAATTTACCCGTATGCTTTCAGCTAGCTTAGTAACAGCAGCCGAGAATTGCAGTGCAAGATCGACCAACGCCGCATCGCTGTGCTCACTCAAGCACACCGACGCTTGGAGCCGACAGATGGATCTCGGCTCGAACGTTTCACAGACCCGTACGAAATACCAAAGGAAGTCGCCCAGCTCCTCGACAAGGCGGTTCCTGTAGTGAGGGTATGCCTCAAGTTCTCGGCGTTGTTTCTTTAACTCCGTGAGTACGCTACCAGCTTCACCCGTCAATCCCACCAAGAGTAGAGAAAGATGGTCGCTCTCATTTAGTAGAGTGTCTGTTTTGGCTGCCGAAGAGGAGAAATCGACCAGCCAGTGCTCGTTATCTGCCATGAAGTAACTACCTAGTTGCCCGTTTGTGGGACGCGAACTCAAGAGGTAAGCCGCTTAGGCTCCACGAGTGCAGTCCTCTTAACCATCTGATGAAGGCTAGGACAGAGCATTCGTCAAAGGTGTGGTGATGGCGGTTAGCGCAGCAAAGACTCTTCTCCCAGGACAGAAAACACTGAGGAATTTTCTTCGCTTTAGCTCCAAAATACACAAAATTATCGCTAATGAGGACTTTGTCGGTTTTGGTGTCCTTTTTAAGATTGACTAGATTTTCTTCTCCTGCGGGACAGCTATGGTGGGAATCGGCCTGGATCCAGTTACCATCTTTCTTTCGATAGATGTTATCGCCGTAAACCTGCTTCAAACTTCCATTGAGAATGGGGCGTTTGACTTGGAAGCGTGGGTCAGACCAGTATTCGTTGAAAGAACAGGTTTCGGTCACCCTCATGGCGAAAATGATGTGATCCTCTAAGCGATATTTTTTCGCACCAGTGCCAACGACCCAGTCGCCAACATTAGCGACAGAGCGGATCTTTGGTTTGCATGTTGCTAGTGTGCAATATCCATGGAATGGATTTGGAGCGAAGCCGTAATCACGCGCCACCTTATACGAATACAGTTTTACCGACACGTAACGCGCACCATAGGCCATCGTGGTTCCCTCGCACCACCAGTAGGGTTGTCCCACTCGGAAAGTTCGCCATTGATCGCTGCTACGACCCGCTCACTTTGCCACCCTACGATGGCAGCGTCGCCACATTGTTCTAGGGCCTCGGGAACGTCAGCGTCTGTTGCCCCTTGAGCGTATACGCCAACAACCGTCTTCCCTTTCTCGACAGCGTGTTCGATTTCCCAGTTCACCCACCAACTATCGGCCGTATCTTTGGATATAAGTACGACTAAGGTGCTGGCCCAGTCTATCCTTGGGGCCAGTATTTCTCGCTTTATGTAATCTTCATTGCGTGCGTTGTTAGGCTTGTCGCTGTTGATGGAGCCGTCTTTAACCTCCATGCCAGATTTCCTAATAAGATCTTTTAGCTTCGGTAAAAGATCATCGTCTTCATGCACATGGGAAATGAAGATATTTTTTCGATCAATCATAGGCACCTGTTAGGATCAGAATCTATAGACATGTTATTTAACTCCCATTATAAGTCTGGGACACTTAACTGAACATTCCCCATTCGGAAAGAATGAGCTGTTAGTTCTTGCTAGAATATGTAGCTGATGCAGACATTTCTGCACTGATGCCGGTCGTTGAGTTATAGGAAAAGGATTAGGCCGTAGCGAATGTACTTCGTTATGCTATTGGTTATCCTAATGCGCTGGCGATCGAACTGCCGGCCACGCCCAAGCGCATGTGGCGGGCTCTTCATGGGGGAACTACGTCGGGGTACCACGTAGCCGCATTACTAGCACCACTGGGTGCCGCCAGTGGGCCGTCAGTCACGGCAGCCTGCAAGACGGCCGGGCGGCCGTCTTGCAGATCCCAAGACTCCGGTGAGTTACGCCCGGCACATTACCCTCAGGCAAACTCGACACCGTTGCTCTTCATCGGCAGCCGCGTCACGCGTTTGCCGGTAGCCGCGTAGATGGCATTCGCCAGGGCCGGTCCTGCCGGTGGCAGTCCCGGCTCGCCGACGCCGCTTGGCGCCTCGTTCGAAGCGGCGATATGCACCTCTATGTGCGGCATGTCGGCGATGCGCAGCGGCTCGTATTGCGGGAAGTTGGCCTGATCGACTACACCCCCGGTCAAGGTGATCTCGTTGCGCATGACCGCGCCTAGCCCATAGCCGATGCCACTTTCCATCTGCGCACGAATGACATCCGGGTTGACCGCAACGCCGCAGTCGATCGCGCATACGACCTTGTCGATGGAAATCGCACCGCCGGCCTTGACCGAAACCTCGGCCACCTGGGCGACATAGCTGTTGAACGACTTGTGAACGGCAACGCCACGGCCCTTGCCTGCCGCTGACTTGTTATCCCAGCCGGCCTTCTCGGCGGCAAGCTTCAGAACGCCGGCAAACCGTGCCTGGTCGGGATCGCTGTCATCCAGATGCCGGAGCCGGAACGCGACCGGATCCACGCCTGCTGCCTCGGCCGCCATGTCCATCAGTACTTCCATCACATAACCCGAATGGGAGTGACCCACGGAGCGCCACCACAGCACCGGCATCGGCGATGCGTAATCAGTCAGCCCCACAGCCATGTTGTCTATGCTGTAAGGCGTGTCGGCGATGCCCTCCACCGAAGAATGATCAGCGCCGTTTTTGACTAACATGGACTCGAACGGTGTGCCCTTGGCAATGGACTGCGCCACCGTTCGGTGCGACCAGCCCGATATCTTGCCATCATCACCGATGGCGACCTTGGCGCGGTGCGCCACCATTGGCCGGTAGAAACCACCTGCCAGGTCGTCTTCCCGGGTCCACACCAACTTCACCGCCTGTTGGCCGCCGAGCGCGGCAAAAGCCAGCGCCGCCTCGGTGTGATAGTCGGTGTTCGGGGTCGCCCGCCGGCCGAATGAGCCGCCGGCATAGTAGGTAACGATCTCGACGTTTTCAGGCGCGATGTTCAAGATGGCCGCCACCGCCGGCTGGGTAATGCCTTGGAACTGGGAGCCGTCATGGATGCGTACCCCTTTCCCGGTCGGCTCGATCACGCAGTTCAACGGCTCCATTGGTGCATGCGCCAGTAACGGAAACATGAACTGCGCTTCGACCGACTTCGCGGCACCCTCGACATGGGCCGCCACCTGGGCGATGTTGCCCTTGTGACTGGCGTCGAAGGCCGGCTCCGCATCCAGCTTGGCTTGGTACTCGGACAGGGACTGGGGCGTCCCGCGCAAGTCAGCGCCAGTCTCGTCCCACTGCGCCTTGATCGCACGGCGCGATTGAATGGCCGCCCACGTCGATTTGGCGTAGACGGCGACGCCCGCTTTGTTGGGTAAGGCCTGCGCACCGGCGAAACCCTGCACGGCGCTGGCAGCTGCGGCGTCGAAGGTCTTCAGCTTGCCACCAAAGCGCGGCGGCCGCAGCACTACGGCATAGAGCATGTTCGGCACTTTCACGTCCATCGCGAAGACTGCCGCACCGTTGGTCTTGTCATGACTATCCTTGCGCGGCAGCTTGTCGGTGCCGATGAGGGTGAACTGCGACGGATCCTTGAGCTTTGGAGCCTTGGCCGGCGCAAGCTTGGCCGCCGCCGCAACCAGCTCACCGATGCCGGCTGTTCTGGCGCCAGCCTTGAGCATGCCGTTATCGAGCGCGACCTGCTCCGCCGGCACGTTCCAGGCTGCGGCGGCGGCACGCACCAGCATGTCCCGCGCCGCGGCGCCGGCCGTTCGATATTGCTGGAACGAATTGGCGATGGCAGTAGACCCCCCCGTCGCCTGCAGGCCGAAGGCGAGGTTCTTGTACAGTTCGCCGTTGGCCGGGGCGAAGACGACTTTAATGCTCTCCCATGGCACATCGAGTTCTTCGGCAACCAGGGTGGCGAGACCAGTGGTGGTGCCCTGGCCCATCTCGAAGTGCTTGACCACCACGGTGACGGTGCCATCGCCGTCAATGGTCACGAACGGATTGAAACGGATAGCGCCGGCAGCGCCCTGCGGGGCCGCCGCTAACAGTCCTTTGGCATTGAAACCGACGGCCAGTGTTGCACCAGCCACACCCGCCGCCTTCAGGAAACCACGCCTTTTCATTTGCATCGTCATGCTCAAGCCTCCAGCAGCGCGGCGGCGCGGTGAATCGCCGCCCGGATTCGATGATAGGTGGCGCAGCGGCACGCGTTGCCGCCCATGTACGCGTTGATGTCCGCATCGCTCGGTTTGGCGTTGTCTGTCAACAACCCGATCGCCGACATGATCTGTCCTGATTGACAGTAGCCACATTGCACGACGTCCAGTTCGCGCCAGGCCGCCTGCACCGCCTCGGCTTGCGGGCCAGCGGCAGCCTCGATGGTGGTGACCTCGGCATCACCTACCGCGGACAGCGGTGTGATGCATGAGCGCCGCGGCTTGCCATCAATGTGGACCGTGCATGAGCCGCAGGCTGCTACGCCACAACCGAATTTGGTACCGGTAAGATCAAGCTCATCACGAATGACCCAGAGCAAAGGCGTATCGCCCTGCGCTTCGATCTGGCGGCTTGCGCCATTAATCCTTAAAGTTGTCTGCATATTCAGCACTCGCTTCCAGTGAAACCAATCCAATTTTACCCGCCGGCCAACTTTACTAGTAGGCGTTGCAGGCCGGCGAGAACGCACTCATCCCATGGCGCCCCATCTTCATGTGAAGGAGGACGATTGGCAAATAGCACATTGCTTGCGCCGATGACACGTATCGGGCGCACGGCTCATAGGGTTAACCGGTTTACCCTCCCCGTACCTATGCAACCCGAAATATGCAACCCGCAAACATGCAATGGAATGTACTTATGGCCGCGACCCAACCACTCGATGCACCCGGCATCGGCAAAGTGCTTGTCGAAGCCAACATTCGCCCTTGATGACGCTGTTTTGGACAGCTACCACGAAGGACTCAATCCGACCCGCAATTCGGCCGATCTAGTACCGTCAACTCTTCTCAGTAAGCCGGACAACGACTACATCTAGGAGACGGCATATTCGAACCGCTTTGGCCACCTCCGGATGCACCAGAAGTGGCAGTTTCATCAGTCCCTTGAGTGCAACGCGGCGTACACCGAACAAGGTGTCATCCATGACATTTACCGCGAACGCGATCGCAATGTAGTGCAATTGATCATGATTCACTTGAGAATCCCTGCGGATACATCTACTACGGGGTTGACGGCGCGCCATCACCTTGGTAAGATACATAAAGATATGTCATCCGCCCTGCTGATACATCTACCATTTGCCTGAAGCCAGAGAAAAAATTCGGCTCCATGCCGTGTGGTTTGCGAATTTCGATCCGTAAACCCTATATCTCCGGCATTCCTATTTCTCGAAAGCCGCCAGATTGAGCGGCTTTCTTTTTGTGTAGAAAACCCCCCCGCTTTCCATCCTCCACACGATCCAGGTCGTGGATCTCGCTGACCTGCGACCCGATCAGATCCAGGAACCTTTCCTCGCGGCGCTCGTAGAACCGTTGCAGTGCCCAAAGGTAATAGTCCACGGCCTGCAAGCCGGCGCATTTCGGTGGCGTGCTTGAAACGACATTGTTCTTGGCCGGGTGGGCGAATCCGAAACTGCGTTCGAACGCTTTTGCCGCCTCTTTCAGTGCTCTGCGAAGTGCGGCGTTCCTGGGCTTGTTGCCACGTTTGGCAAAATAGATGTGGACGTTGTCCGCCATGTGGTGCAGCTTGCGGAAGAGTTCTTTTACGAGCAGGTCGTACTGCTCGTCCTGCCGGTAACGGTACCTCGTATCGCGTTCATTTTGCTGCTGCACGTAGGTCGCGAGATCGCGCTTGTCGCGGACCACTGCATAGAAGCGGAGGTCTTTCTTCAGCAGCAGCTTGAACACTTCTCTGCGGATTTCGGGGAGGTCGTCTTTGGCGTAGAATGCGATGGCCGTCTTGCGGTACTTTGGCTGCATCGACGGCACATCCTTGAAATACGGATCGGCCAGCAACTCGGCCCGCAGGGCCTCGAGCGCCCGCTCGACCTGCGCTGGCTCGCCGATCGCCATCTTGCCGAGGATGAAATAGTTGGAACAGCCGTTGTCGCCGATGATGAGGTGGCCCTTGCGGTTGAACAGCGTTGGATCGCCAGCCTCGTCTACGAAGTAATTGATGGTGTTCTTTGCCGTTTTCGTCACTTGCTCTCAACTCTCCGGGACAGGTGCCTCGCCGGTCAGCATTTCGACCAGCCCGGCAACCCCCTGCAATTCGCCCTCATCCTCACTGCTCAGGACGATGGAACCGAAATCCTGGTTGCCAGGCTTCAAGGTGATCTGCGCGTGCCAGCCCTGGGTCATGTTCCTTCATCCTTCTTGAGCCGCCTAGCCTCTTCAGCCAAGTGCTGCATCTCATCCGCCGGCAGGCCATTCGCTGCCCGCAGGAAAGTTGCTATTTCTCGCGGGCGGCGCCTGATGATTGCGGCCAGTTCGGACGACACGCGGCCAGCTAGCGCAAGCAGTTCATCTGCGTCTTGATCAAGCGCATCCGCTATCGCCCTAATCTTGTCTTCGGCCGGAGGCGCGAACGCGTCGCGCTCGACCTTGGACAAGTAGGCCGGGCTCATGCCGACTATCCGCGCGAACTTGCGCAGGCCGATCTTCTTCTCTTCACGTAGCTGCCTGACCGTCGCCCCAAAGGTTTCACCTTTGTTGCTCACTTTCGCTTCCTTCTGATCATAGCTTGTGGCGTAGACACTAAACAGATGAGATACAAGCCGGTATACGACATCTTGGGGGTCAATGTCTGCCAACCTACTAGATGTAGATTGTTCAACCGCCGGGGGGCAAACTTGACCAGCATTGGCCAATGCCCGTGTTCCTGACAGCGGCGCGGATGAGTTCGCAAGCCATCGAACTGCCCGTGTCACTACCGGGCAAGCGGGTAGCGACGCGGGCGACCACCCCAGCTCGCTTCAGTGCAGATGGCAAGCCACCCTATGCCCTGGCGCCAGTTCCCGCAGCACCGGGACTTCAGCTTTGCACTGGTCGAACGCGTAGGGGCAGCGGGTATGAAAGCGGCACCCTGACGGCGGGTGAATAGGGCTCGGTATATCGCCCTGCAAGATAATGCGATCGCGTTTAGCTTTCGGATTGGGCACGGGGACCGCCGACAATAATGCTTGCGTGTAAGGATGTTGTGGCGCCGAGAACAAAGCCGTCTTGCCGGCCACTTCGACCAATTGCCCTAGATACATCACCGCCACCCGCTGGCAGATGTGTTCGACCACGCCGAGATCGTGACTGATGAATAGATACGCCAAATCCAGTTCTTTTTGCAGGCGCCGCAACAGATTCAACACCTGCGCCTGCACCGACACATCGAGCGCCGACACCGGCTCATCGGCAACGATGAGGTTCGGGTTCAGCGCCAAGGCCCGGGCTATCCCCAAGCGCTGGCGCTGGCCGCCGGAGAACTCATGGGGATAACGCGCCAACGCTTCCCGGCGCAAGCCCACCTTATCCAGCAGGGCGCCGGCCCGTTCACGGCGCTCCGCTTTGGAGAGTCGGGCAAAATTCTCCAGCGGCTCCATGATGATTTCGCCAGTGGACAAGCGCGGATTCAACGAGGCATAAGGATCTTGAAAAACCATCTGCATCTTGCGCCGCGCGTTACGCAAACGTTGGCCGCCGAGCTCGGTGATATCTTCGCCCAACAATCGAATACGGCCACTGGTGACATCGTGTAAGCGAAGCACTGCTTTGCCGACGGTGGATTTACCAGAACCGCTTTCGCCAACCAGGCCAAGCGTCTCGCCCCTGCCGATGGTGAAGCTGACGCCATCCACCGCCCGGACTTGGTTGACGCTTTGGCCGAATAAGCCGCTGCGAACAGGGAAATGTTTGCTCAGCTCGGTGACCGCGAGCACTGCGTCGGCGGTGCTCATGGATCAGCGCCACTCGATGCGGCACCGAGCCCTTCACCCGCCCGCCAACACGCCACCCAATGCCCGCACTCCAGCTCGGTCAGCTCAGGGTATGCCCGCGTGCATCGCTCTTGCACCCATTCGCAACGTTCGGCGAACGCGCAGCCGGCAATAGGATCGCGCAGATTCGGCACGACGCCCGCTATCTCATGTAGCGCGGTATCAGTACCACCGCTTATGCGTTCGTGCGCGCTCGGTATCGATCGCAATAAGCCGCGGGTATAGGGGTGCAAAGGCTGCTCGAATAACCGCTCGACGGGGGCTTGCTCTACTTTGCGCCCGGCGTACATCACCACGACACGCTGGGCGGTTTCCGCCACTACACCCAAGTCATGGGTGATCAAGATAATGGCCGTACCCAAGCGCTCTTTCAGTTCCAGCATGAGATTCAATATCTGTGCCTGAATGGTCACATCCAGCGCCGTCGTCGGCTCGTCCGCGATCAACACGGCGGGATGGCAGGCTAGCGCCATGGCGATCATGATGCGCTGGCGCATACCGCCGGACATCTGGTGCGGGTATTCGTCTATACGCCGCTGCGCTTCGGCGATCTGCACCAGCTGCAGCAACTCCAGCACCCGCGCGCGCGCCTCACGCTTGCCCATGTTCCGATGCAGCAAGATAGCTTCGCTTATCTGAGCGCCGATGGTCATAACCGGATTGAGCGAGGTCATCGGTTCTTGGAAAATCATCGAGATCTGATTGCCCCGGATCTCTCGCATTCGCGCTTCGCTGGCCGTCACCAAGTTTTCGCCCAAAAATTCAATGGATCCGCTTTCAATGCACGCCGGCGGTATGGGCAGCAAACCCAGGATAGACAAAGCGGTGACACTTTTGCCGCAGCCGGATTCGCCGACTATGCACAGCGTCTCGCCGCGGGCCAGTTCAAGCGACACACCATCGACGGCACGAACGGTGCCCTCACGGGTGTGGAAGTAGGTTTTGAGTCCGTCGAGCTTGAGGATCGGGCCAGCGGACGGGGTAGGAAGAGGCGTACTCACACTCACATGCGCCGCGCGATACGGGGATCGAGGGAGTCGCGCAGACCATCACCCAGCACATTGACGGCCAGCACCGCGATGGCGAGCAGCATACCGGGGAAGAAAATGATCCAAGGCGCGATTTGAAAGTACACCCGCCCTTCGGCCATCACGTTGCCCCAACTCGGGATCTCCGGCGGCGTACCGGCGCCGAGGAAGGACAATATGGCTTCGACCACTACCGCCGATGCGCACACGTAGGTGGCTTGCACGATCAGCGGTGCCACTGTATTAGGCAAAATATGCTTGAACAATATCTTCGGCAGCGGCGAGCCCACGGCTACGGCGGCCTCTACATAGGGCTGCTCACGAATAGTCAGCACCACACTTCGCACCAAGCGCACCACCCGCGGAATTTCAGGCACGGCGATGGCGATGATGACGTTCGTGAGGCTAGCGCCAGCCAAGGCGATGAGGGCGATGGCGAGCAAGATGCCCGGAATGGCCATCAGGCCATCCATGATGCGCATAACGACGGCGTCTACCCAGCGCACATAGCCGGCAAACAGGCCGATGGCAAGACCGATGGCCGTGCTGATCAGAGCCACTGCCCCACCTACCATGAGGGATATTCGCGTGCCGTAGATGGTCCGCGCGTAGACATCACGGCCCAAGAAATCGGTGCCGAACCAGAACTCTTCGCTGGGTGGTTTGAGCCGCTGGATCGGCGTAAGACGCATGGGATCATCGGCCAGCAGCGGCGCGCAAAAAGCGATCAGCGTCAACCACAGCAACACCGCGCCGCCGATGGCCACGGTCGGATGGCGCCCACTGTATTCGATGACACGGGCAGCCAGACCCTTAGCCGGCGCCTGCCGCGCTGGAACTCCGGCGTTGCCTGTCCCATCGCCGTCAGTAATCACCGCCGTCAGTACCGGATCCGCGGATCCAACAAGGTGTAGAGCAGATCGATGAATAAATTCACGAACACGTAAACACCGGAAAACACCAAGATGACGCCTTGAATAATCGGGTAGTCCCGCCGCAATACAGCGTCGATGGTGAGGCGCCCCAAGCCGGGTATGTTGAACACGCTCTCCGTCACCACCACGCCGCCGATGAGCAGCGCGATACCGATGCCGATGATGGTCACTATAGGCACGGCGGCATTCTTCAACGCATGGCGAATGAGCAAAGCGGTGTTGTTCAAGCCTTTGGCTTTGGCCGTGCGGATGTAGTCCTCGGACAATACTTCCAGAACACTGGCGCGGCTGATCCGCGCTATCAAAGCGGTGTACACGACGCCCAGCGCCACCGTGGGCAAAGCGATGGACCGTAGAAAAGGAATAAAACCATCGGCGATGGGCTGGTAGCCCTGCACGGGAAACCAGCCCAACGACAAGGAAAAGATGTACATCAACACGTAACCGGTGACGAATACGGGTACGGAGAACCCCACCACGGCGAACACCATGATGCTCCGGTCGATCCAGGTGCCGGCCCGCCATGCCGCGATGACGCCCATGGGCACCGCCAACAGGACGGCGAACAGCATTGTCGATAGGCAAAGCGCAAGTGTAGGCTCGAGGCGCTGAGCGATCAGTTTGCTGACCGGCAAGTTGGAGAAAATGGACACGCCCAAATCCCCTTGCAGGACCGCGCCCGCCCAACTGAGGAACTGTATATGCAGCGGTTGATCGAGCCCTAGCTTGGCGCGGATGCGGGCGATATCCGCGGGCCGCGCGTAATCACCGGCGATCACCGTGGCCGGATCGCCCGGCGTCAGGTGCAGCAATAAAAACACCACAACCGCGACAACACCCATGACAGGAATGGTGGCGAGAAGCCGGCGAATGACATAACCGTACATGAGGATTGCTCGTACCCGTATCGGGGTGGCTCACCAGCGCCTAGACGCCAGGGCCATCAATCCGGGGTGAACCGGGTGAACCCGAAAGAAAACAAAGGCCGCGGCGCGCGCGGCCTTGCCAAGGTAACCGGCGCCAAAAGTAACCAGCTCAGTTCTTGTCGATATTCCAGAAGAACGGCACCGGCGAGACCAACACGCCCGACAGATTCGAGCGCCATGCCATCGGTTGGAACCACTGGCCATAGTTGACGTACGGCACCACTTCGAACAGCCGCGCCTGCAAAGCCTCGATGATCATGGCTTTCTCCCCGGCGCTAGTGGCACGGGAGTAGTCGTCGCGCAGTGTCTCCGTGATGGCATCGGTAGGCCAACCGAACCAAGCTTTTTCGACCCCACCACCGGAGATACCGATGTTGGCGATCGGTGAAGTCACATCGGCGCCGGTGCTGTAAGTATGGAATACGTTCCAGCCGCCATCGGCCGGTGCTTTCTTCTCCGCGCGGCGCGATGTCAGCGTCGACCAGTCCATGGCTTGTACCTCCACGTCCATGCCGATATCGCGCAGCATCTGCGCGGTGACCAGCGACGCATTGTTGAGCACGGGAATGTCCGTCGGCTGCATCAACACGATTCTCTCGCCGTTGTAGCCGGCCTCCTGCAGCAGTTGCTTGGCTTTCTCGTTATCGACCGCTGTTAGCGGTTGCGTGCCGATCATGGTTTCATTAGGCGTGCCGCAGATAAAGTAAGCAGCGCATACCTTGTACAGGGCGGGATCGCCGACGATCGCCTGTAGATAAAGCTCCTGATCGACCGCATAGAGCAGCGCTTGGCGCGCTTTGGGATGGTTGAACGGCGGATGTAAATGGTTAGGCCGCAACCAGCCTTGGGTGCCTAATGGATCGCGCACTTCGATTTTGACGTCCGCGTTGTTGCGCAGCAGCGGCACCATATCGACGGCAGGCGTTTCCCACAGATCCACCTCGCCATTGACCAATGCGTTCATGGTCGTCGCCGGATCGGGAATATAAACCCACTCGACTCGATCCACCTTAGCCACCTTGCCGCCGGCGGCACCGGAGGCGGGTTCGGCGCGCGGCACATAATCCGTGTTCTTCACATACACGATCATGGAGCCGGGTATCCATTCTTCCTTGACGAACTTGAATGGACCGGAGCCAACCACTTCGGGCACCTGTTCGAACGCATCCACCTCGGCCAAGCGTTTGGGCATCATGAACGGTACGTTTGAACTTATCTTGCCTAGAGAGTCCAGCACCAAGCCGTAGGGCTCGTTCAGTGTGAGCGTGAAGGTATCGTCATCCACCACCGCCATGGACTTGGTGAAATCCATCAGCTTTTGCCCCATGCCGTCGCGTTTGCCCCAGCGGCGGATGGAAGCAATGCAATCCTCGGACTTCACCGGCTGACCATCGTGCCATTTAAGCCCTGGGCGCAAGGTGAAGGTGTACACCAAGCCGTCATCACTGACTTTCCACGTGTCAACCATTTGCGCTTGCACTTTGAGATTCTCATCCACCGCAAACAGCGTGTCATACACCATATAGCCGTGGTTTCTGGTGATATATGCCGTGGTCCAAATAGGATCCAAATTCTTGAGATCGGCATGCGGAACAATGCGCAACACTTTCTCCGCGGCGGCCGGCCCCGCTGTGGCCATCGCTAACATGGCCATCGTTACCAGGGCCATGGGCAGCACCACGCGCCGCACGAAACTTGAATTGAACATAGTGGCTTCCTCCTGTATTGGACGATCTGCGGCCGGGCTGATCGTGTGCCAGCGTTTGCTCGGCTGCATGGTGAAATGTGCCCGAAAACGAGCCGCTCTGTGATTAGAACACGAATAGAACAATAGACAGCGCTATTCCCAGATCGGTTTGATCTTATCCCACCCCGAATAGGATCCGCCCGCTAAGCCGGATCGCCGGACTCCAAACGTGGCCCCACACCCTTGCGCTCGACGATGAGTCCATAGTGTTGAGGCTCGCGGTGTAAAGCGAAGTTGAATAGCGTGGCTTGCAGCGCCTGGCACCGGTCCAAGTCGCATTCAGCGCTGATCAGCTCATCGCCAAGCGTGGCGCACCGCGCGATGATCTCCCCCGAGGGCGCGATAATGCAGCTCCCGCCGATCAGATCGCAGCCCTCCTCACAGCCCGCTTTGGCCACACCGACCACCCAGGTACCGTTCTGATAAGCACCGGCCTGCATTGACAGATGGTTGTGGAAGTCTTGCAAACGATCCAACTCCGGTGCCGGTGGATAGTGAACCGGCGTGTTGTAGCCGAGGGCGACCAATTCCACCCCCTGCAACCCCATCACGCGGAAGGTCTCCGGCCAGCGCCTATCATTGCAGATACACATTCCCACACGGCCACCGAAGGCATCGAACGTCGGCAAGCCCAGATCACCGACTTCGAAATAACGCTTCTCCAGATGCTGGAAAGGAAAGGCCGGTTGGGGTTCACGGTGACCGGGCAAATGCACTTTTCGGTACTTGCCGACTAGCCTGCCCGAGGCATCCACCATGATGGCGGTGTTGAAACGGCGGCGCTGCCCGGCGGCATCTTGCGTCAACTCGGCGTAGCCTAAATGAAACCCGATACGCAGGGCGCGCGCCTCGTCGAACAGTGCTTGCGTATCAGGCCCGGGCATCTCGCGCTCGAAGAAAACATCGATCTCGGCCTGCTCCATAAAATACCAGCGCGGAAAGAAAGTGGTTAAAGCAAGCTCCGGAAAAACCACCAATTCACACCCTCTCGAGCTGGCTTCGCGCAGCAGCGCCAGCATGCGCTCGACTACGGCGGCGCGCGGTTCATGGCGTCCGATCGGACCCAACTGAGCGGCCCCTACGACAATTGTTCTGCTCATGGCTCGCCTCCCATACACCAGCAACTCGTACACCGGCCACTCGTACACCGGCCACTCGATTGCAACCGATTGCCGATGCGTGATGCTAGCGGCATCATGCAGCTATGAAAACCGATGTCAAACTCCATCCCGATCATCAATTCGACGCCGATCTCCTGGACTACGCGATAGCGCAGCTACGGCGTTCGCGAACCCCCCGCGAACCGGTACCCCGCGCGCTTCACCTATCATTGCCGGAGGTTTTGCCCGAACTCGGCATGGGCGCGCAAGCGGCCCTGCGCGAACTCTCGCCTATCGCCCTGGATGGCGCCGCCCAGTTGTTCCATCCCGGCTACTTCGCGCATATGGATCCGGCGACCCCAACGGTCGCCTGGGCTGCCGCCCTGTGGCAAATCGCCGCCAATCAGAATCTGTTGCACCCGGATGCGGCACCTGCCGCGCGCGAGCTGGAGCGCCGGGTCATCGACTGGTTGAAGCCATTCTTCGGCATGGCCGGCGGCCATTTGGTGCCCGGCTCTACCATCGCCAACTTCACCGCGCTGTGGGCGGCCCGTGAAGTGCGCGGCATTCGCCGTGTCATCGCCTCTGATCGGGCGCACCTGTCGGCGCGCAAAGCAGCCGATATCCTCGGCCTCGAATACGCAGCGGTGGCCGCCGGCCCCGACCATAGGATGGTGCTCGATGATAGAACCGATCGGGCCGATGTGGCGGTCGTCCTGACCGCCGGAACAGTGGCTACAGGGGCGGTGGACGAACTCGGCGTGACGAATGCCGCTTGGGTGCACGTGGATGGCGCCTGGGGCGGACCGTTGCGTTTTTCCGATCGGTACGCGGCCCTGTTGGACGGGGTCGAGCAGGCCGATTCAGTCGGGTTTTCCGCCCACAAATGGTGTTATCAGCCCAAAGGCACGGCGGCGGTTTTATTTCGCGATGCCGAGGCCGCGCACGCGGCGATGAGCTATGGCGGCGGGTACTTGGCGGTGCCGAACGTTGGCTTATTGGGCTCCGCGCCAGCCAATGCCTTGCCGTTCGCCGCGACACTGCTCGCCTGGGGCCGGGCCGGACTCGCGCGCCGCATCGGCGCTGGCATGGAAATGGCGCGGGCATTCGCGGACCGCTTGCGCGCCGAGCCACGGATACAAGTGTGGGGCGAGCCGGTCACCGGCGTGGTTGTGTGGCGCCCGCGCGACGTGCCGTCAACACACCTTCGCGACCGGCTCGAAGACGCATGGGTGTCATTGACCGATATCGATGGAGAAGTGTGGTTGCGCTGCGTGGCGGCCAATACCAGCGCCGATCTCGACTGGGTGATGGACCGCATCAGGGCGGCCTTGGATGCCATCCGATCATGACAACAAGGCATTTGACCGCTCAATTTTGACCGTTCAATGTTGCGCGCACCATTGTTGCAAGTGATGCACATTCGCCACCCTTATCGCTTCGCTGTAGGGATAGCTATCCTCCACCGGCGCTACCAGCCAGCAAAAGTCCGGCTTGAACGCTTGGAGTAACTGATAAAACCCACGGCTGGCTGTGGGCGACTTGGATGCCTTGAATTCAAAGAACAGGCGTTTACCGGCCCGCTCTAATACCAGATCCACCTCTGCTCCATTGGCGGTGCGAACATAAGAAGGCCGCCAGCGGGGAAAGAGCGATAACACGTTTTCGATGCTGTAACCTTCCCAGGAAGCGCCTATATAGGGCGAGCCCAACAGATCGGCATAAGTATCTATATCCAGTAGATTATGGGCAATGCCGGAATCGCGCAAGTATAACTTAGGCGATTTGATCAGCCTTTTTTTCAGATTGTTTTCCATCGGCGCCAGCAGGCGGATCATATACGTCTGCTGCAGGATATATAGATATTGTTTAAGGGTTTTCACCGCCAGACCAGCCGCTTGCGCTACTTTGCTGTAGTTCAGGGTCTGGCCGTGATAGTGGGCGAGAATGCGCCACAAACGGGCAAATACCGGCGCCGGAATAGAGAAGCCGAGTGCGGGTATATCTCGCTCCAAAAACGTGCTGATAAAATCCTCGCGCCAAGCGAAACTGTTGGCATCATCGGCCGCCAGCAGGCTTTGCGGGAAACCACCGCGCAACCAGTGATCGCGTTGGCTTTTGATCGCCTGTATTTCCTGGTAAAGAAAAGGCGTGAGTTCCAGTAGGCTGATTCTACCAGCCAGCGTCTCGTTGGATTGGCGCAGCAGATCCCGTGAGGCCGAGCCCAGCAACAAAAAGCGACCCGCTCTGCGATCCTTGTCGATTTCAGACCTGAGTACGCTGAAGAATTCAGGGATTTGTTGAATCTCGTCCAGGCAGATCAGTTGGCTGCGGTATTCGTCGAAGAACAGTTCGGGCTCGTTGAGCTTATTGCGATCGGTACGGTTTTGCAGATCCAAGAAGACCGCGTCCTTGCCGCGTAGAAACTCTCGCGCCAGCGTGGATTTGCCGCACTGGCGTGGGCCGAGGATAGCGGTGGCCGGCGATCGTTGCAGGGCTTGTGCTAGCCGGACTTCATCGCGTCTTGCGATATACCGCTCTTTTGATACAGCCATTGGCAGATTAACCATGTATTTTTAGCATAGCAGGTACTAATATACATGATTATTGCGAAAATACGCTCACAGTGATAAAGCCCTCGCAGTGATAAAGCCCTCACAGTGATAAAGAATGGCGCGAATGGTCTGCCGCATGAAATTTCGTCTACGCCTCGATACGAAATTAACCGGCGAGTACCGGCTCCGCCTATCTCGATGGCGTTTTATCGAGCGGCCGCGCGTTGATACGACGGGATTTGTTTCAGGCCGGCGAAATAGCGGGCCGTGTTCTCCTTGAAATCCACATCCAAGCCCAGTGACGCCGCCAAGTGCAGGGCATAACCCACGCATACATCCGCGATGGTCAAGCGCCCGGCACACAAGAACGCCCGCTCGGCGGTGGCTGCTTCAACGGCGCGCAGGCGCCCGTGAAACCAGCGCCGGTAGTCCTCGGCCACTTGCGCCACCTGGCGCTGCGGCGGCTCGAGCCGGGTATAGCGCAAGAACAAGGTCTGCGGAAAAGTCAGGGTGGCATCGCTCATGTAGAGCCAATTCAGATAAGCGGCATAGTCCGGCTCATCAGGCGTGACGGCTATCGGCGTTGGCCCGTAGCGGCCCACCAAGTAGTGGCAAATGCCGGCGGATTCGGTCATCCGCACATGGCCGTCCACCAGATAAGGCACCGTACCCAGCGGATTGGTACCCAGATAGGTTTTTTGGTGCACACGGGGCGGGAAGGGCAGTACCACCAATTCGTAGTCAAGCCCCATTTCCTCCATCACCCAGAGCGGGCGCATGGAGCGGGCGCCGGTGCAGTGATACAAAGTCATGGCCATGGCGCGAACCTCCCCCGGATCCATAAGGCGTGACGACCGTCGATGCCCGCCATCATAAAGGGGCCATCATAAAGGGCGGCCCACCCTGGTGCACCGCCCCGCTATGGCGCAAAGGGGGGCTCGCTGGCGACAATAACCCGGCTACCGTCAATGCACTAATAGAGTATGACTAATGGAGACAACCGTGAGCGACTACACCTGGTTCGAGAAATACCCCGGACTTGAATTCGAGCGGCACGACAACGGCGTGTTGCTGATGACCATCAGCCGCGAGGCGCACTACAACGCCACCGATGCGCCGCTGCACAACGCTCTGAGCCGGGTGTGGCTGGACATCGACGACGACGACGATGTTCGGGTGGTGGTGGTCACGGGCAAGGGCAAGGCGTTCTCCGCTGGCGGCGATCTGGCCTGGATCGAGACCATGATCCAAAACTACGACGGCATGAAAGTCGCCTTCAAGGAGGCGGGCGATATCGTCTACCGCATGAGCGCCTGCTCTAAAATCATCATCTCCGCCATCAACGGCGTGGCGGTGGGCGCCGGCCTGGCGGTGGCGCTGATGGCCGATATTTCCATTATCGCGGAGGAGGCCCGCTTCACCGATGGCCATCTGCGCCTAGGGGTGGCGGCGGGCGATCACGCCAATATCATCTGGCCGCTGCTCTGCGGCCTGGCCAAAGCCAAGTATTACCTCCTTACGGCGGACTTTATTGACGGCAAAACGGCGGATCGGATCGGCCTCGTGTCCAAAGCAGTGCCGGCGGATCAGCTCATGGCCGAGGCCATGAACATCGCCAACCACATCGCCAGCGGCCCGCAAGACGCCGCCCGCTGGACCAAGCGCGCGCTCAATCTGTGGCTGACCCAGGCGGCGCCGGCGTTCGATGCCAGTCTCGCCTTCGAGATGCTGAACTTCATGGGCCACGACGCCGCGGCCGGCGTCAAAGCGATACGCGATAAGATGGGAGGGTAGGGCAATGGAACGGTATGTCATCAAACGTGCTGAAATCGAAGCCATGCAGGGCCTTGCGAAAACTCACTTTTTGAATGCCTGCGCGCAGCGTAACAACAAGTCCCTAGGCGACCTGACCGGCCTCACCGGCTTTGGCTTTCACGTCATCGAAGTGCCGCCGGGTAGGCAATCCACGGAGTATCACATGCACCACTACGAGGATGAATGCGTGTACGTGCTGGCTGGCGACGGCACGGTGCGGATCGGTGACGGTGAACACGCCATCGAAGCAGGTGACTTCATCGGCTACCGGGCCGGCGGCTGCGCCCACACCATGGTGAACACTGGCGCCACGCCACTCAAATGCATCGTAGTGGGCGGGCGCATCGCTCACGACATCGCCGACTATCCGCGCCTTAGAAAACGCCTTTTCCGCAACGCTGGCCGGCCATGGGAGCTGGTGGACTTCGATGCAATAGACCACCCCGTGGCGGGTCGGAAAGCCTGATCTCTGACCCGCCATGCAACGGCAACTGCATCTCAACCTATTTATCCACAGCCGCGGCCATCACGAAGCCTCCTGGCGCCACCCCGATGCCTCGGTGCTGCCGCTCACCGATATACGCTTTTATCAGGCCGCCGCCGCCAAAGCGCAGGCGGGACTGTTCGATTCCATCTTCCTGGCCGATCAGCTCGCCCTAGGCGAAGACGCTGGCAACGCGGCGCGCAGCTGGCTGGAGCCGATCGCCAGTGGTTTTGCGGCCAGCCGCCCGCAAAACCGGCTGGAAGCCTACTCCGGTTCGCAATATACAACCTGACAGCTACGCCGCCGCCGGCCTTGTAGATGGGCGCTTTTCGAAGTCGATTACATCGGCGACGGACAAACCCGCCGACAACCGGCGCACGCAATCCAAGGCCAGTTCCACGCCGCCGGCACGGATCTGCTCGCCAGCACCTAGAAGGCAAGCGGAGCGGCATATGGGTTCATCGTCTTCCTTGGCGATGGCGATATGCACCCATCCTTCGGCAGGCACATCGCCTGGTTCCATCAAGACCGCCAATCCTAGACTGGTGTGCGCCGCCGTGCGTGCCGCCCGCGCAATGGCCGCCACCCGGGAAGCCGGCGGCGCGTGGCCCTCCACGGAGCAGCCCACCGCCCGCGCCAAGCTGTCGCTAGAGGCACCTAGCGTACCCCGCGCGAACACCGTCCCGGCGCTATCGTGAGCGGCCAACCGGCTCGCCACCGCGCCGTGGGTGCCGCATTCGGCCACCGCCAGCGTCGCCCCCTTCGCTGTTAACGCCCTCAGCAAGGCGCCTTCCAGTGTTTCGGTATCCTCCGCCAGCAGATAACTGCCCAAGTATTGCCGCACCGCTTGTGCAAACGGCGCGAGCCTAGCCGCCGCTTCCTCCTGCGAGTAGCCCTTGGCGAGCAGTTTCGTTTCAAGCTGCGGATAATGCGCCTGAAAGCCGAGCTTGACGCCGGCTTGTTCAAGCTCCGGCTCTAGCGGCTTCAACACATCGTCCACCCGGGACTTGCCCAGACCGAACGAATGAAACCGTTTCAGCGCGACTACCGCCCGAGTCCCGCTCATCTTCAACAAACGCGGAATGATTTCCTGATCCAGCATTAACTTGATTTCGCGCGGCACACCGGGGGTAAAAAAGAACCGCGCCTGACCGATGTAGATGGCGAAACCGCAGGCCGTGCCAATGGGGTTATCGATAAACTCCGAGCCTTCGGGCAGCATCGCTTGCTTAACGTTATTGGGCGGCATCACCCGTCCGCGGGCGCTGTAGAAGGTCTCGATCCGCCGCACCCAATTCTCATCGAGCACCAGCTCCACGCCAGCGGCCTCGGCGGCCACTTCCTGCGAGAGATCATCGACTGTTGGACCCAAGCCGCCGTTGACGATAACGGCATCGGCTCTTTGCGAGGCCAGGCGGAACGCTGCGGCCAGACGCTCCCGGCTATCGCCTACCGTCGTGCCCCACGCCACGTCCAAGCCGGCCTCTTGCAGACGGCAGGCCATGTGACTGTAGTTGGTATTGACGGTCTTGCCGCTCAATATCTCATCACCCGTGCATAGGATTTCGATGCGCATTCAAGACCGCCTAGGATGCCGTGTTTCGTTCGCCGCAATACCGAGCAACCGATGGAACATGCCGATGTAGTCTATGCTATTGGCCAAGCAGGCGGGCTGATCGTAAAGCTCGCCGTGTAACCGCCAAGCCGCGCCACCGGTGGTCGCCACCGCGTAAGCGGACGCGGCGGGTTGCAGCCCTCTGAACAACTCGCACTCCGCCTCAACGCCTTCCATACCGCCCACAAAAACCGCCGCGAAGAATTTCTGCTCCTCTAGCATGCGCTGGCGCATGTACGCCAAGCTCTCATCGCGCCCATCGTTAACGGCATCCACATAGGTGACGTTTTGAAAACGTGCATTCTCTTGCGGAAACATCCCTTCAAAGAACCGGCTTTGATACAGCTTCACCCAACTGCCATATTCGACGCCTACACCCTCGGCCACCGCCCACACCATGGGGGTAATCGCCGGATGTCCGCCCCAAACCAATAACCGCCGCCCCAATGTGACGTGAACGAGTCCCGCCACCGCGGCGCCGATGGCGAATGGATCCGCCGTTTCGGCATACTGTGGATTACGCCTTGGATCGGGAATGCTAGCAGACAGAAAAACCGCCTCACCGGTCATTGTCCGGCCTCCCATCCACCGAGTTCCCAAGCTGCACTGGAGACACGCAGAGCCCGTCGGCCGCCGAGGTTTTTCTCTAGCCAGTGAAGGTGGTTTTTATGATCGGCATGAAGACCTATGTGGTCGTAGGCGACAACCGCATCACCTCTAGCCCGGGTGCCACCAAGCGCACCTTGTTCTTCGGCTGCCTGAAACGTTCGGGCGGTGGGTATTCCTACAGTGGGCAATAGCTGTAGGTCAGTCCCACCTGGAAGTTTCACCGTCAATACCCGGTGTTTGCTAGTGCCTATAAATGTCCCCCCGATCTGCTCTGCAGCCGATACTATAGAGCCAGCCAATGCCGCATGACGAATAGCCAAGCTGCGACTTCGCGCTATTTCAACGCGCTCACGTATGTGCTGCAAACGCGATGGCGTGAGTCCATTGGCCGCGCCGTGCAGATCATTCGCGTCCAAATATATGGGCTCACGCAGTTGAGTCTCGCGCTCCGGACTATGGCCGGGCCACACAATGCCAACAACGGCGATCCTCTTCGCCAAGGCCCGGCCAAGCTCTGCCGCCGTCCACTTGCTCTTGAAGTACCCTGGGGTATCGAGCATCACTACGACATCACTGTCACAGAGGCGATGCCAAAGTACGGCCTGGAAATCCTCTCCCGGCCTGACCGCGTGGGTATCTAAAAACACATCGAACCCCGCCTTGCTTAAGGTCCCATAGATCTGCAACGCCGCATCGGTTGCCTCACCACGGCGATAACTCACAAACACACGCCGCTCGCGGCGCAGCAGTCCTAAGCATTCGAGCACCGGCGCGGCTAGTCCCTGCAGATTGTTTCCCGACACCGCCAGCTCGACGCCGTTGGCGAAATGAAGTATCTGCGGGATCTGTCGATGGAAGTCTTCTAGATGTTCCACGGCGGGAATGATCGGCACGTGCTCGCGCAGCATGGACGCAAGTACAGCGGCAGAGGCAGTCCCGGGATTGTCGGCGCCGAAATACACCGCCACTTGCGCCAATTTTGGATCGCGGGGCTCTGATTCATTCAACAATACGATGTCGCGGTCTATCTTTAGATCGAACGGCTCCACCAACTTGGCGATGGCGTGGCGGAGATCAGCTTTTCGCTTGTCGGTTGGTCTGCCCAAAACGCTGATCTGGTAAGTGCTCATGGGCTCCTCCGTGGGCTTCTCTCGACGTCCGCGGCCATCTTGCCTGTTGAGAGAAGCGAGTATAGCGCCAAGGCCGGCTCCCGCTATCATCGCTCCCGTTGCCATCGTGCAAACGGCCAGACGGACTACGGCCAGACGGACTACGGGCATGACTAGTGAAACTATTTCAGGCATCGGCGCGGGCGGCACATTAACGCCCATCGACACTTTGGCTAAAGATGAGCGGCCGATCATAGAAACGGCGGGTGGTGGTGGTGGTTGAGGCAGTGCCAAGTGCTGATTGGCGTCAACAAAATTGGTTTTGCGCCAGCGTGCTAATCTTGCGCGGTCTCTAAACATCGCTCTTGGCTGAAAAACCTAAGAGACCCACCATGTCTGACACCTCTACCACCCTCTACGAAGTGCGCGGCGGCGCTGCATGGATCACGCTGAATAGACCGCAAGTGCGCAACGCGCTGTCGGCGGAACTGATCAACGGGCTGTATGAACACCTAGTCGATGCCAACAGCGATGACGCCGTGCGCAGCATCGTCATCACTGGCGCCGGTAAGGGCTTTTGCGCGGGCGCCGATCTCAACAACCCGCCTAGCCAAGCGGGTGGCGGCGGGCATTCGGTGCCGGATGTGCTCACGCAGATTTGGGAGAGTCCCAAACCGGTGATCGCGGCGGTCAACGGCGCCGCCTTCGCCGGCGGCTTAGGGCTGGTGGGGGCGGCGGATATCGTAGTGTGCGCAGAGGATGCGCAGTTCAGTTTTAGCGAAGTGCGTATCGGCGTGATCCCGGCTATCGTCGCGGTGGTGTGCTTGCGCAAGCTAGGCGCCCATCACGGCATGCGTTTGTTCCTGAGCGGGCAGCGCTTCGTCGGCGCCCAGGCCGTTACCTACGGTCTTGCCCACCGGGCGGTGCCCAAGGAACAACTGGAGGCCGCCGTAGCCGAGGAAATCGCCGCCATCAATCTAGGCGGCCCCACCGCCATCGCCGAATGCAAGAAGATGGTGCGCGCGTTGGAAGGTCTCAGCCTTGCCGAAGGCTTTGAACTCACCCACGAATGGAGCCGGCGCATGTTCGCTAGCGATGAAGCAACGGAAGGCATGAGCGCGTTTCGCGAGAAGCGGCCGCCGCGCTGGGTTACTGAAACGTACGGGGGCTGAGCACGGTGATCATCGCTTGCGTCATCTTCGACAGATGTGATCGACCCTGCAGTGTAGAGTAAGTTTACTGACGCAGTGCCTCATAGTAAGTGAGCGCAGCTAAATTCCGGCGCTTGTGAACTATGCGCACTATGATAGGAAAGGTACTCGATACCTGATCGACGTTATAGAAAATAATGTGTTGTTTGTAGTTTACAGACCGCATTCCATTGACAAACAGACTTCGGTCACGCCCCTGCTCCGGATGAGCTTCAATGGCTTTGAAAGATGCGAACTAGACCACGATAGTACTTGAGCCACAGTACTTGAGCCACAGTACTTGAGCCACTGGCTCCGGCCCCAAGTCGCCTGCGTATACTCACGAATGCCGTCTAAATCGGAGCAGGCAAGCCGAGAAAGCAGAATAGACACATTCAGGCATCCGGCTCATAGGCCTCGGCGTCAAACTCTTCAAACTCCCCATCCTCGACGCGACGCATAGCTTCTTCCAATTCAGCTTTGAGTCGATAGAACTGGCGGGCACCGTCTTTCTCCATGAGAAGTCTCATCCCTGCACGCACCACTTCGCTCAGATCCGCGTATGCGCCAGAACGAATCTGTCCTTGCGCGTGCTCCTCCATGGCTGATGTCAAATGTATATTGGGCATAGCATCACCTCTAAACGACCCACTGGCTGATCATATCGGAGCGTTACATAGCTCTGCGGCGTAACCGTTAAAACCTAAGCCGCGCCGGCCCGTACAGGCCAAGAACCGAACACACCACGGATTGCTGTGTAACATGTGCCCGAACATCAGTGGGCGCCTGTTAAAAATAGTCATGTTCTCGTGAGTGCAAGGAAGCACCGCGCGCGCAACCGCAGTGTATAGGTGATACCTGAGGATTCGAGCACGGCGCTGACGCCGCAATCGCGGAACAAGTGCATTTTTAGCAGGTGCCCTAGTTTCTAGATGGAAGATATGCTCACCATTGAAACCCACGGCAAAGTAGCACTTCTGAAGATTGACGACGGCAAGGCCAACGTCGTTAGCGAAGCCTTTTCAAAAGCGGTGAACGAGGGTTTGGATGCGGCGCTCGAGAGCGCTGCGGCGGTGGTATTGGCCGGGCGGCCAGGGTGCTTTTCGGCGGGCTTCGATCTCGGTGTGATCCGCGCGGGGACGCCGGCACAGGCGACAGCTATGCGCCAAGCGGGCGCGCGCACCATGCACCGCTTGTTTACCCACCCGCAACCGGTGGTCATGGCCTGTAGCGGGCACGCGCTGGCCGCCGGCGCGCTCATCTTGCTCGCGGGGGACACCCGCATCGGCATCAGCGGTGATTTCAAGATCGGTCTCAACGAAACCGCCATCGGCCTTGCCCTACCCGCTTATGGGCTCGAATTGGCCAAGGCCCGCATGCCGCCATACCACCACACCAAGAGTGTGATCCAAGCCCACATCCATACGCCTGAATCAGCCATCGAAGCGGGTTATCTGGACGAGGTGGTGGCACCGGAGGCGCTGATGGATACGGCTTTGGAGCGGGCGGCGCAACTGGCGGCCATGCCCGCTGAGGCGTATGCCACCGTCAAGCAGCGTATGCGCGATGCGGCAGCGCAGGCTATGGCCGCGGCAATCGATAGCGCCTAACACTTAAGGAGCGCACTCATGCCGGTCTACGAAGAAGGGATGGCCGCATTCGGCGCCGCCTACGAACGCGCCCTGGCCACGGGTAAGCGCAACATGAATGCCATGAGCCTCGCCACCGTCAACAAAACAGGGCAACCGTCCGCCCGCATGGTGCTCTTGAAGCGTATAGACGATAGCGGACTGGTGTTCTTCACCGATGAGCGCAGCCGCAAGGCGCGGGATCTGTCCGAATGTGCGCTCGCCTCCGTGTGTTTTTACTGGGAGCCGATCGAAGAGCAAGCCCGCATCGACGGTACCGTTGAGCGCCTGGACGCGGCGCACGCCGCGGCGGACTTTCTGGCCCGGCCGCGGGCTGGGCAGATCATGATCTGGGGCTCGGCCCAGTCGCAGCCGCTGGCATCGGTCGCTGCCTTGCGCGAAGCGGTGGCGGCGCAGGAGGCCAAACAACCGGCGCCAGCGCCGGTACCGCCGTATTGGGCTGGTTATAAACTGCGGCCCCGCTATATCGAGCTGTGGCGCGGCCGCCGCGACCGCATGCATGAGCGGGTGGCTTATACCGCGGGCGGCGGCGGTTGGAGCAAGCAGCTACTTCAACCTTAGGGCACCTGCTGAAGATGCACTTTTCCGCGATTGCGGCGTCAGCGCCGTGCTCCAATCCTCAGGTATCACCTATACACTGCGGTTGCGCGCGCGGTGCTTCCTTGCACTCACGAAACAATGACTATTTTTAGCGGCGCCCCTAGATAATCGGGGTGCAGACAATCGGGGTGCTCATCGCCTAATTGGCCGCAGCAACTCCGGCCACCGGTAGACCACCACGACGAACACAACCAGACCCAAAGCGGACGATACCGTCACCGCCAGGGACGGTCCCAGATACTCCGTCGCGGCCCCGAGCACCAGGGTGCCTATAGGCCCCGCGCCGATGGTCACGGCGAGTACCCCCATCACTCTTGCGCGCATATGCGGCTCGCTGTAAGTCAGCAAGATGGCCGATTGCATGGCGCCAAAGCCGCCGAGCCCCAAGCCAGTGGCGAGCAGCGCCGCCGCCGCGGTGGTGAATGACCCAGCCGCCGAAAACCAACAGATCCCGCCTACAAAGCTGAACGCGCCTAGGGTGAAGATGCGCGCGTAGTACCGCTGTTTCACGCTGAATGCCAGGATGATGGCACCGGCCATGGCACCGCCACCTTCCGCCGCCATCAACGCCCCGATCCCCTGCGCATCCAAACCGAGCACGTCCCGGCCGATCACCGGCACCATGGACACATACGGGGAGCCGAAAAAATTCAAGCACACCGTTATGGCAAGAACGCTGGCCACGATCCGGTTATTGGCCACATATCTGGCGACACTGGCCAAACTTCCGAGTATCGGCTCGGCGCCACTGGCGGTGGCCGGCAATGGCGCCCTCAACGTGAACGAGACGGCCAGCGCGAGGCCATAAACGATGGCGCCGATGGCATAGGCGCCGGGCATGCCAACCGCGGCGAACAGCACACCGCCAGCCAGCGGACCCAACATGCGAGTGGCGTTCTGGGTACTGGAATCCAGGCTGATGGCGTTACCAACGCTTCGCACATCCACCACATCGCGGGCGATGGTGCGGCGTACGGTGTGTTCCAGTGACCAGACGATCCCCGAGATCACGGCGCCAGTGGCCACTTGCCACAAGGTCAGCCAGCCGCTGTAAGCCGCTAGCGCAAGCGCCGCAGAGGTAACACACATCAAGCCCGCACCGCTGCTCAGCAAGACGCGCCGGGGCCAACGTTCCGCCAGCGCACCGGCCCAGGGCGCGCACACCAGCGTCGGAGCAGTACGGGCAAAATACATGAGCGCCACCGCCAGGGCCGAGCCGGTCTCTTGCAGGGTGTAGATACTGACCGCCAGCACCTCCAGCCAGCGCATGGTGCCGCCGCACAGTCCGATCAACCAGATACGCAAGAAGTCACGGTTGCGTAGCGCCAATAACAAAGCGCCCGCCGCGGTAGTGGGTGTCTTAGTCAGTTAACTCGCCGCCCATTCAAGCCCACCGTCGAGCTCGGTTTATTGATACTCGATGTAGAGTATGCGCCGGCGCTGTTCTTGCGCGGCACGCCCCGGCGCGTGCAGTACCAGGGGGGTACATTAGCAGTGCGTCACCCGGCGCGAATAGCGGTATAACGCCGACAACGCTCGAGCGGTCACACAAGAGGGCAACTCGACATAGCGCTGCTCCTGCGATTGATGGCACGTCTGCTGACTCATTCGGTCACTCTTTGATCTTGCGTGTTGTACACAACCAACGGACTATCGAGCGCGCCGGAGCGGCCGGTCAAGTCAGAGTAACGATAGCGCGTAAGTGGCAAAAATGGTGACGGTAATGACGGACAGGGCGGTTTGCAGGGTAATGATCCCGGCCATCAATACATGATCGCCTTTTAAATTGCGGGCCACTAGATAACCGCTAGGCGAACTCGGCATGCTGGCGCAAATGATAGCCACCGCCGCCGCCAGGGGCGGCAGCTCGAGTGCGCGGCATACGGCAGTCATGAGCAGCGGCATGGCGATAAGCTTGAGTAACGTAGTCCAGATGACGGGCCACCTGAGTGCGCGCAAACTCTCCACATTCAAAGCGGCGCCCACCGCCAGCAAACCCACCGGCAGGGCGGCGCGCCCCAGTAATTCAAAGAAGATAAACCTATCGATGAACGGTCCCGCCCCGAGCCAGTTCAAGGCGAGGCCGATAAACACGCTGAAGATGATAGGGCTGCGAATGACCTCCAGGGCGATGCGTCCCGCGCCCGGCGGCTGGCCGGAGCCGTAGAGCACAAAACCATAGACACTGAGGCTGTTGGAGAGAGGCACCCAGGCGGCCACCATAATGGCCAGCAGCGGCAAGGTCTCGGGACCTAGCAAGGCGATGCAAATGGCGATGGCCAGTAAGCCGTTCAAACGAACCGCGCCTTGGTGCACGCAGGCAAAGGAGCTCCCCGCGATGCCGGCTAGACGGCGGCTGGCGAACAGTAATGCGCTGGGCACGATAATGGTCACGGCAATGGCGAGCGCGAAAGGACCCGCCGCGCTGCCGGTCAGGGGATTGGTGGCCAGACTGTCGATGATGAGGGACGGCAGTAAGAACCAATAGCCGATCTTCTCCGCCGGTGGCCAAAACGCATCGGCCACAAAGCTCGCCCGCTTCATCCACCAGCCTAGGGCGATCAAAGCGAATACCGGTGAGATGAAAAGAACGACACTCAGCATACGAGGCAAAATTTAGGATGAGGGTGATGACACTGCGGCGGAGGGCGCCACCGCGGGCACAGAGCAGCGATCAGAGGCCCGGATTACTCATGTACGCCGTATCCCGCGACTAGGAGTGCGGCATAGGCCTTCCCAACTGCCACTTACCGCCGAACATTCATCAAACAGCGCTCATTCATGGCTTGCGGGCAGCCAAAAAATGCGCGCCCTACGGGGGTTCTTCACAGTCCCCAATACCTCGATCTTTTTAGCCATATCCGGTATCTGAGCTAACATTTGCTCGGCGCCGCTAACCATGTCGTGCGCCTGCGAGAACACCGCTGCGACCTGCTCGCGCAACCGTTCGCTTTGCTTGGAGTACTCCTCGCAGGCTACCTCATAGGCGCCGCCGCCGTCCTCAAACGCAGCCTCGTGCGGCTCCTCAAAAACAACTTCAGCCAATTTGTCGGCGAACAAACTGGCCTCGGTGCGCTCGTGCACGACCAGTGTACGGCGCTCCCCGTTGACCGGCAGCGAACCGCCCTGGCGGACAAACGCCGCCAATACTTCTTGGTCGAGGAACTCCGAGATAGCCCGCCGCCATTGCCCGCGCACCAGCTCGATCTCGGTATCGCTAGGCGCCGCGCGCCCGCCAGCGGCCGCGGAGCGCTTGATCTCCTCGGCACTCACGCCACCGCGCGCTAGCAGTGCGTCCATCTCCGCCGCGTAAGCAGCGGTGAACATTATGGGAAATAACTTCGGCGTGAGGGCGATCGCCTCATGGCCTTCGCTAATGGCAAGCAGCCGGTTGTGCATCTCAGCGGCATTAGCCGGGCCGTTCGACCGCTCGGTGATCTTGTTCGGCGGAGCATCGATCCCCGCCTCCGGTGCGTTGGACACCAGACACATATGGCGATCCACATGGGCCCGGTTAATATCCAAGATCAGATCATCTATGGAGGGGTATTTATACAAAGCGGCGGCGCACGACTCGCGGCGGTGACAAAATCCCCGCAGCACCACACCTGCTATCTGTTCAATGGAAAAGTCGCCACAGTTCTCGTACCCTAGCTGGGCCAATTCGCCAGCCAAGCGCTTGAATTCGGCATCATCCTCCCACGCCGAAGCGGCGCTAGGAGTCAGCGTGATCCTGAAGGGGGGTAGGTTAACGCCCAGGTTAGCGGTCGATTCCCCGGGGGCGGTCGATTCCCCGGGGGCGGTCGATTCCCCGGGGGTGGTTGATTCCCCGGGGGCGTCGCGGCGGCGCTTTGCGAGTCTGCGCCCGAGCCACCACCACACCAGCGCAGCAACGCTCGCAACTGCGGCAACAATGCCGAGTACCCCCTGAATAAAAGTCCACACGCCCCTACCGCCGCCGGCTACCGCCGGCTTCAGCCCGCTACCTTGCGCTGATCACCGCCCCAGTACATTTGGCGCAAACGGAATTTTTGCAGTTTCCCGGTAGCGGTGCGCGGCAGTTCATCGACGAATTCCACCGCCGTCGGACACTTGAAATGAGCCAGGTGTTGACGGCAAAAATCTATCAGTTGTTGGGCACTCGCATCACCGTCTTCGCGCAACACGACAAGCGCTCTAGGCGTCTCGCCCCACCGCTCATGCGGCACCCCGATAACGGCGCACTCCAATACCGCCGGGTGCTTATACAGCGCGTCCTCGATCTCCGGCGAGCTGATGTTCTCACCGCCGGAGATAATGACGTCTTTTTTACGATCGACGATGTGAATGTTGTAGTGCTCATCCCACACGGCTAAGTCGCCGGTGTGAAAATAACCGTCGTAGATAGCTTTATTGGTTTCCTCCGGTTGCTCCCAATAACCTTTGAATACCACATTGCTGCGGGCGCAGATTTCCCCCACGCTCCGGTTGTCCTTGGGCACTTCATTACCGGCGTCATCCAATAACACGATATCGACGCCTATCCCCGGGATCCCAGCCCGCGAACGCCGCCCGTAATCCTCACGCGGGGTCATGCAATCCGGCTGTGATGAAGTCAAAAACGGCGCCGTCTCGGTGAGCCCATAGATCTGGATGAATTCCCAATTCAGCTCGTTTTCCAGGCGCTCGATGAACGCCGCTGGCGGCGGTGCCCCAGCCACGGTAAAGCGGGGTTTGGTGGTGATCTTGTGTTGACCCTTGTGCGGATAATCGAGAATGGCACGGAGCACGGCCGGTGCCATGCAGGCAAAGGTCACGCCATGGTTTTCGATGAGACGGTAAATCGCTTTGCCGTCGATAGCCCGCAGCACAACATGGGTACCGCCCACGCCCGTTAGCGCGTAAACCCCACCCCAGCCGTTACAGTGAAACATGGGCAACGTCCATAGCTCTACATCCTCGTGGCCGAGGCGCAGGTGCGCGATCAGACTGTAGGCATTGATGTAGCAGTTGCGGTGGGTCAGCATCACACCCTTGGGCCTGGCAGTGGTGCCCGAGGTGTAATTGATGGAAACGATAGCGTTCTCATCGCGCTCTAGCGCTGCCGGAAACGCAGCGCAGGCCGCCGCGATCATAGTTTGCCAATCGATCCAGCCGGCCCGCTCCACGCCATCGTGGGCGGCCACGATGAAGTGCTCCACGCCGGGCAACTGGGCGCGGATAGCATCGACCATAGCGGTGTATGCATAATCCACCAACACCGCTTTAACGCCGGCATGATTGATGATGTACTCGTGATCCTCAGGCGCCAGCCGGTAGTTGAGTGGCACCAAGATGAGGCCGACTTGGCTGGTAGCATAAAAACTCTCCAGGAAGAAATGGGAATTCGGGCTCAGCATGCAGACTCTGTCGCCCTCCTTAAGACCGAGCTCAAGCAGCGCATTGGACAAGCGGTTAACCCGCTCTTGGAACTGCGCATAGGTGTATTCACGCCCATCATCGATCACGGCGATTTTGTCCGGATAAACACGCGCGGGGCGGCGCAGAAAATCATCGACCAACAACGGGACCTGCATGACGGACTCCTGAACAACACGGGCGATGCATTATCTTAACCCGCACGAGGACGCGATAAGTGTGAGGAGCAGGGCCATGGCCGGGCAACGTAAAGCCTTCAAGGATTGGTTCGACGCCGATGCGGCCGGGGCGATGGCTGCTCAACTCGCCGCGGTGGTGCCGCGCTTTGCGCGCAAGCGCTTTGTCAAGCTGGCGACGGAAGGACTAGACACGCTCGAGTTCAATGGCCGGGTAAAACGCTTCAGCGAAGCCATGGCCGCCACCTTACCATCCGACATACCCGAAGCCCTCGCCATGGTGACCGCTAGCCTGCCGCCGCCGCTGCCGGACTGCGACAGTGTCACCGACGGCTGGCTGCAATGGCCGGTCGGCCAGTTCATCGCCGATTACGGCCTCGCCCATTTCGATGACTCCATGGCCGCCATGGTGGCACTCACCCAGCGCTTTTCATCGGAGTTCGCAGTGCGTCCTTTCGTGCAGCATTACCCCCGGCAAACCTTCGCTTTCCTGCACCGGCTGACCGGCGACGATAGCCCGCATGTGCGGCGCTGGTGTTCGGAAGGCGTCAGACCGCGCCTGCCTTGGGGCAAGAAGCTGCAATTTCTGATCGCCGATCCGGCGCCGATCATGCCTATCATCAATGCGCTTAAGGACGACGGCGAACTCTACGTGCGCCGCTCGGTGGCAAATACATTAAACGACATCGCCAAGGACCATCCGGCCCTGGCCGTGCGCCAGTGTCAACAGTGGTCAAAGGGGGCGACCCCGCAGCGCTCATGGATCATCAAAAACGCTCTTCGCACCCTTATCAAAGACGGCGACAGCCAGGCGCTATCGGTTGTCGGCTTCGGCCCACCCAAGCAGATCAAGGCCGAACTGGCAGCAACACCGGCGGTGGTGAAAATAGGGGGGAAAACCACCCTCAACGCCACCATTTCCACCACCGCCCGCCAACGGCAACAGCTCATCGTGGACTACGCCGTTCATTACGTCCGCAAAAACGGTACCGCCTCGCCTAAAGTGTTCAAGTGGACCACCTTGGAGCTGCCGGCCCGCGGGCAGGTCGAACTCGGCAAAGCGCACTCGCTCAAGGTCACCACGGTACGCGCTTTGTACCCGGGCGCACACCGGGTAGAGCTACAGATCAATGGCCAACGCTGCGCGCAAACTTCGTTCGAATTGAACTGAACTTTTGCGCGAAAGCCACCTGTGGGAACGAAACCGGTCACAGTTCTTTCATACGGGGACAGCTTTTTGTGGTTGACGATGATTGCGGAGACGCCGCCATGCGCATACTCGGCCCCCTTGTCGTAGCGGCCAGCCTGACGGTTGCCAGCACCCTGGCAGCAGCGGCGCCGGTCGTGTTCGAGAGCGGTCCTGAGCGGGTTAGCGTCGTCGAGTTATTTACCTCGGAGGGGTGTCACAGTTGTCCACCAGCGGATCGATGGATCTCCGGGCTGCGCGACGACACGCGGTTGTGGCACAAGATCGTACCTGTAGCTTTCCATGTCACCTATTGGGATTACATCGGCTGGCGAGACCGTTTCGGCGACGAGAGCTACAGTCTGCGCCAACGGGAGCACCGGTACTTGGGCAATGTACGCTCCGTGTACACGCCTGGGTTCGTGGTCAATGGACAAGAGTGGCGCGCCTGGTTTAGCCGTGGGGCGGTGCCCTTGGCAGAGGATAGGCCGGGTACTTTGCGCGCGCGGATCGATAACGGCTTGGTTAATGTGCAATACACTCCGCGAACGGCCATAGACGGCCCCTTTGAAGTGGTCGTGGCCCGCCTTGGATTCAATCTGCACAGCGACGTGGACGCGGGCGAGAACTCCGGTAAACGGCTCAAGCACGACTTCGTGGTGCTAGGCGTTGAGAGCGGACAGTTAGCCCCGTCGGGCAATGCTTATGCGAGTACGGTGCTGCTACCCAAATCCAAATACCTCTCCGATCCGGGCGGCCTGGCTGTATGGGTTACGGCACCAGGTCAACAGAGCCCGATTCAAGCCCTAGGCGGATACCTGCGGCCGGAATAATTCCTTCACTGTTGGCGAATGCTGGTGCTCATGATCACGGGATCGTGGTCGCTAGCGCGTTGGGTATATGGATATTCGGCGTTGACGTGAATAACGGCGAACTTGGCGCCGTCTCGGATGGGAATATTAGCGCTTACCCAGATCTGGTCGAGCAATTCAGCCCGGCCTTGATAAATGTAGCTATACCGCTCCCTTGGGAGTAAGCGCTCTGCCAAATTGGTGAGGCCGGCTTCAATCAGGGGCTGTAGCGGGGCGGCGCCAGGCACATCGTTCATATCACCGGCGACGATAACCCTCAGATCACTCTCACATATCATGGCCCGGCGGACGAAAGCGCCGATAAGCGCTGCCTGCGCTTGACGCGTGGGAGCGGAATGGGCGATAGGTGGCTGATTCGGCCCGGCGAGAGGATCGTCGCCGTGCTTTGATTTGAGATGCACGCCCACCACCAGATAGCTACGGCCCATTACCGAGAACAATGCCACCAAAGGCTTACGGGAATCGGCGAATGCCTTCGCGGCGGCACCAATACGCATGGGGTTGCGCGGAAGATGCCAGCGGCCGTCGCCGCAGTGGGGATCCGTTGCGCGAGATTTGACGACTTTTATCTTTCCGGGTTTGTACAACATCGCCACCCGAATGTTGCCACCTGGGATACCTCCATCCTGCCCCCCCTGTGGATCGATTTGCAGGTATTTGTAGCGCGGCCCACCCTGCGCCTCAATGGCCCGCAACAACTTGGTCATAGTGATATCGGCGGCCTCCACGCCGTCATTACGCTTGCCCGAGTTGTCTTGGATCTCTTGGAGCACCACGATGTCAGGCCCGTCCAAGGAAATGGCGATATGGCGCGCCCTAGCCTTGAAGGCATCCGGCTTGGCATCGCCACCCAGGTTCAAAACGTTATATGAAGCCACGGCTAGCTGGGCATCGCTTCTAGGCCAGCGTACCCGTTGCTTGATGAGCTTTTTGCTCCGAACGGTCCCCGGCGGCTCAAACAACTGCACGCGGTAATTGCCGAAAGCGTAGCTGACGATGCCGGTCAACGGGCCATGCAGGTGAGTGCCAACGGGCCATAGCTCGAGCTTGCGTCCGAAAGGCCGGCCCGCGAGCAAGATTCTCTGTCCCGCACTCGCCGTCAACACGCCCCGCTGACTGCGCGGTGAACGCTCGTACTCGGCCAGCAGCGTCCAAACGTCGCCGTGCCGGCTAGTGGGGCCGATGGTCGTCACCATATCCAGCGTGACACGCATGCCTTCCAAGCTTTCCCAAAAATCCAAGGCGCTCGTGCGTGGATTTAATTCGCCCTTTAACGGGCGGCGAGCACCGGAGGGCGGTGGACTGTCCTCAAGGGTGATCGCCCTTGCCCGTGGCAATGGCACACCACGGGCTAACACCGTGACATCGGACATCTCGATGGCGGTCACCGGCAGGGCTGAACGCCAGCGGCGGGGGACGATGATCTCCCGCACCCGCCCCGCCACCTTCACCCTGTCCCCGGCTTTAACCGAAGGGCGGCCCCGGGTATCCACGAATACCCCTTCCGAGGTGGCTAGCGATCGATCGGCGCGCTCGCTTTCCAGCCAAAAACCGCGCAGCAAACCTTTCTTGGCCACGGCGGTTACCACTCCGGCGACATGGGGCAAGAATTTACCTTCTAACGGCGAACGGTGCGTAGCGCCTTGTACATCATGAGGGCGTAGGGTTTGGCCGGGGCTCTCGCTGCCGAAGGCAAGACATAAACATACCGCGCCAAGCACTGTGACGCGCAGGATATTAATTGGCTCGGCTCGCGTGCTATTACGAGTGTGATGGAGGCGAATCAGACAGTCCTGTTCAATGATTTGGGATAACAATAGACTGGCGATATCGAAATTGACAGTTCTAAAAGAGGCGTCCACCCTTCACGCTTCGCCGGCCCCTAGACCTTATGCCCATGAAGTTCGCTTTTGCGCCACCACCCGCGCCAGTCCTGGCTATCGACGGCACCGGGGAGCTATTCCCCGTGCACCGCATCTACTGCATAGGCCGCAATTATGCCGCTCACGCTATCGAGATGGGACATGATCCGGAGCGTGAGCCGCCGTTCTTCTTTCAAAAGAACCCGGACTCTTTATTGCCCAGTGGTCAAGCATTTCCTTACCCGCCCGGCACCGTGGACGTTCATCACGAAATCGAACTGGTGGTGGCGCTCCACTCGGGCGGCACCAACATAGCGATCGAGTCGGCCATGGACCGCGTGTTCGGCTATGGCGTCGGTTTGGATATGACCCGGCGCGATCTCCAGGGCGAAGCGAAAAAAATGGGCCGGCCCTGGGAGATCGGCAAAGCCTTCGAACATGCGGCGCCGTGCACCGCGCTGCGCCGGACAGACGCTGTGGGCCATCCCGGCAAAGAAGGCCGCATCTATCTTGAAGTCAACGGCGCCGTGCGCCAGGACGGCGATCTGGCGCAGATGATCTGGAAAGTGCCGGAGATGATCAGCTATCTATCGGAATACTTCACCTTGCAAGCGGGCGATCTCATATTCTCCGGCACGCCCGCTGGCGTCGGCGCCACGGTCAAGGGGGACCAGCTGCGCGGCGTGGTGGAAGGGATCGGGGAACTGCTGACCGAAGTCGTCTAACGCCGGTGGCACACGAGGCTGACTTTGTCATCGTGGGCGCCGGCTCCGCCGGCTGCGCCATGGCTTACCGCCTGAGTGAAGACGGCGCTTCCTGCGTCGCCCTATTGGAATTCGGCGGCAGCGACGCCGGCCCCCTCATTCAGATGCCGGCCGCCCTGTCCTATCCCATGAATAGGGCGCGCTACGACTGGGGTTATCGGAGTGAACCCGAACCCTACCTGGATGGCCGCCGCCTGGCCTGTCCCCGCGGCAAGGTGATAGGCGGCTCCTCCTCCATCAACGGCATGGTCTATGTACGCGGACACGCCGGGGACTACGATCATTGGCAAGAATCCGGCGCGCGCGGCTGGGGTTACCGCCATGTGCTGCCGTATTTCCAACGCCTGGAGACCGGTCACGGCGGCGAGCCCGGTTGGCGCGGCAACTCGGGGCCGTTACACATCACCCGTGGGCCGCGCCAAAACCCGCTCTACCAAGCTTTTTTAACAGCCGGCGAACAAGCCGGCTACCCGGGCACCATCGACTACAATGGCGCCCAGCAAGAAGGCTTTGGCGCCATGGAGATGACGGTGTGGGGCGGGCGGCGCTGGTCCGCCGCCAATGCTTATCTGCGCCCAGCCTTGCAACGGCCCGGCGTCAGGCTCATACAGCGAGCCTTGGCCAAACGGATCATCATCGAGCACGGGCGGGCGGTAGGCATCGAATACACCCAGGGGGGTGAACGCAAGACCCTGCGTGCCCGCCGCGAAGTCATCATCGCTGCCTCCAGCATCAACTCACCGAAGCTGTTGTTACTCTCCGGCATAGGCCCAGCGGAGCAACTGCGCCAGCACGGCATCGCGGTGGTGGCGGATCGCCCAGGCGTTGGCGAGAACTTGATGGACCATCTGGAACTCTACGTGCAGCAAGCGTGCACCCAGCCGGTGTCGCTGTACAGCCATCTAGGGTTGCTGGCCAAAGCGCGTATCGGCGCCCAGTGGCTACTGTTCAAATCCGGTCTTGGCGCCACCAATCATTTCGAGGCGTGCGCCTTCATCCGCTCGCGGGCCGGCGTCAGATATCCGGACATTCAGTACCACTTCTTGCCGGTGGCCATCCGTTACGATGGCAAGGCAGCGGCCAATACCCACGGTTTCCAGGTCCATGCAGGACCGATGCGCGCCACTTCGCGGGGGCATGTGCGGCTGCGCTCGGCGGATCATCGAGAACCACCGCTGATCAGGTTCAACTATCTATCGACCGAGCAGGATCGCGCCGACTTCAGGATCTGTATCCGGCTCACCCGGGAAATCTTCGCCCAGCCCGCCTTCGATACGTTCCGCGGCGAGGAACTCGCCCCCGGCGCGGCGGTAAAATCCGACAGCGAATTGGATGCTTACATCCGCGCTCATGTGGAGAGCGCCTACCATCCCTGCGGCACCTGCAAGATGGGCGCAATCGATGATCCGCACGCGGTAGTGGACCCGCAGTGCCGGGTGATTGGCGTGCAGGGCTTACGGGTAGCGGACTCATCCATCTTCCCGCGCATACCGAACGGCAATCTCAACGGGCCATCCATCATGGTGGGCGAGAAAGCCAGCGACCATATACTGGGCAAACCACCACTACCGGCATCCAACCAAGAACCCTGGTTTCATCCTGCATGGGCTACCCGCCAGCGGTGAACGGTGAGGGGTGAGGGGTGAGGGGTGAACGGCGACAACCGTCACACTGCAGAAGTTTTTACGATGTAACCTTTTACGATGTAACCATTTGCAGGCATTGCATTGACCACCAAGCACCCTATAATCCGCGCTCCTTTTCTCGCCGAGGATCCGGCGGTGCTCGAGCCCAATAAGCCAGTGCGCGTTTTCCGCAATTGGAAACGCGGTTGTTACAGCGTGATGCAAACAGGTCTAGTGCGCCTGAACGTGCGCGAAGTGTTGCTGAGCGGCGTACAGTTCATCGTGCGCGAGTCTGGCCGCCAGCGTTTGTTGCATAGCGGCCGCAAGAATGTGCACGCTTACGCCCAAGGCATGTTGGTCGATTATGTACACCCGGACGATGACCGCTCGCTGGGCCAGTTGGCCGGAAGGCAAGCCCTCTACAATGCGCTAACTTCCGCCACTTTCGTGGACCGCGAATCGGGCGTAGCCATTTTCACAGCACCGCTGGCGCAACTAGATGGCAACGGCTTGACTTACACCATCGAAGCACTGGAACAACAGAACCTCGCCGCCTAAGCGATCCCGCCGCTACAGGGCACAAAACCCGGACTTGACGGATCGCGCCATTGCCCGGATGGTGGCGCTTACGCTCATGTCTCGCACGCGGGACATATAGACACCTGCTAAAAATGCACTTTTTCCGCGATGGCGGCGTCAGCTCCGTGCTCCAATCCTCAGGTATCCCCTATACACTGCGGTTGGGCGCGCGGTGTTTCCTTGCACTCACGAAAAAATGACTATTTTTAGCAGGCGCCCATATTCCCAATCCGCGGAGTGTTCCCCATGAAAACCATTCCATCTGTCATCGCCATGGCTTTATTTTCGCTGAGTTGGACACCCGTCGTGAACGCGGAGGATGACAGTAAACCGATGAACAATATCCGCTTGGGTGAGATCATCACCAAGCTGGATGAGCGGGCGGCAGGCCAACCCGGTTTTTGGCGCTTTCATATCAAGGAGCGGGAAGTGCTGCTCATCACCGATGAGCAAGCTGATCGGATGCGTGTCATCGCCGTCATAGACAAGGCGGAAGCCTTGGACCAAAAGCACTTATTCAGATTGATGCAGGCGAATTTCGACACCGCCCTGGATGCCAGGTACGCCATCGCCAAAGGCTATCTGTGGAGCGCGTTCATCCATCCCCTGAGCCCGCTGACCGATGAGCAATTCATCTCCGGTGTCGCCCAGGTGGTAACGCTGGTGGTCACTTATGGTTCGACTTATTCATCCGGCGCCATGAGCTTTGGTGGTGGTGATAGCGGCGGGCTGATCCGTGAGTTGTTGGAGCGGAGTAAGGCTATTTGATGGGCCGCTTAACGCTTGATGGCCGCAACCGGGACATATCGTGAACAGGATGCCGGGCCAATGGTGCGCCTTGTTCTTTTGACAAGTCTGGCGTACCCGGTAATCCTCACGTGTAACATCCTTCCACACGATGAGCGGCACCAATGGCGACAGTGACACGACGAGTGCTTTTCGAGGAAGTGCCTGTGGCATGGCGTGATGGCTTGGACGACGTGCAGGTAGTCGAGATCACGCTAACTACGGACCTTGAGCCACTGGCGCATACTCCGCAGCCGCGCCCTCCTGGCGATGTTCTGCGTGAGATACACGCTCGATTGCAAGCAGCGGGCGGTGGCAACGACCTACCATTGCCTACTCGCCTACCATTGCCTCCTCGCGAGCCCGTAGGCCAACCCATGACTTTCGATGAATGATCATCTTAGAACCTGTTCAAGATCTGACGATTTTGGACATCTGACCTAAACTATTGTTATCCATAGTCATAGCGGCTGCGAAGGCAATGACAGACGAGCGAATCTACCCGAGTGACCTATCTCGCCAACAGTTCGAGAAAGTTAGACCGATCCTGGAGGCGGCGCGTCGGCGAACCAAGCCAAGACAACTCGATCTCTATCACGTGTTCAACGCAGTGTTGTACGTGCTGAAGACCGGCTGCCAATGGCGCATGTTGCCCAACGAGTATCCAAAGTGGCGAAGTGTGCATGAGTATTTCACTATCTGGCGGCAATCGTCCCCAGAAGACTCTTGCAGCGCCTTGGACAAGGCGTTAAAAAAATGGGTTGGCGAGGCCCGCGAATCCCAGGGGCGCAGTGGCAAAGCCAGCCTGATCATCGTTGATGCACAGAGCGTGAAGAACACAGACAGTGCAAACCACAAAGGTTATGACGCAGGCAAGAAGACTTCTGGTATCAAGCGGCACATAGCTGTGGACACTCAGGGATTATTGCACGCTGCTTTTGTGACCACGGCAAATGTCACTGATCGAGCTGGGGCACTGGCCGCACTTGCTGCTCAAGCAGATGGGCGCCTCTCGGAGGTTAGGTGTGTAGTGGGCGATGGCGGGTACACGGGGATGGCTTTCGCTGGCGAAGTGCTGAGATTAATCGGAGCGAACGTCGAAATTATCAAACGCTCGGACACGGGTCGTTTTGCCGTCCTCCCGAAGAGGTGGGTTGTCGAGCGAACCTTCTCATGGTTTGAGAAAAACCGCCGGTTGTGGAAAAACTGTGAGCGGCTAATCGAAAGCTCGTTGGGCATGATGCTACTTGCAAATATTGCGCTGTTGCTTCGGAGATCTTGAACAGGCTCTTAGACACTAATGGGCACCTGCTAAAAATAGTAACTTTTTCGTGAGTGCAAGGAAGCACCGCGCACACAACCGCAGTGTATAGGTGATACCTGAGGATTGGAGCACGGCGCTGACGCCGCAATCGCGGAGAAAGTGCATTTCTAGAGGTGCCCACGAGTTGTTCAGCCGAGCCAGCGCGTCTACAACACCTTGGATCGGACTGTCCCCGAATCTGGAACGGATCAGATAACAAGCAGAGTTGACCTTTACAGGACGCTCTGGGTCTTGCGGTGGCTTGAGAAGTTCGACAAGGCTTTCAAGAGCACCCCAACAGAATGGAAATCTCGTTAATTCAGAAGTTGTCTCATTTAGCAGTTTGGCGGTCGCGTTGACCTCGATGTTATGCAGCGCTGAGTGGCTTAATACGACCAACATCGTCCTTGAGTGCCTCCCGCGCTTGCCACAAGTCAACCGCACGTTGCGCGTTGAGCCGGAATTCCGCGCTGTTCCCGAACAGCCGTGCCAGTCGCAGTGCCATTTCTGGCGACAGCGCACGCCTCTCTAGTAGGAGTTCGTTGACCGATTGACGCGATACCCCGATTGCGGCGGCCAGACCCGAGACACTGAGCCCATAGTCTGGGATGAAATCCTCGCGCAGCATTTCTCCTGGATGAGTTGGCCGGCGCCGAATACCTGTGTTGGTAATGCTCACAATTTAACCAGCGACTCAATGATAGTCGCAGACCTCCACATCGTAGGCCTCTCCATCAACAAATCGAAAGCAGATCCGCCATTGATCATTGATTGAGATTGAATACTGACCCTTCCTATCGTCCTGTAGTGCGTAGAGCCTGTTACCGGGGGGATTACGTAGCATGCGAATTTGATGTACATAGTGTGCAGCTGCTCCTTCGCTTCGAATAGGGCAGATTTCTCGCTAGGCGATGACTGTTGCATTAGACATGGCTCGCTTAGGCGTCGCTAGCCGAACGTCAACCTAAGGCGACTGCGGGCAAAGGGCGAAGAACCTTGATGACACTATGTACTTTGCTGGAGTCATTGAACTTGATCACAACGCCGCAGTAGCGGGTCGCCTTGAGTTTTTTGTTGGGCGTAGCTTCGCTGGAATACGGAATTACGCTACCTTGTCGAAGGTTTCAGAGAGGTTTCTTTTACTCACAGAAAGAACCTCTATTCCTACAAGATGTCCCTCATTATCATAGTCAGCATTGATGCCAGGTTCCATTTCCTCAGTTCTTTCTACAGGAGCGGAACGAATTTCAAAATAGGCGGCATCCGCAGACGGATCGAATTCAAGCTTCATGATGCTTTAACCTTTGGATCGAAAAATGCTGTAACCACCGTAACAGGATGCACGGTTTCATTGTAGATGACCCGAAGAACGCGAAATCCTTTTTCTGGAACTGGCCAGAGTGCATGAACGAGATCTGGATCGTAGCTGTCTGCTTCAGTTGATGACGGATTTTTCAGTGCATCTTGAATCCATACTTCCTTTATACCTCGACGAGCGCATCTCTTGCGTGCATGATCTGAAAGGATGAAATCCATCTTGATCTCAGTACGATGATCTTGATGGCAGTTTATACCGCGCGGCGCTTGTAAAAAGATCCTTGATACGTGTGCGCACGCCTGTTTGATCTAGAGAATAACCTTTTTGTTCCATTATTTGGCGGGTCATTCTACCGATCATTTGTTTCCAGCGATCACTGCGAATTTCATCTCCGAATTCTGCAAGTAATTGCTTCTGAACACCTTCTAACGCTGGGCGTTGAAGGTAAGTTGATGTTTCACGTTTGGGCATTGCCTGATAGAACCGCTGAGCATCACGCTGGGACTGCAAGGCGCAAACCTAGTCATCGGCGTAGCGTATGAGCCGTGCCTGACCGTGGCATCGCGGTTTGACCCCTCGTTCGAACCACAGGTCTAGCGCCTAGTGCCAATACACCTTTGCCCGTATTGGCCAGAGGCTGCCGCCCTGTGGGCTACCCGTCACCGGGTGCGGTATCTGCCCGTCGGTGTCCACGATGCTTGCCTTCAGCCATTGGCCGATGAGGGAGTCAAAGACCTTGTCGTCAATCCGCAGGCTCAACCTCTGTAACAACCCGTCGTGGTCCAGGCTGTCGAAATACCCTTTGATGTCGGCTTCAACGATCTATCCCATCCGTCCATATTGCAGGTTCAATCCCCGGTCACTGACGGCGGCGTCCTTGGCGCCGACTCCCGACCTATACCCATCACTCACCGGCACAAAGTCGGCTTCGTAGAAGGCCCCTCCGATTGTGCCGCCAGCCGATTGCACCGGACCAGCCGGTTCGGTCGCGTTTCGTTGTCAGACGCTAGACCCAGTCCTGGATAGGGGCGATGAGTGCCTGCTCATACGCCACTGCCGTGACCCGACCCTCCCCTCTGGCGGCTTGCTGGTTCAGTGCGTCCCAGCCGCCGAGGAGCAGCTTGGCATCCAGGAGTCGATAGAGGTTCTGAAATCGAGGGTCTTGGCAGGCGTGCGCCTGCTTGGCTATGCCCCACAGAGGGAGGTTGTCCCGCGTTGTTCCAGCCCCACCGTGTCCGGCGCCGGGTGCTTTTGTGGGCGACGTTCTTCCGTCAAGTCCTTCCCCTTGTGGCAGGCTTGCCCCACCTCTGAGGACTATGTTTGATAAGACACTCCTCGGCATTGGCTGGCGCCTACCTGTTCGCTCCGTGTGCCAACATGCCACCCGCGCCCACGCTGTTTCATGGTTCATCACCCCAATGGGTCCTCACCCCAAGGTGTCCTCACGCTGTCCGTTTCATCATGACACCTCGAGCAGGAGCCTTTGGGGCTTCCTGGGTGCCTCAACGTATTTCTTCCTGTATGCCACGGCCTGTGGACTCCGCCGCATCTCCACCCCCTCGCCTTATACGGTGGCGCCTTATACGGTGGCGCCTTATACGGTGGCTTCTGTGTTGCCTTCGGGGTGCGTTAAAACCCTCGGCATCCGCAACTGAATAGGTCGAAGCTGTACCAGCACTTCAGGGAGCGCGACCTCCCCTACGGCCTACAGGATGCTCTGGGTACGCTTACCCCACGTCTTGGTTCACCGTTACCGGCTCCGCAGTGGGAGCAACACGCGATACGGGTGGGTGGCTAACCCTGGCCCGACAGGGACTGGCACCCTGCAAGATACGCCGGGCTTTGCACAGCGCGATTACGCCAAGCTCAGTGGCACCCAACACGAAGCGGCATCTGCGCAATCATGCCGTAGGCAGGCGCAAATAGCCGCGCAGTGTTTAGTGTCCACTGGAACTACTTGTTAGCGCTTTTTTTGTTGAGCAACATACTCATCCAGAAGCTGACGGATCATTTTCTGATACTGCATGTGATGCTTTTTCGCCGTTTCTTTGAAATAAGCAACGCTCTGTGCGCTCAGCGAAATGGTGATTTTGGTTTGCTCGTTTTTCAGCACCAATTCTTTGGGTGACGGAAGAAAATCCGGCACTAACTTCATTTCACCAAGCGGTTCATCAGTGTATTGAATTTGTTTGCTCATAGATCTTCTTACCCTTTCGCCAGTAACCCGCGCCGACTATGCGGATACGGTTTAACCGATAAGTGAACCGAACAGTGAGGATGCCTTCCCCCGACTCATCTAGACCGATGCAGAAGTATCTTTTCTCCTCCTGACTATGCACGGGATCATCGGCTATGAGGCGATTCGGATCGCGAAACGCGTGCTGAGCCTCATAGAAAGAAACACTATGCTTTTGCTGGTTGTCGAGGCTCTTTGTCTCATCCCATTCAAAATTCGTTTCACTCATGGGTTAAGGGTAGCGCAAGTATGGCTATTTCGCCATATCTTTGATTGTGTGGCGCTAACGAGGCTGTAGAAAAACCTCATTTCCAAATTTCTGATCTAATAAAATCAATTATTTACAATAGTAATAAGGAGCGTATACGCCGGTGAGCATCAAGGCGACAAAAGACGCCTGCACATGCGCCTCAAAATGAACACCACCACCGCCGGTGGAGAAGGGGTTGCTTGGATTTTTCGTCTTCGCCATCTATGGCCACTATCCGGGGTCTTATGCCTAACAGCAGTCAGTAGCCGCCATCAGTGGGGCGTAGCACCGCCATCGATAGAATAGATACTGCCATTGATAAAACTGGCTTCATCGCTCAATAAAAACGCCACCAACGCGGCCACTTCCTGCGGCTCGCCATAGCGGCCTAGCGGAATGATGCTCTCGAAGCGCGCGCGGATGGCTTCAGGTTGGTGTTCCGCCCATGCCCGATTCGATGGCGCGCATCATCCTAGTGTGAATGGGCGCCGGGCATACGGCGTTGGTGCGAATACCATGGCGCCCATGCCCCTCGGCGGTGGAGCGGGTCAAGCCTATGACCGCATGTTTACTGGCGTTATAAGCAGGCAGCAAGGGTGAGCCGCGCAGGCCGGCGGTGGAGGCGGTGTTGACGATGGCGCCGCCGCCGCGGGCGCGTAGATGGCTGATGGCATGCTTGATACCCAAGAACACGCCTTTGACGTTAACGGCCATGACTTGTTCATAAACATCCAACGGGTACTCTTCGATGGGTTGGGTCGCGCCTTCAATGCCTGCGTTATTGAAGACGCCATCAATACCACCGAAGTGTCCAGCGGCGGTTTTCATCATGTGCTCGACTTGCGCTTCGCCGGTCACATCCGCCGCATGGATCATGATATCGCCCTCAACATCGTTGAACGCCGCGCTCAGATCCGCGGCGTTCAAATCCACCGCTAGGACTTTTGCCCCTTCGCTGGCGACGCGGGCCACGGTGGCCCGGCCAATGCCGCCGGCGGCGCCCGTTATCACCAATACTTTGCCGTCAAGCCGCTCACTCATACCGCTCACCTCTGCCGTAACCCACCCCTGACAACACCCTCAAAGCGTTCCCTTGCCTAAATCAAGGGCCCCACGCGCCATATTCAACCGCAATACGTCACTCAACCCTTCGGCCACCCGCATTACCCGCGACTCGTTATACAAGACAGCCAGCGGATGATCGGTCTCAAGGGCCGCGCCGCCGCCCAGTTGAATGGCCTCATCCACCACTTCGCTTAGCGTTTCCGTGGCAAACACCTTGGCCGCGATCCCCTCGTTCACCGAGTTCTCGCCGGTGGCGTCCAAGCGCGCCGCGCGGTAGAGCGCGCTGCGCGCCACGTACACTTTGATACGAAGCTCACCATAGCGCAGGCGCACACTCTCTTTGACGCCACCGGCTTGTTCCAGCCGCCGCAAGTGCCCGGTCAAATGAGCGATAACCCAGCGCGCCCGGCCCACCGCTTCGGCGGCCATCATCAAGCGCGTGTTGCCGATCTGGCGCATCGCTTTAGGCATGCCTTCGCCAGGCACGCCGACGATATGGCTGGCCGGCACGCGCACGTTCTCGAATTTGAAGGCGGCATGTTGGGTGCCGTCGATGGAGCCGAACACCCGCTCCTGACTCACCCCCGGCCTATCGGTGTCGATGGCCACGAAGGCACGGCCTTCATCGCCCACCTCCATCAAGGTATTGAGAAAATCGATCTCGGCGCCGCGCGTCACATAGGACTTTTGGCCGCTGATGATGAGCTCATCGCCGTCGCGCTCGGCCCGGGTGTAATGGGGCGCGTCATCGCGCTCGGTAAAACCGAATCCGGCCCGTTTATGCCCTTCCAGCAACGGTGCCAGATAAGCGCTTTTGAGAGGCTCGCCAACGTTGGCCAGCACCCCCGGCCCCGGCCCGAACACGTCGGCCAACCAGCGCGGGTTATGGCTAGCCAGGGCATCGTGCGTCACCACCAGAGCAAGCGTACCGGCCTCGCTACCGCCGTACTCAGCCGGCTGCGTCATGCGAAAAAAACCGGCTGCCTTGGAGGCTTCTATCACCTGCTGCCTAGCGGCTTCGTCATCCAAGCCGCCGCTGGCCGCCCGCTCCTTCAGGGGCAGCAATACCGCGCGGGCAAAATCATGGGCGACCGCTTCTATCTGCTGAAACTCTGGCGGCAAACTCTCGGGCACGGGGCATTCCTAGGCGGCGCTTTGGCCGCTCAGGTGAAAGTCACGGTTATGGCTTCGAGTGTATGTTGTTTAACTCGGCCGCCAGTGCGGCGGATAAGTTGGGTCCACTCCAGGTCGCTCTGCCAAGCGGCCAAACCACGCATCCAGCCCCGGATAGTGAGCCGCCAAGGGCAAAACATTCAAGAGCACCTGCTAAAAATGCACTTTTTCCGCGATTGCGGCGTCAGCGCCGTGCTCCAATCCTCAGGTATGGCCTAGCGGTTCGCCATGCGGATGCCGCGGCGCGGCGGCCCATTCTTCATTGGCTTGAGTTGCCCGCCTTTAGCTTCAGTTGTCCAAGATAGTCCCGCTTGCCGAGTGGTACACCCTGAATGCGCAAGATGTCATACGCCCTGCGGATACAGCGTGGGTCCAAAACCCGGCAGCCGGCTATGCGAAGGAGCAGACGCCGGAGCAGCGGGGCCAGTACGAGTCGGCTGAAGCCGAAGCGTGCCGGGCTATGGCGAGAACCGAATCTCATAGCCCCGTGAGATTGGCGGCGACAAAAGCGAGATGCTAGAAAAAAAGCCGCCACTGACAAGCGGGTCCACCCAACCGTATGCCCCCACCTACATGCTGGCCACGCGCCTATCTCGCGCATCCGCAGACGCCCTCATCGCATCCGAATGTTGTTGCTGACAATCGTTGCCAATCTGCTCTTCAGCAGATCGGATGGCGCAATCATATACATCTCATCCGGTGGCGTCTGAAGAGCCCAGCGCCACACCATTGGATCAATGCCCATGGTCTCGAGGAATACCATCATCTGCGCTGTGTCGTGCTGCGCTTTGCGGTAGGTCGAACGAACAGGCCTGGATTTTCTAGAGGCCAAGGTGACCTGATGCAAACCGACCCACGCTGTTGGATAAACCACGCGCTCGGTGCCACCGGTTAGCGCAAGGGTGCAGGCAGAGAGACAATGCGCACGGTCCGGAACGATGACTTTCAGCTCTCGCCCTCGGAAATGCCGAGCGAGTTCTACAGCCTCATGAACCCATCCGCCGAGTGAGTGAATGATGAAATAGCGTGCTTCCTCGTTGTGCTTTTGGTCCAGCCGTTTGACCATCTCTGCGGTGCCGGTACCAATGTCGCCAACTCCAAGAAGGTACGGGACCCCGGTTTTTGACCGCTCGAACGAGAGTTTCATCGTGCCAACGCTTAGCTCGGGAGCGGCCTCCCCCGTAGGGAGGCTTCGGGGTTCATCGGCTTCAAGATCGGTAACCGGCACCATTCCAGGTTTGTATGGTATGGCACGCGAATCATCGGTCGGGGGCGAAACCGTATGGGGCTCAATCGTTCTGGGGCGCTCGTACTCTGCGACACTATTGGGAGGCGGGTCGAAGTAGCCAGTGACATCGGCAACTCCGCCACCGAAGGTTAAAGCTAGCATGATTCGGAAGAACCATACCAAGATGGTATCCGGTGCCTCTGTCACCCAATTCATAGTCATCGTTTGGCAACGGTCCTACTTCGAGGGGTCAACCTCATCTTCGGCGCCATCAGGATTTTCCGAGTCTCGGATGAGTGCTCGCTTTAACTCAATGCGGTGGAGGGCATCCAAGGCTGCTTCCATGTCCCGTAGAGTCATGCTGCTATCGCTGGGCAGAGGGTCTTCGTGACTTCTGATCGCACCCATCACGGCCCAAAGGATCAGGACGATGACGGCTGGCAATAAGTCGATGCTTACAGCCCCAGCCCACGATGGAATGAATGAATCCCAGTACACCAGGACCGCTTCAGCGGTTGAAATCGGCGTGAATCGCGGTGCGAGCACAGCCGGAGCTTCCAACACTTGGTCAGCGGCGGTGGTCAGTGCAGCAGATTGGCTTGTGATTGCAAGTCGTACGTTTTCAACGACCATGGATTGAGCCGCCCGGACAGACGCAGAGCGGGCGTCTGGTGCAGGTGGAACGAATGCTCGGCCCAAATCCAATGCCACACGTTTGACCGCCGGGGCTACCGAGGTTTGCTTCAGTTCAGCGATGAGGCCAGCGATCTGAACCGACTCTTCCGCAAACTCGATGGACCGTTTGGCTACGGCTCCCTGACCGGCAACCAGTTCGCGCATACGTTTCAGGTGCTGACCCGCTTGGGTGTACAAACTCTCGACTGCTGCTCGACTGTCAACGATTTGCTTCTCGATGCTCTCCAATTCGCCTGCCATCTGCCCGAGTGCCTGTACCACCGTTCCAGATCCACTGGTACCAGTGAGCGCACCTTCGGTACGCTCCTTCTTCGCAAGCTCACCGAATCGTTTCGCTGCGATGCGAATATCAGGCAGCAGGCCCTGTGCGGCGAGCGCATTCTCCTGGGTTTGTTCGAGCGCCGCCTGGTATTTTTCAACCGTAACGGCAAGATGTTGTTCGACGGCGGCGGATCCGGCGAGCGCTGCAGCATTGAGCCAAGACGACATCGCCACGATTGCGGCAGATCCGATGAACATGGCTGCGACCATCTTCAGCTTGGAATCGCCGGTCTTGAGGAGTGGCAGAAACTTCAGGATGTAGGACCAAAACACATAAATCGCGACCGACACAGCCGAGCTGTAGGCGAAGGCAGCGAAGTTCGAGAACGCACTGGAACCATCGAGGAGGCTCTTGACGCCGATGTAGGTGTAAATTCCGCTGGCGAGCGCCAGGATGCCAAGCGCGGCGCTGGTTGCGGGCTCCAGAGCCCGAATGCCTTCTCGCAGTTCTCTCGCCATGCGGGGTGTCCTGTCACGTAGGATGAGGAAAACACTACGCCATGCGCGGCCCTGGTGATAGCACCACTAGGTCTGATACGGCCCAACATATACTCATGAGGCAAGAGGTCTTCTCCCCACTAAACCTCTGAACCAACGAAGCTATACGGACGCCAGAGGTCGCCTTGATGGGATACGCCAGCACGGAATTGCCCATGACTTGGGCTACTTGGTAGCAGAAGGTCTTCCGCCACCGGCGCGTTGCGGATGCACCGCCAATGTCATGTAACCCGCCAATATCATGTAACCCGATGATCCCGCCAGCTTCTCTTCACCTGGCGCAATACGCCCATGAGCAACTGAACGCGGCACTCTTTTAAGTCTGTCGATACGCTCCGAGAGAGTATGTTGTCGTAGCAGAAAGCGGAAGCCAGGACCATTTACACTGCGGACGCAGTGGCGATGAGTCCGATGGCTATCTCACCGGCGTGCAGTGCTTCTAAGCGTAGTGAAATGAGTGGGGCGATAAAGCCCGTAGTAATGCCGTAGATGGCGGCCACCGCGATGCCGGCACACAGCAGCGTACGTGATGCTGAGCGGTTCGCCATACCGATGCCGCGGCGGCCCCATTCTTATTGACTCGAGTTGTCCGCCTTTAGCTTCAGTTGTCCAAGATAGTCCCGCTTGCCGAGGGGTACACCCTGAATGCGCAAGATGTCGTACGCCGTGGTGGCGTGAAAATGAAAATTAGGCAAGGAGAAAGAGGCGAGAAAGTCTTCGGCGATGAAGGGCATCGAGCGTTGACCGAGCTTGAACACCACATCCTTACCGGCAAAACCCTCAACTCTTTGCCGGGTAAACTCATCCAAGCCAGTGCGCGCTTGTCTCACCAACTCTTGCAGGCCGGCATAATCGCGTTCCATCTTAGGCGGCGGCGAGAATTCGCCTGCTTGCACACCTTTAAGAGCACCTAGGGAGTGATGCCATAGGGATACGATCTGGAAGTGAAATGGCAGCATGTCATCGTGTAGCCGTGTCGATACTACATCCGCTAAAGCGATGTCATTTTCTGCACAAAAGCTGCGTCCTTTTTCGAGGACACCTTCCATCGCACCCAAGGTGATCTGAAACGGGGATACGGTGAAGTCGTAAAGAGAGATGGCCATGAGTATTGCATCCTAAAAGTTAACGAAGAGTCTGCGGGCTATCCAGAACTGGAGTACCCGGTGGAGGCTCGCCTTGGGTGGGGAACCCGGCTAGATAACTTACAGCATAGCTTATTAGAAGCTGCAGTGGCCGGGGTAAGAGGATTTGAACCTCCGGCCCCCTGCTTCCGAAGGGAACCTATCTCTCCGACCGCCAGCGACTCTTCGTACACGAAATATTGGGTCGATCTAAACGCAGCGGCCGCCGCACTACGATCTGGATACGCAGAAAAGTCGTCACGCGTCACTGGCTACACGTTGCTTCGCAGGCCCCTTGGTGGCCGGCGCAGTCGAGGCCGCAATAGCTTTACGCTGCGAAGCGCTTCGTGTCGATGCCGAGTGGGTGCCACATCGGCTAGTCGCGCTCGCCATGACGAGCGTGGGCGATTTCTTCACGCTGCTACCGGACGGTAACCTGGTCCTTAATGCTGAGCTCGCGGACCCCGAGAGGGGCGCGGCCATGAAGAAGCTCGAAGTTACCGAGTTGCCGGATAGCGGTCGCCGCATCCGAATTGAGCTGTTCGACAAGATCAAAGCGCTTGATCTGATCGGCCGGCATGTTGGCATGGAACACCGCCAAGAAACGCAAGACGATGGCCTAGGTCTAGACGATCGAATCCAGGAAGCCAGGATTCGATCGGTTGCCGGTCGAAGCCCGAGCGGCCCTTGACAGGCTTCCGGGTGGCGACGTTCGCCCATCGCGATGCCGTCAAGCTTGTAGCGCGTCTAAAGAGGAGCAAGGCGAGGCCCACAAGCACCAAGAGTGCCGTTATCGGCGACGGCGCGATGGCGAAACCCGCAACCTTGCCTTCGACTCTCGTCACTCCAAAGGCGACGCCGGAACCAAGTGATTCGGTGAATCGATTTGGTTCAATGAACGCGGGCGTCTGAAACCCACGGCCGATGTGCCGCCGGCCGGGTACGAGCAGGCATACTATGAGCAACTGGACGAGTCAGCCAGAGTAGCCTGACTCGCACAAGACGGTCTTCGGAGATCCTGGGGCGATTCGCGTCGCTTGGGCTGAGTAGATTTGGCAAGTCATGGCTAGCACCGATCTCGTCCGCGCCAGCCGCGACGGCGATCAGTATCACTACCTGTGGGCTGCGCGCCGCTGTCTTTCATTGCTCGACCCCCGGTCGGCGCTCGTCGCTGTAGCGATCGAGGGCGCATCGCGATCGGAGGCATCAGGCGGTGAATACCTTGAAGCGGGAGAGGAGTTGATTGACGTCGCCGAGTACTACGGCAATGAGAATATCTCGCAGGCTGACCGAATCGCATATATCCAGCTCAAGCATTCCACCTATCGGACGTCCGAGGCGTGGACGCCAAGCGGCGTTCAAAGGACTCTGCGGGGGTTCTCTGACCGGTATCGTGAACTTCTCACGCACTTCGACAAGACGCGCATACAAAGCAAAGTCACATTCTGCTTTGTCTCAAACCGCCCTATTCGGCCGCAGCTTCTTGAAGCTATCGCTGATGCAGCCAATGGCAGAACTCCTCGCCACGCCAATACTCTCACCAAACTGGAGGCATTTACGAGCCTGAGCGGCCAGGAGTTGTCTGACTTTTGCAGCTTGCTACGCCTAGAAGGCAATGAGGACGGCTACTGGGAACAGCGCAATATCCTTTCACAGAACGTGAGTGGGTATCTCCCGGGCCTCGATGTCGATGCACCGGTGCAACTGAAGGAACTGGTTACCAGGAAGGCCCTCTCTGAAAGCGCCGAAAACCCCGCTATCAGAAGACTCGATGTTCTCCGTGCCTTGAGAGTCGATGAACATGACCTCTTCCCGGCTCCGTGCGCAATCCGAAGCGTCCCCGATTCGGTGGCGAGAGAGCAGGAGCCTGAATTTGCCTCCGCAATCATTGGCGCCGCGCATCGCCCGGTACTGGTTCATGCTGCCGGTGGTGTCGGCAAATCAGTCGTAGCCACGCGCATAGGCCTTGGCCTCCCAGAGGGATCGGTCTGTGTCTTCTATGATTGTTTCGGTAATGGACAGTACCGGAATGTGAGCGGATTTCGTCATCGCCACAAGGATGCGATCCCGCAGATCGCAAACGAATTGGCTGGCCAAGGCCTGTGCCATCCGCTCATCCCGACGCCTAACGCCGATCCGTCTGCGTATCTGCGGGCTCTTCTTCATCGGCTCCAGCAGAGCGTCACGACGCTCACGGCCGAGCACCCAAACGCGATCCTCTGCATCGTCGTCGATGCTGCCGACAACGCCCAGATGGCTGCTGAAGAGATAGGCGAGAGAAGGTCCTTCGTCCGTGATTTGCTCCGTGAGCCGCTGCCCGAAGGCGTTCGGCTCGTCGCATTATGTCGGTCGCATCGACTGGAAAAGCTCGACCCGCCCCCCCATGCACAGCCTCTTGAGTTGCTGTCGTTCAACCGCGCCGAAACCGCTGCATTTCTGCGGAGTTCGTACCCAGATGCCACCGAGCACGATGTGGACGAGTTCCACAGGCTCAGCTCACAGAACCCTCGCGTCCAGGCCCTGGCCATGTCCGGGGGAAATCCGCTGGACGAGATTCTACGCAAGCTCGGACCTAACCCGACCACCGTCGAGGACACGATCGGTGCTCTCTTGGATCAGGCTATCGCAAGGTTGCGCGACGCTGCCGGCTCGATCGAAGGAGCCCAGATAGACAGGATTTGCGCAGGGCTAGCGGCTCTCCGACCTCTCATCCCAATACCCGTTCTCGCATCCATGTCCGGCGTAACAGAGACAGCGATCAGGAGTTTCGCGTTTGATATCGGCCGCCCTCTGATCGTGACGGACGGGACGATCCAGTTCTTCGACGAACCCGCCGAGACGTGGTTTAGAGAACGCTTCAAGCCGAAACCCACCGAACTGTCGGTCTTTGTCGGTAGCTTAATGCCACTCGCTTCAGACAGCCCCTACGTCGCCGCTATGCTCCCGCAGCTCATGCTGGAGGCAGGGCAGTATTCTGAATTGGTTGCTCTCGCCCTCTCGTCCGATGGCTTGCCCGAGAACAGCCCGCTTGAGCGCCGAGATGTGGAACTGCAGAGGCTGCAGTTCGCCCTGAAAGCGAGCCTCCGCTCAAAACACTACCTCGACACTACGAAGCTCGCCATGAAGGCTACTGGTGAGACAGCCGGCGATGACCGCCAACGGACGTTGCTTCAGCAGAATACCGACCTCGCCGCAGTGTTCCTCGAACCGGACGGCATCCAGGACGTCGTCTCTCGCAAGACATTCGGATCGGGCTGGAGAGGATCTCACCACGCCTATGAGGCCGGGCTCATGTCCGGGAAGGCGGACTTTGCAGGCGATGCCCGCAGCAGGTTGAGGATGGCCTATCAGTGGCTCCGAAACTGGGGTCGCCTCCCTGTGGAGGAGCGGCGGACTGAGGAGGTCTCCGTTGAAGACATCGCCGAGATCGCGATGGCCGACCTCAACATCCACGGCGCTGACAGTGCGGCTCACAGCATACGGACATGGCGGCCGCGAAGCATATCGTTTCGAGCAGGCACCATTTTCGCCAGACGACTTGTGGACCACGGTCGATATCGGGACCTGGAGGACCTCTCCCTCGCTGCGGGCAACGACGTGTGCCTCTTGCTCGCGATCACACACGAGATGCGAGCTGTTCATCGCAATCCACCAAAAGAGGCCATCGAGCGAGCCCTGCGCCTGGCTCTCGATCGACGCGTAAGGCTCAAAGACCCGAGCTCGTGGGATTATGATGAGACCGTTCTGGACGCGGTCGTCACGCTGGTCGAGGCGGCCCTCTCAGCGGGGTGTCACACCACAGCGGACTTGGTCTCCATCCTGGACAAGCAACTGCCGGAGGAACCGAGATGGGGTCTTGCCTCCCGCCATGGAAAGGCGCGGTTCGTTCTGGTTCGGGCTTACACATTTCGTGCCGCCCTCGCGAACCAGGCCATTGAACTCGGTGATCTCGCTCACTCTGAATTGAAGGAGCAGATCCAAAAGGACCCGAAGGGCCATGCCTCCCGGGAGGTAAGCGAATTCAAGCAAGTTATCGGGTCGCTTCTGCCGTGGCACCGCCTTTGGGCCGAGGTGGCTCTTGGCCGGGTATCAGCCGAAACTCTGTTGAACACGGTCGAGCGAACACGGACTGAGGCGCGCAAGGCGCAGGACATCTGGTACCGCGACGAGTTCCACACATCAGACGAGATAGCGCACCTGTGGCTTGACGTCCTCGTCGCGGTCGGCGTCACCGCTCCCGAGGCGGGTGGCGCGTTTGGTCAGTGGGTAACATCGCTCGATAGACCGCTTTTTACGACCACGTTCACTCATCTCGCGCGACTGACGGCTCGCACTGCCGGGCTCGAAGAGCAGGCGCTGGAATATGCCAGCCGCGCATTCCAACTCGTCAGAGACGAGCGAGACCATGCCGATGCGAAGGCCGAGGCTTACATCGGTCTCTCCCGAGCCGTACTTACACTCAGCAGGGCCGAAGCGGAGGCCTATTTCGACGCGGCTGTGGAAGTCGCGAGCAAGATCGGCGACGAGGTGATCGATCGGTGGGGCGCGATGCTCGACCTCGCCGACCGTGCCGCAACGCCCGAGGTTCGCCATCCGGAGATCGCCTACCGGTTCGCACGCTGCAGCGAATTGATCTACGACTATATGGCCAGAGACAAGTACTTCGACTGGGAAGCCACAGTTGCAGCCATCGCAGGCCTCTGCCCGTCGTCCGCAATCGCAATTCTAAGCCGTTGGCGCGACCGCGATTTTGGACGGTCAACTCGAATCCTGCCGGTCGCGATCCACTCGCTCAGGGAGCGTGGTGATCTTCACCCGAGAACCGCCCTTGGGCTGATTCCGTTCCGGGCCGATTGGGATCTGTCTGTCTGTCTCGACGCCGCTTTGGCCGCGTGTCCTGCGATGACCGAAAAGCAGGGAGTTCTTGACCTCTTTGCACGCTACGCGACACTGAAAGAGCGAGGTACGACAGAGTGGCGATCGATCAAGCGCGTGTGCGCATCCCATGGGTTAGCATTGCCAAACATTGACGACTTCATCCGCATCGCAGAGCGTCGAGAACAATCAACACGCTCAACAGACAGCCATCAACTCTCCACTTCGCCGCAGAAGGATCACGCCGAGAATTCGCGAGATTGGGACGCCATATTCAACGGCATCGATCTGACGGCGTCCGCCGACGTGGCTTGTTCTTACGACCGGTTCCAGAGCTACGGCCCGCCCTACTATCATGAGGAGTTCTTTCGCGAGATTTGCCTGCGCGTCCCAACCGGGAAAGAGGCCAGGTCCACAGAGGCCGTTGGCAGCGTCACCAGCTTCGATCTATACCACTATCGCAATTTCTTTGAACAGCTTCCCGAATCATGGAAGCACCGGCTTTCCACCAAGCCGGCACTGGCGCGTCTCGTCAGGACCGTGGTCGGTCGATTTTGCATGGAGATCACAAAGAGCCGCTATTATCAGCGGTCCCCTTTGGAATTGGCCTGTGAAGCATCGGGGCTTACAGAGTCGGAGCTGATCGAGACGGCTCTGGCAGCTATCGGCGAGACAACACAGATCGTCGGTGCCAGTTGCTTGTTTACACTTGTCGGCCTTCTGGCTACGAAGCTGACCGACGCTGAAGCGCGCGATGCGCTTTCCTTCACCCTCGACCTCTTGGAGGACTCCCTGGATCAGAGCGATGGGGACGGCCCATGGTCAGCGACGCTAGCACCACCCGACGACATTGAAGAAGCCGTTGCCGGATACCTTTGGGCGGCGCTCGCCGCGCCTCAGGCTAGCTATCGCTGGGAAGCGGCACATTCGGTGCGCGGCATGTGTGCCCTGGGACAGGCGGGTGTACTGGGTCACCTTATGCGGAAGTTCGCGAATGATGAGAGCGGGCCGTTCGCCGATGCGCGCCTGCATTTCTATGCGCTGCATGCAAGGCAGTGGCTTCTGATAGGCCTTGCCCGAGCGTCGAAGGAAAGCCCGGAACAGATCGTTCCTCACAGCGAGCATCTCTCCCGGATCGCGCTCGGCGGAACGGAGCACGTTCTTATACGAGAATTTGCAGCGCGCGCCCTACTGGCACTGATAGACAGTGGCCACTTCGCGGCATCCGCCGATGAAAGGAAGCAGCTCTGCGAAGTGAATCGGTCATCGCTTCCTGTCGTCCAGTCAAAGAGCTACGAGCGGGTGCATCGCCGTCCGACTGGTTCGTCCGACGACACCCACGATGATCGCTTCTACTTCGGCATTGACATGGGGCCATATTGGTTCGAGCCGTTGGGTAGGTGCTTTGGGGTTTCGCAAGGCGATATCGAGCGTCTAGCCAGAGATGTGATTCGGGTGGACTGGGAATTTGCGGGACCTGGCCGCTGGGATGACGATCAGCGCGCTCGCACGGGAGTATTTCGGGATAGAGAGGCGCACCACTCTCACGGTTCGTATCCGCCCACTGACAATCTCCACTTCTATCTGTCCTACCACGCGATGATGGTGGTGGCCGGGCACCTGCTAGCGACGCTTCCGCTGCATCAGGATCCAGAGTACCCATGGGGTGAATTCGAAGATTGGCTTTCTCGCCACGATCTCTCGCGAGCCGACAGCGATTGGTTGGCCGACCGTCGCGATCCAACTCCCTTTGAATGGCCAGATTGGAAAGACGAGACGTCGGCCGACGGCTGGCGCTGGTCCCTAGCCAGCGACGACTTCGACAAAGTGCTCTTCGGTTCTGGCGGCGAGCTCACCGTATGGGGCAACTGGACCGCGATGTCCGGGCAGCGCCAGGAGACCGTTCATATCGCTAGCGCCTTGGTTTCTACCGAGCGCTCGCATGCATTGCTGCGAGCGCTTCAGACCGCCACCAATCCTCACGATTATCGTATCCCTGACGCGGGCGATGATTGCGAGATCGACCAAGGGGAATTCCGACTCAAGGGATGGGTCGTGCAGCAGACGCACGATTCCGGCATTGACAAACAGGACCCATGGGCGGGCGACATCCGCTTCCCCCCCATTGGGCCGGCCAAGTTCGTCGAGGAGTTGATGGGACTCAGTTCAGATGCCGAGCGGCGTGTTTGGAGCGCCGTGATCGAGGATCGGACCGAACCGGTTCTCTGGTCCCGTGTGTGGGGACACTTTCGAGATAGGGAGGACGAGGATGAGCGGGAGAGCGGTCAGCGTTTCGAAGCCTCAATCTCCTTCGTTCGCCAGCTTCTGAGCGCTTCCGGTACTGACCTCGTGCTAGAGGTCGAAGTGGAGCGCCGGCAGCGATACTCTCGGTATTCCCACCGCGAAGATGAGGGGCTCGGGTACGTACCCCCCTGTACGAAACTATTTTTGATTCGAGGTGACGGCAGTGTCCTTACAGTCTAAGGCTGTTCTGGATCTCGGAAAGAAGCTCGTCGATGAACTCGGGCTTGATAAAGGCGTCGATACGCTCGGTCGCTGGATGGCTCATTACATCGCCGAACTCATTCTGGATGCCGAGAGCGCGGCACCCGAGGACAAGGCGTCGAAGCAGGCGCGCTGCGCGTCCACGATCCTTGACCTTTGGCAACATCGCGCCGAGCTCCCAAATGGCGCGCGCCCGTTCGAGGACGTCGAACCGATACTCCGCGCACTTGAGCGCCTCGATCCCTGCGATGAGACACCGCGGTACTTTCGACAACCAAGGGTGATGGCCGCTGATGCGGGACCCGACACAGAGGTTGAACAATGGCTCAAGATAGCCGACGGAATCGATTCAACAGCGAGGCAATTGATCCGTCATTGCCTCGCGTGCGCTGCTCAAACGGCGCAGGCGAAGACTGCAGAATGGGTTTCGCTCGCCGAGGCCGCTGGTCTCGATGACGACATGGATGTTAGAGCATCGCGCATCCTGCTCTTGGACGCGAAGCGCTCTGGCGACGAAGTCCCTGATGATGCGGAGCGGAAGGGGATTGAAGAGCGACTTAGGCGCCTGGAGGCTTTTCAAGAAGTAGCTGAGGCGCTAGCCGCAGATCTCCGGAGTCAACTCACGCTATGAGGGGGCTTCTCTATGTCGTCCGGGTGCGCCGCCGCCGTTGCGGACGAGGATACGGATGAGTAGGGCCTGCTACTTGTGACTCAGCCGCACCAAATTTACGACGAATTTTGCGAATTCGTCGCAAGCCTCACTATCCGCCTTCTTGACTTGTTGAACAGCTGTTCGAGCTTTCCGGCTTTGGGTCGTCGCTTGTCAATGCACGCCGGCGTCTGCGCATTGGTGCTCTCCACAATAAGGCGGTCGTTAGGCCAAGCACAGAGCCTGCCATGAAGCCGACGACCATGAGTGCGCCAATCCCCGCGCCGGTCTCCACTCGTGCCCACGTCGCTGTTGCCAGCCCAAGGAGTGCCCCAATACTGGCCCCGGCGAATGCAGCCGTCGCGGAAGGGCCCAGCTGCGACGCTAAGTCTCTGAGTGGCATGCTGTTAGTTCTCTGCTACCAGCAGTTGCAGGGCTTTTGCTCCGTAATTTTCGGCCCATCGCTTTATTGCCTTACGCAAATGCTCAAGCGACCAACCACCGCCACGTCTCCACGCGGGGCCATTAACAATGTCTGCTTCCCAATGTTGAAACATTTCTTTTGCGTCGGTCGCGCTCGTCACATCGGAGAGGTCAGCGACCAGTACGAGGACGTCATCGTCGCCTTTGCCCTTGCCAGGAGACCACGCCAGGAGATACGGGCCTTGGCCTCCAATCTCCAGACCCGCAGCAACGGCTTGCGCGAGCGATAGCTTTGCTGCTCCGAGGCCATAGTGCTCCACCGCGATCTTGCAGGCTGCCTTACGTGAGCCTCGGTTTGCCTCGGAAGCGAGAGTCTTTGATTCAGTTGGCCATATCGTGACCATCTGCTGGCGAAAGGGAATTTCGTCTCCGACGACCGACGCATGTCTCAATGTGCTTACATAGGCTTCGCACATCAGCATATGTCGGTCGAAGTCATGCGATGTAGCTCTTGTCGGGAAGACCACTATCCCATACGCCGGAAATTGTTCCGGAGGGAATTGCTTTGGCCCCGCAAACAAGCGTGATGCCGCCATAATTGGGGGCGGGGTCTTCGGCGCACTGCCACCGGGACGGGTTTGCATAGGATTCTTGCCCACCGAGGGGAAGTACGGAAAATAGCCTGATTTGAGATTCTGTGATGCCGTCCAAACAGAGTAAGTACTCCGAAACTCGTAGTAGCTTTCTGCTACTTCCTTGAAGTAGGGGTCCTTCGCCGACTGCTCCTTCACAACCTCGCGCCAAGCATTCTCGAAAGTTGCTAGTTGATCATCACGCCAGCGTTGAATCTTGACACCATGTTCGCTCTGCATGGTCTTCATAGCTATTGCGTTCTTGGCCTCACTCTCTTTCTTGGCCTCACTCTCTGAATAAGTATGTATTAGGATCTCGGCCAGCGCGATTCGGACAACGGCCTTGTAGGTGGTAGGAAGCGCGTCGAATTTGGCCTTGTTCATCAGCAACTCGGAGCATGACGTTTGTTGGTGCCACCCTGGGAAGTAGTTGTTTTTCGCGATCTGATGGAAGCCGTAGTCGATATCCGTTGAAGGCATCGAGATCTCGGTCGCTTGGATCGTCTCCCTTTCCAGAGCCGGATAAATGTCAGCACCCGCCAGCAGCTGCGTGGACACACCAAGTTTCTTCATGACCTGCGCACCGAGGCCGAAGAATCTCATTTTGAAGCCCGTAAGATCGGCCAGTTCCTCGACCGGTTCCTTGAACCAGCCTGATGTCTCTGAGCCCACACAGAAGCTATTCTGAGCCGTTAGCCCGAACTTGTTGTAGAGCTTCTCGCGCAGCGCATCGCCTCCGCCAAATTGCTTCTAAGCCATGAACTCGCCAAGACTCGGCCCAAACGGTACAGAGGTAAAAAACGATACGGCTGGGTGCTTTCCAGCATGGTAGCCCGGCGTGGTCCAACACGACTCGATTGAACCTTTGGATACTGCATCGAAGCATTCCAGCGGAGAAACGAGCGCTCCAGGCTCGTAGTTTGTGATTACAAATCGGTTCTCTGTAAGGTCCGCGACGTTCTTGATGAAACGTACAGCAGATGTGCCGAGGTGCGGCACAGTTGATCCCCACGCGTTCTGCATCTTCCACGTCACACGCTTGGCGGCTTGGTTTTCGCTCGCGAACGACACGAGGCACAAACAAAGCAGCGCGCGAAGGCACTGTTGCTTTTGTCTCGGGCTCACGGTCTGGCCACTGTTGGTTATGGTCAAGGTTCCTATCATCTCAGGCGCTCCCCGTTGATCTGCTGCGGTGACTCAAGTCGGCTTGCGTCAGTGACTTAGATCCCTCCTTCCTATCACATTTCGGTTTTACGCGCGAGACACTGCGGATGCGGTTGGAATCAATAGGGTGCGCTCGAAGCGAGTGTTGTGGATGCGGTGGATTCCGATGCCTAGCGTGGCAGATGCGGCTATGGGGGAGTTGACCGGCGGATGGGTGGGTGTGGAGTCTGCGCTTAACAAGCCATGAAGCCGAGAAACGACACGGTGCGTGCCCGAAAACTCGGTTAGCAAATTGTCTTTGATTATGTCGAGGTCGGATCGTCCAACGCGTTTGCAGAGGCACAGGCTGCGTAAGGTTCGCCGAATGGCAAGATGTCGCGCATCATTCCTCCTGAAATTCCACCTGAAGGGGCGGGAAGAAGGACCAATGGTGACGTAACTTACTGAAATAATTGGCCGGGGTAAGAGGATCTGAACCTCCGCCCGCTGCCTCCCGAAGACAGTCAAGGGAAGCGTTTCCAGATGTTTTCAATGACTTACGGGGACAACTGAAGGCATTTCGCGCCCTGACGACCGGATAGCGTCGCTATAACCGCCGCTAAGTTCCAGGCGATAGCAGGGCCGTCAGCGGGTCAAGGCGACTCTGCCGTGTGATGCTCTCCATGTGGAAGGGGTGAGATCGCGAGCATCTGATGATTGAAAGTCAGGTTGAGAGAATTGTCCTAAGTATGAAAGATAAAAGGTCATGCGATACTCAGCGTTCTACATAAGGTTCAATTGGGTCCAAGATAAGTCCTTGTTTTTCCAAACGCACAACCGGCTTCGTAGAAGCGCTCCATTCCTGCTCATGCAACCGATTTGAGCCGGCATCTCCGGCTGGTCTGCAACTAAAGAGTGTTAGCCTAGCGTCGTCCGGGGCGTCGTGTTAGTCCAATGATCACTCGCATCAGAAACAGCACAAATCTATGTATCTTGGTCCGTGAGCAGTGACTCGCTAGCGACTGCGTCAACCCAACCGAGCATTACGAGATTTCGAATGGCGTCCGCGACCGCATGCTTCTTCTCGTCTGTGTTCCAGGCCTTTTTCCACTTGAGTATGTAGTCAAAAACGTCCTGTTCCGCTACTGAATTACCGGACCGGTCCTGCTTCAATCGCCGACACGCATAGAGGACCGTGATTACATTCTCAGCCTGTTCAGTACTCTTAATGCGGCTAAAGAGATCCACAGCTTTGTCTATTCGGCGTTCGTGTTGCTTTATGTCTGTGAGGAACTTGTTTCGATCCTTTTCGTACTGCGGTGCAATACGAAGTGTGATCATGCGACCGAGGGTTTCCTCGGTTAACCAATTCTGATTCGCAAATGTGCTCAGTGCCCGTTTAGCATCTTCGGAGAACGGTCCGTAGTGCCCTTTATTGAACGTAAAACCAGTTGGTATTCCCATTTCCGTTACGACATAGGCGAGCTTTTGGTAGATGGTTCTACCAACGGGATTCGCGTAGGGCTGCGCTTCAAGACGCCTGAGCACTTCCAATAGAGCGACCAAGTTTACGTTGAATTGGCTCGCTCGCGTCCCTTTGTCGTCTAGACTCAATTGGGAAGGCGCGTTAAGAAATGCTTCGGTCATGTGCGCTTTTGGCGTCCCGTACGGCGCATAAAGTTCTATGTCAAGTCCAAGGTGGGCGAGTTTACGATAGATCAATGGCCCTACATCGGACCACTCGAGTCCACCGTTGCCACAGCCTAGGGGAGGGAGCGCTACGCTTGTGATTTCCCACTCATTGACATGTTCGGCCAAGAAATCGAGTCCTGCCGAAATATCGCACTGGCGGGAAGCAGACCGCCAGTGACCTTTGGTCGGGAAGTTGATGATGTGCGTACCGGAAAGGTCTTTGTAGAGGTATGGTTCTCCAAGCCGGACGCGCCCTTGGGCGCAACGGTGCTTGTAGTCCACGAACATCTGCGGGTACCGTTTCTTGAACTCGGACGCCACACCTTTTCCCATCACACCAACTGTGTTTATGGTGTTTACCAGAGCGAATGCTTTGCTTTCGAAGATGTCGCCGATTAGAGCCTTAAACATGCTTATGAGATCCCGTCAATAGAAGAACAAGTCACTATCGATATCGATTGGTAGAGCAAAGCCTTGACCTGATAGGGCGTTCGAAGTCGCCGCATCTACGACGTACGCACCATTTACGTAACTGAAGGCTACGCCATTGGGAACCAGAACTTCGGCACATTTCTGAGCCCTGTGCCGCCAGTATGCGATCCGATCATCCGGATGTGTCCAATTACGAGCGAAGATCGCGTTCCACGGTAGCAGGTCCCATTGAGTCGGGCTTAGAAAGCGGACGTAGTCACTCGCCGCATTCTGGTCCGTAATCACTGTGCCGTTTACGCTCAACACTTGAGTGGAGACGCGAAGTACGCAGAGAACTGATGCCTCTGTCTTGCGTTTGAACAGCATTGGGTTGCGGGCATGGAAGTACAGGTTCGCGTACTGGTGTAGTTTGAGGCCCCCAGGAACCTGTTTCTTGTCTCGCTTGTCCTGAACCGGCTGTAAAGCGACCGACCGGTGGGCAACCCTCGACGCTCGGTAATACGACAAGATGCCATGAATCATGACGGAGGGTACGTTGACCAGCGGCATGATGCAGTGCAATTCGGTTACGCGTGGGTCCATTGGGGAGATAGCGTCGTGGAACGTCTTCACTCGCTGCAAGTCACTGAATGATAACGTGAAGTAGTCGAACCTTCGCAGGCGATCCGTGCGCCTGCATCGCGCAGCCCGTAGGACATCGGCCACGTTCCCGGAGACGCGTGGTTGGCCATGATGTCTCGAAAACGTTCGTCTGTGACACGCACCGGCTACGCCACCGGGATCCAGCATCAAGACTTGGGTTCCGCGTCACGAAATCCGTCTCAAAATCATTGGTCCTATTTATTATCAAGGTAACGGGTTTCGAGACAGAAGGCGACGCCTATGCTGATTGGATACGGTCGCGTGAACCGAGACGATCAAGACCTCTCATTGCAGCGCGATGCGCTCGCTGCGGCGGGCTGCGACAAAGTCTACGAAGACCAGATGTCGAGGGCAAAGTCCGAGCGGCCGGGATTGGCTCGGGCGCTGGAAGTGTTGCGTGCGGGAGACACGTTCGTGGTTTGGCGTTTGGACCGCGCCTCACGAAGCATTCGAGATCTCATCGAGCTGTCGCAGCGGCTAAGGGACGCTGAGGTCGGGCTGCGAAGCCTCCAAGAGCCGATCGACACTAGCACGAGTGCCGGAGAGCTGTTCTTCCACATGATGGCCGTGCTCGCTCAGCTTGAGAGACGCCTCGTTCAAGTCCTGCCGGGCCGCCCCCATTTCGGCTGTCGATTGGGTTGAGCAAGGGCAAGAAAGCTCGACATCGCAAGTCAGGATACGCCGGGTGACGCGAATACGGACTATCGAAGATTATCGAGGCCGAAAATTATCGAGGCCGAAAGTTATAGAGACATAAGGCTCACCCGACCCCGAGCGCCTTGAACGCGGCGTCGCGCGGGTCGGCATAGAAACCGGTTTGGAACTTGGCGAACAGCTCGCCCGGAACCGCCGGGATGTCGCCGACGCTGGCCATCGGCAATAAGATCCGCTTGGCCCCGGCATCGAAGGCGACTTGCAGCGACTCAGCCAGATTCTGGACCGGGATGATGTTGCCGCCCAGGCTCATGCTGCCGAGTACGGCCAGTTGCGGTTGCACCGGCTTGGCGAGGATGCCCGAGCACAGGGCGACGAAGGTGGCGAGCGTCATCGCTGTTGCCGCGCCGCTGTTTTGCAACTCGACCACGTGCAAGTGAAAGTCGTGCTCGCCGGGTTTGGCCGACGCGCTGAGTGAGGCGGCATTGGCGCGGAAATAGTCGCAGCCGATCTTGATGGCCTCGCGGGCGGCGCTGTTGGAGCCGAGGCCGGAGACGGTGAACTTGCTATTGCCTGCCGTGACCTGGGTTTCCAGGCGGTAGACGCCGGGCTGTCCAGCGCTGCCGGGGGCGATGGTGTGCAGCACGCCGGGGTTCACCGGGCCGTCCGGGATAAGCGAGCCGCCGCCTTGCTCGGGTACGCTGATGAACTTCTCGGCCATCGTCTCCTGGTCGATGTAGGAGAAGTGCACGTCGTAGAACTCCATGCCGCCGATTTTCTTCAACTGCTCCTTGACCCTGCGCCTGGCCTCCAGGGCGTAGTCCAGGCAGCGGCCCACGGCGTCCTTGCCGTATTCTTCATGCGGGTAGAGCAGCTTCAGCAGGCCGGAGACGGTGTGCTTGACGGCGATGGTGTCGCGTTGGTTCAGGTCACGGCCGAGCTTGAAGAACTTGTTGACGGCATCGGCGAAGTTGCGCTTGCGCATCTCGCGCAGGTATTCGGCCAGATAATCGACGATGAGGCCGTACTGATCGGTGAAGAACTCGGGCCGCATCTTGGGGATTTCCCATCCGGGAATGTAAGCGTGGAAGCGGTCGAAGAAGGCCGGATCGATCATGGCTTCGGGAAACGGCGCCAGCAGATGGCTGGTCTTGACCAGGGTGTCTACGGGCTGGTTGATGTTGCCGACGAAGACCATCGAGGCGCAGGCGTTCACCGGGTCGCGGCCGCGGGCGAATGAGCCCGACGCCATGTAGTCTTTCATGATCTGCACGCCGTCTTTGTCTTTGAAGCTGATGCCGGCGACCTCGTCGAAGGCCACCACGTCCCACAGGCCGACGAGTCCTACAGTGCGCGAAGCGAGGTTGTAGAACAGATTGGCCACCGTCGTCTGGCCGCCGGAGATGAGCATGCTGTTGGGGCTGATCTCTTTGTAGATGTGGCTTTTGCCGGTGCCGCGCGGGCCGAGTTCGCAGACGTTGTAGTTGTTCTCTACCAGCGGGAGCAGGCGGCACAGCAGATGCCATTTGGTGCGCTCATCGAACTGCGCCGGCTCGTAGCCGCACGAGCGCAGCAGCACGTCGAGCCACTGCGCCTCGGTGAAATGGCGGCGTCCCTCGAACAGCTCATCCATGTCCATGTTCGGCAGTTGGATGGGTTTGAGCAGATCGATGACGAAGGGCGAGCTTTTCTGTCCTTCTTCGAAGTAGTAGTGCAGCGTGACGACGGACCAGATGCCGCCGGCCAGCAGTTTCTCGAACTGCTTGACCGTGCCGGCGCCGATCTCGACGCCTTTGGTGCCGAGGTTGGACAACAGCGCTTCGTAGACATCGCGCTTCTCGTTGAGCTTGACCGTCACTTTGTCGATGACTTTGAGGCTGCCACGCTCGCGGATGGTGGACTTGACCTTCTCGGCCTCGTCGGGCCGCACGTAGTTCCGGGCCAATACGCGCTTGACCGTGTCGAGGCCGTCGGCGATCACGGCCGGGTCATTCGACGCACAATAGTTGCCGAGCAGATACTCCAGCACATAGACCGGGACGTTAGCGCCTTCTTTGATCCGCTTGGTCAGATCTTTGCGCACGACGCGGCCGGCGAAGTGCTCGTTGAGCCGATCGTCAAGACTGGTGCCGGTTGGCGCTACGGCTGTTTCAGAAGTCGAAGTCATCGGCTATCGCCCGGTCGATCACCACGCCGATGCTGGCCTGCTCGATGCCGGTCTCGGCGTCGCGCAGCAGCAATCGGTACGGGGTGTGCTTGTGGTAGGGCCGGTCGCGCAGCGTCAGCAGCACAGACTTCTGGCGGTCATCCAAGTTCAGGGACGGGCTGTCGAAGGGTACGGTTGCAATGCTGGTCACCGGCTGATCGCCTTCGTAGACCGCCACTTTAAGGGTGATGGCTTTGGCCCGGCCGCCCACCGGCTCCATCTGCAGCAGGTTGAAGCGGTGCGAAGCGGCGGTGATCATGTGCTTGTTGCCTAGCACCTGAACGCTGACATGCTTGATCTGCGTCTTGTCCCGCGCGCCCTTGTTCTTGATGTGCTTCACCTTGATGACGGGTACCACGATCTCTTGCGGCATCGCCCCACCGTGGACGAAGCGGGCGCCGCCGGTGAAATGGAAGCGGTTGGCGCCTTTAGGGATCCAGAACTGCATGCCGCCCGCGGCCTTGGCGGTCACGCCGGTGGCGCCACGCCAGGCCTGCTCGTGGGAGGGCAGGTGGGTACCTAGCAGGTAGCGCTTCTTCGCCACCACGGTGCCCGCAGGCTTGCTTTCGAGTTCGCTTTTCTCCGGGTCGCCCGGCGCTGTCCCGGTGAACAGAAAACCGTGATCGGCGGTGATCACCACATAGTTGCCGTTGAGTTTGTTCACCACGTAGCGCACCAGATCGGCGACGTCTTGAATGGTCTTGCGCGCCGCTTCGAAGGTGCCGCCCTCGGTCGATGCCTTATCGCCGCGCGCGTCGATCTCATCGTGATAGATGTAGACCAGCCGCTGGCCGGCGAGGATGTCGCGGCCTTGTTCTTTGTTCAGCGCTAGGAGCTGGCCGGCTTTGACCGCCATGCCGCCGTTGGCGGCGAGGATCTCGCTGCGCTGTTCGAGGGAGGCGGTAGGCTTGCCATCGGCCAGTACGGCGCCCTTGGCGGTGTACTCCAGGGTGTCGTGAGGCAGCAGGCTGGCCATGCCGAGGGCGGTGTAGGAGGGCAAGACGCTTAGCTGCGAGCTCAGCTCGGCTTGCAGCCGGTAAGTGCTGTTCAGGTGCGCGGTCAACTCGTGAGCGATCTCGTAGCGCATGGCATCGCTGATGATGACGAAAGCCCGCCGCTTGTCGCCCCCGTCCAGCCAGGGCCGCACCTGCCGGCTGTAGAAAGTGTACTGGTTGGGAACGCCGTCCACGGCCCAGCGGCCGGGCAGCTCCGCATCGACGAATTTGCCCCAGGCCAGGGCGATGGCCGTCAGGTAGCCGTTGGCGTAACACGCCTCGAGGTCTTCACGGAGGGTTTTCAGCACGTCCCAGCCGCGGGCGGCGGCATCGGCCTGTTCGCAGAAGTGGCGGTACATCTGGTCGAAGCGATAGAGGTCCGACTCGTAGCCCTTGTACATGGCGGTGAAATCGGGAAAGTCGAAGCCGCCAGCGTGCTCATTGCGCAGATGCAGGAATCTCGCCGCCGCCGTCAACGCCTGGTAGACGGCGCGGCGGGCCTTGCGCTGATCATCCGGCACGGATGCCGACGACACCCAATGCCCGGCCTGCCGCCGCGCCACGATGCCGCTGATGGCGCCCAGGTCGATGGCGCCCGGGCCGATAGTGCCCGGGCCGATGGCGCCGCCCGCCGATGTCACCCGCTCCAGCAGCCCCTGAACGATGCGCTTTTCCACTTCTAGGAAGGTCGGCACATCGAGCAGGTCTTCCACCTCGTAGCCGTCTAAGTGGTCTTGTAGGTGCAGGATCGAGCCTACCGCCGTGGACAGCAGATCATAGCTGCCCGCCTGGCTGCTGCTATCGCGCCACTGCGCTGAGCAGACCACCGCGTTGGCCGCGCCGGAGCGCGGCAGCAGCAGGTGCTGTAGCGATGCCGGCAGCGCCTTGCCAAGGTGATGCGCGTAGTCGGCCACCAGCAGCCGGATGAGCAGGTTGCGCAGGCTGGGGCTATTTTCGCTGTAGCCGAAAGTGGACTCGACCATCAGCCAGAACGGTTCGTTCAGCTCGAACTTCTCGATCGACTCCCAGGCGGGCGGCACCGCGTCCAGCTCGGCTTCGCCGCTGTCCGCCATCGAGTGGAGCAGCGTGCGCACGATGTCGAACAGCTCCGGTTGGCCGGCCTTCGCCACGACCGCCAGCATCTTGCGGTCCAGATCCAGTTCCAGGTCCTCGGGTAAGGTCAAGGCGGCGAGTTTGTGCAGCCGGTCTTTGTTGTCGAAGAACTTCCTGCGCTTGGTGAGATGCTGGCGTAGGTGCTGGTGGGCCAGCCCAAGCGCTTGCAGGATGAGCGAGGCGCGGTCGGCGCGGAAGCTGCGGCCGTAGAGGCGCATGTCGAGTAGCCAATCGTCCTCGTACTCGGGTTCCTCGGCGGGCGAGTACAGGAGGTAACGGCCAGCGGGATCGTCGCGTTCGATGCGGATCTTGGCTTCCAGCGAGCCGATGTCTTCGAGCCGTAGCACAGTCACGCCTGCTAGCGTGATCGAGGGGACGGTCTCGATGAACTCGCCGTCAGGATCGTTCCAGAAGACGATACGGGTGTCCTCGTCTTCGAAAACGCGGCTCAGAGAGTCGGTGATCTTGGTGATGTCCATCAGTCCGTCTTGCCGCCGGTGACTTTCTTGACCTCGGCCAACAGGTCGCCGAATTTGCCGTAGTTGACCTTTACGCCGTCATCGAGATCGAGGCTGATGCGCTGATCGGCGTAATGGCGCAGCTTCTCGTCGAACGCTTGAAGCTCGGCCTGCTGCTTGACCAAGGTCTCTCGCTCTTTGTCGAGGCGTTTGCGGTGGGCGGTCGAGGCTGCGGCAGCGATGTCGCCCTCTAACTGGCGTACCCGTGACGCCATCATTCCCTGGAGCGGCACGACGTATTCGGTGCGCATTCTGGCGAGAGTGCCTTCGTTGTAGCGGTGCAGGTAGACGAGGCACTGGAATGCCTTGCTCTTGCCGCTGCTGAAGAGCCAGTAAATGGGGCGGTTCTTGTAGGTCTGGAGATGGTCTTTGAAGAAGCTGTTGCAGAGATAACGGCGGATGGTGTCGCGGCTGGACTCGTTCTTTCTTGGCGACAAGTTGCCGGCCAGGAAAGTAAGATTTTCCTCTAGGTGACCCGCGTCCCAGGCGACTGAGATGAACTCGACAAGTCGGTGCGCGGCGTCATCCTCGAACCACTGTCCAGCGGTTATGGGGATGATGCCATCTTGGTCTGCGGGAAAGGTCTTGTAGCGCTTCGGCTCGAAGCTCACATTGCCGCTGTGCGCGTAGATGAGCCCCGGCTCGTCTAAGCTGTAGCGACCCATCATGCAGCCGATGGCGTAGGAGACAAGCTCTTGCATGGTGTCTTGGCGGAAGCGGGTCCACTGTTCGTCTTCTGTGAGCTTGCCGCCGTAGCGGTAGGCCGGGTTCACCGTGAGGGTGATCTGCTCGATAGGGACTTCGGGGGTGAGTTCGCCCTGAAGACCGTAGGCGTCGATGAAGAGGCGGTTGTTCTCTTCTTCGAGGTGTTTCATCTCGGCTATTGACTCCCGGTTTCGTGCAATCAAGTTTCTATAACTGCCTTCCAGTGTTGGCGGAAACTCTAAGAACCTGTTCAAGATCTGACGATTTTGGACATCTGACCTAAGCTATTGTTATCCATAGTCATAGCGGCTGCGAAGGCAATGACAGACGAGCGAATCTACCCGAGTGACCTATCTCGCCAACAGTTCGAGAAAGTTAGACCGATCCTGGAGGCGGCGCGTCGGCGAACCAAGCCAAGGCAACTCGATCTCTATCACGTGTTCAACGCAGTGTTGTACCTGCTGAAGACCGGCTGCCAATGGCGCATGTTGCCCAACGAGTATCCAAAGTGGCGAAGTGTGCATGAGTATTTCACTATCTGGCGGCAATCGTCCCCAGAAGACTCTTGCAGCGCCTTGGACAAGGCGTTAAAAAAATGGGTTGGCGAGGCCCGCAAATCCCAGGGGCGCAGTGGCAAAACCAGCCTGATCATCGTTGATGCACAGAGCGTGAAGAACACAGACAGTGCAAACCACAAAGGTTATGACGCAGGCAAGAAGACTTCTGGTATCAAGCGGCACATAGCTGTGGACACTCAGGGATTGGTGCACGCTGCTTTTGTGACCACGGCAAATGTCACTGATCGAGCTGGGGCACTGGCCGCACTTGCTGCTCAAGCAGATGGGCGCCTCTCGGAGGTTAGGTGTGTAGTGGGCGATGGCGGGTACACGGGGATGGCTTTCGCTGGCGAAGTGCTGAGATTAATCGGAGCGAACGTCGAAATTATCAAACGCTCGGACACGGGTCGTTTTGCCGTCCTCCCGAAGAGGTGGGTTGTCGAGCGAACCTTCTCATGGTTTGAGAAAAACCGCCGGTTGTGGAAAAACTGTGAGCGGCTAATCGAAAGCTCGTTGGGCATGATGCTACTTGCAAATATTGCGCTGTTGCTTCGGAGATCTTGAACAGGCTCTAAGGGAATGTTTAGGAGAGATAGGATTTGGAAGTTCCAAGAACGCTCGTATGAACCCCAATCCGTTTTCCCGGCACTTACGCACCACCGCGAATTGTCGGTCACGTCCTCTACGCTTAGAAACGGCAAATTCCCCACCGGGCCTTCGTGATAGTCGAGTGTAGGAGAAGTGGCCGACAAGAAGAGATCCACCAGCTTCGAGTTCGCAAAGCTCAGCACGGTCCACAGAGCGGCTTCATTATTAGGGAAGCACATCGCGCCTTTCGTCTCGAACATGTGCTCCTTCGGTGAGTAGCGCATTGAGAGAGCCGAACTGGTTATTGCCGACCATGTGAGTCCTCGTCGGAAGTAGTAAGGCTCATTCTGCGGTCTCGATCGAAGCTTTCCATCTTTATCTACGAACGACTTGATCTCTTTGCCGTCGTCTTTCCAGTTCACGACGTATTCGTTGTTTCCATACCACCGCCGAAACTCTCCACCTTTGTTGCACGGAAACCACTTCACGCTGCACTGGCAGTTCGGTGTCTCAGTCGCATCAAGCCGGGTGTTGGAGAGGGAGACTTCGAACCAATATCGGAGGAACCGCTCGTTATCTCCAGTGGCGAGTCCCTGTCGTGTTGGCGCAACGGATCTCAAGGGTGGAGATGACTCAAACACTTCTCTCACGCGGTCGCTGACCCAGTAGGCGATCGGGCTACCAGGAATCTTGTGAAAGTCATCAGGTTTTGCTGCGTACCGCCAGCCGCACCTTGGATTGTTTATGGCCTCCAGTGCTTTGCGAGGCTGGAGGTCCGCACCATAGAAGTCCGATAGCTTTATGAAAGACGCTCTGTATCCAGACGTATGGCAGTTCTGGACAATAAACGTGCAAATCGGCACGAACGCGGAATCGAAGAAGGCATGATATTCGGGCTGGATCAAGGAGCGCAGAGATTTCGCGTTTAGGAGATGATTGCGCAAACCTTCATACGATTTCAAAAACATCCACGTGAAGGGCGTCATGAAGCCAGCAATCCCTGTGGATTTGACGAGCCGCAAGAACCGTTCAGTGGAGACGGAAAAAAGATCGGAACTTGACCGCGGAAAGTGCTTCTTGGCAAAGCCCTTGAGTTGTGAGTTCATGTACTTCGCGCCCATGTAGGGCGGATTCGCAACCACAACGTCGTACTGCATAGCCAGCACTTTCGTCTGCCTCACGAGCGCATTCATATGTCTCAGCGCACTCGCCACGAACAGATCGTCAGACGACAATTCAACCAACCGTGTTAGTCCCGGTAGGAGCGCAGCAACGTTGTCGGGCACTTCAAGAAGGGAGCCGAAGCTCTTCGCTTGCTCAAAAAGCGATTGCCATTCGCTGAGATCACAGGCTTGGAGTCCATAGTCAGCGAGCGTCACCCCTTCTGAGATTCGCACTGCATCAAGCGTGGAACTGTCGAGCAGTGCAACGACGTTGAGTGATACTCCGCGCTCAAATAGTCTTCGGTCATCGCTCCGTCCCATCATCATTAGCGCAAAGCCGGTCAGTTGCGCGGCACGCTCATCAATATCAAGACCAAACAGATTCTTCTCCAGAATCAGTTTGGGCACATCGCGCTGTCGGTACCCCCGTTCCAAGTAAATAGCCTTGAAGAGATCATATGCCTCTACGAGGATATGACCGGAACCACATGCCGGGTCGATGAGGGTTAGTTCTTCGGGGTTGAGCGATTCCGGCGTGATGGCCTTAAGCTGGGCCTCGACTTCCGCCGACTGCTCAGCAGGCTCGATGTAATACTCCATCTGTGCCTTGAGCGGTGACTGCGGGTAAGTCGCCAGCCATTGCGCCCCCAGCGAGTTCTGAACCATGTACTTCACGATCCAGTTAGGCGTGAACAGTTGCGTCGCTGCCGGAATGTCCTCCGGCTTCACCACCTTGCCGATCACTTGGTCCTTCTTTTCCGAAATGTAGAACTGGTATAGCCAGCCGATGATCTCGATCTCTTGCCAATCGCCCTCATCAACCCCCTCGACCAGCCGCCGTATCAGCGAATCGCTGTGCAGCAGGTTGGCGGGCAGCAGCAACTCGGTCGCGTCGCCGATGCGCTCGAACAGAAAAGGCATGGCACGGTGCAGTGCATTGCACTGCGCCAAAAGCAGGAGCCGGTACAGTGCTTCGTCCTTCGCGCCGTCGAGCTTCAACGCCACCGCCCGTTCTCGGTCGAGTCCGGGCAGCTCGACATCAGCGGCATGTTCCAGGATTTCAGGCTGTTCTCGGCCCTCGGGATGGCTCAGTACGCGATAGCCGTGATCCAGGTAGCCGTGTAGCTCCATGTAGCGGATGGCGGCGAAGCGGTTGAACCAGGTGTAGGCCATCGCTTCCATGGTTTGCGCGAAGCCATCGCGCCTAATCCGTTCCTCCAATTCTTTGCGCTTCGCTGCCACATCGCGGGGCAATGCCCGCGTGCCGATGAAAACCACGTCGCCTTGCTCAACGACTGGTTCCATGCCCTCGGCGGTCAGCCCATAGAAGCCGGCACGGTCGGTGACCGCCGCGATGAAATCCCGGCGAGCTTGCTGCGCATACGCTTTGAGTCTGTTCTGCTCCATGTGCCTTGCGCTTCGCTCTAGCGGATCTCGATGCGTTCGTTCTGGTTGATGGCGCCGGTCAGCTCTTCGCGCAGCGCGTCTAGAAAAGCGTCCACGTCGGCCTGTGATTCAAGGTAGGTGGTCTTCGCGAGCTTGGCCGGGACCACCACACGGCGGGGCTTGATCACCGGCTGGTCCGGAACGCTTTTGCTGGTCTCGGCCCGCTTGGCGAGCGTCCGCTCTACCGTGGCCAGCGCTTGGTCCCGGATGCGGATTGCCTCGGTTTCAAACTGCGCGATGTGCGCAAGGCTGTCCTGAGCAGCGATCGGCTTGGACAGGCCCTCCAGCGGCGCGAGGGCGGCTGCTTTCAAATCATCGTCCGCACCCGCCATCGTGAACTCTTGAGCCAATGCGCCAGTTAGCTCTGAGAGGGTGGCGAGGACCCTGGCCCGCCGCTCCGAGAGCAGGGCATCGTTCACCTCACCCGCTGTGCGGATCAGCCCCTCGGCTTCTTTCACCAGTCCATAGGGATTGGGCGCGGCCAAGATCTCGGCCATGCGCTGCAAAGCCGGTCCCGCCACGCCGTCCCGTTCAAGCTCCATCTGGTTCAGCATGAAGCGGGCAGACGCCGCCCGCAGCTTGTCCCACATGGGCCGCTGATGCGCGTGGAAGTGCTCCAGGTCGTGGAAGGTCTCGCCGAGGTCTAGCAACGCGTTTCGGTTTTCATTGAAACGCGACAGGAACATGTTGCTCTCATCGGGCGCGAGCAGGGTCCTGACCAGGCTAGACCCTGCGGCGATGTCGTCAGCGCCCGGATAGTTACCCGTGTCGGTGAAAGCGCGGAACTGGCTCAGTTGGTCGCGCCAACTTGCCAGCTTCTTCTTGAGGAACTCGTAGAGGGCGTCTTCGCCATCCGGCCCCATCGCCGAGAACACGTCGCGGCCGAGTGCTCTGGCCTTCTTCACGTCTTCCGGCTTGGACGTGGCCCTCTGCACGACGGTGATGCTGCGCCAGCGTCTAGGCGCCGTCAGCGCTTCGTGGAGCTTGTCCTTGGCGATGGCCGCGCCGCCGGTCACGAATTGGATCTCTCCGGCCATGTACAGGCGGGCCAGCAGCAGGATGACTTCCATGTCGGGCCAGCCGTAAGGCCGCCCCGCATAGCGCCCGGTCACTATGTCGTGCAAGACCATCCGGCGGCTCGCCTGGGTGCACAGCTCGATGTAGCTTCGAATGTCCTCGACGGCCTGCGGGTTGCCCTCGGGCAGGTCCATGCCGAGGCTCTGCTGCGCGATGTCGTCGCTGCGCAGGACCGCTTGGATTTCGTGCAGCGGGTTGTCTCTGAGCGTCTTCAGATAACCCATCTTCGTGAAGGTGTTCCGGATCAGGTATTCCATCGCCTCATCGAGTGCCGCCTGCGGCGTGCTGGTGGCGATCTCCAGCCGCTGGCCCGCGACGAAGTAGTTGGCCTCCGCGAGCAGGCCGCCAAGTACGTGGGTCAGCCGTTCCCGGCGACTGCGATTGTCATCGGCCAAGTCCCGATGAATACGCCTTGTGGTGGCTGGCAACGTGCCGTCGTTCTTGGTGCGCAGGTACTTGTCGGTGCGCAGCAGCGTGCGCAGGTCGCGTCCCAAGCTCTCTTCATCGCGCAGCCGGATGATGATCTGGCCGCCGTCCTGGCCGCTGTACAGCACGCAGCGGGCGTCTTGGTACGACTGCATAACCGTCCATCAGCGGGGTGAGCACCGAGACCACGAGAGCGCCCTCAATGCGATTGCCCACCGGATGCTGATCGCACAGCCGATTGAAGGGAAAGTCCATCTTGTTGACGGAGTAGCGGTGCTTGCGCACGCCTTTGAGCATATCGTCGAAGACTAGCTCACCGGCCAGCTTCGCTTCCTCGGCGCTGCCGGCTTCGACGTTCTTGATCTCGCGGTTGATGTCGCGCTCTTCGCTGGTCAAGAAGAAATACCGGTCGCCGCTGCGGCTGATCAGCGTTTCTCGCTCCAGACGCTGCAGGCTGGCTTCGATGCGCTGGCGCAGCGCCAGCCGGTCGGCGTCGATCGCATCGAGGCACAGGGTCACGAGATTATCGACGTTACCCTTGACCTCATCGACATAGCGGATCAGGAACAGCACTTCGAGCACTTTGGTGTCGAACGCTTCCAGGCTGGCGTTTTCTCTGGCGTGGTCGATGGTGCGCTTGACCCCGGTATCGAGGAAGCTCTCGATGGACGGGTAGAACCGGTACAGCGGCACCAGGACGCCGACTGCCTCGTTGGCGACCGCTTTGCCCGCATGCTGGAAGGCGTCCAGCAGGGAGCGCTCACCCTGAGCCAGATGCAAGCCGGTGGCCCCGGCTTTGCGTATCGACTCGAAGATTGTCTGCAGCAGCTTGAACTGGTACGGCACGAACGGGTAGTTGCGCACGAAGTCCTCGGCGTCGCGCAACTGCGGGAAGGTGGTGCCGATGTCTTTGAATGAGAGTTGGTTCTTCAAAATATCGCTCTTGGCGGCGTACTCGGCCTCCAACGTAGCCCTGGCGCTCTCGTCCTTCGAGAGCAGACGCTCCTGTATGACCTCATCGACGTTGGCGCTGGACAAGGACAATCTGGTCCTGAAGCGGCCTTGAATCTTGGAGAAATCGTTAGCTCTGGACGCCTTCATCTCACCGAGCACAGCGTCGATGTCTTCCTGCGAGGTCACCACCACCCAGGCCCGGCCTTTGCAAACCGTGCCAAGCGCTTCGGTGATGGTCTGCAGGTTGAGCATCAGATGGGTGTCGGTACCGATGAACTGGCCGACCTCATCGGCCAGGAAAATGATGCGCTGGTCCGGTCCTTTGGCGTCCAGGTATTGCTTGACCCACTGGCAGAAGTTCTCGACGGTCAGGGCGAAGTTTTCTTCGGCACCGTCAATCCATTTCTCGCACGATGCCTCGCTTTGGCCGAGGCTCTGCGCCAGTGCCCGGATGACCTCATCGCGGTTGAACGCGTAGGCGTCGCGCTCGTCCGTCCATTGTGTTTGCGTGAGTTGTCTGTAGGCGGCGTGAAAGCCGGACAGCTTGCCCCTGCTTTCGAGGTAACGCTCCATGTGGGCGACGTGCGGGTGGTCGCCGCTGTAGCCCTGTAGCTCATTCAGGACTTTGAGGAACACAGCCAGAATGGCGTCGCGTCCGGCGCGGTTGTCGGCCTTGTTGTCGATGTTGAACAGTACGACATCAGTCGCGGACGCGACGGCTCTCTTGATGTCGCCGAGCAGCATCGCGTCCTTGATCTTGGATTCGAAGAACTCGACCGCCCGCTTGCTCTGACCGTTGTGCGCGTGGGCGCTATTGTCCAGCAGATAGGACAGCACCTTGATGAAATGGGACTTGCCGGAGCCGAAGAAGCCGGAGACCCAGACGCCAATCTTGCCAGCGACATCGGGGTCGCCGGTGCGGTCCATGGCTTCGCAGTAGCGGGTGAAGAAGCGGCGCAGATGCTGGTCCAACTCTTTGGTAACCACGAACTCTTCCAACTCCTGCCAGACCGATGACTCGTCCAACTGATCGGCTTTCACCACGCCGTTGATGGGCCGGAAGATATCTTTGGCGAAGAGGTTCTGGATGCGCATCGTGGGCCTCGTCTTAGTCAATCAGCCGGAAAGCCCGGTAGTAGTGGGTAGTGCGTCTTCGGTCCTCGGTACTTCCACCCGATAACCCGGTCTTGCCAAAGAGCCGCAGCGATTGCATGTCGTAGTTGCCGGGGTAGAACATCACCAGCGGTGTCCGATCCATCAGCGCATGCAGATTGCTTAGCAGGGTGTGGGAGCGCAGCAACGGATAGGCGCTGCCGACCCCCGAAATGAGCACGAGGTCGTGAGCCTCCGGCTTGGCGATGCCGGCGAAACGCTGAGCGACCTTGTCTTCGTGCAGAATCCCCTTCAGCGCCTTCAAAAGCGCGTCGTTACCTTTCTCACGCTGCAATTTGAACGACTTCTCCAGCACCTTGCGCTCGCGCAGGTAGTCGGTGAGAAAGTCGAACAAGTTGACGTGAGCAACCCGTAGGCCCGGCCGGACTTTTGGCAGTTGGGCTATCAGAAACCGGATGTGCTCGCGAACGTGCCGCTCATCTTCTGGCGGATAGTCGAAGATGTAGAAGGCGATCTCGTTGCCGATGCCGCTGGCGCTCAGAAACTCGTCCGACGCGAGCTTCGGCAGGATCCGGTTCAGCCGGTGGGTCAAGTGATCAGTCATGGACTCACCTGAATGCAGCGCAGCACATACTGCTCGTCGTGTTCGCGCAGGTAGCCAAGAACTTCCTTGGCGATGAACACGCACTGGAGCTTCAGCGTCCGCGTGTTCTCGAGGTAGCCCACCTGAGCGAGGATCTGGAAGACGCTGGAGCGAAGTCGCTCCACCGTCGATTCACTCCAGGCGCTCATCGCCGGGTCGCGGCTGCGGCAATCCTCGATGTAATGCGCCCACAGCGGATGGCCGAGCGCCGGCCGGAACAGGCGGTATTGCTCGCGCACTACTTGGTCAAGGAAGTCGCCAAGGAGTCTGCTGTGCTTCACGGCGGCGGCGAGGCAAGCATGCGTTGCCAGCAAAGCGGAGCCGTCTGCGACCATCTTCCACAGTGGCGGCGCCATGAGTTCGAGGCGGGCACGGAGCAGGCGGGTCAAGCGCTTGGCGGTCTCCGGGCTGCGCGCTTGCAGGACATTCCGCGTCTGGATGGCATCGTGCCAACCCTGCGCGTCTAGGCCCTGAAGCAGCAGGTTAGCGACAGCGCGGCTCTCGGTCAGCTTCAGCGCGCCGTTGGTGATGGAGGCCGTGTAGCGGGCCGGTCTCAGGCTCGCGTGACCGGTGCCGGCGCCTGCGGGCGCGGCATTAGGTCTAGGTGTAGTGCGGCGCTCACGGCTGGATGCCGTGGTCTCGGAGTCACTGATCATCGACAGTCCTCAGGCCATCGACAGCCCGCAGTGGAGAATCCGACCGATGGGGTACTAGAGCCGATGGTACGACGGTCTTTGCCTTGTCCAGGTGGACGTGTTGATCATCGAAGAAGATGTGCGGCTGAAATGCTTCCAGTACCTGCGTCTTCTCGACGCCGCCCAAGAAGAAAGCTTCGTCTGCATAGACGCCCCACGAGCGGAGCGTCTTGATCGCCCGGATCTCAGCCGGACTGTTGCGTGCAGTCACCAGCGCGACCCGCACCGGCGACCATTCCATGCGTCCGGGCAGGCGTTCCTGGAGGCGGGCCAACTTCTTTAGAAACGCGGCATATGGGCCATAGTTCAAAGGTTCGTCCTTAGCCGCATCTTCATGGGCATGGAAACGCTCCAGCCCTTGCGTCTTGAACACGATCTCGCTGTCATCGCCGAACAACACGGCGTCGCCGTCAAATGCTATTCGCACTTGGTCGTGCCGATGCCGGGCGGCCCCGGATGGGGGTGACGACAGCACTGCGGCGGCGCCATCGCCATCGATCACGGCTTGGGCGTCGCTCGCTTCGGTGGTCAGAAACAGATCGACATCGAACGCACGCAGATAAGGAACCACCGACTCGCCACCGGTGAAAGCCGACCGCGTAATCGCCAGATTGTGATGGCGTATCGAGTGCAGAATTCCCAGGCCGGAATCAGGGCTGTTCCTCGACATCACGACGATCTCCACGAGGGGTGAGGCGCCATTTGTCTGGCTCGAATTAAGGTTCAACAGCGCTTTCACGAGCGGAAAACCCGTGCCGGGTTCTAGCGGCGTGTTCTCCCTTGCAAGCATGTGGTCGCGGTAGCTGGCGATAGCAGTATCCGGATCATCAAGCGCGGCACGGAACAGCGCATCGGCATCGCTCAGATCGAACAGAGCGGTCGCGGAAATGCCTACCACCAGCGTGTCGGATAGATCGAGCGGCATCGTCGTCTCCTAGTGGGGACCTCTAGTATGCTGTCCTGAACAAAGACCTGATATGAAAGCGCTGCCTGGGCGCGATTGACTTTCTCTAAAGAGCGCCGCTAAAAATTACTATTTTTGGCGGCGCCCATATGTTCATCGGCACTGCGAAACGCGGTATTCGCAGCCGGGCCAGTGGCTCGGGGAGATGCTTGATCGACGCCACCACCGCCTACAACACCTGGGATTCACCTTTGGCAAGCATTCCATCCGCTAAGGCCTCGAGCAGCATGCTCGCGCAATCATTCGGCTCCATTCTCAACGCCCATGGCGTCCCTCTTCGCCGCCGGGCATCACATTGAATCACCCTGTCTCTCCCGCGGCCCTACCGGTTCGCGCCGATGAATGGCATGGGCGCGTGTGGTCGCTGGCGTGGCCCACCATACTCTCCAACCTGACCATCCCGTTAGTCGGCGCCGTTGACACAGCCGTGGTGGGACACCTGGGCGATGCCCGCTACATCGGCGCCGTCGCCCTGGGCGCGATTTTATTTTCTTTCGTCCAATGGGCCTTCAGCTTTCTGCGCATGGGCACCACCGGCTTCACCGCTCAAGCTTTCGGCGCCAACGACTTGACCCAAATCAATGCCACGGTAGTGCGCGCATCGGTGTTGGCCATCGCCTTCGGATTGCTGATCGTAGCGGCCAAGGAGCCACTCGCCTGGCTGGCGTTTCACTTTATCGAAGGCAGCGCCGAGGTCGAAACAGCGGCGCGGGAGTACTACGACATACGCATCTGGAGCGCCCCCGCCGCACTCATCAACCTCACCGTGTTGGGTGTTCTGTTCGGGCTCCAGCAGATGCGCGCGGCGCTGGTGACACAACTCGTGTTGAATGCGTGCAACATCGTCTTCGACATCTGGATGGTGGTGGTACTCGATATGGGGGTGGCGGGCGTTGCTTGGTCATCGCTCATCTCCGAGATCATCGCCGCCATCGTGGGAATAGCCCTCGCTTGGCGCGTGCTGCGGCGGCTGGGCGGCAGGTGGTCGGGATTAACCCTACTCGATGCCACCCGCCTACGGGGGTTGATGGTCGTTAACATCAACATTTTCATCCGCACATTGGCGGTGCAACTCACATTCTTCTATTTCGCCGCCATTGGCGCGCGCCAGGGCGACACCGTGCTCGCCGCCAACGCCGTGCTCATTCATCTGTTTCACTTCATGTCTTACGGCTTGGATGGATTCGCTTTCGCCATCGAAGCATTGGCCGGCAGCGCGCTAGGCGCCCGTAACCGCCTGGCGCTAAGAGCCATGGTCATATCCGCCGCACTTTGGTCCTTGGCCGCCGCGCTCATCTTCGCCGCCCTCTACGCGCTCGCCGGCGCATGGTTCGTCGGCCTCATCACCAGCGTTCCCGAAGTCACGGCAACCGCCAGCGCGTACATGCCATGGCTGATCGTGGCGCCGCTCATAAGCGTCTGGTGTTACTTGCTGGACGGGGTGTTCTTCGGCGCCACCCATACCCGCGAAGCCCGCAACAGCATCGCCGCCGCCGGGTTGATTTACCTCCTGCTGGTCCAACTGTGTGTACCCACATGGGGTAATCACGGCCTCTGGTTTTGCGTAATGGTATTTATGGCCGTACGTGGCATCTTGTTGTGGCGGTGGTATCCGCGCATCGAGAAAGCGGCTAGCTAGAGAGCCAGCCACCCTCAGCTGATCTCTCTTTGACAAATCCATCACTTCACTGCTGTACCGATCCTTGCTATGGTTCGCATCCCATTCGGGCCGTGAGGGGCTAATCGTTGTCGTATATACCGGGAGAGAAAGCCAAGAACCCGTAAGTACTCCATCTAGGTTGGAGGTGCCTTCGGGCTGCGTCCAGCTAGATGACTCACCCAGCTAGATGATTCACGGTATGAAACCCGGTAGCGCTAGCGCCGGGTTTTTTCGTTTGGGAAGAACGGTGATCGACATTAAAACTTTAGAGGTGCCCTTTAGCCAGGAGATCCATTCGATGGACAAGAAAGTGAAAAGCCGCCGGCCAATTGGCTGGACAGCGTTGTTAAACAAAGGTCACGTACACACGCGCAGTAAAACCGCCGCCCGGCGCGACCAACGGGCACAGTTGCAAAACGAAGCCGATGAATATTGGGAGACTGGCCGGTTCGAAGAACCGGATTGTTACGATGACCCTGATCACAGCCGCATGGACTACACCCCGTCCACCTCGGACGGGGAACCACCTATTTTTTTAGCCGCCGCCTAACTCAACACCCCACCCCACCGCTCACAAAGCGCCCCCGCTTTTCTTTTTCAAGTTCGAAACGCACCGCTAAGAAAGCCTCGATAACCGCACTATCGGTGAGCGCGTGCCGGCTGGGCGGCACGGTCTAGATACTGACGGATTGTGGGTGCCCCTTGTAAAGTCAAGGTTGCAGGCTTAGCCGCGCAAAGCAGGGCCGGCAACACTGGGCACCTGCTAACAATGCACTTTTTCCGCGCTTGCGGTGTCAGCGCCGTGCTCGAACTCCTCATGTATCACCTATCACTGCTGTCCCATAGAGCATACTAACCCTTTGAAATTTCCAGAAAAACTGTTTTCATGTTTCAAACACAATGCCATAGTCAATTTTTTATGTAAATCAATAGGTTATACGCTGTGATTAATTATTTTGTGGGACAGCAGTGATCACCTATACACTGCGGTTGTGCGCGCGGTGCTTCCTTGCACTCACGAAACAATGACTATTGTTAGAGGCGCCCTTCAGGCATTGCGACTTTGCTTAACATCCTCAGCAAGCCATGCTTTGATAAGAGATTGATAAGGCATGTCGCGTTTGTTAGCTTCGATTTTGATGCTGTCTAGCAAACCTTCGGGGAGCCTCAAAGAAATAGTTTTAGTAGATGGTTTCAAATTAGGCATTGAAACGGATTGAGCTTTTTTCCAGTCAACATAATCACTGGAGTCATGCTTTTCCCAAAAAGCTCTTTCTTCGGCTTCTGTTTTAAATGTTGGAGTATTTTTAATTTTGCTCATAAATGTTTCTCTCTTTCCGGTGCATATCACGAGCTGAAATCACGCGAATTAAAGTATCAGCCGAACGTAAGGTAAAAGTTATATGCAACAAACGGGCATCATTGGTTTTTCCAAGAGCGTGGTAACACAGTTCCTTCTTGCTATGCTTCACGTCATCCACTACTAGCAGAGGCTCGTTAAACAACACCTGTTCAGCCTCAAATCGGCTAACAGCATGTTTTTCTTCACTTTTTCTGACATTTCCATGATCCCAGTCAAAGCCGATAATTTGGTTCCAATCAATCATTTCTGTATATTACAATCATATACGCATAAATCAAGTGCTAACCGGGTAAGAGAAGGTCTCTACCCTCCCCACACCACCGTGCATACGGGTCCGCACAGGGCGGTTCATTGAGCAGGGTGAAGCTTGCTCCAACCATCGCGTAGCGAGAAAAGTCCCTCAGATTTCAGATAGGCGTTAGGGCGTCTCTAACAATGACGTTGCAGCGGACGCTTCGCTTCGCTGCGCGCCGCTGAACGCAAGCGTTAGCGCTGGAGAGATGAGCCATGTACACAGGAACCCTGACGCTCGACTACGCTTCCGAAGAAGAGGAAGACCACTACGCAGCAAGTGTCACGCGTTGCATTCTCACGGATGATTCGCTTGCGCTTGAGTTTTCGGGCAGCTACGACGGCGCCAAGTTCCGTGGCAGTGCGAGGCTGCGGAAAATGATCGACGAATATCATGGCTTAGGCAACTTCGCATTTGAGGGCGAAGCGTCGACTGAAGCGAAGATACGTGTTTCGGCTGAATCGATTGACGAGCGTCTGTATCTGGCAGGGCACCTGGCTCGACGTCGGCGAGTCGGACCCGTACGAACTGGAAGGTAGTGCTTGAACCCAACTAGCCGTAGGCAGGTCTCTACCAGCTCGCGATTGGGGAGCCAACCGTCGCGTGGCCAGGTCGCGCGGTCCTCGCTCCTGAGCACGTCGATCGTTCCTCTCCTGTGGCGACGAGAAGGTGCGCAATGGATGCAAGGGTGCGACCGAGTTCGTCTTCGGGGTCGCAGGACGGCGAAAGTGCCGTTGGAGCAGGGGTCGGTCCCAAACATGGTTTGGCGCTAACAATGCCATGCAACCGACCGTTTGCCCCGGTGGCCGAAATTGCTGCCGCAATTCGTCCACCGCCGCAAGCGGCGGCTGATGGCTAGCGTTAGCCTTAAGGGAGGCTCGATGACTGAGTCATGGCATAAAACTGAAACAGATTCAGAAGCAGAGGAACATGCTGCAGATTTCTGGTCGCGCCATAGAGATGAACTACAAACAGGTGAATTTTGGGCTGATCGTATAAAGAAATTTAGAGGAGAGCCTGAAAAACGTCTGGCACTAGCTATAGAAAACTTGCCATTGCCTGCATCCTTTAGAGAAGCAGCAATTGCCACGAGAGCCCTGATTCGTGACAAGCGGAAGCAAAAAATTGAATATGACGAAGAGTTAGCGCTTTTATATTGGCTGGCAGCAATTAATTCATTTTCGACACCCTATTCAGAGGTATTGAAAGAGCCCGGTTACAATGTAGTCGAATCTGTCCCGAGGAAGAAATTGAAAGGACTTCCATTTTCATATAAATCCTTGGGCTACAACAAATTGGAATTACTACTTCGGCAAAAAAATTACCCGACACAAATTAATAAAATGTGTTATAGTGATGCTATGAAAAAGACAGACGGTCGCTCACTGCCCCATTCCGCGCGAGAAGCCATCCGCAGGCACGCGGTTGCGCAAGTATTATCGGGTGAAAGCCCTGAAAAAGTAATTAAAGCCCTCGGATTTCATCGTTCTTGCATTGACGATTGGTTATCCAGATATGAGCAAGGTGGTGAACAGGCGCTGTCCACCGGCAAGATCACGGGCCGCCCAAGAAAGTGTCCCGATGAATATGCGGATCGCTTACGTGAACTAGTTAAAACGAATCCGTTGCAATTGGATTTTCACGATGCCTTGTGGACGCGCTCGATGATTCAGATATGACTGAAAGATAAATTTGGCATCGAGGTCAGCGAGCGCTCAGTGGGCAATAGCCTGTCTCGTTTGGGGATGAGTGCGCAGCGCCCTGGGTTTAAGGCATACGAGCAAAACCCTGCTCAGGTTAAGGTATGGTTAAGAGAAACTTGGCCTGAAGTACAACGAGAAGCGAAAAGGCGGCGAGCGCGGGTCTATTTTGGCGACGAATCGACGATCCGGTCGGATTATCATCGTGGTACCACTTGGGGGGTACGGGGTGATACGCCGGTTGTAGCGAAAACGGGTCGGCGCTTTAGCGTGAATAGGCTGTCAGCCGTTTCGCCGAAGGGTCACCTGCGTTTCATGGTAACCGAATCACGGGTAACCGCAGACGTTTTTATCGACTTTCTAAGGCGTTTGTTGCACAACGCCAAGCGATCGGTCTATTTGATTGTTGATGGCCATCGAATTCATCGAGCCAAGAAAGTGCAAGAATTTGTCCGCAATAGCCAAGGTAAGCTCACGTTAGTATGGTTACCGCCGTATTCACCGGAACTCAATCCTGATGAGCTAGTATGGCATCATGTAAAAAGCCAACGAATTGGGCGGACAGTGGTGGCTACAAAGGAGCAACGGGTGGCCTTGGCTCGTTCGGTGTTGCACTCACTACAACACAATACGCAAATAATTAAACGGTTTTTCTATGAAGAGCATGTCAGATATATTCTGAATTGATATCGGGTAATTTTTTTCCGAATTAGTAAAATCTTTACTTGAGGGTGAGATTAAGTATCCACGGTGGTGGATAGAATGGGATGACTGTTGTGTAACATCGTCAGGCAGGCATATAACTGGCTACCCCGTATCTTCAAAAAGTAAGCTTGAAACTAAAAGGAATAGAACTGAGTTTCTTTCTCTCAGTCAATAGTGAAAAGATTTAAGCAAACGACACATAATCAGGTAAGGGACGGTCTCTAGCCGTCCCTGCCCACAACACCCTGCATGGGGGTCCGCACAGGGCGTTTCATTTCCCCTAGTGAAGCTTGATCCAACCCTCGCGCAGGGAATAAAGACCTTCGGCTTTCAGGTAAGCATTGGACAACGCCTGCTCAATACCGGGTGTCTTTGACCGACGCCACGGCCCCTTGCGGGTCAGTCCACAGGCCAGTGCAAGCTGTATGGATACGCCACGCTTTATCAGGTTCCCTACCTTGGTTGGCGGCTTACGCCACTGTCGCCAGTAGGCCATACGGAGGCGTCGTCGAATCCAATGCGCTCGATCGATACCGCGTTGATACCCCCTGGCACTACCAAAATAGTTGCTCCAGCCCCGAAGGTAGTGGCTGAGTTTGTCAAGCGGGTAACGCATCGATACACCCCAGTGCCGGTTGGTCAGTGGCCGTATTGGCTGTTTAAACTTCTCCAGCACTTTGGCGTACCAGTGGATACGCCCGCCCCGGAAGGTAACCCCCGGGCACTGGCTGTTACTGACTTTGACCCCGCGGCTTTTATCGGTATTGACTACCACTGGCAGACCTTTCTGCCGATAATGTGTCGGGCTACGCCGCACGCGTTCACCGGCGCGCTGGCGGCCCAGCACGATAAGGATGTCATCTGCGTATCGGGCAAAAGGATGCCCGCGCCGCGCCCGTTCCTTGTCTAGCGGGTCAAGCAGACTGTTTGCCAACCACGGCGATAATGGTCCGCCCTGAGGGACACCCCGGTGACTCGCTTCAAGCTGATTGCCTGGCAAGACGCCTGCTTGCAAGGAGCGCTTGCTCCGCTTCACTACCCGTTTGTCCTGCATCTTTCGGCCCCGCCGGGTCATCAGCCGATCCTGGTTAACACGGTCAAAGCACTTCGACCGGTCGATAGCCACAGCATGACGCCGATTGTGCGCACTCTCGTGCTGTATCGGGTGCACCGCCTGATGGGCATCGCGGCCCGGCCTGAACCCATAGCTATCGATTGAGAAGTCCGGGTCGAACAACGCCATCAGGCGTTGTGCAATGGCTGGCTGAATGAGGCGAGCGAGTCCCGTAGGAATGCCCAGCACACGTATACCGCCGTTGGGCTGGGGTAGCTCAACCCGGCGCACCGGGGCTGGGTGATAGGTCCCCGCCAACCGCGCACTTTTTACCTCGCGCCCGTTGGCCCTAGCCCAGTCGGGGAAGGCATCGATAGCCCTGCCATCCACACCCGGTGCCCCTGTGTTGGCTCGAACACGCTTCCAGGCCCGATGGCGATTCTCCGCCCACACGAGGTGTGCGAGTCGAGCGGTGCTCAAGGCGGGTTGCTCGTCCCTACGCTGCTTCACCCAATCACTCCGGTCGGTGTGCGGGGCGGCCGGTAGGGCAAGGCGCCTCCTGGGTGGTGAATGTTCAGGCCTTCACCCTGTCCCCACCCTTACGCGAGGCATTGGGCGACTAGGCCCTCTGCTGACTTCTGTTCGGTCACCGACTGAGTGACCCCGCCAGGCGCTATCGGTTTGCATCGGGTTCGCTCTTCTGCGGCGATGCCTACGGACAGGCCCAGGCTTGAGCTACCCGTGGCCTGACGGGTTATCTACCGCTCGCCTGTCGAGCAGTTCTCCCCAGACTAAGAGCACGCACTTTCGCTGCACCACTGCACCATTGACGCTGGCCGTTCAATCACAGGGCTTCGATGTCTTGGGCCATCTCGCCTTCAGCCTACGCCTCCTATGACGGTCTTGTTCATCAACTCGCCGCTTGGCTTAACGCTTCCTTCAGACGTTGCCTCACCGCTTCGCCCTTGCGGGTGGCTAGTAGTTAATTTCCGTAGCAATATCTACTGCCATGGAGTGTGATTTTCCTACAGAGGACTTTCACCCCATTCGTTCGTGCCCATGCTGGGCGTACACAAAAGCATACATTCGGACTGCCAAAAGCTGCGCCGCTTCGCTCTGCATCTTTTGGCAACCGGTGATGCTAAGCGTTATATTCTTTGACAAGCCTTTAGGTATGACCAATAATCATACTAACGGAGGTTCTTTATGAGCAGTAGCAAAATAGCAATTACCTTGGAATCCGAAATGCTGGCCGAGATCGATGCACTGGTGAAAAAGCGCGTGTTTCCCAATCGAAGTCGAGCCATCCAGGCGGCGATCAAAGAGAAACTGAGCCGGCTGAATCAAAGCATTTTAGCGCAAGAATGCGCAAAATTAGATCCTGAGTTTGAAAAGGCATTGGCAGAAGAAGGCTTAACGGAGGATTTATCGGAATGGCCCGAATATTAAGGGGTGAGGTACGTTGGGCAGACCTTCACCCAACTCGGGGTCACGAACAGGCTGGTCGAAGGCCGGTGGTAATTCTAAGTCACGACATATTCAATAAGCGCTCTGGTATCGTGATTGCCATGGCCTTAACAAGCCAACCTCAAAAAGCCCGCTTTCCTCTTACTTATGCTCTTGAATCAAAACAACTACAAAAACCGTCTTGGGTAAAAATTAGCCAAATACGCACCCTGTCGGTAGAGCGAATTGGGAAAAAATTAGGAATCGTCGAGCCAGAGCAGTTGGCCGAAATCGTAGACGGATTAAACCAAATAATCGGAATATAACAAGGCAAATCAATCCGAACGCAATATTCGCTGCCGCTCGCATTGCACCGGTTATTTGCGACGTTATGCTTGAAAAGATAACACACCAAAGGAGCGTATAGCAATGAGCCGATATCAGGAAATCCAGAACGAGTTACTACTTCGGCAAAAAATTACCCGACACAAATTAATAAATATGTTACAATGATGCTATGAAAAAGACAGACGGTCGCTCACTGCCCCATTCCGCGCGAGAAGCCATCCGCAGGCACGCGGTTGCGCAAGTATTATCGGGTGAAAGCCCTGAAAAAGTAATTAAAGCCCTCGGATTTCATCGTTCTTGCATTGACGATTGCTTATCCAGGTATGAGCGAGGTGGTGAGCAGGCGCTGTCCACCAGCAAGATCACGGGTCGCCCAAGAAAGTGTCCCGATGAATATGCGGATCGCTTACGTGAACGGGTTAAAACGAATCCGTTGCAATTGGATTTTCACGATGCCCTGTGGACGCGCTCGATGATTCAGATATGACTGAAAGACAAATTTGGCATCGAGGTCAGTGAGCGCTCGGTGGGCAATGTCCTGTCTCGTTTGGGGATGAGTGCGCAGCGCCCTCGGTTTAAGGCATACGAGCAAGACCCTGCTCAGGTTAAGGTATGGTTAAAAGAAACTTGGCCTGAAGTACAACAAGAAGCGAAAAGGCGCCGAGCGCGGGTCTATTTCGGCGACGAATCGACGATCCGGTCGGATTATCATCGTGGTACCACTTGGGGGGTACGGGGTGATACGCCGGTTGTAGCGAAAACGGGTCGGCGCTTTAGCGTAAGTATGCTGTCAGCCGTTTCGCCGAAGGGTCACCTGCGTTTCATGGTGAGCGAATCACGGGTAACCGCAGACGTTTTTATCGACTTTCCAAGGCGTTTGCTGCACAACGCCAAGCGATCGGTCTATTGGGTTGTTGATGGCCATCGAATTCATCGAGCCAAGAAAGTGCAAGAATTTGTCCGCACTAGCCAAGGTAAGCTCACGTTAGTATGGTTACCGCCGTATTCACCGGAACTCAATCCTGATGAGCTAGTATGGCATCACGTAAAAAGCCAACGGATTGGGCGGACAGTGGTGGCTACAAAGGAGCAACGGGTGGCCTTGGCTCGTTCGGTGTTGCACTCACTGCAACAGAATATGCAAATAATTAAACGGTTTTTCTATGAAGAGCATGTCAGATATACCAATCGCCATTGAAAATGCGAATCTAGAATACTTACATTAGCTAGCTGATTATGGTCAAAATAAGCTCATGAACAATCATTTAACACCGAGCGAGCGCGATGAACTCATAAAATCTCATCGTAAAGAGAGAGATGGGCGTATTCGAGACCGAATAAAAGCGGTTTTAGCTTTTGATGAGGGTTATAGTTATTCAGAAATGTCTAGGATTTTGCTTTTAGATGATGAGACTATTAGACGCCATGTCGATGATTACTTTTCTAAAGCTAAGCTGAAGCCCGAAAACGGGGGCAGCAAAAGTGATTGAGACGAGAATGAAACAGCAAAGCTCGTTAAACACGTAGAAGGAATGACTTATCCTTATGTTGAGGACATTTGCACTTATGTGAAGTTGAATTTTGGTAAGCTTTACAGTGTAAGCGGCATGACAAAATGGCTGCATCGCAATAATGTCTGCCATAAGAAGCCTCATGCAGTTCCAGCGAAAGCAAACGCACAGGCGCAAAAAGCGTTTGTCAAGGAATATGACATCTTTCGAAAGACGCTAAAAACAAGGGTTTAATCTATTTCTCGGACAGTTTTCATCCGCAGTATCAAACGCGGTTGGCCTATGGATGGATTTTAAGAGGCACTCGAAAAAGTATTGCCACAACGGCTCGTCAAACACGATTGAATTTCATTGGTGCTGTATCTTTGGAGGGTCACACAATAATCCACACTGAAGTTGAGCGAGTGAATGCGCAAACGATTAAATCTTTTCTAAAATCTCTACGCAAACGGCATACACCAGAGAAAGAAATTCATGTAATTTGGGATAATACGGCTTATCATAAGAGCAAAGACGTTCAGCCTTATGCCAAGGACTCAAACATTGAATTACACTATTTGCCGCCCTATTCACCGAATTTACTAATTCGGCAAAAAATTACCCGACATCAATTCAGAATATATCTGACATGCTTTTCATAGAAAAACCGTTTAATTATTTGCGTATTCTGTTGCAGTGAGTGCAACACCGAACGAGCCAAGGCCACCCGTTGCTCCTTTGTAGCCACCACTGTCCGCCCAATTCGTTGGCTTTTTACGTGATGCCATACCCGTTCATCAGGATTGAGTTCCGGTGAATACGGCAGTAGCAATACTAACGTGAGCCTCCCTTGGCTATTGCGGACAAATTCTTGCACCTTCTTGGTTCGATGAATTGGATGGCCATCAACAACCCAATAGACCGATCGCTTGGCGTTGTGCAACAAACGCCTTAGAAAGTCGATAAAAACGTCTGCGGTTACCCGTGATTCGGTTACCATGAAACGCAGGTGACCCTTCGGCGAAACGGCTGACAGCCTATTCACGCTAAAGCGCCGACCCGTTTTCGCTACAACCGGCGTATCACCCCGTACCCCCCAAGTGGTACCACGATGATAATCCGACCGGATCGTCGATTCGTCGCCAAAATAGACCTGCGCTCGCCGCCTTTTCGCTTCTCGTTGTACTTCAGGCCAAGTTTCTTTTAACCATACCTTAACCTGATCAGGGTCTGGCTCGTATGCCTTAAACCCAGGGCGCTGCGCACTCATCCCCAAACGAGACAGGATATTGCCCACCGAGCGCTCGCTGACTTCGATGCCAAATTTGTCTTTCAGTCATATCTGAATCATCGAGCGCGTCCACAGGGCATCGTGAAAGTCCAATTGCAACGGATTCGTTTTAACCCGTTCACGTAAGCGATCCGCATATTCATCGGGACACTTTCTTGGGCGGCACGTGATCTTACCGGTAGACAGCGCCTGTTCACCACCTTGCTCATATCTGGATAACCAATCGTCAATGCAAGAACGATGAAATCCGAGGGCTTTAATTACTTTTTCAGGGCTTTCACCCGATAATACTTGCGCAACCGCGTGCCTGCGGATGGCTTCTCGCGCGGAATGGGGCAGTGAGCGACCGTCTGTCTTTTTCATAGCATCATTGTAATATATTTATTAATTTGTGTCGGGTAATTTTTTGCCGAAGTAGTAAAGTAGTAAAACATCATGACTTGATTGTATATCTATGCAAGAACACTTTCAAGAATTCATTTAGTTTTGACCTATGAAGGAGCATTAAGTAATTTCCGATTCAGAACAAAGTTATGCTTTACTACTGTATCAATGAAAAAGAGATGTATTATCCGATTATGTACTCAAGTAAGAAATAAAAGTTAACAAGTCAAGCCAGCAGGACGCCAGCCGAAGCTGTCGCCTCCTGCTTGAGGCGTTATATACCCATCACACTTCAAGATGCGAACATCGGTGCATTAATAATGTGAAACCTATCAGTGATTCTTTTTCTCAATAAAATCTTTCGTCTTCCAATGCGCTTGAAAAAATTCAAAGAGGCTTCCCGAAAATCTACAAACTTCTCATAGTACCGATTATAAGTAACCGCTTCATGCATCATTTTCCAAAGTCGCTCAATTGGATTTAAATTCGGTGAATAGGGCGGCAAATAGTGTAATTTAATGTTTGAGTCCTTGGCATAAGACTGAACGTCTTTGCTCTTATGATAAGCCGCATTATCCCAAATTACATGAATGTCTTTCTCTGGTGCATGCCGTTTGCGTAGAGATTTTAGAAAAGATTTAATGGTTTGCGCATTCACTCGCTCAACTTCAGTGTGGATTATTTTGTGACCATCCAAAGATACAGCACCAATGAAATTCAATCGTGTTTGACGAGCCGTTGTGGCAATACTTTTTCGAGTGCCTCTTAAAATCCATCCACAGGCCAACCGCGTTTGATACTGCGGATGAAAACTGTCCGAGAAATAGATTAAACCCTTGTTTTTAGGGTCTTTCGAAAGATGTTCATAGTCTTTGACAAACGCTTTTTGCGCCTGTGCGTTTGCTTTCGCTGGCACTGCATGAGGCTTCTTATGGCAGAAATTATTGCGATGCAGCCATTTTGTCATGCCGCTTACACTGTAAACCTTACCAAAATTCAACTTCACATAAGTGCAAATGTCCTTAACATAAGGATAAGTCATTCCTTCTACGTGTTTAACGAGCTTTGCTGTTTCACTCTCGTCTAAATCACTTTTGCTGCCCCCGTTTTCGGGCTTCAGCTTAGCTTTAGAAAAGTAATCATCGACATGGCGTCTAATAGTCTCATCATCTAAAAGCAAAATCCTAGACATTTCTGAATAACTATAACCCTCATCAAAAGCTAAAACAGCTTTTATTCGGTCTCGAATACGCCCATCTCTCTCTTTACGATGAGATTTTATGAGTTCATCGCGCTCGTTCGGTGTTAAAGGATTGTTCATAAGCTTATTTTGACCATAATCAGCTAGCTAATGTAAGTATTCTATATTCGCACTTTCAATGGCGATGGGTATA